>PPCM01000003.1_pt1 | contig 1053500 bp, 811 predicted proteins | sample 1555541 | NCBI WGS metagenome assembly PPCM01 (sample SAMN05284479, study PRJNA326546) | Marine sediment metagenome, whole genome shotgun sequencing project. | isolation source: marine sediment | place: Germany: Wadden Sea | collected 2012-09-05 | reverse complement strand
TTGCAGTGAAAAATTCCGAAGGACATTACACCTCCTGGTTCTCCTAGAGTTCCCTCCTTTGTCGGGATGAACTGATAGGATTTTGTTTATGTAGTATTTAATCGACAGGTAGTACATGAAGCATTCGTTATTCAATAGAAAAATACATGATATTGAAATAATTAAAACATCATTTTTTTTAGAAAGGATCGTGAAGTCATAGAAGGAAGTGACCGGCATTTTAAAAATCAGCGGCCTGCGGTAGCAGGCAAAAATGGAATTGTGAAGCGGAAGAAAAATTCGGATGTTCTATTCTTAAATAGATACGAAACCTTCAATCCGTTGCAAGTGGCTACAGATTTACGAACAGGTTAGTGACTTGAATTTTTCAGCGAAACAAATCCATTTTTAGTTGATTTTTAAGAAGCCTTGACTTTTTCGTTCTTTTGGGTCAAGCCAAAAGGACAAGCAAATAGAAAAATGATTAAAATATCAAAAGCACATCTTTATAGCAAAAAGGTTATATTCAGTTGCAGTGAAAAATTCCGAAGGACATTACACCTCCTGGTTCTCCTAGAGTTCCCTCCTTTGTCGGGATGAACTGATAGGATTTTGTTTATGTAGTATTTAATCGACAGGTAGCCAAAAAAAACAGGCTGCTCCGTAAGGGGCAGCCTGTAAAAAAAATATCTTATATAAGATTAGTTAACAACAGCATTGTGGTTAGCAATACCTTTGTCAGTGTGGATTCTAATAATATAAGAACCAGACTGAAGGTCAGTAATCATAGTTGTATTTGCATTGAAAGTTCTTACTAACTGTCCAACAGTGTTGTAAACTTCAATCTTAGTAACATTTGCGTTTTCAGCTTTAACATTGATGTTACCAGTAGCAGAAGGGTTAGGATAAAGAGATACAGAAGAAGCATCTTCACCTTCAACAGCGTCGAAGATAGACATTGATACAGGGATCTCAGTATACTCTTCATCAACATCATTACTACGGATGTTAACAAAAGCAGAATGAGTAGAACCTGCTTCAAGATCGTCGTTACCGAATACAATAGAAACCTCAGTAGACATACCACCTTCAACAGTTGCTTCAGATGGATCTAGATCAATCCATCGAACAGCACCATTACCTGTTAGGTTACCACGGATATTCCAGTTGTATGGAAGTTCACTTTCAGTTAGGTGTCTCCAAGATGGACCTGATTTGATCCAATCTGAATTTCCACTTGGGTGAGTAGGACCTGCATCACAAGAAGCTGCATAGTTTTCATCAGATGAACCATCAAATTCAATGAAATAACCAATAGAAATCTCAGAACCATCAAGATAAATAGGCTCATCAAGAACGATATGGTTCCAGTTACCGAATGATACATCATAAGATTTCTGATCAATAATTTCACCTGGGCCAGGAGCTAATACATTTCCTTTTTCATAGATACGAAGTTCAAATGAAGTAGGATTTGCTACACCACCAACATGTACATCAACTGATTCAAGGAACATACCTGCATACTCTTCAACTGCTGAAGGAGCAAATAATGCAGCTGCTTCAAGCTCACCAGCAGGATTACCAATTGCCGAACCTACATCACCATCATAATTAATAACACCACCATTGTTTGTTCCAGTTACAGAACCTTCAGGATAAGTAGCGTAAGTGATAAAAGTAAGTGGATCTTCACCATCGTTTGTTACAGTTACTGATTCAGTTACAGTGTTCAAATAAGGAACATAAGTATCAATAGGAGTAAGATCAACATTAATATCAGCTGGTTCTAAACCACTTTCAACTTGCGTGTATACCAAGTCGTCAACATAATACTTACAAGTTTGTCCTTCAGGAGCAGTAGCAAAGAAGTCAAAACCACCAAGCTGGTTGATACCATCATCACCATCAGCTTTGTAATGGAAAGGCCATGTGTTTACCTCTGTACCATTAATAGTAAGTGTAGCTTCATCGTTGTCAAGGTCATAATAGTTAACAACATCAAACCAAGTACCATTAGGGTGTGTGAAATCAATTTCCTGAGAGTTAACGGTCATGTAACCATTTCCGTCATTTCCGAAGAATACATCATATGCCCACTGTACACCAGGAGCCTGGTAATGCTGAACGTTAAAGTAACCACCATTATCAGCAGCGATGAACATTTTGAAAGTTACTTCATAAATACCAGAAGTTTTGTTTCCTAATTTAAGGATGATGTCACTAGACTCACCTTCAATAATGAATGAATTAGGAGCTGTGTTAGCCTCTGCGTCAGAGATAAATGTATCTTCTGCAGAACCTGGATCATCACTCCATGTAGTCCAGAAGTCAGAGTTACCTACTTCAGCAAGGTAATCACCAGAGCTGTAGCTATCGAAGTTATCTTCGAAAACTGTAGTTTGTGCAAAAGCAGTCACGCCCGCAAAAAGGGAGGCTGCTACGAAAAGTAAACCTTTTTTCATGATATTTTGATTTAGTTAAACAATTTTATGTGTAATTAAAATAATAGACATTTTAATCTAAGATTCCGTTTCAGTAATCTGGTCAATAATTTGGCAGCGTGAAATTAGTAAAAATAATCGTACGACCAAGTTGTGTAAATGAAATTGGTATAGCTTAAAATAATTTAAGACCTTTGCAGGTAAATTAATTATAGCAATGGAGTCGTTATTGAATCAGGGGTATTTTGTTCTTTTCGTAATAGTTACATTAGGAATCATCGTTGGGAATTTTAAAATTAAAGGATTTAGTTTAGATCTTTCGGCGGTAATATTTGTCGCCCTTTTGTCTGGGCATTTGGGCTATAAAGTCCCGGTTGAATTTCAAACGATCGGTCTTTTATTTTTCATTTTCACCATCGGAATTCAATCCGGGCCCGGATTTTTCGATGCATTTATGAAATATGGGCGTAATCAGATTGTTGTTGCAACCGTTTTGGTCGTGAGTGGAGGTTTGCTAACCTGGTTGTTTGCCTATTTGTATGACATCGATAATGTTTTAGCTGTTGGAATATTCAACGGGGCATTAACGTCCACACCTGGTCTTGCTGCAGCTATTGATGCTACGGGTTCACCGGAGGCAGCTGTGGGATATGGGGTTGCGTATCCTGTTGGAGTGATCGGAGTTATTTTGTTTGTACAATTGTTACCCAAGCTTTTCAGAATTAACACCAAGAAGAGTGAAGAGCAATATAATCAGCAGATTCATCAGGAATTTCCGGAATTAGGGACCCGCAATTTTGTGGTTGAGAATACCAACATTGATGGGAAGTCATTAAAAGATCTTGAATTAAGTAATATGACCTCGGCGGTTATCTCGAGGATAAAACATGGGGAAGATACTTTTAGCCCGGGTGTAGAAGCGAAACTATTTGTCGGAGATATTATTAAAGTCGTTGGCGATGAAAAAGCATTGCAACGTGTCGAATTGCTGGTTGGTCCTCCTTCCAACGAAGAGATTAAGCTATCTAAAGAATATAAGGTGAACTGGGTTTTGGCTACCAATAAACAGGTTGTAAATAAGAGCATCAGAGAGATTAACCTGAGAGCTTATGATGCCACAGTAACCCGAATTCGTCGTAGTGGAATTGATTTGGTTCCTAAACCAAATACAAAACTCCGGTTTGGAGATAAATTATTGGTGGTAGGTAACGTTGATAATATTAAAAAGGTGATGCAGATTCTGGGGAATGAGGAAAAGCGTCTTTCAGAAACCAATTTCCTTCCCATTGCCCTGGGTATTATTGTAGGGGTTATTCTTGGTAAAGTTACTATCCCTTTCTTTGGCTTGTTCGATTTTAATCTGGGGATTACCGGTGGGGTGTTAACTGCCGCACTTGTATTGAGTAAAATCGGAAAAACAGGTCCTATCATCTGGTCGATGTCAGGTAGCGCAAACCAATTGTTGCGAAAACTGGGTTTGCTGTTGTTTATGGCAACGGTAGGAACTAATGCCGGTGAGAATCTGGTTGAAACCATACAAAGTCATGGACTAACCCTGATTCTTGTAGGCGCCGTGATCACCCTGGTTCCGATGTTGATTGCATCCCTGGTGGGGCAATTATTCTTTAAAATGAATTTTTTAACCATGTTGGGGGTTTTAGCAGGTAGTATGACGTCAACACCGGGATTGGCAGCTGTTGATTCTAAGACCGATTGTGATGCAGCATCTGTAGGATATGCAACGGTTTATCCGGTAGCTCTTGTGTTGATGATAATTATCAGTCAGGTATTGAGTTTTATGTAATCAGGCAACCTCATCACCTGTTAAATCGTCTTAATTAATAATTAAAAACCAAAATTATCGTTAGTTTCATTGATAATTTAAATAGTTATTGAATAAATCAAACATGTAAATGGAGCAATTCAAAGGAACAATTATTTCAAAACTCCCCAAATTTGGCACGTCTATCTTTGCTGTTATGACTCGTCTTGCAGAACAGCATAATGCCTTGAACTTATCACAGGGCTTCCCTGATTTTGAAGTATCAAAACCTCTGGTAGATCTTGTAAATCAGAAAATGAAGCTAGGTCTTAACCAATACGCCCCCATGCCGGGTCTCCCTGCTTTACGAGAACGAATAGCCGATCATTTCAATTCCACATATAACGCTGACTATAATCCGGATTCTGAGATTACCGTAACCAGCGGTGCTACCGAAGCTATATTTTCTGCTATCACCGCCTTTATTAAAGATGAAGACGAGGTGATTATATTCGAACCTGCCTATGATGCATATGGGCCTGTAGTTCGGCTAAATGGAGGAATGGTGAAGTACGCGCAACTGAAGCTTCCGGATTTCAGCATCGACTGGACTGAGGTTACACGAATGATTTCCAGTCGAACAAAAATGATTATCATCAATTCCCCTCATAATCCAACCGGTGCTATTTTGAAAAAATCGGATCTGGAACGGTTGCATGCAATTACCCGAAACACTGATATTATAGTATTAAGTGATGAAGTGTATGAGCATATTATGTTTGACGGTAAAGAACATTGTAGCGTTGCCGGTTATCCAGGGTTAGCCGAGCGGTCTTTTGTTGTTGGTTCCTTTGGGAAAACGTTTCATGCAACTGGTTGGAAGGTTGGTTTCGCACTTGCACCAGACAACCTGATGGCGGAGTTCAGAAAGACACATCAATTCGTAGTCTTTGCCGTAAATACACCCGTGCAAAATGCACTTGCTGATTACATGAAGGACAAAGCGAACTATTCCGACCTTGGAGGTTTCTTTCAGGAGAAACGGGATTTTTTCCTGGATAGAGTCCGGGAAAGCAGGTTTAAAATTGTCCCAAGTTATGGTACCTATTTCCAATTATTGGATTATAGTAATATAAGTGACGAAAAGGAATTTGATTTTGCTGAACGCTTAATCAGGGAACATGGTCTCGCAGCAATTCCAATTTCTCCTTTTTATCATAAGAAAAATGAAAACAGGCTTCTGCGTTTTTGCTTTGCCAAGAATGAAGATACCCTGGAAAAAGCAGCTGAGATATTATGCAAGATCTAAAAGTTACTGTTTTTCAGTCGGACCTGGTTTGGGAAGATGCTCAAAAGAATCTGGAAAATTTCAGTAGAAAATTTGACCTGTTGGATGAAAAACCGGATCTGATTGTGCTTCCGGAAATGTTCAATACCGGATTTGCTGTTGAACCGGAAGATGTTGCTGAAACGATTTCCGGACCAACCATGCAATGGCTTCGTGAAAAAGCTTCGGAACTGGATTGTGTTGTTGCAGGCAGTTTGATTATCTATGATAATGGAGATTTCTTCAACCGATTTGTCTGGATGCAACCCGATGGCTTTTTTCACACTTATGATAAACGCCATTTGTTTCGCATGGGTGGTGAACATAATAAATTTACCGGCGGTGATAAACCGATCGTTATTCCTTTTAAAGGATGGAAAATAAGACCTTTGATTTGTTACGATCTGCGTTTCCCGGTGTGGAGCAAGAATAATTATACAAATGGCTGTCATGACTATGACCTGCTGATATATGTAGCCAATTGGCCGGCAAGCCGGGTTGATGTCTGGAAGACGCTTCTTAAAGCAAGAGCGATCGAAAACCAAGCTTTGGTTATTGGTGTAAACCGAATTGGGAAGGATGGTAATGATTTGGATCATTGTGGCCCTTCTCAGGTTATAAATGAACGCGGTGAAGTTATTTCACAGGTAGCAGAGAATGAGGAAGGTTATTGTACCTTCACTGCTTCTTTGGATGATCTGAATGACTTCAGGAAAAAATTTAACGTCGGTCTGGACTGGGATCGGTTTGAAATAAAAGATTAAGGGAACATTATTAGGATGGCAAAAAAGAATAACACCAAAAAATCAACCAGAAAAGCAAAGAAGAAAAAACCTACAGTTAAACAACGCCTGTTGAAGTGGACGTTGATGATGTCTTTGTTTACGTTGGTTTTAGCTATCATATTTGTTTTTACAGTCTTTGCCGGATTCTTTGGTCCGGTTCCTGACACGAAGGAGTTGAGTGAAATCCGAACTTCAACAGCCTCAGAAATTCTATCCTCCGATGGCAAGGTGTTGGGACGCCTTTATATACAAAACAGAACAATCGTAGGGATTGATCAGATTCCTGAACATGTTGTAAAAGCATTGATTGCAACTGAGGATTCTCGTTTTTATGAGCATGAGGGTATCGACAAGAGAAGTTTATTCCGCGTTTTCTTTAAGACTCTACTGCTTGGGGATCGATCCTCCGGAGGAGGAAGCACCTTAAGTCAGCAATTAATAAAAAATCTATATCCCCGTGAAAATCACGGTATACTAAGCATGCCTGCTGCGAAGCTAAGAGAGGCTGTTATAGCCGTTCGACTTGAAGAAATCTATTCCAAAGAGGAAATACTGAATCTGTATTTGAATACGGTTCCTTTTAGTGAAGGTGTCTATGGGATTGAAGAAGCCTCAAAGCGTTTTTTCAGTAAATCGGCAAAACACCTCAAAATAGAAGAAGGGGCAGTATTGATTGGCATGCTTAAGGCAAATACATCGTATAATCCACGCCTGTTCCCTGAGCGTTCACTGCAAAGGAGAAATATTGTTCTTACTCAAATGGTAAAGGCTGGATACCTTAGTCAGGCAGACTATAATAAACTCTCGTTCAACCCCCTTGGATTGAAGTACAAACGAGTTACCACTAGTGACGGTCATGCACCTTATCTTAGGGAACGTATCCGGCAGAAATTACTCAAATGGACTGAGAAGAACTTGAAGGATGATGGTTCTAAGTATAATATATATACTGACGGATTAAAGATCTATACTACCATTGATTATAAAATGCAGGAATATGCTGAAGCTTCTATGAAACAGCATATGAAGCAGCTCCAAAATGATTTTAATCGTCATTGGGGCAATCGTGACCCCTGGGGCAAGAAGAAATCAGCTCTTGATCGTGTGATGAAACAATCCAAGCGCTATCAGCGACTTAAGGAAGTCGGGGCTTCTGAGCTGGAGATTAAGCAGGCCTTCGGGAAGACTGTGGACATGAAAATCTTTACCTGGAATGGAATGAAAGAGGTTCGTAAAACCCCTTTAGATTCTCTTCGACATTATTTACGAATGCTCAATACCGGGGTCTTAGCAATGAATCCGGGGAATGGAGAAATTAAAGCCTGGGTTGGAGGAATTAATCATCACCATTTAAAATATGATCATGTTACCTCAAAACGACAAACAGGTTCTGTATTCAAACCATTGGTTTATCTATCAGCTATAGAACAAGGAATCAGTCCGTATGATTATTTTAAGAATGAACGCAAAGTATACGAAGAGTATGAGAATTGGTCGCCCCGAAATGCTGAAGATCATTATGAAGGATATTATACCATGGAAGGGGCTTTGGCGGAATCTTTTAACACCATTGCCGTAGATATGATCATGCAGGGCGGAATTGAGAATACGATTGACCTCGCTGAAAGAATGGGGATAGACTCAGAAATGGAAGCTTATCCTTCTTTGGCTTTGGGAACTGCTAATATTTCACTTCTTGATATGGTACAGGCCTATGCTTGTCTGGCAAATGGAGGGAAACGTGTAGAACCACATTATTTAGTTAGAATTGAAGATAAACAGGGTGAAATACTTGCCGATTTTAAAACGGATGTTCCTGAGCCTGTACAAGTGGTCGATCGAATTTATGCCGGTATCCTAAATCATATGTTAACAGGCGTGGTAAAGCATGGCACAGCGTCATCGTTGCGACGTGTATACGGTTTGAATAACGAGATGGCAGGAAAGACCGGAACAACCCAATCACAAGCAGATGGATGGTATATAGGGTATAATTCAAGAATTGTAACCGGAGTTTGGGTTGGAGGTGAAGACCCCAGCGTTCATTTCCGTTCTTTAACCCTTGGACAGGGGGCTTATATGGCTATGCCCATTTTTGCACGATTTATGCAAAAGCTAAGTCGTGACCGGAACATGAAGCAGATTGCAAATGCCGATTTTGGAATATTACCTTCTGATGTCTTAGCCGGGTTAGAGAAACCGTATCATCGTGACGAACTAAGTCCTGAAGTGCTCATTCAGGAACTGGTGGCAAATCCAATTGAAGAAATCAAAAAGAGACTTACAGGTAAGCAGGATACAACAACCGAAACCAAGAAAGAGAGTAAGATCTACCGATTTATAAAATCGATTTTTAAGAAAAAGGAAAATAAATAGTTCTGTCGAACACACTGAGAGGCTTTGAACATAACAAACCCGTATATCATAATATACCGGTTTGTTTTGCTCTTTTGATTATACCCGTTTTCCTGTCTCCTAACTGCAAAATAACCAATATTAAATTAGCCGAATCCTCTCTAACTGACACCCTTGCGAGATCGTTCATGGTCTGTTCGAATAATTTTTATTGTTGATGAACAATCCGGATTATTTGTCGTTGTATAAACTTTGCAGTAATATCTTAGGATGAAGGGAATAAATAATACCAAATGAAACTATTTATATATAAATATAGATGTTTTTGGTGTGTGATAGATTAATATATTAAAATTGTTAGATATTCTTATTGAAACTCTTTATTTATTGCACAATTATTACTAACATTGCATCCGTTTAAATCAATTTGGATAGATGAACACTATGTTGAGAACAGGTAGCAGACAAGGATTGATTTTATTTATCATAAGTCTCTTATTTATGGCCCCAATGGCAAGTATTGCCGAAGATCAAGGCCATGGACATGAAGGTGAAGAAAAGTTTAACGCGGGTAAAATGATCGTGGAGCATATCATTGATGCTCATGATTGGCATATCGTCGGGAATTTTTCTATACCTCTTCCGGTAATTCTGGTTGATCAGGGTGATCTTCATGTTTTTATGTCCAGTAAATTTCATCATGGACACGATTCTTATAATTCGAAAGGCGTAGAATATAAAATTGCCTCTGAAGAAGAATATAAGGGTAAAATTGTGAGGGTAATACCGGGTACAATGGAAGTTGATACCCAGGCAGCTATTCCTCTTGATTTGTCTATCACGAAGAATGTTGCTTCACTGATTCTGTCATTAATCTTTCTTACCTGGCTATTCATGTCCGTAGCAAAATCTTATAGTAAAAGAAAAGGACATGCACCTAAAGGTATCCAAAGCTGGGTGGAGCCACTTATTATTTTTATTCGTGATGATATTGCCAAAGCGGCTATTGGAGAGAAGAAATATGAAAGATTTACTCCTTTCCTATTAACCATTTTCTTCTTTATCTTCTTTAACAACCTTTTAGGTTTGGTTCCGATCTTCCCAGGTGGTGTTAACCTCACAGGTAGTATTACCATTACCATGGTATTAGCCTTGATGACCTTTGTAATAACGACATTTAGTGGAAATAAAGCATACTGGACTCATATTTTTAATGCACCTGGTGTTCCATGGTGGTTGAAGATCCCAGTACCCTTGATGCCTGTTGTTGAACTTATTGGCGTGATCACAAAACCTTTTGTGTTGATGGTTCGTCTGTTTGCAAACATTACTGCAGGTCATATTATCGCTCTTGGATTCCTTAGTCTGATCTTCATCTTTGGTGAGATTAACACAGGATTGGGAATGGGAGTGTCTGTTGTATCCGTTGCCTTTATGGTATTTATGACCATGCTTGAATTGCTGGTTGCATTTATCCAGGCATATGTGTTTACATTATTATCTGCCATTTACTTCGGTATGGCTGTTGAAGAACATCATTAAGATTATATATTAATTAATTAAAACAACAATTATGTCAGTTTTAGCTATTTTACTAGAAGCTGCTGCCAATTTCACTCCATTTGCAATTATGGGTGCTGGTTTAGGTGCTGGTTTAGCAGTAATCGGAGCCGGTTTAGGTATTGGTAACATTGGTAAAAGTGCGATGGAATCTATCGCTCGTCAGCCAGAAGCAGTTGGTGACATTCGTTCAAACATGATCGTTGCTGCAGCCCTTATCGAAGGTGTTGCTTTCTTCGCCATCGTAGTTTGTCTGCTTGTGTTGTTCTTGGCATAAGCAAAAACAAATCTGCCCGTCAACGGTTGGTTGACAGGCAGGTTTATTAATTTGAATAAAAAAAGAAATATAAAAAATATCTGATATGGAACTTGTTCAGCCTCATATTGGGACGTTTATCTGGATGTTGATTAGCTTCTCCATCGTTCTGTTTATTCTTGGTAAATTTGCCTGGCCGGCAATTTTGAAATCATTGAAAGAACGGGAACAATCAATTGAAGAAGCTTTACAGGCAGCTGAAAAGGCTCGTGAAGATATTCAGTCGATGCAGCTTGATAACGAAAAGTTATTAAAGCAGGCGAAAGAGGAACGCGATGATATTCTTCGTGAAGCACGTAAGATTAAAGATGATATTATCGAAAAATCCAAAGAAGTTGCAGTTACTGAACGTGAACGCATTCTGGCTGCTGCTCGTGAGGATATCCGCAACGAAAAAATGTCTGTTATTACTGACTTGAAAAACCAAATGGCGCAAATTTCGATCGACATTGCTGAAAAAGTGATGCGTGAAGAATTATCGAAGTCGGATAAGCAGAAAGAGTTGATTAATAAGCTTATTGATGATGCTAAGCTGAATTAATATCTCAAAAAACGAATCTGGATGAGAGAAACAAAAGTTGCTAAACGGTATGCTACGGCCTTATTTGATTTGGCTGAAGAAATGAACAAACTTGAAGCGGTTTCCGCTGATATGCAATTGGTTTCTTCGGTCTGTCATCAAAGTAAGGAACTGAGCATGATGCTTGCCAGCCCAATTGTTAACATAGAGAGAAAACTGTCTGTTTTTAATGACCTCTTTGATAAGAAAGTTGATGAACTTACTTCAAAATATCTTGAGTTGATCATTAAAAAAGGGCGTGAAGAGATTCTACCTGAAATTGCTGAGCAATATGTGATCTTGTATAAAGAGTATATGGGTATTGTTAGCCTTATTATTAAGACTGCAGTTGCACTGGAGGATGAAGAGCGAAAACGCATCTCAGGATTAATAAAGGATGCCGTTAAAGCAAATGAAGTTGAATTGATTGAACAGGTAGACCCCAATTTGATTGGTGGAGTGGTTCTTGCCTGGGATGATAAACAGATTGATATGTCGTTACAGCGAAGATTAAAAGAGCTGAAACGGGATTTTGAATCGAATGTATTTTTGAAAGGATTATAGTTAAGATAAAACCCGAAATAACATGGCAGAAATTAAACCCGCTGAGGTATCAGCTATTTTGCGCCAGCAACTAGCCGGATTCAAAAGTGAAGCCGAACTGGAAGAAGTAGGAACAGTTTTGCAGGTGGGTGATGGTATTGCTCGCGTGTACGGTCTTACAAATGCACAGGCCGGTGAATTGGTAGAATTTGATAAAGGTGGGGTAAAAGCAATCGTGCTTAACCTCGAAGAAGATAATGTGGGTGTGGTACTCCTTGGTGAGTCTCGCGAAATTAAAGAAGGTGACCTGGTTAAACGTACGTCTCAAATTGCTTCACTTAATGTGAGTGAAGGCATGTTGGGACGCGTTATCAATACACTGGGTAAGCCTATCGATGGTAAAGGTGAAATTAAAGGTGAGGTATTTGAAATGCCACTTGAGCGTAAAGCTCCTGGTGTTATTTACCGTCAGCCTGTAAACGAACCTTTACAAACAGGTTTGAAGCCTGTTGATGCGATGATTCCGATTGGTCGTGGTCAGCGAGAGTTGATCATTGGTGACCGTCAGACTGGTAAAACAGCCATTGCAATCGATACAATTATTAATCAGAAAGAATTTTATGACAGAGGTGAGCCTGTATTCTGTATCTATGTTGCCGTAGGTCAGAAAGGTTCGACTGTTGCTAATATACAGCGTTCATTGGAAGAAAAAGGTGCGATGCCTTATACGGTAATTGTTTCCGCTACTGCTTCCGATCCTGCTGCTATGCAGTTCTATGCTCCGTTTGCTGGTGCTGCAATTGGTGAATACTTCCGTGATACGGGACGTCCTGCATTGGTTATTTATGATGACCTTTCTAAGCAGGCTGTTGCTTACCGAGAGGTTTCACTATTATTACGTCGCCCTCCGGGCCGAGAAGCATATCCTGGTGATGTGTTCTATCTTCACTCTCGTTTATTGGAGCGTGCTGCAAAAGTGATCCAGAGTGATGAGGTTGCTGCAAATATGAATGATCTACCCGCTTGTCTTAAAGGTAAAGTGAAAGGTGGTGGTTCTTTAACTGCACTTCCAATTATCGAAACTCAGGCAGGTGACGTTTCTGCATATATTCCAACCAACGTAATTTCGATTACTGATGGACAGATCTTCCTGGAGTCGGACTTGTTCAACTCAGGTGTACGTCCTGCGATTAACGTAGGTATCTCGGTATCGCGTGTGGGTGGTAGTGCGCAGATTAAGTCGATGAAGAAAGTAGCCGGTACATTGAAGCTTGATCAGGCTCAGTATCGAGAACTTGAAGCATTTGCAAAGTTCGGTTCAGACCTTGATGCTGCAACAATGGCGACTCTTGAGAAGGGTAAGCGTAATGTTGAAATTCTTAAGCAAGGCCAATACAGTCCTTTAACTGTTGAAAAGCAGATTGCAATTATCTATTGTGGAACCAAAGGTTTGTTGAAAACGGTACCTGTAAACAGGATAAAGGATTTTGAAACTGAATACCTGCACCATTTAGAAGAGTATCATAAAAATATTCTTGATACACTCAAAGCAGGGAAATTGACAGATGAAGTTACTGCAACACTAGAAAAAGTAACAGCAGAAATTTCAAAGAAATACGAAGATTAATATTGAGGAGTACCGGTTCATCCGGTATTCCCTAAACCATAAATCAATTTTTTGATGGGCGGTTTAAAGGAAATTAGAACAAGAATTGATTCTGTAAATTCAACCATGCAAATCACCAGTGCAATGAAACTGGTGGCTGCGTCGAAGCTACGTAAGGCACAAAATTCCATCATTGCAATGCGTCCTTATGCTTCGAAACTGCAGGAGATTTTACAGAACCTGAGTGCCAGTGTTGAAAACTCGGATGAGGGTACTTATTCACAGCAACGTGTTCCTGAAAAGGTATTGATTGTCGCCATTTCTTCTAATAGAGGATTGTGTGGCGCTTTTAATACAAACATTATTAAGACGACCAAACGTCATATTCAGGAGAACTATAATCAGCAAATGGATAAAGGACAAATCAGTGTATTTACCATAGGTAAAAAGGTTACTGAATTCTTTTCCAAGAATGGATATAAGCTTGTGGGATCGGATGATGATATCACAGAACATGTTTCATTTGAAGCAGCTTGTGATATCGCTGAAACCTTGATGAAGGCATTTGTATCGGGTAGTTATGATCGAATTGATATCGTTTATAATCGCTTTAAAAATGCAGCTACTCAACTGGTAACTACCGAACAATTCCTCCCTGTACTTCCACCGGAAGATGAGGAACATCAAGCGGGGATGGACTATATTTTCGAACCTGGAAAACAGGAGATCGTTACTGAATTGATCCCGAAATCATTGAAAATTCAGTTATTTAAAACAATCCTAGATTCCATCGCTTCGGAACATGGAGCACGAATGACCGCCATGCACCAGGCAACTGATAATGCAACTGAATTGTTGCGTGATCTTAAGCTTCATTACAATAAAGCACGTCAGGCTTCTATTACCAATGAAATTCTTGAAATTGTTGGTGGTGCGGAAGCATTGAAAGGATAATATCTTAACTATCTATATTTGGAAAGCCATCTCAATTGAGATGGCTTTTTTTTATGCAAATAATAACTCTTTCCCAACGAATAATAAGCAAAGTAAGCCACTTACCAAATTGATTTGACTCAGGTATTCATTAATACTAATTTGTACTAAGAGAATCTTAAGAGCACATATTGAATCAAATAACCTAAAAACCTAATTATGAAAAATCTTTCTTTATTAATTCTCACCATGCTGATAAGTGGTGTTACAATGGCTCAGTTTTCACAAACTGATTGGTCCGGTGGAGGGGGCCAGGCTGTTTTTAATGATCCGACACAGTTTAATTATTCCTATCATGTGGATTACAATTCTGTGGCAGGAGATTTAATAGCTGATAATACTAGTAAAACTCACATGTACGGAGTAGTAGAGTACCAGGGCAGACTTTTGGTATCAACAGCCTGGTCAGGAACTTTCATCTTTGATCCGGAAACAACAGAGTGGGAATTCTCACACATTGCACCATTAATTTATTACAAGAATACCACGATTCATACAGATGGAAAGCTATATGTAATGCATGGGTTTAATGTTTTTCGTTATGACGGGACATACAATGATTACGGTATGGGACCAAATGGATGGGAATTACATTCAAATCTAAAAAGCCTAAGTTTAAATAGTATTTACACCATTAAAAGTGTTCAGGGTAAACTGTTAATAGGATGCCGTGGTGGATATGGAATTTCTAACTATACCGCAAGGGTTATTGAATGGAACGAAAGCACTGGTAACTGGCAGCAAATGGGGAATACGTTCACCAATGGTGTTTGCAGCCTGGTTGATTACAATGGAACCATATATGCAGGGACACACTGGGCTGGCACAGTTTACAAATGGACAGGCTCATCCTGGGTATATGCTTTTGATACCCGGAGTATGTCTATTATGGATATGGAAGTTCATGATGGTTACCTTTATCTTGGTGGATCTTGGGATGATCGCTGGGGTGAACTTTACCGATACAATGGAAATTCCTGCCAGACAATACAGTACTTTTCGGGTTATGGCGTGAATGAATTACAAGCCCACAATGATGTACTTACACTTGGCTTACGTCCAAGATATAATTCCACAGCACCTTCAAAGGGGATTCTGCAATACGATGGATCTTCTGTTTCCACTTTATATAATTTTCAAGGAGAAATATTCTGTGCCAATATCTGTTCCTTCGACGGAAACTTATATTATGGAGGTATTTGGGGAGCAAGTACATCTGTATTATATAAAAACGGAGAACCATTTGAGTCAGTCTATGTTAAAGGAGTAATTTCATCTGAATTTGCTACTGTAAATGGGATTTTGAATTACGATGCTACAACAGAGCCTGGCAATGGAGTAAAGCTATTTGCACAAGGTAAAAATGACCCGGCATATCAAACCAACACCTGGGTAGAGGTTCCAAATGGAGGACAGGTAAATCTTACACAAGATATCATGCGCTATTGGGCGATACTATATACTATTGGAGAAGGTACTACCCCTGTATTACATGAAGTCAGAATAGGAGAGGGAGTTGTTGCAGAACCTCTTGAATTGAATATTGTTGCACAAACTGATGTGAGTTGTTTTGGTGGAGAAAATGGAGCTGCACAGGTTGAAGCAGTTGGAGGAGTCGAGCCATATACTTTTAATTTCAATGGCCAAAATGTGAATAGCCTTAATAATCTTACTGCCGGAACTTATACTGTATCGGTTGCCGATAATCAAGGGGAATCGGCCTCAATAACATTTACGATTTCACAACCAGAATTGCTTCAATTATCCCTTTCCAGTCCGCTTTATGAATCGGGCTATAATATTAGCTGTAAGGGTATGAATGATGGATCTATTATTTCCACGACAGAAGGAGGAGTACCACCATATACATTTAACTGGTCAAATAATGGAAACACTCCAAATCTTTCAGCCCTTTATGCTGGTGTTTATAGCGTGGAAGTTATTGATGCAAATAATTGTATTGCAACAGCTGAAATCACCCTTACAGAACCTTTACCTGTCGTAGCAGATGCTGGAGTCGATGTACTTGTTTATTATGGATATGATCCGATGGCAAGCACTCAACTGCTGGCAACTGGCGGTGCTTCATATTCCTGGTTTCCAACAGAAGGATTGAGTAATCCGGAAATCCCGAATCCGGTAGCATCACCAAATGAACCAACCGTTTATACGGTTACAGTAACTGATGAATTCGGGTGTTCTTCTGCAGATGATGTGTTTGTTGATGTTAAAGATGTACGTTGTGGAAAAAAGTTAAACAAAGTGTTGCTATGCCATAATGATCAGACAATCTGTGTTAGCCAGAATGCGGTTGCTGCTCATCTTGAACACGGTGATGTTCTAGGAGAATGCGATGAAGGTCTTAAGATGGGAAGTTTCGTGGATTCTCATGAAATGGGATTAGAGATAAGTGCATACCCTAATCCGTTTAATACAGAATGTCATATCAATGTAATCAACCATGAAGATTCTCATTTGAAAATCCAGGTTTTTGATGTTCAGGGTAGGATTGTAAAAGAAATATATGATGGTTTCGCAAAGACAGGTTCTTACTCTTTCACCTGGAAGAATAGTGAGACAAACAAAACCGGAATGTACTTTGTAAGGATCATTCATAAAAACGCTGTGGAAACGATAAAACTCTTCAAGGAATAAATACGGCGTTGATAATGTAATATACAAAAAATGAGAAACCCCGCACAACTAGCGGGGTTTCTGGTATAAGGGAAATTTTGAAAAGTTACCTTATCACACCTATAAACTAGAAGCCAAAATTCCCATAGTAGTCTCCTGCATTTTCTATTTTACGTTTACGGATCTTTTCAAGGATCTCAAGTTTTTCATCATTGGAATATTTCCACCAGCGTTGAATTTCTTCAGCACTACGATAGCAACCTATACAAACCTTATGATCGTTATATTTACACACATCCCTACATGGAGATTTTATCGTATTGTCAAATGTCATTTTATTCTTGTTTAATTATTTAGATTCTCTTAAAATAAAGCCTTTAATCCTAATAACACCAGGTTCATAAGAATGTTGAGCGATTGCTTAAGTTTTTTCATCATTTGCATGGCGAAAAATATTCGCTACATTTGTTTCGTATTTTTACGAAACACGAATGAATAAGAAACAGGAATATACCGAAAGGCAAATACAAATGGCGCGATTTGCAAAAGCTTTGGCCCATCCGGCCAGAGTTTACATCCTCCAATTTTTGTCACTACAGGCTTGCTGCTATAGTGGTGATTTGGCCGAGGAATTACCAATTGCACGTTCAACTTTGTCGCAACATTTAAAGGAACTCAAGGAAGCAGGACTGCTTCAGGGAAGCATTGAGTATCCAAAGATTAAATATTGTATCAATCAGGAAAAATGGGCAATGGCTAAAGAGCTATTTGGACAGTTTTTCGATAAGTAAAAAAATTTAATTTTATGTTTCGTATTTCTACGAAATGCAAAAGGATAGGAATTCATAAATATAAAAGAAGATAAAATGATTATAAAAGTATTAGGAACCGGCTGTAAAAAGTGTGAAAAACTGGATAAGGTCGTTAGAGAAATTGTAGAGGAAATGGGGATCACTGCTATTATCGAAAAAGAAGAAGACATCATGAAAATCATGCAATATGGTATTATGTCTACCCCCGGCCTGGTGATCAATGAGAAGGTTGTTCTTTCTGGAAGATTACCTGGTAAAGATGAAATTATCAAATTATTAGAAAACGCATAAATCAAAAAAAACCAAATTATGAAGAGAATTTTATCATTAATGATTGTTTGCTTTGGGCTGCTTTCGGCCTGCAATGCAACTACCGGAAAATCGGGAGATTCGAATGAAGAAACTGCAAAGCTGATCGTCTATTATTTTCATAGTACTCACAGATGCATGACATGTAATGCTATTGAAAAAAATACCAAAGAAACTTTGGATACATATTTCAAGAAAGAAACAGATGCAGGGGATATTAAATTCATAGCCTTAAATGCTGAGAAAAGTGAAAACAAAGATCTTGTTGAGAAGTATGAAATATGGGGTTCTTCACTGGTATTGGTTAAATTGGTAGATGGTAAGGAAGATGTTGAAAACCTGACCGATTTTGCTTTCGCTCATGCACGTAAAAATGCTGACAAATTCAAACAAGGACTGAAAGATAAAATCACAGAAAAGCTTCAATAGAATGGAAGTTCTTCAAAATATACTAGATCAAACAAATATGCCGTTTCTATCGGCATTAATCCTGGGGCTTATGACTGCCATAAGCCCATGTCCTCTGGCTACCAACATTACAGCTACAGCATACATCAGTAAGGATATTCAAAATAAGAACCGAATCTTTATCAATGGTTTGGTTTATACTGGTGGCCGTGCACTTAGTTATACCCTGCTGGGAGTGTTGCTCTATTTCGGTGCCAGTAAATTCGAACTTGCCCGATTCTTCCAGACTTATGGAGAACGCTTTCTGGGGTTCATCCTTGTAATTGCAGGATTGTTTATGTTGGGGATTTTCAATTTTAACCTACGGTCATCAGGAAAGCTAACCGAGAAGATCGCCAATTCTAAAGGAATGAATTCATCTGTATCAGCCTTGTTGCTGGGGATTGTATTCGCTTTGGCCTTTTGCCCATACAGTGGGGTCTTGTACTTTGGAATGCTAATTCCTATGACTATTTCCAGTCCACAAGGATTGTTTTTGCCTGTGATTTTTGCTGTTGCAACAGGATTGCCGGTGATCATCATTGCATACCTGTTGGCTTATTCAGTTTCCGGGATTGGGAATTTCTACAACAAGATTAAAACTTTCGAATTCTGGTTCAGAAGAGTAACGGCCGTAATATTTATCCTGGCTGGTATTTACTATATCTGGATTTTCTATATCGCAACCTGGTTCAATGGATAATTTTTTAATGTAAGACAAATGAAGTTGTTAAGTATACAAAAAGGAAATGGCTGGAAAAGCTGGATTCCTGTAGTTTTGCTTCCGGTTTGGATTTTACTTTATATGAATCTGGATACCCTTTCAGACATAGTCATCTATGATTTGTTTGGAATGACACGAGGAAAACACCTTACAGAAACCTTATGGTTCTTCTTATTTGAAGTACCTAAAGTAATGCTGTTGTTGGTGTTAATCATATTCCTTGTGGGAGTTGTGCGTTCGTATTTCTCCCCCGAAAAAACCAGAAAACGACTTGAAGGAAAATCATTATTTACCGGGAATGTGATGGCTGCCTCATTGGGGATTGTTACCCCCTTTTGCAGTTGTTCTGCCATCCCTCTGTTTTTAGGATTTGTTGAAGCTGGCATCCCTATTGGAGTTACATTCTCATTCCTTATAGCTGCCCCAATGGTCAATGAAGTTGCCGTGGTGCTATTGCTTGGATTGTTTGGCTGGAAGGTTACAGCTATATATGTTGTAACCGGTTTGACCATAGCTATCCTGTCAGGTTGGATTATCGGAAAACTGAAAATGGAAAAATATGTTGAAGAATGGGTTTTCCAGGTAAAATCTAATCAGGATGAAGAAGATATGGATGCAATGTCTTTTACTGAAAGAATCAACAAAGGATATGAAACAGTTAAAGAAATTGTAGGTAAAATCTGGATCTATGTAATTCTTGGTATTGCTGTTGGTGCAGGTGCTCACGGTTATGTACCGGAAGACTTCCTCAGTTCTTTCCTGGGGAAAGATAGCTGGTATGCTGTTCCTGCAGCCATACTGATGGGGATTCCAATGTATTCAAATGCTGCCGGAATCATCCCGATTGTAAGTGTATTAATCGAAAAGGGTGTTTCTTTGGGAACTGCACTGGCTTTTATGATGTCTGTTATCGCCTTGTCTTTGCCGGAAATCATCATCTTGAAAAAAGTACTGAGATGGCAATTGATTACTGTTTTCGTTGGTGTTGTAGCTTTGGGAATTGTAATTGTTGGTTTTGTTTTTAATTTCTTATTGTAAATAATCGAAAATGAAGAAAATTCAAATATTAACAATAGTTGTAGTATCTGTATTATGGTTGATCTCTATTCCTGCTTGTAAAAAGGATTCTCAACCAAATGATGCTGGAGAAGAAGTAGGGAATTTAATTGATAGCATACATGTTAATACGAGGGTAATCAAAGCCTTTACCGATTCAGCATACATCACTGTTTATACGCACAATAATGATTCCAGAATATCATGGGAAGCTGATCATGGTGTGTTGACATCTCTTTCAGGAAGTACGATCAATGTTGATTCTGTTACATCCTTGAGCGGGACGGAAGCCACAAGTGTTATTTATTCTGCATGCGAAGCATGCACAGGAAGAAATACTGTTACATGTACAGTTGTGGCCGGAGATATGCAGCAAACGGATACAATCCAAATACTTGTGAAATCTTATTTTGACTGATGCTAATAAAATTTACTATGAAGAAGTATTTCATACTAATTGTACTAATTACCAGTACCGTGTTTGTTAATGGACAATGCTGTTCTGCAGGTAATCCCCTCACCGGGATTGCCGATTTGTCTACTCAAAGCAAGAATACGATTAAACTTAGTCTGGCATATAAACATGGACTTTCAAAAGACTATTATAACGAGAATCAGGTGATTGATCTGAATACCGTCGAAAAGGCTTATTTTAATTATTCTGAGTTTGGTGTTTTGTATAGTGCAACAAATAAGTTATCCTTCGGGGCGGATCTGGGATACTTCTTTGATAAAACTGAGATATTCAAGAATGAAAACTCAGAGCCACATATAGGCTCTGGCCTTGGAGACCTGGCCCTTCAGGTTCGATATAATTTGTATCGCTCTGTATTTAAGAAAATGGAACTTAATTTGGGCCTTGGAACCAAACTTCCTGTAGGTGTTTTTGATCAGGAAGTTGAAAACATTAAACTGCCCTTACAGCTGCAACCTTCTTCTGGGAGTTGTAAATATTTCGGGAATTTATTCTGGGGAAAATCCATCAACAAAAAAGCATCCATATATGCTTTTGGAATGTTTGAATGGGCGCAACGAATAGAATCAAAAAACTATAATCAGAAGTATGGGAATGTATATCATCTTGCATTTGGTGGAAATTACCACGTGATAAAAAGTCTTAATTTAGGATTGAATGTTCTTGGGGAACTAAAGGGGAAGTCCAGCAGAGAGGATAATCAGGTGATTCAATCCACCGGAGGACAATTTGTGTCAGTAACACCTAGTGTTTCTTTTACAGGCTTAAAATTCATGATGGTTGATGCTCGTTGCAGGGTTCCTGTGTACAAATTCTATAATGGAATCCAGTTAGGGAATAAATTCATCTTTGAAGTTCGTCTTTCCAGAAGAATCCGATTATAAAAGAATAATTTTTTAATAAAAAATCAGAGGCTGCTAATTATAGCAGCCTCTTGTCGTTAATAAAGTTTGGTTTTCTTGATCAATCAGAACACACTATATGGTATTACTTACATTTACAATTTAAATATTCTTCTTGCGATAAATGGATCATTCCACATTGGTACCACACCCAGTTTTTCGTATCAATAAATCGATGGCTCTTACTTCCAACCGGATATTTCTCCATATATGTTTGAAGAACCTCTTCATTTGAATTCATCATCTCAAATAATGAATCCATAGATTGAGGTGTTATATTATTATATCCATAAATCCGGGAAAAGTCATACTCTTCGGACCAACTATTTTTCTGATTATCCATATTTTTATAGAACACCTGATAGTTCTTAAGAATTGCAGAGGATTTTGAATACTCCATTCGTTCATATCCCGGATTGTTTCCAAATACAGGAGTAATAGCCGGGGTTATATGCACAATTGATGCGGGAGAATCATTCAAATAAATAACTTTGAAATCATCCATATGCGTATGCCCGGCCAAAGTTACTTTAATCTGAGTATGATATTGATCCAGCAGATTTTCAAACAATGTAGAGTAATCCGTATTCCAGAATGAACAGATTTGTCCTTGGCAGGGCTCTCCGATCTTTTTGGTCTTAAAGACATCGATACCAGGAGGAATATGTGAAACAATCCAAAAATTTTTATTTTGATTTTGTTGGAGTTTATTATTCATCCATTCAATTTCATCAGTAGCAAGACTTAAGTAATCCTGTTGGGTTGTTTCTTCACAGAAACAGGTATGTTTTTCTGACTTGTATTTCGCTGAAAAGAATATAGAATTAATCATGAGTAACTTATGCTGGATATTAACCGGATTATTCACCAGATAATAACCTCCCTTTTCAAAATCGTGGAAGAAGGCAGAATCATTTGCGTGCCCTTTAAGGTATGGATGCCATAACTTGGCACAATCCTTCAAAAATTGCCCCTTTGCTTCGAGTTGATAGTCTCCGCAATAAGAGTCATTATTCCCCAGAGCTGGGAAAATCGGCGTTTGAGGAAAAAATCCAGCTATTTCATCCAGGACAAAGGCCATTGTCTTTAGCAAAAACTGATGAGCCGCCAGATTATCTTTTCCGGTGTGTTCTTTATATAACTCCAGAAAGTCATGGCATACAAAATCCCCGGAAAGTACAATGAAATCCGGATTAGGAGTACTGGTTCGCATATTCTTCAAAGAGCTGTGCAAGAGGTTAAAATTGGCCTCCTCTCCATATTTACCATAGGTAGTATCCTTCGAACTCATAAAAACAGGCTTCCACTCCTGAGCAGTTGCTTGATCCAGTTTTTCAATCAGACTCAAATCATAATATGGATTAAAGTGAATATCGGTTAAATGAATGAATGTGTTTTCTTGTTCTTTTTGGGTTTTACTATGACTGAAATAATACCCAGACAGAATTACTGATCCCATAATAAAAATAATCAGTATCATAGGGATTAGTTTCTGTGATTTTTGTTTTCGTATCATGCTAACTTAGGTTTAATATTTAGGTGAATCCAATTTGGAATTATGTTAAATATAATAAAAAGATGTATACAGAATATGTTGCCTTGAAATGGAGAATTTAAATTTTATTTTTGAAGGATAATTGCGACACCTGCTAAGCCAATAAAGCCTTGTTTTACCGGTACGCCTTTAATGATTGTGTTCGCTTCTATCCCAGCGGCAAGAGAAGGGAAAAGGTGTAGGTGTTTTTTAATTTTAAACTCGTAGCCAATTAAAATTGTAGGTTGTATCGCAAGAACACGGGTAAATCCTGATTCGATCTCTCCATTCATTAGGTTTTCCCAATAGACTCGCTTAAGCCATATCTCATTTCGAATGCCGTATCTCAATTCATCTGAACTGGCACGAATACTTCTTTTATAGCCGAATCCTAGTCCCAGGCCGCTACCCCTTTCCAACTGTTGAATACCAAGACTACTATGGTCGAATATCGTTGCTCCTAATATAAACTCCAGTTCGCTGCTTTTATTTAAGGGATGGTTAATCCCCGTCTTAGCAATCGACCCAGTTTGATGAAGTTGAACCTCGATAAGCATGTCGTAAGGAGATCCTTCCTGAGCCAGGCAAAATGAGGGAATGCTTACAAAACAGAATAAAAGGATAAACAATCGTAATTTCATACGATTCTTGTTTAAGATTTATTCATACGAAAGTACGATAAGTTTGGATAATCCACCGGAATTTGTGGCAATCCAAATGGCACCACTTTGATCTGTTGCAATGGCATTGACCCAGTTGTCACTAAGTCCGTCTGTAGTGGTAAGTGAGGTAAATTCATCTCCATTGTACCACGATATTCCTCTTCGTGTAGCAAACCACATATAATCAACATTGTCAATTGCAATATCTTGTACAACGGGCCAAACTAAACCTTGTACTAACGAGAAATTATGCCAGGTGGAACCATTGTATCGCGAAACTCCATTTAAAGTACCAAACCAAACTCTGTTGTCTGGAGATATAAAAGAAGAAAGATTATATGCCTGTGAATTATCGGGGTTTATGTAGGTGAACCATTGGTTGTGTGAGTTTATAGACGAAATCCCAAATTCTGTCCCAAACCATATGGTATTGTCAGATGATATTGAAATGGTTCGAACTTTGTTATTAACAAGAGACTGATCCCCTTCTTTTTGATAATTAACAAAATCTATTCGGTTAAATTTGGAGGCGCCATTAGCTGTGCCAATCCAGATGTTGTTTAAACCATCTACAGCGACATCATAGATATGATTATCTACTAAACCATTTTCCTGGGTATATGTAATCCATTGGTTGCCGTTATATCTGCTGAGCCCGAAATCGGTTCCGCACCAAATCTCATTATTTTGATCAACAGCAATACAGTTTATTTTATGATCGATTAGTCCGTGAGCCTGAGAAAAGTTAGTGAAGTTAAGATCGTCAAATCTTGACACCCCAAATTCGGTGGCAAACCATTTAATATTATTTTGATCAACGGCAATATCGTTGATCATATTAGCAGGTAATCCATCCTTGGTTTTAAATTGCAACCAAGTATATTGCGGACCGGAAGGTTTATCGTCAACAGGTGGCTTATTGCAGGACATCAATGAAATAACAATAAATAATATAGTAATCAACCTTGTTGTCATGTATATGCAGGGTTAAATGAATCGATAAAAGTAAAAAAGATCGTCAGATCACACAAACAAATGTTTACTATTGGATGTTTTGGGCAATACGCGATTGTAGAATTTCGATAGCAACATGATTGTCTCCACCCATTGGAACAATAATATCAGAATACCTTTTTGAGGGCTCGATGAATTGCTGATGCATGGGTTTTACATAGTCTTTGTAATGTTCGATAACCTGTTCATAATTTCGACCTCTTTCATGGATGTCACGTCTCATAATCCGCATCAATCGTTCATCCGAATCGGCGTCAACAAAAACTTTAATATTCATGCGTCTTCGCAATTCAGGATTAACTAATACCAATATACCTTCAACAATTACAACACTCCGGGGTGAAACTTGAATTGTTTCCCTGGAACGGGCACCGGTGATATAGGAATAAATAGGTTTTTCAATAGGCTGCCCGGATCTTAACAGATCCAGATGTTGGTTAAGCAACTCAAACTCTATAGCATCCGGATGGTCAAAATTGATGTGTTTTCGTTGTTCAACACTTAGGTGTCCGTTGTCTTTATAATAAGAATCCTGAGAGATGAGAGATACACTTTGATCAGGTAATCCGTCTATTATCTTTCGTGCTACAGTGGTTTTGCCTGAACCTGATCCGCCAGCTATTCCTATGATTAACATGCCTTCAGTTTTTATGCATGTGAAGTTATGGTTTTTATTCAAATGGTGGAAGTTTTTTCTTCTTATGCAGAAAAGACTATAGCTACATCTTGTAAATAATTTCAATGCCTTTATGTTATTCAGGGGCATTGAAATTATCCATAAGATGACGAAATCAGAAAGTTGGTTAACACTCTACTGAACAATAAATCTAATATAATCGCCTTGCATTCCATTTACAACCAATTGAACCATATAAAGTCCGGATCTCCAATGGGCGGTTTCAATTACCACTTGATTCGTGATTGGTGTAATTGGCAATTCCATATACAAGATTCCATTGGAATGATAAACCCGGATTGAAGATGGCTGAATCTGATCCTCCCATGAAAGGTTCACCACATCATTCGCAGGATTGGGCCAGGCTCTTATGTTTGCGCTATGAGCCTGATGCTTCTCAATGGGTAATAAGTAGGAATCGGAGTATACAGTACCGGTTGTATCACCGTTTTTCACATAACCAATCAGGTTTATGTAATGTTCGTATTCGAAGAAATGGAAGTGTTCACTTTGCAAGCCAAGTCCAACACCATAAATAAACTGATCCTTATCCCAAGACTCAAGCAACAGATCCTCATGTACTTCAGGATGATCAAAACGTGCTTCATAGAACATTCCCTGATTCACTCCTGAATGGGTCTTCTTTATAGCAACTTCACCTGATTCATTATTCTCAAACTCACTAATAGAATAATATAAGTAACCACTTCCTGAGTCCATATCACTTATCAGAAGTTCCCGGTTATATGCATTTACCAGACTTGAATCCTGATTTATTGGAGTCCAGGCCTTTTCTTCAATATAAGGTTCTTCTCCAAACACATAACCAACTTCTCTGATCGTATAGTTAATTTGATTTTCTCCAATCTGCTTATCCAGAATTGTCCTCTTATATTCTGAATATCCATACTCATAAGCATAATTAAAGGAACTGGAATACATAAACACATCCCCCACTTCAAAGTCATAAAAATTCCAAAAATCGGGAATAATACACCCCTGCTGAGAAGTCTCCATACCAACAAGGCTGTACCCTTCATCGGAATATAAGTCAGAAAAGAAAATGATCCCGTGATTTTTAGAAAGCTTAATATTATCGCCATTGCTTAGCATTATTTTCTTAACTGAATCTGTAGTACCCAGAATATCCAACTCAAGCAATTCAACTATTTCGGCAGTAATTCCCTGTGCAGGCATAAAATCCCAGGTGTCACCTTCGTTGGCCCATGTTTCAATAGTAAAATCCAGGGTGTCTGATAGGACATAGACACCGTCATCTGTTCCTGATTTAATCATCGTTCGCATCAAAAACTGAGGTTGATTCTTTAAATATGCATTCTCAAAATCACCGGTACAAGTATCACAAGGTAACGCTACTCTGTTTAAATAGAAAACAGAATCGCTACCTGAGATCTCAACACTATCAACCTTTATTGTATAATACTCATCACCACCCGTAACTTGATAGTTATAGATTTCATTTAAGGTTATTGGCTGCCAGTTTTGGGCATTCGTTATGAATATTGAAATAATAACGAATGTGATTGTAGAAAGTAATTTTTTGTTCATAAGAATTTTCCTTTAGATACTATTCATTTTACAGTGATTACTATAAAACGCATTGTCAAAGATAGATGTTCTGCGAGATATACTCAAACTAATAATCACCAATATCATCACTATTCTTTAGGTTTGGAAATATTTATTATATTGCGTGTGCATTTTCAAAAGAAATTCAGACTGGTTTCGACACCCTTTAATAATAAACACATAATGAAACACTTATTTCTCATTATAGTAATTCTTTGCTCGCTAAGCGGAATTTCTCAGCCAAAGCTTAAAAAAGTAAAAACACATTACCCGGATGGTACTCTCAAAGGGGTATATCATGTCCAAAAAAGTAATCAGAATATTAAAGAAGGGAACTATAAAGGATTCTATCTGGACAGGATGCAGATGGAAGGGCCATATCAGAATAATCAGCGAAATGGAAAGTGGACATTTTATCACTGGAACGAACAAAAATCCTGTGAAGGAGAGTACTCAAATGGTTCGATGGATGGAATATGGCAATTTTATTCTGAAGAAGGTCAGATAAAGACTTCGGCATATTATTCGAATGGTTATAGAGATAGTATTGCCATTTATGATCATAATGGGACTTTTCTCTACACAAACAAATACTTCCGGTATAAAAAAGAAGGTGATCGCTGGTATTATCAAAATGGTAATATAGAATCCGAAAGAATTCCCACAGCTGATACTAACATTTATATCGAAAAGGAATATTTCCATACCGGTCAACTTCATTCCGAAATCATTTATAAGGATAAGAACCCCTACACTGTTATACACACTTATAACATCAATGGGAATGCTATAGATGGAGGAAACCTCAAAGAAGGGACAGGGGAAATTATTCGATACTATTTGCCAGAATCAGACCACCATAGCGATACACTTGTGATTAAATTCATTCAAAAAGCAACTAAAAGTCATCTGGATGGTCGGTGCTTTCTGTTTCATAAGGATGGAAAAATCGCTTCTCAGGAATTTTATAAAAATGGGATATTAATAGCTAGTAAAGGATTTGACTCAAAGGGTAAACAAATTTTTGAACATAAATTTGATGGTATTAATTATCCAAAGGTTCTAACCAAAATTGGTACTATTATGCCCTTGATGGATATTCAACCCAGGTTCCCTACAGGGGATAACGGCCGGCTGAAATTCCTGATGCGCTGCATCAAATATCCTGAATTTGCAAAATCTCAAGGTATTTCAGGTACGCTATATTTTAGTTTTGTAGTCGAAATAACCGGTGAATTATCCGATTTTAACATTCTTAAAGGTGTTCATCCTACAATTGACAATGAGGCATTACACGCAGTAAAAATGATGCCAAACTGGGAACCTGGAGAAGCAATTAACGAAGGCCCTGCCAGGGTACGTTTTAGCATGCCAATAAAATTCACATTATAATAGCTCCCCTTTGTTAAAAACCCGTTAAACAAAACAAAGGAATAGCGGTTTATTAGATATAAGCATATATTTGCTGAGATATGATGCGTAAAGCCGGACATATAATTCTTTTGGTGGTTTTCTTGATTAGCACAATGGGTGTGGTAATCAACAAGCATTATGCGCATGGTGAATTGTATGATATCGCTTTGTTTCTGGAGGCTGAAAGCTGCTGTGAAACACCCGGTCCATGTTGTGAAGACACGATGGAGGTTCACCGTTTGGAGGTTGATTTCATGGTAGACATACAGGATCATGATGGGACCGAAGCTTTTAGCATCGATCTTTTTGGAATTGATTTTCATATTTTCGAAGACCCCTGCACTATTGATGAAAGCAAGGGATATAGTACTGCAGAAATCGATTTTATTATCCCCAAGAGTCCGCCACAACGGCTGGCTGTGTTACAGACTTACTTATTGTGATTAGTTAATCCTGATTGCGTTGCGATTCAGGATTGATCTGTTTTAGCTTCATCTATTGGATAATTATTTGTATATTCATATATACACAATAAATTCAAACGCATGAAGTACTTAGAGATTTCTCCTTTCGCTTCACTCCACTCGAAATGACAAAAGGCCTTGAGTCCATGATTCGGCTATCTGTCAGTCCACAACAAATAAAAAACAACATACAACGATATAAAGAATGAATAATCTTATTAAGTTCTTTTTAGAGAATAAGCTGGTAACAACATTGTTACTGGTAACGTTTATCAGTTGGGGTATGATCACCTCTCCTTTTAATTGGGAGATGGATTTTCTTCCCAGCGATCCGGTTCCGGTGGATGCTATTCCTGATATCGGCGAAAACCAGCAAATTGTTTTCACCAAATGGTCGGGGCGTTCACCCCAGGATATCGAGGATCAGATAACTTATCCACTAACGACTTCTTTACTGGGTATCCCAGGAGTAAAGACCATCCGCTCATCATCCATGTTCGGTTTTTCAAGCATCTATGTCATCTTCGATGATGATGTGGAGTTTTATTTCAGTCGAACGAGAATTCTGGAAAAACTGAATTCTCTTCCTGGAGGATTGCTTCCTGATGGTGTTCAACCTACATTAGGTCCTGACGCAACCGGTCTGGGACAGATCTTCTGGTATACGCTCGAAGGTCGTGACCCGGATGGGAATGTTACCGGAGGATGGGACTTACATGAAGTACGTACCATACAAGACTTCCAGGTGAAATACGGACTGGCTTCTGTAAGTGGTGTTTCGGAAGTAGCATCAGTTGGAGGGTATGTAAAGGAGTACCAGGTTGACGTGGATCCTGCTGCCATGCAGGCATACGATATCAACCTCAAACAGGTTATCAAGGCCGTGAAAAGCTCAAATCTGGATATTGGTGCCCGTACCATCGAAGTAAACCAAGTGGAGTATTTCATCCGGGGAATAGGTTATGTTAAAAAACTTGAAGACCTTGAAAATGCTGTAGTCTCCGTAGTGAAAAACACACCTGTGCGCATTGGCGATATTGCAAAAGTAGGCTTCGGCCCTGCTCAGCGACGTGGAGCTTTAGATAAAGGAGGTGCTGAAGTTGTAGGAGGTGTAGTCGTTGCTCGCTATGGCTCCAACCCTCTTGAGGTTATCAATAATGTAAAAGATAAAATCAAAGAGATCTCTCCCGGGCTTCCAACAAAGACACTGGCTGACGGCACCATCTCCAAGCTCACCATTGTTCCTTTCTATGATCGTACGCATTTGATTAAAGAAACCCTTGGAACACTAGAAGAAGCTTTGACCCTGGAAATTATTATCACCATTATCGTAATCATTATTATGGTAATGAATATCCGGGCCAGTATTCTAATATCAGCATTGATTCCAGTGGCCGTACTGATGTGCTTTATTGCCATGCGCTATTTTAATGTTGATGCCAACATTGTTGCTTTATCTGGTATTGCAATTGCTATTGGTACTATTGTGGATATTGGAATTGTCCTCTCTGAGAATATGATCCGGCATCTGGATATGAACCGTGGGAATGATAAACAAAAACGGCAGATCATTTATGAATCGACCGTGGAGGTTGCTCCGGCAGTAATTACTGCTGTATTAACTACCATAATCAGTTTTATCCCTGTTTTCACTCTACAGGCTGCTGAGGGTAAGTTATTCCGTCCACTGGCATTCACAAAAACATTTGTATTGTTCGCATCTCTGATTGTTGCCATCACCATCCTCCCGGCTATGGGACATTGGCTGTTTTCTCTCAAGGTAAGCAAAAGTAATATCCGGAGGATTTTAAATATAGTTCTGGTTGCAATTGGTGTTTATATATCCTTTGCATGGTCAGGATGGGTTGGGATTGTCCTGATTATTATCGGTCTGATTAATGTTACAGAAGGATTTTTTGAAAAATACAATCGCCACTTTAACATCCTCAATACAATTGTGATGGCATTGGCTGTGGCGTTTCTTCTTGCCCGTGAATGGCTGCCTCTGGGAGCTGGTAACAGCCTGCTTACCAACTACAGTTTTGTTATAATTATTATAGCCTCGTTGCTGGGATTGTTTCTGGTGTTTATCAGATTCTATTCACGTATTCTTAAATGGGCTCTGCGATACAAGACACTGTTTATTTCCATACCAGTTTTAATTGTTACATGGGGATTAGTTATCTGGCTGGGCTTTGGTAGTGTATTTGGGTTTGTTGCAAACGGTTTGGATAAAGCAGGTGTGAATGTCAGAACGACTTCTGCATGGAGTTATATGTACCACAAGTATCCTGGTATTGGTAAGGAATTTATGCCTGCACTTGATGAAGGTTCGTTCCTGTTAATGCCTACTTCGATGCCACATTCTGGCATGGAAGAAAATAAACGGGTATTACGCGAACTGGACAAAGCAGTAGCTGCGATACCGGAAATTGAAATAGTAGTTGGTAAACTGGGCCGTGTGGAATCCCCCCTGGATCCTGCCCCTATTTCCATGTACGAAAATGTAATTAACTATAAGAGTGAATATATTACCGATGAAGACGGTTACAAGATACGGTTCGAAGTAGGTAATGAAGGTGAGTTTGTGAGAACTGAGAACGGGGAGTTGATACCGGACAAAAACGGTGAATACTTCCGCCAATGGCGCGAGCACATTAAAACCCCGGATGATATCTGGAATGAGATCGTTACCGCGACTCAGATACCCGGGGTTACTTCCGCGCCCAAACTTCAACCCATCGAAACCCGACTGATTATGCTTCAAACGGGTATGCGTGCTCCTATGGGAATTAAAATAAAAGGTGATGACCTTGGCAAGATCGAAGCTTTTGGACTTGACCTGGAAAAACACCTGAAGAATGCTCCGGGAGTGAAAGCTCCTTCAGTTTTTGCCGATCGTATTGTGGGTAAACCTTATCTTGAAATTCATGTTGATCGTGAGGCTATTGCCCGTTACGGATTGAATGTGGAAGATGTACAAAAAAGTATCTCAGTAGCCGTTGGAGGAATGAAACTTGGCTCAACTGTTGAAGGTCGTCAGCGATTTCCTATCCGTGTGCGTTATCCACGTGAATTGCGCGACACTCCTGAAATGCTTGCAGATGTTCTTGTCCCTGCTGTAGGCGGGATTTCAGTTCCTCTGAATGAGCTTGCCAGTATTGAATATGTACGCGGACCACAAATGATCAAAAGTGAAGACACCTTCCTTGTGGGGTATGTAATCTTTGATAAAGAGAAAGGTCGCTCGGAAATTGATGTAGTCAACGATACGGATGCATACTTGAAAGCACTGATAGAAAATGGAGAGATCATTGTCCCATCAGGTGTTTCATATCAGTTTACTGGAAATTACATCAATCAGGTAAGGGCTGAAAAACGCCTGACTATTGTTATCCCGATAGTTCTGGTAATCATCTTCCTGATTCTGTATTTCCAATTCCGAAAGGTTCCGATTACACTAATGGTTTTTAGTGGTATTGCTGTAGCCTTTGCTGGAGGATTTATCATGATATGGTTATACGGTCAGGAGTGGTTTATGAACTTTTCAGTAATGGATGTCGATCTTCGGAAATTATTCCAGATGAAGGAAGTTTACCTGAGTGTTGCTGTTTGGGTTGGTTTTATTGCCCTATTTGGTATTGCTACCGATGATGGTGTAATCATGGCTACCTACTTAAATCAGATTTTTGAGGAACGGGATCCTCAAACAAAAGAGGAAATCAGAAATGCTGTTATCGAAGCAGGTAAACGACGTATTCGACCTTGTTTGATGACCACTGCTACAACCATTCTGGCGTTGTTGCCCATTCTTACTTCGTCCGGACGTGGTGCCGATGTGATGATTCCAATGGCAATTCCAGCCTTTGGTGGAATGCTGATTGAACTGATAACGCTCTTTATTATCCCAGTTCTTTATGCTATGTGGAAAGAGGGAAAGTTAGTGAGTAATGATTAGTGATTATATAATACTAAAAATAAATCGATGATAAAGAAAACAATATATATAATTCTGCTAAGCCTGATTACAGGAGTTGTTTCGGCTCAGGGTGTACTGGAGAAGTACATTGATGAGGCTGTACAAAACAACCCTGGCGTGCAGGCAGGATATACAGCTTATGAAGCCACTTTGGAAAGAGTGCCTCAGGTAAAAGCCTTGCCTGATCCGACACTTTCGGCTTCATACCAGGTGATGCCGGTCGAAACACGGCTGGGGCCACAAAGAGGTAAAGTTTCAGTAATGCAAATGTTTCCATGGTTTGGCACCCTGGATGTTAAAGGACAGAAAGCTGCTAAGATGGCTGAAGCCAAATACAATATTTACCTGGCTGAACGCAATAAAATCTCCATGGAGGTAAAGCAAATCTGGTATGATATTTATGCCGTTTCTGAACAGATTGAGTTCACGAGATTACAAATCGAATTAATCGGAAAGCTGGAAAAGCATGCTACTACCAAATATGAAAACAGTAAAGCCGGAATGACTGATGTGATCCAGTTTGGTATTATGGGAGATGAAATGCTCAACAAACTGGAAAAGCAAAAAGAGAAACTGAATACGCTTCATGCTGATTTCAATTTGATCTTAAACAGAGATGCAAATGCTACAGTTTTACCAGCAGATAAGATTCTTTCAGAAGAAATTATCACAATACCTTCAATCGATAAGATACAGAATAATCCAATGTTACTGGCTTCTCAGTCGGGGGTTGAAGCAGCCAGAATTCAAACAGAACTGGCTAAACTTAACGGTCGTCCGATGATTGGAGTTGGTGTTGACTATGTTGTGGTTGGCAAGCGTACAGATATGGCCGTAGAAAATAGTGGACGTGATGCGCTTATGCCAATGGTAAGTATGACTCTTCCAATCTGGAGAAAGAAATACAAAGCCATGAAAAAGGAGAGTGCTTTTGTACTGAAACAATCGGAATTGAGTAAAGATGCTGTTCTGAACAATCTGAAAACTAAGTATTTTAGTGCAATCGAAAAGTATAAGAATGCTGAAAAGGATGCAGAACTCTATATTAGGCTAACCGAAAAAACGGAGCTTGCTTTTAAACTGGTACAAACATCTTACATAAATTCGGGTAAAGACCTGGAGCAGGTACTTCGATTGCAGAGCATGTTGTATAAGTATCAACTAGCTCTTGTGAAAGCGCAGTCAAACAAGCATAAGTCATACTCTTCGCTTATGTATATTACAGGTATCATGTATTAGATACTCCCCCTATAGGGGAGTGCTGGCACAATGAGTGTTTTTGGTGAATAATTAATGACGATAAAAGAAGCAGAAATGAAAATAAAGACAAAAGATATTATCATATACTTTAGCATATTAGTTGCAGGTATTCTTATTGGCAGCCTGATACTGGGAGGCGGTCATAAGGAAGAAGCTATTGAAGAACATTCCGGTCACAGCCATGAAGGGCATGATCATACACAGCAAGAGGAATCACCTTCTTGGTACACCTGTTCGATGCACCCACAAATCCAGCAGCAAGAACCGGGTGACTGCCCAATCTGTGCAATGGATCTGATTCCTATGACTGCAAGCTCAGGTATTAGTGATCCGGGTGTAATTCAAATGACCGAGGATGCTATTAAAATTGCTCAGATACAAACGTCGGTCGTAAATAAGACAAGCGCTCAGAAAACCATCCGCTTGCAGGGTAAAGTGGAAATGGACCAGCGCAGAAACAGCACACAGACCGCCCATTTTTCAGGGCGTATCGAAAAGTTATTTGTTGCTTTTGAAGGTGAGCTGGTGAAAAAAGGGCAGAAATTAGCCAGAATTTATTCACCTGAACTGGTAATGGCACAGCAAGAACTTATTGAGGCTGCTAAAACAAAAGATCAGTATCCTGAATTGGTTGAAGCTGCAAAGAATAAACTGAAGCTTTGGAAGCTATCGGATATGCAAATCAGAAAGATTGAACAAAGTGGTCAATGGATCGAAAACTTCAATGTGTATGCCGATCAATCAGGATATGTAATGGCAAAGCTGGTTAATTCGGGCGATTATGTGAAGCGTGGTCAAGCCCTCTTCCGCATTTCTGACATGAGTCATTTATGGGTAATGTTCGATGCTTTTGAAAAGGATATCCCATTTGTAACATCTGGCGACCTGATTGATTTCACTATTGGTTCGTTACCTGGGAAGACTTTTACTGCAAAGGTTGAGTTTATTGATCCAATGATGGATTCGAAGAGAAGAACTGCTGCAGTTCGTGCAGAAGTTGAGAATAGTGCGGGAATGTTAAAACCAGGTATGTTTGTTGATGGTGTTATGGCTGCTGGACTGGAACTGGAAGGTGAAGTTATTGTGGTTCCGAGGTCATCGGTTATGTGGACCGGAAAGCGCTCGGTGGTTTATGTTCAATACGCCTATTCTGAAGAACCTGCCTTTGAAATGCGAGAAGTTATTTTAGGCGAAACGTTGGGTGATTACTATATTATAGCTTCGGGCCTTGAGGAAGGAGAACAAGTGGTAACTCATGGAACTTTCACTGTTGATGCTTCAGCTCAGCTCAATGCTAAATACAGTATGATGAATCCTGATCCTGCGTCTTCTTCAAAAAATATAAACTTTAAAGACCAGGTTCCTTCAGTATTCAAAAATGAATTAGATCAGGTTCTAAACCATTACCTGAGGATGAAAAATCATTTGGTTGTGGACGATTCTGTAAATGCTCAGGTAGAAGGTGAACTTATGCTGCACGCAATTCACACAATCAATGTACAGCTTCTTTCAGGTGATGCATTGGATTTTTACACTGAATATATGAGCGTTGTAAAGGAAAAGACGAAAATCATTGCGGGGACCAATAGCCTGAGTCATCAACGGGACGAATTGAAACCTCTTTCTGCTCATTTCATTGAAGTAATTAAGAGTTTTGGTTCAACGATAGGAAATGTATACGTACAATACTGTCCAATGGCAGATAATGATACTGGTGGGCACTGGCTCAGCACCGAAGAAGAAATTATGAACCCATACTTCGGTGACTTGATGTTGCATTGTGGTGAGGTGGAATTCATTATTAATGAGTAATTGGTAGAAATAAATTGTTGTCAGGATGTGATTGTTATCATTGTTGGTAATCACATCCTGATAACGGGTACAAACTTATTCTGCTATGTATTTTGTTAATTATTTCTTAACGGGTATGAAATATATTAAGGATTAAAGGATATGTTCTATATTTGAATGCTGCTAAGTGTTTAAAGGAATTCTTGGAAAGAAAATATTATTAAAACTAAAATCAAAAAAACAGATGAAGAAAGTATTATCAATGATGGTTGTTGCACTTATGAGTGTAACCATCGCATTTGCCGGTAACGTAAAAGTTGAAAAATTCAAGGTATATGGTGCTTGCGGTATGTGTGAAAAGCGTATTGAAAAAGCTACTAAAGCGGTAAAAGGTGTTGAAGCTGCTGATTGGAATAAGAAAACCCAGATTCTTGAAGTAAAATATAACGAAGAAGTAACTGGTCTTAAGCAAATCCATACAGCTATTGCTGCTGTTGGTCATGATACTGATAAACTTAGAGCTAAGGATGAGGTTTATAATAAACTTCACAGCTGTTGTAAGTATGAACGTCCTGCAAAGAAAGCTTCTTGTTGTTCAGGAGCTAAAACTTGTGGTGATAAAGCCAAAACTTGTGGTGGTGACACTAAAAAGTGCGGTGACGATCATAAACATGATAAAAAAGATGCTCACAAAGATTGTAACCACGACCATGGTCACGATCACGGACATGATCATAACTAATCGATAACGATTTATTAGTTGTAGGAGGGGCGAATTCTTTTATAGAATTCGCCTTTTTTTTTGTTGAATATTTATGTTGTCTGAGGATTTCCCTTTGTCTATTATATAACTAAAAGTTTTTTCTTTAAATCTTCTTTTCTATGATGAAAAGAAGCACCTGCAAAGAAGCACGAACACAAATAAATAAACAATATCATATTAAAATTCCTGGATGAGCGACCGCACAAAAGGCTGTTTGAGCACCATCGAGTTTTTTTTGCGCAGCGAATGGAAAGAATTTTTAGCCAACATAATCTGTTCCTACTTTTATTAATCCGGCCAGATTGAACCGCATAATAATAACAATCATTGGTGAAATATAAAGATGATTTTGATAATGCTTGTTTCTGAGAAGTTGTGGTACCTAAATGCGGCTTCCGGCCGTGGAGGGAAAATCAAGTGATAACTAAAAAAAGAAACCCCGATCGGAAAGATCGGGGCGTAGCCAAGTAGTTAATAGTTAAACTTCTGTTTTAATAGATTCGTATACCTGCCGTAAAACCAGGATACATTTTTATATTTATATCATGATCGTATGTTTTGTCGAATGCTGTCCATGGAGCCACGGTTGATTCGAAAGTTTCTCCGTTACAAGAATCAGTATCAGACACCAATACATTCCATGATGGGCCACCGAAGATTGCCAGGTGTTTTGTTAAATCGACCGAGAAAACAGCCTGACCTTTATAAAGCTCATTCAGATTTTCAGTATACCACTCATCTTCATTGATGTGATATCCCAATACTTCTAAGTTAAGAGCCACTCGTTGACTAACAGGAATCATTGAGCCAACACCATAGCCCCATCCCCAAAGGATTCGATCATCCTGAACACGAGCTCCTACCGAAAGAATGTTGTAAAAACTACGGGTACCCGTCTTGAAGTTTACAACAGCGTACTGACTCTCGTTTCCACTAACCTCTACGGCTCTGTAACCATTTCGAATAAAGCTCAAGAATCCGATTGCTACACCCTGATCCAGGGTATCGGTAACATTGATAATACCAATCTGTGTACCTCTTAATCGTTTCGCTACATTCAGGAATCCTGAAATCTGGACTCCATCAACATCTCCTGAATTTAAATTTAGGAAACCGGCAGCTTGTACACCTTTAATTCCATTCGCCTGGTTATAAAATCCAGAAGCCTGCACACCTTCAACGGTATTTGTATTAATGTTGACAAAGCTGGCTAATTGAAACCCTTTAACCTCACCCAGGTTTACATTTGCAAATCCTGAAGCCTGACTTACTTTTCCGCTATTGGCAAAATTCAGGAAACTGGCAACTTGAATACCTTCGACACGACCAGCATTCACATTCATGAAACCTGAGAATTGACCTCCCCTGAAATCCTTATTACAAAAATTGTAGAAACATGCAGCCTGTACACCTTCACCTTGTCCCATAACATGATTTGCAAATCCTGAAACCTGTAAACCATGCATATCTCCTTTTAATACATTGGCAAATCCACCGACTTCAACTCCATGTAAGCCACCGTTTACACCTGCAAAAATATTTATTGATAATTGATTGGTTATTTTCCATGAATCAACTCCATTTGTTCCAAGTGGTGTGAAAAATGTTATCTGAATGGGACGAACAGTTTCTTCCTTGTTTTCATTCTTATCCTGGGCTTTTAAGGTCATTCCTGAGATTACCAAAAGGCTTATAACGATAATTTTTAATGCTTTTTTCATAGCTAAATGCTTATTTGATGTTTTAAATATTACTTGTTTTCGGCAGGAGGACAACTGTGGATTTTAAAACCCCCACAAGGGATTTGTTTTTTTTTGTTTTTTTTGAAGGGACTGTTCATCTGTTTTGAATTCCGGGTTTGAAATCAACCTAACTCCGAACACAGAGCCCTTGGATAATACTGTAAGTATGGAATTATAATCGGGAATCCCCTTTACTTTTACAACCGAACACCAATAGTACCACCAAACCATGAACGAAGACTAATATCATCGAACGATTCTTCGTAGAATGTACTGAAACCTTTAAAGTTCTGGGCAAATACATTGTCGGACTCATAGGTTAACATACTTACCGAAGGTCCTAGGTAGAGAGTAAAATGATTGGCCAATTGAAAATCGAATGTAGTTGTGAATTTATTGATATTACCATTAAAACGCATAGCACCATTCGAATCGAATAGCACACTTGAAGTTAAATCGAGTGAGGTAGAGAACCAATTGTTGAAATTTATCTTTGATCCAAATCCATAGGCACCATAATAACCATTGATATCACTGTATCCGGCTTTGAAAATATTATAGAATCGATATGTTCCGGTTTTAAAAGCAATATTGGCATAGAATAAATCATCAGCAGAAACTTCAAAGCGATGATAGCCTTTTCTTACGACACTCACAAAGCCAATAGGAACTCCGGATTTTACAGTATCACAAACATTAATGATAGCCAACTGTAAACCATTAATGGTTTTGGCCCTGTTGAAAAAAGTTGCAATCTGAGCACCAGAGTTTTCATCTTTACATATGTTAGCAAATCCTGATACCTGCAGTCCGGTTACAGATCTTGCATAATTCAAAAATCCGCTAAATTGTGCCGCTTTCACATCACCACTTGCGACATTCATAAAACCTGAGAACTGCCCTCCTCCAACGTTTCGTGCATAATTGAAGAAACCCGCTAACTGAGCAAACCGTACATCCTTAAAAGCTACATTGGTAAATCCGGTTATCTGTAAACCATCGACATATTGTGTGGTTACATTATTAAACCCAGAGGCTTGTACTCCATGCATTTCGCCCTTAAGCATATTGTGAAAACCGGAAATTTGTATCCCTGATAAGGTATCCCAAACTACATTACTGAATCCTGCATACTGTATACCTTTAAAAGTTCCAGCATTTACATTAAAGAATCCTGACAATTGTATTCCTTCAGTATTGCGGCCAACAATGTTTCCAAATCCGGCAAACTGCATCCCTTTCACATCCTTACGAACGATGTTCAAAAATCCACCGACTTCTGTTCCTTCGACCCCGTTGGAATAACCCGCCAGAATATTAAGTGAAACTTTATTGGTCACCGATCCACTAATCATTCGATTACTACCGACAAAGGGCAGGAATGAAACCTGGGCGAACCGTTTCTCATGAAGAATAAGGTTTTCGGAGTTTGCAATAGCCTCACGAGGAACTAATATATTTACGATGGTTCGATCGGATATTTCCTTTTCCAAATCGGGAGTTATAGTTTTAGCCTTTGTCAGGTTGGCGTATTTTGGATTCATGTGAATATCAATGTGGTTTCGTTCGTCAGGACGAATGATAATCACTGTATCAAAATAGCCGCTCTTACAATAGTTCAATCCTCGCATTTCTTTATCTGCAGGAATTGATATTTTGTAAAATCCTTCTCGATTAGTTATAGTCGTAAGCTTACCATCCACCTCATAAATAGTAGCCTGCTTAATTTTTTCACCGGTCTTTGAATCAAAAATATAACCACTAATAATATAATTTGTTGGCCCCTGAGGCTTTCGGATATTTTTCTTATCAGCGCGCATCAGGATGATGTGATTTGACACGACCTTCCACCTAATCTGGTGATTTAGTAATTGAGAAAGGATTTCATGCACCTGTTTTCCATTTGCAGAAACAGATACGACACTATCACCATTTAGAATCTCAGCATTATAAGAGAAATCGAAATCACCGGCTTGCCCAATATTGATCAGAGCATCCTGAAGCATCAGATTTGATAATTCAACTGTAATTTTGCGCTTCAGGGGGTTGCTCTGTGCAAATGTGGTGCTGTTAGCCAACATGATAAAAAGCACCAGAATAATGGATATATTATTGTTCTTCACACAAACAGCCATGGCCTTTAAATAAATAGGTTTGATCTTCTTTAATAATATCCAGGTCGAATGTAGCGGCAATCACATCCATAATTGAACCAACCTTCTCATTTCGGAAAGTAGCCGTAAGTCGGCAGCTATCAATTGTTGAATCAGAAACATTGATCGATACATTGTAATGCTTCTCTAAAATCTGGAAAACTTTATGAAGTTCTGTTTTCTTAAATATCAACATCTTATTTAACCAGAAGATAGCGTCCGGTTTCAGTATTCCGTTTTTCATTGGATGCAATGATGCTTTTTTCAACCAGCCCTTTTCACCCGCATTAAGAATTACGGAAGAAGTATCACCGGTAATGTCATCAATCCTAAATAATTGAACAGTCCCTTCTGCAACCGAAACCTCTACATCAGCATTTGGATAAGCCTTCACATTGAATGAGGTTCCCAGAACTCGGACATTTGCATCACCGGCTTCAATTACAAAAGGTTTCTTCGGTTGATGATCAACTTCAAAAAATCCTTCACCTTCAAGCTTCACTTTTCGCTCCCTCTTTTTAAACTTATCAGGATAAGTCAGCTTAGAACCTGAATTCAAGGCAATAAATGAACCATCAGGTAGTGTATCACTTACAGTAACATTGTTTCCTGCTAATAGAACTTCTTCTGCAGGAAAATTCGGTTGAATAATAATCTTGAATAAGCCAAAAGCAAAGACGAGTACAGCTGCAATTCGCATGCTGTAACGGACAACGATAGATACTGTAATCCCTTTTTCCTTCTGTTCAGTATTTTCTTTTTCGTGTAAATCTATCCGTTGAGACATCTTCGACCAGGCCATACTGGTATCAACAGCAACAGGAGCAGGTTTAAGTTTACCGGTCTCAATCCAAACCTTTTTCAGCTCATCAAGAGAATCACGATTCCTGGAATCCTGTTCCAACCATTGCTCCACCCGCTGCTTTTCCTGTTCAGATAACTCTTCCTTTAGGTATTGCAGCAACTTGCTGTGGTCGATATGTTCAGTGTTCTTACTCATTCATTTCACTGTGGATGACAATTCAAAACTGAAATCACCCTACACGTATTTTATTTTAATTTCAATATTTCATTAAAAAACAATAAAATCAAAGGCAGATAGTCCGCCAGCTCTTTCTTTAAGAACTTCAACGAACGCCCGATCTGGTTTTCCACGGTTTTAACCGAGATCCCAAGTTTATCAGCAATTTCCTGATATTTTAATCCGTCATAACGACTCATGATAAAGATCCTCCTCCTGTCGAAAGGTAGCTGATCAATTACTTTCCTGATTTTTTGTTCCAATTCGTTCAAAGCAAAATCATCCGTATTATCCTGCTCATTCATCTGAATTTCACGTTCATTATGTACTTTATACTCCTCACGAATTTTAACATGCTTTACCACATTCAAACTGGCATTTCGCACGGCTCTAAACAGATAGGACTCAACAGAAGTCTTGAAAACCAACTTTTCACGATTTTCCCAGATTTTAAAGAATACATTCTGCACAACCTCTTCGGCTGCATCAAGATCTTTTAGGAAAAGATTGGAATACGAACACATATTACTGTAGTGGGTATTGAACAGCCCTTCGAATTCCTTCTTTGAACTGATCTTATTCACAGATATTGTATTTGTTGTAGCAACTTCCAAAAGCCTTAACTGGGTTTGTATTCGGAGAACAAACTTACAAAATTTTGAAAGGAAAGATAATCCATAATGAGTTATTGCCTGATTTTATCTAACATTTCATAAAATCAATCTCTTATGAGATTCTCAGAATCTTTTTACATCGTTCAATCTCTTGGCCATCGCCTGTATATTTTCCTTTTACATCCGATAATTTAATAACTGGAACAAATTCCCCGGTAGACTTATCTTTTACTTCTGTGATTTTGATAACAATATTTAACGGATCCACACCAACATCATTGGTAAGGTAGGTCCCAATACCGTAAACATCATGAATCCGGAAATCTACATATTCTTTTATCTTTTTCACCTTACCAATATTTAAAGCATCGCTGTAAACAACAGTCTTTGATTTCGGATTGATTCTTTTTTTATGATAAAAATCGATTGCTTGATCGGTGAAAACAAAAGGATCTCCACTGTCCCACCGGATACCATCGAATAGTTTAGCATGTTTGGTTCCAAAGCTGTTAAAAAAGGAAGGTGTAGTGAAAGTATCGGTCAGGGCAACCCCCAGATTTCCCTGATAAACATCTACCCATGCTTCCAGTGCCTTTTCATTGGCGACCAAATACCCAAACAATCCGGCATGAACCATAAACCATTCATGAGGATGTGTGCCTATAGGTATTAGATGATGCTTCATAGCCAAATAAATATTACTTGTGCCTTTCAAACAATCTGCTGAATTCGCTTTCAACACTCCCAAAACCTGATCGTGAACATCAAAAGAAAAGCGACGTCTGGTTCCAAAATCAGAAAATTCAGCATTAATGGAATGAAATTCACGGGCTTTTTGACATGCATGTTCCTCAATATTTGTTGGATACTGCCCTGTTTCCCTGTAATACAACTCAGAAATGATTGCCATCAAAGGCACTTCCCATAAAACCGTGCGATACCAGTAGCCCTCTATTAACACAGAAAGATCACCATTTTTAAGGGTAACCTTTACTTCTTCGGGATCGTACCGATATCCTTTCAACAAATCAAGGAATACCGGATCGAAATAATAGCAGGTTTTACGAATAAATTCCTCTTCCTTTTTGGTTAAGACCAAGTTTGCCATCTTCACGATCTCTGCTTCCAACTTTTCATCAAATCCTTCTGGAAAGGAAGTGTTTCCGCGATTAATAAACTCATAACGGACAATAATATTAGGATAAAGCTTCTGAATGGCATTCATTGTTGTGAACTTGTAAAGGTCGTTGTCGGTTATATGTTTAATAATCATAGAAATGTGATTTTACCAGCTAATTGAATTACTTTTCGCAAATGTAACACCTTTGCTCAAAGCATCGATATATATGGGCTCTGCTAATTTTTCGAAACCTGGGACATTCGACATACAGTCTTCCAAAAGGATAAAAGAGCTACCGATATCTTCAATTTCGAGAACCTGTCGCAGCGAGTTGGCTACACAATGACTTCTGGCCTCTCCGGCAACATATATTTTATTATAACTTTTTAGCGTTTCCAGAAGTCTTTGATTAACCTGAGTTTCCGGAGCCGAATCCAGAGGAACATTTGCTCTGAGGATACCAAAATGCTCTGCAAGTTGATGATCCCCCTTAGTAATCACTTCATACGATTTTCCGCTTTTTGTCCAAAGGTCGACTGCTTCAGTAATTTCCTCAACGATCTCAACACCATTTGCTCCGATGATGCAATGCTCAGGCCAGATTACATGTGGGAATTCACCCTGCTTTTCAAGTTGTTTGATGTACCATTTCACTTGATCTGGAGCCTTTAATGGAATCCACCGTTTCGTGTCAACATCATCATAGGATATTTGGGTGTATGGAATAGGGTTGGTTCCCTGGGAATCTCTCCAGAATTTTGGATGGGATATATCCATGACCAAATGAGCATCCTTGGTTAGAATAATATGGTCGATGTCATCCCCTTTTTTCCTAATGAATTCCACCAATCGTTTGACGTCCTTTTCTGCTCCAGGAATATACAATGCCCCATCGGTCTTGCAAAAGTCATTTTGCATATCCACTATCAGTAATAAATTTTCATTCCCTTTCATGATCATCAGTTTTTTGTTCCTATATAAATATACGAATATACTTACTGGTTTTAAAGTCATTAAACTTATAAAAGCTGAACAATCGATTGTTGCAGAAAGGTGAATAGATGCATGAAAAAAGCGCAATTCTTAAATAGAATAAGAATTGCGCCTTAACCCCTTGATAGGGCTTATTTTTTAATACCTATTTCTTCTCAATAGCAGCCACTCCTGGTAGCTCTTTACCTTCGATAAACTCAAGCATAGCACCACCACCAGTAGAAACATAACTAACTTTATCTGCAAGATTATATTTATTAATCGCAGCAACAGAGTCTCCTCCACCAATCAGGCTGAAAGCACCTTTTGCTGTAGCTTTTGCTACAGTTTCAGCTATTGTTTTTGTGCCAGCTTCAAAGTTCGACATTTCGAACACCCCCATTGGTCCATTCCAAAGAATTGTAGCAGAATCCATAACAACGTCTTCGAATTTCTTCATGGTTTCAGAACCGATATCCAATCCCATCCAGCCGTCTTCAATTTCACCAGCTTTACTTTCTTTTTTGTTGGCTTCATTATCAAATTTGTCGGCTAAGATTGCATCAGTCGGGATATACAAATTAACGCCAAGTTTTTTAGCCTTTTGAATGGTCTCTTTTGCCAATTCCAATAAATCATTTTCAACTAGTGAGGAACCAACATTGCCACCCATGGCTTTTATAAAGGTAAACATCATACCACCACCAATAATCAGGTTATCCACCTTATCCATCATGTTCTCAATAATCTGGATCTTACCAGAAACCTTGGCTCCTCCCAAAATTGCAGTAAACGGACGCTGAGTATCAACTAAAACCTTATTGATATTAGCCAGCTCATTACTCATAACATAACCAAACATGGTATCGGTAAAGTATTGGGCAATAATCGCTGTAGAAGCATGGGCACGGTGTGCTGTTCCAAATGCATCATTTACATAAACATCACCCAATTGAGCTAGTTTTTTGGCAAACTCTTCATTTCCTTTGGTTTCTTCCTTATAAAATCTAAGATTTTCCAAAAGCAGAACTTCTCCAGCTTTAAGATGAGAGGACATATCAACGGCACTTTCACCGATACAATCCTCTGCAAATTTAACTTCAACACCCAACTTCTTCGACAGTGTAGGAATAAGATGCTTTAATGAAAACTTTTCTTCTGGTCCGGTTTTTGGCCGCCCAAGGTGTGACATCAGAATCACTGAACCTCCTTGTTTAAGTATTTCCTGGATCGTAGGAATTGCTGCGTTAATCCTTGTCGCATCTGTAATTTCGTACTGATCATTCAAAGGAACATTGAAATCTACACGAATCAGTGCTCTTTTCCCTTTCAAGTTGAAGTTGTCTATGGTCTTCATTTTTGTATGCGTTAAAGTTTGTAATAATAAAAGCCGTTAACCAATCTCACCAAAACAGCTGATTTCACATACCGTATAAGGCTTCAGCGATTTAATGAGTTAAAATAGTTTCAGAAACCATCAAGTGTCTCAATTGGACTTACAAATTTAAGCATTAGTTGTGAATTCAGTGTTAAAAATGTTCTGCTTTTTAAATTATTTTAGAAAGAATCCTCTAATTATGCTACCTCCCAGATAAACACATAACAGAAAAGCATGGCTCATCGAACCATGCTTTTCTAAATAGAAAATATTTTTTGTCAAATCACTCTTTTTCGTCTTCTGTTTCAGTAGCCTTTTGGTCCACTATAATTAATGGTTTTGGCACCGGTTCCGAACGGATATCCAATTCTTTAATCAGGTTTTTAGCACCTGCATATTTATCAATAACAAAAAGAACATAACGAATATCAACACTAATTGTACGCTGTAATTCAGGTTCAAATGCAATATCACCAGACATCGCTTCCCAGTTTCCATCGAATGCAATACCAATTAATTCGCCTTTACCATTAATCACAGGACTACCAGAATTTCCACCAGTAATATCATTGTTGCTAAGGAAGCAAGTAATTAGTTGTCCATCTTTATCAGCATATTTACCATAATCTTTCTTTGCATATAATTCCTTCAATTTCTCCGGAACAATAAACTCCTCATTTGCAGGATCTTCTTTTTCCATCACACCATCAATAGTAGTAACATAATTATAGTGGATAGCATCAGCAGGGTAATAATCCAACACTGACCCATATGATAAACGCATCGTAAAGTTGGCATCCGGATAATACGCTTTTTCAGGATTCATTTCCCGTAATGCAGCAACAAATAAACGCTTAGCATTGGCCAGCAGATCAGATTCCGTTTTAATTGTTTGTCCAGCTTGACGACGCATCATCATAAACGACATAGAAAGCTCAGAGAGCATATCTTTCTCGAAAGCCTTTTTAGATGGGTCCCCAAGGAATTCCGTCATATTTTCTTTACTGGCATAGATTGATTCTTCGAAAAGCTCATTAACATACTTATTGATATCACCTTTGAACTTCTTCTCAATAGTCTGAAATACTTCAGGCTGGTACTGAGCAGGGATATTATTACGATATGTCTTTAGGTATGCTTTCAAAATCTGCTTTTCAGTTTCAGCGTCATAATCTTTATAAGTTTCTTCTACTTGTGGCAAGAATTCCGCAAAAGTCTCTTTCAACTCAGACGATTTCATCTTCTTTTCAAGAATTGGTCCAAACTCCTGAAATCCAAAAGGCTTAGTGATTAAAGAAATACCATACATACCAAGCCCCATATACCAATTGGCTTCGTTTAGTTCTGATTCCGTGATTTTCTTATAGGCCTTGTCCAGGTTAGGAATTACTTTACCATATTTAGCCTTACGCTCAGCAGATTGAGCGATCCATGCTTCCAGGCCATCTTCAATTGCTTTTTTCTTATCATAAACTCTTAAACGCTTTAAGCCACGACTTTCACCTTTTTTGTTTTTCCAAAGGTTAGCGATACCTGAATATGTTGCGGCATATTTAATACGAACTTCATCATCCATATCCATTCGTTCCTTCATGTTCGAAAGAACGACCTCTCCAACTTTATCAATTGCCGGATTTATTTGGTCAAGAGTTAATTCAATTCCTTGTGAGGTACGGTAACGATCTGTACTTCCAGGGTATCCCCAAATCATTGTGAAATCATCTTTCTGAACACCTTCAGTTGAAATAGGCAGATACCACTTTGGTTTGTATGGAATGTTTTCTTCAGCATATTCCGCAGGACTTCCGTCAGGGGCGGTATAAATCCTGAATACAGAAAAGTCTCCTGTATGACGAGGCCACATCCAGTTATCGGTATCTCCACCATATTTTCCGATTGATGAAGGAGGAGCTCCTACCAGTCGTACATCACGGAATATCTCATAAACAAACAGGTAATACTCATTTCCATTGAAGAATGAGCGAACCTGAGCATCATAACGTCCTTCCTGGGATGCATCAGCTTCAAGCTTTTCGGAAATTTCATTGATTTTTGCTGTTCTTTCTTCCTCGTCCATATCATTCGTGAGTTCACCCAGAATCTTTGCAGAAACATCTTCCATATTCACAAAGAAAGTTGCTGATAGGCCTGGATTTGCAAGTTCCTCTTTCTTGCTATAAGCCCAAAAACCATCAGTCAGGTAATCATGGTCAATTGATGAATGATCCTGTATGGCTCCATAACCACAATGGTGGTTTGTGAAAACAAGTCCTTGATCAGAAACAACTTCACCGGTACAGAAATTTCCAAAGTTCACAATAGCGTCCTTCATACTGGAATTGTTGATGCTGTATATTTCTTCAGCTGTAAGTTGTAATCCCATTTCCTTCATTTGATCATAATTCAAATCTTTTACAAAAATGGGTAGCCACATCCCTTCATCAGGATTGGCCTTTACATTTGTTCCGAAAGTAATTCCCAGAACTACCAAAAAAGGTAAAAATGCTTTTTTCATGGTGTCAGAATTTAATTAATTATTTTGTGTATGTCGTTTGCTAACAGCAAATTTGATATTTATTTCTGAATAACCCTATAAACATGCCAAAGGCCATTTCGTTATATGGACTAATGTGTTATCAAGTTATGTACAAATCAGCAGAATAAAAAATGTCCGCTACCGAAAGTTGATGTTCGGTAGCGGACATGATTATCTTTTATTTCGTTATTACAAACCCAAATTTGCAGGGCCTTGTTCAAATACGATATCAACAGGAATACCTGATTCATTCAGTCGATCTAAATCAGCCTGAAGTTGCGGCATTACGATTCCTTGCTCTTTAATTAGCTTAGCTGCAAGTTCATAATTACCATCACCTTGAATGTGAAGGATTCTAGTCATTATATCAAGCATTGCCTGATGCATTTTATCGAAATTGATGGTATAATAACCCTCTGCATCTCTTGTAAAAGCATCATGTTCGGCAAAATAGTTGAAACGCATCATGTTTGCCTTACCATGAGCACTAGCTGCACCAAAACGACTTGAGCGGAAGATACCTGCAAAGAAAGTAACGAAGTTATCCATAACTTCACCTTCTGAAATTTCACCCATTTCATACAACTTCGTAACAAGGTACAAGCCCATAATATCAGCCTTGTCTTCTTCTATTGAAGAATAAGTCTCTTTTAAAGCCTTACGAACAGGCCCATTCTCATTAATAGTATTTTTAATCCCCATTGCGTGACCAACTTCATGGAACATTGTGTTCTCGAAAAATGCATCAAATTTCACATACTTCTGTTGATCTGGGTGGATTAATAGTTGAGAAATTGGAACTAAAATTTTGTCGAATTTCGCCTGCATAGCATTCTTCAACTGAAGCTTCCTTGAACCATTTTTCAACTGAACTTCTTCATCGTTTGGAAGATTTATCGCGATGGTCTTACTACCAGCATTACAATCACCTCTATAATAAACCACGTCGTATGCATTGATATCAGCATCCGACCCGGGGATTTCCTTCTTATACTCATCTTCAATTGGCAAACCTCGTTGAAGATCTGGTAGTAATGCTGCATATTTAGCCAGCTTCTTACTCCATTCGATATCTTTAATCAGAATAAATGATTCGAAAGCTGCTTTATATCCGTATAACGCATCTTCATAGTTTTCGATTGGTCCAACAACGAAATCGATGTTTGAATTTTTCATATCCATCCATGCAAAATCAGATGGTTGGTAGTCACTTGTAACAAGTGCATCAGCACGCTTTGTAAGATAAGTCTTAAGACCTGCATCATCAGCAAGCTCTACAGCTTTCTTCAAAAGATCAGATGCTTTGGTTAACTGTTCTTTGTATGCTTCATGAAACCAAACAACTTTAAGTTTACCAGCTTCATCACGACGGATTAGAGTGTATAAAGAGGTCTTGTCTGGATCTTCAAGCTTTTCAAATTCTTCCTTAGTCATATCAGCTGGATAGAAGTTGGCTCCAAGAGGTTTTTCGCCAATCTCTTTAAAGAAAGGTTTGTTACCATTCAAACGATCCCATGGACCATAGTTAATTTTCGCAAAATTCTTTGCATCAGCGCTCTGAATATTATTTAAAAACTTTTCTTTTTGCCCAACAGTCTGCTGCCAATATAGATCTTCCATAATGTTAGCAGCTTCGAAAAGTATCTTTACTAAGGCTTTTTCGTTATCAGAAAGATGACTGATATCAGAAGTCAATGTAAATGGAGCGAAAATACCGATGCGTTCCTGTACATCAGCAGTTGGAGTCAGTTGACCTTCCTGAGGAAGAACACCCGCATACTCATTTTCCTTTTGATTCTCTGTTTTAGGCTGCTGACAGCTGTATAAGCCAACTAATGCAACAGCAAATAAAGCCAGAAAAGTTTTCTTTAACATTTGTATATCATTTTAAGTGTTAATATTCTTTTGAATAGCGAATGTATGGAATATTTTCACGCAACAAAAGCATATGTATCCAGATTTTATGAAAGGAATTCTGCTATCTTTTCAAGTAGAGTGTCTGGTCGGATTGGTTTTGATAAATAGCCATCACAACCTGCTTCATAGCACATTTGTTCTTCAAACGACATGGCAAAAGCTGTCTGAGCTACAACAGGTAGCTTAGTCCTTATTTTCTTTATTTCCTGCGTTGCATCCAAACCATTCAATAATGGCAAATGAATATCCATTAAAACAAGGTCTATATCCGGGTAATCTCTGATAAAGTCAAGACAATTAAGTCCATCTTTAGCGTATAGGATATTAATTTTTGCCTTTTCCAAAACAGAGGACAAATATCGATAATTAGAATAATTATCTTCCACTATAAGAATGGTTTTACCATTAAAATCGTATTCCTTTCGTTGGGTATGGGTAATTGGGAAATGATCAGTTACGGCCCCTTCGATTTTTTTAAATGGAATGGTAAAATAGAAAGTGGATCCTGATTGGTATTTTGAGTCAAACCAGATTTTACCACCCAGAAGTTCCACAAGGTTTTTTGAAATAGCTAAGCCAAGACCAGTACCCATTTCATTGTAAGAATCGGCTGTCTTAGGTTGAGAAAACCTTTGAAACAATGAATTTTGATCTTGTTTTTTTATTCCTGAACCTGTATCCTTAACATAAAACAACAATTTCTTATTGGGAATTTCTTCATAGCCAAATTCTATAAATCCATTATGGGTAAATTTGGTAGCATTATGTATGAGGTTTGACAATATTTGCTTAATCCGTAAGGGATCTGATTCAATAACCAAGTCATGATCTTGAATTCCGATATGTTTTATTAGTGTAATGTTTTTATTTGGAGAGAGTGCAATTAAATTGTTGAACAACTTATATAACTCATTAACTATCTGATAAATATTACAGTTTTTGAGATTCAATTCCAATTGCCCTGCTTCAATTTTAGACAAATCAATAATATCATTTACCAAGTGTAAAAGGCTTTCACTGTTTTTGATGATCATCTCCAGAAAGTCGTTGCGAAGAGCTGCCTCGGACTCTTCTTTTAGTAATTCAGCAAATCCGATAATTGTATTAATTGGGGTTCGTAAATCATGAGACATATTGGAGAGAAACACTGATTTTAACTTGTCACTGTTTTCGGCTTTGGTCTTTGCATCCTGAAGTTCTAACTCAATTGCTTTTCTTTCATCAATTTCCCTTTGTAATTCCTTGGTTCGTTCGTTTACTTTATTCTCGAGGTTTTTAGAATACTTTTCCAATTGAAGGTGAGCACTCTCCAATTCGCTCTTTTGGATCATCGATGTTTCATAGGCTGAAATCAAGAAGTCAAAAATTTTCTTGGGATCATTTTTTATTTCGAAAAGATCATTCTTCAGCTTTACAATCAGGTTCCCTTTTTTAGTGATAATATCTGAAGGCGATTTAGAAAGCAGGTTTTCGATTTTGTATAGCAACAAACTATCAGGACAAGGTTTTATCAGGTATCCATTGGCTTCACTATTTAATCCTTGTATCAGATCCTGGACATCATTCAGAGAAGTAAGTAGTAGGAAAGGAACATCAGAGAAATCAGAAGATGACTTACACCATTTACATAATTCATAACCATCCATTACCGGCATCATTAAATCGGATATTATCAAATCAGGCTTTGCTTCTTTGATGAGTTCTACAGCTTTTTGTCCATTTAGAGCATGGTAGATATCGTAACCATTTTTTTCCAGTAAGTGCCGTAACTTAATTGCTTGCGTTAAGGTATCTTCAGCAATAACAATTCGTATTTTCTCCGACTTTTTTTTCATATGTCAATTCTTTTGAGGGCTATATTCCCATGCAGATATACAGATTTCCCTAATAGTGTTTAAAAGTGTTTGTCTATTTCTTTAATTAGTTGGTATGGTTTAATTGGCATAGGTAAATAACCATTGCATCCTACAGCCAAGCACTTTTCGTTTTCCCCATGCATATCGTATGCTGTTTGTGCTACAATCTTTACATCCTTATTGAAAGTTCTGATTCGCTTTGTGGTTTCAAAGCCATTTAATCCAGGCATATGGATATCCATTAAGATAAGGTCTGTTTTTTTTGCAGACCTGCAATATTCTATGGCCTCTTCTCCCGTTTGTACCCATTCTATTTGAGCATGGGTTTTCAACAAAACTCCTTTCAGGTATTTATAATTTGAAAGTACATCGTCAACGATTAGAATATTTTTGGAATGCCAATTCGGTACTTCATATGATTTTGGATCTTTATCAAGGTGTTCTCGTTTCAACATTGAGAGTTCCTTAGGTAGTTTAATCGAGAATTCAGTAAAAGGTTCTGATGAAGTTTTATAATCAAGCACACCTTCATGCTGTTCAATAATCCGTTTACAATAAAAGAGATCCAGTCGAAGTTGTTGAAGAATTTTGCTGTTTTCGAATTCGGTAGCTAGCTCATGTTTAAATAGCAATGATGAATCCTTCGGAAGAAATCCACTGGTTTCATCTTTAATCTTAATCTCAATGATCTTTTCATCATCATCTATATAAATATTTATTTTACTTCCTTGCTTAGAAAACGATGTCGATTGATTCAACAGAAAACTCAATACATGTGTTATTTTCCCTTTATCAAGCATCACTAACCCCAATTGTTCAGGGAAATGAATGTCAATAGCGATACTTCTTTTATCCAAAATTGGTTTAAATCCGTCGATCAGCTGTGTTAGTGTTTTAAGTATGTTTGTTTCTTCCAGTGAAAGTTTAGGAAGTGGTATTTGGGCTGGATCAGTTGGGAGTATTTTCTTCAAATCTTGCTCTAATCCTTTAAGGAGATGATCCATGTCCTGAAGAAGGGCTGTTTTTTCAGATTCGGCTGAAGCGTTTGCCTCTCTCAGACTTCTGAAATTCGTACTCACCTGTTGGATGGGGTGATAAACATCAAATATGAGGCTTTGTATTTGCCCCCTGATTTGTTCCTGTAATTGTTTGTTTTCTTCATTCTTCCGGTTATAATTATCCTTGGTGGCTATTGATTCATTTTTTGTTTGAATAACTTCTGAAGATTTTATGGAGGCACTTTCATATGCTGCGAATAATAAATTTGTCAACCGGGCAATACTACTTCGAAGATTGTACTCCTTGTTATTAAAATTGATCTTCAAATCATGATCCTTTAGTATCTCTTTTTCTTTAATTTCAACATCATTAATCAATATTGATTGAACTTTAGATAAAAGGGTGGAGGGTTTGAAAGGTTTAGCTAGAAAGGAATCTGCGCCAGATTGAATAATGGGGACGAGTTCTTCTGTTTCTGTTAAAGCCAAATACAAAACAAAAGGGGTTCGTGTATGATTTTTAATTTTCTTCACCTCAGCACTTAATTCAAATCCCGACATATCTGGGATAATCGTGTTGCAAATGATTAAATTGGGTTGATTTTCGATTAAATAATTAATTGCATCCTGGCCATTACTTACAATAAAAACTTTGTAGTCTTTTTGTTCCAGGATATATTTAATTTGCTCAGCCTGGGTTAAGCTTTCTTCAACGACTAAAATGATAGCATTGTTTTTGTATTCTGTTTCCATAGCCTACATCTGAGATGATATTGTCTTATAAATTTAATAAATTGTTGGATGAATTGAAACTTTCTTTGTTGTTTTAATTGAGATAAGTAATTGAGACGTTGATACATTAATCATAATCACGAAGAAATTTCATCATGTATTGGTATTTTTTTTAAGAGTTCTTTATTTTGTTGAATGGAGAAATCTAATAAATAGGAAGCTTATGAATCTAGATATTTTTTCAGATGAATATTTTATGCAAGAGGCTCTGAAAGAAGCCCGGAATGCTTTTGATGCTGACGAGGTCCCTGTAGGAGCTGTTATCACTATTAATAAGCAAATTATTGCACGTGCTTATAATCAAACAGAACGATTAAATGATGTAACCGCTCATGCTGAAATGCTGGCATTTACCGCCGCTGCTGATGCTATTGGAGGAAAATATTTAAAGGATTGTACTTTATTCGTTACCCTGGAGCCCTGCACAATGTGCGCTGGAGCTGCCTATTGGACTCAAATCGGAAGAGTTGTTTTTGGCGCCAGTGACGAAAAAAGAGGATTTCGTCAAACAGGGGTTAGAATGCTACATCCCAAAACTCAAATTCTGACTGGAGTATTGGAAAATGAATGTGAGGTATTGATGAAAGATTTTTTCAAGAGAAAGAGAAAATAGATATCAACGTTAGAAATATGACCTCATAATTGTTTGCAACAATATTGCATCTCTTGTGTATATAATGTAGTGTTTACTTTTTTTATTAAACAACGAACATTTACTGATTTGATTTTTTTTCTCATCATGGCATTGGAAATTTAAGATTTATCATTATAATTGCATATAAATGAATGGATTTGATGTGAAGAAGATCCATTCCTATTCGTATGTGAGAACCTATATATAACAGATACAACTACCTATTAACAGGAGGGAACATTATGTCCGATAATTTCTATCATAACGAACTATGGAAAGAAGTTCATTTTCTTGGACTCAAAAAAGACGAGCGCTACCAAATTTCCAGCTATGGAAGGTTACGAAATTTTGATCATGATGAGAATGATTGGCGGATCATGAAAACAACAAATGCATCCAAAGATGGCACAGGTTACATTTACTTCACATGGTTTAAATCAAGTCGTGGTTGGAAACATAGAATCACCAAGCCTATTCATCGACTTGTAGCAGAAGCTTTTTGCGATAGAGAAACACTGGAACACAAATTTGTTATCCATATCGATTATAATAAAACCAACAATTATTTTGAAAACCTGAGGTGGGTGACTCAAAAGAGCTTAACAGCTCATAATCAGGAGAACCCAAGAGTAATTCATGCCCGAAATTTGAGAAAAGGACGTGTGACAAATTCAAAACTCACCGAAAGTGATGTTAAACGTCTTAAAATGAAACTATCCAGAGGTAAGAACAAATTGTACAAACTCGCCAAGGAATTTGGAATTACCCATACTCAATTAAATCGTATCCGGTCAGGTGAAAACTGGGGACATGTAGATGTTGAAGATTAGGCGTCCTCTGTAAGGATTTGTTCGGATATTTTCGTAAACTTGCTTAGGATAATGCAAGCTAAATTCATATGCGTAAATTTCTCAGATACTTTTTGTTTGGCTTAGTCGGAATACTATCGATCAGTGTTGTTCTGCTTTGGTATTCAGGTTATTTCAATCCAGTATATGTAATTGAAAAAAATAACGGCCCTTTTAAATTAGTTTATTTAAAGGTTTCTCAATTTGAAGAACTAAGACTCAAACAAAATGCATTATTTAATCAACTTTCGGATCTTGATATTGTACCTGATATGACTATAGGTATTTATGATCAGACTGAATCCGGTGAATTATATGATGTAACCGGATGTTTGATTCAGGAAAAGGATTTTGGAAAGTTTAGTGCTTTTCAGGATCAATTTAATACGATTGAGCTAGATGCTAAGAAACGAATAATAGCTGAATTCGCATATGATAATAATTTTTCGGTTGTAGCTGGATCATATCGAGCCTATGCAGCACTTAAACGTTACGCAAAAGATAAAGGATATGAATATAATAATCCGATTGAAATTTATGACTCGAATCATAAGCGGATTTATTATTTCATGGAACGTAATGTAAAAAAATAAAGGCTGCCTTATTCAGACAGCCTTTAGGGCTTTTGTATCAATTTATCCTTTGTATATTAAAACTTTCGAATACCAATTATATTTCGCACATCTTTAATGGTTTGAACTGCACTCTCACGCGCTTTTTCTGCTCCCATTTGTACTACTTTACTCAGATAAGCTTCATCAGCTGATAGTTCTATGATTCGCTCACGGTAAGGAGCTGTGAACTTTATCACATCCTCGGCCAATTGTTTTTTCATGTCACCATATCTGATTTGGCATGTATTATATAGCTCTTCGAAATGAGCTACGGTGTCGGCTGTTGAAACAATGTTCATCAATTTAAATATATTAGCGACACCCTCTGCTTTCTCCTGATTCATTTCTGTTGGTCCACTGTCGGTAACGGCACGCATAACTTTCTTTCGGATCGACTTGGGATCTTCTCCAAGGAAGATTGCATTTCCTTCGCCTTCCGATTTCCCCATCTTACCACTGCCGTCCAATCCAGGGACCTTAACCAGTTCTTTGCCAAAATTAAAAGCCGAAGGAACAGGAAAGAATTCTTCCTTATACATTCGGTTAAAACGACGGGCAAAAGTGCGCATCATTTCAAGGTTTTGCTCCTGATCTTTACCTACAGGTACTTTGGTGGCCTTATGAATAATTACATCAGCAGCCATCAAAGTTGGATATGTAAGTAGGCCAGCATTTACATTCTCGGGTTGTTTGCGAACTTTTTCTTTAAATGAGGTCACACGTTCCAGTTCGCCCAGGTAAGCATTCATATTGAGAAGTAAATAAAGCTCTGTCACTTCAGGAACATCACTTTGAACATAAAGCGTAGCTTTTTCCGGATCAAGTCCTACTGCAAGATATTCTGCTAATACAGTCTTAACATTATCATGTAAATTAGCAGGAGTTGGGTGTGTTGTTAATGAATGATAATCTGCAATGAAAAAATAACAATCATGTTCTTGTTGCATCTTCAAAAAATTAACAATCGCACCAAAATAATTTCCTAAATGTAAGTTTCCTGTAGGTCTGATTCCACTAACTACTCTTTCCATATCACACAAAATTATTACAATTCTACATTTAAACGAGCTCCTTTTGCTTACATCTTGATCTCATCATTACTCTTATTGTAAAAATGATATTCGAGCATATGGTATGATGAAGATTTTCGCAAACGAATCCATCGTTTGTATTTTAAACACCAACGTAGTTGAATTGATTTCCATCCACTTTTCAGATGTGAATATACATAGGGATGGACACTTAGTGTCAAGCCACGTTCATTTTGGTCCTGGATTAGATATCGTAAATTGTTTTCAATTACATCGATAATCATGATGCTGGGTTTTGCCTCACCTGTCCCATCGCAAACAGGGCATTTTTCCAGGACACTGATGTTCATTTCAGGTCGTACCCGTTGTCGGGTAATTTGCACCAGACCGAATTTGCTTGGGGGAAGAATGGAATGCTTAGCAGTGTCCTTACTCATTTCTTCCTTTAACTTCTCAAACAACTTTCGTCTGTTAGCACCTTCGTGCATGTCGATAAAGTCGACAACAATAATTCCACCCATGTCGCGTAAACGCAACTGACGGGCAATTTCTGTAGCTGATTCGAGATTTACCTCGAGTGCATTGGCTTCCTGACTATTTTCACGATTCACACGATGTCCACTATTTACATCAATAACGTGTAAAGCTTCGGTGTGCTCAATAATCAGGTAAACACCGCTTTTAATGGTAACAATTTTACCAAAAGAATTTTTAATCTGTTTTTCAATTCCGAAGAATTCAAAAATAGGAGCCTTTCCTTTGTAGAGCTTAACGATATCAGCTTTATGAGGAGCAATGGTCTTGATATAAGACCTGACCTCGTCATAAACAATTGGGTTATTAACATGAACATGATTAAAATTTTCATTTAATAGATCCCGTAAGATTGCTGAAGTACGATTTAACTCACTAACCACCTTTTGAGGGGCGGTAGCTCCGGAAAGTACTTTGGTAAGACTATTCCATTTTTCAAGCAGACTGTTTAAGTCGGAATGTAATTCGGCTACCATTTTATTCTCGGCAACCGTTCGTATTATTACGCCAAAATTAGCAGGCTTAATACTGGATATGAGACGTTTTAGACGATTACGTTCATCACTGTTTTTAACCTTCTGAGAAATTGATATCCTATTTGAAAAGGGCACCAACACCAAGTACCTACCGGCAAATGATATTTCAGAAGTTAAACGAGGACCTTTAGTGGAAATTGGTTCCTTGGCAATCTGAACAAGAATTTGCTGTCCACTGGAAAGAACCTGAGTAATCTTACCCGTTTTTTCAATATCGGGTTCAAGTTTAAGGTTTTCCAGGGCGAAATTCTTGTGTTTGCCACTGAGGCCCATTTTCGTAAATTTGTGAAGCGAACGTACCTGGGGACCCAGGTCTAGATAATGCAAAAAAGCATCTTTCTCATACCCAACATCAACAAATGCCGCATTTAATCCCGGCATAATTTTTTTTACTTTCCCGAGGTAAACATCACCAACAGAAAAATTATTGTTGTTCTTGTCCTTGTTCAGTTCTACGAGCTGCTTATCTTCCAGCAACGCAATATTAACTTCGGAAGGATTTGAATCAATAATTAGTTCTTTTTCCACTGTTGAATATGTTAATTAATGTTTCCTTTGAATGAGGATAAATTGATACGCACCCCCAGGAAAATACTGATCCTTATAAATTCGAATAACGACATAAGGCCAATTTCGAGGCTTTATGTCGTTATTCTGCTTACAAGCTCATAAACGTATTATTTCTTCTTGTGACGATTTTTTCTCAGTCTCTTTTTACGCTTATGAGTCGCCATCTTATGTCTTTTTCTTTTTTTTCCGCTTGGCATCTCTATATAAGTTTAATGGTTAAAATTTATTTAACGTGATCTTTAACTTCGCTTACAAAAGTTTTAGAAGGCTTGAAAGCTGGAATGTTATGAGCAGGAATGATAATAGTGGTATTTTTTGAAATATTTCTACCAGTCTTTTCAGCTCTCTTCTTAATAGTAAAGCTTCCAAATCCTCTCAAATAAACGTTCTCACCATTCACCAATGATTTTTTCACTGAATCCATGAATGCCTCAACAGTTGCCTGTACTGCAACCTTTTCAATACCAGTTTTGTTCGCTATTTCTGCAACAATTTCTGCTTTTGTCATAGTATGTTTATTTTTATAGTTTTGACTTATAATCTCAAACAGGGCTGCAAAGATAAAATATTTTTTAATTACAATGAGCTTTTATGGGAATATTTTCCCCTGTAATGTTCTCAAATTAAATTTGTTCTAAAGTATCTATGGGATTTAACGAAACAATAATTGGTTGGTACCAACAGAATAAAAGAGACCTCCCCTGGAGGGGAATAGTGGACCCATATAGGATCTGGTTGTCGGAAATCATCCTACAACAAACACGGGTAGATCAAGGAGTTGCCTATTATAATAGGTTTTTGGAAGCCTTCCCAGAAATCACCTCTTTAGCCGGGGCGACTGAGCAGCAGGTGATAAAATACTGGCAAGGTTTGGGATATTATTCCCGTGCCCGAAACTTACATCGTTGTGCTAAAATAATATGTAAGCTACACGATGGAGTATTCCCAAAAACTTATAAAGAAGTATTAAGTTTGCCGGGAATTGGGACCTATACTGCTGCAGCTATTGTATCTCTTTCGTATGGCATGCCGTATCCTTCAGTGGATGGTAATGTGATGCGCTTTATTTCGCGCTGCTTTGGTGTGGATTCGCCCATCGACCGCACAGAAGGGAAAAAGATAATTACCCAAATTGCAGGAGAGTTAATGGATAAAAAGCAAGCCGGGATATACAACCAGGCCTTGATAGAGATGGGGGCTATGATTTGTAAACCACGGAATCCAGCTTGTGGAATTTGTTCAGTAAGGGATATTTGTTTTGCATTAAAACATAAAAGAGTAGATCTCTTACCTTATAAAAGAGGAAAAGTAAAAGTGAGAGAACGGTATTTTAATTACCTTGTCATCTGTGATAATGAAAATCAACTTGTAATACGAAAACGAACAACTCAGGATATTTGGAAAAACATGTATGACTTTCCATTAATCGAAAGTGAGCAAATTTTGGATATTGAAGAAATGAAACAGACTAATGAATGGAATAAGATTTTTAAAGACTGCAAAAATGTAATTAAAGTAAAATCTAGAGTTTTTCACCATAAATTAAGTCATCAAAACATAAATGCAATATTTTGGAGCATACAAACTATTAGCAATTCTAAATTTGATGTAAACACTGAATACGTGGTCATTAAGAACTTTAATATGATTCATGAGTATCCAATTCCAAAACTAATTGAAAATTATTGCGCTGAGAATAGTGAGATTTATGGACTCATGGATTAGCAATTCACCTAAACAGTAAATAAATTTAAACAGTTGTTTATCACAATATTAAATGTTATATTTGGAATATGTCTAATTTAAATTATATCAACCATGGCTAGTACTGGAATTAATAAAGTTATTCTGGTCGGTAATCTGGGAGCCGACCCCGAAGTCAAACATCTTGAATCTGGCGTCTCAGTTGCCCGACTGAGAATTGCAACAACAGAATCATACAAAGATCGTAACGGTAATCGTGTTGAACATACTGAATGGCATACTGTAACCTTATGGAGAGGCCTTGCGGATGTTGCTGAAAAGTATGTCAAAAAAGGTCAAACGGTATATATTGAAGGTCGTATACGAACGCGTCAGTGGAATGATAAGGACGGCAACCAACGCTACTCCACTGAAATACAGGGAGACAACATGACCATGCTTGGTGGTGGCAGAGGAAACAATCCGGAGGCTCCTGCACAGGTACAGACACCAGCTGCAGTTCCTGCAAATCAACAGCAATCAACAGTAAATGAGGCACCCCCTCAGATGGATAATAATCTTCCTCCAATGGATGATGACCTACCTTTTTAATTGTACAGAAAAAAGCGATCAGTAATGATCGCTTTTTTTGTTGATCTGATGAAATTGAATATTGCACAAAAAAAATTACTTTTGCATAGTAACTAAAACAAAAACAAAATTGGAAGACCCGGATCCTTACTCGAGTATCTTGTTTATTATATCCATTCTGAAACCTTTTACATTTCCAGTCCTGTATGGAATTGTTTCCATGATCATCTTACTCTTTGTATCAGCATTGGTATCTGGGAGCGAGGTTGCCTTTTTTTCTTTGAGCCCAAAACAAATTGATGATCTAACCTCAAAAGAAGACGAAAAAAACAAGTTGATAATAAAGCTTCTTGAACGACCAAAATACTTATTAGCAACAGTATTGATATCCAATAACTTTGTTAATATCGCAATTGTCGTCTTGTCCACCTATATATCTCAAGGCATATTCAACTTTGAGCAGATTCACCCTTGGGTTGTAGTGTTTATACAGGTGGTTATCATTACCTCACTGTTATTGATTTTTGGAGAAATTATGCCAAAAATGATAGCAACTCAATACCCTGCTCGATTTGCAAGATTTATGGTTCGCCCCATGAATACCTTAATTAAGGTTCTTTTTGGATTGAGTAAGGTGTTGGTTAAATCCACCTCATTTATCGATAAACGTTTTGCTCGAAAAGCAAGCAATATTTCAAGGGATGAACTGAGCGAAGCGATAGCAATTGCAGCTGATGAGGCCAGCAGGGAAGATGAAACCAAGATACTGAAGGGGATTGTTCGATTTGGAGATATACAGACATCAGAAATTATGACCGCTCGTTTGGATGTAACATCGGTTGAATCACAAACTTCATTCCCTGAAGTAATTGAAACTATTGTGAAATCAGGATACTCCAGAATCCCGGTTTACGAAGAATCCTTTGATAAGATAACCGGGATATTGTATGTGAAAGATCTTTTGCCCTATGTTGGAAAAGAAAGTGAATTGAACTGGGTTGATATTTTGCGACCAGCATTCTTTGTTCCGGAAAACAAGCCAATTAATGACCTGCTACAGGATTTTCAGGAGAAAAAAATACATCTTGCTATTGTTGTTGATGAGTATGGTGGCACATCAGGTATTGTTACATTAGAAGATATACTGGAAGAAATCGTTGGAGAAATAACCGATGAAACCGATTCGAAGGAAGATCTGGTGGATTATCAAAAGATTAGTGATGACACCTATTTATTTGAAGGGAAGACTTCCATCAACGACTTTTGTAAAATTGTTGGTTTGGATGATCGTATTTTTGATAATGTGAAAGGAGAAGCAGATTCTCTGGCTGGGATTGTATTGGAAACATTGGGCAAAATCCCTAATAAAGGCACCAAAGTAAGTATTGAAGGTGTGGATTTTCAGATTGAAATGGCTGATAAAAGAAGGATTGTTAAGGTGAAAATAATCATACCGAATCATTTATTATAATATTGATTCTATACTTACGTTCAAAGATTATTAAAAATGTAGGTACTTTTGGCATTTAAAAATCACAAGTATGACAAGCAGATTGCAGACTTTCAGATTTCAATTAATATTATTCGTTTTAATCAGTATTATTTTTGGTCTTGGCTCGTGTGGGGATAGTTATATTCCAAAACCAGCAGGGTATTTAAGGATTGATCTACCTGAGCATACTTACCAAACTTTTGATACAACATTTCCGTTTTCATTCGAATATTCAACTCTTGCACAACTGAACAGGGATGGTCTTCCTGATCAACGTCCATATTGGTTGAATATGGATTATCCCAAGCAAAAGGCCCGGATTTACATCAGCTATAGAAAAGTTGAAAATGATTTAATTGACCTTCTGGAAGATTCACGCTCCTTTACAATGAAGCAAATACCTAAAGCGGATTTCATCAGAGATTCCATTATTATGGATAGCAAGAGCAGAGTTTTTGGTATGGAGTATCTTGTTTCCGGAAAAGAAGCGGCATCTCCTTATCAATTCTTTGTAACCGATAGTTCATCACACTTTTTGCGAGGAGCTTTATATTTTAATCATGCTCCTAATAATGACTCTCTGGAGCCTGTTATTGATTATATCAAAAATGACTTAAGACATTTGTTGAACACTCTTGAGTGGAAATAATTTTCTTTAAATTTTCTTCAGGCAACGATTAAGTCCTTATGTTTGTCTTCTAGATTGTTAGACCAAAATCAATCAAGAGACACTATGAGAAGACTAATTACCTTATTGCTTGCATTTGGCCTATTGTGTGTGGCTAATGCACAGGATAAATTTTTATGCCGAGTACCGGATGTAAATGAAGTTCAGGCAAAATCAGTTTTTAAACACAAAGATGTAACGGCTTACAAACCTAACCAATATCTGGATGTGGTATTAACCCAGGTCGAGATTGATGAGCTTACAACTCTGGGGTTTAATCCTGAAATTCGGGTTACGACACAAGACATGATTAACAATATCAGGGGTGATCGAACCATTGAGGGATACCACAATTATGAAGAGGTAGTAGCAATTCTGCAACAATACCAGGCAGATTATCCTGACATTTGTAAACTCTATGATTTAGGCGATTCCCAAGGAAAGATATATGCTGAGGCTGGTAATAGTTACTATGACGATTACAATCATGATATATGGGGGTTAAAGATCTCTGACAATGTTGAACAGGCGGAGGACGAACCTGCTATCTTTTATATGGGGGCTCATCATGCTCGTGAACCAATTAGCACCGAGGTTGTAATGGCTGTTCTTGAACATATTTTTGACAACTATGGTTCTGATGATCAAATCACAAATAATGTTGATAATTCCGAAATTTGGGTTGTTCCAATTGTTAATCCAAATGGGCAAAAGTATGTATTGGATGAAATTGATACCTGGTGGAGAAAAAACACCAGAGATAATGACGAATCAGGTACCATTAATGATATTGATGGAGTAGACCCAAACCGCAATTATGGTTGGGAATGGGGTGGTGCAGGCGTGTCATTTGACATGTATGAAGACACTTATCCTGGACCAGAAAGATTCTCAGAACCTGAGATCCAGGCTATGCGAAACATGCTTGATTCACATCATTTTATTTCTGGCATCACCTATCACAGTTACAGTGAGTTGGTGTTATTCCCATATGGCTATGCTTCAGGGGTACAAGCTCCTGATCATGAAATTTTAGAAGATTTAGCGGTACAATTAGCCAATTCAATTCCCAAGATCAATGGTTCAGGTTATTACACACCTCAACAAAGTCTTGAGCTTTACCCGGCATCGGGAGTTACTGATGACTGGGCTTATGGCGAACACGGAATCTTTTCATATTGCGTTGAACTTGGAGTGGAATTTATTCCTCTTCCCAGCCTGATCCCTCAAATTCAGGATGATAATATTGAAGCCGCAATGATCTTACTTGACAGGATGAATCACAACATGGTTAAAGGTCATATTACAGATGGAGTTACAGGAGAGCCGCTTCAGGCTCAAGTAACAATTGATGTTGTTGATAATAATGGGAATTTCAGAAAGCCCTACCAAAGTAACGAAACGTTTGGTTCTTATTACAGATTCTTGTTGGAAGGTGAATATGATATCTATTATAGTGCTTATGGGTATATTCCGCAACTAATCGAAAATGTTGAAATAGTTCCTGAACAGGCAACAATTGTAGATGTTGCACTTATGCCGGCACAATCGACAACAATTAATGGTCATGTTTTTGATGCTTTAACCAGCGAACCAATCGAAGGAGCTTTGATTGAATTTACGAACAATTCTATTGAGCCTGTTTACACTTCCGAGTCTGGTGATTTCACCTTTGAGGAAATATTCGAGGGCTCATACATAATGCGAATTAGCGCAACTGATTACTGTACACATACAGAACCCGTTTCGATTAATGAATTCACCAGTGATTTCGTATTTGGTCTTTATGAAGCAATACAGGAGGATTTTGAAAATGAGCTTGGTTCTGATTGGCAATTCGAAGGTGATGCAGCATGGTCAATTGTGACTGATGAAGCCTATGAAGGAGAACAATCATTGAAATCTGATAATATAAATCATAACCAACAAGCAATCCTTACAATATCCAAAGACATTAGTTTTGCTGGTGAGATATCGTTTTTCCGAAAAGTCTCTTCGGAAAGTGGGTATGATTTCCTTACTTTTTACATCGATAATGAGGAGCAAGGCCAATGGAGTGGTGAATTGAGCTGGGAACATATTTCATTTCCTGTGTCTGAGGGAATGCATGAATTTAAGTGGGTTTATAGCAAGGATGTTGGTACAGCTTCAGGAAGTGATTGTGCATGGATTGATCTTGTTACATTCCCGGTTTCAATCGATGGTGTCTCTGTGAATGCCGGAGGTGACCAAGCAATCTGCCACGATCAAATTTGCAATATAACAACCTCTTCAGCGCTCAATTATTCTTCATTGAGCTGGACCAGCTCTGGTGATGGCTGGTTTTCTGAGGTTGATGTATTGACTCCATCCTACACACCAGGAACTCAAGACATAAGTAATGGAGAGGTAACGCTTACTCTTACTGCTTCATCTGAAAGTGGAGCTATTGATAATAGTATGTTGTTGACTATCGATAATTGTGATGGTATTGAAAAAACAGATCATTTCCAGGAACTGGAAGTTTACCCGAATCCAGCTGAATCATATGTGATTTTTGATTTGTCGAAGGTATCTATGCTCGGAATGGATTCGGAAATACAAATCTATAATTCTCAAATGAGGATTGTGAAACGAATTCAATTAGGTTCAGAACAACAAATTAATGTTAATACTCAGGATTTCTCACCTGGGATGTACATGTATGTTCTCAAGTCATCAAAGGATATTGGAAAGACCGGAAAGTTAATTATTATGTAGTACCTTGAAAACACAGAAAAAAGCCCCGTAGAGATTGTTCTTTGGGGCTTTTTTTTACACCATAAATCATCAATACTCAGTAATTCATCGTTTTAAACCCTGCTTTTTTATGTAAACCTTTTTATTTACCTTTGGCGCAAATAAATATGGGATGTAATATCTAAGTATTAATTAAAAAGTGTAGCTTATACACATAAAGAAAGGAGGGTTTGCCTATGATCGAAACCATTAAATTAGGAAGGCTGAAATGGTATCATGTGCTGGACCCGTCCGACGAAAATCTTCAATTTCTTGCCGATAATTTTCATTTTCACCCTCTTGATATCGAAGACTGTCGTAGCGTAAATCAACGTTCGAAAGTTGATATTTATGATGATTATTATTTTATCATTCTGCATTTTCCCTATTTAGATAAATCTGGAAAATTCATCCGTACCCGTGAAGTGAAAGTGTTTTGGGGTGAAGATTATATCATTACGATTGGTAAATCACATTGGGTTGTTAAAGACCTATTCAATCAAGCAAAAGAGCAATATGAAAAGAAGGAAGCATTCCAGATCGGAACTTCCGATGCTTTATTGTATACCATACTTGAGCGCCTAATGGTTGAAAGCTTGGTTCTTTTAAAAAGAATTGGAGCCGTTGTTGAATTAATAAACAGGCAGTTGTTTGATAAAAGGGCGCAACGGACTATTGAACTAATTTCGATAACACGGAAAAATATTATTCTCCTAAACACTATGTTTAAGCCTCAGTTACGCTTGTTTCAATTATTTGAATCCGGAAAAATTGATGGTTATGCCGAAAATATGGAGGATTATTGGGGTAACATACTCGACTACTACCACAAAATGTGGGATATGACCGAGGATTACCAGGAATTGATCGAAGGTCTTTCAAAAACCTTTGATTCTTTGCAGACCAACAAAACCAATGAAATCATGAAACTCCTCACAATGATTTCTTCCATCTTGCTACCACTAACTTTTATAACGGGGCTTTATGGGATGAATGTGGGATTACCGTTGGAGCATGATCCACGGGCGTTCTGGGTTATCATTGGATTAACGATAGTAATAGGAGGAATGATGTTCTTCTTCTTTAAGAAAAAAGACTGGCTTTAAGTTCAGTCTTTTTTCTTTTCAGGCTTACTCATTATATCCGTTTGTAGGCGTATAGATTCCTTATGCAATAACTCAAGAATTTTAGTCAGAAACTCCTTATCCAATTTCAGAGTATCACCCAAATCCAAACGATTCTTTATCAGGTTTCCCCAACGTTTAAGTTGAAGTATGGTGATATTATTATCCTTCTTATAATGACCTATTTCTTCAACAACTCGCATACGTTGCCCTAGCATCTGTATCAGTTGTGAATCAATTTTGTCTATTTCCGACCGCAGTTCCTCCAAATGATGCTCAAATTCCATGCTGCCTCTCGGGGAACGAATAATGAGGGAATCTATCATTTCCAATAATTCACCAGGTGTAATCTGCTGAGCTGCATCTGTGATGGCTTTCTCAGGGTGAGCATGTGATTCAATCATTAAGCCATCCATATTCATATCGAAGGCCTTTTGTGAGATATCAAACAATAATTCACGCTTGCCGCAGATATGACTGGGATCAACCACTACCGGAATTCCGGGGATTAACCTTTTTAATTCAATGGGAACTTCCCACATAGGAGCATTCCTGAATGGTGTCTTCCTGAAGAAATCAAAACCACGATGAATCGCGATAATCTTATTGATACCAACACGATTGATTCGCTCAATTGCACCAACCCAAAGCTTTACATCTGGATTCAACGGATTTTTGATCATTACAGGTATATCCACTCCTTTCAATGCCTCTGCAATCTCCTGCATTGTAAACGGACTCACTACTGTTCGTGCCCCTATCCATAGCATATCAATATCATATTTCATGGCTTGTTCGATATGATATGGGGTTGCTACTTCAGTGGTTAAGTGCAAACCCGTTTCCTGCTTTACCCGCTGCATCCATTTCAAACCATCAATACCTGCTCCTTCAAAACTACCAGGGCGAGTACGCGGCTTCCAGATGCCTGCTCTGAAGACCTTCACGTAAGGTATTTCAGCCAATTGGTGAGCTGTAGTCAGTAGCTGTTCTTCCGATTCAGCGCTGCATGGGCCACTAATTACCAAAGGATCGGGTCTCAGATCCATCCATTCCCCCAAAGGGAGTATATCAAGAGATTTCTTCATATGGGACAAAGGTACGAAATCTAAACTTGAGCTTTATTGTATCTGATATTATTGATTTTCCTTGAAATTACATATTGTCAGATATTGAACATAAAAAGAGTCCCCTAAATTACTCAGGGGACTCAGGTATTAAAATCAACATAAAACTTATTTCTTTACAACAAGTTTTTTTGTAATCACGTCTCTTCCTTTAATCAACTTAACCATATATACACCTGGTTTTAATGATTGAGTTGAGATTTCTGAGTTAGTTTCCAGTACTGTTGTGTTAATAACAATTCTCCCCTGAACATCGAAAATGTATAAGGTAGAGCCTGAAATATCCTCTCCCATCAGGTTGAAATAGGTATTAGCTGGATTAGGATACAAAGTGAAACCAGAAGCAATTGCTGCTTGTGTACCACTGCGTTCACGATTAATGCTAATCGTATAATCTTCAACTTCCCCATATGAAAAGGATTCACATGATGTCGGAGCAGCATTCCACTTCATCGAAACACGCATTCGGGTTTGTCCGTTGAAAGATGCCAGAGGTGTAAAGCTTCCCGAAATTGTTGTAGAGCTTGAAGCTGGAGCAAACACTTCTTCATCTGCATCGACAAAATCACCATCATTATTCCAATCGATCCATATCCTCCAATACTCAACATAAGTAGAGCTGCTGAAGGCAGGAGTCAGGCTCACAGCATTACTACCTGTACTCAAAGATATAACATCAGAAGTATAATCAGAATAATTACTACCGGCAGAAGATTTTGTGAATCCATTAATTTCAACTTTACTAATCCACTCATAACTAAAATTATTACCCTGAGAATTGCAATAATTTGCCGGAGTAGCCTCAACTGTTATATATGCGGTCTTGGTCTCTACGTCACTTCCTCCAGCATTGGTCGCAATGAGTGATACATTATAAGTTCCCGCAGTGTTATATGAAATCGATGGATTTTGAGAAGTACTACTTGAAGGTGTGCCTCCATCAAAAGTCCATGACCAGCTTGTTGGACCATTGGTCGACTGATCCGTAAAAGTCACACTCTGGCCAGCAGTTATTGTAGTCGCACTTGCTGTGAAAGCGGCAACCGGAGCAGCAACAGATCCAAATGTTACTGTGTAGTCCTCAACTTCACCATAGCTAAATGCTTCACATGGGGTTGGGGAACCGTTATATTTCATCGACACTCTCATGCGTGTTGTTCCTGTTGCATCAGCTTTTACAGTGAAGTTCCCGGATACTGTTGAAGTACTACTTGCCGGAGCAAATACTTCTTCACCTGCATCAGTGAAATCTCCATCTTTATTATAGTCAATCCAGATTTTCCAATATTCTGTATAAGTACTACTTGAGAATCCAGGCGTAAGAGTTACTGCAGTTGAAGCTCCTTGACTCAGGTTTATAGTTTCTCCCGTGAAATCTGAATAACTTGCACCTGCTGATGTTTTCACAAAATTCCCAATTTCAACCTTGCTTATCCACTCGTAACTGTAGTTGTTGCCTTGTGAAGCACAATAAGTAATTGGAGCCTCATCAACAGTGATATAATTTGTTTTTGTTTCAGTATCAGATCCAGCCGAATTCGAAACACTTAGAGTGATCGAATATGTACCTGGAGTGTCGTAAGTAACCGACGGATTCTGTTGTGTAGACGACGAAGGAGTTCCCCCGGTAAAGGTCCAGTTCCAGGCTGTTGGGGCGTTTGTTGATTGATCCGTAAAAGTCACAGCCTGCCCTGTGTTTATTGTCGTTGATGAAGCACTAAATGCAGCAACTGGAGCAACAGGAGTACCACCACCAATCGTAATATTTGATTGATAACTAACTTTATTGTATGCTGTAACAGTAAGAATACAAGTACCTGTAGCAGGTAAAGCTGTGAAGTTTAATGTTGCTGAAGTTCCTGAAGCAAATTTCCGGTCCAGTATATTCCCATTTAACGTTAAACAAACCAGGGCTTCGTCAACAACATTTGTCACATTCATAGTTGTGCTTCCTGCTGTTATTGTTGTTGGATATGAAGGATTCATAACACCCGCCTGCTTGGTACGAACCATTACGGATGGATCACCAAAAATCGTCCAGGTATCCGACATATTATTTCCTGTTGATCCATAATGATCAATCATATCGAAGATGCCATTCTGAGTTAAACCACCAAATGTACGTTTCTTATTATTTACATAACTATCGACAAGGATATCATTAAACTCATCTTGTGCTCGCATTGGAGGAGCCCATGCCTGGTTTATAGTTGACGCAATTATAGCCAAGGCACCGGCAGGTTCGTTATTATGGGTTGCACGAAGCCAGGTTTCAGCAAAGCAGGTTATACTTTTGAAATTACCATTCACACAGGCCACATCCATAATAAACGGAAGCTTGTTGATGTTGGTCAACGCATCAATCTGAGATTGACCAAATGCAACATTCACCCAACTGGTATTTGATCCATGACCGACATAGTTGATCATACCCTTTCCAGCATTAATTGCATCCGTCATTTGTTGTACGGATCCTCCAGTTTGATAAACTCGAGTTACGTTATAACCATAATTCTGAAGATCCGTTTCAATGTTATTCATATGCTGTGCATCCGATTCGCCATCATCCCCGGTAGAAGAACTACCTTCTGCAGATGCACTACCTATTGCATTAGCCATCCAGGATTCAGAAGCCGTAATATTCTTCTCATAATGAATGTTACGATCAACCATTGTTGTAACCTGAGCTCCTGTTTCAGCAGAAAAACGTCCAACGAACAGATCAATATAATGATCCGTCCCAGAAGTATATCCATAGTTGTTATCTGAATCCCCTGCGGAAGTGGAAGAAGTCGGTACTTGTGCATCATCCCCAACTAATAACAGATAAGTTAAACCATTATTGGTGTAATAGTTTTGGACATAGGTCTTGATTTGAGCAGCTGTTCCAATTGTTGCCACGTCAACAATATCAGTAGGAATACCTTTTTGTTTTTTCCACTCAACAAAAGGCGCCATCTCATCCATAAAATCTCCATAACAGATAATTAACATGTTACCAGGCTTGTCATCCAAAATGGTATAGCGATCATTTGAGTTGTTCACAAAATGTTCATCATAGATTGATGCAAATTCTTGCTTAATTAATCGTTCGTCGCGATTCGCATTTAATGTATTCACATTATCCTGTTCACCCGTTGAACGAACTGCTAGTTCAATGTGTGTATAAATTCGTAAAACTTTTGTAATTGGATTGTAATGAAACGGCTGTAACTGGATTGCCTGACCTCTATAATCTCTTAGAATATAGGGGGTACTCAATTTAGCCAACTCCGATGGGTAGAACGCATCTGTGTTGTATTCTTCTCCAAACTGAAAAGGTACGGTTGCAGGATCAATATCCCTTGTCAAGTTCCCTTTCGAAGGAGCTATATCAACATTTGTTATGTCAACATAATCAGAATTGATGATTTCAAGTTCTGTTTTTTCCCGATCAGGAATGATGACTGAATGTGCCACAAGAGGCAAGTCAGGAGCTCCCGTTTTCAGGATTCTACCCGATTCAGGAGTATTAACGATAAAGGCATTTTCATTCTCAACCAAAACCTGCTCTAACGCATATGCATTTATCCGATACATAAGAACAGTCTCCTGAGGAGAACTATGAATTACATTTACGGTGTTACTAGTAGGATTTTCGTTGTCGACAGGCGTCCATTGCCCCATGGTACTATTGGTAAGTGTACACAAAAGCACACTTAAACCAATAAATAGTTTAGTTAGTCTTCTCATAGCATTTTAATTTAAGTTTTAAACTTAGATGTACATGTTAATCCAATATCTGGGCGAAATGTCATATTATTTTGTTAACATTATTTTAACATGTTGAAACACTAAAGGCTAACGCTATAAGGATGTATAGTTCATAGAATCAATCGTTACAACACCTTCTATGGAATGCTTCTAAATTAGCGCCAACCAAGAAATATCACCCAATTCTGTTCTTTTTTCAGATCCACAGATAACTATTTATTCTTGGTTGAAGATATAAAGCAATCAGAATAAAATAGATTGCAAAGTAGTTTTAAGTATAATACGGCTTTAGAGATTATGAATACTAAAAATCCCTATTTTTGCACTTACTCTGTAAGAATCAATAATTAGTATAAATCATATAATATTCATGTCATGACACGGACAGAGATTAAGGAAATATTGCAATCAACCGAGTTTGGACAGGTTGTGAACCTCAAAGGATGGGTTCGTACAAAACGTGTTAGTAAAAACGTGGCTTTCATTGCCGTTAACGACGGTTCTACCATAAATAATATCCAGATTGTTGTTGATTTTGAAAAAATTGAAGAATCAATTCTGGAGAAAATACATACCGGAGCATCCATTTCGGTTGATGGCGAAATGGTTGAATCCCAAGGTAGCGGACAGAAAGTAGAAGTTACTGCTCAGAATGTTGAATTACTGGGTGCAGCAGATCCGGATGAATATCCTCTGCAACCGAAACGACACAGTTTAGAATTCTTAAGAGAAATCGCTCACTTGCGATTCCGTACCAATACATTTGGAGCGATCAACCGCGTTCGTCATAACATGATTTTTGGAGTGCATAAATTCTTCAATGATAAAGGATACTTTAACATTCACACTCCAATCATCACCGGCTCGGATGCTGAAGGTGCAGGCGCTATGTTTAGGGTATCTACATTAGATGCTAAAACTCCACCTTTAGATGAAGAAGGAAATGTTGATCACAAACAAGATTTCTTTGGGAAAGAAACGAATCTTACTGTTTCAGGACAATTAGAAGGTGAATTGGCTGCAATGGCTCTTTCTAAAGTCTATACTTTCGGACCAACCTTCCGAGCTGAAAATTCAAATACCACTCGTCACCTGGCGGAGTTTTGGATGATTGAACCTGAAGTTGCTTTCTTCGATCTTAATGACAATATGGATCTGGCTGAAGAATTCCTTAAATACATGATTCGTTATGCTTTGGATAACTGTATGGATGATCTTAAATTCTTAAGTGAAAGACTTATACAGGAGGAAAAAGGTAAAAAAGCAGATGAGAAATCAATGGAATTAATTGAAAAACTGCACTTTGTATTGGATAATAACTTTGAAAGAGTGACGTATACAGATGCAATCAATATTCTGAGAAACTCTAAGCCTAACAAGAAGAAGAAATTTAAGTATCTGATTGAAGAATGGGGTGCTGATTTACAGTCTGAACATGAACGTTTCCTTGTTGAGAAACACTTCAAAAAACCAGTTATCTTAACTGATTATCCTAAGGACATCAAAGCGTTTTATATGAAACAGAATGATGATGGAAAGACTGTTGGTGCTATGGATGTACTTTTCCCTCAAATTGGTGAGATAATTGGAGGTTCTCAGCGTGAGGAAGATTACAATAAATTAATTACTCGTTGTCAGGAAATGGGTATTCCTGAGAAAGATGTATGGTGGTATCTTGAAACCCGAAAGTTCGGTTCGGTTGTTCACTCGGGCTTTGGTCTTGGCTTTGAACGTCTGATGCTGTTTGTTACAGGTATGGGGAATATTCGTGATGTTATCCCTTTTCCAAGAACACCACAAAATGCCGAATTTTAATTAATCGGAATTTACACACTCCGGTTGGTGGATAACGATTTCTTTATTAATTTGCGCTATACAATGAGAGGCTGTCTGAACACCTTGTAAAGGCAGCCTTTTAAATAAAATTAGCATAATGCTGAATCAAAGATTACAACAAAAATTACTTCAAAAATTATCTCCGCAACAAATTCTGTTGATGAAATTGTTGCAAATTCCTTCTATTGCTTTAGAACAACGTATTAAGCAGGAGGTGGAAGAAAATCCAGCTTTAGAAGAAGGTGCTGAGGTAGACGATGTTGCAGACTCTGATCAGGATGATTATGATGACGATCAAGATCATGAAGATAATTCAAATGATGAATTTGATCTTGAGGATTATATGGATGAGGATGACATCCCGGAGTATAAATTGCATTCCAGTAATAAAAGTGCTGATGATGAGCAAAAGGATGTACCTCTCGCCTCGGGGATAAGCTTTCACGAAATGCTCACTTCACAGTTGGGCCTGCATCCGATGAGCGAGCATGAACGATCCATAGCAGAGTATATTATTGGCAATATAGATGATTCAGGTTATCTCCAGCGTGAACTTGAAAATATGGTCGATGACCTGGCTTTCAGTCAGAATGTGATGACAACTGAAAAGGAGTTGGAACAAGTGTTGAAGATTGTTCAACATTTCGATCCTTCAGGAGTTGGAGGTAGAAATTTGCAGGAGTGCCTGCTTATTCAACTTGAACGAAAAGAGGAGACGGCTGAAATAATCCTGGCACAAAAGATCTTAAAGCGAGGATTTAACGAATTTACCAAGAAGCACTATGACAAGCTGATTAAAAAGTTGAAGATTAGTGAAGAAGAATTAAAGGATGCAATTGATGAGATTCTGAAGTTAAATCCGAAACCTGGTAATTCACTGAGTGACACCACTCGCACCAATCAGTATATTATACCGGACTTTATTATCCAGATTAAGGATAATGACCTCGATCTATCATTGAATTCAAAAAACACACCGGAACTACGTTTGAGCAGAACCTATTCGGATATGTTAGAAACCTTTGCCATATCAAAAGGTAAGAAAACACAATCGGATAAAGAGGCTATCGTATTTATCAAACAAAAAATTGATTCGGCAAAATGGTTTATCGATGCTATCAGACAGCGTCAGAACACACTTTTTGTCACCATGAATGCGATTATGAACTATCAGAAGGGGTATTTCATAACAGGTGATGAAACCAAGTTGAAACCCATGATTCTGAAAGATATTGCTGAAATTGTGAATTTGGATATTTCAACTATTTCCAGAGTTGCTAATAGTAAATATGTTCAAACTCCATTTGGAACTTTCCTTCTGAAGAGTTTCTTCTCCGAATCGATGCAGACTGATTCTGGAGAGGAAGTATCAACACGGGAAATTAAAAAGATATTGAGTGACTGTGTTGAAGGTGAGAATAAGAGCAAGCCTCTTACTGATGAACAACTTGCTGGCATACTCAAGGAAAAAGGTTATAATATTGCACGACGGACAGTGGCCAAATATCGTGAGCAACTAAACATTCCGGTGGCAAGATTAAGAAAACAACTCTAAGGCATTGCAAAATACTATGGAAGCAAAACTTGCAAAAGTAATCTCGTATCTGTTTCACCCTTTATTAATCCCGACATATACAATTTCACTATTTTTTATTCTTGATGTTTATTTTGTAACAAGAATCCCTGTGAGTGTTCGGGTAGCTTTAGGAACTATCGTGTTTCTATCGACATTTGTTATGCCACTTATTCTGATTTTTGGTCTGAAACGGGTAGGTCTGATTAAAGATATACACATGCATGAGCGATCGGAAAGAAAAATACCAATCCTTGCCATGGTTATTTTCTATCTGTTCACATTCTATCTCTTAAATAAGATGCAATGGACCAGGCAATTTAATGTTTTTGCTTTTGGAGGGTGTCTTTTGGCAATTGTTGCACTTCTGATAAATTCATGGTGGAAAATCAGCCTTCATATGATTGCTAATGGCGCAATGTTGGGTTTGTTCCTGGGACTTTCCTTTGCAGGTGTCCCCATCTCAATTTTCTATCTTTCAATACTAATTATCCTAAATGGTTTTGTGGGCTTTGCCCGACTAAAACTAAACGCCCATAATCAAGCTCAAATCTATACAGGCTTAATTACAGGCGTTACAGTTATGATCGGCTTGATCTATTTCTTCGCTTAAAAAGGCATAATTGAAATACCCAATGACAATGGAGCCATTGAAGAAGGTCCATAACCTTTTTCAAATAATTCCGATACTTGATAATACGCTGTAAGATTGATCCATTTGTACCCAATTCTCATTGTAGGTCCGTAACGGAACTCACTGAAGAAAGGAAGATTCTTTTGTTTGTTAATTGCTGTTACATCAGGATATCCATCCAACACCTGTGTCCCTTTGTATTTTGTTGAGTTATTAATCAGGTAACCTACCTTGAATCCCGGGTTAATATGTAATCCGAAATCTGTTTTATATCTTAGTTCAACAGGAACATCGACATAAGTCATATTCACCTTGCTGGTATTATAGTTCCTCTCTCCTTCGAATTCTTCAAACATATAGGCTCCTGTAGATTCATCGATCTCCAGTGAACTATTGTTTAAATACAGGTTGTGCATTCCTAATGAGGCTCCAATGCCCAGATGGAAATTACTTTGCCCCAGTTGATGATTATACATTCCAGTAACATCAACACCACGGTTATACCATTGATCTTCGAAACCATCTGGTGTATTCATCCATATGTCAGTGAACAATCCTACTCCCAGCTTGAAGTTCTCTCCGAATTTCCCAAACTTACTTGCTGAAGTCGTTTCTTCCTGGTTCTGAGCGAATGTAAATCCTACAACAAAAACCAGAAGCGCAGACATTATTAATTTCTTCATTTGAAAATATTTGAATTTATTTCAACTTAATATAATGATCAAGAAGCAAAGATAAAATAATTGGCCGGAGACTATACGCCTTATATTATAATAAAAGTTAAACCTCTGTGCTTGAGTGTTGTTTTTGATTGAAATACTGGTTTTATCTAATACAATATAAACCACCGGGGGACAATCGCTTGATAACAACATTCATTTTTGAAAAGTTCTTTATTTAGAGAAAATAGGTTTAGATTTCTTTTTATAAAAAAGAAAAATATAACCGACTATTGGAGTTAAAAACAAACCAATTAGTAAGATCTTTAATCCACCAGTTTCCAGTTTTTCACACTCATAAATGAGTGGCATCAGGAGCAGGATGTAAGCTAAAATTAATATATCTATTAACATAGTCTGCTTAGGTTAAGTCAGGGTTTCAAATAAAATTAATAAGTTTTCAACAATTAATCAACAATTCAATGAGTTTTTGATATTGAATTGAAAACCATCAAGATTAGTACCTAATCCAAAAGATTGTTTATCAAACTATTAAACCCATAATAATTGATACAAGTTTCAAATCATTTTATCTCAACTAATGTCAGAGTACTAAAATGACTAAAACTAAATAATAACTGATGCCTGATTCTGCCCCCTAGAATTATATGGTCGAAAGCAAAGGTAGAGAAATAGAAAAAGATAAAAAAATAATTTTCACACAAATTGAATTCATTCATAATGGTTAAATCACATCTATGTTGCTAATAATCGCCTCGTAACAGTTTTATAAAAACATAAACTATTCAGATATTTTTTAAATTAATTCTTCAATTTAGTCTGTCCTATCCGTGTAATAGCACAGCCATGAAAAGATTACGAGTAATTCTTCTTAAAATAGTTTCAATTGTATCTTTTTTATCCTAAAATTGTATTGGAAATGGAATGAATGAATACAAACAATAAATATATTCTATTCAACCATTATTGAAAAGTCATTATTTAAAATAAGCATAGATTTATTATTAGTCATGAAGAAAACATTATCAATTTTATTCGTCATTCTGGTATCATGTTCGGCACATTCACAGAAGTATGTAACCGAATGGTTGTCAACTGGAATGCTGGAAGTTAATCAGGCTGGATTTATTTTAGGGAAGAATCTTGAAAAGCAAGATTATACTGACAAGAATTTAATTCAGGATACATACTTTGATTTTAATAAGATAAGTCCTGAAAAGGGGGCAGAGTTAAATTGGATTAATCAATCTTCGGCAGCCTGGAAAGAACTTAAAGCTGATACAGCCGGTTATGTTCAGCTGAGTAAACGAGAACTTGCAGATGGGTTGGCTCTATTCGCAACATATATTGATGCAACCACCGTGCAAAAAGTAAAACTACTTGTGGAGAGTCCACAAATGTTCGAAGTTTTTCTGAATGGTAAGAAAGTGATCTCAAATTACTCAACGGCAGCAGAGGGTGAGACAAAAAAATCAAGCGGAAAACTAGAACTTGATCGGGGAAAATCTTTGATCCTTATCAAATCTGTAAGTCCACTTGCTGATAGTAATACATGGAAAATCAGAGCAAAGCTACTGGATGAAATAAAGCATGAACCTACATTTGACATCACCCCTAGCGAACGAATGAATATTCATCATATTTTGGAAGGCCAAAAGTTGAGCTCGGTTAGAATATCACCCGATGGAAAATATGCTATGGTTCGATATTCACAAGTAAATACTAAAACGAATAAAAGCAGTTCATGGGTTGAAATTAAGAATATTGAATCCGGAAAATTGATACAGACTTTCAGAAAATCGAAGGAAACAGGTATTTCATGGATGCCTAAGGGCCATCGGATTTATTACAATACAAAAAATGAAAAAGGGTATTCAATCTGGATCTTTGATTTAGACAGAGGAACGGAAACCGCAATCATGCAGGATGTTGAAGATGCCGGATATATTAACTGGTCGCCAGATGAAACCTATTTCATTTTCAGTAAGTCGGAAGGAGAAATAAAGAATAAAAACGGGTCTATGATATATGTTGATGGACTGTCGAATCGTTATGGCTATTCTCGTAAGAATTCCTACCTGTACAAATATGATCTCCAATCAGGCGTTATAACTCGTTTAACATATGGAAAGGACGGAACCTGGTTGAACGACATTAGTCGCGATGGGAATAAGATTCTTTTCAGCCAAAGTAAACCAACACCTACGGAGCGTCCATTCAATCGAAACAGCTTGTATATGATGAACATGAAAACTAGTAAAGTTGATACCATCTGGAAAGACGTACTATTTAGTGGCAGTGCAGAATTTTCGCCTGATGGAAAACAACTATTAGTTACAGGTGGCCCTGATATTTTTAATGGAATAGGCCGAAACATTGGAGAAAATAAATATGCTAATAATTATGACAATCAACTTTTCATTTATGATATTAAGACAAAAGAGGTAAGTCCACTTACAAAAGATTTCAATCCGAATATTCAACAAAAATTCTGGCATCCTGTTGATGGCCGAATTTACATCAAGGCTCAGGATGAAATCTATAAAAGAGTATTCGTTTATGATATTGGAAAGAATAAATTTGACTATATTCCAATTGATGCCGAAAATGTAAAGAATATTAGTTTTGCCTCTGAAACGCTAAAAGCGTCTGTAACAGTTAATAGCCAAGACACACCAAATCAGGCCTGGATCGTTGATCTTAAGTCTGAGAAGTCAGAACTATTTGACACAACAGAGCAGGAATCCTATTCAAATGTCGAATTGGGGAAAAATGAAGAATGGGACTTCATAAAAGATGATGGGACTGAAATAAAAGGATACATTGTTTATCCTCCAGATTTTGATGCTTCAAAAAAATATCCATTGATTGTTTATTACTATGGAGGAACAAGCCCTGTAGGAAAAGGATTTGGTGGAAGGTACCCGTTTAATGTCTATGCAGCGAATGGTTATGTAGTCTATTGCCCACAACCTAGTGGAGCTACAGGATTTGGTCAGGAATTTTCAGCGCGTCACCAAAATGACTGGGGAAAAACCACTGCTGATGAAATAATTGAAGGAACTAAGAAATTTATTGCAGCTCACAGCTATGTTGATTCTGAGAGAATTGGATGTTGTGGAGCCTCATATGGTGGATTTATGACCATGTATCTTCAAACACAAACCGATCTTTTTGCATGCGCCATAGCTCATGCCGGCATCAGTTCAATCAGTTCATACTGGGGTGAAGGCGATTACGGTGCAGGATACTCATCCAATGCCTCTGCTGAAAGCTACCCTTGGAATAACCACGAACTATATGTTAAACAAAGTCCGTTATTCCATGCTGATAAGATTAATACGCCAATGCTTTTACTACATGGCGTTAAAGATGAAAACGTGCCTATGGGAGAGAGTATGCAGATGTACGTCTCTCTTAAGATATTAGGTAAACCTGTTGAAATGGTGAAAGTAGAAGAAGAACGACACCACATCTCACAATACAGTCGTCGTATTCAGTGGCACCATACTATGATGGCATGGTTTGATAAATGGCTGAAAGACTCAGGAGATCATTGGAAGGAAATGTATCCAAACAGTGAACTGTAATTAATAATAAAAATAAACAGCCTGGTTCAAATACATGTCGAACCAGGTTGTTTTTTCATCCCCAAATTCTGTTATCCACTGAATAACAATTAAATATTTTGAAATTTTAATTTCAAGTGAAAAATACCCTACCATTAAGCTTGTATCCAATTTCGTATTTCCCAACAAACATTTCCGGAAGAATTGATAAATAATATCTCCGTTGAGAAAGAAAACCTAAACATAAAGTATAGTACCAAGATTCACATAAAGCATAGCACTATACAGAAAATGAAAACAAGAAAGATTTCACCTATTACCTTTTAACTAATTATCTGATTAACCCAATAAGAAGGGTCGGCACAGAGATAATTAACCATTAACTAACTTATATTTAAAGCTATGAGAAAACTAACCATGAAAATGGCCGGGTTATTAATTACCGGTACATTTTTGCTTATGTCAATGACGACTTACGCACAAAAGGAAACAAACAAATTAGCATTACAAAATTTCGCAGTAGAAAAGAAAGCGGAATTTGAAAAGAAAAAAGCAGAGGCTCTCAAATATGCTGAGGAAAAGAATATCCCTGTTTTCATCCAAACAGAAAAGGCGTATATGGAATTGATGTTTATCGATGAATATGGGAAGCCCCAATACTACATTACTGAAAATGCAAATTCTGCAAAGACAATTTCTACCAACAAAGTAAATCCCGGAGGAGGTAACGGACTAAGCCTTGATGGAGCAGGCATGACCGTACATGAATGGGATGGTGGTGCAATTCGTACGACACATCAGGAGTTAACCGGGCGCGTGACTCAGGGTGACGGTGCATCGACCACGCATTACCATGCACAGCATGTTGCGGGAACCATGATCGGTTCAGGTGTTGTCGCAAGTGCAAAAGGAATGGCTCCGGCAGCAAACCTACGTGCATTTGACTGGAACAGTGACGAATCGGAAATGGCAACAGAAGCTTCAAATGGTGCGCTGGTTTCAAACCACTCCTATGGTTACGGACGAGGTTGGAGTTGGAATGGTTCAAGCTGGGTATGGTATGGAAATACGTCCATTTCCACTCAGGAAGATTATTTGTTTGGATTTTATGATTCACAGGCAAAAGATTGGGACCAGATAGCATATAATGCACCAAATTATTTGATCGTTAAATCTGCAGGTAATGATCGCGGTGATGGCCCCACTAGTGGCACTTATCCTCAAGATGGACCTTACGATTGTATTTCTCATTCAGGTATTTCAAAAAACATCCTTACCGTTGGAGCTGTGGAAGATATACCCGCAGGATACAGCCAACCATCCGATGTTGTTATGAGTTCATTCAGTTCCTGGGGACCTTGCGACGATAGCCGAATCAAACCAGACATTGTAACTAATGGTGTAGGCCTTTATTCTGCAGATGATGATAATGATTCAGATTATCAGTCGTTAAGTGGTACATCTATGGCTTCTCCTTCTGCTACTGGTTCTTTACTACTTTTGCAAGAGCACCATCAGGAGTTAAAAGGCTCTGGCATCTTCATGAAAGCTGCTACCTTGAAAGCTCTTGTTATTGCTACTGCAGATGAGGCTGGCAACAATGCAGGCCCTGATTATTCTTTTGGATGGGGTTTAATGAACACTCTAAAAGCTGCCCAAAAGATCACTGAAGATCAAACCATCAATGTACTTGATGAATTATCCATAAACAATGGCAGTTCTTATCAACGCACTGTAAAAGCAAAAGGAGGTGAACCACTGGAAATAACAATTGTTTGGACTGACAAGCCAGGCACTCCAGTTTCCGCCTCATTAGATCCAGCAAATGCTATGTTGGTTAACGACCTAGATTTAAGAATAACAAAAGATGCCAGCACATATTACCCATGGAAACTAAGTGCTGCAAATCCTTCATCTGCAGCGACCCGTAGTGGGGAAAACAATGTGGATAATGTGGAAATGGTAACCATCGATAACCCTGTAGCAAATGCTGATTACACCATTATCATAGATCATGATGGTACATTGGATGGAGGTTCTCAAGCATTTTCCATTATTATTGATGGAATTACAGAGACTGCAACTCAGGCTCCTGTTGCTGAATTTACAGCTTCATCAACCACAATCAACGCTGGTCAGAGTGTTACATTTTCGGATCAATCGACCAATGCTCCTACTTCATGGAGTTGGTCATTCACGGGTGGCACACCATCTTCCTCAACTCAACAAAACCCGTCGATTACCTATAATACTCCGGGTACATATACTGTTACTTTAACAGCATCGAACACCATAGGATCAGATACGGAAACAAAAACTAATTACATTACCGTTAGTGAAGCTCCAATTACTTATTGTCCCTCTCAGGGAAACAACTACAGTTATGAGTGGATAAGCAAGGTTGAAATTGGGAATTTTGTGAAAACATCAGCAGGTGCAAGTTATTCAGATTTCACGGAAGAAACTATAAACCTGAGTCAAGGAGCATCAACTGCAGTAACTCTCACTCCGGGATTCTCAAGTAGTACTTATACAGAATATTGGAAGATATGGATTGACTACAATAAGGATGGAGATTTTACTGATGCAGGTGAAGAAGTGTTTGCTCCGGCAAGTAGTACTTCAGCAGTATCCGGAAACTTCACTGTAAAAGCTGATGCAACAGGAACAACGCGCATGAGAGTTACGATGAAATATAACGACTCCCCAACCCCATGTGAAGCATTTAGCTATGGTGAAGTTGAGGATTACACAGTGACATTTGGTGCTGTTGCTGCTCCGGTTGCAGCATTCACAGCTAGTGCAACTACAATAACTGCTGGACAGAGTGTGACATTCACAGATCAATCGACTAATAGTCCTACAAGCTGGTCATGGACTTTTGATGGAGGTACACCATCTAGTAGTACTTCTCAAAACCCATCGATTTCATATAACACTGCGGGAACTTATAATGTATCACTCACTGCAACCAATGCTGGCGGAAGTGACTTAGAAACCAAGACTGCGTACATCATTGTAAATCCAGCTCCTGTAAACTACTGTTCTTCGCAAGGGAATAATTACAATTATGAATGGATTAGTCAGGTTGAAGTAGGAAGCTTCATGAAATCTTCTGCCGGGAGTAATTATTCAGATTATTCATCAGATGTAATCACTCTGGGGTCAAGTAATAATGTAACACTAACACCTGCATTTGCTTCAACAACCTATGTTGAATACTGGAGAATATGGATTGATTGGAATAAGGATGGAGATTTTGTCGATACCGGTGAAGAGGTGTTTGCTCCTGCCAGTAGCTCTTCCGTAGTTTCTGGGAGCTTTAATGTCGCCAGTGGTTTCAATGGTCAAACCCGAATGCGTGTAAGCATGAAATGGAATGGAGTTCCTACATCATGTGAAAGTTTCTCGTACGGAGAGGTTGAAGATTATACCGTAAATTATGTTTCCGGAAACGGCTATGAAGGACAGAGTGAAGAAATCTCAACACTTAAATCTGAAGTGAACGTATATCCAAATCCGGCAAATGATGTTGTATATATCCAAACCGGAGATATTAGCAATACAGAAGTCTGGGTTTACAACCTCAGGGGTAAGCTGGTTACCAGTCAGAAATTGAATGATTCCAATGGAACGCTAGATGTTCAACATTTATCCAAAGGCATCTATTTGATTCGTATTAATACGAATAATGAAATTGTAAATGAAAAACTTATTATTCAATAATATTTTAAGGCTGCCTGCAATCAGGCAGCCTTTTTCAAATCTTTTAATTAGGTAATTTCCCAAATAATTTCATTAGAATCCGGTGAAAACCATGAATCCCTTTTACCGGGTCAGCAAACATATAAATACATTTTCCTGTGATAAGGTCTACTCCATTATCATTTGCTATTTGAATAGCTTCAGGAGAATCAGACATTTGTTGGATCCATACTTTATCGACGAAAGATCCAACCACATCCTCCATTATCTTTGCCGAAGATTCTTTTGGTGTAATAATCAATAAACGATTCACATCTTTAGGAAGATCTTTGATTGATGGATAACATTTAACACCTTCCAATTTATCGGCATGAGGATTTACTGGTAAAATTTCGAATCCCCGGGAAGCCAGATCCCGCATAACCATATTACTGAATTTCTTTGGATTACGGGAAACACCTGCAAGTGCAATTTTCCCACCGGAAAGAAATTGATCTATTTTTTCTTTTGTTATCATTGCTTAATGGATTTGATCTTTCGGAAAATAAATGTACTGAAAAAAGCTTAGGTGATATCCCTTAATAATTATTCTACCACCTCAACCATTCCAAATCCCATATGGTTCTGTTCTCCAAAACCAGAAAAATACCCTATTGTTTGTAGCTCAACTGGTAAGTAAGCTTCAAATGAGAATTTATAAGCATACGCTTTTGTCTTTTGCTGAGGGGCTTCTACTTCAATTTGTTCGGGCTGTTGAACTAAAGAAAAATCGGGTTCTTCCCATTCATCGATTTCAAAATCTTCTTTATTTAATATAAATCTTTTGGATACCAACTTTTGTACGAATTTATGTTCATATTCTTTCTGAAACGGTTCAAGAAATTTGTGCTGGATACTTTCCCTAGAGAGGATATTCATTGGCAAGTAAATGGGAGTCACACACCGGTATTTCATTTTTCTTTTTATATGAGGCGTGGGCACTTGTGCAATATTTATGACTGTATATTCACATTTGACTGCACCTAAAACAAAGTGGTGCTCATAAAAGGCTTCTATAATCTGTGATTTCTTATAATATCCAGGCAATAATGATAAGGTAATATCAAGTAAATTTTGCTTCTGACAGCTAGTATTATGGTTGAGATTGTAATCGAAACAAAATGTGCTTCGTATTTTTCTTGTTGCGGATGAAGCTGATTTTGATTCAAACTGATGATGGATATTGTATTTCAATACATTCTCAATTTGCTCAGAGAGATCAGAATATAAGTTATTAATGGGATGTTTAGCTGATTGTTCTACTCTTCTTAGTTTGATTCTTAGTCGCATGGTTTAAGTAAAGATGTTGTGCAAAAAATCTATGTTGTTCTCAATATGCGTAAAGTTGCAGATTATAAAGAACAAAAGCAATGTAAATCATTGAGTGTATCAAATTAATGTATATCCGTAGGGATTTTGATCGTATTCGTAGGTGTTTGATGTATATCCGTAATTACAACATAGCAATTACAACTTTTACGTCAATGCTTAGGTGTTTAAATATAGGTTTTCTTTCTTAAGAACGATCAAATAAACATCTCGGCAGCAATTTGATCGGCAAATAGCTTTCCTTTTTTTGTGAGAATTATTTTCTGATCTGTGAAGGTAATTTTTTGTTCTGCCATATAACGGCGTGCAACTTTTACGCAAAATCCAAAACGGGTTAAACCAAATTCAGATTTTAAGAAGTTGAGGTCAATACCCCACATCGTTCTGAGTGCGGTCATCACATATTCATTATACCGAAGATCATCAGAAAGCTCCTCTTTTTCGAAAGGAACAACTCCTTGTTGAACTGAAGAGATATAGTTGGTTGTATTTGAAATATTCCACTGACGACTATTACCATCGAATGAATGAGCTGATGGGCCAAGTCCCAGATACTTATCACCAAACCAATACGATGAATTATGACGAGAATGAAGGCCCTCTTTGCAGAAGTTCGAGATTTCATAATGTAAATATGAGTGCTTATCCATCTCTTCCAACAAAATCTCAAATTGAGAAATCGCCTGTTCTTCATTCACATCAGGCACTTTTCCTTTTCGAATAAAATTATCCAGGGGTGTTTTGGGTTCAATTGTCAATGAATAGCAAGATACGTGTGGGATTTCAAGATCAAATACCGTTTGTAGATTCTTTCGCCATGTTTCATCCGACGATCCTTGTATCCCGTAAATTAAATCTATAGTGAGGTTAATAATTCCATGTTTCCTTGCCATTTCAATTGCCTGAATAGCTCTTTTCGCGTCATGGGTACGATTCAAAAATTTAAGATCTCTGTCATGAAAGGACTGAATCCCCATACTGAACCGATTTACAGGCGTTTGAGCAAATTCAATGATTCTCTCTTCGCTAAGATCATCGGGATTTGCTTCAAGGGTAACTTCAGCATCAGAATCAATCTGAAAATTTCTATACAATTGATTAAAGACAGCATCCAATTCCTTCTGTGAAAGAACAGAAGGAGTTCCTCCTCCAAAATAAATGGTTTTAATTGCCTCACCACTCAGGTAGCCTTTCTGTAATTCAATTTCTTTGATCAGGGCTTCCACAAAAGCGTCCTTATTCTTCCCACTTGCTGTAGAATAAAAATTACAGTAATGACACTTCTTTCTGCAAAAGGGTATATGTAGGTAAATTCCTGCCAAAATATAAGATCTTAACTGTTTATAAATTCAAATTGTTCAACACCTTCGAATCATATATCTTTCCTACCGGATAAACATTCATCCGGTCGTCAGCCCACTTGGATTTCATATACCACCAATTTAGCATGGGCCATTGCTGACCTTTGATATGTGGATTTTTTTCAAGATATTTTCCAAATTCTTCCTTCATTTCAGGATGTTCATCCATCATGCTTCGGGCTTCTTTTTCCATTACATAGGTTTCACCGTATTCCTTTTGCTCAAATATGGAATTGAAAAAACCCCATGATACATACGAATCCTGTGCCTGAGGTTCAAGGACGTGTGCGATAATTCTTGCCGTACGCTGGTTCATGCCAATTATTGCTGAGCCTTTGGGAAACATCCTTTTTTCCTCAATCGATTCCATGTCAAATTTTGTCAGTTTATGGCAACCTTCGTTGGGCGTACTCCCCCATTCACAATGATTAAATCTATACGATTGAACCATAAACTGTGCAGGTGATTTCAATCTTTTGATTTCCACACCGTGCATTATTAAATGACTGATAACCTCCTCCCATTCACCGGGGATGATGTATGCTTCCGGAAGGTCAACTTCCACGCTGGCCTCACACTTATTAAAAAGAGGGAGTGAATAATTCTTTGGTTGGTCTTTATAATATTTAAACCATGGACCACCTGTAAAGTCACTAGTTTCAATATCATATTCAACACCTTTAAATTCAACAATTATACTATCCTTCATGGATGTAGAATACTTAACTCCAAATTTGCAATCCCGAAATTCCTGGCTGGCTACCAGTTGGTCAGCCTTTAAATTTAATTTTTTCAGATGATCATATTCCTTATTCAATACTACCATTGTAAGGCGAATCATTTCATAAGTGGATTCAACCCGAGGTTTATAGGGCTTAAGCATGTGAGTCTCTATTAATAATCCCGGACGATTCTGAATGGCTGTATAACCTTGAGAAATCATCGGAGGAGAAACACTTTCATACAGCCCGCTTCTGGGATCATGCCACTGTCTGAAACTTACGTATGGAAAGATGGGCATATCCATGGCATACATATTCTTTTCTATAAAAGGCAGATAACTGTCTTTTTGCCATTTAGTAAGCCCTTCATCCATATTCCCCTTGGTTTCCAAAGCATAAGTTAATACGTATTGGTAATCAGCCCCATCAGTTGTATGACAATCAATAAAAAAATCGGGTAACCAATGATTGAAGAATTTAAGCCAATTCTGCATCTCGGAAGTTTTGGCCTTCACAAAATCACGATTCAGGTTCAGGTTTTGAGCTGTACACCTCCACCCCATTTCTTTGGGCCCATTTTGATTAATCCGGTTATAGGGTCCAAATCGCAGATAGCCGTCCACATTAAAAACAGGGATAAACAGGATGGTAACATGATCCAATAAATGATCATATTTCTTATTTATCACCAAATCACGAATCAACATCAGTCCTGCATCCGTTCCATCTGATTCTCCTGGATGAATACCCGCCTGAACCAGAAGAATGGCATTTCCGGAAGCTTTCACTGCATCAGCAGTAAAACGGTTGCCCTTATCAACAATCAGGTAGGGAAGATCATGTCCTTGGGGGCTGATGCCAAAAGTACCATATTCCACCAAATGAGAATAAACTGAAAGTTGTTTACAATAATCAACAGTCCGTTCATAGCCAGCAGTTTCAAGGTAGTCTGATTTCTCATACCAGGTTTCCCAATCCTGACTATGCAGGTTTATCGAAAAAAATAAACAGATGAACAGGATAAGTTTGTTATTCATGGATCAATTGATTTTAATACAAAAAGTGATTATACGGAAAACGCGTAATGTGTATTTGCTTCACCTCTTCGTACAATAACTTCTTAAATGACTCATAGTTGGTTTTATCTTTGGCTGAAATAAATAAGGTTGGCTTATCCATCTTTGCCATCCAGGTATTTTTTAATTCTTCCAAAGAAATATTTTCATTTGTCTTGGGAGAAAGATCATCCACTTCCTTTTCCACCCAACTATAAGCATCAATCTTATTAAAAATGATAACAACGGGCTTATCAGAAGCTCCAATTTCGTTCAATGTTTGATTTACCACCTGAATATGTTCCTCAAAATCGGGATGTGCGATATCTACAACGTGTAATAACAAATCCGATTCACGAACTTCATCGAGGGTTGACTTGAACGACTCCACAAGTCCATGAGGAAGCTTTCGTATAAATCCTACCGTATCTGAAAGCAAAAATGGTAAATTATCCACCACAATCTTTCGTACAGTTGTATCCAGAGTAGCAAACAGTTTATTCTCAGCAAATACATCAGATTTACTGAGAATATTCATGATTGTGGATTTACCAACATTGGTATAGCCGATCAATGAAACACGTATCATGGCTCCCCGATTTCCACGTTGTACAGCCATTTGTTTATCAATCTTCTTAAGCTTCTCTTTCAGTAAAGCAATACGATCACGGATGATACGGCGGTCGGTTTCAATTTCGGTTTCACCGGGTCCTTTCATACCGATCCCCCCCTTTTGTTTTTGAAGGTGAGTCCACATACGGGTTAGACGAGGCAATAAGTATTGGTATTGCGCCAATTCAACCTGAACCTTTGAATGTGCTGTTCTTGCTCTGCTGGCAAAAATATCCAGAATCAGGTTGGTACGATCCAGGATCTTACATTCCAGCACCTTTTCAATATTTCGAAGTTGAGAAGGGGTTAATTCATCATCAAAAATGGCAATATCGATCTCTTCAGCTTTGATATATTCCCTGATTTCGTCCAATTTACCAGATCCAACAAAAGTCTTTGAATCGGCCATTGGAAGTTTTTGCAGGAAGTGCTTTTGGGGAATTGCTCCAGCTGTTTCAGCCAGAAAAGCCAATTCATTAATATGTTCCTGCGCTTTTTCCTCTCTGATCTGATTAGTTATAACTCCAATCAAAACAGCGGTCTCTGTAATTTTCTTTATTTCTATGTAATTTCCCATTAAATCAATCTATTCAGCTTGCAAAAATAATGAAATTCATACACAGTTCGATACTTACTCAATATTCAAGGCATTGAACAATAAACGATTTTAAAGTATCTAGTAGTTTGTTGTTTGAGGGATGATACCTGCTTTTGAGCCATGATTAGACAACGGTAGCAGAAGTGATTTTAATTTCATGCTATTTATTTGTTAATTTGCTCCTCCAATAGAGAGTATTTATCAAATAAAGTTATAATCATGAACACAATAAAAACAATGTTGTTTGGTCTGGCTTTGGCCGGAGTTATTGTTCCTGCTACAGCTCAGGAAGAGAAAAAAGATGAAAAAAAAGGTTATCAATTCGAAGAAGTGGTAACCAACCCTTATACTTCTGTTAAAAGCCAATACCGTTCAGGTACTTGCTGGAGTTTCTCTACCCTTTCATTCATTGAAGCTGAATTGCTTCGTATGGGAAAACCTGAAATGGACCTTTCTGATATGTTTGTTGTTCATAAAGCATACCAGGATAAAGCGAACAGGTACGTTCGTATGCACGGCACCATGAATTTTGGTGGCGGCGGCGCAATCAATGATATCACGGATGTAATCCGCAAGTATGGAATGGTTCCTGAAACAGTTCTTGAAGGGTTAAATTACGGAACGACTGGCCATACTCATGGTGAATTGGATGAGATCCTGAAGGCTTATGTTGATGCTGTAATTGAAAACAAAAATCGTAAACTGACTACTGCATGGCAAAAAGGGTACGAGGGTGTTTTGAATGCATATTTAGGCGAAGTTCCTGAAACCTTCTCATACGAAGGTAAAGATTATACTCCACGTACATTTGCTGATGAGTATATGGAAATTGATGCTAACGATTATGTTATGTTCTCTTCATATTCACACCACCCATTCTACAAGCCATTTATTATCGAAGTACAAGATAACTGGTCTTGGGGTTCTGTTTACAACGTTCCTGTTGATGAAATGATCGAGATCTTTGATAATGCACTAGAAAATGGTTATACCATTGCCTGGGCCAGTGATATTAGCGAAAAAGGATTCTCATGGAGAAATGGTGTTGCTATCGTTCCTGATGAAGCTAAGCAAGACCTTACAGGAACTGAGCAGGAAAAGTGGGAAAAGCTTTCAAAGAAGGATAAGCAAAACATGCTTTACTCTTTCGAAGAGCCTGTAAAAGAGAAAGAAATTACTCAGGAAATGCGTCAGGAAGCGTTTGATAACTATCAAACTACGGATGATCACGGTATGCATATCGTTGGTATCGCAAAAGATCAAAACGGCAACAAATATTATAAAGTGAAGAATAGTTGGGGAACTGAGCAGAAATATGATGGTTTCTTCTATGCTTCTGAAGCTTTCGTTAAGTACAAAACGATGTCTTTTATGATTCACAAAGATGCTACTCCTAAGAAAATTGCTAAGAAGTTGAACTTCTAGTCATTTAAAAATATATAATAGAACGCCGGTTATTATTAGCCGGCGTTTTTTTATGTGCAATTTGTATATATAAAGGAACAAATTCTTTCTTATTATTGTCTATGAAATAAATAGCGAGACGATGAAAAAAATTTCCTTACTTTCTTTAGCCTTATTGACAGGTGTTGTTGGGGTATTATTTCTAATGCCCAAAGAAAATTCCAGAAGTGATTATCAGACTTTTCTAAAGTCTAAATATCAGGATATCCCTGCTCCCAAAACCGGGGGTAAAGAGGATAAAACTCCTGATGAACCTCAGATGGCAGCTTTCCGTGATTACTTTATGATGCTGGATCCGGCAGAAAAAAGGGTCCCTTTCGAACGATTGAAAACAGCCCGTTACCAAACTCAAAGCATCCAAACGACGAAGTCGAATTCAGAAGAAACTTTGAATTGGAACCGGATAGAATCGGATATGGGAGGAAGAACCCGCGGCCTGATGTGGGATCCAAATGATCCTGAAACTTCTAAGGTATGGGCTGGTTCTGTAACAGGAGGGCTGTGGTATAATAATGATATTACAAACGAATTCAGTGAATGGAATTCAGTCAGTGACCTTTGGCCTAACCTCACAGTAAGTAGCATCGTTTATGATCCCAATAATACCGAAACATTTTATGTGGGAACAGGTGAAGCTCCTACTGCAATTTATACGTACAGAGAAAGCTCTGGTGTTGGAGTTGGAATTTGGAAGACAACAGATGGTGGTGATACCTGGGAGTTGTTATCATCAACAGAAGACTTTAAGTATATTACAGATCTTGCGGTAAGAAATGAAGCCGGTGCCAGTGTAGTCTACGCTGGTGTTGTGTCAGGAGAATACAAAGGTGTGCCTCATGTTAGTGCTCCTACCGATGGTTTATATCGCTCTGAAGATGGTGGCGCGAGTTGGGAGCAGGTACTTCCAAACATTGATGGTCTGGATGTTCCTTATGCTCCGTCAGATATAGAAATTACTGCTGATAACAGAATTTTCGTTGGCACAGGACGAAATCTGAATGGAGAAGGAGCTGCACGAATCTTCCATTCTGATGATGGTACTGCTGGTAGCTGGACTATGTTTGATGACTACATAGAAATTATTGAGAATGATGATGACCATCAATTACCAGGACGTGTGATGATTGCCTCAGCGCCTTCAGATGCTAATCGTAAATATGCATTAATATCTTCTGGTTACATTAGTTCTGGTAACAACCGCTCTTACTATCATGTAGAATATATTTTACGCAGTGACAACAATGGTGAATCCTGGACTGAAGTTAATAATAACAATGCTTATGATTACTGGGCTTCATTAGCATGGCATGCTTTAACAATTGCTGTTGACCCAAACAATCCTGATCATCTTTATATCGGAGGATTGGATCAGCATCATTCATTGGATGGAGGAAACTCCTGGATCCATGTTTCGGATTGGGCCGGGATGTATTATGGAGGAGGAAGTGATTATATTCATGCAGATCAACACTCTATTAAATTTAAGCCGGGTTCGTCTGATGAAGTAATATTTGCAACGGATGGAGGAATCTTTTATACCCAGACATCCACTCAAAATAATCCTGTTTTTTACGAAAGAAATAATAACTATTCCTGTCTGCAGTTTTACACCTGTGACATTAATCCGAATGCAGATCAAGCCCAATATCTGGGAGGTCTCCAGGATAATGGATCATTATTCTACAATGGTACAGATCTGGACATCAACGACATGGTCATGGGTGGAGATGGCGCATTTTGTTTCTGGGGCAAAAATGAATCACAGTATTTCGTAACAAGCTACTATTATAATCGTTATCGGATTTTCCAGAATGGTAACTTTCTTGCAGACCTGGGACAAGAGTGTGGTACCTTCCTGTGTCCAGCTGATTTCGACTGGAACCAGAATACTCTATATGCAAATGCTGTAGGTTGGACAGGTGACAATGCAGATAAAATCCTAAGGATTGCCGATGTAATTGACTCTCCGAATACTGGTGATTTAGTTTCTGTAAATACAGGGGCTCAGGTTCCCTTCTCGGCTGTTACATTCAATCCTTATTCCGCTTCCACCAACAATAATCTGTACCTGGGGACTGAAGCTGGACAACTATTTAAAGTAGAAGATGCTGATGCCGTTCCTTCAGCTTTGGAAATTGGTTCATCTGATTTCCCAACAGCCTTTTTATCATGTATTACTTTTGGCGAATCAGAAGATGAAATTCTGGTTACCTTCTCCAATTATGGAGTTTCTTCGGTATGGTATACCAGTAACGGTGGTTCCGATTGGATTGAGAAAGAAAGCAACCTCCCTGATATGCCGATTCGTTGGGCAATCTTCCACCCAGTTAACAAAAAGCAGGTAATGTTGGCAACTGAACTTGGCGTATGGACCACGAATGATATTACTGCGGAAAATGTACTGTGGTCTCCTGATAACAATGGACTGTCTAATGTTAGGGTGGATATGCTAAAGGTACGTGAGTCGGATAACATGGTACTTGCAGCCGGTCATGGCCGGGGACTACATACAGTTGTATGGGATGATAACACCTATACGGAATCACCTGAGATGATGGAAATGGTGATGTATCCAAACCCCGCTACCGACTATTTTAATATTAACCTGGATAATGCAGAAGGCAAATTCAGTACTCTTCATATTTTTGATATCTCCGGACGCAATGTTTTGGAACACTCACTTAATTCGGATGAAATCAATGAACGAATCAATATTGAAAGATTAGAATCCGGAACTTATATTGTTCAATTGGCAGGAATTAAACAAAGTCAAAGCTACAAACTGGTAGTCAAATAAAACGAAAATAGATGATATACAAAGAGGCGTTGAAATCAACGCCTCTTGTGTTATTATCGGATGTATGTTCTTGTGCTAACTCTTTCTATACTCAACAACGTACTCAATCTAGGTTTAGAACATACTAAATAATACAAATAAATAATGGGCAGAAATTCCTGCCGCCAATCCACCAATGGTGTGCGAAAGTAATGCTTTTGAAGTTAACTGACGATACCCTAAAGTATCCAGCATTGCGGTGTGTGTACTTAAATAACCACTCCAGCACATACCCATAGCAGTAAATACTGCAATCTCGTTACCTCCAACAATACCTTCTGCAATAAAGGCTTTCACCAAAGATAGTGCCGCACCTACAGCCCCTAACGAAGTAATCGGGAATGCAATTAATTCAGGATTTTCAAACCCAAATAATAATTCGAAAAGCCATGATACACTTCCTGCAAGCCAAGGCAAAATTGGCACTCCTTCGAAAGCTAATCCCTGGTATCCAACAGAAGCATCTTTTGGGCCGAAGGTAATCATCATAACTACAGTAGAGATGATAAGTACACCCGGAATAATAGCAAGACCTAATTCAACACCTTGCTTACCTCCATCAAGAACAGAGTTCAGGACGCGTTCGAAAGTACTTCCCTTAGATTTAAAGCTGATCTGGTTTTCATCACCTTCAAACTTACGATCGATCCGCAATGCCACATGATTTCGTGTCATTCTCTGCATCAACCGGGTCGAAACGATGGCTCCGATTACAGCTCCTGCCAAACCTATTAGGGCGGCATTAAAATAACCCAATCCGGCCATAAAGGTGATCACGATCAACCCCATACCGAAAGCTGTACCAAAGTTGGTTAATGATACCAACTCGTAGTTCTTAAAGAATTTGGAGAAATTCTTATCGTTTGATAAACTAATAATTGCAGGATTGTCAGAGAAGAAGGTCATCAGACCAGCCAATGAAGCCACCCCTGGTAAACCAAACAAGGGACGCATCAAAGGTCTCAAAACCAATTCGAGTAGACGTACTACACCAAATTCAATCAATAGTTTACCCATAGCACCTGATAATACGGTTATTCCCATAATAAAGAATACGGTATTCATCAGAAGGTCCCATGCTGTATACATCAGGGTATTGAGCATGTTTGTAGTGCCCATTTTATACCCCAAACCGCCAAAGAAGCCAAAGAAAACAATTAAGAATACAAAGGCCTCATAGCGTCGCTGTGTAACAAACTCTTTTTTTCTTAGTCCGGTTAATAGTCCCATGCGCTTTTACATTATTTCGTTGTCTTGAACATTTAATACTTCAGGGTTATTTTACCCCAAAAAAACAACGAAAGATTACACTTACAAGCAACTTATTTCGCCGCGCAAAGAAAATGCTTTTTTTCAATAACACAACAAGCAGTGTTATTTTTTTAACAGCAAATTATCAGATTGGTAGGAGCCCGTACTTTTGGCTACGTGAAAACACCTAGATTTCACTTTTTAACATCCCGGACTTGCTTATGTAATTCTTTGAGTTTTGTACATTTAAGAAATGTTGCATGGGCAGAAATTTTACACACAACATAGCCATAATAACCATCTAAAAAACCTCTTTTTAAGAGGTAATCTCTGAAAAATTTAAACTTGGGTTTGATCCATATTGCAAAATTGGAGATTGTTTTCCCCTGTTCAAATGCATCAAGAGCAGTTAAATCGGTAAAACGATCTGCTTGTCGAATATGCTCACTTATTGAGTTGTACGAATAATGGAACAGAAGCCCTTTTACAGTTCCATGTTTCGCATCTTCCGATAGTTCCAATCGCTCATGGATTCGGATGCCTTTCCAGGAAGCCTTTCTGCGATCATAGAGTCTTATTTTCTGATCAGGATACCAGCCACAGTGTTTAATCCATTTCCCACAGTAATTGGTAATACGGTCCAGAGAGTACCCATCGAAGTTCCAATTTTGTTTCACCTCTTTTATGGCCTGATGAAGGTCTTCTGACAATACTTCATCTGCATCCAGAGAAAGAATATAATCGTATTTAGCCTGACTATCAGCAAAATTCTTTTGCTGAACAAAATTTTCGAAGGGATGCTGGATGACACGTGCACTATAGGATTCGGCTATTTCAACGGTTCTATCGATGGATTGTGAGTCCACAATGACGATGTCATCAGCCAGGTCTCTTATTGCATCCAGGCAGCGGGCAATATTTTTTTCCTCGTTGAGGGTTATAATGACTACAGATAATTTGAGCATATATTCTTTTATTAAAGCAAATATACAATTTCGTTAAAATATCTTTTTCTTCCAATGTCCGGTAGATAAATACAACATGGCCATCAGGCCCAAAATACCGAAATACACAGCCTCACAAATCCAAACCACATGAACCGGCTGGTTGAATTGGATTGCCAATAAATTTGCAGATAGTAAATAAATCATTAACGTTCCTATTTCGATAATAAGTGCTGTCCGGGTATTACCAGTACCGGATACTGCGCTGAAAAATATTTGATTAAAAGAAAACACAAACAGACCAATCAGGATAATATATAACGAGGGCCGTGAAAAGCGGATTAGTTCCTGACTGCTTGTATAAATCCTAAGTAACTGTTCAGGAAATAACAGACCTATCAGTATTGAAACAGCGATGGTAAGAGTGCTCATCAAAGCGACCTTCTTCACCAAAGGTATCACTTCATTGTACTTTCCTTCTCCAATCTTGTTTCCAACCAATGTGCTTACCGCAGAACCGTATGCCCATCCCGGAATCATTAATATCATATAAATACTTCGTATAATATTTGCTGAAGCCAATGATCGTTCTCCCAGTTTTTCAATAAAAATAAAGAAAGTAAACCATGCACTTAATGATATAAAGTATTGAAACATGATGTAGATTGAGAGACTAATCAGGTCTTTTACAGCAACAAAATCCGGCCTTGGGAATCTGAACAGCTTATATTTTTTCACATTAATGGTTCGGAATGTAAAAAAGATAAAGAATATAGTTGCAGAGGCTTCGCTGATAACAGATGCCAGTGCAGCACCTGCGATTCCCATTTCCGGGAAACCAGCTTTTCCAAAAATCAGAACATAATCGAGTGTGATATTGACAATGGCCATTAATACTGCAACAATCGATAATACTTTGGTTCGGGTAATACCTATGAAAAAGAAGCGAAATAGCGTATTGATATAGGCGAAGAACAACCCATAGATCCGGATATCAAGATATATACGAGCAGAGTCTTTTATCTCATTCGAACGAATGGCAAAATTTAAGATGGATGCTCCGGTAATCTTTTCAACACTAAAAAGTAATGCAGCAAGAATTAACAAAGAGTAGAGTGCATGATCGAATATCTTACCAATCTGGTCATATTTTTTCTCTCCATTTCGCCTCGAAATCAAAATCTGCGCTCCTGTACCAAAACCAAAGCCAGTCATAAATAGAGCAACATAGAAGATCCCGGCCAAAGCTGAAGCCCCAAGTTCTACCTCCCCAACACGACCTAAAAAAGCAGTGTCAGCCAGTACAATCATCTGCTGAGCTATCAGACTCAGGATAATTGGATAGGAAATTTTCCAGATGGATTTATAAGATGTTTGCCCTACCATTTTCATGATAACCCCAATTCAGTTCTGAAATCATTGTAATGAAATGAATTATTCTTTCGCTTTAATAAGCCAAAATATTCATGTTAATATATAACATCTGATCTCATCGGTCTTTTAGCTCCCCCCCTATTTCTTATAGAAAGCTGGTGAAAGGATTATTAACACAGTAAATAACTCCAATCGTCCCAATAACATCAAAAATGATAAGAACCATTTACCTGCCAATGGAATTGCTGAATAATTCTCAACAGGCCCGACACCACCAATACCTGGACCGATATTACCCAAGCTTGCTGCTACAGAGCCAATAGATGTTTCGAAATCCAAACCGATAGCAACCATTATCAGCATACTCGCTCCAAAAATGATCATATAGATCATGAAGAAAGCAAGGATGTTGAATACAATATCTTGTGGAACCGTTTTTCCGCTAAAACGGACAGGAATGATTGCTTTAGGATGTATCAATCGCTTAAGCTCCAGGGTGCTGTTTTTGAACAGAATGATATGACGCATGATTTTCACACCACCACCTGTAGAACCTGTACTACCTCCGGAAAACATCAGAAGGAAAATAACAATCCAAAGATAGCCTGGCCATAAGAGGTAGTCGGCTGTAACAAATCCTGTTGTTGTCACAATCGAAACCACCTGGAACAGAGAATCCCGGAAAGCTTTTTCAATCCCCATTCCCGCATTCAAAATCAGGAAAAAGGCAATAACCAAACTTGTTCCAAAAAGAACCAGTAGATAGTATTTTAATTCTTCATTCTCAATCACCTTCTTAAAATTACCGTGCAGGACAAGGTAGTGAAGAGAGAAGTTTACACCGGCCAATATCATGAAGACGATAATGACGTATTGGATGTAGGGGCTATATTCAGCAACACTTGCATTTTGTGTGGAGAAACCACCCGTAGCCATTGTTGCAAAGGCGTGACATATGGAGTCAAAGAAATCCAAACCTCCAAACATCAGGAGTATGGTTTGAACAAAAGTTAGCAAGACATAAATCCCCCATAAGCGCTTGGCTGTGTCTTTAATACGGGGGTGTAACTTATCTTTAACCGGTCCGGGAACCTCTGCAGCAAAAAGCTGCATTCCCCCAATTCCTAAGATGGGCAGGATAGCTAAAGATAAAACGATAATCCCCATACCTCCAATCCAGTGAGTCATCGATCGCCAGAACAGCAATCCCTTAGGCATGGCTTCAATATCTGTCAAGATACTGGCTCCGGTTGTTGTAAAACCGGAGATGGTTTCAAAAAAAGCATCCGCATAAGATGGAATCTGACCACTTAAATAAAAGGGAAGAGCTCCAAATAGGGAAATGATCACCCAGGCAAGGGATACAACAAAATATCCTTCCCGTTTGGTAATGGCTGTGTTATCAGCATTTCGTGTAAAATATGAGATGATTGATCCCATACTGATGCTGATAACCCCACTTATAAACAGGGCTGAAATCTCGTTACTCAGACTACTGAGTTGTTCCCAGGTAAAATCCAGTTTGCTGTAATAAATAGCAAAGGGTAAGGCTAACCATACAAACAAACCTTCGATCAGCAGCATTTTGCTGATCATCTTCAGAATTATAGGGACATTAATTTTTCCTGATCGCATTCTTGTAATACTCCTTAATTAAATAGTGCTCCTGTTCGTTTCACAGCTGTTGGAAGTGCAAATACAACCACGCGGTCATAATCATGAATTTGGAAATTTCCGAGTGCAATAAAACTCTCATTTCCTCTAACCACACCTCCAATAATGGCGCCTTTTGGAATGTTTAGTTTTCGGATCGGATTTTTAGTCGCTGCAGCTCCTGGTTGCACAACATATTCCAAAGCTTCTGCATCCAAACCTGCCAGACATTTCATGGAGGTTACTTCTGCGTCCATTGTGAAACGTACGATATAACTGGCCGTAATCAGCTTTTTGTTGATTATGGTGTCAATACCTATATTCTGTGCTATATCAATATATTCAATGTTGTCAACCAATGGAATCACTTTAGGTACGCCAAATTTTTTGGCCAGTAAGCAGGTGAAAATGTTGGTCTCCGAATTATCCGTTACTGCAATAAACGCATCCATGCTTCGGATGCCTTCATCTTCCAGAAGTTCTACATCGCGGGCATCACCATTAATAATTAATGTGTTTCGGATCGAGTCTGTAAGTCGGTGACAGCGTTCACGATCAATATCAATTAACTTCAGGTTTACCTGCTTCTCCATCTGACGGGCAGCTTTGCGGCCAATACGCCCTCCACCACTGATCATGGCATTTTTAATTTCTACTTTTTGCTTGCCGCCGATCTTAAACAGGTGGTTTACCCCTTCAGGCTTTGTTATAACATACGCCAGGTCATTCTCCATAAACACATCATCTCCTTTAGGGATAATCGATGTGTCTTGTCGCTTAATGGCAATGGCTCTGTAGTTGAGTTTAGGATATTTCTTTGCTACCTGATCCAGGCTCATCCCAACAACTGGTGCATTTTTACCCAGTTTAATCAGATACACGTCCATCCGAAAAATCCACAACTTCAGTGGCCGCCGATTGTGTTAGTAAACGAATGATTTCCAAAGCGGCAATACGCTCGGGACAAACCATGGCATCGATCCCCATCGATCGGAAAAGCTCCCTATGAGCAGGTGTTAAGTATTCTAAATTATTTATTCGGGCTATGGTGCGCTTGGCGCCAAGTTTTTTCCCCAATAAACAGGTTGTAATATTCACTTTTTCGTCATGAACAACCGATATCAATAAATCAGCTTTTTTCACATTGGCATTTTCCAATACCGAAATTGAAGTGGAATCACCTGCTATGGTCATAATATCGGCATGTGTTTCGAGCATCCGTAATAGCTCATCATGCGGATCAACAACCGTAATATCGTGATTCTCGGCTTCAAGCATTTTTGCCAGGTGAAAACCAACTTCTCCATCACCAGCTATAATAATCTTCATTTTCTATTCCCTGTTTCTATCAATTTAAATAGAGGGTGTGTGTTATGCAGTCCTCCAAAATAACAATCATAAACCGTTAATTACTGTCTGAAGCTCCTGTATTGTGTGGTTATAACTTCACACCACTCTCAAATCAAAAGTCTTAAAATTAGTCATTTCATTTAACTTTGTCTTAAGTTTTTCCAAAGGAGTGTATGGAACCTCATATTCTGATTAAATTAAAAAATGTACTGCGCTATAGCACAATACATTAATTACTGATCAGATTTTTAGACAGCAACGTGCGAATTACGTCATTCTATTTGTTAAAATCAAGCTGAATTATCCAATCTCCCTCTTTTTTTTAAAAGCTACAATCATTTCATCCAAACCCATCATAATTTAGTCTAATTCAGAGAACTGTAATTTTAACAATTCCATTCTTATAAGAATCTGATTACCCCATTATCTAATACCAGGAACGTACTTCCCCTATATGAATCATAAATATAGCACCTCCTTATGAGAATATGATAATACGGGTATTATAGGACTATTAATTGTAGTATACTATGTTTTTGTATAGCTTATGTCCTAATCATCACCCTATATAATGTAGGTCTATTACAATATTTATATTTTTTTTATAGTATTTAATAAAAAGAATAATAAATTTGCAGCCGGAAAAAGTCCCAATATTAAATCTAATCAAATCATCATGAAATAATCCAGAAAAATAATTGACACATCTGGAGTCTGTCTGAGATGGAAAATTTCATGAGCCAAAAATTAAAATCGAATGAAAAAGACAATTTCAAGCTTATTGGCAATTTTAACAATTGCATCAGTATTTGTAGGATGTAAAAAAGGTGAAGAAGATCCATTTCTTTCTTTGAGAAGCCGCGATGCAAGAATTAAAGGTACCTGGGTGCTGGTTGAAAAGGAAACTCAGGTTGAACACAACACTACAACCGATGTATCAAACACCTGCAATGGGATTGCTACGGATGAGGAAACTCAGTCAGAAACTACTACAACTGTAAGTAACGAACAATTATACGTTGTGACAAATTCGGTGATGTATTCAAAAATGAAATCGTATGATTATGATTATAACACCAGTGCATATTCATTGGAAACAAACGAAAGTGAAACTAGAGTCACTACAGAGTCATACGGTACATATTCATTGACTGTAACAATCAACGATGATAATACATACCTGGCAGAATATGTAGAAACACTAATTAAGGAGAAATCAGAACACACTACTATTCATAATGGTGGCAACCCTGAAGTTAATGTTATCCTGAATGAGTATGATTATCCTTTGAAAAAAGAAGAGACAGAAAGTGGAGTATGGAAATGGGTTGACAGTGATGATAGTAAAATCATGATCGAATCAGGCCCATTAGCAGGTAAACTTGTGAGATTATCTAATGATGAACTGATCATCAGTAATGATCATTCTTCTACCGAACAAGATGATGCTGTTGTAGATTTTACTGCTTACACTTACAATAACATCAACAATCCATACGAAGAGAAAGACGGAACAAAAACAACAATCACTACAAGTGCTTGGGATATAACTTCTAAAACCGTTTGGAAAAAAGAAGATTAATCAATTCGTATTCTTACATAGTCCTTCAGGACTGTTATATAGAACACCCGATAGCATATCCCTGCTTTCGGGTGTTTTTTTGTCAGACTTCTTCTTTGTTTTAATTTCTTTGTGGAATCTAATTCTGCAGACTCTTCGACCTAAGGGTTTAATTTATCCCAAATAAGTCACTTATTATGTTAGTTTATAAAATCATTTTCCTGGAATTCCATTTATAGAATTTCTATTGCTAATGAATAAATTCCGGTATCGACAATAAAAAACAACTGTTTATTCCTGTGGAAATCATTCCTGCTAGGATTGATGTATAATTGATGGATAATTCCTACATTTAATCCAATAAAACAAAATAAGCTATGAACCAAGGGAAATATCAGTGTCCGAAGTGTGGTAACACACAGTATGAAGTAGATACGATCAGAACAACGGGAGGGGCATTTTCAAAGATTTTTGATGTACAGAACAAGAAGTTTACGGCAGTAACTTGTTCGCGTTGTAAGTATACAGAGCTGTTTAAAGGCGAAACCAGTATGCTGGGCAACATTTTCGATTTCTTTACTTCGTAAGAAAGAGCAAAAAAAATAATAAGTGGGAATAATACTTAGGTATCACTTCCCGCTTTTTTTATTTTCAGCAGAAAACAAACAATTTGATTTACTAATTAAATGTGTGATTTATTCCCCTTCCAGCTAAAGCTGGAAAATTGTCCTGCTACACCAAAAATCACCGTATAAGCAACAGTTAACATTTGAATGGGCATGTACCAGAGAAGAAGTTTGGTCTGTCTGTTAAATCTTGTTATTCCATAAAGAAGAGGCAAATCAACTATGAGCTTAATTACCCAGGCAAAAACAAGAGGCATAAGGATTCTTTCAGGAGCAAGATATACAAAGAAACCACTAAAGAGTATTACATTAAAAAGTAGTACAATAATCGCCACAGCAATAGTTGCATAATCTTTATAACCCTTACTTTTTGAGACCCACCGAATACGCTGATTCACAAATTGACGGAAGTTATCAACCGGCAAGGTATTTACAATCGCATTTTCTGCATTAATGAATTGCACGGCATCTTCACCAAACTGTTTTTGCATTTTCCACATTAAGAACACATCATCGCCTGAGCTGAAAGTTTCATTTCCATCATAACCACCTACCTCAACAAAGGCCTTCTTTTCATACGCCAAATTTGCCCCGTTACACATTATGGGCCTCTTATTATGAATCGCTCCTGCCCCACTGGCAATTAAACTGGAAAACTCCAGTGCCTGAAAGCGGGTCAGGAAACTATTAGCTGGAATGATCCGAACTGGTCCTGAAATAAATTTAGGTCGGTATCTTTCATAATGATTTGCCATCGCAATCAACCAATTCTTCCCTGAATTACAATCAGCATCGGATGTAACGATTAAATCACCTGTTGCCTGATGAACACCAAAGCTCAGTGCACTTTTTTTCCCTCCTTCATTTTCATTTAGAATCACCTGAATGAAGTGATGCTCTACTATCAGATACTGAAGTTTTTCAAAAGTATCGTCGGAGGAATAATCATCAACGATTAAAACCTCAAGCAAATGTTTTGGATAATTCAAATTGAGAATCCACTCTATCAGTTCTGAAACATGAGAAATTTCATTTTTAACAGGGATTAGTAATGTTAGCTTTGTTTCAGGATCCTTTTTCATATTTGGATATACTGGCAACCGGAACCACCCCTGAGTTAACCAAATAACCATTCCGGCATAAGCAAAAGAAACAAGCCCTACAAACCACTGTATAAAGTCCAGGCCTTCCATTAAATTGAGTTATTATTTCTTTTCTGAAAGAACTTTAATCTGTGAACAAAGATAAGTCCTAATAATGCAGGCAAAGCCAGATTAACCAACCACATTAATGTGGTTGATGAAAGCACACCAATCTCCCAGCTCCCATTCAACAAATCGGATTGATAGAAGTACATTTTAAACACTGCAATGGCAACACTTCCACGAATACCTAATTCAGCCAGTGCAATAGTCGGAATTGCTGTCATAATGAAGTAAATAACAAAAGTAACTACCAAACTATCCATAAATTCCAGGTCGGGAATAAAAGCTTTCAGAATAATATAAAACTGTATATTAAACACGAAGTACCGTGTCATACTCAAAATTAAAACCTTAAAAAGTTCCATGGAGGAATAGGATGAAAACACCTTCAGATAATTCTTAATTCGCTTCCAGTTGGTTTTCATTAACCGATCCGTTAAAGGAGTCAACAATGAAACATTGAAATAAAAAAGCATTAAAAACAAATTCACTACAAGTATCACGAAAGCAACAATCCAATACATATATCCATTAAGCGGTGAGCTTTTCTCGACATAAGAGGGTAAGAAGAATAGCAGACCTATTGAACCAAAAAAAATAGTCGTTGTAAACTGACTGATACTTCCAATTATCGTCATAAAAATACCTTTAACCGGGCTGGTTTTATCGAGTATAAATACACGTCCAAAGAACTCCCCCACCCGATTGGGTGTAAACACACTCACACTAACACCGGTTAATACTGCCTGAAATGATTTGATGAAAGAAATATGCTCTGACTTCCGTATCAGTTGCTGCCACTTCAAGGCTTCAAGCCCCCAATTCACAAGCATAAGCAGCACCAGTAGAACTAATGAAAAGATGAAGAAACCCGAGTTGAATTCCTCACGGAACAGATCAAAAGCCATACTCAGATCCATCTTAAAATACAGCTCATAAACCAAGAAACTAAAGGCTACGACAATGATCAGCCAACGCAGGCTTGTATTCAATAATTTATTTAGCTTTGTCTTATTATTCAACATAAACTCAAACACTTGATTAACAAGGAAAAAATAATTTTAGGCATCGATCCTGGTACTAATGTGATGGGATATGGATTAATTAAAATAAACGGGAAAAAAATCCACCTCATCAGTATGGGAGTCTTAAAACTCTCGCAATACAGCGATCAGCCGATAAAATTACGAAGAATATTCGAACGTACCCTCTCGTTAATCGATGAGTACCATCCGGATGAACTTGCCATTGAAGCACCATTCTTTGGAAAGAATGTACAATCGATGTTGAAGCTTGGTAGAGCTCAGGGTGTTGCTATGGCAGCGGGTTTATACCGTGACATTCCTATTTTCGAGTATAGCCCAAGAAAAATCAAGCAATCCATCACAGGCAATGGTAGTTCTTCGAAGGAACAGGTTGCTGCTATGGTCCAGACACTATTAAATTTCAAGGAAGATCCCAAATATTTTGATGCTACCGATGGGTTAGCAATCGCCTTATGCCACCACTTCCAGGGAGGTGCCGACACCAACGGTAAATCCTACAACAGTTGGAAAAGTTTTATTTCCAATAATCCGGGAAGGGTTAAATAATTACATCAGTTTCTGATAAGCCTGCCACCAACGATCCGGAATTTCGTTTTGCAAGGCCATATCATAATCCTTTGGCGAGCATGGTATTATATAATGTCTTTTAAATTCAGGTTTTATGTTATCTGAATTCACGACTTCCAACCACCAACGACCACTCTCCTTGCTTTTATAAAAAACCAGATCCTGAGAATGCCCTTCAACCTGGACCATATATTTCATATATCGACTAACGGTTTTAATCGGGAAATCACCTTTTCGGTTGTAGAATCCTTCAATCACATACCAAATCATTTGGGCTATCAGATGTGCAGTATGCCCCTGTGGATCTAATAATGGATTATACTCATAAAAGCCCAAAGAAGATAATTTATCACTCATACCGGCATACCAACAAATCTGACACGCTTCATCGCCATAGAATCCATGCGGTCCTGCATTATTATTTCCGGAAGCATCAGATTGGCGAACCGCCCCAATATCGAATGACAACATATCTGCATTGCGGACCATCGGCTCCACATCTTGTAAATCGCGTCGAACCTGTCCCAATCGATAAGCATCGAAGAACAATTTATCGATCAATCGAACGGCATCCTGACTCACAAAATAGGTTTGATAACCAATATTGGTATAGTTGAACAAATAGTTGGGCTGATTTAAGATGATTTTACTCAGATAAGACTGACTATGCAAACTATCATGATCATGCCCCAAGTCAAATTGAGAATCGATGGCAACAATATTTACAATTTGCGACATTTTCTCATATGCCTTGTAATTCGCAAAGGTCAGATCCTGGCCTCCTCCGATAATTACAGGAAGAATCTTTCGTTCGATAAGTTCAGTAACAACTTCTGTAAGGGCATAATATGTGTCATTGATTTCATGGCCTGCCTTAATATTTCCCAAATCCAGGATTTGGGCTTTATAATCACCGGGAAACAAGGCATACAATTTTTGTCGAATTGCATTAGGGGCATTTGAACACCCTTCATTATTAACCGCTGCCCGATCATCTTCAACACCAATCAAGGCTATATCCGCTTTTTTTAAGGAAGGGAAATTACCTTCAGAATCAAAACAATGAACAATGTGCCCCAACCGGGACTCTATATCAGCTTGCTCTTCCTGATAACCTTCGATAACAACCGGGTTGAAATAAATTGATAAATCCATGAATATGAATACTGTTTAATTTTGTTACTGACCATCTCAAAGATAGAAAATCTGAAAACGTCTGATAACATCAATAAAAAAAATTACCAAACGGATTATTAACAAAAAAACCCGGAGCTAATAACTCCGGGTTCTAACTGACTATATAAAAATTATTTTTTTGTCGTCTTCTTGGTTGTTGCTTTCTTTGTGGCAGCCTTTGTTGTAGTCTTCTTTGCCGTAGTTTTTGTCGCTGCTTTTCGGGTCGTTTTCTTTTTACCTTTTGTTCCAATTTGCTTGGCCAGCTTCAAACAATCTTCCAAAGAAAGACTTTTCGGATCGGTTTCTTTTGGCAAACGGAAATTATCCTTTCCAATGGCAATATAAGGTCCCCAACGTCCATTTAAAACTTGTACATCCGGATTTTCATCAAAAACCTGAATGATTCTTTCCCGATCTTTCTTCCTCTTTTCTTCAATCAATTCAATGGCACGCTCCAATTCAATTGAAGCAGGATCGTCAGTTTTAGGGATCGATACAAATTTAGAATCATGACGAACATATGGTCCGAAACGACCAATTGCTGCCACGACCACTTTGTTTTCGTATTCCCCGAGAGTCTTCGGGAATTTAAACAATTCCATGGCCTCATCAAGAGTAATGGTTTCAATACTCTGACCTTTTCTTAATCCTGCAAATCGAGGTTTCTCTTCGGATTCGGTTTCACCAATCTGAACCATCGCTCCAAATCGACCAATACGTGCATAAACATTATTTCCGGTTGCTGGATCCTGTCCCAGCAGACGCTCACCTCTAACTTTTTCAGAAGTCTCCATGGTTTCTTCCACCTGGCTATGGAATGGTCCGTAAAATTCACGAATCATTTCATTCCAAACTTTTAATCCATTTGCGATTTCATCAAATTCCTTCTCGACACTTGCCGTAAAGTTGTAATCCAGAATATTTTCAAAATGCTGGGTCAGGAATTTATTTACTAAAACGCCTATATCTGTAGGGACTAATTTCCCTTTATTACTCCCGGTCTTTTCATTCTTAGATTGATGTGAAACTTTCCCATTTTTCAATAGAATCGTATCATAGGTGCGATCCTTACCTTCATTCTCACCTTTAACAACATATTCCCTTTTCTGGATCGTTGAGATGGTAGGAGCGTAAGTAGATGGTCGTCCAATACCCAATTCTTCCATTCTTTTAACCAGACTGGCTTCAGAATATCGATAAGGAGGCATTGTAAAACGCTGAACTGCTAACATCTGGTCTAAATCCAAAGGCATTCCAACTTTCATAGGAGGTAACATTCCTGCTACATCTTCGTTTTCCTCATCATCTGTCGACTCAAGATAAACCTTTAGAAAACCATCAAAGGTTACCACTTCGCCTCTGGCAACAAATTTTTCAGGAGCATTTGACACATCAATATTTACCTGAGTTTTTTCCAATAAGGCGTCACTCATCTGAGATGCAATGGTACGCTTCCAGATCAGTTCATATAAACGCTTCTGAGCAGAATCCCCAGTAGCTTCATGCATTGAAAGATTTGTAGGACGAATGGCCTCGTGAGCCTCCTGAGCCCCTTTGATCTTGGATGCAAACTTTCTGGTTTTTATATATTCTTTCCCATATTGACTGGTAATTTCATCTTTAGCCTGATTGATCGCCAAAGAAGACAGATTTACCGAATCAGTACGCATGTATGTTATCTTTCCACTTTCATATAACTGTTGTGCAACCAGCATGGTTTTAGCTACAGAAAATCCTAATTTTCGGGAGGCCTCCTGCTGTAGGGTAGAAGTAGTAAATGGTGGGGCCGGAGACTTTTTCGCTGGTTTTTTCTCGATATTTGCAATGGAGAAGTTTGCTTCATTACAAGTATTTAAGAACGCATCAGCCAATTCTTTTGTTTTAAAGCGCTTAGGTAGTTCAGCGTTTACTGAATACTGCCCTTTTTCGGTTTGTATAGTAAATACCGCCGTCACCCGGTAAGAGTCCTGTGTTTGAAATACTTTAATTTCTTCTTCACGTTCAACAATCAATCGAACGGCCACCGACTGCACACGTCCTGCCGATAAAGATGGTTTTACTTTCTTCCAAAGTATTGGAGAAAGTTCAAAACCAACCAAACGATCCAGTACCCTACGGGCCTGCTGAGCATTTACCAAATTATAATCGATTCCCTTAGGGTTTTCGATTGCTTTAAGAATAGCCGTTTTGGTAATCTCATTAAATACTATTCGTTGTGTTTGATCTTGCTTTAAATTAAGAGCCTCGAATAAATGCCAGGCAATAGCCTCCCCTTCGCGGTCTTCATCGGAAGCAAGCCAAACCGTCTCTGCCTCCTTAGATAATTTCTTTAATTCATTAACAACTTTTACCTTATCTGGTGAGACTTCATAGATGGGTTTAAAATCATGTTCTATGTCTATTCCCTGGTTTTTCTTTGCTAAATCACGGACATGCCCAAAACTACTCTTTACAGTAAAGTCTTTTCCTAAATACTTCTCGATAGTTTTAGCCTTGGCGGGTGACTCGACGATCACAAGATTTTTTACCATGCGCTCAATAATATTTTATCCGACTCTTATTAAAAATTGGTGCAAAAGTAATACTTTAATAATAATCGCTGTGAAAATTCATAACATTATCAAAGCATTAAACAGTTTCAGCAAGCATTACCTTAATAATACGAATAAAATTAATGATAAATGAAACCTATTCCCAGTGTTTTGCACTTACAACAGCTCTGCTTTCTTGCAACAAACAAATATGTGGTTGTTTTGTTATTTTTTTTGTTAAAACTTGATTTACATTATTTTTTATATATTTATATATCGGTTTCAGGAGATGAATATTTTTACAACAAGGCGCTCCGAAGTATTTTATACCGATTTTTTTTATCATACTTTTGCATTCGAGATAATTCAAATTAACTAAAGTACACACTTTGTTGATTTTCAAATAAATGATAAATATTTTGCGATGAGAAAAACAAATATTAATTTCAAACTTAGCTTGTTAATCATATTAGGAGGCTTATTATTAACCTCATGCGTCCCTCAGAAAAAAATAAAATACCTTCAAAGTTCACAATTCCAAGATTCTATCCCCCCAGTTCGTAGTTTCTCTAACCTAAATGAACTTGCATACAAGGTACAACCTGGAGACAATCTATATGTGAAGATTAATACAGATATTAAGACAGGTGAATTATTTGGTGATTTTGGTCAGAGCCAAACAAATTATCTCAACTCTGATGCCAGTATCTATTTAAATAGTTACACAGTTGATGAATCCGGAGAGATTACACTCCCGGTTATCGATAAAATCAATGTTAAGGATCAAACCCTGCAGGAAATCAGGGCAACCCTCGAAAAAGCAATTAAGGAATATGTCGTTGATGCTACAGTTTTCGTAAAGCTTGTCAACTTCAAGATTACAATATTAGGTGAAGTTTATCACCCGGGAACTTTTAAAATCTACCAGGATCGTATCACCATTTGGGATGCTATAGGCATGGCAGGTGACCTTACTGATTTTGCAAATCGAGCATCTGTAAACCTGATTCGTGTAACTGAAAAAGGAAATGAAGTTCATAAAATTGATCTTACAAGTGATCAGATTCTTGGCTCCAACTATTATTATTTAATGCCGAATGATGTGGTCTATGTTGAACCTCTTGAAATAAAACAATTCGGGTTCAACGCCTTCCCATACACTCTATTATTCTCAGTTATCAGCACAACCATATTAGTATTAACCTTTTTAAAGTAAGCCGCAGTGGAAACAAAAAGTACAAACAACGGTCACGATATGATGAATATAGCCAACAGCTATAGTCATAATGGGATTGGAGAATTTCAACAGGAAGAAACCATTGATTTAAAAGCTTTGTTCTTCAAATTTTTCCGATTTTGGTATTTATTCGCAATTACCGCCTTCGTTTCATTGGTTATCGCTTTCCTTTTCAACAAATATACCCAACCAATTTATAAGGTTAGCACAACGGTTTTGGTACAGGAAGAAAAATCAGCTTTCGATGCTCAGGAACTCCTGGGATTTGGCATCAATGGAAACAAAGAAAACCTTGAAAATGAGATTGGGATCTTACAATCCTATTCGCTTACACAAAGAGCTATTAAAGATCTCAATTTTGAAGTTTCTTACTTTGGAGAAGAGAATTTCATTAGCAGAGAATTATACAAAAACAGTCCCATAACGGTTGTGTATGATAGCTTACACCCCCAACCAACTGGTTTGAGATTCTATGTGGAAATGAAAAACCCCAATGAGTTCACTTTAATAGCTGAAGGTGAAAAGATTGGTCTGTATGACTATAGCCTCTCGGAAAACACTGGAGAGGAATGTAATATTAAGGTTGAAGAATTGCATCGTTTTGGAGAACAGATTACAACAGAAAACTATAAATTCAGCATTCTGTTAAATGAAAATTTTAATCCTGAATCAGATCTTAAGAAGCGATTTTATTTCAACTTCAACACCATAGCTGGTCTTACACGACGTTTCAGAGGTTTCGAAATTGAGCCTATCAACAGAAAAGCTTCTGTTCTGACCATCTCTTTAAAAGGAAAAAACGCCAAAAAATCTGTTGATTTTTTGAACAAACTAACCGAAGTATACCTGGACAGGGGTCTAGATAAGAAAAATTCTATTGCAACAAAAACCATTGAATTTATAGATCTTCAACTGGCTGAAATTGCAACTTCTCTGGACTCAGCAGAAACGAATCTTCAGGATTTTAAGACGAAAAATGAATTGATGGATCTTGACCAACAGGCATCTCAAGCTTTCGAATACATGAAAGAACTGGAGAGTGAACGAGCAATCCTGGTGGTCAAGGAAAGATACTACAAATACTTGCAAGAGTATATCACAAAACATGAACATGATGTTGAGGAAATAATCGTCCCTTCTTCGATGGGTATTGAAGATCCGCTTTTGGGTGAATTAATTATGGAGTTGACAAGACTTTATTCTGAAAGATCAGAACTTCAGTTTAGAACAAAGAAAGAAACGTCTTTACTAGTTTCGATTAATGCAAAGATCAATACAACTAAACAGACCATCCTGGAAAATGTAGCAAACATCCTGAACACGTCTGACATTTCAATTCAGGAAATTGATAAGCGCATTGCCCGTATTGAAAAGCGCATCAACAAACTCCCAGGCACTCAGAGAGCTTTATTTGATATTCAAAGAGAGTTTAAATTAAATGATGCAATCTATACCTTCCTACTCCAAAAACGTTCGGAAGCACAAATTACAAAGGCATCCAATGCCCCCGATCATGAAATTATTGATGTTGCCCGTACTGGTGGTGTGGCTAGTCCCGTTTATCCAAAGAAAGAACTGAATTACATGATCGCTTTGGTTATTGGATTAATCATCCCTGTTTTTTATGTTTTGGGCCGCGATTATTTCAATGATCAGATTATTGAGAAAAAGGACATTGAAGCCATTACAAAACTCCCAATCGTTGGGCATACCATTCACTCAAAACGAGAGACAACGCTCGTTGTTAATGATGCTCCCAAATCATCTGTTTCAGAAAGTTTCCGTGCCATTCGTACCAATTTATCATATGTTACTCAAGGCAAGGAGAAACAATGTGTTCTTGTAACTTCAACTATGCCAAGTGAAGGGAAGACTTTTGTATCAATCAACCTTGCAAGTATTTATGCCATGTATGGCAAGAAAACATTGTTAATAGGATATGACCTCCGGAAACCAAAGATCTACCAGGATTTTGGATTAAGTAACACCAAAGGTATCAGCTCTTACCTCATTAACAAGAATAACCTTGAGGAGATTATCCAGAAATCACCGGTTAACAATCTGGATATCATTATGGCTGGTCCGGTACCTCCAAATCCCGCAGAGCTGATTGCTTCAGATAAGAACTCTGAGCTTATCAACCGTCTGAAAGAAATTTACGATTACATCATCATTGATACTCCTCCAATTGGACTTGTAACGGATGCCTTATTGTTAATTAAGCATACCGATGCAAATATTTTCGTAACTCGCCAAAATTACACCAATAAGAAAGTATTCGAATCCATTGTGAAGGATGTTGAACATCGCAACCTGAAAAATTTCAATATCCTTATCAACGATGTGAAACTGGATAATAATTCATATGGATACGGTTATGGATATGGGTACGGTTATGGATATGGGTACGGTTATGGATATGGATACGGTTATTATAGTGACGATAAAGAAGAGGAAGAAGAAAGCCTGTTCCAAAAAATATTCAAGAAATAAGAAAACAAAATAAATAATCATCAGCCCTTGGAGTCGTACTTCAGGGGCTGTTTTATTATATTTTAACGGGTGAACATCTGATATTTTCTGATAAAACACTACATTTGCTTTCATCTTATGAGCAAAATCAAACAACATATTTATCCGGTATCTCACAAGGCCCTACAAAGAACGAACAAGGAAAAACACCTCAAACAAAGGTCTAAAGTAATCTGGTTAACTGGTCTTTCCGGTTCAGGAAAAACAACACTAGCTTTAGGATTGGAACGAGAATTGTTTCAGCGAGGTTTTCTTGCAAGGGTTCTGGATGGAGATGATATCCGATCAGGAATAAATAAGAACCTGGGCTTTTCCGAAGAAGATCGAATTGAAAATATACGTCGTATCGCAGAGGTTTCGAAACTATTTATTAATAGTGGAATCATAACGATCAATGGAGTTATCAGCCCTACTGAAGAAATGCGAAGTATGGCAAAGAATATCATCGGAGATGATAGTTTTATTGAGATTTTCGTAAATTCATCGCTTGAAGTATGCGAAGCAAGGGACTCAAAAGGTCTTTATGAAAAAGCCCGTCGAGGTGAAATTCTTGATTTTACCGGGGTAAATGCTCCATTTGAAATTCCGGAAACAGCAAACTTAGAGATTCGAACCGACGAACTAACGGTCGATCAATCTCTTGAAAAAGCATTGGCATTTATTTTGCCCAAAATAGAATATAAAGAGGTATAATATGAATAAATACAACCTGAATCATCTGAGAGAACTTGAGGCGGAAGCGATTTATGTGATGCGTGAAGTAGCAGCACAGTTTGAAAATCCGGTATTACTTTTTTCAGGTGGAAAGGATTCGATTGTTATGACTCACCTGGCCAAGAAAGCCTTCTGGCCAGCAAAGATTCCTTTCCCTCTATTGCATATCGACACTGGTCACAACTTTGAAGAAACTCTGGCCTTTCGTGACGAATTGGTTGAGGAGCTTGGTGTGAATCTAATTGTTGGATCTGTTCAAAAATCAATTGATAAAGGACGAGTTGTTGAAGAAACTGGCGTAAATGCAAGCAGAAACATTCTTCAAACAGTGACTCTTCTTGATACAATTGAAGAATACAAAGTTGATGCAGCCCTTGGCGGAGGTCGCAGAGATGAAGAAAAAGCCCGTGCAAAGGAACGTTTTTTCTCTCACCGTGATGATTTTGGACAATGGGATCCAAAAAATCAACGCCCTGAGTTATGGAACATCTTTAATGGAAAGAAAAATATGGGCGAACACTTTAGGGTGTTCCCAATTAGTAACTGGACAGAAATGGATGTATGGCAATACATCTTCATGGAAAATATAAATATCCCTGACCTGTATTATACACATGAACGTGATGTATTCTTCCGGGATGGTGTTTGGTTAGCAGCAGCTCCTTTTATGGAGATGAAAGATGGAGAGAAGGTAGAACACCGCAAAGTAAGATGCCGCACTATTGGTGACATTACTTGTACAGGAGTCGTTCTCTCGGAAGCTAATACTATGGAAGAGATCATCCAGGAGATAGCAGCCACACGTGTTACCGAGCGAGGCAATCGTTATGATGATAAGCGTTCAGAGGCTGCAATGGAAGACCGCAAAAAGCAAGGATATTTTTAATTATAAATCGAAAAACACATATCACAATATGGACCAAAAATTCAGCAGTAAAGCATACCTCGATATGGAATTACTGCGCTTTACAACAGCCGGAAGCGTAGACGATGGTAAGAGTACATTAATTGGCCGCTTGTTATATGATAGTAAGTCAATATTTGAAGACCAACTTGACGCGGTAAGAAAAGCCAGCGTAAAAAGAGGTGCTGATCATATTGATTTATCACTGGTGACAGATGGATTGCGGGCAGAGCGTGAACAAGGTATTACCATCGATGTTGCTTACCGATATTTCGCTACTCCCAAGCGTAAATTTATTATTGCTGATACACCCGGACATGTTCAATATACAAGAAACATGGTTACTGGGGCATCAACAGCTGATGCAGCACTCATTCTCATCGATGCACGAAATGGTGTAACTGAGCAAACTTTCCGACACACATATATTGCAACTTTGCTTCAGATCAAGCATATCGTTGTTTGTGTAAACAAAATGGATCTTGTTGATTATGACCAAGCAGTTTTTGAAGAGATAAAAGAGAAGTTCTTTGAATTCACTCAAAAACTAGATATTCATGAAGTAATCTTTGTGCCAATTTCAGCCCTTCATGGTGATAATGTTGTTGAAAGAGGAGATAACACGAACTGGTATAATGGCAGAACGTTATTAGAAGTTCTTGAAACGATTGATTTGATTTCTGATCATGACTTCAAAAACAAACGAATGCCAGTCCAGTATGTAATCCGTCCCCAAAGAGATGAGTTTCATGATTTCAGAGGATATGCAGGGAGAATTGCCGGAGGTATCTTCAAGCCTGGTGATTCGGTTTGCGTTCTTCCTTCCGGACTATCAACGAAAATCAAGACGATTGAACTTTTAGGTGAAGAATTGAAAGAGGCTTTCCCTCCAATGTCTGTCACTATGACTTTGGAAGATGATATCGATATTAGTCGGGGAGACATGATCGTTGGTGCTGATAATTCTCCGAAGATTGAAAAAGATTTGGAGATTATGATGTGCTGGATGAGTGAAAAGCCCATGCAATTGGGTGGTAAGTATGCTTTGATGCATACCACTAAAGATGCTCGCTGTATGATCAAGGATGTTCAATATAAGATGAATGTAAACACTCTTGAACAGATTGAAGGAGATAAGAATGTTGAAATGAATGAGATTGCAAAAGTTTCAATCAAAACAACACATCCTTTATTTAATGATTCCTACACTAAAAACCGTAAAACAGGAGCCCTGATTCTTATTGAAGAGGGTACCAATAACACAGTTGGTGTTGGTATGATTGTATAAGACCGTATTCAAATTTCATGATATACTCCGGGCCATTTGGTTCGGAGTTTTTTTTTCGTCCAACTTTCTTCTCTATTTCACCCTTCAATTATTGATTAATTATAACTATCTTTATTATAATTAACCAAAACCACATCCAGTTCACCTATGTATAAACTAATCATATTACTCGCCACACTCCCATTATATACTTTCGCTCAGATACAGGATGATTTCAGTGATGGGAACCTCAACCAAAATCCACAATGGATTGGGAATACAGAAAAATTTCAGATTAATCCCTCAGAACAACTACAATTGAACGACCTTCAGGAAGGTCTCAGCTATCTGGTAACAACAAATACTATTGTCGATTCTATTGAATGGGAATTCTGGATTAAACTATCTTTTAGTCCGTCGGGAAATAATAATTGCAGAATTTATCTTATTGCGGATCAGGAAAACATCACTACAAACCCTAATGGTTTCTATTTGCAGTTCGGTGAAGCCGGTTCAGATGATGCCATTGAGTTATTCAGATATCAGGATAACGAAGCATTCAGTATCTGCCGAACCACAGATGGTTCTATAGCTTCCTCTTTCGCTTTCTTTGTGAAGACAACGAGATCATTAAATAATGTATGGACAATTTATACAAAGAGCTCAGTTGAGGAGCCATATAGTATTCAGGCTTCCGGTATAGAAAATACTCCGATTAATGGCGGTTACTTTGGAATGGTCTGCAAATACACCAGTAGCAATTCTAAAAAATTCTATTTTGATGACTTTTATGTAGACCATATTGAATATGACCTCACTCCTCCTGAGATAGATAATATCACAATAAATTCGGCTGATTCTATTCACATATATTTCTCAGAAGCCATTACTGAAGAAAGTGCTTTAGAGCAATCAAATTACCAAATAAATCCGGGAAATATAACTCCATCTACTGTAGAATTCTCAGACTCTCACCCTTCAATTACAGAACTAAAACTACCTGACGACCTTCTACCTGGGACGTACCAGATTACCATCACAAACATTACCGATTTAAATGGAAATATCATGAATGATTACTCAACAGAGATTATTTATGATCCTCCCAGACAAGGGAATGCCTTTGATGTTTTGATAACCGAAATCATGGCAGATGTAAATCCTGAACCGACAGAACTACCAGCATATGATTATGTGGAGTTATTCAACACACAAGATCACCCCATAAACATGAGTAGATGGACTATACAAAATGGCTCTAATCTAAAGATCTTTCCTGATCAGACATTTCTACCAGCAAACAGCCATCTTCTGATAACCGATGACAATTCACCTCTGGGAGATGGGGATAATACAATCACTTTCTCAAGTTTTCCTGTAAACAATGAAGCTATAATGATATTATCCGATTCAAATGGAGCTGCCATTCATTTTCTAGAATACAATAAGCAGTGCTACCAGGATGATCAGAAATCTGAAGGTGGTTGGTCAATGGAAATGATCGACATCAACAATCCCTGTGGAGGGATATGGAACTGGAGAGCTTCTGAACACCCTTCCGGAGGAACTCCTTTGAATATCAATTCTGTTATTGCTTCAAATCCTGACTACAGCCCACCTCACATTGAAGCTATTACTGTTCATAATAATAAGCTGGAAATTTCACTGTCAGAATCAATTTCTCCGGATTGCATCCTTGATCACGAATCAATTCACATCACACCAAATCCTGGTTCTATTACAGACATGGAACTCATAGCTCCATCAAATCAACATCTGCATATCATTTACTCTGACTCGTTCAAAATCAACACAAAATACACATTTATGATCGACTCCTGTATCTGGGATTGTGCAGGAAACCTAAGTTCTGTTTTAGTATTTGAATTTAATACGTATCAACCAAAAACATACGATATTGTCATTTCTGAAATAATGCCGGATATAAATCCAGAACCAAACAACCTACCTTCAGGAGAATACTTTGAAGTCTACAATCGTACCAATTTTGATATTGATCTACAAGATTGGTATTTTAGTATCGGTCCCAGACAAATGACGGTGATTCTGCCAACAATTATAAAAGCCAAGTCACACCTGATCTTTACTGATCAGAATGATTTTAATATAGAAAATCAGGCAATTCTAGAAAATCTGTCTCTGCCCAATGACTCAGAATCCATCATCCTTTTCTCTCCAGATAATCAAATAATATGCAATGTAACTTATGATCAGGATTGGCATGAAGACCCTTATAAAGCGGAAGGTGGCTGGTCATTGGAAATGATTGACACTGATAATCCATGCGGCAAAAAGGACAACTTCAGTTCCTGCCAGAATCCCAACGGAGGGACACCAGGTATAGAAAATTCTGTCAAAGATCACAACCCTGATCAATCAGTTCCTGTTGCCTGTCGGGTGATAACACCTGAAGAACAACATTTGGTTGTGTGCTTTGATGAAGATCTATTCCCGGGTATTAGCTATTCGAAAGAGCTATTTTCGGTTAACGGTTTTTCACCCGACAGCACATACCTTGATCAAAACACATTCAATGATATCCACCTGCTATGGGATCAACCATTCGACTCCACTACCAACTATCAACTGGAAATAAATGCCGGAATTAACGATTGTACAGGAAACTTATCTGAGAATCAGATTATAGATTTTGCCATCCCACACCCCATCAGGAAAGGAGATTTGATTATTAATGAGGTTTTATACAATCCAAATGAAAATGAGGAAGACTTTATCGAAATATACAACAAGGGCCAAAAGGTGTATGACCTTTGGGAACTGGATTTACAACTTATTGATCCCTTCACCTCTGAAGTTAAAAATACAAATCGCCTCTTCAGAGATCGCTTTCTTATTTTTCCGGAACAATATGTTGCATTCTCAAGTTATCCAGTAAAAGTTCAAAACTACTATCAATCAACTTCACCAGAGAATATCCTTGAATCCTGCAAGTTTCCTAACTTACCCAATGACGGACATGAGATCCGGATTACCAACCAGGAAGGTGTGATTATTGACCGTATGCGGTACGATGATGAGATGCATTTTGTTATGCTGAATAGTACCAAAGGCATATCTCTTGAACGGATCAACCCCGAATTGAAAGGAATGGAGATTAGTAATTGGCACTCAGCATCAGAAACCAGTGGCTTTGCAACACCTGCTTACCAAAATTCTCAACATCATAATTCGCAGGAAATAAGCGAACTATTTTCACTTGACCCAAAGGTATTCTCGCCGGATAATGATGGATACAACGATTTGTTGTTTATTCATTTCAAAATCGCCGACAATGGTTATACTGGTTCATTTATGGTTTTTGACTTATCAGGCAACCTGATAAAAATCCTTGCCGATAACCAGTTGTTGAGTCAGAGTGGGGTCTACAATTGGGATGGTACATCGGAAAATGGTGAACGGTCTAAAATCGGTCCATATATTATTTATGCAGAATTCGTGCATCCATCAGGAAATATACTGAAAGAAAAGAAAGTTGTTGTCCTAGCTGAGAGATAATTGAAATTTTATTTTTTACTTTGTTAATACAACTTAACAACTGTTAACAATACTACATTATTGATTTTTTGTAGTATTGCCAATAATAAACTATTGATTTGGAAACAACCTCACAACATCATATCAGCCAAAAACATCAGCCTGTTTTCAGGAATATCCAGAAAACAATTAGTCTGATCACCTTTTTCACCTGTGTTTTCTTCTTGCAGAGCACTACAGCCCAGATAGTTCAACATAATGACAGCTCCTACATTATGAGTGGTCGGATAGTAGAACGAAGCTCCATGGCTTCTTTATATGCTGTTCATGTAATGAATATGAGTCAAAAGGTCGGTACCATTTCCAAAATTGATGGCCGCTTTCGCATTCCAGCAAAACAAGGAGACACCATCTGGTTTTCGAGCCTGGGTTATGGCAGAATGTCTTTGATCGTTACCAAAGAAATCCTAAGCATCGAAAAAGAGCCATTGGTTTATCTCGAGGAAGAGGCTATAGAATTACAAAGCGTTGAAATCCATGGAAAAACCTTTGCCCAATTCCGGGAGGAAGTTCTTAGCTTCCGACCGAAAGCTATTGAATTTAACGAGCAACTGGCAAAACGACTTGATGAGGATCTGGAGTATCTGGGAACCGGAAAACCATTTACAATTCAAGGACCTGTTTCCTTCTTATATGAAACATTTAATGAAAAAGCACGCTTAAGCAGAGCCATTCAACGGAACAGGGAAAAATATGGCAATCCAGAAGACTATAAAACATATCCAATAAAAATTGGATTTATTACTGAAGAAGAGGAACAGCCAGGCTCACTACACTAACTTTGATGTTTGATACAGTCTCCATACAGCAAACGCATGCTTCAATCGTTGCTCCGGTAGTAATCACATCATCCACAAGCAGCACATGTTTGTTTTTTAGTGAATCCGGATCTGCCAACTGAAAGATATCTTCTACATTCCTCCAGCGATCAAATTTTGACTTCCTGGTCTGAGTCTGTGTAAATTCTTTGCGATAAAGATTGTCAGAAACAATTGGAATCCCCATACTCTGGGATAATCCGCGGGCAATAAACTCACTTTGATTATATCCTCTTTTTCTGAGTTTACTCTCATGTAAAGGAACAGGTATTACACAAGAACAATTTCTGAACAAATCACTTTGCCTGAGTTCGTGACCATAATGACGCCCTAGGAATAAACCAACATCTCGTTCACCCTTATATTTTAATTGATGTATCAATCTTTGGACTCTGCCTTTTTTAGAATAATGAAGATAGGATGCCGTTGAATGCAATGGAATACGTCCATAAAACAACCTGTTCACCGGGTTATCTTCATACAAATGATAGTTGGTTTTTGGCAGATGGATCAGACAGTTTGTACAAATCAACTCCTCCTGCTTCACCAAACTATTTCCGCAACATAGACATATATCCGGATAAAATAAATAAAGTAAATCCTGAAAAAGTTTAATCATCTGAGATCAATTATCCCATACAAGATACTCATATTCCACATAACAAAAAAGCACGCCATAAGCGTGCTTTCTATTTGTATCTCAATTTGTTTCTTAATCTACAAATCCTAAATCCATCTGCTTTTTAGCCAAATCTATCTGTTTAACCTCAACGCGAACAGGATCTCCAAGTTTAAACTCCTTGCCATTCTTCTGACCGAGAATCCGGTAATTATCCTCATCCAGATAATAGAAATCATCATCCATCGAACGCATAGAAACAAGACCTTCGGCCATGGTATCATTAAGCTCAACGAAGATTCCCCATTTACTAACACCCGAGACAAGGCCCCAGAATTCCTTGCCCACTTTATCAGCCATATATTCAACCTGCTTGTATTTTATAGATTCCCTCTCGGCCTCCGCTGCTTTACGTTCCATTTGTGAGCAATGTGCACAATTCGCTTCATACACTTCCGCATCAGCCGACTTTCCACCTTCGAGGTACGATTCAAGCAGTCGGTGCACCATCAAGTCAGGGTATCTACGAATAGGCGAAGTGAAATGAGAATAGTAGTTAAAACCTAATCCATAGTGCCCGATATTCTGGGTTGAATACTCAGCTTTAGCCATCGCCCTAACGGCAATGGTCTCAATCATATGCTCTTCCCCTTTTCCTTCAACATCCTTGAATAGACTGTTTAATGAATCGGTGATCCCCTTTCGTGAACCTGTATTAAACTTATACCCCAATTTCCCAACAAAATTGGCAAACTTGTTCAGCTTCTCCTCATTGGGAACATCATGAATACGATACACAAATGTTTTAGGCTTATATTTTCCACGCGGTCTTCCAATTTTTTCAGCAACTTTCTTATTGGCCAAAAGCATGAAATCCTCAACCAATTGATTTGCTTCTTTTTGCTCTTTAATATATGCTTCGATTGGTTTACCTTCTTCATCCAATCGGAATTTAACTTCTTTTGAGCGGAAACCAATCGAACCTTTAGAATATCTTTTCTCACGTAAAATTGTTGCCAGTTTATTCAGCACCATCAACTCTTCCTTGTGATCACCATCCGCTCCCTCGATCATGTCCTGAACTTCTTCGTACACAAATCGGCGATCGGAGCAAATTACTGTTTTACCAAACCATTCATTATGAATTTTCCCCTCATCATCCATCTCAAAGACTGAAGAAAAAGTACATTTCTCTTCATTAGGGCGAAGGCTGCATACCATATTGGACAATTTTTCTGGTAGCATTGGTACGGTTCTGTCAACCAGATAAACAGAAGTAGCCCTGTCAAATGCTTCATCATCTATTGCCGTCCCGGGTTGAACATAGTGAGAAACATCTGCGATATGAATACCTACCTCCCAATGGCCGTTTGGAAGCTTTTGCAAACTCAACGCATCATCAAAATCTTTAGCATCCAATGGGTCAATGGTACACGTAAATATATCTCTGAAATCTCTTCTTTTTTTGATTTCATCAGAAGGTATTTTATCCGAAACCTTCTCGGCTTCTTTCATTACATTATTCGGGAAAGAAACTTTAAAATCGTAAGCCGCAAGAATGGAATGCATCTCAACATCATGCTTACCCGGATCACCTAAAACTTCTATAATCTCACCAAAGGGATTATTGGCATGCTCTGGCCAATCTGTTAATCGGGCAATTGCTTTCTGACCATCTTTGACACCGTTCAGTTTATCCTTTGGAATAAAAACATCAACCTGAATATTGGTTTTATCAGGAACTAAGAATGCGAAGCGAGGAGATATTTGAACCACTCCAACAATTTGCTTAATCTGACGGGAAATAATTTCAACAATCTGACCTTCCAACTTTCGGCCACTACGTTTCGGGAATAAATGGACCTTCACCGTGTCACCATGCAGTGCATGATTCACATTATTTGCACCAATAAATACATCCTCTTCCAATTCATCACTTATAATATAAGCTTTTCCGGTCTGCTTCATATCAACAACACCAGTTACCATACTCTTCTCAGCATAGGTATCGATCAAATCAGGATTAAGTTTATACTTACCTCTTTTTTCTTCAACCAAAGCATTGTCTTCGGCTAAATCTTCAATGATATTTCTCACCAAATCCCGGCTTGCCTTATCACTAATCCCCAATGCATGTGATAATTGACGGAAGTTATATCCTTTGAAAGGGTTCTGTGCAAATACTTTAATTACGGTTTCAATAAATGATCCACTACGTTTCTTATCTTTTTTCTTCTTTCGCTTCTTTCCCATGTAGTATTTTGTTTATGCAAAAGTATAACAATTAAATAGGAGAGATGTTACCTCATTATAAAAAAGAAAGGGACATGCCTTAACATGTCCCTTTCTTTCTTAAAGTATTTTCTTTATTAGAATGCAATACCAATAGCTAAACCTGAACGGAAACTACCAAATAAGAATTTTGAAGATCCTTTTGTGAAATTGGATCCTGCTTCAATTTCCATCTCATCTTGGATGAATCCAGGAATACCCTCTTCAGTAAGAATATCATTTTTCACCTTCTCAAAATCTTCATCAGGATCTGCATTTGTATATTCAAAATCCAGATTATTAATCGCAGCACCACCACCAACGATGAACCAGTCAACGGTAATATTATCACTTACCAGCCATTGGTATCCAATACCCAGGCCTCCTCCATAGGAGCTATAATCCAAATTAATTCCTACATCGAATGTTTCAGTGGTTTTTACTTCGAAATCCAAACCATACTTATTATACTTAAAATAAGGAGCTAGATAGAACCCATTGTTAGGTTCATTATTTCCAATATCCTTCGTGTAAAATCTATATTCAAATCCAATCGTATAACCTGTCGTCTTTGAAGATAACACTTCATCATCTCCTTCATTGAACGATTGATAATAACTATTGTTCAGGTTCATAGGAAAACGATATTTCACATCTAATGCTAAAGAATGTTTAGGAGCTAAAGTTCTCTCATAGCCAACCTTCATCATTCCAGTACCCATACTAAGGGGATACCATTTAACTACATTCTGTTGAGCAAATGTTGATCCCAACATTCCTCCTACAAGAAGCATTACAAAAAATAATTTCTTCATGATTAGTGATTTGGTTAAATATTAATAATTTCAATTTAGTGCTTGTTAATAAACCACAAATATATGCAATCTGATTGATCCATAGTAATTTCATAAAAATTCTAAAAAGAAACAATTTTATGACATACCAAGCGTATTAAAAGACGACACTAAAATTCGCTAAATAGTTTCATTAGTATGTTCAAGAATAACCAGTAACCACTATTACTGTATTAATTTTTGTAATTTTGTAAAACACTAACAACGATAATTAATAATAATTTAATATGAGCACTCAGACTGAAATGCAGAATCAGGAAAAAAAGAACAATAACAAGATTTGGTATTCGATCATTGCCTTGCTTGTTATTCTGGTTGGAGTTGTAGGATATTTATATTTATCAACAAATACAGCTAAAAAGGAGTTGGAAGCGGAGAAAGAAGCTCAGCGTGTTATGTTCACCCAGGAACTTGACTCTTTAATGACAGAGCATGAAGCCGTTAAAGTGGAATACAGCGAACTTACTGATTCACTTTTCGTTAAAGACAGTATGATCCAACAAAATGCAAAAGAAATCAAGAACCTTTTGAATTACAAATGGGATTATTATAAAGTAAATAAGAAGCTGAAAAAACTACGAAAAATCTCTCAGGGTTACCTGGTTCAGATCGATTCATTGTACCGCGTGAATGAAGTATTGAAAGGTGAAAATCTACAGCTAAAACAAGATGTTCAAATGGCCCAACGCAAAAACACTGAATTGCGCCGTCATAGTGAGCAATTGGAACAAAAAGTTGAAGATGCAGCCATCCTAAAAGCATACAACATTGAAGCTGAAGGTTATAAAATAAGCGGTTCAAGAGAACGTGCAACTGATAAAGCCCGCAGAATTGACAAGATTGAGGTTTGTTTTACAATCGGACAAAACATGTTGGTTGATAGCGGAAAGAAAAACATCTATATGCGTATTGCTCAGCCGGACAACAAAGTATTGACTAAAGCCGAGTCGGATTCTTATTCATTTGAATTTGAAGGAAATATTCTTCAGTATTCAATGATGAAAGTTTTAGATTACACCCAAGAAGCTACAGATATCTGCGGCAATTGGTATGTAAGAGACGATGAAAAACTTCAGGCAGGTCGATACGTAATCTCAGTTTACACTGACACTGAAGAAATTGGTCAGACATTCCTTGATTTAAGGTAAGATAAATGATACTAATTGAGATCGATCGTTATTGATTGAGATTAATTGAAAGAATTTTAAAGCAGCGTTCGGGAAACCAGACGCTGCTTTTCTTTAACATAAAAAAACCTGACAAGATCAATGATCCTGCCAGGTAAAAAAGTATTGATTGAATAATCTCTTAGATTCTGTCTAATTCAACCGTAAAGTGACGCATGATTGGCGCTTCTTTAACGATTTCAACACCATTTGTGATTTCATTGCGGCGATCGAAAACATTCTTTAAAGATGCTGCAATTACGTCCATGTGGTTGTTGGTATATGTACGACGTGGAATAGCCAGACGTGTTAACTCCAATGCAGGGTAACGGTTCTCACGCGTTTCTGGATCACGGTCTGCCAAAATAGCTCCAATCTCAACACCACGAACACCACCTTCAAGGTAAAGCTCAACAGCTAATGTTTGAGCAGGAAATTCTTCACGAGGAACATTTGGCAATACTTTCAATGCATCAACAAAGATTGCGTGACCACCTACTGGCTCCTGGAATGGAATTCCATATTCACGAAGTTTTGCTCCAAGGTATTCAACCTGCTTGATTCGTGATTCCAATACATCAAATTCAGTACCTTCATCCAAACCAACAGCCAAAGCATTCATGTCACGACCTGACATACCACCATAAGTAATATACCCTTCGAACATGATATTATATACAGACGCTTTCTTGAATATCTCCTCGCTACGGAAGGCAGTAAAACCACCCATGTTAACGATAGCATCTTTCTTAGAGCTCATTGTCATTGCATCAGCGTAAGTATACATCTCAGCAACGATTTCTTTTATCGTCTTATCTGCGTAACCTTCTTCACGCATCTTAATGAAGTATGCATTTTCAGCAAAACGCGCTGAATCGAACAGTACATAGATGCCATACTTATTTGCAAGCTCACGTACTTCACGTAAGTTCTTCATACTTACAGGCTGACCACCAGCAGTGTTGTTGGTTACAGTCATGATGATCATTGGGATTTGCTCTTTTGGATACTCCTTCAAAACATTTTCCAACTTTTCAAGATCCACATTCCCTTTAAAAGGATGAACTAACGCTGTATCTTTTGCCTCATCGATTGTACAATCGATTGCCTTTGCTTTGCGGAATTCGATGTGACCTTTGGTTGTATCGAAATGCGAATTACCTGGAACAACATCACCTTCTTTCACCAGTACAGAGAATAATACGTTCTCAGCTGCACGGCCCTGGTGAGTAGGTAGGAAATAATCGAATCCTAAAATATCTTTAATGGCATTCTTCATCTTGTAATAAGAAGAAGCTCCGGCATAGCTTTCGTCACCTAGCATCATAGCTGACCATTGCTGATCGCTCATTGCTCCGGTACCTGAATCAGTTAAAAGATCGATAAATACCTGATCGCTTTTCAGATTGAAAAGGTTGTACTTAGCATCTTTAATCCATTGTTCTCTTTCTTCACGAGTGCTGCGACGAATGCGCTCTACCATCTTGATTTTATATGATTCTGCAAATGGGATTTCCATATCACTTAATTTTTTCAGTTAATAATAAAATTACAATTAAATAATTGATTGAATGCGCTTTAATAAAAAAGCATTGAAATAAAATAATAGAAAAAGTAGTTGAGATCCTCAACTAAAAGTGAAAATAGAATTCGTCGCGCTTCTTGATCTGCTTAAAGATCACCTTTCGGGTCACCTTATATTCTTTCCTGTCCATTGATTAAATCATTTAGCATCGCAAAAATAGTTTTTTTTTCAAAATAATGAACCAGACATTAAAACTTTCACTCCCCTTCAGAAGAGTCACATTCTCTTAGTTTTTATAAATTTGACAAAATAAATTAACACCCATGAAAAACTACCAACTCATATTACTTTCATTATTATCCGGTTTATTATTGGCTATTTCGTGGCCATTAAACGGGATTCCGTTAATCTTATTTATCAGCTTTGTTCCATTTCTCTTTATTGAGGATTTCCTATTGAATCACAAGGAAAAGTTTAGCAGGGTTAGCATCCTGTTATTCACATACCCTGGGTTTATCCTTTGGAACGTACTGACAACTTATTGGGTAGGGTTTTCCACTCTATTTGGGGTCTCAATGGCCATCCTGATAAACTCCCTTTTGATGTCTGTGGTTTTTCTGATTTATCATCTGGTAAGAAGAAACCTGCCAAATAGCCGCCATGGATACTTCATTCTGGTCTTCTTCTGGATTGCATTTGAATATTTCCATCTGGACTGGGATTTGTCGTGGCCCTGGCTCAACCTGGGTAATGGTTTTGCTTCCTGGCATAAATGGGTGCAGTGGTATGAATATACAGGTACATTTGGAGGTACTCTTTGGGTTTTAGTCATCAATATTCTTTTATATAAGTCAATTACCAATTTTAAATATAATGAAAAAAGGCAGTTCAAAATCAATGCAACATCAGCAATCATTTCATTTATTTTCCCTGTCATAGTTTCTTTTACTATATACCATACTTACGAGGAGGATCTCAATCCTGTTGATGTAGTAGTAGTACAACCCAACAATGATCCCTATCAGGAACAATACGACCTTCCTCCACATGAAATCATGGAGCGTATATTTAAACTCACAGACCAGGTAATTGACAGTAACGTGCAATTTGTCGTAACACCTGAATCAGCCATACAGGAAATTCCGCTGTGGGAAAATGATCTTTGGCATTCGGTAAGTCTGAATTTATTTGCTGATTACATAAAGGAGTATCCCAACATCAGTGGAATAATCGGAGCTTCTACTTATTACTATTTTAAGGAAGGTGAAGAGCTGACATTAGCCGCACGGAAATTTCCAGATGCCGATGCATACTATGAAGCATATAATACATCCATTTTAATTGAGAACAGTACGGATCTTCAGTTGTATCATAAATCGAAGCTGACACCCGGGGTGGAGCAAATGCCTTTTAAGAAACTGTTTAAACACATTGAAAAATATGCCATCAACCTGGGCGGTACTGTTGGGACTCTTGGAGTAGACACCGAACGAAAACCGTTTCTTTCAAAAGACGGTTACAAAATTGCTCCGGTGATTTGTTATGAATCCATATATGGGGAGTTTATTGGGGGATTTGTTCGTAATGGTGCTCAGGCAATTTTTATTATTACAAATGATGGTTGGTGGCAAGATACTCCCGGCCATAAGCAACATCTTACTTTTGCATCATTGCGAGCTATTGAAACCCGTAGAAGTATTGCCCGATCAGCAAATACAGGTATTTCAGCTTTCGTAAATCAACGGGGAGATATTCAACAGGCAACAGACTATTGGAAATCTGCTGTAATCCGTCAGAAGATCAATTTAAACGATGAACTCACCTTTTATGTGAAATATGGAGATTATCTGGGCAGGACCTCAATGCTTGCCTCTGCCTTACTGATTTTGATTGCCATTGCCCAGGCGTTGAAGAATCGCGGAAAACTCACCCGATAATCCGTAAAAAATTCCTATTTTCGCAGGCTGAAATCTAGCGATTTACAGAATTCTGAACCGGTTTAAAATTTGAATAATGGATTATAATTTTAATGAAATAGAAAAGAAGTGGCAGAAGTATTGGGCAGAGAATAAAACCTTTAAAGCTGAAAATAACAGCGAAAAGCCTAAGTACTATGTCCTGGATATGTTTCCATACCCTTCAGGTGCTGGCCTTCATGTAGGTCACCCACTTGGATATATTGCAAGTGATATTTACTCACGATATATGCGCAACAAAGGCTTCAACGTGTTACACCCAATGGGATATGATGCGTATGGTCTTCCAGCAGAACAATATGCCATTCAAACCGGTACTCATCCTGCCGTAACAACTGAAAAAAACATCGCCCGCTATCGCGAGCAGCTTGATAAAATCGGTTTCTCTTTTGATTGGGACCGTGAAATACGCACCTGTGATTCTGATTACTACAAATGGACACAGTGGACTTTTATCCAGTTATTCAATCATTGGTATAATAAAGAAACTGATAAAGCTGAACATATTGATCAATTGACAGCTCATTTCGAAATAAATGGTAGTAAAGGTATTGTAGCAGCACATAATGAGCATGATACTTTTACAGCTGATGAGTGGAAAGCTAAAGACGAAAAAACTCAGCAGGAAATGTTGATGAATTATCGTTTAGCTTACCTTTCAGAAACCATGGTAAACTGGTGCCCGGCATTAGGCACTGTATTAGCCAATGACGAAGTAAAAGATGGCTTATCAGAACGAGGTGGACATCCCGTTGAACGCCAATTGATGAAGCAGTGGTCATTACGAATCACAGCCTATTGCCAGCGTTTATTGGATGGATTGAATACCATTGACTGGTCAGATTCAATTAAAGAAGTTCAACGCAACTGGATTGGCCGTTCTGAAGGTGCTTCTGTTAACTTTGGAATTAAAGGTTTTAAAAATGACCTAATTGAAATTTTCACCACCCGTCCTGACACTCTTTTTGGAGCAACCTATATGGTTCTTGCTCCAGAGCATGAATTAGTAGAAAAAATTGTTACCGATGATCAGCGTGAAAAAGTAACAGAATACGTTACCTGGGCAAAGAATCGCTCGGAACGCGAACGTATGTCGGAAGTAAAAAAGGTTTCCGGTGTATTTACCGGTGCTTACGGTATCAATCCTCTGAATGGCCAGGAAATTCCAATCTGGATTGCTGATTATGTACTGATCGGATACGGTACAGGAGCTATTATGGCGGTACCTGCACACGATAGCCGTGATTTTACTTTTGCTAAGCATTTCAACCTTCCAATTGTCCAGGTGGTAACTAAAGAAGGTGACGAACTGATCGATCCTGCTGAATGGACTGAGTCATACGATTCCAAAGAAGGAAAGATGATCAATTCTGATTTCATTACCGATATGGAAGTAAAAAATGGAATCCGTTCGGTGATCGAAAAAATTGAAGAACAGAAACTGGGTTATGGCACCATTAACTATCGTCTGAGAGATGCTATTTTCTCTCGTCAACGATATTGGGGTGAGCCATTCCCAATCTATTATAAAGACGGAATGCCTTATCCTTTGGATGAGAGTGAACTTCCACTTACTCTTCCTGAAGTTGATAAGTATCTACCAACAGAACAAGGTGAACCACCTTTGGCTCGGGCAAAAGACTGGGTAAACAAAGATGGTTATCCTTTAGAAACGAACACAATGCCTGGTTTTGCTGGATCAAGCGCATATTATTATCGCTATATGGATTCTCAAAATGATCAGGAATTGGTAAGCAAAGACGCCAACAATTACTGGAAGGCAGTTGACCTTTATCTTGGTGGTGATGAACATGCAACAGGTCACCTTATTTATTCACGCTTCTGGAGTCACTTCCTGTACGATATCGGCATTGCATGTGAAGCTGAACCGTACAAGAAACTAATCAACCAAGGTAAGATACAGGGTCGCTCAAGTTTCGTATATCGCGTAATTGGGACCAACAAATTTGTTTCATTAAACAAACGTAAAGAATACGATACGCAGCAAATCCATGTGGACATCAATATTGTTCATAATGATGTTTTGGATACTGAAGCGTTCCGCAACTGGCTTCCTGAATATAAGGATGCTGAATTTATCCTTGATGATGATGGGAAATACATCTGCGGCTGGGAGGTTGAGAAGATGAGCAAGTCGAAGTACAACGTTCAGAATCCGGATGCTCTGATTGAAAAATATGGTACGGATACTTTCCGTTTGTATGAAATGTTCCTTGGCCCAATCGAAGATCACAAGCCATGGGATACCAATGGTATAGAAGGTGTATTCCGATTTATCCGTAAGTTCTGGAGATTGTATCACGATACAGAGAACAACTTCCAGGTTTCGGATGACCAACCAACAAAAGAAGAATTAAAGGTTCTACATCAAACCATCAAGAAGATTCGTGAAGATATTGAACGATTCTCATTCAATACTTCTGTGGCTCAGTTTATGATCTGTACCAACGAACTAACTTCAAAGAAATGTAATAAGCGTGCAATTCTTGAACCTTTGACAATTTTGATCAGCCCTTTTGCTCCGCACCTGGCCGAAGAACTTTGGGCCGAACTGGGACATAATGAATCGATCAATTATACCGCATTCCCTGAACACAATGAAGAATACCTGAAAGAAAATTCTTTTGCTTATCCGGTATCTTTCAACGGTAAAATGCGATTCAAACTAGAGCTTCCTGCTGATATGTCGAAAGACGAAGTTGAAAAAGCAGCTCTTGCCGCAGAAGAAGCACAAAAATGGCTGGATGGTAAAACTCCAAAGAAGATTATTGTAGTTCCTAAACGAATTATCAATATAGTAATCTAATACAATCAATCCTGACAGGTAGTAAACCTGTCAGGATTGTTTTTATCACACAATTATTCTAAGAAAAACTTCTGAATAGTGTTTAGAAATTGGTCGGTTGGTAAAGGTTTAACAAAATGTGCCTTAAAGCCTGACTTAACAATCTTATCTTTCTCTTGTTCAAGAGCATAAGCAGATTGAGCTATCACAGGGATCGTTGGATTGATTTTCTTTATCCTGCTCATCGCTTCATAACCATCCATTTCAGGCATTTGGATATCCATCAATATAAGATCAACATCTTCATGATCTTGAATGTATTCTACAGCTTTCCTTCCGTTCTGAACCCAGATCAATTCGGCTTCTGTTTTCCTCAATAGGGTTTTAAGGAGTATATAATTGGATTCAATATCCTCAGCGATTAATATTCTTTTATCGTGGAAATTAAATTGATTTACTTTCGATTTGCCCCCAGTCTGAATCCCCTTCCGAGACTGTTCACTTTCTTTATATGGTATTGTAAAATAAAAAGTAGATCCTACATCCTTCTTGGATTCCACCCAAATCTGCCCACCAAATAGTTCAACAAGTTTTTTAGTTATGGTTAAGCCTATTCCTGTCCCTCCATACTGTTTGGTATTAACATCTTCAAGTTGTCTGAACTTTTCAAAAATCAAAGACAGTTTTTGCGATGGAATTCCGATACCTGTGTCCTTCACAAAAAATTCAATCATATAATCATTTGTCAACTTATACCCAACCTCAACAAAGCCTGATTTTGTAAACTTAATGCCATTCTTTATTAGATTAGTTAATATTTTACCAAGATTTGTTCTATCAGCCATAATATTTACTTCAGGCTTATCGATATGAGGTGTAAAACGAAGGTCGATCTTGGTGTTACTGTATTTTTCACTATTCTGAATTATCAAGAAAGTCTCCTTTATTAGCGCATTCAGATCAAAGTTCATCGCTTGTAACTCCTGCTGTTGAGTTTCAATCTTCGAAATATCGACAATATCTTCTATAATTTCGAGTAAATTTGAACAAGAATTGCTAATTAAGCCCAAGTACTCCATTACATCCGGAATCTCAGACTTTGAATCGGATAGCAAGTATGAAAATCCCATAATGGCATTCATCGGTGTTCGGATCTCGTGTGATAAATTTGACAGGAAGGCTGATTTTAATTTATCCGATTCTTCAGCCCTCGCCCTTGCTTCCTTAAGTTTTCGTTCATTTTCAACACGTTCACTAATATCCCGTAGAGACATCACCGTAAACACCTCATCCCTCATAGTTATCCGAGATAAAGAGTATTCAAAAGGAAATTTTGAATGATCCTTTCTAATTCCATAGGCTGTTCGATATTTGTTCCCATTATTCTTTGAAAAAATATCATCAGCCTCAATTCTTTTTCTGATAGGGTTCACATAACTATCACTAATGGCAATATCAAAAAAATCCATGCCAATGGCCTCCATTTCGTGGTAACCAAAAGTTTCACGTGCTGCAGGATTCCAAAAAGTAATCCGGTTTGCAGGATTTAAAACAATGATAACATCATGGACAGCATTCGTGATTTTATTGAGCAACTCTTCACTTTCTTTTAATTGTTGATCTGCAAATATTTTCTCCGATATATCCATAATAAAACTAGATATATTTTCTTTCTCGAATACAGCATTTATAAGAACATGAATAACTGTTCCTGATTGAGTTATCAACTTAGACTCATATCCTTCAACTCTTTTTAATTTTTGAATCCGATCAATAAACTTCTTACTTTCCTCCCTATCAGCATACAAGCGATCAATATTTACCTGCTTCAGAAGGTCCGGATTTTCATATCTCAACATTTCACAAAATCCACTATTTACAAAAATCAGTTCTCCCTCGGTATTAACAATACAAACTCCAATCTGAGCGTTGTCCACCAATTGTTTATACTTATGTTCGGATTCTTCAAAAGAGGTCTGAAATTGCTTCTTCTCTACTGTTTCTAAAAGAAGTTGCCTGGTTCTTTCTTCCACCATTTCTTCCAGATGATCGTTAAAATCTTCCAAATCATCCATAGTTTTCTCCAATTCCTGATTTTTTATCAGGATGGCCTCATAAGTTGATAAAAGATAGTCCATCAGGATTTTTGGAGATGTTTGGATGAACCTTCTTTCCGAAGGAAGAGGAATACTAATCACATGGGTAGATTCAGAATTCGACAGATCTAGTCCTTCACGACAAATTATGTTCTCAACTTTATCTATCAAAAACTTTTCATTTATCGGCTTTGGCATATAATTATCAGCACCGGCTTCAAGCCCATCTATCAGGTGATTTACTTTAGCTAATGATGTTAACAGAATAATCGGAATCTTATTTAACTTTAAATCTTTCTTTAATTCCCTACACAACTCAAGGCCATCCATTTCAGGCATCATTACATCACTGATGATCAAATCAATTTTATACTGTTTTAGTTTTTGCAAGGCCTCTTTTCCATTATTACCAACAACAACACTATACTGATTAACCTCCAGAACGTGCTTGATATGCGTTTGCTGAGTGGGACTATCTTCAACCAGAAGAATGGTTTTTCCAGAATTGCTATCCATAACTATTCACTTTTTAATTGGATCAATTACTTTTTAATACGTTGGGCGCTTAATATTCTGTTGAGAAATTTCATTTAGCTTATTTATGATTTTCTCAGGAGGTAAAATCAAGTCAACTCCTCCTAATTCAATCGCTACTTTAGGCATCCCAAAAACCACACAACTTTTCTCTTCCTGAGCCATGGTAAATGCACCTTTTTCATTCATCACTTTCAGTTCATTCGCCCCATCTTTACCCATCCCTGTTAGAATTATTCCAACTGAACTATCGCCAAACGTTTGCGCGACGCTTCTAAACAAATAAGATACAGAAGGCCTGAGATTATTCTCAGGTTCATCTTTGGTTAACACAATCTCTTTCCTCCAATTCACTCCCATCTGACATCCATCAGGAGCAAGATAAACATGCCCGGGAAGGATCTTCTCTCTATTGCAGGCAATATGTACGGGCAAATTCGAACTATCGTTTAGCCAATCCCTTAAACCTTGAATAAAACCTTCAGCTATATGCTGAACAATCAAAACTGGAAAGGATGTTTGTTTGGATAGTTGTGACAATATTTTCTGAATAATAGGAGGCCCCCCTGTAGAAGCTCCGATCGTAACTAATTCTACTTTTTTTCTTCGAATCCCACTATCCTGATTCTCGATAGGATACGCATTCTCTGTCCGCGTGGCAGGTATTCTTTTAACCAGTTTAACTTCTGACATCACTTTAATGGTATTTATTATATTCGTTACGATCAGTTGATATTCCGGGTCAACAACACTTTTGGGCTTCCCCAAAACACTGAGAGCACCAGCTTGTAGAGCCCGGAATGAGGTTCTTACATCGCGAACATCCCAACTTCCGGTAACAATTACTATTGGTATCGGATCTGTTTCCATAATTTTACGCGTAGTCTCAAATCCATTCATTCGGGGCATATTCACATCCATCGTTATTACATCAGGCTTCTTATTTTTTAAAAATTCCAACGCCTGAATTCCATCATTAACTACTCCCATTATTTTGATATCCGCATCAGAATTCAATGCAAACTTCAGGGTCTCACGCATAACTGGCGAATCTTCAACAATTAGAACCTTTATCATATCGATCTTCTGGTTTGATTATTTAATCCTTTAACAATCTATTATTAAGGAGAAAACTTAAATTAATCGCTTAACTATTTCTAACAAATTCTTCTGGTCAAAACTACTTTTCACGATATATGCATTAGCTCCGACCTCAATCCCTCTTTTTCTGTCTTTTTGTGAACTAAGTGAAGTAACCAGAACCACAGGTAAATCTGCAAGTTTCTTATCTTTCCTAACGTTATCAGTTAAATCAAAACCATTCATAACAGGCATATCAATATCAGAAACCAACATATCATAATTACCCTCTTTCAGCTCCATGAGAGCCTCAAGACCATCAACTTTGGCAGTAACACTATATCCTGCTGATTCCAGAATATTCTTTAACAGCATCCTTGCAGTGATGGAGTCTTCAGCAATTAACACCGAGCTCTTCTTTATAGCCCCTTCTTCCTCTAATGAGGTATTCTGACGGGGGCTATTGATTGAATGAATAGCAGACTGCACAAGATCATCTACGTTCAGAATGGGGACCAACTTCCCAGACCCAAGTATTGTTGAAGCTGCAATATTTCTCACTCTGAACAATTGCTTTCCCAGGCTTTTTACCAAAATCTCCTGTTCATCCAAAACCTCATCCACACAAAATGCGATTTGTTTTTCGGCAGTACTTAATATCAATACCGATAAAAATTCTTCCGGATTTTTCTTACCTCTGGATAATTCAAGAATATCACCCAGATTAACCAATGAGAATGTTTTCCCATCAAGCGTGATTGCCTCCGTGTTTTCCACTGTTTTTATTTCATGCGGAGCAACACGAATAGCTCTCTCCACATTGGCTATAGGTACTATAAACTGCTGACCTGATGAACGAATTATAATACCTTTAAAAGTCGCTAATGCGATAGGTAATATCAGTCGAAATGAAACTCCAGCCCCTTTATTTATGATTATTTCAACTTCTCCTCCTAGTTTCTCTACTTTTTCTTTTACAATAGCTAATCCCAAACCCCGACCAGAGATATCAGTAATTATTGAACTCGTAGAAAATCCTGACTGAAATAAGAAAGATAATACTTCACTCTTACTCAAGCTTTCAACATCTTTTTCGGTAGTAATTCCAGATCTTATCACCGTCCTTTTAATGCTCTCAAAATCAACTCCACCACCATCGTCCGATATAACAATTTCAACTTTACTACTATCGACCTGTGAAATGGTTAGATACACAGTCCCATGTTGAGATTTATCCTTTTGAACTCTGATTTTGGGTGTTTCAATACCATGGTCAACACAATTTCGCATAATATGTATCAACGGATCTTTAATCTCCTCTAAAATCCTTTTATCGATTTCGATTTCGTCCCCCTTAATGAGTAGCTCAACCTTTTTCTCTTTATCATATGCAAGGTCACGGACAATCTTCGGGAAAACGCTCAATAGACTTGAAAACGGCAACATCAAAACACTTTTCACATCTCCAAGTAAGGCATCCACCATCCGATTATGAAACAACTGATCCTCCTTAACAGCAGTAATCAATCCTGAAATTTTCGTTTCCAATAATGAGAAATGTTGCACATTCCAATCCATAAAATCAAGAATCTTTCCCGATTCAGCTTCCTGCCTGTTTACATCTCTTTTATGCTTACTTTGTTTCTCCTTATCCTTTCTTATTCTCTTGATTTCAGGATTAATCCTGGCCCATCGAGCCTTCCATGTTTCAATCAAATCTCTTACTTGCTTTAACTCATCAATTCGTTGTTTTGTAGCCTGCTTTATCGAAATCATTTCCTCCGCCTGAAGGAAAAGTGAATCCAATTTTGAAGTAGAAATCCTAACTGTATTATTCAGATTGGATTTTCTTTCATTGATGATTCTTCCGGGATCTGACAACTCATTAGTTATTGAAGACTGTTCATCACCCTTCTGAACCAGACTTGGAGACTTATCATGCAAGAGATCATTTGTCTGTTCAACCAGATTCTCTCCCTCCTCTTTTTTCAAAAGCCCCTGGAGCTCAGCTATTATCTTAATTACATCTGCTGACTTTCCCTTCTGTGGCGAATTCAGCAAATTATTTATCTCATCAACAGCTTTATGCATTGAATTTAACAGCTCAGGAAACAAACTAAGTTCCTGACTCTTTAAAGAATCGAAAATACTTTCCAATATCTGGCATGTTTTTTCAATATCCTTCATATTGACAGCCCTTGAGGCACCTTTAAGGCTATGAGCTTCCCTAAAAACACTTTCGATTATGGGCTTCTGAAGTTCAACCGAACTTGCTTTCTCAAGAGCCAACAAACCAGAACTCATCGTTCTTATATGCTCTTCGGCTTCTATCCGAAAAGTTGCTATTAGTTTCTTAAGAAACTCATCTTCTTTTTCTCCCATAATAGCATTTCCTATAGTTTATACCGTTCAACAAGACCCTGAAGTTTGTTACTGAAATTTTCAAGATCCTTCACCGAAACCTGTAATTGACGGGCTCCGGCTATACTTTGTGTTGTGGCCTCTTTAATATTAGTTGTAGCAGAACGAATCTGATCCATCCCAACAAATTGCTGCTGACTGGAAGCTGCAATTTGTATAGCTGCGTTTGTAGCCTCTTCAATATTAGAAGCCAGATCACGAATTGAACTACCGGCGGTAATCGCCTTCTCAAGTCCTGTTTCTACAACTTTCCCACCTTGTTCTGTTGCCATTACTGCGGCACTTGTAGCCTTTTGGATATCATTTAAAATACCCCTGACTTTACTTGTAGCCTCCTTAGATCTTTCAGCCAGACTTTTCACTTCCTGAGCAACTACAGCAAAACCTTTTCCCTGATCACCAGCTTTAGCAGCTTCAATTGAAGCGTTCACGGCAAGTAGGTTTGACTGTTCTGCCAAACTCTCCACTGTTGAAATAATCTCTCCAATAAACTGACTCTGTTCACTAAGAGTTACAATATTTTCAGCGATGGATTCTGTATGATCTTTTATACTCTCCATACCTTTTATGGCCTCATTCACCGACTCTTCACCAAGCTGAGAAGTCTTATAAGTAATCTTTGAATCTTCTGAGACCTTTTTAGCTTTCTCACTGGAAAGTTTGGCTGACTGGTTCACTTCTTCAACAGTAGCTGACGTTTCAGTGACAGATGATGCTGTTTCTTCGGAAGCTGCTATTAGCTGTGACAAAGTCGTGGATATTTCGCTTGATGTAGATATCAAAGTAGCAACGCCTTCACGAATATCACCTATTTGTGTCCGCAAATTGATGACCATTACTGACAACACCTGCCCCATAATATCTTTATCAGATTGGGGGGTTATTTGAGTACTTATATCACCATCAGAAATTTGCTTTGCTAGTATTGCCACATTATTAAGAGATGAATGCATCCTTGAGAATGAGCTTACCAGCTTACCTACTTCATCACTCCTTCCATTACTTTGGATATTGATATTTAAATTCCCCTCAGCAATCTGATCTGCCATTTGGGTCAGATTGTTTAAAGGCTTAGAGATATTCTGAGCGATTATTGTTCCGATAATTGTTAATGCTATTATCGAAATTGTGACAAAAAAAATTGTTAATACCTGTGAAGCTTCTGCTTTATTTCTTGAATCCAGATGCCTTTGACTTAACAACTCCCTCTCAGCATTTTCAATTTCGTAGGTCATTCTGCGAAGCTCATCCATGATTTGCTTTCCTACATCCGTACTAACAACCGCAAGAGCATCTTCAAACCCCTTCTCTTTTCTAATGTTTATTGCTTTTTCCAGTTCATTAATCTTCTGTTCTATTATTGGTTCCAACAAATCCAGCCTCCTTTGTTGACTTTGATTATCCATGGTCTTTTCCCTCAGATCCTGCATCGCATCTGAAAGTTCAATTTTCCCTGAAATATAGGGTTCGAGATAACTATTCTGCCCTGTTAACAAGAATCCTCTTTGCCCGGTTTCCAGGTCTTTTAATTCCGAACGAACCGTTTTGACATGTTCAATTACTTCATAAGTATGGGATACCCAATCACTCGTTTGAACAAGCATGGTGGTATTTCTGAAGGTAATTACTCCCACAATCAGAAATAACATTAACGCAACAGCATATCCTATTGCAATTTTTTTACCGACATTTAGGTTAAATTTCATGGGTGTTTCTCCTATTATTATTTTATAACTCATTTTTTTGATCAACAACTAAATTCCTATCACTAAGAATCTTCAAAGCATCAAGAATCACAACCTGATCCGGGGTGACACCTTTTAAAAATTCTTTCCTTATTTCGGTTAGGGTAGGTAACGATGTTTGAATTTCACTTTGAGGGATATAACGAACACTGTTTATGGAGTCTGCCAAAATTCCGAAAGTCATTTGTTCTCCGCTATCATTATTTCCATCATGCAGAATAATAACCTTATTCGCACTACTTATTCCTTTTTGTGGCAACTGGAAAAATTCCTTTAAATCAATGACAGAATAGATTTGACCGTGAACATTAATTATTCCAAGAACGAATGATGGTGTACAAGGTACCGGGGTAACATCAATTAAACTACAAACCTCACTAATATACTTTGTCTCTACACCATACACTTCATGAGCCAATAAAAATTCCACAATTTCAATTCTATCTTTCACCAGTTCATTTTTTGGAACTTTAGAAAGAATCCGGGCTCTTTGCCTCAAGATACTATCTACATCTTGTCTCGATAAAGATTCCGAAAGACTTACCTTCTCTTCGGTCTCCGGAGCTTTTTCTATGTATAGATCTTTTTTTCCCATTACTTTATGATCTAATTATATGATATCCTTTTTATACTCGGACGCCTGCAAAATGGTTTTAATAATTTTAGAAAGTCGCCCCGCAGTCATCCCTTCCGAGTCGACCAGAATTGTCTCAGGATCTTTTTTATCCAGAATCGAAAGTGCATTAAAAAACTGCTTTCTGGCCTCATCTGTTTTACCAATTTGCTGAAGGATTGTCGCCAGGGTAAAGTAGGATAGTTCAAAGTGGGGGTCTAAATATATCGTCTGATGCAGAGCACTGATAGCCTTCTTCACCTCTCCCTGCTCTTGAAGAATTGTTGCCAGTAGAAAATGAAGATCACGCCTTAGATTGTCATGCTTGATTGCTTGCTTACATCTATTCAAAGCATGGGCTAAATCACCCAAATTCGCATATGCTTTTGAAATCAGTGCTTGCACATCAGCAGTTTCTGTTCCTTTTGGATCAACTGACTTAATTCGTGTTATCACCTCTTTATACAGCCCCTCCTTATATAAGTTCAGGAGTTCACCATACAAATTACCATTGGGGATTTCAGGTTGCTTCTTAGCGCTTACTCTAGTTTCGCATGATTTTCTTCTCTCATTAAATTCAACTTTCTTTTTTTTAAGGTCAATCTTTTTATCCGAGGTCTCTCCAGTCATATTATACCTGATTCCAACGGAGGATTTGCTTGGGGATGTTTTCTGATACAAAATAGCATTCGGAAAATGAACAGCTGAAAAATCATGAAAGAGGTTGGCCGACGCCTCACTGGGACTCGATATCACCCATCCATTTTCAAGAATTGAATTATAAATCTTCTGAATGATTTTTTTCTTCCAACAATCTGTGAAATACATAAGTACATTCCGACAAAGAACAATATCCATTGCATTCGTATTACTAACCAGTGTAGGAAATGAATCTTTTGCAAGATTGAGATATGAAAAACTAACAAGATCCTTAACAAGTGATATCAACTCATATTCTTTATCATTCTTTCTATGGAAATAAGTGTTTTTAATATTCTCAGACACACCTCTGAATGACCATTCTGTATATACTCCTCTTTGAGCCTGGTCTAATGCTGCTGTATTTATGTCAGTCCCCAATATTTGAATATTCCAATCTCTGATGTCCGGAATTAATTTATGCAATAAAATTGCCAGAGTATAAGCTTCTTCTCCTGTTGAACATCCGGCACTCCAGATTCTCAGGCACTTCCCTTTAGAACGCTTTTGCTGTATTAAATCGGGAAGTATTATCTTTTCAATTGTATTAATTACATTTCGATCCCTGTAAAAATATGTTTCCCCAATGGTTAGGTTCGTCACAAGAACATCAATAATTCGTTGGTTAACGGGTGTCTTTAACAGGGTATCGATGCAATCATCGGGGTGATTATATCCTAATTCGTCAGTTATTTTAATAAGCCTCCTTATTAACTCATCCGTCTTTTCCTCAGGAAAGTATAAACCAAATTCACCTGAAATAAAATTCAGGAAGTGATTCAGAGATTCTGTTTGAATTTTTGTATTCATTCACTTTGAATTTTAAGTGACCTAGGTAACTCTTTCACATCCTCATTCTTTATCTCAGCCAACTCATCAAACTGCAATTTTTCATGAGGCAAGAGGAAACGATCCAAACTATAGATCAATACCATTTCATCTTCAATTTCCACTATTTCATCAATTTGCTTATCAAAAGCTTCAAATCCCTTTGCTGAATTTACTTTTAGCTTTTTGTTGCCTTGAGATGTCCCACATATTTGATCAACAAAAAAAGCCAACGTTGAAATATTCGATTTAGCAATGATGATATAATCACTAAGCTCAATTAATTTTGATCTTAATTGAAGTTGATTTCGGATATCAATCACAGGTATAATTCTTCCTCCGAAATTCAAAATTCCCATAATATTTTTGGATATAGCTGCAATTCGGGTAATTGCTACAGCATTTACAACTCTCTCAACTTGTGATACAGGTAGTGCATATTTCTGATCATTAATCTTAAATGTTAGGTATTCCTTTGGTTCTTCCATGGTTTCTACAATTGCCTGCAACGACCTATAAATAATAGAATTATTAGTAAAATAGTATCCCGCAAGAGCAGGTTAGACCTGTTTTTCATCTATATATTCACACAGAATAATTCTATGTTTTATGAAAGACCTGTTTCCAGGTTTTGAGAAGTTCGCTCAAACAAAAGCACCAAAACACCTGTTAATAATTATTATTCAAGCCTTTGAAATATTCATACTTTTTAGAGCAGAATTCTAAAGATAATAATTACCACCTGAAATATCAAGTATTATTCAACATTCAAAATATGTATTTGATCAATTATCATTAAAATGATAACAATCCGGAGTTCTACGGTATAACCCATTTGATTCGCCTCATATTAGACCAGACATACAGCATGCAATCATGCCTGTTTTTTATAAAAACTAAAAAGAATAACCTAAGCTGAAATTAGAATGCATTTATTAACTTTACGCCCTAAATTTGTGCACAGGCATTTTTTTGAAAACAATCATAAAATCAAATCGATATGTACGATAAATTTCAGGCACACATGCAACAAGAGCTGGCTGATATTGAATCAGCCGGATTATATAAAAGCGAGCGTATTATTGTTTCTCCTCAGGGAGCAGAGATTGAAGTGAATACAGGGCAGAAGGTTTTAAACTTCTGTGCGAATAATTACCTGGGGCTTTCTAACAACCCTCAGTTAATCGAAGCTGCAAAAACGGCATTGGACAGTCATGGTTATGGCATGTCTTCTGTACGTTTCATTTGTGGCACAGGTGACCTTCACAAAGAACTGGAGCAGAAAATAGCTGATTTCTTTGGCACTGAAGACACTATTCTTTATGCTGCTTGTTTTGATGCAAACGGTGGCGTTTTTGAACCACTATTAACTGGTGAAGATGCAATCATTTCTGATTCATTGAACCATGCATCCATCATCGATGGTGTTCGTCTTTGTAAAGCTGCACGATATCGTTATGCTAACGCTGATATGGCTGACCTTGAAGAGAAGCTAAAAGAAGCTCAGAAAAACCGTTTCCGTTTGATCGTTACTGATGGTGTATTCTCAATGGACGGTAATGTAGCTCCTATGGATAGGATCTTCGAACTGGCTGAAAAGTATGATGCGATGGTTATGATCGACGAATCTCACTCTGCAGGTGTTGTAGGTAAAACCGGTCGTGGTGTTACCGAACTACATGACTGTCGTGGTAAAGCTGAAATCATTACTGGTACATTAGGAAAAGCTTTCGGTGGTGCTATTGGTGGTTTTACTACAGGTAAAAAAGAAATCATTGATATGCTTCGTCAGCGTTCTCGTCCATATTTATTCTCTAACTCAATTCCTCCAATGGTAGCTGCTGCTGGTATCAAAATGGTTGAGGTGATGAGTGAGACTAATGAATTGCAAGATAAGCTTCATGCAAATACAGAGTATTTCAACGCAAAAATGACAGCTGCGGGTTTCGACATCAAACCTACTCAATCGGCTATTTGTGCTGTAATGCTTTATGACGCAAAGCTTTCTCAGGAATTTGCTGCTAAGCTTCTTGAAGAAGGTATTTATGTTATCGGATTCTACTATCCTGTTGTGCCAAAAGGTGCTGCACGTATCCGTGTACAGCTTTCTGCTGCTCATGAACAAGAGCATCTAGACAAAGCTATTGCTGCTTTCACTAAAGTTGGTAAAGAGCTTGGGGTTCTTCCAACAGAAGGTGGTTGCTGCTGTGGTGGAAACTGCTAATAGGAAAACTATAAATACAAAAAACGCCGAAGTTATCTTCGGCGTTTTTTGTATAAATCAATATCTCCTTATTTGTTTACCCTCGAACTCATCTGGTCAAATATATCCTGATACTTTCTCAGAACACGATCCCATTCTCTGAATAGCTCATCCCTTTTCACACTGGTAGCAGCTCTTCTTGACTCTTCACTTACCAGCTTCACCTTATAAGTTAATGGATCTGTATCTCCAAGTTTAATAATAAAACGTGTACGAATCGTATTTTGCTGGAATGATTGTACTTCCCATGCAGTACGAAGGTAACCTGTTTCCCGATCGGTAACTTCAATTACATCAAAGTATTGCATAACAATCTGGCTCATCAACTTCCATGCATCCAGTTCGTCCATAGTTGTTTTAACATCAATATCTACGTTGGCTACATCGGTTTGTATAGATGCATCATACGCATCGTCACGACGCATTTCAACATAATATGTTTTTGGAGGAGATGCTGCATTTTTCTTATTACAAAACGTAATGGTTTCACTTAAAAATCCAACCTTCTGAACTTTCACTGTTACGCATGAATTACTCATGACGATCACTTCAACCTGCCCTGAACCCATCATTTTTCCATCAACGATAATCTTAGCATCCTGTTCGGAGGTACTTATCTGAATTTTCTTTTTACCAGCCATTACTGTGCCGGAAACAGCCAACACCAAGAATGATGTTAGAACAATGCTTAAAAACTTTTTCATGATTGTTAGTATTTGTTAATTATTTATATTCAAGATGGTCAATCTTTATAATTCAAACTATTAGATCATATAGTTTGTTCAGTTTTGGTTAATTGGAGGATAAATATCGGAATAATAATTCAAAATCCCATATTTGATCCGGAAAGCTTCATAAAACAATTCAATTCTCATGAGTTTTGAAAGTCATGAGAATTGAATAATATGTGGTCCTATATTAAGGAAACTTAGGATATTTACTAAAGTCCGGATCACGCTTCTCAAGGAATGCATGCTTTCCTTCCTGAGCTTCATCAGTCAGATAATAAAGCAAAGTTGCATTTCCTGCGAATTCCTGAAGACCAACTTGTCCATCTAATTCAGCATTCATTCCCAGTTTGATCATACGTAAAGCCATAGGACTACGCTTCATCATGGTTTTACACCATTCAACCGTCTCATCTTCCAGTTTGTCAAAAGGAACCACTGTATTTACCAGCCCCATATCAAGTGCCTCCTGAGCTGTATACTGCTTATTCAGGAACCATATTTCACGGGCTTTTTTCTGGCCTACAATTGCAGCAAGGTAAGAAGATCCAAGTCCAGCATCAAAAGATCCTACCTTAGGACCGGTTTGTCCGAATTTCGCATTATCAGAAGCGATTGTCAAATCACAAACCACATGTAAGACATGGCCTCCACCTATTGCATAACCATTAACCATAGCTAAAACTGGTTTAGGCATTGAACGGATCTTGCGCTGTACATCCAACACATTCAAACGTGGAATACCATCTTTTCCGATATATCCACCTTTCCCTTTCACATTCTGATCTCCACCACTGCAAAAAGCTTTATCACCTTCACCGGTCATGATAATAGTATACACTTCCTGATCTTCACGACAGATATCAAGAGCTACAGCCATTTCAGTAGTAGTCGTCGGAGTAAAAGCATTGTAAAATCTGGGACGATTAATTGTAATCTTAGCAATCCCTTCCCAGAATTCGAGTTTGATTTCCTCAAACTCATGCATCGATTTCCAGTCTCTTTTGCTCATATAATTGTTATTTTTTGTTTCGTATTTTCAGGTTTTTGAAATAATCCTTAAGAACCTTCGCATTGAGTCGATCAGGAGTTTTCACCTCCAAGACCACTGGTGCATCCTGATCCAGATAAACCAGATTCAATGTTTGTTCGAGTTTCTCAATATGGTCACAAAGATAATGCTTCACGCCAAATGCCTCAACTAGTTTACTGATATCAACCAGATGTGGTGTCACAAAATAGGTGTCCAACTCACTCGCTTGCTCCGGACCATCAATAAAACGAAAAATTCCACCTCCACCATTATTAATTACTATAATCCTGAAGTTTTTATTCAAATGCTTATTCCATAAAGCATTCGAATCATACAGAAAACTAATATCGCCAGTAATCAATGTTACAAAATCATCAGACATATATGCCGCACCTGCAGCTGTTGACACCGCTCCATCTATCCCACTTGTGCCCCGGTTGCTGTAGTACTTCAGGCAACGCATGGGTTTAAATAGTTGTGCATAACGGACAGGCGTACTACTCGCCAATTGAAGCTGACTATTTTCCGGAATCCTGTTCAATATTCGTTGAAAAACTTTCAGGTCGGAATATTCACAAGTTTCCAGAAATTGTTGATGGTAATTCTCGGTTTGCTCATCTTTTTGTTTCCAAACCGAATAATAATCACTCCCATTATCTCTTATAAATGGTAACAAATCACGGATAAATGATTTCGGACAAACCTGTATATTCTTTGTCAAACTTTGGTAAGTATCCAGATGTGTACGCTCTTCATCAATATGCCAATGCTGTACTGGTTTATTCTTTCTTAAAAATGCCTTAATCTTTTTAGAAACAACATCCCGTCCAATGGAAATTAACAGATCCGGTTTAAAATCACCAATTTCATTTTCATTAAGTGAACTAATTATCCGATCGGTACAATCCATAAAACGTTCACCGTGTAGATTGGAAGTTCTTTCTGTTAGAACTACCACCGAATTTTGATCAGCCAGACACTCTAAAAGCTGATTCAACTCTTTATCGAACGGAATCATTCCAGTAAGAATCAATGTACGTTTTGAACGATACAATTCAGCTGCAAGTGATTTAACAGCTTCTTCTGTCAGCTTCCTTTCAAAATCCGTGTTAAGTATCGCTACCTGTTCAGGAAATCCTTCTGAACTCATATCATATAAAGGCTCTCGCAAAGGAATGTTTAGATGTACCGGCCCAAAACTCCCTGAACAGGATCTATTATAGGCCTCCGATGCTATGCGTGCATTATATCTTAAACTGTCTGAATCACTTGCTTCCTGAATGAATTCATATGATGCTTTCACATAATTCCTGAAAATATCACGTTGCCGGATAGACTGCCCCTCCATTTGATCAATCCACTCTACAGGACGGTCGGCAGTAATTGCTATTATAGGAATCCCCTGATAGAACGCTTCCGCTAAAGCAGGGGCATAATTTAAAGCTGCAGTACCTGAAGTACAAACAACAGCCACTGGTTTTCGCAACTGCTGAGCCATCCCCAAGGCGAAGAAACTAGCCGAACGCTCATCAACGATACTTAAGCATTCTATTTCCTTATGAGCAGAAAAAGCCAATGTGATGGGAGCATTACGTGAGCCCGGAGATACAATAACATGACGCAAACCAAGCTGCGCCATAATTTCCACCATTTGATTTACGCTGTATTTATCAGTAAGCATAAAAAAGTTGTTTCAAAAATTAACATTCAAATCTACGATATGTTCTCGAGCGCATCAAGCAGCGTATGTGATTTAATAATTGTTTCATTCCATTCTTTCTCTGGTTCGGAACGTGTGGTTATTCCACCTCCGATGTAAAGCATTTGCTTCCCTGTCAATAGCTTCATACATCTGATGTTTACAAACAGATGTGTGACGGAATCTGAGTCAACGGGGCCCAGAAAGCCTGAATAATATCTTCTATTATGGTCTTCTACACTTTTTATCAAACTTTTAGCTGCAGTTTTTGGCAAACCACATACTGCAGGTGTAGGATGTAGATCCTGTAAAATTGCCTTTAACTTTTGTGGTTGTTCCGGTTTTAGAGCTTCGAAACGGGTTTTTAAATGCATTACATTTCCGGCGTAATAATCATCTGGCCCATGCTTTCTATAACCAACCTGATGGGATTTGAAAATTTGCTCAATATATCGGGTTACCAAATCCTGTTCTTCAAATTCTTTTGCAGTCCAATCACGACTATCCTTTAAAGCTTTAGTCGCTGCGACAGAAACCGTCTGCATGATATCTCCTGAAATCCTCAAAAGGGTTTCCGGTGTAGCCCCCACCCAGGTTTCTCTTCCTGGAATGTGAATCATATAGACAAAGGCCTGAGCATATTTCATGGCCAGTATACTCAATAATTGAAATGGATTTTCCAGCTTATCAGCACGAACATGAACTCTCGAAAGAATCGCCTTTTGCGCTTTACCTGTTTTCAACTCCTGAATTAAAGCAGTAATCCGATTATAATAGGAACTATAATCATCAACCGTATCAACTCCTCCAGATGTAAATAGATAATCTCCATGCAATTCTATTTCATTCAATTGCTCAGAACTAATTTTCATCAGTTGATCAGATGAGATAAAATAAGCAGGAATATCATCTTCAACTTCATAGGGATAAAACACAAACCCTCTTTGATTAATGAAATCAAAAGAATGAACACTCATAACCTCACCTGTGATGAAACTGAATTCATCTTCTCCCGGCATGCGATAAAAAGCAAAGGCCTTTGACTCCTTTATCAACTGCTTAATATACTCAGGTTTATTTCCCATTTAAATCTTTATGTTCAGCAATAAAGTTAGTCAAACGGGTTACCGAAACCAATTGTTCATCATCATTCGAGATTCGGATCTCAATTACATGTGTACTATTACCTTTATGAATAAAAGTGGCTTTAGCCCAAACATTGCCATGCCGTACTGCTTTTACATGATTTGCATTAATTGTTATACCACGAACTGCAAATCTCTCAGGATCAATCATGATTCCTGATAAGGCGCCTCCAACCGTTTCAGCTAAAGCAAGTGAAGCCCCTCCATGCATAATACGATTGGGTTGATACAATTTCTCAGAAACTGGCATGCGCGCAATCAGATAATCATCCCCAGCTTCCGTAAACTCAATATCCAACAATTCAACCATGGTCCCTTTACTCCATGCATTCAACTGCTCCAGTGAAAAAAAATGTTTTGCCATAAGCGCAAAGATAATGATTCATGCCGAGATGGTCCTATGCTTCCGTTTTTGACAAACAGCCAGTGATCTCTCTTCATTCTTAAGCCCTTAGACTTTATACTTCATTAACAATCTTAAAGACTATTTATCACCAATCCAATCAACTATTTAACTATTTTTGCGCCCATGATTAAAATTGGAGATACAATCATATCGGACGATATTATTGAAAGGCATTTTGTATGCAATCTGGAAAAATGCAAAGGTGCTTGTTGTGTTGAAGGTGATGCTGGCGCACCCGTTGAAACTGAAGAAATTGATATTCTGAATGAATATATTGAAAAGATCAAGCCATACATGACTGAGGCCGGAAAGGCTGTTATAGAAAAAGAAGGCGTTTATGATTATGATACAGATGGAACATTAGTCACACCTTTGGTAAATGGTGCTGAATGTGCATATGTGGTTCTTGAGAATGGAGTTACTTATTGTGCCATCGAGAAAGCCTTTAACGAAGGTGTAATTGATTATCGCAAACCCATATCTTGTCATTTGTATCCCATCCGCATTGTTGAATATGCCATGTATGATGCCCTGAATTATCACAAATGGCCAATTTGTAGTGATGCCTGCGCCTTTGGTGATGAACTGAAAGTTCCTATTTACAAATTTGCCAAACCAGCACTTCTGAGAAAATATGGTCCTGATTGGTATACTGAACTGGAAAGTTTGGCCGAAAGCAAAGCCATTGAAGGCAATCCAATATAAAAAAAATCCCGAAACTAAAGCTTCGGGATTTTTTATTAAATTTTTAGATTAACTATGCTCCGGCGGTTTCATCAGCCACACGCTGGGTGATCTTCCCTGCAGCCATAGTTCCCAACTCCTTATCCATGTGGAAGAATCCACTTTCAGTTTCACCAGCCAAACGCATTTGATCAAGTATACCACTAAAAGTACTCTCTTCTTCAATTTGCTCTTCAATATACCAACGAAGGAAGTGACCAGTTGTATGATCTTTCTCCTGAAGGGTAACATCATAAAGCTCATTTATTGATTCAGTAACAAACTGCTCATGTTTGTATACTTCTTCAAACAAATCTAAAAGCGATTTGAACTCATGATTCGGAGCTTCCAAAGGTAACAACTGAGCAAAACCACCACGATCATTCACATACCCCATTAGTTTCTGCATATGCATACGCTCTTCATTAGCCTGCTCGTACATATACCTTGCGGCACCAGGATAACCATTCGATTCACACCAAGAGGCCATAGCCAGGTAAATACGTGATGAATGTTCTTCTTTTCTGATCTGCTCTATAATTGCTTTTTCAACTCTTTCTTTTAACATGGTTTTATATTTTTATGATTGATTCTGATTTTAGAGTTCAACAAATTTAAAAAACTAAAGTTTAGATTCACGTGTTAGATTCATTCTAAATTAACAACTTACATGTAAACTACTCATACCTAACATCTATTCTTTCCATTACTTATATCGATTAGCTCTCAGATAGCTTTAATTCAAGCATTATGAATAATTTTAATAAGTTCTAACTCTTTTTCATATTTTCGCCTTAAACTCGAAAACCAATATAACATGACAACCAAATTCACCAATCTTGGAATGGCGGGCCTTGCACTGGCAGCATGTACATCTTGTGAAAATGCAGATACCAAACGCGATGCAAAAGCCCCCAATGTAATAATTGTCTTTGCTGATGATTTAGGATATGGTGACTTAGGGTGCTTTGGTTCTGAAAACATACAGACTCCACATCTGGATCAAATGGCCAATGAAGGAGTGAAATTTACAAACTTTTATGTATCACAGGCCGTTTCAGGAGCCTCCCGTGCGAGTCTGTTAACCGGATGTTATTCAAATCGTATCGGACTATTAGGAGCTCCAAATCCTTTTGCTCGTCATGGTATTAATGAAAATGAGACGACTATAGCCGAATTGGTCAAACAAAAAGAATATTCTACGGCTATATTTGGAAAATGGCATCTGGGGCATGAGAAAAAATTCCTTCCAACAAATCATGGTTTTGATGAATATTACGGGATCCCCTACTCCAATGATATGTGGCCTAACCACCCTGAAAAAATGGGATTCCCACCACTACCAATGATTGAAGGTACTCATATGGTAGATACAATAACCGACCAATCAATGCTCACAACGCAGTACACTGAACGTGCGGTTGATTTTATCAAAAAAAACCATGCTGATCCATTCCTGTTGTACGTAGCTCACAGCATGCCACATGTCCCTCTTGCAGTTTCAGACAAATTCAAAGGAAAGTCAGAACAGGGGCTTTATGGAGATGTGATTATGGAAATTGACTGGTCAGTGGGGGAAATTCTGGGGGCTCTCAAAGACCATCATATTGATGATAATACTCTGGTTATTTTCACATCAGACAATGGACCATGGCTATCTTACGGGAATCATGCTGGCACAACCGGACCACTACGCGAGGGAAAAGGAACTGCCTGGGATGGAGGTCAACGTGTACCTTGCATTATGTGGTGGCCGGAAACAATTCCTGCGGGATCACAATGTGCAACGCCTGCTATGACAATAGATCTCTTACCAACAATTGCAGATCTGGCTCAGGCAGAACTTCCTGAACGGAAGATTGATGGAAAAACCATTCTTCCTTTAATTAAAGGTGAAAGTGATCAATCTCCACATGAAGCCTACTATTTCTACTATGGAGAAAAACTGAACTGCGTTTTAAAAGATGATTGGAAATTACACTTACCGCATGGATATCGTACCTTGAACGGTCGTGACGGGGGAAAAGACGGACAACCAGCATTATATGATTATGTATATACCGACACTGTTCTTTATAATCTTAAAAATGATATCGGAGAAAATACAGACCTGAAAGACCGATATCCTGAAATAGTTAAAGACCTTGCCAAACACGCAGATAGCATGCGCATGATTCTTGGTGATTCAGATATGCAGGGATCAGAGATCAGAAAACGTGGATACATTGATGGGTACACGATTGATACAATACACATCGATCATCTGGCAAAGGATAAAAATATTAGTCTGAAAAATCGTTTCACTCCCCGATATTCTGGTGGTGGTTCAAAAGCATTGGTTGATGGGGTCTTAGCAACTTCCGACTTCAGGGATGGACATTGGCAAGGATATCAGCAAAATGATCTGATTGCTACAATTGATTTGAAAAAAGTAAATCCAATATCTTCAGTCAGTTTTAATTATTATGAAGATAAGTCTGCCTGGATATTCCCACCACAAGGAATTGAAATCCAAGCTTCGATTGATGGCCGGAAATTTATCGATGTCAAAACTGTATCAAAAGAAGATATTCTAACTGAAAAACCATTTGATAAAAACGAAATCAGACTTTCGCTAAATCCCATTAATGTCCGTTATATAAAGATTCGGGTTAAAAATATGGGGCTTTGCCCTAAAGGACATCCTGGAGAAGGTAAGCCTGCTTGGTTGTTTGTTGACGAGCTATACATAAGATAATTATTGAAAAAAGATACTTTCGATCACTTTTCAAGCACAGATACAATATCTAATAGTCTATATTTGCAATTTTTTGTAACTACAAGCATCTTGTTTTTTTATTATGACTATTAATTTTAAATTTATTTTAGTTTACTTTCTCTGCATAGTATTATTATTTAGTAGCTGTGCATCTCCTTATCACCTAAGAAAAGGACTTGACATAGAAACCTTAAAGGTTTACGTTCATTACAGTGAACGATATAACGAAAATGATATAACCAAATCGTACGAGCAAATTAACAAAAGTGTTGAAAGGTTCAATCAGGAGGATCATTCTTTCGATATTAAACTCGCATATACACCAGGGGAAAGTGATTTCATTGTTGAGATGCGAAGTTTTAACTATGCTACTCGCAAAAATCAGACAACATGTTTCATCTTGAGTGCTGTAGGTCTGCTTGCTCTGCCAATTACCCTTTATAGTGTTGGCTCTTCATTTATATTCGGATTCTACATTACCCCTGGAGACAAAACCAATATCATGCTAAAACCCACCCCAGAATTACAAGAAACTCCAGTATTTATACCAGCTCCCTTGAGAACCTTTGCAGGTTATTTTAGTAGTAAGGAAACGCATATTCAACAACACTACAACAAGCTGCATGAACATTTCTATAGATGTTGGTGTAATTTCGAAAGAGAGTACAATAGAAAGAAATAAAACTGAAACAACCTTACAGTTTAATGTCCTTTACATTTAGCTGTAAGGTTACATTGCCATTCCATTCATTTTCTTCAATATGATAACAAATATTAAAGGGCAAACTCTTAGAGATATCTGAGTAATGTTTACCCATTTGGAATGCAATTGCAGGTACTGGCATACTAGAACGTTCCGGATAGATCACGTTCATCTTTAAATGGTTCTTACCAACCAAACGTACATATCCTGTATCAACAACACTCTGCGACATAAATACCGGAGCCATATTCCCCGGACCGAATGGTGCAAATTGTCTTAATATTCTATAAAATTTTCCATTCACTGAATTCAGATCCAACTCCAAATCAATCTCAATTTCAGGAACCAATTGCTTATCTGTTATGGTCTCTTCAACAATTTTTTCAAATCGTTTTACGAACTCATCAAAATTTTCAGGCTTTATAGATAATCCAGCTGCATACTTATGACCTCCGAAATGCTCCAGCAAATCACTACAAGCATCAATGGCATCATAAATATCGAAATCCTTAACCGAACGAGCTGAACCAGTAATTAAACCATTGGAACGGGTAAGAACAATCGTTGGTCTGTAATAGGTTTCAGTTAATCTTGAAGCAACAATACCAACAACACCTTTATGCCATTCAGGATTATAAACAACCGTTGATTTGGCATTCAATATATGTTCGGTATTTGCAATCATATCCAAAGCTTCTTCTGTCGCTGTATGATCAAAATTCCGACGCTGATTATTGAAGTCATTAATATGATTCGCTATAGCATCCGATTCTTCAATTGTATTTGCGACCAAAAGCTTCACAGAGTTATTCCCACTCTCGATACGTCCGGCAGCATTAATGCGGGGGCCAATCAAGAATACAAGATCACTAATTGTTATCTCGCGATTGAAAATAAATTCTTTATTTCTGGCCGCTTCACGGGTAATCTTTCCATATTTTAATACGGATTCAACACCTGCTCTTGGATTGGTATTAATAATTTTCAAACCAAAATGAGCCAATATTCTGTTTTCACCAGTTACCGGAACAATATCAGCAGCAATACTCACTGCAACCAAATCCAGATATTTTTCAAGTTCGCTAAACTCAATCCCGTTTTTTAAGGAATAAGCCTGAGCAAGCTTGAAAGCCACACCACAACCCGACAACTCCTTATATGGATATTCACAATCATCACGCTTGGGATCAAGAACTGCAGCAGCTTCGGGCAAGCGGTCACCAGGTCTGTGGTGATCACCAATGATAAAATCGATGCCCTTTTCCTTGGCATACTCAATCTTCTCTATCGCTTTAATCCCACAATCAAGTGCGATAATCACACTAAATCCTTTTTCTTGTGCATGATCAATTCCCTGGTAAGAAACGCCGTAACCTTCTGAATATCGATCTGGAATATAGAAATCAACCTGATCATAAATGCTGCGAATAAAGGTATACATTAAGGAAACAGCGGTTGTCCCGTCTACATCATAATCCCCATAAACAAGGATCTTCTCATTATTCAAGAAAGCTTTTTCCAAACGGGCTACTGCCAGATCCATATCTTTCATTAGAAAAGGATCGTGGAGCATTTGAAGTGTAGGTCGAAAAAAGGTCTTTGCACCTTCAAAACTTGAGATACCGCGCTGCACTAACAAAATAGCCAGGTTCAAATCAATGTTCAATTCCCCGGCTAATCTATTAACTAATTCAGAATCACCTTTTTCTTTAATAATCCAACGCTTTTCCATGCTACCTATTTTCGCGGGGTAAAGGTACTAATATTAAGTTACAAACTTAACGATAACTTATTTTTTACAACATCATTTACCCTAACAATTGTTAATAAGCTGAAATAAAACTAAATAAACACACGCTGTAACTTCGTATATGTTCACAAGTTCTAGAACCAAGAAAAATCAGTTATTTTCGGTTTTAAAAAGTGGTTCTTATCGCTTCAACCGGATCAAGCCGGGAAGCTATATATGCAGGAATAAAACCTGATAAAACACCAATCAAAACCGAAACAAAAGCGGCAACACCAATATTTGATATTGTCAGGAATAATTCAAAATCGAAACCATGAGTTACGATCAATGTCCCGATGTAGACAAGTAGTAAACCTATCGTTCCTCCGATAAGTGATAGAAAAATAGCTTCAAATAAAAATTGCAAGAGAATGAAGTACTTCTTCGCTCCTAATGACTTTTGAATACCGATTTGATTTGTCCGTTCACGAACCGACACAAACATGATATTGGCTATTCCAAACCCTCCAACTAACAATGAAAAGCCTCCAATAATCCATCCTACAATCGAGACCACATTAAAAAAACTTTCGAATCCCCGCGTGAGAATATCGGTTTCATTAATCGCAAAATTATCCTCAGAACCCGGCTTTAGTTTTCTAACAGCCCTCATAATCCCTGTTAACTCATCCTTCATTTCATCCAATGCAACCATTTCTTTTGACCGCACCATAATTTGAGTACCAATTCGTCTCAGATCAACCAAATTCCTTGAAAAGGTAATCGGTGCTAGACAAACATCATCATGGGAGTGACCGAAAGTAGCTGCACCTTCTTTTTCAAACACACCAATCACTTCAACCTTGATTCCACCAACGGTAATTCTTTTACCTACCGGAGATGTTTTTGGAAATAAATTCTTCTTAAGCTCATGACCGATAATTACAACATTTCGTCCTGAAACCGATTCATGAGGGGTGAAATACCTTCCTTCAGAAAGTTCGAAATCCATTACATGTTCATAATCGTGTGAAGCTGAAAAGAAATTTATCCTGTCAATACTACGACTTTGATACTTAACCGATTTCCCAACATTGGTCATTATGCAGGCATACTCAATAGTAGTACTCTGTTTCTTAATATAATCCAACTCATCGATACTCACCTCGGGGCGTTGCCAATATTTCCACCAGGGATATTCCCCACCCATCGACCATGGCCATTTCTCAACAAACAAGACATTACGACCAAGAGAATTGATACTATCCTTAATTTTGATTTCTAAAGAATCAAACACCGTAAATACTGAAATAATTGAGAATATTCCTATTGTAATACCTAATAATGATAAAATAGTACGGGTCTTATTTACCGCAATTGCAGTTAGTGCAAAACGATAACTTTCTCTGAATAATCTAATAAACACGAAGTACTTACTGTTCATGGCTAATTAATTGTTTATACTATCGGCACTTGTTTTCCTAACTTTTGAGATTACATCTTCTAATGAAGAATACAAATATTCAGCAACCTCAAAGTTCAATTTACGCTTTCTTTCCGGCTCACACAAAAAAACATCCTGTTTATGACCTTCTGCGAGATTGTAAAAATATAAATAATGCCCAAAAAACGGGTGATTATCCGTTGTTTATTGCTGTGATTTTGATTAACATTGCAAAACTTTTCGTTATTAAGTGAAAAGTGTCTATATTTTTGCAATTGCATGTTTTTTAAATTGTTATATATAAATTCATTCTAAATATATAAAGATTCGTACGATGGGGAATAGAATTATTAAAAGTGCGCTGATTTCCGTTTTTCATAAAGATAGAATTGACGAAATTGCCAAATTACTAAACGAACAAGGAGTAACCATATATTCAACCGGAGGGACCTATGATTTTATAAAGGATCTGGGCATTGAGGCTGTTGCTGTTGAAGATGTAACTTCATATCCTTCAATCCTAGGTGGTCGTGTAAAGACTCTTCACCCAAAGGTTTTTGGAGGAATTCTTCATCGTCGTGAAAATGAACAGGATTTAGAACAAATCAAACAATATGAAATTCCAGCAATCGACCTGGTTATTGTCGATCTTTATCCTTTCGAAAAAACAGTTGCATCTACTGAAGATGAGGCTACAATTATTGAAAAAATTGATATAGGTGGAATTTCCTTAATCCGAGGTGCTGCTAAGAATTTTAAAGATGTTGTAATTGTTCCTTCTGCAAATGAGTATGATGATCTGATCAACTTGCTAAAAGAACAAAAAGGAAATACTACTTTAGAGCAGCGCAAAGAATTTGCGGCTAAAGCATTTAAGGTTTCATCGCATTATGACACTGCTATTTTCAATTATTTCAACCGATCCTTCGGTATTGAAACTTTCAAGCAGAGTATTGAAGAAAGTAATGTACTCCGTTACGGAGAAAACCCACATCAAAAAGGAACGTTCTACGGTAATTTGGAGGAAGCTTTCACGCAACTGCATGGCAAGGCCATATCCTACAACAACCTGCTAGACCTTGACGCAGGTATAAACCTGATTAAAGAATTTGAAGAACCAACTGTTGCTATCTTAAAGCATAATAATGCTTGTGGTTTGGCGTCAAGAAACACATTGAAAGAGGCTTGGGTTGATGCTTTAGCTGGTGATCCGATTTCTGCTTATGGCGGTGTTATTCTGGTAAACCGTGAAATTGATGCCGATACTGCTGAGATAATTAATAAACTATTCTTCGAGATTATTCTGGCCCCTGGATTTGACGAAAAAGCTCTTGAGGTTTTAAAAACCAAAAAGAACCGCATCATTCTTGAAAAGAATTCATTCGATTTTCCTGCAAAACAGTTTAAGTCAGCTCTAAATGGCGTTTTAGAACAGGATAAAGATACGAAAACTGAAACTGCTGAAAATATGGAAGCAGTTACTAATAATAAGCCTTCTGAGGAAGAAATTTCTGATTTAATTTTTGCAAACAAAATAGTTAAACATACAAAGTCGAATGCTATTGTGCTTGCTAAGAACAAACAATTGGTAGGAAGTGGTGTTGGACAGACTTCACGTGTTGATGCTTTAAAGCAGGCTATTACCAAAGCGAAGGAATTTGGCTTCGACCTGAATGGTTCTGTTTTAGCTTCAGATGCTTTCTTCCCGTTTGCTGATTCTGTGGAATTGGCGCACAAAGAAGGTGTTAAGTCGGTTGTACAACCTGGAGGTTCTGTAAGGGATAAGGATTCTATCGAATATTGCAATGCAAATGAGATGGCAATGGTATTCACAGGAACACGTCACTTTAAACATTAAGAATTAAGACTATTAAATAAGAAACATATGGGACTGTTTTCTTTTCTAACCAGGGAGATCGCGATTGACCTGGGGACTGCAAATACACTCATCATCCATGACGACAAGGTTGTTGTTGAAGAACCTTCTATTGTTGCCATAGAAAGAAGCACCGGAAAGGTATTGGCTACTGGCCGCAAAGCCATGATGATGCATGGAAAAACACACGAAAATATAAAAACCATTCGTCCACTTCGAGACGGTGTGATTGCAGATTTTAAATCAGCCGAGATCATGATCAAGGAATTTGTAGCCATGATCAGTACAAAGCGCTCGATGTTCAATCCTTCCCTGAAAATGGTGATCTGTATTCCATCTGGTATTACAGGCGTTGAACAACGTGCAGTAAAAGACTCAGCTGAACAGGCAGGCGCCAAGGAAGTGAAGCTAATTCATGAGCCAATGGCTGCTGCTATCGGTATTGGTATTGATGTACTCGAGCCTACTGGCAACATGATCGTTGATATCGGAGGTGGTACTAGTGAGATTGCTGTTATTGCTCTTGGAGGTATTGTAAACAACAAATCAATCCGTATTGCCGGTGATGATTTCAACTACGATATTGAAGAATATATGCGTAAGCAACATAATATCAATATTGGTGAACGTACTGCTGAACGAATTAAGATAGAAGTTGGTGCAGCTATTACCGATTTGGACAATCCACCTGATGATTTCGCTGTTCATGGTCGCGATATGCTTACAGGTATTCCGAAGGAAATAGTTGTTAATTACACTGAGATTGCACATGCACTTGATAAATCTATCTCAAAAATTGAAGCAGCTGTATTGAACGCTTTGGAAATGACTCCTCCTGAATTATCAGCAGACATTTATCGTACTGGTATCTACCTGACTGGTGGGGGATCGTTATTACGAGGCCTTGACAAACGCCTGCACCAAAAGACAAAGCTTCCGGTACATGTCTCAGAAGATCCACTACGTGCTGTTGCCCGTGGCACCGGTATTGCATTGAAAAACTTTGATAAATTCCCATTCCTGATTGACGCTTCTTATTAAGCAAGGATTTTGGAGTTCGTTGAAATATTGAAAAAATAGTCCCGTATGTATAATTTGTTTGCCTTTTTCAGAAGGTATTCATTCTTTTTTCAGTTCCTATTGCTGGAAGTAGTCGCTATACTACTTCTGGCAAACAGGAATTATTATCAACGATCCAAAATAGCCGGAACCACCAACCAGCTTATTGGCAATGTATTTACAGCATACTCAGGAGTAACCGATTATTTTTCTTTACAAAAAGCTAACGAGACCCTGGCTTGGGAAAACGCAATGTATCGTGAACTAAGGCCAGAATCCAGAATAACAATCGATACTAACCTGCTTCTTGTTGAAGACTCTTTATATCAGCAGGCTTTCGAGTATATCCCGGCAAAGGTGATTTCTAACACCACTCATAAAGTCAATAACTATATCATGCTTAACAAAGGGAGTATTCATGGGATAGAAACTGACATGGGGGTGATTGCCCCTGATGGAGTGATTGGAACTATAATTCAGGTCTCAGAGAATTTTGCATGGGTATTACCGGCACTTCACAGTCAATCGCGAATTAGTGCAAAAATTAGAAAAAATAATCACCTGGGATCATTAACCCGTAGTGAAACTGATTACCGCTTTGGCTACCTTGATAATATCCCTGGTCATGTATCGATTACAAAAGGTGACACAATCATAACCAGTGGGTTTTCACACATTTTCCCTGAAAACATTTTAGTTGGACTTGCTGAAAACTCAACCATTGAAGAAGGTGGAGACTTTAGAAGGGTGAAAGTTATGTATTCGGTGGATTACAACATGATCAGTTACGTTTATGTTGTAAAAAACCTGTTCAAAGAAGAACAACTTGAATTAAGAGAAACATTAATTGAATAACCAAAGCTTGTGATAGGAAGAAACATCATACGATTTATTGCGCTTTTATTGGTTCAGATTCTTATCCTGAATAATCTGGATATATTTGGCCATGCTAACGCCTATCTTTACATTCTGTTTATCCTGCTATTACCATTCGACATACCTGGCTTCCTTCTATTAATACTATCATTCCTAATGGGATTAAGTGTTGATTTTTTCAGCAACACACTTGGAATGCACGCCGCTGCAGCTACGCTTCTGGCATTTCTTCGTCCCTCTTTTCTACGACTAGCCTATCAAAAAGAAGATATACCATTAAAGAGTGAACCCGGCTTAAAAGAAATGGGATTTAAGTCCTTTTATATGTACGCCCTTTCACTAACATTAATTCATCATTTATTTCTTTTTGTTGTAGATACACTTAAATTCTCAAACTTTCTTCAAATTATTCTTGACACATTAACCAGCTCTGTCATTACCATTGTTTTAATCATGATTTGTATGTATTTATTCAGAAAAAAAACTGAAATTTCTCGATAATAAGATATCACATCCGGTTTCAACTTTACGAGTTTCTTCATAAGAAGAATTAATCACAAGTATTTTAACAACAGTAAATAATAATTTCTGTAACTTCGACCCGTATATAAGCGTTTTACCTTTTATTAAAAAGGAGTACAAACTGTATTAACTATTAGGGGAGTAGGAAAATTTGAGCCAAATAAAAAAGAACACCGAAGATCAGTGGTTTACTATTATTAATCCAAATGCAGGCCGCCGTAAATGCGACAAGGATTGGCCACAAATAGAAGAACTCTTAATTGCTGCAGACTTCAAATATCATGCAGTTTTCACAAAAAAAAGATATCATGCGGTAAAACTTACCCGGGAAGCTATCTCCAAAGGATTTACAAAATTTCTTGTAGTTGGTGGAGACGGAACTTTAAACGAAGTTGTTAATGGAATCTTCTTACAAACGGAAGTGCCTACTCATGAGATTCTGATGGGTATGATTCCTGTTGGCACGGGGAATGACTGGGGACGCATGTATAAAATCTCAACAAATTATAAAGCTGCAATTCAAACGATCCTTGAAGGAAAAACCTACATACAGGATGTGGGCAGAGTTAGCTTTCAGATGGGTGATTTGAAGAAGAACAGATTTTTCCTTAACGTTTCTGGTCTAGGTTATGATGCCTTGGTTGCACATGAGACCAATATACAGAAAGACCAGGGTAAAGGTGGACCTCTATCCTATTTTATAAATATATTTAAAGGTTTGTTCAAATATAAAATTGCTAATGCCGAAATAATTATTGACGGTGAGTCGGTAAAAACAAGCCTTTTTAGCATGAACGTTGGTATATGTAAATATAATGGTGGAGGACTCATGCAACTGCCCTATGCCATACCGAATGATGGATTACTGGATATAACAGTTATCGGGAAAATAGGCAAGTTTTTCATCATACGCCATGCGAACAAATTACACGATGGTTCATTTGTAAAACTCCCTCAGATAAAAACTTTTAAAGGGGAAAAGATCCAAATTAATTCTTTCCCAAAAAAATCCATTTACCTGGAAACAGATGGGGAATCCATGGGACATACACCAATGGAATTTACAATAATTCCGGCAAGCTTACAGGTGATTATCAACCAACTTCCTGATTGATCTTATCACTTACCGTTCCATGCTTGCCAATGTACTTTCTGAGGATTAAATTTATCCTTCGGCTTATCCTTTCCAGAAGGTATACCAACAGGTATCACATTTAGAGGAACAATGTGCTCAGGTAACAGTAAATTCTCTCTAACTATTAGTATTCTTTCTTTTCTTGGGAAAACAGCTGTCCAGACAGCACCTAATCCAATATACTCAGCCTCTAATAGAATGTTTTGTGTAGCAGCTGAACAATCCTGAACCCAATATGGCTCTGGATTATGATATTTTTTTTCATTCAAATCACCACAAACGACAATAGCGGCATATGCATCATACAGCATTTTGGCATAAGGCAAACCTTCAGCCAGTTTGTCCAATATTTCCCTATCTGTAACCATAATAAATTCCCAAGGCTGTCGATTCCTTGCACTTGGAGCGGCCATACCAGCTTTCACCATTTGAAGTAATTGATTTTTTGATACCTCTCCTTTAACGAAGTTCCGAACACTTTTTCTTTTAATAATAGTAGGTAACATCCTCTCCATATCTTGAATTCTTAGATTGATAACTTATATCATCTCTAAGATATTATTTTTTTCGTATATTAGAATAATAAGAAAAAGCATCTGATGTTTAGAATATAATCCACCTTAACGAAAAAAATCATGATCCCAAACTGGCTAGAAAAAGCTGAATTATCTCAAACGAAACATCAGCAAAAACAAATCTCCAAAAAGGATAAAAATGAGAAGCTAAGAAAGGATATCTCACAGAACTTCAACAAGAATGCACAGGAATATGATGGCTTTATTCAACAGATGAATCTTCTGATTGGCCGGATTAATGCACTCCCAATTATTGATCGACAACCTTTCGGCGTCATAAAAACAGACAAAAAAGATGGGAAATGGGACAATCACCTCTACATTTTCTCATCCAGTGAACGAATAGAAAAACGTCTTTTCTTTAGCCTCATATCATTTCTCAAGAAAAGAACATTCAAGCACCTTCGTGTTATTTACATCAGGGTTTCAAAGGAACTTGGTTTTGCCACCATAGAACTTAAAGACAGCTTAAGAAAGAAAAGTCGTCGCAAGGCTGATTCAACAACGAAACAACGCCTTAATAGAAAAGATCGCCTCCATGAATCTTACCAATATCCTATGCAAGAAATGAATAGTAATCTTTCTTTCGAGCTCATAAATTGGCTAACTTTTAAAACGAAAACAACAGATACTATACGGTTTTTAGAGCAATATGGAAAAAGGAACATCCACTAAGAATACAACTGAAGCATTTTTTTACCAACAACAGCCCCCTTTAGACCTTTTCCCCGAACAGGATTATCCTGCTCTGTAAGGTTCATCATATGCATTTCAACATCAGCAAGAATAAACTCAACATCCTTTATTGTATTGAGAGCAATCGTACTAGCCAGGTTTACATCTGTTAGTGATCGAATGTCTTTTATTAATCGACCGGATTCTTCATTTGAAATTGATGTTGAAATTAACAGGAAATAATCAAGTTGCTTGTAATTTGAAAAAACAACATCTTTCTTATTCTTATTCGCAAATAAATAATAGGACAGGTTATAATCTGGTTCATTATAGAAAAAAAACGGATAGGCAATCTCCTTCTTTTCCTTGGAGTTAAAAATGGCTACATCTTCAAGCCTTTCCAATTCGATCCCCATTAGTTTATTCAGATAATGAGATATCCGATAATCTTTTAAAGGGGATGAAAGACCAATAATTGTGTTATCTAAAAAATTCTCCGTGTCCAGACTAAACTTACGTATCCGCATAATTCTGAATAATTTGATGCAAAGATAAGTAGCTCAAAGATGACAAATAGGATAAGTTATTAACAGAATGTTGTTACCCCCTGTTATTCTGAAGGTTTTCATTTAACTTCTTCCATGCCTTTTCGGCGGCAATCTTTTCCGCACCCTTAATAGAATAATCGGAAGATTTAGCGTAAGGATTATTCTCGATACTAACTTCAACAACATATTGTTTGTTAAAGCCTGTCCCAACTTCATCAATTACTTTAAATTGAACATCCTTCTTCTCTTTTTGCCCCCATTCAATCAATCGACTCTTGAAATTTACTTCAGTCTTTTGAAGCTCTTCGATGTTGTAATGAAGCTTGATGATATGATTAACTAGGATGTTTTTAGTGAAATCGTATCCTTTATCCAGATATAAGGCCCCCACAAATGCCTCAAAAGCATCTCCCTGCATGGACTTATAATGATTCATAGATTCCCGGTTGGATTGAATCAGTTTATCCAAACCAAGTTTTAAGGATAGTTTATTTAATTGTGCCCTACTTACAATTTTTGAACGCATTTCGGTAAGAAATCCTTCGTCTTTATAAGGGAACAATTTGAATAAATACTCCGCGACTATCGAACCAAGGATTGCATCACCCAAATATTCCAAACGTTCATTGCTGATCTTGACACCATTCAATTCCTGAGCGACTGACTTATGTAGAAATGCCAACTTATATAAAAAAATATTTCCGGGATAGAACCCGAAAATATTTTTTATAGTTCGATACAATTTCTTGTCTTTAGAAAAAAAATAACGTACTGGTTTAACCTTTTTCTTCAAGATTATTCCTCGTATTTTTTAAACAATAAAGATGCATTGTGACCACCGAAACCAAATGTATTACTTAAAGCAGCTCTAACCTTCCGATTTTGAGGCTTATTAAAAGTAAAATTCAGATCCGGCACCTCAGGATCAACTGTGGTATGGTTGATGGTAGGAGGAACAATATCGTTCTTCACAGCCAACACAGTTGCAATCGATTCAACCGCTCCGGCAGCACCTAACAGGTGACCCGTCATTGATTTAGTTGAATTGATATTGATGCTTTTCGCATGATCACCGAATAACTTTACGATTGCCGATGGTTCAGCTCTATCTCCAAGTGGAGTAGATGTTCCATGGGTATTGATATGATCAATTTCCTCGTATTTCATTCCGGCATCTTCGATAGCGTATTGCATACACTTCATAGCGCCATGTCCTTCAGGATGTGGTGCTGTAATATGATGTGCGTCTGCAGATAAACCGCTACCAACAACTTCAGCATAGATTTTTGCTCCTCGGGCTTTCGCGTGCTCATATTCCTCGAATATTAAAGCTCCGGCTCCTTCACCTAATACAAATCCATCACGTTCTTTATCAAAAGGACGAGAGGCATGCTTTGGATCATCATTACGCGTTGAAATTGCGTGTAATGCGTTAAAGCCTCCGATACCTGCTTCGTTAACAGCTGCTTCAGAACCACCGGTAATGAATACATCTGCTTTTCCTGTACGAATGTACAAGAATGCATCTGCTAAAGCATTAGCAGATGATGCACATGCCGAAACTGTTGCGAAATTAGGTCCGCGGAATCCATACTTTATAGAAATATGTCCGGATGTGATGTCAGCGATCATCTTTGGGATAAAGAACGGGCTGAAACGTGGAGTACCATCACCTCTACCAAAGGCGATCATTTCATCTTGAAATGTTTGTAAACCACCAATACCCGACGCCCAAATAACGCCACATCGATCCAGATCAATTTTTTCCAGATCTAGTCCACTGTCTTTGACTGCTTCTTCTGCAGTTACTAACCCATATTGTGTACATGGATCTAACTTGCGGGCCTCTTTCCTGTCGAAATGGTCCTTAGCATCAAAGCCCTTCACCTCACAAGCAAACTGAGTCTTAAACTTGGAGGCATCAAAACGTGTAATGGTGTCAGCTCCACTAACTCCATTAAGCAATGCCTCCCAGTAATCTGGGGTATTATTGCCGATGGGAGTTAGTGAACCGAGACCAGTTACTACAACTCGCTTTAAATTCATCTAATAATGAAATTTATTTTGCGTTCGCTTCAATGTGGTTAATTGCTTCACCCACAGTACCAATCTTTTCAGCTTGATCGTCTGGAATAGCAATATTAAATTCTTTTTCGAACTCCATTATAAGTTCTACTGTATCCAATGAATCAGCTCCAAGGTCATTAGTGAAGCTTGCTTCAGGAGTTACTTCGCTTTCTTCAACTCCTAATTTGTCAACGATGATTGCTTTTACTCTTGATGCAATGTCAGACATAACTTCTCAATTTTAAGTTAACAGGCTGCAAAGAAAGAAGTTTTTACGTTCATATGCAACAAAAAAATCAAATAAAAGTGTGTTTTTTAATTTTATTACACTGATTCTCAACCTCTTTAAATAGGTCAACACCTACAATCGCGCCCCCTTTTTCGGGGCAAAAACGCGCTCAAATAATGGCTTTTTAAGTAAAAAAAAGCTTAAAAGTCGGTTAATTTGTCGATTTTTGCACTTTACAAATAAATCGTAATGAAGAGAATTGCAATATTGGCATCGGGAAGTGGTTCCAATGCCCAAAATATAGCTGAGTATTTTTCAGGTTCAGAGCAAGTTAGCATTGAATTGATCTTAAGTAATAAATCAGATGCTTTTGTATTGGAACGGGCCAAAAAATTAAACATTCAATCATTGGTCTTTAACCGTAACTCTTTCTACAATACCCATGAGATTGTAGGATTGCTTCAAAACCTGGATATCGACCTGATTGTTCTTGCAGGTTTTTTGTGGCTGATTCCTGAAAACCTGATTAAAGCTTTTCCAAACAAAATAATCAATATCCATCCAGCCCTTCTTCCAAAATATGGTGGAAAAGGAATGTTTGGTGATCGGGTTCATAAGGCTGTAATCGAATCAGGAGATAATGAAAGTGGTATAAGTATTCATTATGTTAATGAGAAGTACGATGAAGGCCAAATAATTTTTCAGGGAAAATGTGAAATCACCAAAGAAGACACCCCTGATACTCTTGCCCAAAAAGTGCACGCTCTGGAATACGAATACTTCCCTCAAGTTATAGAGAATGTACTGGGGCTAACCAAGGAATAAATAAGAAGTTATATTACAATAATGAACAACCGGAAAAATAGAGTTGACTGATCTCAGCTTTTTATTTTTTCGGTATGTCTTTTTCTGTATAGGAATTGGGACACGAACTCCCCTTATCAATAAAACAGAGTGAAATACATGCAAAAACGCCCTCAAATTCACACCCATAAACACACTACTAGTCTCCATTTAGCAAGACTTTAGACCCGCGTGATACACCCTTGAATCTTATATCATATTTACCTAAAAAAACCCGATCGTAATTCGATGTTTTTTTATACTTTTGCTATCTTTTATGAATTGTGTATCAACTAAACAGGCGTTTTTGAATACAATTCATGGGAAATTACGTATAATGAAGACAGAAAAGTAAGATCAACCCTGCAATTTTCTCATAAATTCAGATCCAATCTTCTCTTCTGGATATTGAAAAATACAAATAACTGATGAAGAAATACAAAGAGTACAAAGGATTAAATTTAGCCAAAATTGGCGAAGAGGTGAATGAGCACTGGAAGGAGCATGATGTGTTTGCCAAAAGTATTTCTAACCGAAGTGAAGCTGAACCATTTGTTTTTTATGAAGGACCTCCGTCAGCAAATGGCACCCCCGGTATTCACCACGTAATGGCCCGTGCAATTAAGGATATATTTTGTCGATATAAAACACTTAAGGGATACCAGGTAAATCGTAAAGCAGGATGGGACACACATGGTCTTCCTGTAGAGATTGGTGTTGAAAAAACATTAGGAATTACCAAAGAAGATATTGGAAAGAAAATTACCGTTGAAGAATACAATCAGAACTGCCGAAAGGAAGTTATGAAATATAAGGATATGTGGGATGACCTGACCATTAAGATGGGCTACTGGGTTGACCTGAATGATCCTTATATCACTTTCGATAATAAATATATTGAAACCGTTTGGCATTTACTTTCCAAACTGTACGACAAAAACCTTTTATATAAAGGATATACGATCCAACCTTTCTCACCTGCAGCAGGAACAGGTTTGAGCTCACATGAGTTGAACCAACCTGGATGTTATCGTGATGTAAAGGATACTACATGTACAGCTCAGTTTAAAGTTGTACGCAATAGTGCATCTGAATCATTGTTTGAAGGTGAAAATAATGAAGTTTATTTTCTAGCCTGGACAACGACTCCATGGACACTTCCTTCAAACACAGCTTTGGCTGTTGGCCCCAAGATTACATATAACAAAGTACGTTCATTCAACCCATACACAGGATCTCCTGTTACTGTTATTCTGGCAAAGGATCTAGTGAACAGCTATTTCAATCCAAAGAATGCTGAATTAAGCCTGGATGAATACAAAGTGGGTGATAAGAAGATCCCTTTTGAGGTGGTTGCTGAGTTCACAGGAAAAGACCTTGAAGGTATGCGTTATGAGCAATTGATTCCATTTGCATATCCTGATGGAGACGCTTTCCGTGTAATCCTAGGTGACTATGTTACTACCGAAGATGGTACTGGTATTGTTCATATTGCCCCTACTTTTGGCGCAGATGATGACCGGGTAGCTAAAGTTGCAGGTATTGCTCCACTAATCCTTATTGACAATGAAGGCAAGCGTCAACCTATGGTCGACCGAACCGGAAAATTCTTCCGTATTGAAGATTTGGATAAAGACTTTGTTAAGGATTTTGTAAATGTCGATTTCTATAAAGAATACGCAGGACGATTCGTTAAGAACGAGTACGATGCAAATTTAACAGAAAAAGACGCAACTTTAGATATTGACCTGGCAGTAATGCTTAAGAAGGAGGACAAAGCATTTAAAGTTGAAAAGCATGTTCACTCCTACCCACATTGCTGGAGAACTGATAAACCTATTTTATACTACCCTCTGGATAGTTGGTTTATCCGTACCACTGAGCTCAAAGATCGAATGATTGAGTTGAACAAAACAATCAATTGGAAACCTGCAGCTACAGGTACCGGTCGTTTTGGTAACTGGTTAGAAAACCTAGTTGATTGGAACCTTTCCCGATCACGTTACTGGGGTGTTCCTCTTCCTATTTGGACAACCGAAGACCGGACAGAACAGATTTGTGTTGGTTCAGCAGAACTAATGAAAGCAGAAATTGATAAATCAATTGAAGCTGGGTTTATGACCGAGAATCCGATGGAAAACTATCAGCCTGGTGATATGAGCAAAGAAAACTACGAACGTTTTGATTTGCACCGCCCTTATGCTGATAATATCGTTTTGGTTTCTGCTTCTGGTAAAAAAATGTTCCGTGAACCAGATTTGATTGATGTATGGTTCGACTCAGGAGCGATGCCATATGCTCAACTTCATTACCCTTTTGAAAATAAGGAGTTCTTTGAAACTAATTTCCCTGCTGATTTTATCGCAGAAGGAGTTGACCAAACACGGGGATGGTTTTTCACACTTCATGCTATTGCTACTATGCTTTTTGATAAAGTAGCATTCAAAACTGTCGTTTCAAATGGTCTGGTTCTTGATAAGACAGGAAGTAAAATGTCAAAACGCCTGGGCAATGCGGTAGATCCTTTTGAGACCATTGCTAAATATGGTCCTGATGCCACTCGTTGGTATATGATCACCAATGCTCAGCCTTGGGATAACTTGAAATTCGATTTAAATGGTATCGACGAAGTAAGAAGAAAATTCTTCGGTACATTATATAATACGTATAGTTTCTTTGCTCTCTATGCAAATATCGACGGCTTTACTTTTGCTGAAGATGAAATTCCGGTAAGCGAAAGACCAGAAATTGATCGCTGGATCCTTTCGGAACTGAACTCATTAGTAAAACTAGTTGATGAAAGTCTGAATGATTTCGAACCAACTCGTGCTGGTCGTGCTATCGCTGAATTTGTAGATGAGCACCTGAGTAACTGGTATGTTCGTTTATGCCGCCGCCGTTTCTGGAAAGGCGAATTAAGTCACGACAAAATCGCTGCCTACCAAACACTTTACACTTGCTTGGAAACTTTAGCGGTTATTTCTTCACCTTTTGCTCCATTCTTCACCGATCAGCTGTTCCGTGACCTGAATGCTGTTTCTGGTAAGAATAACGCTGAATCAGTTCATCTGGTAGACTTCCCAACAGTCAATGAAGCATGTATAGACAAAGATCTTGAAGAGCGTATGGAACTTGCTCAACAATTATCTTCAATGATTCTTTCGTTACGTAAGCGAAACAATCTTCGAGTACGTCAACCATTGAACAAAGTAATGGTTCCGGTGTTGGATGATAAATTTGAGAATCAACTTGAAGCAATCAAAGATCTTGTCCTTGCAGAGGTCAACGTTAAGGATATGCAATTCCTTAAAGACACCGAAGGTGTTTTAGTTAAGAAAATCAAGCCTGACTTTAAAAAGTTAGGACCTCGCTACGGAAAGATGATGAAACAAATCTCTGGTGCCCTTGCGAAATTCGATCAGAACGACATCGCTAAAATTGAACAAGAAGGTCGCTACGAACTTCAACTTGACAGTCAGGTTGCAGAAATATTACTTGATGATGTTGAAATTATGACTCAGGACATTCCGGGTTGGGTGGTTTCGAATCAAGGTCGAGCAACTGTAGCTCTGGATGTTACATTAACTGAAGATCTGATTGATGAAGGTGTTGCCCGTGAACTTGTAAACAGAATTCAAAATATCCGTAAGGATAAGGATTTTGAAGTTACGGATAAGATCATGGTTCGTATAGAGAAAAATGAACAGATGGAATCTGCAGTAAACAATAATTTTTCCTATATTTGTTCGGAGACCCTTACAGATTCGTTGGTGTTTGAAAAAAACTTGCAAGGTGACAATCTATTACAAATAGAGATTACCGACGAAATCAAGGTGAATATCTCCATTGAGAAAGCCACAAAATAAACTTCCTAAAAAAAAAGGATATGAAAGAAGCTGATGACAACAGGGTTGTACGCAAATCCCGATACTCGGATGAGGAATTAGAAGAATTCCGCCAAATTATCCTTGATAAATTGGAGAAAGCCCGTCAGGACTTGGAGTTGCTGACTGAAGCATACACTAAGGGTAATGAACATGACATTAATGACACTTCTCCAACATTTAAAATTCTGGAAGAAGGCCATCAGGTTCTTTCGAAAGAAGAAAACAGTCGTTTGGCCGCACGTCAGCAAAAATTCATCAATTCGTTGGAAAACGCATTGATCCGTATTCAAAATAAGACATACGGTGTTTGTCGTGCAACAGGTAAATTGATATCAAAAGAGCGTTTGAAGGTTGTCCCTCACGCTACTTTGAGCATCGATGCCAAACGAAAACAAGGAAAATAAGGTTGTCACAAACATTAGGTTAGCGTTTTGAAAAAGTCATTACTGGTAGTTCTACTTGTTTTAATTGTTGATCAAGTACTGAAGATCTGGATTAAAACACATATGCATCTTGGAGAAGAATTCTCTGTTTTAGGCGACTGGTTTTATATCCATTTCACTGAAAATGAAGGAATGGCCTTTGGCTATACATTAGGTGGAGAATTTGGGAAACTTATTTTAAGTATCTTCCGGATTCTTGCCGTTATCGGTATTGGAGCCTATATTTGGTATCAGGTTCAGGCCAAGGCAAAGACAGGCTATGTGATTAGCCTATCCTTGATTATGGCAGGTGCCATAGGCAACATTATTGACAGCGCTTTTTATGGAATGATCTTTAATGAGAGTGCTTATCACATGAATGGTGTTGCCCAGATGTTCCCTGAAGGTGGAGGTTACGCTTCTTTTCTACATGGAAAAGTTGTCGACATGTTTTTCTTTCCAATCTACAGTGGAAACTACCCTGATTGGCTCCCTTTTATTGGCGGAAATCATTTCCTGTTTTTTTCACCGGTCTTTAATATTGCCGACGCTGCTATTACAGTAGGTGTATTAATGATCATTCTGTTTCAAAAGAGGTATTTTATGAAATAATCCTTAAAGAGGATTGAACATTAAAAAATAACGCTTGTTAGAGAAGCTGAACTTAAGAAAGTCAGAACATAAAATGTTCTGACTTTTTTTATACCTGTATCTATAATATAATATGTGGTGATTAAGGAGGCTAATAAATGGTTACTCAGGCAAATTTCACTAATTTCACATCTCATGTGAAGCTTTGAGTACATAATGCGCCGTTATATATAGATATTTTATTATTTTTGGCAGGTTCTATTTTAGAGCTTTATTAAAAAAGAAGATTATATTTGTCGAAATTTCAAAATACGAGATATGGAGAACAAAGTTGTTGGTAAAATCTCACAGATTATTGGAGCGGTAATCGACGTTACCTTTGAAAACGAGGAACATTTACCAAAAATCTACGATGCTCTTGAGGTTATTAACCCCAATGGACACAAAATTGTATTGGAATGTCAGCAAGACATTGGAGAAAATACAGTTCGTACCATCGCCATGGACTCTACAGATGGCTTATCAAGAGGTAGCAAAGTTACATCAACAGGTATGCCTATTTCTATGCCCACAGGAGATCAGATTAATGGTCGCCTTTTTAACGTTACCGGGGATACCATTGATGGACTCCCACAAACGAACAGAGAAGTCACCCGACCCATCCACAATGAGCCTCCATTATACGAGAATCTATCGACTTCTCAAGAAGTTCTTTATACGGGTATTAAGGTTATTGACCTTATTGAACCATACGCAAAAGGTGGTAAAATTGGTCTTTTCGGTGGTGCCGGTGTTGGTAAAACCGTTTTGATTCAGGAATTGATTAATAACATTGCTAAACAATACTCAGGTCTTTCTGTATTTGCTGGAGTTGGCGAACGTACACGTGAAGGCAATGACCTTCTTCGTGAAATGATCGAATCAGGCCTTGTTAAATACGGTGAAGAATTTGAGAAGAGTGTTGAAGAAGGAGGTTGGGATCTTTCGAAGGTTGACCTGGAAAAACTTAAAGACTCACAACTTACCATGGTATTTGGTCAAATGAACGAACCTCCAGGGGCACGTGCGCGTGTAGCTCTTTCAGGTTTAACCATGGCTGAATACTATCGTGATGGTGATGAAAAATCGGGTGGTAGAGACATCCTCTTCTTTATCGATAACATTTTCCGCTTTACTCAGGCTGGTTCTGAGGTTTCGGCTTTATTAGGTCGTATGCCTTCAGCTGTAGGTTATCAACCTACTCTTGCCACTGAAATGGGTATTATGCAGGAACGTATTACCTCCACAAAACGTGGTTCTATTACATCTGTACAGGCAGTTTATGTTCCTGCGGATGACTTAACAGACCCGGCTCCGGCAACAACGTTTGCCCACTTGGATGCAACAACTGTATTGAGTCGTAAAATTTCTGAACTTGGTATTTACCCTGCAGTAGACCCCCTTGATTCTACGTCACGAATATTATCAGCAGAGGTCGTAGGTGATGAGCATTATGGAACCGCTCAACGCGTAATTGAAATCCTGCAGCGATATAAAGAATTACAAGACATTATTGCAATTCTGGGGATGGATGAATTATCAGAAGAAGACAAACTTGTAGTTCACCGTGCTCGTCGTGTACAACGTTTCTTATCTCAACCTTTCTTTGTTGCAACTCAATTTACCGGTCTTGAAGGTAAATTTGTTAGCATCGAAGATACAATCAAGGCCTTTAACATGATCATTGATGGTGAGGTAGATGAGTATCCTGAAGCAGCTTTCAATCTGGTAGGAACTATTGAAGAAGCTATTGAGAAAGGTAAGAAAATGCTTGCTGAAAGCAAATAACCCATTAAGGCGCTGAATTATGACTATTGAAATAATAACACCGGAAAAAACTGTTTTTACAGGTAAAGTTGATTTGGTTCAATTACCCGGTATTGATGGTTCTTTCGAAATCTTAAACAATCACGCCCCATTGATTTCTGTTCTTCAAACAGGAAAAATTAAAGTAATGGATAGTGATAAGAAACTCCAGTATTTTGAAGTCAATGGTGGTGTTGTTGAAGTCACAAAAAATAAAGTTTTAATACTTGCAGAATAATCGAAAATGGCTGCCCTGAGGCAGCCATTTTTATTTAAAACACACTAGTCACTGTTATTCTTTTAAGGAACTAAAGGGACAGATAAATGACTTTGAACAATTAGCCAATCTTCACCTTGCTTTTCCATTACACCTGTAAACCGGATACCCTCAAAACTATAAGCTTTCTCATTGAAGGTATAGTTATAATCCAACACTTCAGAAAACCATGCAGCATTACCAGAACAGTTTACTTTTATGATCTGGTCACTGGCAGAGATATAAACATCCTCAAAATTCTCAAATTGATCTTCAACAACCTTCTTGATAGCCTCCCAACCAATTAATTTCTCATCCGATTCAGTGCCAAACACAACAATATCCCTATCTGGAGCCCATACTTGCTGCACCAAGTCGATATCTTTGGTCTCATTTGCTATAATATATCTTTCAAGTACCAGCTCAACTTTCTCGGTTTCTTCCTCGATATTGCACGCTGGTTGACAAGAAGAGAGATATAAAAGTGAACTACTAATTGCGATAAAAATCAGAATTTTTTTCATACATGCCTCCTTTATTTTTAGGTTAGGTATAACTTCGGATCAGGAACCGATCTTCTATCAAATATAATAATCTGTAGGCAGAAATACAAATAAGGAAATTTAATTCATTGCACAAAGCAAAAAACCCGACTAGAAGTCGGGCTTTCTGTGGTGCTACCCGGGATCGAACCAGGGACACATGGATTTTCAGTCCATTGCTCTACCAACTGAGCTATAGCACCTCGTGTTTTGCGACTGCAAATGTAGCAACTTTTTCCAAACGAAAAAATATTACCCGCCATTTTTTCCATTTTTCTTTCACCCCTGCAATATCAACAGATACGCTACACCTGACTTTACCTGGGCTATTTGTTTGATCTCCTGATAATCACATTTCAGACCTTATAAATTACGGGAATATTAAAATTCCTTAATTTTTTTTAGTTTTCTTCTTTTATAGCCTACTTTTGCTTCCAATTGACGAAACAGACAACTATGCATTTAGTATTGGACTTTGGCAATACAAGGAAAAAAGCAGCTATTTTTGATAATGAAAGGTTAATTGAGGAAATTCTATTACCTGAGTTATCTATAACAGTGTTTGAACAGATGTTCAAACAGTTTCCTGATATTACAGCAGGAATCATTTCATCGGTGGTTGATTATCCGAAACATATTGATGAGTTTCTATCACGAAGGTTTAATTATATTAAACTCTCGCACGACACAGCGCTTCCTGTTGTTTTGGATTACAAAACCCCGAAAACCCTGGGTATCGATCGTATTGTACTGGCTGTGGCTGGTCACGATTTTTTCCCAACAAACAATGTTTTGGTAATTGATGCCGGAACATGTATCACTTACGACTTTATAACAAATTCTGGAGTATACCAGGGGGGAGCAATCTCTCCAGGACTCGAGACCCGTTTTAGAGCCATGAATACGTTTACAGATCGTTTACCGTTACTTTGTAGTACTCCTATTGATTATTTCATTGGGAAAGACACTAATGAATGCCTTCTATCAGGAGTAATGAACGGAACGCTATTTGAAATTGATGCTTTCATAGAAAGCTATAAAAAGGAATATAAGGATTGTAAAGTAATAATTACTGGCGGTCACGCTAATTATTTTGATAAAAAGTTAAAAAATAACATCTTTGCAGTTCCTAATTTGGTAATGATTGGGTTAAACTTAATTTTAAAATTCAACCTTGAAAAATAAACAGGCACATATTTGGGTCATACTGATGATTTTCAGTAGCCTTACAAGTTTGCAAGCTCAGACACAGCTTAGTTCTCCATACACCAGATATGGATTAGGAGATTTACAATCGAACAATAAGGCATACAATATGTCCTTGGGAGGAATAAGTATTGGAATGCGATCCAACATGTTTATTAACACTGACAATCCAGCATCTTACACTGCAACGGATACGCTCTCTTTCATTTTTAATGGCGGAGCTCATGGGCAGTTTAAAACATTGGAGAACCAAGCAATCAGTCAGAACTCTGATTACGGTTCAATTGGATATCTTCAATTTGGCTTCCCTGTTACCAACTGGTTAAAAGGGAGTTTCGGTATGATGCCATTCAGTATGGTGGGTTACCAAATTAAAGATGAAAAGAATGATCCGGATTTGGGTGATTATGCTTTTGTTTATGAAGGTTCAGGAGGCTTGAATAAAGTATACATTGGTCAGGCGGTTGAACTATTTGACAATTTATCTTTGGGATTCAACTACAATTATGTGTGGGGTAACCTCCAACGTGATCGTTTAGCACTTTTTATGGATTCCACATATATGCGACATACTAAAATCAGTAATAACACTGCCATTAGTAGCTTCTATTTCGATTTTGGCCTTCAATATTATACAAATATTTCGGAGGATGTAAAACTTAACATTGGAGCGACTTATACACCACAACAGAAACTTTCTGCTCACAGGGAAGCCTTCACCTACACCTTTGGCTTCAACTCATATATTCTGGAAAATGAGGTTGACACGATATCATTTACTTCTTCGGAAAAAGGAGATATCATATTGCCACAATCTATGGGAGCTGGATTCTCCTTCAATAAACCAGGTCATTGGCTGGTTGGTATGGATTACAAATGGCAGGAATGGGACAAATATGAATTTTTCGGTCTATCTGATTCATTGGTGAATAATTATCAGATATCCATGGGCGCAGAAATAATCCCAAACCACACCAGTATCTCTTCATACTTTAAATTTATTTCATACCGTTTTGGTGCCCGATATGGTAAAACGTATTTAAATCTGAATGATAACTCAATTAATGAATATGGCATAAGTTTTGGAGTTGGTTTACCATTCAGAAAGGCCAAATCCGCCATTAACCTGGGTTTCGAATATGGAGGAAGAGGAACAACTGAAAATAATTTGATAAAGGAAACCTTTTTTAAAGTAACTTTGGGTGTATCAATTAATGAACTTTGGTTCATTCAAAGTAGGTTTGATTAGAATAAAAAAACTATAAAAAATGAAAAAACTAGTATTGAGTTTAATCGTCCTGTTTGGGGTTCTGTTTCAGGCAAATGTGAATGCTCAAACCCCTGAAGAGATAGCGAAAATGCCCAAATACGGTGAAGATAGTGTAAACTGTGTGATGAAGCTTTCACTTTATAAAGAGTTCATGCGACAGTGGAAATCCTGTAAGTACAAGTGTGAATCAGTATACGATGCACTTCCTCATTGGAGATGGGTTTTTGAAAACTGCCCTAAAGGAAGTGAAAACACTTATTTAGATGGAGCAAAAATCTACAAATACCTAATTAAAAAAGAGTCTGATAAGGTTAAAAAGGAAAAGTTGATTGATACGCTTATGATGATATATGATCAGCGTTACACCTATTTCCCTACTACTAAGAGAGGTCGCTCTCAAGAAGGTAAGATCCTTGGCTATAAAGGTATTGACCTTTACACGTATCGCCCGCAAGCTTACAATGAAGTTTATGAGATATTAAAAAATTCGATTGATCTTCAGAAAACAGCTGCTACGAGTGCTTCAATGGTATATTACTTCCGTGTTTCAATGACTCGCTATGACAAAAAAGAAATGGATGTTATGGATGTCTTCGACACCTATGACTATCTTGTTGAGCTGATTGAAAAGAATGTTGAAAAATATGCTAACAAAGGTAACACTAAGAAGGAAGAAGAGTGGCGTAATGTACTTGGCAACCTTGAAAATACGGTTGAACCAATTGCTACTTGTGATTTATTAGAACCAAGCTTCGAAAAGAAGTATGAGCAAAATCCAGACGACCTTGATCTTCTTAAAAAAATCACTAAAAAGCTTGATAAAAAAGGTTGTGACGATTCTGAAATTTATTTCACCACTGTTAAGAAGCTATACGAATTAGAGCCAACTGCTGAAGCTGCAGTTTTAATTGGTAAAATGAATGTTAAGAAAGAAAATTATACCGATGCTGCTAAATATTTAGAAGAAGCATTACCTCTTCTTGAAGCTGACGAAGATAAAGAACAGGCATATTTCCTTCTTGCTAACATCTACAATATTAAAGCAAACTATGTAAAAGCTCGTAGTATGGCACGTAAAGCGATTGAGATAAATCCTAATAATGGTGAAGCTTACATGCTTATTGGTGATATGTACGGTGCTACAGCCAAAGATTGCGTTTACAAAGGAAAAATCAAGGGTGGCTATTGGGCTGCTGTTGATAAGTTTATAAAAGCAAAACAAGTTGATCCTTCAGTTGCAGAAAAAGCAAACTCAAGAATCGCAACTTATTCTCAGCACTTCCCTGCTGTTGCTGATATTTTCTTTGTTGACCTTAACGAAGGGGATTCATTTACAGTTGAATGCTGGATTAAAGAAACAACTAAAGTTAGAGCTGCAAAGTAATAACTTATTATAAAATATTGATACCCCCCAAAGCAATTATTGCTTTGGGGGGTTTTTGTAAAACAACCGTTAAATGAGCAGGACAAATTATTTTGGTTTAGCTTTTATAATTTTCTCAACAACATTATTACTAATGTTAACTACCTCTTGCAAAAACAGTATGCAAGAAGTTCGCGAGTTAACACAAAAAGACAGTCTCCCTGTTCAAACAGCCTTTGATGTAGAAATGCTCTATAGTGAAAATGGAATTGTAAGGTACAAAGTTATTGGAACAAAGGTAGAGCAGTTTGAAACTCCACAGGCTTTTACCGAATTTACAGATGGACTTGAAGTCCTTTTCTATGATTCATTAGGGCAGGTTCAATCAAAATTAACTGCCGATTATGGGATCAACTGGGAAAGTAAGAGATTGATGGAAGCTAAATACAATGTGGTAGTTGTTAGCTATGCCAAAGAGCAGAACATGTATACTGAACATTTAATCTGGAATCAGAACAAAGAAAAAATATATACCGAGGAATTTGTCACTATTGTCACAAAAGATAAAACCCTGTATGGGGAAAACGGTATGGAATCTGATGAGAAATTTGATGATTGGGTACTAAAAGGTTCTACGGGGAAATTTAAAGTTGAAGAAAAGTCTGAATAATGAATATCAATCTTTTCATACATTTGCTCTAAACACAATCCTATAAAATGATGGATATTTGGTTTGCTATAATAATCACAATAATCTTTTCAGCCTTTTTCTCAGGTATGGAAATTGCCTTTGTTAGTTCCAGTAAACTTAAAATGGAATTAGATAAAGGAAAGGGCATGTTCTCGGCACACCTTCTAGCATATTTTAATAAAATACCTTCCCGTTTCATTGGAGCATTATTGCTGGGTAATAACATTGCTTTGGTTTTTTATGGAATATATATGAGTCGTTTGCTTGAGCCATTCCTCGGTTCTCATATTCCTGCACCGATAAATACAGAATTTAGTATTCTGCTTATCCAAACACTTATTTCAACACTTATTATTCTATTATTAGCCGAGTTTATTCCAAAAGTCATTTTTAAAATTAACCCCAATGCCACGCTCAACACGATGGCATTTCCAGTGACAGCATTTTATTACCTGTTTTATCCATTCATTTTTATTTACACCGGTATTTCTTCGTTCCTTATTCGTAAACTTCTTCGGTTGAACATTTCTGAAAAGGAGGTTCAGTTCGGTCTGGCTGATTTGCATCATTTTGTGAAAGAATATGTCGATAAGGATGAAAACGGAGAAATGAAACCTGAAATCCAGATGCTTCAAAACGCCATGGAATTCAGGAGTATCAAACTCCGAGAATGCATGATCCCCAGAACTGAAATTGAAGCTGTTGGGCAAATTGACAATTTGGAAAACTTAAAGCGGAAATTCATAGAAACGGGATACTCCAGAATTCTAGTTTTTAATGAGAATATTGATGATATAGTAGGGTATGTACACTCATCAGACTTATTTAGAACACCTAAAAACATAGCAGCAATTACTCGTTCGGTTCCCATAGTGCCAGAAACCATGCTGGCACATGATGTGTTGTCCATGTTCACTCAGCAAAGCAAAAACATCGCTCTTGTTGTTGATGAATTTGGAGGCACTGCAGGTATTGTTACTATGGAAGATATCCTTGAGGAAATTCTGGGAGAGATCGTTGATGAATACGATGAAGATGACTATGAAGAAAAGCAATTGAGCGATAATGAATACATCTTTTCCAGTCGCCTGGAGATTGATTATCTTAATGATGCCTATAACCTTAGACTCCCTGAATCTGACGAATACGAAACATTGGGTGGGCTTATTTTGAATTATCATGAAAGTATTCCGGGAAAAGATGAACTCATCATCATTGGGTTGTTCGAATTTAAAATCCTTCAGGCTTCTGAATCAAAAATTGAAAAGGTTAGACTATTACAAAAAAAAGTAGCAGACTAACATCTTAGCCACTACACACCATTGACCTACTGCTTCTTACACAACACACTCCCCTATGTAAATAGTGCTCATTGAATTACCTTTATTAAAAGCAATTCAGTCACATTTCCAGATTCTTAATCCTTCTATAATTTTTAAATTTATTTTTAATCTTTCAGATGTTTATGTACATTTGCATCCTTTGTAAAATCTAACTAGTTGTAAAATGGCGGTTATAGGAAAAATTAGACAACGTTCCGGATTACTAATTGCATTAATTGGTATTGCTCTTGCAGCATTCGTGCTTGGAGATTTCTTTAAGGGCAGTAGTGGTAGAAGAACCCTTATCGTAGGTGAAATTAATGGAGAAGAAATTCCAAACAGAGAATTCTCACAAAAAGTAGAGCGTAATTTAGAATACGCAAAAGCAAACTCTCAAACTGGTACCGTCTCTGCGGCTCAATCATTCAACGTAAAAGAAAGTACCTGGAGTCAAATTGTTCAGGAAATTTTAATGGGAGAAGAATACGAAAACCTAGGTGTTAACGTATCAACAGAAGAATTATATGACTTGTTCCAGGGTAATGATCCTCACCCTTGGGCCAAAAGAAATTTTGTGAACGAGCAAGGTGTTTACGATCCTGCTATTGCTCGTAATTACATCCAAAACATTGACAACATGCCTGCTCAAGGAAAACAACAGTGGTTTGAAGCTGAGCAATATGTTAAGTCTGATAGGATGAGAACGAAATATAACAACCTGATTGGTGGTGGTTATTACGTTCCTAAGGCTCTCGCAAAAGTCGATTACGAATCGAAAGGTACAAATGCTGACATTGATTACATTGGCTTATCGTACAAAGATGTTTCTGATGATCAGATTACGGTATCAGACGCTGATTATCGTAAATACTATGACGAGCATAAGGAAGACTATTTCAATGAAGAAGAAATTCGTGAGATCGAGTTTGTCCTTTTCGAAATAAAACCTTCAATCGAAGATTTGAAAAAAACAAAAGAAGCAATCAACAATATTCATGAAGAATTAGCTTCTGTTAAAGATATTGCATCATTTGTAAATGCTGTTTCTGATGGTCGATATGACAGTTCTTGGTTAGCTGCAGGACAGCTTCCAGCTCGTATTGAAGAAACCATGTTGAACTCAGAAATTGGAACTGTTTTCGGTCCTTATCAGGAAAACAACCAATATCACCTGGCTCAGCTTGTTGACATCGCTTATCGTCCAGACTCACTTAAAGCAAGTCACATCTTGATTGCTTACCAAGGTGCTCTAAGAGCTGACGCAGGTGTTACACGCACTAAAGATCAAGCAAAACAAATTGCTGATAGTATTTATAAAGTAGTTTCTAAAAGAAACTTCGAAGACTTAGCTAAAAAGCACAGCGATGGCCCTACCGGTGAAAAAGGTGGAGACCTTGGATGGTTTGCCGATGGACAAATGGTAACACCATTTAACAATGCTTGTGTTGAAGGTATAAAAGGTGATATGACAGTTGTTGAAACTGACTTTGGATATCATATCGTTTATTGTACTGATAAAAAGAAAGACACTAAGAAAGTACGTGTTGCGATGATCAATAGAGAAATCACAGCAGGTAACAAAACTTATAGTGACATTTATGCTGAAGCAAGCTCTTTTACCGGTGAAAACCGTACGTTCGAGCAATTCGAAACTGCAGTAAAAGAAAAAGGATATTCAAGCAAGTCATTTAACAGAATGAAGAAAATGACTAACAATGTTACTGGTATTACGAATCCTCGTGAAATCGTACGTTGGACCTTTGATGAAGAAACTACAGAAGGCGCAGTTTCTCAAGTATTTGAAATTGATGGAGCTTATGTAGTAGCCACTCTTAAGAAAATCAACCCTGAAGGTTACCAGTCATTTGATGATGTTAAAGAGAAAATGACTGCACTTGTTAAGCGCGAGAAAAAAGCCGAGGTCTTAATTGAAAAAGCTGAAAAAGCACTTAATGCAACAAAAGACCTAAACAAATTAGCGGCAAAACTTGACGCAAAAGTTGAGAACACAGCAACCCTTACTTTCCGTTCTTATAACATTCCTGGTTTCGGACGTGAACTTAAGGTTATCGGACATATCTTCTCAATGGAAGAAGGTCAGGTTTCACAAGTACTTCAAGGTACAACCGGGATCTTTATTGTTAAACTTAACAAATACAATAAGGCTGCTGAAATCACAGATTTCACTACAAATCAACAAACACTTGCTAAAAGCTTTAACCAGAAAGCTCAACGAGAAGTATACTCTGCTATAGAAGAAAAGGCTGAGATTGTTGATAATAGAGCTTTATTCTATTAGAGATTGAACAACTATTAGGTTTATATTTCAGCCCGCTGGTTTCAGCGGGCTTTTTTTTACTTGATTTTACATTCATTCCCTACTATTTTTATACAACATTAATCAGCTATATTTCCAATGATTCTTTCACCTAATATGAAAGATAATCATTACTACTGACACTTAAGAAAATCAAGAAATGCTAAACGCTATTATTATCGATGACGAACCTCATGCTATAAAGGCTATAGAACTTATTACAAAAGAGTATTGCCCATTTGTTCAAATTGTTGATAAAGCAAATATTATTGAAGATGCGCGACAGAAGATTATTATGCACAATCCTGATATCATCATCCTTGATTTGAATATGCCCAGAGGATCCGGCTTTGATTTACTGGAACGCTTTCCTAAAAGGAAGTTTGATGTAATAATCGTTTCTGCTTATTCCAAAATGAATGATTATGCTTTCGAAAAATATCAGGTAAACGAATTTCTTGCAAAACCCATAGATATTGACGAACTCCTGGCTTCATATTCCCGAATAAAAAAAAATCGTATCAATATCAGATAGTATTATACTTTCAACTCCTCCCCCTCTGTTTTGGCAATTACAACAGCTGCGCAACTATCACTCCACACATTGGTTGCTGTTCTGAACATATCAAGAATCCGGTCTACAGCAAGAATCAAACCGATCCCCTCAAGAGGTAGCTGTACAGCTGTTAGAATCACAGTTATCATAACTAATCCAGCCATTGGAATTGCAGCAGCACCAATAGAAGCCAATAAGGCGGTAACAACAATAATTATTTGTTGAAAAAAGCTTAAATCCACGCCATAAGCTTGCGCAATAAACATAGCAGCCACACATTCATACAAGGCCGTCCCATCCATATTTATGGTCGCTCCCAGAGGTAATGTGAAACTACTGATCTTATTTGAAACTCCAGATTTTTCTTCCACATATTCCATGGTCAGAGGCAGTGTAGCCCCGCTAGATGAAGTGGAAAAAGCTGTAAGTAAAGGTGTCGTCATGTTTTTTAAATGTGCAAAAGGTTTGGATTTGCCTAAAAAGCGAACAATGATGGGTAGAGTTATAAAGAAATGAATTGCTAATGCCGCAACAACCGTCCCCATATAAAGCCCCATTCTTGAAAAAAGTGCACCCAAGTCATCCTGATCAGCAACCACTTTGGCAACAATACCAAATATTCCAAGTGGGGTGAATTTGATAATAAACATCGTAATCTGCATCATGACTTCAAAAACAGCTGCGAAAAAATTACTCAGCAATTCACGATAGGCCTTTGCCACCTTGGTTATAAAAAAACCAAATAAAATCGCAAAAAAGATTATAGATAACATGTCGCTGTTTGTAAAAGCTGCGAAGATGTTTTCAGGGATAATTTCGATCAATATTTCACCAAAAGTCCTTTGTTTCTCCACCAAACCTTCAACCTTTTCCTGCAAATTCAGATCCGCACCCACACCAGGACTAAAAATATTCACAAGAACCAACCCCGTAATAATAGCAAATAAAGAGGTCATTACGTAATATCCAAAGGTTTTAAGTCCAAGTCGGCCCAAATTACTTGCACTGCCAATATTCGTTATTCCTGTAATCAGAGAAGACAAAATCAATGGAATAATCAACATTTTTAATGCTCTGAGGAAAAGGTCTCCCATCCAGCTAACTGAAAGCGCGGCTGTGTTTTGATAAGCGGCTTTAATAATTCTTACTTTGTATTTTTCTAAATCCTTAGCATCGACAACCTTACCAATTTCGGTATTAAACTCTTTTTTTGACGTATAATTCCGACCCGACATAACTTGTATGCGTTCAATAACCTCATGACTTACATCCTTCTTTGTAAGATGTTTTATGGATGACTGATCAATACTATAACTTGTAGGGAAAATAATACCATAAAGAATAGCCAGGATAAGAGCAATGAAAATTTGCCAATGCAATTGGAGTTTAAACATATTTAACGCTTTCTGTTAAAAAAAATTAATCTTTCATTCAGACTCAACCAAAATAGTAAAAATATCGTCTATGCAGAGTATATTTATTTAATCGGTAACTTTATGATAGAACCTATAGCTATATAAAACTATGAATAAGATATTTATCTACTTATCCTTAGTCATGATACCCTTACTTTCAAATGGGCAACATCCCAATATAACCATATACACAGGGGCTGTTTCAGAACCAACGATTTGTATAAATCCTGAAAATTTAAATCAGATAATTGCAGGTTCAAATCTGAATTATGTATACACCTCAGAGGATGGAGGTTATAACTGGCAACCTGAACAACTTATCAGTTCTGAACACGGGGTTTGGGGCGATCCATGTATCATTTGTGATACAGCTGGGGCTTTTTATTACTTTCACCTTTCCAACCCTTCAGTAGGCAACTGGATAGATCGTATTGTTTGTCAAAAAACAACGAATCTTGGTCAAAGTTGGAATGATGGAGCTGCAATAGGCCTAAACGGAACCAAAGCTCAGGACAAAGAATGGGCAATTGTTGATCGAAATAATAACAACATATACGTTACCTGGACACAATTTGATGATTACGGAAGTCAAAACCCCGAGGATGTCTCTATTATCAGATTTTCAAAATCAACTGATGGCGGGCAAACATTTTCTGAGGCAATCAGACTCAACTCCGTTCCTGGAGACTGCATTGATGATGACAACACTGTTGAGGGTGCTGTTCCTGCCCTCGGACCAAACGGAGAGATCTATGTCTCTTGGGCGGGCCCACAAGGCCTCCTATTCGATCGATCCACTGACCAAGGTGAGACCTGGTTGGATAATGATATTTTCATTAGTGACTTCCCTGGTGGATGGGCAATTGATATACCGGGAATAAGCCGATGCAATGGATTGCCTGTTACTATTTGTGACACAAGTAACAGTCCATACCGAGGTACTATTTATGTTAATTGGACAGACCAACGAAACGGAGAAGATGATACAGACGTGTGGATATCCAAATCAATAGACGGCGGGGTTACCTGGAGTGCTCCCATTCGGGTTAATGATGACGAACCAGGTAAACAACAATTTTTCACATGGATGACCATCGATCAAACAACAGGATATTTATATTTCGTGTTCTATGACAGAAGAAACTATGACGACACAAATACAGACGTATATATGGCTATATCGAAAGATGGAGGTAATACATTCTCCAATTTCAAAGTGTCTGAATCTCCATTTATACCTTATTCCAACATCTTCTTTGGTGATTACACCAACATAACCGCTCATAATGGTGTTGTACGTCCTATATGGGCCAGGTTGCATGAAGGGGAACAATCAATTATGACCGCGATTATTGACCCCACAATTATTGGACTTAAGTACCAGGATTACCATCCTCTTATTCTGGAACAAAATCATCCTAATCCTTTTTCAGATCAAACCTACATTTCTTTTAAATTAAGAGAGCCATGCATTGTATCATTGGAAGTACTCGACATTTTTGGCACACCTCTTGTTACGATTCTGAACCAGGAGAAAACAGATAAAGGAAAACACACATATTCTTTTAACGCACACAAATATAACCTGGCTTCCGGGGTATATTACTTCTGCTTGAAAATGAAAGATAAAACGATTAAGAGAAAGATGGTGTACGTAAACTAAATTGATTGAACTCACAAAAATATGATTCAAATAGAAACTCAGCAATTACGAACAGATAATAAAATTATCCAATTAGGACTTGATCAACATAGTTCTCATTTAGCCTGGATTAAAAAGGCAAAAAAAAATGATAAACAATTGATCGCAATTCTGGAACAAGAAGATTCTGACTCTGAAACCACCGAAAGACTCATGGATTTGGAATGGGATCATTTCAGTAAAGCCCTTAATTGCAAAGGCCTTCATTTTGATTGTGCGATTGATGCCGTACTTTTAGTTTGCCGAAGACTCAATCAGGATGAAGTACTATTTTATCCATCAATCATGGCTAAACTTAAAGAACTTAACGCCGATGCATTTGACTTGCACCTAAAACGTATCGGACGTCTGGTAGAACTAAGCTTAATTGAAAACCTGGCAGAAGGTCAACTCCAAGGGTACTACAGAGATGACATGAGCTCCGATCTAATTTCCCGCCTATTTTTAAGTCGTTTCCTTGACCTATACGATCCCGGAGCTTTTGCCCCAGAAGACTATAATTATAAAAAACTGTACCGTTCAATTATACATAGTTTTATTAGTGGAATCCTTACAAAAAAGGGTGTTGCCTATTATGAAAAACAATTAACGGAGATTGAACGATAATAAATACAGGCTGGTTATCCCAGCCTGTATTATTTACTGACACATCCTGTACGGTTTTGAACAACTTATAAAAACTCTACTGAATTCTGATTTACTAATCTGCACAATCCATTCTTCAATTAACACTACTGAGTAAGCCATTCACTCAGTTGATAAGAAAATCACAACAATTTAACTCCTTCAAGCGAAATTGGAATACTTTTTGAAATAGGCATTCCTCAAATTTATTCCTTCTGACGGCTTCCTTATTTTAAAGCTATACGATAGGATTGTTAGTTATTTGTTAATGTGGAAACATTTTTGTTAGCATTTCGTTTCCGTGGTAATAGTTGTTAAATTTGTAGCTTCAAACTCCGAAAATGGATGATAAACTAGAACAAATCATAGAAAGTACGGCTGAGTTATTCAGTCAAAAAGGAATCCGCTGCATTTCAATGGATGACATCAGTAAACATCTAAAAATCTCTAAGAAAACTCTCTACCAGTTTGTGAAAAATAAAAGAGATTTACTTGAAAAAATTTCTGATTACTATTCAGCTGAATTTTGTAGAAATATGAAAAGAGTACTGGAACAAAAGCTTAATGCTATTGATGTACTATTTGCCGTATCCCAATTATTAAGTAGACACTGGCAAAGGTACACCCCATCTCTATCCTGTGAAATGAACAAATACTACCCGGAAATTTCTGAAAGAATCTCAGAAATCCAAAATCAACAAACATATTCTGGTGTTATCCAAAATCTCAATCAAGGAATTGACGAAGGCCTTTATAGAACTGATGTAAACATTGAGATAACAGCTCAGATCTATATTAAGAAAATCAAAGACTTACATGACCCTGAGACCTTCGATCCCAAAATGTTTACCACCAATACAATCTTCGAAGTCATGTTCGAAAACCACATCAGAGGGATCGCAAATGAAAAGGGAATAAAATACTTCGAAGAAAAACTGAAAAAAAACAATATTGATTTATAAGCCATGAAACAACGACTATTAATCCTTTGTGCATTGATGGGATTAGCACCTACACTCATAGGGCAGGAATCATTCAAGTTTAGCCTTGATGAGGCAATCTCATATGCAATGAAACACAATCACAACCTGATTAATGCTGATTTAGACATTGAAATCGCTAGAAAAAAGGTCATGGAAACCACAGCCATAGGACTTCCACAGATAAATGCATCCGGTTCATACTCCGATTTTATCAAGATGCCAACAACCTTAATTCCGGCCCAATTCTTCGATCCCAATGCCCCCGAAGGAGAATTTGCTGAAGCACAATTTGGTACAAAGTACAATATCGAAGGAGAACTCTCAGCATCACAATTACTTTTCAATGGTTCCTACCTGGTTGGATTGCAAGCATCACATGCATGGGTGAAACAAACATTAGTTGCCCGTGAGAAAACAGAACAAGAAACAAAAGAAGCTATTTCAAATGCTTATTATATATTCTTATTAAACATGGAGAATGAGCATTTGATGCAGGATAATCTCGAGAACTTAAACAAGATGACAAGGGAAATCCGGGCAATGGCCAATCAAGGATTCACGGATATAACAGAGGTTGAACAACTCGAACTCCTTACCACCGACCTCAAGACAAATCTTATCTATATTCAGAATAATGTTAAGAACTCAAAGGACTATTTAAAGTTACTCTGTGGTCTTAAATTGAGTGACAAACTAACTCTAACCCAATCACTGGAAAGTCTCATGGCTGATTTATCAGTTGCTAAACAGGTCACCAAACCATTCAACCCAAACCTGAATACCGATTATAGAATAATCGATGCTCAAGAACAATTGGCAATGTTGAATGTGAAAAATCAGCAAGCTGCATATCTACCTGTTTTATCTGCTTTCTTCAGTGCTAAAGAATCAGCTATGCGCAATGAGTTTGATTTCCTGAAATCGGAGGTAACCTACGATAGACATTGGTTCCCTGTAACACTTTGGGGCCTTCGTATGGATATCCCTATCTGGAGTAGTGGAATGAAAAGTGCAAAGGTAAAACAAGCAAAACTTGAACTGGATAAAATTAAAACCAGCAAAGAACTTGTCGAAAACTCTATTCTGCTGGAAGTATCAAATACCAGGAATGAATTAAATAATGCCTGGAAGGTTTTTGAAAACAAGACCACAGCCTTGAAGCTAGCCGACAAAATTTACAAGCAGACGCAAAAAAAGTTCAAAGAAGGCCTTGCCGGTCAATTCGAATTGAGTCAGGCATACGAACAGTACTTAAAAGCTGAGGGTGGACATCTCTCCGCTCAACTTACACTATTGACTCAAAAAACAAAATTAGAACGACTAATGTCAGAACTATAGAAAATCAGAATACTATGAACAAGATATTATACCTTATCGTGATCATTGGTTTAGTGGCCTGTAATAAACAAAACCCTAAAACCATAAAAAGCAAGATCTCAGACAAAAAAGCCAAGATAGAAAAGCTGGAAAAAGAGATTGAAGATCTGAAACTCAAACTTATAGAAATCGAAGGCAATAATCACCAGACTCGAAATCTACTAAAGGTCAGAACAAAACATATGATTCATGAACCATTTAATCATTATTTCGAAGCCAGTGGTTCTCTCGAAGCTGTAAAATCTGCCATTATCAGTCCCGAAATTGGAGGTAAGATACATGAACTATATGTTGAAGAAGGAGACAGAGTGTCCAAAGGATCTCTTCTTGCAAAGATCAACACATCAGTAATCGAAAACTCAATAAAAGAGTTAGAAACCGGACTGGAACTGGCAACGATGATCTATCAGAAACAAAAGAACCTATGGGAACAAAATATCGGATCTGAGATTCAGTATCTGGAAGCAAAAAATCGAAAGGAGTCTTTGGAAAAAACACTATCAACTACAAAATCACAATTGGATATGTCATTTTTAAGAGCTCCCGTTAATGGAATTGTAGAGGACATTCGTGTAAAACAAGGAGAAATGGCCGCTCCAGGATATCAGGTAATGCAAATTGTGAACTTAAAAGAAATGTACGTTAACATAAACGTTCCTGACAAATACATCGCTGCAATTAAACAAGGCGACCCTGTAAATTTACGATTCCCGTCATATGACAATCTGGATTTCATGGAATCCATCTATCGTACAGGAAATGTTATCAATGACCAGAGTCTTACTTTCGAAGTTCAACTTAAGCTTCAAAATGAATCAGAAATGCTGAAACCCAACGTGCTTTCTGTAGTGACGTTCAATGACTATACCAATCCTGAATCATTTATTTTGCCTGCACTGGTTATCAAACAAGACATGAAAGGTTCATATGTGTATACAGTAAAAGAAATGGATGGAAAGTCCAGAGCCCACAAACAATATATCCAAACAGGGAAATCATATAATGATTTAACCATGGTCACTGAAGGCTTGAATATTAATGATAAGGTCATAACCGATGGTTATAACCTTGTTTCAGATGGTCTGCAGGTAAATGTGGTTCAATAATTTCAAACGGAGTTAAGATGCAAGATAAAATAAAAGAAAAAGGAATTATACGGGAATTCAAGCTCACATCAATGGCCTTGAAAAATAAAACCACAGTTCTTCTGCTGAGTATAATTCTGCTGGTGTTTGGAATATACAGCTATAAGAAGTTACCCAAGGAGCTGTTCCCGGATATTATGATTCCAACTGTAATGGTTAATACGATCTATCCGGGTAACCCTCCCGTTGACATTGAAAACCTGATCACCCGACCTTTGGAAAAAGAGGTGGAATCGGTTAAAGGAATTAAAAAAATGACCAGCACATCGGTTCAAGGTATGTCATACCTTTTTGTTGAGTTCAATACAAATGTTGATATTGACAATGCGCTTCAGGATGTGAAAGATGCGGTAGATAAAGCTCGGGGTGAATTGCCCAATGACCTGGAATTTGATCCTGTTGTCATGGATATTGATTTTTCTGAGTTCCCAATCATTAACATCAATCTGTCAGGAGATTACAGCATTAATGAATTGAAAAACTATGCCGAATTTCTTGAAGAACAGATCGAAACTGTTTACGAGGTCTCCAAAGTTGAAATCACAGGTGTTAATGAAAGGGAAATTCAGATAAATGTGAAGCAGCACAAATTAGATTCTTACCAATTAAATTTTGGGGATATTGAAAATGCAATCATGTCTGAAAACCTGAACATCTCGGGTGGTGAAATCAAATTGGGAGGTAGTCGCCGTTCAGTTCGTGTGATTGGGGAGTTTACTTCGGTTGATGAAATCGGTCATATTATTGTGAAGCATGAAAATTCCAACATCGTATATCTAAGAGATGTTGCAGACATTAAATATGGCTTTGAAGAACCAAATAGTTTCGCTCGTTTAAACAAGCACTCGGTAGTATCACTGCAGGTCATAAAAAAAGGAGGTGAAAATCTTCTAACTGCAACTCACAAAATTTTCCAGATTCTTGAAAGTGCAAAAATTACAGGAGATATTCCACAAAACTTAAACATCACAATTTCCAACGACCAATCGGATGAAGTGCGTAAACAGTTGAGTAACCTGGAAAACTCCATTATCATGGGTGTTATATTCGTGGTATTGGTGTTATTCTTTTTTCTGGGCACCCGAAATGCATTGTTCGTTGGCTTGGCAATTCCGACATCGATGTTCCTGTCCTTCATGGTCATGGGTATAATGGAAACCCAAGTCAATATGATTGTACTCTTTTCATTGATTCTGGCCCTTGGTATGCTCGTTGATAATGCGATCGTAGTTGTTGAAAACATCTATCGGTTCTATTCACTTGGGTATAAACGGACTGAAGCAGCCCGACAAGCTGTTGGTGAAATTGCCATGCCAATCATATCATCAACAATGACTACCCTGGCCGCATTCTTCCCCCTCTTATTCTGGGATGATATTATGGGCGAGTTTATGAAATACCTACCTACAACATTAATAATCGTACTTACCTCTTCTTTATTTGTAGCCTTGGTTATCATTCCGGTTATCTCTTCCATATTTGTGAAAAAATCAGGAGGGAAAGAACTTGATCACAAAAGAGGATCTATCCTTTCAGCCAGTGGCCTGTTGATCTTTGGTATATTACTTTACGTCCCTGGTTGGAATATCATAGGTGGCATTCTGGTGATTCTTGGAATAATCGGTTTCATGCATATTCTATTTCTTAATCGACTATCCTATTGGTTCCAAAACACGTTCCTGGTAAGACTTGAAGATTGGTATTTACGATTTCTCAAATTTGCCTTAAAGGGTAAAAACCCTCATCTGTTTATTTCCGGGACAATCTTGCTGCTAATCTTCACTATGATGTTTATGAAGGCGAGAGATCTCAACGTGGTATTTTTCCCATCCAGCGATCCGAAGTATATCAATATTATGGCGGAATTTCCAATTGGAACAGATATTGAAACAACAAACGAAGGAATGAAAGATATTGAGCAAGATGTTTATGACATACTGGCTCCTTATCAAAACATTACCAAAAGTGTGCTCACCAACGTGGGAAAAGGAGCTGTTGGCGAAAATGAAGGATTCACAGGACGTGGTGGCCAACCACACAAAGGACTAATCACAGTTTCCTTCCTTGATTTTCAATTCAGGAATGGAATAAATACTTCTGAGATTCTTAGAGAACTCGGTGATGCACTAATCGGCAATTATCCGGGAATCCAGGTTTCGGTTGAAAAACAAAGTGATGGACCTCCAACCGGCAAACCAATCAATATTGAGTTGAGTGGAAAAGAATTCGACAATTTACTTGCTCTGAGTGATTCTGTTATAAAAACAATCAACACATCTGATGTAGAAGGCATTGAAGGTTTAAAAATTGATCTGGATATTGGGAAACCTGAGTTACTTATCACAATCGATCGAGATAAGGCCCGTCGCTATGGGGTCTCAACCTACCAAATCGCCTCTACCATACGGACAGCTTTATTTGGTAAAGAGATCTCTGATTTTAAAGTAGGCGAAGATGAATACCCGATTCAACTAAGAATGAAAGAAGATTACCGATATAATCTATCGTCATTATTGAATCAAAAAATCACCTTCAGGAGTGCATCAACTGGTCAAATTATACAAGTCCCCGTTTCATCAGTCGCAGACATCACGTATAGTTCCACTTTTGGATCTGTTATCCGTAAAGACCGACGCAGGGTAGTAACGGTTTATTCTAATGTTTTGGAAGGGTATAATGCTACTCGTATCAATGATCAGATAAAGCCATTACTGGATAAATATGATTTCCCTAAAGGATATAAGTACGAAATGACCGGTGAACAGGAAGAACAAGAAAAATCAATGTTATTCTTGATAAAAGCGATGATCATTGCCGTATCAGTGATCACCCTGATTTTAGTAACCCAGTTTAACTCAATTGTAAAACCCGCAATTATTATGTTCAGTGTAATTCTGAGTACAATTGGGGTGTTTGGAGGCTTGTCAACATTCAGAATGGATTTTGTAGTTATTATGACAGGTATCGGCATTGTCTCGCTGGCAGGAGTGGTAGTGAACAATGCAATTGTTCTAATTGATTACATCAACCTGCTAAAAGTTCGCCGAAGAGAAGAATTGAATCTGGAACATGACGCCATTCTTTCGTTGGCCGATTCCATGAAATGCATTGTTGAGGGAGGTAAAACCCGTTTACGCCCAGTTCTGTTGACCGCAATCACTACAATCCTTGGTCTTTTCCCTTTAGCTACTGGGATAAACATTGATTTTGCCAACTTGCTCGAGAATTTCGATCCGAATTTCTACATGGGAGGAGATAACGTTGCTTTTTGGGGTCCTATATCATGGACCGTCATTTTTGGTCTGAGTTTTGCTACATTCCTGACATTGGTAATTGTGCCTTGCATGTATCATGTCCTATATCTTGTAAAAGTTTTTATTACAAAAAAATAATGTGACTTAAAAAACCATAATCAACAGATTAGATTAATCCTATCATAAATAATTCGATATTAATGCCGGCCCTAAAGGCCGGCATTTTGTATTAAAGTAGTCGATTTATCATTTTTATTTTTAATTTAGATCTTTAATTCCACGACCAATTGGCAAACACAACATATGAAAAAAGGCCCAGAGAACACAATTCAATTACAGCAAGAGATCAAAAAACTAAATGATGAACTAAATGCCATCCGTTCTTCAAAGCTTTCATTCTCAAAAAAAAGCATCAATGACTCTGAGCTTATTAATATCCTTGATTATGCCTGCAAATATGCTTTACTTGGGAAAACCTGGAAATCCAATCTAGAAAAAATCATAGCTTTAATCGGAGAGTTTCTTGAAGTTAGTTCCATATCGATTCTTGAAAACAACAAAAAGGTTTTTAACCAAATAATAGCGTGGTCCAACTCCGAACATAAGAGCAACTTAGATGATGAAACAATTACAGCGCTTGACTTAAGCAAACCGTCATTTTCAAAGTTTTACAATATTCTCAACAATAATAGCTCGATTAAAAGTACTTCAGAAGAATTCTTCACACGCTACAAACCCCTTATTAGTTCGGCAGAAATCAAAGGCCTGGCTATAATACCAATTATTATCGATGATAACTTTTGGGGTATCATTCGCATTGATGATACAAATGCATCCCGATTCTGGACAAAATCAGAAATCGATTTATTTCATTACCTGATGGATCTAATCCGCTCTTCTCTCAAACGATCAATCTTGGATTCTGATACGGTAGAACGAAATGAGATTCTGGAAAAATATTATCAATCAACCCCCATGGCACTTGTACTATGTAGGGAGGATGGCACTGTCATTGAAGTGAACAAATACTTTGAACAGCTCTTTAAATATGACTCTTCTGAGGTTCGTGGTAAAAACATTGACAAGATAATTTCACCCATCGACACGAAACATGAAGCAGAAAACATAACCAAAACGGTTGGTGCAGGAAAGATCATTGAGATTGAAAGCATCAGAAGGCCAAAATCTGGCTTGCCTCTATACGTATCCCTAACTGGGGTACCCATTCGTTTGGACAATGGCCAGCAATATATTATTGGGATATACAAGAATATCACTCAAAGGAAAATGGCCGAGAAACAGCTTAATGAGAGCCAAGTGAAATATAAAACTCTCTTTGCTAATTCTCCCGATGGCATCATCCTACTCAAGCACGATATCATTATCGACTGTAATGAGCAAACTTTGAAGCTATTTAATTGTGGACGTCATCAATTTATAGGTGAATCTATTCTAAAATTCTCTCCCCTACTTCAGGAAGACGGTGCGATATCAGAAAAGGGAGTAACCAAGAATATCCTTAAAACATTAGACGGACAACCGCAACGCTTTGAATGGCTACATATGACTGCACAAGGAAAAGTGTTTTCTTCTGAAGTCATCCTGAATAAAGTAGAAATTGAAGACAACATTTATATTCAAAGTATAGTCAGAAACATAAGTGAGCGTAAAGCAAATGAGAAAGAATTGCTGGTAGCAAAACAGAAAGCTGAAGAATCTGATAAACTAAAAACAGCTTTCCTGGCACACATGTCACACGAGATCAGAACACCTCTTAACCATATTCTAGGCTCTATCGACCTGATTACAGATGATGACATGCCTTCTGACACAAAAGATGAATTCAAGCAAATTGTTAAAAACAGTAGCGATGACCTTTTGCGCCTTATCAATAACATTATTGATCTGGCCATGATTGAATCCGATCAAATGGAGGTTAATAAAGTGGACACTCTGATATCCGATTTGATAACCACTACACAGAAACATTTTAACAAATGCATACAAAAACAGCAAAAGGAATACCTAAATTTCAAGACAAGTATCCCCTCACATCTAACAAATAGTAAAATTAATGTGGATCCGGATCGATTTGATCAGATTATCCATAGTTTGGTAGATAATGCGGTGAAGTTTACCAACAAAGGTTTTGTTGAACTTGGGTGTGATTTAAAAAACGATTTTTTTACTTTTTTTATAAAAGATACAGGCATAGGTATTGAAAAAGACAAATTTAGTGTTATATTTGACCGCTTCAGGCAAGTTGACTATACTCACACCCGTGAATTTGGGGGCACAGGTTTGGGGCTTGCCATCTCGAAAGAGATAATTGAGCATATGGGGGGAACCATCTGGGTAGATTCTGAGCTTAAAATGGGCTCTACTTTTTACTTCACGATTCCATCTTCTGGTAAAACAGAAATCTTAGAATCTTCTTCACAAGATACGGTTTCAACCACCCTTGCTTACAATTGGAACGGAAAGACAATTTTGATTATTGAAGATGAAGAGGTTAACATCCAATACCTCAAAACTGTTTTAGACCGTACCAATGTAACAATATTAGTTGCCCAGGATGGACAAACGGGACTTGAATTGATTAAGACACAAGAAATTAATCTTGTACTTATGGATATTCAATTACCAATTATGGACGGATATGAAGCAACTAAACTGATTAAAGCACATAACCAAAACATTAAAGTAATAGCACAAACTGCTCACGCTCTCAAAGAAGACAAAGAGAAATGTTTGGCTGCAGGTTGCGATGATTACATGTCAAAACCTTTAAAACGCACGCTATTACTGGAAATGATCGATAAACTGATCATGACTAAATAAGCAACTCGATGAACTGCAACCTTTTTCGGATACGCTTTGTCTTGTATTTGAAAGCTCCGAGAAAGGTAATTTGACCAATTACTGAATGTGTAACGAGAAGGACATAATTGCCGGGTGCTTGCGTAAAGAACCAAGAGCACAACAGGAGCTTTACCGGGCTTTCGCACCGAAAATGTACGGTGTATGTCTGCGTTATGCAAAAAATGAAATGGAAGCCGATGATATCCTGCAGGAAGGATTCATAAAAGTTTTTGGATACCTGGAAACATACAGGAATGAAGGATCACTGGAAGGATGGATCAGAAGAACAATGGTTAATACAGCAATTAACTATTACCGAAAGAATCTGAAACATGCTAATCAGCTTGATCTGGATGGTTTGGAAGTGATTAATGATAACGATGTTGATGTTGTTGATAAGCTTTCGGCTGACGAAATCCTTTGTTTAATAAGGGATTTACCTGAGGTATATCGTTGCACATTTAACATGTATGTGATCGAAGGGTATACCCATAAAAAGATTGCTGAAATATTGGATATATCAGAGAATACATCAAAATCTCAGCTACTTAGAGCAAGAAAATTATTAAAGAAAAAACTCTATAAATTGCATCAATCCATATCATAAACTATGGAACATGATAAGTTAGATAATAAGTTAAAGCAGAAATTCGAATCTTTCGAGGTGAATCCACCAGAGATGGTTTGGGAGAAGGTTAAAAAGAACCTGGACCAAACTAATAGTGGTGCTACATCTTCCAAGAAGGGGAATTTTCTAAAGCCAGGAATTATTCCTGTACTTGCTGTTTTGCTTGTAGGTGCACTTTCCATTTTTCTTCTAAAGAATAACAAACAAGCTCCCAAACAAGGATTAACAAGTTCTACGGAGGAAGTTAACAACGATATAATTGTTGAATCGATTCCAGTTCAACCTCAAAAGACTCTTGTAGTTGAGGAAATATCCCAAACACACACACCCGAGAAATTATCAATTTCTATTCCTGATGAACCCATAATTAATAACAATACAATTCAAAAAGACAGCCCGGTTGCTCAGGAAAACATATCAGAGCCTGATTTATTTAAGGAAGAAACTTTGATAGAAAAGCCGACAATTGAAATCAACAAGGTGGAACCTGGTAAATCAATTGTATCTAAAAATATTTCTTTGGATAATCAGAATGATTACATCCATTCGAACATGAATTATGATGATAATATTCCAGGTGATTCTTACTCTTTAACAAGTATGCATTCCAGCCTCAAGGATTCCATTTTAAGTTTATACCAACAGGAGCTGGAATTTGATTCAGGTAATCATTGGTACCTAGGGTTTGCATATACGATCGATCAGACCAACAAACAAGAAATGATTTCTGATAAGTTTATGAGTTATTCAGCAGAAGGTACAGTTGCTTATTCCAGAAAAAACTTTATCATCCAAACTGGGCTTGAAGTTGTAAGAAGTATGGATCGATTTGATTATTCAATTAATCATCGTACGACAGACACACTTGGTTCTTATCAGCACGTTATAGGTCTGGACTTTGATACCACAGGAAGCATACCGACACCAATTTACACTACTGAAACAGCTTATGCGATTGACACTCTTCATCATGAGCTTCAAACAGAAAAAGAACTCCAATACACATATCTTCAAATTCCTCTAACTTTTGGTTATCAGTTTTCTGGAAGGCGGAACCTTAGTTATGCCATCAGAACTGGCCCAATATATTCGATTCTTATTAAGGACCAAAATAGAACTTTGATAGATGAAGAAAATTATGACATCACAGGCTATAAAGACCATTCTTTAAGCCGGCTGAAAACATCATGGCAGTATCTAATAGCTGTGGATATCAATTATCAATTAAATGATAAAATGAATTTATATCTGGAGCCAAGATTTAAATACTACTACAATGGAGTTTATAACGTACAACAAATTCAAAAAGGCAAACCCTATTCAATTGGATTAAGGTTTGGTATATTTTATAGGTTATAATATATCATGGTAAAATTTGGTAATAATATTAACCAGTAATGAAAAAGCGATTTATAATCATACTAGCAATTATCCTTGGATGGAGCTTTGTTAAAGCCCAAAATCCAGGTGGTGGTGATATAGGTGATCCCAAATATATCTTCGCGAAATTTGATTATTCAAAAGATTCCATCCAGCAAGGATACGGAATTCAATTCACAGATAGCTCTCTGGGTAGTGTCATTTCGTGGCATTGGGATTTTGATGATGGCACATATGCTACAGAGCAAAATCCAGTACATATTTTTGATGCACCAGGCTTATATGACGTTTGCCTTACGGTAAAAGTGAAGAGTGGAGACATCATTGTTGAGGATGTAAATTGTAAAAAAGTAAGCATCACCGACAAAGGTTTCAATCACTTAGGTGGTACTGTATATGCAGATCTGTTTCCAGTTGACACCGGAGTAGCATATCTTTTCCAAGTTGATGAGGATAACAATATGCAACCATACGATACTTCATACTTTGGTTTTGGTGGATTCTACTGGTTCTACCAGGCAGAAGGCGGAAAGTATATTGTTCGAGTTGATATACCTGAGACCTCCACCCATATCAACACATACATGCCTACTTATTATGGCAACAAAGAACTTTGGATTGACGCTCCATCAATCGATTTCTCCACAACAGATATAAAAAGAGATATCCAATTACTTAAAGCGGACGATCTTCAATATCAAAACAATAATGGCTTCATCAATGGTTATATCTATTATGAAGATTCTGAGACTGGTGAAAATTATGCTGCAGAAGACATTACAATACTATTAATCGATAATGAGAATAATAGTACGACATACAAATACTCTAATGAAAATGGTGTGTTTGAGTTTAATGACATCAATTTTGGCCTTTACCGGGTTCACGCTGAAGTGACCGGAAAGGAAACAGTTCCGCTTTTTGCAAATATTTCGGCAAACAATCCGGAAACAAATAATATTGATATAATCATTAAACAAACGGAAGTAATCTCCTTAGTGGATGAATCTGAATATGAAGAACAATTTACACATTTCTCAATCTTCCCAAATCCTGCCAGAGATCAAGTAAACATACAGCTTTCAGCTGATGAAATTGGTGTAATAAAGCTTGAGATATACAACATGTCAGGCCAATTAATTAGCACAATTGAGCAGATGGCATACAATGGAAACAATAAATACTCAGTAGATGTTTCAAAACTCAGGAAAGGATCCTATTTCATAAATATTCACTTCAACAACAAACCTTCATCACGGAATAAAATTCTCATTATGTAACATAAAAAAAAGAGCCACAACAATAACTTGTGGCTCTTTTTTTTTGCGCTATCTCATTTATTGATAAACTAACTTCTTCACATCAATTATCAGATTGTTCTCCTCATTAATAAGTTGAACGAAGTACATGCCTTTGGGTGATATTATTGGATCCCAAACAATGGATTGCCCGTGACTCCCAATACGTAAATCCTCCACCATCTTCCCGTTTACATCCCAAATTTTGAGCTTAGCAGCAGGCAAATCTGTAGAAAAATAAAACTGGTTATCAGAAGGGTTTGGGTAAACTTCCAACTTCCCCTGAGCGTCCTCTTTCTTTTCCACATCGATATATGCTTCATCCCATACGGCAACCGTATATTCACCAAGTTTCAGATCCTCAATAAGAAGGTTACCGATAAATCCAGGACCACTAACCGTATAATTCGGTATAGACCAATCATGGGAGTTATCTTCACGATAAAGTAATACTATTTCATCATTTTGACTTTCAAACAATTCATTATCCAGATTTCCGGAAGTTGAATTAAAAAAGAAGCTGGCTCCGGCAGAGAATTGATCCGGCAAAATACCTTCCACTTTCCAATAACGATTGGGTGAAATTCTTAAACCAGGCAACGGATTCTGGATGGTGTCAGGGGCTACCATATTATAAGAGACCCTTATAAAAGCGGAGTCAGATATCTGATTGACAATCGCCTTGAAATAGGTCGAACTGAAAGGATGCTCTCCTGTTTCTTTCAATACCATATCAACATCAATGGTTGCATCCGTAATATGGTCATAAAAATCAGCCATAACCAAAACTGGTTCAAAAGGAACCTGGAACTCTTGCAGCCCTGTCTCTCCTGAAAATTCCATACGCTGGGTATTCTGATTCCATTGTGCATCCATAAAGGTCACATCAACTTTATTGGAATTGAACATTTCAGGTGACTCTCGCAACTTTTGCCCCATATATACCGTGCAGCTTCCATCAATATAATTAAAAGAGTCTACCTCAAATGCAGGAAATCCCGGATTAAACACCCAACCATTAAAAAAATCAGTTAGGTCAACCCCTGTTTCCTGTGTAAGGTGATCTCTCAAATCGTAACTTGAAGCATTATTATATGCGTAATCATTAAGATAACTTTTTACTGCAGGGAAAAATAAATCATCACCTAAATAATGTCGAAGGGTATGCACGACACAGCCCCCTTTATCGTAAACAGTTGCTCCATATGTGTATTCTGTAGGTACATCATACAAAGCTAAATATCCTCCATCAGATGTATGAGCAGTATTAAGAACATCACGATGTAATCCATTCATCCTATCCCGGGCAGCCTCCACTCCATACAAACCTTCAAACATAAAAGTCTCACAGTAACGGGCCCAACCTTCATTCAACCACATATCCCCGGCGGTACTACATGTCACCATGTCGCCAAACCACATATGAGCAAGTTCATGAGTATACCACCATTCTGAGTTCAATCCTCCGTCAATCGCACCATAAGGATATGCTATATTTGCAGCATGCTCCATTGCACCTTTTGCTGTACTTACATACCCAATTCTCTCAAATGGGTAAGCCCCCCAGTGAGACTCGAATAACCCCATAATAGTGTGCATATTGACAAAAGAACCCGCTACTTTATCTACTTCAGAAGCTCTGACGTAATAAGTTATGGGTACATCTTGCTGTATCCCTTCATAAACATCCTCCACGAGTTGATATTCTCCAACAGCAACTGATGCAAGATACGTTGGAATTGTTTTAACCATTTGCCAATGATATTCAGTTGTGTTGTCATCCAGAGGTATCGTTTCAATCAAACTACCTCCACAAACTGCCATATTTGGATCATCCACCCTGATATGGAAATCATAAAGAGCCCTATCGTTGAAATCATCAACGCAAGGAAACCATGCTTTTCCAAGATTATGAGGATCAGATTCGAATCCTACACCCAGATTAAATGCATATTCACCGGCAAAATGAAATCCACCCCAATATTCATTAAAAGGTTCACCTGAATATTCAATATGTAAAATTATCTCTTCTCCCTGATTCAATTGATTTTCCAACTCAATATACAAACGCTCACCAACCTGTTCAAATTCCAGAGGAGTTTCATTGTTCAAAACGCTGGAAACATTAAGGTCCTTTAATTCCAACACAACCTCATTAATTGAAGATAATGGTGTAGTTAATCTGACATCAGTAAAACCATTTATTTGATGCTCATCAAGTTCAAGAATATCCAGATGGATATTATAATGTATCACATCTATTGTATCGCTAAGGCCCGATTCCTGGCATAATCCTTTAAAGGATAATATAGCCATGAAAAAAACAATTCCAAGGAGTTTGATCAATCTCATAGTATAGTCATTTTAGAAATCCAAATTTCGGTAAAAGTATTTACTTTTATGTCATGTTTACTGGAAGATTTTCAGGACAAATCGGGTCGTCAATAGCTTGTATCTTGTGTCCATTATCGAACATCAAATAAGAATTAATGAACAATCTAACGCTAACCGTTATTTTCAAAGCTGTTAAACCATAAGGAATTGATTTAAATGGCATGAAATTTTATTATCCACCCACATAATCAGAAAGAAATCGTATCTTTTTTTTGATTTAACCTTGAATAATAGCGAAACGAACAAAACTAAACCCTGATGAAAAAACTAGTATCACTAAGTGTGCTTTTCATTCTTACAATTGGACTTGTATCAGCGCAAAAGACTTGGACACTTGAAGATTGCATTAATTATGCAATTGATAACAATATACAGGTTAAACAACGAACACTGGCATTGGATGAATCAGAATTGATCTTAAAGGCAAGCAAATTAAATACATTACCAAATTTGAACCTTTTTGCAAGTCATGGCTACAACTGGGGTAAAAGAATTGATCCTTTTACCAATGACTTTGTAGGCTCAAGAGTACAATCTAATAATTTCTATGCTTCATCTTCATTAACAATATTTGATGGTTTTCAAAAATTGAATACAATTTGGCAAAATACATTGAACCTTGAAGCTGCGGGTTATGATTTTGATAAATATCTGGATGATGTCTCTTTGAATATCGCCACATTTTATTTACAAACTCTTTTCTATTCTGAAAACTTAAAAAATGCTCAAAACCAATACGATGTAACACTGAAACAGGTTGATCGAACAAAAAAAATGGTAGAAGCAGGGACCCTGGCTGAAGGAGAGCTTCTTTCTTTGGAAGCGCGTATGGCAACGGAGAAGCTAAATGTCGTTGAAGCTGAAAACCAACTAACGATATCGTACCTAACTTTGGCGCAACTACTTGACCTACCAAATGCATCGGATTTCAAGATAGTAAGTCCAGAGATAGAAGTAGAAGTAAAAATACCAGAGGTCAACAACGCACAAAAAGTTTTTGAATATGCTATACTGAATCAACCCGATATTAAGAGTGCTGAAATCAGAGTTCAAAGTGCAGAGAAAGGGGTTCAAATAGCCAAAGGTACTTCTTACCCTACTTTATCAGCACAAGCAAACTATGGAACAGGATACTCCGGAGCACCAAAAGGAGATATCGCATATGAGCTTAAGTCTTTTAGTGAACAATTAAGTGATAATGAAAACAAATCCTTAAGCTTTAACCTGAATATTCCAATATTCAATGGCTACCAAAGTAAAACACATATTGCCCGCCAGAAAATCGCATTTGAAAACAGCAAATTGGAGTTGGAATTAACCAAACAAAACCTACAGAAGACAATTGAAACTGCATACACTGATGCTATTGCTTCCTTAAACAGACATGATGCAGCCAACAAAAAATTAAATGCTTCGGAAAAAGCTTTTGAATATGCCACCAAGAAATTCGATGTAAAAGCGATTACTTACGTAGAATACATTGATGCAAAAAAAGAATTTGACAATGCGAATAGGGAATTGATTACTTCAAAATATGATTATATCTTTAGAAAAACTGTTTTAGATTTTTACATGGGCAGACCATTAACACTAGATTAACCAAATCAAAAATTAAGTAAAACTGCAATATGAAAACGAAAAAGACCTTTTGGATCATTGGGGGACTTTTAATACTAATCATTGTTTTGTTAGCTGTTGCTAAAAATAAGGGAATGATTGGCAAAGAAAATACGATTAAAGTAAGTATTGAAAAGGCTGAAAAGAGAACAATCATTGAAACTGTAGCTGCAAACGGAAAGATTCAACCCGAGATCGATGTAAAAATCACACCTTATATTTCCGGGGAAGTTGTAGAACTATTCGTAAAAGAAGGGGATGCCGTTAAAATCGGGGATTTATTAGCCCGCATCGATCCCGAACTTTATGAATCAGCATACGAAAGAACCGAAGCTGCCTTAAAATCTCAACAAGCCAACCTTGCCAATGCCCGGGCTGGACTTGCTCAGATGAAAGCACAATTTATTAAAGCGAAAAACGATTTCGCCCGAAGTAAATCTCTATTCGACCAAGGTGTAATTTCAGAATCGGAATTTGATGCCGCAAAATCGGCTTATGATGTTTCAGAAGCTCAGGTAAAAGCTGCAAAAGAAACTGTAAAGGCCGCCGAATTTAATGTGGCAAGTTCTCGAGCCACCTTGCGTGAAGCTAATGAGAATTTGACACGAACAGCTATTTATGCCCCAACTTCAGGGACGGTTTCCAAACTTAATGTTGAAAAAGGTGAGCGTGTAATGGGGGCTTCTCAATTCTCAGCAGGAACCGAAATTATGGTAATTGCGAATCTTGAATTAATGGAGGTTAATGTTGAAGTAAACGAAAACGACATTGTGAGAGTCGATATGGATGACACTTGTATTATTGAAGTGGATGCATATCTTAAAGAAAAATTCAAGGGTGTCGTTACTGAAATCGCAACATCGGCTAATACTCAAGGAGTAAGTGCTGAACAGGTTACGAACTTCGATGTTAAGATTCGGATATTACCGGATTCCTATGCGGACCTCCAAAGTAAGCAAAAGGGGCGTTCCCCATTCCGTCCTGGCATGTCGGCAACCGTAGACATTCAAACTGAATCGGAAAACAATGTGATCACTATTCCAATCCAGGCTGTAACCACAAGGGATGACACAACCGGGGTAGTAAAATCAAGGAGAGAAAGTGATCGTTCTGAAAACACCAATTCAACGGAAGATATTGAAAAAGAAGAGGAAGAAGAATTCTTCGAAGTCGTTTTCATCCTGTCGGAAGGTGAAGCAAAACTTCAGGTTGTTGAAACCGGAATCCAGGATAGTAAATATATCCATGTAATATCTGGCGTCAATGAAGCAGATGAAATCATCACGGGGCCATACCGTACAGTTACCAAAAAACTCAAGAATGGAACAAAAGTAAGGGCTGTGGAAAAAGACAAATTGTTCGAAAAAGAATAGCGAACTCCAAAATAATTTTAAAACAGTTGGTCAATACCGGAATGCAGATTATTTTTGCAACCGTAAATAATTGACCAACTGTTTTTTTAATACACGGTATATGGCATTGATTTTAAGTATAGAGACCTCAACTCCTAATTGTTCAGTATCATTGGCTGAAGATGGGAAAATACTTGCATCTAAAGAATTAAACAGCAGAAATTCACATGCTGAAGTTCTCACCCTGTTTATTCAGGAGGTTTTGAAGCAATCGAATAAAGAACTAAAAGAATTAGATGCTATTGCAGTTAGTATGGGGCCAGGATCCTATACAGGATTAAGAATCGGAGTATCTACAGCAAAAGGATTGTGCTATGCCCTGGATAAACCATTAATAGCTGTTAGTACATTACGTGCCATGGCATTTGGAATGGCTCGAGAATATTGTTCACGACCAGGTTCTGACCGCGAAGCCTTATTTTGTCCAATGATTGACGCACGTAGAATGGAAGTATATGCAGCCATTTACAAACAAGGAAACGAAGAAGTAAGAGAAGTAAGAGCTGAAATAATTGATGATCAATCATACATGGATACTCTTACAAATTCAAAAATTGTATTTGCAGGTGATGGATCTGATAAATGTAAAGATGTAATAACCTCTGATAATGCCATTTTTATGGAAGGATTTTTACCCTCATCAACTTTCATGGCTCCAATAGCTGAGCATAGCTTTAACACCAATTCTTTTGAGGATGTAGCATATTTTGAGCCATATTATCTGAAGGATTTCGTTGCAGGAGTTCCTAAAGTAAAAGGATTAAGATAAGACCAGAAAATACTCAATAGATCAGGCTCTGCAAATTGCAGGGCTTTTTTTTTAAATCAGGTCTTTACGATGTGCATGTTGCTTCACAAATATGAATAACAGGATGGTAAAACCTAGCAGGGAAGATCCTCCATAACTAAAAAAGGGCAAGGGAATCCCAATCACAGGCGCCAACCCAATAGTCATCGCAATATTTACAGCAAAATGAAAGAAAATAATCCCTGCTACACTATACCCATAAATCCTACTAAAGCGTGAACGTTGTTTTTCTGCCAACAGAATAATCCGAACCACCAATGCCAGAAACAAAACTATCACCAACGAAGTCCCCAGAAACCCCCACTCCTCTCCTACAGTACAGAAAATAAAATCAGTACTTTGCTCAGGAACGAAGCGAAACTTTGTCTGAGTTCCTTCAAGAAATCCTTTTCCTGAAATACCACCAGAACCAATTGCTATTTTAGACTGATTAACATTATAACCAGCTCCTGAAGGATCACTTTCAGTACCCAGAAGTATACTTATTCGTATACGTTGGTGGGGTTCCAGTATGTTATTAAAAGCATAATCTACACTATAAACAAGACCTCCTGCAAGTACCAAAACACCAAGGATACGGAGAATTGCTTTCTTACTTTTCCTCATTACAACAATCAAAAGTAAAGCCAAGCCAGCGATGGTACCCAGGATTACTAGTTGGCCAAAAACCAACGTGGTAATAAACAAAACAGCTACAACTAATCCTATAATGAAGATATTCCCAGTTAATCCTTCACGAAATAATACAAAAACAAAGGAAGTGAAAACCAGCGCGGATCCTGCATCGGGTTGCAACATAATGAGTACTGCAGGCAGAAAGACAATAATACCTGAGGTAATTATCGTCTTCACTTTTGTGAGGTCAATATTCAGTCGACTCAGATAGGCAGCCAAAGCGAGTGCTGTTGAGAACTTTGCCAATTCGGAAGGTTGTAGGGCAAATCCTCCAATATGAAACCATGACCGGGCTCCGGAAATTTTTGTTCCGACAAAGGCCACTGCTATTAAGAGGATTATCGAAAATCCATATAATAAAAACGAGAATGCAGAAAAAACCTTTGGATCGACCATTGTAATCGCAAAAGCCAACAATGTACAAACTCCAATAAAGAACAATTGCTTTGCATAACTATTCCCTAAGTCAAATGAAAACACCTGACTTTCGGTATAATCTGCTGCATAGATATTAATCCATCCAAAAAAAACAAGGGCATAATACAAGATTACTAAAACCCAGTCGATGTTATGTAATGCTTTTTGCGTTCTCAATTTAATTACCAATTAAAAGGTTACCTTCAATCATTCGCTTCTCAACTTCAGTACGTTCAACTTTTCGGTTAATATATTTTTCAATCATTAAACTAGAAATTGGAACGGCCCATGTTGAACCAAAGCCTGAATTTTCTACAATCACAGAGATGGCAATTTTGGGATTCTCTTTAGGTGCAAAGGCAATGAAAATAGAGTGATCCTCACCATGAGGATTTTGCACAGTACCTGTCTTCCCACACATAGAGATATCCTCTAATTTATGAAAGCGTGCTGTACCATGATCCCCTTCAAATACCCTATACATCCCATCTATAACCATCTCAAAATTCTCTGGGTCGATTGTTGACTTATTATATTTCACAAATGATGAATCCTTCTCATTCTGTACCATTGACCGGACTAAATGAGGTGAATAATAATGACCACGGTTTGCAATAACACAGGCAAGGTTTGCCAACTGAACAGGAGTTACAAGAATCTCTCCTTGTCCAATAGATAAAGATCTTACAGTCATTGCCCTCCACCGATTCTTCCCATAATACCGATCATAATAATCCGGAGCAGGAATAAACCCCTTCCTTTCACTAAAAAGGTCGGTATCAAATTTTTTATTAAATCCTATACTCAAAACATGCTCTCTCCAGGCATTATAGGCTTCTTCCGTGTTCTTATATCTGGGATTTTCAAGAATCTTTCGATAATTGAACCAATAAAACGGATTGCATGATTGTTCAATGGATTCCTCTATTCCCAGTGGAGAAACATGGTAGTGACTGCACTTGATTGGCAACGATTCTGGTCCATCACAACTATACCGGGTCCAACTGTTTAAAACATTTTCCTGAATTCCAATCAATGCATTTAACAGTTTGAAAGTACTACCTGGTGGATATTGCGCCATCAATGCTCGATTAAACAAAGGTTTAAGCGTATCTTTATAAAGAGTCGAGTAATTACGACCTCGAATTCGTCCTACCAGAAGATTCGGATCATAGGCTGGTGAAGTAATTAATGCCAGAATTTCACCAGTTGTAGGTTCAATAGCAACAATACTTCCCTTTTTATTGGTCATTAATAATTCCCCATATGCCTGTAATTCGACATCCAGTGTTGTATAAACATCCTCTCCTTTTATTGCTGCCGTATCATAACGCCCACCTTTATAACTACCCTTTGGTCGATTAAACTTATCCACCATTATAATTTTTCGACCTTTCTTACCTCTCAATTCCTGTTCATAAGTACGCTCCAGGCCACTAATACCAATATAATCACCACTCCTGTAATATTTATCTTTCTTCAATGTTCTGGCTTGTACCTCTCCGATATAACCCAAAGTATGAGCTGCCACAGAATAAGGGTATTTCCTCAGGGCTCTTGTCTCAACAAAAAAGCCTGGGAATTTATAAAGCTTTTCTTCCAGGAAGGCAAAAGTCGATTTGGTAATCTGCCGCTCGAAGATCACAGGTTCCAACTGAAGATAGGAGTCTCTTCGGGCCTTTTTTAACTTCTTAAGAATATCATGATGTTCAATATCCAACAACTCACACAATTCAACCGTATCAAAGGCCTTGATTTGCCTCGGCACAACCATAAGGTTATAAACTGCTTCGTTATGAACCAGAATATTATCGTAACGATCATAAATTAATCCACGGGAAGGATATTGAACTAGATGCCTGGTAACATTGTTTTCTGCGGATAAGATATAGGATGTATTAAACACCTGAAGTGTAAATAATCGAATTAAGAATATCACACCCACGGTAATAAATATCCCAATTATCAGGTATTTTCTGTCGCTAAAACTTCTATTCATTTAATAGTGGATTGATCTCTAGTGAAATAACTTTCTGCCCTCTAAAGTGCAAAGTTATTAATTTCCACGTCTAATGGTTCTTATTCCGGTACTTTCTGTATTGCTTTTATTCCCATCACGGTCAACGATGTAAAGATCAAAGCTTATTGTATCAAAATCATCCGACAAGAAATCATAAAATTTTGGAATTGTATCCCAGATGGTTCCCTTCAGATATCCTTGTTCTTCCGAAACAGGAAGGAGTCCTATTCGTCCGGAATATTCAATCGTATCCAATTCACCTAATATCTCCTTTGTAACAGGAACCAGTTCTCCATTCAACATCTTATAATAATGAATGAACACATTTTTCTCTGTACTATTATCTGTACCGAAATTTCCATCTCCATCTGTGAATTCAAACTGAAAAATCGCATCCAGGGCGGTGGTATCCAGGGTGGTGGCACCCATCCCATCCCCTGGATTGGATGAATATATCAATCCAAAGTCCAGTAACCGTATCTGAGGTTCTGAAGGAAATTCCTCATATTTCACGCATTGTGACAATCCGGTCAGGAGTATCAATACAAGGGCATATCGTCGTATTTGCTTTTTCATTATCAGGTACTTCAACAACTTCCTAAAAAGTAAACTGCATTTTTTGTGAATTGTTTTATTCACAATTATTTACTTTGCATAAAATTATAAAAATAATGAGCCGGGAAGCAGAACTTAGTAACAGAATTTTTAAGATTAAGAATTCTAAGGAATTTGAGGCCTTATCATTGGATATTTTTAAATATCAATTTGAAAAAAACAAAATATACAATCAGTTTTGCAAGCATATAAAGCTTAGTCCTAACCTCGTTCAATCAATTGAAGACATTCCTTTTTTACCTATAGAGTTTTTTAAATCTCAGAACATTATTTGTGGCGATATTATTCCTGAGCAATTCTTCTCAAGCAGTGGAACCACCGGAATGATACAAAGTAAGCATTATGTAAAAGACTTAAAGCTATATGAAAATAGTTTTCTAAAGGCCTGGGAACATTTCTACAGTCCTGTTTCCGACTATGTTGTTCTGGCGCTTTTGCCCGCTTACCTAGAGCGAAAAGGCTCTTCTCTGGTATATATGGCTGAAAAAATGATTCAGGAAAGTAAAAATCCTTCAAGTGGTTTTTATCTTTACAATTATCAGGAACTAATTTCAAGGATAAACCAACTCCAAACTGAAAATAAAAATGTCCTGATTTTAGGTGTTACTTTTGCTTTATTAGAATTGGCCGAAAAACATACCCCTGATTTATCAGGTTGTATCATCATGGAAACCGGAGGAATGAAAGGTCGCAGAAAAGAAATGATCCGTGAAGAATTACATCAGACTTTATGTGAAGCCTTTAAAGTAAGTTCGATTCATTCAGAGTATGGAATGACTGAGCTATTATCTCAAGCATACTCGAAGGGAGAAGGTATCTTCCAAGCACCTCCATGGATGAAAATCCTATTGCGAGATATGAATGATCCATTGAGTCTGGAAAAATCCAGTCGTACAGGTGGGATAAATGTAATTGATTTAGCCAACCTACATTCTTGCTCATTTATTGCTACGCAAGATCTTGGAAAAATTCATCCAAATAATTCCTTTGAAATTTTAGGTCGCTTCGACAATAGTGATGTCAGAGGTTGCAACCTAATGGTGGCAGGATAAAATCAAAACAGGGATCCCTGCTCCTCTTCTAACTGTTTCAAAATTTCTGCAGTTTCATTTCTGGGAGAATTTACCAGCTTGGATACTTTCCAGTTTTGCATAATTTCAGCGGGATAAGGCCCTAACATCTTTTTCAAATCCTCTGCATTATTATTCTCCAACCACTCCTTTTCATGGTGAGGTTCCAATATTGCCGGCATGCGATTATGAATAACTTTCATCATTTCGTTCGGCTCTGTTGTTATGATAGTAAAAGAATTAAGCTCTTTCCCTTCAGCATCTTTCCAGGTATCCCATAAACCTGCCATGGCAAAAAGCTGATGCTCTTTCAGGGATATATAATAAGGTGTTTTGTCCTGATCTTTCCTCCATTCAAAAAAGCCATCACTCAAAACCAGGCATCTTCGTTGCTTGAACGATGACTTAAAAGAAGGCTTTTCTCCCAAAGTCTCAGCCTTGGCGTTAATCAATTTATACCCGATCTTCGGGTCCTTTGCCCAGAAAGGGACCAGTCCCCATTTGAAATGACTGATATATTGCGGATCATTATTGGATATTACCGCCATAGGTTGAGAAGGAGCTCCGTTAAATCTTGGTATATAGGGTGCATGCGAACCATTCGTCTCAAATCGCTGATTGATCGCTTCTTCTTGTTTCGTCAATGAAAATCGTCCACACATTTGCCAATGTTTTCAGTAAAAATAATTGTTTTTCCTGCTTGTTGCAAAATATGAATTTCTTGTTTTGAGCTGAGCACAAAATCATTTATTCTTATTAATTTTGAACATGTGCCATACAATTGGCCCGAGTCTGATTTTAAAATAAACACCTATTTACCATGAAGAAATTTGCCGTAGTATTAGCCGGCTCTGGCGTCTTCGACGGAGCTGAGATTCACGAAGCTACAATGACCATGTATGCTATCGTAAAAAACGGAGCAACATATGAAATATTCGCACCTGATATGGAACAACATCACGTAATCAACCATATTACAGGTGAAGAAATGTCCGAAAAAAGAAATGTGCTGATCGAATCAGCTCGTATTGCCAGAGGAAATATAAAGGCCTTATCCGATTTAAACGTTGATGATTTTGACGCCTTAATCTTTCCTGGAGGTTTTGGTGTTGCTAAAAACCTCTGCAACCTTGCATTCAAAGGTCCGGATTGTGAAGTTTATCCAGAAGTAACACAGGTTGTGAAAGCTATGCTTGAACAAAACAAACCAATTGGAGCATTATGCATCGCTCCGGCAATGATTGCCAAAATTCTCGGTGAGGTGGATGTCACTATTGGACAAGATCCAGATACATCAGAAGCCATTAGAGCTATGGGAGCTACTCATATAAAAACCGATCATGGTGAGGTGATTATTGATGAAGAGAAGAAAGTATTTACAACTCCTTGCTATATGCTTGATGCCAATATTGTACAAATTGCTGAGGGTGCAAACAACATCGTGAAAGCGATGTTGGAATCCTTATAATATACAAAACATCAGAAAAAAGAAAACGGCTCCTTGTTAAGGGGCCATTTCTTCTACAGGAACTTTTTTAAGAAGACTGTCTAATATCTTATCATGATCAAAAGCCATCTGTGGTAAATTATTGATTGGAAACCAATGTGCAGCGGCTGCATCATCACCTGCATGCACTTCTTTATTCTTAGCATCAGTAAATCCGTAAAAAACAACTGTAATAGTCCGTGCACGAGGATCACGTTTTGGATCACTTACAGCATCAAATAATCTCAACCGAATATTCTTCAATGCTGTTTCTTCTTCTAACTCTCTACCGGCACATTCTTCCAGTGTTTCATCTTCTTCTACAAATCCTCCTGGAAAAGCCCAGGTGCCTATATATGGATTTCTTTGTCTCTGAATTAACAGAACTTTTACCTGATCATTTTCTCTGAGAAAAACGACTGAATCAGCAGTAACTGCTGGCCTTGGATATTCATAGGTATATGTCATACTTTGAGTTTTTGAATATTAAAAAAAATCGGTAACTCGCTCCATTTAACCTTTCATTCTACTAACATAAATAAGAAGGGTAAGAACTAATTCCCCAGTTAAACAAAAATACATAATAATTAACAAGTAGCATTTTTGAATACCTGATTAAATAATTAATAAAAATGTAAAAGCCGCTTCCCAGCGGCTTTTACGAGAAAACTAACTAAACTTATTTAACCATGATTTGAGAGAGAAATCTTATATATCTTTCTAAATATGATTCATATCAATCGCAAAGAGAAATTGTCCTCTTTGGTTAAATCAAAACAAATATCGTACCTTAATTGAGTTTTAATGTTTAGGAATTCTTATCAAATGTTAAAATTTATATAAATTTCAACTAAAATCCTCCTTAAACAATTTTCCGCTGGGTTAGGTTGGTCTTTATTTGGCTCTGGTAATATGACAACAACACATTCAGTTTGGTTGCATTTCATAAAAACTTTGCCTCCTTCAAAATTATTATACTTTTCAGGAGGCAAAGCAGAAAATGTCAGAGCACTTTCAACAACTTGTTTTCACGGCCAATTTGCCTATTTGGTTTTGACTACTATTGTTAATTATCCAATTACATGCCAAAAACACGAACACACTATTTATCAACATCTATGCAAGACAAACAGTGATAAAACAGTGGGAGAAAATGTTCGTTAGTAAGAAGGAAGTGTTCGAGGGTGTACGCTTACTCTTTTTTACCGTCCACAATGATTACAATTTCACCTTTAGGTTTTTTTTCAGTATAATAATGAATCAGTTCTTCGAGAGAGCCTCTCATATTTTCTTCAAACATTTTGCTAATTTCTCTGGAGACACAAGCCAAACGTTCTTTACCAAACACTTCAGCAAACTGACCGAGTGTTTTAACTAAGCGATAAGGAGATTCATAGAAGATCATTGTATATTTCTGATCAACAAGAGAGTTCAATTTAGTTTGCCGACCCTTTTTCTGAGGCAGGAATCCTTCAAAAACAAAATGATCGTTAGGGAGACCTGAATTAACCAAGGCTGGAACAAATGCGGTAGCTCCTGGCAAGCATTCTACATCAATACCTTCTTTAATACATTCTCTTACAAGCATAAAACCAGGATCAGAAATTGCCGGAGTTCCTGCATCAGAAACCAGAGCGACGGTTTCTCCCCCCTTAATACGTTGAGCAATAGCCTGAACCGTTTTATGTTCGTTATGCATATGGTGTGACATCATGCGGGTAGTAATCTGATAATGCTTGAGCAGATGACCGGTATTGCGGGTATCTTCAGCAAGAATCAAATCTACTTCCTTCAAAATACGGATTGCCCGAAAAGTAATATCTTCCAGATTTCCAATAGGTGTGGGCACCAGGTATAATTTTGCCATACTATTAATATTGCTCTACAAAATCGGTTAACAAATGAAATAATGCTGCAAATTTAGTCAAAGGAACCTTATCAGCGGTATCAAAAGGTGTATGATATTCACGATGTTCTTTTCCCCGTGTATAAATAAAAACTGCGGGAACATCATGATCGTGAAAATAATAATGATCACTATTGGCTGCTTCTCCTCTTGCTTTTATACTGGAGAGGTACTTCTTCTCATCATTTATCTCAACAAAAGTATCAAAGGCCTTTTGCTGAACCTTCCCATTAACCAGGGTAATCCCTTCGCTTCCTGATCCAACCATATCAACATTTGCAACAAATTTTATGTTTGATAATGGGAACAATGGATTTTCGGTATAATGATATGAACCTATTAAACCGCTCTCTTCAGCACCAAAGGCCATAAAAGCAATGGAATAATCGGGTTGGTTTTCAGGCAGAGAATAATGTTCCGCTAAATTTAAAAGCATAGCAATTCCACTAGCGTTATCATTTGCTCCCGGGAACATAATTTCTTTTCCCATATACCCCAAATGATCATAATGCCCCGTAAACAAGTAAAAGGAATCAGGATAAACTTTTCCAGGAATATAACCTATCACGTTTTGTGTTTTATAGTTTTCTATAAACCTGGATTTGATTACCAAATCAACTGAAGTCTCATCTCCGGAAATTAAACTATCACGGACCTGAATGATGGGGTACTTATTCTCAATCCGTCCGTCAGCATATTTCCAATAAAGTTTATTTGGATTTTTATAGATCACTCCTTTAATGTTTAAGGCATCCAGATTGACATACAGCAAGCTACTTTCCCCCGTAACCACCATTTTCCCACTTAGATCGCTGTTGGTTAGATATACCCCCATTGCCTCCCCCTGAATTGAGTCCGGAATATGAACCAATTCAAAGCTACCTTTTACAGTTGGAGAAGAAGCTGAAACCAGAAAGTCTTCCATTGGTTTGAGTTCACGATCTTCTATTTTAAGCTTCAACTTTCCGGGAAAGGTATTAATACTTAATTCAAACTCCTGAAAATAATCCGAATTAAAAGCCTTTACCTTCTTCAGCATTAATTCATTCCGAATATATTTAGCCGCTTTCAGGTCGCCATTTTTGATATAGCCTCGTCCATGCATTTCAGGAGCAGAAAGATCCTGCATCACCTGATGTGCATAATCCAGGTTTTGAGAGGAAGCTCCCAGAAAAGATATTACAAATAATAGAAATAGTCCCTGTTTCATGTTATTGTCATTCTTTATGAAAAAACAAAACCAGCCTAGAGTATCTGGATATCTATATCTCCACCCCAAAAGCCGGTTTACTATAATTTAACTACAGACAGATGCCTGAACTTACTTAAATCTCTTCTCAATCAGATCTAAAAAGCGAGCTACTGTATCATCCTCTTTACTCCAGCCATATTTCACGCTTAATTGTCCAAAAACTCGTTGCGCTTCATATTGCATTTGAATCTGATCCAATTGCTCAACAGCATCCGTATATTCATTTAAATTACCCTTGAATAAGTCATTGATAAAAGCAAACTTATCATTTAATCCGATGGATGATTTCAGGGATGCAACAGCATGTTTACGAATTTTATCCGCTATTGTAGTATCTTCGGCCTTCTCCTGCACCTGATCATATACCGATTTCTTTTCATCCTGAAACTTATCAGCAAGTGTAACCTGATCCTCAAACAAATCTCCGGTTAGATCCTTTGCCTCCACTTTTTGAGGTTTAACACCGATAAGCTGTTCTGATTTCACCTCCGGTACAATTTCCTCTTCTTCTATTTCAGGCTTCGCTTTCTTTTTTGACTCCACTTCAGGTGCAACAGCAATAAACTGTTCGTCAGGGATGCTTGGGAAATACTGCTTTAATTTTTCCAATTCCTCTGCTATCATTGAATCAGGAGCTTCTTCTACTTTATTCAACTCTTCTTCCAACTTCTTTTCAATGACATCTTGCTCAGGAGCAGATTCTACAGGAATCACTTCGGATTCAGGCTCCATTGGTTTCTCCTCAACAACAGGTATGGGTTTTGATACTTCCGCTACGATTTCCTGCTCCAACTTTAATTCAGGCTCAACAACAGGTTGTTCTTCAATGATTCCTATAGGCCTGACCTTCTTTTCAATTACAGATACCGACGCTTTAGACTGCTTTTCAATCTCTGAATAGTCAAGATATTGCTCATATAATCTACGGATTTGATCGAGCATCAGGTCTATTTCCAGCGATGGAACTTCATCATCGTAACTTAATATAATCTCATTCTGCGTGTTAATGCGATTGAGTACCCGACTGATATTCTTCTGTAATTGTTCTTTGTTCATAGTATTTTATTTGCCTACTGAAGATACAACGTCATTTTCTTTAAATTTGTGTGGTCAAGGAGCTCAATTTATTTCTTAATCTTATTTTCATTAAGAATATGAAGTAAATTATCCCATTGGCCGAATCATTATAATTCAGGCAGGTTCAGCACAATAAAAGAATGTGTCTGAAGTTTGAAAAATAACAGCATAAAGGTAAAAATAAAAGCCGATAATTAATTCCATGTTTTTTGAAAAACGCGTAGATAAACACTTTGGTGGATGGATTGAGGTTATTGTTGGATCGATGTTCTCTGGTAAAACTGAGGAACTAATCCGACGCCTGAATCGTGCTCGCATTGCAAAAATGCGTGTGGAAGTTTATAAACCCATGGTTGATGTTCGATATGCAGAGGAAGAAGTGGTTTCTCATAACCAGTCATCCCTGAATGCTACTGCCGTGGAAAGCTCTTCACAAATTATGCTTCTTGCTTCCGATGTAGACGTTGTTGGTATTGATGAAGCCCAGTTTTTTGATAATGGCCTGGCGGCAGTTTGTAATCATCTTGCCAATAATGGAATCCGGGTAATCGTTGCAGGCCTTGATATGGATTATAAAGGAAAACCTTTCGGCCCCATTCCTGAATTGTTATCCACAGCAGAAAACATAACAAAGGTTCATGCAATATGCATGCAATGTGGTGATTTGGCACATTACTCTTACCGGAAAACTGATGATCAGAAACTGGTTATGCTAGGGGAACAGGAATCCTATGAACCTTTATGCAGAAGATGCTATATTGATAAAATGGCAACCTTTTAACAACGCCCATTTGGTTGTCAGATGATTAAATCGGAATGTGTTACAAACATTCTGTAATACCTATCATCAAATTCTTATTTTTGCATACTTAGCTTTTTAGAACAAAGAATTAAACAGATCTTATCCCAGGGTGAGGATAATCTAAAAAACAAATTATAAACAGATGAAGAAATTATTATTACTGGCTATGGTATCGTTGGTTTTGTTTGCCTGCGATAATACTACTAAGAAAGAAGTTGAAACTAAAAAAACCGAAAAAGTTCAACCTACTATTGGAGCAAAAGTTAAAATCACCACTGACATGGGTGAAATCATTATTGGATTATACAATGAAACTCCACAGCACCGCGACAACTTCGTGAAACTTGTTAACGATGGTTTCTATGATAGCTTGTTATTCCACCGTGTTATCAATCAGTTCATGATCCAGGGTGGTGATCCTGATTCGAAGAATGCAGCACCAGAGCAAATGCTTGGTAATGGTGGCCCTGGTTACCAAATTCCTGCTGAAATCATCGACGGTATCTACCACAAAAAAGGTGCTTTAGCTGCTGCTCGCACAAGTGATCAAATGAACCCTGAAAGAAAATCTTCTGGCTCTCAATTTTATATCGTTCAGGGACGTACTGCTGATTCTGCAATGTTGACGGGTGTTGCCAATAGTATTAATCAAAAGGCAGAAGAACCAATTTTTAAAGAATTTTATAATGATTCTACAAATGCCGATGTTTTGAATCAATTGAATGAATTCCGCCAAAATCAGGATCGTGATGGCTTTTATAAGTTATTAGACAGTACGATTAAACCAACTTTAAGAGCTGAACTTGAGAAACGTGGTCAACTCTTCGAATATTCTGAAGAACAGATCAATACCTATGCAACTGTAGGAGGAACTCCACATCTTGATATGCAATACACTGTTTTTGGTGAAGTTTTGGAAGGTTTAGACATTATTGATAAACTTGCTGAAGTAAAAACTCAAAAAGGTGATCGTCCTGAAATAGATGTTCGCATGTATATGGAAGTGATTAAATAAGCATGAACAGGATACTGTACATCACATTAATAATACTTTGTTCGGGTTTGGGATTTGCACAAAATCCCAAACCCGAAACTTTGGCCATGATCAGCACCGAATACGGTGATATCATGGTCAAGCTTTATAATGACACGCCCAAACACCGGGATAATTTTATAAAACTGGCAAAAGAGGGCTATTATGATGGTTCCATTTTCCACCGGGTAATCAAGTATTTTATGATCCAGGGCGGAGGAAGTAATAATGGATACGGAGACAAGGATTACACAATCCCCGCAGAATTCATTGCTGGTAAATACCATAAGAAAGGAGCTCTTGCCGCAGCTCGCCAGCCTGACAACACGAATCCTAAAAAGGAAAGTTCTGGTGGGCAGTTTTATATCGTTCACGGCCATAAATTCAAAGAAGAAGATCTTCAGGCCATGGCAACACAAATGAATAAGGCGTTTACTCCGGAACAAATTGAATTATATACCACTCTGGGAGGCGCTCCCCATCTCGACGGAGAGTATACCATTTTTGGTGAGGTGATTATGGGCTACGAAGTAGTCGATCAAATTGCCCGAATGGAAACCGGAAAGTATGATAAACCGTTGAAAGATATCAAAATGACGGTGACTATTCTGGAATAAATGTTAATTTTGCCGAAATTTTCATTCGATTATTACATGGTTAATGGAGTCGGATGGAAGCATTTCAACTTACAGACGGAATTTCTATGAAGGAAAAAATTGAACAATTGATACAGGAGATTGAAGCTTTCAATCCTGAAAATAAAGAACAACTGGAACAATTCAGAATTCGTCTTCTGAGTAAAAAAGGTGAAATCGGCGTATTGTTTGGTGAATTTAAAAGTGTCCCCAATGAGCAGAAACGTGAAATGGGCCAGCTTTTAAATGTACTTAAAACAACTGCAACCGATCGTATCAATGAACTAAAAGAAGCTTTCGAAACGGCTGAAGACAGCCAGGGAAGTGGGATGGATTTATCAACACCTGTTAACCATATTGGTTTAGGTAGCCGTCATCCATTGGCAGTTGTTCGTAATGAAATTATTGATATTTTTTCCCGTATTGGTTTTACCGTTTCTGAAGGACCTGAAATTGAAGATGACTGGCACAATTTTTCAGCATTGAATTTTCCACCTGAGCATCCTGCCCGTGACATGCAGGATACCTTCTTTGTTGAGAAAGATCCGGATCTGGCATTACGAACTCACACATCTTCGGTACAGGTTCGTATTATGGAAAATACCAAGCCTCCGATTCGCACATTAAGTCCTGGTCGTGTATTCCGTAATGAAGCAATTTCAGCACGTGCACATTGTATCTTCCACCAGGTAGAAGGTTTGTATGTGGATAAAAACGTATCCTTTGCTGACCTGAAACAAACACTGATGTATTTTGCCAAAGAATTATTTGGTGAAAAGACTCAGATTCGTCTGCGTCCTTCCTATTTCCCATTTACAGAGCCATCGGCAGAAATGGATATCTCATGTCACATTTGTGGAGGAAAAGGATGTAACATCTGTAAATACACGGGATGGGTTGAAATCCTGGGTTGCGGTATGGTTGATCCAAACGTATTGGAGAGCTGTGGTATTGATAGTAAAGAATACACCGGCTTTGCATTCGGTATGGGTATCGAGCGTATTACCATGTTAAAATATCAAATCAAAGACCTCCGTCTGTTCTTTGAGAATGATGTCCGCTTCCTGAAACAATTTGAATCAGCATTTTAATTTAGATAATAGATTTTCAAATCATAGATTATAGAGAAGTTCGAAAGGACTTCTCTTTTTTTTTTACCGTCCCTTTATGATCTTACACTTCCTCATCGGTTAAACACTAAAAATCGCATGTAGAATCCCTCAAAAACAGTGTTGAACAGTATAAAATTACCATAGAAAGGGTTAAAACTCGTGTAGAACGATCATATATTCGTGTAGAAGGGGTTAAAAGTAGCGGTGAACCTAGATAATTAAGGAATAGAACAACATTAAGAACCAACTGTATCAGTTATTTGTATTTAATTTTCAGCAGCAGGATTGTACTGGTAAATAAGATGGTAACCGAATTTGCCAGAATCACCGGCAATGCGTGAATCAAAATGCCGTAAATAAGCCATAACAAGACCCCAATATTAATGATGATATACATCACCAGTGAAATATCCTTGGTGTGCTTTGTTCGTATAATTTGAATGGCTTGAGGTAAAAAAGCGAAGGTTGTTAATGCCGCCGCAAGCAAACCAATAACAGTTGTCCATTCCATAATGATTTGATTTTGATGATAAAACAAATGCCATTTGATTCCTGAAATCAGGATTATGTATTACTTCCTTCCAAAATCGGCAGGGATTTCACCCCAGACTTTCGTCTCCCATTTATAAATCTGTGTGGTGTAGGTGTTTAGTTGGAGCCAATCCAGTGCACGGTCTACCAGGTGAAATAACTCTTCATTTACATCATTCCGTTCCAAAGTGGTTTTAATCTTCTTATTGCGTACCCATGCCATTGCAGTACGCGAATCCGTATAGAGCGGATAATTCAGATTGTTTTTTTTCAGATAAGCCAGACCATGTACTAAGGCCAGGAATTCACCCAGATTAACGGTCCCTTCAGGAAATGGCCCCTGATGAAAAATCAGTTTCTGCGTATGCGTATCCACTCCCTGGTATTCGAGTACACCTGGATTACCACTACACGCAGCATCCACACTTAAACTAGGTTTTATAGGAGCTCCTACCTGCTGATTCCCTTGCTGTGATGTTTTCTTAAGCACACTCCATGGATTCTTTGTCAACGCTTCCTGAGCCATAGCCAGAGTTTCGAAAGATTTGTAAATAGCCCCCTCATATCCTTGAATATTCTTCTTGCATTCATCCCAATTGGAATACACTCCAGGTTTCACTCCCTTCCAAACCGTATAAAATTTCTGTTTTTTGGCCATAACTGAATTCTGATTTCGTCCTGCAAAGGTAGGAATTCGATGAAAAAGAATTCTGTTTAGATTTTTTAAGAATCATTCGGTAAAAGAAAGCGCATACTTTTTATTTTTGCCAATGAATAAAATTATCCAGGATAATAATAAAGATGAATAGCATGAGAAAAATAATCTTACTTGTATTCGCACTACCATTCATATTGCTTTCGTGTAAAGATAACGCACGTATGGCAGAACAATTTCACACATTAGAAGACGCTAAATGGCATCGCTTTGATAAGCTAAACTTCAGTCTTAACATCACTGATACAAAGAATGACTATGATGTAAAGGCCGTTTTCACTTTGAATGAGCAATACATGTATGACAACCTACCCATTCATGTAGTCATGGATATGAATGGTGAGGAACGTATCAATGAGCTTAAAATGGGATTCCGCGATGCAGAAGGTAATCTGTTGAGAGGTGAAAAAAAAGAGGGTAAGTATGTTATTGAGGTTCCATTATTCAGGAGTCTCCGGTTTAATTCTGAAGGAGCATGTAAGTTCGTAGTAGAACAAATCATTCCAAAATATGATACTTATGGTATCGAGAAATTTGGAATTGTGATTGATAAAACTGAAAAGAAATAAGATCTCAGACGGTGAAATAAAGAAAGGTCCGGTGAAATTCACCGGACCTTTCTTTATAAAATATAAAATTGATGATTGTAGAAGTGACCGTATAACCTTAAGTAGAACAACCCTTTGTCATTTTACAATCTTCAATGGATAATCTGTAATTTTTAACCTATTCGATATTCTCCAATTCCTGATAATTCTCTTTCAGCATATCCAAAGCATACTTCTGGTCTTTCTCCAATTGAAATCGAAGAGAGCGCAGATCTTCAAAACGACGTTCATCACGAATGCGATCCACGAAAAACACCGAAAGGTAATCCAGGTAAATACTTCTGTTAAAATTAAAAATATGAACTTCGACAGTCAGGTTACTATGCGAAATGGTTGGTCTGATTCCGATATTACACATACCTCCATATTGTTTACCGTTCCAATGAACAGTAACAACATATACGCCATTGCAGGGAAGCATTTTCTGAGGGTCTTTTAGCTCAATATTAGCTGTAGGAAATCCCAATTGCTTGCCAATTTGATTGCCATAAACAACCCGTCCGTAAACGAAATACTCATATCCAAGCAATTCGTTGGCTTCTTTGATATTTCCTGTGGTAAGTGCATTCCGGATTGAAGTAGAGCTTACAATAGCGTCTTCAATATCTAAGGCTGAAATTTCTTCAACATCAAATCCATATTTATTTCCCAACTTTCGGAATGCATCAACCCCGCCGGTTCGATCACTACCGATATGAAGATCATATCCTACAATCAACTTTTGTATCCCAAGCTTCTCTACCAGAAAATTCAAGACAAATTCCTCCGCAGTGTATGAAGCAAACTCCTTGTTGAAAGGAATAATAATGAGATGGTCAATACCCGTATAATAAAATCGGTCCATCTTATCCAGATGGGTATTTATGGTTCTAAAGGATTTGTCTTTCGGATTAAGTACAATTCGCGGATGGGGTGAAAAAGTAATCACTACCGATTCCCCACCAATATCTTTGGCAGCATCCACCACATGACCAATAATCTTTTTATGACCCAGGTGCACACCATCGAAAGCTCCAATGGTGGCAACCGGTTTGTTAATTTCTTCAATATGTGTAAAATCAGTATGTATTCTCACGATCGTACTTTTCGGTATAACAGATAAAAAACAAATATGACTGCTATACCAGTTTATTTTCTATTAAATATTGTGCAATCTGAACGGCATTTGTCGCGGCACCCTTACGAAGATTATCGGCAACAACCCACATATTCATGGTGTTTGGATTGCTGAAATCCCTGCGAATTCTCCCAACAAATACCTCATCCTTTCGGTGTGCAAATTTAGGCATTGGATATAACAAATTTGCCGGATCATCCTGAACTATTACACCTGGAGTTTCGGTTAATAACTTACGTACATGATCCAACTCAAAATCTTTATCGAACTCAACATTAAGTGACTCGCTATGTCCTCCAATTACAGGAACACGAACAACCGTTGCCGTTACCCTAATCTCGGGGCTGTTTAATATTTTTCGGGTTTCATTAACCAACTTGGTCTCTTCACTGGTATAGCCTGTTTCTTCAAAATCACCACCATGAGGAAGTAAATTCATATCAATGGGGTAAGGGTAAACCATTCTGGCTTCCTTGCCCTGGCGCTCATCATCCATCTGCTGAACAGCATCTTTACCCGTCCCGCTTACACTTTGATAAGTAGAAACTACCAAACGCTGGATCTTATATTCCCAATGTAAACGGGATAAAGCCAATACCATCTGAATGGTCGAACAATTTGGATTGGCTATGATTTTATCTTCTTTAGTCAATGTATCTGCATTGATCTCAGGTACGATTAACGGAATATTGTCGAACATTCTCCAGGCGGATGAATTGTCAATTACCGTCGTACCAACCTCAGCAAATTGAGGAGCCCATTCTTTAGATGTACTTCCGCCGGCTGAAAATATCGCGATTGCAGGTTTCTTCTCTACAGCCTCTTGCATCGATACAACTTTAAATGGTTTACCCATAAACATGATTTCCTGACCCACCGAACGGGCCGAAGCAACCGGAATAAACTCACTTACATGAAGGTTCCTTTCCTCCATCACCTGTATCATCTCGCGGCCAACCAAACCGGTAGCCCCTACCACTGCAATTCGCATAATTTCTAATATTTAATTATTGATGTATCATTTTTGTTTATGCAAAAATAAACACTTCTGCCAGATAGTGAAAAACTTAAAAGTAATAAGTAGAAGGTAGGAGGAAATGTTAAAATTTAAACTTTGTGTGTTATTTATTCTTCAGTAACTGTTTTACATCAGGAGTTGCACCGGATTAAGACTTTATTAAGAAAACCTTTTCGAAAAATAAATTACATTTGTGCATCAATGCCGTTTAGGTTTAGACTATTAAATTAATTATAACATTAAAAAATATAGAAATGAAACGTTTTCAGGTATTTGTAGCATTATCACTTGCTATGTTACTTACCGGCGTTAGCTTCAATAGCTCCGCCTGTACAAACTATTTAATTACCAAAGGTGCATCGACTGATGGATCAACCATGATTTCGTATGCTGCCGACTCTCACGCTCTTTATGGTGAATTATATCATTGGTCTGCCGGTGAATGGCCTGCTGGCACCATGATGGATATTTACGAATGGGACACAGGAAAATGGTTAGGTCAGATTGAGCAAGCTCAGGAGACTTACAATGTGATTGGTAACATGAATGAATGGCAGCTATCAATTGGTGAAACTACTTACGGTGGACGTAAAGGTTTAGTTGATACTACCGGTATTATGGACTACGGTAGCTTAATCTACACAACGCTGCAACGTTCAAAGAATGCCCGTGAAGCAATTGCTACTTTTAGCGAATTGGTTTCTAAGTATGGTTACTATTCTTCAGGCGAATCATTCTCTATTGCTGATCCAGATGAAGTTTGGATTCTTGAAATGATCGGAAAAGGAACTGATATGGTTACCAAAGGTCGCGGAAAAAGAGCGAAGACTTACAACAAAGACAAAGGCTCTGTATGGGTAGCTCGTCTTATCCCTGACGGATATGTTGCTGGTCACGCTAACCAGGCACGTATTACTACTTTCCCATTGGCTGATGGAAAGACATCTATTACTTCTAAGCAGTTGGATAAGATCAACAATCCAGAAGTTACTACGATCTATGCTCATGACGTAATTTCTTTCGCTAAGAAAAAAGGATTCTACGAAGGTCCTGATGCAAAATTCAGCTTCTCTGATGTATACGCTCCAGTTGACTTTGGTGGTGCTCGTTTCTGCGAGATCCGTGTATGGTCGATGTTCAACGACGTTACTAAAGGAATGGATAAGTACTGGGAATATGTTAAAGGTAATATCGAACATCCTACTGCTCATGTTAAAGACACTCCTTTAACTCCTGAGAACTTTGCAAGCAACCGTATGCCATTATGGGTTAAGCCTGATCAGAAAGTTTCACTTGAGGATATGTTCCACTTCATGCGTAATCACCTTGAAGGTACTGAGCTTGATATGAGCAAAGATGCCGGTGCAGGCCCTCACGGTGTTCCTTACCGTTGGAGACCACTTACATGGAAAGTTGATGGTGTTCAGTATTGCAACGAACGTGCTACTGCTACTCAGCAAACTGCTTTCTCTTTCGTTTCACAAATGCGTAGCTGGTTACCACGCGAAATCGGTGGTATACACTGGTGGAGTGTTGATGATGCTTCTGGTGCAGTTTATTGTCCAATTTACAGCTCAATTACTGAGGTTCCTGAAACTTTCGAAGTTGGTAACGGATCCATGATGGAATGGTCAGACAATTCAGCTTTCTGGGTATTTAATCAGGTTACTAACTATGCATATACTCGTTGGAATCTGATCCAGCCAGAGATCGCTGAAAAGCAAAAAGCGTTCGAAGGAAAATGGATTAAAAAGACTGCTAAAGTTGATGAAAAAGCTCAGAAACTTTACAAAGAAGATCCAGCTAAAGCTGTTGAATTCCTTACATCTTACAGCGGTATGCAAGCGAATCATCTGACTATGCAATGGAAAGAATTCTATAAGTACTTATTCATGAAGTATATGGATGGTAACGTGAAAACTAAGGTAAATGTTCCTAAAGGTTACAAGTACGTTGCTCCTAAGGTTGAACAGCCTGGTTACAGCGAAGAATTCTTAAGAGTTATCGTTGAAGATCACGGTGATAAACTTAAAATGTCTGGCGGTGGTCACTAATCCATAGCCTTTATAAAATATATTGAAGCCGGCTTCCTTTATTGGGAGCCGGCTTTTTTATGGCCACGAAGGCTCGAAGACACGAAGAAACACAAAGGGATTGTATTAAGGGAAACTAATACCCGACGGTCATCCTCCCGATAGCTATCGGGAAAGTGAGGGAACTCTCAGTTTTGCATGGCATTTGCAGTTAAGGTGTGAGATTTGAGTAGTGAGAGATGAGCTATAAGCTTAAGAAGCAGGGATCCAAATCAACGATCTTCATCCCTGTAGATGTTGGGGAATTCCAGTAAATGGAAAGGATTGAGGTTTTAATATTTCTTTTAACTCTACTTTTTTCCACAGTCGTTTCACACTGCTTGAATGCATAGGATCCCCTATAGTTAGGTGGAATAGTTTCTTCAGTCGTTTCACTCCTTCAGAATGACAATAAACAGGTTAAGAATGGGGGAGGAACAGGCGGCGGAGACATCTCCTGAAATTTTAATTATGTCTCCGCCGCCTGTTCCACTATACTATCTGACCTAGGGTGTCATCCCAAAGGAGTGAAACGACTGTGGGAACTAATAAAATTGAATTTTGAGAGCTTTTAAATGGTATAGAAATAGGTCGCATAATATCATCAAAATGCATAAATCCCTTCTTAGCGGCTTTGCGCAAGTATTAAAGCCTCAGCTATTGTTGTACCACCCACAGATTCCCATCAGAAAACCGGATTCCAACGATACCCTGTTCGATAGAGTAGTAGAGGGTGTCTCCGTGAAGACGATCGGGTTGAGGGCAATTTCCCGGTAGGGTATAAATATCGTTGAATGTTGTACTTCTAAGTATAATCGACTCCTGGAATAAGCCTTCTTCTATGGCTTCTTCTTTAAAGGTATCAACGTAATACCCAGTGGGAAAATATGTTGTAGTTGAATTCGTTCCGATTCCATCATAATTCCAGGTAAAACTTAAAGTCGCTCTGGTTTTTGAGGGTTTATCCAGATCGAATTCATTATGAATTTTCACATTCAGATAAGAATCTTTATACTCACTTTCAAAATAGGTGTTATCAAACATCTCAACCATATAGTAATCACAACAACCTCCCTTGCATTCATCAATCTGCCTTGATTTAATTTCCCTGTTGCCATTACCATAAATGATGGTATTATTACTATCATCCACAAAGGTTAAGGTTTCATTGCCTGTATATGGATTAATCAGTAAATCCGATTGGTTAAACCTAATGGTATCGATTAATTCGGTGCTACAACAAGAGGATAGTATGAATACGATAAGTACTGAAAACAGATATACAGGTGATATGACAGGTTCTTCCATAATGTTTTACTTTAAGGTTAATATTTTACTCCTCAGGATCATTCTTTTTATTAAATAGAGCAGATATAATATTGATGATTATGAAGCTGTTTCAGTTGCTTTCGGGTGTTAGAGAATTCTAATAGTACAAGTCAGTATCTCTGCGCCAATCAGCGAACTCATCTGCGTAGATCTGCGAGAAAAAAACGAAACAGATAAATAACCGAGTAGGGTCAAAATCCCGATGCATATCCTAATAAGATTCTGCATATGGATTATTAGATTGCATGTATCAGCGATAATACGCCTATCGTTATCGGGCTTTAGACCCAAAAAAAAGAGCCTCGCAAATGCGAGGCTCTTTATATATGTGTATGAAATGAAATTCCTACATTAAGAAACTCATCAGGATACCTGCTGCAACAGCAGAACCAACAACACCAGATACGTTAGGTGCCATGGCATGCATCAACAGGTGGTTTGAAGGATCAAATTTCAGACCTTCAGCCTGTACAACACGTGCACTATCAGGAACTGCAGATACACCAGCTGCACCTACTAATGGGTTAATCTTGTTATCCCCTTTCAGGAACAAGTTCATTGCTTTTGCAAACATGATACCACCAGCAGTTGCTACAATAAATGAAGCAGCACCTAATCCGAAGATTAACATTGAAGATTTTGTAAGGAAAACAGTTGCCTGCGTAGAAGCACCAACAGTTACACCTAACAAGATCGTTACCGTATCAATCATAGAGTTACGGGCTGTATCAGCCAAACGCTTGGTTACACCACTTTCTTTCAACAAGTTTCCGAAGAACAACATACCCAAAAGAGGTAATGCACTTGGAGAAATGAAACACGTGATCAACAAACCGATAATCGGGAAAAGGATTTTCTCGATTTTTGAAACCGCACGTGGAGGCTTCATACGGATCACACGCTCTTTCTTGCTTGTTAAAAGCTTCATGATCGGTGGTTGAATTACTGGTACAAGAGCCATATAAGAGTATGCTGCAATTGCGATAGGGCCAATTAGGTTCTTCACGCGAATAGCTTCTCCGGCGGCGTCATATCCAATAATATTCAAACCATTCGCCAGTTTTGATGAAAGGAAAATCGCCGTTGGACCATCAGCACCACCAATGATACCAATTGCACCAGCTTCCGCAGGATGGAAACCTAAATACAATGCACCAACGAAAGTGATAAAGATACCAATCTGTGCAGCTGCTCCTAAAAGCATCAATCGTGGATTAGAGATCAATGATGAAAAGTCGGTCATCGCTCCAATACCCAGGAAAATCAAGGGTGGATAGATACCGGCTGTTACACCAAAATATAAGTAATTTAACACACTACCTGCTTCATAAATACCAAGTTTCAAACCAGCACCTTCCATAAATGGAATATTACCAATAAGAATACCTGTACCAATCGGGATTAGCAGAAGTGGTTCATAGTCATATTTAATTGCCAGAAAGATGAAAATCAAACCTATAACGATCATAATAAAGTGACCTGGAGTCGCATTATTAAAACCGGTATAACGAAAGAAATTCATAATCCCTTGCTCAGCTTTTTCCGAACTGTCGAGACTAGCATCAACATGTCCTGGATTTGCTTGATCAATTGCAGTCTGAGCAACCTCAGCCACCTCGTTCGCATTTTGATAAGGAGCTATAAATGCAGTTGAAACAAAGGTGATGATTGCAAGTGCTGCTATAATTGTTAAGAATTTTTTCATTTTCTTATACCTTTTACCGGAAGATAATTTCCAATTTATACTTGAGTTTTTGTCTCCGGTTGATATTATTGCATGTCTAATAAGGTATCACCCTGTAATACACTGTCACCTACAGCAACTTTGATGGTTCCAACAGTACCGTCTTTTTCAGCCAATACATCGTTCTCCATCTTCATTGCTTCATAAACCAACAGTTTCTCACCTTTCTTCACATCCTGACCTTCTTTTACAAGAATTGATAAGATGTTACCAGGAAGCGGAGCTTTAATAGCTGCAGCCGAACTGATTGTTTTCTTAATCTTGCTATCAGTACGTTTAGTCTGTACAGCCGGACGAACCAATGTAGGAGTCTTTGGGGTTTTCATTTCCCTGTGAACTTCAACATCATACTCTGTACCATTAACTTCGATAGTGGCAATGTTCTCTTCGAAGTTCTTCATTTCAACTTCGTACTCATTACCGTTTATGGTGAATTTATAATTTTTCATTTTTATCTAATTTCCAAGATTTATCCTATTTCCTTTGACTATAGTATGTATTCAAGCCATATAGCTTTGAACTCCAAGGAGAGTAGCGTTTTGAAACCGACTTAATTGTCACTTCCCCGCTTTCCTCATCATGTTGTTCATCGAAAAACATGAACAGGCCCATGCTAATAGCAGCATTCACTTCACCTGTAATGTCTTCACATGCTTTACACTCTTCTTTGCCTTCCTTCTTAAGCTTTGTTTTATTGAATGCGTTCAATACTTTAGGCATACTGCTGTAAATAAAGTACAGCAGGATTAGTGCAAAAAACACCACACTATACCCAACAACAACAACAGTCCAGGCAAAGACGTCAACTTCCAGTAATATTCCGAGATTTAATATCTGCATGATTTTGAATCTTTAAATTCTTTAAATCTTATCTGATTACAATGGAAGATTTGAATGCTTCTTAGGCGGATTCGAATCTTTCTTCGTAGCCAAAGTCTCCAATGCACGGATAATTCTAAATCTTGTGTTACGAGGCTCAATTACGTCATCGATATAACCATAACGTGCAGCTTCGTATGGATTGGCAAATTTCTCAGTATAGTCAGCCTCTTTTTCAGCAGCATGTTTTGCAGCTTCTTCAGCAGACATCTTTCTCATTGCACTTCCTTCCAATACTTCAATAGCACCTTTAGCACCCATAACAGCAATTTCACCTGTTGGCCATGCATAGTTCATATCACCACGCAATTGCTTAGATCCCATTACATCGTGAGCACCACCGTATGACTTACGAAGCGTAATAGTAATCTTTGGAACAGTTGCTTCACCATAAGCAAACAGAAGTTTAGCACCGTGAGTAATGATACCACCATATTCCTGTACACTACCAGGTAAGAAACCAGGTACATCCACAAGAGTTACAATCGGTACATTAAATGCATCACAGAAACGTACGAAACGAGCTGCTTTACGAGAAGCTTCAATATCAAGTACACCGGCAAGGAAATTAGGCTGGTTAGCCACAACACCCACAGGCATACCGTTAAATTTAGCAAACCCTACAACAATGTTCTTTGCATAATTGCTATGCAATTCAAGGAATTCCTGGTTATCAACAATGTGATAAATCACATCCTTAACATTGTAAGGCATGTTTGGATTCTCAGGAATAATGTCATTTAATGCATCTTCCAATCGATCAACAGGATCGTTACACTCCGTACGGATTGGATCCTCCATATTATTAGAAGGAAGATATTCCAAACATTTACGAATGATCATGATTCCTTCTTCCTCATTTTCTACTTTGAAATGAGCAACACCGGATTTAGATGCATGAACGTCTGCACCACCAAGATCTTCAGTTGAGATCTCTTCACCAGTAACCGTCTTGGTTACTTTAGGTCCGGTAACAAACATATAAGATGAACCTTCACTCATGATAATGATATCAGTAAGTGCTGGAGAATAAACTGCTCCACCGGCACAAGGGCCAAAGATTGCAGAGATCTGAGGAATTACCCCAGAAGCCAAAATATTACGCTGGAAGATTTCGGCGTAACCAGCCAGTGAGTTCACACCTTCCTGGATACGTGCCCCACCTGAGTCATTGATACCAATAACCGGAGCTCCAACCTTCATTGCCTGATCCATAATTTTACAGATCTTCAGTGCAAACGTTTCCGACAGAGATCCACCCATAACGGTAAAATCCTGAGAGAAAAGATACACTACTCTTCCATCAATTGTACCATGTCCTGTAACAACCCCGTCACCTAAAAATTTAGTCTTTTCAAGACCAAAATTGGTGCTACGGTGTGTAACAAACATATCGTACTCTTCAAAACTACCTTCGTCTAACAACATATCAATACGCTCACGGGCAGTAAATTTACCCTTAGCATGCTGCGACTCAATTCGTTTAATCCCACCTCCTAATTTCGCTTGTTCACGAAGCTCAATCAGTTTCTTTACTTTATCAGCGTTGGCCATAAGATCTTTTAATTTGAAGGAATTTTAACCTATTTTTTCTCTCCGCAAAATTCAGTTAATACACTACCAGTTGATTTTGGGTGCAAGAAACCAATTGATAAACCTTCAGCTCCCGAGCGTGAAACTTTGTCAATCAATCTTACTCCGTTTTCCTCAGCATCAGTTAAAGCCTGATCTACATCATCCATGGCAAAAGCTAAATGGTGGATACCTTCACCTTTTTTCTCGATGTATTTTCCAATTGGTCCTTCCGGATCAGTCGACTCTAACAATTCGATCTTAGTCTGTCCTACTTTAAAAAAAGCAGTCTTTACTTTTTGATCAATTACTTCTTCAATGTTGTAGCACTCCAAACCCAATACCTTTTCATAGTATGGAATACTCTCTTCTAAACTTTTTACAGCAATCCCGATGTGCTCTATATGTGTAGGTTTCATCTTGTAAATTAATTATTTATATCGACTGAATGAAAACTCCGGTTAGCTTCATCAAAGATGAAACATTCCGATGTTTCAAACCGCTTCTACAAGTTGTTAAATTTTTCACAAAAGTATATATCTTTTAAAAACAGTAAAATGTTTTTAGTAAAAAAATATTCAATCTAAATAACTCTGTTTAAGGGTGTTTAAACATTCAACATTGTAAATATGAAAAAATATTCATGTCTGAAAGCAGATCAAGGTAATCTCTCTGAAAACCGCTTAAATTTTAGGCCTTTACAACATGTCTTTTTCATAGGAACTATATGGATTGTATCCCGTGCTCATTCCCCCATAAACAATTCATTTATGTGCTTGTAAAATTATATGTCTTTGAAAATCTGATACCCACAGATTCTACTTAATCTTTCCTAAGGGATTTCACGTAGATTCAAAATATTTAGTCCCCTTTCCATCGATTTCATGCTTATGACTCTCTCTAGAGTCAGGGACATAAAATTTACACCTCGGATAATTAAATTGTATTACCAACATAAAATAAGTTCACCTCACTTTCTCATCGACATGCCAAAAAAGCACCTACACTTGATAAACTGGAAGAGAGAAAGTGAACGTAGTCCCTTTACCCGGGATGGAATTAAACCAAATTTCTCCACCTAATAATATTACAAGTCTTTTAGCTAATGCCAAGCCTATCCCTATTCCTCCATATTTTCTATTATCAGCATCATCCACTTGCCTGAACAGTTTGAATAGATGATCTTTCATATTCGAAGGAATCCCAATCCCCGTATCTTTAATAAATAATGTAACTTCATTATGATCAGCAGAAGAGTCTAAATCAAATCCAAATTCAACAGACCCCTTGTTAGTAAACTTTAAAGCATTTCGACAGAGGGTAGATAATACACGTTCAACTAGTTCTTTATCGGTGTTGACTTTTATATTTGAGTTTTCACTTTCTGGTTTGTAAAATATTTCAATATGTTCTTTATTCTGCTTCTGTTGCTCAGATAGAAGAATTCCTAAGGTTGTATCCATAATTGATTGAACACTGATGAGCTGTGCATTCAATCCAATATTTTCACTATCCAGAAAGGTAAATGATAACATATCATCAAAAATATGCAGAAGGTGATTCCCGCTATCCTTAATTGTGGTAATGTAATCAAGGATATCCTCAATGGGGGTGTCCTTACTGATAATATCTGACAATCCAACTACTGCATTTAAAGGGGTCCTTAACTCATGAGAAATCGTAGAAAGGAATCTGGATTTTAGGCGTTCAGATTCTGTTGCCTTTTCCAATGCTACTTTAAGCTCTTGCTCAGCAGTTTTTCGTTCAATAGATATACTGATTTGGTCGGAAACAAATTCCAGCAATTCCAAATCATCCTCTCCAAATGCATCTTCATCTTTATAACTTTGAACGACCAAGACACCAATAACATGATCCTTAGAAATCAAAGGGACTCCAAGCCATATTTTTGAAGGGCTACCTACAAGCTTTATTTCACCTGCTTCTTCAAGTTTCATTAAAACCCCACTATTAGCAAGTAAGGATTCCTTGTTTTTTAAAACATAAGCTGATAAGGTTTTTTCAGCAGGAAAAGAAGGAATTGTCAGGCCCTGGTCCTTAATAAATGGAATGGTAAATGAATCTTCATCTTCATTATACAGAGCTACATAAAAGTTTGTTGTGTCAATTACCTGACTCAATTGATTTTGAATAAACTCAATTAATCGACTCACATTCGCACTGGTATGCGCCGCATTGGATATATTATACAAAATCTTCTGAATCTGTTCGGTACGCTTTTTTTGAGTTAAATCCGTCACAATACCCAGGATAGCAGGCTGATTATTATAGTCTATTAATCTGGTCATAATAATCACATCAAGAAGAACCCCACCTTTAGTTAACAACTGATATTCATATGGCTTAACCTCTTCCCCTTGCATATGTTTACTCAAATTCTCTTGAATAATTTCTTTGTAATCCGGAGCTATTAATTGCATAAAATTGAAATCAGAAGATAAAAACTCATCTTGCGAATATCCCATTATCTCAACACAAGCCTGATTTACATAAACAACATCCTTACCCTGATTCACAAAGATCATATTTGGGGAGTATTCAGAAAAAGTTCTGAATTTTTGTTCTGATTCCGAAAGTGCCATCTCAGCTTGTTTACGATCGGTGATATCTATCAAAGAGATTAATACCCTGGATAATGTTTCCTCACAGCCAGGCACCACCGATAAGAATAGGGCAAATGCCTTACTTTTTTCAACTTCTGTTTGAACTGGTATTTCATATTCGAAATGAGTTGACCCGTTAGCAAGGGCAATAAACTCCTCCTTGAAAGTAGAAATGGAAGTTCCATCATAATATTCATTCAGATTGTCCGGTACTTCCTTAGCGCCTAGCATTTCCAAACCACGTTGATTAATATCAATAATGATAACTTTAGAAACCAGATGATAAATTTCTCCCGGCTTTGAGTCAAAATATGCTCTGAAATCTGAAATCCCATTTTGTTTTAATTGATCAATCCTCTCTTTGACTTTTGAGAAATCCTCCTCCCAGACAGAAATCGGAGAATAATCAAATAAGGTTTTAAATCGGCTTTCATTTTTAGCCAATTGCTCTTCAAACGCCCTTCTTTGAGTTATATCCCTGCAACTTCCGTAAATAAGTCCGTTTGATAAGATCGAAGCATTCAAATCGGAAATGAAACATGTTCCGTCTTTTCTTTTTAATTCCAATTCCGTGAAAAGTTTTCCATCATTTAATAAATGACCGAATTTCCTGACAGCATAGCTTACTTGGTCTTCAGACACCAGGTCAGCAATTGACATCGTTAAAAACTCATCAAAACTATACCCTAAAAGATCTACTGCTGCCTGATTTACATATTGATATTTACCTTCCTGATCAGTAATAAAGATCGCATCCGCCGAGCCTTCGGTGATAAGTCTGAAATCTATATCTATTCGGCCAGGATGCATAAAATGATTCGACACAAGCTTTAATGAATACCTATTTCACTTCCCTTCTCCTAAAGATAGTAATTTTTAAGACACCTATTTTAAAACTCCCTGTATAGTACCGGTTTAGTTTTTGACTAAATAGAATATAGGTGTAATACATTTTCTAAAAGTAATAAATAAGGAAGAAAAAAGGGTATTCCTAATTATAGGATTGCATTCAACAAATAGAGATTTTCCTTCCAAATTGTATGCAAATAAAAAAAGCGCCCAGAGTGGAAGCCCCCGAACGCTTAGTCTTTCAAGTGGAGAATAGCGGAATCGAACCGCTGACCTCCCCGAAAGCCTTCGGGGCGCTCTAGCCGACTGAGCTCCTAATTAGGAATTCAATGTATTTTCTGCTCTTCCTTCGTTTGATTTCATATTCCCTTTTCACAGCTTCTGATTTAGTTTCATACTTTTCTTTATAAACTAATTCCCATGGAATACCAGCTTTGGTTGATGGAGTCCTACTCCAATTATGCTGTTGTAGTCGTCTTTCAACATCTTCCGTACTTCCTGTATAGTACCGGTTTAGTTTTTGACTAAATAGAATATAGGTGTAATACATTTTCTAAAAGTAATAAATAAGGAAGAAAAAAGGGTATTCCTAATTATAGGATTGCATTCAACAAATAGAGATTTTCCTTCCAAATTGTATGCAAATAAAAAAAGCGCCCAGAGTGGAAGCCCCCGAACGCTTAGTCTTTCAAGTGGAGAATAGCGGAATCGAACCGCTGACCTTTTGACTGCCAGTCAAACGCTCTAGCCAACTGAGCTAATCCCCCAGGATGTCTTTATTTTGTTGAATCAGAACCGCTGATCTCTCCGAAAGCCTTCGGAGCGCTCTAGCCAACTGAGCTAATCCCTCAATATTTTATTATTTCTCAGGAATGTCCACTGACCTTCCCGAAAGCTTTCGGGATGCTTCAAGCAAATAAAGCTAGTTCCCATTAGCGATTGCAAATTTAAAAAATATTTGTTTTGGGCAAAATTAAATATTGAAATAATCGTAAACTTTCATGATGGCCCTTGCTTTTTGTAGCTTTGCATGATAATTGATAAGTTATGAAACGACTTTTTGCAGCAATTAAAATCCCAACGGAACCTGCATTGGAAGAATTGGTGGGAACGCTTCAACTCAAAACCAAATACGATCGTATTAATTGGGTGAATTTAAACAACCTGCATCTAACACTAAATTTTTTTGGTGAAACGTCTGAAGATCGAGTTGAAGATATCTGCAAACAATTAGAAGAAGCTACAAGGGAGGGCTGTCCGTTTACTATGCAGATTAACAAGCTGGGAGTCTTTGGCAGTCGTTATCAACCACGTGTTATTTGGTTGGGTATCCAGGATCATCCCGATTTACAAAAACTTTGGAGGAATACAACCGAGAACCTAAAGAAGATTGATATTTACCCGGATCGTCAGAATTTCGTCCCCCATTTAACCCTTGGTCGGGTAAAAGAAGCCCTGGACAAAAAGAAATTCTTTGGAGTAATCCAGGACATGCAGGACTCCTATCGTCAAACGATTCATGTAAAAGAATTCTATCTTTTAAACAGCACGCTAACCCGTGAAGGACCAGTATATGATGTTGTGAGGAAATTTGAGATGAAAGGATAAAAAAAGAAAAGGCAGGATGAAGAACACCCGGCCTTTTATCTATAGTATGTTGCCTATTTTAAACCAATTATATCCACGACCTTGGAATCAACAGGCTTGGTGTACCAGGTCTTGTTTTGTTCTCCCCCAGAAGTGGCCCATACTTCAAACTCCGGGTAAGCTTCAAGGATTTCTACTTTCTCAATTGGATTCTTAAAGTATCCATCAGTAAAAATCTCTAATCCCCAAGGTAATCCGTTTACGGTTTTGTAATTTCCACTATTATCTCCCTGATTAAATAAGTCGGAGTTAGCAACCGACGTTGGAGAAAACTCACTACGATGAACCTCATGTGAACGATCATCAGTTCTGAAAATATATAACTCTGGTAGAAATTCTTCAGCATTAGTATTAAATACAACAGTAAACTTCAATGTATCTGGTACAGCTGTGACGCCAATACCATTGTTTTGATAACGTTCATTGGTGAATTCGAAAACATCTTCAGTAAGAATTATTCCATTGGTGACTTCTTCATCAATAGCAGCATCACCAGTAACTGACTCAATAATACTCTCAGGAAAGCCAGTTCCATCAGCCTTGTAGATCATCATTGCAATACCATTATCTAAACCAGCACCTATTGCATCAATACTTACAGCAAATTCAGCACTTAACAATGCAAAATCCTGATCCATATTTATCTTTACCTGATTAGAAAGAACTATATCGTTAAAGTCATAATCTCCTTTGTTTGGCCATAGATCTTCGAAAGCCACAACCTGTTTACCTGAACTTGGGAAATAAGACACAAATGCCACATCCGGATTTTCTGGATCCTGGTCGTTTTCATCCGAAATCCCATCACCATCATAATCACATGATATTTCAAAGTTATCTAACAGGTTTCCTACACTTTGGCTACCACCGGAAGCTGAAACAGAGTTGAAAACAAAAAATGTGGTTTCCTGATCTTCAGGTACAGTATAGGTACCTTCATAATATCCCCATTCGGTATTGCCATCACTCATTATCTGAACAATTTCGGCGCCTAATACCGTTCCACCAATTCTAACATCTGCAACATCAACACCACTACGTCCACGGTGATTAACAGACCATTTTATAGTTGAACCAGGCTCCAAACAAAGTTCCTGGTATAGTGCCGCTACAAGATTGGCATTTAATTCAAAAAATTGACGTCCTTCCTGAGCTTGAACACCTAAAAAGCCATCCGTCCAGATTTCGATTTTATTGTCGCTGGCGGTAGTCTCCCAGCCAGGGACAGCATCCTCATGATAAAGTCCCCAACCACTTCCTCTGTATGGCAATTCTCCACCTGCATTCTCAATTGGTGAATCACAAGTCGTACAACTTTCAACCTCAGATACTGATTTGTATCTTTTAGTCTCGTTAGTTGTAGTTGGTCCAAGTTCCATTGTATAGCTTCCTGCTTTGGTAATCTGAACCTGATCCTCAGTCACTGGAAAATTGAGATAATACTGTGCATCTTCTGGTAAGTTCAAATTAAAGACGGCTATTCCATTCTCAATCTTGCGACGGGCAACTACTTCATTTCGTTGATTTACAATTGATAAATACTCACGTTCAACTGATGCATTGTGTGGATTCTCAAAAGAAACAACCAATTCACCCTTTAAACCTGCAGACCAATCAAAACTCTGATCCACAACCAACTCCTCCATAGTTTCAACTATGGCTGGTGTCTCATTATTTGTATTATTCTTTTTTGAACACGAAATGATCGTGACAATTAAAAGAAATGTGATGATATAATTTAGTGTCTTCATAATTCTCCCCCATTGATTAACTAAAGGTACTACTAAAACCATACCCGATCCAAATCACACCCTAACCTTCTGGTTACACACGGAAAGGAAAGAATCCACGCTTTGAATGATACACCTATAGCGGACAAATGTCCCAAATTGAAACACAATCATTTCATGAATACCAATCAAAAAAACTCCGGATGGAAAGAACCATTTGGAGTTTTCAATAGAATTTCAGAATCCCTTCTATCTAAGAATTAACTTTTTCATTAATCTTGTGCTATTTCCAACCTGTATCTTTATCATATACAAACCTGTTTCCAGATTCAGATCATGTTTATTAAATGATAGCATTTCCTTATCCGATTGTCCGGCCTGGCTCATACTATGTCGTTTCCTCCCTGAAATATCAAAAAACTTAATTCCGAAATCTTTAACATCAGGATTATCGAATTCAATATTAAAATTGTCTGACGCCGGATTTGGAGATATAGTAAGAGATAATTGCCTTTTATCCTCAGCTTTAGCATCCCCAAGTAATGCATAATTGGTATTATGATAGAGCACCCAATGATTATTTTGCCATACTTCCCAAATGTTATGTATCAAGAAATAATCCTCCCAGTGCCTGCCTTCAAAAAGAGAAGGATTGTTAACTTGTAAGGTGCTATCACTGAGATTAAACATATGTTCGTGATTCAAAATATCATCCCAGGGATACTGATTTGAATAAATGTTTGATTCTTCAATTGAATACGCATATGTAAGTAATCCAGCAAACCAGTCTTTTTTGAACTCAAGCTCTTTAACAATAAACATTACAGGGAAAAGATCGGGCATAAAAGCTGTGCTTTGAGTAGTATTTACCTGATGAAGGTCATCATACCCATCTGGAGCTTTAAAGAAAGCCTGATAAATCCCATCAACTTCATGATCCCAGCTCAAATAATTCTGATCAGACCAGAAATTGCTTTTAGAAAATTTCAGATTTGTATTATTCCCTCCTTCATAGAATAGCTCAACCTCTCCCCAAAGAATTTCAGGATATTCCGAACGAACTAATTCAATATCTATTCGTTCTGTTTCATGTTTTTCCCATGCGATAACTAAATCCTGACCATTATATAAAGGAGAGTTAATTACTGGGTTAGTACAATTACCTTCTGCTATTAGCGTAATATCACCAGGTACTAATTCACCTGTTTCGTACCCCAACTTCATGCTATAAATATTTCCACTATTGGCCCAACAAATAACACCCTTCTTACTCGTTCGCATATGATTATCATCATCATCCGAATTCGTTAATTGAACCTCGGATGTGAATGCTCCTTCCTGATACCAATTTGCATAGATATTCCAACTACCACTTTTGTCACTTTCATAAACCAGGATAAAACTATTCATCCCAAGAAAATACTCGACAGACATAATTTGTGGATTCCTATAATTCACATCTTCATCAGATAGAATCACTTCTAATTCTTCATCGGAATAATAGGGTTTCATGCATATTTCCATTTCCTGACCATCAACCTGGCGTTCCCAAAACAGGTAATAATATTCTTCAACCTGAGTTTCGGGCATGTACATCGTTGCATTGGTATGATTATATATGGTATCGGTAATGCGTTCAGCATGTTGCCAACCTTCAGATTGAGCCAATAAAACAGTAGAAGAAACCAGTAAAACTAATGTGTGAAATATTTTTTTCATAGATAGTAATTTTTTAGACAGATAGCATACTGCTTGTTGTACACAATATTACATAAAAAAACAACACCTGACAATTACATCAGGTGTTGCTTTTTATGTAAATAAAGAATATTCTATTCGTTACTTCGCTATAATCAAAAAGTAGTTTTTCTTTCCTTTTTGAGCAAGGATATATTTATCATTTAACAGATCTTTCTCTTCGATGATATAAGCATCCTTAACTTTAGCTTTATTTATAGAAACGCCGTTGTCTTTCAACATACGACGTGCTTCACCTTTTGATGCAAATACCTGAGTCTTTTCTGCAAGAAAATCAACAATATTCACACCTGCTTTCACATCTCCCAAAGCCATTTCAAACTTTGGAACACCATCAAACACATCCAATAGCATACGCTCCGACAGATTCTTCAATGCATCAGCTGTGGCTTTCCCAAACAGGATTTGCGAAGCTTCAACAGCAGCGTTATAATCTTCCTCTGAGTGAACACGGATTGTGATATCTTTTGCAAGTGTCTTTTGTAGTTCACGCATATGTGGTTCCTGACGATGCTTCTCTGTCAGTTCTTCAATTTCTTCTTTCGTAAACATCGTAAAGATCTTGATGTATTTTTCAGCATCAGTATCTGAGACATTCAACCAGAATTGATAAAATGCGTAAGGAGAAGTTTTCTCAGGATCCAGCCAGATATTTCCAGACTCGGTCTTACCAAATTTACCACCATCGGCTTTGGTAATTAAAGGGCAGGTTAAAGCAAATGCTTCGCCACTTTCTTTACGACGAATCAACTCGGTACCGGTGGTGATATTACCCCACTGATCCGAACCACCCATCTGCAATTTACAATCCAGCTCCCGGTACAGGTGAAGAAAATCAAAACCTTGTAACAACTGGTAAGTAAACTCAGTAAATGACATACCGGTTTTAGCTTCCGCACTCAAACGTTTCTTAACCGAATCTTTAGCCATCATATAGTTTACGGTAAGATGTTTCCCGATGTCACGGGCAAAATCGAGGAAAGAAAACTCCTTCATCCAATCGTAATTATTTACCAACAAGGCCTTGTTATCCGACTCAGTTTCGAAATCCAGAAACCTGGACAATTGCTGCTTCAAAGCATTTTCGTTGTGACGTAAAGTTTCTTCATTTAGAAGATTACGTTCGGCCGACTTACCCGATGGATCACCAATCATACCTGTTGCTCCACCGACCAATGCAACAGGGCGGTGCCCAGCTGCCTGCAAATGCTTCAACATCATAACACTTACAAGGTGACCAATATGAAGAGAGTCAGCTGTAGGATCAATACCCACATATGCCGTGGTCATTTCCTTGTTTAACAAATCTTCAGTCCCGGGCATGATATCATGGATCATACCTCTCCAGGTTAGTTCTTCTACAAAGTTTATTTTCGCCATAACGATTTCGTGGAAATATTTTTAATAAAGTCTTATTCAGTCAAATTCGTGCAAAGATACATGGATTCGGATAATATTGAAAATCTTGTTGATTAGATTTTTAGATATTAGAAGCTAGATAAAAGATGGTCTTGTATCTAGCTTCTAATATCTAAGTTCTAGAATTAAATACTATTTTTGTTTAAAATCAATAGGAATATGATACTGGTAACCGGAGGTACAGGGCTCGTTGGATCGTGGTTGTTGTTACAACTAACCCAAAAATATGATAAAGTTAGAGCGATAAAACGGAAGACTTCTTCGATGGAAACCATCACTGAGGTTTTTCAGGCCCAGACCGATGAGCCACAAATCCTTCTTGATAAGATCGAATGGGTGGAAGGAGATGTCATGAATTTCCCGGCTTTAGAAAAAGCCTTGAATGGAATCACACGTGTTTATCATTGTGCCGCAACCGTATCATTCCATCCTGCCGACCGCGAACGCATGATGCGTATTAATGTGGAAGGTACAGCCAACCTTGTTAATCTTTCCCTACACAACAAGATTGAGAAGTTCTGCTTTGTAAGCTCTGTTGCTGCTATTGGACGCTCAGCTGATCAAACACATTATACTGAAGATGCCGACTGGACTCCTTCAAAGGAAAATTCATGGTACTCCAAGAGTAAGTTTGAAGCCGAACAGGAAGTTTGGCGTGGTATTGAAGAAGGCTTAAATGCCGTGATCATTAATCCTTCAATTATTCTTGGATATGGAAGCCCCGGACAAGGTTCTGCAAAATTGTTTGAGGAAGTCTGGGAAGGATTGAAATTCTTCACCAGTGGTGTGAATGCCTTTGTTGATGTGAGAGATGTTGTAGGGGTCATGGTAAAACTAATGGAAAGTAATATTGGTAACGAACGCTTTATTGTCTGCAGTGAGAATGTAAGCTATAAAAGCCTGTTTGAATTAATTGCCGATTCATTGGGCGTAAAAGCTCCTCTGATTCATGCAAAACCTTGGATGGCTGAATTCTATTGGCGCATAGAAGCTGCCAAGTATTTTATCACTCGACGTAAACCCACTGTTACACGCGAAACTGCCCGAACGGCCAGTAAGCGACATCTGTACTCTAATGAAAAGATCAAAAAAGCAATCGATTATGAGTTTATCCCGATTATTGACTCCATCGGTTTTCATGCTAAGATCTTTTTGAAGGCCTGGCATCGGGCGGAGGGGAGGTAAAAAAAAAGAGACAAGCAACAGCCTGTCTCTCTTCAATATTTATAGAATAAAATCTTTAATCTTCAACATTCCAAACTGCACCATCCTTGGTGTCTTTCACAACGATATTCAGATCTTTCAGTTTATCGCGGATCAGGTCGGCAGTGCCCCAGTCTTTATTCTGGCGGGCGTTAGCACGTAGTTCAAGAACCATTTGCATCACACCGTCCAGGCTCTCATCCTGCCCTTTGCTTTCTTCTTCCTTACTTAATCCCAGAATATTAAAAACGAAACTGTTTATCGTTTCCTTCAACATCTGAAGATCTTCAGCAGAGATACTTTCTTTTTTATCGTTGATGGAGTTGATCATTCGAACGGCATCAAACAAGTGAGCGATCATGATTGGAGTGTTCAAATCATCATTCATCGCATCAAAACATTTCTGACGTAGGTCAGAAATGTTTTGATGCGATGATTTATCCGAAGCCTGAAGTTTTCCCAGTGTTTCAATTCCTGCCATCAATCTCTTGTATCCTTTTTCAGCAGCAATTAAAGCCTCATTCGAAAAATCGACAGTAGAACGATAATGCGCCTGAAGGATAAAGAAGCGAATGGTCATTGGGCTGTATACCTGTTCCAGGATTTTATGACTACCGGTAAAGAATTCTTCCAGAGTAATGAAGTTCCCCAACGACTTACCCATCTTCTGACCGTTGATGGTAATCATATTGTTATGCATCCAGTATTTCACAGGATCAACTCCACGGGCTGCTTTTGACTGTGCAATTTCCGATTCGTGATGAGGGAAAACCAAATCCATACCACCACCATGGATATCGAATGTCTCGCCAAGGTACTTAGCACCCATAGCAGAACATTCCATGTGCCATCCCGGGAAACCATCGCTCCACTCAGAAGGCCAACGCATAATATGTTCAGGAGCTGCTTTCTTCCATAGAGCGAAATCGGCATTATTTCTTTTCTCTTCCTGACCAGCTAACTCGCGGGTTGTTTCAAGCATATCCTCCACCTTTCTACCCGACAATTCTCCATAAGGATAATCCTTCGAATAGCTTTCGATATCGAAATAAACCGAACCATTACTTTCGTATGCATATCCTTTTTCAAGAATTTGCTTAGTCAGTTCAATCTGCTCGATGATATGACCTGAAGCATGAGGCTCGATTGAAGGTGGAAGCACATTCAACTCATTCATGTAATTGTGGTAGCGGTTGGTATAATACTGAACCACTTCCATTGGTTCCAACTGCTCCAAACGAGCTTTCTTAGCAATCTTATCTTCTCCTTCGTCGGCATCATTTTCAAGATGACCAACGTCGGTTATATTTCTTACGTATCGTACTTTATATCCCAGTTCTTGCAAATAACGGAAAACAATGTCGAAGGTAATCGCCGGACGTGCATGCCCTAAATGCGGATCACCATAAACTGTAGGACCACATACATATAGTCCAACGTGCGGTGCATTTATCGGTTCAAAAACTTCCTTCTTCCGGCTGTGACTGTTGTAGATACTAAGTTTATTTTCCATAATTTGAATATTTTGTGCAAAAATAGGATTTTCTTACTGAAGCGAAGGTCTTATCTGATGAAATTATGGCTCAAATAGCAATCCTTGCAGATGATATATAAAAAAACGGGCAGAGAAGTTCTGCCCGTCATCAAAATATTTTATTTCAAAAAATCCTTAGTCAGGCTTCTGATAAATATTCCCTGCATTTCGATACCCTGACTTATCCAAATACCAATCATCAAAACTATTACCACCTGATTCCACCCAAGTTTCAAACTTTAAATGTGCCTGTTCGATTGAGATCTTCTCATACGGATAATCAAAGCTTACCGGAATATGAATCCCCCATGGCAACCCTTGTTCAGTTTGATAGAATTTATTATTCCCTGGTTGTGTGTCATCCATTCCAAACCCAAACAAATCGGTATCGGCTAATTGTGTGTTTTCATGTCCGGCCAGATGAATTTCATAACCACGTAATTGATTTGCAACAATAAACGGATTAAATGGAGCTACCCCCAATTCACTTAAAGTTAATGTCTGATCAAACACGATCGACATGGTTATTGTATCCGGAGCATAATAAGCTACCGATGCCTGAGTATTAATAAAACCAGAGGCTTCAAATAATTGGGATACGTTATCAACAGCAACAATCACCGCATTACTATTTCCTTGCTCGGTTCCGTTTTCGTTAAATGTAAATAGAGAACCAAAAATCTCATTTCCACTAACCGATTCAATCATCGATTGAGCAACCGGAAGTTCAAAAGCAAATCCATTTTGGAATCCAGCACCAATAGCTTGTACTACAAACCTTGCATCAATTTGCTTCACTTTATTATCTGCGTTGGTAATCAGGTTAAAATTATAATCGACAACCAAATCATTAAAGTCATAATCACCTTTTTCAGGCCACATATCCTCATAACCCAATGTACCATAAGTATCTTCTGTAGGAGAATAATTATTATGAGCCAGATTCGGATCATTTGGATAATCATCATCCTGATCAATTACACCATCACCATCAGTATCATCTAGTGTTTCACCTTGATCATAGACACCAAATGAATCAATATCACTAATCACACCTACACTACCTAAGGCAATAAACTCAGGGCCTTTAGAAGAATAGTACCCAACTTGTCCTTCAGGAGCCAGGTGAATCTCGGTAACATTCTCTAAAATTTCTTTTATTTCACTTGCATTCGCTAATTTCTTAGGTAAAGCCTTGCTACCATTTCTTTGATTCATATAATTTTTATTACCTATTCTCCAGCCAGTACCTGTAGTTGCTGTCTCGTCCAGCTTAACCCAATAGGTTTGCCACCCGGCATTGGTCTCATGAATAAATGATGGTGAAAGGTCGATTGCCAGCGTTTTTTTTCCATCAGTAAGGCGTATATCCGGGATTTTCGCCTGAGTAGGACGAGCTTTGTCGGTATTACCCAGATAGTAATGATAGGCTAGATACTGCCCGTATATATCTCCAGAGAACTTAGATGGTGCTTTGAAATATCTTAGTCCACCACGGGTGTCAAATCCCCACAAGTATGCATCATCTGCTCCCAACGGACCAGCATCCAGTGGTGCATCGGCATGATCGGACAGGTGTATAGAATTATCTCCATCCGGCATCCAACCATCCATCCCATTTTCAAAGTCACTGATGATATCGGTGAAAGATCTGTTAACCGTAGTAGATTTTACTCTTAGTGCTTTCGTATATTCGAAATTATGATTAAACACATCTCCTGTAACCTCTGTCATCCCCAATGATAAACCCATTAGATTTGAAGAAATGAACAAGCTGTCAATGGCGAATGGCTGGTTAATAACAGCCTGATAATTTCCTGAAGGATCGACCCCTCCGCTTGACATCAATTCCCCTCCCTCATCTGGGTGGCCATTAAAGATATAGAATTTGGCCCGGTTAAATCTGTTATCAGAATTTACAGGAACATTCAGGTTTACTGTTAACTCATGTGTTGTTTCAAAAGTAAATCCTGCAGGGACTTCCATTGCTTCAATTCCATCCTGAGATTCCTGAGGAGGTACATCTGGCTTTTTACAGCCATTGTTTAATAACAACGCAACTGATAATCCTAATATAATCGTCTTAACTTTCATCGTCTTTAGCTTTAACCGAATGTTTGTAACACAAAATTATACCAAAAACCTATTAAAGGGAAGTTCATTGATAATATAGATCTTACAGATACCAAAGAATAGCAACAGACACTTACCCTTGTCCCTATTTGGGACTATATTTCAATAAAAGTCCACTTGCATTATTATAAATCATAAAATAAGTTAAGCAGGTGTACGATGGACTATCTTTTTACAAATTTACAATAGTCAGGCAACCAAAAATCAATGGCCTGCATTCCCTTATTAGAAAGCATGATATTTTGAAACTGATTAAACGCATATACAAACCAAAGGACCAAAAGGAGACGCAAAGAGTTATTTATGATTCTTATGCAGATCCAATGTTTGCACTCTGTATGCGCTATTTGAGAAATAAGGAAGATGCAGAAGAATGTCTGACCAACGGATTCCTGAAAATCTTCGACAATCAAAACAAATTTGAAAGTCAGGGTGAAGGTAGTTTTGAACGTTGGATGCGAACCATTATCATCAATGAGTGTCTGATGTATTTACGCAAAAGAAAGATATTCGATCAGTTGAATGAGAAACAAAATGATCGTGTGGATGAATTAACCACTGATCACAACCTGCACTATCAGGAGATATACGATTTAGTATTACGCATGCCTGATGGCTACAGAACTGTTTTTTGTCTCTACCATATAGAAGGCTATTCGCATAAGGAAGTTGCTGAGAAATGTGGGATTTCGGAAAGCACATCCAAATCACAACTAAGTAAGGCCCGAAACTTTTTACAAAACCAACTAAAGAAACAGGAGGTGTATCATGAGATCTGAAAATGAATCAAATTTTATCAGAAAGGCCATTATTACTAAAGAGGCAAACTACAAACTATCTCTTGATGACAAGGTAAATATTTGGAACAAAATAGAGAACAGACAGAAGAAAAAACGCATAATCAGTCCTGTTTTCCTTTCTGGTATTGCAGCCACAATTATGCTCCTGCTAGGATTCAAATACTGGCCCGATACTATTGATCAACAAATGGATGTTTATAAACCTGAAATAGTAAAGGAGCATTTAATTGCTGCTAATAAAGAACCTCAGGTAGAAATAACCGCTTCAACAGAAGTAAAGCCAAAAGATATCCAGATTCAGAAAAAGGTAATAATTATAGAGGAACCGGCTAAACGGGATCATAATTACCTACAGCGCATAGCTTCTATCATACCTAATTCACTGCAAACAAACCAGGAGATCAACCTCATAGAGATTGCAAAAAGAATTCAGGATTACACCATCGTAGTTATGACAGCTGAAAAAGATTACGATATGATTGTATATGATTTCTCAAAAACTACTGACAACAAAGAAAAGGATAAAAAGAAGCGCCGAATCAAATTCCGGTTGAACATATTTAATTCTGACAACAGAATAACTGAAGAGAGTCTTGGCAAACCAAGTGGATGGACATTAGCTTCTTCAAATTAGTAAAAATCAAAAACCAATAAACATGAGAAAAATTTTAGTTATTACCGCATTGAGTTTGTTTGCAATGCTAGCGAAAAATGCAAACGCATCACAACATCTACCTGACACTGTAACCATTCAGGCTGACAAAAATCTGAAAATTGAATGGTGTGCCCATTTTAATCACAGAACTGATTACTCCAAGAGGATGGAGCTGGTTTCCGAAATATTCATCAGTAGTATAAACTCTATTACAAATGAAGATCTGAATCAATTTGATAGATTAAAAACAGACTTCTTTATAAAGAACGATACGATAGATCTTATTCAAATCACCGATTGGACAGACCCTAAAATTCTCTATTACCACAAGGAAAACAATATCCAAATTGGGATCAGCTATAACGTGTTTTTTAAGATACACGATCCTATCATGGGCGAGGTCAATATTTTTGGTTTTGATTTGGAAACAATAAACAAACTCGACCACAAATCTCTAGTACAGCTATTTAGATCTATTATTGAAAGAGAAGATGTGGTCGTGAAAAAATGGCCCCGCAGAAACACTGAGGAAAAACATGTCTTCAACTGGAATCCTCAGCAATCGGATCTAAAGAAAATAGCCTCTTACACTTCACGAAGCCATGATCATATCAACCTGAATGGAATCCTGACTGCAAATTACATTAACAACACTCTAGTCCCGGGAGTAAAGCTTTCCATGGAATTCAGTTTTGGTAAAAAAGGAATTTCACGCAACAGCTACGATGTTTTTATAAATACAGAAAGTATATTCAAAAAAAATGATGACGGGAGTTATAGCTCAAAAGAGAATAGCTGGTTGGGACTAGGCTACAGTTATACTAATTCAAACAAGAAAAAGATGGGATTAAATGTTGCTTACCTGATTGATCGAAATGGCAATTTTTATGATAAAAACACCTACCGCTTCCAATTCTATACCTCCGGATATAAAGGCATAAGACTCACACCGAGTTTCTATTGTATGGATGGTTTTAAGAAGGTATATCCTGGCTTTGGGATCAACATTTCACTATAATACTATAACCTGTCAGGTATCTTCTACCTGACGGGTTTTCTATTTCTTATTAAAGCCATTCATGGCGCGATCGATGCCAATTGTAACGAAAGCTTTAACCACATCAACAGCCATATCAATCTTTGGCTCAACAACTTCAAGCTCCTGGTTCGACCATTCTCCCAGAACAAAATCAACTTGTTTCCCTCTGGAGAACTTATCCCCAATACCGAAACGTAAGCGTGGGAACACTTCTGAGCCTAGGCTTTGAATAATATCCGTCAATCCATTATGACCTCCGGCTCCACCTTTTTTCTTCATCCGAATTGCTCCGGTTGGAATGGCAATATCATCAACAATAGTCAGTGAATTTTCAACTGCTATATTCTCTTTCTGAAGCCAGTATTTAACAGCTCGACCGCTCAGGTTCATATAGGTAGTAGGTTTAACCAGAACCAGAACCCTACCTTTATATTTCATCCGTGCAACCTGTGCATAACGAAGGGTCTCAAATTCTACCTTTGCTTCCTTTGCCATGGCGTCAATAACATCAAACCCAATATTATGTCGGGTATTTTTATATTCAGCGCCAATATTACCCAAGCCTATGATCAAATACTTCATACTACTATCGACTTCTTCTGTTTTTTTTCGCTTGAAAAATGAAAACATCACTAAGTAATTGTTAATTAACATAAAGAAAGGTATAAGGCCGAAACCTTATACCTTTTCATATTTTGAACAAGAGTCCTCTTAAGCTCCTTCTGTTCCTTCTTCCTTATCAGCAGCAGCAAGTGCAGCAGCAGCAGCTCTTGTAGTCCTAACAGCAACAACAACGTTATCAGGAACGTCAAGGAATCTAACATTTTCCATTTCAATTTCCTTGATCTTGATACCTTGTCCGATTTCCAAATTAGAAATATCTAAAGAAATGCTATCAGGAATATTTTCTTCAGAACCTTCAACACGTACTTTACGCATAGCCATTACTAGCTTACCCCCTTTGATAACACCAGGAGCAGTACCTGTAGCTGTAACAGGAACAGCAACCTTAATAGCCTTACCTTCAACAATCTGAAGGAAATCAGCGTGTAACACCAAATCAGTAGTTGGGTGATACTGAACATCCTGAAGGATTGCCTTAACAACTTTACCATCGATAGTTAATTCGATCATATAAGTGTTAGGAGTGAAAATTAATTTATCAAACGACTTTGCATCGATTGAAAAGTGAAGTTGCTCACCTGTTCCGTAAAGAACACATGGAACCTGACCAGCATTTCTTAATGCTTTAGCATCTTTCTTCCCTACGTTCTCTCTTGGAGAACCGCTCATAGAAATTTTAAGCATAGCTTTTAATTTTTAAATATTTATTAATAAAAAATAGAACTAATCGAACGATGATTATTTACTCTGCGGATTACTTCTGCAAAGATATTAGCGCACGATAGTACTTTGATTTTTTCTGATTCATGTTTCAATGGAATCGAGTCTGTTACAAAAATTTCTTCAAAAACAGAATTTTCTAGCTTTTCGTAAGCAGCCCCTGATAGCACAGGATGTGTAACCATTGCACGTACCGAATTTGCCCCCTTATCTTTAATAAGTTGAGCCGCACGGGTAATCGTCCCTGCAGTATCAATAATATCATCAACCAAAACAACATCACGACCTTTCACATCACCAAGGATTGCCATATCAGCAACTTCGTTTGGTTTTGCACGGTGCTTGTATGAGATGATGAAATCAGTGTTCATGATTTTTGCATAAGCTGAAGCACGCTTTGTACCACCTGTATCAGGAGAAGCGATTGTCAGGTTAGGCAGATTCATTTCCTTCAACTTAGGAATGAAAATCGAAGAACCATACAAATGATCAACTGGAAAATCGAAGAACCCTTGGATTTGATCTGCATGAAGGTCCATTGTTATGATTCGATCAACGCCGGCAGCTGAAAGCACATTCGCAATCATTTTTGAAGCAATCGATACTCTTGGTTTATCTTTTCGGTCCTGACGAGCAAAACCAAAATAAGGAATTACTGCAATAACACTCTTAGCCGAAGCTCGTTTGGCAGCATCAACCATCATTAGCATTTCGAACAGGTTATCTGCAGGAGGCATGGTAGATTGAATGATATACACCTCATTACCACGAATGTTATGTTCGAAAGACGGCTGGAATTCACCATCCGAAAAATCCTGAACAACAACATTTCCCAACTTTATACCATAAGATAAAGCTATATTTTCTGCCAAATGCTTTGTCGCCCTACCGGCAACAATCGTTACTTCGTTAGCCATTGTTAATGAATTTATTATACGATTTATAAATACGTAATTTTCTGGGCGCGAAATTAGTGTATATTTTTCAGTTGAACAATTTTTCAGCCCGAGAAATTAAATTTTCACAAAGCACTTGTGTGAATGAAAATTATTCTTAGTTTTGCATCCGCAATGCAGGCAAGACTGCATGTTTTGAAAGGCTTGTTGATTCAACAATTACCTTTTAAGCCCAAGTGGCGGAATTGGTAGACGCGTTGGTCTCAAAAACCAATGAGGTAACACTCGTGCCGGTTCGATCCCGGCCTTGGGTACGAAGCCGAAGAACATTGTTCTTCGGCTTTTTTATTTTATTTCAGTTTCTGCTTTAATTCTGAATCCCCAACAACACCTACGGCTGAAACAACGGTTAGATCAAGCTTTCCCCTTCGCTTTCCTTCAAGCCAGATAACTTCCACCTCGTTAAGCTTAGGATTTTGATTTACGATAACACCATTTTCTACTTTCCAGAAATAACCAGCATTTGGATAGGCCGGAGCTTGATATCGTGCGATTTGGTTATACCCCTTTGAAACATCCTTAATCTCAGCAACAGGTATTAAACATTTATATAAGAAGTTTTTAGATTCTTCACTAATAAACTCAATCACCTTATTATCAAAGTAGGACTCTGTCCCCAATTGTGGTTCGTGATCTTTACCTTCAAATTCATGCAATTCATTTTGAACACCAAATTTAGAAAGCTGTTCGTGTACCGGTCTGGATCCGTAAAGTTTATTTAACACATATTGTGTTACTGAAGTATCCAGATTTGCAAATGGATAATTATGGTCGATGGGTACAATGCAATCGCTGTCACCATGAAAACTGATCAAAGGGATTTGATCCTGATGGTCGATAATTGAAGTATCATGAACTGCACCCCACATATTGATCACACCTTTAACAGAAAAGTTTTCTTTATAGTCGTTAGTACTGCAATCGATACAATCCAAATCTTGCTGGAAACGCCACCAGGCTCCATCTGTACTTTCAAACTTCTGGTCATCCTCCATGTAAGCAAGATTAAGAGCAGTAATAGCACCCGCACTAGTTCCTCCAACATAAAGCTCAGAAGTATCAATCTGAAAATGCCCGGCATAGTGAACCAGGTATCTCATTGCTGCCCGTGCATCCTGAACGGCACGATAAGCACTTCGTTCCATACTTGAAGGACTTGCAGGATTAAAACCCATTCGGTAATCAATAGAAGCTACCACATATCCTTCTTTGGCCTTTTTGTCAGCCAGATATTTTATTGTTTCAGTTTGCCTTTCACCTATCAGGAATGCTCCACCATGAATTAGAACCAATAAGGGGCGTGCTTTCAAAGTGTCATTATATGGTTCATATATATCCATATACAGGTCTTGCCTTTGATTATCTTCAAAACGGTCGGAGAAAATCGACATAAACGAATTCAGCGACTTTTTGGATAATTTCTTCAACACAGTTTTAATGACCTCTCCATAATCAGGCTCCGTATTTTTATCTACAATGTATTCGCTATAATACCCTTCGGCACTACCAAAATGGATACCGGTGCGAACCACAACAGAATCAAAAACCTGCTTCTGATAGCGATCCGTTTTTTGGGGTTTTGTATACACCTGCCTTTTAATATCAACAGAAATCATTTTCTCTTCAAGATTAAACAAAGTTGTCAAATCGGAGTCAGGAATAAAAGATCCGTTTATTCTGTTCGAGCTTATCTCTCCTGAAAATTGCCCTTCATATCGTTCACCATCAAAGCAAATTCGTATTTCATAGGAATCATTGCCGATTTTCTTTGCAATAAAATTATGGACAGAAGTTTTTGCCTGATCTTTTTCTGTCAGAACAAATGATCCTTTCAACTTTTCTCCCTTCTCCATAAAATCGAAGGCGATAAAGTATGATTCACTTTGAGACTTGAATGCCTGATTAAAATCTGTTGTAAATGGTTTCTTGCAAATACCCCCCAATTGAAAGTAGATATAAGTCACTATTCCAAACAACATTAACACAAAAAACAGGTAAAGAAACTTTTTCTTTGATTTATTCATAATACTTAGCAGACATTTAGAGTAATTCAACGCGCAATTTAAAAAAAGATTCCTACACGTTTGATATAAATTAACTGCCATTCACAGCCAAATAATGGCTGTAGGTTATAAACATTCAACCATTCCTGTATAATTAATCAATTGGCTGTATCTTTGTTTTAATAAAAAAATCAAACAATTAGTCTCGAAATGGAAGATAACAGCAAGAGAAACAGGATTTACCTGCCAATCATATTATCACTGGTACTAATCTTTGGAATGTTTTTAGGAACCCGACTGACCCCAAATGGACAAGAACCCAACAGGATTTTCTCCATTGCACCTGTTGCCTATGATAAAATCCAGGATATTCTCAATTATATTGAGAATGATTACGTAGATACTGTTAACACAGAAGAACTACGCGAAACAGCGATCACGGAAATTATCACTAAGCTGGATCCTCATTCACAATATATTCCAGCTGAATTCTTTAATGACGTGAAGGAAGAAATGCAGGGGAATTTTGAAGGGATCGGTGTTCAGTTTCGCATGGAGAAAGATACTATTGCTATTATCCAGGTTATTCCAGGGGGCCCTTCAGAGAAAGTAGGATTGCTTGCAGGTGACCGTATTGTGACCATCGGGAACGACACTGTTGCCGGAGTGAAGATGAATACCGATGACATTGTGAAGCAATTGAAAGGGAAACGGGGAACAAAAGTTAATATTGGCATATTTAGACGAGGTGAAAAAAACTTAATCGATTTCAGTATTACCCGGGATGTAATCCCCACTTATAGTGTGGATGTTGCCTATATGGTTTCTGATTCTGTTGGATATATCAAACTAAGCAAATTTACCGCCACTAGTTATAATGAAATGCGCAAGGCACTGATCGAACTGAAGGAAAAAGGTATGTCAAAATTGATTTTTGATCTACGTGGAAACTCTGGTGGTTACCTCGGTATTGCTATTCACCTTGCTGATGAATTTCTAGACAAAGACAAACTCATTGTATACACTAAAGGGAATAACCGCCCGAAAGAAATGAACGTTGCTTCCAATGCAGGAATATTTGAGCATCAACAATTAATCGTGTTAATCGATGAGAATTCAGCTTCTGCAAGTGAAATTATAGCTGGAGCCGTTCAGGACAACGATCGTGGTGTTATTATGGGGCGACGATCATTTGGTAAAGGTTTAGTTCAGGAGGAAATGCATTTTCGCGATGGATCCGCATTACGCTTGACCGTTGCTCGCTATTACACACCATCAGGCCGTTGCATTCAGAAATCGTATGAAAATGGAGTTGAGGACTATTATAAAGAATATTATGAACGCTTTCACAATGGCGAACTGGAATCAGCTGATAGTATTAAATTTCCGGACTCATTAAAGTATTACACATTGAATGGCCGGGTAGTACACGGAGGAGGAGGAATCACTCCGGATATCTTTATCCCTATTGATTATGATGAAGATGCCAAATATTTCAATAAAATTGTGAACAGAGGCGTCCTTTATCAATTTGCATTTGATTACACCGATTCTCACCGGGAAGAACTAAATCAGTATACCTCAGCAGAATCATACATAAATGATTTTGAAGTAACTGAAAAACTATTCGACCACTTTATCGATTATGCTTCTGAAAAAGGCATAAAGAAGAATCGAAAAGGGATCAAACAATCGAAAGAAAAACTTGAGATTTTGGTTAAAGCTTTTATTGGCAGGAACTTATTTGATAACGAAGCCTTTTTTCCCGTTTATCATCAAATCGATAAAAGTATTTTGAAAGCCCAGCAGATTCTACATTTGAATAAAAAGGAATATCGTTTGATCACAATGAATCAGGTTGACACACTTTCAATTCAATAGATTTTTTTGTACTTTACAACTCAATTAACTTGTGAACGAAGACTAGTTTTAGTATTTTTAATTGAGAAGTTTAAAACATAAAAGACAGGGTGATTAGCTTCGGTTAATCACCCTGTCTTTTAATAGCTAATACTAACCATAAAAAAATAAAATAATGGCTTTTGAATTACCTCAACTACCCTATGCGATTAATGCTTTGGAACCATTGATATCAAAGAAAACAATCGAGTTTCACTATGGAAAGCACCATCAGGCTTATGTAAACAATCTGAATAAACTGGTTATTGGTACCGAATATGAAAACGCCTCTTTGGAAGAAATTATTATGAAAGCCGAAGGTGGTATTTTTAATAACGGAGCCCAAATTTGGAACCACACTTTCTATTGGAACTGCTTAAGTCCAAATGGAGGAGGACATCCAAGCGGTGCTCTACTAGAAGCCATCAAACGAGATTTTGGATCCTTTGAAGAATTCAAGGAGAAATTCTCTGCGGCCTCTGCCACTTTATTTGGTTCCGGATGGGCCTGGCTTGTTAAAAATGCCAGTGGTTTGCTGGAGATTCGGCAGGAAAGCAATGCGGGGAATCCTCTTCGAAAAGGGTATACTCCTTTATTAACGTGTGATGTTTGGGAGCATGCATACTATTTGGATAAGCAAAATCGCAGACCTGACTACATCAATGATTTCTGGAAGCTTGTAGACTGGGATGCTGTTTCACGAAGATTTGATTAAAAAAAACTCCGGTATCAAACCGGAGTTTTATATATTCAGATATTATTCTACAGTTACTGATTTAGCCAGGTTACGTGGCATATCCACATTACAACCACGCATCAATGCAATATGATACGATAATAGCTGAAGAGGGATTGTGTTAATTAATGGTGTCAGACATTCATCGGTCTCAGGTACCTCAATTACATAATCAGCTATTCGTTTCACCTGTTCATCACCCTTTGTAACCACCGCAATGATAACACCACTACGTGCTTTTATCTCCTCGATATTAGAAATTACTTTCTCATAAATATGGGTTTGGGTAGCAATTACCACAGTTGGCATATTCTCATCGATCAAAGCAATCGGGCCATGTTTCATTTCGGCGGCAGGATAGCCTTCCGCATGAATATAGGATATTTCCTTTAACTTAAGAGCTCCTTCAAGGGCAACAGGGAAATTATATCCTCGCCCAAGATACAAGCAATTCTTGCTGTCTTTGAATTTCTCAGAGATTCCTTTAATGGCTTCTTCGGTTTTCAGAACCTCTTCAACCTTTTCTGGAATATCCGAAAGTTGAGTTACAACTTCCTGATATCGTCCCTCAGTAATTGTTCCTCTTACTTTTCCAACCTTTAAGGCCATCAAGGTTAATGCTGTAACCTGTGCTGTAAAAGCTTTAGTAGAGGCTACACCTATCTCAGGTCCGGCATGAGTATAAGATCCTCCATCCGTTGCACGAGCAATTGATGATCCTACAACATTACATATACCTAAAACAGTGGCTCCTTTTTCTTTGGCAAGCTCTATTGCAGCTAAAGTATCCGCTGTTTCTCCCGACTGAGATATTGCTATCACTATATCATCACTATAAATCACAGGATTGCGGTATCGGAATTCTGAAGCATATTCCACCTCAACAGGGATCTGTGCCAAGTCTTCAAAAAGATATTCTCCGACCAAACCTGCGTGCCATGATGTACCACAAGCAACTATAACTATTCGTTTTGCAACCTGCAGTTTAGGTATGTAATCGATAATTCCCCCAAGGATAATCTCATTGGTCTCCAAATTCAAACGTCCCCGCATACTATCTTTAATAGATGTGGGTTGTTCATAAATTTCTTTCAACATGAAATGGTCATACCCACTCTTCTCCAGAGCTCCAAGGTTCATTTCCAAAGTTTGGATATAAGGGGTGATTTCCTTATTCTTAATGGTTTTTATCTTTAGTTTGGCATTTCGCTCAACCACGGCCATTTCTTCATCATCCAAATAAACAACCTCTTTGGTATGTTCAATTATTGGAGTAGCGTCAGAAGCAATGAAAAATTCATCTTCACCAATACCAATAACCATTGGACTCCCCTTTTTGGCTGCTATCAGTTTATCGGGTTCTTCCTCCGAAATAATAACAATGGCATAGGCACCTATCACCTCATTCAGTGCAATTCGAACTGCTTCATCCAAAGAAACATTCTCATTTTGCTTAATATCTTCAATAAGGTGAATCAGAACTTCTGTGTCTGTTTTACTTTTAAAAATATGACCTCTGTTTTCAAGCTCACTTTTTAAGGTTGCATAATTCTCAATGATACCATTATGAATAATCGCCAGGTTTCCCGATTGGGAATAATGAGGATGAGCATTTATACTGTTGGGTTCTCCATGAGTTGCCCACCGTGTGTGTGCGATACCGATAGTACCTCCAATGTCTTCACCTTCCACAAACGTTTCCAGATCAGATACTTTTCCTTTGGTTTTATACAAATTTAGTTCGCCATTCATAATGGCAACTCCTGCACTGTCGTATCCGCGATATTCAAGACGATGTAATCCGCTGATAAGTATAGGGTAAGCCTGCTTTGGGCCTACGTAACCTACAATTCCACACATAATATTTAATAATTGGGTTTAATACAAAAAAATGGGTTACTACAAATATAGGAAATAATAATAAGCTCAATAAAAATATTCCGTTGTTGGTTGGGAATGAAAAAAAGAGCTGGATCTTAATCCAGCTCTGTATATATAACTTTAAACTCCATTGGTTTTTCATCACTTTCAGGACCGTATATCTTCATCCTGTATGGGGACAAAGTAGAGCCCAAAATTTTCAACAGGAAAGATCCATGATTAACATCCGGGTCTAAGATCAAATCCTGAAAATGTCGGGGGAAATGCATTGTATAGCTCCCTGTCTCAAGATCAACCTCATCAGACTCCATTATTCCATAAGTATCTCCGTCATCATCAATAGCCAATAAAACCAATTGAGGAGGTAAATTATAACCTTCTTCAATTTCAGCATAAACGGTTAGAGAAGCTCTATTTATGGCAATGTTCCTGTTTTGGAAAACCGCATCAATATCCGTTAAAAAGGCTTTTGATTCTAACCCAGCATAACCTTGCAGATATATCATCTGATTTCCTGAAATAGTATCTCCTTCCAACACTTGCTTTTGAATTTCTTCGTTGGCTGTTGTATAATCATGTTCATATACAGAAACATCTGTTCCCGATAGATTATAAGTGATATGTTTAACCTGAGAACTTTTTGTATGATACAGGCGTAAATATGCTTTATTTTCAAGATCGAATCTCAACAAAGCTCCTTTCCCTTCCTCAACAGCTTCATCAAAGGATAGATACAATCCTTTCAAATCAGATGAAAAAGTTTCGTTATCAATCGGGTCTGCATTATATAACCTTTGAAGAAACTCTGCATTAGTAATAGGGATTCTGATTTGTCGGAAATTTGCTCCATCAACATCCAGAGAATCAATACTACCAGAATTAAAGCTTTTACTGGCTATCTCAAAAGGATATACGTCAAATTCTTCATTTGCGTGATAAAACACATCATCTTCTGAAGAAAGGTTTTCCTGTAGTTCAAAAACCCGAAGATTCATAAGAGAATTCGTATCACCGATTAGTATTCCGGTATACCCTAATACAAGTACAACTGAATCAATATCTGTGACGAATGTATTCTCAACAATCGGAATCGTATCACTTGATTTCAAGATTCTGGAATAATACCCAACAGTTGTTTTCCCAAAAGAAGGATCATAAAAAGATCCAAGGTAAGGTTTCGTGCTCAGGTTCTTGGTACGAACAGAATCAACATCAACAAGTGTCGAATATGTATAATAATTACTTGAAGTATCAAGCTTCACTTCCAGTTGATCTTCGGTTGGTTGAACTTGCAACCCCACCTGATCTGCTTCTCTGTTACACGACACAAGAACAGCAATTACCTGGAAAACAAGTAATAGACGAATGATTAATTTCAAATCTTCTAGTTTTTTATGTGTTACTATGATATGGGCTTTAACTTACTAACTGATCATAGAATTCATTATATGCTACAATATAATTATCCATATCCTGATATTCTAAAGCTGGCTTACCTGTTTCCTTAATATAAGCCGCTACTTCTTCATTTACCTGTTCACTTCCCATGATCACTGCATCTGCATGATCAATTGCACCCTTCATTAAATTAATGAATCCGGCTTCTTTATAATGGGCTAAGAATGATTCTTCCATCTCATCCATCTTCAGTTTTTCGAAGAATCGCTCGCTCAATTTCTCTTCAAACTCATCATCATATACAGAGATTACAATCTTGCTATCACTGAATAATGGGTTGTCTTTATACATGGTTTTAAGATAAAGTGGGAGCAAACTTGCAAACCAACCATGACAATGAATCACGTCAGGAGCCCAACCCAATTTCTTAACGGTCTCAACAACACCACGAGCAAAGAACATTGCGCGTTCGTCATTATCTTCGAAAAATTTCTCATTTTTATCTCTAAACAAGAACTTACGATGGAAGTAATCCTCATTATCGATAAAGTACACCTGCATACGAGCAGCCTGTATAGAAGCTACTTTTATAATCAGAGGGTGATCTAAATCATCAATAATCAAGTTCATTCCAGACAGCCGAATCACTTCATGCAGTTGATTACGACGTTCATTAATGTTCCCGAATCTGGGCATAAAGGTTCGGATTTCTTTTCCTTTTTCCTGAATACCCTGTGGAAGATGTCTTCCTATCTTACCAATATGACTTTCTTTCAAATATGGTGTAATCTCTTCCGATACAAATAAAACTCTGGTTTTTTCCATGATGACCCCGTTAAAATGTAAAACGATTTGCAAAATTAGAAAAAAATACCCAAAGTCTCAAGCCTGATTCAGCTTAAGCTCTTGTGTAAGAACTCTAACGCCCTTGTTAATACTATTATTCTGTCTAGAATTATAAATTATGTTAATAAAAAAGGCCACTTTTTAGCAGTGGCCTTCGAAGGAAAATATTTTGTTATCCTCTTACAAATAATGCTTTAATGATAAGCATCGCCATTTTAGGATTTTCTTTTAATCTACGCGTTGAGTAACCAAACCAATCTTTTCCAAATGGCACATAAACTCGCATGGTATGGCCTTTATCAACGATTGCCTTTCTTAACTCAGGCGTTACACCGTATAACATTTGGAATTCGTACCTGTCCTTTGGCACCTTGTATTTCTCGATCAATTTGTATGAACCATCCACTAATGGCTTATCATGAGTAGCAATACCAGGATAAATTCCATTCTTAAACATAAACTCCAGGTCATCCAGGAAGTGTTCATTGATTTCGTGATAGTTTTTATATGCTATCTCTGCAGGTTCAACATAGATCCCTTTACATAAACGATAGTTCAACGGTATCTCCTCTGAGTGAATATCCATGAGCTTCTCCAGATCGTTGAGGGTACGTTTCATATATGCCTGAACAACAAGTCCAACATTCTTTGGGAATTCAGCCTTTAGCTTCCTGTACAATTCAATTTCCATGTCGGTGCATGGTGAGTCTTCCATATCAACCCGAACAAAATTATTATACGAAGCAGCTTTCACAACAATTTCGCGAATATGACTATAACAAACTTCTTTATCTATTAGTAAACCAAAAGAAGTCGGCTTAAGTGAATAATTACCATCAATATTGTTCTTCTCAACAATATCAATCAGCTCCAGGTACTCTTGTTTATTATCCTGAGCCTGATCCAGGTTTGAAATAAATTCACCGAGCACATCAATGGTTACTTTAATTCCTTGTTTGTTCAGTTCCTGAGATGCTTTCACAGCTTCTTCAATTGTTTCTCCAGCTATATATTTTTTGGAGAAAATCCACACCAGCTTTTTAGGCATATATGGCAACATGCCTGCAATCATTTTATTAATCATCTCTCGTCAGTTTTAGCGTTATAACCCCAAAAAGCCCCCTTTCATATCGAGGAACCTTTTAATTGTTAGTAAATTAACATCAGCGTCGCAAATTTTAAAAAAATTTAGATTAAAATAACATAACAGTAAAAAAATAAAAACCGGGCGCTTCCCAGCGACCGGCAACTGCAACACTAACTAACTAAAACCATTGAGACAAGCTTTCAATATAATATTGGTTGGTAGTATCTTAATTTAACACAAAGCTGATTCTTAAAACTTGTTTAACATCCAACGCAATACTTAATATAATCAACAATTATTAAGCTGTCTGTGATATAAATGACAGGATTCATGCCAATAGATATATACCGCAGAATATTAACACGTTAAAAATTTACACAATACATTTAGAGAATAAAAAAGAGTTCAGTTTCTACACATTAATGTCCGTTTGCGAACACCTTACCTTTTCTAGTGTTTTAACCGATCACAAGAGGGGCCTTTTACTTTAATCATAGGAAACAGAAATCTTGGAACCGGATCAAATCCATGGGTTCCCCAGGGATGACACCTCCCAATACGATGTAGAGCCATCAAGCTGCCCCGGGTTGGCCCGTGCATCTTAATGGCTTCACTGGTATATTGTGAACAAGTAGGAACATGACGGCAAGAAGCTGGTAAAAAGGGTGAAATTGCATATTGATAAACACGCACCGGAATAATAATGATCATTGCTAAAACCTGCTTCATTTCCCCGAAATTAATTTTCACAAAAATATGTAAACCTGGTCCAAAAAAAAACCGGTTTTATTTTACAATAAATCATTCGCTAAATTTGCCAACTCAGATCTTTCACCTTTCTCTAACCTGATATGTGCATAAATCGGATGATGCTTGATTTTATCAATTAGGTATGACAATCCATTACTTTGAGAATCAAGATAAGGTGTGTCTATCTGATAAATGTCACCAGTAAAAATTATCTTGGTATTCTCACCGGCTCTGGTAATAATCGTCTTTATTTCATGTGGAGTCAGATTTTGAGCCTCATCAACAATGAAAATAATATTTGATAAACTCCGCCCTCGTATGTATGCTAACGGCGATATTACCAATTTCTCTTTTTCCAATCCTTCATCAATACTCCTGTATTCTTTATCCTTCTCATTAAAATGATGTTTAATAAATTTCAGATTGTCATAAAGAGGTTCCATATAGGGATTTAGCTTTGACTTAATATCTCCGGGAAGATATCCAATATCTTTATTGCTTAATGGAACAATTGGTCGTGCCAGGTATATCTGTTTAAACATCCTTCTTTGTTCCAAAGCAGCGGCTAAAGCCAATAGTGTTTTCCCGGTTCCGGCTACTCCTTGTAAAGTAACCAACTTAACATCCGGATTTAATATAGCATGAATGGCAAAAACCTGCTCGGCATTTCGGGGAGTAATTCTATGGATCGTCCTTTTTTCCAGTCGCTCAACCATATTGGTGATAGAATTATAAAAGGCTAAACCAGACGATTTATGGCTTTTGAGTATGAGGTATTCATTGGGGATCGCGTTTTTCAATCCTATTTCTTCGGGGTCGCAACTTCCTTCCGAATAGAGTTTCTCCAGTACTTCGTGACGAACATCTTCAATTGTTCGCTTACCAGTATACAGGGTCTCTACATCCTTAATCTTTCCGGTCTCAAAATCTTCGGCAGCCAGTTCCAAAGCTTTGGCTTTAATCCGGAGATTAACGTCCTTAGTTACTAGAACCACCTTTCGGGTAACATTATCGCGAGCAACAGCAAGCGCTGTATTTAAAATGCGATGATCATTTTTATTGGATCCAAAAACAGCCGTAGCATCAACCCCATTAGTTCTGTCCAGAACTACTTTTAACCTGCCCATTTTTTCACCAAGAGAAATCCACTCTTGCAAGGAGTACTTTTCCGACATTTTATCCATGATCCGGATAAACTCTCTTGCTTCAAAATTAATCAGCTCATTTCCTTTCTTAAAATTGTCCAACTCCTCAAGAACTGTAATAGGTATTACCACATCGTTATTTGTGAAACTATGAATAGCCTTGTGGTTGTACAGAATTACGGAAGTGTCCAGAACAAAAATCTTCTTCTTCGTTAGTCGAGGCATATTTTCTGGTTTATAGATTAGTAATAGTTCCAGTAAATTTAATGAAAAATGTCCCGAAATCCTTGATTTTACAATGGTTTTTATATCAAGGTTATCAACAATCCCACATCCTTCTCACAATCACAAATTTACCTAATCCTATCGTTTTTCATCTGAAGAAAAATGTCATCAGTTGTCCGGGATACTATACTAAAGTTTATTTGTACTTTTACGCGTTAAAGTAAATAGTAAACTATGTCAGAAAAAAAGCTTTTTCTACTCGATGCAATGGCTTTAATCTATCGTGCCTATTTTGCGATGAGTAAAACTCCCCGTATTAATTCGAAAGGATTAAATACTTCGGCCATACTTGGATTTGCCAATACCTTGTTGGATGTGATAAAGAACGAAAATCCCACGCATATCGGTGTTGCTTTCGATACCATGGCTCCAACCTTGCGTCATGAAAGCCTCGGAGTAGTTGAATATAAAGCGAACAGGGAACGAATGCCCGAGGACATAGCAAAAGCAATCCCATATATCAAACAATTGATTAAAGCTTTTAATATCCCAATATTATATGCTGATGGATATGAAGCTGATGATGTTGTAGGAACCCTAGCAAAAGCTGCTGAAAAAGACGGATTTAAAGTCTATATGATGACTCCGGATAAGGATTATGGACAACTGGTATCTGAAAACATTTTTATGTACAAACCTGCCCGAATGGGTAAACCTGCTGAGGTGCTAGGTGTAGATGAAATCTGTGAAAATTTCGGCATCAGCCACCCGGAGCAATTAATTGATCTCCTGGGTTTAATGGGAGATTCAGCCGATAACATTCCTGGTATTCCCGGTGTTGGACCGAAAACGGCACGTAAGTTACTAGAGGAATATGGCTCAGTTGAAAACCTGATTACCAAATCAGACACCATAAAAAATGCCAGGCTTAAGGAAAAAGTTCAGGCTAATATTGAACTTGCTGTTGAATGTAAAATGCTTGCAACCATCATTCTGGAAGTTCCTGTGGAATACAATCCAGAAGCCCTGAAGCTTACTGATCCTGATGTACCTACATTAAAATCACTCTTTGATGAATTGGAATTCAGAAATTTTGCCAAGCGATTTTTCACACAGTTCTCACTAAATGCCCCACAAACAGGTGTTCAGGGTGATTTATTTGCAGATGCAATGGCCGAACCTGAAATTAAATCAATAAGTACAATTGAAAATACACCACACGAATATCATTTAATCGATACTCCTGAAAAAAGAGCTGAATTAATCGATACATTATTATCCTCAGGATCGTTTTGTTTCGATACCGAAACTACCGGATTGGATGTCTTATCAGCCGAGTTGGTTGGTATGTCTTTCGCTGTAAAAGAAGGTGAGGCTTATTATGTTTCTCTTCCTGAAGATTTTAATGCATGTAAAAATATCGTTGAAGAATTCAGAGTTCTTTTTGAGAATATAACCATTGAAAAAATTGGCCAGAACCTGAAATTCGATATCAGTATGTTGGCCCGGTATGGTGTTTCTGTTAGCGGTCCCTTTTTTGATACCATGTTGGCTCATTACCTTATTGAACCAGATCAAAGACATAATATGGACGATCTGGCAAAAACCTATCTGAACTATCAACCAGTTACTATAGAAAGTTTAATTGGTAAAAAAGGTAAAAAGCAGTTGAGTATGCGTCAGGCACCTTTAGATAAACTTAAAGAATATGCTTCTGAAGACGCAGACATTACGCTAAAACTTAAAAACAAATTCCAACCGCTGTTAAAGGAAACAGGAGTTACTCATTTATATCAGGAGATAGAACTCCCTTTAATGCCGGTTTTGGCTTCCATGGAACATGAAGGTGTCCGCCTGGATACTAAAGCATTGAAAGAATTCTCAAACATTCTCGAAGAAGAAATCCAAACCATTCAAAAGAGTATCTACGAATATGCCGAAATGGAATTCAATATAGCATCTCCTAAACAATTGGGCGAAATTCTGTTCGAAAGATTAAAGATATCTGATAAACCGAAGAAAACGAAAACCGGTCAATATTCCACAGGAGAAGAAATTCTTGTAAAGCTTGCTAAAAAGCACCCAATTATTAATGAAATATTGGAATACCGATCACTAACCAAGCTTAAATCCACCTATGTGGATGCATTACCGGCACTGGTAAATGCAGAAAGTGGTCGGATTCACACTTCATATAATCAGGCTGTCGCTGCAACTGGACGCTTAAGTTCAAATAATCCAAACCTGCAAAATATCCCAATTCGTACAGATAAAGGGCGGGAAATACGAAAAGCCTTTGTCCCTCGGGATGAGGATCATGTTCTGCTTGCTGCTGATTATTCTCAAATTGAATTGCGAATAATGGCCACTCTTAGTAAAGATGAAAATATGACGGATGCATTTAACAAAGGCATCGATATTCATACTGCTACAGCCGCTCGCATTTACGGTGTTTCCATCGAAGACGTTAGTAAGGATATGCGGCGCAATGCCAAAACAGCCAACTTTGGCATTATCTATGGAATATCCGCGTTTGGCCTGGCTGAAAGACTTGGTATTCCTAGAAAAGAGGCCTCAGAACTTATCAAAAATTACTTTGAAAAATATCCTCAAATTAAGGCTTACATGGATCAAAGTATCGCCTTTGCCCGTGAACATGGCTATGTGGAAACTATAAAAAAACGGAGACGCTACCTCCGGGATATTAATTCTGCAAATTCTGTTGTTAGAGGATTTGCAGAGCGTAATGCTATCAATGCACCAATACAAGGTTCCTCTGCCGATATGATAAAGATTGCTATGATCAATATTCAGCACGAAATGCATAAACGAGACCTGAGATCAAAGATGATTTTACAGGTACATGATGAATTGGTATTTGATGCACATAAAAGCGAAATTGATGAACTAAAGCGTATTATTGAAAAGGAGATGAAGTCAGCCATTGTGCTTGATATCCCGTTAGAGATAGACATAAACACAGGTAACAACTGGCTTGAAGCTCATTAGCATGGATTATAAATATATAATGGCAACTTAAAATATGGATCTGTTGTCTATCAAAAGTAATCTGACATAAATTTATATAGATTGAAAGCAGGTTATACAGTAGGAGACAGACCCGAAATTATTAATTAAAAAATTAATGAAGAAAGTATTGTCAATCGCACTGCTCATTTGGTTAGTTGTTGTTGTTAGGGCAGATGTTATTGAGGTTACATACCACTTTCCTGATTATCAAATCGAGAGAGTGGATGATTTTTCGATGATACACATCGGACAGACTTATAATTCTGCTCCAGAAGGTCAGCCTGTATTACCCTATCAACTGTCCCGGATTGTTGTGCCCTTTGGCCACAAGATTGATTCTGTTGTCTTCCAGGGTAATGAATTACGGATGATGGATGGCATACACACTTTAATTCCTGCACAAAAAGCAGCAAAATCTTTTTCAGGAGACAAACACACGTTCATTCTTAATGAGGAGGTTTATAATTCATCCAAACCATATCCCAAACACCAATATGGAAAAATATCTTCTCATTTATTGAATGGATATAACCTTGCAGATATTGCATTCACTCCTGTTGTCTATATACCCAAAACAGGCAAACTTTCAGTTTACGAACATGTAAACCTGCAATTTTATACCAGTCCGGTTGAAGGTTCCAATAACATCTCTGACAACCTGAATACATCAGAAGATGTTCGCTCGAAAATAGCTGCATTTGTGGATAATCCATCATTTATGGATACGTATCCTTCATCAAAAGAATCAGAAGAAGCATATGAATTATTAATAATATGCCCTTCCCTCTTCCAGGAATCGTTTACTGACTATAGAAACAATTACAAAAAAAGAGGGTATCGCTCCAAAGTAACCACAACAGAAGTCATCCAGGAAGAATTACCCGGAGATGATCTTCAGGAAAAGATAAGAAATTACATCAAATATGAATATCAGACCAGTCAGATTTCCTGTGTACTTCTGGCCGGTGATGCTGAACATATTCCCTACCGAGGACTCTATTGCCAGGTACAAAGTCAGATTATTGTTAATACTTATGATATTCCTTCTGACATATATTATTCCGGTTTGGATGGTACCTGGAACACAAATTCCAACTCCTTATGGGGAGAAGTAGGTGAAGAAGATTTTTATCCGGAAGTTCTTATTGGCAGAATGCCATGCAGTACTCAGGATGAACTTCAAAATATGATAAACAAAAGCCTGAAGAGCCAAAACACACCGGTTTTTGATGAAATAGAAAAAACACTGTTCTTGGGTGAGAACCTGCAATGGGAACCAGCTACCTGGGGTTCAGATTTTCTGGATCTGCATATTGGAGAACAACAAGCTTATGATTATACTACCACCGGAATTCCGGCTACTTTCAATCTTCTAAAATTATATGATAAACAAAATTCATGGATTGGCCAGGATGTGATCAATGAGGTGAATATGGGACGTTCAATTATCTACCATAATGGTCCTTCCAACGCTAACTATGTAATGAAGTTAAACTCAAGTGATATCAATGCCGATAATTTCTTCGGTGCGAATGGTGTTGATCATAGCTTTCCTGTCATCTATGCCCAAGGTAGTGATTGCGCAGCGTTTGACTTAAGTGATTGTATTGCTGAAAAGATATTAGCGCTTCCTAATTTTGCGTCAGCTTTCATTGGTAATTCCCGCTTTGGCTGGTATAATGAAGGAGAATCAGATGGAGCTTCACAACATCTTCATCGTGAATTCACAAATGCATTATATGGAAACAACTTAACCACTATTGGTGATGCCTTTGCCGAATCAAAAATTCAAACAGCTCCTTGTGTCAGTGCTCCAGGTCAATACCAGGTTGGTGCTGTCAGGTACAACCTTTACGATTGTAATTTATTGGGCGACCCATTAATGAACATATGGACAACAAGTCCTATGGAACTCGTTGTTGATTATGCTCAGGCTGTTCCTATAGGTACAGAAGAATACCTGGTTGAGATTCATTCCTTAAATGGCAACACAGAAGGATTAAGGTGTGCTTTTATTCAAAATGACACAATCCTGGGAGTTGGTGTTACCGATGTAGATGGAGATGCTACAATTTCATTTACCGAACCACTGAATCAGCTTGGTGCTGCTTTTTTATATATCTCTGGAGGCAATTGCCAAACAACAAAATATGATGTTACAATTATTCCTGCAGAAGGAGCTTATGTTACCTTAATTGGATATAAGGTGGATGATGATATGGGGAATGCTAATGGTTTTACTAACAATGGTGAGTACATCCAGCTTAATATGGAATTGCAGAATCTTGGCATTGACAATGCTAATTCTGTTAATTGTGTGGCACGTACCAATAACCCATATGTCGTGCTGGCAGACAGTACCCTTAATTGTGGGAACCTGGAAAGTGGGGAATCCGTTATGGTGCTGGACGCTATTGAATTTGACGTTTTAAATGGAATAGCAGATCAATCCATTATAGAATTCGATTTGATTTGTAAAGATGCTTCACAGGAACCCTGGTATTCCAAAATTTATATTACAGTTGATGCCCCCATATTAGAACCCACCAATGACATTATTGTGGATGATTACATCAATGGTAATGGTAACGGAACAATTGATCCAGGAGAATTGGTTCTACTGAAGGTAAATCTACTTAACCATGGTCATGGACAAGCCGAGGATATTCAGGCTACCCTTAGTGTTGACCATCCTGAAGTCATCATTGTTGAGCCTACCATTAATATGAATGACTTAGATCCTATGCATTCCGATTGGGCAGTATTTGAACTACTCATTTCTGAAGATCTTGATAAAGCATTGTTGTTAATGTTTGATTTTAATGCCCAATCTACTTTGTATTCAACTTCTTTGAATTTTGGACTTAATGTTGGGCGGAATATTGAAGACTTTGAAACCAATGATTTTAAGAATTATGATTGGGGTTTACTCGGAAACCAGATTTGGGAAATAACGGATCAGGATCCTTTTGAAGGAACCTATTGTGCTGTTTCAGGTGAGATCGACGACGATCAAAATTCGATCATGCAAGTGGTATTGAATATTGTCTCCAATGATTCAATCGAGTTTTACAGGAAAACTTCCAGCGAAATGTCCTATGACTACCTGAGATTTTATATTGATGATCAAAAGGTCGGAGAATGGTCCGGAGAACAAGATTGGAATAAAGTTGTTTATCCTGTGACTGCCGGACACAGGTCCTTTAAATGGAGTTACGAAAAAGATTATATTGTTAGTTATGGCCAGGATTGTGCCTGGTTAGACAATATTATTTTTCCCGCAACATCTTTTGGCGTGGGGGTTAATCCGGTGTTCGAAAATGAATTACATTTAAATATTTACCCAAATCCGGTTTCGAATCAGGCCACTATCGATATCGAAACACCTGCTTCTGATTATAAATACACCCTTTGTGTTTATAATACTTCAGGTCAATTAATTCTTCAAAGGGATATGCAAATGACCGATTGTACCAACCTTACACTGGATACAAAACATTGGACTCCTGGAATCTATTTTGTAAGGTTAAGTAATCTTCAGAACGCTGTTCAGCAGCGAGTTCTGAAATTGTAATTAAGAACCTAACCAATAAAATAAATAAATATGAAGAACGTCAAATTACTTTTGACAGGACTGTTACTTACTGTTGCTTTTGTAGGATGGGCACAGGAAGACGAGTCTAAGAAGATGCTGAAAATGCAAGTGCCCGAAAAAGCTCAGATCGATGATCGTATCGATAATATGGGCTATTGGAATATGCTTGCTAAAAAAGGGATGGTTCCGGTTCAACAAAAAGTAACCGTTCCAGAAGCTCGAAATTTTGATAGTCAAATTCGAAGTCTGCTGGCTACAACTGAGGATTCTCCCGATGTGGTCGTAACCGAAGATGCATCACATCAAACTGAGAACTCAATTTTCATTGATCCGAACAACAATCAAACGGCCTTGAACTCCAATAACTCCGGACCAGATGGTGGAGTATATGGAGCCAGTGGTTTTTATACAGATGATGCCGGATTAAGCTGGTATGGTTCTATTCAAGGAACCGGTGGTGATAACAGTGGGGATCCTGCTGTAGCTATTGGTACCATTGGAAGAGCTTACAATGGATTTATTCATTCAAGTGGAGGTCAAGGTGTTGCTTATACGGATGATCAGGGAGCAAACTGGACCAGTGTACTAGTTGGCGAATCACCAAGTGGATGGAATTCCATGTTAGATAAAAATCATTTATGGATTGATAATGCTCCTTCCAGCGCATATGCCGGGAATGTTTATTCAGCATGGACTGCATTTGGAGGTGCTAACGATAAGGAAATTCAAGTGGTATCTTCTTCAGATAATGGAGAAAACTGGTCAATTCCTCAGGTCGTAAGTTCCAATATTAATGCTGGAAGTCATAACCAGGGTGTGAATGTGCAAACGGGGCCAAATGGTGAAGTTTACATGGTGTGGGCTATTTATGACAACTGGCCCGTTGATGAAAATGCTCTTGCTTTCTCACGATCATTCGATGGTGGTCAAACCTGGGAATCATACCGAATTCATGATGATATAAGAGGTATCCGTACTTCAGAAACTTCGAAGAACATGAGGGTGAATTCATTCCCTTCTATGACTGTAGATATTAGCGGAGGAGCCAACAATGGGGCTATCTATATAACGTGGGCAAATATTGGAGAACCGGGTGTTAATACCGGTGATGATATTGATGTTTATATGATCAAGTCGACTGATCAGGGTGAAAATTGGGGAGATCCAATCAGAGTGAACCAGGATGAAGCCGGACAAGGTCATGAACATTTCTTCCCCTGGATTGCCTGCGATCCAATCACCGGATTTATAAGTGTTATTTTCTACGATGACCGTAATGTTGGTGGCAACCAACTGGAAGTTTTTGTTGCTAACTCCATTGATGGTGGTTTGTCATGGGAAGACTTCAAAGTGAGTGATATCGCCTTCACTCCTAGTCCTATCCCTGGACTAGCTGATGGCTATTTCGGTGATTACCTGAGTATTGATGCTCACGGTGGCATGGTTTACCCTTGCTGGACCGATAATCGTAGTGGTAATGCCCTTACCTATGTTTCTCCATTTCTATTAGGACCTCCACCAAATACCCCGTGGATTGTTTATGAATCTCATAACATTAATGATCCTTCTGGTAATAATAATGGTCTGGTTGATTTTGGTGAAAGTGTTACCGTTGATCTCGAATTATATAACTGGGGTGATACCGATGCTCAGGATGTTAACATCACAGTGAGTACGGCTTCTCCATATGTTACATTAACTGATAATACAGAAGCCTATGGTGATATTGCCAGTGATCAAACACTCATGATCGAGAATGCCATTGCCTTTACAGTTGACAACACCATTCCTGATGGAACACAGGTTATTTTCGATATTCTTGCAATTGATGCAAACAATACTGAATATAACACGAGTTTTTCTGTAACTGTAAGCGCACCTGCTCTTGCTATAGGTTCAAGAACAATTGATGATGACACAGGAAATAATAATTCATTACTTGATCCGGGTGAGGTTCTTACTTATTCCGTTGCCGTAACAAACCCGGGTACCTATTCAGCGGACAACGCAACGATAAGTATGGCTTCGGATAATGGTCATGTTACGATCAGTAATCCTACACAAGAAATCGGTGACATTGCAGCTGGTCAAACTGTTATGGTTGATTTTGAAATAACTGTTGACGGAACTGCAGGTTTGGGATCTCAGGTATCTCTTTATACAGAGATTAACTCTGATTATCACCAGGCAAGTAAAAATTTCGTTGAGAAAATTGGTCTGCTGATTGAAGACTGGGAATCCGGAGATTTATCTGCATTTGATTGGGTAAATGATAATGCATCTCCTTGGGTTATTGATAATGAAGTCGTTTACGAAGGTGAATATTCCTTACGCTCCGGTGAAATCTCTCACGGAGGATCAACGACCTTATCCATTACCATAGAAACAATGTCTGATGATATTATCAGTTTCTACCGTAAAGTAAGTTCTGAAGGTAACTTTGATAAACTGAAATTCTATATTGATGGTTCAATGATTGCCGAATGGTCAGGAGAGTTAGACTGGGAATATGTTGAATATGATTTCCTACAAGGTGAACACACCTTTATGTGGGAGTATATGAAAGATGGTTCAGATAACGGAGGTCAGGATCGTGCATGGATTGATAATATTATCCTTCCCGTTCCTCTTCAAACCACAGCCTTTGCTGGTCTTGATGATGCGGCCTGTGATGGTGAAGCATTCTTAACTCAGGGTAACGCCACTTATTACCAATCATTGGAATGGACAACAAATGGTGATGGTACCTTCGATGACAACACAACCCTGGATGCTGAATATACTCCGGGAACTCAAGACCTGACCAACGGATCTGTTGAATTAACATTAACAGTGACTCAGGGAACCGATACCGAAACTGACACTATGGTATTAGCATTCTTCGAAAGTGCAACATCTTTCGCAGGTGAAAACATGGAAATCTGTGGTGGTATGGGTTATGAACTTACAGATGCCACAGCTGAAAATCATACAAGTGTTATATGGACAACTAACGGAGACGGTGTTTTCAATGATCCAACTCTGATAAATCCGGTATACACACCTGGTACCTATGATAATGAACAAGGGATTGCTACTCTTACAATGACAGCTAAAGGCTCTGGTGGCTGTGATGGTGTTTCTACTGTTGAATTAACACTGAAACCTTTCCCAACGGCTACCCTTGATCTTGATGAAAGTACACTATGTTTAGGTGAATTTACAGATGTAGTAATTTCACTTACGGGTGTTGCTCCATGGATAATTGAATTTAACGGGGAACAGATATATCAAGGTTCAGAGAATGAGGTAAATGTTTCTCTGCAACCAACTGAATCAGGAGCTCAGTATGTCATTGTAACTGATGCTGGCGGATGTTCTAACGAAAGTGAAACAGAAATTATGTTCACCGTTCTTGATGCTGCAATCCTTGATATGCTTGCTGATTCTTCAACTTGTGCTTCAAATTCCATTGTTCTGGATGCAACTCAGGAAGGTGATTACACCTACCTATGGAATCCAGGAAACGAAAACACCCCTGTAATTACAGTTGATTCAACGGGTGCTGGTTTTGGCGAAAAGCAGGTAACTGCAATTGTAACCAACAATGAAACCAACTGTGTGGTTGAAAAAACCATAACAGTAACATTCCAGGATTGCACTGGATTGGATGAAAATGTTGGTAATCTTCAAATCTCAATGTATCCGAACCCTGCTTCTACCGAACTTCGTTTGGAAATGAGCAGTAAGAATACGGAATCTTCCAGTCTTGAAATAACGGATTTAAGTGGTCGTATTGTTTATAAAGAACTTATCACAACCGGGCCTAGCACCATCAAGAAAAAACTTGATGTTAGCTTCCTGGCCGGTGGTACATACTTTGTAAACATTAAAAACAACCAGCAATCAGTTAGCAAGAAACTGATTATTCAGAAATAAATTCTTTTAATATACATGAAAAAGGAAGCCAGCAGGCTTCCTTTTTTTTTGAAATATTGAGTCCACTCTTCTCTATATACGCCTTATATTTTGCATCATACACACTTCTTATATACTTCATGCAAAGATTTATCTTTCGTTTTTGGCTCCATTTTTGTGAGTCTCTATAAAATTATTTCTCACTTAAACTAAATCAATAGTTGCATAACTAACCAATTAGTTTTATATTTGTAATCAGAAAACCAGTCATTAGATCAAAAATGAAAGAATTAACAAAAGCAGAAGAACAAGTGATGCAGTTGTTGTGGGAGCTTGAAAAAGCATTCGTCAACGATTTGTTGTCACATATGAAGGAACCTAAGCCTGCCTACAATACGGTATCGACCATTATCCGTATCCTGGAAAGAAAAGGCTTTGTAGGTCACCATTCTTTTGGCAAATCACATCAATATTTCCCTCTTATCACGAGAGAGGATTATCGCAAGCAATTTTTCAAAGGCTTCCTGGGGAAATACTTCAGTGGCTCTTTCCGACAGCTTGTATCTTCATTTTCAGAGGAAGAAAACCTGACACTTTCAGAAATGGAGGCGATTAAACGTATGATGGAAGAAGAAATTGAACGTAAGAAGGATGAGTGATCTTTTAATCTATATGGTGCAAAGTGGGGTAAGCCTTATGGCTTTTTACCTGGTATATTTTCTGTTTTTGAGAAAAGAGACCTTTTTTTCTACAAGTCGTTATTACCTGATGCTTTCAGCCATTGTATCCTTTTTAATTCCCCTGATTAAAATTCCTGTATTTAGTGGCAGTACTTCCGGTATGTTAACATTCATGTTGGAAACCATCACCATTTCCGCCAGCCCCGAGTCAACTTCTTGGTGGCAGGGAATATTCTCTTTAATTAACCTGTATTATCTTGGATTTATCTTGGTGATGGCACGCCTCATTTTCCGCTTGATCCAGCTAGCATCTATTATTATACCAGCAGAGAAGTCCAATAACGGACTGGTTACTTTTGTCTTTACTGATCAAATTAAACAACCCTTTTCATTTTTCAATTATATAGTAATCAATAAAGAAACCTACGACTCCAAACATCGTGAAGAAATTATTGCACATGAGTTAATCCATATTCACCAACGACATAGCCTGGATATTTTAATCCTTGAAATCCTTACAGCTATCCAATGGTTCAATCCCATCATCTGGATTATGCGTTCGTCATTAAGAGGCGTGCACGAATACCTTGCGGATAACGGTGTTATTAAATTGGGATATTCCCTAAAGGATTATCACCATGCTATTTTATCTCAAAACTTCGGATATCCGATTTTAGATATTACTCACAATTTTAATTCGTCTAAACTTAAAAAACGATTGCTTATGATGAACAAACAAAAATCGGGGTTAATGGCAAAACTACGGATCTTTGTAGCCATCCCCCTTGTTGCAACTTCCTGCTTGCTGATTTCAGCATTTATAATGTCGTGCAACAGTCCCGTACAGGAAGAACAAGCAGAACAATTGGTTCAACCTGAAGTAGAAAAGTCAAAAGATGCTACTCCTCCTCCCCCACCTCCACCGCCGCCACCAACTGAAGAAATCGCAAACGAAGAACCTTTTGTAGTGGTTGAACACATGCCTGAATTCCCAGGAGGTGATAAGGAGCGTGTATCATTCTTAATGAAGAATATTAAATATCCAGAAACAGCAAAAGCTAAAGGAACACAAGGAACAGTCTATATTAGTTTTATTGTTGAAAAAAATGGTTCAATAACAGATGCCAGTGTGCTAAGAGGAATTGGCGACGGATGTGATATTGAAGCTTTACGTGTTATCAATATGATGCCTAAGTGGAACCCTGGAATGCAGCGTGAAAAGGCGGTACGTACAAAGTTTACTATGCCTATCAAGTTTACTCTTGGTGAGTAAATTTTTTTCTCCTTTACAACTAAAACATTAGTTTCGTAACTAAAGACACAAATAGTATTAAATAAAACTAAATTATTATGAGTACAAATATTTTAAGAGTATTGGTTATTACAAGTTTAATGTTGGTTTCAGGTATTGTAAGTCAGGATTGTCTGGCTCAGGATTCAAAAACTAAATGTGAAACTACAGGACCGAATGATGTGTTTACTGTTGTTGAACAAATGCCACAATATCCAGGAGGTGAAAAGGCTCGCGTAGATTTTATGATGAAAAATCTTAAGTATCCGAAATCTGCTCAAAAGAGTGGTCTTCAGGGAACCGTTTATGTATCATTTATAGTAGAAAAGGACGGGTCGATCAAAAAAGCTGAAGTTATAAGAGGTATAGGTACTGCTTGTGACCAGGAAGCTTTGCGTGTTGTTAAAATGATGCCTAAATGGAAAGCAGGAAAGCAACGTGGTAAAACAGTTCGCACAAAATATACCTTGCCTATTAGTTTTTCATTGGGGAAATAATTTTTTTCAACGATATAACTAAATTATTAGTTTCCAAATCGCAAACACTTAAACATTGATAAAGATGAATAAAAATCAAAAAAGACAAAGTTGGAAAGCTGCTGCGATCGTATTCAGTTTTTCAACACTTTTTCTGCTTTCAGGCATATTTACAAACAATTGCCAGGCTCAGGAAAATGCAAATGAAATAAAAGTAGAAAAAACTGATCCGGCACCACCACCACCACCTCCACCACCTCCACCACCACCAGCTCCTGAAGTTGATCATGCAAAATGTCAGCAGGGAAAAGTGGAAAAGGCACCAGAATTTAAAGGAGGGATGAAAGCGCTTTCACAATACTTCGTCAAGAACATGAAATATCCTGAAAGCGCTGTTAAAAAGGGAATAACAGGGACTGTATATGTTTCTTTTGTTGTGAAGAAAGATGGAACAGTAGCTGATGCCAAGGTGAAAAGAGGCATAGACAAAGCCTGCGATAAAGAAGCTTTACGCATAGTTAAGGAAATGCCAAAGTGGAAACCTGGTATTCAAAAAGGAAAAGCTGTCGATGTAGAAATGGTTCTTCCTGTATCTTTTAAACTGGACAAGGAAAAGAAGTAGTTTTTTTCTTAGCTTTAACTAAGGAATTAGTGTCCTTTTATTAATATTTCAAAACCCCCGGGTTCCGGCCTGGGGGTTACTACAATCCTTTAGTAATGTAGGATAAAATATGAGATCGAAAAAACACATATTACTATTACTCTTAATCATTTATTCCTCTGTTATTTATTCGCAAAATGCGGAATCACGCATATTAAGATACCAAAGCGAAATTTTCACACCTGACGCAGCTGACAGTCTGAAACACATGGATTATTTAAAAGAAATAGATAGTCTGAGTATGGATACAGTCCATAAGATTTCCTTCAAGAATAGCCTTTTTGAAAAAATACCAGATAGAATTATTCGGGCACATAACCTCAAAATATTATCACTATATGATGGATTACTGAAGCGTATTCCCAGAGATCTTTGCGAATTGGACAGCCTAAAATATTTAAATGTATCTGGAAATCAACTCAGAACACACCGCATTCGATTCAAGAAAAATAGCAGCATTGAAAACCTGATTCTGAGTAAAAACAACCTTAAACACTTGCCACGCTCCATACGGAAACTAAAGAATCTCAGATACCTGGATTTATCTGGTAATCCCATGAAAAGGATACCTAGGCGGGTTAAGCACCTTGATAGTCTTGAAGAGCTTACGTTCAGTTATATTGATTTTAAATTTGATAAACGATCAGCCCGCAGATTGAAAAATATTAAACGCTTGTATATTGTTAACTGCAACCTAACCTCTCTTCCCGAAAATATTGGTGAATTGACCAAACTTGAAAAAGTAAATTTTGCCAACAATCAAGTTTCTGAACTCCCAGAATCATTTAAGGAGCTAAAGAACCTTGAGACACTAATATTTTATAAAAATAATTTTGATTCAATTCCCGTATTAGTCTTCCATTTGGACAGTCTTCGCCATCTGGATTTCTATTATAATAAATTGAAGCAGATACCTGAAGAAGTATCTAACCTGAAAAAGCTTGAGCAACTTTACCTATCCAATAATCAGATTGAAAACCTTCCAAATACAATCAGTAATTTACCCCAATTAAAGAGACTATATGTCCATCATAATAAATTGAGACTGTTGCCTGAAAATATGCACCAACTCTCTCAATCATTAGAAATACTGGATTTGGGATATAATCAAATGCTTGAAATTCCTGAATTTATTTTTGGATTAAACAAACTCAGGGAACTGGATCTGCAATCAAACCTGTTCGATCAGATTCCGGTAAGACTCCTTTATCTAACCAAACTTGAAATCCTTTATATGCAGGATAACAACTTCAATCAGGAAGAACTGAATGAATTTGCAGAACGTATAACAAATCAAGGTGTATATGTAAGAAAAGACTGAACTAGATGTAATATTCCAGATTTATTTTAAAGCTTCGGTCTTATTGAAGATTATTAAAGGATGATTTTAGAAGTATCACAATTACTATAATCAGAACAGTACCTTTCCTATTTACAACCTTCAATGGATATTTTTGAACTTCATACCTCAAACGGTTTGAAAAGAATCCATAAAGTGGTTCAAAAAAACCTGGCGAGGAGAATACCTGCCAGGTTTTATATCTATATGAGACTATATAGTCTAGTATTCTTTTGGATCTAATTCACCTTTGATTACGGCTAAACCGTTCATTGCTAATGCCGACATTTCGTCTTCACCAGGATAAACATGAACTGGTCCGATTTTGTATACACGCTCGATAACCATGTTAACAAACCACTTACTGTGAGCAATACCACCGGTAATCAGGATACCGTCCACTTCACCTTTAAGAACAGTACTCATGGCACCAATCTCTTTAGCAACCTGGAAAGACATCGCTTCGAATACCTCAGCTGCTTTTTTATCACCATCCTGAGCTTTCAACTCAATCTCGTAAGCACTGTTTGTACCAAGGTAAGCAGCCATACCACCATTACCTTTGATCATCTTCTGGATCTCTTTCTGTGTGTACTTACCACTAAAACAAGCACGAACAACAGCGCCAATTGGCAAAGTACCTGTACGTTCAGGAGAGAATGGACCATCACCATCCAAAGCCTGGTTTACATCAATTACGCTACCTTTATTATGAGCACCTACAGAGATACCACCTCCCAGGTGAACAACAATCAGGTTCAAATCTTCATACTTACGCATGATAGATTTCGCATGAGAGCGGGCAACAGCCTTTTGGTTCAGTGCATGGAAAATTGATACTCTTTCGAACTCAGGGTGCCCTGAATAACGGGCAAGATCGCATAATTCATCAACCACAACAGGGTCGGCAATAAACGCTCTTGCATTTGGAAGTGACTTTGCTATATCGTCAGCAATCAAACCACCAAGGTTACTTGCATGTTCACCCATTGGGCTGTCAAACAAGTCAGCCTTCATGGCATCATTCACTTCATAAACACCTGAAGGAATTGGCTTCACCAATCCACCACGGCCAACAACGGCTCCAATCAGGTCTGTTCTGATCTCAGCTTCTTTCAGCTGATCCAAAATCATTTTCTTACGATATTCATACTGGTCAGTAATTTTTTCAAATTGTTCCAGTTCCTCAGTCGTATGACTCAGGTTTTTCAAAAATACCGCTTTTGTATTTTTATAAACTGCAATCTTTGTAGAAGTAGATCCTGGGTTAATGGCCAAAATCCTGATATCCTCATCAATCATTTCTCAGTCTGTTTTTATATAAAATAAAATGGGCCACATCTGCGGCCCATAGTCTGTTTCTTATTCCATTGCAGCCGCAAGCGCTATAGATAGCATTTTGGCCTTATCATTATCACTTCTCGAAGTCAACACAATTGGCACACGAGCCCCCATGATCACAGCAGCAGTAGATGCACCCCCCATGAAACCAAGAGTTTTGTACATGATGTTACCCGATTCGATGTTAGGAGTAACAATAATATCAGCATCACCAGCGACATCACTAACAATCCCTTTGTGCTCAGCCGCTTCCTTAGATACCGCATTGTCGATGGCCAAAGGACCGTCAATTAAACAATTCTTAATCTGACCACGACGGTTCATTTGAGTAAGCATTGCAGCGTGAACTGTAGCTTCCATTTTAGGATTAACAACTTCAACTGCGCCTACAACAGCAACCTTAGGAGTAGCAACACCCAGTTTATTGTATGCTTCAACAGCATTTTTCACAATAGCAATTTTCCCATCAAAATCAGGAGCAACATTCATTGCAGCATCTGTTAAACAGATCAATTTGTGATAATATGGAGATTCGAAGAAGGCAACGTGAGAAAGTGTACCACCCTTACGTAAACCTTTTTCTTTATCTAATACAGCTTTCAATAATGGGCCAGTACTTACATGACCTTTCATTAAAACATCAGCCTCACCGGTACGAACCAATTCAACAGCCTTTACCGATGCAGCAACAGGACCATCCTGTATGTCTACAACCTTAACATCTGTAAGATCGAAGTTCACTTCAGCAGCAACCTTACGGATTGCTTCTTCGTTGCCAACTAAAATAGGATCAACAATTCCTTCTGCTTTTGCATTGCGTACAGCTTCCAAAACTGGCTTATCAGCCGCTGCAGCAACTGCCAGACGGCGAGTAGATTTGCTCTTGGCTAAATCAATTAATGTTGATAATGTCTTTAACATTTTATCTGAGTTTTAATTAATTATTCTGCGGGTTCAAATTTTCTGCAAAATAACGTAAAATTTAGCAATCAGGCATTTATGGATTATGAATATTTTTCATTTTTATGCAAATATGGAATGAATATACGTAATCCCAGTGCTTTATCATTTTGCATAAAAATTAATCATCTTTTGAATTGCTTCCTGACAAGCAGGGCAAAAAACCTCTCCATTAAAAGTATGCATCAGGCAATCCTGCTTCGGTCGGAAGACACCTTTTGCTGAATAACCACCACCTTCATATACTCCAAGGACATCTTCATTCCATTGGCTAGGTGCTGTTGGAATCTTAGTATCCTTATCTAAAAGGTGTTTCCACTTGGAATCGAAATTAACGAGAGTAGTAATATTGGGTTCCCATGGTTCTACTCCTTTGGGGTAAAAGTCATTATATGAAGTTGAGCTATCGTAGTATTCATCCGCCAATCCAGCGAATCCATGACCAAATTCATGAATAATAATTTTTGCTGATGCAACATTACGAATCGAACTCACATTGTAGTGATTATAGATACCTCCACCTCCATACTTGGAGGTATTAATAAGGATATAAATTTGATCATAAGCAGTATTGGCTGCCAGGTCACGGACACTTTTAACATCTTCTGTCATACAATAACGTTCGCTATCAAACGTCCAGAACATGGAATTCATTACTGTTTTCTTCCACTTCCTTTTACCCGGTAAATCACTTCCACTATCAAGTGATGGAGCCATTACAGCACGAATATTAAATTGATCCTTATTCTCACTAAAAGGTGCAAAGTCGAATAAATATTCAGCAAATGCTTCACAATCCTTTTCAAACTTCTTTAACTGCTCAGCAGTATAACCTTCTGATAGTATTACTATGTCAACTTTCTGAGCTGGATCACCACTTACCAGAATATCCTTAACAGGATATTCAAGACGACGCTCAGGCTTAATAAAATATGACTCCGGATCAATCGTGTATTCAAATTTCTTAATCATCTCCCCTTTCCTATTCCGTGAATACAGTTCCAAACGAACTTCTTTTTGAGGATATGGCATAACCACTGTTTCTTCAAAACTCTTCCATAAAGATTTAGATTCTTCAGTAGTTTGATATTCTCCAAAGAGCGTACAATACCCTCTTGAATAAATCAGTTGATCAGATTCCAGATCAAATACCTTCATAAAATAATTTCCATAAGCCATGCTATCAATCAGGTTCACTTTCGAACCACCCCAATAGGGTTCTTCTAACATTTCATCCAAAGCATAAACCTCGTTGTCATGATCTCCCGAATGAACATAATCCACGCGCAAGGTTTTATCAAAAAAGTACTTCTCAAACTGGGCCTGTGTTGTTACACTCACAAGTACCGCTAATACAACTAATATCTTTTTCATGTTCTCACAATTTGAATTCACCAAATAACACCACGGTAAAAGTACAAATTCCTGTTTTTACAATATATTCTATTATTGATAGGTTCACCTTTAATTTCACAGATATAATGCCTTTCAAAAAATATAACATACATTTGCGTTGAAATAGCCAAGGTTCGTATCTGTAACCTTATTTTATTGTGAGAACATCAATTCACTGATAAACCTAATTCTTGAATAGTCATTGTATTATTCATATCAATAATCAATTAATATGAAAAAGCTCTTAAACTACTTTATTGTAATTCTATTATTTACTGCATTTAGCAACACATCAAGCTTCGCCCAGATTCAGGATACAAAATTTGATTTTGAACTTGGGAAAAAGCAAAAAAGAGGAATAATGGAAAGCTATCCAGGTTTAATAAACTCAGATGAAACCGGATACTACATGCTTCGATCAAAAACAAAAGGAAACTATGGTATTATTGCATCGCCCCAGGCTGAACTTTTTATTGATCATTTTGACCATGATTTGAATCTGATTAATTCAGAAAAAATAAAGGGTATGAAAAAGGGACTTTTGGATAATCCATCAAAAACGAATTTTGAATTTATTCTGAAAAAATCAGACAATAATCTTTTTGTCTTTTACAGCCGGGTCGATAAAGATAAAAAGGTTGATCTTTTATATAAAGCCCGATTAAACAAGAATTCTCTGGAATTAGAAACTCCGGAGTTAGTACATTCATCAAAACTTCGTCCTGGTTTCAAAGATCGCAGAGGAACATATGACTACGCTATTTCGGAAGATAATTCCAAAGTTGTGATTACATCCATTCTGGGGAAAAAAACAAAAGCGAACACTTATGCTCTTATATATGTAATGAATAGTGAATTAAACTTGATTTACAAGAAGGAATGCTCAATGCCTTATTCCTTTAAGAATGCATTTTCGTATATAACCAGCCTTTCAAAAGAAACCGTTCCATTTAAATTAAGGAAAAAGAAACCAATTGTTGTAAATAATGACGGTACGGTTCACCTTTTGATAAAGGTAGAGAACCGAAAAACCAAAAGAAAAACCTACCATGTAACTTCTTTCAAGGAATCTGTAGAAACATTTGTAAAGAACAAAATTCAAACCCCGGAATTGTATCCCATGGATATGATCATGAGCCTGCAGGATAACGGAGACCTCTGCTGTGCAGGAGTTAACAGCAAATCAAAAGTATTCAGAAATTTTGACAGATTATCATATGTTGTGATTTCCGGAGATAGCCTGGGCATTAAAAAACACAAATTATTAGAACCTTCAGCCGAGCAAAAGAATTCATTTTCTACTAATGATAAGAATTCAAAAAAAACAAAGAAAAGTAAAAAGACCGGACAGTTTTACTTTGTTGATTTCATCAAACATGAAAATGGAGAACTCACTCTGATAGGAGAACCCTATCGCAGAACATCCTATACTGAAACTAAAAGCACTAATGCAGGAATGTCTAGATCTACAAAGGAAGAGTTTACTTTTAAAGACATATACCTTTTTCACTTGGATAGTCAAGGTAATATCCAATGGGTGAAAACCATTAATAAATACCAGAAAAGTGAGGCATCGGAAACACTTTCTTTCTTCCATTATTATCAAAATGACAAGATCATGATAATATACAACGATCTCAAGACGAAATACCTTAGAGTAAAAGCTGTTAGTTGCAATGGTGAAATTGAAGACTTCTCCGATATAAAAATCAATTCAAAAGATAGCTTGGGTGGCTACTATTTTATTCCAACCAGTTGTAAATCATATAACCATGGGGAATCTATTGCCTACGCAATTCATTTATTTAAAACCCGTTTAATACGTTTCAGTACAAAATAACAATCAAAAAAATACTGTTTTTGAAGCCAAAACAAATGAAATCATTCATTTGTTTTGGCTTTTTTTCCTTTCACATAACAACCTCCATTCTGTTTGTCTATCTTTAGATAAAAAAATCATGTATCGCATCTCAATTATATTCTTTGTTATTTTAACATCCTGTCTTTCGAATCCAACTATTCCCAGGAATGAATACGATTTGGAGGTTGTAAACACAATAGAGCTATATGAGCAATTGGTTAGTAAAAATCCTTCCCACAAATTGGTTGAACTTGAAACCGAGATTACTGGGATCACCCTTGATATAAGATATTCAACCGAGAACAATTTTACTAAACAGAAAGTATACACCCAAGCTAAAGCCTATTTAAGGAAACCGGTAGCGCATGCATTGCTACAGGTTCAAAAAGAACTTAATACTTCAGGCCTTGGCCTAAAAATTTTTGATACCTATCGACCATACGCTGCAACTTTGTTGTTTTATGAGATTATAGGAGATCCGAATTTTGTAGCTGATCCTCAATACGGTTCCCGGCATAATCGTGGATGCGCAGTAGACGTTAGTCTGGTTGATCTCAAAACTGGTAAAGAACTGGAAATGCCTACACCTTTTGATGAATTTTCAGAGAGAGCAGCTCCCGACTATCCGGATATTTCAAAACAGGCAAAGAAAAACCGAAGACTACTCATTGAAACCATGAATAAATACGGATTTACCGTTTATCCACACGAATGGTGGCATTTTGATTTTAAGGGATGGGAAGCGTTTCCATTGATGGATATTGGATTTGAAGAATTGGAATAAAACATCTTTATTTCTTAAACATTTTCATATTTTCGCACCTCCCAACTAAAATACTTCTGGGATCTACCTTCTATAAGTTGTGGTGAGAATTAATCCCGTTTCCATTGACATGCTTAAGGCTTGTTTAAATGGTAGCTTTTGTAGTGATTACTTTTTATAACAAATAAATACTAATGAAAAGATTATTAACAGTTACATTACTAATTTTGTGTCTATTAACCTCAGGAGGTTTTGATTCATTTGCACAGAAAAATAAGAAGAAGAGAAAACCAAGAATTAATTTAACAATAAGCCGACAGCAAGATAAATCATTTGGGAAAAATTTTGCTGGGATTATTTTTGATAACAAAGAGGGTTGTTATATAGTCAGAACAAAACTTAAAGGATTTTATGGAGTGTTTGCCTCGAACCCCAGAGAAGAAATAACCCTTGATTTTTACGATACACGTCTTAGTTACAGAAAATCCTTCCCTCTTGAAGGGCTCTTCATGGAATCAGGTTATGGTAAAACTAAAAACAGTCTTGAGTTTTTTGTACAAGATTCAAGTGAAGACATGTATGTTTTTCACACAAAAGCCGACAAAGCATCCGACAATGAAGTGCTTTATAAGACTAAGCTAGATAAGAAGACTTTTTCTCAGTTGGAATCGGAACAAATGTATGAAACTGAATATAGAAAAACCTTTGGTTCAAGACAGTCAACCTATAGTTGCCTGATATCACCGGATAGTTCATTATACGCAATAGTTTCAATTGTAGGACGTAAGATTAAGCAAGAAAGCTCTTTATATGTTCATGTAATGGATCAAGATTTGAACTCCTTATGGAGTAATGAATTTGAACTTCCAGGCAGAACCTCTGAAATATTCATTCAAGATCTGGGTCGTTTCCTTTCAGAAAGTCTGAAACCTCAAATGAAAATTCACAACAAAGACTACAGCATCTCGATGGATAACCAGGGAAATGTTAATCTTCTGGTGTCGTATAAAGAAAAGGGTTCAAAGAGCTATGATTTCCATCTTTTTTCAGCATCTGAAGGAAAGCAACTGATCGATAACCACATTAAGCTTCCAGAAATATATCCTAATGAAATCATGATTACATACAATGATCTGGGAAAAGCTTTACTTTATGGTTTTGCAAGTAAAAATATGAATCGTTATAATGTTGATTACCTATTGAAAATTCCATATGATAATCTGAAAATTGACCTGAAAGAAGTAAAAATAACTGAATTCTCAAAGGATCATAAAGCAGCCATACTCACCTCATGTAGTTTCAAAGATCGTAGTTCTAAAAGAAAACTTGATAAAGGTAAAGATGTTAAATTGGGAAATATGGATATTAAAGGTATTGTTAGTTATTCCAATGGAGAATATACAATATTGGCAGAACCACATAGAATAATAAAACATCAAGAGAATGGAACAATTGAACTAAAGCATTATCATGGTGGAATATCATTCTTACACATGAGTTCTGATGGAGAAATTAAATGGATCAAAGAAGTAGAAAAGTACCAAAACTATAGTCATGTTGTAGAGCATTCATTTATACACTTTAAATCCGATGATAGAATTTATTTTGCATACAATGATTTGAAAAAAAATGAACTACGAGGTGGAACCATTGATAAGGAAGGTAATATGCATGCAATTACAATCGCAAGAAGAGGTGAATATGGTCAATTTGGGAAATCTTATCTAAAGATTAAAGAACCTATCAAACTAAGTGAAAAAGAGTACCTATCGACAATATTTTCATCAAAAAATCATACCAGACTGGTGAAATTTACTTTGAAATAATAATCAATACATAAAGGGGGAATCTATAACTATCCCCCTTTTCTTTTATCAACACATTAATTTCACGAAACCAATTCGTATCTTGCTTACCAGAAAAAAATAAGCTTGACTTCTTCGAAGCAAACTATGTTGAGCAAGTCAGTAATCATGATCAACCATAAAACCATAGCAAATATTCTTGTGCTCCTGCAATTCGGATTTATTTTCCTGATTGCGGCAACTGGTTCGTGGATAGCTAAAAGCATTCCTGCTCTGACAGTGGAATTTGTGGGAATCTTTATTGGTTTCTGGGCCATTCAAGCTATGGGGTGGAGACAAGTGAGCGTTAAACCTCTTGTACGAGAAGGCGCAAAACTGATTACCAAAGGACCATATAGATTTATCAGGCATCCCATGTATACAGCAGTTCTTACAACACTTACACCATTGGTTGTAGATTATTTTTCCTGGTATCGACTGGGAATGCTCCTTGCCCTTCTGATTACACTTTGTATTAAATGCCGGTTCGAAGAGAATCGATTGATCGAAGCATATCCGGAGTATAAAGATTATATGAAAACCACCCGAAGGATAATTCCTTTTGTTTATTAACACCCCTATATATTTGATATAAATATTGATTCCTGGTTGTCATATCCGGCCTACCACATAATCTCTGAGCATTTTATCCAAAAAACCCGTAAATTAGATAGTTCATTCTATTTATTAATAAGGGATTACAACATGAACGAATTTCCACTTGTATCAGTGATTACTGTAAACTATAATACTTCTGAAGAAGTATGTGATTTAATACGCTCTATTAAAGAGGCGTCTTATCCCAATTATGAAATAATAATCGTTGATAATGCTTCTCCAAAAGATAATCCTGACATCATTACTGAAAAATATCCTGAAGTAAAATTGATTAAAACCAAAGAAAACCTGGGGTTTGCAGGAGCTAACAACATCGGTGTTAAAGAAGCGAATGGGGAATATCTATATTTTTTGAATGGAGATGTGGAAGTGGATCCAGGTTGTTTTGAGCCATTGGTAGAAACTTTAGAGAATAATCCCAACATTGGTATGGTTTCACCAAAAGTTTTGTATTACGGAACTCATCGAATTCAATATATAGGGACTGGTCCTATTAACAAATGGACAGGAAGAGGATTTAATTATCATTACCAAAAAATGGATTCCCCTGAGTATGATGTCAGCTACCCTACTCATTTTGCTTTTGGTGCAGCCATGATGATTCCAACCAAACTGGTATACGAAGTTGGTTTGATGCCCGATGTTTACTTCCTGTATTATGAGGAATTGGACTGGTGTGAAATGTTTCGAAATGCAGGCTACGAAATTTATTACGTAGGTACATCTAAAATATTTCATAAAGACTCTGTAGCCATAGGTAAAGGATCTCCGATACAGGTATACTACAGAATCAGAAACCGGATACTTTTCCAAAGGAGAAATGTAAATGCCATTCAATTGATGGTTAGCTATTTTCATATATTGGTAATCGCCACTCCATTTCAAATTCTGAAATATCTTTTGGAAAAGCAGCCCCAATTATTACGCTGCTATTTGAAAGGTATTGTATGGCATCTTTCACATTCCAAAGTGCACAAAACCCCACAACTCAATCTAAACACTAACGGAAAAAAAGAAATCATTGATTACTCAAATGAACGCTTAGTTAACCTTAAATAATCACTTGTATGAGTATTAAGAGATTAATAAAAGCTGAACAAGACAAAATAATGACCGAGTATGACTTGGAGAAGAAGAGTATTCGGGTTGGTTGGTTATTATTATGGAGGTTGGTTAGTTTATCTATTAACCTTCTCAAGTCCAGGTATTATCTCAGAAAATGTACATTAACAGGGCTCATTGCTTTTACTTTTAGTAAACCCAAAATCATAAACAGGGGAACTATCCGAATTGGGAATATCATTCGCATCGTCTCAACGATCAATCAAGTCTTGATTGATGTTGCAAAAGGAGGAGAACTAACTATTGGTGATAACTGCCGATTAAATGGATGTAACATATCGGTACACACCAAAGTAATGATTGGTAACAATTGTCGTATTGCTCCACATAGTATCATAATGGATGGGGACCATCACAATGTTGCTAATCGCCTTATGAAAGGTAAAAGTCAACCGATAATCATTGAAGATGATGTCTGGCTGGCGACGCGAACCATGGTATTAAAAGGGGTGCGTATTGGAAAAGGGGCTGTAATTGCTTCTGGAGCTGTTGTTACAAAAGACATTCCCAGCTATTCTTTGGCGGCAGGAATTCCAGCAAAGGTTATTCGAAAAATTTCCTCGTCTGATATTCCAACTTAATATTACTCTTTTATGATGATATTAAATAAGATAAAACGATTGATAGAGAAATTCAGCTTTCTTCTAAGACCTTTGGTCATCATACAAAACAAATACTATAACCACTTCTACCCAAAATACCACCAGATATCACCATTTACTCTTCCTAACCGTTACCCACATTTATTTAGCTATGCAAAGGATTTCCTGGAAGACAAACTGGAAATACGCATTCTTTCTTTTGGTTGTTCTACTGGTGAGGAGTGTTTTGCTCTGGCTAAACACTTCCCGAAAGCTAAGATCATTGGAGTGGATATTAATCCGATTTGCCTCAAGGAAGCCAGAAAAAAAAACAACAATCCGAATATCGTATTCTTGGAAAGTTCAGAGCAGAACCTGAAAATGAATGGTCCATATAATTTGATCTTTTGTATGTCGGTTCTTTGCCGCTGGCCTGCCACAAAATTTAGTTCTGACATTAAAAATTTATATTCATTTGAGAAATTTGAAGGACATATTCAATTACTTGACACACTTCTTCAAAAAGGTGGATTCCTTTTCCTTACCAATGCTAACTACCAATTCTCAGATACATCTGCTTTCGAAAACTACATTCATCATACCAGTCCGGAAGGTGTTGAAGCAGACCTGGTTCCTAAATATTCAAAAGAACACAAAAGGCTCAACATCGAAAATTTCACCGACTTCATTTACCAGAAAAAGTAAAATCAATGTTACCTCAACGGATAATATTTCTGCAAGAATCGCTTAAAAAAAACATCATAAATCACATACCCCTCACTCCTTCTATAAATGATTTCCTTTTTATTTAAGGTATTAGTCGCCAACAAAGTTGAAGATGCTGACGGCAATTTATATTTCATTAATAATTCAACTGAAGTGGGACTACTCACAATTTCTTCACAAGCAATAGCTATGGCCATTTTTTTTTGATTATCGGGTAAGAGGTTTAGTAAGGCCTGATAATCTGCCTTTCGGTTTTCTATATATAGATTAACAATTTCAAATGCCTGAACTTTAGTAAGCCTTTGCTTTGTTTTATAAAACAACTGATTACAAATTACCTGAGTGTAGTAGGTATATGTATCTGTATAATCTAAAATGTAATCAACTGCATCTTCATCAATCTGCTTCTTGTATTTACTAAACATTTCGGAAATAAATGCTGCATAGGTTTCCCTGTTGATTTTATCCAAAACCAACACTTCACAGCTTTGATAAAATGGACGCTTTGCACTGAAGAACATTTCATGCAATAAATGATTGGAACTTCCGGAAAAAATAAACTGAACATTCTTTAATTTCTGGATATAAGTCCTGAGGATTGCTTCAGCCTTCTCTGGATAGGTTGCTACTTCCTGAAATTCATCAAAAGCTATTACTACTTTTTTCTTTCTTTTTTCCAGATAGGCAAACAATTGATTCAGAGTTGTTTCATGTTGGGTTTCTTCCAGATTTAAACTTAATGATGGAGATCCATCGGCAGAAATGGATAAAGTAGGACTTATTCCTTGCAAAAGACTGGTTATTCCTTTATAAAAGTTACGAGAATGATACTTTTCTAGCACTTTTTCGGCCAATAAACGTATTAATCCTTCCATATTATGAGTGGCAAAGAGGTCTATAAACAACCAATCATGTTGTTTTTTGGTCTCTAATTCATCAAATAAATGGAATATCAAAGCTGTTTTTCCCATCCTGCGTGGACTATGAATAAATGTATTTAAACCATTGTCAATATTAGCCTCCAACTGTTCTGTTTCAGCATAACGATCGCAAAAAAAGCCTCTTTTATATATTACTGTGAATGGATTCATTGTACCTACCTCCTTTTCAAAGGTACTAATATTTCATAAAACATGACACATAAAATATGATACATATAACATGATACATAAAACATGTAATGAAGGTAGTCTAAAATATGCTTGATAAAGGTTGAATATGCTATCGGGAAAATATCAAGGACTATCAATAAAAGTAGGAAACACTATTAGCTTTAAAGGATAGAAATAAAAAAGGGCCCTCAAAACTGAGAACCCTCTATCTATATTTAGAATATAATATTCTAGTTATTAGCCTTCATTCGTTTACGAATGATATCAGCGAGTTCAGAGATAGCAATACGTTCCTGCGTCATGCTGTCACGTTCGCGAATGGTTACCGTGTTATCCTCCAAAGTCTGATGATCAACAGTGATACAGTATGGCGTACCAATGGCATCATGACGGCGATAACGTTTACCAATAGCATCTTTTTCTTCGTACTGACAGTTGAAGTCGTACTTCAATTCTTCCATTATTTCCCTTGCTTTTTCTGGCATACCATCTTTCTTAGTAAGTGGGAATACAGCAGCTTTTATTGGAGCAAGTACTGGAGGAATTCTTAGTACAATACGTTCAGAACCATCTTCCAGTTTTTCTTCGGTATATGCCTGACTTAATACAGCAAGGAACATTCGATCCAAACCAATTGAAGTTTCAACCACGTATGGAACATAACTTTCGTTAATCTCAGGATCAAAATACTGGATCTTTTTACCAGAATGCTCGATATGTGCGTTTAGATCGAAATCTGTTCGAGAGTGAATTCCTTCAAGCTCTTTGAATCCCATTGGGAAATCAAATTCGATATCGGCAGCAGCATTGGCGTAGTGTGCCAGCTTTTCATGGTCGTGGAAACGATACTTTTTAGCCGGGATACCCAATGACTGGTGCCATTTGATACGCATATCTTTCCAGTATTCATACCATTCCATTTCAGTCCCTGGGCGTACGAAGAATTGCATTTCCATTTGCTCGAATTCACGCATACGGAAAATAAACTGGCGGGCCACGATTTCGTTACGGAAAGCTTTACCTATCTGCGCAATCCCAAAAGGAATTTTCATACGACCAGTCTTCTGAACATTCAGGTAGTTTACAAAAATTCCCTGAGCAGTTTCCGGACGTAAATAAACCTTGCTTGATCCATCAGCTGTTGCACCCATTTTGGTGTCGAACATTAAATTGAAATGACGAACATCGGTCCAGTTTTTACTTCCTGAAATTGGGCAAGCAATCCCCAAATCTTTAATTAATTCTTCGATATCAACTAGGTGATCGTTTTCCATTGCAGTGTACAAACGCTTGCTGATATCATTAATCTTAGCCTGATTATCTAAAACACGCTGATTAGTCGAACGGAATTCTTCTTCATTAAAAGCATCACCAAAACGCTTTTGAGCTTTGGCTACCTCTTTATTTATTTTAGCCTCTATTTTGGTCATATAATCTTCAACCAAAACATCGGCGCGGTATCTTTTCTTGGAATCCTTATTATCGATCATTGGATCACTAAAAGCATCCACGTGACCTGAGGCTTTCCATACTGTTGGATGCATAAAAATAGCCGAGTCAATACCCACAATGTTTTCGTGATACTGAACCATGGCTTTCCACCAGTATTGTTTGATGTTGTTTTTCAATTCAACACCATTTTGAGCGTAATCATAAACGGCGCTCAATCCATCATATATTTCACTTGATTGGAACACAAACCCATACTCCTTGGAGTGAGCTATGATCTTTTTCAGTTTATCTTCATTCTTGTCTGCCATAACACAATACAGGTTAAAGGGTTAGTTATCTTTCTTTTCAGCTGTAATCTTCAGGCTTAATTCTTCAAGCTGATCATCTGCAATACTTGAAGGAGAATTAATCATCATATCTCGAGCTGAATTATTTTTAGGGAATGCAATAAAATCACGAATAGAATCCTGTCCGCCAAACATTGCTGCCAAACGATCAAAACCAAGAGCAATACCAGCATGTGGAGGTGCTCCATATTCAAAAGCTTCCATTAAGAACCCAAACTGAGCCTGGGCTTCTTCATCTGAAAACCCAAGAGCAGTAAACATTTGCTTTTGTAATTCACGATCATAAATTCGAACAGATCCGCCTCCAATTTCAACACCATTGATTACCATATCATAGGCGTTGGCACGAACCTTACCGGGATCTGACTCCATTAATTGTAAGTCATCCTTTTTAGGAGAAGTAAACGGATGGTGCATAGCATGAAAACGCTGACCATCATCATCCCATTCTAAAAGCGGGAAGTCTACAACCCATAAAGGAGCAAATTTATCAGGATTACGGAATCCGAGCTGAGATCCCATTTCCAAACGTAATTCACACATTTGCTTACGAACCTTATCAGTTTGTCCCGAAAGAACCAAAATCAAATCACCAGGCTTGGCACTGCATTTTTCAGCCCATGCTTTTAGGTCTTCCTGTCCGTAGAATTTATCAACTGAAGATTTAAAAGTGCCATCTTCATTACACTTTACATAAACCAGTCCTTTAGCTCCAATTTGAGGACGCTTTACAAAGTCGGTTAGTTTATCCAGTTGTTTACGGGTATATGAAGCACAACCTTCAGCACAAATACCAACAACAAGTTCTGCATCATCAAACACCTTGAAACCTTTGTTCTGTGTTTGTTCGTTTAAGTTCACGAACTTCATTCCAAAACGGATATCAGGCTTGTCTGAACCATAGAATTCCATTGCCTCGCTATAAGGCATACGAGGGAAATCAACCAGGTCAATACCTTTTACTTTTTTGAAAAGATGACGAGCCATTCCTTCAAACGTATCCAAAATATCTTCCTGCTCAACAAATGACATTTCACAGTCAATTTGTGTGAACTCAGGTTGACGGTCTGCACGTAGGTCCTCATCACGGAAACATTTTACGATCTGGAAATAGCGATCGTAACCTGAAATCATCAACAATTGCTTAAACGTTTGAGGAGACTGCGGCAATGCATAAAACTCACCTTCGTGTACACGAGAAGGAACAACATAATCACGAGCTCCTTCAGGAGTTGATTTAATTAGAAATGGAGTTTCAACTTCAAGAAAATCAACATCACTCAAATATCTTCGAACTTCCTGAGCCAATTGATGGCGAAGCATTAGGTTGTTTTTCAATGGATTTCTTCTCAGGTCCAGATAACGGTACTTCATCCGAAGCTCATCACCGCCATCTGTATTATCCTCGATTGTGAAAGGAGGCAATTTTGCCTTATTGAGAATATCCAAATCTTCAACGATAATTTCAATTTCTCCGGTAGGGATATTTTTATTTTTTGAGCTGCGTTCAGCAACTTTTCCTTTTGCCAGAATTACAAATTCCCTGCCCAGTTTACGGGCTTGATCACAAAGTTCAGCCTGGGTTTCCATATTGAACGCCAATTGCGTAATGCCGTAACGGTCACGCAAATCAACAAATGTCATACCACCCAAATCACGCGAACGTTGTACCCATCCGGTCAGGGCAACTTCCTGCCCCACATGTTCCATGCGGAGCTCACCGCAAGTATGTGTTCTTAACATAATCGTTTCCTTTGATTTTAAGATGCGAAAATAAGAAAATTTGAAACAAAAGATTGAAGGATCTTTGCCTAGATACAGGCTAAATTTGAATTATGTAATAAAGCCAAACAATCACGACTCTATTAATTAAATATGATTTGATGTATAAGATCTCCATAAATAAGCAGTAAGAGATTTCATGTGTTTAAGCTATTATCTCCTATTATACTAATAAAAAACATCAATTTCATCTCTTTGTTATATTATATTTTGCTTTATTATCATTATTTTTATTCTATATTACTTTTTTACGGTTTTAATTGTATAGGTATTACAGCAATGTTTAGGAATCATGGAATAAACTCACTAACAATTAAAACAATAAGTCATGAGACGAATAATATTTTTCATTGTTTCTGTAGTTCTTTACTGTGGTATAGCACGGAGTCAAACCACTATCTGGTCGGAAGACTTTTCATCCTACGTAGAGCATACCGGAATAAACAACTCTGGAAATCTGGGAGACTATCCTGATAATGTTACAAAATGGAGCCTGGATGCATCCAATACCAACTTTACTGAATCGGAAGATTACATAAAAGTTGTTTCTGTATATTCAAACAAAATACTTGAAGCCAGGGATACAGAAGGAGATGCTGTATGGGAAACAGAACTGATTGACCTTAGTGGATATGTAAATAGCTCTTTCTCTTTGGAAGCTTTTGAAACCGGAAGTATGGAAAGCTCCGATTACTATGATGTATACTACAAAACTAATGGAGGGGATTATACCCTAATTTCAAACTGGCTTTCATTGGGATCAGATACTCATACCCTAATTGATGATTGGTCTTCTACCACAATTGAAATCTTACTTGGAACAGTTTCCAGTGTTCAAATTAAAGTGATTATGAAAAACAACTCAGGTGTTGAAAAAATGCGCATCGATGATGTCATGGTCACTGGATATAGTCCGGCAACTGCCCAATGGAAAACCACTGCTGAAAACACAAATTGGAATGATGCTGATAATTGGAGTAATTCAAGTGTTCCTACCGGAGGAACTGATATCACAATACCTACTTCAGCAGATAATTATCCGGTAATAACCAATGCAATTGAATCTCCCGCAGAATGTAATAATCTAACAATCCAGTCAGGTGGATCACTTACAATAAATGTAGACAAGGCTTTAACTATTTTTGGTGATCTTGATATTGCCAACTCCAAAACAGACGGTTCTTTAAGTATTTTGTCGGATGCAACAGGAACGGGGTCACTAATTTTAATAGGAACAGCCTCAGGTCCTGCTACAGTTCAGCAGTATATTCCTGGCTATGGAGAGGCTACCAACCATTGGCATTTGATCTCAACCGCAATTGATTGCTCAGGAATTCCTTCAACCATGCTACCTGATGGATCTGATTTTGATTTGTATCATTGGAAAGAAGCTTCAAACCTGTGGTATAACTATAATGGTGGTTCATTTGAGGATACACAGATTTGTACAGGAAAAGGCTACCTGATTTCCTACCAACAAAATACCACAATTGAATTTTCAGGAAGTCTGAATGCCGGTACTATCACGAGTGGTAGTGGTGAAATGCCTGCAATTACATACAATACAGATCAGGGTAATGGCTGGAACCTAATGGGCAATCCTTATAGTTGTGCTATTGATTGGGATTTAATCAGTAAATCAGAAAACATCAATGGAGCAGTTTATGTAAGAGATGGAAACAATGGTCAATATATCAGTTGGAATGGGACAACAGGAAGTTTGACAGATGGTGTTATCCCTGCCATGAATGGATTCTGGGTAAAAGCTGATGCTACCGACCAACAGATCTCCGTCTCTCCAGCAGACCAACTTCACGGTGGGACTTCATTTTATAAATCAAATACAATTTTGGAAAATCATTTATGTTTATCCATATCAGGAAGTGGATATAGCGATAAAACCTACTTAATGCTTTCAAATTCAACAACCAATAATTTCGACAACTGGGCGGATGCCTATAAATTATATGGTATTGAAGAAGCTCCACAAATTTATAGTGAATTGGATGATATAAAGTATTCCATTAATGTTCTCCCAATAGATCAGGGAAAAATCAACATCCCCATTCATTTAAAGGTTGGAATTGATTCAGAATATGAAATTCAATTTGAAGGCATTGACAGTTTTGAAAATGTAACTGACATAACCTTGATTGATCATATCACAGGAGCTAATCACGATTTAATGAAAATAAACTCTATTAAAATCCATTCCTCACCAGACCACTCCTATCATCGATTTACCTTAACTATTTCCAGAAATAGTAATGATGAACAGGAAATAAACGACAATGACCACTTGCATATTTTCAACAATAATCACACACTATTAATAAAAACCAATACATACCTAACCGGAGATCTTATACTTTATGACCTGAATGGTCATATCGTTTTTACGGATAGACTGGTTAATCAGGTCAATTATAAAACAGAACTGCACCTTTCAGGTGGAATATACTTCGTACGATTTATTTCAGATAAAATTCATACAAAAAAACTAATCATCAACTAAAAACCTCAAAACCATGAAAAGCATTGACAACACACTTAAAACTATAATTACTATAATTACCATAATTATCATTTGTATAAGTATACCGGGAAAATGTCAGGATGTGCCACCACCTCCCCCCTTAAACCATAATGACTCCGGAGACCAGGGAGCAGGTGGTGGCGCTCCTATGGGAGGTGGCTTAGGGATACTAATGGCTCTTGCAGGTACCTATGGAATAAAAAAGACCTACTTATGGTTAAAAACCCGACGGGAGTTGGAGGAGTAGTTGGTTTACTTCAATAAAGGGAGGCTTCTGTCTCCCTTTAATAAATATACTCAATGAAAGAAGTGATTACAAAAACCGAAATAATCAATCGCTCTATATTGTATATCAGAGGTCAAAAGGTAATGCTTGATACTGACCTTGCAGAAATTTATGGAGTGGAAACCAAACGCCTGAATGAACAAGTTAAGCGAAATATCAACCGCTTTCCTGCAGATTTTATGTTCCAGATCAGTGATTCTGAACGTGAAGAGGTGGTCGCAATTTGCGACCACCTTGAAAAAATAAAATACCGGAAAAGCAATCCCTATGCATTTACCGAACATGGAGCCATTATGCTGGCAAGTGTTCTAAATACGCCTATCGCCATACAAACCAGTGTCTTAATTGTGCGGGCTTTTGTTAAAATTCGGCAGATAATTAGCTCAGATAAAGAATTGGAAAGAAAGCTGTATGATTTAGAATATAAATATGATAAGCAGTTTAAGGTCGTATTTGATGCGATTAAACAATTAATTAATCAAAATAGCACGACTCAAAAACAAAGAAAACGAATTGGGTACAAGCGTTCAAACGAACAACAATAAGCTCTGAACAGTAAATCTGTTATTTAATTAAATATTATTCCACAATACATTCCCCATGCAATCATCACACTATCACCACAATAACTATCATTTTATTTTCCGGTATGAAATTTGTTATTTCAGATAATTGGTAACACAAGGAGTTGTAATTTTAACATCCCTAAAATATATTCAATATGAAACGCTTACTTAATCTTTTCGTTTGGGTGATGATCATACTTCTGAATACATCATCCCTGGCTATGAGTCAAGACCATGGTAATTTTGATAAACAATGGAAAAAAGCTGAAAACCTGATCAAACAAGGCATGCCACGTTCAGCTTTGGAGCTTGTTGATGTCATTTATGATCGTGCTGTAAAAGAAGAAAACCAACCGCATCAGCTAAAGGCATATATTTATCGAATCCGCCTGATCTCCAATTTTGAAGAGGATTATATGGAAAAAATCATAAAACAAATTGACCAGGATATTGAAAAAGCACCTCAACCAGCCAAATCGGTGTTTCATTCCATAAAGGCCGAACTTCTTTATTCCTACTTGCAAGGTAATCGTTACAAAATTCTGGATCGGACAGAAGTACTTGAAGATTCATCAAATGATATTCAAATCTGGACACTAAATAAGTTTCAGAATACGATCCGCTCACATTATCTAAAATCACTGGAAGAAAAAGAACTCCTGGTTCAAACTCCATTATCAGACTATAAATTGATATTGGAAGAACATATGAATACTAAACAGTACTACCCTTCCTTATATGACCTGTTAGCCAATAGAGCTATCGATGCCCTTACAGATGATTCCTGGGATATTCAATTTTATCCATTTGGAATGGACACGGATCAGAAAGAATGCTACCAGGTTGCTACCGCATTTATTAAATTCAAGTTAACGGAAGCTTTCAATTCCAATCGTTACCATGTATTGAAAATTTTCCAGGAATTAAGTGTTACACATCTTGAATTAAAAAACGAGGATGCATTAATCGATTTGGAACTTAACCGTATTAATTGGTTAAAGGAAGTCAGTATAAATCCTGAGCGTGAAAACTGGTATCTGAATTTCCTAATCAACTTAATTGATCTTTACCCTGAAAACAAGGAAATAGCCAGGGCTTATTATCAAATTGCTGCATTTTATAACAAGCAATCTGATAAGTACAATGCCGAAATTTCAATTGAAAATAGAGATGATCTGGCTGAATCAGTAAAATGGTGTAATGCCGCCATCAATAAATACCCAGGTTCATATGGAGCCTTGCAATGTGAACTCCTGAAGAACAACATCATGAATTCATCACTCAGTATTGAAATAACCAGGGGTATTATTCCCAATACTCCTACTACGGCACTACTATCCTATCGAAATTCTGAAAAAATCTTTTTCAGAATTGTTAAAGAAGACCAATTGATTCATGAATACAATTATGGTAATCGTGAAGATTTTTGGAACTCAATTAAAGATCTGGAAATAGTTAAAACCTGGCAGTTCTCGCCTGAAAACACAGGAGATTATCGTCAACATCATATTCAAATTGAAATCCCTGCTTTACCCTTAGGCCATTACCGATTGTTGATTTCTAATGATGGAAATTTTAGTTGGAACAATAGTATTGTAGGTGAAAAAGAGTTCTGGGTAAGCAACCTGGCTTTTACAAAACGTAAGAACGGTCCTCAATTAGAGATTCTGGTTATGAACAGAACAACAGGTTTAAGAATAGCCGATGCTAACATAAAAATCTGGAAACAGACCTATGACCGACAATCCCGAACTTATCGCTATGATTTTGTCAAAGAGGTTAGCACAAATAAACAAGGAAGCCTGTTCATGGATAATCTTTCCGATGAATCCTACGGAACGTCTTATATTTTTGAATTGATCAAATCAGATGATCGCTTTGCTTCCGATAACTTCTATTATTACCGTCACTCCGAACGAGAACAACCCTGGAAAAACCAAGGCTACCTCTTTACCGACCGTAGTATTTACCGCCCCGGACAAACAATCTATTTCAAAGGAATTCTGTATGAGAAAAAAGATCATGATGTTAAAATCAGACCGAATGCAAAAGATCAGATCAAGCTTTATGATGTAAACAATAAGGAATTGGCCAGTTTGAATGTACGATCAAATGATTATGGTTCTTATCAGGGAAGCTTTGTACTCCCACAGGGTTTACTAACTGGTCAGTTCCGATTGAAATCGGATCATTCTTCAGTTTATGTTCGTGTTGAAGAATATAAACGTCCTCAATTCGAAGTACTGATAGATACATTAAAAGGACAGTATGAGATTGGAGATTCGGTTTTAGTTACAGGTCTTGCAAAGGCCTTTGCCGGTTATGCTGTTTCGGATGCAAAGGTGAATTATCGCGTAAGTATGCAAACACGGATAATTAAGCCCTGGGAATACTGGCGATATCCCATCTATCAACCGGAAATTGATATTGCTTCTGGGAATGCTCTAACTGATAAGGATGGTCACTTTGAATTAAACTTTAAAGCACACCGTTATCCGGATATAGCTCCAGATTCAGATATTAAACATGAATATCACATCTATGCTGATGTGACCGATATTAACGGAGAATCTCAATCAGGTGAAGGTAGTTTAGGTATTGGTGGCCCATCACTGGTACTGGATGTTAATATTCCTGACGTATTAGATGTTCAAAGTGATTTGGATTTCAGGATTAGTTCGGTAAATACAGAAAATCAACCAGATCATAGTAAAGGAACTATTACAATCTATCGCCTGGAATCGGAAGATCGCATCCTGCTACCTTATGCATTTTCAGCTCGTCCTGATGTATTTAGCCTATCAAAAGAAGATTTTGTTAAAAAATATCCGTACGATATTTATGCAAATGAAGACAATATACAGAAGCAGGAGCTTGATAAAAAAGTGTTCTCATTCGATTATAATACTGCAGATGATACCAATCTGGATTTATCAAAAGCCGTAAAATGGAAGGAAGGTTATTACCGACTTATTATTGAAACTAAAGATAGCAAGGAAAAGGAAATTAAGACCGAAAAAAACTTCCTGTTGATTGACTCTGATTCAGATCAAATGCCGATAAAACAGGTGCTATGGTTTAAAGAATTAAAAACAAAAGCCGAGCCTGGTGAAACGGCAGAATTGCTGATTGGATCATCACTGAAAACAACTTTCCAATACGAACTTGAACATGGTGGCAAAATCATCCATTTGGAAAATATTACACTGAAAAATAAACAACGTAAAATTATTATTCCAATTAAGGAATCGTACCGTGGCGATGTATTTGTTCATCTTACTACCGTTGTAGAAAACCGTGTTTTCCAGGAACGCATCCGTATTCAGGTTCCTTATTCCAATAAGAAACTGGATATTACCTTATCAACTTTCAGAAACAAAATTATTCCAGGATCTGAAGAAGAATGGAGTGTTAGCATCAAAAACTATAAGAAACAAGCCATCGCTGCTGAGTTGATGGCCTGTATGTATGATGCTTCTCTGGATAAGTTTCTGCCACACAGCTGGAATATGAATCTGTATTCGACAAATACCAGTTCAATTTCACTGGATAGAGATTTGTGTTTTATTACCAGTCGTCTGAATATATTTAACAATATTGAAAAAAGTGATTTTCTTATACCTCAGCGTATATATCCTTCATTGAACTGGTTTGGATTTCGCCTCAGTCATGGTTATGGTTATCACCGCATAATGAAAAGTGAAGCGATGGCCTTACAAGTAATTGATGGTGTGACTGTAGACTATGATGAAGATACAGAAATTGAGGAAATGGAGGTCCCACTAACAGAATATCAGGTTCCTCCACCTCCAATTTCAGATCTTCCTGAACAAAAACAATCACCCCAACCCCGCCGTGATTTCCGTGAAACCGCCTTCTTCTTTCCTCAGTTATATACCAACGACAAAGGGGAAGTGGTCTTCAAATTCAAATCTCCGGAAGCATTAACACGTTGGAAGTTTATGGCTCTGGCTCATACTAAAGATTTGGAATATGGTGTAATGACTCAGGATGATATCGTAACATCCAAGGATTTAATGGTTGTACCCAATGCACCGCGTTTCTTCCGCGAAGGAGATCAGATGAGTTTCCAGGCAAAGGTGGTTAACCTATCTGACACAGACCTAAAAGCTACTGTTAAGTTGGAGTTTTATGATGCTGTTAATATGCAGCCTGTATCGGAACAAATTCTGGTAAATAATTCGGAACAAACTATAAACGTTCCTGCCGGTCAAAGTACTGCCGTTGAGTTTGCCATCCAAATTCCGGAAGGAATGGTAGGCTTAACATACCGTATCACCGCATCAACGGGAGCATTTACTGATGGTGAAGAAAAGATCATTCCGGTTCTTCCAAACCGAATGATGGTTACCGAAACACTGCCTCTTTGGGCTAATGCTAACGATAACCGTTCTTTTGAACTTGAAAACCTGTTAAATTCCAATAAGGCAAAAGGTAACCTGCAGCATTATAAACTAACGCTGGAATTGACATCCAATCCGGTATGGTACGCGGTTCAGTCCTTGCCATACTTAATGGAGTACCCTCATGAATGTAATGAGCAAATTTTCAGCCGCTATTATGCCAATGCACTGGCATCACATATAGCTAATTCCAATCCTGAAATCAGACGGGTATTTGAAGTCTGGAAAAATTATCAACCACAAGCCTTGATGTCAGCATTGGAAAAAAATCAGGAGTTGAAGAATATCATTTTGGAAGCTTCACCATGGATACAGCAGGCTGGAAATGAAACGGAGCAAAAACGCCGAATCGGATTGCTGTTTGATATGGTTCGCATGTCATCGCAATTGCAACTGGCACAACAAAAGCTTCAGGATAACCAGTTGGAATCAGGTGCCTGGTCGTGGTTTGGAAAGAAATGGGCCAGCAGATATATCACCACTCATATTGTGAATGGTTTTGCCAAACTGGATCACCTGGGAGTTATTGATCTTCAAAAGGATTACCAATTGAAGGCTATGTTGAATAAGGCTCTTAAATACCTGGATCAGGAAATGAACACATCCTACAACTGGATTATGGAAAACCATAAGAATCCACAAGCTTATGTTCCTTCATCTCTGGATGTAATTAATCTGTACATGCGCAGCTTCTATAATCAGGATTACAAACTGAAAAAGGATTATCAAAAGGCATATGATTTCTTCTTTAAGCAGACTGAAAAATTCTGGTTAAAGAAAAACAAATACCAACAGGGAATGATCGCTCTGATTATGCATCGCTCCGGAAATGAAAAGCTGGCCCAGCAGATCATCAAATCTCTTAAAGAACATGCCCTTTATAAGGAAGAATTGGGAATGAGCTGGCGTGATTTTGAAAGTGGCGGTATGTTCTGGTCACAGGCCAAAATTGAATCTCAGTCCATGATAATCGAAGCTTTTGAAGAAGTTGCCAATGATCGTAAATCAGTTGATGAAATGCGTAAATGGTTGTTGAAAAATAAGCAAACCAACAACTGGGGAACTACCAAAGCAACTGTTGAAGCTATTTATGCTTTACTACTCAGAGGTACTGATCAACTATCAACAACAAAGCTGGTTGATGTGAAACTAGGAGGTAAAATGGTAGAACAAAATCCTTCACAGGCTGAAGCTGGAACCGGTTACTTTAAAACATTCTGGGACAGCAAGGATATTAAACCTAAAATGGCTAAGGTTGAAATTAATAATCCAAATAATAATCCTGTGTGGGGTGGCTTGTACTGGCAATACTACCAAGATCTGGATTTCATTAAAGAACAAAACACTGCACTTTCTATTGATAAGGAATTGTATGTTGAGCGTCCATCCTATTCAGGACCACAAATCAAACCTGTAAATGAAGAAGAAATTCAAATCGGAGATAAACTGATTGTAAGAGTGATTATCCGAACAGATCGCGATATGGAATATGTTCATCTGCAGGATATGCGTGCTTCAGGACTGGAACCTTTGGAAGTTCTTTCCGGATATAAATTTAAAGATGGACTATGGTATTACCAAAGTATGCGTGATGCTTCAGCCAATTTCTTCTTCGATCATCTTCCACGTGGAACATACGTTTTTGAATATTCTTTAAGAGTTTCTCAGAAAGGATCTTTCTCAAATGGTATTTCATCCATACAGTGTATGTATGCTCCTGAATTCTCGGCACATTCCAGTGGGGAACGAATTGAAATCAAATAATAATTAATGAAAAAAACAGAAAAGGCTGTTTCAGGAGTTAAACCGAGACAGCCTTTTCATATTAATCATTATTCACCACACTCAAAATCTTACCCAAACACCCCTTTCACCAGGCCAGCGTCATGGCTGAAGGTTTGTCCGGTAACATAAGCTGAAAGCGGTGATAGTAACCAAATGGCAAGTGATGCAAATTCTTCGGCTTTCCCCATACGACCTATTTTGAGTTCGCTTTCAAAAGCAGCACGAGCTTCATCTGTTGTTTTACCTGTTAACTCGCTTTTCTTAACAAATAAGCGTTGCATGGCCGCCGTGTCGTGGTAACCCGGAGCCATTATATTCAGGTTAATCCCTTTATCTACAACCTCATCTGAAAGGGTTTTCACAAACCCCACCACAGCCATACGAAGTGAATTGCTTAATACAAGGTTAGGAACCGGTTGCTTCACAGAAACACTTTCTACATATAGCATACGCCCGTATTGTTGCTTTATAAACTTTTGCATAAAGGTTTGAGTTAATTCAACCTTCCATCGAACTAAAGTCTGGTAAGCATCATCCCACTCGTTCAGTTCAGTTTCAAGGAATCCTTTTGCAGGAGGTCCGCCAGCATTCACCACAATACCGGCAAGGTGTCGCTCCCCTACCCTTTCTTCGAGTAATTTTATTGAAGCACTCTGAGTAATATCAGCAGCCATGATCTCAGCCTGACCTTCCCATTTATGTTGAAGTTCCTGCAGCTTATCGGCACCACGAGCCACCAAAATAACATTTGCTCCTTCACTTAGTAGCAACTCCGCAATTGCCTTCCCAAATCCGCTGCTGGCTCCGCACACAACGAATAATTCATTTTTTATCTGAAAATCCATTTTTTTATCCTCTTTTATCAATCAACAAAAATACTAAATCAAATGTTTGCGCTGGTATCTCACTACCTTGAAGCTTGTTTGCTAAAGCAAAAAAAATATTACCTTTCAAAGTGTAACCCAAACTAAATAGTGTACGTCTAACAATAACAAATGAGCTACCCCGGAGACGAACATATAATTACGCAGGTACTAAGCGGCCAAACACAGGCTTATGCTATGTTGATAAACAAGCATAAGAATCTTGCGTTTTCAATAGCACTGCGGGTAGTCAGAAACAGTGAAGATGCAGAGGAAATTGTTCAGGATGCCTTTTTAAAGGCATTCAAAAGTCTGGGAAGTTTTAAACAAACATCCACGTTTAAAACCTGGTTATACAGGATTGTTTATAACACAGCCATTTCGAAGACAAGGAAGAAACGAACTGAATACTCAGCACTTGATGATGAACTGATCGATAATTATACAGAAGATGATATTATCGAAAATCTAAGCGAAATGAATGGTGATGAAAAGAATTATTTAATCACAAAAATTCTTAAGCACCTCTCGGAACAAGAATATGTTATAATAAATTTGTTCTACCTGGAAGGACTACCTATTGAAGATATTGTTGAGGTTACAGGTTTGAGCAAATCTAATGTAAAGGTAAAATTGCACAGGATCAGAAAGAAGATCTATTCGGAATTTAATAAGGAAACAATTTTAAATGGGTACGCATAATGGAAAATAAACTATATAAAGACCCCATGATTGAGGATTTGCTGAAACGTCAGCATCTGGATAAACCAGCCGATGATTTTACAGCATCAATTATGCAACAGATAGAAACAGAGACCAAACCTTTCCCGAAAATGGTTTCGTACGATCTGAATGATCTGCTCTACATCTTATTAGCATTAGGTGTAACCATTATTTCACTTTTTATTTACCTTGCCCCTCGCTTACAAATATTTGAATTACCAAAACTAAACGGCACACGTTGGATGATTATCTCACAATTTTTCCAAACAGCATTTACAATCGTTCAGCAATTTTTCGAAAACATTCAGATATCACCACTGGCTATCGCTATTATTCTAGCAACCCTGGCTATTGTTCTAGTTGATAGATTGATACGCAGAAGGGAATTTTCGAAGAGTTTTATGATTCTTTAAAGTGAAAGTTACCGTCTATAAGACGGATGGTATTGGATTGTTATTCGTAGTAATTAAGTAGGAATTCATTGTTATTGATTGTTGTACCTTTCATTGATCATGAAGGGGTCATTCTTATCTGAAAAGATAGATTTCAGTTGTTTATTTAAAATTCAGAATATTTATATCTTTGTGCCCTGATTATAAACAAACTAAAAAAAATGATACCCGAACAGATTGAAGAATCCATATCGGATCCCTTGCCGAGTAGCTTAGGCTCAGATTTTAAAATTATTTCATCTCAAAGTATTTCAGGCGGTTCAATCAACCAGGCTTTTAAAATTCATACATCTCAAGGCGATTTCTTTTTGAAGTTTAATCAAGCTTCAAAGTATCCTGCTATGTTTGAGAAAGAAGCAAAAGGACTGGAACTACTCAAGGAAAACAGTTCACTTAAAGTTCCGGAAGTTATAACCCATGGTAATAGTAATGATTACACCTGGTTGATAATGGAATATATAGCCTCCAGGGATAAAAGTGAAAATTTCTGGCAGGACTTTGGTTATAAGTTGGCTGAAATGCATAAGGTTAGTAACAGCTTCTACGGTTTGGATCATGACAACTATATGGGTTCTCTTCATCAAAGTAATATTGAACATGATGAATGGGTTGACTTTTTTATTGAAGAACGCCTGGAGCGTCAGGTAGCATTAGCCTTCAACAATAAGGAAATTGATCGTACAGTGATATCCTCTTTTGAAAATCTCTATCGCTCCTTAACAGAAATATTTCCTCCCGAAGCACCTGCTTTACTCCATGGTGATCTTTGGAATGGAAATTATATAACAGATGAAAACGGAAATGCAGCCCTGATTGACCCTGCTGTTTATTTTGGACATCGTGAAATTGATATTGCCATGTCGATGCTATTTGGTGGATTTGACGAAGCCTTTTACGATGCATATTGTGAAGTCTTTCCTATGGAACATGATTGGAGAAATAGAATGGATATTTACAACCTTTATCCCCTGATGGTTCATGTAAACCTATTTGGTCGTAGTTACCTGGGATCGGTCAAACGCATTTTAAAAAAATTTAAATAATTATGAGAAGCCTACCCTCTTACATAAGAGGGTAGCAGGCTCTTTCTTTTCGTACTAATTTGATTACCTAATATTTATTTATTATATTTACATATACATATATTTATTTCTATAAGAAACATCACAAAATGCAAATCATAAACCTGGTTGCTATACCCATAAGTGCTACGATTCTTCAATTCGAAGGAAGTAGAACTCGTATCGCTTTCTTATCAGGTAAATAATTTGTTGTTAATCATACAGGTGTCATCTTTCGATGGACACCTGTCTTAATTATAAACCACTAAAACACAAAAAGAGGAATGCCATGAATACCGTATTACACCAATCGCAAACCAGAGGTCAGGCAAATCATGGCTGGCTGAAAGCTCAACACACGTTCAGCTTTGGAGAATATTATGACCAATCACGCATTCATTTTGGAATGCTCAGAGTTTTGAATGACGACATTATAGAACCAGTCACTGGATTTGATACTCATCCTCATGATAACATGGAAATCATTTCAATTCCAATAAAAGGTATTCTAGAACATAAAGATGATATGGGTCATGTATCTAAAATTCAACGAAATGATATTCAGGTTATGTCGGCAGGAAGTGGAATCCATCATTCTGAATACAATCCTTCAGAAACAGAACCTGTGAATATGCTTCAGATTTGGGTAATGCCAGATAAAAGAAATGTTGAACCCCGATACGATCAAATGAATTTTGATCCACAAAAGCGTATCAATCGTTTTCAAAAAATTGTCACCCCTCATGCTGATAATGGCAATTTATGGATTCATCAAAAATGTTGGTTTTCGCTAATAAATCTTGAACCTGAAGTAAAGATTGATTATTGTATTCATAATAAAGGGAATGGGATTTATGTATTTATTATTGAAGGGGAATCAGAAGTCGAAAAAATTCGTTTAAAAGAACGTGATGGATTGGGATTGTGGGATATAGATCGGATACGACTTTTAGGAAGAAAAAATAGTGAAATATTAATTATGGAAGTCCCCATGTTTTAAAAAAAGTACTTCATTAAGAGCTTATTGTTTTTGTAACTTTATAGTATAAAAACATACACCATGGACTATTACGAATTGATAACACGCAGAGAGAGTATCAGGAATTATGATCCTGATAAAAAGGTAGATGAGGTAATCTTAAAGCGCATTGCCACAGCTGGCCAAATGGCTCCATCGGCTGCCAATCGTCAACCCTGGAAGATATTGATTGTTTCCAGCCAGGAAATGCTCAATGCTATTCGCCCATGCTATCGGGCACTTTGGTTTCAGGAAGCTCCGCATATTTTGATTGTTTGTGGTGATCGAAACCATGCCTGGAAACGTTCCTTCGATGACTACAATTCCATTGAAACAGATTTAACCATTGCCATGGACCATATGATTCTCGCAGCAGAATATGAAGAGATTGGAACATGCTGGATTGCGGCCTTTAACCCGGATATTCTTAGAAAAGAATTGAATCTGAAAGAAAGTGAAATTATTTATGCCATCACCCCTTTGGGATATCAAAAAGAAGGTTTTACCAAAAAGGCTCATAAAGAACGAAAGCATTTTGATGAGGTAGTCAAATTCATATAGCCATTGACTAAAGTGTGCTATGCACTATTTACCTGAGTTCGATTTTAAAATAGCATAATTTGATTGGATAGGATTTCTTCATATTTAATTGAGGGCTTCTTTGGAAAGAAAGAATAAGCAATCAAGCCCGATATTAAATTAGTGATAAAATTCTCAAATGACCTGTGTCGAGAATGTTCGATGGAACAAATATTCTTGAGTTCATCGTTAACAGTTTCAATAACAGATCGTTTTCTGAGTAGTATTTTGTCCTTCATCTCCATTAAAACATTTTTCATATTATTCCTGATGTAAGTAATCAGATGCAGCCCGTCCACAAATAGGACCTCAGTAAGTGCTTTAGAAACATAGCCTTTATCCGCATAAAGTTTACCTCTGATTTTTTCAATAAACTTCTGATCATTCAAAGGTTCTCTGTCATCGGTATTTCCTGGAGTAATCATAAAGCTTAGGATTTCGCCTTTGTCATTAATAACCAGGTGCAATTTGAATCCGAAAAAATATCCCATAGTAGACTTACCTCTTTGAGCAATTCCATTGAAAACCTTATGCCTTGGAATACGTTTATTCTTACATACACGAATAGGGGTTGAATCAATAAATGAAATACCAGTACATTCTCCTAAACAACAGGTCTTCAAGAATAAAGTCATTGGAAGTATCGCAGCTTGTTGTAGTTCCACAAACCGATTGTAGGATACGGTGTCAGGAAATTCCGCATTGAGGTGTTCCTTGACATAGTATAAGTAAAAGTGTTTGAGGTTTTTGAATACTCCGCTATGAAATAAAATCATGATGGTAATAACCTCACTTTGACTCATTTTAGGCCTTCTCTTAGGTTTGTTCCCCAGAATATGGTTTGAGGTGGATTTTTCAAATTCTTGGCAAAACTCGTCCGTTAAATAGAAAATTTCTGTAATTTTATCCTTACTTAATTGCATGGGTTTTACTTTTAAATAACTGTTTGCTAGACTGTTAAATTAGTAAAACCCATCTTTTTATCCAAATAATAACAAAAGTATTTTAGTGTTATTTAGTTAATTATCACATCGTTAATAATCGAACTCAGGTTATTTGGATATTAATTCTACACTATAAACGTTAACAATTTGCTCTTTACCTCTGAATTCGAACTCACCCAATTGTTGAGCATCGAACTGATCATTAAAATTTGCTAGCTGAACCATATTTTCCGAAACCAGGAGTTGTTTGTTCATATCAGAACACAATTCCTGAATTCGTGCTGCGGTATTAATTGTGTCACCATGGAATGCTATTTCACGCTTCAAGTTCCCTATTTCAGTAGCGGTAACAATACCACAATTTACTCCGGCTTTATAATCAGGAACAAAACCATATTTTTCGGTATAATATTTTTGATCGTTATTTAATCTCTTAATAAATCGGAAAAAGAACTCAATACAATCCAGATTCTCTGCCGGTGATCCCATTTGCCAGGTCAATACTACACCATCTCCTACATACTGAAAAATCTGAGCATGAGCATGCATAACTTCCGCATTCAAATCATAGATACAGTCTTGAAGCAATTCAGAGTATTTTATATGCCCCAACTTCTCTGCATATTTGGTACTACCTTTAATATCCAAAAACATAAAAATTCTGTTTTCTACTTCAGGTTTATGATATTTACCGGTTATCAGAGAAATTAAAACACCTTTACCAAATTTAATACTAGCCTGAGACAAGAAACTAATAAATACACCTATTAGACCTGAAAACACAAATACAGAGATCAAATAGTATAAAACAACGTTGTGCACATTTTCTCCTGGGTTCAAACTTTTAAAAGCTTCCGCATAAAAGAAATAGTTAATAATCCCTACCATAAAACATACAAATACAGTAGAAGCTATATAACTAATCGTTTTATAAAAAAACAAAAGCTTAAAAGACTTCTTAGAATCAATGCGTTTGATATAGGTATAATCAACAAAACCTGTTAACACCCCCATAGTAGCCCCCATTAGGGTATTCAACAAAAGAAATGTAAATAAAGAAAAGGGAAGCTGAATATGCTTTGGATAGTTAATCGCATAACCCATCAACATAATGACGATGGCAAAAACCATCATGGCAAAACTCCAACTTAGAATCTGAAACAAAAATATCGTAGATCGTCTTTTAAGTAACATAACCTAAAAATACTATTTCAACTGGAATTGTTTATGATGTTTCAAAATTTTCTTTTGTAGCTCTGTCGGATTAAATGGTTTTGAGATGAAATCATCCATACCACATTTTCTGATTTTCTCCTGCACATCATCCAAAATAGATGCTGTAACTGCAAGAATTGGTATTTTAGAATAAACAGGATCAGGCAATCTACGTATTTGTCTGGTTGCTTCATAACCATCCATAACAGGCATTTGAATATCCATCAGGATAATATCATAATTCGTATTTCTAACTTTTTCAACAGCTTGTTCTCCATCAAATGCCTCGTCAATATTAGCATTCCATTTCTTCAGGAATTTTCGAATTACAAGAACATTAATTTCATTATCATCAACTACTAATATTCGCATTTGGTTCAAGTCCTCATGCATTTGTCGCCCCGTTTCATCAACTTTATTTATTATTCCCGATGAAATATCTAAATTGAGATTAAATGAAAATACAGAACCTTCATTGTACTGTGATTCCAATTGAATTGTACTCCCCTGGAGTTCCAGCAATCGCTTTGTAATTGTTAATCCCAAACCCGTACCACCATATTTTCGGGTTGTCTCTTTTGTTTCCTGATTAAAGGCTTCAAAAATATACTTTTGATTCTCTTCTGCAATCCCTACTCCGGTATCACTAATCGCAAAATAAATAAGAATAGTAGTCATATTAAGTTCCAACACTTTAGTATGGATATTTATACCACCCTTATCAGTAAATTTAAATGCGTTGGAAACCAAATTATTTAAAATTTGAGCTAATCTAACGGGATCCCCTTTTACATATTGTGGCAATAACTCATCAAGTATTAAGTTGAATTTTAAAGCTTTTTCATTTGCTTTAAATTGGAAAGATCTATGTATACCTTGTAATAATTCATGCAAATCAAAATCCACCCTTTCAAGCGTTATTTTTCCTGCTTCGATTTTACTTAAATCTAAAATATCATTAATTAATGACAATAAATTTTGAGCACTGAATTTCAATGTCTTCAAATTTTCAACCTGATCCATTCGGGGTTTTTCATCTAGTAACAAATGAGTAAGACCAATAACAGCATTCATAGGTGTCCGTATCTCATGACTCATTGTAGATAGAAATTCCCCCTTCGCCTGCATAGCCTTTTCAGCCTGATTTTTAGCCCTGATTAATTCTCTCTCAAATTTCTTACGAGAGGTAATATCTAAGAATGTCCCGATAAATTTTGACTCACCATCTTCAATTATCCGACTTCCATTCGCCTGAACATATTTGGTTTTATTATTGATTCGTAAACGCAATTCAATTTGATAGGATTTACCTTCCGCCACAAGTTCTTCCGTACTGTTTTCGAATAATTTTTTGTGGGATTCAACAATGCGGTTACTAATTTCTATTGGTGATGCTTCATACTGATCAAATTCCATTTCCATAAGCCTGAACATTTCTTCCGACCAAAGCATGCTGTTTTTATTAGGATCATATTCCCAGGATCCTAAATGTGCAATTTTCTGAGCATCGAGTAATCGCTCCTCACTTTTTCTAACACGCTCTTCGGCTTCCTTTAAACGAGAAATATCCCAATTAACACCTATTATTTTTGAGGGTTTATTGTCTTCATAAAAAATCTTGCAGCTTAAACTCAAGTATTTAATTCTTCGTTCAGAACTAATAATCTGATACTCCCCTTTGATTGTCTGCCTTGAAGCTTCCAGTTTTTTAAGCTCTTTACTAATTCTTTCCCTATCCTCCGGAATAAATGCATTCAACCAATAGGTATACAAATCAAATACCTGCACATCGGCATTAACTATATCATATATATAATACTGATGATCATCCCAACTCATCCTTCTTGAGCGTAAATCGATACTAAAAGTACCCACACCTGCACTCCGTAAGGCTAAACCATATTTAACATCGTCATTACGCTTCTGCTCTTCCATCAGGCGTTGCTGAGTGATATCCTGTCCCAGAAGCATCAATCCAGAACTATTACCTTGTGATTCTTCAATATTAGTAATGGTTAATCGAAGAAATATTCTAAGCCCTTTATTGGTAAAAAAGGTCCAATCATCTTCATCAACTTTTCCTTGCTTTGCATAATAGAATAAAGCCTCATCGTCAGAATACAAATTCACACGCTCAGAATTACGAATACGTGTTAGACGTTGCTGAATTTCATTATTATCCATAAAAAATAAAGGCGAATGTTTATGAACAACCTGTTCAGCTTTATATCCCAACATTCTTTCAGCACCCTTGTTAAAGGATTGAATGATCCCTTCGTTATTGATGGAAATAATTGCATAATTACTACTGTCTAAAATAGCCTTTTGAAAAGCATGACTCTTTTTCAGATCTGTTTCTGCTCTAATTTTCTCTGTAATATCCGACAAGGTACCTGTAATACCTTTTAATTTACCATTTTTCACTACAGCCTGAGCTCGGCATAAGAGAATTTTCAACTCATCACTATTGGATTTAAAAACCAGTTCCTCATTAATCGTTGATATCTTCATTTTCTGGATTAAATCCAGTTTTTCTAGAAAAATACGCTTATAAAAAGGGTGCAAAAATTGATAGAAAAATTTTCCTTTAACAGAATCATGAGTAAAGTCCAAAATCTCTTCCCAGGAAGGATTAACCACTTCAATCCGTGCTTTACTATCAATTTGGAATATTATTTCAGTTATATTTTCAAATACCGTTTTTAGTTTATTAGCAGCATCCTGAGCTTCTTCCGTCTTTGACTTTAAATGTTGCTCCAATAATTTATTTGAACGAAACAACTCACTGGAACTTTGTTCTAATATATTTTCAAGATGTTTAAAATCTTTATCAAATCCATTATATGCCAAATCAACAGCTTGTAGAAATTCATTCAGCTCCTCTGCTTTATTATTATCCAGGTGTTTTTTTATTTGACGTTGAAGAAGTCGATGCATAATTCTAGAATTAAGTGATTTCAGAAAAAGTTGTAACAGTCATCGTTTGATTGTGTAAATCGCAATCCTTATTAAATTCAAAGGGAGCAATTTCCCCGTATGAATAGAACCCAGATATAGTAGTTTCCATCCCCAGTTTTTGGCTAACTGCTTCAATTTCTTCTTCTACCAATTGTTTTAAAACCAAACGACGGCCTATACAGCTAATGAGTATTGCAAATTGTACTTCTTGCTCAATAAATGGATGTAAACTGTATTCAGCAGCTTCCTCGGCTCCTGATATTAACCGATCAATATTTGCTTTCATTAATTTAACATATGAACCTTCAGGAATATTTCCTGCAAAGGTCAGACTCTTCTTTTCTTCATTTACGCCTATTATTGTTCTTACAATAGGAATAGAATCTGATGAAGTTCTTATACTTAAAGGGAAAAACAATCCTGCCGATGGTAATTCATTGGCTCTTTCACCAAGGTACTGTTTATATAAATCCAAAGCTGGCTTATTATCAATTTCAAACAATACATTCATTTTTGATTTTGTAACCAGACGATCCATTCCAAAACTATCCCATCCTCCTCGAGACCCATATCCAATTCTTAAATTCTTTCCGTAGAATCCTATAATACAAACTCTGTCTCTGTGTATTTTCCCATCATTTCCTATAACATATGTTTCTAGAAGCTTATCACCATCACTGGCCATACCACCAGTAATACCTACTTGCTTTTCAAGTCCGCTTTTCAACCCCTTAACCAGAGAACTTCCATTCACCTTTAATCCTTCTGATAATACAAAAAGATGTGCCAACTGGTTTGAATCAAATTTCTCTACCAAAGATTTACCAATATCTTCACTATCCGAATATTTTTTCAAATCAGCTTCATGAATACATACTCTGGATTCATGGAATTTAATCGCATTTACTACAATGGTATCATCATATATAGAAGATCCTTTGATTTCGCCTGAAGTACTACATCCACTCATAATGGCTTCAGAAAAAACATTTCTTAATTCTGATATCAGTTTTGTGGATTTTAATAGATCTCTATTACCAAATATCAATAATAAATCGGGAATAAAAGGGAGAATTTGCGGACCATCAATCCGACTGTTTGAACGTAAAATCACCTGGTAGGTTTGCATGTTTTATATATTGTTTTTGGTTGCATTAAAATATATAAAAACACGTAATTAAGCAATTTTATTTATTAACAAAACTATTTACATTACTAACAGCATAACACTCATAATGTAACTCAGATAATTTCACAATACTTTTAACAGGAAATGAAAAGACCGTCCTGATATATCATTCCAAGACGGTCTCATTTGTTAAATTTACTAAGCAAAAGGCCTGTTAGCTAATTCATCTTCCTAATGTGTTATTAGCGCCAAAAGTGTACCATCCAAGGCTAATCTATAACTATTCCGTGGCTCAGAAGAATATTAGGATTCCCCATTTGACAAACACCTATTCACTTCTGAGAGATAAGTATAAGGCTGTTCATCAACAGGGAATGGCTCGTATATAATGCTCTATATTCTTACTCCTCAGAATTTCAATGCCTCCAGTTTCTCTTTTACATCTTCAAAATCAGGATCAATATCAAAAACCAGACTTGGCTTCAGGTATTGAATTTCTTTTTCCTGTTTGAAACGTTCTTCACCACCACCCGTAATATTTAGCATCACAATAGCATCCTTTGCAATTTCACCATTGCTAACAGCTTCAATCAAAGTTGCTGTAGCAACTGCAGCGGCAGGGTGAATATCATTTCCTTCTGTTTTCAGAAACAATTCTCCTGCATCAACAGCTTGTTGGTTATCAGCCAGTAGCACATCACCACCTGCATCTTTCATAGCATCGTACAATCCACCAATAATTGGATATGGAGGTTTACGGTTTGATAACACTTTTGCATCAATTTCTTCAACTTGTTTCCTGGCCAGCTCATCTTCCAAAGGCAGCATAGCGCGTGAATCAGCTTTCCATGCATCATGTATTGGTGTAAATGGCTTGTTTTGAGAAACCATTAACTTCATTTTATGATTTCCATAGCTTCCGTCTTCAATTAATCGCAGGTTTGCTTCCCAAGCAGCAATAGCACCTGTTCCGCTTCCCACCGCCTGGAAATAATAATCAGGAATTTGTCCGATAGTAGTAACTGCCGATAAAGTAGTTGTTGCCATACCATCACGACGTGCCACATTTTTAGCTCCTCCTTCAGCAACATACTTATCCAACTTACAAGCAAGATTCGACAAATGTATGGCGTCGAAATAATCACTTCCCGAGCGGGAAACCACCAATTTTACACAATCTTTAATAGGTTCATCAAACCATAATGCATTGATATTATCTTCTGGTACACATAGTAGCAATGGAATGTTATTATCAGAACAAACACGGGCAAAAGCACGGGCCGTATTTCCTGCCGATGCCACCACCAATACTTTTTCCAAACCAGAATTCATTCGTGCACATACCGAATAGGCTTCGGTTTCTTTGAACGAACATGTTTTCATAGAAACACCTTTTTCAGGCCAATAACCACTAAAAGTAATGTAAAGGTTTTCCAATCCCAGTTCTTTAGCTAATCCTACACTTTTATAGGTTACCGGAGCCGAGGAACCTTCTAATATTTTATGGATGGGTAACCAATCGGCAAATTTGTAAATACCATACGAGTCATCCTTTACATCAATTTGTTTCTTTTCATAAATGGCTCGAATTAAGGTAGGCTGCTCCTCTCCAGGGGCAGCCAACATCCACCCTTTATCCTCAAAAACCTTTCCGGTCGCAATGGATTGTAAGTTATATTTTGTCTTTTGTATACTCATGATAATATCTTTAATTCCAAAACAGGGTATTTTTCTAATAGTCAAAAATAAGAAATGCTAGAGGAAGGAAAAAAAATACCTGTTAATGATTCATAAAAAAAAAAAGGATTACTTTTTATGTAATCCCTGCCATTCCATTTATAACTCCAATTGCTGTAGTTACGATTTATGCTTTTCCTTCCACTGCTCACGGAAAGATTTTGATGCAATTTTAGGTAATTCTCTTCGTGGTCCCCAGGCTTTTTTGAAGAACATCTTAGCACCAATATTCTTAATACCCGAGCTGAAAAAATCAACCATCCATGGATTTTTCATCGCCAATTTGTAAGCTATCACTCCTATTTTTTCAGAACCAGAATTCAATTTTTCCTGAACAACATCTCTTCGGTTCAGAAGTAAAAGTTCGTGTAGCGGAATTTGAACAGGACATACTTCGGAACAATTTCCGCACAGTGAAGAAGCCGTGCTCAAATGTTTAAACTCTTTCATTCCTCTTAAATGAGGAGTTATTACTGAACCAATAGGTCCACTATAAGGCGTTTTATAGGTATGTCCTCCAATATTTTTATAAACAGGGCATGAATTTAAACATGCACCACAACGAATACACGACAATGCAATACGCTGTTCTTTTTGAGCAAGTAAATTGGAACGTCCATTATCAAGGAGGACCACATACATTTCTTCGGGTCCATCATTCTCTCCTTCTTTTCGTGGACCAGAAATTATGGAATTATAAACCGTCATGTTCTGACCCGTTCCATGCGTTGCCAACAAAGGCCAAAGTACATGCAAATCTTTTATTGACGGTATTAACTTCTCAATTCCAACTATAGCAATATGAACTTTTGGAAAAGCCATGGATAACATTCCATTTCCCTCATTCTCTGTCATGCCAATTGAACCGGTATCTGCAATCAGAAAATTACCACCGGTAATTCCCGCTCCTGCCTGGGTAAATTTTTCCCGCAGTTTTTCCCTGACAAATCCGGTTAATTCTTCAGGTGTACTATCTTCAGGTGTATTAAACTTTTCGTGGAACAGATCAGCAATATCCTGCCTCGATTTGTGCATAGCAGGTGTAACAATATGATAAGGCTTCTCCCCTGCTATTTGAACGATATATTCACCCAAGTCAGTTTCTAAAGATTCTATCTTACTATTCTCCAAAGCATGATTTAACTCAATTTCTTCAGTCACCATCGATTTGGATTTCACAACATGTGTGATATTCCTGTTTTTGAGAATTTTGAGAATTTCTTTTACAGCTTCATCAGCATCTGTAGCCCAAATCACTTTACCACCATTCTTGGTGAAATTCGATTCGAATTCCACCAGATATTCGTCCAAACTGTTCACCACTTTATGTTTCAGATATGCCGCATTATTTTTAGCAATATCTAACCTATTATATTGCTTCTTCCCTTTTTCGACAGAAGCAGTATATCGGGTCATATTAAACTTAATGGTTTCGCGATGCTTTTTATCAAAAGCAATTTTTTCGCTTGTGCGAATGAAAAGTTTACTTTGTTCACTCATGAATTATGGATTACAGATGCTGAAGTTAATTATTTTACTGCAATTTTTTCAACTCTGTTACAATGACGTCCACCTTCAAAATCGGTATCCAGGAATAGCTGTACCATTTTCCAGGCTTCTTCTTCTTTAACAAAACGTCCGGGAATTGACATGATATTTGCATCATTATGCATACGTGTTAACTCTGCCTGCTCTGCTGTCCAGCATAAAGCAGCACGAACATTCTGATACTTGTTGGCAGTCATTTGTGCACCATTTCCACTTCCACACAAAATAATACCCTGAGCATATTCACCTTCATGAACTGCTTTTGCCAATGGATGAATCATATCCGGATAATCAACACTATCGGTATTATAACATCCCATATCATTAACCTGGTAACCAGCTTCCTTTAGCTTTCCTACTAAATACTCCTTCATCTCAAACCCACCATGATCACTGGCTATCGGCAATTCTTTATTTTTATCAAACATAAGCTTATGGTTTTCTTGGAGCAAAATTACTGATTTTTTAGCATCAATTGGAACTCCCCTTTTGTATGACTTCTATTCACTATATAATATGTTACACACAAGAGACATTAAAAATCCATCTTTTCAAAAACTCCTGCTTACTTAATGCAAAGTATAATACTCCCAATTGGAGGAAGAGGATTTTCATACTATATAATATATCACCTCTACTTTTTTTATGATTTAAAATTCCCCCATTTTCTAACAGCATAAATTCATTTAACAATCCGGAATCTTAAATAAAAGAATGAGCCTGAAATCACGGCTATCCTTTCTCAATTTACAGCGTTTTCAACAATGGTGAATTCAATCCCATCAAATTCTGAGTAAAATACTATTTGAAAGGCAAATCTTACTTTTTCAATCATCAACCTGTATCTAGTGATAAATAGCAATTGGTTGATGAATTTTTGATCTTTTTCTCTCAAAACACGTTGATAACTCCTCTATTCACTACAATATCAAACAACTACAATGATTTAACATTGTAAACTAAACAATGCATAAAATATAGTTCATTGAAATTCACACAGTTAAAACTAAACCTATGGAAAATCAAGGGTTTCAGAGCCTGTTTTAACTCTGAACCTTGAATTGTTAATAACTCAAAAAGCTAGTAAAATCAGTGTTTTCAGCGGTATTAAAATCTTAAACAATTAATAATCAAAGAAGAATGCTCCTCACGCATTAGTATAACTAAAAATGTCAAAAATCCCAAAATTTCAACCAATTCATTTCGCACAACTTATCCACATTTACTCACAATTGATTCTTGATAGATGTTAATAAAGTTGGCGGTTTTTAACCATTCAGGGTGGTGAATGGGGTTATGAACAATTTTGGCTAAATTTCTTAAAAGTTTTCCCCATGAAAACCTATCGTAATTAACATCCATTTTCAGCTTTTAAACCAACAATTTATCAAAAGCTGAAGTTATCCACAGACTGTTAATAACCTGTTAAGGGATTCATTTCAAATAATTTTCTTTCTGAAAAGTCCGTGGATTTTGTGAATAAAGGGTTAATTTTGCCAATTCAAAGAATTATAGCTTAAAAGTTCCTAACAGTATTAACAGGCTATTATTATAATAAGATTATTTAATTAAATATAAGAATATATATTAAGTAGTTGTTGAAAGATGGAAAATGAGAGACTGACCAACCTTAGCCAGGAAGAATTGGTGAACGAGATTAATCGTTTGCGAAAGGAAAAGAATGCGGTGATCCTGGCTCATTTTTATCAGACAGGGGATATTCAGGACATTGCTGATTATGTGGGTGACAGTTTGGGTTTGGCTCAAAAAGCTGAGGAAACTGATGCTGACATGATTGTGTTTGCTGGAGTTCACTTTATGGCGGAAACAGCGAAGATTTTGAATCCCGACAAACTGGTTGTTCTTCCTGATCTGGAAGCCGGATGTTCGTTGGCAGCCTCATGCCCTGCTGAGGATTTTAAAGCATTTAAAGCGCGATACAGCGACCATATCGTGATATCGTATATCAATTGTTCTGCGGAGACCAAAACGCTCTCAGATTACGTCTGTACGTCAGGAAATGCCGTTCAGATGGTGGAGTCGTTTCCGAAAGATCAAAAGATCATTTTTGCTCCAGACAAGAATTTGGGGGGATACATCAATCGTGTAACCGGTCGAGATATGGTTCTTTGGGATGGCACTTGTGAGGTTCATGATATACTTTCGACTGAGAAACTGATTCAGATGAAAGTTGAAAATCCGGATGCGAAAGTTTTAGCTCATCCTGAGTGTAAAGCTCCGATTTTGGAATTGGCGGATTTCGTTGGATCAACAACTGCGATGATTACATTCTCAAAAACGGATAAAACCCAGAAGTATATCGTAGCGACCGAATCAGGAATTTTACATCAGATGCGGAAAGATTCTCCTGAAAAAGAATTTTTAATTGTACCTTCTGATGAAACATGTTCATGCAATGATTGTCCATATATGAAGTTAAATACAATGGAAAAAATATATTTGTGCATGAAAAATGAAACTCCTGAAATTACCCTTGAAAAAGATGTAATTGAAAAATCAAAAATACCAATCAATCGAATGCTTGATATTTCTAAAAAACTGAAACTTATCAAGTAGTAAAATATTGTAAATCATTAGACTTTATACATAAAGAAGAGTTACAAGAAATTGTAGCTCTTTTGTTTTTTATATTCTTTTCAACTTGCAGCTTTCATTATTGTCCATATTTTGTAATTTTAAACAAATATCCGATCAGGCTATGAATAAAAGGATTCTGTTTATTGTTATTGCTTTGCTTTCCTTATCAGGATTGATGGCTCAGAATGAAATCGATCCAAATGGTTTCAATGTTTTTTATTATCCTAACGGTGTCAAGTCGAGTGAAGGAAATATGCGGGATGGAAAACCAGATGGATATTGGAAGACGTATAATGATAAAGGTATCCTAGTATCAGAAGGGAATAGGGAGAATTTTCTATTAGATAGCTTGTGGAAATTTTATAGTGATAGTGGAATAGTTATTCTAGAAGTCAATTATAAGCGAGATTTAAAAAATGGTGTTCGCAGGACTTATCATGTTGATGAAATTATTGAAGAGAATTTTCGTAATAATGTAAAGCATGGAGATTATCAAATATTCTACAAGAATGGTAAGCTAAAAAGAAAATCAAGATTTGAAAACGGGTATGAGGATGGAGTCGCTAAGGAATATGATTCAGTAGGATTGGTTATAAGCCAACTCACTTATAAAAAAGGCTACCTAACAGATAGAGAGTATATAAACCGTTATGACCGAAATGGTAAACAACATGGTAAATGGAAGTGGTTTTATGAATCAGGTGAGTTAATGAAAGAAGCCATGTATAAACATGGTATACTGGATGGGTATACTAAAGACTATACAATTCAGGGAGATCTAGCATTAATTAGAAAGTTTGAAGATGGAGAAGAAATTCTGGATGCTCCCGAACTTCAGAAACTTGAGATAAAAACAGATTATTACGATAATGGTTCAATAAAAACCGTTGCAAGCTATAAAAACGGCTTACCAGAAGGTGTTCGGCGTGAATATGATTCTCTTGGGAATATTACAGCTTCCTATATTTTTAAAGAAGGTACAATCATCGGTGAGGGGATTATTGATGAAGAAGGAATTAAAGACGGTGAATGGGAAGAACATTACGATAATGGTCAATTGAGATCTAAGGGGAAATATTTGAAAGGGAAGAAAAACGGTTTTTGGAGTTATTTCCATAAAAACGGTCAGCTGGAGCAGCAAGGTGAATACAATGAAAAAGGAAATACTGAAGGATCATGGACATGGTATTATGATAATGGTAATGTTTGGCGTGAAGCCTCATATTTTGACGGAATGCTGGATGGACATACTATTGAGTATGATATTGAGGGTAATGTAATTGCTGAAGGTGATTATATTGAGGATCTTGAAGAAGGAAATTGGAAAGTTGTTTATAACGATCATATTGAAGAAGGAAAGTATAGGGGTGGACAAATGTTTGGGGCATGGAAGTTTTATAATCCTGAAGGGAAGTTAACCTTTGAAGGATCTTTTATTGATGGGAATCCAAATGGCAGACATACCTGGTATTGGATCAATGGAAAGAAGAAAGAGCAAGGGGCATACAGCATGGGAAGAAAGAAAGGGACATGGGTAAAATATAATTTGGATGGAACCCCATTTCTGATGATAACCTACAGAAACGGACGTGAAGTGAAATACGACGGTATAGAAGTTAAACCTTCATTTTAAATAATAGCATATGAATTCAAATTGGTCATTGGAAGGTAAAAAAGCAATGGTTACCGGTGGAACCAAAGGAATTGGTTTAGCTATAACCACTGAATTGTTAAGATTTGGAGCGCATGTAATAATTGTTGCTCGTGATGAAACGGAAATTGCCGCTTTGGTTAATGAAGCAAAAGAGAAAGATCTACCATTGGATGGTATTGAGGCTGATGTAAGTAAACGAGAGGATCGGGCCCGAATCATAAATAGAATTGAACGAACCTGGAATCATCTGGATATTCTCGTAAATAACGTTGGCACTAACATTCGTAAATCAACCGATGATTATCTTTCTATTGAAATTCAGCACCTGTTTGAAACGAATGTGTTTTCAACATTTGAATTATCTAAAATGTGTCATAAGTACCTAAATAAAAGTGAACAGGGAAATATTATTAACATATCCTCTGTTGCAGGAATTACTCATTTGAAAACAGGTAGTCTTTATGCTATGACCAAAGCTTCAATTAATCAGCTGACAAAAAATCTTGCTGTTGAATGGGCTCAGGATAATATTAGAGTTAATGCAGTGGCCCCATGGTATATTGAAACACCATTAGCAAAGCAGGTCTTGACCAATATTCAATATAAAGAGCAAGTGTTGGAACGAACACCAATGAAACGAATAGGAAAACCTCAGGAAGTAGCAAATGTGGTTGTATTTCTGTGTATGCCTGCATCTTCCTATATAACCGGGCAAACTATTTCTGTTGATGGTGGTTTTACTATTAATGGTTTTTCTGATTAAATATTAATTTAATATTTAAATACCTTAATCAGTTCTTTTATTTATATTTGTTATTAAGATATTTATTTAAATAAAGTATTGCACATGAAGAAGATAGTATTGTTATTCTCGCCAAAAGGTGGTAGCGTTGATAGAACAGCTCAGATTGTTAAGTCTAAATTTTCCGCAGAAGAAATCGATTGTTTTAATGTTGCTGAGTTTAAAGTTGAAGATCTTACCAATTATGAAACAATTATTTTAGGTGGATCTACAGTTGGAGCTGATATTTGGCAGGATGGCAATAGTGAAAATTTTTGGGATAAATTCTTTGGTGAACTTGAATCAAAACATATCGATCTTTCAGGAAAGAAAGTAGCTATTTTCGGTCTAGGAAACCAGGTGCTGTATCCCGATCATTTTGTAGATGGAATGATTATAATGAAAGAAGTTGTTGAAAAAGCTGGTGCAGCAGTTGTTGGTAGCTGGCCAACTACAGGTTATGATTTCACAAATTCTAAATCGGTTATTGATGGCAAATTTGTTGGTTTAGCTATTGATGAAGATAATGAAGATGATATGACTGAAGAACGCGTGAATAAATGGTTTGAAGGTTTGAAATAGTTTTCAACCTTCATTCAAAAAATTTAAATAATGAGCTGTCAGATAACCTGGGAGCTTTTTTTGTAACCTCATGTGGGATTCATGCGTCAAACATGTCAGAAACTAAAAAAATATATGATATGAATTTAAGTCTGCTTTTTACATTAGGTATTATCTTCGGCAGTTTTGTATACATATTTTACCTGCTGATTAGAAAGAAAGAACGAATGGAATTACTAAATCGAGGAGTTGATGTTAATATTTTCTATTCGGAAAAGAAGACAACATTGCCAGCATTACGTTATGGTCTTTTATTAGTGGGATTAGGTGCTGGTATCCTGGCCGGAAATTATTTGAATATTAATGCGGAGGACCCTGAAGTTGGCTATTTCTCAATGATTTTCCTTTTTGGAGGTGCAAGTCTTGTTATTAGCTATTTTCTTGAAAAGAGAGAGGTTGCTAAAAATGAAGAAAAAGAGCTTTAAGATTGAAGGATCTTTAGAGTAGGAGGTTAGGGATGATATCTTTAACCTCTTTTATTTTTTATGTTGAATTTCATGATGCAAGTTGCTGATAAGAACATCAAGGTCTGATTTTAATGATTGCAGTTCCTTCATGGTTAATCCTGATTTATTAAAAATTTCAGTTGGAATTTTTAATGCAAAATTTTTAGTTTTTTTTCCTTTTTCTGTCAAACTGATGTTTACAATACGCTCATCTTCTTTACTTCGAATCCGTTTTACATAATCGTTTTTTTCCATCCGCTTTAAAAGTGGGGTGAGAGTATTCGTATCCAAATCGATCTTTGAACTTATTTCTTTAATCGAAATTTCATCTGTTTCCCATAATACCATAAGAACCAAATACTGTGGATAGGTTAATTTCAATTTATTTAACAATGGAGTATATGCTTTAATCATTAAGCGGGAAGCTTGATAAAGCGGAAAACATAATTGGTTTTCAAGTTTTAGATTTTCTGTGTTTTTTTTTGTCATTTTGAATAGATAAAAAAACAGGAGTACAAACAAATGCACGCCTGCTAATTTATGTTTTATTATTGAACGAGAGTCAATTCAACTTCAACATTGTTTCGAATTGCTTTTGAGTATGGACAAGCTTGGTGAGCTGCTTTTAGTAATTCTTCAGCAACAGCTTTTTCAACTCCAGGTATTTTAGCTGTAATAGCTCCTACAAGCTTTAAACCTTCACCATCTTTTTGTAACCCTATCTCTGCGATGATTTCGGTTACTCCTAATTTGATGCGTTGTAATTTTGCAATATGGTTCAATGCTCCATCAAAACAAGCTGAATAGCCTGCTGCAAATAATTGTTCAGGATTTGTATATTCTCCGCCTGGACCACCAAGTCCTTTTGGCATCTTTACTTCCATATCGATTAGATTGTTGTCCAATGATTCAACCTTACCGTTTCTTCCACCAATTGCTTTTACTTTTGTACTGAATAATGATTCCATGTTTAATTTTTTTTATTGTTTGTATATATTTTCTATTTAAGTCGTGTAAAATAAAATCGTGAACGATATATATTACTACCAACTAACATGGAGATGGAAAAAAGGTTCATTAGTGATTGAAAAAAAATCCTTGTTTTTTTATTCTTAGTTATTGATTGTTATTTGAAGCATGATTGACAATTTTTTTATTAATATCCTATGATCATTGAAGATTATAGAAGTATGCTCTAGTATAATATCAGGTTAATTTTACATTGGTTATTCTACAATGGATTTTCTGCACTGAAAAAAAACTATTACTCGATAACAATTAGTATTGGTCTGTTATAATAAAAAACCGGCTGATGAGGTATAAAAAAAAGGAGAAAATCTTGCGACTTACTCCTTTGATGAGGTCTCTGGCGGATTCGAACCGCCGTAGATGGTTTTGCAGACCACTGCCTAGCCACTCGGCCAAGAGACCTTATGTGTTTCGGGGTGCAAATATAAATACTTTTTTTATAAAAAAAACTTCTTTTCTGGAAAACTTAACCTATTTGCATAAAAATCTATTTTAATAATTATTTTTGGTTGCAGGTTAAATCTAAGTTATGATTTGATTATTTGATACTTGTGTATCCTTTGAGACAAGTTGGACATAGACAATCTGAATATTCAGAACTGATTATTTTTTTTGCCTGATCCGATAAGCTGTATTCAGAACACCAACAGGAGGCACTGTGTTCACAGATAAATTGAGCCCCACACTTTGGACATTTCTTTTCGATATGGTTTTCGTCCATTAGTTATTTATTATTTCAAGTCATCTGTAGATAATTCCACAGAAACAAATTTCATTTGTCCTCCAAGTGGCGGATTCATCTTCATTACTTTGACAGAGGCTTTTTCAACTTGCCGATAATATGAAGTTAAAGCTTTTAATATGCGTTCAGCGACATGTTCCAAAAGATTGGATCGTTGTTGCATTTCCTTTTTTATAAGCTGATAAACGGTTAAGTAATTTACAGTTTGTTCCAAATCATCTGTTTGTTGAGCTTTCGTCGTATCGGTTGTCATAAAACAATCCACCTTGAAATGCGTACCAATAACGGCTTCTTCCTTAAAACAGCCATGATATGCATAAAATTCCATCCCCTCTATTGATATAACTGCCATAACTTTAAATTTTTTGCAAAAATATAGTTTTGAATAAATAATTGATCAGTCCGACGATATATTATTTATATAAGCTTTATAATAATGATTTTAATAAACTTATAAAACTAAATTTTTATGAGAAAAATTGATGAAAACTAATTCTTAAGATACTAACAATGAAACGAACGAAATGTCTATTTTTGTAGGCTAATTTTATTTTATCGAACTGCAAAAGAGTAAACAATCTTTTATGGAAAAGGAAAATCTTGAATTAAAGGAAAATAGCGGCCGTTCATTAAACTTTATTGAACAGATTGTTGAAGACGATCTTCAACAAGGTTATAATGATGGACGTATTCATACTCGTTTCCCTCCAGAACCTAACGGTTATTTGCATATTGGACATGCTAAAGCAATCTGTATGGATTTCGGAATTGCCGAAAAATATAATGGTAAATGTAATTTACGATTCGACGACACCAATCCTACTAAGGAAGATGTCGAGTATGTAGATTCAATCAAGGAAGATATCAAATGGTTGGGTTTCGATTGGGAAGATCGTGAATATTTCACTTCTGACTATTTCCAACAACTTTATGATTTTGCTGTAGATTTAATTAAACGTAGATTGGCTTATATAGATGATCAGTCTGCTGAACTAATCGCTGAGCAAAAAGGTACACCTACAAAGGAGGGGACCAATTCTCCTTATAGAGAACGATCGGTTGAAGAAAACTTGGATTTATTCCAAAGAATGAATCAGGGTGAATTTGATGAAGGTACTCGCGTATTACGTGCCAAAATTGATATGACTTCACCAAACATGCATATGCGTGATCCAATAATTTACAGAATTATTAAATCCGATCATCATCGTACCGGAGATGCATGGAAAGTATATCCAATGTATGATTTTGCTCATGGTCAGTCTGACTATTTCGAAGGTATTACGCATTCGTTATGTACTTTAGAATTTGTTGTTCATCGACCTTTGTACGATTGGTTTATTGATAAATTGAAAAAGGATGATTATGCCCCGCACCAATACGAATTCAATCGTTTGAATATTACCTATACGGTAATGAGTAAACGAAAATTACTTCAACTTGTTGAAGAAGAATTGGTAAGTGGATGGGATGATCCTCGTATGCCTACATTGTCAGGGTTAAGAAGGAGAGGTTATTCTTCTGAATCAATTCGTGGATTTATTGATAAAATTGGATATACCAAATCAGATGCATTAAACGATGTTGGTCTGCTTGAACACGCTGTTAGAGAGGATTTAAATAAGACAGCACCTCGTTTAATGGCTGTTCTTGATCCAGTAAAACTGATTGTTGAGAACTATCCAGAAGGAAAGGTTGAAAACGTTGCTGTTGAGAATAATCCTGAGGATCCTGAGGGTGGAGCTCGTGATATACCATTTTCACGAGAAATATATATCGAGCGTAATGATTTTATGGAAGATGCTCCTAAGAAATTCTTCCGTATGACTCCTGGACGCGAAGTTCGTTTGAAAGGTGCTTACATCGTTATGTGTACAGGTGTTGAAAAGGATGAGAATGGAAATATTACAAGTATTACTTGTACTTATGATGCCGATTCGAAATCAGGTAGTGGAACAGAGGCTAGTAAACGTAAAGTGAAAGGAACTTTACATTGGGTCTCTGCAGGACATGCTCTGGATGCAGAAGTGCGTTTGTACGATCGTTTATTTAGTGATGAAGCTCCTGATGGTCATGATGGCATCGATTTCAAAGAATTCCTGAATCCTGATTCATGTCAGATTATTGAAGGCGCAAAACTTGAATCAAACTTTAAAGGTGTTAAGCCTTTTGATCGTTTCCAGTTTACGCGTTTAGGATACTTTGTTGTTGATAAAGATTCGACTGATAAAAAGCTTGTTTTTAACAGAACTGTAACTTTGAAAGATTCATGGGCTAAAGCTCAAAGGAAATAATATCCTTTTTAAGGAAAAAAGAAGCCTCGCTGAATTTCAGCGAGGCTTTTCTATTTTATAGAAACGATTATTATCGTTTGATGGTTTCAGCACCCTTTTGTAAACGTTTAATTGTTTCTTTTTTGCCTATTATTACTGCTATTTTGAATAGATCAGGACCTTTACCTGCTCCTACCAGGCATAAACGTAATGAGTTCATGATTTGCCCCATATTAAGCTCATTTTTTTCAATATGAGCAATTACTGCGTCATGAGCTTCTTTTTCATTGAATTCAGGTAGATCGTTAAGAATTTCAACAATATTTGTGATATTATCGTTCATTCCTTCCTTCCAACGTTTTTTAATAACCTTTGAATCGTATTCTTCCGGAGCTACAAAAAAGAATGAAGTTTGATTCCATAATTCGTGAATAAAATTAACACGTTCTTTTACTAATGGGATAATTTCATTCAACATCGTATCTTCAACTTCAATACCTTTTTCTGTAAGAAGAGGCTTGAAAAGTGAAACAATTTCTGAATCTGGAAATAAACGTAAATAATGTTGATTAAACATTTTAGCCTTTTCAATATCAAAACGAGCTCCTGATTTTGTGACACGTTCCAGAGAAAACAATTCAGTTAACTGATCCATTGTAAGGAATTCCTGATCATCACCTGGATTCCATCCAAGAAGAGCAAGCATGTTGATAAAGGCTTCAGGAAAGTAACCGCTTTCGCGATATCCTGAAGATACATCACCATTAGGAGCTGTCCATTGCAATGGGAAAACAGGGAATCCTAAACGATCTCCATCACGTTTGCTTAGTTTTCCGTTTCCTTCTGGCTTAAGAAGTAGTGGTAAATGTGCAAATTTCGGCATCGTTTCTTCCCATCCAAATGCTTTGTATAGTAGCACGTGGAGTGGGAGGGAGGGTAACCATTCTTCACCACGAATAACATGACTGATTTCCATCAAATGGTCATCAACAACATTGGCAAGGTGATATGTTGGCATTCCATCTGATTTATACAAAACCTTATCATCCAGAGTGTTGGTGTTTACTTTAACATCGTTACGAATTTCATCGTGCATGAAAACATCTGTATTTTCAGGCATTTTAAAACGAACTACGTATGGAGTTCCTTTATTAATCAGTGATTCAACCTCTTCATTTGTTAGTGTAAGAGAATTTTTCATCTGATTGCGACTAAAAACAGAATAGCTGGTATTGCTGGCTTTTTCAGCTTCAAGTTTCTTGCGCAAAGCATCCATTTCTTCAGGAGTATCAAATGCATAATATGCATGATCGCTTTCAACAAGTTGATCGGCATACTGCTTATACATAGCCTTGCGTTCACTCTGACGGTAGGGACCGCAATTTCCACCTTCACGAATTCCTTCATCAATTTGAATACCACACCAAGTCAATGATTCCATGATGTATTCCTCTGCTCCTGGTACGTACCTGGTTTGATCGGTATCTTCAATACGAAGTATCATATCACCCTTATGACGTTTTGCAAACAGGTAATTATACAATGCAGTTCTAACTCCACCTATATGCAGTGGTCCTGTTGGACTAGGTGCAAATCTTACTCTTACTTTTCTGTCACTCATATCTGATGTAAAAATTTCATATTTTGAATTGCAAAGATAATAAAGCTTAAGTTACATGCTAACTATTAAGTTCTTAGATTTTATTAGATAATAGAACAACTAAAGCGAAAAATTGTACTTTTATAAGTCGTTTATTGTATCGGGTGATGACCAAAATTAATTGAATAAACTAAAGAATCAGACAGAATGAGAAAGAACATAATTCCAAAATTTTATGGTCTACGTATTTATTTGATAACGACCTTATTATATTTCTTTCTTGTTCTACCTTTTTTGAGTATTTTGATATTCATATATCTACCTGATTTAACTGCTAATACTCGATTGGCTTCAAGAATTGAAGCTGGGCAGACCACGACCAATGAAGATGAATTAAGAGATGAAATTAGAAGTATAACATTTTCAAATCAACTGGAGAATGATTCTTTGGATATTCCAGAACCAACTGAAGTTGAATCTGTAGGAGACGAGAATCTGAAAGTTTCTGAAGCTATTAGTAGACTTTTTAATTTGTTAATTGTAACGTATGCATTAGGATTTATATTTAATCTGCCTTATAAAAGGTATTTTAGGTTGAAAAGACAGAGGAAGAGGATCCCACGAAGATTGCATAAATTCTGTAAAAAATATATTTTATATATTCCTGAAATCAATAGTTTAATTATTGGATTTAGTTTTATTTCTATCCTTATATACGAGATCATTTGGTTAGTTAATGATGAATTTCAAGGTGAGATTCAACGTGAAATTTTTGTTCAGTATTTCTATATATCAATAATAGCCACTGTCTTATCAATATTTTTTATTTATTTCTGGCAGAAACACAGAGTACATATTAAATACCTTGATAAGATATTTTCAGCTGAAGAATTGCAGAGAAGAATTTTTAAATCAAATGTTGGGAAAATTAGGAATAGGTTAATAATATCTAGTATAATGACTACCTTGTTGCCTTTGATTATTGTTATGTTGTATCTATTTCTTGGCTATACTAGCTTAGCTGATATGGAAGTAGATCAAAATAATGAATTACAAATTGAGGCATTGTTCGGAAACTCTCAATTAATAAATGACGAAGGTGGAAAAGCTTTGTTAGGAGAAAATAAAATATACAAATACTTCTTTTATTATAATGCCTGGAATAGTGTTTTTATGTTGGCAGGTATTCTTAGTGGTGTTTTCTTGGCATTTATTTATATCTTTATTTTTGTTCGTTGGACGACTTCTTACATATTGAGTCCGGTTCGGGAATTGCTTGATAATATGAAGCTTAGTGGACAAGGGGATATGAGTCATTATAGTATAGTTCGTACAAATGACGAAATAGGTTTACTTACTGAAGGTTATAATCAAATGTCTAGAAAGATAGGTAACTATATATCTAATATTTCGATGATGAACGAAGCTTATTCTCGATTTGTACCAAATCAATTTCTGGATATACTTGGTAAGGAAAGTTATACCGATATTCAATTGGGCGATCAGGTTGAAAAAGAGATGACGATTCTTTTTGCTGATATTAGAAACTTCACTGATATTTCTGAATCCATGACTCCCGTAGAAAATTTTAATTTTATAAATAGATATTTAGGATATATGGAGCCTGTTATTAGTAGAAATAATGGGTTTATTGATAAATACATAGGTGATTCAATAATGGCATTATTTCAGTCCGGAGTTGAGGATGCGCTTAATGCTGCAATAGAGATGCGTATCAAACTTACAGAATTTAACCAGGTTATTACTCAATTTGGAATGGAAACTATTGATATTGGTATAGGTATACATACTGGGGATTTGATGCTTGGAGTAGTTGGTGGTGAGGGGCGTATGGATGGAACAGTGATTTCAGATGCAGTAAATTTGGCAGCACGCCTTGAAGGATTAAATAAAATTTATGGGGCATCAATCATAATTAGTGAAGATTCGCTTGTTAAAATTGAAGATCCTTCAAATTATGATTATAGATTTCTTGATATAGTAAAGGTTAAAGGTAAAAAGAAGGCTGTTTATATTTTCGAACTATTAAATGGTGATTCTGATGACTGTAGATTTATTAAAATGGAAACAAAAGCTCTATTTGGTAAAGCTATTGATGAATATCGTAATAAAGAATTTGAAACTGCTTTAAGAGATTTTTCAAGATTATTAGATAAAAATCCTATGGATCAAGCTGCTATGATTTATTTAAAGCGCTGTAAAGAAGCAATTAAGTATGGTGTTCCTGAGGATTGGGATGGTGTTGAAACATTTCAGTATAAATCATAAATAAGAAGTGTTTAATAATATTCATAGTTTCTCTTTATTTCAATGGCATATAAATTACAATGATAACTTCTTCGTATTCAAGTGTCATTAAAATCAGTCAATTTTGTTGTCATAAATGAGCTATGTAGTGATTCAAACGTTATTATTTGATAGTATTTTCTAATAACTGTATATATATAATTAATATTTTTGTAGGTTAAAGTAATTCCTTGTGTATTAATAGTTACTTGAATAAATAGCGAATTGGAAAGCGAAAATATTAAAATACTATATCGAAAACTGGATGAGTTTATTTATAAATTCTATTTAAGTAAATTCATAAAGGGAGTAATTACGAGCTCTGCAATATTATTGATGATATTTATTTTATTGTTAATATTTGAATATTATGTATATAGCCCTGTTTTTATAAGGTCTGGTTTGTTTTATGGGTTTACAGTTTATTCTTCATTTTTAGTACTTAAGAACATTATTCTTCCACTTTTTAAAATGTGGAAAATTATTCCCGGAATTTCTTATGAAAATGCAGCTCTAATTATAGGAATGAGACTGGAGAAAATTGAAGATAAAATCTTAAATATTCTCCAACTTAAAGATAATGCTCTGCTTGATAGGAAACATTTGGATTTGATACTTGCAGGAATTGATCAAAAAATAGAACTTTTAAGGCCTTATCATTTTAAGGAATTGGTTAATCTTAAAGAGAATGTAAAGTATGTAAAATATTTAATTCCATGGATATTGATTGTTTTTTTTCTGGCTATTGTATCTCCTTCATTGTTATCTGAACCTACCGAGAGATATATTAGACATTTGAGAAAGTACGAACGACCTCTATCTTATAAAGTCGTAATTGTAAATAGTAAATTTGATGTTTTAAAGGGAGATGATTTCACCATAAAGATTCATGTTAATGGAGAGGATATCCCAGAAATTTTACAACTCGATATTAATAGTTCTAGAATTGTTTATTTTGAGAAGAGTAGTCCTAATGAATTTTTATACACTATTCGTAAAGTAAATAACGATTTCTCTTTTAGGGTTTTTAATAGTGAATATGAATCCGAGGATTTTAAAGTTTTTGTTCAACCCAAGCCAATTATTTCTGATTATAGAATAATTGTTGAACCGCCAGCTTACTCACGACTTAAAAATAGAGATTACATTAATCAAGACAATATTGAAGTACTTAAAGGGTCTAATGTTAGTTTTGAATTCTCTGTATTAAATACATCCAATGTTTTTTTTATTGAAGCTGATTCTGTAGTTAGCTTAAGCTCTCGAGAATTGAATACAGTTACTGTTAGTAGGGTAGTGGATCATACAGAGAAATATAGAGTAGCTGTTTGCAATGAATTTGTTGCATTAGATGATACTTTGCAGGTTGATATACAGGTTGTTGAAGATTCTTATCCAAAGATTTTTGTTGAACAGGTTTTTGATAGTTTAAATTTAGATTTTAATTATTTTACTGGAAAAATAGAAGATGACTTTGGTTTTTCGAAATTGATCTATAATTACCGTATTAATGGACTTGGTGAGTTCATAAGTGAATCTATTGATATCAACAGAAAGTTGAATCCCCAACTTTTTTATCTTTCCAAAGAAGTGCAAAATTATGGTTTAAGGAAAGGTGATGATTTTGAATGTTATTTTGAAGTATATGATAATGATTTAATATCGGGGCCTAAATCTAGTAGGTCCGGTTCTTTTTTGATTAGTTTTCCTAATGAAGAAGAAATAGATTCAATTGTTAATTCTTCGAATAGGAATTATAAAGACGAATTGAAAAATTTGTTGACAGAACATCTAAAAGCAAAAGAACAAATTGAAGAATTAAAAAACAAAATTCTGGCTGAAGGTATAATTAGTTGGGAAGATGAAGAGTCTCTAAGAAATCTAGTTGATAAGAAGGAAGAGATTTTGAATAGAATTGAGAATATTAAGGAAGAATTTTCTAATAATAATAAGTTCGAAAATTCCTTTAATGACGATTCAAAAGGATTGATGGAAAAGCAAAAATTGCTTGAACAACTAATGGAAGAGTTGTTAGATGAGGAGACGAAAAATTTACTCGATGAAATCCGTGAACAAATGGAGGATATTGATAAAAATAAAATGCTAGATATTCTTGAACAAATGGATGCTTCGAATGAAGATCTTGAGAGTGAACTGGATCGTAATTTAGAGTTATTTAAGCAATTTGAGTTTGATAAGAAATTGTCAGAGATATCTAGAGAATTAGATAGTCTTTCCATTCAACAAAAGAAATTAGCGGAAGAGCTTAATGCGGATAATAGACAAGAAATTTTCGAGAAACAGAAAGAAATAAAGAAACAATTAGAAAATACCGATCTTAGTATTGAGGAATTGGATGAGATAAATAGTGAACTTCAGAAAAGTGAAAATCTTCCCAATGTTGATAGTTTAATGAAGAAAACCTTTGATAATATTGAGGATGCATTAAACCAGATAGAAAATAAAAAATTGAAGAACGCGAAGTCAAGTCAAAAGGGAAGTAAGGAGACCCTTGAAAAGATGAGTGATTTATTTCAGCAGCTTCAGGATAAAAGAAATGAAGAAAATTTAGCTGAAGATATCAATTTGCTCAAAGAATTGTTATCTGAACTAGTTCATATTTCTTTTGGTGAAGAGGTTTTGATTGGTCTTACAAATGAATTGAATTATAATAATCCTTTATATGTGAAGGTTAATATTGAACAAAATCGAATTAGGTCTCAATTCTCTGTGGTAGAGGATTCCTTAAAAAAATTGGCACTTAGGCAACCTATGGTAAAAGGTAAAATTAATAAGGAAATTGGTTTGGTGCGAGATAACCTGAAAAGCTCAATAGAAAATCTTGAAAAAAAGAATAAACCGGATGCTCTTAAAGCTCAACAATATACGATGACAAGTATTAATAATTTAGCGCTATTGCTTAGTGAATCCTTGAATAATATGCAGCAAAGTATGAATATGCAAGGTAGCGGTAAAGGTAAATCGCAAAATCAAAATCCATCACAAGGTAAGCAAGGAATACAATCGTTAAAGCAGTTACAGCAACAGTTGCAAAATCAATTGCAACAAATGAAAGACGGAATGCATAAACCTGGTGGAGAAAAGGGTGGTAAGCAAATGGGAGAGCAATTTGTTAGAATGGCTGCTAAGCAAGCTGCCTTGAGAAAAAAATTGCAGGATTACAAAAATCAATTGGAAAAAGAAGGTTTTATGAATAATTCTGGTATTCAGAATGCAATAAAACTGATGGAACAGAATGAGCGAGATTTGATTAATAAGAAAATTAATGTAAATACATTAAGAAGACAACAGCAAATTAATCATAGATTATTGGAAGCTGAAAGAGCTGAAATGAAAAGGGGGAAAGAGTCTAAAAGAGAAGCTGAGCGTGTAGGAAATATTAGAGCAAAAAATTCGAATGTAGACCTAAATAGGATTTTTATTGATGAATTTATTGATGAAGATCTAAGGAGGAGTTTACCTGATTTGAAATTATATTATGAAAAACTTTACGATAGCTATTTAATTGAAGTGGAGGAGGAAAAGTGAAAATTGGTATAGATTATATAGGTGTAGATTTTTTAATTCCTGATCGTGATAAGGTGAAAAAGTGGATTAAGGAAGTTGTTGTAATGTATGGATTTTCTATAGGAAAGTTGAATTATGTTTTTTGTGATGATGAATTTTTGCATAGTATTAATGTTAGTCATCTCGAGCATGATACATATACTGATATTATAACCTTTGATTATTCAAAAAAAGAAATTATTAATGGTGAGATATATATCAGTGTGGATAGGATTAAAGAAAATGCTAGAGTGTTTAATGTGATGTATGAGCGTGAATTATTGCGTGTAATTATTCATGGTGTTTTACATTTATGTGGATACAAAGATAAGCTGGAAGTAGAAAAGAGTGAAATGAGGATTCAGGAAGATAGAAGTGTGTCTTTGTATTATGGTGAATAATAGGAAGTTGTGTGTAGTTTTGTTTAAGTGTTTCACGTGAAACTTTAGAGGATGTTTGAAAAATATGATGTGATTGTAGTAGGTGCTGGACATGCTGGTTGTGAAGCTGCAGCGGCTGCTGCAAATTTAGGTTCTTCAGTGTTGTTGATTACAATGAGTCGAGCTACTATTGCACAGATGTCATGTAATCCTGCAATGGGTGGTATTGCTAAAGGGCAAATTGTTAGAGAAATTGATGCTTTGGGTGGTTATGCTGGTTTGGTTACGGATCGGTCAATGATTCAGTTTAGGATGTTGAATCGTTCTAAGGGGCCAGCTATGTGGAGTCCAAGAGCTCAAAGTGATCGTTATGAATTTGCGGAAGAGTGGCGGCGAGTTTTAGAGTCGATTCCAAATTTGGATTTTTGGGAGGATATGGTTACTGGTTTGGTAGTTAATTCTGGTTGTGTTGGTGGGGTTAAAACGCGATTGGGTGTGGAGATTTTGTCGAAAACTGTGGTTTTGACAAATGGTACGTTTTTGAATGGTGTAATTCATATTGGTGAGAAGAATTTTACTGGTGGTCGGATCGGTGAAAAATCTGCAGTTGGGTTGACTAAGGAGTTGTTGGATTTGGGTTTTGAAACAAACCGCTTGAAAACTGGTACACCGGTACGTGTAGATGGTAGGACTATTGATTATTCTAAGTTGGTAGAGCAACCTGGTGATGAAATACCGTCTAAGTTTTCGTATATGGATACTCCGAAGTTGAATAATCAATTGAGTTGTTGGTTGGCTTATACAAGTGAGGAGGTTCATGATGTGTTGCGTACAGGGTTTGAAAGGTCTCCTATGTTTGTTGGTAGGATTCAGGGTGTCGGCCCACGGTATTGTCCATCAATTGAAGATAAAATAGAACGATTTGCTGATAAAACTAGTCATCAATTGTTTGTGGAGCCAGAGGGTCGGAATACAGTAGAAGTTTATGTTAATGGTTTTTCTTCTTCTTTACCTGAAGAAATTCAATATAATGCATTGCGTAAGATTGTGGGTTTTGAAAATTCAAAAATATTTAGACCTGGTTATGCTATTGAATATGATTATTTTTCTCCAACACAGTTGAAGCATACGTTGGAGACTAAAGCAATTCAAGGTTTGTATTTTGCTGGGCAAATTAATGGTACTACCGGTTATGAGGAGGCTGGAGCTCAAGGGTTGATGGCTGGAGTTAATGCTTCTCTGCAGGTGTTTGAGAAAGATGAGTTTGTTTTGGGTAGGAGTGAAGCTTATATTGGTGTCTTGATTGATGATTTGGTTACTAAGGGTGTGGATGAGCCGTATCGGATGTTTACATCACGAGCTGAGTATAGGATATTGTTGAGGCAGGATAATGCTGATATGCGTTTGACTGAGAAATCATATAATGTGGGTCTTGCGTCAGAGGAAAGGATGTTGAAGGTTCAGGAGAAAAGAGATAAGATAGCTCGATTCGATGCTTTTTTGAAGAAAGAGAGTGTTGAGCCGAGTGAGTTGGATGAGTATTTACGGGATGTGAAATCACAACCTTTAAAGCAAAAGGTGAAAATTTCATCTGTATTATTGCGGCCTCAGGTTAAATTATTAGGGTTGATATCTAATGTTGATAAATTGAATGAGTATGTAAATGATGATTTAGAGGTTGATGAAGAAGTTGTGGAGGCTACTGAGATTATTGTTAAATATGAAGGTTATATAGAAAAGGAACAGGAAATAGCTAATAAGCTTTCTAAGTTTGAGAATATTGAGTTGAGGGAGGATTTTGATTATCAAAAGCTTGTTTCAATGTCTTTTGAGGCTCGAGAGAAATTGTCTAAAGTTAAACCAAGGAGTATTGGACAAGCATCCAGAATTAGTGGGGTTTCTCCATCTGATATCTCTGTATTGTTGGTTTATTTAGGAAGGTGATTTTTGTTTCACGTGAAACTTATTGCGTAAAGTCCTGTTTTTAGGGCTTTTTGTGTTGTTGTGGAGTGTGTGAGTTATTTTGCTAAGTTTACTGTTGTGTTCTGAATTTTTATGGTTTACTATATGAGTTGATTAGTCTTGGATGAGAATTAAATAGTATGTTATGTTGAAGGAATATAGGAAGAGCTTTGGTTTTGTTCTTGGCGTTTTTAGCTTGTGCTGTATCTGCTTAGTCTTGTTTAGTGTTTATTTGTCTACCTTGATGAAGCCGGAAAAACAAGTGGCACGTCTGGAAAAAGGGATGAATAGAGTGCAAATGCAAGTTGATACGGATGTTGAATATATCAAGCAAGCTTTAGTTAAAGGTGGTTTTGATCAAGCTTTTTATAACAGGTTAACGCATGAATCAATCGCCTACTATATTTATGATCGATCAGAATTGTTGTTTTGGTCAGACAATACGCCGGCATTAAATGAATCGACCATTTTTAATTTCTCGAGCGATACTGTATTGGTATTGAATAATGGTGTTTATTATTATACATATGAGGCATTTGATGACTTCAGGGTTGGTTCTCTCATTCAGCTGAAAAAGCAATTTCCATATCAAAATGAATTTCTTAAAAATGAAGTCTGTATCGCTGAAAATGTTTCACAAACAGTACAATTTAATCAAAAGGACGAAGGATTTCCAATTTATGGTAGTAATGAGGGGGCGATCTTTTATGTAAACGGTGTAGAAGATGGAGTTGTTAACAGCGGGTATAAGACTGTTTTGTTTTTCCTCTATATACTTTTGTTTGTATTGCTATTAAGGCTTATTCAAATGCTTTATGATAGATTTGGAGTTTTGTTGCGATTTCCTATTCTCAAATTTCTCATCTTCGTCATAGATATCATAATAGTTCGATTATTAGTTTATTTTTTACCCATTCATTCAATTATTGGTGTAGATCAATTCTTTTATGCTGACATCTATTCAGGTTTTTTTCTATTTAACTCATTTGGAGACTTGATACTAAACTCTATCGTATTACTGTTTATATCATATGGGTTTTTTAAAATAAGGGATGATTTTAAGTTAAATAGATACTCTTCGTTATTGCGAATTTTTTTGAGTTTTTGCCTAATTGTTTTTTTGTTTCTATCCTCCTTTTCGTATGGAGTTCTACTAATTGATATGGTATTGAATTCTGAAATTTCTTTTGAGCTTGCGAATATTAGTAAATTGAATGTTTTTAGTATTATAGCTTTTGTTGTTATTTCATCATATGCGTTGTCTTTGTTCTTTTTCTTATATGTGTTATGTTTCGTGTTAGCTGAGTCATCCATTACTTATAAAGAGTTTTATATTGGTGTATTGGTTCTCTTTGTTGTTTCTTTATTTATTGTCCATGATTATTTATTAGTTATTTGTTTGTTATTTGCTTCAATAGTTAATTCTTTGTTTTTTCTGCTCATTAGAAAAAAATATGATCTAAATAATATTGGTTTTGTCATACTTAGTATGATATTATTTGCAATATTTTCTACATATATCCTTACTCATGTTATTAGTAAACGTGAAAAGTTGGAACGAGAACAATTTGCTATTCGGATATCAGAAAGTCGTGATAAGATTGCAGAATATAAGTTTGAACCTTTGATTGCTAAAATTTCAAAAGATGATTTTGTTAAATCAAAAATTGACGAGTTGGATATTGATCGAAATGCCGAAGGATTGCTTGATGTTTATTTGAAAAATGAATATTTTTTGGGCTTTTGGTCTAAATATAATGTGCAATTCACTATATGTAGTGATCAAACAGAACTGAATATTCAAAATGAAAACATTATTATTAATTGTCAAAAATATTTTAATGAAGTTAAAGGGGCTTATGGCAAAAGTACGATTTGTGAAAATTTGTATTATTTAGATAATTTTCTAGAAGAGGCAAATTATCTTGCTGAAGTTTTAATTGTATCTGATCTAGGAAAGCAAGTTATGTTGTATATTGATATAACTCCACAAATAACTCATGAAACATTAGGGTATCCGGAATTGTTAATTGATGAGAGTTCTAGAATTGATAGAATTATAAATAATGATTACTCGTATGCTATTTATGTAAATAATAAATTATTAAAAAGTGTAGGTAAATTTAAATATACTCTTGATTTGCAAAAGGAGTTTTTGGAAAAGGATGAGTACTATTATGGAACTTCCGAGCGGTATGAGCATTTGTTTATAAAGGTAAATAAAGAAAAGACAATTGTAGTTAGTAAATCAAAACCTGACATACTAGCAGCTATTTCACCATATTCATATATGTTGCTGATATTTGGGTTGTTTTTGGTTTTATTCTTATTTGTTTCCAATGTTTCTTTGCGTAATATTTTTGTAGTTGTTAATTTCAGAAAGCAGATTCAGACTTCTATTATATCAATAATTATTATATCTTTTTTCTTTATAGGGGTGGTTTCATTGTTTTCAATTCAGGATTTACATAGGAATAAAAACGTTGAAGTTCTTAATGAAAAGGCACATTCTGTATTAATTGAACTTGAGCATAAGCTATCTGATCGGCAAGAATTGACCACAGATATGAGTGACTATTTAACTCGCTTATTAATTAAATTTTCACAAGTTTTTTTCTCTGATTTGAATTTGTATGATTTGAAGGGGAATTTATTGGCTTCCTCAAGACCTCAGATTTTTGAGGAAGGTTTGATTTCTCGAAAAATGGATACGCAGGCATATATTGAAATGGCGACTAATAAAAAAACCTTATATATTCAAAATGAAAAACTTGGAAGTTATGAGTTTATTTCTGCCTATATTCCATTTGTTAATCAGGAGAATGAACTCATTGCCTACTTGAATTTGCCTTATTTTGCTAAACAGACGGAGTTGACAGAGGAAGTTTCTGTTTTTTTGGTTGCATTTATTAATATTTATATCCTGCTCACAGTAATTTCTATAATTATTGGAATACTTGTTTCTAACTATGTAACCCGACCATTGATGCTGATAAAGGGGCAGCTAAGTAAGGTTGAGTTTGGTAAGGAAAATTTGAAACTTGATTGGGAAACAAATGATGAGATTGGAAGTCTGGTGAAGGAGTATAATAGGATGATTGATGAATTAGAGCAAAGCGCTGAATTACTGGCTAAATCAGAAAGGGAAAGTGCCTGGCGTGAAATGGCAAAGCAGGTAGCTCATGAAATTAAGAATCCACTTACCCCAATGAAGCTTAGTGTACAGTATTTGATGCGTGCCTGGGACGATAATGCTGATGATCTTGATGAACGATTGAAGCGATTTTCCAATACTATGATCGAGCAAATTGATTCTTTGTCAGCCATTGCATCTGCTTTTTCTGACTTTGCAAAAATGCCTAAATCGGAAATGAGTGTACTCGATTTGGTTGATTCTATTTCGGGTACCATTGGTATTTATAATGATGTTCCTAATGTGAATATATTTTTCAAAAATTATAGAAAAGGCCACTTTATTGTCTATGCTGATAAAAAGCAAATGTTAAGTGTGTTTAATAATTTGATTAAGAATGCGATACAAGCTATTCCTGATGGGAGAGTTGGTGAAATTCACATAAATTTGGAATATTTTGAAAATGATATTATTATCAGTATTAAAGATACAGGCATTGGAATTCAGGATCATGAAAAGGATAAAATATTTTATCCAAATTTCACCACTAAAACCAGCGGAATGGGACTTGGCCTATCAATGGTAAAGAGTATAATAAAGAGTGCTGGTGGAGATATATGGTTTGAAACTGAGATAAATAACGGAACTATATTCTTTATTAGAATACCAAAATATGTGGAGTAATAGATGAATTTATTCATCTATTACTCCTTTTTCAGAGTTAGTGTCTTCCCATAATTCAATTTCATTTCCATCTGGATCTTTTAACCATGAAAACAGTCCCTCTGGGTAGTATTCGATATCAGAAACTTCTATGCCTTTATTTCGAAGATGGTCTTTTAGTTCATGTATATTATGAACACGGTAATTAATTGTGATATTTCGATTCTTTTCAGATAAGGGATTTTTCGATTGAATAATTGACCATGCTGTATACCTGACTTGGTCGGGTTTATCTATATCACTATATGGGAAAGAGGCATAGTATGATTGATATTCATCTGAGAATTCATGTTCTATACCAAGCATTTCATAGTACCAGTGAGCAAGTTCACTCGCGTTTTCCGAATAAATAAATGTTCCACCAATAGCTGCGATATAAGGATTAGATTCACTTTTTGGACACATAGTTTTTCTATTTGAAAATATTTGTTTCTTATGAAATTACAAACTTTAACAATCTTTATCAATTCAAAAATCTGAGATAAGCCAATAAATGGTAGATTTCCTTAATTTTGCTGCATTAAATCTTGTCGAAATTGAATCCATTAAAAAAACTAGCAGGACAAACGGCCGTATATGGTATGGGAACAATAGTTCCTCGTTTGTTGAATTATCTTTTAGTTCCGTATTATACTGGAATTTTTACATTAGCAGAATACGGTGTTATTTCTGAATTGTATGCATATGTAGCATTCTTTTTAGCCTTTCTCACCTTTGGCATGGAAACTGCATTTTTTAGATATGCTAGTTTGCGTGATGATAAAATTAATGTTTATAGTACCGTATTGGTCTCTGTATTAATAACTTCGCTTAGTTTTATAGGCATTATTCTGTTTTTCTACAAAGATATAAGCATCGGGATGGATTATTCCGGTAATCCGGAGTTTATCTTGTATGTGGGATTAATTGTTGCAATGGATGCGATAGCATCAATTCCTTCAGCAATGCTAAGACAATTAAATAAGGCCCGGAAGTTTTCAATCATAAAGCTTTCTTCAGTTTCTATAAATATTAGTTTGAATTTGGTGCTTCTTACGCTGATTCCATGGATGCTGAAGAATAATCCAGATTCTATACTTGCAGGGTATTTTGAAAAAGAAAATTTGTTGAGTTATGTATTAATAGCAAATGTGGTTTCGAGCCTTTCTCAAATTTTCATGCTTAGAAAGGAATTAGCAATGCTTAAGCTGAAATTTGATAGATCTCTTTTTTCAGAACTTATCCGTTATGCGATACCTATAGCTATTATCGGGTTGGCAGGTATGTTAAATGAAGTAGCCGACCGTGGACTTTTTAAATATTTGTATACCGGCAAAGATGCTATGAGTCAGTTAGGTATATATGGAGCAAATTATAAACTGGCTGTAATGATGACTCTTTTCATTCAAATGTTTCGTTATGCAGCAGAACCTTTCTTTTTCGCTCAGGCTAAAGAAAAAAATGCTAAAGACACTTATGCATTGGTGATGAAGTACTTCGTGTTTTTTGGTCTGGTAATTTTCCTTTTAATTACTCTTTATATCGATGTTTTTAAATATTTTATAACGAATGAGGACTACTGGGTTGGTCTTGATATTGTACCTATAGTATTGATGGCCAATTTGTTCCTTGGTGTTTTCTATAATTTGTCGGTTTGGTATAAGCTAAACAACCTAACACGATATGGTGCCTATATTGCTGTACTTGGATCAGCTGTTACTCTCTTTGTTAATATAGCATTTGTACCCAAGTTCGGATACACTGCATCAGCCTGGGGACACTTTGCCTGTTATCTTACTATGATAATTATTTCCTATTTCTGGGGAAGGAAAGTTTACCCGGTTGGTTATGATATTAAACGAATTATTTCATTTACAGGGGTGGCAATGGCTTTATACTATTGTTCTGTGTTTTTCCGTCCTGAGGAATTAATAACCAGATTAGGTTTTAATTCTCTATTGTTCGCTGTGTTTTTCGTATTTGTCTATTTAAACGAAAAGAAAAATCTTAAGGCCATAATAAAAGAACGGATTTAAGTAAACCGGGAAAAATTCATACTTTTGATCATTTTAATAAATTTAAATAATGGAATATCTGAAAGTCAAAATTGTTAACCAGTCAAAGCATGCATTGCCTGCATATGAAACCATTGCTTCAGCAGGTATGGATATGCGTGCGAATATTGATCAGAATATTATTTTAAAACCTTTGGAACGAATTTTAGTCCCTACTGGTTTGTTTATCGAATTACCTGTTGGACATGAGGCTCAGGTTCGTCCAAGAAGTGGCTTGGCTTTCAAAAAAGGTGTTACGGTTCTTAATACTCCGGGCACAATTGATGCAGATTATCGTGGAGAAATTAAAGTGATACTTGTTAATCTTTCCAATCAGGATTTTGTTATCCAAGATGGCGAACGTATTGCTCAAATGGTTATTGCAAAGCATGATACTGTTAAATGGGATGAAGTTGAAATATTGCAAGAGACCAATCGTGGAGCGGGTGGTTTTGGTAGTACCGGAAAGAACTAATCTGAAGTGTTAGCATTTTAATATTTGATTATATGCAAATTAGAAATACGGGTAAATATATTTTTCTTGTTGTTTGCTTGGGAGGAATGCTTTCTTGTAATACTCAAAAAGCATTGATTGGAGAAAATTCTTCAAATCAAAAAGTAGAACAGAAAGAAAAATCAGATCCATATACTGAGCGAAATTTCATTGAAGCTAATCAGCAGAAGGCGTTGGGGAATATGGAACAAGCTGCGGTGTTATTTTCGAAGGTTCTTGAAAAAGACTCAGAACATAGTGCGGCTATGTATGAACTTGCCCGGATTAAATCTGCTTCACGTCAGTATTTTGAGGCAATTTTATTGATAGAGAATGCTGTTAAAGTTGAACCTGGAAATAAGTGGTATAGACTTTTTCAGGCCGATTTGTATAGTAAAGCCAGTAGGTATGAGGATGTGATCAAAGTATATGAAGAGTTAACTCAATTATATCCGAAAGAGGTTGATTATATTCATGATCTAGCTGTTAGTTATGGCTTTTCAGGTAAATATTCTGAGGCCATTGAAGCATACAACCAAATGGAAGATTTGGTTGGTGTTACTGAAGAGACAGCTGTTCAAAAGCAAATACTTTATGTTAAACTTGGGAAATCCAAGAAAGGTGTACAAGAAATTGAAAAGCTTGTTGCGGCTCATCCAAGGGAAATTCGTTATCATAAAATTCTCGCCGAGTGGTATAATAAAAATAATCAACCAGATAAAGCACTGGAGGTTTATGAAAAAATATCCGAGCTTGATCCCAATGATCCCTATATCCATATCTCATTAGCAGAGATCTACCGAAAGAAAAATGAACATGAAAAAGCATTCGAAGAATTGAAAATTGGATTTGCTAATGAAACCCTCGATGCAGATTCTAAGGTTCAAATCCTATTAGCGTATTACAATATCGATCAAATATTTGGAGACGCTGAAACACAGGCGAAAGAACTAACAAAGATTTTAATTAAATATCATCCGGAATCAGCGCAAGTCAATACGCTTTATGCGGATTATATGATTCGTGAAAAAAATTGGCAAGCCGCCAAAACAGCTTTCGAAAATGTACTTAAGGCAGATAAAAGCAGGTATGTGATTTGGGAGAGTATGCTTGCTGTGTATGCTGAAATTGAAGACTATGTGAGTATGGATATATATAGTGAGGAAGCAATGAGCTTATTTCCTATGCAGCCTCTTCCTTATTTGTATCATGGTTTATCTAATATTCAGTTACGCAATTTTGAAGATGCAAGTAAGTCATTGGAAACAGGAAAGAAATACGTTGTAGATAATATTGATCTCGAAATACAGTTTTTGTCTCTGCTGGGAGACTCTTTCCATAACTTAAAGGAGCATGTTAAAAGTGATAAAGCTTACAATGAAGTATTGGAATTAGAACCCAATAACACATTCATTCTTAATAATTATAGTTATTATCTTTCCTTACGTGGTGAAAACTTAAAGCGTGCTGAAATTATGGCAAGAAAGGCTGTTGAGCTTGACCCGGATAATAATTCCAATATGGATACATATGGATGGGTTTTATTCAAACTTGGTAATTATGAAGAAGCGGAGATATGGATAAAGAAATCAATTGATGCTTCTGAATATAATTCAGGGGAAGTCTTTGAGCATTACGGTGATGTTCTATTCAAACTTAACAGAATAGACGAAGCTGTTAATTATTGGGAAAAAGCTAAAGAAGCAGGGGATGCATCCGAAAAAATATCAGAAAAAATTGAACTTAAAAAGATTGTGGAATAAATGAAATGGAATAGGAATAAAGTTATTTTCAATTTATTGTCTTTGATAGTCATGGTGTTAATTGTATCATCATGTGGAACAACGATAAAAACATTACGGGCTCCAATCAAAGAGGAAGGTGCCGATTTTCTATTCAATAAGTTGAAAGAGAACGAAGTGAAATACAACACAATCTCTGCTAAATTTTCTGCCGATTATTTTAATGAGAAGAATAAAGTTTCATTCTCCGGACAAATTCGTATTAAACGCGATAGCCTTATTTGGATGTCTATTTCCCCTTCGTTGGGAATTGAAATGATTCGTTTGTTGATTACACCCGATAGTGTGAAAATGATGAACCGTTTGGAAAAAACATATTTCACGAGTGATTTTTCATACATCGCTAGTTTTCTAAATAATTCGGTAGATTTCAATATGTTTCAATCCTTGCTTACCGGGAATGATTTTTCATTCTATGAAAACAGCAGTTGGAAAGCAGGAGTTGATAACCATGAATATAAATTAAGCACAGCCAAAAGGCGTAAGCTTAGAAAACACCTTAAAGAGAACGACTTGGATATCATTATTCCGGAACAGGAGATAATACTTTCTGCTGAGAATTTTAAAATTATTCAAATGTTGATAAAGGAAATAGAAGGTCTTGATCCTAAAAAACTTGAAGTGGATTATTCAACATTTGAGATATTTGATACACAATTGTTCCCTACACAAATTTCTGCGAAAATAGAGGCGGATAAGAAGTTAGGTCTGGATATCAAATATTCTAAGATTAAATTGGATCAGCCACTTCGGTTTCCTTTTCGTGTTTCTAATAAATATGAAAAGATTCATCCTGTAATAATCAGAGAAAATTAAGAACTTGAGTATGATAAATAAGATTTCTTTCGTGAAACGGTTCCTGCTTGTTATTAGCATTTGCTTCTTGTTCACTGGTTTATCTTTTGCCCAGGATAAGGACAAAACTAAGCTGGAAAAAAACAAAGCTAAGATCGAAGAAGAAATCAAACTAACCAATAAATTACTTCGTCAAACCAGAAATTCGAAAAAAAATTCTTTGAATGAATTGATTCTGATCAATCGGAAAATTGAACAAAGAGAATCCTTAATTAAGACCCTGCAAAGTGAGATTTATTATCTTGATTTTTCTATAAAATATAATAAAGGAAGAGTTAAAGAACTTGAATCAGAAGCGATTGAATTGAAAGATGAATACTCTCGTTTGATATACAATACTTATAAAAACAGAAATTCTTTCAGTCGACTAATGTTCATTTTTTCTTCAGAAGATTTTAACCAGGCATATCAGCGATTGAAGTATTTGCAACAATACACTGCATACCGGAAGAAACAAGCTTCAATGATTATTTCCATTCAGGATAGTATTCTTATTAAGAACAAGGAGCTTGAGAAACAAAAGCAGCAGAAAGTAACTAGTAAAAAAGCTAAAGAAAGTGAATCACGAAAGTTGGTGGGGGAAAAGAAAGAGAAGAATAATGCCGTTAGTCAGCTATCAAAGAAAGAGAAATCTTTGAAACGTGAGTTGCGTAAAAAAGAAAAATCAGCACGTCAGTTACAGAAGGCTATTGAAAAGATTATTGCCGAAGAAATACGAAAATCCCAAGAATCTCAGAAATCAAAATCAACAGAATCGTATGCTCTGACACCCGAGCAGTTGAAACTTTCAAATTCTTTTGCTATGAATAAAGGTAAATTGCCCTGGCCCACCCGAACAGGGATTATTTCTTCCAGATTTGGGGAAAGGCCACACCCGGTTCTTAAGTATATAAAAGTTAATAATAACGGTATTGATATTCAAACTTCAGAAGGATCTGAAGTACGGGCTGTTTTTGATGGTGTGGTTACGAATGTTATGTTGATTCCTAATTTTAACAATGTTATTTTTGTACGACATGGTGAATACATGAGTGTATATTCCAAAATTGAAAAGGTGTATGTGAAGAAAGGTGATAAAATTAGCACCAAACAGGAACTAGGATCTATATTTACAGATCCTAATGAAAATAAAACGGAACTGCATTTTGAGATTTGGAAAGGAAAAAGTAAGCAAAACCCTCAATCCTGGATATCTAAGTAAATAAAGCTTGGTATTCAAGTTCTGAGATATATTAAAATAATCATATATTTGCGAATAATAAAATTGAAAACAATAATCCTATGGAACAGATATTATTAGCTTGGGTACCCGGAGCATGGGAAATCATACTGATTCTTGCCATTGTCGTTCTGCTTTTTGGAGGTAAAAAAATTCCTGAACTGATGAAAGGTGTGGGGAAAGGAATCAAAAACTTCAAAGAAGGTATTAACGATGGAGAAGAAGAGGAAAAAAAGAAAGACGATAAATAGTTTTTGTTTATTCTAATAGAACAGCCTGACTCATTTAAAGTCAGGCTGTTCTGTTTTTGGTAGAGTAATTTTTTTGTTTATTCTGCGTTTGTAAAAAGATTGTTAAATATGAATGAGTTGTGATTCATTCGTGTATTTTTGCTTGGGAAATTTTAGTTAGTAAAGATAATTTTTGTGTGAAGAAGGCCATGAAGAGAATTATAAGTGTAGCAATTTTAGCTGTAAGTAGCTTGTTTGTTGAGGCGAATTCCGTAAATCCGGATTCTCTCCAAGTTTCAGTTTTACCTGATACTTTAATCAAAGAGGATTCTATTTTGGATAGTACCGCTTTGACTGTAGATACTGTAGATGTTGATTATCTGGATTCTCTTGCTTTTGAGACATTCTACGGAGATATGGTTTTTATTCCGGATACAACGCAGTTAAACATCCATAATTATGCCGCTGATTTCGTTCCAAAATTCAATGATTCGGTATATGCTGCACGTTTTGAAGCAATCAATCGCGAAAGTCCGATCGAGTTTGTTTATAATAAAACAGTAAGAAACTATATTGATTTATATAGTATCAAACGCAGAGGCCTTACCTCTAAGATGTTGGGTTTAGCCGAACACTATTTTCCTTTGTTTGAGGAGTATCTGGATAAATACGATATACCACTAGAACTTAAATACCTGGCAATCGTAGAATCTGCATTGAATCCAACTGCTGGTTCTCATGCAGGTGCTAAAGGTCTATGGCAGTTTATGTATGGAACGGGCAAAATGTATGGTTTAAAAGCCAATAGCATGGTTGATGATCGTTACGATCCTGTAAAAGCAACCGATGCCGCTTGTCGCCACCTGTTGGATCTTTATAACATCTATGAAAACTGGTCTCTTGCTCTGGCAGCCTATAATTCAGGTACTGGAAATGTGAATAAAGCAATTCGTCGTGCTGGAAACCTGAAGAGCTACTGGGCGGTTTGGCCCTTCCTACCTAAAGAAACACGGGGGTATGTTCCTGCATTCTTTGGTGTAAGTTATGTAATGATGCATGCAAGTGAGCACAATCTTTATCCGATACGTCCGGGATATCTATATCATCAAACAGATACCGTTACTGTTCATGATGTTTTGTCTTTTGATCAAATTTCTGAATTGATGGGAATTCCAAAGGAAGATTTGAAAACCTTAAATCCTGCCTATAAGCAAGGAATCATTCCAGCCACCAATGGAAACAAATTTCTATTGAGATTGCCTCATGAATTTGTTGGTGATTATATTGATCTTGAAGATTCACTATATAACTTTAAAACCCGAAAAGGAATTGAAAGGGACAAGCTTCTGTCTCAAATAAAGAAAGCCAGTTCTAGAAGTATACACAGGGTTAAAAGTGGTGAGACACTGGGACATATTGCCAGAAAGTACCGAACCTCAGTTCGAAACTTGAAGAAGTGGAATAATTTGCGATCCAATACCATTCGTATAGGGCAGAAACTAATTGTTTATTCACCATATACGGATAACTATTTGAAGTCATCTGCGAATTTGAAAAAATCCGGAAACGGTGTACATCAAGTTCAAAAGGGAGAAACCCTCGCACTTATTTCCAAAGCTTATAACGTTTCTATTTCTGATATTAAACGTTGGAATGGTATGAATAAAAGTACGATCTATCCCAATCAAAAATTGTATGTAAGAAACCCTAACAAGAGTTAGTAAAATTTTTGGGGTCTAAAATATTCAGTAAGGAAGGTCGTTATTTTTAATAACGGCCTTTTTTAATCTATATTTGTATAATTGTTGTATTGATTTTGAAGAATTAAATTGCGAATTAAAATCTTATTTTATGAGAATGAAGTTATTAAAACCAGCCTTTATCATCCTCTCTCTTGCAATGCTTATCTCCTGTGGTGATGCACCGGAGAAAAAAAATAAGGAAAGCCGAAAACCTAATTCTACCGGGAAAACCTCCGAAATTCTAGTTGTGGCAGGTGAAATGTATTGGAAAAGTCAAGTTGGTAAAACCATCCGTACCTATTTTGGACAGATTCAACAAGGATTACCTCAACACGAAGTGAAGTACACAACACCAAACATTCCCCCTCACAAGTTGAGTAGTCGGATGTTTAAGAAACATCGTAATATTTTGATTGTTTCTATTGATAAGGATGTTAAGAAAGCTTATACAGAGACAAAAAAGAATTTGTGGGCTGCCCCACAACGCGTGATTAAAATTCATGCTCCTGATGAAACTGCATGGTTAGAAGAATTTGAAAATAACAAAGGAATTTATCTGGCTTTATTTGATGAAGTTGAAATAGAAAGAATTCAGAAAATCTTCAAAGCTGCTGAGGATATGAATATCCGTAATAAGCTTTCAAAGCGATATGGTGTTTCAATGGTTTTACCAGAATCTTTCTATTTGGCAACAACTCATGATGATTTCGTGTGGATCAGAAAAGAAACTCCGGATTATAGTATGGGGGTCATGGTGAATTTTACACCTTATGAGGATACTTCTGTTTTTACTAATGAAAGTATTCTCCAAAGGAGAAACCAAATGACGGAAAAAAACATCCCGGGAGCTTTGGACAACAGTTATATGATTACTTCAAAAACGCTAATTCCTACGTCTGAAAAAGTAAATTTCAAAGGAATGTTTGCTGTTAAAAGCAGTGGACTCTGGGAAGTAGAAGGTGATTTTATGGGTGGGCCTTTCATCTCTTATACATTTGTTGATGAACAAAATCAGCGACTTGTAACATTAGATGGATTCATTTATGCTCCTAAAGATAATAAGCGTGATCTGCTCAAACATGTCGATGCTATTATGCATACATTTAAGTTTGTGAAAAAGAAAGAAAACTAATTTTATAAAAAGCCATTCAAACGAATGGCTTTTTTTTATCTGTTAAATATGGGCTTTTATCAAAATATTCTGCTTCTGGGAATAGTTATTAGTACAGTTTTGACAATTTTGGGTAGATACTCTCTTCCCAACTGGGTACATTACCTTTTTAAACCATTAACGACAATGCTCGTTATTGGATTGGTTCTTATTTCTGGTAATACTCAAACAACCTTTGCTAGCCTTGTAATAGCTGGATTGATATTTTCATTATTTGGTGATATCTTCTTAATGTTGCCTTCGGATAAGTTTATCCAGGGTTTATCATCATTTTTTCTGGCCCATATTCTATTAATTACAGCGTTTATACAAATGGGAATTATGATTTCATGGCCACTTACAATATTCTTGTTTATGGGAGCTGTGTTGTTTTATGCTTTTGTTTATAGGAATTTAGGATCGATGAAAATTCCGGTTGCTCTTTATATTCTCGTGTTATGCATGATGTCTTGGTCTGCCTGGGGTGTTTATTTGAAGTTTGATGAGACTCGTTTCTTGTTGGCAGGGGTTGGAACTATTAGTTTTCTGGTGTCAGATTCTACTTTAGGATTGGATCGGTTTTTTAAGAAGTTCAGGGCCGCTGAACTGATTATTCTGCTTACCTATTTTGTTGCAATCACATTAATTGCTTTATCCGTTTAAAAGTTTTATTATTTTTGATAACTAACCTTTTAATAACTAATACTTCACCGGTATGAATAGAAAGATGGTATTTTCTGTTTTTGCATTGATCACTATGTTTTCATTTAATTCTTTTGCTCAAACTTCAAGTGGAGGAGATGAGATCATAGGAAAATGGTTCTCGGAAGAGAAAGATGCGAAATTTGAGATTTATAAAGAGAACGATAAGTATTTTGCTAAAATATACTGGCTCCAGGATCCTATTGATAAAGAAACAGGAAGAGATAGAACGGATATCGAGAATCCTGATGAAAAGAAAAAAAATCGTCCACTTAAAGGTTTGGTTTTCCTGACTGATTTCGAATATAAAGGTGATAATCTTTGGGATCACGGTGAAATTTACGACCCAAAAAATGGGAGTACGTACGATAGTTATATGAAATTATCGGATGATAATACTCTGAGAGTTCGTGGGTATATTGGCCTTTCTATAATTGGTAGGACTACTATTTGGTCACGTGCATTGAAATAGTAAATGCAATACTTCTCCTTCATTGATATTATTGGTGAAGGAGTATATTAGATCTGATCTATGAGATTTCTAATGATTTCATTACTTATAGTTTCATCGGTATGTTGCCGAAGCCAGGATCAGAAACTCATTGGAACATATGTTTCTGATAATGTATCATATTTTGAATTGATCTGGTTGAGAGTCACAGGAATCCGCTCTGTTACTTTAGGTTTTGAATTAGAATTGAAACCAAATCAAAAATTCGGGCTTTCTTCTTGTAGTGCCATAAGTGATGGTAACTGGAAAGTGCAAGGTGATTCAATTCTTCTCACATTTACAAGTAGTAGTTATAGAATAGATAGTTTGAATTATACCAGTAAGCGAAAATTAAATCCTAGACCAATCAATTTCGGAATTGAAGGAAATAAGCTTATCTCATATCTCAAACGGGATGATGGCAAATTTGCGTTAATGCGATTAAAGAAGGTTAAACTTGAATTTTAAAAAGGTAACTCCATGGCAAAAAACAAAGAGATCCCCATTAAAGAGCCAATAATCGTTGGCAAGCGTTCCATAAAAATGGATATGAAAGCAGGTAAGTATTTTTGGTGTGCCTGTGGCAGAAGTAAAAAGCATCCTTTTTGTGACGGTTCTCACTATCAAACGGGAATAAAACCAGTACGTGTGGTATTAGATGAGGACCAGCGTGTAAAATGGTGTGCCTGTAAAAAAACAAAAACACCACCATTTTGTGATAATACACACCGTGAAATTACTGAATAGTAACATCAGAGGATCAGTGTTATACACAATGAATAGTACTTCATATCTGAAAATAAATTAACCAAACGGTTAATTTATTTCACCCAACTCTTGCTTTTCATTTTTTCAGAATATATATTTGCTGTAGAGTTTAACCGGATGGTTAAATGTTTTGGTTAACAACTATTCTGATAATGGAACAAAAAGATAATACCGAACAAAAAATCCTGGAAGCTGCCCATGATACATTTTTAATCAAGGGAATGGATGGTGCACGAATGCAGGAAATTGCAGATGGAGCGGGAATCAATAAAGCACTTTTACATTATTATTTCCGGTCGAAGCAAAAACTCTTCGAGGCCGTATTTGCAAATATATTGAAACATGCATTCCCCAATATTCTAGAAATATTCAATTCGGATAAGACCGTTGAAGAGAAGATGAATGATTTTGTAGATAAGTATCTCGAGATACTTATAAAGAATCCTTATTTACCCAATTTTCTTTTAAAAGAAATAAGTCGTGCTCCGGAAATGATTGCGGGAGTATTTTTTAAGTCGGGATTTGAGCCGAGGATTTTATTGGATGGAATAAAGCGGGAATTCGAATCCGAAGGAATTCACATTGGTGATGTTCGTCATTTTGTTGTAAATCTTATTGCCATGATTGTATTTCCTTTTGCTGCACGTCCGTTAATCCAGAGAGTGATTTTTGAAGATGATAAAGCGGAATACAATAAATTTTTAAAAGAGCGAGGTACGGAAGTGAAGAAACTCATACAAACCCTAATTTTAAAAAAATGAAAAAACTAATCATTGCACTTGTTTGTCTGGGGCAGTTTGGGTTTTCCCATTCTCAAACTGTAACTCTTGATCAGTGCCAGGAATGGTCCAAAGAAAACTACCCGGTACTCAGGCAAAAGGATATGCTACAAGAAATATCAGGTTTGAATCAGGAGAATCTGAAGACCAATTATTTTCCTCAGGTCTCTTTGAATGGACAGGTCACTTACCAATCGGATGTGACCCAGGTTGAAATCCCGATGCCCAATATAAACATTCCTGAAGTCTCCAAAGGCCAGTACAAAGTTTATCTGGATATTAAACAATCCATTTGGGATGCCGGAATGACAAAAGCTTCGCAGGATCTGGAATCAGTAGCCAATGAAATAGGCTTGCAACAAGTGGAAGTTGAACTTTATGCGCTGAAGCAACAGGTAAACGAAGTGTATTTCATCAATCTTTTACTTAAAGAAAATATTCATCAGCTTGAAGAAACAATGAAGGTACTGTATAGTCGCCTGAAGGTTTTGGAATCTGGTTTTGAGAATGGTGTGATCGAGGAAAATAACCTGGATCAACTCAAAGCAGAAATTCTGATGATCAAACAAAAATTAATCGAATTAGAGTCCGGCTGGAATTCATCAATTATGATTCTTAATCTTTATACGGGGAAAAACTTTGATCCATTAACCAAATTTGAAAAACCAGAAGTGATACCAAGCCAGAAAGAATCGTTTTCCAGGCCGGAATTTACGCTTATGGAGCAAAACAAGTCGCGACTGGATAAAATGTACCTGCTAAAGAAAAAAACGCGTTTACCGCAAGTATTTGGGTTTGGACAGGCGGGGTATGGTAAACCGGCCCTGAATATGCTTAGTGATGAATTCGATCCGTACTATTTGGTTGGTGTGGGAATTAAATGGAATGTTTTGGATTGGAACAAGACAAAGCGGGAGCAGAAAATTATAGGATTGAGAAAGCAAATTGTTGATACACAGAAACAGGAGCTGGAGTTTAAATTGCAGATGATGCTTGATCGACAGTTAATGGAACTGATTAAACTCGAAGATCTAATCATATCTGACCAGGAACTTGTTGAGCTTCGCTCAAAGATTAGTAACCGTTCGGCTTCCAAACTGGAAAACGGAACCATTACCTCGGCTGATTATCTACAGGATGTAAATGCTGAAACAACTTCTCGCATCAATCTTGAAACAAGGAAGTTGAAATTGCTTGAAGCCATCATTAATCACAACACAATTAAAGGATTATAAAATATTGAATCAAAACATAATCATAATGAACAAAACATATTTAATCATAATAGCCACCTTGATCCTGGGATCATGTTCCAATAAGCAAGAAACATCCGATGCATTTGGGAATTTTGAAGCAGAAGAAATCATTCTTTCCGCAGAATCCAATGGTAAATTGTTGCAATTTGATGCCAATGAAGGGGATCAGCTAAAGAAGGATCAACAACTTGGATTGGTCGATACCATTATTCCAGCCTTGAACCTCAAACAACTTGATGTACAAAAAATGGCGGTTAATACACGAAAGCTAAATATTGCCGCTCAACTTGAGGTTCTTGAAGAGCAGAAAAAGGCAATTCTGATAAACAAAAACAGAATTGAAAAAATGCTTGGCGATGGGGCTGCTACCCATCAACAATTGGATGATTTGATGAGTAAGTTGAATATTCTGGATAGTCAGACCGAAAGTGTAAAAACTCAATATGCCCTGATCGAAAGTGAACTTGAAGTTCTTGATTCAAAGAAAGAACTGCTTGAAGAGCGATTGAAGAAATGTAAGATTTTTTCACCTGTTCATGGAACCGTTTTGCAGGCTTATGTTGAAAAGGGAGAAATGACAATTGCAGGAAAACCACTTGTGAAAGTCGCTGATTTAAGTTCTTTATATCTGAAAGTTTATGTTAGTGGAGCTCAATTACCTGGTGTAAAGATTGGCCAACAAGTGGAAGTATTGATTGATCAGGATGTGAAACTTAATCAGAAATTGAGTGGAACCGTTACCTGGATTTCGGATGAGGCTGAGTTTACTCCTAAGATTATTCAGACCAAGGAAGAGCGTGTAAAACTGGTTTATGCCGTAAAGGTGAAAGTTCCTAATGATGGTAGTGTTAAGATTGGAATGCCCGGAGAAGTAAACTTCAAATAAGACTTTGATGATTAAAGTTGAAAATTTATCCAAATCCTATAATGGAACAACCGCCATTGATAACATTTCTCTGGAAGTGAATAAAGGGGAGTTGTTTGGGCTGATTGGTCCCGACGGTGCAGGGAAAACCAGTTTGATCCGTATCCTGATGACTTTGCTTTTGCCTGATTCTGGTCATGCAAAAATGAGTGATTTCGATGTGGTAAATGAGTTCAAAGAGATTCGTAAGATTGTGGGGTATATGCCAGGACGATTTTCTCTGTATCAGGATTTGAGTGTTCAGGAAAATCTTAAGTTTTTTGCTACCGTTTTCGGGACGACCATCCAAGAGAATTATCACCTGATTGAAGACATCTATTCTCATATCGAGCCATTTAAAGATAGGTTGGCTGGAAAGCTTTCGGGCGGAATGAAACAAAAACTTGCACTCTCTTGTGCTTTGATTCATCAACCCGAAATCCTGATTCTGGATGAACCAACAACTGGTGTGGATGCGGTTTCGAGAAAAGAATTCTGGGAGATGCTTAAGAAGCTTCAACAAATGGGGATTACCATTCTGGTTTCCACACCATACATGGACGAAGCCATTCTTTGTGATCGTATTGCTCTGATGCAAAACGGCAGCTTTCTGGATATTGATACGCCTCAAGGTGTTGTTGAAAAGCATAATAAAAAAGTCTTTGCTGTTTCAGGACCGGATACCTATCATTTAATTCAGACCTTAAGATCATTTGAACATGCAGAATCAGTTTTTGCCTTTGGAGCGAACATTCATCTAACAGCAAAAGATATATCACTGAATACCGAACAAATTCTTGAGTTTGTGAAAAGTAAAGGATTTGAAAATGTTCAGGTAGAAATGATCAAGCCAGGGATCGAAGATGTGTTTATGAGTTTAATGCAAACCCAAATCGAAAAAGATGATCAACAAGCATAAAGAACCCGTAATAAAAGTCAGCAATATGGTGAAGAAGTTCGGCTCCTTTGTTGCTAACGACCACCTGAATTTTGAAGTGTTTCCGGGTGAAATTTTTGGTTTTCTGGGAGCGAATGGTGCAGGTAAAACCACTGCCATACGGATTCTTTGCGGATTATCCAGCCCCTCCTCAGGTGATTTGAATGTTGCAGGTTTTGATGTTTATAAACAGGCTGAGAAGATCAAGAAGAATATTGGTTATATGAGTCAGAAGTTTTCGCTTTATGAGGATATGACCGTAAGTGAGAATATTCGCTTTTATGCAGGTGTTTATGGGATTTCATCCAAAGAGCGAAAGCAAAAGGAAAAGTATCTTCTTGAAAAACTGGAACTCACCGAGGCTAAGGATAAACTGATTGGTGATCTTCCCCTGGGCTGGAAACAGAAACTAGCCTTTTCGGTGGCTATCTTTCACGATCCAAGCATTGTGTTTCTGGATGAACCAACCGGGGGTGTTGACCCCATCACACGTCGAAAATTCTGGGATCTGATTTATGAAGCTTCTTCAAATGGGATCACCGTTTTTGTGACAACTCACTATATGGATGAAGCAGAATATTGCGACCGTGTTTCTATTATGGATGAAGGTAGGATAGAGGCTCTGGATACTCCTGAAAATCTGAAGCGACAGTTTGAGGCTTCTAATATGGATGAAGTATTTGTGAAAATTGCCCGGAAACCAATATGATAACCATAAGACTCCAAGCTTTGAGTCTTTGTGGCTAAATAAAATGAATGCCACTAAGGCACAAAGACACGAAGAATTGTTTGAAGTATAGTTGAAAAAGAGATTTCGAACAATGGATTTTTAGTGGCAAAAAAAGAATAGACACAAAGGTGCAGGGATTAAAAAATTGGTTTGAAGAATTATTAAAATAAACTTCGTGACTTCGAGCCTTCGTGGCAAAAAAAACAAGATAAATGAAGCAACTCATATCATTCATAAAGAAAGAATTCTTCCACATCTTCAGGGATGTACGAACCATGGTGATCGTTTTCGGTATTCCAATTGCTCAGCTATTGATTTTCGGGACGGTTATTAAAAACGATATCAAGGATGTTAAGATCGCCATTTACGATCAGTCGAAAGATGAAGTGACTAGCAAACTGACTAACAAGATTCTTTCTTCCGGGTATTTTATGCTTGAACAAAACCTGAATAGCATTGATGATGTTGAAAGTATTTTTAAAGCAGGTAAGGTAAAAGAGATTATCGTCTTCGAAAGTGATTTTGCTGAAAAGCTGGTTCGTGATGGTGAAGCAGCTGTCCAGTTGATAGCCGATGCTTCGGAGCCAAATACCGCCAAACTAATTACTACTTATACTTCCGGAATTCTCCGTGATTTCATCAAAAAGGAAATGGGCGATTATCAGATGCCCATGCAGATTGATACCCGTACTAAAATGTATTTCAACGAAAACCTAGAAAGCGTGTATCTCTTTGTTCCCGGGTTGATGGCTTTGATACTTATGCTGATTTCGGCCATGATGACCTCCATCTCGATAACCCGGGAAAAAGAATTGGGGACCATGGAAATTTTATTGGTATCTCCACTAAAACCCATCCAGATTATTATTGGAAAAGTAACACCTTACCTCTTGCTTGGATTCGTTGATGCATTGGCAATTATCGGAATCGGACATTTTATATTCGGAGTTCCTATCAACGGTAGTTTGATTTTACTCTTTGCTGAAACGCTGCTGTTTATCATGATGGCTCTTTGTTTGGGTATTCTGATTTCAACAGTAGCCAAAGACCAAATGGTAGCCATGTTTATTTCGATGATTGGTTTAATGCTTCCAACCATCCTGCTTTCCGGGTTTATTTTTCCCATCGAAAATATGCCGGAAATTTTGCAATGGTTGAGTCATATCATGCCCGCACGCTGGTTCATTGTAATAATAAAGAACATCATGCTCAAAGGCGTTGGGTTTATGTTTGTATGGAAAGAAACCATTATCCTGATCGGAATGACACTGTTTTTCATAGCACTTAGTGTGAAAAAGTTTAAGATTAGATTGGAATAGAGTTTAGAGCCTGGATTTGACAACAATGAGAACAACCACAGTCATGATAACTCTAACAAAGAACAATAAGGTTCAAATGATAAAACGACTTTAGAAAATTTCAGAACATGCGAACGATACGATATATACTTCAAAAGGAATTTATACAGATTTTCAGGAACAAAACCATGCTTCCTATTATCTTCATGGTCCCGATTGTGCAGATGGTTATTCTGGTTTATGCGGCCACTTTCGATATGAAGAAAATAGATGTCATGGTGGTGGATAAGGACTTGTCTGCCACTTCCCGCAAGCTGGTTTCAAAGTTTGAGGGCTCACCCTTTTATGCCATCGAACGCGCCTCCTTTTCCATTGAAGAAGGCGAACATGCTCTCCTAAATGATCAGGTGGATATGGTTTTGTCTATTCCTTCAGGTTTTGAGAAGGATATGGTTCGTGAGGATAAAACATCCCTGCAATTGATAGTTAACGCTATTGATGGGAATTCCGCCCAATTGATTTATGGTTATTCCAATGCCATTATTATGGATTTCAACAAAAAAATTATCGCCGATTGGTTGCGCCTTCCTGATTTTAAAGCACCACAGGATATTAAGATTGTAGAGAATTATTGGTATAACAATGCCCTGGATTACAAATGGTATATGGCCCCCGGGATTCTTGCTATCCTGGTAACCATCATCGGAATGTTTCTTTCGGGAATGAACCTTGTGCGTGAAAAAGAAATCGGAACCATCGAACAATTGAATGTCAGTCCCATCCGGAAGTATCATTTCATCATTGGGAAACTGGTTCCATTCCTGTTGATTGCATTATTCGATCTGGCCTTTGGTCTGGTTATAGCTGTCGTCTTGTTCAATCTACCTATCGTTGGAAGCCTGTGGTTATTGTTTGGCTTTGCGGCTGTCTACCTGATAGGTGTTCTTGGGATGGGCTTACTGATTAGTACCCTTGCAGATACACAACAGCAGGTGATGTTTATCAGTTTCTTTTTTATGATGATTTTCATATTGATGGGAGGAATCTTTACACCTGTAGAAAGTATGCCCGATTGGGCGCAAACCATCAATCGTCTGAACCCTGTTTACTATTTTATGAAAATCCTTCGTATGATCGTCCTTAAAGGTTCCGGCTTCTTCGATCTGATTGAAGAGTTTGTCTCTCTGATTGTGATTGGAGTGAGTATGCTTAGTTTGGCAATATGGAGGTATAGGAAGACGGTTTAAAAGCTTAAGATATAGAATTACCGATATACTATAAGTAGAAGGTCCTCCCGACGTAGGAGGGATCTCTCTAAAAGGCGTGAGCCAAAGGAATCAAGAATGTCTAATTAGAACCACTCAATTGCGTAGGGATTAAGCTGTATGAATCAGGGGGGATTTATATGAATTAAGTTTCAAAATCCCGACCAGGGGATTGACTAGAACTTATCCCAAACTTTGTACCTTTTCTCGTTTCGAAAGTTCCCTCACTGCGTTCGGAATGACCGTCGGTTCTTAGTTACAAGTAGGAAAGAGTCCTGAATCTTGAATCCTAAATCCATAAAATCAATGCAATCCATTAAAAGTTTTACTCAAATGTTGGAGTAATGAAAATAGTTGTATCTTTGCCGCCTTGTTTTGAGAAACGCATCTTGTTGAAAAACAGAGTGTGTTATTTGAGGTTGATTTGTAAGAACGATCAATACAGGAATAGCAAAAACTGAGCAAGCTGCAGCCATTGGATTTTCCAATCGTTTTTCATAGCTTTATGTCGAACCAAAAACAACTTTATGGATTTACTGGGACAAATTATACGATTTATCAGAGTTCCAATAATATTCAGTTTCTTATTTCTCTATTCTTGTAGCTTCGAGGATGTAAGGGTTTCAGATATGTCTCTGGCCTTCGAACCCAAAGGAGATCCCGCAAAAACACTCGATCAAATCCGTGAACGCGGAAAACTTGTAGCAATTACCGATTATAATTCTACCAACTATTTTATTTACCGCGGACAACCCATGGGGTATCATTATGAACTCTTACGTTCATTTGCCGATAATCTGGGTGTTAAGCTTGTGATTATCCCTGAGAATGATATTCAGAAGGCATTTGAGATGCTGCAAAATGAAGAAGCTGACCTGATTGCCATGGATTTGGCAATAAATACCAAACGACAGGAGATTGTCGATTTTGCTGAACCACATGCACAATCATCACAAGTCTTAGTGCAACGCAAACCCAGTAATTGGCGGAAAATGGCTACATGGGAAGATGTGGAAAATCAAATGATCCGAAATCCTCTCGATCTGGCCGGAAAGCATGTATATGTTCAAAAGAACAGCTCGCACAAACTTCGTCTGGAAAACATGATGGAGGAAATGGGTGATAGTATTTATATCGTAGAAGATAAAGACCTGGAGGTAGAAGATTTAATTGCCCGTGTTGCCGATGGTTTTATCGATTATGCCATTAGTGACGAACGCATAGCACTCGTTAACAAGCGCTATTACCCTGAACTGGATATTGAAACACAAATCAGTTTTCCTCAGAAGCTGGCCTGGGCTGTTAAGAAAGGGCAGGATAGTCTGAGAGTTTCTATCAACGACTGGAATCAGACTTTTTTAAAGAGTAAAAAGGAAAAGCTGGTTTACAACAAATATTTTAAGAATTCCAATACCAAACATATTGTTCGAAGTGAGTTTCATACCGTTAATGGTGGGAAGATCTCCGTTTATGATAACGTGATCAGACAGTACTGCGAGGGGTTAAATTGGGACTGGCGATTGGTTGCTTCAATCATTTATCAGGAATCCCGTTTCCGCCCTGAGAGTTTGTCATGGGCAGGAGCGTTTGGATTAATGCAGTTGATGCCCGAGACCGCTCAAAGTTATGGTATCGATAGCTTATCTACGCCTGAAGAGCAAATTGAAGCCGGGATTAAGTACCTGGGGTGGATTGATAAGCAGATGATTAAGAAGGTTGATGATGAACGCGAACGTATCAAGTTTGTTTTGGCTGCCTATAACGTTGGGATTGCCCACGTTTTCGATGCCATGCGCTTGGCTGATAAATACGGTAAGAATCCACAGGTTTGGGATGATAATGTGGACTATTTTCTGCTGAATAAATCAAATCCCAAGTACTATAAGGATTCGGTTGTGTATTACGGATACGCAAGAGGAGAAGAACCTTATAATTATGTTTATGAAATTATGGACCGTTATCAGCATTATTTGGCAATGATACGGACGGAATAAATTATAATAATTGTAGAGACGCACGACCAATTTTCAAATGTCCCAAAAATACAGAAACAAATACCGAATTGAATCCAACAGGATGCCGGGTTGGGATTATTCGGGAAATGGTCGGTATTTCATCACCCTTGTTACCCAAAACAGGGAATGCAATCTGGGGCAAATTATCAATGATAAGTTGGTGTTTTCGGATTTTGGAAGAATTGTAAAAAATGAATGGGAGGAATCTTTTGAGATCCGTAAGGAGTTGAGGTGTGACGAATTCATTATTATGCCTAACCACCTCCATGCAATTGTTGTATTGGTAAACGGAAATCGATTTGAAAGAGATCATAAGAATCCATCCGAACTGTTTCGTAAACCAATATCCATATCCTCGTTTATTGCAGGAGTTAAGTCCGCTATTAACTCTGGAATCGATGACTATATTGATGAGAATCAACTGAGTATTCCAAAGTACAACCGGAACAATCATTTTTTTCAATAAAACTACCATGATCATGTTATTCGAGATGAAGAGGAATATCAAAGGATCAGATTATATATCATTAATAATCCCCAGAAATGGGATTTGGATAAGTTTAATAGGACAAATAAATGAATCCGAGACAATGTAGATAAGCACGGTAGACAACCAGTAGAGGCACACGGCCGTGTGCCTCTACTGGTTGTCTGGGGCTGGGACCGTACTTTTCTACAATAATTTGGGGCGAAACTCTCAACTATTTGAATTCAATATAAATGTTGTGTTGTATCTATGTAGTCTTGATGTGATGTTGATGTTTTCTTAATTTTACAGTCCTGTTTGGTGTACTCTGACAGCACTTGCGAAGTTTTATACGGAACATTCTGATGTCAGATCTTTAAACAGAAAAACCAGATCCTATTCACAACTATTCAAAACGCTAACAACCTTATTTAGTAATTGTTGTAATTCATTTATATTATGTTGAGTAAAAAGAGTTTGAAAAATGTCCAGGTTTTATTGTTTATCCTGTTGATTGTTGTCTTATTGGTTGGAATAGTTAGTTATTTTTTGATGCCAGAATTCTATACCAGATTAACTATTGAGGATGGAGTGATTGAAAATGCTACAGCTTTATTTCTGTTATTGTGTTCATTAGTTTGTTTCCAGAAATATTTTCGTCTGAGAAGTATTAAGAACAGATGGTGGGGTGTTATTACTTTAGGTATGGCATTAATGGCCTTTTTTGTTTTCGGAGAGGAGATATCATGGGGACAACGTTTGTTCAATATAAACCCTGTAGAGTTTTTTAAATCCAATAACACGCAGGAAGAGATGAATTTGCATAATCTTTCTATAAATGGCTTCAAATTGAATCAATGGATCTTTGGAAACTTGTTAACAGCCGGGCTGGTTCTTTATTTCATTCCGTTTATTCCTATGTATAAGTATGTCCCTAAGTTTTCCAAACTTATTAATTATGCAGGGATTCCTATTCCAAGGGTTATACATTCATCAGGGATCGTAATGACCGCAGTTACTGTTTTGATTATTGATTCATCCAGTCGATGGGAAATTCTGGAGTTAGGTTTTGTAATAGTCTTACTTATGGTGCTACTTTATCCACAAAACAGGGAACAAATTTATTCAAAGGCTGAATCGTGAGGATTCCTTGTTGGATATAATATCAGACTATAATTTTTTGAAAGATCATTCTTAATTGCCCCAGGCTTTCGCTTGGGGCAATTAACTATATGTAAGACTCAAGTGCGCTGCGTTACACCGAGCTCACATGTCAGAATATTTGTACTGAGGCTATATTCATCGATTTATTCCTGTATCTATTCAAAATGGGATTACTCCTAAAATCGATATATTTGTCATTTATCAATCAGACCCAATATATTAATCATGACAAGAAAAATAATTTTATCTGCAATTGCGGCCGGAAGCTTGATGCTTACGGTTTCTTGCACCGACAAAACGAAAGAAATGGAAAACAAATTATCGGATTTCATTCAAAAGCACGAACAGGTTGTAAAGCCGTTGAATCGTGATGGCGCCATTGCCTACTGGGATGCTTCCATAAGTGGAAAAGATGAAGACTATGCACGTGCCGAGAAATTGAATCTTGAAAGTGCTAAGGTGTATGCCAATACTGAAGATTTCAAATTGTTGAAGGAAATTAAGGAAAGTGGATTGGTGCAGGATGAATTACTGAAACGTCAGTTGGATGTGCTTTACAATGCCTACCTGGCCAAACAGGTAAATGTTGAAAAGCTTGAAAAGATCATCAAATTGGAGACTGCGGTTGAAAAGAAATATGCCAGTTTCCGTGCTGAGGTTGATGGGAAAAAATTATCGGATAATGAGATTGAAGATATCCTTCGCGATTCCGATCAATCGGAAGAGGTGAAAGTGGCCTGGTTGGCTTCTAAGGAAATAGGACCGAATGTTGCTGAGGATGTTCGAAACCTGGCTCGTCTTCGCAATGAAGTAGCTAAAGAACTGGGGTTTGCAAATTATCACGATATGAGTCTTCGCCTGGCTGATCAGGATCCTGCTGAACTGGATCAGTTGTTTGATGAGTTGGATGACTTAACCCGTGATGCTTTTGCTGGACTGAAAGACGAAATTGATACTTACCTGAGTGAGCGATATAAAATTACCAAAGAAGAATTAATGCCCTGGCATTATCAGAACCGTTATTTCCAGGAAGCACCGAAGATTTATAATGTGGATCTTGATAAATACTATAAAGAACAGAATCTGGAAAAACTAACAGGTGATTTCTTCAAGGGGATAGGACTGGATATTGATGATATGATTGCTGCCAGCGATTTGTATGAGAAAGATGGTAAATACCAGCATGCATACTGTATGGATGTTGATCGCGAAGGTGATACACGTATCCTTTGTAATGTAAAGCCCAATTATGGTTGGATGAATACCATGTTGCATGAATATGGGCACGGTGTTTATGACAAATTCAACGACCGTGAACTGGCTTATACCTTGCGTGAGCCTGCACATATCTTCACTACCGAGGCGATAGCTATGTTGTTTGGTCGTTTTGCGAGCAATGGACAGTGGATGATGGATATGGGAATCATAGATCAGGCAGAAAAGGATAAAATCGCTGAGGAGAGCTTTAATTCGCTTCGATTGGAACAATTGGTGTTTAGTCGATGGGCGCAGGTGATGTACCGCTTCGAAAAAGCCATGTATGCCGATCCTGAGCAGGATTTGAATAAACTGTGGTGGGATGTTGTTGAAAAGTATCAAATGATTTCCCGTCCGGAAGGTCGTGATATGCCCGATTGGGCTACAAAGATTCACGTGGCCACGGTTCCTTGCTATTACCACAATTACCTACTGGGTGAGTTGTTTGCATCGCAGTTGTATTACCACATCACAGCAGATATTATCAAATCGGATGATTTCCGTAACCAAAGTTTTGTAGGTAATCCTGAAACGGGTAAATACCTGACCGAAAAAGTATTTAAACCGGGTAGTCGTTGGTATTGGAATACCATGATTGAAAAAGCTACCGGTGAAAAACTGACTGCTAAGTATTATGCGAAGCAGTTTGTGAAATAACCCCCTAACCCCCTGAAAGGGGGGACGTGGTGCTGATATATAATGTCTCGTTCAAATAATGTTATTTGGGCGGGACATTGTTTTTTCAGGAAGACACGAATAGATTTTCCAAAATATTTAAAAACAAAAACCCGGCACAAGTCCGGGTTTTTTCATGAGCAAAAATTAAACAATTCAAGAGTACACCGTAATCCCGAGTTTTTCCAGTAGCTGAGCATCATCCCCTTCAAAGGCTAGCTTAAGGATAAAGACCAGGTCATCGGTATATGTTTTCAGGGCATCCAGTTTTTCATCTCTGAGTTTGGTGGCGCGTTGAGCATCACCGGTTTCGGTTTTCATACTTTGACGCAGATTGTTCAGATCTTTGGAAGAATCGTAATCTGCGGTAATATTTTCCACCGTACAACCAAAGCGAAGGAGCGGTGTTTGCAATGATTCATTGTTGAGCAGGGTGGTATAAAAATATTCGCTATAGGTCATCCATTGCTCAAAATTTCGGGGAGGAATTTCGCCAAGACGTAGCAACTGCCAGGCATCGGTGTTGTCCTGAAACTCGTGCTTACAGATTTTACGCAGCCGGTTTAGATCCGCTTCAGCTATGGTACGTGCTTCCTGGAAAGCATTGGAAGCAACATACTGTTCGCTGTATTCCACCTTTTGCATTTGAACACTTTGCTCAGCAGCTGTTAACAAATCCATGCCTTCCTGGCGTTTTTCCGCGATATAGCCGTAAGGTTCTATCCGAACGGTGATTTCAGGATTTTGATTGATCCCGTTAATGATTAAGCGCTTTTCGCCTATTTCTTCTTCTATTGTTTTGTGTTTTTTCATTTGTGATTAGATTTAATCGGTTATGAATTATTATTAATTGGGATGTATCATCTATAATTTTATGTTCATTTATTTTGGTATGAATAAAATTAATTCATTTTAAATATATTTCTTGTTAAAGATCGCTATTATGTTTAAAAAGAATTGATTATATTATGGGTTCTGGTTAGAGTTAGTCCTGTTGGAAGTATAGTTACATCCTACTATATGCAGATTATACGATATTAAAGGAATCCGAAATATATTATGTGTAGGTATCACATATTAAAATTCTACGGTAGATTTCCCCCCTTGTCCTGGTCATTTTCCCCCGCTCCGGATTCATTTCTCGCCGCCGCTTGCTCATTTCTCCTCAATGCTGATCCATTTCTGACACCACTTGCTTATTTATCCTTCACAACGGTGCATTTCTCCCCAACGCTTATTCAAATTCCCCCAACAACGGTCCATTTTTTCGACCGCTTATTGATTTATCCCAGCTGCTGGTGGATTTCTGTTTGCTCCTGATGAATTTCTTCTTAGAATTTGCTGGTTTTATTCGATACTTGTTAAAGGATTAACCATTCAACATAGCCTCCCTTAAACCTGATAACTGTGGTTTATAATCTTGTTGAAAAGTAAAGGCATGCGTTGTAATGTCAAACTATCGGAGTTGTTATATTTGTTAAGTTTTACGATGGGATATAATATTTCCATTTACCCCACAGATAATCTTAAATTTGTGCCTTTGCAGAAAACAGACCGATCAGATAAGCATATGTTTGAACAGACTTTTAGAAATATAGACGACATCCTGTATAAGGATTCGGGAGCGGATAGTGAGTTGGATTATATTGGGCAGACTTCCTGGGTGTTGTTTCTCAGATATCTGGACGAACTGGAAAAGAACAAGGCCGATGAGGCTGAATTGCGCGGTAAGGAATACACGTATATTCTTGACGAAGAATACCGTTGGGAAAACTGGGCCATGCCTAAAGATGAGAATGGAAAGCCGGATCATCATATAGCTTTAACGGGACCCGATTTGGTGCAGTTTGTTGATGGCAAATTATTCCCCTATCTGGCAAAATTCAAAGAAAGAGCTGCGGATAAACCCAAAACTATTGAATATAAGATTGGTGAGATTTTTTCGGAATTGAAGAACCGCATCCAAAGCGGGTACAACCTGCGGGAGATTCTTGAATATATTGATGAACTGGAATTTCGTACACAAAAGGAAAAGCATGAGCTGAGCCATTTGTACGAAACCAAGATTAAGAACATGGGCAATGCCGGGCGAAACGGTGGACAGTATTATACACCACGTCCGTTGATTCGTGCCATGATTAAAATTACCGATCCGCAAATAGGGGAGAAGGTGTATGACGGTGCCGCAGGTTCATGTGGTTTCCTGTGTGAGGCCTTTGAGCATATGTATGATCGCATGCAGAAAAACACCTCGAACCTGAAAACGCTGCAGGAAGATACTTTTTACGGTAAGGAGAAAAAGAACCTGGCCTATGTGATTGGTACCATGAATATGATCCTGCACGGTATTGAAGCCCCCAATCTGATACATACCAATACCCTGGGTGAAAATATCCGCGATATCCAGGAGAAAAACCGTTACCATGTGATCCTTGCCAATCCTCCATTTGGTGGTAAGGAACGTAAAGAAGTACAACAAAATTTTGATATAAAGACTGGTGAAACCGCCTTCCTGTTTTTACAGCATTTTATTAAAAGTCTGAAAACCGGTGGACGTGCTGCTGTGGTCATTAAAAACACCTTCCTGAGTAATAGTGATAATGCCAGTGTTAGCCTGCGAAAGCATTTGCTTGAAAGCTGCAACCTGCATACGGTATTGGATATGCCACAGGGGACCTTCCTGGGAGCAGGTGTGAAAACCGTGGTCTTGTTTTTCCAGAAAGGCGAACCGACCAAAAACACCTGGTACTATCAGTTGGATGCCGGACGTAGCCTGGGAAAGACCAACCCACTGAACGATGCCGATATGGAGGAGTTTATTTCCCTGGCGGCTGCAAGAATATCATCCAACAAAGGAGCCGAAACTGAAAAGAGCTGGAATCTTTCGGTGTCTGAGCTTGCCGAAGACAGCTGTGACTTGTCGGTTAAAAACCCAAACACTCCCGAAGAAGCACCTTTACGATCTCCTAAGGAAATTCTTAAGGAAATGGAAGCCCTTGATGCTGAGACTGCAGGGATATTAAAAAGCCTACACACACTGATCAACTAAAAAGCAGGTGACCATGAAAAATGAAATTGCAATCTACCAGAGTAATGAGCTTGAGATCCGTCTTGATGTTAAACTGGAGGATGAAACTTTATGGTTAACCCAGGCACAAATTGTAAGCCTTTTTGATAGCAGTAAAGCCAATATCAGCGAACATATCAAGCATATCTTCGAAACGGGTGAATTGAACCAGCAGGGAACTGTTCGGAAATTCCGAACAGTTCAAAAAGAAGGCAGCAGGGATGTAAATCGAACGCTTACACATTACAGTCTGGATGTGATAATTTCGGTAGGATACAGGGTGAACTCAATCCGGGGAACGCACTTCAGGATATGGGCCAATAAGGTGCTTAAAGATTATCTGTTGAAAGGATATGCTCTGAACGAGCGGATGAATCGTGTTGAAAACAATTTGCAATCCCTCAGCAAAAAGGTAAATGAAATGGATGTACAGATACATACCAGTTTACCTCCTGTACAGGGCGTGTTTTTTGATGGGCAGGTGTTTGATGCACTGACGTTTGTTAGTGACCTGGTTCGCAATGCCAAGAAGCAAATTGTATTAATCGATAATTATATTGACGATACCGTGCTTCGCCTTTTAGCCAAAAAACAAGAACAGGTTCAATGTGTAATATTGACCAAAAATATAAGCAGGCAGCTGGAAGATGATATCCGCAAATTTGAAAAACAATACGGAAAACTAATAATCAAAGCCTTTGATAAAGCCCACGATCGCTTTCTGATTATCGATAATACCGAGGTATACCATATTGGAGCCTCACTAAAAGACCTGGGTAAAAAATGGTTCGCGTTTTCGAAAATGGACGCTGCTTCCGTTGCCATTATTAATGCTTTAAAAAAATTGATATGAGAGAGGGGTGGGAGAAGAAAAGATGGAAAGATGTTCTTGAAATCAGGAGTGGAAGAAATCAGAAAGATGTAGAACATCCACAGGGTAAATATCCAATTCTTGGAAGTGCAGGAAAGGTAATGGGATATGCGAATGATTTTCTTTGTGAAGAAGGATCAACTATTATAGGTAGAAAAGGGACAATAGACAATCCTCTATTTATATCCACTAAATTTTGGAATGTCGATACAGCATTTGGGTTGCATGCATTACAAGGCTTAGATAAGCGATTTTTGTATTATTTCTGTCGGAGTTTTGATTTCACAAAACAAGATAAAGGTTCCGGTAGACCAAGTTTAGTGAAATCAGATTTATTACAAATAGAAATCCCCATCCCCCCACTCCCCGAGCAACGCCAAATCGTAAGCATCCTTGATCAGGCCTTTGCTGCCATTGATCAGGCTAAAGCCAATATTGAACGCAATATTGAAAATGCGAAGGAGTTGTTTCAGAGTAAATTGAATGAGGTGTTTTCTCAGCGTGGTGATGGATGGGTGGAGAAGAAGTTGGGGGAGGTGACTAAAAAAATTGGTAGTGGAGCTACTCCAAAAGGAGGGCAAGCTTCATACAAAGAATCAGGTATTTCCCTAATAAGAAGTATGAATGTTCATGACAATGGATTTAGGTCGAAGAATTTAGCATTCATAGATGAGGGACAAGCTAATAAGCTGAAAAATGTTACAGTTGAAGAAAATGATGTTCTTCTGAATATAACAGGAGCTTCAGTAGCCCGGTGCTGTGTCGTTAATAATAGTTATCTTCCAGCAAGAGTAAATCAGCACGTTTCGATTATAAGATTAAAAGAGGAAGTATTAAATCATAAATTTCTTCACTTTGCTCTAATATCTAAAATCACTAAGGATATACTATTAGGAATCGGAGAGCAAGGTTCAACACGACAAGCAATAACTAAGACACAGATTGAGAGTTTTAAGGTAAGATATCCTAGTGAACTGAGTAAGCAGATTGAAATTGTAAATTCATTGGAGAAGATTAAGTTAGAATCTGAAAAATTAGAATCAGCCTATTTGATTAAATTGGAAACCTTATCAGCCCTCAAAAAATCCATCCTACAAAAGGCATTTAGTGGGGAGCTGACTTCGGTGGTTTCGGCAACTTCGGCAAGCTCAGTCACCGGACTGAATGGAATTGTTAGGGAAATCAAAGGAAAGCTAAAAGATACAGAAAAAGGACTTAAATTAGAGCCACAGGAGGAGAAGGATATAGCAGCGGAGGAGGCGATAGAATATGGTATAAAAAATAGAATATAGAAACAGGAAATGTTGTGCAAACTTCTTGATTGGGTTTTGATGCAAGGTGGTGAAAAAGAATGATAAGCGTTTGGGAGCATTGAAAACCAAGGGGAATGAAAGTTGCAATTTCTTGAATCAGTTTTGATTCAACAGTAAAGACTATGAATGAAGCCCAAACCGAATTTGAGTATATTGATCCTGCTTTAAAGGCTGCCGGATGGGGCAAAGTACCTGGTAGCCGCGTCCGCAAGCAGTTTCCTATTACACAAGGCCGCCTGACCGGACAAGGCCGTCGGTCTACTCCACTAAAGGCCGATTATGTGCTGCAATATAAAAACCGAAACCTGGCTGTAATTGAGGCCAAGGCCCGGGATATTTATTATACCGCAGGTGTAGGCCAGGCTAAGGATTATGCCCAGCGCCTGAATATTCGCTTTACCTATTCCACCAATGGATTGAAGATCTATCGTATTGATATGGATGAGGCTACTGAAGGAGATGTAGTCAAATATCCAACTCCCGATGAACTTTGGGAGATGACGTACCCTTCACCAATCAATGCGCTGCAGAGTGATAAAGCTTTGTGGCGTGAACGTTTGTTTGGCATACCTTTCGAAGATCGGAGTGGTACCTGGCAGCCGCGCTATTACCAGGAAAATGCAATTGCTAAAACGCTTGAAGCCATCGCTGATGGTAAAGAACGAATATTACTTACCCTGGCCACAGGAACCGGAAAAACAGCCATTGCCTTTCAGATTGCATGGAAGCTGTTTCATGCCAAATGGAATTTACGTCGCGACGGCCAACGCAGTCCGCGTATTTTGTTTTTGGCCGACCGGAATATCTTAGCCGATCAGGCTTTTAATTCATTCAGTGCTTTTGAGGAAGATGCATTGGTTAGGATTGCTCCGGATGAGATTCGTAAAAAGGGGAAAGTACCCAAAAACGGAAGCATCTTTTTTACCATCTTCCAAACCTTTATGACCAATGTGAGGGTGGCGGAATATGCTGAGGTGGATATGGCCGCTGAATCTCCGAATGAATATCAGAGTCCTCAATACAATTTCGGGCAGTATCCACGCGATTTCTTCGACTTTATCATTATCGATGAATGTCACCGTGGGGGAGCGAATGATGAGAGTTCCTGGCGCGCCATAATGGATTATTTCAGCCCTGCTGTGCAGTTGGGATTAACGGCTACACCCAAACGGGATGTAAACAAAGATACGTACGAATATTTCGGAAAGCCGGTTTATATCTACGCCCTGAAAGATGGTATCAATGATGGATTCTTAACGCCGTTTCGGGTTAAAGAAATAGAATCCACCATCGACAATTATCAATATACTTCGGATGATGAAGTTGAAGCCGGGGAGATCGACACCGAGCGTGAATATACCGAAGCTGATTTTAATCGCATCATCGAGATTAAGTCCCGTGAGAAATATCGTGTAAAAGACTTTATGGATATTATTAACCAAAGTCAGAAATCTTTGGTTTTTTGTGCCACGCAGCCCCATGCCGCAGCAATCCGCGATTTAATAAATCAACATGCGAAAAGCAAAAATGTGAATTATTGCCACCGTGTAACGGCTGATGATGGGGGTAGAGGAGAAGAGTACCTGAGAGATTTTCAGGATAATGAAAAGAGTTTCCCAACCATCCTTACCACATCGCAAAAGTTGAGCACCGGAGTGGATGCCCCGGAAGTCAGGAATATAATACTGCTTCGTCCTGTGAATTCCATGGTAGAGTTTAAGCAGATTGTAGGTCGGGGTACCCGTTTGTTTGATGGGAAGGATTATTTCACCATATATGATTTTGTAAAAGCGCATCGGCATTTTAAAGATCCTGAATGGGATGGTGAACCGATTAAACCGGAACCTCCAACAGGTGGTGGAACTGGTGTATGTAGTGCATGTGGTCAACGACCTTGTGAATGCGAACGTCCAGATCCGGAACCTTGCCCTGTTTGTGAGAATATTCCATGTGTTTGCGATATCCCACCCCGTGAGATGGTTCGTGTGAAACTTTCAGATCAAAAGGAACGGGAGATTGACTCGATGATTAAAACCTCTTTCTGGAGTCCATCCGGAAGGCCGATTTCATCTGCTGAGTTTATTAAACAACTTTTTGGTGATTTACCTTCTTTGTTTAAGAATGAGGAAGAATTGCGAAAGATCTGGAGTTTGCCAGATACACGGAAAAGACTTCTGGAAGAACTGAATGAAAAGGGATATACATATGTTCAGTTGGAGGATTTAAGAAAGCTGGTTCATGGTGAAGACAGTGACCTGTTCGATGTTTTGAATTACATCGCCTACCATAAACAAATGGTACCACGTCTGGCCCGTGCCGAACGTGCCCGCATTCATCTGAATACCTATAACAGAAAGCAGCAGGAGTTTCTGGACTTTGTACTGGAACAGTATGTCAGAGAAGGTGTTTCAGAACTTGATGATACCAAGCTTCCGGAAATACTGGAGTTAAAGTATAACGCTATTGCCGATGCTAAATCTGAACTGGGGGAGATAAAAACCATTCGTGAGACTTTTATTGGTTTCCAGGAGTATTTGTATGATTCGGTTGTGGGGTGATTACTGAATCCTTCGGGATTGGAAATAGCTTCTTTGTATCTATCTTATTTTAGACATTCTTCCATCTAATTTAGACGAAAAGCAGACATTTTTTTAGATGAAAAATGTGCGGTCCAAAAATCCTGAAATGGATCCATCCCTTGTAAATATTGGATGTTTAGACGTGGTTGAAAGTTCGTCTAAAATTAATTTGGAAAAATAATTAGGCATTTTTTAGATGAAGATTCAGCATTTCATTTGAAATGAAACAGAATCCGAAGGAATAGTCACCACCAATTCACCAATCTTTTTCGTATATTGGCTTACACGCTAATATTTAAAATAAATAAACAAACAGCAATGGCAACGAATATAAATATAGCAGTGCTTATTGATGGAGATAACATCCCTTCGGCATATGTGAAAGAAATGATGGAAGAAATAGCCAAGTATGGTAATCCAACCATAAAGCGTATTTATGGAGATTGGACGAAACCCCATCTTTCGAAATGGAAAAATATGTTACTCGAGAATGCAATTACTCCGATACAGCAATATGGTTATACTACCGGGAAGAACGCTACCGATTCGGCTATGATAATTGACGCCATGGATGTTTTGTATTCGGAGAAGGTAAAGGGCTTCTGCCTGGTTTCAAGCGATAGCGATTTTACGCGGTTGGCCACCCGATTGAGGGAGGCAGGCATGCTTGTAATCGGATTGGGGGAGAAAAAGACTCCGACACCATTTATTGTAGCTTGTGACAAATTTATTTACATCGAAATTCTAAAAACCAAATCAAAAGGGAAGGAATCTGAGGATGGAAAGGATGTGGAAAAGGAGGCATTCGATGAGGTTACTACAAAGGACATCAAACTGATAGCTGCTACAATTACGGACTTGTCAGATGAAGAAGGATGGGCCTTCCTGGGTGATGTTGGTAGTTTGTTGCAAAAGAAGAAACCTAATTTTGATCCCAGAAATTATGGGTTTCAAAAATTAACACCATTAATCAATTCTATCGATAAATTTGAGATCGAGCAGAGGGAAAGCCCCAAGAGCAGGCATAAATTGATTTATGTCAAAATAAAAGAAAAGCGCAAAATGAAGACGAAACGCTCATAGTGCGCTTTGATAGGATCGGATGTTTATGGTCAAATTGGCAATGATCATTTCTTACTACCCAATAACCACGATCAGATGATTCGAAATATTAAAGGATATGGTGGTACATAAGATTCATAAACTCCATTAATGACATGTTGATAAACCAGATAATTATGAAAAGGATTTCAATTCAATTGTTTGTAATATTCCTTGTAATAAGTTCATGCAAAGGCCAGAATATGAAAATTGATAAAACAGTCGTGAAAGAATTGGATATTGATCGTTACCTGGGGAAATGGTATGAGATTGCCCGTTATGATCATCGTTTTGAAAGAGGATTGGTTGGCGTAACAGCTGAGTATTCTTTCCGTGATGATGGAAAAATCAAGGTTATTAATTCGGGATATAAAGGGAGTTTGAATGGGGAACAATCACAGGCCATTGGAAAGGCGAAAATTCCGGATCCTGAATTTCCTTCAAAATTGAAAGTTTCATTTTTTTGGAATTTTTATGCTGATTATTTTATTCTTGATATAGATGATGAATACCAATGGGCGGTTATTGGAAGTCGATCGGATAAGTATTTGTGGATTCTTTCACGAAGCCCACAAATGGAAGCAGGATTATATCAAGGGATCTTACAGAAGATTACTGATCGGGGTTATGATGTGACGAACCTGATTAAGGTAGAGCAGATAAAAGAATAAATGAGAGTATTGTATGTTTTGTTGCTTTCCATATATTTGAACTAATTAAACTACCAATAAAACCCCAAAACATGAAAATCCTGTTTATCCTTTTAGTCGCGTTATTTGTAACATTTGCTGCAAATTCCCAAATAGTAAATATTCCTGATGAAAATTTTAAGGCTGCAGTTATGACCCATGATCCTGTAATCGATATCAATGGTGATGGCGAATTGCAGGTTAGTGAGGCCAGTTCATATAGCGGAGCCTTAAACCTGTCGATGCTTGAAATTAGTGATTTGACCGGAATTGAAGCTTTCACAGCAGTAACCGAATTGAATTGCGATTTTAACGAGTTGACTTCTCTTGATATAAGCAATAACTCCAATCTTGAAGAGTTGAGCTGTAGCTCGAATAGCTTGGAAGCCTTGAATGTTAGTTTAAACACTGCTTTGGTAAAGCTGGTTTGTGGAAGTAATTCTTTAACCGAACTGGATGTGAGTAATAATCCTGATCTGGAATCATTGGCTTGTGGTGGGAATCCCATTCAGCTTTTGGATTTACGGAATAACAGTGCACTTATCTCTTTTTCGTGTAGTTATTCCAATTTAAACAGTCTGGATCTTCGAAACGGGAGTAATGAAAATATGCAGATGATATTGATCAATAACAACCCTGATTTATCTTGTGTTAGTGTAGACAATGCTGATTATGCCACAGCAAACTGGATGGGTGTTGATTCTCATACGACCTTCAGGAACAGCTGTAGTGTTGATATTTCTGAATTTGACAAGCAGTGTGTAGTTGAGGTTTATCCCAATCCTTTTTCAGACAGAATCAGTATTGGATTCGAAGAATTATCGACCTATCATATCCGAATGTTTGATGTGTTTGGGAGAATGGTTCATTCGGAATCCTTTACAGGAACGGAGTGTATCGTTTCAACATCATACCTTGTAAAAGGGACATACGTACTGCAGGTGCAATCGGGGAAAAGATTGTGGAAAGAAGTGATCTGTAGGGATAAATAGGGTAATCGTAAGCAAGTTATTCAGCCATAGGTTCTGAAGTGAATCGCTTGTAGGAAATAATGCACAGAATGAAAATGTATGATTTGAAATATACAGGATTACTTACGACCCATCTTTCTTTGTGTTGAAAAAAAGCCTCCCAAAGGGAGGCTTAATAAAACAGATCTATTGATTCAAACAGTTTTGCGAATTATTTCGCTAACATGCTTTCAAACATTTTCTTTTCAACATTACCTTTACGAGGCTCGTTAAGGACGATATCTCCTTCTTCAGCAGTTGATGGGTTATTGGTAACAGAGAATTGTTTCTTTTGACTTGTTTTGTAAGTATCGTTTACAAAAGTTACAGAAGCATTTTCTCCGAATTGATCATCAAAATCAAACCAGTAAATGTAATTGGTATTGGCGTAATAACTTCCAACTTTAACACCTTGGTAAGCATCGAAATAACCGATGTCCATCTTTTCATCAATATCTATCGATTTATCAGATTCACCCACAACCTCCTTATCAATGGTTTCGCCCATGAATGCAATTACCTTGTTCAGAGTGCTAAAACCTTGATTATCGATCGTAACATGGAAATAGTCGCTGCTAACATCGATTACGATGTTTTTATCAAACTCAGCTTTACTCAAGCCTGCATCGTGCCATACCAGAGGTTGTTCTCCTCCTTCAGCATCAACAGAGTGCAGGAAGTTTCCACTATATACAGCATAATACAGTTCTGTAAGTCCTGTGAAGTCGACAGGTTCTTCATCTTCTTCCACATCCCAAAGGTTCAGTTTAATGGACTCTCCCGCTTTAAGAATTACGGAGTTTTTTGTGTCATCTTCATCCCAGAATAACCAGTAGAATTCGTCTTCATTGCCTTGAAGACCTTTTGTACCGATAGTGATCAGAAGAGATCCTGGAGAATTGTTTCTAAAAGATAAAGAAGGGATATACTCTTCAACGGTAACACTTTTAGTAACTTCATCAACGCCTTTTGAGTTTTCTGCATTCAGGGTTACATTGTAATTCCCCGGAGTACTCCATGTTGCAACACCATCCTTACCGGTGAAGGAAGGAGTGTCAGCGTTTTCAAAAGTCCATTTGTAATCAGGGTCAGAACCTTCAGTTGTGTTAGTAAAAGTGACACTTTTGGTTGCGTAGATGGTGCCGCTTGGGGCTTTGAAATCAGCTACAGGAGCTTCTTTACAAGATGCTAATCCCAGCATAGCAACTGCTAAACCAATAATAAATGTATTTTTCATTTTCATTAATATTTATAGTATTAATATTTATTTTCCGAAGAATTTTTGTTTTGTATTTGCTTCAATTATTTCAAAGGTTTGGCATTGGCCATTATGGTCTTCCCACAATTGAATTCTGGTACCGTTCTTCCATTTACCACCTTCGCAGTCAAGCGCCCAGCCGTTTACGGTCAGGAATTTAAATTGACCGTTCCCTTTATGAATTACCTTGAATTTTTGAGCATTGGTACGGTTTGCCTGATAGATTTGCAGGTAATCATCTTTGTTCAAACGTCCACCTGCAACATCCAGGTAGTAATTGTTATGTGAAAACTTGATGTAATAGTATCCATCACCAGCAGGCAGGAACATTACTTTGCGGTCGGCGCCATTGTCAAGACCCCAAACCTGAAGCTTATTAACACCGTCTTTATATCCGGGATGCCCGGGAATATCCCAGTATGCATTGGTACCATTCACCCGGATTATGTATTCCTTTTTTGGTATTGATACTGTTGTGTAGGTGTTTTCTTTATTGTTCTTATTACCTCCGTTTGACTTGTAAACACGCTGTGCATTTACCTGTGTTACAGCCATTGTTACAACTAAAGCGATTACTAATAAATGTTTCATTATGTAAAGGTTTTTATTAATCAGAATTACCTGAAGATGGTTTTTAGAAGATCCAATATTGGACGTTTGCCCAGAAATCAGACGATCTTAATTCAGGTGTTTTTCAATTAATTATTACAAGATTTATGTATCCATTATTATTAGTTGCACGAAGTGGTGATTTTTGAAAAAAAAATTGACTTTACATTCCATTAATTATTGAAAGCAGAATAAGTGTGAATTGATAACGTAAGAATGATAGGTGTTGAAAAAGTAATCTGCTTTGTGATTTTAATACTTTCAAGAGGGGGAAGGATCGTTTTCTGGTTAAATTGATTTAATGAAATCGAGGCAGTTTATTTGCAAATATGCCTGAATATAAAAAATAGGCTACTTTTACATTGAATAAAGTTTTGTAAGGAAATAATGCAGTTTCACCACCAGATTATTCGTTTGCAGGTTGAAGAGCTCGATTTCAATACGGTTATGTCAGATAGAGGACTGCCTGGATCAATTCAAATTCACAACTAAATACGAGGTGAGCCGGCTGTTAAAACTATGTGGAGAAGCCGTTTGAATAAAATGTACTGTGAGTGTGAGGAAGGACATGCCTCGAATGCCTGTATTTTCCCCGATCATGTTGGACCTGCAACTGTTGTGAATAGGAACCTGTCAAAGCTTTTGATCTTTAAACGACACAATTTAGATATTAACCTTAACAACAGATGAAAAACATTTTTTTATTTCTGGCTTTGATAAGCTGGACTTTAATAAGTTGTAGTACGGAAAGTGAAGATGATAGAACTTCGGGGCAGGAAGCTAAAAACAGTACGATCACCATTCCTTCCCTTTTGGTGAATGGATCGAATACACACGACATCGTAAAAGCATATCGGATCGCTATTGGAGACATTACTGGAAATATCCAATATCACCAGTCCGGAGTACTTCAACAGAAAGAACCCTGCCTATATGCGGGTCTTGTATACGGTAAGCCCTGGACGCGTGATGCAGCAATCAATGTCTGGAATGGTTTTGGACTGCTTTCACCCACGGTATCAAAAAATACATTGTTAGCCCAGGTTGACATTGATGCGGGACAAAAGAAAGTTATTGGAGGCCAATATTGGGATAAGATTATCTGGGCGATTGGAGCATGGGAATACTACCTGTATTCAGGCGATAAATCATTCCTTGAAGATGCGTTTGTTATTGTACAAAATACAATGAAACAACTTGAACATGATGAGTTTTCTATGGATCTCGGATTGTTCAGAGGTCCTGCAGTATACGGTGATGGTGTCTCAGCATATCCTGAAATCTACACCCGTCATCAGGATCCAAAAAAGAATGGAACCTATTCCGGGATATATCAGTGGGTAGAAGTTAACGACAGTTTGAAGAATAAAACGGGTTATGGTATGCCTATGTATGCCCTATCAACAAATACTGTTTATTATCAGGCGTATTTTTTGCTTTCGAAGATGGCTGGAGAATTGAATACGACACTTGATACTGAATGGGAACACAAGGCTGAAGATATGCATCAATCGATCAATCAGCATTACTGGAATGATCAGAAAGGGAATTACAATTACCTGATTGATGATTTTGGAAATTGCGATCATCAGGAAAGCATGGGGATCGCTTTTAGCCTGTTATTTGATATTGCTGATTATTCAAAGGCGAAGCGTATTTTTGAGACCACCGTTGTTGAACCTGCTGGGATTCCATGTGTTTACCCATCCTTTAAACGGTATAGAAATGAACAGATGGATAGCTATGGCCGACACAGTGGAACTGTATGGCCACATATTCAAGGTTTTTGGGCAGATGCAGCTATGAAGTATGGGCAGCGAAACGCATTTATGCATGAGTTTAATGCATTGACACAACATGCCATTCGTGATTTTCAATTTGTAGAGATTTATCACCCAACAAAAGATACTCCTTATGGAGGAATTCAGGAGCCACACCTTGCAGAATGGTTGGAATGGTTCTGTGCTGAACGTCAAACGTGGAGTGCTACAGCTTACCTGAGAATGATCTTAAGAAATATCGTTGGGATGCAGTTTACGGAGAAAGGAATATACTTCAGTCCGTTTCTTTCCGAAGAAGTAAATGAGGTATCTCTTCTTGGACTGGAATACAGGGATGCTTTACTTGATATTCATATTTCAGGAGCAGGAACCGTGATCAAAGGTTTTTCGATTAACGGGAAAAAGACTGATGAATTCTTTATTGATTCCAAATCAACAGGGAAGATTAAAATAGATATTGAAGTAGTAACAGGCTCTTAATAGTATATAAGCTCGCCAGGTTTTGTAAATCTGGCGAGCTTATTCATTCTATTTTGGCAATACAATTCTAAAGGTGGTTCCCTTATCAATCACACTGTCTTTCACAAACAATTTCCCTTTATGATATTCTGTGATGATGCGATCGGAAAGGGAAAGGCCTAAGCCCCAACCGCGCTTTTTGTTGGTATAACCAGGTTTAAAAATAGCTTTGAACTGAGCACGAGGAATCCCTTTGCCTGTATCGCTGAAGTCGATCAGGATTTGATTCACTTCCTCTTTGATGAAGATATCGATCTTACCGGCACCCGCCATCGCATCCACTGCATTTTTGCACAGATTTTCGATCACCCATTCAAACAGGGAAATATTTACAGGTACCTGGATTCCATTTTCCTTCGGGTGGTGAATGGTATATTCTACCTTTTTGGAGGTTCGGGTTTTCAGATAGGAAACCGATTTGTATAATAGTTTAATAATGTCCTCCTCTTTGAGTAAGGCCATGGAACCAATTTTTGAGAAACGGTCGGTTACAGTATTGAGTCGCAGGACATCCTTTTCAATTTCATCCACGGTTGCATCATCCACTTCCTGTATGCGAAGCATTTCTACCCATGCCATCAGGGAACTAAGTGGTGTGCCAAGTTGGTGAGCGGTTTCTTTGGCCATTCCGACCCAAACACGATTTTGCTCCGAGCGACGGGCGGAATTGAACATCAGGTATGCAAGGAACAGAAAAACTCCAATGACACCAAATTGTACATAGGGATAATATCTTAATTGTTTCAGCAGGAAAGACTCTTCGTAATAAATGTATCTTTTGTCACCTTTACCCAGGTCAAGCACAATAGGCGGGTTGCTTGCTGTGATGCTTTCCATAAGTCTGTGAACAGCCAACGAATCATCCAGGTCAATATTTATATTTCCATGGTCTTCAATCCTGCTGTGTGTACTGTCGGTAATGATAACCGGAACAGAAACTGAGTTAACCAGAACCTCTTCCATAAAGTTGTTTACAAGGGTATCCACGTATTGCTTCATCTGTTCAAACAATCGGGAATCTTTGTAGTAATAATAATAGGTTCTTTCAGTTCGTGGTGCATTAATCGATCCTTCCAGGTAATCGAATGCAATGGGGGAGTAGCGATTAAACTCTTTTCTTAAATCTCCTGTCAGGGTCTTATATTTTGAAGTATCAATTACAATATTAGAATTTGCAATGATTTTGCCTTTATAGTCAGTAAGAATTACCGGAATGGTTGTATTGTTAGCAATAATCTCATGGTAGAACGAAAGCTCTTCGTCCAGACTTGAACTAACTGAACGTTTTGTTGTCTCTGCCAGTAATTCCACCTTTTTGCGTTCCTCGTCCTGAAGTTGTAGGAAAAACAGGCTGGTTGCTTCAACCAGTTGGGCTCTTTGATGAATTGCTGATGCCCAGGTTTGTATGTTTCTACGTTCCGATTTTTCAATTTTACTAACGATGGTATTCGAGTACCATAGTGATAATGAAATAATAGCCACCGCAAGAGCCATTAGCCCCAGCTTGGTGTATAGTTTTCTTCTGTATAAGTTCAATTTCTATTCTTTTTTAGGCTAAACGTAAAAGTATTAAAATTATGATATCATTTTGGGATTTGTAGGTAGGGATGCAATTAGCAAGCAAATTATGGGGGTAAAGCCCATTGATAGAAGGTATTCTTTTGCCCTACTTTTTTCTATTATATAACTAAACCTACTTTTCTTCTTGTATTGGTTGAAAGACCTCGCATTATGATTGAAGGTATTATATATCCTTTTTACTTTTTGTTCTTTAAGTCTACTTTTGGCTTGACCCAAAAGTAGCAAAATGCCAATCGCAAACTTTAATGGCTTTACTTTTCTTAATTGGTTTATTATTGTATTGATTCTGTAAAGATGTGTATAAAGAGTAGTTTTAGGAGTATGATTATTTAATCTCTAAAATTCTGTGGAGGCGATTTAAAATCGAATTACAGGGAAGATGTTAAGAAATGTCCGATTGAGAGAATAACAGATTTTTCACAAAGAAAAATCCTTTATTTCCATAGAATATTTCCTCTGTTTACATATTGTAACACCTTACTAAATATATACCATTGTTTTGTAAAATATTGAAAGATAATATTTAAAGGCTGTGTTGCTGCACAGCATATCCCTGTTGGCTGTCAATCCATAAATATGCGCACCCTATTTATATATTTTTGGCTTCCAAAACATAGAATTACATCAAAATCAGTATTTATGAGAAGAAGGTATACTATCATTGGTAAGTTGTTTTTGGCAGTCTTTATCATTGGTTTAATAGGGATGAATACACAAGCTCAGGTTGGTGTTTACAAGTATTCTGATTCCTGGGGAAAGCAAGGGTTCAACATTTCTGATCAACGTTCGGATGAACTAGTAGTAAGTTATTCGATCGAACAATTTTCAATTGAACAGGAGGAAATCAATAATAAAGGGCGGCATCAGGTTTCAATGCCGGGATATTTCCTTCCTAACAACGAGGGAATGCCCAATCTGCCAGGAACAGGTAGATTTATTGCTATACCCAATGGTGCTCAGGTAGAATTTGAAATCGTAAATAGTCGTAAGGAAATTATCGAAAATGTTGATGTGGCTCCTGCTCCGAGGATTCCTTTAGATACGGATAATGATCCTTTGTTTTTTGAAGATAATAAAGAGGTTTATTCCAAAGATGCTTTTTATCCTGAATCTCCGGTTAAACTTTCTGAAGCGGTTAGTTTGAGAGGAATTCAATCGGTAATGCTGGGAGTTACTCCTTTTCAATACAATCCGGTAAGTAAGCAGCTTATTATCTATCGTGACTTGGAAGTACGTATCCGATACACTGGAGGCGATAATGAATATGGACAAGAACGGTTGAGAAGTCGTTGGTGGGATCCGATTATTAAAAGTTCAGTTTTGAATCCTGAAGTCTTGTCTCAGGTGAATTATTCAGAGCGGGAAATGCAAAATGAACGGGATAATGAGGAATATGAATATCTGATCATTTCTCCTAACAACTATGTGTTTCAGCAATGGGCGGACACCATACGCCGGTTTCGTAATATGCAGGGAATCCATACAGGTGTTGTTACCCTGGATGAAATTGGAGGAGCTACCGTAAATGATATTGAAGGGTATATCAATGATATTTATGAAAACTGGACATACCCACCGGCAGCGGTTTTGTTGTTGGGTGATTATGGAGCAAACTCCGGAACATCCATTACTTCTCCGATTTATGATAATTATTGTGTGTCGGATAATATTTACGCAGATGTTGATGAAGATGATTTGCCGGATATAGTGTTTGCCCGTATGACGGCTCAAAATGAGGAACAACTGAAAACAATGGTGACAAAGTTTATCAACTACGAAACCAATCCTCCGATGAGTGAAGATTTCTATAATCATCCCATAACAGCTCTGGGCTGGCAGACCCAACGTTGGTTCCAGATTTGTTCGGAATCAGTGGGGGGATTCTGGAAAAATGAGTTGGGTAAAGATCCGGTTCGCATAAATGCTGTTTACGAAGGGAATCCAAATACAGATCCCTGGTCGACTGCTCAGAATACCTTATCAGTTCTTAATTATTTCGGTCCTGATGGACAGGGATATATTCCATCATCCCCGTCTGCTTTGGGTGGTTTTAGTGGTGGTACTCCTGAGGATATTACCACAGCTATCAACGCTGGTTCTTTCATGCTCCAACACCGTGATCATGGTTTTGAAGAAGGATGGGGAGAACCTGCCTATACAAATTCAGACATCAATGGATTAACCAATACCGATTTGACTTATATCTTCTCTATTAACTGCCTGACAGGCAAGTATAACCATAGTTCTGAAAGTTTTGCAGAAAAATTTCATCGATATACCAATAACGGAGAAAACAGTGGTGCACTAGGTATAATGGCTGCTTCTCAAATATCTTATTCCTTTGTAAACGATACCTATGTTTGGGGGATGTATGATTATATGTGGCAGAATTTCCTACCTGATTATGCCGGTGAGTTTCAAGAGGAAAAGGGAATGCTTCCAGCTTTTGCCAGTGTTTATGGGAAATATTATCTCGAACAGTCGGATTGGCCGAATAATCCGGATTATAAAGACCTGACATATCATTTATTCCACCATCATGGAGATGCTTTCCTGAATGTTTATTCGGAAGTACCTCAGGAACTATCGGTTTTTCATAGTCCGGTTCATATAAATGGAATGGAAACCTTTTCAGTGAATGCTGATGAAGGTTCTTTGATTGCACTTTCAGTTGATGGGGAGCTGATGTCAACTGCTGAGGGAACAGGAACAGGCTTTGATTTGTTTGTTGATAATCTGGCGGAAGGTACAATCATTGATGTTGTGGTTACTAAGAAAAATCATATTCGATACCATGAACAGGTATTAGTTGTACCTGCAGATGGCCCATATGTGATTCAGCATGCATTCGATTTCAATGATGAACAAGGTAATGCCAATGGATTACCTGACTATAATGAATCGTTGTTGTTGAATCTTACGGTAAAGAATGTGGGAACAGTATTGGGTGAAAATATCCACCTATCCTTGTCTTCTGAAAGTGAGTTTATCACTTTTTTAGATAGTACTGAGGAGTATGGAGTTATAGGAGCTTCAGAAACGGAATTGATCGAAGGTGCTTTCCAGTTTACTATATCTGATAATATTCCGGATCAGACTCCGGTTGAAATTATGGTGACTGCAACTGACGGGGCAGAAACCTGGGAGTCTGTGTTCTCATTCCGGGTTCATGCTCCTGTTTTTGAAATAGTAGCTTTTTCACTCGAAGAAATTTCAGGTGATTATGATGGTTATCTTGATCAGGGTGAAACTGCTATGTTAAGTTTAACTGCTCAAAATACAGGTCATAGCAGTGCCTTTGATGTGTTGTCACAAATTGATGTTTATCCCAATGTTCTTTCAATAGAAAATTCACAGGATGGTAGTGAACTACTCGAACCGGGGCAGGCAACTGTTTATAATTTTATGGTTACAGCCGATTCCAATACCCCATATGGGACGATGGTTCAGGTTGCAAATGTTGTAAATTCCGGAATATATACAGCAAGCAGAAATTATACAATTAAAGTTGGTGTTCCTGTTGAAACATGGGAGAGTGGAGACCTTAATCAGTTTGACTGGGAGAATGATGTAAATATTCCTTGGACAATAGCTACAGATAGTGTTTATCAGGGAGATCATTCTTTAAAATCAGGCGCTATTTCTCATGATGGAATGACAGAGTTAATCATCAGTTATACCAGTATGCAGAACGATACCATTTCCTTCTTTAAGAAAGTTTCATCAGAGTTGAACTTTGATGCTCTGAAGTTCTATATTGATGGAACAGAAAAGGGAGAATGGTCAGGTTCCAGTGACTGGAGCAGAGAAGTGTTTTATGTTCCGGCGGGGACTCACACTTTCCGTTGGGAGTATACTAAAGATGGTTCCATGTCACATGGAAAGGATTGTGCCTGGATCGACCAGATCTGCCTTCCTGTTGAACAAATGACAACTTGTTTTGCCGGAGTGGATATAAATGGATGCCCTGGGGATTCCTTTGAAATGCAGGCTCAGGTTACACATTATACATCAGCTCTTTGGAGTACTGAAGGTACCGGTGCGTTTGATAATGAAACATCTTTGAATGCTGTTTATACTCCTTCCGATTCGGATCTTGGAAATGGTTTTGTTATTCTGAAACTTACAGTTCAAGGCGTGGATGGTGATGTGATTATTGATGAATTGCAAATTCAGTTTCTGCCTTCGATCGTGTTATCAATTGATGAAAACCTATCTGTTTGTCTGGATGGATCTCTGGATTTGAATCCATTGATTGAGAATTATGAAACAGTCCTTTGGAATACAATGGGGGATGGTTCGTTTGAAAATACAGAGGCAGTTAGTACTACTTATATTCCGGGATCAAATGATTTACTGATTGGGCAGTTTGTTATCAGTCTTGAAGTTGAAAGTCCTGAATCCTGCGAAATAATTTCAAAAGACATTTTGGTACAGGTTCAAACTACTCCAGAGCAGGCAGGTGTTATAAGTGGTGATGAATCTGTAGATGTATACACCAATGATTCTTCTGTTTATTCGATAGATGAGATCGATTTTGCAGAATCTTACCACTGGACAATTTCTCCTGAGGAGGCTGGTGAGATACTTGTTGATGGATCCGAATTAACTGTTGTGTGGAATCAGGCTTTTACTGATGAGAGCATTACTGTTTCTGTATTTGCATCAAATGAATGCGGGGTTGGATCTGCCAGCGAAATACATGTTACAACAAACAACACCACCGGAGAAGTGGAGCGAGGTCTTATGAATTTTAATCTGTATCCGAATCCAGCTCAGGAAAAAGTAAGGCTTAGCCTTGAGTTAAAGAAGCAGCAAGATATTCACCTGAGTATTATCAATAATACAGGAAGCAGGGTTTATTCTCACGAATTTAATAATGTGAAAGATCTTAATCATGATATTCACCTTGATCGATTTGCTTCTGGTGTTTATTATGTAGTGATATATGGAAATGATGTTAACACTGTTGTGAAGCTGATTGTTGAATAGCAAATATTAATTTCACCCCTTAAAAGGCCTCCATTCCCGGAGGCCTTTTTTTGTTAATAAATCCTGATTGTCCAAATTTTAGTAGAATCTTAAGTCAAAATGTTACATTTGTAATTCTGATAATGAGATGTTAGATAGTGTGTTGGAAGGGGGTGTTGTTTCTAGTGTTTATCGAGAATTTATATATATTGCAACGTTTCCATACAAGATGCTTGTCTTTCTCTCAAGCACCAAAAATATGTTCATATTGAAAGATATAATGAACAGAGAAAGCAGATGTTTATCTGCTTTTGGGGAGAATTTTGTACCTAACCAAAATCAAATTTTATGAGAAGTAGTTTTACGATCATGGCGAGACTGTTTATTTCAGTTTTCGTCATAGGGGCGTTTGTATTAAGTGCTCATGCTCAGGTAGGGAAATATACCTATACTGATACATGGGGGAAACAAGGTTTTTCGGTGAAAGATCAGAAATCCGATGTGGTTGTTATCAATTATTCGGTTGGTGATTTTTCAATTTCCCAGATGGATATTAATGGCAAGGGGCGTCATAACGTAACCATGCCCGGGCATTTCATGCCGAGTAATGAAGGTGTACCCAATTTACCTGGAAACGGACGTTATATTGCAATTCCGAATGGGGCAAAAGTCGAGTTTGAAATCGTAAACAGTCGAAAGGAAATTATACAGAATGTAGATGTTGCACCTGCTCCTGTGATACCATTGGATACAGATAAGGAACCCTTGAAGTACAATGAGCGGGAAGATATTTATTCAAAGAATGCCTTCTTTCCGGAATCTCCTGTAATGATTTCAGAAGTAAAGCAATTAAGAGGTGTGGAAACAGTAATGATGGGGATTACTCCTTTTCAGTACAATCCTGTAACAAAAGAACTAATTGTTTACCGTGATCTTGAAGTGAATATCAAGTATGTAGGAGGAGACGGTACTTACGGGGATAACCGCCTGAGGAGTCGTTGGTGGGATCCCATCATGAAAAGCTCGCTTTTGAATGCCGATGTTCTTGAACATATGGATTATTCAAAGAGAGCATTCAATCAAACAAAAGACAACGAAGAATACGAATATGTGATTATTGTTCCCAATGATCCGATTTTCTCTCAATGGGCAGACTCGGTTAAACTATTTCGTACCATGCAGGGTATTAATACTGGTATTGTTACCTTGGATGAGATTGGAGGAAACTCAGTTAATGATATTGAAGGATATATTGACGGTATTTATGAGAACTGGGAGTATCCTCCTGCTGCAATTTTGTTAATGGGAGATTATGGCTCTGATGCCAATACCCAGATCACTTCGCCAATCTATGATGACTACTGTGTTTCAGATAATATTTTTGCGGATGTAGATAACGATCATCTACCGGATATTGTTTTTGCTCGTATGACAGCTCAGAATGCTGAGCATCTGGAAACCATGGTAACGAAGTTTATTAACTATGAGAAAAATCCGCCTGTTAATGCCGATTTTTATAATCACCCTATTACTGCCCTGGGTTGGCAAACCGCACGTTGGTTTCAGGTTTGTTCTGAATCGATAGGTGGATTTTGGAAAAATGAACTGGGAAAGAAACCTGTTCGTATTAATGAAGTTTATGAAGGAAATCCAAATACAGATCCTTGGTCTACAGCTGCCAATACGAGTACCATTCTCGATTATTTCGGCCCGGATGGTCTGGGATATATTCCTGCTTCTCCATCTGAACTGGGTGATTGGGAAGGTGGAAACGCTGAGGATATTACCACTGCGATAAACAGTGGTGCCTTTATGCTTCAGCACAGAGACCATGGTGGAGAAGATGGCTGGGGAGAACCTCGCTTCAGAAACTCTAATATTGAGGATCTGACCAATACGGATCTTACTTTTATCTTTTCTATTAATTGTTTAACAGGAAAGTATAATCACAGTTCGGAATGCTTCACTGAAAAATTTCACAGGCATACAAATGATGGTGTGAATAGCGGTGCTTTGGGACTTATTGCAGCTTCGGAAGTGTCTTATTCGTTTGTTAACGATACCTATGTTTGGGGAATGTATGATTATATGTGGCCTGAGTTTATGCCAGATTATGTAAATGAGTTTCCTGAGCAAAGAGGAATCTTACCGGCTTTCGCTAATGTTTATGGTAAATATTTCCTTGACCAATCAAACTGGCCAAGTAATCCTGAAAGAAAAGAACTAACAAACAACCTTTTCCATCATCATGGCGATGCATATCTGAATGTGTATTCAGAAGTACCTCAGGACCTTGCTATTGTTCATAATGATGTAATTGTAAGTGGAGCAGCATCTTTTGCAGTTTCTGCTAATGAAGGATCCTTGATTGCTCTTTCTGTAGAAGGTGAATTGATCGGGGTTACTGATGGAACAGGTAGTGATGTAGAGCTTCCTTTAGAGTTGTTAGATGTGGGAACGATTGTTGACGTTGTTGTTACTAAGCAAAACTATTACCGATATCATGCAAAAGTCTTAGTAGTTGATCCGGATGCCAATTATGTAATTAAGGATGAGTATTTGCTTAATGACGATTTGGGTAATAATAATGGATTAATTGATTTCAAAGAATCCATTGAAATGGATCTGTCAGTGAAAAATGCTTGTACAGGGACGGCTTCAAATGTTGATGTAGACATGGTTTCGGACAATCCATTTGTTTCTTTTACCGATGCCACAGAATATTATGGTGATGTTACTCAGGAAGGCAGTGATTTAATTCAGGATGCATACACTTTTGATATTGGTGATGGAATTGCAGATCAAACATTAGTAAACCTGACAATCAATGCTACTGATGGAAGTGAAACGTGGTTGTCATATATTAATTTCAGAGTTAATGCCCCCGTGCTTAAGATCCTTTCAATGGATGTAGAAGAGCTTACCGGGAATAACAATGGATACCTTGAGCCGGGTGAAACAGCAAAACTATTGATCACATCTGGTAATATTGGTCATGCAAATGCTCAGGAATTAATATCGTCTATGATTATTGAATCTCCATTTATTCAAATTGTGGATCAGGAGGTGATTGTTGATGAAATTGGTGCCGGACAAGAAGTTCAGGTGGAATTCTCAATTTCTATTGCAGATAATGCTCCAAACGGTTCAGGGATTTTACTCACTAATAACCTCAAGGCTGGTTTATATGAAGTTACCAAAGACTTTACCATTAAGATCGGACAGATTATTGAAGATTGGGAATCAGGTGATTTAAGCTCCTTTGATTGGCAGAATGAAGTTGATCACCCTTGGGTGATGGTTCAGGATGAGGTTTATGAAGGCGAGTATTCCTTACGCTCTGGTGAGATAGATCATAATGATACATCATCCTTATATGTGGTTTACCATAGTGTAATTGATGATACGATTTCATTTTATAGAAAAGTTTCTTCTGAAGGTTCTTTCGACCTGCTTGATTTTTATGTTGATGATCAGAAAAAAGGTTCTTGGTCTGGTAATGTAAGTTGGGGCAAACAATCATTTTTTGTTCCTGCTGGTACGCATCACTTCAAGTGGCAGTATCGAAAAGATTTTACCGGAGACGGTGGTTCTGATTGTGCCTGGATTGATAATATCAGCTTCCCTGCAGGCGAAACTCCAACAATTTGGGCTGGCGATGATTTGATTGTTTGTGAAAACAGCGACATCGAACTGAATGCTTCTGAAACAATGATGTCATCAGTAGAATGGACTACAACAGGTTCAGGAACTTTTGCTGATGCCACGGCACCCGTTACCACATACACTCCATCTGCTGAAGATGTTGAAAATGGTAGTGTTGTTCTTATACTTACAGGTACCTTCGGTTCCGGTCAACAATTTACTGATGAATTGAATGTGTCATTTGTTGGGGATCCAGCCATTGAGATGGATGATAACCTGAATGTTTGTCCGGATGTTAGTTTTGATATTACTGCTGTTGTTGATAACTATGTTTCTGTTGTTTGGACAACTAATGGTGATGGGGTATTTGTTAATCCAAACGTTTTGGAAACTGTTTATACTCCTGGAGTAAATGATATCAGTGGAGGTGCTGTTACACTTACTTTGCATGCCACCGGTTATGGTGGATGTGATGAGGTATCTAAAGACGTATCAGTATCTGTAAACGATCGGCCAGCTGTTGATTTCCCAACAGTAATGCCTGCTTGTGAGGGTGTGATGAACCATTGGACATTTACCCTTACAGGTGTTGCTCCATGGGACCTGAAGTTAAAGAACCAGGAAACAAATGAAGTTTATGAGTTTTCATCGGATGAAAATGTGCTGTTTGCAGACATTACTCCTGATGGTGCTGCTACCTATATGGTATACGACTTAGTGGATGCCAATGGCTGTGGTCTCAGCGAAATAGGTGAATTTACACTTTCGTTCGAAGAGCCTGTGGGTGCCGCCAGTGAAATTGTAGGTGCAGATGCTATTGATCTTTATACCATCGAAACATCAGAATATACTTCCGCCACAGTTGAAAACGCAACTTCTTACATGTGGATGTTGGAGCCTGTAGATGCTGGAACGATTGAGTCCAATGGTCTTACGGCTAACATTACATGGAATCATGAGTTTGAAGGTGAAAGTGTGACACTTCAATTTGCCGGATTGAATTCTTGTGGAAACGGTACAATTAGTGAGAAACTAATTACTCTGGGAAGTGGAACTGGTGAAAATGAAAACGGCCTTCTGAAGTTTGGTTTGTATCCAAATCCTGCCAATGAGAAGGTTAGAATGTTAGTAAATCTTGAGAAGCAACAAAACGTTAATCTGAGTATTGTGAATAATATCGGTAGTTTGGTATATTCAGAAGATTTGAATAATGTTGAGTTAATCAAGCATGACATACCTCTTAATCGTCTTGCTCCAGGTGTATACCATGTTATTATTCGTGGTAACAATGTGAATGCAGTACGAAAACTGGTTGTTGAATAATATTCAAATTATACAGACTTAAGAAGACGGCTATTCTCATGGATAGCCGTCTTTTTAATTTTTATGAATTTACTTTTCTGCTTTTAGGAGTTTTCATCATTCTTGAGCTAATTCCCGTATTCTGTCTGGGGATTTTTATATAGAAGTCATATAAATAACAGTTGGCAGGCACCTGGATGTTGTGGTATCCCTTTGATTGGAGTTTTGTGAATAATTATACAACCTTCTGAGATGGAGGTATAGTTGCAACTCTTTCTAGTGCTATTCCTGTCTTTTTCTATGTATCAGGAAATTGTTTGTTTTAAGTGATGATGTATAAAACTAACTATAAATAAATATTTATTTACATTTGGCGTAAATTATTGTACCAATCCAAAATCAAATGTTATGAGAAAAAGCTTTACGATTATGGCGAGACTGTTTGTCGCAGTTTTCGTCATAGGGGTGTTTGTATTTAATGCCCATGCTCAGGTCGGTAAATATTCCTATACCGATGCATGGGGAAAACAAGGTTTTTCTGTGAAGAACCAGAAGTCAGAAGAGGTTATTATCAATTTTTCGGTTGATAAATTTTCGATTTCCAATATTGATATCAATGGCAAAGGTCGTCATAATGTGGCATTGCCTGGTCATTTCCTTCCTAATAACGAAGGTATGCCAAACCTTCCAGGTAATGGTCGTTATATAGCCATTCCAAATGGAGCAAAAGTTGAATTTGAGATTGTAAACAGTCGCAAAGAAATCATCCAGAATGTGGATGTGGCTCCAGCCCCTCGTATTCCATTGGATACTGATAAGGAACCATTGGAATATAATGAGCGTGAAGAAGTATATTCAGAGAATGCTTTTTTTCCTGCCTCACCAGTAAATGTGTCAGAAACTCAGCAAATTCGAGGTGTTGATGCAGTAATGCTTGGTATTACCCCATTCCAGTATAATCCTGTAACCAAGGAACTGATCGTATATCGTGATCTGGAAATAAATATCAAGTATATCGGTGGCGATGGCAAATATGGAGAAGAGCGTCTGCGTAACAGATGGTGGGATCCAATTTTGAGTAGTGCTTTTCTTAATGCTGATGTTTTAAGTGATGTCGATTATTCTCAACGATTAGTTGATGATGCAAAAGATAATGAAGAGTACGAATATGTAATTATTGTACCAAATGATCCTATTTTCTCCCAATGGGCAGATTCAATCAGGATTTTCAGAAATATGCAGGGTATCAAAACCGGTATTGTAACTCTTGAAGAAATCGGAGGGAATTCAGTGAATGATATCGAAGGGTATATCGATGATATATACGAAAACTGGGAATATCCTCCAGCTGCTGTATTGTTAATTGGAGATTATGGCTCGGATGCAAATACACAGATTACTTCTCCTATTTATGATAACTATTGTGTGTCGGATAACATTTTTGCAGATGTAGATAATGACCACATGCCCGATATCGTATTCGCACGTATGACTGCTCAAGGTGAAGAAGATCTCCAAACCATGGTTACGAAATTCATAAACTATGAAAGAAACCCGCCAACAAGTGCTGATTTCTATAATCATCCAATTACTGCTTTGGGATGGCAAACTGAGCGTTGGTTCCAGATTTGTTCAGAAACTGTTGGTGGATTCTGGAAAAATGAATTAGGAAAAGAGCCTGTACGTATTAATGCCGTTTATGGCGGAAATCCAAATAATGATCCTTGGTCTACAGCTGAAAATACTGAAACAGTATTGGATTATTTTGGCCCTGATGGATTAGGTTATATTCCTGAAACACCAGCTGAACTTGGTGGTTGGAATGGCGGAAGTGCAGCTGATGTGACAAATGCTATTAATAATGGTGCTTTTATGCTTCAGCATCGTGATCATGGTAGTGAAGATGGTTGGGGTGAACCTGATTTTGGAAGCTCAGATATTAATACCCTTACCAATACCGATCTTACCTATATCTTTTCGATTAACTGTTTGACCGGGAAATATAACTACGGAAGTGAAGTGTTTGCTGAGAAATTCCACCGTTATACTAAAGATGGGCAGAATAGTGGAGCTCTTGGTATTCTTGCTGCTTCAGAAGTTTCTTACTCGTTTGTAAATGATACCTATGTATGGGGTATGTACGATTATATGTGGCCTGAATTTATGCCAGATTATGAGAACTCATTCCCAGAGCAAAGAGGAATACTTCCAGCATTTGCAAGTGTTCATGGTAAGTATTTCCTTCAACAATCAGATTGGCCTTATAATACAAGTAATAAAGAAGTTACATATCATTTATTCCACCACCATGGTGATGCATTCTTGAATGTATATTCTGAAGTTCCTCAGGATTTAACCATTGTTCATAACGATGTTATGGTTAGTGGTGTGCCATTTTTCGAAGTTTCGGCTGATGAAGGTTCTCTAATAGCTCTTTCTGTAGAAGGTGAATTATTGGGTACAGCACAAGGAACTGGTAGTAATGTTCAGATTCCTGTTGAGCTGTTATTACCTGGAACAATCGTTGATGTGGTTGTTACTAAGCAAAACTATTATCGTTATCATGCTGAGGTATTGGTTATCCCACCTGATGGTCCATATGTAATCAAGGATTCTTATGTGATGCATGATGATATTGGTAATTCGAATGGTCTTCCTGATTACGGTGAAACCGTTATTTTTGATCTTGGTGTTAAGAATGTGGGTAACGAAACTGCAACCAATGTAGATATTACCCTTACAACAGATAACTCTTATGTTACCTTCTCAGATGATTCTGAAAATTATGGCGATGTTGCCGCTGAATCAACTGTATTTATTGAAGAGGCTTACACTTTTGAAATTGCAGATGGTGTACCTGATCAAACTTCGGTTCAGTTTGCTGTAAATGCTACTGATGGAACTGAAGAGTGGTTGTCCTTTATCAATTTCCGTGCAAATGCACCTGAACTTCAGATTCTTTCTATGGATATTGAAGAGGTCGGTGGTAATGGTAATGGTTTACAGGATCCAGGTGAAACAGCCACTTTGGTCTTTACTGTTAAGAATAATGGCCATGCAAGTGCTTATGATGTAGCATCTGTACTTTCATTTCAGTCGCCTTATATCCAGATTCAAAATAGTCCTGATGCATTGGAAGAATTAAATGCAGATTCGCAGGCTGAATTTGAATATACTGTTGTTTTAAGTGAAAATACCCCGGATGGTACCGGTATTATCTTGAGTAACCAGGTTTCTGCTGGTTTGTATAACACTTCCGACGACTTCGGTATTAAGGTTGGTTTGGTTATTGAAGACTGGGAAACGGGTGACCTGAATGAGTTTGAGTGGCAAAATGATACTGAATCTCCATGGGTTATTGTTACTGACGAAGTTTATGAAGGTGAAGATGCTTTACGTTCAGGAACGATTAGTCATAATGAATCGACTGCATTGGTACTTGAGTATGATTGTATTATTGATGATAGTGTTTCCTTCTATAAAAAAGTATCTTCAGAGGTAAATTATGATTATCTGAAGTTCTATATTGATGGAAGTGTTGTTGGTCAATGGTGTGGTGAAGATAATTGGAGCAGAGTTGCTTTCTTCGTAAGTTCTGGAATGCATACATTCAAATGGGAATTTGATAAGGATGGTTCCGAAAGTGGTGGCCAGGATTGTGCATGGATTGACCTGATCAGTTTGCCTGTAACATGGTCTATGTCTGCATGGGCAGGAGCTGATACTTATGCTTGCTATAACACAACTGTTAATTTAACGGGTAGCATTAACATGACCGATTCTTTTGAATGGGAAACACTTGGTTCAGGGACTTTCTCTGACGCTCAATCGTTAACTACGGTTTATACTCCTTCTCAGGAAGATTATGATAATGGTTCTGTTGAACTTATGCTTACGGCTTTTGATGATGATACTGAAATTTCTGATACTTTACTTGTTGAATTTGTCAATGCTGCAACATTAACATTGGATGAAACCGCCACGGGATGTTTCAACGTACCAATGATTCTGAGTCCACAAATTGAGGATTACTCTTCAGTGGTTTGGAGTACGAATGGTGATGGTACTTTTGAAGATGTAAATACTGTTGAAGGTGTGTATATCCCAGGTGCTGCTGATTTAACAAATGGAGAAGTTACTTTAAGTCTTCAGGTTGTCAGTCTTGGTGGTTGTGAAGATGTAAATGGTGATGTAACTGTTACTGTAAATGATCGTCCTGATGTTGAATTCCCTGAAGAGATGGCTGCTTGTGAAGGTGTACCAAATCAATGGGTGTTGACTCTTAATGGTGTTGCTCCTTGGAGTGTTAAGATTAAGAATCTGGATACTGAAGAAGTATATGAATTCGAATCGGATGAAAATGTATTGGTAGCGGAAGTAACTCCTGAGTTGGAAACGGCTTACCTGGTATTTGATCTTATGGATGCAAATGGTTGTGGCCTTTCTGAGGTTGGTGAGTTTACTCTTGTTTTCGAAAATCCTGTTGATGGAATTGGAGAAATAGATGGTGAGGATGCAATTGATCTATACGATACAGAAACATCTGAATACACAACAACTGCAATTGGAAATGCAACTGCTTATTCTTGGGTACTGGATCCTGTTGAAGCAGGTACTATCGAGGTTATCGATCTTATAGCAACCATTACATGGAATGCTGAGTTCGAAGGTGAAAGTGCAACTCTGAAACTTGCTGGTTTGAACTCTTGCGGTGCTGGAGAGTATACTGAAAAAGTGATCACCGTTGGTAATACCACAGGTGAAGGTGAAAACGGATTGATGCAGCTTGGTTTGTATCCTAATCCTGCAAATGAAAAGGTTCGTTTGGTGCTGACACTTGAAAAGCAGCAGAATATTAACTTGAGTATTGTTAACAATATTGGTAGTCTGGTTTATTCAGAAGATTTGAACAATGTTGAGCAAATCAAACATGATATCTCTGTTGATCGCCTTGCTCCTGGTGTTTATCACGTTATTATCCGTGGTAACAATGTGAATGCAGTGCGTAAACTCGTTGTTGAATAAGAATTCCTTTATTCTAAATATTTTAAACGCCTCCCGATTTTGGGAGGCGTTTTTTTTTATGTTTTTTTGATGAATTCATATTGAATGGGGCTTTAGCCCCAAAAAAACATTATCCTTCCTCCATCCTGTCAGTTGAATCTGGCGGTAATATTATCGTATTATTTGAACTATAATTTTCTCATTGTTTCTACAAATGGAGTTTACTCTGGTAGGTTCAGTTGGTTGTAATCATTGTTACTGCTCCCTTTGTTTTTAAAGCTGGTAAATATTTAAAGATCTCAATTATTCCATAACTTTATTGTTGCTTAATCTTGGTTGAGGATTAAACCATATTTTAAGACGGCTGTTGTAGAGGAGATACAAATAAAGAAAGTGATGCAAAGTGCAATAATAAAGGGGTTTTCCAAATTGAACAAGAAACAGAAAATAGATGCTGTAAGCAGAATGTTTACCGATCCACGTGCCTTTATGCATGAAGTGATTGAGTACTGGCATAACGATCATGAAATCCAGAAACTGTTTGATGAGTTCAGTGAGAATACGATTTCTAATTTTTATTTTCCGTACGGAGTAGCTCCGAACTTTATTATCGATGGGAAGACCTATATGATTCCTATGGTTATTGAGGAGAGTTCGGTTATTGCAGCAGCTTCAAAGGCGGCAAAGTTCTGGTCAGATAAGGGCGGCTTTCATACCCGTATTATTGGAACGACTAAATTAGGTCAGGTTCATTTCAGTTGGCGAGGGGATAAGGAGAAGCTTTACACGATCTTTCCGGAAATCAGAAAGAAACTGATTGATGATGCCAAATCCATTACTGCTAATATGGAAAAGCGTGGAGGAGGTATTCTGGATATTCAATTAGTAGATATGACGCATGAAATGGATGATTATTTCCAGTTGAAGGTTTCCTTCGAAACCATCGATTCCATGGGGGCTAATTTTATTAATTCATGTCTTGAGGAATTTGGCGATAGTTTGCGACGTTTTCTTTGTGAAGATGAGCGTTTTGAAGGAGAAGAGGAGAATGTACAGATTATAATGGCGATATTATCCAACTATACTCCCGATTGTTTAGTGGAGTGTTGGGTGGAATGTGATATCGAAGATCTGGATGCAGCAGATGATGAACTGAGCGGAGAAGAATTTTCCTGGAAGTTTAAGAAGGCTGTTAGGATTGCTGAGGTAGATGTACATCGTGCTACTACTCACAATAAAGGCATCTATAATGGTATTGATGCGGTTATTTTGGCTACAGGTAATGATTTCAGAGCTATAGAGGCTTGTGGGCATACATACGCCTCGCGAAATGGGAAGTATTCGAGCTTAACTCATTTGGAACTGAAAAATGGAAAATTCAAATATAGTTTGAAAATACCTATTGCTTTAGGAACAGTTGGAGGTTTAACCTCTTTGCACCCGTTGGCTAAACGATCGCTGCAAATGTTGGGTAATCCAAGGGCGAAAGAACTAATGCGTATTGCAGCAGTTGTTGGGTTGGCTAATAATTTCGGGGCCATAAAATCATTGGTAACCAAAGGGATTCAGGTAGGACATATGAAGATGCATCTGTTCAATATCCTGAATAGTTTGAATGCTTCTGAAGAGGAGCGTAAAATTGCTGTTGAACACTTTCTGTCTGAAAAAGTATCGGTAGCGAATGTGAAAACTTTATTAGAGAAAATTAGAAAAACATAAAGTATGGGAACTCTCGGATTTCATTCTAAAGGAAAATTATTGCTGTCCGGTGAATACCTGGTGTTGAAAGGAGCAAAGGGATTAGCTATTCCTTTGCGTTTTGGGCAGTCTCTGGTGGTTACAAAAGCGGATGATATGGAATTCATAAAATGGACTTCCTATGTGAAAAGGGATCGTTGGTTTTGGGGCGATTTTAATAACGCTCTAGCTGTTAAAGAAGCTTCCGATCAAAGTGTAGCTTTAGGTTTGCAAAATATTCTCAGGGCGGCTAAAAAGCTAAATCCAGCTTTTCTGCCCGATGATCTGAATTTGGATGTGAAATCCTACATCGACTTTAATATTGACTGGGGGCTGGGAAGTAGTTCTTCACTGATTAGTAACATAGCATGGTGGGCTGATGTTGATCCTTTTGAACTTCATTTTGCTGTGAGCAACGGATCTGGTTATGATGTGGCCTGTGCTAGGTCGGAATTGCCTTTGTTGTATCGCCAGGTCAATCAGAATGTAGAGGTGGAGGAGGTGCTTTTTAATCCGGGTTTTAGAGAACAGATAGCATTTGTTTATACTGGGAACAAGCAGAATAGTCAAAAAAGTGTGGCTCATTTTAATCAAAATGTAATTGTAAAAGATAAAATCATTGAAAAAATTTCTCTAATTAGTGAGGATATGGCTGTGTGCAAGAGTCTGGAAGTTTTTACGGAGTTGATGGACGAGCATGAGCAGATTGTATCTGAACTGATAAATGAAGTTCCTGTTAAGGAAAAGAGTTTCATGGATTTCAACGGGAGTCTTAAATCATTAGGTGCCTGGGGTGGTGATTTTTTAATGGTTGTATCTAATGATCCTTTTGAACAAACCCGGCAATATTTTAAACAAAAAGGATTGGATGTGGTTATTCGTTTCAACGATATTGTTTTTCAGTAGGAGGATGCTTCAAAGTGTTATCCAGTAGGAATAAGGAAAGCATAATTATGCGTGATTTATGATGAAATACCACAATCCGGAATTGAAATTATCAGGAAAAGACCTAACAGGACTTGTTTCCTGGCAAAGTCCATCCAATATTGCCTTGGTTAAATATTGGGGTAAATTTGGTGTACAGTTACCGTGTAATCCTTCCTTAAGTATTACTCTTGATCAGGCATATACGAAAACTGAAATTTCCTGGCGCTCAAAAAAGACTTCAGGGATCAGTCTTGAGTATTTTTTTGAGAATGAACGAAAGGAATTGTTTGAACAAAAGATTACGGGATATATGGAGTCTCTAATTCCTGTCTTTCCATTTCTTGAACAATTACATTTGGTTATCAATAGTCTCAATTCATTTCCCCATTCAGCAGGGATAGCTTCTTCTGCTTCTTCTATGAGTGCTTTGGCTTTATGTCTTTGCTCTTTGGAACATGATATATTTGGAACCTTGAATCAGGAAGAGGCCTTTTATGAGAAGGCATCATATGTTGCTCGTTTGGGCTCAGGTAGTGCTTGTAGATCTGTTTATGGAGGACTTTCTGTTTGGGGAGAATCGGAAACAATCCCAGGTTCCTCTAATGAATATGCCGTTGAATTTCCGCATCCGGTTCATTCAAAATTTCAAAACCTACAGGATACTATTTTGATTGTAAGTTCGGAGGAAAAAACCGTAAGCAGCCGGGAGGGTCATGCTTTGATGAATAATCATCCTTTTGCTGAGCAACGTTTCAAACAAGCGATTAGCAATTTGACAGACTTATCAGATGTTCTTCAGCAAGGCGATTGGGAAGGCTTCGTTCGAATTACAGAGAATGAGGCTTTAAGCCTGCATGCCATGATGATGACGGGTAATCCTGGATATATGCTATTTCATCCAAACAGTCTGCGTATTATTGAAGAAATCAATGAAATACGCCAACAATCCGATATTCTATTATGTTTTACTTTGGATGCAGGTCCAAATATTCATTTGATCTATCCGGAAAGTGAAAAGGAACGGGTAAATGAATTTGTTATCCAGCGATTATTCGCATATTGTGAAAAAGGAAAAGTGATCCTTGATAAGGCGGGTAAAGGTCCTTTCAGAATTCATTGATTACAATGGATTCAGTCATAAGAGCTACTTCAGATGGTAGTGTTGTCAAATACAAATGTGTACTGTTCTCCAACAGGCAGGCATGTGACCAATAAAGAAAAGATTAACGCATGAAAAGTAAATCTGAGATCTATTACGCGAAAATTCTACTATTCGGAGAGTATAGTGTGATATTTAATTCCATGGGATTGACCATCCCTTATACCCATTTCAGAGGTGAGCTCAGTTCTATGAGAAATGAAAAATACACCGACCTTGATTATGCCCGGGCTTCCAACCAGAGTCTGAAAGAATATGCTGCTCATTTGAGTGGCTTGCAATCAAGTGGAGAATTGAAATGCCAGTTAAATATCAATGCTTTGGTTAATGACCTGGGTAATGGTCTATATTTTGAATCCTCAATACCACAGGGATATGGATTGGGGAGTTCCGGGGCTTTAGTTTGTGCTTTGTATTCAAAATATGCAAAAAATAAAATAAGTAGCTCAAAAAGTTTAGAGAATGAACAACTGCTTAAATTGAGAGATATATTCGCTCAGATGGAGTCGTTTTTTCATGGTGAAAGTTCTGGGTTGGATCCTTTAAATTGTTATATCCAATATCCGCTTTTAATACAAGGGAAAACTAAAATCACGCCTGTTGGAATTCCTCGGGAAGGTAGTGGGAAATCTGGTATATTCTTGTTGAACACCCATCAGGTTGGGAAGACCGAACCTTTGGTGAAGCGCTTTCTTGAGAATTGTGGTAATCCACATTATATGAAACTTGTAGAAAATGAATTTATTCCACTTAATAATGCTTGTATTGAAAATATTTTAACGGGAAACGTTGAAGCGCTTTCTGAAAATTTGAACAGTCTTTCCAGGTTTGAACTCCAAAATCTAAAGGAGATGATTCCTGAAGATTACAGAGATATCTGGAAATTTGGCCTTGATTCAGGATTGTTCACTCTTAAACTTTGTGGATCTGGTGGTGGAGGTTTCTTACTTGGTTTTACAAAAGATTATGATTTGGTTCGGGAAGAGCTTTGTGACCGGAACCTGGAAATGGTAACTGTTTACAAAAATTCAATTGAATAATATTTCCGTGCTGGATCCACAGGTGTTTTTATCCTTCAAAGATGATTTAATTTTTAAAATATTTTAAAAAACATCTTAACTTTCCCTGCAATTTATTTGTCTATAAATAAACATAACCAAAAATAAACAAGTATGAGACGACTAACGGGAATACTGCTGGTTGTACTAAGTGCGATGATCGTAAGTGCACAGCAAAATGTGAATCCCGATCCTAATGGAGAACCTTGGATTGCAGGTGGTTTAAGACCATTATCTGCAGAGGATATGCAAATGATAGAAAGTACGCCAACATTACACCGTACTACAGAGATGACACGAACACTCTTACCTCCTCGTGTCGATAATACTGAACAAATGTTCTTTCCTCCTGTGTTTAATCAGGAAGGCGGAAGTTGTGGCCAGGCAAGCGGTGTAGGGTATACATTTACCTATGAAATTAATCGCATCCGTAGTCTTTCGGGGGCCGATCTTCAGAATCAATATCCCTCTCATTTCACATGGAATTTCCTCAATGGAGGTGACGGTGGAGGAAGCTGGTATTTTGATGGATGGCAAATTGTTAAAATGAACGGTTGTCCCAATGTTGAAGAATATGGTGGATACTTTGCCAGTGGAGGTGATACTCGCTGGATGAGTGGATATGATGAGTTCAATAGTGGGATGAATAATCGGGTATATGAAGTTTTTACAATTGATGTTTCAACTGAAGAAGGAATCAACACCTTACGTCAGTGGTTCTTTGATCACCTCGATGGATCTGAAACCGGTGGTATTGCTAATTTTGCCGGCGGCGTTTCTGGTACTTTTATGACTAGCTACGTTCCTCTTGGAACCCCGCACGGAGGAGAAAGTATTGTTACCTGGTGGGATGAGTCGGTTAATCATGCCATGACATTTGTTGGTTATGATGATGAGATCTGCTGGGATTTTAATAATGATGGTGAATATACCAATGATGTGGATTTGAATAATGACGGAATAATTGATCCACGTGACTGGGAAGTTGGTGCTGTTATTATGGTGAATTCCTGGGGAGATTGGTGGTGTGATGGCGGAAAGGCATATGTCCCCTATAAGCTGTTGGCTCAAAATCAACAAAATGGTGGTATCTGGAATAGTCTTGTGCATACCATTACTGTAAAGGAGGAATGTCAGCCCATGTTGACTTTGAAAACAACCATCAAACACGATTCAAGAAATAAACTTAAAATCACTGCTGGCGTATCTGCTGATCCACAAGCGGAGAAGCCTGATCATGTAATGAATTTCCCTTTGTTTAAATATCAGGGAGGAGAAAATTATATGCAAGGTGGCTATGAAGAATCCGACAAAACATTGGAGCTGGGATTGGATATTACTCCTTTACTTAGTGAAGTTCAAGATGGAAATGAAGCAAAGTTTTTTCTTTATATTGTGGAAAATGATCCGGATAATGTTGGTACAGGTGAAGTTGTAAACTTTTCTGTCTTTGATCATAATTCTGGTGAAGAATTGGTTTATCCGGAAGAAAATATTGCACTTCTGGAAAATGATACCACGATACTGGGATTAAGTAAAGTGGTTGATTTTGATAAAGTGGAAGTGGTTACTAATACTCTGACAAATGCTAATCAATTGAATGAATATTCCTTTGCTCTTCAGGCTGAAGGAGGAACTCAGCCCTATAAGTGGGCTATAAAGATTGATTATACTGAGGAGTTAGAATCTGCTCAATTGCCTGTTATTGATGATGAACAATTGACTCCATCCAATGAAGATGATGGTTTTGCTGTGAAGCAGCTTGATTTTGAATTCCCATTCTATGGACAATTCTATAATGAGGTTACTGTATCAACCGATGGGTCTTTAATTCTTGGTGGTGAATTTGAATATATCCGGAATGAATCCAATCTTATCCAGAATAGAGCGATTACTCCATATGGTAGTGACTTGATGCTTTATCCTGATCAAGGTGATGGTATGTGGTATGAAGGCGATGATACTTATGCTGCTTTCCGTTGGAAGACATCAAAATTTGACCAACCTTTATTTAATGTTGAAAGTGCGGTGATTATTTATGCTTCTGGTGAGATCGAATTTTATTATGGAGAAATTGATGAAACTACAGAATGGGTCTCCGGTGTTTCGATGGGGGATCAAACAAGTTATACCGTATCTAGTTATTCTGGAAATTCTTCTTTGCCTGCAGAACTGAGTTCTGTGTTTTCCGGTGGGTCTTATCCTCGTGGAATGCAAATAACAGAAGATGGAACCTTTGAAGGTGTACCCGCAGAAATGGGAACCTGGGATCTGAAATTCAGAGTAAAGGACTATGATAATATCTACAATGAAAAGGAATTGACTTTTGTTGTTGATGAAACATTGGAAATTGAAAATTCCGATGCAGCGTGTTTTGTACAGGTATACCCTAATCCGGTAGAAGACTATATGCAAATTCACATATCAGGATTTGATCCTTCGGATGTTGTGCGTGTTGAATTGATAGATATTAATGGTAAATTGATTCAAAAACTTGCTCACATTCGATCCCGAAATGGAGAAATCTCTGAGCGTATCAGTATTGATTCTGGGATTAAACCCGGAATATATTCAGTACAATTCAGTACAAAAACGAGATCAATCAGTCGTAGAATTGTAGTTCTATAGTTGATTGTCTACTGGTTTAATCCCGAAAGGATAGTAGGATTGTTAAATAATTTACAAATCTATCGTGTCTTTTCGGGATTATTTTAATTATAAAATACTTCCTTCCTATATTTGCTTCAGCTACAATCCAAAATGAACGGACGATGAGAATTACTTTGTTAAAAAAACTAGCGCTTACTACAGCCTTTTTAATAGGAGGACTGTTTCTGCATGCACAAAATGCAAGTCGGAAAACCATTAATATTCCTGATATCCCTGGTCTTGTGACTTTGAAGTGTGACTTTCACATTCATACAGTATTTTCTGATGGCTTGGTATGGCCAACTGTAAGGGTTGATGAAGCATGGAGAGAAGGACTCGATGCAATCGCATTAACAGACCATATCGAATACCGGCCTCATAAAGATGATATCCCTGCTGATCATAACCGGAGTTATGATATAGCAAAGCCAAGAGCCGATAAAAAAGGGATTATTCTGGTTAAAGCTGCTGAAATTACCAGAGGAATGCCTCCAGGACACTTGAATGCATTGTTCATTAATGATGCTAATAAGCTGGATCAGGAAGATTTTATGGCGGTAATGGAAGAAACGGCTAAACAGGAGGCTTTTGTGTTTTGGAATCATCCAGGGTGGAAAGCTCAACAGCCTGACACCATGAAATGGTTTGATGTGCATACTGAACTATTGCAAAAAGGATGGCTACATGGTATTGAGATTATTAATTATCATGAGTATTACCCCTCAGCAATTGATTGGTGTCTGGATAAGAAATTAACCATGGTTGGGAATTCTGATATCCATGACCCAGTATTTATGGAATATGATTACCTAAATGGACAACGTCGGCCTTTGACCCTTGTTTTTGCTCAAGAGAGAACAGAATCAGCTTTGAAGACGGCCTTAATGGAGCGCAAAACAGCCTTACTTTTCAATAATCTGATTATTGCCGAGGAATATATAGCAAAGGATCTGTTTGAAGCCTGTGTTGAGGTGGAGAAGCCACAGAATTTGTTTGTGGATGGAGATTGGGATCGGATCCTTGTATCTAATAATTCAGGATTAAAATTGAAGCTTGCGGGTGATGATAAGTCTGTTGGGATAATTACCCCGGGGGAGTATACAATTCTACCTGAAAGTACCATTGAAATCTGGGTGAAAAAGAAAAAAGACGCTCAGGGAGAACCAAAGGTGATTTTTGAGGTGTCAAACTTTCAAACTAAAGAGAACGAATACCTTACTTTCGAAATATAGAAAGTTCTTCATATACTACCTCAAGTTGCCCTGATGTATATTTAATATATATACATCAGGGCAACTTTTTTTTATGTATAATTGTCACCTTATTGACAGTAAATTAACACAAAAGATTATTATGAGAAGGATTTTTACGACAATCGTGCTATCGATTGCCATGATGAGTCTTTCCGGTTTGTCAATTGCTCAAATGGCTGGTTCCAATTCAGGTATCCAACTGGAGCATGTGATGACTCCGGAAGAGAGGTTGTTACTTGGGACAAGAGGAGTAAGCTGGGATGAAACGGACCCACCAACAGGGACGAAATTTTCCGTTGCTGAGTTTCAACCTCAGGAAGGTGTAATGGTAGCTAACACAAGTAATAGTGGAAGTAGTGCAGGATTTGGAATTCCTGTGACATTGATTGAAGAATTAGCTGAGTACACGAAGGTAGTTACCATCGTACAGAATTCAGGTGCTCAATCAACTGTTGAAACTTATTACCAGGATAATGGGATTAATATGGATAATATTGATTTCCTTGTAGCTCCAACCGATTCCTACTGGACTCGTGATTACGGTCCTTGGTTTGTTGGTTATGGTGATGATCAAATAGGCATCGTTGATATTAAATATAACCGGCCAAGACCAAATGATGATGAAATTCCTGTGGAATTTGCTGAATACCTTGATGTGGAACTGTTTGGAATGAATTTGGTTTCTCCAGGAGGAAATTATATGTCTGATGGTTTGTATGCTGCAGCAGCAACTGACCTTGTTTATGAAGAAAATGCTGATTTATCTTACCAGAACCCACCTTTATCTGAAGAAGAGGTTGATCAGTTAATGGTAGATTATTTAGGTGTTACAAATCATATCGTTACAATGGATCCATTGGCTGACTATATTAAGCATATCGATTGCTGGGGGAAATTCCTGGATGTTGATAAGATACTTATTGGGCAGGTTCCGGAATCAGACTCCCGGTATGAAGACTTTGAAGCTATTGCCGATTATTATGCAGCTACGCCTAGTAGTTGGGGGAATAATTATAATGTATACAGAGTTTTTACTCCAGGGGGATATCCTGCAACACCTTATACAAATTCTCTGATTTTGAATAATAAAGTTTTTGTTCCGCAAACAGGTAGTCAGTGGGATGATGAAGCTATTGCCTCTTATCAGGAAGCGATGCCAGGATACGAAATTATCGGAATGGGTGAGCACTCTCTTAACGGATGGCAGAATACAGATGCTTTGCATTGCAGGACACATGAAATTGCTGACCGCGGAATGCTGTTGATCCGTCATACACCAATTCAGGGTGTTGTTTCTATGCAGGACCAATTTCAAATAGACGCCAAGGTTACCGCCTTTAGTGATCAGGCTTTGTATGCGGATTCTTTAAAGGTAGTCTATAAGTTCGATGATAATGATTATCAATTTGTAGTTATGGAAAATACGGGTGACAATGACTATTCAGCCACATTATCTATTCCTGAAGGTACTATCGAGATTGCATACTACATTCATGCTGCCGATGAGTCGGGTAGGAGTGAAAATCACCCCTATATCGGTGCTGCCGATCCTCATGTGTTTATGTTTGCACCTCAAATAGAGATTCCTGTTGATACTATTAATACTTCAGCTATGGTGGATTTGTCGGATGAGGGAATTTTTACCATTGGTAATACTGGTGATCTTGATCTGACTTATACAATCAGTGTGGATGGAGTTGCTGATTGGCTGACTCTGTCGTCTGAAAGTGGAACAACTACTCCTGGTTCTTCAGATGAAATCACTGTAACTACAGATGCAACAGATATGGAAGTAGGACTATACTCTGCTACTTTGCTTGTGGATTCAAACGATCCAATCACTCCGCAAAGTATTGTTGTTGTTAATTTTGATGTGACAATCAATACCCGAATTGATGCTTACTCGGCTATTGTAAGCTCCATTGGACCTAATCCATTTAGTAATGAGACCAATATTCGTTTTACTTTGAATGAAAGTGCCGATGTTGAGTTTTCTGTGTATAATATCAATGGTCAGAAAGTTAAGACCGTTGTAAGTCAGGAACTGACTCCTGGTGATTTCCATTTCATCTGGGATGGTACGAATGAATATGGAAGTAAACTTAATAATGGTATTTATTTTTACGCCTTTACTGCAGGTAACCAAAGTCTTACTGGGAAGCTTGTTCTTACAAAGTAGATGATATATATAATTGAAAAAGGCCGCTTGTTTTGCAAGTGGCCTTTTTTATTCTAAGTTTATAAGGTTTCAATTTCATCCAGAATTTTGCGGGCAACCCCCGTCTTTGATCTGATATATTTGTATGCCGTCTCTGAAGCCTTTTTATGGAATGTATCCTTAGTTATCAACGGTGTGATGGCGTTAAAAAATGAATCCTCATCCGATATGCTGAAACCCGCACCATTTTCAATCAGGTCAAAAGCTTCAGGAAAATGGTGGTGTTTTGGCCCGAAAATAACGGGAACACCATACGTTAATGCTTCAAGGGTGTTATGTAGTCCAGCATTGAATCCGCCCCCAATTACTGCTGTATGGGCATATTTATATAAGAAGCCAAGGATGCCGATACTATCAATAATTAGGACTTTATAACTACAGATGTCTTCGGTATTTGCCATTGAATATCGAATGGCCCGAACAGGTAATTTCTTTAGAAGACGTTGTATTTTTTCTTCATGAACTTCGTGAGGGGCGATGATATATTTAAATCCTTTTCTGTCTTGCTTAATAAGAGTCGACAGAAAATCCTCCTCCTGATCCCATGTACTTCCACCTATTATAACTTTATGATCACCAATGAACTTTTCTATTAGAGGGAAGTCTTTTTGATTTTGTTCAAGTTTCTCTACCCGATCAAAACGCGTGTCTCCATTTAAACTCACATTTTCAATGCCTATCGAGTGGAGTAAATCCACCGATTGCTGGTTTTGTACAAAGAAATGAGTGATTTTGTGAAGTTGGTGTCTGTACCAGCCACCCCACCATTTGAAAAAGTGTTGTTTTTGTCGGAAAATGCCGGAGATTATATAAAGTGGAGATTGATGATTGCTAATTTCCTGAATGTAGTTGAACCAAAACTCATATTTGATAAAGAATACCTGTTGCGGGTTGATCAGGTTAACGAATTTTCTCGCGTTTGCCGGACTATCTGCAGGTAAATAGCAGGTGTGGTCGGCAAGTTCGTAATCCTTTCGGATTTCGTATCCTGAAGGGGAAAAAAAGCTAATTAGTAGCTTGTGTCCCGGATACTTCTCTTTATAGAGTTCCATCACGGGCCTGCCTTGTTCGAATTCACCCAGGGAGGCGCAGTGAAACCACACAACGGGCCCATCGGGATTGAATTCTTCCTGAAGTTTTTGGTACCAGTCTTTTCTGCCTTGAACCCATTTCTTCGCCTTTGGGTCAAACAAGGAAGCCAGGTGAATTATTGCTACGTATATTTTAATGCCAAGGTTATAGAGAAAATGCACCATTTGTTACTTAGTAATAGATGAATTCTTCAACAGCTTTTTTCTCTCTAAATACAGGGATAATCCATCCTACACGAATTCCGAACATTAAATCAAGACGGGATTTATCCTCACTCGACATAAGGTCAAAATCATATGCGCGCACCGTTTTGGTGATAGCCTGACGAAATTCAAATCCTGCATAGAAGTTGAAAATATTACTGTTGTCAAAATGTACAAAGCCTATAAACTCTTCCATGTTATACCCAAATGTAAGGCGGTCATATCCCTTCTTGTAATCATCCATTAATTGAGGGGCATTGTTGTTTTCTACCTCAACATGAATCTTATGATACATTATACCCGGAGAAAGTTTTAGCTGTATCCCTGAGTTTGGATTAGGACCGAAGAGAGGGATGATTTTCCCAAATCCAACGTTAAGCATTCCTCCTCGCTCTGAAGGTGTGAGGTTGGGGAATATGCCTTCAGAATCAATGATCTGATTCTGAGAAGTTAATATGTTTTGCATGTGATTAGGCTCACGAACATCATTCCCAAACAAGAAATCGGCATTTATTTCCCACAGCCAGTTGGCATCCGTTTTATATGTGAAGCCTCCTCCTATGGTAGAAGCTGGGCCAAAGCGATCAGCCAGATCCCCTCCGGGAAGATGAAATCCATAATTAGCTGTGAAATACTTAATAGTAATGGTTGTGTCTTCAATATCACGTTGAGCCCAAAGGTTTGAGCTGATGAAAACCAGACCTAAAATCAGAGAAAATATTTTTGACTTATTCATAATCATTTGTTCTATATGCTACAAAACGCAAAAATAGGAAAATGTATAGCCCCTGCGGCATTTTTAATTTTTAAAAAAACGTAAATATTAAGATCAGTGTTGTTTCCTGATGTGGAAGGGCGTCATGGATGTTGAAAATTCAAGAAAATCGGTTTAAAATTTATCAGGTTACTCACTTCTGATAAGTATAAATGAAGCGTTCATTTTGTTTCTGAAGAAAAGCGGATTATTACATACTTGTATTAACCCGCTTTAATATTTTAGAAAATCTGGAGGCTTAACCGCAATGGAAAAAGCGATTTACCAGATTCATGATTTTTTCTTCACTGTCACCAACCTGTTCTCTTACATTAGCATCCTCAAAAGCTTTTAACTTTTTGATTGTACTTTCAATAAGTGATGATGGGAAAACATCATATTTCATATAAATATCCTTCTGCTCTTCCAAGCGAAGTGCTGATTGGAAGCAAGATGTTGGAAGCTGATCAAGTTTTTCAACTTTCTCTTTGTGTTCATCATGGAAGATGTTCACAGCAACATACGTGTCCTCAGCTACCTGAAGGGCATTGTCCATCTCCATACCATGACGGGCAGCAACTGTTAAACCTGCAAGTAGCAGGTAAACATCAGCTGATCCATCCGGACAACGGAACTCCACAGTTTGGTTCTGAGAAAAATCCAAAGGCTTGTTTTCTTCAACTGGGTTTGCATCTGCGGCCATGTTCATACTGCCTCGCCATCCCAGAGGAACACGAACCAATACTGAACGATTACGATCACCCCAGCATATACTTGTTGGAGCTTCCTGATGTGGAACCAGACGGAAATAAGATGTTGGATTGGTATTGCCAAATGCTGATAGAGAAGGAGCCAGAGCAAGGTAGCCAGCAATCGCTTTCTTAGCTACATCACTTAACAGACCATCTTTAACCATCATGTTGGAACAACCTTGAACAATCTTTGTGTGAACATGCAAACCACTACCTGCTTTGCCGACAGTGATTTTAGGAGCAAATGTTAAATCGAAACCGTATTTATGCGCTAGGTTTCGTAGAATCCATTTTGCCACCACAAGTTGGTCGGCTGCATCTTCAACATTTACCGGAAGAAATTCAATTTCGTTTTGCTCATACACATAGCCATCTTTAGTGAAGTTACCCACTTCCGAGTGACCATATTTGATTTTACCACCGGCATGTGCGATTGCAAGCATGGCATCTCTTCTAAAATCACCCATTTTTGCAAAAGGTTCCGCTTCATGGTAGTTGCGTTGATCTGTTGCCGGGAATACACCTTCGTCTTCAGCTATCACGTAGTATTCAAGTTCGCCCAAAGCCTGGAATTCGTATCCGGTTTGGTCTTTGAAACTCTGGTGTGCTTTTCTTAATATCGTCTCAGGGGCATTGTCGCAAGGAGTACCATCTGAGTCGTAGAACGAACACAGGATTTCCAAAGTTGGGATTTCTGAAAATGGATTTACAAAGGCTGTGCGATAACGAGGTATCACATATAAATCACTCTTTCCAGCATCCAGATATGAAAATAAACTTGAACCATCAACACGTTCACCAGCTGTTAAGATCTGGTCAAGATGTTTTTGATCGTTAATAACAAAGTTTAATGCTTTCAAGCGGCCATCCTCTCCCATATAGCGGAAGTTTACCATCTCTATATCATTGTCCTCAATATATTTGATCAGGTCTTTTTTCGTAAAATCCTCCGGAGACATATTTAAGTACTGTACCAGTGGATTAGGATTCATTCCAATTCTTCTGTTCATAGAACTAAACTTTAATTAGTTGCGGAATCAAATGTATTGATTTTGATTGAATAAAGTGCGGTTTTTACAGTTTTTAAATAAATTTAAAATGATTCAAAAAAAGGCATATACGTGATTTTACGGAGAGGTTTATTCTAAAATTTAATTAGTAGTTTTGCTCTGGTTTAACAAAGATGTATCAAGGGGATGAGTGAACTTTTATTTTTTGGAATTTTTATTGCATTTATAGTAGGGATACTATTGCTTGATTTGGGGGTTTTTTCAAAAGAATCTCACAAGGTTAGCTTCAAGGAAGCCACCCTATGGACAGCAGCATGGGTAACGCTATCTCTTTGTTTTTATGTCTTTATACTTTTTAAAGGACACCTGATTCATGGGGTTGAAACTCCAGAGCAACTTCAACACCTTGTAGATCATCATAAGCATGCAATTCAACTATCTGGCTCCTCCTTTAGTGAAAATCTAACAATTTATAATAATAATCTGGCACTTGAATACATAACCGGTTATCTGATTGAATATGCTCTTTCGGTGGATAATGTTTTTGTAATTATTTTGGTGTTTCTGGCTTTTGGAGTTAAGCAGATGTACTATAAGAAGGTTCTCTTTTGGGGGATACTGGGAGCGATTGTTATGCGCTTCCTGTTTATTTTTCTGAGTGCAGCATTAATCCATAAATTTTATTGGATACTATATCTTTTTGGTGTTCTACTGGTTTATACCGGGGTGAAAATGTTTTTATCTAAAGATGAAGAAGAGGAAATTGATACGGAAAATCATCGAATCGTACGTCTTGCTTCCCGCTTGTTTAAAGTTCATCCTAAATATGAAGAAGGTAGATTCTGGATATATAAAAATGGAAAGCGTTATATTACACCTTTGTTTATAACTCTTTTGGTAATCGAATTTACCGATGTTATTTTTGCGGTGGATTCAATTCCTGCGATTTTCTCAGTTACTAATGATCCTTACATTGTTTTCTTTTCAAATATTTTTGCCATTATTGGTTTAAGATCATTGTTTTTCCTGGTTATGAATATTATGAACTTGTTCCGTTTCTTAAAAACCGGGCTGTCTGTGTTATTAACATTTATTGGGTTTAAACTAATTCTTCACGATTTGTTGAAAGAATGGGGATTCACAACAATCCACAGCTTATATGTGGTGTTGGTGATCTTGGGGATTAGTATTATAGCATCGCTTTTATTTCCGGTGCAAAAAGAAAAGCCAGACTCTTTGTCTGGCTCTTGATTATGTGATTTAATTCTGTTATTCTTTGGTGAAATACTTATTCAGAAGTTTTTGAGCAGCCATAAAGGAACTTAATTTGTTTTCAAGTAATTGTCCTTTTACGATTGGTAAGTTTTCCTTAACGTCCTCATTCTCGTAAAAATGTTGAAGAAGGTTTTCTTCCAGAGTGTCAAGCATACGTCTTACTTGCTGGTCGTTTCGTCTTTTTATAAAGTATCCGTTGGCTTCGGTAATGTTTCTGTATTGTAACATCATATGCCAAACTTCATCCATTCCTTTTTTGTCCCGGGCTGATACTGTGGTAGCTTTAGGTTCCCATCCTGATTCAGTGGGTGGAAACAGATGAAGGGCATTGGCATATTCTGCCTGAGCCAGTTTTGCTCGTTGAATATTGTCTCCATCAGCCTTGTTAATAAGGATGGCGTCAGCCATTTCCATGATGCCTCGTTTAATTCCCTGAAGCTCATCTCCTGCTCCGGCAAGCATTAATAACAGGAAGAAGTCAACCATACTGTGTACGGCAACCTCCGATTGACCAACACCTACTGTTTCAACAAAAATAACATTGAAGCCTGCGGCTTCACATAAGATGATGCTTTCTCGTGTTTTTTGTGCAACTCCACCCAATGTGCCCGCGGATGGGCTGGGGCGAATAAAAGCTTGTGGATCCACAGAAAGCTCTTCCATGCGTGTTTTGTCTCCAAGAATACTCCCTTTTCGAACATTACTACTTGGATCAATGGCTAATACCGCTAGCTTGTAACCGTTATCTGTGAGGTGTTTCCCGAAAGCTTCGATAAACGTACTCTTTCCAACGCCAGGTACACCTGTGATACCAATCCGTAGCGATTGCCCTGAAAAAGGCAGGCATTTTTCAATGATCTCCTGAGCAATTTTTTGATGTCGGGGGTTGGAACTTTCTATCATCGTAATAGCTTTGCTCAATATGGTTCGGTCGCCGTTGCGAATGCCTTTAAAGCAAGTTTCTGCATTTGGCAGACTTTGTCTCTTTTTTAGAAAACGTTTTGCTGCTTCCTGACTGACAGAAGGTGGTTGTTCAATTCCCTCATTTACCCTTAAAGCTGAATCGTTATCTTGTTTTTGCTTTTCCATAAAAATTGATTAATGCATCGTATAAACACAAGTTGTCTGCATCAGTTTTAACCTAGGGCAAAATTAGTATAATAATTCCATATTGAAATGAGATGAGTAGCTAAAGAGAGTGCTGGATTTTACTTTTTATTCACATGTGCACTCTTCTTTTTCAGGTCTTCAATTACTTCCCGTAATGAACCAACCTCAAAAGGTTTGCTGATGTAATAATCCATTCCGGCAGCAAGGAAGCGTTCTTTGTCTCCTTTCATGGCATTAGCTGTTAGTGCTATGATTGGAATAGGTGGTTTTTCACTTTCTCTTTCCAAATCCCGGATGATTTTTGTTGCCTCCATACCATCCATAACAGGCATTTGTATGTCCATGATGATGGCGTCGAATTCTTTTTCCTTAAACTTCTTAACTCCCTCTTCTCCGTTCTCAGCCAGATCGTATTCATGCCCCATTTTTTTAAGCGCCAGACTTACAACTTTCTGGTTCACGGGGTTGTCTTCAACAACAAGTACCTTAAGCTTGAATTCTGGCTCTTTTATCTCCTCTTTGGCCGCTTTTGCCATTTCTTGAAGCTTGTCTTTCAGGATGTTTTCTACATCTTCAGGTCTGAAAGGTTTTGGTAGTGATCCATTCATGCCGGAGGCAATAGCTTTTTCAAGTTCTTCTGCTGATGGATCTGCAGTAATGGCAAATATGAGAGTAGGTTTCTTGGTCTTACTTTCTTTCTCTAGTTCACGTACCTTCTGTGTGGCTTCAATACCATCCATCACAGGCATCTGAACATCCATGAAAATAATATCAAAATGGGATGTCTCGAATTTATCTAATACCTCTTGTCCGTTGAAAACTACTTCGGTATGAAATCCCATTTTTTGCAGGGTAATCATAGCAATTTTCTGATTGATTAGGTTGTCTTCAGCTAGTAGTACACGAAGCTTCTTTTTCATTTCGGATAAAAGCTCGGACTGAACAGGAGAAACAATTTTGTCTTTTACGCTGACACTGAAATGTGCTTCAAGTAGTTTCTGAAAATCAGTTAGCTTAAAAGGTTTTGTAATAAATTCATTCATGCCTGCTTTTAAGCTGGCTTCTTTATCTTCAGGAAGTGCATTGGCCGTAAGAGCTGAAATGATTATCGGATTTTGGTTGTTTAGTTTTTCATATTCCCTGATTTTTTCAGTGGCTTCATAACCGTTCATGACAGGCATTTGTATGTCCATCAGGACAAGGTCATATTTGCCACTTTTGAACATTTCAAAACCTTCCAGGCCATGTGAGGCTATGTCGATATCATAACCTAACTTTTTTAATGCTGCTTTGGTTACTTTTTGGTTGATCAGATTGTCCTCTACCAAAAGGATGTTTAGTGAGTTTATGTCTACTTCACCTTCCTTTTTTATCTCTTTGATTCGCTCACCTTTATCAAGTTTCAAATTAAACCAGAAAGTGGATCCAACGCCTGGGGTGCTATCAACCTGAATCTGGCCTCCCATCATTTCTACCAGGTTTTTGGATATAGCCAATCCAAGACCTGTGCCACCATATTTCCTGGAAATGGAAGCATCAGTCTGTGAGAAAGCTTTAAACAGTTTCTTCTTCCCATCTTCAGTGATGCCTATGCCAGTGTCAGATATTGAGACTCTGATCATTGATGGGGTGTCAGGATCTGTCTTTATATCAACCTTTACATGTCCCTTTTCTGTGAATTTTAAGGCGTTGTTTATAAGGTTGATGATGATCTGTTTGATTCTTACCGGGTCAGCTTTGTAGAATCTGAACAGGTTAGTTTGACTTTCAAAAAGTAGTTTTATATCCTTTTGTTGCGCCTTCAGGCGAAGCATTTTAACAACTTCCTCAACTTCTTTGATCAGGTCGAAATTAAGGTGTTCCAATTGTATCTGGCCGGCTTCTATCTTGGAAAAATCAAGAATATCATTAATAATTGTCAGCAGATTGTTTGCTGAAGTAGATATAATTGAAACAAATTCTTTCTGTTCATCATTCAGTTCAGTTTGACTCAGAAAGCCTGCCATCCCGATCAGGCTATTCATTGGAGTCCGGATCTCATGGGACATGTTTGCCAGGAATACACTTTTTGCTTTGTTGGATGTTTCGGCAGCTTCTTTGGCTTTATGCATTTCAATATTAGCCTGTTCCAATTCAGCCTTTTGAGAGTCTAGGATGTTGTGTTGCTCGCGAACCATGCGGTTCTGTTCTTCCAGTTTTTTGTTTGCAACATTACGTTTTCGGTTCTGAACGTATAATAATACTATAAAGATGACGGAAATAAGTAGAATTGAAACCACTGAAATTGTGATTGTTCGTTGCTGCTTTATAAGTGCATTCTGTTCATCTGGATTCGATAAGCTCAGTTCAATGGTTACAGGGGTTATTGGTTCCTGGTTTTTGGCATTATCTGATGAAAATGCTTTGGTTTCTGAGTTGGGGTGAACTATGTTTCTGTAATAGTGAAATTTTTTGTTGTGAATGAGCGCATTTTCAAATTCTCCCAAGTGCTCATAATACAGTCCTAATTGTTTATTAATAGGCATTAATAGCGATGGATCTGAAAGATTTTCCGCATGTTTTAGTGAACGAATTAATAAAGGATAGGCGGTGTTGTATTCTTTAAGCAAAATATTGATACGCCCTAAATCTAATAGAGCACCAGCCAGTTCAGCTGACTCAACATCCTTCTTAAGGTAGTTAAGCCTGATTTGGAAGAATTCCAGGGCTTTGTTCAGGTCATTTATGCTTTCATAAGTCAGGCCTATTTTTTGATATAGTATTGCCAAACCTTCCAGATAATTATTCTGAAAACAATAATTCAAACCTTCATTTAGGGTTTTTATGACATGTTGAATGTTAGATGTTGAAAAGTAGACTTGCGAAAGGGAAACGTAAGTTTTTACGAGAATGTCGCCTGGTGTATCCTCCGCCTTCTTTGCCAGTTGAATAGCTTGCTTGTAATTGTCTATTGCTTGATTATTTTCCAGGCGTTTTTTGTGAATCGTAGCTCTCTGTAGTAGAGATTCAATTTGTGATATTGATTTGTTATTATTTTTTGATAGCAACAAAGCACTGTCGTTGTATGTTAATGCTTCCTTGTTATTCTGCTCAGAAAGGAGAGCGCTAAGATCATTGTAGAGTCTAATTTTATTGTGAATGTTCGATTCAACACGTAAAATTTGTTTTATGCTATCCACTTGATTCATAGCTACAGTGGGGAAGCAATAAACTACAGAAAAAACTATAAATATATGTCGGAGCAATTTCATTGGCTAACTATTCGATCTCAATTCAACCTAATGTTTATACGAAATATCAGTAAAGGTAATAAAATCCCTGTAATCTATGGTGAGCCTTTATTAAATTGGTTTGTATGAACGGGCAATTCATTATGTAAACAACAAATTCAAATTGTTGATAAAGTATTAATAATATATATGGAGAATTTTTGATAATTCTAAAACCAGTTTATATATTTGTAGATTGCGCATGGTGTAGTTAGCAGCAAAACGTTGTCAGCCCTGTATATCCTGTGAAAGAGAACACGTTTATGGTTCTCAGGTCAGGAAAGCGCATTTGGCATAAAAAACTTTAATTCTATGAAGATGTTCTCTATTCATAAGCTTTTAAGACACGCATTAGTCGTCTTTCTGTCAGTTTTTATTTTCATAAATCAAGCCAGTTCACAGTTGTCGGTGACAGCAACTGCCACGCCTAATCAAGTTTGTGAAGGAGGAACAGTACAGCTGGAAGCCCTTGTGCAGGGTGGCTCAGATAATCTTTCTTTTGCTTGGGTTTCAAATCCAACTTCATTTGTGCCGGATGTTCAGAATCCAGTGGTTTCTCCATCTGTTACCACAGTTTACACGGTTTCTGTTACTGATCTGGATATCATGAGTTCGGCTACTGATCAGGTAACGGTGGTAGTAACTCCTTACCCAACGGTTAATGCCGGTGCTGATGGTTCTATGTGTGAAAATCAGGGACAATTTCAGTTAAGTGGTTATGCAACCGATTACTCAACGATTCAATGGTCAATTTACCCTCCGGAAGCAGGTGTTATTTCAAATACCTCTTCATTATACACCATGTTTACTCCTTCAAATAACCCTCCGGAAATAGTGACACTCAGACTTACAGCATTCCCTTTGGCGACTTGTCCGAATTCATCCAACTATTATGATGAACTAACTCTTACAATAAATTCAATGCCTGAAGTAGATGCTGGTGTTGATGCATTGATTTGTGAAGGAGATAATTATTATGTCCAGGGAAGTGCTCAGGATGCTTCTTCAACGCTTTGGACTACATCGGGATCGGGGTATTTCTCGAATAGTTTCTCATTGAATACTACATATAACCCTAGTACAAACGATTATATGGCCGGGCAAGTTACGATAACTTTAAAGGCTAATGCGGAATCTCCTTGTACAGGTTTTGAAGAAGACCAAATGGTGCTTTCCTTTGAACCAGCTCCGGAAGCTGATGCAGGCAACGATCTTGATGTTTGTCAGGGTGGAAGCATACAGATTAATGCAAGCGCCTCTAATTATTCTCAGTTGTTTTGGACTACAAGTGGCGATGGAAACTTCGTCAGCCCTAATACCACACATCCTACCTACCTTCCTGGTGATGGCGATGTTAATGCGGGAGAAGTGACACTGACTCTACATGCTCAGGGAAATACTCCCTGTTCCGAAGTTACAGATAACCTGATCTTAACTGTGTGGTCAGCACCTACTGCTGATGCTGGTAATGATGCTACAACTTGTGAGGATACTCCATATCAGTTGAATGGTGATGCCACCTTCTATAATAGCTTATTATGGACTACAAGTGGTGATGGTACTTTTGATAATGCAACTGAACTTAATGCCGAATATATGCCCGGAGCCGTTGATATTATCAATGGAACGGTTGAACTTTCTCTTCGAGTTACAGCTTCTGATCCGTGTACTGATGAAGTGGTTGATGAACTAGAGCTGACTGTTAAGAACCTTCCTGTGGTTGATGCTGGAAACGATGTCGCTATTTGTTCCAACGGAGTTCTTGATTTATCAGGAGAAGTTGAGGATTATTCAAGTGTTGAATGGACCTATGATGGCGATGGTCAAATAGCTAATCCCAATGAGCTGCAAGCGGCATATACACCTGGTCCTAATGATATTCTTGCGGGCTCTGTTGAGATTACTCTCACAGCAACAGCCGAAAGTCCTTGTTCTGGATCCGTATCTGATATCTTAATTGTAAGCTTTAGTGATGGACCTTTGGCTAATGCCGGAGATGATGCTGATGGATGTGAGAACAATCCATTTTATCTGGGATCTGCCGTTGCGGAGTCATTTAGTTTTATTCTATGGGAAACAAGTGGTGATGGTGTTTTTGATGATGAAACGGAAATGAATCCAAATTATATTCCTGGAGAGCAGGATGCTGAGCTTGGTACGGTGACTCTTACTATGACAGTCTCGAGTTCTGGTTGTGGGGATGATATTGATCAAATGACTTTGTCGGTTACTCCTGCTCCTGTCGTTGAGATAACCTCTACTGAGAATACTCTTTGTGGTGAGACAGTGATTAGCTTAGTCGCAATTGCTGAAAATTATGGATCTATCTCATGGACTAATCCCACCGATTCGGATGGATCTTTTTCTGATGAAAATTCCCTGTCTACATCTTATACTTTGGGGAGTGATGATATTGCCAATGGCAGTGTCAGGCTGATTATTGCCGCAAACGCATTAATTCCTTGCCCTGATCCTGCTCGGGATACGATTATGGTTTATTATTTTGAGGCTCCTGTTGTTGATGCTGGTGCTGATGAAACATATTGTTCTGCAGACACCATTTCCTTAAGTGGCTCTGCTGAAAATACGGAATCTGAATATTGGTTTATAATTGATGGGGAGGGAGAAATTATTGAGAATACAGGTGCTGAAGAGGCTAAATATGTCCCTGCACCATTCGAAGATGGAGATGTTCGACTTCGTCTGGAAGGATATAGTCCTGGAGATTGTCCTGCTGCTTCCGATACGGTTATATTTAGTGTTCAGGGTGCTCCATTTGCAGATATTCAGGAAGATACAATACAAATTTGTGAAGATGGTGCCGCTGAAATTGTTTTTGAAGTACAGAATACGAATAACCCAAGTTGGGGGCCTGGTAATGTTGGAGATTTTATTACTTCAATATCAAATACTACCATAGAATTCACACCTTCTGATGCTCATATTGCAGATGGTGAGGTGATGATTATTCTATCAGCCTTTGCTCAGGCTCCTTGTGGTGAAGATGATATAGCCAGGGATACAGTGATAGTTGTTATCAACAGGTTCCCTGAAATTGTTTTGGATGAAGAAGTTCATTGTTGTGCTGGCGACGGCGCTCAGTTAAATGCTGAAGTAACAGGAGCATCTGCCGTTAATTGGAGTACAGATGCAGGAGATGGTACCTTCGATGATGAAAATAGCTTAACACCAGTTTATATCCCTGGTGAAAATGACATCGCTGTTGGGGTGATTGATTTGATGCTTACTGCTACCGCAAACCACCCTTGTAGTGGTGATGTATCAGAGGTGATCCGATTGGTTGTTAAGCCAACAGGTACACTCGATATTGGAGAAGGTGGCAATGTGAACTTTAATAGTGTTATTGATCTAGAGCCTGAGATTGAATTATCGGAAGGAATAGTTGCACAAACTATTCAGTGGTCACCTGCCGAATACGTTACCAGTACAGAAACTTTGAATACTTCAACAGTTCCTTTGTTGGAAGGTATGGGTGATGATGGTATTGTTACCATCTATCTGGATATTGAGTTGTCGAATGGTTGTATGCTTTCTGATTCAATTAAATTTGGTTTGGAATTGGGAGATGTTACTGTAAATATTGATGCAAATCCAGAGTTCGTTTGTGAAGGGGAATCCGTAACACTGTCAGCAGTTGTAACTGGTGGATCTCCGAGTCATTATGTGTACTCATGGACTTCTATTCCGGAAGGATTTACTTCTGTTTCTGCCAGTAATATTGTTACTTTAGAAGAAAGCATGAGCTATGTTGTGATGGTCACTGATGACGTTTCAACCGATTATGACACCATACATATGGATGTGCAACAGAAACCTGTGGATGTGGCTATAGCTGGCCCCAGTCATGTGAATTATGGATCTCAAAAGGAGTATGTCGCTACAGATCACACCAATTGGACCTACGATTGGGATGTAATTAATGGTGATATCATTTCAGGACAATGGTCGAATACAATAATTGTTCAATGGGATGGGTATACTTTTGGAGAGGTTCGGGTTGTTCCTACCAACGAATACGGTTGTCAGGGTGATACAACGTATTACCCTGTTACTATGGGAGGTGTAGGTCAAAATGAACTGCTTGGAGTGAGTAGTCTGAATATATACCCCAACCCGTTTAAAGAAAAGGTACGTGTTGATTATGACCTGGACCAGAAGGCTAATGTTTCGATCGAAGTATATTCATTACTTGGGAATGTGTGTTACAGAATGGAGTTTGTAGGTCAGGAAAAAGGAGTTCATATACACGATGTTTTTGCTTCAGATTTGGGGAGGCATTCAGGTGTGTTGTTTCTTAAAGTGACTGTTAACAACCAGTCTACAAGTCGGAAGTTGATTTTGCTTAATAAATAATGCGTAGGTTATTATATATATGTTGATGACATTTTTTTATGCACCAAGCTTCCCTTACCGGAAGCTTGTGTTGTTTATAGCTGTTGCGTAATTGGTAGCATTGAGGTTATATTAGCCATGACTGGTGAATTATTTGAGCTCCTTGTATATTTCAGGGAATTCAGGCTGGTTTGATTATCCATAAAAGGTATTATTCTCGAATATGTAGTTCTAAAATACTCCCATAAAAAGGGAGTGTAATCTGAAGTCTGTCCAATAGTTTGTATTACGTTTTTCAAAATAAGTCATTTTTTTTCGTTGAACCAATTTCTAAAAGCTCATTTAGGAAGTAATCAGGTTCTGTCAAGGGCGGCGGAGGAACGGAGCCGTTTATATACCCTTGACGGGTTCTGATTGCAACTTAGCTTTGCTTTTAGCTATTGGTGTCTACAACCTTAGCTTAATTCTCCCTTCAAAACGAATAGCTAATTGCTGAATAATTAGCCCCCAACCTTGTATGAAGGACCATTTCTTTTCAATTTTCTTAGTAGCCAAATACACTAACTTTAAAACCGCCATTTCATTTGGAAAAGCCCCTTTAGTTTTGGTTACTTTCCTGATTTGACGATGGTATGCTTCAATAGGATTTGTTGTGTATATTAACTTCCTAATAGGTGTTGTATATTGAAAATAGGTTGATAGTTTTTCCCAGTTATTGCGCCACGAATCTATGACTACCGGATATTTCGATTGCCATTTCTCCGCCAGTTTCTCCAACTCAGTTTCTGCTATTTCTTTGGTATCTGCTTTATAAACGAACTTAAGCTCTTTTAAAAATTCTCTTTGCTCTTTTGAGGCAATATACTTTAGTGAGTTCCTTATTTGATGGACTATACAACTCTGGACTTCTGCTTTAGGAAATACGCTCTGTATTGCCTCTGCAAATCCTTTTAGGTTATCGATACATGCAATAAGAATATCTTCAACGCCACGGTTATTTAAATCTGTTAAAACCTGCAACCAGAAATTGGCTCCTTCGCTCTCTGAAAAGTAAACCCCAAGAATTCGCTTTTCACCCTCAGTGTCTACTCCCAAAATATTGTACAGTGCTTTGGTTGTAACCTTTCCGTCTTGCTTTACTTTTAGATGCATGGCATCCAACCAGACAATGGTATAAACTGGTTCTAGTGGACGGCTTTGCCACTCTTTTACATCGGGGATTATTTTATCCGTTATTTGAGTTAATACTGTATGGGATATGTCTGTATCATACATCTCTTTTATATGCTCTGATATACCTCTATAACTCATTCCTAGACCATATAGCCCTATTATTTTCTCTTCCAGACTATCTGCCAGAATTGTCTGTCGCTTTTTTATTAATTCAGGCTCGAAACTACTATGACGATCCTGAGGAGTATCTATCTCAAAACTACCCGCGGAACTCTTTATCGTCTTTTTCCCTTTACCGTTTCTTTTGTTTCCAATACTACGCTGCTGTTCATCAAGATGAGCTTCCATCTCTGAATCCAACGCTTTTTCTATGAAATTCTTTAGTAATGGCGCAAAAGCGCCATCTTTACCAAATAATGATTTACCACTCTTTAACTGCTCAAGTGCCTTTTCCTCAATTCCGTCTAATTCGAATTTATCCATCATGCAAATTTAATTTTTAGACAGAGTTAGATTTACACCCTCCATAAAAAATAGTCCCTGATCACCTCCCGGCGTCAGGGACAAGCTATGAGACGAAAATTAACCTATTGAATAAAAAATTATTCAGGTTATTCTTAGTTGCATGTTCTCTACACAACTTAATACTCAATTTTTGGTTAGGTATTATTGGTGCAAGATACTATCATTAGTAATGACGACCTGCTTTTTTAATAGTTACAAAGACTCTACAAGTACTATGTAATACCTTACAAAAACTTACATCAGTTGATTTATTTGATGTTTTGCAACGATTTAAAGAGCATTAAGTGTGGGTTGTTATAGTGTACAAAGATAATGTCATGTTCTGGTTGTATTATCTCTGCAGTGTTGTTAAAAAGACAAATATTATATCGCGATAGTTTCTGTGTGTACTAATATATGAAAAAAACCGGAAAAGAAATTGCTTTTCCGGTTTTCATTTAATGAAATTGTATGATCTCTGAGATTACTCTTTCTTCATATGAACATCCATCTGTGGGAATGGAATTGAGATACCGGATGCTTCTAGCTCAATCTTCACTTTCTCTGTAAGGTCAAAATATACACCCCAATAATCGGCTGGTTTTACCCATGGACGTACGGCGAAATTCACTGAACTGTCAGCTAATTCCAATACTCCAACGAATGGCTCTGGATCTTTAAGAATCCGGTCATCTTCTTTAATCAGTTTCCAGAATACATCCTTTGCTGTTTGAATATTGGATTCATATGAGATTCCAAAAACCAGATCACATCGAAGTTTACCTTCAGTTGTGAAATTTGTAACATCCGAATTGGCCATGTTGCCGTTAGGAAGAATGATGGTTCTGTTCTGTGGATCTGTTAAAATGGTGTTGAAAATTTGAACTTCTTTGACCACTCCCAGGTGACCTTGTCCCTGTATCAGATCGCCTACTTTATATGGCTTAAAGATCAGGATTAATATCCCTCCTGCAAAGTTTTGCAGAGAACCTTGTAGTGCTAAACCAACAGCAAGACCTGCAGCACCAAGTACTGCTATGAAAGAGGTGGTCTCAATTCCAATCATGGCTGCCACACTAATCATTAGCATAACTTTCAAACCCCAGTTAACCATTGAAGCAATGAAAGGTCTTAAAGTCTCATCAAGATTACGTTTTTCAAATCGTTTCTTTAATAATTTTACAAATGCATTGATAAGTTTAATACCAACAAAAAGGACTACTATTGCGAGTAACAAGGGTAATCCATACTGTTCAATGTAGTCCATGATCTTATCAGGATCTATCATCATTTGACTAAAGTTTTCATTCATGATTCTTATAACTTTGATGGTTTATTTATTCGTTAGATATTTTTTTACCCATAAAATAATATAGGCAACTATTCCTACGCTATATGCCAGAAATGCGGCTACAAAGATAACTCTGATTCTGGTTTCATTCAATCCTGCTCTCAAAGAAAGCCATTCACATAAGCCTAATATAGGATTTAGATCCTTTTACTGATTTTTGGATTGATAATAATACTAACAATAATTTCAGTCAAAGAGTTTAAGTCTAGTGATTTTAAAATTTCTCCGATTTGTCTTCTTTGCTCATCCTCGGCTAATTCAGCACTAATAATTTTTCGAATTGCTTTTATTTGTGATCCTTTCAATTCATCTTCCAATGCTTCAATAATGCTGTCAATATCCACAAGCTCATCTTCTGGATGCTGTTCTACCGGTAGTCCAAAGTTTTCTAGTTCGTGAATAGCGGCCTCCAGAATTTCTTTACCCTTCTTTCTGCAACTTTCTAAGGTTGCTTCTTTTCCTGAAGTATCCCTGAGAGACCAACTACCAAAGTTGTATTTGATTCGTTCGATCTGCTTAATTTTTTGATTTTTGTCTCCGAAAATCCGCCCCAGTAATACGGTGGTATAACTCTTCCAGGCCTCCAGGTCAAACTGTTTTTCCTCCAGTTTATCAATTTGTTCCTGAATTAATTCGATTTCTTTTTTCATAAATTGGAATAATGGTTAAGACGCATGTTTGTCAAATGATAATAGTTGATACCATTCTCATTCCTAATATACTAATAATTATTATACTGTCTAAAGCGGCTTCTTATTATTCCTATCTTGCATTAAATTGTATTTTTGTAGCAAAATTGAAAAGCAGTGATTCCACAGGATAAAGTTCATGAAATAGTTGAAAGTGCAAGGGTTGAAGAGGTTGTAGGCGAATTTGTTTCTCTTAAGAAACGAGGCGTTAATATGATCGGAAACTGCCCGTTTCACAACGAAAAGACTCCTTCTTTTACGGTGTCTCCTGCTAAAGGAATCTACAAGTGCTTCGGATGTGGTGCTTCAGGTAACTCTGTGAATTTTGTGATGAATCATGAGCATTACACCTATCCGGAGGCCTTAAGGTGGCTTGCCAAAAAATACAATATTGAGGTCGCTGAAGAAGAGCGAAGCCCTGAGGAGCTTAAGGCTATGGGCGAGCGTGAAAGCCTGATGAACCTTTCCGCTTTTGCTCAAAAGCACTTTAGTGAGAATCTCTATTACAATGAAGATGCAAAAGCCATTGCTTATTCTTACCTGATCGAACGTGGAATTACAGATGCCTCCATTAAGAAATTTGAAATAGGATATTGCCTGGATAAGCATCATGCATTTACTGAACATGCAACAAAGAATGGTTATAAAACCAAATATCTTGTCGATTCAGGGCTGAGTTCTCAAAAAGGGGAACAGGTTTACGATAAATTCCGGGGCAGGGTTCTGTTTCCAATTCATAATTTATCAGGACGTGTTATTGGATTTGGTGGTCGTATCCTTACTAATGAAAAGAACAGACCCAAATACCTGAATTCTCCCGAGTCAATCATTTATAATAAGAGTAAGGTTCTTTACGGTATTTTCCATGCTAAAAACAGCATCATCCGTAACGATAACTGCTATCTGGTTGAAGGGTATACTGATGTGATTTCTATGCATCAGGCAGGAATTGAAAATGTGGTGGCTTCATCTGGAACCTCACTAACCGTTGATCAGGTTAAGCTGATTAAGCGATATACACCCAATATTACCATTCTTTACGACGGTGACCCGGCTGGTATCAAAGCTTCGTTCCGGGGGATTGATATGATCCTTGAGGAAGGTATGAATGTGAAAGTTGTGTTGTTTCCCGAAGGAGAAGACCCGGATTCTTATGCCCGTAATCACCCATCGAGTCAGACTCAAAAATACATCGATGATAGTGCCGTTGATTTTATCAAATTCAAATCATCTATCCTTTTAAAAGATTCTGCTGGTGATCCCATTAAAAGGGCTTCACTTACACGCGATATTTTGAATTCTGTTGCTCTGATTCCTGATCTGTTAACCCGGACGGAGTATATTAAGGAATGTTCTCAACTGTTACAGATAGCTGAGAGTACTTTGAATACTGAGCTGACTAAAATCCTTGGAGATAAGCTCGCTAAAAGTAATAAATCTAATCGTTTTTCACAGGAACCACCTCCACCTCCAGATGATCTGTTCATGCCTCCGGAAATGGAAGATGAAGGTGTGGTTCGTCGCATGGAGCCAAAGGCGACCGGTGAGACTCCCAAGCATGAAGAAGAGGCCATCCGCTTTCTGATCAGTTATGGTACTTATTTGTTGGAGCTTCCTGCAGAAGATGAGCTTGGACGTGAAATTAAGGTTGAGATAAGTCTCGCTGAGTATATTTTGAGAGAGTTTCAGGAAGATGAAATCGAATTTCACACACCTAAACTTGCAAAGATTTATTCTGAATTTGTGAATGAATATAATAGGGGAGTCATCCCTGAAGAAAAATACTTTTTGAATCACCCCGATACAGAGATCTCCAAGCTCGTTATTCAATTGCTTTTCGAGAAAGAAAGTATACTGGATGGCTGGGAAGCAAAGGGTATTTATATTGGAACAGAAGCAGATAATCTGAAGAAAACAATCGATCGTTTTCTGTTGTCTTATAAATCATATTTTTTGAGGAAGCAAATCAAAGATCTGGAGGCAAAGCTTAAAGAAATTAACAATAATCTTCAGGATCCAAACAATGTAAATTTGATGCTGCAAATTTTGTCGGAACTTACAAGTCTTAAGGATGTTCATAGTGAAATCAACAGAGGTTTGGAAAGAAATACTCCGGCGAACTAATCAATCACACACAACTTCTCACCGATTTTGAACCTCAGGCTATTTGAGTTGTTATAAAATTGTCTGGATAGATTTTCATTGACAAAAATCTATTGGTCACCCGTATCAAATTCTTTACCTGATCGGGCTTTCAACACTATTTCTTTAAATAATGAGAGCTAAAACCTGACTCATTATAAGTTTAAATATGGAAATATTGTTATATTTAGATGAAACAACTCAAATCCTTAAGCATTGTTTATACTTAAAACCAAAACCGATATCCATTCAGAAGCCTATAAAGGCAACAGGCAGGATTTTGAGAAGCAGCTTGATGCTTTTTACCAGATTCTGGAATATACTCAGGAAGGAAATAATAAAGTTGCTATAGAACGGCATAAATCCAGGGGGAAATTATTGGCTCGCGAACGAGTGAATATACTCCTTGATCCCAATACTCCTTTTCTTGAATTGAGTGTCCTTGCAGCATATAATCAGTACGAAAACCAATTCCCTTCGGCTGGAATTGTTACCGGTATCGGTGTGATTCACGGACGCGAAACCGTGATTGTAGCCAATGATGCGACTGTGAAAGGAGGGACATATAAAGCTGAAACCATCAAGAAACATCTCAGGGCACAGGAAATTGCCATGCAAAACCATTTACCGATCGTTTACTTGGTTGATTCAGGTGGCGTGTTTCTTCCAGATCAGGCAAAGGTATTCCCTGATAAAAATGATTTTGGCCGTTTCTTTTTTAACCAGGCGCGAATGTCTGCCGAAGGCATTCCGCAAATCTCAATAGTGATGGGATCATGTACTGCCGGTGGAGCATATGTTCCTGCGATGAGTGATGAAACCATTATTGTGAAGGGGCAGGGGACGATTTTTATTGGTGGGCCGCCATTGGTTAAAGCAGCAACCGGCGAGGATGTGACCGCTGAAGAGTTGGGAGGAGCACTTGTGCATACCTCAGTTTCCGGTGTTGCTGATCATCTCGCCGAAAATGATATGCATGCCATCCAAATCTGCAGAAATATTTTTGAGACTCTTAATAATGGAGAGAAGCAGGAGTTGGAGCAATCCAAAGTTGAGGAACCAATATACGATCCTGAAGAATTATACGGCATAGCTCCTCTTGATTGGAGGAAACCAGTTGATTCCCGCGAAATCATTATGCGAATTGTTGATGGGAGTAAATTTCAGGAATTCAAAGAAAATTATGCTCCAACACTTGTTACCGGCTTTGCGAAAATTATGGGATACCCCGTTGGAATTATCGCTAACAACGGAATACTTTTCAGTGAATCTTCTTTAAAGGGAGCCCACTTTATCGAGTTGTGCACCTCCCGAAAGATTCCATTGGTGTTTTTGCAAAATATCACAGGATTTATGGTGGGTAAGGAGTATGAGCATGGAGGTATCGCTAAGGATGGAGCTAAGTTTGTTCATGCTGTGGCTAATGCCAATGTGCCCAAGTTTACCATCGTCTTTGGAGGAAGTTTTGGTGCCGGGAATTATGCCATGGCTGGTCGTGCCTACGAACCCAACCTGTTGTTTATGTGGCCCAATGCCAAAATTTCTGTTATGGGTGGCGATCAGGCAGCCAATGTCCTGATCACTGTTAAAGAGCAACAATTAAAAGCTAAAGGAAAGGTCTTGTCTGAAGAAGATCGGGAAAAGATCAGAAAGGAAATACTGGCTAAATACGAAGAAGAAGGCTCAGCATACTACAGTACTTCCCGTTTATGGGATGATGGCATTATCGACCCTGTCGATACTCGCAAAGTACTGGCAATGGGAATTGCCGCTTCAGTAAATAAAAAGTGGCCTGATCAGAAATACGGAGTGTTCAGAATGTAAAAGTTAATTTGTGTGACAGATTGCGATATGGATGGAGTATATGTAAATGATAAATTAGTTCTGTTTGACGACCCCGAAAGCTTTCGGGGCAACTCCGTCATAAAATTTAGGTAGGCTGAAGCTATCAGAATAATCCGACATAGGCATAGCCTATGCCGAGCAATAATTCAAAAATTAAGACTAGATGGGACAATATAAAACAATTGAAGTTGAAGTAGTCAATCATAAAGCAACAATCTGGCTGGATAGGCCTGAGATTCACAACGCCTTTAATGAGGTGATGATTTCGGAACTTATCGACTGTGTTGAAGAAATTAATTACAGGGAGGATGTCCGAATTGTTTTATTGCGCGGAAAGGGTAAATCCTTTTGTGCCGGTGCCGATTTAAACTGGATGCGTGATGTGGCTACATATACTTATGAGGAAAACTATCGCGAAAGTTATCAGCTTTCGAAGTGTTTCTATACACTATATACTTGCAGGAAGCCTACAATAGCAGTGGTCCATGGGGCTGCTATAGGTGGAGCAAACGGATTGCTGGCTGCCTGTGATTTTGCCTTTGCCGGGGAAAATGCCGTATTTTCTCTTTCTGAAGTCAAAATCGGGATAGTTCCTGCTTGTATTTCTCCCTATGTGATTAAGAGAGTAGGAGAATATCCTGCCAAGGATTTGATGCTTACAGGTAAAAGATTCAATGGGGAAGAGGCTGAAAGATACAAACTGGTTAATAAATTTCTGCCTGACGCTAAGTTGGATGCGCATATTAAGAGCATTTGTGATTTGTTAATGACTTCCGGCCCGGCTGCCGTTTCTCAGTGCAAATCATTAATCCATGAGGTTTCTAATACACTTGATATGAAGGATGCCATGGACTATACCGCCCTTATGATTGCTGATATCCGTAAGTCGGAAGAAGGACAGGAGGGGATGGCTGCTTTTCTCGAAAAGAGAAAGCCAGGCTGGGTGTCGGAATAGGAGTGATGAATGAATTCGAAGAACTATGATGCAATTGTTCAATAAAATACTAATCGCAAACAGAGGCGAAATTGCCGTTCGGATAGCCCGTTCTGCCAAGGAATTGGGTATCCCCGTTGCAGCAATTTATTCCGAAGTAGATAAAGATTCCATGCATGTGCAAATGGCTGATGAGATCTACAACATTGGTCATTCCGATCTAGGCGAAACCTACCTGAATATCGATAAGATTATCCGGATTGCTAAACGTGCAGGCTGTGATGCTATTCATCCTGGTTACGGTTTCCTTGCTGAGAATGCTGACTTTGTCGCTGCCTGTGAAAAAGCAGGATTGACTTTTATTGGTCCTTCCGGCAAGGCTATTCGCATGATGGGGAATAAAGTGGAAGCCCGTGATTTTATGCTGAAACACAAGATTCCTCTTGTCGAAGGTTACAGTGGTCAAACGGATCATTTAATTCAGAAAGCGAAAGAGATTGGTTATCCTGTTTTGGTAAAAGCAGCAGCTGGTGGTGGTGGGAAAGGAATGCGAATTGTCCGTAAGGAAGAAGATCTTGAATTAACTTTGGAAGCTACCAGCAGGGAGGCTGAAGCCTATTTTGGAGATGGTCAGGTCTATATCGAAAAATATATTGAACAACCGCGCCATATTGAGTTTCAGATCTTGGGTGATCATGATGGAAATGTGATTCATCTTTTTGAGCGTGAATGCTCCGTTCAGCGCAGGTACCAAAAGATTATTGAAGAGGCTCCTTCCCCAACTTTAACTCCTGATGTAAGGGAAAAAATGGCTGAAACAGCTTTGAAAATTGGGAAAGCCATTGGTTATGCCAGTGCAGGTACGATCGAGTTTTTGGTGGATAACGATTTGAATTATTATTTCCTCGAAATGAATACCCGCATTCAGGTGGAGCATCCTGTTACGGAAATGATTACCGGAATTGATATTGTAAAAGAACAAATCCTGGTTGCTGCCGGAAATGTATTAAGTGTTGATCAATCGTCCATCAAAATTAATGGTCATGCCATAGAATCGAGAATCTATGCCGAAGATCCTTCCCGTAATTTTATGCCCTCTCCGGGTAGAATGACCTTATACAAAGAGCCCAACATTGAAGGAATACGTCTGGATACAGGAGTGAATCAGGAAACAGAAATCAAGAGTTTCTTCGATCCAATGGTTTGTAAACTGATTATTCACGGACACAACCGCAGCGAAGCCATTCGGAAGATGTTACTGGCATTGGGAAAATATAAAATCCATGGAATACGCACCAACATTCAGTACCTGAAGAGCCTGTTTAATCATCCCGACTACCGTATGAATCACATCTCCACTTCCTTTTGTGATGAGCATACCGATGAGTTGATTAATCAATTGGTGGAGAGTAAGAAATCGGTGCCTTTACCCAAGGCTGCTGCTGCATTTTTACTTAAGGAATTATTCCCTGAACCGAATGCTCGATATGTGTGGCAGCAAATCGGTTTTTGGAGAATGGTTAAATCAATTCCTATGGTAATTGATGATCAAGAATATCAAATCTACATCCGACATCAGCATTTTAGGCATATCATTTTTGAACTCAATGGGAATAAGTATTTTGCTGAATTGCATCGGCAGGATGCTAACAGTATAGAGTTTACACTTGAAAAGGACTATGTAAAAGCCTATTTCTCCAGACGAGATGATGGTAAATGTGATATTGAAACCGATGCTCATTTGTTTATTATTCATCGTAAAGATGTTATGAACGAACGGCTCAGTTTTGAACATGAAGATCTTTCGCTTACGCGAAAAGCCGATGCTTTGTTTTCTCCTATGCCCGGAAAAGTAATTCAAATTCTTGCAAAGTCTGGGCAGCTGGTTACGAAAGACGATACGGTTCTGATTATCGAAGCTATGAAAATGGAAAATCTGATTAAAGCTCCCCGTAATGGGAAAATAGCGGATATTCATGTTGATCTCGGACAACAAACCGAAAGCGGTCAACTTTTGGTGAGTCTTGAAACAAATAACTAACTACAACTAAACTAAAGCCATGAAAGATAGTATACGCATAGGAAATGCCGGAGGATTCTGGGGGGATGACCTTAAAGCACTTAGGAGACAACTGGAAGCTGGTGAATTGGATTATATTTCCTCCGATTATCTTGCCGAAATCACCATGAGTATCCTGCGTAAGCAGCAAAGTCGGAATCCTGAATTAGGCTATGTTACTGATTTTGTTGATCAGATCGTTGATGTTGCTCCCCTTCTGATTGAGAAAAACGTTAAAATGCTTACCAATGCCGGAGGGATGAATCCTAGAGGGTGTGCACGGGAAATATTGAAGCGCTTAAAACCTTTGGGTATAAATCTTAAAATAGCCGTTATCGAAGGAGATAGTATCATCGATCGCATTGATGAATTATATCCGGAACATGTAGCATTCAAAAATATGGAAAGCGGTGATGATTTCACACTTATAAAAGACCGACTCCAGAGTGCAAATGCTTATTTGGGGGTGCCATCACTATTAAAGGCACTTGAGACAGGGGCTCGGTTAATTCTTGCGGGGCGTGTTACAGATACCTCCATTACCATGGCCCCCATGATTCATGAATTTGGTTGGAAGCTTGACGATTGGGACAAACTGGCAACGGGATTAATTGCCGGCCATATTATCGAATGCGGAGCTCAGGCAACAGGCGGGAATTTTACTGACTGGCATAAGGTTGAGCATTGGAGCAATTTTGCTTATCCCGTGGTTGAGGTTTATCCTGATTCAAGTTTTGTGGTTACCAAACAGCCTAATACCGGAGGTCTTGTGAATATAGATACCGTTAAAGAACAACTGCTCTACGAAATGGGAGAACCTGGTTTCTATATTTCTCCCGATGTTATCGTTGATTTCAGAACCATTCAGCTGGAAGTAATTGGTGAAAATCAAGTGAAAGTCCAAGGGGTGAAAGGCCAACCTTCAACACATTTTCTAAAGGTTTCCATGGCCTATTATGATGGTTTTAAGGCGGCCGGAAATATCATTGTAAGCGGTGGTAATGCCCTAAAGAAAGCACGGAAATTTGAGGAAATCTTTTGGCAACGTTTGAATATTGATTTTGAAAAATACAATACCGAATACATTGGATATAATGCTTGTCATCAGGAGATGGTTGAGGATTTTGAACCCTCTGAGATTTTGTTGCGTTTTAGCGTTTTTGATAAAGATCGTGATAAGATCATTGAGTTTGGTAAAAGCATAGCTCCATTGATCCTGAGTGGCCCTCCTGGAGTAGCTGTAACCGGTGGTCGTCCCCGGGCGCAAAATGTAATGACCTATTGGCCGGCACTTGTTCCCAAATCCCAGATTGTGGCAACCGTAAGGGTGCTTGATGAATCAGGGAATGTGACCGACATCATTGAAGTGGACTCTGTTACAGGATTTGAAAAGGACATCCAACCAGATAGCCCGAGCAAGCAATTGGATACCGATGAGAATATCCAGAATGTAAAGCCTGAAGCTGATCAGGAAGTAAGACTTTCAGAATTGTGCCTGGCCCGTTCGGGTGATAAGGGAGATATGGCTAATATTGGTGTGATTGCACGGAATGATGTGGTTTATGGATATCTTAAAAAATATCTTACAGCCAAAATTGTAAAAGAGATGTTTGGAAAACTCTGTAAAGGCCGTGTTATCCGTTTTGAACTGGAGAATCTGCAATCCTTAAACTTCCTTCTCGAAGAATCGCTGGATGGCGGAGGGACAAAGTCCCTGATGATTGATGCACAGGGAAAGACTTTCGCATCAGCATTACTAAACCAAAAGTTTCCAGTTACTCAACAAGTGCTGGATTCACTCAAATAAAGAACATTTTCAGAAATGGGATGTTATTAGCAGCAAGGTATGGAGAATCATTTTATGAGATGTAGAGTCGGAGGGATACTTCAAACTTTTAGTTTTTAACTTTAAATTATTAACTCAATCCATGATACACCCGCTATTAAACGAAGAACACGATATGATCCGGCAGACCGTAAGGGACTTTGCCGAAAGGGAAATCAAACCACGTGCCCGTGAATTGGATGAAAAAGGACAGTTTTCTCCTGTACTTACCCGCATGATGGGGGAGCTGGGGCTGTTTGGTATGACACTTCCCGAAAAATACGGAGGGCAAGATGCCGATACTCTTTCTTACATTATCGCTGTTGAGGAGTTGGCACGCGTGGATAGCTCACAGGCATCAACTCTGGCTGCTCATAACTCTTTGGGCATCCGCCCGCTTTTTGATTTCGGTACCGAAGAACAAAAGATGAAGTACCTGCCTAAACTTTGTACTGGTAAACATCTTTGGGCATTCGGACTTACTGAACCAGAGGCTGGTTCCGATTCAAGAGGTTCTAAAACCACAGCCAAACAACAGGATGATCATTGGCTGATTAACGGATCGAAGATATTTATCACAAACTCGGCTTCTGAACTGGCTCTGGGTGTGACCGTGCAGGCTGTGAGTGATGTCGTGGATGGAAAGAAGATCTTTTCAACTATTATCGTTGAAAAAGGAACTCCGGGTTATAAAGCACTGGAAATGCATGATAAGATGATGTGGCGGGCTTCCGATACCGGTGAACTCTATTTCGACGATTGTAAAGTGCCAAAAGAAAACCTGTTGGGTGAAACAGGGCAAGGTTCCAAAATTATGCTATCAACTCTGGATAATGGCCGCTTAAGTATTGCTGCTATGGGGTTGGGGCTTGCTCAGGGAGCCTACGAAATGGCTTTGGAATATTCCCAGCAACGAAAACAATTTGGAAAAGAAATTGGCAAATTTCAGGCAATAGCCTTTAAGCTGGCCGATATGGCCACCAAAATTGAACTTGCCCGAAACCTGCTCTACAAAGCTTGTTGGTTAAAAGATCATAAACATCCCTTCGGGAAAGAAGCGGCCATGGCAAAACTCTATTGCTCCGAAATAGCCAAAGAAGTCGCCGACGAAGCGGTACAAATCCACGGTGGCTACGGCTTGATGAAAGACTACCCCATCGAACGCTTCTTCCGCGATCAACGCCTGCTCCAAATCGGTGAAGGAACTTCGGAGATTCAACGATTGGTGATATCGCGGCATATTGGGGTGTAGATTCAATTATTAACCTGCCCTTTCAGGGCGGAATGTTATTTATCTCGACCTTGTATACTCAGGGCGTTGCCACTGGGCTGAATTGAGCCGCCACTTCGTGGCGGATTATGAATACTTCTATATGAGAAAGAATTCCTTTTATAAAAATAGGTAAAGTATTTCATGAAACAATCATGAATAGTCAAACATTACAATCATCACTATTTTAGACCACAACAGGAAAAGTCAAACTACTGCGTTAGTAAAAATATAGTATCCCCCGGGCTGAAAGCCCAAATCACTTCAGCCCAAGGCAGCGCCTTGGGCTACGATAATGGCGTATATTAAACATTCGCCCTGAAAGGGCAATTCAATCAATCCACCCACAGGTATTGTTCATTATATTCAATTCCGTATTCTTTTAAGAACAAAAGGTACTCCTCCTGAAAAGTTAACTTTTTATGATGCTCTTCCTGGTTCTCGATATATTGTTTGGTTTTATCATGTAATGATGGGCTAACCGAGAAACCTCCATATCCACCCTGCCATGCAAAATTCGCATAATGTGCATCCATTGTTTTGATCCAACGACTGCTGTGTCTTTTTATTTCTTCAAGCAACTTGGCTAAAGAAATGTTCTTCGACATCACACACAATACATGTACATGATCCTCGACTCCATTTATCAAAATGGGAACTGATTGGTTGTCTTTGATGATACTGCCTATATAAGCAAATAATGCGTCCATTTCCTGTTTACGTATCTTGCAGGAATTACGTTTAATATGAAAAATCAGGTGTACATACAATTTAGATAATGATTGTGCCATGGTATAATATTTTTAACCTGCCCTTTCAGGGCGGAATGTTATTTATCTCGACCTTGTATACCCAGGGCGTTGCCACTGGGCTGAATTGAGCAGCCACTTCGTGGCGGATTATGAATACTTCTATATGAGAAAGAATTCTTTTTATAAAAATAGGTAAAGTATTTCATGAAACAATCATGAATAGTCAAACATTACAATCATCACTATTTTAGACCACAACAGGAAAAGTCAAACTACTACGTTAGTAAAAATATAGTATCCCTCGGGCTGAAAGCCCAAATCACTTCAGCCCAAGGCAGCGCCTTGTGGGTGCGATGGTGCGATGATGAACAGCGCCCTGCAGGGGCAATTCAATCAGGAACGGATTATTAAACAGATCCACGCCGTTGTGGATACCCTGGTTTTGAAGGGTGATGACAACGCTATTTCTGTGAGGTTTGGGAGGTTTTATCTGCCCCTTCAGGGCGGAATGTAACCTCAACTCTGCTTACCCAGGGCGTTGCCACTGGGCTGAATTGAGTTGCCACTTCGTGGCGTTAGTTTGTATAATTTATGGAGGTTATGTGAGGATTATTCGTATATGCTCTGTTATGTTATCGATGGTTTGAAAGATATCAAGCCCCGGGCTGAAAGCCCAATTTACTTCAGCCCAAGGCAGCGCCTTGGGATACGATAATGGCGTATATTAAACATTCGCCCTGAAGGGGCAGGTTAATATCTTCATGGCAGAATATCACTCCCTCTTCCCAATCCTCTTCAACACCAAATCTTCAATCTCCGAAAGCTCCTCAATAGGTACTTCAGCAAGGGCTTTGGAAATATTAATGATTTGTTCCTGGCGTTTCATTTTTTGAAGGGGATGGTCTTTGCTTAAACTGCTGTTCTCATCCGGAATCCATTCCATCAAATCATTGGGTGTACAAAACAAAGCCGTGCAAACTTGTTCCAGGTTTTCAAGTCTAAGTAGCTTCACCCGATCTTTACTGACCTTGGCTGCAAAGGTGTCAGAGAAACCCAATCCTTTGATAAACTTATAAGGACTAACAATTGCCCGGGCATCGAAAATTCGTTTAAAACTATATCGTAACATAGGTGTGGTGGTTTGGTTACTATGGTTCTTATAAAGATAACTATTGTTTAGATAATAAATACTGTGTAGGGCATTATAAAAGCTAGTGGGGCCATTTTGTAAGCTATTGGAAGAGTGGTATATGCTTTGGTGGTAGAGATTATCCCTTTGGGGGTAATCGTATTCCCTTATTTAGGAATCAAGATCTCTATTGGTATAATAAAGGATGCTTATATAGGCATAACAAATACTATAGGGGCAATAATAAATACTATTGTTATCGAGAGTAATTCTAATGGATGTTGCTCATTCCAGGATTCTTTTGGAATCCGGAAAAGCCATTCGAAGCTCCCGGGATAAATTAACCAGTTGTTAATCAAGCGTAAAAACTTGAGTAAAGCTGATATTGGTGTGGCAAGAATAATTATCTTTGCAGGCGGTTTTGAAAATGCGTTTTTATAAAAGGAATTAAAAGAGTTATTATGGCTTTTGAATTGAGTGAACAGGAACAAATCAGAAGGAACTCTATGCAGGAGTTGCAGAAGATGGGGATTAATCCTTATCCGGCAGCGGAGTATGATGTAACAGCAACTGCAGAGGAAATTTTGAAGAACTTCTCGGAAGAGGAAAACAATTACCAGGAGGTAAGCCTGGCCGGCCGTATTATGAGCCGACGTATCCAGGGAGCAGCATCATTTGCTGAGTTAAAAGATCATACCGGACGTATTCAGGTGTACCTGCGTCGTGACGACATTTGTCCGGAAGAAGACAAAACCATGTATAATATCGTTTATAAACGCCTGTTGGATATTGGCGATATTATTGGTGTGAAGGGCTATATTTTCAAAACCAAGATGGGTGAGACCACTCTTTATGTAAAGGAGCTGACTGTTTTATCCAAATCGCTACGCCCACTACCTATCGTTAAAGAAAAAGACGGAAAAGTATACGATTCATTCAGTGATCCTGAGATGCGTTACCGTCAGCGATATGTTGATTTGATTGTAAACGAAGAAGTAAAAGATATATTTGTTAAGAGGACCAAGGTGATGAATTCCATGCGTGAATATTTCAACGCAAGGGAATATCTGGAAGTGGAAACACCAATTCTGCAGCCAATTCCCGGAGGAGCATCTGCACGTCCTTTTACCACACATCACAATGCGTTAAACATTCCGTTATACCTGCGTATTGCCAACGAGCTTTATCTGAAGCGATTAATCGTAGGTGGTTTCGACGGTGTTTATGAATTTGCCAAGGATTTCCGTAACGAAGGTATGGACCGTACACACAATCCTGAGTTTACGGTAATGGAAATCTATGTAGCATATAAGGATTACAACTGGATGATGAAGTTCACTGAGAACATGATCGAGAAAGTTGCCATGGATGTTAATGGTACTACCGATCTTCAGGTTGGTGAAAACACCATCAACTTCAAGCCTCCTTATGCAAGAGTGCCGATTCTGGAAGCGATCCGTGAATTTACCGGTCATGATTTGAATGGTAAATCTGAAGATGAAATTCGTCAGGTTGCAAAGGATCTTGGAATTGAGGTAGATGAAAGCTTTGGTAAGGGTAAATTGATTGATGAGATTTTCGGTGAGAAATGTGAGGGGAATTATATCCAACCTACATTCATCACGGATTATCCAAAAGAAATGTCGCCATTGTGTAAACGTCACCGCGACAATCCTGAGCTTACTGAGCGTTTTGAATTGATGGTGAATGGTAAGGAAATTGCTAATGCATATTCTGAGCTGAATGATCCAATCGATCAGCGCGAACGTTTTGAAGAGCAGTTAAGCTTATCAGAAAAAGGTGATGACGAAGCCATGTTTATTGATCAGGATTTCATCCGTTCACTGGAATATGGTATGCCTCCAACATCGGGTATGGGTATTGGTATCGATCGTTTGGTGATGTTAATGACCAATCAGCAGTCGATTCAGGAAGTGTTGTTCTTCCCTCAGATGAAACCTGAGGTGAAGAAAGCGGCTCCAAAGCCGGAAGACTTTGTTGAAATCGGAATCCCAATAACCTGGGCTGAGCATGTTATCAAAGCCGGATTCACATCCGTAGAAAAATTGAAAGAAGAAAAAGCAACCAAGGTACATCAGACTTTAAATGGATATCGTAAGAAAAATAAACTCGATATCGCTGCATTGAAGTTGGAAGAAGTACAAGAATGGTGCGCAGGATAATATAAGCTATAGGTATTAAGATTCAGGCTTCAGGAAGAAGGTTTCAAGACTTTCAAACTGGAGCCTGTTTTGTTTTAGGATTATTTAACAATTTGAAATTCGTTTACATACAACAATTGACATATTTTTGAGTTGTATATTTACATTTTCCCAGCCAAACCATTGTTAATCTAAAAAGATGATTATTTTTGCCCCTTATAATAAATGTGAGGGCTTGAAAATTAAATTGCTAACTAACATAAAAATTAATAAACAATGAGACTTAATTTTTTGAACAGGGTGAAATTTTTGATGATTGCGAGTGTATTAAGCATTTCTCTTGGCGGTTTTGCACAGTCATTAAACGAAGCAGGAGAACTGTTTAACGCAGGAGCACAACATGCAAAGGCTAAAAAATATGCTGAAGCAATTCAGTCATTCGAAAGCTGTGTTACCATGTGTGAAGCTGTAGGTATTGAAGCTGATGAATTGAAGGGAAATGCTTCTAAGCAGTTACCAAATATGTATTATAAAAAAGCAATTGCTTTTTATAAGAAGAAGGATTACAAAACAGCCATTGATGGTTTGAATGAGACAGTTAAAGTTGCTAATAAGTATAATGATGCTAAATTGGCAACAAAATCTGAAAAAATCATTCCTAAACTTTATAATGCATTAGGAAATGGAGCACTTAAGGAAAAGAATCTTGAAGAGGCTGTAGCTAACTTCGATAAAGCTTTGGAGTTAAAGGCGAACTATCCTGATCCATATTTCGGAAAAGGTCTTGTTGCTAAAGAAAAGAACGATAAGGCGATGGTTAAGGAATATATGAACAAAGCCATCGAATTGGATAGTAAATCTAAAAAGCAGAAAATCGTTGCTAAAGCTAAAAAAGTTACTCAAAAGTATTTAATCAACAGTGGAGCAAAGGCTATTCAAGGTCAGAAATACACTGCTGCAATTGCTTTAATCAACGAGTCTTTTGAGTATGGTGACCAAAATGCGGATGCTTATTACTATTTAGCAGTTGCTAATAATGGCAAGAAAGCATATGATGAAGCAATCACTCAGGCTAACAGAGCTATGGAAATTGCTACTGAAGGTGCTAAGTCGAAAATCAACTTCGAAATTGGTAAAGCTTACCAGGGAAAAGAAGACATGCCGAATGCATGTGCTGCTTACAAACTGGTAGTAGATGGTCCAATGGTAAAAGATGCTAAAGCTGCTATGGCTGCTTTGAAATGTAACTAATCATTGAACAATGATATATTGAAAAAGCCATTCCGGTCTTGCCGGAATGGCTTTTTTTATTACTTTGCGGCTTAACCAGTGAAACCTGAGCTCGCATGGACTTTTTTAATTCTAAACTATCAACCCTCGATATTATTCTGCTGATAGCATATGCTGTAATTTCTATTGTTATTGGCATCATTAGCTCCCGACGTCAGGATGATGAAGACTTCCTGATTGCAGGACGAAAAATGGGACTGGGAGGATTTATTGCGTCCGTAGTCGCTAGTTATGTTGGAGGGGCGGCAATTGTAGCCTATACAGCGTTCGTTTATCAACTGGGTATTTCCGCAATAACCTTATTTCTTGGAACAGCAATTGGCTTTTTAGCTTTTATACCTTATGCACTTAAGCTGAGAGCTATTAGTGGGGAAAAGAAATTTCATACCCTTTCCGATTGGTTCTTTTTTAAATTTGATACGCGTGCCGGTTTATTGTCCGCCTGTATACTCTTTATTGTTTATTTTGGTATGCTGCTTAATCAGTTTATTGCTGGTAGTAGTATACTTGCAGGGATCAGCGGATGGAATTACGAATCGGCCTTGCTTTTTTCCAGCCTGATTATCACCATTTATCTTTTTATTGGAGGATTTAAAAGTGTAATTAAGACGGATATTTTTCAATACCTGATACTTATTGTTCTTTTAATCGTATTCTCATTTGTATTGGTTGATGACAAACAATCTGACACGATTAAACTTTTAGATATGAGTGATGTAAACCCAATGATGTCAGTAATCTTTGCCATCTTCGGTGTTTTCATCGTTTTCCAGTCAGCTGAATACTGGCAAAGAGTATATGCAGCTAAGAACGACCGGGTTGTTAAGCGTGGATTGATCGGTTCGGCAGTTGTCGTGGTAATAACGGGGTTTATCCTTTCAATGATTGGTCTGGCTGCCCATTTTCGTTTGAGTGACATAAATCCTTCGGAAGCATTTGCTCATGGGATTACATTGCTAATTCCTCAGGAATATGCCGGCGCAGGTCTGGTCTTGATCTTTGCTGCCATTATGAGCTCTGCTGATACCATCATCTTTGTATTGGCTTCCAGTGTAGCAAAAGACTTTTCGGTGCACTTCAGGAAGAAAGGAATGGATAGCCATCAATTGATGCGTCAAACACGCTTATTCATCCTTGTTTTTGCGCTTTTGGGTTTTGTCTTTGCTTACTTCTTTCGCGATATCATCGAGGTATTCAAATTTATCACCGGCCTTGGATTCTCAATTCTACCAGCAGCGATTGCAAGTTTTCACTGGGATTTGAAAAAGAGAGCGGTTGTGGCCAGTTTTATTGCCGGAATCGTATACATAATCGTTTTGATAATTACGGGTTATCTGGTTGAAGAATTAGCTATTGCTTCTCTTCTTGTTTCCGGATTAACTTTATTGATCTTTCAACAAATAAAACCAAGCAGAAATAACTAAACCGGACATAATGAAACTGAAAATCATTGGTGTTATAGTAGCCTTTTTGTTATGCTTCCTGCAGCTTCATGCACAGGATCAAGATGAAAAGCAGAAAAATGAGAATAAAAAAGAAGTTAAAACCGGGTGGAATCTGGGGGCTCTTCCTACTATTACATATAACTCAGACTTAGGCTTTCAATATGGGGCTTTGTCTAATTTGTATTATTACGGAGATGGTAAAACCTACCCCAAGTATCTGTATTCTATTTATGGAGAAGTCTCACGCTATACAAAAGGTAGTGGGATTAATCGGTTGTTTTTCGATTCGGAACACCTGATAAAAGGAGTTCGATTCACTGCAGATCTGAGTTTTCTTACCGATCAGGCCAACAACTTTTACGGATTTAACGGGTATCAATCTGCTTACAACCAAGCCTGGGAAATTACTGATGATCTCGATTATAAAAGTCGAATGTTCTATCGTTATGAACGAAAGATGTTCCGCGTTTTCACCGATTTTCAAGGGAAATTGAGAGGTGATAAACTAAAATGGATAGCAGGGATTTCTTTTTACAACTTCAACATTGGCTCTGTAGATATTGAAAAACTCAACGAAGGCCAGGATGAAGATCAAATGCTTCCTTCATTGGACGATCAACCCGGGTTGTATGAAAAATACAAGGAATGGGGTGTTATCCCGGAAGAAGAAGCCGAAGGAGGGTTTGTAAACTACATCAAGCTGGGGCTTATTTATGACACACGCGATCAACAAGCATGCCCAATGTCGGGTGTTTGGACGGATGCAGTATTAATGATGGCTCCTTCTTTTACAGGAAATAAATTTGATCATATCCGCGTTGGCATTTCACATCGCCAGTATTTCACCTTAATCAAAGATGATATGAGTGTGGCTTATCGTGTGGGATATCAGCAAACCATCCAGGGGAAAACACCGTTCTTTCTTCAGAATTATATGCTTGGCACATTCCAACCTTCGGCATTGTATGAAGGCTTAGGTAGTGATCGCAGTATTCGTGGCTTATTACGTAACCGGGTTGTTGGCGATGGAATCACTTTCGGAAATGTTGAATTACGCTGGAAGTTTGTTCGCTTTAAGTTTATCAAACAAAATTTCTATCTGGCAATTAACACCTTTATGGATGGAGGTTTAGTCGTAAAACCCATCGATACGGATTTATCGAAAGTTCCGGAAGATGAACATGATCTCTACTTTGATCAGGATAAAGATAAATTACACTTAAGTTATGGCGCTGGACTTAAAGTTGCAATGAATGAAAACTTTGTAATTTCAGCCGATTATGGAATAGCAATGGATAAACGAGATGGATCAAATCGTCTCTATATCGGATTGAATTACATCTTCTAATTAGTTTTCAAGAAAAAGAATCCCTCCACCATCAAAGAGGGGACCATCATAAAGCTCAACGATCTGATATTCCAGGTTGTTGAGCTTTTCTTTTATTTTTTTTCCTTCTGGGTGGTATTTCAAACTGCCTATAAAAAAGATTGTGCTTTCGTGAATTCCTGCAGTACCTCCAAATAAACCGTAAGGTAAGCCGGGTAATATTATGCTATCAGAACTGATAAGTAGAACATCATTGTTATCCTGTTTTAACTTACGACTGATGCAATTATCTGAAGTAATATAGGTGTTTTTCTTGAGAGCCAACAAGCTACACCGGGTGTATGCCTGTTTTACATCTATATAAGTGTGATTGGTGCATTTCTGCAATATTACGGAATCGGTTAGACTGGTTTTGTGGATTAATAGACTATCCGTGATTACTGCATTGTAGAATGCGGAAAATGGATGAAATTCACCGACTTCATTTTTTCCAAGACAATAATTAATATTATGGTCTTCGAAAATGGAAATATATAGTGCGGGGATATTGGGAGCTACAATTAGCTCTTTCCCTTTCTGGCAGATGAAAATATCCGGATGACAAGAAACAGGTTCATAGGTGATGTTCCTGGTTTCAAATTCAACCAAATCTCCATATTCACTTAGCTTTTGGCTCGCTTCAATTGGTATTCGTTTATCCGCAATAATCAACATAAAAATCCCTGTTTTTTAATTGGGAGACGGCAATAAACTTAACATTTTTAAAAATTGTTCTCAGCTTATTTTTGTTTACTGCATGATACCCTATTGCATAATTGATCTCTGATGAAGATACAAAAACCTGCAAACTTTGGGCAGACTGGTCAAAACTATAATTGTTAAACAAGTCTGACCATATTGAGGATAGAACCAGTTCCCGGAAAGAGATGTGGAAAGGGCCATCCCTCAGATCATGCCCATTCATGAGACCTTCGGATGGATGTAGCCCAACCCGGATGATATCGATTCCTGCTTCCTCCAATGCCAGATATACGGGTTTGGCCCATTGAATGGCCTGTTCCAGACTCAAAGCTTTATAGCTGCCTTCCAACCAAAGTTGTTCCATCGCTGTGTCGCGTATTACCAGAGAAGGGTAAATCCGGGAGTTGTCGGCTTTAAGGGCTATTATCTTCTTTGCCGTTTGCAGACTTTTTTCAGCGGTGTCTCCAGGTAGGCCTATCATCATTTGCAATCCCAATGATATCTCCGCGCCTTTAATTAAAGCTGCGGCTTGCTCAATATCCTTTACGGTATGGCCTCTTCCTGACTTTTGAAGAACATCATCGTGCATACTCTGGGCCCCAAGTTCAACAGTTGTTACATGATGTTTTTTTAGAAGCTTTACTACTTCATTGTTGATGTAATCCGGGCGTGTGGAAATACGAATACCTTCGACTAACCCAGATCTTACATAGGGAGACGCAATCTGAAGATATTGCTCCTGGTCTTCTATGGGAATCCCTGTGAAATTCCCACCTAAGAATCCGATCTCTATCTCAGCACCATTGCTGGGGAGTGTTTGCAGGTATTTTTCAATGGTTTGTTTTGCTTCTTCGGTGGTTGGAGCTTTTAATGTGCCTGAGATTTTGCGTTGGTTACAGAATACACATTGATGTGGGCATGCAAGTTCCGGGATGAATATCGGTATGGTAAAATGTTTCTTTTTCATTGATGCTGCAAAAGTACTCTATTTATAAATTCTCTTTTAATATTCAGGTTTTGTTAATTTAAAGTAAATAATGAAAGGAATAGATAAAAATATGTAAATTAGTATATAACACGTCTAAATCAGGGAAATCATGAGGCTAGTCAGAATATTTAAACTAATGGTATGCAGTGTGCTATGCTTTGTTTTTTCAGATCTCCATTCTCAGGGGATTGAGAAAATATTAGATAATTCACATATTCGACTTGGGCTAGGATCAAGTTTGTATTACGGAGATGTACGAGTTTATCGTTGGTATCCTGTATCAAAAGATCATAGTGAATATGGTTGGTCGGCAAGTGTGAGTGGAGATAAATATCTGTTGCCCTGGTTCGGTGTCCGGGGAGAAATATTATATGGATCCATTGCAGGGACAAAGCGTGAGTTTGGAGAAGGAGCACCGGCATTAATCGCTATTGATGGTGTGATTCAGGATTATAGTTTGGCCGGGGTTATTAATTTTGCACACCTATTTGGTTATCATCAAGAGTCAAAAGTTTCTCTGTATGGCTTTGGGGGTGTTGGTTATTTTAGATACCAGACTACAGTTAATGATCTGCGATATTTTACGCAGCCTGAAAACAGTTCGCAATATGAAGATTTGCAGAAAAAAAAGGATGGGAAAGAAACCAGTCTTTTAGCTGGTTTAGGATTAGGATATAAGTTTTATCCCAGGTTGTCATTGTCTCTTGAAGGTTCATTCCGACCGGTGATTTCTGATAAAATTGATGGAGTAACCGGAGGATCAGAATATGATATGCTCCAGTATATTTCTTTCGGATTGACATACGATCTCTTTAAAAAGAAAGTGAAAAAGGTTATTGAAAAGAAAAGTGAGGTCGTTGTTCCTCAGCCTAAACTTGTTGATGAGAGAACAAAACCAGTTAAGCAGGATATAGAACCAATTGTGAAACCGATTGAAGAAAAATTGGAATATGTAGAACCTTCTGTTTGGAAACCTGATACAGTTTATCGGGTTCAAATTGCTGCATCAAAAGAACCGATACACTACGAGTACTTCCTGAGTAAATATTCTATGGAAGAAAAGGTTTACGAAAATGTAGTTAATACCTGGAACTGCTATTCCATTGGTGCTTTTATGACTTCTGAAGATGCGTTTATTTCTCTCGAAAAGGTTGTAAATGAATATCAAATTAAAGATGCTTTTGTTATTGGCTATGCAAATGGTCAGCGGTTTATCCCATCCCGGGAAAGGAGTCATAGTGATAACACAGTGATGATAAATCCACTTCCAGATGAAATCTCTTTTGGAGTTCAGGTTGTCGCATTAAAACAACGTAAATTGAGTAAAGAAGAAATTAAAAAGATCTTCAACACCAACGAACAGATCATTATTGATACAGAGGGTAGTTGGGTGCGTTATATTCTCGGTTCCTATAACTCTGTGGAAAAAGCCAGGCAAATTCAGAAACAAATTCAGGAGAAGGGATTCGAGGATGCTTTCATTGTTAGAATTAAGGATGGTCGTCGGTATTATCCTGAGTAATATGAAAAGACCGGAACATGCTTTGCTCCGGTCGGTATTTTATTATGGATAATCGATTATAATTGATCAATCCACTCCTGTAACTTGAGTTTCAGACCTGGGCGAAATCCTTTATCCGTTTTATTCACAGTTGCACATTGTGTGTATAAATCATGTTCGAAAAAGACTAAATAGTCTCCTTCATAGGCTTCATTTAGGATTTCCTGTGTCTCTTCCATTGTTTTCAATGGGTAGTTGTCGTAGGCCATGACCCAGGCTGCAGCAAAATGTGCTGATGTCGGGATCAAATCTCCTCCATAAATTATTTTGTTTCCATTGAAATTGATGATTGGAATTAGCTGTCCATCAGTATGCCCATGGAATAATCGTGCCTCAATATTAGGAAGAATCTCCCCCTCTTTTTCAATAAGATTTAGTTTTCCTGCTTCTAATAATGGAACAAAGTTATTTTTGAAATAAGAAGCCCCATCACGAGAGCTTGGATTTAATCCCAGTTCATACTGTTCTTTCCCAACCCAATATGTTGCATTTGGGAAAGCCGGAATATATTTTCCCGTTTCATTATCAAACTTTACACTACCTCCACAATGATCAAAATGTAGGTGAGTCATTACTACATCAGTTATTTCTTCAGCTTTTACGCCTGCTTTTTCAAGACCATTTTCCAATGATTCAACTCCAAAAGGATGGTAATGTCGTGTAATCTTCTCTGGTAGTTTGTCCCCCATGCCTGTGTCAATTAAAATCTTTCGATCTTCATCAACAACCAAAAGACTGCGCATTGAGAAAGCTGACATGTTGTTTTCATCGCAAGGATACACCTTCGACCACAGAGCTTTGGGTACTACACCAAACATGGCTCCGCCATCATATTTCAGATTGCCGGTTTCTATAACGTATAATTCCATTTATATCAGTTTTGAGCTGTAAAAATAAACATTATTAAAAGAAAATGGATTGAGTAGGATTAGCCTTGATATTCCTTGGGTTCTATTTCTTTATTCAGAACCATTAATCCATTCATGGCAAGGGCACGCATTTCATCTTCACCAGGGTATACAAAGATTTTTGCGATGAATTTAATACGCTCCTTTATTGATTCAACGAATTCTTCGTTATAGGCAATCCCACCTGTTAATAATATTCCATCTACATCACCATTCAATACTACCGCCATTGCTCCAATTTCTTTTGCTATTTGGTATGTCATAGCGTTGCGTATCTTTCGAGCCTCAGAATTACCATTCAGGGCCTTTTCTTCTATCTCGCCTGCATTGTTGGATCCAAAATATGCCATGTATCCACCATTGCCGGTTATCATTTTTCGAATCTCTTCTTTGGTATACTCACCACTGAAACAGATGTCAACCAGATCACCCACAGGAAGGGTACCCGTGCGGTCTGGAGTAAATGGTCCATCTCCATCTAATCCCTGATTTACATCAATCACACGCCCTTTCTTGTGAGCGCCAATTGTGATTCCACCACCCAGATGAGCTATAATGAGATTAAGCTTGTTATATTCAAATCCCAGTGTACGGGCATGCAGACGACCAACAGCCTTTTGGTTTAGAGCATGAAATATTGATTTACGTTCAAATAGTGGGTGTCCTGTAATTCGGGCAATATCATCCATCTCATCTACCACTATAGGGTCTGCAATACAAGCTTGTGAATTTGGGATGTCTGCAGCAATGTTGTCGGCTAATAAAGCTCCCAGGTTGCTGGCATGTTGACGAAGAGGTTGTTCCTTGAGGTGGGTTTTCATGAGTTGATTGACCCTGTACACTCCTGATTCAACAGGGCGAATTAATCCTCCACGACCCACAACTATTCGGATGTTTTCCTTATAAATTTTAGCCATCTTTAACTCGTTTAGGATGGCATCACGTCGAAATATAAATTGATCGGTGACTTTGTCAAAAACAGAAAGTTCTTCAGTAGAATGTTTGATGTTTTTTTGAAAAACAATTCGAGCCCTGTTAAATACGGCTATTTTTGTTGATGTAGAACCTGGGTTTATTGCTAGAATCAGTTGTTGCATAGGTTGTTCGTTTGTTCAAAGTTAATGAATATTACGTCTGTATATAGCCTGAATAGAGGATCTTTTTTTTGTTTATACAGTTGATTATGGTGCCGAATATCTGAAGTTGTTTTAAGAGAAATGTTTGATATTAATCTATTGCTCATGTTATTCAAAAAAAATAAAATATTTTTGCAGTTATTGAGTTATGTTAGAGTATAAAAATCTAAGCCTTGAATACGATAAAAAACAACACAATTAAGCTTTTAGCAGGCGTTTTCACAATCGCACTGATATTATCTTCATGTTCGACCAAGAAAAATACCTTTACCCGTAGGGTGTACCACAATATGACGGCCCATTACAATGCTTATTTTAATGGTAAAGAATCATTGAGACAGGGTGTTGAGGAGTTGGAAACCAATGTTAAGGATAATTACATGGAGGTTCTTCCGGTGTACAAATTAGGTAAAAAAGAAGATGCCGGTAGTATTAAGCCATACATGGATAGAGCCATTGAAAAAGGATCGAAAGTCATTAAACGACACTCCATGAACTTCAATCGAAAGGAATTTGTTCGTTGGATTGATGAGAGTTATCTCTTAATGGGAAAGGCAAATTACTATAAACAGGATTACCTGGCTGCAAAGCGTACATTTGATTTTGTTTTGAAAAAATATGAAGCTCCCGAAAAACATGAGGCAACACTTTGGTTGGCTCGTACCCTTATTCAAAGGGAGGAGTATAATAAGGCTCAATCAACACTTGATCAGCTACAGAATAAAATTGATGGAGGAGAAGAGGTTCGGAAATCCACTTTGGAATTAATTCCATTAACTTATGCTGAACTTTTTATCCGACAGGAAAAATATGGTTCTGCCATTGAATATCTGAAATATGGAATTGAAGTTATTGGCAAAAAGCAATTGAAAACGCGTTTGATTTTTATTCTGGCTCAGATTTACCAAAAAGAAGGCGTGGATTATAAGGCTACTGAATTGTATACTCAAGTGATTAAGCGAAATCCTGAATATGAAATGGCGTTCAATGCCCGGATAAATCTGGCTACTGCATTTGATGTGAATAGTGGGGATACAAAATTAGTATATAAAGAGTTGAATAAGTTGTTGAATGATAGTAAAAACGAAGACTATAAGGATCAGATTTATTATGCCCTTGCTCAACTGGCTTTGAAAGAACAAAATGACACACTTGCCCGTCAATATTTGAAGCAATCTGTCGCTTCAAGTTTTGGTAATGATTTTCAAAAGGCAATTTCGTCTCTTAAGCTTGCGAATCTGTATTTCGATGATCCTGACTATAGAAATGCTCAGGTATATTACGATACAACAACACAGTTCCTGCCTCTTGAGTATCCTGAATATGGTCAGATTGAAAAGCGTACATATACATTAACGGATCTTGTTGAGCATTTAGATATTGTTCATACAGAGGATAGTTTGCAGTATCTTGCCGGATTGCCGGAGGATGAGCGGAATCAGATTGTGAATGATATTATCGCTAAAGTTAAGGAAGAGCAAGAGCGAATGCGTGAGGAGGAGCGTGAACGTCAGCAAAGTATGGCATTCATGAAGCAAAACAGAATGTCTTCAAGTAAAAACACGACTAATACCGGTGGTTGGTATTTCTATAATCCTTCTTCTATGAGTTTTGGATACAGTGAATTCATGAAGAAATGGGGGCGTAGAAAATTGGAGGATTTATGGCGTCTAAGCGATAAGCGGGTTGTAGATTTTGGAACTGACGAGTTTGATGAACTTGCAACTGATAGTACTATGGCAGACACTGTACAGTATTCTACAGATCCACTATTACCTAAGACTTATTTGCAACATATTCCGCTTACTGATGAGCAAAAAGAAGTTTCCAATAAAAAGATTGCTGAATCATTATACCGTTTAGGATTTATCTACAAAGAAGGATTGAATGAGAATAGGAAAGCAGTCGAATCATTTGAGTCTTTTGTTTCAAGATATCCGGAGAATGATTTTGCAATCAGGTGCTATTTTCAATTATATCTGCTTTATCAGGAGTTAGATGACCAGGCTAATGTAGATCGGGTTAAGGGTGTGATTTTGTCGGAATATCCTGATACAGATTATGCAAGGTTAATTGAAGATCCATCTTATTATCAACAGCTCCTGGAAGAACAAAACAGGGTGAATACACTTTATACGGATGCATATCAGGCATTCGAGGATGGTCAGTATTTTACAACTGTTATTTATTCGGAAGAGGCTTTGATGAGTTATCCAAAGGATGATTTGGCTCCGAAATTTACTTACTTAAGGGCTCTTGCAAAAGGTAAAATGGAGCACCAGGACTCATTAATTGTTTGTTTGCGTGAAATGGTTAGGAAATATCCGGCTAGTGATGTAACACCTTTGGCCAGAGAAATTCTTAACAGATTTAATATTTCACCGGAATTAACGGTTGAAGAAAAACAAGCGAAAGAGGAAGAGAAACAGCTTAATGCGGCCATGGAACTATATGCATACGAACCTTCCGATCGGTATTTATACTTGATGATTGTGAAATCTGGGGAGGTTAATATTAATGCTACCAAAGTGAAGGTGTCGGACCACAACAATAAATATTCCAGTCTGGAGACCTACCGGGTAAATAGTGTGTTACTAAATAGCTCGAGTGAGTTGATCACAGTTGGGACTTTTGAAAATGAAGAAAAGGCTCTTGATTATCTTATGGAAATAGAGAATAGTACCTATGTTTTCTCAGATATTAGTTCCGAGAACTATGAACACTTCATTATTTCGACCAAAAACTATCCGGTTTTCTACAAGGACAAGAATATTCAAATGTATCGAACATTCTTCCAGAATACTTTTGAGAATCGGGATGAATAATAATATTAGGTTGAATATCTGATTCAATGCAATAATTGGATCAGATATTCTATATTTGCGAATCTAGTGAAAGTGTATTAATACATGTAGAGTTCATCCGGAGATCCATCCTATGAATGATTACCTGTTATTGACATTTTTAGGCAAGGGGTACATGTAACGATTTAATAGGATTCTGATTAATGTTCTTTAAGGACTATTAGATCAAATTATAAACAGATGAAAATTAAAAGGAAAATGGCAAAAACGATTACTAACGATTCTATTTCTGCTAACCTCATTCAGAATGGCACACGATTAAAAGGCGATTTAGATGCAAATTCAGATATTCGAGTCGATGGACAAATAAATGGGAATGTTAAAATTGAAGGGAAATTAATCGTTGGCGAAACCGGAGAAATCGAAGGTCAGATTGAATGTAAAGAAGCGGAAGTATTTGGGAAGATTAAAGGTAATCTGAAAGTAGACGGCCTTCTTAGTCTTAAGGCTTCAGCTCGTATTGAAGGAGATGTGATTACAGGTCGATTGGCTATCGAATCAGGCGCAATTTTTAGTGGTTCATGTCAAATGAACGCTTCTTCTGAAAATGATAGAGAAAAAAGGAAAAAATAATAAACCTTCGTTTAACTACGCCCGGTACTCTAGCCTTGCTATCTCCATGGCAGCGATAATTGGGTTGGGTATCTGGGGTGGTATTAAACTCGATGAATTGCTGGTGTTGAAATTTCCGGTTTTTACGGTTGTTTTATCTGTTGTGTCGGTAGGTGCTGCAATTTATCATGCAATTAAAGATCTTTTAAAAAAGTAAATATGCAGGAAGTTCAGAGACAAATTATTCGTCAACATGTAGTGTTTTCGGCTTTGATAGCTGTGGTTACAGCAATTATATACCTGGTTGCTCCTGTGAGGATTGTGACACCTGTATTACCTTATATCTTCCTGTTCTTCTTTGTTATCTCCGGGCTGATTTTAAATTTCCTTGGAAAGTCATTGGATAGAGATGCTCGTAAATTTATTCCCCGATTTATGGGAACCATAACCTTTAAGTTGTTGTTCTATTTAGGAGTTATGGTTGTGTATGCACTTTTAAACAAAGAAGATGCAATACGTTTTGTGTTAGCTTTTGCTGCATACTATCTGATTTATACTGTTTTTGATATTATACTTGTTCTTAAACATTTGCAAAGTCCAAATAAGTAAACTTTTATTCCAACTTTACGGTAATTATTTTGTTGAATATCGAGGTATGCCTTTTGCATTATTTGATTTGAATCCATTCATAGATCCAAATCGTTTGTGTTTTGGAGGTGAATTACAATGATTGTATTGAATTTATGAAATTTTGAACCTATTTCAAGGAATGGTATCTTTGATAATGAAACACTAAATGCCTTAGATATGATATACGTAACACGTCGCGAACGCTTTAATGCCGCTCATCGTTTGTTTAGAAATGATTTATCAGATGAAAAGAATTTCGAACTCTTTGGTAAATGTGCAAACCCTAATTGGCATGGCCATAATTATGTGCTATTAGTGACTGTAAAAGGTGAAATAAACCCTCAAACCGGATTTGTTGTTAACCTGAAAGAATTAAGTTCTATAATAAATAAGAAAATCATTCAAAAACTCGACCATAAAAACATAAATTTGGAGGTCGATTTCATGCAAGGTAGAATAGCCTCTACCGAAAACCTTGTAACAGCCATATGGGAAGAGCTGGAGGAGGATATAAGGTACGTGGGGGCTGAGCTGCATTGTGTGAAAATTCAGGAGACTGAGAATAATTTTGTGGAATATTTCGGAAAATAAAGTGCGATATGTGTGAGAAGAAGCCTATGAGCCGTCTGGATGAGATGATCGAGATCAACAGTATGGACGGTTATCAAAAAGTAGATAAATATAATTGGGAAACCATCGATCAGCTAAGTCATCACTATAGAGAAGTATTAAAACTAATTGGTGAAGATCCGAAGCGCGAAGGTTTAGTTGATACACCTATGCGTGTAGCAAAAGCAATTCAGTTTTTAACGCATGGTTATGATCTGGATCCATCAGCGATTATTAAATCGGCAATGTTTCAGGAGGACTATAAAGAAATGGTTATTGTAAAGGATATCGAAATATTTTCCTTGTGTGAACATCATATGCTGCCATTTATCGGAAAGGCGCATGTAGCCTATATTCCTAACGGATACATTACAGGGTTGAGTAAGATTGCCAGAGTAGTTGATGCCTTTTCCCGCCGTTTGCAGGTTCAGGAACGTTTAACGAAACAAATTAAGGATTGCATCCAGGATACTCTAAATCCACTAGGTGTTGCAGTTGTTATTGAAGCAAAACATCTTTGTATGGCTATGAGAGGTGTACAAAAGCAGAATTCAGTAACCACTACATCTGATTTTACTGGAGCATTTCGTAAAAACGAAACACGAGCCGAATTCATTCATCTAATTGGTCAAAAGCTATATTAGAAGATGTTTTTATCTCATAGTGTCATGTTTTGTGATACCATTTTTTTAATTCATTATACTGTATTATAATAACAGGTTTGGCTTAAAGGTCTTTAAGTTAAATTATTTGTACTACGTATAAAAGTATTGTTGAGAAGAAATTAATCTTGACTTTACCAATTTATTATTATTTTTGCCGGGTTATCCTTTAATCAATAAAGCGATGGCAAATTGTACTGAAAATCAATATAAATAAGAATATATGAAAGCATATGTTTTTCCAGGTCAGGGAGCCCAGTTCGTGGGAATGGGAAAAGATTTGTATGATCAATCAGCTGAAGCAAAAGAGCTGTTTGAAAAAGCAAACACGATCCTTGGATTTCGTATCACAGACTTAATGTTTGAAGGTACGGATGAAGACCTGAAACAAACAAAGGTAACCCAGCCAGCTATTTTCCTGCATTCAGTGATTTTAGCAAAGACTTTGGGTGAAGATTTCAAACCAGATATGGTTGCCGGACACTCTTTGGGTGAATTTTCTGCCCTTGTTGCTTCCGGAGCTTTGTCGTTTGAAGATGGTTTGAAATTGGTTTCAAAGCGTGCTATGGCTATGCAGCAGGCATGTGAAGCGGAACCATCAACTATGGCTGCAATTCTTGGTCTTGAAGATAGTGTTGTTGAAGAGATCTTAAAGTCAATCAACAATGAAGTGGTTGTTCCTGCTAACTATAACAGTCCTGGTCAGCTTGTGATCTCAGGTTCTATGAAAGGAATCGAAATTGCAATTGAAAAGTTGAAAGAAGCTGGAGCTAAGCGGGCTTTACCTTTGAAAGTTGGTGGTGCTTTCCATTCACCTTTAATGGAGCCTGCACGTCTTGAACTTGCAGATGCAATTAATAAGACTAATTTTGGTGAGCCTGTTTGTGCGATTTATCAAAACGTAAATGCACAATCGGTTAAGAATCCGGATGTAATCAAGTCGAATCTTGTTGCTCAACTTACTTCACCAGTACGTTGGACACAGACTTCACAGAATATGATTGCTGATGGAGGTACTGAATTCATCGAAGTAGGTCCTGGTAATGTACTTCAGGGTCTTGTGAAGAAGGTTAAAAGAGATGTAGTTACTTCTAGTGCAAGCATCTTATAAAGATAATCCTTTATAAAAAGAAACCCCTCCTGATTATCAGGAGGGGTTTCTTATGTTTGTCTGCAAATACTATCGCTTATCGTATTGATCGTTGTAGTATTTCTGATAATCACCCGAGGTAACGTTTTCTAACCAAGCTTCGCTATTCAAGTACCAATCGACAGTCTTTTCCAGTCCTTCTTCAAACTGCAATGAAGGAGTCCATCCCAGTTCGTTCTGAAGTTTTGTTGAATCGATTGCATAACGTAAATCATGTCCGGCACGGTCTTTTACATATGTGATCAGTTTTTCTGATTCGCCTGTTTCACGTCCCAGTTTCTGGTCCATTATTTTGCATAAAAGCTTAATCAGATCAATGTTCTTCCACTCGTTATGACCACCAATGTTATAAGTTTCTCCATTAACACCGGTATGATATATTACATCAATTGCTCTTGCATGATCTTCAACCCAAAGCCAATCTCTTATGTTAATACCCTGTCCGTAAACAGGAAGTGGCTTGTTGTTCTTAATGTTGTTGATGAATAATGGAATCAGTTTTTCAGGGAATTGATAAGAACCATAATTGTTTGAACAATTCGAAACAACAACTGGCAGACCAAAAGTATCCTGATAGGCTCTTACAAAATGATCGGAACTTGCCTTTGAAGCCGAATACGGACTGTGTGGATCGTAAGCAGTCTCTTCTGTGAAGAACCCTTCATCTCCCAATGTTCCATACACCTCATCAGTAGAAACGTGATAGAAGCGTTTTCCCTCCATGTTATCTTTCCAGATATGCTTAGCAGCATTCAACAGGTTAACGGTTCCTATAACGTTTGTAAATACAAACTCCGTAGGATTTGTGATGGATCTATCCACATGCGATTCAGCAGCAAGATGTATTACACCATCAAACTGGTGTTCCTCAAATAATTGTTGAATAAATTCAGAATCAACAATATCGCCTTTCACAAACTCATAATTGGGCTTGTTTTCGATGTCTTTCAGGTTGGCCAGGTTACCGGCATATGTAAGTTTGTCCAGATTTACAATGTGATAGTCTGGGTATTTGTTTACAAATAATCGCACCACGTGTGATCCTATAAATCCTGCAGCACCGGTTATTAATATCTTCTTCATTATTAGAATGTGTTTATTTTCTGTCTTTAAGCTTACAATAATAACTTCTTTCGACGGATATACAAAATTGCTCTAGTTTTGTTTTCTTTCTTTCAAAGCCAATTCCCATTTCCAGGCCGAAAGAGTCATCTCATCTATCGATTTCTGTGCTTTCCAACCCAGTTCCTCATTAGCAAAGCTTGTGTCGGCCCATACTTTCTCTACATCACCCGGACGACGATCAACAATCTTATAATTCAATTTTTCACCGGATGTTTTTTCGAATGACTTAATGACTTCCAAAACGGTAAACCCGTTACCTGTTCCCAGATTGAATACTTCGAAAGCCTTTTTATTTCTTTTTTCAATCATGCGATCAACGGCTACAACATGGGCTTTTGCAAGGTCTACAACATGGATGTAATCGCGGATTGCTGTTCCATCAGGAGTGTTGTAATCTTCTCCAAAAACACTAAGTTGCTCACGGATACCGATGGCTGTTTGTGTAATGAATGGAAGAAGGTTATTTGGTACTCCAAGTGGAAGTTCTCCAATAAGAGCCGTTTCATGAGCTCCAATTGGATTAAAATATCTTAATGCAATTGCTGCCAGATTTTTATCGGCATTCAGCGTGTCCTGAATTATGTCTTCAGAAATCTGTTTGGTGTTACCGTATGGCGACCATGCCTTTTGAATTGGGGATGTTTCCTTTACGGGTAATTCTTCAGGTTGCCCATAAACAGTGCAAGAAGATGAGAAAACAATGTTTCTGATATTATGTTTGCTCATGTTCTCAAGCATATTAACAAGAGAATCCAAATTGTTTCGATAGTACATCAATGGATTGGCTACTGATTCACCTACCGCTTTGTATGCCGCAAAATGGATAATCCCTTGTATGTCGGAATGTCGATTGAAGAAATCGGCTGTCTTCGCAGTATCAACTAGGTCAAATTGTTCAAACACAGGCTTCTTTCCTGATATGGTGGCAATGTTATCCAATACTTCAATGCTTGAGTTGGAAAGGTTATCAACAATCACAACATCATAACCTTTTGCTTGTAGTTCTACTACGGTGTGAGAACCTATATATCCTGTACCGCCTGTGACAAGTATTTTCATAGTCTGGGTTTTATAATGTTAATTTTCTTCCTAAAATATTTTAATTAGAAACACCCAAAGATAATACAATCCTCAGGGAATAACAATTTGGTAAGAGAAAGCCCGGCGTTGAAACCGGGCTTGATATTTAATTATTTGTTTACAAATTCTAATACAGCGTCCGTAATAAATTTTAGTTGCTCTTCATCCAACTCGGTATGCATTGGGAGTGAGATAACTTCTCTGCTTAACATCTCTGTTACCGGGAAGTCGCCTTCTTTATATCTTGGGTCCAGATAAGCTTTCTGCATATGCAATGGAACCGGGTAGTAGATTGCACAAGGTATATTCTTCGACTGAAGGTGCTTTAATAGGCCGTCTCTATCAATATCCTTAGTAATCAGTGTGTACTGGTGGAATACATGATTGGTATATGATGCAGTAAATGGAGTGATTAATTTATCACTTGCAGCAAATGCATTGTTATAATAGTTGGCCGCTTTTTGTCGGGCTACGATATATTCATCCAAATGTCTCAATTTGATATCAAGAATAGCTGCTTGGATACTGTCCAGACGAGAGTTGACACCGATGTCATCATGATAATAACGAACAGTCATACCATGGTTTACGATACTGCGACATTTCTTAGCTAATTCGTCATCATTGGTAAATATAGCACCACCATCACCATAAGCTCCAAGGTTCTTTGAAGGGAAAAAGGATACGCCACCAATATGACCAATTGCTCCTGCCTTCTTAACTGAACCATCCTTTGATGTGTATTCAGCACCAATTGCCTGACAGGTATCTTCTATAACAAATAGATTATTCTCTTCAGCAATCGCCATGATTTCATCCATATTGGCACATGCTCCAAATAGGTGAACTGGAACTATTGCCTTTGTCTTTGTTGTGATTGCTCTCTTAATTGCTTCAGGATCTATATTCATTGTGTCTGGTTCAACATCAACTAATACAGGAGTCAGGTTTAATAAGGCAATAACTTCGGCTGTTGCAATAAATGTAAATGAGGTTGTAATCACTTCATCACCTGGTTTTAATCCAAGGGCCATCATCGTTACCTGTAAAGCATCAGTGCCGTTTGCACAAGGAATTACATGATTTACATTCAGGTATTTCTCAAGACTTGCCTGGAAAGCATGAACTGCAGGGCCGTTAATAAATGAAGCTGTTTCGAATATTCCGTCGATTGACGTGTGGATCTCTTCTTTAATTTTTTGATACTGAGACACAAGGTCTACCATTTGCAATTTCTTCATATGTATAGTCGTTTTGTTTTCCTTTCAGATTCTGACAAATTTATTCATTCTTGTTAATTAATTAACAATAAATTAGTTTAATTGTGTTAAAAGTTAACTACAGTTTGGATAGACTATTATTGGGAGAATTCAATTTTTGATAAATTACAAATAAAAATCCCGGAGAAACCAATTCGCCGGGATCTGTTCATAGAATCGAAATCTATTATTTAGAGTTCTATTTTGTGAACATAAATAGGCACATTGTATACTGGGCCACTAATCCAGGAATTTGAAGCGATAGGGCTAACGACTTCAATGTTGCTTGGAAGGGCACTTCCCATTGTTAAATGTGCAGATACATCACCTGTATATTCACCATTTATTAAGAAGTAATATGTATCAGTTCCACTGTATGCTTGTTTCTTTTCAATAACAGGCATGTTGTTAGGGTGCATGCGCAGTACAACCGTCTTCGGGCAATCTGATAATAATTCATGATTGCTGATGTTTACCTTGAACACTACATAACTCCTTGTCTCTGTGCCTGCGTCTGAGTTCATGGAAATGATTGATAACAGAGCAATTGTAAGTGCTGCAAAAATTAAATTGAGTTTTTTCATTTGATTAATTATTATGGTTTGGCGCCTACTCTATATGCTTTTCGGCTTCCGCTTGAAAATGTATTTAGATATTATATCTTTGGTGTGTGTTATAGGTGTGGTGCAAGTATAGGTGTAAAAGTGGACAGAATGTGGCCGTGTGGTAAAATGGTGACGATAGATGTGTCTTTTATAGGTGTTTATGCGTGAGGGATAAAGCTGGAACAATCCCGAATGGATGATCCATCCGGGATTGTTCCAGCTTTATTATATAGATATCTATAATTCCTGATTATAAACATAAACAGGGGCTGTGTAAATGTTGCCTGTAGTCCATGTACCTGTTGCCACAGGGCTTGCAATTTCAATGTTGTAGGTGCAATTACCAGCTGTAGTAACGCCAGCAGATAAATCTCCTATGTATGATTTAGGTAGCGTGAAATAATATTCACTTGCTCCAGTGTAGTCCTGATAGATATTTTGTGCAGGCCAGTTATTTGGGTGGACGCAAATCCATACCCTGTCACCGCAATCCTGAACATATTGGTTGTTGTAGATCTTAACCTTAATCTTCAAAACCGGTAGTTGTTCTTTCTCGTTATCAGCATTCGAAGTGAATGCAATAGTAGATAATAAGGCAATCGTTAATACTGCAAAAATTACATTGATTCTTTTCATTTGATTTGTTGTTTAGTAAGGTGCCTACTCTTTTAGCTTTTCGGCGTTCGCTATTCGTTGTTTTATGTTTTATGTGTTTATGTTGTTGATTGGGAGGTGAATATAGCTATAGCGGCGGACGAGAAGTGGCCGCGAGAGAAAAGTTAAGGAGAAGTTCTTGCAATGTTGGTGGTAATTATAATAGTACAAAAAAAATCCCGGTAGATTTATCTAATCGGGATTTTTTGATTTTTTTTATGTGAAAATTACATATCTTGAATAGTTACATGAACAGGGAAGGTGACAACATCTCCCAATACCCATGATCCTTGAGCAATCGGACAAGCTATTACGACATTATTGATGCAATCTGATGTAGTGACACCTGAAGCCATATCGCCAGTAAAATTAGTAGGTATTTTGAAACTATATACATTTTGACCTGGTATATATGCTTGTTCTAAAGGTATAATTGTTCCAGAAGCTGTGTGGTTTAATCTTAATGTAACTTTTTCACCACAGTCTTGAATGTAATCATTATTACGAATGGTTATCTTTGCAGTAATATAAAGAGCTTCTTTGGTGTCAGAATTAGCATTTGATGCAAAAACGATAGTTGACAAAAGAGCTATTGTTAAAACTGTGAACAATACATTAATTTTTTTCATTTTATTTTAGTTAAAGAATTAGTGCCTACTCTTTAAGCTTTTCGGCATCCGCTTTAATAGTTATTTAGCGCTAAAAAATTTCTTTGAATCATTGTCAGGTGCAATAATATTACCTGAAATGGCCTGATAATGGCCGTGTAAAAATTTTATCAGGATTCTTCAATTACATATGAAGTTTCGCTTCTGCTATACATTATCTGAATGTTTAGGTCTTTGATGTTGCTCACCATTCTTCGGAGTGTTCGTTCAGAAATATCTAATCTGGAAGCAAGGTCTGTTGGTCTTCCTGTGTTTTTGTTTTTTGCAAGATTGATGATTGTGTCCAATCTTTTTTGATACATTAAAATATTCATAATAGGTTGATGAGTGTGTGAAATGTGGTTTAACAATAACTAACAATGGCAATACTAGGACTAGGAGAGGACAGAAAGTGGCCGCGAATATAAAAAGTAAAAGAAAATAAATTAAAAGTAAACGAGAGAAGAGAAAGAAGTATAAAGAAATGGTATTAAGACTTGAGATAAAAATGATATGGATTAGTGGATGTGTGCCAAGTTTTATAGTTCTTTAATTATGTATGATTCACATTTTCTACAGTACGTAATATCAACCCCGACAAAACGTAGGTTTGTCAGCATTCTTCTTAACGTTCTTTGGGAAATCCCTAATTCGGTAGCGAGGGATTCAGGTTTTCCGGTAATTCCTTTCTCTGCGAGTTGCTTAATCCGATTTAGTTTTTTTGTGTAAGATATATAGTCCATATGGTAAAGTGTGGTTATTATATCCGTAATAAATCTTGGCAAGCCTTATTACGGATATATGCAGCCAGATCCTGGCATGGAAACAAACTTAACTCTCAAATACGTAAGATTGAGAGAAACGACAATATTTAATGTCTGTATTTTGATCCTTAAGATGTTTGATCATTCTGCGTAAAGTACGTTCAGAAACTTCTAATTTGTCTGCCAAAGTTCCTGGTGTCCCAGTCGCTTTTCTTTCAACTAAAAACCTGATATACTCAAGTTTTTGGATGTATTCAATGTATGTCATAAGTCGGGTAGTTTTGGGGATTTTATTAACAATTACTAATATTCCTATGGAATAGGATTTTTGTGGTTTATCCAAAAGATGCGTAAAGGTAATACATTTACAGTGAGAAAAACAAATAAAAAGATTGCTAATAAAGTGGGTAAAATATAAGATGCAGCTACCAGGTGCAGGAATAATGTATTTTATATAGTTGTTGTTACTCGAGATTGAGGTAATTTGGGATAGTAATATTGATCGGATTTTAGTTTGATGTAAGTGTTGATGGTTAGTAAGATAAGGCCATCTGGAAAAATTAAAATTTGAATCTTGTCAATAGGTTGTTTTTCCAGATGGTGTGTGGTTTTTAGCTCATCATGATCCTTTCAATTTCTTCAACCTCTTTAGGGATATCCTTCATCAGGTTAACAGGTGTGTCATCAACAACTATATTGTCTTCGATACGGATGCCGATGTTTTCTTCTTTGATATAAAGCCCGGGCTCGATGGTAAGCACCATTCCTTTTTCAAAAACCGCATCTTTTCCACCTACATCGTGTACATCTAAACCAATAAAGTGATTTACACCATGCATAAGGTATTTGAAATACATGGGACTCTCTTTAGCCTGATTTTTTACATCTTCTTCGGTGAACAATCCAAGTTTGACCATCTCCGCTTCCATCATTTTATTAACTTCTGCGTTAACCTTGTTAATTGAATTTCCTGGGATAAACAGTTTAATGGCTTCATTTTGTACTCTTAGAACAGCCTCATAGCATTCCTTTTGTCGTGGTGTGAATTTGCCATTAACAGGAATCGTCCTCGAACAATCTGCAGCATAGTTGGCATATTCGGCGCCAAAATCCATTAAAAGCAAATCCCCGTCTTTACATTCTTCATGGTTGGTTACGTAATGAAGCACCAATGCGTTTTTGCCGCTTGCTACAATTGGTGCATAAGCATGTCCAGCACCTTGTCGGTTAAATTCATAAGTAAGTTCAGCTTCCATTTGGTATTCCATAATTCCAGGTTTCAGGTTTCTCAGCACTCGCTCAAAACCATCTTTTGTGATCTGACAGGCCTTCTTCATCAAATCCAATTCTTCAATCTCTTTTGGTAAACGTAGTTCTTCCAGGATGGGAGCAAGTCGCTTATATTTTTGTAATGGATATTCTTTTTGAATTTTCTCAGCAAAGCGAATATCCCGATAGGGAACATCGGTTTCATATTTCAAATACTCAATACGATTCAGGTAAACACGGTCACTTCCCAGAATCATTTCACGAAATACAAAATCAAAGTCATCAAGATATTTAACGGTTTCCACACCTGAAATTTCGGTTACTTCAGCTGGGGTGTATTTGTGTCCGTTCCATGTTTCAAGAGTTTCGTCAGCTTTGAGGATAAATACAACCTCCTGTAATGCCTTGTTAGCGTGACCTGGACAAAGGCAGAGTATACATCTTTCTTGTTCTAGACCTGTTAGGTAGAATAGATCCGAATTTTGTCTGAAATGAAAATTCTGATCACCGTTTCTTGGCATCTCATCATTTGCGTTAATCACGGCCATTGACCTTGACTTAAGTTTTTGCACCAGTTTTGCCCTGTTTTTTATAAACAATTGGCTGTCAATTTTTTTATATCTATTCATGATTACCTTGTTTCCTGTTTTATGCAAATGTAATAATTCCTAACTCTTTATAAAGTTAGTAAGGAATCCAAAACTAATGATTAAAGCAATGTATGATAGTCCGGAAGATGGGGAAATAAAAACGCAATCCTTTAATAAATAAGGATTGCGTTTCAATCTGGATTATAATGGTCAGAAGTTATCTATTCATTGTAAATAACATGTAGCACAGTTTCTCCAACAACTCTAAGGCTGTTCTTGTCGATAGTTGAGATATCGTCGTTAGTTGTGTGCCAGTGTTCGAAGAAAGATCCATTAACTGAGTTACTATCCAGATGAATAATGTCTATGGTTGGGATCTTTGCAATTGCATTGATGTATAGGTGGTCATCATCAATAGGAGCGCCTTGTTCATTGATGAAATAATTACCATATCCAAGATCATTTCCGGCAGCCCATACTTTTTCAACGATATTGTTGGCGTATTCTACGCTGAATCCTTCTTTAGGGAATTTAGCATCTGGTGCTCCTATCATATCCAGAAGGATTCCGTATTTGGCTTTGTATCCGTATACATGAGGATTTTCTGACCAATATTGAGATCCTAGCCCCCAGGTGTACTGACGAGCACTTTGTTTTGAATTAGGTGTACCTTGATCCTCTATGTCGAATAAAACAATATCAATACCTACTTCTGGTTGTTGTTTTGAAATAACTCTGGCTATTTCCATTAAAGCACCAACACCACTGGCTCCATCATTGGCTCCGGGAACTGCTTGATCTCTTTTTGACATGTCAGGGTCGTGATCTGCTACAAATCGCGAATCCCAATGTGCGGCAAGAAGTATTCGTTCTTTCTTGTCAGGGGCAAATGAGGCAATAATGTTCTTACAATCCAGAACCTGATTGTCATATGCTCTCATTTTTCCATTCTGAACGATTACATTGGGTGTGTATTTCTTAAAATGGCCAACCAGGTATTCTGCACAATTTTTATGTGCTTCACTTCCTGGAACACGTGGTCCGAAATCACACTGGGCTTTTACATAATTATAGGCCGAATCGGCATTGAATTCGGGTACATGAATCACTTTTTGTTCCACTACAGGTGTTGTGTTTTTCTTTTTTGTAGTCTGATTGTTATTACAACCAACTACTACCACCGAAAGGGCAATGCTTACCAGGAATGCTGTTTTACGCATAGGAAATTATCTTGTTAATCAAATAAATCGGATTTTTGTCCAAAAGTACCTGAAAAAACAAACTCATCAAAATCTATTCGCTCCCTTTCTGCATATTCCAATTTTTTCAGATTGGGATGCAGAACTTTTGGGTCCCCTAGATATCCGATGGAAAAAACTGTTTGAGGAGTAATGTCCTTAGGCAGATTGAAAGTGATTTGAATGATTTGCGTATCAAATCCTCCCATTTGGTGTACATATAAATCCATGGAGGCGGCCTGGAAGGTCATGTGAGCAACTGCTTGTCCGACATCATAGCTGAAGCTTGTGTTGTCGGCTCCTTTGTTGTTTTTTACTTTCCCCAGGCTTACGATCAGGACCGGTGCTGTTTGTGCCCAGATCTGATTGAATTCAACGAGGCTATTCATGATCAGATTGTATGTAGCATCTCCTTTAAAACCAATAATAAAACGCCAGGGTTGTTGGTTTGAGCTGGAAGGTGTCCACCGGGCTGCTTCGAATATCGATTGAAGTTTCTCTTTTTCAACTGATTTTTCAGAAAATGCCCTTGGACTCCATCTCTTCTTAAGAACAGGGTTAATGTTATACTTATTTATAGCGTCTTTATTCATGTGTGTTATGTTTAAACAGTATAAGGGCCAACCTGTCAAATTGTTCAAACCGGACGCCAATTAGAATGAAAGAGTAAATGTTGTCCCTTCTTCTGGTTTGGATTTTACGCTGATACTGCCTTTGTGAATGTGCATTATCTGACGAGATAAACTTAATCCAATACCTGAACCATGTTCTTTGGATGTGAAGAAAGGCATAAAGATTTTGTCCATAATGTCCGGCTTTATACCCTTTCCATTGTCTTTTATCTCAATCTGAAGACGACCTCCCTGGTTAAGGTATGCCTTCATGATGATACCCGGATTGTCTTGATGTTTAACAGCATCAATAGCATTGAGTACCAGGTTGATTAAAACCTGGTCCATTAAGTCGGGATCGATGGTGAGCATGAGGTTGTCGGGGTCGATTTGAGTGCTGAAAGTAATATTCAATCCCTGTATCTTTTGCATCAACAACATCTCAACCCGGTCGAACATTTCTTTAACCGAGATGTATCTGAAATTTGGCTTCGGGATACGGGTAAGGTTACGATAGGTTTCCACGAAGTTAAGTAATCCTTCACTTCTCGTTTTAATTGTTTTTAATGCACTTTGGATGCTTTCTACGTCATCATCATCGAACTCGTTTGTTCTTAGTGATTTTGTTTTCTCATCAATTAACATATCATTTACAGTGCCTGCTAAAGAAGATATCGGTGTGATGGAATTCATGATTTCATGAGTTAACACCCTGATCAGTTTTTGCCACGATTCCACTTCTTTTTCTTCTAATTCAGCGTGGATATCCTGTAGCGTTATCAATATCAGCTCTTCGCCACGCATTCTGAACTCGGTAGCCTTTACGGAGAGTTGTCTTAATTCATCTTGAATGAAAATTTTTAACAGACGGGTGTCTCCTGCCTTAAGTTGGAATAATAATTCAGGTAGTTCATCCTGGACCTCTTTCAATTCACTGATGTTTCGAAGCCCGGAAATATTCAATGTACGCTTTACTGCATTATTTATAAGATCAACTTTACCATCTTTTTTATAAGCAATGATTCCAATGGTCACATGTTGTACAACAGTTTGTAGATAATTATAATGCTCAATTTTTTCAGCTCTGTATTTTTTGAATTCTTCTATAACCTCTGTAAAAGCCTGATTGAGGTTTTCGAAGGTTTTACCAAGTTTTTGATCACTAAAACTGGTGGAGAAATCAGCGTGCCGTATGCTTTGCAGAAATTGATAGAGTCTTTTATTTGTGATCTCCATGAATCGAATCAATTCAATAACCTGAAAAACCACTGCAGCTAATAGTAACACACCCGTTATTTGATAAACTGTTTGTGTGACCAGGAAGATCAGGAAAAACAAAGAAAGGGCGATAAGAATCACCCTTATTAAAACTTTTATACGAAAATTTTTAAAGGCCATATTTCTCAATTCTACGGTATAATGAGGCTCTTGTTAATCCGAGCTCTTTGGCTGCTTTACTGATATTTCCTCCGTGCTTGTCTATTACTTTTCGAATCAACATTTTTTCGGTTTCTTCCAGATTAAAGCTATCTGGATTATAGGATTCTTTTTGATTAGGATCCTGAGTGGATAGGAAAAAATCGTCTGGTTGCAATACGTTGTTGTCACTCATAATAACTGCGCGTTCAACAGCATGTTGTAATTCCCGGATGTTTCCTGGCCAGGTATGCTTTTCCAATCTTTTTAGCGTTGAAGGACTGATGCGTTTCTGTGTAATCTTATATTTCTTACAGTAGATATTCAGGAAATGATCTGATAAAGAAGGGATGTCTTCGATGCGCTCGCGCAATGGAGGAACATGGATTTCAACTGTGTTTATCCTATAAAGTAGGTCCTGACGAAACTTGCTTTCATTTACCATTTGATACAATGGCATGTTGGTGGCGCAAATCAGGCGAACATCAATTGGAATCTCTTTGTTGGTTCCCAGTCGAACAACTTTGCGGTTTTGGAGGACACTTAATAATTTTGATTGCAAACCCAAAGTCAGGTTCCCAATTTCATCAAGGAAAATAGAACCACCTGTAGCAGCTTCAAAACGTCCGGCACGGTCTTCTTTAGCATCCGTAAAAGCCCCCTTTTTGAAACCAAAAAGTTCGCTTTCAAAAAGAGATTCACTGATGGCTCCCAAGTCTACCCCAATAAATACCTTGTCTTTTCGTGTGGAAGCTTTGTGAATGGCTCTGGCGATAAGTTCTTTGCCTGTTCCGTTCTCTCCAAGAACCAGGACATTAGCGTCAGTTCGGGCTACCTTTTTTACTGTAGCCAGTACTTTTTGCATGGCTGAAGAACTACCTATGAGGTTTTCATAACCTCTATCCTGATCCTCAATAAGGGCGCGTTGTTTGTTTTTTAAATCCTGCAGCTCTTCTTTAGATTGCTTAAGGTGTAGAGTTGTGGAAATTGTTGCAAGTAATTTCTTGTTGTCCCATGGTTTAAGCAGGAAGTTTGTGGCCCCCTCTTTGATACCCTGAACAGCTAACTCAATATCCCCATATCCGGTGATGAGTATTACAACTGCCGATGGATCTAATTCCAAAATTTTATTCATCCAGTAAAATCCTTCCTTTCCACTGGTAGCCTCCCTCGAGAAATTCATATCCAGAAGGATCAGGTCATAATTCTCGTTCTTAAGGAGATTAGGAATGTTTTCGGGCTGTTTTTCAGTGTGGACGATGTTAAAATGTTGTTTCAGGAATAGTTTGGCGGCCAGTAGTATATCCTGGTCGTCATCGACAATTAATATCTTTGCGTCAAATTTACTCATATTGGGGGTATTTAGTTGCTAATTTACAAAATGTTCAAATTCGAACATCCAAGCAGTTAAAATATTTCTTTATGCTTGAAATAGCAGAATCTCAACTGATTTCTCAATTAGCAAAATCCAAGCCAAATTCCCAACTTACTGAAATGGCAAACTTTGAACTACGCATATGTGTTCTGAACTGTTCATAGTTTGTTCGTTATCGTGCAGTAGAACTGCGTAGTTGTACATAATTGTTGTGAAGATATTGCTGGGAGGTTTACAAATGCTTGCTTTCCAGTAATCAAAGGTATACTGGCATAAAATTGGTTATTTATTATTAAGGATATTAAATATATTTGCAAACGGTGGATAAGATTAACAATAAAAGGAAGAAGTATAAAAAGATACTGAATGTGGTTGTGTATACCTCATTCGGCTTGTTACTTATCTACCATTTAACCACCCGGGAACGACTCAGCAAACTTTATGTGGCAAAGAAACACATTATTGTGTCTCCTGCTGCAGATGCTAATTTCGAAGAGTATATTGATGGCTACGGGGTTGCCCTTCCTGAATTTGATAAAATCCCACCACCACCCAAACAAGAAACTCCGGAACCATTCCGTCCTGTAGCCAGACATGCATTTGTAGATGTTGACCCTTTTAAACGAATTCCCGACATTACTTATCGCGATCAAAAGCCAAAATGTGAGCCTTCAGATTGCAATAACGATTGCAAACATCAACCCTATTGTGATGAGGAGTTTAAGGAAAAGCTTCGGTCAGCGCAAGTGAAAATTGCAAAGAAGCATGTGCTACTTGAGGAAGGGACTATTAAGGAAGAGGATTTTGAACAAGCTGTTTCTGATTACAGCCATATTGTTGAGAATTTCTGTAATATAACTTTTTCCAAAGGAAAAGAAGCCCTTACAAATTTGGCAATAGAATTTGATGAGGACTTCGACGAAGACTTTGAACATGAACTTGAAGAAAGCCTTGAGGATTTGCAAGGTAAGTTAGCTGAACTTCTAGTTTCTGCCTCCTCCTCAGGTTTTGATACATATTCAGATTGTGATTCCAATAAGAAAGATGTTGATTTCTGGTTAAATCTTCCTGATGCCAATGTTCATATGAAGGCAGAAATCCATAAAGAATTGTTGCACGGAGCAAAACCCGGACAGAAGACTGAGATAATGATTCAAGGCAAACCTTATACTGTTGAAATTGCTGAGGTTGAAGATCATGAAGAGGATGAGTTTCTGGTTGTAGACTTTACCTTTACCAATGAGCCAGATAGTAACATTAAAATAGGTAAAGCTCTTCCTTTGAAGATTAAGATCAAGGATGAAAAAGAATCTATCTTACTGAAAAATGGTTGTTATTTCCAGGAAACAGGAGGACACTGGGTCTATGTTCTTTCAGAAGATGGTTCCTATGCAGTGAAGCGCAAGATTCGTTTAGGTAGAAAAAATGATAAATTTGTAGAAGTAATTGAGGGCCTTGAGCCTGGCGAACGTGTGATTATTTCTTCATATAAACATTTTAAAAAGAAGGATAAGCTTATCTTTAAATAAAAAGTATTTACCATGTTAATGACCGAAAACCTCACAAAGATATTTCGTACAGATGAAGTCGAAACTACGGCTCTGAATCAGGTAAGTCTGAAAGTTCAACAAGGTGAATTTGTTGCAATTATGGGGCCTTCTGGATGTGGGAAATCAACTTTACTTAATATTCTTGGTTTACTTGATACACCTTCAAATGGTCGTTATCATTTTATGGGCGAGGATGTCACTCGGTATTCTGAGCGGCAAAGGGCCCGGATTCGTAAATCCAATGTGGGTTTTGTTTTCCAGAATTTTAATTTGATCGATGAATTGACTGTTTTTGAGAATGTGGAACTCCCTTTGATATATCTTGGAATGAATACGCGTAAACGGAAGCAGCGCGTTGAAGAGGTTCTGGAGCAAATGCAGATTATTCACAGGCGTAATCACTATCCGCTTCAACTTTCGGGAGGACAGCAACAACGTGTTGCAATATCCCGATCGGTTGTAACCAAACCAAAAGTGATTCTTGCCGATGAACCTACAGGAAATCTTGATTCGGCTAATGGTGAGGAAGTTATGAATTTACTTGAAAATCTAAATCAAGAAGGAGCAACAATTGTAATTGTAACCCATTCTTTGAGAGATGCAGAATACAGTCGAAGGGTTATTCGATTGTTTGATGGTCAGATAATAAATGAAAATATTAGAGAAAGGAGCTTATAGCTCCTTTTTAATTGTGATATATCACAGCCAATCTGAATAGCTGTGAAGAAACTTCTTTTAGTTTTCTTAAAATCCTAACGGCTGAAATTTTATCAATACTGCTTGATGAAACAGCTTGGTGAATCAGTAATTCCAGTTCCGTACAGCATCCGTTTGCTTTGGCCAGATAATTCAGATATTCTTTTCCATAAGGTTGGTTTAGCCCATTAAAAACACTTGAGGAAATATTTAATGAAACCCTTCTTAATTCGGCTTTCGAGCTTCTGCTTCTTGTGATTTTCACACTGTTATACACATCGACAACCAGTTGGATGGTTTCATTCCAAAGGCTTTTCTTTGTTTGGTTTATGGCAATTGAGGTCATAGTTTAGGTTTTTTTTGGGTTTGATAAATCATCAGATTTCTTTGAGCTGGATTGGAGGTGTTTCCTGAACATCAATGGGATCTGGTTTTTTTCAGGTGTTCCGATTTCAACGAGTTCCCAATTTTTATCATATTCTGATATTTTATGTCGAAGGATGGTTACCCGGTCTGAAGCAGCCTGATTACCTTCATATGCAACCAGTTCCACCTTGTATTTAAGGCTTTGTTTTTTGCCACTAATATGAACATCTATTTCAATGTTCTGGTCTTCTTCTATGTCCGGGACTACAATTACTACTTCTCTCATAAACTCAAAGTATGGGTGGGTTTATGTGCATTATTAGTCCAACAGTATGCCAAAATTTGTATGGTCGTGATATACAGGTTTGTATGTTGGTGAGGGTGAGGAGGCTAAATCGTAATATGTGCATTAGAATTCAACTAATGCACGCATTCGAACAATCGTTTTGACAAAAAATCATTCATCCATAACAATACCCATCTTCCGCATAAGGAAGGTAGCATTGAGGTTTTGGGTCACACCCTCTTTCAATTTATAATCGAAATCAAGTTTATCACCGTCAATTTCAACTTCAAAGCATCTGTTTCTTACATGTTGTGGGTACGTTTTAATAAGGTTGCCCAGGGCAAGATCATGCGTGGCAATCAATCCGGCACTATCGAGATTGATTAATTGTTTGAGTAGGGCGATAGACCCACTTTGCTTATCTTTAGAATTAGTGCCTTTAAGAATCTCATCAAGAATTATAAAGAGCTTTTGACCATCTTTTATTCGATCTATAATTTCTTTCAACCTTTTAAGTTCGGCATAGAAATAGGACTCATGTTTTTGAAGATTGTCCTTGGTTCTGATACTTGTAAATAATTCAACCGGAGTGAAGGTGAAATCCTGGGCACATACCGGAGCTCCTGCCATTCCAAGAATGAGATTGACACCAACGGTTCTGAGATAGGTGCTTTTTCCTGCCATATTAGCACCAGTAATGATTGTGAAATCCCGCCACTGCTCAACATCAACAGGGTTGTTAATGCGTTCGTGAGCTTCAATTAATGGGTGACCTGCATTTGAGGATTTTACATACAATCCATCGTCAGCAATTTTAGGGAAAGTATATTCTGGATGATTAAAAGTATAATTAGCAATCGAACATAAAGCATCTGTTTCACTTAATAAGTCAAACCAATTGTCAATTTCCTTTTTGTTGGCCATCTTCCATCGTTCAATGCGTCTCATAATCTGTACATCCCATAGTAGGTAGGCATTTAGTAAAAATCCTACTATAATATTTAGACGATGGTCCATCCAGTCAATCAGTTTTGAAAGGCGCTTAATGGCTATTGATGCAGACTTTTGATCTTTGGTTAGATTTGCTTGTATGGTATTTAGGCGAGTCGAACTGAATTTTCCCAGTTCAACCATCTCAAGGAGCTTGGCATACTTGTTCAATGCATTTGCTTTATGGCTAAGGATTGAATGCTGGTGATTTACCTGTCGGAGTTTTATTCCGGTAATACCAAGTGGTATAACAAAGAGGTAAAGAATGAAATTAGTAAAAGAGATGTATGAAGAATACAATAGAAATAGCATGGTAAAAGATAAAATTGGGATTAAGACTGAGGCGATTGTGTAAAAGTTGTTTTGAAATAAGCTTTTTTCATCCATCCAGTCCTTCAATTCCTGAAGTTCATTTCCTTTATCGGATAATAGTTTGCCCCAGGCATTGTATTCTTGTCTCCAATTTAGTTTCTCAGAAAGTTCGAGGGCGGCTTTCTGTCGATCTTCGATCTGGGATTTTTCTTTTAATCCATTCTTAAGCCAGGAGGCAAGTTTTCGTTTCCCATATGCACTGGACGTGCGATTTAAGAATTGGAACAAAGAGCCTTCACCAAAAAGATCCAGGTCATCAGCATAGATGTGTTCAGGGTCTTTGAATTCCTTCCCATCCTCAAATGTGCTGTAGTCGCCTTTAAGTGCATTTAATTCTTTAATATTAATTTCCTCTAGAACAATTAGCTTTTCCAGGTTTTTTTGCTCCTTTAAATGTCTTTTAAGAACAAATATGAAAGCAAAAGAAAAAAATGTGATTTCGATTAAAAGTGCATAAACGTGGATAGTTGCGGTGATATAGAGGAGCACAATACCAGCTATGAAAATAATCAAACGGACAAAGGCTAACCACTTTACTTGTTTTTGCTTCTTTTGTCTTTCAAGAGTATATTTTTTAATAAGCTCTTTGTATTGCTTTTTAATGTTTTCCATTGGAACCAATTGAATTTTGGGCGTTACTTTTGCAAGGGCTAAAATAAGAAAGCCATTCAAATAATGGTGTTCTTATTTTAGTCTGATTTAGATTATCTGTTTACGGGTGTATTTATTCATATTTCAGGGTCCGTGCTGGCGAAATAAAAGCTGCCCGGAACGCACGATAGCCAATGATAAGCATGGCCAGAGCAACAGCTATAAGTGCTGAACAAACGAAGTATAATAAGTTGATGCTTGTGTGATAACTAAAGGTCTGGAACCAGTAATACAAGATCAGATAGGCTAAAGGCCATGCTATGCTATTAGCAACAAGGATGAGTAATACATAATCCTTAGAGAGCTGTTTTACTACACCGAAAACAGAGGCCCCCAGCATTTTTCGAATTCCAATTTCTTTTGTTCGTTGGTCAGTCAGGTATGATGTTAATCCCAGCAAACCAATCCCAGCAATGAAGATGTTAATAATTGAAAATATCAAAGAGTATGAACTTAGGGTTTTCTCATCTGAATACATACTGTCCAATTCTTCCTCCAAAAAAGAGAATTGAAAATTGCGATACAGAGAATAATTATTCCATGTTTTCTTGAGGTGATCAATTATGTCGCTTAATTGATGCGGGTCAATTTTCATAGCAACCCAATGGGTGTATGCTTCCACTTCCATGGGGGTGTCTTTCATTTCCAATACAAACGGCCTCTTTGGAGATCGCAGCGATTTTATATGGAAATCTTTGAAAACTCCAATAACCCGTTCGTCTCCTTTAAATGCCCGGAATGATTTCCCAAGAGCATCCTCATTCGTCTCCCATCCCATATGTTCAACCATCGATTCGTTGATTAATAATCCATTGTGGATTTTGTTTCCACATTTGGTAGTGTCTGCTTTGAAATCACAACCAGCAACAATTTCGATTTCAAAGGTTTTTACGAAATCTTCCCTTACGATTAAGGTTGGGAAGAAATACCATTTGGTGGTGTCGAGTCCTACGGGGGAATACTCGTGGTTGTTATGATCAGTCCCAATAATATAATCCATTGCGGTAACTGACATAACTCCGGGGTGCTCCAGGGCTTCATGTTTAAATGCCTTGTAAAAGGAACTGATGCGGGTGAAAGAAACCGGAAGTATGATTATTTCTTTTTTATTAAATCCCAGGTCAGCATTGCGTAGGTAGCGTACCTGATCGAGTGATACGATTGTGATGATTATTAAGGTGATGGATATGGCGAATTGAACCACAACCAAGACTTTCCTACCCCGACTTTTCCGCAGAGAGTGAACCATTGCACTTCGTAAAGCAGGCACGGGATCCAGTTTTGAAAAACGAATTGCGGGATATAATCCGGATAATATTCCTACAAATAGTACCAGACCGATGAGAGGGAAGATGCGTTGAGAAATCATTAAAGAGGCCAGATTGAATTCTTTGCCCGATAATGCATTAAAGGATGGTAAGAATAACTCTACGAGAACCAGTGAAATCAAGAATGCAGAAAAAGAAATGATGATGGATTCAGCAATAAATTGCATGATGATTTCTTTGCGATCGGCTCCTATAACCTTCTTAATTCCAATTTCTCTTTCCCTGATGGAAGAGATTGCTGTAGATAGGTTTACAAAATTAATGATGGCTAAAGCTAGCAGGAATAGCGCAATACCACTTAATATCAAAATGTAAGCAACATCACTGTTGCTTTCAATTTCAAAATCCAGGTCGGAATATAAATGGATCCTCACCAGTCGCTGTAATTTTAGCTTCTGCCGAAGGTGTTCACCCTCCAGGAAATGCTTTTTAATGAATTCAGGAAATCCTTCTTCAACTTCCTCAACAGTTACTCCATTTTTTAAAAGAACATAGGTCCAACAAGGATTCCATACCCAGCCTTCTAGCATTCTTCTTCCCGAAATTCTTGGAAGCAAGGACATGGGGATAAGGACATCTGCCTTAAAATGTGTTTGGTCGGGCAGGTCCTTATACACACCTTTAACAACCATATGTTGAGAGTTCATCAACTTTAAGGTATCTCCGATTGGGTGAGTGTCTCCAAAATATTTTGCAGCAGCAGTTTCGCTAATTACTACTGAGTGAGGTGACATTAAAGCGGTTTCAGGGTCACCATGTATAAACTCAAAATCAAAAACCTTAAAAATATTGGAATCAACAAAGAATGCATGAGGTTCGTCGAAGTTGTCAAAATCGTGTTGGATTAGTAACTGTTTGGTTTGGAAGTTAAAAAAACGTACAACCTGTTCCACCTGATCCTTAAAGTCAGCCTGAAGGTTTGGCCCTAACGGAATGGGTGCACTCGAGGAACGTTCAAAAACACCATCAAAATCCGAAATTTGGCTGACACGGTATATACGCTTCGCCTTTGAATGATATCTGTCGAATTTCATTTCATCAAATACATACAGTCCAATTATAATTAAACTGGAAAATGCAATGGCAAGACCTGTTACATTGATAAAAGTATAAAACCGATGTTTCGTTAATTTCCGTAATGCTATTTTAAAAGCGTTCCACCACATCATATAAATCCTTGATCAATAAGAGTTTAATCATTTATTATGCCAAAGGGCATTATAAGTTGTTTTCCAAAGATATACAAATATAGCCCCTTCTGTTTAATACTGAAGAAATGTACGTGAAAAAGCCTTTTTGTTCTATTCTGAACACCTGCTATTAATGATTAGAGTTTTAAGGTTTTTCAGTATTTCTGGAAGAATGATTTCTATTTTTTTTAGATGTGAGTTTGCTTTTGACGATGCTATTTCTATTACTCTTTGTGCATTCTTGTTATTCTGTGTTCCTGATTCTTTACTATATGTTGCGAAATGGTTAGAACACATTATCCAATCATGCCAAATGCCTAATATATCTCCTGCGTACTTTAACTTGTGGAGGTCGTTTTTTTTGAAATTATTCATGCTCTTGTCCAGGGTTAATACTGTGAGGTTAAATAATAATGTTTTTACATCTCGCCTGATCTGATGCCATTGTCTATCATGGAGTTTGTTAGATGATTTTTGTTCAATGTGTGAGATTAGTATCAAACAACCATCACGATATTTGTTTGTAAAGCTCTGTTCGTCCAGCAGCTGAAGGGATATTCCCATCTCATTTTTAATATTCTTTAATCTTGAAGTTTTAAAGCTAGATAGTGATTGTTGAAAGATTATTTGGGAGTTTGTGATTTTTGCGAGTAACCAATTTCTGTAGTGGGGAAAGATGTCATTTATTTCATCCTCTATTTCATCAAGTAAAGTATATTGTACCTGGTAATCGCGCAGTTGTCCGGCTGGTTTGAATAATGATTTGAGGATCTCTTTTGAGTCTTCAAATGAGACTTGTTCTTGCAGAAATTGTTCTAGAATATGAATCATCGACCGGATTCGCTTTATACTGATACGCATTTGATGAATAGCTTCCTCATTCCCGTCCTCTATAGCCCTCAGGAGATTGGTTTTTGTCGAGTTAACCTGACAAAATAAATATTTTCTAAATGTTTTTTTCAAAATATAGTCATGTGTAGTACACTAAGTTAGTTAATTATTTACAGCTAAACTGTAACTAATATCCAAGCAATTCGTCAAATCTTATGGCATCAAAGCCGACTTATCATTAATTTTACAAATCATGATTTGCCTAATAGGCAATTTTAAAAACTCAAATTTTCATATCAACTCATGAAAAAGCTGTTAATAATATTATTTACCATTGTTTCTTTAAGCTCGGTTGGGCAATCCTCAGCCAGTGATTTTCTGCGATTAGCAATAAAGTATATTGATAGCGGAAATTTTTCAACGGCACTAATCAATTGTAATAAGGCAGTAGTTTTAGATAGTGCTATGGCTACCGGGTGGTATCTGAGAGGGTTTGTTAAATATAAGGTAGATGATTATAATGGAGCAATTAATGATCTAAATGCTACACTAGATCGTGATGAAGAATTTATAGAGGCTTATTATTATCGGGGATTATCCCATAATGAAAGAGGAAATTACTGGAAAGCATATCGTGACCTGCAAAAGGCACAGGATATTATTCCGCACAATACATATGCTTTACTTATCAAAGGAGTTCTGCAAAATATTTTTGGGTCTGATGAAAGTTCATAGTAAGTTTGATTGTCATTTTGAATTAAATGGATATAGGCCTAATTAATATCCAGAAGTATTATTTGAGGGATTTATTAAGACCTTCCAGGTATTTGAAGCTTTTGCTTATGGCGACAGCGTCAAGATTCCTACTATTAGTTTTTTAATAAAAAGATGATTATGAGACCAGTAATACCGATTTTGGTTGTTTTTATATTTGTTAGTTTGATCACTACATCATGTGAACAGATGACTGAAGAACCGAAGTATTCGGATCAATATATCGATAGTGTAAAGCCAACTGATTCTGCTCTGATTTTTTCCAGGGGATTTATTTCCCGATATATGGCTGAACGGGATGTAGCTTTTTCTCCTGATGGTAGCGAGTTCTATTATTCAATTTGGCTTCCCAATCGAAAAGGTGTAGTTATGAAATCCAGATTCGAGAAAGAAGTATGGAGTACTCCTCAACCTGCTTTCTTTAGTGGAAGATACTCTGATATCGAACCAGCTTTTAGCCCAGACGGTAATCGTTTATATTTTGCGTCGAATCGTCCGGTTATGGATAGTATAAATCAAGGGTATGATATCTGGTATACTGAGAAAGTCAATGGCTTGTGGGCAGAACCTGTAAATGCAGGTTTTCCTGTTAATACAGAGGTCGATGAATTTTACCCTTCTTTAGCTATAAATAACAATATATACTTGACCCGCGGATATGGTAATCAGGAAAAAATTGTTTGTTGCAGGTATAATGATTCCATCTGGATGGAAGCTGAAATTCTTTCCGATTCAGTGAATGCATCACATTTCCAATTCAATGCTTTTATTGATCCTGATGAAGAGTTTCTGATCTATAGTTCTGTTGGTCGGGGAGACGGTTATGGAGGTGGAGATCTTTACATTAATTACCGTGACTCTTTAGGTAGTTGGGGTAAAGCCTATAATTTAGGTGATAAAATCAATACGCCTTTTCTAGATTATTGCCCATATGTTGCTCCTGATGGGGATTTCTTTTTCTTTACCTCAGGGAAAATTAACGACACGATCAATAATAATCCGGTTTCCACATTGGATGATTTAGATCTTTTGTTTCATGCAAATGAAAACGGTCACTCCGATCTTTATTGGATTAGTACCAAAGTTTTGGAGGGTCTTAATAAATAGTGAAGGCAAGTTGTTGTGATGAAAAAAAGAGGATTATTTCGAAGATGCGAATAATCCTCTTTTTCATTTCTATTTTATTCTGAATCTGATTCCAAGATAAATTTCACGTCCTTTAGTGGGCCCCCAAGCCGAAGACGTATCAAAATATTGCCCAAATGGATCCTGCCAACCTAGTATGGGCTGATGTTGTCGGAAATCAAAGATGTTTTCACATCCTCCATAGATATCCAACTGTGGCCATTTATGTTGAATCTGAATATTAACCAATGTATAAGGCGCAGACTGATCAGGTAACTGATAGGCTTCCGGGTTTGACGAAGTTTCAGGCATTACCTGCTCTCCATACCAATGGAGATTCATGTCAAACTGCCATTTGCTAAATATTGGGCGATAAGATAGAGCCGCATTAACCTTGTGCTTTGAATTAAACTCAAGGTTACGCTTTTTTCCATCAATTTCCCTGTAAACATCCAAATAGTTGTATGCCAGTTTTGCATCAATAATCTCAAAAAGGTTCCATGATGTTTCAACCTGAAGACCATTCGATATTGATTTACCTGTGAAATTGGAAACAAATGCTTTTCCTGGTGTGGTTGAGTAATCTGGGAAGATTTGATTTTGGAAGCGGGTATGGTAAATGTCCAAACCGATCGTTAAATTTACTTGATCCCAATAGTGCTTGTGTGTGAAATTACCTCCCAGATTGATCGCTTCCTCAGCGTTTAATTCTTCGGTAATAACAACATCCCTTGAGCTGGCTAACAAATTGATGTTTTCAGAAAACAGATTAACTGTTCGCCACCCTTTTCCAGCGGAAATACGAACATCCGTGTTTTTAGCCAACTGATATTTTATTAGGGCACGGGGAGATGCTTTCAGGCCATGCTGGTTATGGTAATCTGCGCGTATACCTGAAATCACTACAACTTTGCTATCATTGAGGAATAAAGTGTTCTCAACAAAAGCGCCGGGTACGGTTTCATAATTTTTATATATGCCGGAATAAGTTCGTTGAAGTGAGTTTTCTGTATAGTTAATATCTTCGTTTAATTCAAGATGTCGGTAACTCAGACCACCTTTCAGAAAATGTTTTCCTTTATATTGATGTTCATATTCCAGATTTGCATAAGCGCTGAATTGATCTGCTTTATATCCCGTAACTCCGAACCAGCTTTCCTGATCCTGTTTATATGTTGCCATTTGAAGGCTTAATTTGTTGTCGTGGTTGAATCGGTAAGTTGAACGAGTGTAGATCATGGGTTGAGTGAGAGATACTGTTTGCCCATAGTTCTCTAAAGTTCCTTGCTGCTGTTCGTGAAATTCCATTTGGCCGCCAATTCGCTTCTCATCAAGATAGCGAATATTGATACTGGTACTTAATCCAAGACTGTCTTCACTTCTATATTTCAGTTTGTTGAAAACAGAATACCGTGTGAGCAATGGTAAGTCCATAAACAAATCTTCATCTTCATCAATGCGATTACCCGGTTGTGAAGTATGTATGGCAAGCAGGTTATTCCATTTATGTCCTTTTAACGTATAATTTAGGTTGAACTGCTTTTCCATATGTGAATTTGCAAAGGCATTTATCAAAAGCCGGTCACTCTGATCAGGTTCCACTGTCATAACATTAATTTGTCCGGTAATGCTTTCATAACCTTGCAGAACTGAATTAGCCCCTTTGCTGACATGGATGTTCCCTACCAATGTTCCTGGAATTCCACTAATACCATAAGTATAGGACAATCCCTGTATAAGTGGGAGCCCATCAAGCAGAAGTTGATTGTATGCTCCTGAAAGGCCCAAAATACGGAGTTCCTTGGCGTTAGTAACAATATTGGTGGTAGAGGGTTCAACACTGGCTTCTGTTTCGAAACAACCTGCCAGATCACAACAGGATGATTTACTTAATTCGGCACTGGTGATTATCTTTGTTTTTATAGGAGTAATTGATGAAATATAGGATCCGGATCCACGTGCTATTACTTCCACTCCTTCCAGTTCTTGTGTCTCTTTCAAAACAATATTGAAACTGGTTTGACTTTTTACTTGAATAGTGTCTTGTTCATAGCCAACAAAACTTACAATAAGGTTTTGCTCAGTTTTCGAATATCGATTGATTTCAAAAACGCCTTCATTATTGGTTGAAGTTCCATTCCAGGTTTCTGACCAATATACGTTTACTCCGGTTAATGGTTCCTGATTGATATCACAAACGGTTCCTTTAATTACTTGTGTTTGAGCAAAAGATACTGTTGAAATTAAGCAGCATATTGCTATTATGAATATTTTGTTATTCACTGATGTACGTTTTAGTTTTAAAAAAAATGAAAAGAAAAAATAAAGGATTTTATATCAGCTGGGGCGGCCTGTCTACAGAGTGAAGGTATTGTAGTGTATTTCCTTGAAAATAATTTATGTATATAATCCCTGTTGGAATATCAAATGATCCTATAATAGAGCTGAATCCATTAATAAAGCCAGCACTACATTCGCAAGAAATGAAAGGGTTACATGTGTTTGAGCAAGACCCCTTATCATTATCAGGTTCCTCTGGCGTTTGGCATTGATGCATACAACATGAACCCAACTTCTTTTCTTCAAAAAGATCTATGGCCGGGTATGCTGAAAGGCAAAATACCATTATAGCAAATATGAAAGCCAGAATTTTCATGCCACAAATATACAGGTTAACTGAATGGTTATTGAATATACAACGCTTATGAGCTGTTAATGTTCTGTTAAACTTAACCTGCTAGGTCTGTTGGAATGTAGAGTTGTTTTTTTTGGGGATATGAAGTGTGAGAGTTTGTTTAGAAAAAAAAGCCCCGCCATAGTCTGTTAACGGGCGGGGCTTTACTGCTTTTTTCAGAAGTTATGTTTATGCAAATTGGGGTTTTAAAATTTGTAACGGATTCCTGTGTACCAACCCATTGAATAAGGTCGGTATATGATGTCGTTTTGAGAGCTGATTGAACGAAGGGCATACCTAAAAGTTGGTTCCATGTTGAAAACTAACCGGTCCGAAATCTGATAAACCATGCCCAGACCAGCGACACCATTATACAGCATATTATTAATGTCTTGGGTTTTACTAATAAGGTATTCAGAATTATCATATTTCATCAATGAATAATTCTTTACCAAAACAGCTGTACTCATACCTCCAATAAGGTTCAGGTTGAATTTACCATTATTTAAACGATACTTAAACAGAACAGGGATTTCAACATAGTTGAAGTGTTGAGTGACATTTATGTCAGCTTGACCTTCCAGGTTGAAATCGACTTTTTCCTTTATTAATTCTACTTCTCTTACTGTGGCATCATCCCTGTTTTGGTAGATTTCAACAGGCATACCATCAAGGTCTATTCCTCCTGCCGGAGTGTTAATAGCGTAAGATGGTTGTTCTGTAAAAGATCTTTCAAGTAGGACATCCTGATTGGAATGGCCCAGTTGGGAGTAATACACTCCTGACTGAATACTCAATCGTTCACTAAGGTCATAAGTCGCATCCAATCCCATCGACATCGTTACGATGGGTTGCTCTGAGACAGGATCCAGACTTGTGTTATCCGTAATATAATTGAATTTTTCGTTAGCAGCCCCACCACTTTGTTTGTATGAGTATACAGGTGAAAATACGCCCCCAACTTCCCAGTTGTGATTGTCTGAGTTTGAGCGCCCTCCTGGAATGTCATTGACGACATAATGTAGAAGGTGTTCGGCCTTTAAGAGGTTTTTGTGGAGTGGGTTGTAGAAGTTGTCAGGTGCCTTGAGTTTTGTTTTTATTTCATCAAATTTTATAGGTAGAAGTCTAAATAAGGACTCAACCGGGTGAGTGCCTGAGCTTTGCTCAGAAATAAGACTTATAGCTGGAATTTGGTCTGATATGCTTTTCTTATCAGGTAAATCTGAAGCATCAGCAAAGGCATTCATGTCAGTTGTTACAGATTGCTCTGCAATCTCACTGGAATAGTCCGGTTGATTTATTATGTTTTTTGTATTAGGATTCGTAATGTTATCCACATTAGGTGTGATTGGGTGCGTGGTTTGAGATGTGATATTATCATGAGGAGATTTTGTCGGGTAAAAATATCCAACTGAGAAGGCTGTCAATAATAAAGCTACTGCTGCGGCAGACCGCAGGAAAATCATTCTTTTCTTACGGCGATCAGCTCGAAGATCTTCTTCAATTTGATCCCAGGCATACATTGGGGGTGCTTCATGATAATCATGGAGTCCTTGCCCAAACAAGTCGTCTATTTTCTTCCTTTCGCTTTGCATCATTCTACAAGCTTACACGTTGCTCCACACTTGAAAATCGTTCCTTAACTTTCCGTTGCAAAATCGTCCGGGCACGAGCCAGATTCGATTTGCTGGTTCCTTCAGAGATACTTAACATTTCAGCAATCTCTTTATGCTGGTATCCTTCAATCGCATACAGATTAAATACCATTTTGTATTTAGGTGGCAATTCCTGTATGATGCCATAAAGGTCTTTCGTAGTAATTTGTTCAACGGCTGTGTAATCATCAGTGTTCTCAATAAATTCCTGATAATCCTCAACCGGATATAAAATGTTTTGCTTTCTGTAGCGTTCGAGTGCTGTGTTGACGAAAACTCTTCTCATCCAACCTTCGAATACGCCTTTCCCTTCATATTGATTTATTTTCTTGAAGACTTTAATAAAGCCTTCATGCAAAACATCTTCAGCTTCTGTATAATCTTTAGAGTAATATCGGCACACACCAAACATCTTTTCGGCATAAAGCTTATATAGGGCTCCCTGCCATTTGAGCTTACCTTGTTTGCAGCCCGCGATGATTTTGTCCAGTTCGGCTTGTTCTACTAGTGCCAAAAGTATTACTTTATTATATTCAGAGCCAAATTACTAATTCCAGCCTTAATTTAGATGTATTTGGAGGAAAATAGTTGCGTTGGGTCCAAAAAATTATTCACAGCAAAGAAACGTTAAAAGTATATGCAAAAGTCTTAAATGATCTTAAAAAGATACTTGCCATATTGTTTTGGTATATTTTTACCACTTGTAAGACAGCGAATAAATTTTTTAAATGTTATGAAGCGTATTTTCCTTTTATTGATCATATATTCTGGTATCGTTTCTGGTCAGACAAGCGATACATTATTAACTGATTTGAACAGGCAATTAGAAGATGATAGTACCAATGTGGAAGTTCTGATTCAGAGAGCAACTCATTTTTATGAATTGTATGAATTTGATAAAGCGTTAACAGATATTACCCAAAGTAAACTTTATGTCTCAAATGATCCATATGTGTATTATTTATCAGGCTTAATACATAATGATCTTAGTAATTATCTATCTGCCCTTGATGATATTAATAAGGCTATAGAACTGAATCCTTCTCCAGTGTTTTTCCAAGCCAGAGCAATGACATATTTATCAATGGGTAAGTATGAGGAAGCAGTCAGAGATAGCTACCAGTTTAAAGAGATGGAGGAGTTGAGTATGAGTTTTTTTCTGGTACAGGTAATTGCTAATCAGAAAATGGGGAAACTTGATGAAAGTATCATGATTTGTCAGGAGGCTATTGAGCGCTATTCTGACTTTTCAGAAATATATAATCTTTTATCCAGGTCATACAATCTAAAAGGGAATGACCAAGCAGCAATGGAAGCCATCGAAAAGGCGATTCAGCTAGCTCCGGATATTGAATATTATTATCAGACAAAAGCAAACCTTGAGATCAAAACAATAATAAATGAGGAGGTTACCATTGAGTCGCCAGAGAAAAAATGGAGGTATAATGATATTAATCTGGAAAACTATGATGGTTTTGATAAGCTTGTTAAGAAGCGTAAGAAAAAATATTATTTTGAATCTTTAAGGGAGAAATACAAAAGGGATTACACCGACCTGACATTGGATGAGTGTTTTATGCTCTATTATGGATTTAGTTCACACAAACGCTATTCTCCATATTTTGGTAGTACAGATGATGAAATCACCAATCTGAGAAATTCTTTATATCAAGGGGATTACAAGCAGGTTATCAAAAATGCTGAAATTATCCTTGAAAAAGATCTAAGTCAGTTGGAGGCCTATTTGTTATTGGCTCGCGCCTATTTGTATACTGGAAATAAGGATAAGGCATATGAGAACTATTATAAATATACAGTTTTTCTTGAAAGTATTATTGCTACAGGGGATGGTCGTTCTTTTGATTCTCCTTTTATCGTAATTAACATTCATGATGAATATGTGATCATGAACTATTTGGGCATAACCTCTAACTCACAATCATTAAATAATATGGGTGAGCATACTTATGATGTTCATCAGTATTATAAGGATATGCAGGATGGGGAAATGTACTTCTTAATTGATAAGCCTTTTAGCTCAATGGGGAAGGTGTTCTAAAGGTGAAATCCAGGTGAGTCGAAAATAGAAGATAAAAGAAAAGGCATCGTTCGGATGCCTTTTCTTTTATCTTAATAATTATTTTGTTACTAATTTAAAACCTACTCCATGAACATTAATTAATTCCACATTTGGATCTGCTTTTAAATACTTTCGAAGTTTTGCAATATACACATCCATGCTGCGGGCATTAAAGTAACTATCATCATGCCATATTTCTTTAAGGGCCTGACTTCTATCAACTACATCATTTGCATTTTCGCATAAGATCTTCAGTAAACCAGCTTCTTTGGAAGTTAGCTTCTGTTCATTGTCACCAATTTTTAGTATTTGACGATTAAAGTCATATGCCATATTGCCAATTGTGTATATACCATCATTACTTTTCACTCCCGATGTATCTGTACGACGAAGAATTGCTTGTATACGTGCAAGTAATTCTTCCATGTTAAAAGGTTTTGTCAGGTAATCATCTGCTCCAGCCTGGAATCCTTTTAATTTGTCTTCCTGCATGGATTTTGCTGTCAGGAAAATTATAGGAATCTCCTGGTTGGTTTCTCGTATGGTTTTTGCCAGAGTAAATCCATCCATAACTGGCATCATGACATCAACAATCAGGAAATTAAATGATCCTTTTTGGTATGTTTCCAGTGCTTCCTGGCCATTTACACATAAAGTGGTAGGGTAGCCTTTTGCTTGCAGGTAAGATGTGAGAATGCTTCCCAAATTACGATCGTCTTCTGCTAATAGTATGTTTATTTCGGGATTGCTCATATGATTATTTTTTATTACTGTTATCGTATGGTAAATATATTCTAAATTTTGTTCCTTTATTTACTTCACTTTCAAGGCCAATTGTTCCGCCATGTTTTTCAACTATAAATTTAACATAACTTAAGCCTAATCCAAAACCTTTTACATCATGTCGGTCGCCGGTATGGACTCTGTAAAGTTTTTCAAAGATCTTCTTCTGATCCGATTTACTGATTCCAATCCCATTATCTTTTATATAAAGTAAGAGTCCGTCATGATTATTTTCAGTTTCTATTTCAATCTGAGGTTTTCGGGGGGTGTATTTGTTGGCATTATCCAATAAGTTTGATATAACATTAATTAAATGTAACCGATCACCAATAATTGCACATTGCATGGCCCCAAACAGTGTGTGAATGGCTCCATCTTTAATCTCAATCTGCATCTGAATATTCTTAACGGCCTCCTCAATCACTTCGTGAATGTCTACCTCTTGGTTGTTGAGCTTAAGCTCTCCCTTTTCAATAAGAGCAGTTTGTAGAATTTTTTCAGCCATTAGCCCCAGTCGTTTGTTTTCCTGGTCTATGATGTTTATGTAGTTGCCATATAGATCTTCAGATTTTTGAATGTCCTGATCACTTAAAGCCTGACAAGCTAAAGAAACAGTTGCAATAGGAGTCTTAAACTCGTGTGTCATATTATTAATGAAGTCATTCTTCATTTCAGAAATCTTCTTTTGCTTAAAAATAGTAGTGATTGTGAAATAAAAGGATAAAATTATGATGATAATCAAAACGACTGAGCCTCCAACAAGTCCCCACATTTGTCGTACCAAATATTGACGCTTTTTCGGGAAAAAGATCATCAGATATTCCGGGCTCATAAACATTTCGTTGGGATACAGATTGTATGCAAAACTTCCATGTAACAGTTGTTCAGGATAATTTCCGGTTTTCTGCATTACGATTTGATTGGTTCCCGAGCTGAAAACACCAAACTCATATCCGGCCTCAATTCCTCTTTGTTGTATCTCAAACCCAATTAAAGAATCCAGAAAATCTATAGGAAGTCTTTCGGCGATAGGCGTTCGTTTACCTAAGTTAAACATATCCTGAAATAACTCATTCACAGAATATACTTTCTGCCGCATTTTATCAAATTGTTCATTGAGGTTTTGAACTTCCTTTTGAGGGACATTTGATGCAATGTTAATCATATTACTTAAGTCTTCAGGATTTGTTAATTGGATATTAACAGTTGTGTCAAATCTCTTAACAATTTTCCCTCGCCGATCCCGGTATATTTCCACTCGCACATTGCGGCTGTTGAAATTATCCAGACTGTCTTCGAAATCATCAGCCCACGGAATAGAATCCAATTCTGCCATAAACAGATATACAATTGAATCCATGGTGTTCATGTATTGTGATCCTTGTTGTTCAGCGTACATTCTTCTGTTCATCAATTCTGTCAGTTCAGCACGCTCAATCTTCATCACCACATTACCCATCGCCTCATCCACCGTGCGGCGGAAATTTGCTTCGCGGATTTTAATGCCTGTATTGATCCAGTAAAACTGGATTCCGACCAACCCCACTAAGGCCAAAGTCGTTAATACGACCAATGATATTATTAGTTTTCTGTTCATCCGCAGCAAAAGTAATTAATGCTCTGATATTTAATTTGTACCCTTAACATTTATTAACATCTGTTAGATTCCTTTAACAGCTTGCTTCTCAGTTTACAATTACTTTTGTCAATACCATATAGTTTTAGTGTTCAAAACTCGTTTTATGGTGGTGCTCCAGGAGGTAGGGTGCCTGGGGCACCTCATAAAACGAACATAATCAAGAACTGAAGTTTTCAATTATATATTACGCTTCTTATAAGTATTACAGTTTGTTAGTTATAGCCTCCATTTGGGGGCTTTTTGTTTTGTTGATCTTTTCGGTTTATTGTGAGTAAATAATAATTTATTTCAGATTATCCATTGAAGAATATTCAATGTAAAAGTAACCCGATAATATATGCCAGATCATACTTCTACCATCTTCAATGATTATTGGATATTGGAAATTCTTCCTAATCCGAATCGTCATTGTTTAGGAAGAAATTAAAAGCTCCCTGTTTTACGGATTACCACTTAAAACTTCAAAGCTAGCAGGGCTGTAATTGAATTTCGAATTCGTGCATTTGTGGACTTTTATCAGGATGTCGAAAACGTTTGAAATCAAACAAAGTTAATTCCCTAACAAAATGAAGGACAAGAGCTCTTACCCTTAAAGTTTTTATTTTGTAATTTTGGTTGGATTTTGTAAAATTTAAGAATCATGACAAATCTGAAAATTGATATTTCGAAGGCTTTGGATTTCGTTTCATTGGATGAAATTAAAGCATATCAGGGAGAAATCGATCAGCACTTTGAAGCTGTAAAAAATAAAACAGGTAAGGGGAATGACTTTCTAGGATGGACGACTTTACCTGTTGATGTAGATGAAAAATTGGTGAAGGATATCCAACAAACAGCAGCTTCAATCCGTGAAAAAGCTGAAGTATTTGTTGTGATAGGTATAGGTGGCTCATACCTGGGAAGCCGTGCTGTAATTGAAGCCTTGGATCATAATTTCTCAAACCTGATTGATACGGGAAATCCTAAAATCGTTTATGCCGGTCAGAATATTGGCGAGGATTACTTATCCGAACTTTTGGAAGTACTTGACCAAAAGGATTACGCTTTAACCGTAATCAGTAAATCTGGAACGACTACAGAACCAGCCATTGCTTTCCGTATCCTTAAAACTCATTTGGAAAAGAAATATGGCAAGAAAGAAGCACAAAGCCGAATAATTGCTATTACCGATCAGGAAAAGGGCGCGTTAAAGAAACTGGCTACAGAAGAAGGTTACAAATCATACGTTGTTCCGGATAATGTTGGTGGTCGTTATTCTGTATTAACTCCAGTTGGATTGTTGCCAATTGCTGTGGCTGGGTTTGATATTAAAAAGCTTTTGCAAGGAGCCAATAACATGAAATCACTTTGTGAACAAAGCATGGATATGGATGAAAATCCGGTGGCTATGTATGCGGCTGTTAGAAATGCATTATATAACAAAGGCAAGAAAACAGAAATCATGGTGAACTATCAGCCGAACCTTTATTATATCACTGAATGGTGGAAACAGTTGTATGGTGAAAGTGAAGGTAAAGAAGGGAAAGGGATTTTCCCTGCAGGAGTGAGTAATACTACCGATTTGCATTCTATGGGGCAGTATATCCAGGAAGGTGAACGTCATATTTTTGAAACGGTTCTTTCTGTTGAAAATGCTAAAAGAGCACTTAATGTTCCTTCTGATGACGCAAATCTTGATGGGTTGAATTATATTGCAGGTAAGCCAATACATGAAGTGAATAAAATGGCTGAAATAGGAACCACTCTAGCACACATTGATGGTGATGTACCGAATCTTCGTATTAGTATCCCGCAAATTGATGAGGATACCCTTGGGCAATTGATCTACTTTTATGAAATGGGTTGTGCAATTAGTGGTTATATCTTAGATGTGAATCCATTTGATCAACCAGGTGTTGAGGCTTATAAGAAGAATATGTTCGCACTTCTGGGTAAACCAGGTTTTGAAAAGGAAACTGAAGAGATCCGAAAAAAGCTATAGGAGTTCAGTCAAGACTTATTAAGGTATTATAGATAGAAGGGAGAAATCTAATGAGGCGTTGCCTTGATGATTTCTCCCTTTCTCATTTAACATAGAGTAAAACTCTAAAAAGTATGCTTGTGTTAGTTCTTAATAAATCGACTTCTATACTGTTTTCCTCCACCATTAATTAGGGCGGAATACAGGCCTGTACTCAACTGAGAAATGTTTAACCTGGCGTTCTCAATAGGTTTTTCTATCATTAATTGACCAGAAGTATTATAAACCTTTAAGGAGTATATGTTTTCATCAGAAGGTAGATCGATTCTGATCTTTTCTGAAGCCGGATTGGGGTAAATTTCAATTTGCTCAATAGTACCTGATTCTTTTAAACCAACATGTCCGTCACTAATATTCTTATCCGTATAAATCCTGTATTCTCCAGGCATAAGAGTAAATGGTGTAAGCGTATTGGTAATATTGACAGAATCTCCAGCGATATAATCATGCCAATAACCGGAATGTTGAAATGTGCCAGTTCCTTCAATTGGGTCGACATCAAAATTCCCGATTATGGTTACATTCATTTCTTCATGATTCAGGTTTATTGTTTTAAAGGCATCGTCAACATCCAGTGTGAAGTCATTCGTTGAAAACACCTCATATTTTGTTTTCAGATTGATGAGTAATGAAAAAGCCTCAGTTAATCTCTTTCTTTGCCAACTATCCAAATAATCCCAACGAGGTGGTTTTGGAGTAAGTCTGTCATTTTCGGTGTGAGATGGCCAGTTGATAGAATAATCATATCCCATCTCGCCAAATTGCCAGATCATCTTTGGTCCTGGAATAGTGAAGTAAAACGCTGCAGCCAATTCAATGCGTTGCAAGGCGATTCCTGTACTGGTCACATTGTGCCAACTATTTGATGAATTACCGTAAGCGAGATTTTTATACATCAGGCGCTCTTCATCATGAGATTCCATGTATGCTATCAAATGAGGAGCACTCCAATTACGCTTTTTATAAGATCCCCATGAAAGGTCTGACTTATCATTTGAAGTCCATCCCATGGTAGCCTCATTGTAGTTGTGGTTTATATTACCCCACAACATAAAACCATGATCTGCAAGTTCTTTTTCTTCTTGATTTACTGCCAGGTGTTCAATAATCACATATGCATTCTCTTTGTACTCCCATATTTCATTTGCAATACGTTTTAAAATGGCGATGCGTGAAGGATCATAATCCCAACCATCACCAGAGGTATTGGTAAACCCTTTGGTGAAATCAAAACGGAATCCATCCACTTTGTATTCTTGCATCCAATATCTGCAGACACTATCAACAAAAGACTTTGTTGCGTTCGATTGGTGATCGAAATCATATCCCCAACTATAGGATGTGTTAGGGGAGTTCTGATTAAACCAGGGAGAATTCTCGGATGGTTTGTTCGTGGTTTTATCATAATATAATTGAACAAGGGGACATTGACCATAGGCATGATTTAGTACGATATCCTGTATAACGGCAATATTCCGCTTATGACATTCATCAATAAATGACTTAAGCATGTCCTTGGTGCCATAATATTTGTCCGCAGCAAAGTAAAAGGATGGATTATAGCCCCAGGAATTATTTCCTTCAAACTCATTAAAAGGCATTAATTCAATCGCGTTTATTCCGAGCGATTCCAGGTAATCTAATTTCTGAATTACAGATTTATAGTTTCGTTCTTCCGTGAAATCTCTGATGAGCAATTCATAGATTACGAGATCTTCCTTTTCGGCAGCGATGAATTCCTCAATCTCCCACGAGAAATCCTGCTGAGCAGTCTGTAATACACTTACTATACCAGTAGTTGATCCTGTCGGATATGGTTTCAAATCTGGATATGTGGAACCGGGGATAGATGAATCATTCCATGGGTCGAGTATTTTATCAGCATATGGGTCAGCAATTTTTATGCTTCCATCTACAAGGTATTGAAAGGCATATTCCTGACTTGGGATTAAATTGGAAATCTCTATCCAGAATTTTGTTTGGTTTGTATTGACCTTCATTTGACCATGTTCGGAAATTTCCCAATTATTAAATTCACCAATCGCAAAGGCATTTTCTTTGTCAGGGGCATACAAGCAAAGGACTACAGTTTGCTCATCCAGATAATTAATACCTTCAATTATCCCATCAGGTAATTCCTGAATAGTATTAGGAGCAATTATCTTATAAATAAATGATACATCAACTTCGTCAGTTTCATTTTTGGCTCGTATAGATACCGTGTTTTCCTGCCAGAATACCGGATCAACTACAGGTAGTATGGTGTCAAAAATTTGTGCCCCTTCAATCTTCTTGTGGAGTTCGTTGTTTACAAAAACAAATAGTGAATCTGCCAATGGGCTGATTGCCTCTATCAATACACTTTCGTCTTCTTGAATAAATAGATTTTCACTGACTGGAGTCACAATATTTATCCCGAGTTCTTCGGGGTAAACATCAACAAGAATATTTCCATTATCCTCAGTTTTACCTTCTTTGGAACCATCAGAATTCCTGAATACAAACGCTAGTTGAAGAATCTCTTCGGATTCAGGAACACCATAATATTCACGAATATCCGGAGTTATGGAAAGTGTCCAAAGATCATTTCCCAAAGAGGTCATTTTGGCCTTGTCTGTGTTTTCATTCCAGCCGGCAACGACATACTTCCAATCAGTCGGGCCAGAACTTTCGGAGGTAATAACACCTGTATGCGCCCAGATGTCACCGGTGTACCCTGCTAATCCTTGATTACCTTCCAGGGAATTAAAGGTTATTACAACCTCATCCGACGAAGTCGGATACGCAGGGTCGCTAACAATTACCTGACCGTTCGTTATCATTCCGGAAAGAATGATACCAACGATAACAATTACTTTATTAAACATTATTTGATAGGTTTTGGTTTTCTAAATTAACATCATTCTAACGATGAAGCTCTTGGTAACAGTTTATAGGATATGGTTCTGGTTTTGTAGCCAATCGCTCCCTGAGAATCACTGTATTCTAAAAGTAACTTAATGGCTTCTTTCCCCATAAGCTCTCCTTGTTGATCAACCGTTGTAAGTGGTGGATCATATACCGAAGAACTAATCTCATTGGTGAATCCTGCTACCTTAACATTACCAGGGATCTTTAAGCCTTTTTCCTTAATAGCTTTTATCGCTCCAATGGCGGTCAGGTCATTTACAGCAAAAACACCATCAATTTCAGGATATTTGTCTAAAACTGAAGGTAATGTGTTTTTTGCGTCTTCATAATTATCACAATGAAACACATAATCGTCTTTAATATTAAGATTAAAAGTTTCAAGAGCTGATAGATATCCGTTTTTGCGTTCACGGCCAATGGGCATGTTTTCCGGGCCAGCAAGATGTACAATATTCTTACACCCTTGACGTACCAAATGCTCAACTACGTGAAAAGCAGCATTGAAATCATCAAAAACTACTTTATTGGACTCAATCTCATCGATAACCCGGTCGAAGTAAACGATTGGTATACCGGCATTTTCTAACATCCTGAAATGATCGTAATTCTTGGTTTGCTTGGTCATGGAAACAATTAATCCATCTAAACGATATGATAGCAAAGCTTCGGTTAGGAATACTTCACGCTCATACGATTCATTGGAATGGAAGATCATAATCTGATATCCCAGGTTATAAGCGATCGATTCGATTCCACCAATGACCGAAGAAAAAAAGTGATGAACCATTTCAGGAACCATTACGCCTATTATATGACTTTTCCTCTTTTTTAAACTTAGAGCAAGTTCATTCGGGCGATAGTTTAGTTTTTCTGCCAGTTCAACAACCGCCTTTTTAGTTTTCTCACTAATGTCCGGATGATCTTTTAAAGCCCTCGATACCGTTGAAACGGAAACGTTCAGAATACGAGCTAAGTCCTTGATGGTTATCTGTTGTTTGAGCATGGCACAATATTAACTAAAAATTTAACTAAATATCTCTTTCTATAAAGATATGATATTTATCAACAGCAATCGTTTTCGCAAACGTTTGCATGAAATTAGCACATATGTATATTGAATAATATTTCTATTATTGTTACCTTTAAGAGCTTTAAAACTTTCAAAGGCAAAGTTTTGAGTATAACAAAACCTATTATACCTAACTAAAATTCATCACGATGGTGCACTTATTAAAAAAAATGAGAGTGTTCCTGTTGACTGTTTTCTGCATACTATCCTTTTCGGGATTTGCTCAAACAATTACGGTAACAGGGACAATTACAGATGCAACAGATGGAACCCCATTAATTGGAGCTACTGTTTTAGAAAAAAACACTTCAAATGGTACCGTAACAAATCTGGATGGTGTTTATTCACTGGAAGTACAACAAGGCGCATATCTGGTGTTTTCCTATATCGGATATGAAAAACAAGAAATTCAAGCCTCCTCCTCAATCCTTAATGCTCAGTTAAATCCTACCAGTGAAATGCTGGAAGAAGTGCTGGTGATTGGGTATGGTGTTCAGAAAAAGACAGATAAAACGGGGGCTGTTTTCAGTGTTTCTGAAGATGAAATACAAACTGTTGCAATTCAGGATCCTATTGAAGGGATCCAGGGTAAAATTGCAGGTATAACTATTAGGAAGAGTGGAAGTGACCCAAACGCTGGGTTTGATGTTAAGATTAGGGGAGCATCAGGACTTAGTTCAAGTACTAATCCACTGTATGTTGTTGACGGAATTGTAGGAGTTGATCCTACTACTATTGCCCCTGAAGATATTGAAAGTTTTAATGTTTTAAAGGATGCTTCTTCAGCAGCTATTTATGGTTCGAGGGGAGCTAATGGCGTGATTATTATCACCACAAAACGTGGAAAAGAAGGACGCAGTAAAGTTGAATTTAGTAGCTACGTTACAGCAGATCAGGTTGCGGCAAGAAGCCGTTTAAATTTGATGTCTGCAGATGAGTTTAGAGCTTATGGTAATGATTTAGGTATTGAAATTCGTGACCTGGGGCACAGTACTGATTGGCAGGATGCTATCTATCGCCAGGGACTCTCACATAATGAATCATTTGCTTTCTCGGGAGGTAATGAAAAATCGACATATAGAGCATCGGTTGCAAATAATATGATGCAAGGCGTCATTAAAAACTCAGGTAAGAATCGTTCAATAATGCGGGTAAATGCTCAAACTAAGGCATTTGATGATAAAATAACTTTGTCAATGAATGTGGCAAATACGATTGAGCATAACGAATATGTGAATTATGGAAGCTCTGGTGCTGATGGTACCTTATTCCAAGCCTTTCAAAGGAATCCGACTCTTCCAATCTATAATGAAGATGGCACTTATTATCAGGATCCTACCCAGCCTGTTAACAATTATAGTAATCCGGTTGCCATTCTTAATGATATTCAAAATGAAAGAGATGCAAAAAGAGTATTAGCAGGTTTAAAAGCAGATTATGATGTCTTTCCAGGCTTGAAGCTTACTGTTAATGGTGCATATACAAGGGATGATGATGAATTGTTCTACTTTGAACCGCAGCATAATGGTCCTTTAAATGGAGAAGGCAAAGCTAGCAGAACTTACAATAACAGCAACTCGATGTTGTTCGAAACCTTTGCAAATTATAGTAAAGAGTTTAAGTCTCATAATTTCAGTGCTCTTGGAGGCTATTCATACCAGAAATTTGGTTGGGATGGCTTTAGTGCTTATGGTGAAAATCCCGGGTCAGATTTTACTATGGCTCATGATTTAGCAAGTTTGGCAAAGGTTGTTCCTGGCAATATTAACTCATGGAAAGGAGAAAGCAAACTAATCTCTGGTTTCGGGCGCTTCGTTTACAATTATGACAGAAAGTATTTTGTTACTGCCACATTACGTCGGGATGGGTCATCACGTTTTGGTGAAAATCACAAATGGGGTTTGTTTCCTTCAGGTAGTTTTGCCTGGAATCTTAAGAATGAATCCTTTATGCAATCAATTGACTTCCTTTCTCTTGCCAAATTTCGTGTAGGCTATGGTCAAACTGGTAACCAGGAAATTGATACCTATCGAAACATTGCTCTGTTTGGTGTTACTGGATATACATTGAATCCTGTGACGAATAGATATACTGTAAATTATGGAGCTATACAGAACCCAAATCCAAATCTTAAATGGGAAGTAAATACAGAAATTAACTTTGGTTTTGACTTTGGCTTTTTTAACGATCGTATTACCGGTTCGGTCGACTATTACAATAAGAAAACTACGGATCTGATATACATATACACGGTTCCTGTTCCTCCAAACCTTGTTAATACAACTCTTGCAAATGCTGGTGCAATTGATATCAATGGTGTTGAAGTTGTGCTTTCAGGGCACATTCTTGATAATGAAATTATCAAGTGGAAATCAACCATTGTAGCCTCACATGATAAAGCGATTGTGACTTCTTTGGGTAATGAAGACTTTCCTCCTGTTGAAAAAGTACCACAAGGTTATCTGCAAGAACCTTTGGGATTTGGTTCGTTCACACAGATACTCAAAGAAGGAGAAGAAGGGGGCACGTTCTATGGTCCTAAGTTTGCCGGGATAGATCAAAATTCAGGTGCGTTTTTATATGAAAGAGCTGATGGTACATATACCACAATTGATAATATTACTGATGATGATAAGCAAATATTGGGACACGCTCAACCAACTTTAGAATTGGGTTGGTCGAATTCCGTGACAATTGCTAATAATTGGGATGTTAACTTTACATTCAGGGGAATGTTTGGACACGATATTCTGAATGCAACCAATATGGTATTTGATAACCCAACTTATTTCCCTACACGGAATGTTTTAAATACAGCACCTGAGCGTACACTTCTAAAAGGCCCTTCAGATTTCTCAGACTATTTTCTGGAAAAGGGTGATTTCGTACGCTTAGAGAATATAACTATTGGATACTCCATCAATGCAGCCAAATATAATTGGTTAAATAAAGCCAGGATTTTTGTTTCTGGTAATAATCTTTGGACTATAACTAAATATACAGGTATAGACCCCAGTTCGATTGGCGTTGATATATTTAATGTATACCCTAAAAGTACTTCAGTGACAATGGGATTTAATTTGGTTTTTTAGAGAAAACCGAACGTTTAAATGATGGAACAATAAAAAGAAATACAGATGAATACGATAAAAAATATCATATTGTTGTTGGGTGTCCTCTGGTTATCATCTTGCAGTCTTGAGACTGATGTTTATTCAGATTTGCCATTGGATAGATTCCCTGAAAATGAAGGACAATTAGAGGCTATTACTCTTGGTGCTTACACTGAACAAAGGCACTTACTGGATGATTGGGGATGGTGGCTCTATGCTCAGGAAGTCTCTTCAGATGTGCTGGTATTCCCTCAACGAGGAACTGATTGGGAAGATGGTGGTAAATGGAGAGTGTTAAACCGACATACCTGGAACCCCACTTCTATGCCTGTTCAAAGTATGTGGAGACACATTTATTATGGTGTTTCTAAGTGCAATCAGGCTATTGAATATTTTGGCTCAGATAATGAGGCTTCAAACCGGGCCAGAGCTGAGATGATAGTATTGCGAAGTTACCTATATTATCTCTTGATTGATAACTACGGCCCAGTTCCATATACTGAAGTTTTCAGTGGTGCAGATGCTGCCCCGCTCAGAACTATGAGGGCAGATATCCATGAACGCTTGATTGAGGTCGTAAGAGATGCTATTCCTGATCTTCCTGAAGCAGGTTCTGTTGAAAACTATAAGATTTCTAAGCCTATGGCCTATATGCTTCTAGGAAAGTTGTATCTAAATTCAGGTATATACAATGGCGCAGGTTCTTTTACAAAATCTGATATGGACTCGGTTGCTCATTATATGAACTTGGTGATAGACGGCTCATACATGTTAGAAAGTGATCGTTTAGCGCCCTTTTCTTATAATAACGCTGGTTCGACGGAAACAATTTTCTCTATTTTAAATGATGAAAATGCAGATGATGGTATGCGTCACAACTTTAGGACAATGCATACTTTGCATCAGCAAACATATGACCTTCAAAGTTCTCCATGGAATGGTTGTGCTATCAAGCCAGATTTTTACCAAAGATTATTTGCTGCGAATGATGGTTTTGACAATCCAGATGATAACACAAGCGGTAATGATGAAGTTGTTGATCAACGTTCAATGGCGTTCTTACGAGGCCAGCAATACGATATGAATGGTAATCCACTCGCTGATGACAATGGAAGCTTTATCCTAACCCTGGATATCAAGGCAGATATAATGAATGATGCTACAGACGGGGGTGCAGAAACCAGATTTTCCGGTTACCGGGTGGCAAAGTATGAAGTTGAGGTAGGATCAGGTCCTGTTATGAATAATGATTTCCCGGTTTTCAGACTTGCTGACGCGTTCTTAATGAGAGCTGAAGCCACATTAAGAGGAGCTGGGTTAGCAATGGGGGATGCTGATGGCGATTTAAATATCATCCGGGAAGCAGCAGGCCTTCCTTCTGTTACCGCAACGCTAGAAGAAGTTTTGGATGAACGAGGACGTGAGCTGTATATGGAAGGACATAGACGTAGTGATTTAATTCGATTTGAAAAATTTGCTCAAAGGGATTGGTGGCTTGGAGCTCCTGAATCGGGCGAAGGTACTGGCCGCTTGATTTTCCCTGTCCCACAAGATCAATTAGATGCTAATCCAAATTTAAGTAGTGAACCAATATCTCTGAAATTATAAATTAACCTAATGTTTTTAACATTTAAAATAACACTATTATGAAAACAAACCTAATGTATTTTCTTTTGTTCCTGTTTGTTGGAACAATATTTACATCATGTAAAAAGGAAGATGATGAACCTGTTATTATTGATAATCCAGTATATGGTATGCAAGTATCAGGTACAGCAACCGGTGATCAGGTATTAGTAATTGATGCAAAGCAAGTAGTAGAACCAAGTAGTGATTTTGCTGTTAAAGCTGAAAGAGACGGAATGTTATATGGTATTCATTTCCTGAAGGCGGGTGAAATTTCATTCAAAGAAGTTCTTGCCGATAGTGAAGTTGCTTATGGCCTGTCAGATGTGGCTACTGTTACTCAGGAAGAGGAAACAGGCGAGGCGTTTACGTACTCTAAAGGTAAATTAGTTGCCGATGGAACTGGAACATTTACCATTGATGCTGATGGTTTGTATTATATCATGACAGATAATGAAACTAAGATGTTCTGGGTAATGCGAATCAATAACTTCGAAATTAATGCAACTGGTGATAAGATTGCTTATGTTTCGGGTAGTGCAGAAACAGCAACTTTTGAGGCTAAAGGTGTAGATATTCGTGCGAAATTCAAGTTAAGAATGAATACTGCATGGAAGTTCATTGCTGAGGATGTTGAATGGTTAGACCTTGATGCTGGTGGAGCAGAAGGTGATCATTGTCGTCCGGTTATTAGTTATGGCGGAACGATAGATGCTTTACTTCCTGAAGGGGATGATATTGAGGTTGATAATGGAGGGAAATTACTTGATTTCACCTTTACATGGACTTCTGGTAAAAAAGGTATCGTTGGATTTTCGGGAGCTGTTGAGCAGGCAGGTGATTTACCTCCGGCAGAATACCCAGAGAACCTTTATATGATTGGTGGAACCATCGGAGGATGGGATTGGGAAGCTAATGCAATTGAAATGGTGCCAGTACATAGCAATCCTCATCTATTCTGGAAAATTGTTTGGATGGAAGCTGGTGTAGCTGATGAAGGTGTGAAATTTGCTCCTGAAAAAGCATGGGGTAAAGATTTTGGTGTAGATGGAGATCCTGTAGAAGGCGTTTATGCTAAAGGAACAGATAATATCCCTGGACCAGCTGAATCAGGCTATTTTATGGTTGTAGTTAACTTAAAAGAAGAAACGATCGAAGTAAATGCCCCAATGGTATATGGTATTGGTGATACTTTCGGAAGCTGGGATGCTGCTGATGAAGCAAATTTATTCACTGTTGATAATGCCAATGAACTTATTAAGTTCGAAAATGTACCAAATGCAGGAGAACTTCGTATGCATGTTGCTGCAGCAACAATGACCAACGAGGAAGGAAATGCAGTTGATTGGTGGCAAGCTGAATTTATGGTTCTTAATGAGCTAATTGAATATCGTGGAGCTGGTGGTGACCAAGACAGGGTTATTCTTGTTGGTGGTGAAACGATCAACCTTAAGTTTAAGGATGATACAGGTTCAATTAACTAAAAATACTATAAGATAATTAACTATACTATTTCACTCATTGATGAATGAATAGGTGTATGTTGGTTTTGTTGAGCCCGGGCTGAGAAGTCCGGGCTTTTTTAATTATTCCTTTTACCCCACCGTTTAGGATCTCTACTAGTATGGAGTATTGCAACGATTACAATTTTCTTCAAATCATAGGCTATAAAATAATGAACCAGAAATGGAAATATTCTTAATGGAGCTGTCCGGATATCTTTATATCTGATCTGAAAACCAGCTGGATTTTTTCGATTATAAGAAACCAGCTCACGTAGATTCTTTAGGAAAGAATACCCTAATCCAACTTGTTGCTCATTATACCATTGAGCAGCCTCCTGGATGTCACCCCTTGCTTTCGCCAGAATAACAACTTTATACATTAAAGATCTCCTTCAATTTCATCAATCGCCTCATCGAAACCCTGATCTTGCTTGGGATTCGTTCTGTATTCTTCCATTCTCTCATTAAGTATATGCTTATGCCACTCCGGAATATCTAATGGCTCCTGACTTAAGCCCTTATACTTTTCTTTTATTCGAGCCCATTCATCAATTGGAATAAATACGCCTGAAGGTTCTCCATCACTGACGAATATATATTGAATTCCCATTTTCAATTGAATTAAGAATGATTTCTAATGAGTAAAATTACAGAAATGTATTGATAAGGGAAAGACAAAAAAAGCACCTGACAAATAAACACGATGCCAGGTGCTTTTTAGTAAATTACTAATACAATTATTCTTTAATAAGCACCGTATACTCCCATGGTTCCATTTTCATCTTAGCGTTAAGATGTTTGTGATCACCTGTGAAATAATCGGTATAATGACCCTCTTCATGCATATTCACGATCTGTTCTTCCTTATTCAGGTTAAGAACAACCACAACATTTGCACGCTTATATGCAATCACGGCCGGATTATGAGTGTGTAACATTTTCATTTTAGCACCAGCATCTCCATTCCATAAAGCAGGATGTTTAGTTTTAAGATCATTCAGTTTCTTATAGAAACTACTCATCTCATACGTTTTCCAATCAACGGCGTCTTTTTCAAAGAACTCCAAACGCTTAGCATTGGCACTTTCCTGTCCGGTGTAGATTAATGGCATACCTGGGGTGGTCCAGCTTAATACAGCAAATGCTTTGGCTGCATTCCCCATGCGCTCTTCAATGGTTCCGTTCCATGAATTCTCATCATGATTGGTGATAAAGCGCATTTTCATTTTATCCATGCCATAGATGGAATCTTCTTTTATTAAATAGATTACCAGGTCAGAAATAGACTTCTCACCCTTTGCAATGGTGTTCATAATGTGATGAAACTCCCATCCATAATCCATATGAAACGCATGATCAAGCAATTCGCGTTTTTCAGCTTCTGCCAGCATAAATACTGGCTTAATCTTATCCAAAGAATCACGGGCATCATTCCAGAATGAGGTAGGGACTTCCCCTGCAACATCACAACGATAACCATCAATATTAAATTCTTCTACCCAGTATTGAAGGGCATCAATCATGGCTTGCTGCATAGCGGTATTATCATAATCGAACTCAACAACATCGGTCCAGTCGAAAGGAGAAATCATATTTCCTGTAGAATCTTTGGTGTAATATTCCGGGTGGTCGGTAACCCAGGCGCAATCCCAGGCAGAGTGGTTTGCAACCCAATCCAGTATAACTTTCATCCCCAGTTTGTGAGCCTTTTCCACCATCATGCGGAAGTCTTCATTGGATCCGTATTCAGGATTTACACCATAGTAATCCTGAACACTATAATAACTTCCTAAAGATCCTTTACGATTTTTTTCACCGATAGGGTGAACAGGCATAAACCAAAGAACATCAATTCCAAGTTTGTTAAGTCGTTCCAGGTGTTGGTCTGTGAAAGCCTTTAGTGTGCCTTCTTCTGTGAATTGTCGGAGGTTTACCTCATAAATCACAGCTGTATCCAGCCACTGAAGTGACTCAACCTCTGCAATTGCTTTCTTCTCTGCTTTCTTTGCTGTATTATCACAAGAGATAAACAGAATACCCAGACAAAGGATGGCAGCAGTACTCATTAATAGATTCTTCATAATACTTATAATTTGATAGATATATTTAAACAATTCCATTTTGACTCCATTCATTACCCTATATAACTTCAAGTAATACAATATCGAAGTCAGTGTCGATGATAACTTTACCATCCTTTACTTTCGTTTCTTTTCCGGAATACGCATCACGTAATTGAGTGCCTTCCGTTAATGTTTCAATAGGTAATTCTTTTTTACCTTTAGGCAGATCCAATCCTACAAAAATCTGATCCTGATAGGCTCCTTTTTGGAATTCCCGGCTAAAAACGTAGGGCTTTTCAGATAACATTTTATGAACACCAGCTCCAACTGCAGGGTGATTATTCCTGAACTGACCGAGCAACTGCCAGTGTTTCAAAACAGCCTTTGTCTCAGGATCAGATTCAGCATCTTCCCAATTCATGAATGAACGCAAGGTAGCATCTCCTTCAGTTCCTTCAATAATTAAAGGTCTGGAGGTTTCATCACCATAATACACCTGTGAAGTTCCTGGGCACAGCAAGAGTTTTGTAGCCGATTCAATACCATACTCTCTGCCTTTATCGAAAGGAGATCCATCATCATGAGAAGTCAGGTAATTCAAGATACCGTACCCTTTCAGATCCCCATGAAGCAATTCTGAGTATTTTGAAAACAACACTTCGTAACCTGATTTTGCATCGTATTTGAATTCGAAATTGATCAAATCAGTAAATCCGTTATCGTAGAAGTTCACCTTTTTGTCGCCAAAGTCATATGCAAATTTGTGGCTGATACAGTATCCGTAGACTTCACCAACCGTATAAAATTCATTATCATCCAATACCTTATCAGGATTATTTTTCTTCCACAGTTGGAATGCATACTCGCATTCTGTTCTGAATTCAGCCCAAACCGATTCTTCAATATGCTTAACTGTATCAATACGGAAACCATCAATGCCAAACTGAATGATGTAATCGACCAACCATTTGATCAGATAATACTTTGGAGTACGTGGATATCCTGTACGCTCAAAAAACTCATCCAGCTCTTTCATTTCCTGTTCATAGCGACCTTCTTCTTTCCACTTCTGAGCGAGGGTGGCTGGAATCTCAACTTCCTCATTACTTTCAGTTTTTATATCCGGTAGGTTCTTGGTTAATGTACACTCAATTGTGGTCCTATAATCCTGATAGGTACAAGTTGGCTCCACTCTCACCCAATCACTTTCCCATGCAGGATCTTTCCCTGTGGCAGGCCCTGTATGATTTATTACTGCGTCCATCACGATGCGGATTCCTTTGGCATGCGCAGTTTCCACCAATTCAGCCAAATCATCCATCGTTCCGAAGTTCGGATCCAGTGCAGTCCAGTCTTTTGCCCAGTACCCATGATAACCATAAGTGTTACCGGTTCCTTCGTCAACCGACTCATGGATTTGTTCTGTAACAGGTGTAAACCAGATGACATTAACACCCAGGTCTGTGAAATACCCTTCTTTTATTTTTTTTGTGATTCCCTTAATATCACCTCCTTCAAATCCTCTTAATTTTCCAGTAGGAAGTTCACGATCGAAGTTGACATCATTTTCTGTTGTTCCGTTACAAAAACGATCGGTCAACAAGAAATACAAATTGGCTCCTTCCCATACAAATGGATTTTCCGTTACATCACTTTTCTTTTCAACTGAAGAACAAGCTGAAAGCAAAAAAAGTAGTACTGCAAAAATGCTGAATTGCTTAGTTTTCATTATTTGGTAGGTTTTATGGTAATCGTTTGATTAAGTTCTGTTGTCATATCTCCTTTAAAACGGAGTGTTTTAGTGTTTTCATCCCAAACAAAATCAAGCCGCTTTCCCTGCATCCTCACTTTCTTTGGCTTACTTTGGATATTGTGGATCACCCAGTTAATTGTCTTTTCGGATGAAGTGAATTTCTTTCCTGTGTGGGTGTTGATATTAATTACAAGTTTTGATTTTTTATGATTTGCATTGAATCTGATTAATTCAAACATTCCTTTTTCAAAGGCTTCAGGTGTCACACCATCATCGTTGTATAGTTCTCCTTTAGAATTTTTTACAGAACTATCGTAATAATAGTGTAATTCAAAATCATTTAATGAATATGTAGTGGTGTTCTGCATTCCTTTAGCCATAGGGATAAATGAACCTCCACGAACAAATACAGGAATGTGATCTTGTTTTGTTTCAATCGTATAGGCTTTTCCTCCGACATACTTTTTGTCTGATACAAAATCAAACCAAACCGAAGTGTTTGGCATATACACTTCTTTCTCTTGTATGCCTGGATCAGTAATGGTAGACACCAGTAACGCATCTCCCCACATATATGTATCCGAAACAGTTAGTAACTCATCGTTTTCTGGCTCTTCAAAAAATAATGGTCGCATCAGTGGTATTCCGGTTTGGTTGTTCTCAAAAACCAGCGTGTAGTTATAAGGCATCAACTGATACCTTAACTCGATGGATTTCTTTGCCAGAGCCTTTGTTTCAGGCTCCCTGAAAACCGGCTCCGAAGGAACGTCTTCCTGTGCATGGGGACGAAAGAGTGGCTGGAAAACGCCATATTGCAACCAACGGGTGTACAATTCATCATCCAGATTTGCACCAGCAAATCCTCCCAAATCGGAGTGCATGTATGAAATCCCTTGTAACCCCATTTGAAGAGCTATTTCGGTTTGAGGTTTCAGACCATCCCAACTTCTGCTTACATCTCCTGTCCAAGGTATCATTCCATATCTCTGTGATCCTACTGCACCTGCCCGCATAAGAATAAACGGACGCTGATCAGGGAAATCTTTCTGATAGCCATCAAAAATCATTTTTGCCCAATATTGTCCATAAATATTGTGTACTTCATCGGCAGTACCATTTATGTGTTGCAATCCGGCAGGATGAACTTCGGGCTCACCAAGGTCGCCCCACCAACCAGCAACACCCATATTCGCCAAATCTTTATAGATATTCCAGAACCAGGTTATTGCTTCAGGTTTAAAAACGTCAATCAATCCGGTATTGCCAAAATAGAAATCATAGGTATATGGGTTACCGAGAGAATCGACACACAGGATATCTTCATTTACGGCCTCTTCCCAGCGATTCGATGTGGTTAGAATGAATGGTTCTGTAATTAGTATGGTTTTTACTCCTTTGGAATCCAAATCTGTTATCATTTTCTTTGGATCAGGGAATGAGTCGCGGTGAAAAGCCAAATTTCCCATATCGCCCTGCACATTTTTCCCAAACCAATATAAGTCGAGAATAATGGCATCCACAGGAATAGAGTCTTTCAAAAACTGATCGATGGTTTCAACAGTTTCCTTTTGAGAATGGTATCCAAAGCGACTTGAGAAGTTCCCTAATGCCCATCGCGGAAGCATTGGCTGTCTACCGGTCAGGTTCGTAAACTGATAGGTTAAATCTTTCCAGTTATCGGTTGCAATGATTTGGTACACTTTGCGTCCTTCAATAGTTTCATAACTCAGAGTATTGGAGTTTTTACTATCTAAATCCAAAAAGCCAATAGGGGCATTGTCGAAATGAACAGCATATTTTTTTGATGAAATCACAACCGGCATTGTATAATTCATCAATTCCGAATGCGTTCCATATCCGTAGTGTGCCCGGTTATACAACTGCAAACGGTACCCCCTGCGATTCATCCCTAAAGCACGGGCACCACCACCGAACAACATCTCACCTTGTTCAATTTCAAAGTCAATATTTTCGGTACTATCGGTTTTAAAATATCCTTCTTTTTCGGAGAGTAATTCTCCGTTTTTATAAGTATAACTAATCCCAAATGGAGATTTTTGAATTTTCACTGAAATACCTGGTGAGCTATATAAAATCTCGTCTTCATTTTCCTCCAGTGTTTCATTTACTGGTTCAGGGAGCAATACAACAGCGTGAGATTCGGTGTTAAACGCTTCTCCCTTGGGTAAGAATGCGGTTTCAATTATGTTTTGGTTGTAGAATTGAATTCGATAGTCACCTTGGTTAGTGACAATAATCAATTGTCCGTTATCAGTTCTATGAGACTGATAGATCCGTTTACTGTTCTGTGAAAAAACATTCACAGCCGACATCAGCAAAACTGCTAATATCAAACTATTCAACTTTAGTATTCTCATTTTAAGATCAATTTCTTTCCCGGATGCTACTCCGGTAACAACCCGGAATTCTTGCTGAAATACCTTCAAACAAGAAAAACGGTTTGTTGATTCATAAAAAAAATGTATTGATAGGTTGAGTCCAAAGATACTTAAGCCCCTCCATTTATCCAATTTTTTGTAATTTCAGCCTGTGAAATAATTCATTGCATATGAGTGTTTCATAAAACAGAACCTATCAAAAAAATAACATATTATTATGGTTAAAAAACCTAGACTAAGTTTCTGGCAAATCTGGAACATGAGTTTTGGATTTCTTGGCATTCAATTTGGATTTGCCCTGCAAAATGCGAACGTAAGTCGTATTTTCGAAACCCTCGGAGCCAGTGTGGATGAAATCCCCATCCTTTGGATTGCGGCTCCTGTTACCGGCCTGATTGTTCAACCCATTATCGGACATATGAGTGACCACACCTGGGGGCGACTGGGACGACGTAGACCCTTTTTCCTTGTAGGTGCTATTTTGGCCTCTCTTGCCTTAATTGCAATGCCCAATTCAGCCTTCCTGTGGATGGCTGCCGGTTTGCTCTGGATAATGGATGCATCCATTAATATCTCCATGGAACCTTTCCGCGCCTTTGTTGGTGATATGCTTCCCGATGAACAACGTACTAAAGGTTTTGCCATGCAAAGCTTCTTTATTGGGACAGGTGCCGTTGTGGCTTCCGCTCTGCCTTATATTCTGACCAATTGGTTGGGAGTACCTAACGTAGATCCTGATGGAGGAATTCCTCCATCCGTGCGATGGTCATTCTATATTGGAGCTTTTGCTTTCTTTTCTGCTGTTGCAGTAACGGTTTTTACCACTAAAGAATATTCTCCGGAAGAGTTGGAGGCGTTTGAAGACTTCAAAAGTGAAGAGGGAAAAGTACAAGAGGCTGGTAATGAAGTTAAGCCTCGGAATGTGAAGCGTCAGGCTTATTGGGGAGCTGTTTTTGTTGTGGTTGGTTTAATTTGTTCTCCTTTGGTTTATTATTTCAATCTGGATAAAGAACTTTATATATTCACTATAGGATCTGCATTTTTCGGATTGGTGTTTTTTATTGCTGCATTCATGCAGATGAAAGGCCTTGATAAGAGTGGGATGGTAGAAATCGTAAATGATTTCATGGCCATGCCTAGAACCATGATTCAACTAGCAGTTGTTCAGTTTTTCTCTTGGTTTGCCTTATTTGCCATGTGGATTTATACTACTCCTGCAATTACTGAACACATTTATGGAACAACCGATACCACCAGTGCCCTTTATAATGATGGTGCAGACTGGGTGGGGGTAATGTTCGCTGCCTACAACGGTTTTGCGGCATTGGTAGCCTTTGGTTTACCGGTGTTAGCGCGTTGGACGAATCGAAAAGTTACACACCTGATTGCTCTGGTAATTGGTGGTGTAGGTCTTATTTCCGTTTATTTCTTTAATGATCCCAATTGGTTAATTCTTTCCATGCTGGGAGTAGGTGTTGCCTGGGCCAGTATTCTTTCCATGCCGTATGCGATTCTAACAGGAGCTCTTCCTTCAAATAAAATGGGAGTCTATATGGGTATCTTTAATTTCTTTATTGTAATACCTCAGATCTTTGCCGCCAGTATATTGGGTGTGTTTACCCGGAATCTATTCAACGATAAGGCAATTTATGCATTGGTGTTGGGTGGTTTCTCCATGATCCTTGCAGGATTCCTGATGCTGCTGGTTAAAGATGTTACCTATAAAAAGACGATGAAATAAGCATGATTATTTTAGTTTTGCGGTTCCATCTGGACGAAATGTTCAAAATATTAAACAGATGAAAAAGTAGACCAAAATGATCATCAATATAAACCCGGAGTTTGAAGAATTCCGGGTTTGTTTTTTTTATGGTCCTGGAATCTGTTTTGATTTTTTTTATGAGTATCTGTGCGGGTCCCTTTTGTATCTTTGCGCAAACAAAATATTCCTATGGCTCAATTGATGAATTATGCGGAGCGTTTGGTCTCCTACCAGCGATTTGTTAGCAGAGAAGTTCAAATTGGAAATACCCCGGTTGGAGGTCAGAATCCGGTGAGGATTCAAAGTATGACCAATACCAATACCATGGATACCCTGGCGACGGTTGAACAGGCAATTCGAATGATTGAAGCAGGGTCGGAATATATTCGTATCACAGCCCCCACCGTTAAGGACGCCGAAAACCTGGCTGTTATAAAAAAGGAATTGCATGCCAGGGGATACTTAATCCCACTTATTGCCGATATACATTATAACCCGAAAGCTGCTGAGGTTGCAGCCCGTATTGTTGAAAAGGTTCGAATCAATCCGGGGAACTACACGGATAAAAACATGAACGGCAAGTTCGATTTTACGGAATCGGAATATCAGAATGAGCTTGAAAAGATTCGTGAACGCATTACCCCTTTAATACAAATCTGTAAGGAACACGGGACAGCAATTCGTATTGGTAGTAATCATGGTTCCTTGTCCGACCGTATTGTTGGTCGTTTTGGTGACACTCCTCTTGGGATGGTTGAAGCTGCTATGGAGTTTATTCGCATTCTCGAAGATCTGGACTTCTTTAATACAGTGATCTCGATGAAGGCAAGTAATACCCGGGTGATGGTTCATTCAACGCGTTTACTTGTTGAAAAGATGCAACAGGAAGGAATGGCCTATCCATTGCATTTAGGAGTAACCGAAGCTGGTGAAGGAGAGGAGGGACGTATAAAATCATCCATTGGAATTGGTGCCCTTCTGGCTGAAGGTATTGGTGATACTATTCGCGTATCTCTTACCGAAGCTCCTGAAAAGGAATTGCCCGTAGCACAAAAGTTAGTAGAAGATTTTTCTGAAATAAAAACCACACCTTCACTTGTGCTACCTGAACTTGTGGGAATGAATCCTTTCCAATATGATCGCCGAAAGACACAAGTGATCAATAAGGTGGGAGGTACACATGCTCCTGCAGTGATGATCAATTGTGAAGAAACCGAGCCATTTGACTCCGATCAACAACCGGATTACAGAATTCATAATAAAACGGATTTTGATGGTTTTGCTTTTGTGAAAGACACAGACCTGGATGATGTGATGATAAGTGAACTTAAGTTAAATCCGGATCGTGTAATTATGCTTGAGGTTGAAAACACCAACCCGGTGGCAGCTTTCCGTTCCTCTTTATTCCGGTTGAGCAATGCCGGTATCCAGAATCCTGTGATTATTAAACGGGATGTTTACGATTATTCGGATGAAGAATTGCAGGTTAAAGCGGCCGGAATTTGTGGTACCATCTTTAATGATGGTCTGGCTGATGGGATTTACCTGTCAGGGAAAAGTAGGGATGCTCAGAAGCTGAATCGCATCGCCTTCACAATCCTCCAGGCATCAAGAAGCCGGATTACCAAAACCGAATTTATATCGTGCCCAACCTGTGGAAGAACCCTCTTTGATATGGCGCCCACTTTGCTCCAGGTTAAGGATAAACTCTCTCACCTGAAAGGTCTTAAAATTGGGGTGATGGGATGTGTTGTGAACGGCCCCGGTGAAATGGCTGATGCCGATTACGGGTATGTTGGTGCAGGTCCAGGTAAAGTAAACCTCTATAAAGGGAAGACTTGCGTTGAGAAAAATATCCCCCAGGATCAGGCCCTCAATCACCTGATGCAATTGATCAAAGATGGTGGGGATTGGAGGTAAGTTTATATGACCAGAAATTGATTGTAAATGGCAAGCAGAAAGTTTAAAATCCTTCCTGCCTGCCATTCTTCCGGTTTACTTTACTTCATGACCGGTCAATTGATGATTACATGGTTTTAATCCATTTCCCGTGGTCGATGGATTTTTGGTTTTTAATTACCTGGTAATAGTAGGTTCCGGCAGACCAGTTTTGGGTGTTGATGGTTTGATCCCCCCGGATGATTGGAGCAGAATAAACTTCACTGCCATTGCTGTTGTAAAAGCAGATTTCTCCCCGATTGATCCGGCTCTTAATGTTGAGTCGGTCCGTTCCCGGATTGGGCCATGGAATTACAGCAACCGGCTGGTTCGCCGGTGTGGTGGGGATATCCACAAAGTAATCTCCATCTAGCTTAAGTACATACAGATCATAATAAGGTGGTTCCTCATCATAATCATAGATGTTTCCACAAAGTAATACGCCTCCGTCGCTGGTAGCTATTACCGACATAATATAATAATACCAATCCCCGTTGCCATAAAGCAACCTGCGCTTCATATTTAATTGAACATCGGTTTTACTAACCATAATTAAATTGGGTTTGGAAGGACCCATTGCAATTTCTTCATCGGACGTTCCACCCATATAGATGTGGTTGGGATTAATGAAATCCATGCATTTGGCCCATGCAGCAAATTCGATTGTATCGGGCGAGCCTATATGAAGGGTTTCTAAAACATTGATGCCAGTATCTACGCGCATTAAATAATGGTCGTTGTTGGTAGCGCGATCACCTATGTACCGGCCACCAATCATCAATTGCTGTTCATTTGCCCATTTTGCCCGAATGCAATCATCAATTTCAGGTATTCTTGTTAGTTCCTTTATATTCAGATCAAGATCCAATGAGATTTTTTCTCCACCAGCGTAGATGTCAAAGTTATAGCCAATCAACCATAATTCGGTTGAATCCTGATTGAATACAAGGTCTGTTGGATTCTGTGCAGCCATGTATTCGTCAAGAACAATTACATCCAAACTGTCTGCATCTTGGTTTATTGTGAAAATGCACGCAGTATGAATCATCGATGGCAGCGTATAAAAATCACATAAAACAAAAGTTTTGTTCTCTTTCTGAACGGATGCTTTATAACCAATTCCATCATATTCTGAAGGGATTTGGTAGTCTTTTACATAATTAATTTCCAGGTTTTCGTTAAATTGGATAATTGAAAAATAGTTTGTGGACTCAATCGTATCATTGCGCGATCCAAAAGCAAAAAAATGATTCTGTTCCGTTTCATGAATTCCTCCAAGCCTAATTGAGGCATTCGGTTGTGTTATTGATTTTAGGGTCGTGTCGCCAAATGGGTCTACTTTCATTAGCACTCCATCATAGTCATTTTCCTTACTGCTTTTTCTTCCTGCCAGGTAAATACTCTGATTAGTAGCTTCAATGCCATATATCAAGAAATAGGAATCTTCATATTTGTGTGTCAGTTCAAAGGAAACCTGGGCATTCAAGCCCAGGGTAATGAACATGCTAATAGTAGATAATAATGCCAGTAGTTTCATGTTTTTCCATGGTTTTAATCAATTATTTATATTTTGCATTATAGTTTAATTACTACAAGGTTTTAATCCATTTCCCGTGGTCGATGGATTTTTGGTTTTTAATTACCTGGTAATAGTAGGTTCCGGCAGACCAGTTTTGGGTGTTGATGGTTTGATCCCCCCGGATGATTGGAGCAGAATAAACTTCACTGCCATTGCTGTTGTAAAAGCAGATTTCTCCCCGATTGATCCGGCTCTTAATGTTGAGTCGGTCCGTTCCCGGATTGGGCCATGGAATTACAGCAACCGGCTGGTTCGCCGGTGTGGTGGGGATATCCACAAAGTAATCTCCATCTAGCTTAAGTACATACAGATCCCTGTGATTGGGGGCGCTTTCATAATCGAAGGTGTAACCACAAAGTAATACGCCTCCGTCGCTGGTGGCTATTACCGACATAATATGATAATACCAATCCCCGTTGCCATAAAGCAACCTGCGCTTCAAATTTAATTGAACATCGGTTTTACTAACCATAATTAAATTGGGCATGGAAGGACCCATTGCAATTTCTTCATCGGAAGTTCCACCTATATAGATGTGGTTGGGATCAGTGAAATCCATGCATTTATCCCATGCAGCAAATTCGATTGTATCGGGTGAGCCTATATGAAGGGTTTCTAAAACATTGATGCCAGTATCTACGCGCATTAAGTAATGGTCGTTGTTGGTAGCGCGATCACCTATGTACCGGCCACCAATCATCAATTGCTGTTCATTTGCCCATTTTGCCCGGATGCAATCATCAATTTCAGGTATTCTTGTTAGTTCATTTATATTCAGATCAAGATCCAACGAGATTTTTTCTCCACCTGCATAAATATCAAAGTTGTTACCAATCATCCATAATTCGGTCGAATCCTGATTGAATACAAGGTCTGATGTTTTTTGTGCAGTTGGGTATTCGTCAAAAATGAATGCATCCAGACTATCTGCATTCTGGTTGGTGGTTAGGATACATGCTGTTTTGTGATAAGATGGATAGGTGTAATACTCTCCACCGACATAGATTAGAGAGTCTTTTTCTATGGATGAAGTGTAACCAAATCCATCATATTCTGAAGGGATTATGTAGTTCTTTGTGTAAATGATATCTAGGTTCTCATTGAATCTAATTATTGAAATGTAATTAATGTTATCAAGGGTGTCACATTTTCCACCAAATGCAAGGAATGAATTAGATTCAGTTTCATACACTCCTCCAAGTTTTATTGACGCATTAGGTTGTTTGATATATCTGGTAGTCGTATCGCCTCCAGGTTCAATTTTCATTATTAAGCCATCGAATCTGTTGTAGTGATTGCCTTTCCGCCCAACCAGATATATACATTGATTTTTAGCCTCAATGCCATTTATCAGGTAATGGGAATCTTCATATTTGTGTGTCAGTTCAAAGGAAACCTGGGCATTCAAGCCCAGGGTAATGAACATGCTAATAGTAGATAATAATGCCAGTAGTTTCATGTTTTTCCAGAATGTTAGTCAATTGGATATGGACGAGGTTCTTCAAAAGGAATAGCAACCCGGGGTTTGCCAATTGTAGCTGATAATATATGTTTGATGGTTTCATTGTATGTCGTTTGTTCATGGGGTTGTTTTTGGCAGGAGGAGATAAGGGTTCCTCCGAGCAGTACGGCGCTAAGACCAAAAACGAAAAGTTTCTTTTTCATTTGAATAAGAATTTAAGTTTTGTACTAATGAATCAATAATTGCCGGAACAGGGATCATATCCTTTATCCAGTAAAGACAAATCATCAGACGGATTAGTTAATGATTAATATTTAAAATATATATGGGTGATAGAACCCTAACAATTACTTAAAAGCTCAGTTTTCTTTACTAATCTTAATATTGATTACTTCTACTAGTATGAGTTAATTATAGAAGGAGATGGTGCGATGTAGCACAAAAATCCTTTATATCAACATGTAGTTAATCCGGAATTATTAAAAAGGTAATACAGGAATTTTTGAAATATTTTATCTTTTAAATAGTTTGTGTTTATATTGCGTTGAGGGTAAAGTGTCTGTGGTGTTGTTTTTTTCTTGTATATAACTAAAACTTGTCAAGGCATTTAAAGAACTCGATCCCTTATATTCAGGTCTTCGACGCGCCATGGTACATCTCTGCAATAACACTTCGTAGAATAACTTATGGTAAAATTGCTGGCATGAACTGAAAAAACAGATACCTGCTTCTTTCAGCCGTAGGCATGACATGAAGGCTGGATAATTTAGCTAATCAATGTGACCTCCGCATTTATCAGTTATGATAAGGATTCTTTTTTTACATAATGCGTATAATGACCGTTGGTAGTGCGGTAAAAAAAAAGCCTGCAGATTCAAAAATGAGATTACTGCAGGCGTAGTATATTTTAAGAAGTTCTAAGCGATTACATCTTAACAAATTTCATTTCAAAGATCTTTTCGAACTTGGCGCGCAGAATATCCTGAGCCTTTTTGAAGTCCATTCGTTCACCAAGTTCTTCCTGGATGGAGGTTACACCTTTATCGGTAAAACCGCATGGGTTGATATGGTTGAAGTAATCCAGATCGGTGTTTACATTCAGAGCAAAGCCATGCATACTAACAAAGCGACTGGTCCGAACACCAATGGCACATATTTTACGTGCTTTTCCCGGAATATCTTTGTCAAGCCAAACACCGGTAGCGCCATCCATGCGATCGCTTTCAATGCCGTATTCTTTCAACATTTCTATAATGGCTTCTTCCATTTTCCGGATATAGGTTTTTACACCCAGGCCAAAATCTTCCAGGTCAATGATGGGGTAGCCAACAATTTGCCCGGGGCCATGATAGGTGATATCCCCTCCACGATTGGTGCGTACAAAGGTCGCATCTTTAGCCTGTAGCTGGATGTAGTTTACCAACAGATTGTCTTCCGAGCCGCTTTTCCCCAATGTGTATACATGGGGGTGTTCACAAAACAGCAAGTGATTGTATTTCTCAACCTGTTCACATGCAGTTAATTCCTTGTTCTGAGTTTTTATTTCGATAATCTCATTGAACAGCCGCTCCTGGTAATCCCAGGCTTTCTGATATTCAATACTTCCTAAGTCCTGATATATGGTTTTTCTGTTCATCTTTATGTGTGTTATTTGATAAAACGAAACGACAAAAAGTTGTTGTACTGTTTATCGGTGACAATGCATTGAGTAGGGTTTTGTTTCCTGTTTGATTTCCAGCACCTGCTCCCTTTAGGGTTGGGGTGATCAGGGGCTGGAAATCAATATCAATGGACAATCCCTATACGTGTCGCTCGGCATGATATGATGACCGAACCAGCGGGCCGCTTTCCACAACTCTGAAGCCTTTTTCAAGTGCAACTTCTTCGTATTTCTTAAACATCTCAGGTTTTACATATTCTTCAACAGCCATATGCTGACGTGAAGGCTGGAGGTATTGGCCGATCGTCATTACTTTACAACCAACAGCCAACAGGTCGTCCATTACTTCGTATACTTCCTCCTCGGTTTCGCCCAGTCCGAGCATAATACCTGATTTTGCCACCACACCCGATTTTGCAATATGTTCAAGTACTTTAAGGCTTAGGTCGTACTTTGCCTTGGTTCTGATTTGTGGGGTCAGGCGGCGAGTGGTTTCCAGGTTGTGAGAGATTATCTCCGGACGGGCATCAATCACCTGCTGAATCAATTCACGCTTACCATCAAAGTCGGGGATCAGGGTTTCAATGGTGATACCTGGGTTTAATTCCTTAATCTTTCGAACACTCTCTGCCCAGATAAATGCACCACCATCTTCCAGGTCATCACGGTCAACCGACGTGATGACTGCATGTTTCAGGTTCAGTAATTTAATTGATTCAGCTAAACGCATGGGTTCTTCCTGATCGGCTGATAAGGGTTTGCCTGTTTTTGTTGCGCAAAAGCGACAGGCTCGGGTACAAATATCACCCAGAATCATGAAAGTAGCCGTTCCTGCCATCCAGCATTCTGCGGAGTTAGGACAGTTACCACTGGTACAAATTGTATGTAGTTTATTCTTTTCAATGATATCACGAACCTTCAAGTAGGTCTTTCCTGTTGGAATAGGTGTTTTCAGCCATTTGGGCTTACCTGTAATTCTATCTTTTATACTCATCTTAATTGCCTGTTAATCGTGACCTCATTACTGAGGTTTAGTACACAACAATAGTCTTGTTATTTGGTTTGCAAAAGTATGAAATATCCAAATATCTATTTGACCCTTGTTCGTAGAATAATATCCCGCTCCTCCGGAGCTGCTTTCATGCTGTCCTGAATCAATATCTATAGATATATCATCCCTGCGGGATTTGAGTTGATAGGAAATCGGGTATGGTGTAGTATTTCAGTAAGGCAGGTTGAATGAAAAGCTGTTGGAAAGAATGTGCATTATTGAAGTTGTAAGTCCTCAGGAGTCCAATATCTGTGGCGAACAGAGTATGTCGAAATCAGACGCCCCGGAGGAGGTGGTTATGAAAAGTTATAATCATCGAAGAATTCAAAAACATAGTCATCACTAAATTCTATTTCAAATTTTCGGAGTAGAGCCAGATATTCCTCTTTGAAGCTCTGTCTTTGGTGGTGGTGTTTTTGTTGTTGAATGTAATTTGCTACCTGTTTGATCTGGGAGTGACCATAGGAGAATCCTCCGAAACCTTCTTGCCATGCAAACCTGCCTTTGACAAATCTACGTTCATTAATCCACTTTGAAGAGTTTGTTTTTATTAACCGCATTAAATCAGAAATAGCCTGATGAGGTTTTAATCCAATAAACAGGTGTATGTGGTCCGATACACCATTTATTGCTATCATTTTATGATTGTGGTTTTGTACAATACCTGTTATGTATTTATATAATTCATCTTCCCATTTAGGATTAATTAGGTTTTCCCTGTATTGGACAGCGAATACGGCCTGTAGGTAGAATTTTGTGTAGGTGTTAGCCATGGATAATTCTTGTTTGGGGTTTAGATTAAAGTTATTCAATTTATCTGAAATAATGTGTTGTTTCTAAATAGTTTGATTAAAGAAACAATGAGACTCCATAGGAGTCTAATATCTGTAGGGAACGGTGTGTGTCGAAAGCCAGCAGCCCCGGAGGGGCGGGATATGTTGGGAGGGAATAAAGCGACGAAAAAATATCCCGCTCCTCCGGAGCTGCTTTCATGCTGTCCAGAATCAATATCTATAGATATATCATCCCTGCGGGATTTGAGTTGATAGGAAATCGGGTATGGTGTAGTATTTCAGTAAGGCAGGTTGAATGAAAAGCTGTTGGAAAGAATGTGTATTTCTAAAGTTGCGAGACCTCAGGAGTCTATTATTTGTAGCGAACAGAGTATGTCGAAAGCTAGATGCCCCGGAGGAGGAGGTTAATTGATAAATCACTCTTAATCATTTCAGGCAACGAATCACTTAATACAAATGTCTTTTTTATGTGAGATTATTTACCATATTTGAAATCAAAATTTAATACCCAAATTAATATTAACCAATGAGAAAACATTTACTGCTAATAGCAATGATATTCCTGACGGGGGTGGCCTCAGCAGGAGTTGTGAAGAAGACTTATACATTTGACAATCCACAGGTGAAAAAGCAAGGAGATTATTCAATGGTCCACTTAGTCGGAACCATGAATACTGGTATAGCTGGTGAACCGGCTTTACCCTACCAACCTGTTAACTTGATGTTGGAGCCAGGTCAGATTGTGGATTATGTAGAGATAATCGCTGAAGGAGAAGTTTTTCTGGAGGGAGAATACGAGGTTTATCCCGCTCAGTACAGTCGTCCACTATCGGAAAAGGGAGAAAGTGAGTTTGTTAAAGATGAGGTGATCTACACTTCATCAGATGTCTATCCCAAAGAGTCGAAGGGTAAGTTTACTACTGAGTTTATGAATGGATATGGTTTTGCCATGGGAACCTTTACGCCTGTAAAATACATTGCAGCAACAAAATCAGTTTCCTATTATTCGAATGTAACAGTAGTTGTCCATACCCGTAATGATGAGTCTGCTGATCGCGCCATGAATCATGTGAAATCTTCTTCTTCTGTTTTGAAGCGTGTTCAAAAACTGGCTCAAAACCCTGAAATGGTAACTGTGTATCCTCAATCGAGGGACTATTCTGATGGATATGAGATCCTGATTATAACCGATCATTCTTTTACGGATAAATTTGATGAGTTGGTTGAGGTATATGCTGAACGCGGTTACCGAACACAAATAGTTAGTACTCTTGATGTTTATTCTTCTGCTGGTGGTGTGGATTCACCTGAGCAAATCCGAAACTATATTATCCAGGAGTATCAGGATCATGGAATTGAACATGTGGTATTGGGCGGTGATGTGGAGTATATTCCTTACCGTGGTTTCTTCTGTTCGGTGCAATCTTCTTCTGTTTATGAAGATGATAATATTCCTTCCGATCTTTATTACTCTGCACTGGATGGTACATGGAATGATGATGGTGATGATCTTTGGGGTGAAATTGATGAAGATGATTTATTACCAGACGTTTCTGTTGGGCGTATGAGTTTTAGTACGGGTGATGAATTGAATAAAATGCTGAATAAAACGATTAATTATCAGAATAATCCGGTGTTAGGGGAATTGAGACAGCCGTTGTTGGCTGGTGAACATTTATGGAGTGACCCGCTGACATATGGTTCTGATTATTTGGATCTGCATATTGGTTTGCATGATGATAATGACTATACTACTCAGGGAATGCCTGAAATATATGGTTTTCATAAACTCTACGCTTCTGAGGCCAATTGGACTTCTCAGGACCTGATGGATCGGGTGAATGAAGGACGTAATTTTCTGTACCATGTTGGACATGCAAATTCGTATACCGTGATGAATCTGTATACTGAAGATATTACCAATGAGAATTTCTCAGGAGCCAATGGTGTTGATCATACTTTTACTGTTATTTATACCCATGGTTGTATTTGTGGTTCCTTTGATGAGGATGATTGTATTGCTGAACATATGGTGAAGATTGACAATTTTGCTGCGGCTTTTATTGGTAATTCACGATATGGATGGTTCAACGAAGGGCAAACGGAAGGACCTTCACAGCATATTCACCGCGAATTTACGGATGCCGTTTTTGGTTCTAAAGTTAGTTGCATAGGTGCTGCACATGCTGAATCTAAAGCAGAAACTTCTACTTGGGTAAATGCTCCAGGACAGTGGGAAGAAGGCGCTCAGCGTTGGTGTTTTTATGATTGCAATGTGCTTGGTGATCCTGTTATGTCAATGTGGACTTCTGAACCGGTTGATGTTGTAGCGGAGTTTAATCAATCGATCGAAGTGGGAGATACACAGTTGGATGTGAGTCTTAGTGCATCCAATGGCGATGTTGATGGGCTGCGCTGTGCCGTTATGATGGATGATGTTTTAATTGGTTATGGTCTTACCGATGAAAATGGAGATGCCGTTGTTGAGTATTTTGAAGAAGTTACTGAAATCGGAATCAGCCGTCTTGTTGTTTCAGGGTATAACTGTAAACCGACATCATTTGATATCTATGATAATGTAGGCCTTACACAAGCTGATCTACCTTCTTTTGAAATGTACCCAAATCCAGCAAAGGATTTTGTATATATTAAATACGATCAGGGAAGTGAAATCCGTATCGAGACTATTGAAGGGCAATTGGTTTACGAAAAAGATTTTGTGAACTCTGGTTCTGTGGCACATCGTATCAATACCTCTCAATTTAAACCGGGATTGTATCTTATTACCGTAAGTACACCTCAGGGGAGGCATACACAACGGTTGATAAAGAATTAAAAGTAATCTTTTAGATGTAATAAAAACCCTGACAGTCATTAATGATTGTCAGGGTTTTTGCTTCTTGGTTTTATGATATGGAATCTTCTTGATTCTCGTCGAATCCAGGCCTAACAAAAGCTCTGGCATCAGGGAATAGTCTTTCAGTCTTCTTAAGGATGTCGGATAATGTGTTAAGTATTTCCAGGATTTCATCTTCACATTCATGAAGCAGATTTAGTAAATCCACCCAGGCCTGCATGGAATTTTCTATTGCAATGATGCACACTTTAGAGCTTCCGTTCATGTCAATTCCTTCGTATACTGTATCTGCGTTGGACGCTTGATTGCGAATGGACCACTCGGTTCGGGTTGGGATGATTGAATGATACCAATGGATGGTCTGTATGCAATCCAGAGCATTCAACCCAACCTCTGCCAGTTCCCATTCTACTGACTTATGTTGGAATAATTCATCGTTTTTCTCGAACCATCTGGGGATGCTTTCACTGTACTGCTTACTTAGGTTAATTAGTTCAATTTGTTGTGAATTGTAGTCGGGTTCCTGTGGTGATTCCTCTTCGAATTCCATTGTGTTTCCCAATTGATTTGCCTCTTTTTCAATCAAGGAAAATGTGACGTCCTGAATATCGGCAATGGTCTCCCAAAAATCATCGTCCCTGATGTCGCTATCTGCGCCATCAGGAAAAAGCAACTCTTCCTGAGCATATAAGAAACATTTATCGGTGAATGAACATCGCTCACACCATCGGTCACAATAATTGAAAACCCCTTCTAAATAATCTTTTTCAGACATCGAAGTGATAATTTGTTCGATGTTCTTTTTACGTTCCGATCGCACAAATTCATGTATCTCTTCCTGTGTGGGAAGTATGTTCTCTATATTGTGATCATTCAGGGAGATCTCATGTTCGTTATGGAATTCCTTGCATACCTGGCAGTATTTAGGGAAAGGGCATTTCTCCCAATTATAATCACAGAATTCAATGTGATTTTCACCATGGGAGAGAAAAATCTGTGGGCTTTCCCAATTCTCACGAAGTAAGTGGTAACGTATATCAGATGGAAGGTTATCAGGTAAATCAGCAAAGAGGTTGTAGGCATTCCACAAAGATTCCATAGCTATGACAAGTAGCTTTGTTTGGTTTTGTGTGAGTTGTTCGGGTGCAGGGAAAAGTTTCTTTTCTATTCCGATTACCTCCGATATACATTGTTTTTTTCCATATAAGAATTGTTCGGCGTGTTTTATATGGTTGGAAGCCAAATCTGCGTCCGGTTCAAATTGGCTGTAGTTCTTTTTGTTACCTGGGTTCTGGTAGGATCTTAATGTAGCGTTTTGTATATCCTCCAGAAGTTGTTCAATATATCTTTGCATGACATTTAGATAAAAATTGTATGGGTGTATTGTGTTTACAAATAATGATTAAAAGTACAGAATATATCATTTGGTATGGAGTGTTTCTGATTATTTTATTCTGAGTGTTTAAATGCATTGTTTGGCGAGAGGCCTTATCTATGTCTTTTTTATTGTGAAAGTATGGTACAGTTCATTTACGGAGTATTGCCATACACAATTGTAATTTATACTAAATTTGTATCCATCTCCCGGATATTGGGATTGACTTAAAATTCAAATTCTTATGATACGAAAGGTTAAAGAAATAACACCTCTGTCGGCTGTGGTCTATCTTCTTGATGACATCAGTACGCTGAGTTATTATAATTTCACTTCTGATGAAGTAAAATATTTCACTGAAGCGTTCATCAATAAAGAGAAAGAGCTTCTGGAATATAACAAATTGGGACAGTTGCATTTCATCATTCGGCCAAAAAAAGATGAGGTACGATATAAGATGCTTGAAGGGTGCAGGAAACTGGGAGATCAACTTCAGCAAAAACTTAATGGTGAAAGAATCAATGAAGTAACACTTGTTGATTTGAAAGCATCATCTGAAGAAATTGTTGCTGTTGCAGAAGGTATTTCGATTAGTAATTACCAGTTTGTTAAGTACCAAAATGAAGCTGAGAAAAAGAAGAATACCTTGTCTGTTGTTTCGGTATACAGTGATCAGGTTGAAGAGAAGACACTTGTAGAATTAAATGCTGTTATCGATGCCCAGGTTTTTTGCCGTGATCTTATAAATGAGCCCTTGAATATGCTCAATGCTGTTGATTTAGCAAATCGTTACGAAGAATCGATAAAAGAGTTTGGGGTTAAAGTTGAAATCTTCAATAAAAACAAAATTGAAGCTTTGAAAATGGGAGGTTTACTTGCCGTAAACAAGGGTAGTATTGACCCTCCAACATTCACCATCCTTGAATATAAACCTGAAAATGCGGTAAATGAGAAACCTTATGTTCTGGTTGGGAAGGGTGTTGTTTATGATACCGGAGGGATGAACCTGAAGCCCGGGGCATTTATGGATAATATGAAATCGGATATGTCAGGTGCTGCGGCTATGGCCTCTGTTGTGATGGCTGCCGCAAAAGCCAAATTGCCGGTTCATGTATTTGGCCTGATTCCTGCTACCGATAACCGGGTGAATGGTAATGCAATGGTTTCGGGAGATGTGATTACCATTTCCAATGGCAAAACTGTTGAAGTCCTTAATACCGATGCCGAAGGTCGTTTGATTCTGGCTGACGCATTGTGCTATGCTTCCAGACTGGATCCGAAATTAGTAATTGATATGGCAACCCTTACTGGTGCTGCCGTTCGTGCGATTGGACAGATTGCTATGGCTGGAATGCATGTGAAAGCAAAAGAAGCCTTTGGTAAACTTGTTGAGTGTGGATATCACGTTTATGAACGCATCGTTGAGTTTCCTATGTGGGATGAGTATGGTGAGTGGATAAAATCTGATATTGCAGATGTTAAGAATATTGGCCCAGCAGAGGGTGGGATGATTACTGCAGGTAAATTCCTCGAAAATTTTACCGATTATCCTTATATCCACCTGGATATTGCAGGCCCAGCTTTTTTAACTAAGAAAGACTCTTATAGAGGTAGTATGGCTTCTGGTGTTGGGGTACGACTGTTGTTTGACTTTCTTAAAAAGGAATCAAAGCAAGCTTAGTGCTCTGTCGAGGATTTAAGCACGAAAAGAAGTATATTAGCCGATTATTTAGAATATCATAATATGGACCATATACATGAAGTTGATCACGAACCAAAAATTAAGGTTGGTGTTTCACACGGAGATTTAAACGGAATCAGTTACGAAATCATTATAAAGACATTTAGTGACCAACGTGTTCTGGAGTTGATGACTCCTGTCGTGTATGGTTCGTCAAAGGTTGCATCATATCACCGAAAAGTGTTGCATGTCAAGGATTTTAATTTTAATCTGATTAAGAAGCCTGAGCAGGCGGCACATCGTCGGGCAAACCTTTTAAATATTGTTGATACAGAAGTGAAGATTGAATTGGGAAATCCTTCACCTGTAGCCGGTGAACTGGCATACAAATCACTTGAAGCTGCAACACAGGATCTTCAGGATGGACGTATTGATGTTTTGGTTACCGCACCTTTCAATAAGCAGACTATACAGTCTGATAATTTCCATTTCCCTGGGCATACTGAGTACCTTGCACAGAAATTTGAGGCCAAGGATCATCTGATGTTGATGGTGAGTGGAAACCTGAGAATTGGAATGGTGACAGGACATATTCCTCTTCAGGAAGTTCCTAAAGTTGTAACTCAGGATCTGCTGCTTAGAAAAATAAGGATTATGCATGATTCATTGGTTAGAGACTTTGGGATTACTAAACCCAAAATTGCTATTCTGGCAATGAATCCACACGCAAGCGATCATGGACTAATTGGTGATGAGGAAGAACGCGTGATTATTCCTACAATCGAAAGAGCCCAGAAGAATGGGAAACTGGTGTTTGGCCCTTTCCCTGCTGATGGCTTTTTTGGCTCGAATAATTTCACTCAATTTGATGGGATTCTTGCCATGTATCACGATCAGGGAATGCTTCCTTTTAAAACCATGGCCTTCGAAAGCGGTGTGAACTATACAGCAGGTCTTCCTGTTATCAGGACTTCACCTGCTCATGGAACAGCATACGAGATTGCTGGTAAGGGTGAGGCTCAACCGGATTCATTCCGTGCAGCTCTTTATCTGGCAAAAGACATTTATAAGAACAGAACTATGCATGACGAAATCAACCGAAAGCCTCTGAGAAAACAAAGGCTGGAGGAGACCGGAATTGTTGATGAACTTCCGGATACTCCTGATCAGGGTGATGAACTCCTCGACACTGGTATTTCTGCCATGTAGTTGTTTGTTGAATTTAACAAAAAGGTAAACCTCATAAAACAGAGCATTTGTTTTATGGGGTTTGTTTTATTATCTTTCCTGCTTTCGTTGGACTAAATACTAATCATTTTGAGATACCCGTTAAGTCAGATAGCTGAAATTATATCTGGTGAATTTTGTTATGATCAAGGTTCCGAAGATTACATGATTTCTGATATATTAATTGACAGCCGCAGACTAATTAGTCCGGAGCACTGTCTGTTTTTTGCTTTGCATACCCCTAGAAATGATGGACATCGTTATATCTCTGAATTGTATAAAAAAGGGCTTCGGTGTTTCGTTGTTTCAAAGAAAATAGATTATACTACTTATCCTGAGGCCTCTTTTATTGAAGTCAAGGATAGTTTAAAAGCCCTTCAGAACCTGGCCTCCTGGCATAGGAAACAATTTGATGTTCCTGTGGTTGGAATCACCGGATCCAATGGCAAGACCATAATTAAAGAATGGCTGTGGCAATTGATGCACGATGATAAAAAGATGATTCGTAGCCCCAAGAGTTACAACTCCCAGATAGGAGTGCCACTTTCAGTTTGGCAAATGAAGGAGGAGCATGAACTTGGTGTTTTCGAGGCTGGTATTTCTGAGCCAGAGGAAATGGATCATCTGCAACAGATAATCAATCCGACAATTGGAATCTTTACCAATATTGGCTTAGCTCATGATAAGAATTTCATCAACCATCAGCAGAAAGCCGGGGAAAAATTAAAGCTATTCAGACAGGTAGAAACACTGATTTATTCTTTGGACTATCCGGAAATTCAGTCGGTGATTATTCGTTCGGAATTGCATCGAAAAGTAAGTTTATTTACCTGGAGTCGAAAGCAAAATGCCGACCTGAGAATAGTTGATACGGAAAGAACTGACGGACACACAAAGATTTCTGCAACCTATAAAGACTCAGAGATTTTTATAGAAATACCTTTTTTTGATGAAGCTTCTGTAGAAAATGCAATTCATTGCTGGGCGTTTCTGTTGTTGATGAATTATTCACAACAGGAAATTCAGAAAAAGATGCGAGGCCTGCATGCCATTGCCATGCGTCTTGAATTGAATGACGGAATTAATAATTGTACCACAATTAATGACAGTTATAATTCCGATTTTCATTCTTTGTCAATAGCTTTGGATTTTATGCTGGCTCAGCATCAACGACAAACAAAAACAATTATTCTTTCAGATATTCTTCAGAGTTCACAGAATGACATGGATTTGTATTCTGCAGTTGCGGCCTTAATTGAGAAGAAAGGTATTGATAAAATAATTGGGATTGGAACTGCTATATCTTCGTTTTCTTCAAGGTTTCATGTTGAAAAGTATTTTTTCCCGGATACGGAAACTTTTCTTGCCAATTTCCCTTTATCAAATTTTAATAATGAAACAATCCTGTTGAAAGGTGCCAGGAAGTTTGAGTTTGAGAAGATTAGTAAAGTCTTGCAGCAAAAGGCCCATGAAACTGTATTAGAGATCGATTTGAATGCGTTGGTTCATAATTTGAACTATTATCGAAGTAAAATCGATCGAAAAACGAAATTGATGGGCATGGTTAAAGCTTTTTCATACGGAAGTGGAGGCTATGAAATCGCGAGTGTTCTCCAATTTCATAATGTGGATTATCTGGCTGTCGCTTTTGCTGATGAGGGCGTTCAATTACGTCAGGCTGGAATTAATCTGCCAATTATGGTTATGAGTCCTGAAGAATCAGCATTTGATGCCATTATTAAGCATAGTTTGGAACCGGAAATCTACAATTTCAGAGTTCTGGATATGCTTGAAGATGCCATTGAGCGCAACCTGATTCCAGAGAATAAACCCGTCCAAATTCATTTAAAACTGGATACGGGAATGCATCGTTTGGGTTTTATGCCCGAAGATGTAGGGCAGATTATTTACCGCATTCAAAAGAATCCATTGATTCGCATTAAGTCTGTTTTTACTCACCTGGCAGGTAGTGAAGATCCTGCACTTGATATTTTTACCAAAGAACAAATACGACTTTATAAGGACCTGAGCGATCAGATTATTCAGGCATTTGATTATGGTATATTGCGCCATGCTCTGAACTCAGCAGGGATTACGCGTCATCAGGAAGCGCATTTTGATATGGTTCGGTTGGGGATCAGCTTATACGGTGTGGCCTCTGATTCAGCTGTGCGCAAACAGCTCAGAAATGTGAGCACTTTGAAAACAACTATTTCCCAGATCAAGAAAATAAAGGAAGAAAATTCCGTGGGTTATGGACGTAGTTTTGTTGCGCATGAAGAAGTTACAATTGCAATACTTCCTATTGGTTATGCCGATGGCTTATCACGTCAATTGGGGAATGGTAACGGGAAGGTTCTAATTCGCGGGAAAGAAGCTCCAATTATCGGGAATGTGTGCATGGATATGTGTATGGTGGATGTTTCCAACTTGAAGAAAGTAAAAGAAGGAGATGCTGTAGAAATTTTCGGGGCAAAATATCCTGTGGATAAATTGGCTAAACAACTGGATACGATTCCATATGAGATATTAACCGGAATCTCTTCGCGCGTGAAAAGAATTTATTTTCAGGAATAGGCTACTTTTGCATTCCTAAATTTTGAAGGTATGATTAAGCTTACAGGAATAACCTGGATTACTACTTATAATTGCAATTTCAACTGCGAGCACTGTTTCTTCGATACACAAGCTGAGAAAAAGTATATGGATCCTGCTCTTGTGAATCGTGTGCTTTCCGATTTTAAATACGGAGAAAAGATGTTTTGGCAACATCTTTCAGGGGGAGAAATATTCCTTAATGAAGCGAGTGTCTTTGATATTATTAAAAATATTCAGGAACATTTCCATCAAAGTATTGGAGTCTCTACAAACGGATTCTGGGGAACAAGTCAGGAAAAGGCTAATGATGTTGTTAAGCGGTTGGAGCAAATGGGGGTGACCGGTATTGCTGTTAGTGCCGATACCTACCACCAGGATTTTATGAATATCGAAGCTCAAAAACGCGTGGTAAATGCCATTGCTAAATACGGTGTTGAAGAGCATTCCTATATTATGGGAGCCCGTGTAAACGAGGATGTCCCAAATGCTGAGGCAATCAATAAGCAGTGTGATCTTGTGTCGGAGCAGGTGAAAGGAGATCATCCCATTCCTTATGCGATTCCTGTTGTTCGTTCTCTTGGAAAAGGATCGATAATTAATCAACCTAAAAAGAAAGAAGTTCCACAAGGACCTTGCACCGATCTATGCGAATGCCTGGGGACACGATCTCCATTCAATCCTGCCATGGTCTGGATCGATCCTTATGGTAATGTAATGATCTGCTACGGTCTTGTAATCGGGAATGTATATAAAGAATCGTTTAATGATATTATCGCTAACTATGATCCCGATAAAGATGAAATTCTGAAGGTTTTAAAAGAGCATGGCCCAAAAGGAATCTATCAATTGGTAAAAGATAAAGGCCTTGATTTACCCGAAGAATACTACGATGAGTGTGATTTGTGCTATCATAGCCGAAAAGCACTACGCAGCCTTTATCCTGATGCGCTTTGCCCTGATGAGTGCTATCCGGTATAGTTAATGAGTAATGATAAGTGAGTAGAGATTAATGGACTACTCACTTATCATTATACTTTATTTAATCAATTCCAATCCTTCCAATGCCGATTCATCATCCGATTTAATAATCAGAAGTTTATTGAAGAGAACTTTTGCTTCCCTGAATTTGCCCAGCTTGTAATTTGTCCAGGCATACATATGAATGGCATCGTAATCAAAAGGATATTGGTTTGCCAGCTTTTCGAAATAGGTATATGCCGTTGTGTAGTTCTCGCTACCATAATAAATCGACCCAAGGCGGTAATTGGCTGTGTAGTTTTCCGAATCAATTTTCAGGATTTCGTTATAATGATTGATTACCTGCTTCCAGTTTCCAACTGCTGCTAAAGGCATAACAATGCCTAAACGAGCTTCAATACTGTATGGCATCAGGTTCAGACACTTTTGATAATAACTGGATGATTCGGTGAATAATCCTGCATAGTAGTGAAGCCAGCCCAAACGGATATTTACTTCATACGATTCTTCATCATACACCCCCTTAATTTCATCGATGGCTTTGGTGTATTGCCCTTCGTTTTCGTATTCATAGCTTGTTTTAAAAGCTTTTTGCAAACTTGCATAATTCTGAGAGAATGTAGGGATCGTAATGATCAAACCGAGAATTAAGATTATATTTTTCATGTTATTGTGTGTTTTCTGTTGTTAAGTTACTTTTTTTTTACCACGAAGAATCACTAAGTGTTTCACAAATAATTACAAAGAGGATTGTTACATTATAACACGTTTGATCCCTGTCTTTAGATATTTCACATTGAAATTAGCTAGTAATCCCAATCGACATCCGGATAGTTTTAAATAGGTCAATATCTGAGCCATGTGGTCATCAGATAAGCTTTCAACTGACTTAATTTCTATCACGATGGAGTTTTCGACTAATAAATCAATTCGATATCCTACATCAAGTTTTACTTCCTTGTAGACCAAGGGTAATGCTTTTTGTTTTTCAACTTTCAAGCCGGCCTGAATAAGTTCGTAATACAGACATTCTTCATAAGAACTTTCAAGAAGTCCCGGTCCTAAAGCTGTATGTACCCTGAATGAGCAATCCAGGATTTTCTTATAAACAACTTCTATATCCATTTTTCTTCGTGTTTAATATCATTTCAAAACTTCAACTCCAAGCTCCCCACCAGCGACCTAAGTTTAAAATTATAATCAATCAATTCATATCCATCCTCTTTTTGGGATGTATACCTTAGAAACATACTTTCATACTGAGATTCGCTCATAATTACTGAGAATCCAAGCTTTGGTGTTATCTGCCAGAGCACTTTTGCCCGCAGACTGGAATTTACAATCAAGTTCTTATTATCAACGACAAAACCAGAAGAATGCGCATAATTTCTTCTATCACCTATCGAATACTCCACTTGCGCCCACAGGTTTTTAAATACTTTAGCACCGGCGGTTTGTGTAAATATCAGGGATCTCATCTCAAAGAGGCTATCCTGAATGAAGTAAGTAAGTTCAGTTTTTCCATATAAATCCTGGTTTCCCTTAGGGAAATACAGGAAATCCAGTCCCAACTGATGTTGGGTACTCAGGTTGAAGTTTGCTCTTAAATAGGAAAGCGTAGGTTTAAAGATGCCTATTTGTTTTCCAATACTTCCATAAATCAGATACTCTACATCACTTTCTCTTTTGAATATAGAAAACACAGGTGCATCCAGTTGGTAATCGATACTATCTACCCTCATTCGATCTACTGAATATTTAAGCATATGGAATGCCGTCGATAGTTCCCAAGAGATTGCCGGAGTATATTTTAATTGGACATAGTATGCTTTCTGTTCAATATCAACCGGTCGTTCATAACGTTGGTTTTTATAATATACAATGTGAGATTTGTTGATGTTGATCAGTGAAGGTCCATGATAAATCTCCAAATTTTGTAAAGGGCGATGTTTTAATCCCACGTGGTAATAGCTCGTTGAGTTTAGTAAGCTACCATCAGCATAAATATTGGCTTCACCATCTAGGTCTTCATTATTCATTGTAAAGGGAAGATCAGCTTGGCTTATGCCTGCCTCCGTATTTATACTTTCGATCCAGTTTCGATTCTTTATGTTTCTTTCTGAAATCAGTTTTTCGGGAAGATGTTTTACCGTCATTGATGCATCAGAATCTCTGCCAGCAAAGAGATAGCTGTAGTACAAATACTCCCAAGTTATTTTGTTCAAGGAGTCAAATTCAATCGCTTCATTGAAATGCTCAGAGGCTTTGATGTAATTCTTTTTTTCATAATATGAGATACCCATTCGCATGCGCAGATAGAAATAGTCAATATCATTATTCAGAGCAATATCTCCATAGTACAATACCGAGTCCCATTGTTGATCCATATAGAAATCGTAAGTTATCTTGTCGATTTGAGCATAATTCACCTGGGCTATAAGCGTTAGTTTACAGCAAAGTGAGATGAGTATGTATATCAGCAATCGCTTCATTTGTATCCTTTAAAGGTGAATTAATCCTGTCGTAGATATTCCATCTCCCATTGTACTCCTTCTTCATCCACGATGATGGATTCGATGATTCCATCTTTTAGCTTAATTTGAAAGTTGACTTCTTTCATCTTTCGATTACCGCGTTCTATTTTCACATGACTCTTTAAATCGATTTCTGAAGAAACCAGATTCTCTTTTGCATCAACATATTCCAGGGAATAATCTGCCTTTATAAAGCGATAGAAAGGAGCGATGAAATCCTGAAGGAATTTCGATACTGTATTTCCGATTATATTTAATGGAAATTGGTCATGGATTTGCATTCCTTTTGTGAATCCAAAAATCACCTTGTACATTCCAAGGTATAAATAGAATAATTTTGAGGTGCGATCACCTTCAAAATGCGTGAAATAAATCAGGTTTCCTTCTTTTTGGAACCAGGCTTTTGAATTGGATTTTTTACAGTGTATGTAGGTGTTCTTATAGTTGTCGCTAAGTATTTCCCATACTAATGAATTTTCACCACCATTAATCACTTTATAGCAAAGAATTTGTCCCGGAACAAAATCCAGAGCCTTTTCAATATTCTTGTTGGTCTTAATATTCGAAACATGAGCAAATTGTCCAGGTCGGTCGAAGCTGTGAAGTTCAGCCTGGTTGTTTTCTTTCTTCAAGTAGAATCCCAGAGGATAATCAAGCGTAGCCGAACCTACATATGGGGTTGCCTGGATTTGGAAGTGCAAGTGTGGTTCGGGCGAACGACCCGAGTTGCCACAATGCGCCAACACATCTCCACGCTTCACAAACTGGCCTTTATACACCTTAAAACTTCCGGCCTTCAGATGTGAAAGCTTGGAATATAGTCCTTCAGCATGTTTGATGATAATCGTGTTCCCCCAGTTTTGTTTTAGGTTGATTTGTCCAATGTCATTATCAGGGATATGATCTACAATTTCTTCAATCCAGCCATCTGCAGGAGCAATAACAGGTTTGTTGTAGCAATAGAAATCTTCAGCAAATTTCCCTCCGTTTTTATAAGCATTACCTTCATCATGAATTTCAAAATCCCAGGCATGTTTCCACAGGTCTTTATGGGTGTGTTCACCATTGTGGGCCTGAGTGATAATCCATTCACCAAAGAATGGCAGGCTTAATGGTTGGTAGATGAAATTATGAAAGCGTTCTTTATTGCTAGATTGGAAATAGAAATTCCTTTCTGGAGAATATTTTTGAACAATTACCCATTCGGGTTTATTCAAATGACGTTCTCGAAACTTGAGAATGAAAAGGAACATCACAACAATAACATTAAAAGAGAGGGAATAAACCGGCAGTTGATATTGAGCAAGAATAATACTACTGCTACTGATTATTATCGAATTCAAAGGGGTCAACAACAGCACCCATAAATAAGAATAGCTATTGGTGATCAGGAAAAAACCTCCTATGGCAATAGCTGTGAGTATATAGTTAAATCCGATATAGTTGTAGGTCAGTTCTTCGATATTGGCTCCTACAAACAGGTAGAAATAGTATGCTGAAAAGTATCCGATAAGTGAAAGCAGGAACGCTTGCCGGCTGTAGATGAGAAGTCCAATGGAAATAATCAATCCAGCAAACAAATGATTTTGAAAGAATATTGCACCCAACGAGCGGAAATAAATAATAATAGATTCATGAACAGGGAGTTCGTTGAGTACGTTATATAAATCAATCAATCGTTGACCACCCAGGTAATACATGTTGTTTAGAGAGAAAATACTACGTTCACTGATTTCAAGTTCTGTGTAATATCTGGAAGCGAGTAGCAGCATCCAGATACCAAAAAGAAAAGGAAAGGTTAAATACGGGAGACCGTATTTTGTAAGCCACCCTTCGATGGCGATGGTGATGAAAAGTGTAAGGATGCTTGCGAAAAGAAGAAGAAACCAGAATTCAGTGTGTGGTTGAAAATATGCCCCAAACCCTAATCCCACCAATAGGGAGTTGAAACCATAAAGACCAGACAGAATCTTGTCTTTATTGAAACCCATTAGCAAAGCCACCAGGTTAGAAAGTAAAACGGCAACTAGTCCACTAAACCCAGTAATCGGGTCAAATAAGCTTACAGCTAGCAGGATGAATGCAAACAGTCTGTTGTCGGAGAAAAACACCATGGAATAACTCCGCAACAAGCTGTCGGCAAGTTTTAAACTATTTGTTTTTAATGTGCTTAACATCAATCACTTTTTGGATGATATCTAAAGATTAAATTTAGTCAAATGTTCCGGAGTTTCCTCATGTGAAGTCAGCGACTCCATTTTTTCATTATTTCGGATGATGTGAGGTTGTCCTTGAGTGTCTATCATCACAACCTTTGGGCGCATGGTGATAAATTGCATCCACTGGGTCATGTTGTATGCGCCAACATTGTGTACCACAAAGTGATCACCCTTATTCAATAATGGCAGGTTGATATTCTCACGAATCACATCAATATTCATACACAATGGGCCGTACATAACAGTGTCCTCAGTATATTGACTAAATTCCTGAGCTGGAGATACCTTATGATCGTACCAGAAAGAGGTGAAGAGGATATTCACACCAATGTCTCCAATGGTTGTTCGCTTTCCAGATGATAGCCTTTTATTGGCTATCACGCTTCCGATCAGATGGGCTGTATCATCAATAAGGGCACGACCACTTTCAAGGATTAGCAAAGGCAGATGGTCGGTTTCAAAATCACTGTTTAATAAGGCTGTTGAAATTGCTTCAGCGTAGTCATCAAATGATGGACTTACATCGTAACCCGGCAGGTATGATCCTTTAAGTGTATTCTTGGATGCGAAACCTCCACCCATATCAATATACTTAATGGTGTGGTCGAATTTCTTTTGCAGACTGATAGCCAGATCTGCCAGTTTTTGTGCTGCAATCTGATAGGCATTTGCCGTCATCATGAAGGTTCCAATGTGTGTGTGCAGCCCAACTAATTCAAGCTTGTTACCATGCATGATTTTATTGATGGCGTCCCATGCTTGTCCATTTTCATAGTTAAATCCAAAGCGGTCCCACATGGGGTAGATACCAGTATCCATATTTACACGGATGGCAACCTTGGGTTTCATGTTTATCTGGCCGGCCAGACGTGTTAGGGAATATAGCTCTTCAAGATGATCGATATGAATCAGTGAATCGTTCTCAATCGCACGTTTCAGATCCTGATCAGTTTTGTCAGGGCCATTGAAAATGATCTTGTCACCTGGTACTCCGTTACGAAGTGCTTTTTCATATTCAAACCCTGAAACAACTTCAGCCCATGATCCTTCCTGGTGGTAAACCTTACATACTGCATCCAGGTAATTTGTTTTATATGACCAGGCAAACTGTACATTTGGATATCGGGTTTCGAAAGCCACTTTTGCTCTTCGGTAGTTATCACGAATCTGTCGTTCAGAAATCACAAATAATGGAGAACCGTATTCCTGTACCAAAGATTTTACAGGTTGGCCTTCAATTTGAGTAAATGCTTGTATACTTTTTTGGCCCGATTTACCAGGCATATTGGATTCAAGACGCTTTATAAAAGGTCTCTCATATCTTTTCTTTTCCATCTTTATTCCTTTCTTATTTGAATTATAATACACCATTCATCGAAATGGTTTCAAATTCTTCCCTATCCACAATCATATCCCATGCATAGCGAATAAACATCTTACCGACTTTGAATTCGGTAAGAGGTTGCACATCCTGGCCCATGGCTAGGTGGACAAGAAGTTCAGGTATGTTTTGACCAGCACCGACTGCAAGATATACCCAGGCAGGTATACGTGGGTTAATCTCCACCAGGTAATATTTGTTTTCCTGATCTTTGATCATTTCCAGTTCAAAACCACCCCTCCATTTGGTTTGGGAAACAAAATGCCGGGCAATTTCAATCAATTGGTTGTCGGCGATTGAAATTCCACCCCAGGCTTTTCCTTTGTCAGTGATGTATTGTTTGCGCATAGGAACGGCAGCTGAAAGACCACCTTTCCCATCTCCCAGTCCGATCAGGTTGTATTCCGTCCCATGGACAAATTCCTGGACAATTACCGGAAGGCCCCACTTGGCTGTGATCTTGTTGAAGTAATTGTTTGCCTGCTCAATATTATAAGCAATGTATGCATCATACCATTTCCCCTTTACCATTAAGGGGTAGTCCAATTCAGGTTTCAACTGATGGAAATCGTTGGCAGAGGTTATTACCTTACTATTAGGGACGTTAATGTCATATTTGTCTCCAAACTCTGGCAAATTGGCCTTGTGACGTTCCTCGAACTGTTCTAAAGTTGGTAGAAACATGTGGATTCCCATTTGCTTCAACTGCTTTTCCACTTTCATAAAGGAGTATAGTTCAGCATCGAAATTGGGAATAATAACATCCATCTTTTCTTTCGATTGAATAAACTCCAATCGTTCCATCAAAGGATCTGTACCTTCTGAGGGGTACGGAATCTGATAGGTGCGGTCGATGATATCATGCATGTATATGCCAGGTTCCAACGTGTCGTAGCATAAGCCAATAGTTCGCACCTCCAGAGATTTAGCCTCTCTCAATGCACGGATCACAGCCACGCCCGGCCCCGGACTATCAATGGCATTTAAACCTGTTACACCTATGGTTATTTTATCCAACATAATAAGCTCCTTTCAGACTAATGGTCTGTTGTATCATTCAAGAGATTCAGGAATTTCAACGAATTAATAAAGTCGTGGAAATCTTTTTCGAACGTATCGGGATTTACTTCAAATTCCGAGCATACTTCCTGCTCCAATTCGTCTGCTGTTTTCCCTTGTTGGAGGGATTGTATGATTTTTTGCCCAAGTGGATTTACACTAAAAGACTCTCCTGTGGCCGGATTAAATATATATCCGGACTCACTAACTGCAATATTCTCATTGATCTTCATAAGCTAAAGATTTTGAATCTATACAAAAGTAGGTCCAGAATTTCTAAGACTTGTTACAGAATTTTATGTTTTTGTTATGAGATTTTATCGGGGAATTAGGGTTCGGTGATTCGTTGCGTTGCTTATATTTCCCCCAAAGGCTTCCTCAACGAATATCCCAATTTCTTATATCCGGAAACGGTGAAGCCGGTAATGGCTTTAAATTGAGTGGATAGATACTGAACACTGGAGTATCCCATTTGGAAGGCGATTTCGCTTAAGGTGAGGTCGCTTTCTTCAAGTAGTTCTTTTACCTTTTCAATCTTGTGGGCGATAATGAATTTTTCCAGGGTTGTATTTTCGTGTTTACTAAACAATCCTGAAAGAGTCTGATAGGAATACCCTGTTCGCTCAACCAGATAATCCGAATTGCGAATTATGGAGTTCGTATTATTATATTGATGGATCAGCTCGATTACAGCAGTTTTAATTTGTTCGACGATAATTTGCTCGCGATCTTCAATAATCTCAAATCCGTTTTCCTTTAATAAATTGCAAATGCTTTCGTAGGAAATAGTTGCAGGTTTGAAGTCGAAATCCACTTCACCCATTTTGATGAAGTTGATATGAATTTCCTCCAACCGAAACAGAAGTTGAATCAGTCGGATACAACATCGACTGTTCATGTTTTTTAAGCGTAATACTTTATTTTCGGTAGTTTTTGGCAAGGTTTCATGTTTTCGATTATAACAAATGTAGGGATTATTTGGAAAAGATATATGTTCGGGGCGTTGGCTGTAGCACTAAAGGATGCAATAATTTGAACATTTCTGAGTTAATCTACATTAGATACAAAATAAGTAATGATATTTGCGATTACATAACCGATTATATTATGAGATTACAAACATTTACCCTTCTCGCGACTTTATTTTTATTGATCAATACTTCTGCTCAGGCTCAGGAGCAAGTCCTTAGTTCATGGATTGATCACCTTCCTTACAATAGAACCAAGGCTGTTGCCGTGGCTGGAAATAAAATTTATGTAGCTACAAATTATAGCCTGTTTTCTTTGGATAAGGATGAAAACTCTCTTGAACGCATCTCTAAGATAAATGGATTGTCGGATACCGATATCGGTGATATGGCATACCATAAGGATATGGATATACTTGTGGTTGGATACAGAAATGCGAATGTTGACATTCTGAAGGATGGTGAGTTTATTAATATCCCGGATATTAAGCGGTATAGTATACCCGGGAATAAGAGCATTAATAAGATTATGTTTGTAGGCAAGGATGCTTATTTATCATGTGGTTTTGGGATTGTGGTCGTTGACCTGGAGCGTCTTGAAGTAAGAGATACATATTACATCGGTCCGGAAGGGGCGTATATTGATGTGAAGGAAATGGCATATCATGAAGAAGATCAGATGCTTTATGCGGCAACTGAGGCAGGAGTTTACTATGCTGACATTAATGCGCCAAACCTTGCTCATTATGAATTCTGGAATCGTCTGACTGGTTATGAGCATGAAAACAATACGATTAATGCAATCACTGTGCATAATGGGGATGTGGTTTTTAATTTTATTGATCAGGATCCCGACGTGAAAATTGATCAACTTTATTACTATGATGGACAAGAAATAGTTCCCTTTCATAGTTCAGATGTAAATTTTCCATTGGTTTATGATGTGGGATCATCAAATGGTAAGCTTGTAGTTAGTTTCAGATACAATATTGATATCTTTAGTGGGGATTATGAGAATTATCACCGTGTTTACAACTATGGGGGTGAGCTTGGCCGCAGTGTGACCCCTTATGAGGCCGTATATGATGATGATAATACCTTGTGGATTGCTGATCGGGATGATGGCCTGATTAAGTATAAGAGTATAAATGACGTTGAGCAGTTTTTACTTAATGGTCCGGGTTCTATTGATGTTTTTAATATGGATTGTCTGGGTACTGATGTTTGGGTTGCCAGTGGTGGATATAATAGTAGTGGAGCTGCTGCAGGAAGGAATAAAGGCGTTTATAGATATCAGGATATGAGCTGGACCACTTTTAACAATAATGTGGTAGATGCATTTGATACTATTGCAGATTTTGTTTCTATTGCTATTGATCCTGGTAATGCAGAGCATGTTTTTGTTGGAACATGGAATGATGGATTGGTCGAATTTCTGAATGGTGAAGTTGTTAATATTTATAATAAATCGAATTCAAGTTTACAGGGACACCTTTCTGCTCCCTCTTTTGTTCAAATAAGTGGGTTGGCTTTTGATAGTCAGAGGAACCTTTGGATGCTTAACTCTAATGCTGAAAAATTACTTCATGTATTAACTCCAGATGGACAATGGAAAGGATTTAATCTTGGGAAGAATAGTAGTGGGTCATATACTCAAAACCTTGAGATTGATCCTTATGGTAATAAGTGGGTGGTCGTTCCCCGTAGTAATAAGATATTTATTTTCTCAGAGAATAATTCTATAATGAATGATTCGGATGATGAAACTGTTGTATTAGGAACTGCTCAATTACCAGGAGATTCAAAAGTGTTTACAGTTGCTTTTGATGATGATGGGGAAGCCTGGATAGGCTCTGATAAAGGGCCTGGGGTTATCTATTCCACGTCTGATATCATGGCTAATGAAGGTGCTCAAAGCAATCATATTCTCATTAACAGAAATGATGGATCTGGGCAGGCTGATATTTTGCTCGAGAATGAACAGATTAATATTATTAAGGTAGATCCGGCTAACAGAAAATGGATTGGAACTGAAAATGCAGGTGTGTTTTTAATGTCTGACGACGGTACTGAGCAGATTCACCATTTCACAGCAGATAACAGTCCGCTTTTATCGAATACTATTTCTGCAATGACTCTTGATGATAAAGGATATGTTTATTTGGGTACTCCAAAAGGGATCATGGCTTTCCATTCGGATGCAATCCCTCCGAGTGAGGAGAATGATAAAATTGAGATATTCCCTAATCCGGTTGAGCCTGGTTATTCTGGAGATATTGCTATTCAGGGCTTGGTGAAAGATGCTGATCTTAAAGTCGTAGATTTAAGTGGTCGCCTTGTCTTTACCGGACATGCTGAAGGTGGTCAGGCACTTTGGAATGGTCGGAATATGAATAATGATAGAGTTTCTTCGGGCCTTTATTTGGTATTTGTCTCTAATGAAGATGGCTCAGATACAAATGTTGGTAAAGTTTTATTTTTGAAATAAATGTTACATCACACAAAGGGCATCGTATTACATCAGGTGAAATACTCCGAAACGAGTATAGTGGCAAAGGTGTATACGGAGCTCTTTGGTTTGCAATCATATCTGGTTCGTGGAGTTCGTAAAAAAAAATCCAAAACGAGTAGTGCCCATTTTCAGCATCTTTCCCTTCTTGATATGACGGTTTATCATAAGGAAAAAAATACACTCCAGAATATTAAGGAAATTAGACAGGCTTATCATTTTCAGGAACTACCATATGATATTTCCAAAAGTTCAATCGCTATATTTCTGAATGAAATTCTGTATAAATGTATCAAAGAAGAAGAGTCTAATCCATTGCTTTTTAACTTCCTTTTTGACTCTATTTGTTTCCTGGATCTCGTAGAGAGTGAGTACAATTGTTTTCATCTGATGTTTTGCGTTAAATTAACACGTTTTTTGGGTTTTTATCCTCGAGGTGAATATAATGATCAAAACAAGTATTTTGATTTACAGGAAGGTGAATTCTGCAAAGATATCCCGTATCACGAAAACTACATGACACCCCAAACCAGTGAAATGCTGTTCGGATTTATTCAATATTCTTATCAGGAATTAGGAAGATGTCCTGTAAATAGCACCCAAAGAAGATTATTCCTGAATAAGATCATCGACTACTATCGTCTGCATATCCCAGGAATGGGAGATGTTAAATCACATATGATTTTGCAGAGTATTTTTTGATTCAATTAAGAATATTCATTGAAGAATTTTGATTGTAAAAGTGACGCCTACGTCTCTGGGAATGGTAGTATTCATTTATATATGAAGCAATCAATAACAATTTAATTAACGCAAAAGGGACTATGTCCCGACAGAAAAACTTCATTTCATAGCAAAGGCCTTCAAAAAAACTGAAGGCCTTTGTCATAAATGAGATATTTAAACCGAGACGTAGTCCCGTTCTTTTTACTTCTTCGAAGTGAATTTACCATTGATAAACAAGCGGTTCAGGCGAGCAATATGCTCAACTGAGATTTCCTTCGGACAAGCAGCTTCACAAGCGTAGGTGTTCGAGCAGTTACCGAAACCAAGTTCGTCCATTCGGGCGATCATTTTCATGGCACGGTCTTTTGCTTCAATTTTCCCCTGGGGAAGCAATGCAAGCTGAGAAACCTTAGCAGAAACAAACAGCATAGCCGATGCATTCTTACAAGAAGCCACACAGGCTCCGCAACCGATACACTGAGCAGCATCCATAGCCAGGTCAGAATCTTCCTTACTGATAGGGATTGCATTTGCATCAGGAATACCACCTGTATTAATTGATACATAACCACCAGCTTGAATCAGCTTGTCAAAAGCACCACGGTCAACCATGAGGTCTTTGATTACTGGAAAGCCGTTTGCGCGCCAAGGTTCAATCGTGATGGTATCTCCATCATTAAATCTACGCATATGCAATTGACAAACAGTAGTGCCATTATCAGGGCCATGCGGTTCGCCATTTATGTAAAGGCTACACATTCCACAAATACCTTCGCGGCAATCGTGGTCGAAACAAACCGGTACATCAAATTTATCAACCAGTTGTTCATTCAAGATGTCAAGCATTTCAAGGAAGGAGCAATCTTCCGATATATTGGTCACCTGATGTGTTTCGAAGCGACCCTTGGCTTTGGCGTTTTCCTGTCTCCAGATTTTTAACGTTAAATCCATTTTTCTATAGTATTTAGTGTTCGGGAATTAGGAATTAGTTCCCTGATCACAGCTTTTAACTTTGCAAATTAATTTCGTAAGCATTTTGCCAATTTGAGTAATTTCCTCTTCTAATTCATTGAGGATAGTAGCATCTATATAGTTTATTCGGTTTGCCAGTATCAGTTCCGTTTCCAGTTCATTTAATGATGATCTGGAAATGATCAGATAATGACAATAAGATTTAGGACTTCTACCGTAACCTTCCGCAATATTTGCAGGGACAGATACAGCAGCTCTTTGGATTTGATTTGATAAACTGAATTTTTCTGAATCAGGAAATGTATGGGTAACCTCATAAGCTCTTACGGCAAGATCCATCGACCTTTGCCAAACTCTAAGATCCTTATATGTTTTAATCTGATTCATCCTAATTCCTATATCCCAAATACTAATTCCTAAATCCTAATTACGATTTGTAATTACGGGCTTTCACCTCGATATATTCATAGTCAAGCGTTTCTTTATGCATGGTTGGTTCCTGATCCATACCTTTGTATTCCCAGGCAGAAACATACATAAAGTCGGCATCATTACGATTGGCTTCACCTTCTTCGGTTTGGTATTCTTCACGGAAGTGACCACCACATGATTCGTTCCTGTTCAACGCATCACGAGCCATCAATTCACCCATTTCAAGGTAATCGGCCAAACGGATTGCTTTTTCAAGCTCGTTGTTTACCTCATCATTACCTCCTGGTACACGAACATCCTTCCAGAATTCCTTACGCAATTCCTGGATCATACCAATAGCCTTTTCAAGTCCTTCTTTATTACGGGCCATACCAACGTAATCCCACATAATTCTACCCAACTTCTTGTGGAAGGTGTCAACCGAAGTCTTACCCTTAATTGCAATCAGCTTCTGAATTTTTTCCTTAACCTCTTTTTCTGCTTTTTCAAATTCAGCAGTTTCAATAGAGAATCTTGGAACCGTAATCTGGTCTGCAAGATAATTCTGGATTGTATATGGAAGAACGAAGTATCCGTCAGAAAGTCCCTGCATCAATGCAGAAGCACCCAGACGATTTGCACCGTGATCGGAGAAGTTAGCTTCACCGGTTGCAAACAAACCAGGAATGGTTGTCTGCAATTCATAATCCACCCAAATACCACCCATCGTATAGTGAACAGCAGGATAAATCATCATTGGTGTTTCATATGGATTTTCGTCAACGATTTTCTCGTACATCTGGAACAAGTTACCGTAACGAGCTTCAATCACATTTTTACCCAAACGCTGAATTGCAGATGAGAAATCAAGATATACAGCCAAACCTGTAGAACCTACACCGAAACCAGCATCACAACGCTCTTTAGCTGCACGTGAAGCAACGTCACGAGGAACCAGGTTGCCGAATGCAGGATATCTTCTTTCCAGGTAATAATCGCGGTCTTCCTCAGCAATCTGAGTAGGCTTCATTTCACCCTTCTGGATTTTAATTGAATCCTCCTTCTTCTTAGGAACCCAGATACGACCATCGTTACGTAAACTTTCACTCATCAGTGTAAGTTTCGACTGATAGTCACCGTGTACCGGAATACATGTAGGGTGAATCTGCGTAAAACTTGGGTTTCCAAAGTAAGCACCTTTCTTATAAGCCTGGAAAGCTGCACTACCATTAGAGTTCATCGCATTGGTAGAAAGGAAAAATACGTTACCATATCCACCAGTAGCTAATACTACAGCGTGCGCTGAGTGACGCTCGATTTCACCTGTGGTAATATCACGCATAATAACACCACGGGCACGACCATCAACCATTACAACATCCATCATTTCATGGCGAGTGTATAAATCAACACTACCCTTTTCAACTTCTTTACTCAATGCTCCGTAAGCACCCAAAAGAAGTTGCTGACCGGTTTGGCCTCGTGCATAAAACGTACGTGAAACCAAAGCACCGCCAAACGAACGGTTATCTAACAAACCACCGTATTCACGTGCAAAAGGTACACCCTGTGCCACACATTGGTCGATAATATCATTACTAACTTCAGCAAGACGGTGCACGTTGGCCTCACGGGCACGGTAGTCACCACCTTTGATTGTATCATAGAATAAACGATAAACACTATCACCATCATTTGGATAGTTCTTGGCAGCATTAATACCACCCTGCGCTGCAATACTGTGTGCACGACGCGGACTATCCGAAATGCAGAAATTCTTTACTTTAAATCCCATCTCTCCCAAACTGGCTGCAGCAGCAGCTCCGGCAAGACCTGTACCTACAACGATCACGTCAAGTTTACGTTTGTTGGCTGGGTTTACCAGGTTTTGGTGGGCTTTATAATTGGTCCATTTTTCTGCCAATGGGCCTTTAGGTATCTTTGAGTTTAATTTGCTCATGTTCTGTTCTTTTTCTGGTTAAAAATTAAAACCTGTCCGGATTAGTGAAAGAAATAGAAATATACCGGAATTGACGTAAACCCTACACCTATTAGTAAAGCGTAAGCGGCTCCGATGCCTTTAATCCATGGCATGTACTTTGGGTGATTTAATCCCAAAGTCTGGAATGCCGATTGGAAGGCGTGATTCAGGTGGAAAGCCAGGAAGATGAACGAAACGATATAGATCACATTATAGATCAAATCGTTTTGAAATAATTCCACAGCAATTTGATAGAAATCGTGTTCCCCGTATCCTTTTGGATGTTCTACCAAGCCTAACTTAATGAAATAAAACTGGTAGAAATGTAATGCCAGGAACAGGAAGATCAGAATCCCTGTGTAAATCATATACTTCGATAAAAACGAAGTCTTTGTTTTCTGAGCAACTGCATATCGGTGGCCGCGTGCTTTCCAGTTCTGAAGCTGCACCACAACACCATAAATCATATGCAAAACAAAGGCTGCCATCAGGAAAATCTCCATGAACTTAATCAGGGGATTGGTTCCCATAAATTCGGCAGCTTCTTTAAAAATCTCAACATGGTTCTCAGTAAGCGGCATCAAAAACAAGTTGATACCCAAATGTATTACCAAAAACACAGCTAAAAACAATCCGGCTAAAGCCATGATTATTTTCTTTGTAATAGAAGCTAAACTCATACTGGTACTACTCATGACATCTTTTATTAATATATTTACCGTTCATTATCAATATCTACACACGAATATATGTACGCATGTAAATATATGATCACAAATATAAAATTCTTAACGACACTGCAAAAGTAAAAATATAATTTAGGCTGATATTTCAAAATGCAAGGTTATTTTTAATATTGTGTATGTGCAAGGTAGTCAATAAAGTAACGTGGTGATTCGATTTGCTTTTTCAATGAACTAAATCAGGACACTTTTTGCGAAAACTTATAGAACGCTTTAACTCTTCGGCTTAGATAATATGGGTGCAGAATACTCTTCTAAGGAATTTCAAAAAAAAATATGAATACATAAAATTTATTTCCTTCTTTTGGGTTATTGTTGATGAAAATTATTTGGGATATGAAGATTTCAAGAAAAATGGGGGTTGTAATTATGGTGGTGATGGCTTTTCTGATGGCTTCCTGTGCCAGTTCAAAAAAGCGTACCTTCCGGAAAGCTCGTAAAAATTACAAGAAGTTCAGAGATTATGATTGCGGTTGTTGGAATACAAAGCAAAATTCGGTTACTTTTGAATTGTTAAATGGACAAGAAGCAGTATAAAGAAATATTATCCCGGTATGTTCCACCTGAAACAGTAGAACAAGTCTTTGAATGGATTACGACGTATGGAGTTCATCTGAAAATCACCAAAAGCAGAAGGTCGAAGTTAGGTGATTATCGTCCCCCCATCCGGCAGCCTTTTCATCGTATTTCTATCAATAATGATCTGAATAAATTTTCTTTTTTGATCACTTTTGTACATGAAATAGCACACTTGAAAGTTTGGAATCAATATCAGAATTCAGTAGCTCCACATGGTGAGGAATGGTGTAATGAATATAAGAGATTACTGCGTGTAGTGATGAATATGGATGTTTTCCCTGAAGATGTTTATGTGCAATTGGAGAAACATATTCAAAAACGCTATGCCAGTAGTAGTAGTGATAAGAACTTATATCGAATTCTGAAAAATTATGATGAACACCAGGATGAAAGTGAGGTTTTAGAAGATTTACCTGCTGAGACTGTTTTTGCTACCGAAGATGGACGTCGTTTCAAGAAACAGGAGAAGTTACGTAAAAGATATAAGTGTTTGTGCTTGAATAATAATAGAATGTATTTGTTTCAACCGCATACCCCAATATATCCTGTCGAATGAGTTCAAAGTTTTTATTACATTTGTTTCATCAAGAGTTAGATGAACCCAAAAAAATCTTTTAATATAACGAATATCAGATTTTCTGTTAAATATGTTAACAGATAGAGATTGTGTGTGTGTTAAAGGAGCGTAGATATAAAAAATAGATCACTATGAATAAAAATAATTACTGTGTTATTATGGCTGGCGGTATTGGAGCCAGGTTTTGGCCCATGAGCCGTACAGCACATCCTAAGCAGTTTATCGATATTTTAGGAACCGGTGAAACGTTGATTCAACAAACATTTAAACGTTTTGAGCGTGTTTGTCCATCCGAAAACATTCTGATTGTTACCAATGGTATTTATAAGGATCTGATTAAAGAACAGATCCCTCACATCAAGGAGGATAATATTCTTTGTGAGCCAAGCAGAAGAAATACTGCACCAGCAGTAGCTTATGCAGCGTATAAAATCCAAAAGCAAAATCCAAACGCGAATCTTGTGGTCGCTCCAAGTGATCATATTATACTTAAGGAGGATGCCTTTGTTGAAATCATTGAGTCAGGATTGAATGCTACAGAAAAGAATGATTGGCTGTTAACCTTAGGGATTAAACCAACACGCCCTGATACAGGTTACGGTTATATCCAGTTTGATGAAAACAATGTTTATTCCGAGGATAAGCGCGTGCGTAAAGTGAAGACCTTCACAGAAAAGCCCGTTCTGGATCTTGCAAAACAGTTTCTTGCTAGTGGTGATTTTCTTTGGAATGCAGGGATCTTTATCTGGTCGTTAAAGAGTATTCTTTCTGCTTTCGAAACCTATCTTCCTGAGGTGAATGCTATTTTTAAAGAAGGTCTCGATAAATACAATACCGAAAAAGAGCAGGATTATATCGATCACGGTTATTCGATCTGTCGTAATATTTCTATCGATTACGGTATTATGGAGAAAGCCGACAATGTATATACCCTGGAATCGGAATTTGGATGGAGCGATCTGGGTACCTGGGGCTCTCTATACGAAATCCGTGAAAAGGATGAAGCTGGTAATGCGATTGTTGGGAAGAATGTGCTTTCATACGATAATAAAAACTGTATCATCAACATGCCAAAAGATAAGTTGGTGGTGGTGCAAGGAATGGAAGATTGCATCGTAGTGGAAGATGACGGTATTTTGCTGATTTGTAAGAAGCAGGATGAACAACAAATTCGTCAATTTGTGAATGATGTCAAGGTAGAAAAGGGTGATAAGTATGTATAGATACGGAGTTAACTGCCGTTAATTGATCATCCTCTATATATAAGGCCGGAATCGGAAAGAAGCATTATCTTCGCATATCCGATTCCGGTTTTTTATTTGAATTTATTATTTAACTACAAAATAAAATTTAAACCATGAAAAAAGTCTTTTTGTCATTGATGATGGCAATGTTTGCTTTTGGTCAGTTTGCCAAAGCAGACGAGGGGATGTGGTTACCTTTCATGATCGATAGGTTGAACTACACAGATATGCAGAAAATGGGATTAAACCTGACTGCTGAGGAAATTTATTCTGTAAACAATTCAAGTTTGAAGGATGCAATCGTTGTTTTCGGCGGTGGTTGTACCGGTGAAATGATCTCTGATCAGGGGCTTCTTCTAACAAACCACCACTGTGGTTATGGTCAGATCCAGGCTCATTCTACGGTAGATCATGATTATCTTACTGATGGCTTCTGGGCATATTCAAAGGAAGAAGAACTTCCAAACCCAGGTTTATCCGTTAAGTTCTTGGTTCGTATCGAAGATGTTACTGAGAAGGTAACTGCTGCTTTATCTGATACCTTGACAGAGACTGAAAGATCTCAAAAAGCTCGTCAGGTTGGTCAGGAAATTGCTAAAGAAGCAACTGCTGATACACATTACGATGCTCGAGTAAAAAGCTTTTTCTCAAACAACGAGTACTATCTTTTCGTTTACGAAACGTTTACTGATGTTCGTTTGGTAGGTGCTCCTCCATCATCAATCGGTAAATTTGGTGCTGATACTGATAACTGGATGTGGCCTCGTCATACTGCTGACTTCTCAATGTTCCGCGTTTACTGTGGTCCTGATGGAAAGCCTGCAGAATTCTCTAAAGACAACGTACCTTACAAACCTAAGCATCATTTACCAGTGAACATTGCAGGTGTTGAAAAAGGTGACTATGCAATGATCATGGGTAACCCAGGTAGTACAGATCGTTACTTAACTTCTTTCGGTGTTGATCAGGGTATTGAAATGAACAACCCAACAATTGTTGATATCCGAGCTGAGAAACTTCGCATCATGCGCGAAGATATGGATGCTAGTGACAAAGTTCGTATCCAGTACGCTTCAAAATATGCTCGCACAGCCAACTATTGGAAGTATTTTATTGGCCAAACTAAAGGTTTGAAAAATCTGAAAGTTGCGGACAAAAAACGCGAATTAGAAGCTCAACTTGAAGAATGGATCAATGGTGACGCGGATCGTAAAGCTGAATATGGTTCAATCCTGAACGATATGAAAGAGAGTTATGAAGGTAAAGGTGAATATTTACTTTCTAACATTTACTTTATGGAAGCGATCTACCGTGGTAGCGAAGTTCTTGGAAATGCATACAAGTATAAGTCTTTAGCAAAAGCTCTTGAAGAAGAGAATACTGAGAAGGCAGAAAAGATCATTGAACGAAATAAAGGAGGTATCGCTGATTTCTATAAAGATTACAACCGTTCAACGGATGTAAAACTTTTGGGTTCAATGTTGGAAATGTTCTATGAGAACGTTCCTGCATATCAGCATCCTGAATTGTTGACTAAGATTAACAAGAAGTATAAGGGTGACTTTAACAAATATGCCGCAAAGGTATTTGCAAAGACTGCTTTCGCTGACCAGGCTTCTGAAGAAGAATTTCTTGCTGATGCTAGCGCAAAGAAAATACGTAAAGATCCTGCTTTCCAGTTGATCGATGCTTTTGTACATAGTTATATAGCTATTCAAGGTGAAGCAGGAAAATATGATGAGCAATTCGCTAAGGCTGACCGTTTATTCGTGAAGGCTTTAAGAGAAATGCAACCTGAAAAGAAGTTCTATCCAAATGCCAACTTTACCATGCGTGTTACTTATGGTCAGGTTTTGGATTATTACCCATCTGATGCTGTACATTTCAATTATTACACAACACTTGCCGGCGTTATGGAAAAAGAAGATCCTAACAACTGGGAATTTGTTGTTCACGATAAATTGAAAGAAATCTATAAGAACAAAGATTACGGCCAGTATGGCGAAGGTGATGTGATGAAAGCTTGTTTCCTTACTAACCATGACATTACTGGTGGTAACTCAGGTTCTCCTGTTATCAATGCTGATGGTCATTTGATCGGTCTTGCTTTCGATGGAAATTGGGAAGCTATGAGCGGTGATATCGCTTTCGAACCAAAACTTCAACGTACAATCAATGCCGACATTCGTTACGTAATGATGATCGTTGACAAATTTGCAGGAGCTAAAAACCTGATCGAAGAAATGGATATCATCAACAAGCGTCCAGCTAAAAAATGCTGTACAAAGACTTGTTGTGATAAAAAAGTTGAAAAAAACTGTAAAACTGAAAAGCCTTGCAAGACCGAAAAACCTTGTAAGACTGAGAAAGCTGAAAAAGCTTGCACACATAAGCATTAATATCTTTACAGATATTGTAATGAAGGCCACTCCACATTGGAGTGGCCTTTTTTGTACTATCCTGTGAATATTTAATGGAAATTATTGTCCTTTAATTCGAGGGCCTCAAAATCGTTTTTTTTGAAATATATTTGAGATTTTATGCCTGGAACAACCTGTGTACTCCTATACTTCATGATGATGAAATACAGAGCTGCCAACACCCACAACTTTTTGGATTGTTGGGAAGCAGAGATTCTTAATAATGTGCTCGTTAGGGATAATATTGAATTCAAGTTATTTCACAATTCGGCTGGTAATTGTCTGAATGTTGAAATTTAAGATTTGGTGTTGTTTGAAGTTCTGATTACAGATTTAAGCGGAAGGATGGTGTATAAATTCAATTCATTTAATGTCTCTTCACAAAGTTATATTGCCAGCTTTCAGGGTGACATTTACTCAGCTCTGACCTATTCCGAAGCAACTGTAATTCGCTGGATGTTTGTGAAGAACTTATCGATATTAGGTGGTTGTTAATTTGTTACTAAGTAGTTATTGATTGTCATAATCACAGCAGATAACAATTAATCTCAATCAATAACCACCTAATTACAATGTTTTCAATTACTCCGATAATCTAACCTTAAGATAGACTGGTTCATGATCTGAATCGGTGAAATCCTGAGACAGTGTTTCTACTTTCAGCGCTTCTACGTTGGGCGAAAGCAGGAAGAAGTCGATGATGTTCGTCTTGTTTTTACCCATAATGAAAGGCTGTTCAAGTGAACGATTAGTGGGCCTATTAGGGTCATAGATCCATTGCCATTCTTCAGGGAAAAGATCCTTGCTAAGTCTGAACTCATTATCAACGGCATTGTATTTCTTTTCAATCATAAAGCGACTGTAATCGGGTGGATTCATATTCCAGTCGCCACCAATTACTACATAATTTCCTTTCTGGTATTCTTCAATAGCAAGCGATTTTATCACGTCCAACTCCTTTTGTCTTTGGATTTCATCTTTTACATAGGCTGAATTATGAATATTGATAACGACCAATTCTTTCCCATTTGGCAATGCATAGGGTGTATATATAAATCCACGGTCGAGCATAAACAGTTTCATGGGCCAGGTGTAAACCTCCGGCAAGGCATATCGTTTTGCTTCAACAGGCTCGAATGAACTCAGGCTAAGCATTCCGGCACAAACCTTACCCATAGGTTCATTGATAGGTTGAGGGACGAATTCCACATCATAGTTCTTAATAAACACAGAATTTATGCCGTTGAATAATTCCCGAATTTGTTCTTTCTGATTCTGGTTATATGTACGTTTTGAATTTTCGTCAACTTCCTGAAGCATTATGAAGTCTATGCTATCATTATTCAATATGAATTTTGAAATGTTTTTGAAATACTTTTGATTTTCTTCAGCTGTTGGACGCACACGAATCCCTTCATCGTAGAAGAAATCCATTTCTTGCCCCAGACCGCAATAACCGATATTCCAGATCATGAAGCTTAGTTCTGTAGAGTCAATCTTACTGGTGTTAGTGATTAAAAGATCGGTATCTTCAATCTTGTTTGGTTTGTAATCCGTTATGGATGAGTAAACAAGGAAGATAGTGAGAGTTAATGTTGCAAACAGGATCAGGTAAGCAATCCCTTTAAAAAGGATCTTCATAAGTTGATTTTTTTGATTTGGAATTTAGTTTTCGTTAGCGTCGTTAAAGATATTAAAATCACTCAATTGTAAAAATTGTTAATTGTTTTAAATATTTCTTAAGTTTTGCCGCAAGTTTTTCGTTTTATTGAAGTCTAATGTAATGTTGAGTTGTTATACTCATTGTTGAAAAGGAAAAGCAAATAAGCATAAACTATGAAGAAAGTATTCGCATTTATTTTAATGTCCTTGTTATTTGTTCATTTGGGGTGGGCTCAGAAGGGTGATCCTTCCAATAGAGGCGAAAGGCAAAAACCAAAGATTGGAGTATTGACGGGTAAGATCATTGATGAAGGAACAGGTATACCAGTAGAGTTTGCTACCATTGCTCTTTTTGATATGCGTAAAAATAAGCTTGTAACCGGAGGTATGTCCGATCAGAGGGGGGAATTCCATATTACCGAAATTCCTGTGGGGCGATATAAAGTCAGGATTAGTTTCATAGGATATGAAACCTTGAACATGGAAGAGCCGGTAATGCTAAGTCCAAAGGCACCGGAACAATTCATTGGGCAGGTTAAACTGAAACCTTCTTCTACAAGTCTTCAAGGTGTAAATATTGTTGCAGAACGTGAGTTGATGGAAAACTCGCTGGATAAGAAAACCTATAATGTTGCCAAAGATGCTACAGCTGCCGGGGCTGATGGTACCGAGATTATGAATCGACTTCCTTCTGTGGATGTGGATATGGATGGGAATATTTCTCTTCGTGGAAATGAGAATGTTACCATTTTGATTGATGGGAAGCCATCAGCCTTAACATCTGATGCAGCCACCTTCCTGCAACAACTGCCTGCCAGTTCTATTGAGAATGTTGAGGTGATTACCAATCCCTCTGCTAAATATGACCCGGAAGGGATTGTGGGCATTATTAATATCAATCTGAAAAAAGATCAACTTGAAGGAACCAATGGGACAGTAAACTTAACCGCAGGAACATGGGACAAGTATAATATGTCTGCATCTGTAAATCATTTTACCGGTAAATTTAATGTGTTTGCTAATTACAGTTATCGCGATCATCTGCGCGAGATGGATGGCACTTTAGATCAGTCATTTTATTCAGACGGAGAGGTGTATAAAACTCGTCACAATGAGGATGAAGGGTTTTTTACCAGAAAATCGAACATGGCAAAAGGTGGTTTCGACTACTACATTGATAACACGAGTAATATTACTCTTACCGGGGTATACAGTCAAGGTCGGTTTGATAAGTATGATTCCACAATGTGGACGGAGCATGATTCGTTTGATCAACTTTCTATGGATTCTTTGGTAAATAGCGATTATGTGGGAGACCGTATTACTCGTGAAGTAACCTTGGATTATCGTAAAAAGTTTCTTCGTCCCGGACAGGAATTGTCTGCTTCAATCCGTTATTCAAATCATGAATCTGAAGGCTCAGCACATTATGGTACTAATCGTTTTGACATAACGAATGGAAGATCAACTAAAATTGTGTTGCAAGCTGATTATGTTCATCCTATTAATGAAAATTATAAGTTGGAAGTAGGCTATCTGTCAGATATGGGTGATACAGAGGATGATTTGATCTATAACTTTTTATCTGAAGGAGGAGTTTTTGAAGAAGACTTTTCGGCTTCGAATGATTTTATTTATGATCTGGATATTCATGCTGCTTACGGATTGTTTTCAGGTAAGGCATTCGATAAATTTGATTATCAATTAGGACTTCGAGCAGAGCAGGTGTATACACATTCTGAATTGGTGAATACAAATGAATCTTTCGATAATAATTATTTCAGCTTGTATCCAACAATGCATCTTTCCTATAATCTGGATAAAACAAACCAGTTGATGTTAAGTTACAGTCGAAGGATTAAACGTCCGCGGAGCAGAGCTTTGAATCCGTTCAGGAACGAAAGTATGCCAGGGAATATTCGTTATGGGAATCCATTTCTAAATCCTGAGTATATCGATTCGTACGAGTTGGGATATTCGAAGCAATGGGAGAAAACATCACTTACTTCGGCTATTTATTACAAGAGAATTCATGATCTGATGTCTCGTGTATCTACATTGGTTGATGCAGAGAATAATATTATGGAACATACCATGACCAATCTTGATATGGGTGAAAATTATGGCTTCGAATTCACTGGTTCAAGCAGAATAACAAACTGGTGGAGATTGAATGGTAATTTCAATTTGTTTTATCAAAATATTGAAGGGACAAACCTGGATGGATCGGATCTCAGTGTTAATGGTGCAACCTGGAGAGCCAAGCTAATGTCAACTTTTACACCTTGGAAGGGTGGAAATATTCAGTTATCTGTTCGCTACAATGCTGCTCGTGATATTCCTGATGGTAGAAGAGGGGCCATGCAGTTTTATGATGTGTCAGTTAAACAAAGCATTCTTAAAAATCAAGGGTCAGTGAGCGTTAGGGTTAGTGATCCATTTGCACTGACAGGTTTTGAAGTAGAAAAGGAAACAATTGATTATTCTTTATATCGTACCCGTAATTGGGAATCACAGGTCGTTTATCTAACTTTTACCTATCGCTTTGGTAAACTCACCGACCGGGCAATGAATAAGAAAAAGCGTAATGGAAATGGTAATGGAAGTGATGATATGATGGATGATGGATTTTAGATCTTCCATTTCTGATTGATGTAATCATCATTTATTAATAAGAGAAATTCAAAAGGCCGGAATTATTCCGGCCTTTCTTTTACAGAATGCATCACTAAACCTCTCGGTTTATTAATAGGATTGCTCCTAAGTCTTTATTATATCCTTATTCTTATGAAATGAAATACGAAGACATTCATTTGTAAATGATACAAATGATTGAAGTATAATCATCTTAACTATGTGGAATAAGTTGGATTTCCTGTTAAATATATTTTATCACACACCCGTTATTCAATAAAAGGCCGAAATTAAATATTTTTGTCTTTTAATTTCTCATAGAAATAAAATATGCATATAAAAATTAAAACCTGGATTCATGCTTTTCGGTTAAGGACACTTCCTTTATCGATATCCAGTATTGTTTTAGCAAGTTTTCTGGCTGCCGGGCAGAATCGGTTCTCTCTGATTATATGTGTTCTGGCCATACTAACAACCCTCTTTTTGCAAATATTATCCAATTTGGCAAACGATTATGGGGATTTTGTTAGCGGTAAGGATAATGAAGATCGGATAGGTCCTCAACGAACTATGCAAAGTGGTTCCATCTCTCATAGGGAAATGAAGATGCTTATTGGATTGTTTATTGTTTTGTCTTTATTATCAGGAGTATGGTTGATATATCAAGGGACAAAAGATATTGCATCCTGGTATTTGTTAGTTTTTTTCCTGTTAGGACTTGGTGCAATTGCCGCAGCCATGAAATATACGATGGGTAAAAATCCTTATGGATATCACGGGTTGGGTGACGTCTTTGTGTTTATGTTTTTTGGGTTAGCGGGTGTTTTGGGGACTTATTTTCTTCACACCAATCAACTTCCAGCGGAACTTCTGCTCCCGGCTTCTTCGGTTGGATTCTTAAGTATGGCAGTTTTGAATTTGAATAATATGCGCGATAGGGAGGCGGATCAGAAACATGGTAAAAATACTCTGGCCGTTATTTTGGGGACTCAAAAAGCGAAAAGATACCATTATATGCTGATTGTTTTAGCCTGGTTGTTTGCTGGAGCATTTGTGGTCTTGAATTATACCGGTATTTTTCAACTAATTTTCCTCCATGTTTTACCGTTGCATATGCTACATTTGAAGCGGGTGTATAAAAATACGAATGCTGTGGAGTTGGATCCTGAACTGAAAAAAGTGGCGCTCTCAACATTGTTGTTTTCGATCCTACTGGGATTGGGATTTATTCTTTAATACTTTTTGAACGATGCAGAATAAAGGGATTATAAACATCAATAATCATGATTTGTATTATGAATGGATTAACCTGGAGTTAAAGACCAGGGATAGGTCCATTTTGATATTCCTTCATGAAGGATTGGGGAGTATTAAACAATGGAAATCGTTTCCAAAAGAACTCTGTGAGCTTATGCAGTTGCCAGGTTTAGTTTATGACCGATACGGTTATGGTAATAGTGAAATTCGTTCATTTCCTTGGCCCATTCATTTTCTTGAAATCGAGGCCCGATCTGTTCTGCCTGCAATAATCGGGAAATTTGAAATTGAAAAGCATATTGTTTTTGGTCATAGTGATGGTGGGACGATTGGATTATTCTATGCATCCTTAAAACCAAAAAATCTACTGGGATCAATTATTGAAGCTCCTCATGTTGTTATTGAGAATATCTCTGCTGATGGGATTCGTGGGGTTGTGGAAGCTTCATCTGACCCTCGATTTGTTAAGTCCTTATCCCGATATCATGGCGAACGTACAGAGGAACTAATTAAAAGTTGGACAGGAGTATGGTTGAGTGAAGAAGGAGGTTGTTGGGAAATGTGTAATCAACTTTCTTCTATCGAATCACCTGTGCTTTTTATGCAGGGAGAAAATGATAACTTCGGCTCGGAATTGCAGTTGAGGGAGGTCGAGAACCGTACACTAGGTAGCTTTCATGGAATTATTGTTCCAAAATGCGGGCATGTTCCACACCTTGAAGTTGGGGGATTCGTTTTGAAGCAGTCCGCTTACTTTATTGAGGAGATTAAATAGGGGGGGGCTTACATGAATAGAATCAATTCAGGAGTTTACACTTGCCTTATCCCTCCGAGTCTAGGTGCTTTTCTACTGTGATTTTGCGTCTTATTTTTCCCGTTTCAGTTTCTTCAAATAATGGAATATGAACTATTTCCCTGGGCTTTTCATAGGTGTCAACCAATTTGTAGATACGCTCCACAAAACGTTGTTGACATTCTCCATCCAATGGCTTCCCTTCTATAAATAGTACTACTTTCTGCCCCAAATCAAGGTCGTTGAGGCCATAAATAAAAAATCTGCGGTAGATCTTCTTACTCAGCTTTGCTTCAATTTGTTCCGGATGTAGTTTCATGCCCCCACTATTGATTACATGGTCTTTGCGTCCCAACCATCTGAATTGTTGCTCGTTGATGAGTTCGACGATGTCGTTAGTGATCAGGATTTCATTGGCAATGCCAGGTGCGGAAATGGTTAAGCATTTGTTTTCATCTTGACCGAATTTCACTCCTTCAAGTCCAGTGAAATAATTCTGAGCATCAGGGGAGTTTAGTTTTTGCATTGCAATATGCGTAATGGTTTCAGTCATTCCAAATGTTGAATAACATTCTGGTTGAGTGAATTGCAATTTGTTGATCAGGTCGGATGATACCGCTGCTCCGCCTATAATCAGTTTTTTTATGCGATTAAAATTATTTTTATCAGTTATAGAATTTTGTACTTGTAATGGTACCATTGCAGCGAAATCGATATCCATTGATAATGCTTTAGCGGGAAAGGAATCAGGAGGGATTATGATTAAATCAAGTTGTAGAACGAAGGCTCTTACAATCATCATTTTTCCGGCAATATATTTGGTGGGAAGGCAGAGTAAGGCTTTGTCCTTTGTTTTTAGGTTTAAAAACTTACCTGTCATGATTGCAGAGTTGATCATTCGATCTTTTTGAATACGGATGCTTTTAGGTTTACCTGTTGATCCGGAGGTGTTAACTTCCACAAAGGACTTTTCATCCAACCATTCATTAATGAAAAGGTAAATGTTGTGTTCCCAGTTTGGTAAATCCGGATTGTTTAACTTTTTGTAGGCTAGGTTTTTTAGTTCGAAGCCATTCAATAAAGTTCCGTTTATTCTTAAATCGTTGTGTCGGGTAATCATAATAGTAAGCTTAATTCCCAGTTTGTTTCAGTTCTATAATGCAGAAATCCTTTTGACACTTCGAGTGGAGACTCAAAGTTGTTAGTGTATAGTTGCCCTGTGCCCAGCCCTTGAGGTAGAGCACTGTTGAGTGTGTATGTCCATTGTGCAATTGCATTCAATCCAATATTTGATTCCAGTGCAGAGGTAATCCACCATCCGCAGTTTTTTCCTTCTGTGGTTTGGATCCATTCATCGCAGGATTCAAAACCTCCCAGTAGACTTGGTTTCAGGATTATGTACTGAGGGTTGATGGTGTCAATCAGTTTTTGTTTTTCTTCAGTATGATGAATGCCAATTAATTCTTCATCAAGAGCGATGGGGAGGGGTGTGTTTTTACATAGTGTTGCCATCTTCTGCCATTGACCGGCTTTAATGGGCTGTTCAATGGAATGCAACTGAAACTCTGCTAATCTCTCCAGCTTTGTTGTAGCATCTTCCGGGGTGAAAGCCCCATTTGCATCAACTCTCAATTCGATGTCTGCTGGCGAAAATTCTTTACGAATTGCTTTCAGAATTGATATTTCCTGCTCGAAATCAATTGCTCCGATCTTCATTTTTATGCAAGAAAAACCTTGTTGGAGTTTATCCTTTATTTGTTCCTTCATAAAAGAAGGTTCGCCCATCCATATCAATCCATTAATTGGAATTGCGGAAATGCCTTTTGTGAAATTGGAGGGGAATAGTATTTGGTGTCCTTTGTTGTTCAGATCCATCAGAGCCATTTCGATCCCAAAACGTATGGATGGGTATTCTATTAAACTTTCATGATAGTTCTGGGTATAACTGTTGATGTTGTTACAAACTTCTTCAATCTTGCCCTGATAATCGGGATGGTCATCACAACTCAATCCTTTTAATAATCCGCATTCACCAATTCCGAATACATCAGGATCCTTTTCTTTATAAAGAAGAATAAACCAGGATTCTTTATTCGTAAGAACTCCACGACTGGTGCCGCTGGGGCGTTTGAAATTTAATGTGTGTTTTTTCCAGAAAGCTTTCAGCATATCTAAATCAGGATTTTTACAAAATTACAAATGAAATAATACAAAATAGTCACGAATTAGTATTCATTTGTGAATTCATGGCCTATGATAAGATCATTAAATGATTTAGAAATTAATTGTGCTAATACGTTCTTTTGTAAGATTAAACTCATAAACAATTTCATCAACAATCTGCTTAACCGGTTTGATTTGGTCAATCATTGCTGCGATCTGCCCAATCTCCAGTTCACCTTCTTGCATGTCACCTTCAAACATTCCCTTTTTTGCACGGCCTTTTCCTAGGATTTCTCTTAGCTCTTCAGGAGCTGCGCCACGGAGTTCTGCGTCTTTAATTTTCTGATAAAACGGATTGTTTATCAGTCGAACAGGGACAACCGACTTCATACATAAACGGGTGTCTCCTTCTTTAGCCTCAGTTACCATTTGCTTAAAGTCAGGATGAGCTGATGATTCCTCTGATGCAGCAAAAAGGCTTCCGATCTGAACGCCTTCTGCTCCCAGGGCAAATGCCGCCAGCATGGATTGGCCGCTTGCAATACCTCCGGCAGCAATTACAGGTATATCCACATTTTTACAAATATGAGGAATCAGAGCCATGGTTGTGGTTTCTTCCATTCCATTGTGTCCACCGGCTTCGAAACCTTCAGCTACTATTGCATCAACACCGGCTTCAACGCATTTGTTTGCAAACTTCAAATTGGCAATAACATGAACTACAGTTATACCTCTTTCTTTTAAAAATGAAGTGTACTTCTTGGGATTACCCGCTGAGGTAAAGACGATCTTTACACCCTCTTCCAGGATAATATTTATAAGTTCATCCGTTTGAGGATAGAGTAGAGGGATGTTCACTCCAAATGGTTTTGAAGTTGCTTTTTTACACTTTTGTACATGCTCCCTGAAAACATCAGGGTACATAGAGCCTGCTCCAATCAGACCCAATCCTCCTGCATTACTAACTGCCGAGGCCAGTTTCCAACCACTACACCATACCATTCCACCCTGAATGATGGGATACTTTATATCAAATAACGATGTTATTCTGTTCATATAATCACGTATTCTGATGATGAATTCTTATATAATACCGGCAAAATTAGCGGTAAAATGCTAATTGATTAACGATAATGAATAAATTATTTTCCGGGAATTTTACGATTCATGAGCGATCTTTCACTCTTGGCACAGTTTGTATGGTGCAAGTGATTTTGTTTTTTCTGGCAATAATTAAAGAATATACCTTGAAATGTGTCAATAGACAACATGCTAGTTAGAAGAAAGATAGTCGAAAGAGTTGTTTTTCGGGGGTGGGATAGAGAAATATGTATAAAATACACAGGCCGTGAAGAGAAGTTAAAGTAAAGGTATATATTTGTGTGAAACACAAAGAAAAGATAAGATGTAAAATAGTTCAGGCGTGTGTATGTGTGGTATAGGTGTTGATTAATGTGAGTTTTCATTGTGTGAGTTCATGAATGTGTAATATTCTGAATGTTTATAGAATTTAAATAGAGATAGTCAATTTAATGATGATTATCTCTTTTTCTAAAATTCACAAGATGTGTTTCTGTTATTCTTCTGACTAAATTGATGATTACGAATATTATAGTGGCCTCAGTGTTGAAAAGGATGTTGTGAGGGATTAATTTATTTACGCAAATATCATCACATCTTATTTTTCCCCTCTCTGAGGGACAATACAAATAAAATCAAAACTCCCTTCTCCAATATTTTTAAAGCCGTGAATCTCATCATCATTGACATATGCCACGTGCCCGGCTTCCAAAGGATGCTCATTCTTATCTTTATCGATTAAAACTCCCCTGCCTTTTTCAACTTTAACCACATGAGGAAAAGAGTGGTTGTGATAAGGTGTAGCCCCACCAGGGGCTAAACTGAAATGACGCATGACAATTTCTTCCGAACCGTCTTTCGGCCCGATAAATATCTGCTTCTTTACCCCCGGGTACATCGAGGTGTCTTCATGTGGGATTTCTTGTGGTTTTTTGATAATCATAATTCTAGTGTTGTTTGGTTAATGGAATAATTCCTACAATACTAAAATTAACAATTATTCTCAGGTAATGTTGAAAGCAACTTGTGGGGAAAAGAAAAAGCCATCCCAACTTATAGCTGAAATGGCTTTTTATATGAATCAAATTGAGTATTACTTAATCAATTCTTCAAGTTTCTTGCCTAGATCCTCTCCACGAAGGTTTTTAGCAACAATAGTTCCTTCCGGGTTTAAAAGGATGTTCTGTGGGATTGATTTTATCGCATATATTTCGCCTACAGCATTTCTCCAGCCTTTAAGGTCAGACACATGTGTCCATGTTAAATTGTCATCTTCAATAGCCTTTAACCAAGCTGCTTTGTTTTGATCGAATGATACACCTAATATTGTGAAATTTCGATCTTTATATTGGTTGTATGTTGCAACAACATTTGGGTTTTCAGCGCGACATGGGCTGCACCATGAAGCCCAAAAGTCAACCAATACCCATTGGCCTTTAAAAGAAGAAAGGCTGATAGGATTTCCTTCAGCATCATTTTGTGTGAAATCAACAGCTGGTTGGCCTACGGCAACACGGCCTAATTTCTCAACATATTCCTTTATGATTTTTACGTATGAAACGGTGTTTAAATTTTCAGGGAAATGCTTTGCAATTTCTGCTAACTCTTCATATTCGTACGCATGTAGACTTCTGGCAACGATGTAAGCAGAAACAACAGACTCCTTATTTGTTTTGATGAAATCCTGAGAATATACACCTGCAAGACTATCCTGAGCATTATATGATTCAATTATCTGAGCCATTTTCTCTTCATCCTGAGCGTCACGAGCTGCATAATAAGCCTCAGTTAGCTTCTTTAACTCTTCCTGAAATGGAGCCAATCCGTCAGTATATTTGTTAAATAAGTCCTGTGTTGGAGTTCCCGCTACCTTAATTTCGGCAGGATTATCCATGTTTCCATCGATTGTGATTGCTCCAGTTTCGGCAAAAGCATTTAATTCAAGGTCGTTAACACCTTCGAAAGTTATGAATACACGGTCTGGAACTTCCGAAATTCCTTTAAAAGTAAATCCGCCTTCTGTAATTATACTCGAGTCAACAACTTGCAATGAGTCGTTAAGGATTCGTGCCATAAAAGCTTTTTCTGCCTTTAATCCTTCAATTTTACCTGTAATCGTGAACTGATTCTTTGGCGTGCAAGAAAAAATAGCAGCCGCTATTGTAAGCACTAATAATAGTTTCTTCATCATTATTTATTGTTTATTTGTATTTGCAAAATTAATTTGTCGCTAAGATATAAATTGCATGGAAATCTACCTATTTTGATTGTCTTTTGTTAAGCTTCTGGATGACTGCTATCTAACCTGAAGTTTGGTTCTGTTTGATTAAGAAATATAAATTTATATGAATATAAACCTAGATGCATGTACATGAAATATTCCACAACAAGGGTCAGGAGCAATTTATGAGCCTTGTTCAACTGAATGAGAATTAATAGGATCAATCATTAAATAAAAACTTGGATATCCGGATATTAGTTTATAATTTTGCCCCCCTTAAATCAAAGGAGGTAAAAGTGGACCGTATTAAGGATTTTGTAATTCCGTTTTCGGGACTGGCCTTCGGATATCACCAGTATGAATTGAATGCTGATGATAAGTTCTTTGAGGCACTTGAGTTTTCAGAGGTTAAGAAGGGAGTTGTTCAGGTTAGTATTGAACTTGAAAAACAGGAGCGTTTCTTAGTTCTGGATTTTAATATCGAAGGTAACGTAACAGTTCCATGCGATCGTTGTTTGGATGATTTGGATTGTTCCATTTCTGGCCAAAACAAATTGATTGTTAAATTTGGAGATGAAGCAGGGGAAGAGAGTGAAGATGTTATTATCATCCCTCGGACCGACTACCAAATCGATGTAAGTCATCTGGTTTATGAATACATTATTTTGATGCTTCCTGCTCAAAGGATGCATCAGGAAGATGAAGATGGTAACCTGATGTGTGATCCGGAAGTTCTCGCCAGATTGGAAAAACCAAGTGTTAATGAGGATGATGAAAGAGGATCAGATCCCCGATGGGATGCATTAAAAGGATTAAATTTTGAAGATTAACTTAATATAAAAACGTTATACGATGGCACATCCTAAACGTAAAATTTCGAAACAAAGAAGAGATAAGAGGAGAACTCACTACAAAGCTGAGCTCCCAACGTTGGCGAAATGCCCAACAACTGGTGAAGTACATATTTTTCACAGAGCTTATTACGTAGACGGCGACCTGTATTACAGAGGGAAACTTGTTTACCAAGCGGCTTCTGCTGAATAATAAACTAATATCTCTACAATGAGGATAGGATTAGATGTTATGGGCGGGGATAACGCTCCGGAAGCTACAATTGCCGGTGCCATTCTCGCCCGTAAAGAATTTGATCCTGCTGACCGGTTAGTTTTAATCGGAGATCAGCAGGTGATTACAGACCTTCTGAAAAAACATTCTGCCAATCCGTCCGATTTTGATATTGTACATGCTCCCGATCAAATTCTAATGAAGGAGCACCCTATTAAGGCTTTTACAAATAAACCTGAGTCCAGTATTGGTATCGGTTTTCGTATGATGGCAGAGAAGCAATTAGACGCTTTTGCCAGCGCAGGAAATTCCGGTGCTATGCTTGTGGGTTCTATTTATACCGTGAATAATGTTCAGGGTGTAATCAGACCCGCGACTTCAGCGATATTTCCGAAGGTGAATGGGGGCTATACTGTTTTATTGGACGTTGGAACCAATCCGGATGCAAAGCCTGATGTTTTGTACCAATTTGCTATTTTGGGATCTATCTATGCCGAGCATATGTATGGAATAGATAAGCCTAGAGTGGCACTTTTGAATATTGGCGAAGAAGAAACTAAAGGTAATGTTCAATCCCAATCGACATATCAATTGATGAAGGATACCAATGATTTCAACTTTATTGGTAATGTAGAAGGACGGGATTTGCTGAATGATAAGGCAGATGTAATTGTGTGCGATGGATTTAGCGGGAATGTTGTTCTGAAGCAGATGGAAGCTATGTATCATTTACTCGTTAAGCGTGGTTTAACTGATGACTATATCGATCGTTTTAATTACGAGAATTATGGTGGTACGCCGATTCTTGGGATTAATTCACCGGTAGTTATTGGTCATGGTATATCCAATGATGTTGCCATTAAAAATATGGTAATTCATTCGCGTGATGTAGCCAAGGCCGGACTTAGCGAGAAGATTAAGTATGCAATGTTGCATTATTCGTTGAATAAATAAGGCTCCCTGTACAAATTATTATATTTTTGCGGGGTTTGTTGAATATAAAATAGAATAACCATGAGAGCTGCAATAACAGGAGTTGGTGCATATCTCCCAGAATATCGCCTGACCAATGAGGAGTTGAGTAAGATGGTTGATACTTCTGATGAGTGGATAATGACCCGAATCGGAATTAAGGAACGTAGAATTTTGAAAGGTGAAGGTAAAGGTACTTCCGATCTTGCCGTTGGTGCTGTTCAGAATTTGTTCGAGAAGACGGGTACCGATCCACAGGAGATTGATTTGTTAATTTGTGCTACTGTTACTCCTGACCATCAGTTCCCTGCTACAGCTAATATCATTTGTGATAAATTGGGTATACGAAACATTATGAGTTTCGATGTCAATGCTGCATGTAGTGGGTTTTTATTTGCATTGTCAACTGCAAGTAAATTCGTTGAAACAGGAAAATTTAAAAAGGTTGTTGTTGTCGGAGCCGAAAAGATGTCTGCTATTGTAGATTATACTGATCGTTCCACTTCTCCAATTTTTGGCGATGGTTCTGCTGCTGTTCTTCTTGAACCAACTGAAGCAGAAGAAGGAATTATTGATGAGACTTTACAAACTGACGGTGTTGGTCGTGTTCATCTTCATATGAAGGCGGGAGGATCTGTTAATCCTTCTACGCAAGAGACTATCGATAACCGTATGCATTATATTTATCAGGAAGGACAGGCTGTATTTAAGTGGGCTGTTTCAAAAATGGCTGATGTTTCAGTTGATATGATGAAACGTCATAATATTTCTCCTGAAGAATTAGCGTGGTTGGTACCTCATCAGGCTAATATGCGTATCATAGACGCAACAGCACGTCGTATGGGTATCTCTCCCGATCAGGTAATGATCAATATTGAGAAATACGGGAATACAACTTCAGCTACTATTCCATTGTGTTTATACGAATGGGAAGATAAGCTAAAAAAGGGTGATAACGTTATTTTGGCTGCTTTTGGAGCTGGATTCACCTGGGGTGCAATTTACCTCAAATGGGCGTATGATAAGAAATAAGATTATTTTGCATATAAGAAGGCTGCTCTTAAACAGGGCAGCCTTTTTTTGTTAAATTTTCAGATCCTAGTTATGAATTCTATTTAGGGTCAGTCCGATCTTTTATGGATATCCAGTAATTTTCTTTTGAACAGACCAGATGATATTATCATATCAGTTATTTAGTTGTAATTAAGTTGATATTAGTAGTTATTCAATTGTTGTGGCTAACACAATAAATAATCAATACGATCTATTAGTAATAATATACAGGCAGTTGATGGAATGACTATAGATTTAATAATTGGGGCCCAGTTTTTGTTATGATCCCCTATTTAACAGAATATCCTTAAATTTGTACCTCTGTAAGAAAATCATAAGATAATAACAAAATAAAACCTAACGAGATGAGTAAGCTAACCATAAACAGCTTTGAAGAATTCGAACAATTTTTGGGTAAAGAAATTGGGGTATCGCAATTTCACACCATTACGCAAGATCAAATCAATAAATTTGCTGAAGCTACTATAGATCATCAGTGGATACATACTGACCCAGAGCGAGCAAAAACTGAATCTCAGTTTGGGACTACCATCGCACACGGGTATTTGACATTATCTTTACTTCCCTATTTGTGGGAACAAATTGTGGAGTTTAAAAATGTGAAGATGATGGTGAATTATGGTATCGATAAATTTAAATTCATGCAAGCAGTTCTAGTTGATCAGGAAGTTAGGTTGCATGCAAGCCTTAAGTCACTGAAGAATTTAAGAGGGATAACCAAAGCTGAGATGAGTGTAAAACTGGAGATAAAGGATTCTAAAAAGCCTGCATTCGAAGGGATCGTTACTTTCCTTTACCATTTTAACTAGTGTCCTTTTTTTTAATAAAGAGGGTGAATAACTGATGTTGTTCACCTTTTTTATTATTAGTGGGGAAACATCAAACAATGCATATGTTTTGATGTTAGGTCATAAATTTATATCTTGGTATAGCTAAAACTACAAACCATTATGACCAAACAAATCATTTTCCTGATCACTGTGCTGATCACAATAGGAGTCTTTTCTTATACCATCAGCAAATTCTATAAATTTTTCAAACTGACTAAAGCTGCTTTTCCAATAAAGGATATAACTAAACGGGTCTTGCTAACTATTGATGTTGCTATCTTACAAAGTAAAATTTTTAGGCAAAAATGGATTGGCTTGGCCCACGCTCTTATTTTCTGGGGCTTTATTGTGATCACTCTGGGTAGCCTTGAAATGATTATAGATGGGATAACCGGCTTGGATCGGAGTTTTAGTTTTATGGGATTATTGTATGATTTTATTATTGGATCAGGTGATGTGTTTGCTTTGATTATCCTGGTTTCAATTCTGGTTTTTCTTTTCAGAAGATTATTTATGAATATAAAACGCTTTAAGGGTGTTGAGATGAAACCCGTTTCTAAGAAGGATGCGAATATTGCCTTGTTAATAATTTTATTCCTGATGATTTCTTTATTAGGAATGAATATGGCATATATTGAATCGCTTGGAACAAATATAAAAGGAGTATTTCCTGTAAGTTCATATTTGTCTTCATGGTTTTCAGGATTCGATCAAGATTCACTTCATGTTATATATGAGATCAATTGGTGGTTCCATATCCTGTTGGTCTTCTTATTTGCAAATATTCTTCCGTATTCCAAGCATTTTCACGTTTTCATGTCTGTGCCCAATGTATTTACCAGTCGATTACAGCCGTTGGGTTACGTAGATAATATGGCGAATATTACCAAAGAAGTTAAAATGATGCTGGATCCTAATGCTGCATTTGATGAAACTGCAGAGGAGGAAGTGACCCAACGATTTGGTGTGAAAGATGTTGAAGATGTGAGTTGGAAAAATTACATGGATTCTCTTTCATGTACTGAATGTGGACGCTGTACTTCTGTTTGTCCTGCCAATGCAACGGGGAAGCTCCTTTCACCTAGAAAACTGATGGTTGATTTACGGGCCCGTATGAAAGAAAAGGGGCCCGAATTAGCAAAAAATGCATCATTTGATGATGGGAAGTCATATTTAAAGGATTATATCTCACACGAGGAAATTTGGGCTTGCACGATGTGTAATGCCTGTGCTCAGGAATGTCCGATCAATATTAATCAACCATCAATTGTTCTGGATTTGAGAAGGTTTTTGGTTATGGAAGAGGCTGCTGCTCCTGCAGAGCTCAATACAATGTTTAGTAATATTGAAAACAATGGGGCTCCATGGCAGTATGGACAGCATGAACGGTTGAAATGGTTGGAAGGGTTTGAACAAGAGTTGGATGTGCCAATTATGTCTGATTTATCTACCGAGAAAAAAGATCCTGAATATCTGCTTTGGGTTGGTAGTGCCGGAGCCTACGACGATCGGTATAAGAAAGTAACACGATGTTTTGTGAAAATTCTTAATCATCTGAATATAGATTTTGCTGTCCTTGGCGAGGAAGAGATTAGTTCCGGTGATGCAGTTCGACGTGCAGGTAATGAGATGCTCTTCCAAATGCAAGCATTAACAAATATTGAACTTTTTAATTCATATGGGGTGAAAAAAATCCTTACCTGCGATCCCCATGCTTATAATACATTTAAGAACGAGTATCCCGATTTGGATGGTAATATCGAGGTTACTCACCATACTGTTTTTCTCGATCAAATGATTAGAGAAGGGAAGTTGGAATTGAGCAAGGACCGTTTTTCAGGAGCAACGATTACTTACCATGACCCATGTTATTTAGGTCGGGCAAATGGAATTTACCATGCCCCAAGGAACATCCTGGGCGAAATTGGTGGTGTTAAAATAGAAATGCCACGAAATAAGAGTTTCTCATTCTGTTGTGGTGCTGGTGGAGCTCAAATGTTCAAAGAGGCTGAAAAGGGTGACAAAGAAATTTTTCAGGAAAGAACGCAAGAGGCGCTTCGCACCGGAGCGAATATTATTGTATCGGCCTGTCCGTATTGTATGACCATGCTTACTGATGGAATTAAGTATGAAAACAAAGAGGATGAGGTTAAAAACTATGATATTGCTGAACTAATTAGTGAGTCGTTGGGGGATTAATCTAATGACTCATAATCTTCTTTACTAATACGATGACCATCATGACAAATGGGACAGTAATAATAATATGAAGACTTTATCGGGATAATTGGGATCAAAAATAACGAAATCCAACGTGCGTTTTTTTCCACGATCCAGTGGCTATCGTTGTGGCAATGTGTGCAGTGTTCCAGGTTTTTTCCATATTTGAAATCTGCTACCTTATCTCGTATACCTGCAATTATGATCATACCAGGGCTGTTTTGTTTTTGATTAATAAAGATACAAATAGCATATTCAAATTTCCACCTTGTTCTATATCTTATAGATCCAATTCTAAATCTGGAATGATTTTGGTATAGTTGTGAAACATCCTGTTATTAAACGGGATTTTCCTATTTTTGAACACTCAAAAAAACTCAAAAATGAAACTGACCATGTCTGAGGTTATTATTATGACACACAGCTTGTCCCGATTTTTTTCGGGTAATGAGGATTGAATTTGTGTGTCACAAACTCAACATGGCCAAAAAAATTAAATAGATGAAAAAAGTTCCGCATACTTATGTAATTGTCTTTTTTATCATAATTATTGCTGCTGTTATGACCTGGATGATACCAGGTGGTAAGTATGAGAAGCAGGTGACTGTTGAAAATGGCATTGAAAAAACAGAGATGGTTTTTAATTATACCCAAAATCAATCTCAAACCTGGGAGGTGTTTGCTGCTTTATTTAAAGGTTTCGAAAAACAAGCAGGAATTATTGTCTTCATCCTGATGATTGGTGGAGCATTCTGGATTATGAATAGTAGTAAGGCTATTGATGTGGGAATTTTTTCTTTCTTGAAATTTACAAAAAAGGTGGAGCATTTTAAGCTTTTTAGAATGCTTGGAGTTAATAATATTATCCTGACTCTCATTATGCTTATGTTTAGTGTGTTCGGGGCTGTCTTTGGTATGAGTGAGGAAACGATTGCCTTTATAATTATTCTAGTTCCTTTGGCCATCTCAATGGGGTATGACTCCATTGTTGGTACAGCAATTGTTTTTGTTGCTGCAGGATTGGGATTTGCTGGTGCAATCCTGAATCCATTTACCATTGGTATCGCACAGGGTTTGGCTGAATTACCTCTTTTTTCTGGATTTGAATACCGTATCGTTTGTTGGATTGTGATTAACCTGATCGGTATTGTTTTTATCCTTCGCTATGCAGCGAAAGTTCATAAAAATCCAAAGTCTTCTTTAGTATACGAAGACGATGAATACTGGAGAAAGCGGGGTAACTCGGATATGGAAAACCTTAAATACCATACTCCAAAATCAGCATGGTTTGCTTACGTTTTCCTTTTAATTGCGATGATTATCTTTTCTGTAAAATACCCTGAATCTGTATTGAAGTTAGGAAACAGTGAATTTAAATTCTACGCAGTGCCTGTATTAACAGCAGTTTATGGGGTGATGGGATTGATTTCTCTTTTCCGTTCTGTACACTTCTTTATTTTAAACCTGTTATTATTTACAATATTATATCTGATTGTCGGTGTTATGGGCTATGGCTGGTATATCATGGAAATAGCAACGCTGTTCTTTGCAATGGGAATATTCTCAGGTATTGCGATGAATTACAATCCGGATAAGATTACCAAACTATTCCTCGAAGGGGTAAAAGATATCCTATCAGCAGCGCTGATTGTAGGCCTTGCAGGGGGGATTATTGTCGTATTGGAAGAAGGGCAGATTATTGATACTATCCTATACGGACTCTCTCAAGGCATGCAGGGATTCAATGAGGTTGCCAGTGTGGGTGTGATGTATTTAATCCAAAACCTGATCAATATTGTGATTCCATCAGGTTCAGCAAAAGCCGCCCTGACAATGCCTATTATGGCCCCATTTTCCGATTTGATTGGTATTTCACGACAAGCAACGGTTATGGCTTTCCAGTTTGGTGATGGTTTTACCAACATGATAACTCCAACTTCTGGGGTTTTAATCGGGGTGCTTGGTGTAGCAAAAGTCCCTTATGATAAATGGGTGCGTTGGATTGCTCCGTTAATTGGTATAATGCTAATCCTTGGATTTTTATTACTGATACCTACGGTAACCATGGATCTTAATGGTTTTTAAACCTCATTATTCACCGCAGGTATTACAATACACTTTTGTAATACCTGCAGTGATATTTAATATCCTGGTTGCGTAGCAGCTTTCTATTTCAAATAGAAATAAGAAAGGCAGGATTCTTCACAGCGGGATCGAAGTTATCCTTTTAATTCTTTGGCCGCTTCAATCAATTGGGGCAATACTTTATTCACATCACCCACTATTCCATAATCAGCTGACTCAAAAACAGGAGCATCGGGGTCCTTATTGACTGCGACAATTATTTTGGAAGAACTTACTCCAGCAATGTGCTGTATGGCTCCTGAAATACCAAACGCGAAATAAAGGTTTGGAGCAATCACCTTACCCGTTTGTCCCACATGTTCGGAGTGAGGGCGCCAGCCTTCATCAGAAACAGGACGTGAACAAGCTGTGGCTGCACCCAGAACTTCAGCAAACTCCTCAATGGCTTTCCAGTTGTCGGGACTTTTCATACCCCGACCTGCTGAAACTACTATGTCTGCCTCAGTTAACAATATCTTCCCATTTTGTTTAAAAGTCTCTCCTACTTTTGTGTTTGCCATTGTTGGATCGACTTCAGGATCGAATGTTACAATTTGAAGTTTGTTATCCTTTTTCTCAGGGGGGAATGCATTTGGAGACAAGGTGAATACTCTTTTTTCTGAATTCACTTTTACTTTAGCAACAGCTTTAGCGCTAAAAACCATCTTTCGGATTACAAAAGGCTCATAAGAGTCAGGAAGTCCGGTAACTGCTGAAACTAAACCTGCCTTTAATTTAGCAGAGAGCCGGGGAGCCAGAGCTTTACCAGCATTGTCGTGAGCGAAAATCACAACCGAAGCATTTACTTTCAGAGCAACCTTTTCAATTGCGGCAGCAAAAAATCGGTTGTCCATGGAGTCGAATTCCTCTCCCATAATGTGAAAAATTTGATCAACTCCGTAATCTCCGATAGATCTCATCTCATCTTCAGAAATTTCACCAAATGTAATTGCATGAAGTTTACTATCCAAATGATCGGCTATAGCCTTTCCATAAGCACTTAATTCAAAACTTTGTTTTCTGAACTTACTGTTTTTATTTTCTGTATATATAAGTACTGACATAATGCTTGCTTTTTGAGGTTATAGAACTTTTGCTTCACTTTTTAATAATTGGATCAATTGCCCTGCATGTTCTTCATCAACCATTTTGCAAGTCGCCTTTTTTGAAGGTAGTTCATAGCCTAAATTCTCGGTAAGAATTTCAGAGTCAGAAGCAGGGATTACATTAAGGGGTTTCTTTCGAGCCATCATAATCCCTCGCATTGCAGGAATCCTTGGGTCTTTTGCTATCCCTTTTTGTACAACTGCAACTACCGGAAATTCAATATGAAGTTTCTCATTTCCTCCATCAATTTCGCGGGTATACAACAGTTGATCTCCTTCCCATTCGATACTTGAAATCCCTGAAACTGAAGCTAGATTCGATAACTCAGCCAAAATCCCAGGAACTGCGGCTCCATTATAGTCGGATGACTCAATACCTGAGAGGATTAAATCGTAATCTTTTGCTATCTGAGCAATCTGTGAAGCAACAAAATAGGCATCGCAAGGCTCGGTATCAATACGGATTGCATCATCAGCACCAATGGCCAGAGCCTTGCGAATTGTAGGTTCTGTGGTCTTGGGCCCAACATTTACAACGGTTATTTTACTAATTTTCCCTCCCGATTGTTCTTTCAATTCCAGAGCACGGGTGAGAGCCAACTCGTCCCAGGGGTTAATAATCCATTGAACACCGGCATCATCAAAACGGCTGCCATTATCAGTGAACTGGATTTTCGTAGTCGTATCGGGAACATTACTGATACATACGAGTATATTCATAGGTTATAGTATTTTGTGGTTTAACAAATGGATTTATTAATGAAACCTGTGTGACAGGTTTTTGTTTCTAATCTTTTAGAAGGTCTCTCGAAATCACGATCTTCTGAATTTCAGAGGTGCCTTCGTAAATCTGAGTTAGTTTTGCTTCCCGCATCAGACGCTCTACGTGATATTCACGGACATAACCATATCCGCCATGTACCTGAACAGCTTCTGTGGTTACTTCCATAGCGATGTCAGCGGCATACTGTTTTGCCATGGAACTGGCAATTCCATAGGGGAGTCCCTGGTCTTTCAGCCAGGCAGCTTTTAAGCAAAGATTTCGGGCATTTTCCACTTTTACGGCCATGTCTGCCAGTTTGAAAGCTATGGCCTGGTGGTTTGCAATTTCAGTACCAAAAGCTTTTCTTTCTTTGGAATATTGTATTGCTCGTTCCATTGCTCCGGAAGCGATTCCCAAGGCCTGACTGGCGATGCCTATCCGCCCTCCTTCAAGTGTTTTCATTGCAAACTTAAATCCGAATCCGTCTTCTCCGATTCTGTTTTCTTTAGGGACCTTAACATCCGTAAACATAACCGAATGGGTGTCGGAACTTCGCATACCCATTTTATCCTCATGTGGGCCAATGCTTATTCCATCACTGTTTCGGTCAACAATAAATACATTTATTCCTTTGTGCCCTTTTTCGGGATGTGTTTGAGCAATTACAATATAGGTTGAAGCCGAATTTCCATTTGTGATCCAGTTCTTTGTCCCATTGATTATATAGTAGTCTCCTTTATCCTCTGCTGTTGTACGTTGCATTGTGGCATCAGATCCTGCTTCCGGTTCTGATAATAGAAAAGCACCAATCTTCTCTCCTCGGGCCAGGGGCTTAAGAAATTTTTCCTTCTGTTCCTCACTCCCGTATTTTTCCAGACCGTAACATACCAGGGAGTTGTTAACCGACATAACCACAGAAACGGATGAGTCTACTTTTGATAATTCTTCCATGGCCAGGACATAGGAGACTGTGTCCATTCCACCTCCATCATATTCTGTGGATACGAGCATTCCCAGAAAACCAAGTTCAGCCAATGCTTGTATATGTTTTGTTGGGAATTCACCCGAAGCATCTCGCTCCAAAACATCCTGTAATAATTCTCGCTGCGCGTAGTCTTTTGCAGCTTGCTGGATCATTATTTGCTCTTCAGTAAAAGAAAAATTCATGTTAGTGGTTTGGTTTATGTGTTACAAAAGTATAGTTGTATTGTTATATGAGTATATAACAAATATAGGGAAAAAAGTTTGTGCTATGCATGTGATAATTAAAAAGATGAAGGTATTTGTGGCTCTAGCTGTGTAAAATTGTGCTTCCATGGGAGGGGTGAAATTGGTTTTATTCCTTTACAAAAGGTGTGCCCAGCATAGCTCATTTGTATGTTTAACAAAGCCTGATTGAATTTGCCACAGGTTTTCAGTTTATATCATTATAAATTTTATACCTTTAAAACCAGAATAACACTACCTGGAATTTAATACGCATTTTCTGTTGTGAATTCATTTTTGATCAAGAGATCATTTATGTATTTATGGCGATTTTTCTCACTAAAAGAAACAAAGAATGCAAACGGAAACATTTTGGTTTGAAGCTGTCGATGACCTGGATTTATTTACCTATAAATGGTCTCCCGAAACAGCTCCCAAAGCATTATTACTACTTGTTCACGGTTCGGTGGAACATGCTTTTCGATATAAACACTTTGCAGAAAAATTAACTTCAGCAGGCTTTCTTGTTTATGCGCCTGATATGAGAGGGCATGGAAAAACAGCCGAAAAGACTGGTCTGTTCAGTTATATGGCAGATAAAAATGGATGGGAATTAACGGTGCAAGATTTAAAGAAACTCAGCGATCACATGGAGGAATTGCATCCGGATCTTCCGCTATTCATCTTTGGTCATAGCATGGGGTCTTTCTTGGTGAGAGATTATATTTCCCGCTTCGGTAATCAGACCATAGCTGCAATCATTACAGGTAGCACACTTGGGAAGCCGATTCTAGCAAAAGCAGGCCTTATACTCTCATCTATTATTCGCTTATTTAAGGATCAAAAAAGCAAAAGCAAACTATTCCATAATATGTTATATGGAAAGCTCAATGATGAAGTGCCGAATCCAAACACCGATGTTGATTTTATTTCCAGAGATGTTCAGGAGGTTGGGAAATATGTTGAAGATTCTATGTGCGGATGTACAGTAACCATTGAATATGCAGCCCAGCTGGCTCTGGGGTCATTAAATACAGCCAAACCAGAGACATTTAGGAACACACCTGATAACTTGCCGATCTATATTCTTTCCGGAACGAATGATCCTGTTGGAGGTAAAAAGGCAAAAGATGTAGTTGCTCTTGTTGAACAGTTTCAGAAATATGGGTCAAAAGGAGTCGAATTAAAACTGTATGAAGGAGCCAGGCACGAACTGGTAAATGAGATCAATAAAGAAGAAATTATGCAGGATATTATTCTGTGGATGAATAATCAACTTCCAAAGTAATTCTAATTATCTATAATAAAAATCTTACCCCATGAACAGATTCTCTGTACTGGATCGCGAAAGGATTATAAAGAACCTTAAAGAAACTTGTTTTGATATATTAGTAATAGGTGGAGGAATTACCGGTGCTGGTATTGCATTAGATGCAGCTTCCAGAGGAATGAAAGTTGCTCTTGTTGAGATGCAGGATTTTGCTGCCGGAACCAGTAGTCGATCAACTAAGTTGGTTCATGGAGGTCTACGATATCTGGAACATCTTGAATTCAATGTGGTTCGGAAAGTAGGGCATGAGCGGGAGATTGTATATCGAAATGCACCACATATTGTTATTCCTGAAAAGATGTTACTCCCTATTGTGAGAGGTGGCAGTCTTGGCCATTTCACGTCGTCCATAGGATTAAAACTTTATGATTTTCTTGCCGGAGTGAAGGAAAGTGAAAAACGTAAAATGCTCAGCCTAGAACAGACGCTAGATAAGGAGCCTCTACTTAAAAGTGATATACTTGAAGGTGGAGCTTTGTATTATGAATATAAAACCGATGATTCCCGTCTGACAATTGAGGTCTTGAAAAAGGCTAGCGAATATGATGTTCAGTCCATAAATTATTCAATGGCATCTGATCTTATTTATGAGAATGATGTTGTTTGTGGAGCAACAATATCTGATAACCTGAGCGCAGAGAAATATGATATAAGAGCAAAACATGTTGTGAATGCGACTGGTGTTTGGACTGATATATTTCGCGAAAAAGATCAGTCCTTAAAGAATAAAAGGCTCCATATCACGAAGGGAATTCACATTGTTGTAAATAAATCGAAGTTTAATCTGCATCATGCTCTCTATTTTGATGTGGGAGATAAACGCATGGTGTTTGCCATACCTCGTTTTGATGTTGTCTACATTGGTACCACCGATACGAATTATGATAAGAACCTGAAGGATCCAGAAGTTACAATGGAGGATGTTAGATATTTGATCGCATCGATAAATCGAATTACACCATCTGTTCACTTAAAAGTAGAAGATGTTGAGTCTGTTTGGGCGGGTTTACGACCTTTAATTCATGAGGAAGGAAAGTCTCCTTCTGAACTTTCCAGAAAGGATGAAATTTTCCATTCAAACTCAGGCCTCTTATCCATTGCCGGAGGTAAGCTAACAGGATATCGTTTAATGGCAAAAGAAGTCGTGGATATCATTGTTAAACGGATTGAAAAAGAGGAGAAAAAGTCATTTGATAATTGTAAGTCAAAGAATATAAAACTTTCCGGCGCTGATTTTGACTTTGAAATTTGTACTGATAATCTGGAGCAATACATTGATGATGTTTATAAAAAGGCCGGAGAATTAAAGATATCAAAGGATGATTTTATCAAACTTTTTTACAGGTACGGTTCAAATATTTTGGAAATCGGGAATATGGCAAAGGAGTATATCATTCATAATGTAGAATCTTTTGAAGCATGGATTCGGGCTGAGGTTTGGTATTCGGTTCATTACGAGATGACCAGTTCCATATCTGATTATTTTGTTCGCCGTACTGGAATGATCCACTTTTTTGTTGAGGAAATCCAAACTCAAATGGGGATCGTGGTTGATGAAATGCAGAAACAACTTCGCTGGAGCGATGAAGAGAAAGATATCCAGGTTCAGAATTTTAAAAAAGAATATGAATTAGCAACTAAGTTCATGTCAGGAAAGGAATAATTCATATTTTCAATCAAATTTTCATTGTAACACATGACGAATAAGTATATATTAGCCCTTGACCAAGGTACGAGCAGCTCAAGAGCCATTCTGTTCGATCACCAATTAAATATTGTTGGGATTGAACAAGAGGAGTTTAAACAATACTATCCTAAGGCTGGGTGGGTTGAGCAGGATCCGGAAGATATATGGAAAAGTCTGTTTAATTCTGTTCAACGACTCATAAAGAAAACATCCGTAATTCCGGGGCAGATTTCATCAATTGGAATCACCAATCAAAGAGAGACTACAATTGTTTGGGATAAGAAAACCGGAAAGGCAATTCATCCTGCAATAGTCTGGCAAGATACCCGAACTTCAGATTTCTGTAATACCCTTAATGAAGAAGGGTACGAAACAACAATCCGTAAGAAAACGGGCCTTGTTATCGATTCTTACTTCTCAGCAACAAAGATCCGGTGGATTCTGAAAAATGTAAAAGGCGCCGAAGAAAGAGCGAAAAAAGGAGAACTCTTATTTGGAACCGTTGATAGTTGGATCTTATGGAAATTGAGTGGTGGGCAACTCCATTGTACTGATTTTTCAAATGCATCCAGAACCATGTTGTTTGATATTGAGAAATTGGACTGGTGTGATAATTTATTAGAGATTTTTGATGTTCCCAGAAACATGTTACCAAGTGTAGAAGCAACCAGTAAAATATATGGACATACACATCCAGATGTTTTTGGCCAATCCATACCAATTGCAGCTATGGTCGGAGATCAGCAATCTGCTCTTTTTGGGCAACGTTGTTTCGAAGCCGGAGCTGTTAAAAATACATACGGAACAGGTTGTTTTATGCTGATGAATACTGGTAAGGATATTATTCAATCCAATTCAGGACTGATAACTACTATTGCTTGGGGTATTGATGGTCAGGTAGATTATGCCCTCGAAGGGAGTGTGTTTATTGCAGGCGCTGCCATTCAATGGCTCCGGGATGAGGTGAAGTTAATTAAGACAGCAGCAGAAACGGAACAATTGGCCATGGATGTTAATTCAAACAATGGTTTATACTTTGTTCCTGCTTTTACCGGTTTGGGAGCGCCCTATTGGGATATGTATGCCCGGGGTGCTATTATTGGACTAACTCGTGGCATTACGGATAAGCATATTGTTCGTGCAACACTTGAATCACTTGCATATCAGACCAAGGATGTGCTGGATGCAATGACCAATGATTCAGGTATTGAACTGACATTGTTGAATGTTGATGGGGGGGCGACAACCAATGATTTTTTAATGCAATTTCAGGCAGATATCCTGAATAAAGAGGTTATTCGCCCTGTTTTAACCGAGACAACTGCCTTGGGCGCGGCCTTGCTAGCTGGCCTGGCTACAGGATTCTGGACAAAAGAAGAGCTTTTGCAAAATCGCCGTGTCGACCGAAAATTCAAACCTGCAATGGATGAAAACCACCGGATTGATCTGTATAATGGATGGTTGGATGCAGTGAACCGGGTACGCTCTCATTAAGCAAAAACTCATCTTGAAAATTTCCTATCTTTGACCGAAATATTGCAGAATTTATGAGATTTAGGGATGTATTAGGACATGAGGATATTAAGCGCCGTTTGGCAAATACAATTGCTGAAAACAGGGTGAGTCATGCTCAATTATTTTTGGGGCCTCAAGGTTCCGGAAACCTGGCGATGGCTTTAGCTTATGCTCAGTATATCAACTGTACAAATAAGCAGGATAGTGATTCTTGTGGAGAATGCCCTTCATGTAAGAAATATCAGAAATTAATTCATCCGGACCTGCACTTTATTTATCCTATTTCTGCCACGAAAAAGGTGAAGAAGCCATTGAGTAAACTTTTCCTGGAGGAATGGAGGGAGTTGATCCTTGAAAACGATGGCGTCATAAACCTGAATGATTGGTACCGGCAAATAGAAATTGAGAACAAGCAGGCAATTATTAATGCCGAGGATGCAAATGAAATTGTAAAGACTTTATCCTATAAGAGTTATGAGTCGGAATACAAAGTTATGATCATTTGGATGCCGGAAAGGTTCTATCATGCAGCAATTCCTAAGATTCTTAAGATTTTGGAAGAACCACCTGAAAAAACTTTATTTCTTCTGGTTGCTGAAGAGTCAGATAAAATTTTGAAAACAATACTTTCCAGAACGCAGATGGTGAAATTCTACCGTCTGTCGGATGAAAATGTTGTTAGGGAGTTGGTTAACAAACATGCCGTTGAAGAGGTGCAAGCGCATAAGATTGCCGGAATGGCTGAAGGTAATCTGATTCATGCCAAGAGCCTGATTAGTCAATCAGAAGGTGAAAAGTTTAATTTTGAGACATTTAGGGAATGGTTTCGGAATTGCTGGAAATTTAATATGGCAGGCCTTATTGAATTCACACAAAAAATCTCTAAAATTGGCAGGGAGCAGCAAAAGCAGTTTCTTAGTTATGGCTTGCGTGTTGTCAGACATAGCATAACGGTTAATTACATTAATGCGTCACATGTCAAGCTTGATGGAGCTGAACTGGATTTTATGGTAAAGTTGGCACCGTTTATTAATCCATCGAATATGTTACAGTTCATTCAGGAACTTGACTCGGCGATCTATCACATTGAGCGTAATGCAAATCCGAATATTTTATTTATGGATTTGTCGCTCAAATTTGCCAAGCTCATTCATACGAAACCTAAATCTTAATGGAAATTAAGTACATTTGCAGGTTGATGTGTTTTAAGAGCTTATAATTAAATCAATATATTATCACCCATCAGGGTTTTTATTAATTAAATACAGACATAATGCAAGATAAAGATATATACCCCGAAAATAATGCTTTCTTTTCCAGAGGTTGTTGTGCTGTCCCCAATCCGCAGGAAGGTAACGAGCAGATAGCTAAAGGTGGATGTAGTAAACTGGATGTCTATAACTGGTTAAAAGATATTGAAACAGGAACTGCACGGGCTCCATTTGAGTGTGTGGAAGTCCGTTTTAAGAACAGTCGAAAAGATTTCTTTCGAATAAATAAAGAAACGGGTGTTCAAGCTGGGGATATTGTTGCCGTAGAAGCTTCTCCAGGACATGATATTGGTATCGTTTCTCTTACAGGTGATTTGGTGCGCCTGCAAATGGTGAAGAAAGGTGTTGATCCCCGATCGGAAAATATAAAACGAATATACCGTAAAGCTCGTAATACGGATATCGAAAAATGGGTTGCAGCTGTGTCTCTTGAGAAAGATACATTGATTAAAACCCGACAGATCATTGCCCGACTTGGTTTGGGGATGAAGCTGAATGATATCGAATATCAAGGTGATCGTACCAAAGCAATCTTCTATTATACCGCTGATGATCGCGTGGATTTCAGAGAGCTGATTAAAATTCTTGCTGAAGAATTTAAAGTGCGAATTGAAATGCGTCAAATCGGTGTACGCCAGGAAGCTGCCCGTATGGGAGGCATTGGTTCTTGCGGACGTGAGCTGTGCTGTTCTAGTTATATTTCTGGATTCACTTCTGTTTCCACTACAGCCGCTCGTATTCAGCAATTGTCTTTGAATCCTCAAAAGCTTGCAGGACAATGTGGCAAATTGAAGTGTTGCCTTAATTTCGAAACGGATCAATATATTGAGGAGCTGAATAAATTCCCTGACAATCAAACCGTTTTGAAAACTAAAAAAGGGAATGCGATGTATCATAAGACAGATGTTTTTAAGGGTCTGATGTGGTATTTTTATGAGAATGACTTTAGTTCACTTATGCCTGTTCATTTTAGAAAGGTGAAAAAAGTTATAGATCTGAATCGTAAGGGAAAAACGCCTGATAGTCTTGAGGAATTTAGTCAGAAGGAAGAAAAGGAACAAAATGGCGGATACTTATAGTCATTCAATAATAACAAAATGTTTTACCTAATTATGCGTTATCCATATTAACGAACGTAAATATATGTCAGGAAAGAAAAACACGATGCTTTGGATGCTTGGGGTACTTTTGTGTACTACTGCTTGTGATCCCAATCGACTTTATGATGAAAGTATTAGTATCCCGGAATCTGGGTGGTCTAAAAATGATGTCATGCAATTCCAGATTGAAGTGCCTGACACAACGATCGCTTACAACTTCTACCTAAACCTGCGGAATAATACCGATTATAATTACAGTAACGTCTATTTGTTTTTAAATACTAACTTTCCTGATAGCCTCAGGGCAAGGGATACACTTCAGATTATAGTCGCAGATCATAAGGGAGAATGGCTGGGGAAAGGCTTTGGTCGGATCAAAGATCAGCAGGTGCAATTAAGAAGTAATATGACTTTCCCAAAACAGGGATTATATACATTTGAAATACAACATGGAATGCGTAACGATACACTTACAGGCATTGAGGATGTTGGGTTGCGGATCGAAAATGTTGTTTCTGAATAAGATATGTTATGGCTGAAGAAAAGAAAGAAGAAAAAGTTCAAAGTAAGAAAAAGTCATACAGGAAATACCTGATTATATTCTGGAGCCTGTTCATTCTTAGTTTTGGGGGAATTAGCCTTTTATTCTACTCGATTGTAGAAGGGAAATTGGGTTATATGCCCGATTTTGAAGAGCTGGAGAACCCAAAGATTAATCTGGCTTCTGAAGTCTATTCTTCTGATGGAATGCTTCTTGGTAAATATTATCGTGAAAACCGATCGACGGTTGATTATGCAGAACTTTCACCTCACTTAATAAATGCACTGATTGCAACTGAAGATATCCGCTTCCGGGAGCATTCTGGTGTTGATGGACGTGCCTTAATCCGTGTTATAGCGGGTGTGTTAACAGGTAAACATCAAGGTGGAGGTAGTACTATTACTCAGCAGTTGGCAAAGAACCTTTTCCCTCGCAGTCGCAATTTGTCTAAGCCGGAGCTGGTTTTGCGCAAGTTCAAGGAATGGGTTACTGCGACAAAGCTTGAACGACATTATTCGAAAGATGAGATTTTGGCAATGTATTTTAATACAGTTGATTTTGGACATCAGTCTTGGGGAGTTAAAGCTGCCTCCCGCACTTTTTTCAACAAATCACCAATGCAGTTAAATGTTGAAGAAGCAGCGCTTTTGGTTGGTGTTGTTAATGCCCCATCCAGATATAGTCCAATTCGAAATCCCAATAATGCGACAACCAGAAGAAATCGTGTTTTATCACAGATGAAAAAATATGAGTTCTTATCTCCTGTTGCTTTCGATTCTGTTGCGCAGCTTCCTTTGGATATGTCCAATTATAATATCCTAAGTCATAAGGCAGGATTGGCAAAGCACTTTCGTGAATATATCAGAAGTTGGTTGAAAAACTGGGCTAAAACTCACACTAAAGCCAATGGAGAAGCTTATGATATTTATAAGGATGGTCTTAGAATATATACTACTATCGATTCCCGATTGCAGCAATATGCTGAGTCAGCAATGGAACAACATATGGGGCAGGATCTTCAACCTGCCTTTGATAAGCACTGGAAGGGATACACCAACGCCCCGTTTGTGTTTGAGAAAGATGTAGTAAAGGATGAGGTGAAGAAATTGATGGCTCAGGGGATGCGACGTTCTGAACGTTATCGTAAAATGAAACTGGCTAAAACACCTATGGATTCCATCATTATGTCCTTTAAAACTCCGACACAGATGCGAATATTTACGTGGGAAGGCCGAAAAGATACAGTCTTAACACCTATGGATTCCATTCGTCATTATAAAAGTATTTTACAATCGGGATTGATGTCTATGGATCCTCAAACCGGTTTTGTTAAGGCTTATGTTGGAAATATTGACTACGGTCATTTTAAATACGATCATGTAACCCAGGCTAAACGTCAGGTAGGTTCAACATTTAAACCGATTTTGTATACCCTGGCCATGGAATCCGGAGAATATTCTCCTTGTACCGAGGTTCCTAATGTACAGGTTTCTATACCACAGGTGACAGGAGACTTATGGGTGCCAAGGAATACAAGTGATTACAAGAAGGGTGAAATGATCAGCCTGAAAGAAGCTTTAGCCCATTCCAACAACTGGATTTCCGCCTATTTGATTAAGCGTTTCAGTCCAATGTCGGTAAGTAAACTGGCCAAGAAAATGGGGATAACCAGTAATATTCCGGCTGTACATGCAATCAGTTTGGGCTCTGCCGATATTTCCCTCTACGAAATGGTTGGAGCCATGAGCACCTTTGCAAATAAAGGAATTTTTACTAAGCCTACCTTCGTAACCCGTATTGTGGATAAAAATGGTGTCACACTCGAACGTTTTATCCCTGAAACACAGGAGGCCATGAGTGAAGAAACAGCATATCTGATGCTTGATTTGATGAAAGGTGTTACTATGCATGGTACAGGTATTCGATTGCGATGGAAATACAAATTCGACAACCCCATTGCTGGTAAAACCGGTACCACACAAAATCAATCGGATGGTTGGTTTATGGGAGTAACACCCGACTTGGTAACGGGTGTTTGGGTCGGTTGTGAAGATCGAGCTGCGCATTTCCGCACCATTTCACTCGGGCAGGGAGCAAACATGGCTCTTCCGGTTTGGGCATTATATATGCAACAGGTTTATGCCGACAGCACTATCAATATCTCTAAGGGTGATTTTGAAAAGCCCATAAAACCGCTATCAGTGGAAATTGATTGCGATAAATGGCAGAGACAAAATGAAGCCATAAATGTGATTATTGATGAAAGTGAGTTTTAAGATCTTCTTAAACTTTGTAAGTTAGTATTGACTAGTTATAGGTTGTGCGATGGTTTTTAGTAGTGTTGTTTTTTTGTTGTTCTTCTTTCCTTTGTTTTTGATTACATATTATCTTTCTCCAGGAAAGGTTAAGAACTATGTCTTATTGGTTTTTAGTATTGTCTTTTATGCATGGGGGGCTCCGCGATTTATTCCATTTTTAATGGGATCTACAATAGCAAATTTCTACATCGTTCGAGCTATGTATTATTCCGATACGGCTCTCAGGAGAAAACTTCTGCTGGCTTTGTCAACTATTATTAATTTAGGACTATTAGTTTACTTCAAATACTCCAACTTTTTTGTGGAAAATATCAACTTTATGGTTGATGTTTTTGGAGGAGAATCCTTTGCTTGGAAGAAAATCATCCTTCCGATAGGAATATCCTTCTTCACATTTCAGTCCATTACTTATACTGTTGATGTTTACAGGAGGGTACATGGCCCTTTGCGAAATCCATTCGATTATATGCTTTACATTATGATGTTTCCGCAAATGATCGCTGGTCCAATTGTTCGTTTTGAAACCATTGCTGATCAAATCACACAGCGGAAAGAAACTAGTGAGGATCGGTTGCTTGGTTTTTATCGCTTTATTGTTGGACTTTCCAAAAAGGTGTTGATTGCAGATGTGATCGGATTTCAGGTGGATAAAATCATGGCATTGGATTTTGCTACTATGGATTCTACAACAGCCTGGATTGGAATTGTAGGCTTTACTTTCCAAATTTATTTTGATTTCTCTGGATATTCTGATATGGCCATTGGGATTGGGAGGATGATTGGATTTAAGTTCCCTGAAAATTTTGATAACCCTTATATTGCACGTAGCGTAACTGAATTCTGGAGGCGTTGGCACATTACCTTTAGTGTGTTTATGCGAAATTATCTCTATTATCCACTTGGAGGAAGCCGGGTGAAAACTAAAAAACGACTGTACTTCAATTTATGGTTTGTCTTTTTGATATCAGGACTTTGGCATGGAGCATCGTGGAACTTTGTGATTTATGGCGCTTTCCATGGTTTATTCCTGGTTCTGGAACGCGTATTTCTACTTAAGGTCCTTGATCGTATCGGTAAATGGCCTTCAATATTATTTACATTTTTCATCGTCGTGATCGCTCGTGTATTTTTTCGCGTTGAAGGATTTGAGGAGGCCTTACTTTATCTGGAGAAGTTATTCTCCTTTGATTTTGGACCTCTCAATGTCAGTCAGATGAAGAATTTCTATTTTTTCTTCCTGATAGCAGCAATTTTATCTTTCATTACAGCAACGGATTTCGGGAAAAAACTGGAATACATGATCTATAAAACTGAATTAAGCTTGAGAGAACACCGTCTTTACCTGGGGATGGCTTTACTCACTCTTGTTTTGGTGATATCTACACTTTCTGGCTCGGGATTCAGTCCTTTTATTTATTTCAGATTTTAAAGTCTAATCTCTATGAAAAAGTGGTTAAAAAATACATATAACAGGTTATTTCTTATTGTAATATTACTCTTGTCCTTGCCTGCTATACAGATGTATACCGATGTGGTTGATATCAAGAAATTAAAGGGTGTATACATTAAACAGGCACTACCTGATTTGTCAGTTGAGAATTGGTTGAGTTCGAATTACCAATTGGAGGTATCGAAATATCTCGATCAGAATTTTGGTTTTCGCCCTGAGTTCATACGCTTATATAATCAAATTGATTACTCGCTCTTCGATATCCCTCATTCATATGGAGTGGTTTTTGGTAAAGAGTCACAGCTATATGAGAAATGGTATATTAACTCCTACTACGGAAATGACTTTGTAGGGGATAAAGTCATCGACAGTACAATTCATCATTTGGAGCGGATTAATCGAACCCTTATCGATAGTCTGGGGACTAAGATGATGATCGTTCTTGCTCCGGGAAAGGCATCTTACTATCCTGAGTATATTCCCGATCATTTGAAATCTGAAAAGGTTAATCCGTCAAATTATGATGCCTATAAAAGCAAGCTTCAGAATTCTTCTATCCCTTGTGTTGATTTTAATGATTGGTTCCTGAAGATAAAAGATACAATACCGTATCCACTTTTTCCAAGAACAGGTACCCATTGGAGTCAATATGGAGCCACTTTAGCCGCTGATAGTCTTATGAGGTATATGGAAGGTCTTTTAGATATGGATTTGGCCAATCTTTCTTTTAATAAAGTTACTGTTACAAAGAAGCCCAGAGTGCCTGATAATGATCTTGAGGCAAACATGAATCTGTATTTCCCTATCGAGGATGATGATTATTTCTACCCAAGGGTGAAGTATGAAAAGGGTAAAAATAAAGATAAACCGTATGTGATTGTTGTTAGTGATAGCTACTTCTGGAACCTGTTTAACATAAGTGGGTTTGTGGGTAAATTCAATAAATTGAAATATTGGTATTACAATAATTCTGTATATCCGGACTCTTATAAAGGTCGGACGACTGTTGCAGACCTTAATCTGTATGATCAATTGTCGAAAGCTGATCTGGTTATTTTAATGTCCTCCACAAGTCCTCTGGGTGGGTTTCCATGGAAATTTCATGAGAAAGCAAGTAAAGTGCTTAATGCGTCTGAACATGAAAAGAAAGTTCTTGCTGTGATTTCCCGAATGCGGAATTCTGAGAAATGGTACAGCGCAATTAAGAAGAAAGCAAAGGCTCGTAATGTTTCAATTGATCGGATGATGCGGGCTGATGCAGAATATCTAATTGGAAAGAAGAAAGAAGATTAATGGGCGCAGCAAAATCCGGGGATTAATTATTATTAATCGATTAAAACGGGAAGTATTTGGTAGTAGTTGCCGGGCCAATTACTAAAAACCATATTTGATAATCTGCGAATTCAAATTGCAATGAAAAATATCGGACATAGAAGTAACAGCCTTTTATAATCTGTTAGGTACTTATGAGCCATAACAAGGATTTCCAGTACGAAAAAACCCGGCACAAGGCCGGGTAAAAAAAATGAATAATTCACAAACAATCCCCGCAGGATATATTTTAAAGCATCAGGAGTACACGGTAATCCCGAGTTTTTCCAATAGTTGAGCATCATCACCCTGGAAGGCAAACTTAAGTACAAACACCAGGTCATCGGTATATTTTCTAAGGGCTTCCATTTTCTGGTCACGTTCTTTGGTTGCGCGTTGAGCATCACCGGTTTCGGTAAACAGGTTTTGCTTAAGGTCGTTCAGGCTGTGGAGTGAATTCTGATCGGCAGTTACATTTTCAGCTGTACAGCCAAAACGTGCCATTGGAGTTAATAACGCTTCATGATTTAAGATGGTGCGATAAAAGAAGTCTACATAAGCAAACCAGGCATCATAGGTACGGGGTGTTTGATCTCCCAGTAGTAACAACTTCCATGCTTCGTTATTATCCTTGAATACATGTTTGGCGATTTTCTTTATGCGCTTAAAATCATCTTCAACATTTTCTTTGGCTTCCTGATAAGCATTAGAAGCCACATACTGTTCGCTGTATTCCAGCTTTTGCTTTTGAACACTTTGCTCAGCGGCACTCACCAAATCCAGACCTTCCTGGCGTTTTTCGGCTACATAGCCTAATGGTTCAATACCACTAACAATTTCCGGATTTTCATTGGCTCCACGTATAATTGTACGTTTGATACCAATTTCTTCTTCTACAGATTTGTAATTTTTCATTCGTAAGATTCTTAATAGGGTTTGTATTATTGTTATTTATGGATGTATTTTTGACAATGCTTTTGCGTATTATAATTTCTCTTATAAAGATATACAATATTTTCTTGTACTTCACAATATATTTTCTATTAATATTATTATTAACACATTAAGTCATCCATCTACAATATTATCACTCCTGTTATTTATACGCATTTCTTTTGATATATCTCCCTTTCAATATATTCACGATACATAACCCCCAATGTAGAGGCACATTTTTACGTTACAATGCCACTTTTACCCGCTACAGTGTCATTTCCCCCCATTACAGTGGCATTTTCCCCCGTTACATTTGCACTTTCATCTGTTACAGAAGGACTTTCCTTCGTTACAGTGCCACTTCCCCCCGTTATAGTGTGGCTTTTTATGGCTTCAATGGCAGTTTTCCCCAGCGACGAGGATTTCTACCCATTACATTGTTGCCCCCCTGTTGCTGTGGGGCTTTTTATGGTTGCCGTGTGGAATCCTCCATGTAGATCCCGATGGACCGGGACTGGGGTTATTGACACCGAACAAATCAATAACCTCAAACTTCAGTTTGGGGATAAAGGATTACTTGCACCCTTGAGTGGACTTCAGTCCAACACCTTCTTAAGACATCAATAGTTATGTGATATAGGCTGGCAAATCAACTCAACCACCAAACAACAACCAGCAGCACCAGAAATCACCCATTGACTATATTTGAATATTATGTCTTTTTCGTACCTTGCATGCAGGAATGATCTATTACAGGACATTCCTGCCAACACAAATCATCAACCAACGATACACTGTAAAGCCAACCATGAAGAAAAACACCATCACCCTCGACGGAAATAACAATATTGTCATTCAGGATGCAAACAGAGCAGAGATCACTATTAACACCAACAACCTTGAGGATATAAATAAAAAGCTCAGCCTACTGGCTAAAGAACAGATTGAAATTCTGCAGCAAATAGCCAAAGAGCAAGATGAAAAAGTCTCAGATTTGTTTAAATCCCGGCTTCATCAAATAGCTTCTCAAAAGAATTGTGTTGGAGGTGGTATTTCAGCTAATAAGGTGGATATTGGTGACAGGAATGACACCCACTATCATTACTACTCACCTGACACAGCAAACCTCCCCAAAAAGCTTACCCTGGAAATACCAAGACTTACTGAGGAACACATAGTTGGTAGGACAAGAGAGTTGGGAGATCTACGGAATACATTACTTGAAAAACGGGAAGCCTTGCTTTTAAACGGACTTGGAGGTATTGGCAAAACCACCCTGGCACAGGTGTATGTGGATAAGTATTGGGATGATTACAATCATATTGCCTGGATCACTCAAAACCCGGATGGTTCTTTTGTTATGGATTTTATAAATACAGCCGGTTTGAAACAAAACCTGGATATTGATAAAATGCTTACGGAGCCAATGGATCTATTTAATGCGATACTTCTAAAGTTAAATGCAATTGATGAGTACCCCAACCTGCTGGTATTGGATAATGTGGATGAAGGCATTGAACCTTTTAAAGATCGCCTTCCCAGTCCTCCCAACTGGCACATCCTGCTAACTTCGCGTGAAGAGCTGAATGGATTCACTTTGAAATACCTGGATTTTATGCTCCCAAAGGATGCTTTCCTGCTTTTTAGAAAACATTATACACGACAGCAATTAAGCGATAAACAGATCGAGGCATTAATAGAAACGATCGACTATCATACCCTGACCATTGAAATCCTTGCAAAAACCGCCAAGCAACAACGGCTCTCTTTTAAGAAGCTGGAACAAGCTTTGAGCACGGATTCAAAAGCACATATTAAGCTGGAAAGAGCAGGCACGAACATACGTATTGAGCGAATCACATCGTATCTGTGCTCCATTTTTTCGATGAGCAAACTCAACGAAGATGAAATCTGGCTGCTGAAGCAAATGGTATGTCTACCTTCAGATTTTCACACTTATGAAAATTTAAAAAAGCACATTAAGCCAGAAAGGGCTCAGAGGCAGGAAGATTTTGCACAAATCCTAAACGAGCTCACAACCAAAGGTTGGTTATTAAGCAACGAAGAAACCGATAGTTACAAACTACACATGGTGGTTGCTGAAGTTTTAAAGAAAACGCATTTACCCAAACCTTGTGAAATATCCGGACTGATTGAAACTGTATCTGAGTTGTTAAGCATTGACCAAACAAAGGATAATCCCATTGACAAATTCCAATGGATTCCTTTTGGCCTGCACTTACTTACAATCTTGGACTGCCATACAACTATTGAAACAGAAGATGAAAACCAGATCTCTAAGCTGGGAAATAATTTAGCTATGGTGCTTCAAGCCCTGGGAGATTTCAATGGGGCAAAAAGCCTCCTGCAAAAAGCATTGGCTTCCGCAGAAAAAAACTTTGGAGAAGAACACCCAACAACGGCTATTCGTTATTCCAATCTGGCTATGGTGCTTCAAGCCCTGGGAGATTTCAATGGGGCAAAAAGCCTCCTGCAAAAAGCATTGGCTTCCGCAGAAAAAAACTTTGGAGAAGAACACCCAACAACGGCTATTCGTTATTCCAATCTGGCTATGGTGCTTCAAGCCCTGGGAGATTTCAATGGGGCAAAAAGCCTCCTGCAAAAAGCATTGGCTTCCGCAGAAAAAAACTTTGGAGAAGAACACCCAACAACGGCTATTCGTTATTCCAATCTGGCTATGGTGCTTCAAGCCCTGGGAGATTTCAATGGGGCAAAAAGCCTCCTGCAAAAAGCATTGGCTTCCGCAGAAAAAAACTTTGGAGAAGAACACCCAACAACGGCTATTCGTTATTCCAATCTGGCTATGGTGCTGAAAGCCCTGGGAGATTTAAAGCAAGCACTTGTATATTCAGGTAAAGCAGTCGCAGTTTTTGAGAAAACGTTACCTGAAAGGCATCCGCATATTGAAATTGTGAGAAATAACTATGAAGCGATAAAATCACAGATGGAAAAACAGAAATAGCTTTCCATATCAGATATTCCTATTTCATTCATATTCAAAAAAAATGGAACCAATAAGCACGATAATTGGCAGCGCATTGGGATATGTACTCAAAGCCGCAGCAAAAAGCAAGACCGCCGAAAAGGCAAAAGAAGAGGTATTGGGTAAATTCTGGAACTGGATTAAACCTAGGTTTATTAAAGATGTACCCGAACTGGAAACCAAACCTGATCTTGCAAACACCCAAACCAAAACTGAAGAAAAACTGCTGGAACTGATAAAGGATGAAGATTTCTTTAATGAACTGGCAAAACGTGTAAAGGAATTGCAGGATGCAGGTATTCGGGAGAAGAATGTTGTTCGCCAGAATATAATAGATGTTAAGCGCATTCGTATTGGAGATAAGGAATACCACCCGGAAGACACTTATCACAGAAAGAATATTGTTGAAGGAAGTATTGAAGGCGCTGATGAGTTTGTCCTGGGGGATGGGTATTGAAATCTCTCATTTCGTTCGAGATGATGAGCTGAATATAGGTTAGGGTAAACTTCTACAATCATATATGTAGGCAAAGCCTACAAAAATATTACGACATAGGCACAGCCTATGCCGAACGGAGGTCATTCATCATACTTAATACTTCATACAATATAATTTGTGTAATTCGTGGACTCCAACAAAAAAAGGTCAGCGATAAACGCTAACCTTTTCTTAAAGAGCTCCTCCTCTTTCCCGAAAGTTTTCGGGATGAACCAACCCCGAAAGCTTTCGGGGCTTTGATTAACAGTCAGAATAATTGGATTTCAATTTTTTAGTAATTTCCGGATACTTGAGTAAATTTTGGATGTATTTTTTACTCTTCATCTTCTTTATGTGTCTTTCAATACTCTGAGCTTGTTTAGTATTTACACATTCCGTGTACCAAAATAGCTCCCAATCCTTGGCTTTGTTTGTAAACTTGGCTGTTCCATAATATGAGGATAGGTGATTTTGAAGTCGTTCTTCAGGAGCCAATGTTGTGAACCCAGTATAATACCTATCCAAACATTTACTATAAAGGATATAACAAATATATTTCATAACAAAAAAGGTTAACGTTTAACGCTAACCTTTCTTCTCAACTAGTTGCTCCTCCTCTTGGACTTGAACCAAGGACCCTCTGATTAACAGTCAGATGCTCTAACCAACTGAGCTAAGGAGGAGTGAAAAATATGTATGTTTGTTATAAATTCTCTCAAACTCATCCCTACAAATCACTCTCTTCGATCTATGAGTTCTGGTGAGAATTGTTGCTCCTCCTCTTGGACTTGAACCAAGGACCCTCTGATTAACAGTCAGATGCTCTAACCAACTGAGCTAAGGAGGAGTATTATTTAGTAGATCACTCTACAATTTCTTCACTATTCAATCTAAACTTGAAATCTCTTTTGATTTCTTCCTCCGTGACTTGAACCAATCCCGAAAGCTTTCGGGACTCTGATTAACAGTTAGATGCTCTAACCAACTGAGCTAAGGAGGAATGTTATTTGCTTTACAACCTTTGAGTCGCATACCCTTCGTTGAAAAAGCTGTGCAAAGATAAAGACGTTTTTGAAATAAACAATACCTTTGTGAAATATTTTTCACATAAAACCCGGTTTTAGGGGTGGGAAGTGTAACATCTGTTTGTATTACAATTATTTAAAAAACTATAAAAAAATGATCTTAGGAATAGGAAATGCATTGGTCGATATCATGACCAAATTGGAGAATGACACTTTTCTTGAAGAAAACAGCCTTCCAAAGGGCAGTATGCAATTGATCGACCATGAGTTGTCGGAAAAACTAAGTGAGAAATCAGCCGAGTTGGATAAATCATTAGCCTCGGGAGGATCGGCTGCAAATACGATTAATGGTATTGCCAAATTAGGTATGAAAACCGGATTTATTGGTAAAGTAGGTAAGGATGAAATGGGTGATTTCTTTCACAAAGATCTGGAAGATAATAGTGTTGAATCTCTTTTGCACCGTGTTGATGAGCCGACGGGAAAGGCTTTGGCTTTAATCAGCCCGGATTCGGAGCGTACTTTTGGAACTTTCCTTGGTGCTGCTGTTGGATTAACTGCCGACGATATCATCGAAGAAGAGTTTAAAGGTTATCAAATCCTGCATATCGAAGGTTACCTTGTGTTGAACCATGATCTAATGATAGCAGCCCTGGAAATGGCTAAAAAATGTGGGATGAAGGTGTCGTTGGATCTGGCCTCATACAACGTGGTTGAAGAAAACCTGGAATTCCTTGTTAATATTGTTGAGAAATATGTGGACATCATCTTTGCCAACGAAGAGGAGGCAAAAGCGTATACCAATATGGAGCCGGAAGAGGCACTGGAAGAGCTGTCGCACATTTGTGAAATTGCCGTTGTAAAAGTTGGAAAAGATGGTTCTTTCATCAAAAAAGGTAAGGAAAAGGTGTTTGTTGGACCAATGCCAGCTGAGAGAAGAGATACAACTGGAGCTGGGGATCTATATGCGGCAGGCTTTTTGTTCGGAATGGTTAAAAATTACAGCCTGGAGGATTGCGGTAAAGTGGGTACTCTGCTGGCTTCTAATGTGATTGAAGTGATTGGTGCCAAAATGGAGGATGAGCGTTGGAACAATATTTATACTTCTCTTGAAAAATTGGGAATTAAGCGTTAAGGATTGTTGTGTTATTTAGAACGAATATAAGCTGAATGTTTTGGTTTTTTAAGTTTTTTAATTAAACCGAATTTGATATTTTTGTGAGCCTGAGTAAAATTTAGACATTTTTTTGAACAATTAATAACTCAAACCATGAAGGTATACCAAACTAATGAAATTCGAAATATTGCATTGATAGGAGGGCCCAAGTCTGGCAAAACGACTATGGCTGAAGCCATGTTACTCGAAGGTGGAGTGATAACCAGAAAAGGTACTATTGAAGATAAAAATACTGTTTCCGATTATCGTGATATCGAACTTGAAAAACAGAATTCAGTCCATTCTACTTTAATGCATACAGTATTTGATGGTAAGAAAATTAATATCATCGATACTCCCGGTAAAATTGCATATTCCGGAGATGCTATTGCTGCTTTGCATGTTGCAGACACAGCTTTACTAGTTGTTAACACACAGGTTGGTGTTATTTCAGGTACTGAGAACGCATGGAGATTAGCTGAGAAAGCAAATGCTCCTACAGCATTTGTAATAAATCAACTAACACATGAAAAGGCAAACTTCGAAGAGAGCATGAACGAGCTCAAAAGATACTTCGGAGATAAAATCACTGCTGTTCAGTTTCCTGTAAATGCAGGACCTGAGTTTGATACGATCATTGACCTGATTCTGACAAAAATGATCAAATATCCTAAGGGTGGTGGTAAGCCAATCATTACAGATATTCCTGAAGAATATGCAGAGCAAACTGAACAATTACAGCTAGCATTGATTGAAAGAGCAGCTGAAGGTGACGAAGCTTTAATGGAGAAGTATTTTGAAACGGACACATTAACACTTGATGAAATGCGTCAGGGTGTGCGCTTAGGTCTTGTTCAGCGTGCTATTTTCCCGGTTCTTTGCACTTCAGCAAAAGAAGATATTGGTATTTATCGAGTTCTTGATTTTGTCAATAATTCTTGTCCTTCTCCAGCTGACGTATTGGGTAAGGAAACAAGTGAAGGTGCAACCTTAACTTGTAAAGATTCTGATAATACGGCTGTATTCTCATGGAAAACTTCCATGGAACCTCACTTGGGTGAAATGTCACATATTAAAGTATATGGTGGTAAAATCACTGAAGGTCAGGATTTGATTAATGCCCGTAATGGTAATAAAGAACGAATTTCTCAATTGCTTGTTATTGCAGGTAAAAATCGTGAGAAAGTATCGGAAGCCGTTGCTGGTGATATACTTGCTACTATCAAGCTTAAAGACGTTCGTACAAACGATAGCCTTGTTGATGCAAAGAACAATTCAGGCGAAATTGCTAAGATTGAATATCCGCAACCAATTTACACCACTGCGGTTAAGGCTGCCGAATCACAGGATGATGAAAAGATGGGATCAATCCTTCATGAAATGCAAAAGACGGATCCAAGTTTGAAGGCAGGTATGTCTCGAGAACTTCGTCAGATTTTGATTGAGGGTATGGGTGAAGCTCATATTAATATGGTTAAGTGGTATTTCGATAAAGTTCATAAGATCGATATCGAATTATTCCCGGCTAAGATTCCTTATCGTGAAACCATTACCAAATCGGCTAGAGCTGACTATCGTCACAAAAAGCAATCGGGTGGTTCTGGGCAGTTTGGTGAAGTGCACATGCACATCCAACCTTATTTTGAAGGAATGACAAATCCATCAGACTTCCCTGTACGTGGTACCGAAACTCACGAAATGCCTTGGGGTGGTAAGTTGATCTTTAACAACTGTATTGTTGGTGGAGCTATTGATGCTCGCTTTTTACCAGCTATCCTGAAAGGGATTATGGATTGTATGGATCGTGGTCCTTTAACTGGTTCTTATGCTCGTGATATTGCAGTTTACGTTTATGATGGAAAGATGCACCCGGTAGATTCAAATGAAATTTCATTTAAATTGGCTGGTAAGTATGCATTTAGCGAAGCGTTTAAGAATGCTGGGCCAAAGATTATGGAGCCTGTTTATGATGTAGTTGTTCGTATTCCGGAAGAGATGATGGGTGCTGCAATGACAGACCTTCAGGGACGACGTGCAATTATCATGGGAATGGATGCTGATGGCATGTATCAGGTGATTAAAGCGCGTGTGCCTCTTGCAGAAATGAACAAGTATTCTACATCTTTGAGTTCAATTTCTCAAGGACGTGGTACATTTACACAGGAATATGCTGAGTACGCTCAGGTTCCAGGTGATGTTCAGGATAAGCTGCTTAAGGAATATGCTGCTTCATTAGAAGAAGAAGATTAATATTCGATTCTTATATATTGAAAAAGGAGGCTCTATGGCCTCCTTTTTTTTGTTCTTTTCTTTAATCTGCTTTTTCTATTATTGAACATTTTTCTCTTTTTTTCATTCTAGTAAGCTGATAGGTTCTTATTTGTACTGGTTAAAACTTCGAGCAATTTCTCTTCTTACTGTTACTTTTTTCATGATAAAAAAGTAACAAAAAATCTAGACTGATTATTGCATTCCAAGAAGTTCTAACTACTGTTGTAGGTCGGCCCCGAACTTTCAAACCTTATGCCTTTTTTTTAGGCAAATCAATCTTCCATAAATAGGCTTAGCCTCTTGTCTCATTCAAGAACAAGACATCATTTAATAACCAGTTTTTCAAAAGAATGGCCGGAATCACTAATGATTTCAACAATATAAATCCCGGCATGGACATCAGACAAATCAATGTCTGCACTGCTTTCATTTATGATATCACAATCATAATAAGCCTTGCCCTGAAGGTCTTTTATGATCAAGCGTTCTGGCTTTTGCATATCCTTTTCAAAATGAATGCGGATTTTCCCTGATGATGGATTCGGATAGATTTTTACTTCAGTTTTTTTTTCTTGTTTTTCAATTCCAACAGTTTCATCTTTTATACACCTGATTGAATATGCCAGCGTTTTATACCAGGACATTTCCTTAATCTCGTTATTGTTATATGCCAGATAGAAGTACTTGGCTTTGGAAGAGGGTGAAGATTGATTGGATGTCCAAAAAAGTGCGTATTTCCCCAGGAATTGGTATAGGGAGCCTTCCAGTTCGCCTCCTGGTAAGCCGGAAAATCCACTGCTATTTGTTGCTCCTGTATTTGGCGACCACCAAAGTGATGTGCCTACCTGCTTCATTTGTCCGCCAGCATTTGATGTGCCTCCAAGATGATTAATTAGTATATACCAATCATCCAATGAAGGGACATGCCAACCTTCGGGACAAGCACCTTGTACTCCGGCCGTCGTTTGCTGTTGCATTGCTGAATTCCAGGTGTAAAGTCTGCCATATAGATCAGCATTATTCTCATCATCCTCATAACAACAAACATCTTGGATTTCAGATCCATCTGAATAATGCATGGCTTTTAAATTCTCTTTCATCCAAGTTTGATTGCCTATCTGAACAGTCTCATAAATGTTCCCATCATAGTCTGAAACAGTTTCCTGAGAATAGAGAGTGAAACTGAATATCGTAGCTAAAAGGAGTAGATGAAATTTCTTCATAATTTTATATTTTATGTTTGATTATGAAGCAATTTCAAAATTTCAGTTCAGTATTTCCACAACATTATACCAATTGTCAGTATTTTTCAACTTACGCCCATAAGTTAATAATCAACAACTCAATTTCACTTGTTGAAAGATTCTTGCAACATGTAGAATAAATTGTATTTTCACACAACACTTTTATAGTTTTATCAAAAATATTGCATGCAAGATAAATCAATCAAATTCCTGCATATCGGATTATGGATTATTGTTGTCTCTTTGAATTTCTCCTTTTTGATATTCAGGAGCAAGACTCCTTCAATAGAGGTGTATATCTACCAAAGCATTAAGACGCTCCTTGAGATTAGCTGTTTTTATGTGTTTTATGCCTTAATTGCACCCATAATTGTAAAACAAAAGAAGCGTCAGAAATTCATTTTTGTATCACTGATCAGTTTTGTAGTAGCTGTTTCCACATACAGCTCAGTAATGGCCGTAAACAACATTGTTCTATTCAATGCTAAAAGCTTTGTCATTGGCAGAATGTCTATAGTAACAGCTTCATACTATGTGTTTTTTTATATGCTAATGGGAGGGTTGTTTCGAATGGCTGTACAAGGATTTACCCATGAAAAGGAAAAGGCACTTCTGGCGAAGCAAAACGTGGAGAGTGAGATGTCACTCTTGCGGCATCAAATCAATCCGCATTTTCTTTTTAATACCTTAAATAACATTGATCAACTTATTCAGGTAAGTCAAAATAAAGCTTCTGGGGCTGTCATAAAACTATCGGATATTCTTCGCTATATGCTTTATGATTCATCAAGTGATATGGTTTCGTTGGATAAGGAACTGAGTTATATCTCTAATTATATTGAATTACAAAGGCTGAGATATCCAGCAGAATTTATCAACTTTATTATCAAAAACGACAATAGTATTCAGCTAATCAGTCCCATGTTGTTAATTCCATTTATCGAAAACGCATTTAAACACGGGAAGCGTAACACAGACTCGCCTGGAATAAATATCAACTTAACTATTCAGGATAAGATTCTTCATCTGAAGGTCGTTAATGCCTCCAGTGAAGATAAGGCGACAACAGGTCTTCAAGGAAAGGGAATTGGATTGAAAAATGTTCAGCGACGACTTGAATTGATGTATCCTGATAAATATGAATTGCTATTTCAGAATTCGAATAAGAAGTATATTGTGGATTTTAAATTGAATTTGACATGAATCTGATTAACTGCATAGCAATTGATGATGAGCCTCTGGCTTTAGAGAAAATGGAACAATTTATTTCTAAAGTCTCTTATCTGCAACTGCAAGCGACATTCTCAAACTGTCTTGATGCCCTTGAGTACCTGAAGGAAAATCCTACTCAACTGATATTTTTGGATATTGAGATGGATGATTTGAATGGATTGCAATTCATCAGTTTGTTGCCCATCAAGCCATTGATCATTTTAACTACTGCGTATGATAACTATGCTTTAAAAGCATTCGATATGGAAGTCACGGATTACTTATTGAAACCCTTCTCTTTTGAGAGATTCTTTAAGGCTTCAGAGCGAGCTTCAGCAATTCTCAATTCAGTGAAAATAGAAAAACAGCAAGCAACAAAAGCGGAACGGGATTTCTTTTTTGTACAGGCTGATTATAAACTCCAGAAAGTTTACCCAGATGATATTTTATATGTTGAAGGTTTGAAGGAATACATCATTATTTACACTTCTGAAAAAAAGATCATCACACTTCTGCGATTTGAAGATATCCTCAAACGTCTTTCTGAACAGCGGTTTATCCGTATTCATAAGTCTTATATTATCGCTATTGATAAAATTGATTGTATCGACAAGAATCATGTTGTAATTGGCGAAAAATCAATACCGATAGGTAGAACTTATAAGAAGGAATTTGAAGCCAGACTGGATCAGTTTAAACTTAAAATGAAATGAAAAAGCCTCCTGTTAGGGAGGCTTTTCTTGTTTTATAATCCTTGTTGCTTTTCCAGTAAGTCTTTGATAGCGCCACTAGGACGTGGAGCATTAGCATCCACAATGTTTCCCTGTGGATCAATTAATACAAAGGTTGGGACACCTTTAATTTTGTAACCTGCAACAAATGGATTCTGCCAGTTGTTGTCTGCAAATACCTGGTGTCCTTTCATCTCTTTATCCTGAACCATTTTTGCCCATGCATCTTTATCGGTATCTACCGAAAGGCTAACAAAGGCTATATTACGATCATGATATTCTTCTTCCAGTTTTGCTAAATGTGGAATTTCACCTTTGCAAGGTCCACACCAGGTTGCCCATACATCCACATAAACGTACTTACCCTTTAAATCTCCAAGACTGATTCGATTTCCGTTGATATCTTCGCCGGTGAAGATTGGGGAGGGATTACCAGCTTTCATCGATTCATATTCTTTATACAATTCATTAAGAGAAGTCTTTAGTGCATCATCCTTACATAAAGAATCAAACACCTTGTGAACTCCTTCAAAATAATTAACACCATCATGCTCCAGAACTTCTTTGGTTGAAATATAGAACAAATGATTTCTGATTTTGTCATTCTTGAAGTTTTCATCAATACCTAACAGAACCCAAATTCTGTAATGTAACGGATGATCGATATAAGAGCTGTCTTTCTTGGACGTTTTCCAGGAATATCTTCTGATGTATTCATTATAGTTATAGATTCCCAGATATGTCTCGTTTTCTAGTTCCAATTTATCAAGCTGCTCTGAAAAATCTCCATCCACATCTTCCATCTTCACTTTATTCATATAAGCATGGTATTGCTTATAACTATTCAGGTTTAAAGCCCATCCATACAAAGGATCGATTTTCTCTAACCTGATTAGTTTTTCCGAAATCTCAGGATGATTCTCCTTTTTGGATATTAAACGTGTTTTAAGTTCCAGAAGAGAATCTACCTTATTCAAAAAATCAGTTTTATCCAATTTGTATAGCTCATAGTCAAGATGCTGAATATTATTTTGCTCTTCAAACAGATACTTTTCCGCCATATAATTACAATTCACTGCGCCCTGACCTTCATATTTGATGGTCTCATCAAATTCTTTGGTATCGAGACTCATTTGAAGATCATCACCTGGAGTAAGAAACATTTTACTGCTTTCGTTTCCATCTGCGAAGACATAATAACTTGCCTCATTGAGCTTAAATTCAGCTGCAAACTCGTTATCCTCATTTAAGTAGAATGTATCAGCCTTTGTTTCATTTTGGAAATACACAAAATCATTATTCGGATTTGTGATCTTACCGGAAATTTTAACGGTATTCATTGTTTTCGACTCGTTACAGGATGCTAAAAAGGCAAGTGCTCCTGCGATGTAGAATAGTTTTTTCATCTATTTATTGGTTTGAATATTTTTGCTAGATGGAACCGTCCCGATAGATCGGGGCCTGTTTCATTATTAGTTATATTGCTTGTGTGATAAAGAATGTAACGCAAGATAGGAGCTTTTATTGATTTTCCAACAAAAAAGAAAAGCCACAAATTCACGAAACATTAAATTAATCGTGAATTTGTGGCTACTTTATAATGTAAAGACGCAGGGCCTTCCAAATAGACGGAGGGCCCTCCGTCTTCTACATCCTAGTATTCCAAAATTACACCACCACCAAGACAGATTTCTTCATCGGGTGTGTAGATCACTCCAAACTGTCCCGGAGCAACTCCGGCTATTGCTTGATCCGCCTGAATAATAAATTGATCATCTTTTTGGATAATCTTACCTGAGGCGAAATCTGGAGTATGACGAATTTTGAATTTGACTTCTTGCTCAACTGAATAGTCACGATCGGCTTTCCCGTTGATAAATTCAAAGTTACCCAGGTCAACCTGAGAACGGTATTGGGCTTCAGGATCGTATCCATTGGATACATACAATGTGTTATTAGGGATATCCTTTTTTACCACAAACCATGGTCCCTGACTTAATCCCAATCCTTTTCGCTGCCCAATGGTATGAAACCACAAGCCTTGATGTTGTCCAATTACACGGTCTGTTTCCAGTTCGCGAATTTCACCTGGGTTTACACCCACATATTGCTTGATGAAATCACGGTAATTCACTTTACCCAGAAAACAGATTCCTTGACTATCCGGACGATTTGCCGAAGGTAAGTTCATTTCATTGGCAATACGACGCACATCAGGTTTCGGAATATCCTGAAGAGGGAACATTGCTTTTTGAAGCTGATCACGGGTGATCTGTCCCAGAAAATAAGTCTGATCTTTATGTCGGTCTACAGCCGTACGCAGATATTTCTCACCATTCTTTTCGATGGTACCTGCATAATGACCAGTTGTAATAATATCAAATTCTTTCCCGAATTTTTCGTTGAAGGCACCAAACTTAATCAGTCGGTTACACATCACATCCGGATTGGGAGTATGTCCCTGTTTAACGGTATCAAGGGTGTACTTGGCTACAGTCTTCCAGTATTCTTCATGAAGATCAACAATCTCCATCTTAAAACCGTATTTCTTTGCCAGGTATTTGGTGATTTCTATATCTTCTTCTTTTGGGCAATCCAAAAAGCCGGCTTTATCTTCCATACCAATTACGATATAGAAAATTACCGGATCAAGCCCTTGTTCTTTAAGTAACTGCAACGTTACCGAGCTGTCCACACCTCCTGATACTAATGAAGCAATTCTCATGCTTTTCCTTTCAAATCTTTATAAGTAATTACTATCCAGTTATTAAAACCGCTGCAAAAGTAATATTTTTTCAGTAGCCACGAATGCACGAATTAGAATATCTGCCAATGAAACATTAATCCAAATTAGAAAACAGGTCTTAGATTATCACCAATTCGTAAATCTATATCTCTCATCCTATCGTTATGATTTTTAACAACTAACGCAACCGAATAATTTACATAAACATCTATCTGATAGGATGCTTTTAACCCGGCCGAATTAGTATTAACCATTTAACAACTCATGCTATGAAGAAAGTAATTGTTTGTATCGTACTTGCCGCTCTGGCACTTAACATCAGTTCATGTCGAAAACCGGTGGAAAGTCAGTCTCCTCAACAAGAGCTGGTATTAAACGAGAAAAGCCAGGAGTTGGTATCAGAGAGTAATCATTTTGGCATTGATGTTTTCAAGAAAGTTTGGCAGGTTGAAGAGGAATACGACAACGTTATGGTTTCTCCATACAGTATTTCAATGGCTCTGGGTATGACTCTAAATGGTGCTAATGGTGCTACAGAAGAAGCTATGAAAGAGACTCTTGGTTTTTCAGCTTTGGAGATGGATGAGATTAACCAGACGTATAAAACGATTATGGAGCATCTTTTATCGGTAGACCCGAAGGTGCGAATGGATATTGCAAATTCAATCTGGCAGCGTGAAGGATTTCCTGTTCTGGAAGGTTTTACTAATACAAACAGAGAATACTTTGATGCCGAAAGTACCATTCTGGATTTTTCTGATCCGGCATCTGTTGATGTTATCAATAACTGGTGTGCTGAAAAAACTGAAGATAAAATCCCTAAGGTCATTGACGAGATTTCAGATGCAGCGGTTATGTTTCTGATTAATGCAATTTATTTTAATGGCAACTGGAAATATCAATTTGATGAGGCGCAAGTCTCGCAGGATCTTTTTATTCAGGATGATGGTGAGCAATTACTTGTTGATATGATGAATCAGGAGGCTTCTTTGAATTATTATGAAAATGAAATCATACAAATGATAGAATTACCCTATGGGAATGAGAAGTTCAATATGACGCTTATGCTTCCAAAGTCAGGCAATAATCTGGAAAGCCTCATTAATAGTTTAACCTCTACCAATTTTGCTCAATGGTGTTCACACATGAATGAAGTTGAAAAGGTTGTTATAAGCATTCCTCGTTTCAAATTTGATTATAAAAAACGTTTGAATGATATTTTAAAGGATATGGGTATGAGTATTGCTTTCACTTCCGGGCTTGCCGATTTCACAGGTATCAGCACAGTTGCCGGTTTGTATATCAGTTTTGTGGATCATTTTACATTTATTGATGTGAATACGGAAGGGACGGAGGCTGCAGCAGTTACTGTTGTGGGTGTTGAATATTCCTCTGTGGATGAAAGCATAAAGTATTTTACAGCAAATCATCCCTTTGTATTTACCATAACTGAAAAAGAAAGTAGATCTATCCTCTTTATTGGGGCGGTTACAAATCCGGAATACGAATGATTATAGGCTACGGATTCACGAATTTATTTTAATTATCAAATTGACTAATAAACTTGAAACACTCAAATATTGCATTTAACTTTAACGAAATCCCCACAATAAACACAAATATTTATTCGTGAATTAGTGGCTAAAAAAAAGGAGCGCTTAGTAGCGCTCCTCTTATATCTTAAATCCAGAATCTTATATCCAATTCTAGTAAAGTCCCTTTTCAACTTTAATGCGGATTTCTTTCAGCATATCAGCAGTCATAGCATCCAGGTCGTATTCTTCTTTCCAGCCCCACTCTTCGCGAGCAGCACTGTCGTCGATCGACTTAGGCCATGAATCAGCAATTGCCTGACGGAAATCAGGAGTGTACTCTACTTCCAATTCAGGGATGTGCTTGCGAATGCTTTCAACTTGCTCAGCAGCAGTGAAACTCATTGCAGCAACATTGAAATTACTGTGGTGCTTCAGGTTTGCTTTGTCAGCAAGGAATAAATCCATAGTAGCTTTTAAACAGTCAGGCATATACATCATAGGAAGCATGGTGTCTTCTTTAACGAAGCACTTATACTTTCCATATTTTACAGCATCATAATAAACTGCAACAGCATAGTCAGTAGTACCACCACCAGGCAATGTGTCATGACTGATGATACCAGGATAACGCAAACCGCGAACATCCAAACCGAATTTAGCAACATAATAGTCGCACAATAATTCACCAGCTACTTTGGTAACACCATACATCGTTGTTGGCTCAAGGATTGTTTCCTGAGGCACATCATGTTTAGGAGTTGTAGGGCCAAATGCAGCGATAGAACTAGGAACCATAACACGATCCATGTTAAATTCGCGGGCAACTTCCAAAATATTGTGAAGGCCGTTCATGTTAACATTCCATGCCAGGTTAGGGTGCTTTTCACCTACTGCTGATAAAATAGCAGCCAAATGCACGATAGCATCGATTTCATGCTTGCGAACTGCTTCGATAAGCGCAGTTTTACTCGTCACGTCGATACACTCGAACGGACCATCCTTAAGTTTTTCGTTATTAAGCTCCTCACATTTGTCTGAAGCAACAACATTTTGCGTACCAAATTTCTTACGCAACTCAAGTGTAAGCTCTGATCCGATCTGACCAAGTGCTCCGGTTACTAATATCTTCTTCATTTTTATATCTGGTTTTTTATCTGAAACAATAAATAATCAATCGTTTGCGAAACAATTATTGCGCTTCACATTTAGCTGCAAATGTAACAGATTTTTAGACTTTTTAAATTATTTTTGATGATATATCAGGCATTTGCAATGCAAATTGTTAATATATTCACAACAAAAGGAGGGAATCAAGCCAACAATGAGGATCTTCGTTTGTTTTTTATACAAAATCTAAATTACAACACCATGCAAGAACAATGGGATCAACGATATAGCTCTGAAGAATTTATTTACGGAATTCAGGCCAATGAGTTTTTCAAAGAGCAGTTAAACAATCTAACCGAGGGTGAAATTTTATTGGCCGGAGAGGGCGAAGGGCGAAACGCTGTTTATGCTGCATTACAAGGATTTGGTGTAACAGCTTTCGATTATAGTGAGCAAGGTAAGTTAAAAGCCCGCAAACTTGCTAATAAGCATAAAGTGGAGATTGACTATTATGTGGCATCAGCCGAAGAGTTTACTATTGAAAAAAAGTTCGACTTGATTGCAATTGTTTATATGCACCTCCCCCCCAGCATTCGGGCCTTAGCTCATAAAAATCTGGTAAAATATCTCAAGCCTGGTGGGATGATTGTAATCGAAGTGTTTAGTAAAAAGCAAGTTGAGAATACTTCAGGAGGGCCTAAATCCCTTGATTTACTTTATAGTGTAGAGGAGTTGAAATCTGATTTTGAAGGATTAAAGATTGAACTTCTTGAGCAAAAAGAAATCGAATTGAGTGAAGGTCCGCTTCATCAGGGTAGGGCTAATGTGATTCGGGCAGTGTTTACAGTTTAATAATTAGCAGGTAATGGTTTCAAGCCAAACTGCCTTAATCCAGGTCGGGTTGTTTTGTTTTTATGGGTAATGAAAATGTGAATTTACAACCTTGCCCTGGAATATGTTCACTGCTTACCCCAACATGGCCACCAAGTTTTTGAACAATCCGTTTTACAAGTGAAAGTCCAAGGCCATGGCCTTCTATTTTATCAGAGCCTACACGAACAAAATCCTGAAAGATTTTTTTCATCTGTTCAGGTTGTAGCCCATCACCATTGTCTATAATTGAGAACTTGATGAAATCTGATTTATCAGATTCGAAATCGAGGTTTATTATTGGTGGGGTTCCACCATATTTAATAGCATTGCTGATATAATTAGCCCATACTTCTTCAATCCAGGGAGGATAGCTGTATATTACCGGCCAGCTTGGAGGATAACTTATTTTCGCTCCACTTTCCTTAATTATTTTTGATAAACGAAATAGTACCGCTTCCACAATTTGCTTCATGTCTACTTTTACATATTCAATGCTTTGCATGCTTACCGAAGCTAATTTCAAGAGTTCGTCAACAATTTGAAGCATCTTTTCATTTGATATCAGAATACTGTTTAATAAATCGACCGCTGTTTCATTTTCTGGATCAATAAAATCCTGAAGTAATTCGCTAAGTGAGACAACACTACTAATCGGATTCTTCAGGTCATGAGCTACCGAATGAGAGAACGCACTCAAATCGGATATTAGTTGTTCCCGTAAATGGATTTCTTCCTTGAGCTTTTTGTTTGTATTAATCAACAGTTGCTCTGCTTGCTTTCTGAAGGTGATGTCGTGGAATACCATCACCTCTCCCATATATCCACCTCTGCTTCCACGAAGGGGGATGTCTTGAACATCAAAAACTTTATCCTGAAATGTGAATTCTGTTGATTTAATACCTATCTCGTTAGTTTTGGATGGCTTTAAATGGAGATTGTTATTAATGTCCTTAAACTGTAGTCCAACTAAGTCCCCATTCTCAAAAGAGAAGATGTTTTTAAATGCTTGGTTAGCCATAACTATTCTCGCTTGACTGTCGAATACAACAACAGCATCATTAATACTTTCCATGACCTTGTGTCGGGCTATCGGCATTAGATCAAACAGGCTGAAGCGGTATATTCCATATGATACCAATGCCCCGGAAAGTGTAAAGCTTAAAGGAGTCCAATCTAAGTGGGGGATAGGATTGATATTGGTGACATACATCAAGTTGGAGATGTATGGAAGAAGTGATGCGATTATAAGGATTATTAATTGTGCTTTGAAAACCACAGGAAACCGAAAAAGACCAAGAAATAGAACAATTATGGCTGAAGTAAGTATAATATACATGTATGCAACGAAAATGTAAAATGGAATGCCGTGTGTGTAAATAGCTAGTATTGAGTTTGGGTCCATTGATATGCTGGGCCAATACCAGTGATGAACTTGATTGGTTGCGACAACTATTACCCCAACTATTGGAACTGCACTCAAAAAGGTAAACACCTTTTTAGTTAAGAGTTTATAATACTGAGCGAAATCAAGTGTAAAGGCCAGATAAAATAAAGGAGCCGGTGCGATCCCAATATAGGCAAGTTGTGAGAATATTTCTTTAGCCTCGACAGGAATATTGAGTTTCTCAAAACAATACATTAAGGCCCAAATCCCAGCGGTAATCTCAAATCCCACCAAAAACAACATCCCTGTGGACCTTCTCTTGAAATAAAAATATGCTGCAAGCAAGAAGCTAACCAATGCAGAAATCAGATAGATGACACTAAAAATATTCATGCTATATCTTAATATTTATGGCCTTGTAATAAAGTTACAAATAAAACAGGGAATAATGATAAATATGATTGCATGCAACAATCTTATCCAACTCTTATAATATCATCCGTAAATTAGCATAAATCAGAACGGCTAATTTTGAGTTTTGAATCATTCTACTATATTTGTTGACCTATAAAAAAATACGATTTAAACGGTGAAAGATGATTATTAATCATTCAAATATTTCCCTCTGCAATAAAGACTATCGCTGTCTTTTTGAATGCTTGATTTGCTAGTACCCGTTATTTTTCCTATCTTTTTTTCCTGAATTCCCGATGCATTCGGGAGTTACTGTGCATATTAAAATCAATCGTTAAACGCATATAAAAAATCAAACCTTATGTTTTCAGCAGAAACTTATAATGGAAGACGTAATCGTCTGAAAAACCAAGTAGATAAAGGAGTGGCTTTATTTTTAGGTAATGAAGAGAGCCCTATGAATTATGCCGATAATACCTATCATTTCCGTCAACATAGTAGTTTTCTGTATTTCTTTGGACTGGATTTTGCAGGCCTTGCAGGTGTTGTTGATATCGATAGTGGAGAAGATATACTTTTTGGTGATGAATTAACCATCGATGAAATCGTGTGGATGGGTTCTCAACCAAGCCTGGCTGAAAAAGCAAAGGCTGCAGGTATTACAAAGGTAAGGCCTCGCCGTGAGTTGGAGCTATACATCAATAAAGCTATTGCTGACGGAAGGAAAGTACACTTCCTGCCACCATACCGTCCAGAAAATAAAATTAAGATCATGAGGATGTTGGGGATTCACCCGGATCTTTCTTCTGATTTTGCTTCTGAAGAATTGATAAAAGCTGTTGTAGAGCAGCGTAACTATAAGACTGAAGAAGAAATCGCTGAACTGGAAAAGGCGTGTAATATTACTTCCGATATGCATATTGCAGCCATGAAGACTATTCGCCCGGGAATGCGTGAATGCGAAGTTTCTGCAGCTGTAGAACAGGTTGCTCTGGCTAATAACGGGCATGTTTCCTTCCCGGTTATTGCTACCAAAAATGGGCAAACTCTGCATAATCATCACCACGGAAATTATCTGAAAGATGGTGATTTATTCTTGCTTGATGCCGGTTTTGAAACCGAAATGCGTTATGCCGGTGATATGTCGAGTACCATACCTGTTTCAAGAACTTTTACCCAAAGGCAGAAAGAGATTTACAAGATAACCCTGGATGCTCACGAAGCTGCAATTTCGATGTTGAAGCCTGGAAATGCATTTAAGGATGTACACCTTACAGCTTGTCGTACCATTGCCCAAGGAATGAAAGACCTTGGCTTTATGAAAGGGGATATTAACGAAGCTGTAGCAGCCGGTGCACATGCCATGTTTATGCCTTGTGGAACAGGTCATATGATGGGGCTGGATGTTCATGATATGGAAGATTTAGGTGAGGTTTTTGTTGGTTATGATGGCAAACCAAAATCAACCCAATTTGGATTGAAATCCTTGCGATTAGCCCGTCCACTTGAGGCTGGTTTTGTATTAACCATCGAACCGGGCATTTATTTTATTCCTGAATTAATGGATCTATGGAAGAAAGAAGGCAAATTTATGGAGTTCCTGGATTATGACCGAATCAATGAATACCGTGATTTCGGAGGTATTCGTAACGAGGAAGATTTCCTGATCACAGCAGATGGTTATCGTCTGTTAGGTAAACGCAAGCCAAAAACCATTGAAGAGGTAGAGGCATTACGTAATGAATAATTGGTAATTCAACCATATACTGTATGTAGGAGCCGCCCTTTGCGACGGCACACAAACTGATATTCAATTATTATTAATTGATATAATGCAAACGCCGCCCATCGTGGCGGCGTTTTTATAAAAAGAAATGTTGTTATGGTTGTCTGGATACCCGATTTGCGTTATCAAAAACACGACAACAATGACAACTATAATAACCAATCATTAAGATGAAACAATTTTCAATATTAATTGCAGTATGCTTGATATGGATAACGCAGGCAAGCGCTTGCACCGACATTGTTGTCGGTCGTAAGGCATCGGTTGATGGGTCGGTAATCCTTTCACACACAGAGTGTGGTCCGGATTGCCGCATCAGAGTGGTTCCCGCACAGGATCATAAACCTGGCGATATGGCTCCGGTTTATTGGGGGATGACCGAAATTAACGGAGGCTTGGAAGAATATGGTCAAATCCTGGGATATATTCCACAGGTTGAACACACCTACAAGTACTTTCATTCGGCTTATTCACACATGAACGAACACCAATTGGCTTTTGCTGAGAGTACGTTAAGTCAGAGGGAAGAATTGAAGGTGACACCTGAAACTGGTAGGCAAATTATGACCATTGAACAAGCTCAGGCTTTTGCTTTGCAGCGTTGCAAGACAGCTAAAGAAGCTCTCGGTTTGATTACACATTTGATGGATACTTACGGCTTTCTGCCTTCATGTATTACAGAATCGGAAGCTCTGGTTATTGCTGATCCCAATGAGGTTTGGATTCTTGAGGTGTATAGTGTTGGCAGCGGTTGGGAGCCTGGCAATGGGAAGCCAGGTGCTATTTGGGCTGCAAAACGATTGCCTGACGATCATGTGACTATTATTCCCAACTGGAGTATTATTAAGGAGATTGATATTGAAGATGCGGGAAATTATCGGGCATCATCAAATTATAAAAGTTTTGCAATAGAAAAAGGCTGGTACGATCCGGAAGGAAGTATGCCTTTTATCTGGCAACAGGTTTATTCACCTACGCCACGTGAGTGGGCTACCGGACGTTTTTGGATGTTTTACAGCAGTGTTGCTCCCAATCTTCGCGAATGGGCAAAGCGTGAAATCGATTCGCCCTATGGAGGGCAGCAGCCTTATGTACAATATGTGGAGCCGCTTTCAGATTATCCTTTCAGTGTAAAACCTGAAAAGAAATTATCAGTAAAGGATGTTCAGAACTTCCAGCGTTCAGTCTTTGAAGGGACAATCTACGATATGTGTTCTGACCCTGATTGGTTTATTCCTGATGGTAAAGGGGGCGCAAAGTTAAGTCCATTGGCCACTCCATTTCCAACGAAGGATATGCGAGAATTACTTGATATTAATAAAAGAAGAAATGTCGTTCGTACCGGCTATGGAATGATTGCTCAATTGCGAAACTGGTTACCCAATGAGATTGGAGGTGTTTACTGGGTTTATCAGGATAACCAATATACCAGTCCCTATATTCCCATTTATGCAGGTGTTACCGAAACAGCCTCTGTTCTTCAAGTCTATAATCCAGAAGAATACACAAACGATAGCTATCGCTGGGCTGTGGATTTTGTGGATAATCTTCTATATCTGAAGTGGCAGGAAGCGGCAATGGACATGAGAGGTGTGAGAGATTCCTTGGAGTCTGTTTTTTTTGGTAATCAAAATGAAATCGAAAAACAAGCAGTGGGACTTTACAATAAGAAACCCACCAAAGCTCAAAAGTTTCTTACCGAATACTGCAAACAAAATATGGATCAGGTTGTGGAGAAATATAACAAACTTGGGTTTCGCCTGCTTGTTAAATATTCAAATAATAAGCAGGGATCATAATAAAGATGAGCTTGTGATGAGGAGCGAATCATTCTGGTTTTGTTGTGATACTCTATGAAAAAAGGGGGATCACTTTTGCGATTTTTTCTAGCTTTGGAAGCTAATAACAACATCCTAACGGCAATTAAGCAAAAAACATGAGGCAACTTTCGATAAGTATTCTGGTATTAATAAGTATTATTTCAAACGCACAAATCTTCTCTGGTTCAGAATGGGAGGATCCGGCAATAAACAATATCAACAAGGAGCAACCACATTGTACCTGGTATCCATATTCTAATGTAGAAGCTGCCAGTGAGAATCATCCGGCAGCATCGCAATGGATTCAATTTTTAAATGGAGAATGGGGTTTTTATGCTGTTGAGAAACCTGAGGATCTTCCAAAAGATTTTTATAAGGATAAATTTGATCGAACAAATTGGGGGAGTATTGAAGTGCCTGGGACGATTGAATTACAAGGGTATGGTACACCAATCTATACCGATGTTTCATACCCTTTTCCGGATAATCCACCATATATTCCTCATGAGTTTAATCCGGTGGGGATATATACGAAAACATTTACAGTTCCTGAAAATTGGGACAAGAAGAATGTCTATATCCATTTTGGTGCCGTAAATTCTGCCTTGTATTTATGGATTAACGGAAAAGAAGTTGGATATAGTCAGGATAGTCGGTCCCCAGCAGAATTTCAAATTTCAGATTATCTTCGAAGTGGAGAGAATCGTATAACTGCTGCTGTATATCGTTGGTGTGATGGTAGCTATCTGGAGGATCAGGATTTTTGGAAAGTTAGTGGCATTGAGCGAGATGTGTATTTGTATGCTTTGCCAGACCTAAAAATTGCAGACTTCTTTGTGCAATCTCCTTTGGTTAATGATTATCAGGATGGGCGATTCAGTCTGGATTTATTATTAAACAACAGTAGTGAAAAGAGTCAGGCTGCAGAGGTTAAGATTTCACTGAATGATTTATTTGGGAATACTGTTTATTATGAAACGAAGAAGACGGGGCATCTGAAAAAAGGAGATACGCTGGAATTACATTTCGAACAACTGTTGCAATGCCCAATCGCTTGGACTGCTGAAACCCCCCATTTATATCAGTTACTTATTGAAGTGTATGATGTAAGAAGTAAAGAATCCGTGTTCTCTTCTGCTCAGGTAGGATTCAGAACTGTTGAAATAAAAGACAGAAATCTGATAATTAACGGTGTGCCTGTATATATCAAAGGTGTCAATCGTCATGAACATGATCCTGTAAAAGGCCGCGTTGTGAGTGAGGAGTTAATGATCCAGGATATTAGTCTGATGAAACAGTTTAATATTAATGCTGTGCGTTGTAGTCATTATCCCAACCATCCTCGTTGGTATGAGTTGTGTGATCAGTATGGTATCTACTTGGTTGATGAAGCTAATATCGAAGCTCATGGTCATAGTCCTTATGATGATGATAAGACTTTGGCGGGTAAGACGGCTTGGAGAACAGCATTTATGGAGCGCACTCAGGCTATGGTTGAGCGAAATAAAAATCATCCAAGTATTATTACATGGTCACTGGGGAATGAAACCGGTTATGGTGCTAACTTCAATGATACCTACCATTGGGTTAAAGCAAGAGATACCTTACGTCCCGTACAGAGTGAAGATGCTGGAAAGAGAGGTCTTTCTGATATATATTGTCCAATGTATAAAAAGATTGATTTTATTAGTGAATTTGCCCGATCTGAAGATAATCGTCCGCTAATCTTGTGTGAGTATGCCCATGCAATGGGTAATTCTGTTGGTAACCTGCAAGACTACTGGGATGCAATTGAAAAATATCCTGCTTTGCAAGGTGGTTTCATATGGGATTGGGTTGATCAAACCTACTTAAAGAAGGATAAGGATGGAAAAGCTTTCTGGGCCTATGGTGGTGATATGGGTTACGTCGGAGTGGTAAATGATAGTAACTTTTGTGCTAATGGTCTCGTTGCTGCTGATCGAAGTCTGAATCCGCATATCTGGGAAGTGAAAAAGGTTTACCAGAATATTAATGTACATCCTGTTGATCCTGAAAATGGTTTGTTTGAAATTGAAAATAAATACGCATTCACCAATCTGGATCGTTTCTATGGAACGTGGAAGATTCAGGCAGAAGGTAGGGAGTTGGCTTCCGGTGAACTGGATATAAAGAATGTTAAAGCGGGTGATAGGAAACAGGTTGCAATATCTTATCCTTCAGGAATAAATGAAATTGGGAAAGAGCTGTTTATTATGTTTCAGTTTTATGTGAAACAGCCTTTCGACTTGGTTTCGAAAAACCATTTAATGGCATGGGATCAGATTCGTATTAAAGATGGCTTGGGAAGTCGTTTTGAAAAGGTCGGGGATTCTCGATCAGAGATTGTTATTGAGAATTCTGATGATATTTTATTGGTTCGTGCAGGCCGGGTTTCGTATTCGTTTAGTAAAACATCAGGAAGGCTTTCATCTGTTACTTTTGACGATAAAGAACTATTGGCATCAGAATGGAGACCAGATTACTGGAGAGCTCCTGTAGATAACGATCTTGGGAATGGAATGCCAGGGCGTTGTGGTATTTGGAAGGATGCCGCCCGCAATCAAAAACTTTTTGATCTGATTTGGGAAGATAAGAATGGTGATGTGATTATTCAGACTATCCACCAGTCCGATAATCCTGAGCTTGTCCAAAAGAGTAAGTATGTTATTTCTTCTGATGGACGGCTAAAAATGCAAATCCACCTCAAATGTGCCAACAATAATTTGGTGGAAATACCAAGAATCGGAACCCATGTTAACCTAAAAATTAATTATGATCAGATATGTTGGTATGGAAAAGGTCCGCATGAAAATTACTGGGATCGAAAAACCAGTGCTGCGGTTGATGTTTATACCTTGCCGGCAGATGAAATGTATTTCCCCTATGTTCGTCCACAAGAAACGGGTAATCGCTCTGACTGTCGATGGATGGAAATCACTTCGAAAGAAGGGGAGGGGTTAAGGATAAGTGGGATGCCGATGTTTGATTTTACGGTTCTCCCATTTGATAAGTCAATGTTAGAACATTCTGGTAATCCTCAGATCCGTAGACATGGAGCTGAGTTAATGCCAGGCAATGTAATTTCATTAAATGTTGATTACAGGCAAATGGGTGTTGGAGGAGACAACAGTTGGGGTGCGCGAACTCATAAGGAATACACGCTTCCAGCTGGAGAGTATTATTATGAATTTCTTATGGAGCCGGTTTATTAAGCCGGCTTTTTTTTGGTATGAAAGTGTAAATAAGTTGGGCTATGCGAGCATATGAGCTTAATCAAACAACCAAGACTTTTAGAGAAATAGTGTAGATTCTGAGACTGATTTTCGTTTAATATAAAAGCCTCATAGCTACAAGTGTTTGCTAGAAATTAATAAAGACTCGACCAATGAGAATAATCCCAAAAACGATTAATAACATTCCTATTATTCGATTCACCCAAAAGATATAACGAAGACGCATGTACTTTTTAATTTTGTTTCCGATATAGCTTTTAAGCAGGTCTGCCGCAAAAATTGTAGCTAATGTACCACTGAAAAAGGTTAATGTATAATTTAGTAATTCTCCTTCTTTAGCATTAGCACTCACAAATCCCAGGGCTGCCAGCCAGAAAATGATCAGAAAGGGATTCAGAATATTTAAGAAATATCCTTTGACGACAAATGTTAGGAATGTAGGCTCTTTTTTTGGCTTCTTATAGTTTGGATTTCGTCGCTTAAAAACTTCTGGTTTCTTTGTGAATGTATATAACCCAAATCCTATCAGAACAATCCCGCCAATCAATCCGATATAGAATTTATTTGCATCGTTATCAAAAAAGGTTGAAGATCCCAGATAGAGTATTGAAATTAATGTAATATCACTAACTAGGATACCTAATGCCATGAAAAATCCATATCGGAATCCACGGTCGATTCCGGTTTGAATCATTGCGAAAAATGCAGGGCCAATTGAGATCGAAACCAAAAGCCCCAGAATTATACCTTCAAATAAAATGTTTAGCATTCGCTATTTATCAATGTTTACAGTTTTAAGAAAACTTTTCCAGTCTTCCACTTTTGAATTCCTCAATACTCGAGGGAATTTATTTTGAGATCCAACTTTGCCACATTTCTCCATGTAATCATAGAATACCTGTGATGGGTATACTTCTACCTGAACATCACGAATGGCTTCAATACGCTCAACACGATAATCATCATTTAATATTCCCAGATGATGATCAATTCGTTCAGCAGCTTTTTCCGGATCAAGTTGGCTATTTGTTCCAATATACCATCGGTGTGCAAACATACTACCATATTTAATACCCGTGAGCGTAAATTCCCGTATATCTACATTAAGATCGGAAGCCATCAACTCAATCGCCCGGTTCATATTCTCCTGACTAAGATGTTCTCCGCAGAGATTCATATAATGTTTGGTACGTCCTGTGATCACAATTTCGTTCAAAGCCTTGTCAGTAAATTTAACCATATCTCCTATCAGATATCGATATGCTCCTGAACAAGTGGTTAATAGAAGGGCGTATTCTTTGCCGTCTTCCACATCTTCAATGGTGACAGTTTCTGCGTTAGCCTTTACATTTCCTTCTGAATCAAAATTATCATCTGTAAAAGGGACAAACTCAAGGAAAATTCCATTATCTAAAATCAACTCCATTGAACTTGTGTCAGGTCGGCTTTGGTATGCTACAAAACCTTCTGAAGCAAGGTAGGTTTCAATATAGGTTAAAGGTCGGGCTAATAATTTTTCAAATCCGTTTTTGTAGGGAGTGAAAGATACACCTCCATGAACATAGATTGATAAGTTTGGCCACAAATCATGTATGGTTTCCAGATTATAGTAATTGATAATTTTTTCTAATAATATCTGTAACCAGGCAGGTACGCCAACAATAACACCAATGTCCCAATCCTTCGCTTTGAGAACAATTTCATCCAGTTTTGTGTTCCAATCCCGCTCTTTTGAAATGCGCTTTCCTGGCTTATAGAAATGCTGAAACCAGAAAGGTATGTTACCAGTTGTTATTCCTGAAAGATCTCCTGCGTAATAGGTGCCGTTGAATTGCAAATGTGTACTTCCTCCCAACATTAAAATACCTTTGGTATAGAATTCCTTTGGGAATTCATATCGGGCAAGTGAGAATAGCTGCTTAACGCTGGTCTTCTTGATAGCCCGAAGCATATCGTTGGTTACCGGAATGTACTTACTTGAAGATTCCGAGGTGCCGGAGCTTAGCGCAAAGTATCTGGTTCGATTGGGCCAGGTAACATAAGCCTCGCCTTGTAAAGCCCGATACCACCATTGCTGATGGATGGAATTGTAATCATGTGCCGGAACTGCTTTCTTAAAAGCAGTAATCACATCTTGTTCTTCTAATAATTTATCAAACTGATAGTACTCCCCAAAAGCGGTGGTTTGTGCTTTGGCAAGGAGTTTTCGTAATTGTCGTTCCTGTAGCTGCCTTGATGTATACTTGGTTTTGGGATCAGGCATACGCCCCCCCAGAGCAATTGCTCTTTTGATGATAGAACCTAAAATAGGCATATTAACTCTTTTTGAAATGAAGCGTAAAAATAAAAAATTTCTATTTAAATACCGTGCTAAAGTTTATGCATCGTATTCATTCCAGTTATTTTCTATGATTTATACTGTTTAATACATGCATGTATTTACCAATGCTGGATTGTTGAAGCCTTCAAGTTTTTCCCGGCTGAAGACCTCTGGTACTTGATTGCAAAACGCTTTAATCAAGTGATTTGTGAGTGATTTATCCTTTACTAAGTGCTGTGACTTTTAGAGATATGCAGATTTATTTTTTCGTAATTTTATAGATGATCAGATTGTGGATGAATTAATATGGATTTAGACAGGATTGAAATAAAGGAATTGGCAAAGAATAAATCAGATCGCCGTTTAATATGGGCTGCAACCCGTGCTGTCAGAGAAAGTGACCATGTTAAACATAAAAGATCTGGAAAGAGGAGCCGTAGTAGGTGGAATTGGTTTGAACGAATTCTACGATATTTGGTGGTAATCCTAAAAGTAATTGGTTACTATAAAATCGGTCAACAGAATGTAAAAGATATTCGTGTGAAGTCCTTTTGTCTTGAGTTTCCATTTCTTCCGAAATCATTTGATAACTATACCATTCTTCATTTAACTGATTTGCACATCGATTGTATGATCGGACTTGATAAGGTGATTATTGATAAAATACGTGATTTGAAATATAATCTGTGTGTTATGACTGGTGATTATCGTAAAAGCTCCTATGGGAGTTTTAAAAGAATTATGCTTCCCATGCTAAGAATAAGTAGTACGATAAGGGCTGAGCATGGTAGTATTGCCGTTCTTGGAAATCACGACACGTATTTGATGGCTCAGCATGAAGAAGAAGTTGGGATCAGGCTTTTAGTAAATGAAAGTTTGGAATTGTACAAAGGCAAGGATAAAATAATTGTTACCGGGACCGATGACCCCTTTTATTACTATACTGATAATGCTATCTATGCTTTGGAGGAAAATTATAAAGGATTTAAAATAGCCCTAGTGCATACCAGTGAACTCAGTGATGTTGCTGACAAAAATGGTTATTCCTTGTATTTGTGTGGGCATACTCATGGAGGGCAGGTGTGTTTACCTGGAGGAAAGGCGTTACTTACCCACCAATTCGAAGGTAAACACTATGTAAAAGGTTTGTGGAAAAGAAACAATATGTATGGGTATACTTCCTCTGGTTGTGGGGTTTCAGGAGTACCTCTACGCTTTAATTGCCCCGGAGAAGTTACTCTGATCACACTGAAGCGAAAATCTTAAAATAACATAAATACAACCTGCATTTTTCAGGTGTATATACTAATTCTCTATTTTAGCTTTTGGTTCAGTGTTTTTATTAATTTTGGACCTTGTAAATTTTACCATGTCAAAAGCAGAAGAAAAATATCAAAAACGTAAGCTAACATCTTCTTACATCACTTCAGTAGTGAGTATTACTCTTGTATTATTTACACTAGGGATGCTTGGGTTGTTGTTGCTTCACGCAAAGAAAATCTCGGACCATGTTAAAGAAAATGTTGGATTTTCGGTTTTTATCAAAGATGATGTAAATGAGGCAGAAATTATTCGTTTTCAGAAAAGCCTGGATATAACCAGTTTTGTGAAATCAACCGAATATATTACCAAGGAAGAAGCTGCAGAGTCCTTGCAGGAACAACTTGGAGAAAATTTTATCGAATTTCTGGGAGGGAATCCGTTACTTCCGTCTATTGATATTCGTTTAAATGCGGATTATTCCAACATTGACTCCTTAAGCGTAATTGAAAATGAATTGATAAAGTACGACATCGTTAAGGAAGTGTTTTATCAGAAAAATCTGGTAAGCCAGATTAATACCAATCTCGCTAAAATTTCATTGATTATACTGGCTTTTAGTAGTCTTTTACTTTTGACCACTATTGCGTTAATAAATAATACTATTCGCCTTTCAGTTTATTCGCGACGGTTCTTAATACGTACTATGCAGTTAGTGGGGGCTACCAAAAGATTTATCAGGAAGCCTTTTATACTTAGAAGTCTGCTTCATGGAATAATAAGTGCCTTTCTCGCGATATCCATGCTGTTGGTGTTTATTTATGTCATTGCCAAACAAATTCCAGAAATTCTTGATGTCCAGGATCTACAAATGTTTGCATATATCTTAGGTATTGTAATGGCTTTGGGAGTTCTTATTTCCTGGATTGCAACATATTTTGCTATTCGCAAGTTTCTGCGAATGGACGCAGATGATCTGTACTATTAATAACTATGACTATGAAAAAATCCGAAAATAAAACATTGAACCAGGAGAAAAATGGAATTCTGGTTTTTGACAAAATGAATTATAAATTATTGCTCATTGGATTAGGACTTATCTTAGTTGGTTTTGCCCTAATGATTGGTGGTAATAGTGATAATCCAGACATTTTTAGTGAAGATATATTTAGCTTCAGAAGATTGACGCTGGCACCTGTACTTGTTATGGCAGGTTTTGCGGTGGAGATATTCGCCATTCTTAAGAAACCAAAAGCAGAATAATTTTAACAATTACATTTTATGGGCTGGTTAGAAGCATTAATCCTTGGAATCGTTCAGGGGTTGACAGAGTTTTTACCTGTTAGTAGTAGCGGGCATCTGGAAATTGGTAAAGCATTAATGAACGTTGATGCAGAAAAGAGCCTTATTTTCACTGTTGTTGTTCATGGTGCTACGGTACTAAGTACTATTGTTGTCTTTTGGAAAGATATCATTAAAATCTTTGAAGGATTATTCAAATTTCAATGGAATGATGACACCAAATATGTGGCTAAAATAGCAATCTCGATGATTCCTGTTGGTATTGTTGGTGTGTTCTTTAAAGATGAAGTTGAAAGTCTTTTCACCAGTAATATGTTGGTTGTTGGGGCAATGCTTTTGGTGACAGCAACTCTTCTGGCATTTACTTATTATGCAAAGGATCGTTTAAAAGAGATTACCTTTAAAGATTCATTTATCATTGGTATTGCTCAAGCTATGGCTGTTCTTCCGGGAATTAGTCGTTCCGGATCAACCATTGCAACTGGACTTTTATTAGGGAACAAAAAAGAGGTTGTTACACGCTTCTCTTTCCTAATGGTGCTAGTTCCAATTATTGGAGCGAATGTTATGGATTTACTGAAGGCCGATTTTTCAAGTCAGAATGGTATTGGAGTGATGCCTCTTGCCGTTGGATTTATTGCGGCCTTTGTTTCTGGGTTCCTTGCTTGTAAATGGATGATTGGGATCGTTAAAAAAGGTAAACTGATTTATTTTGCCATATATTGTGCAATTGTTGGCCTGATAGCAATCGGTACTTCAATATTTTTATAATAATTTTCGAGAGGAAGGAATTAGCGTGGAAGAACGAAATTATGATTTTAAAGCCGGAGAGGTACTGTTAATTGATAAACCACTGGAGTGGACCTCGTTTGATATAGTTAATAGCATTCGTGTTAATATTAAGCGTCACCTGGGTATTAAAAAGCTTAAGGTCGGACATGCGGGAACACTTGATCCATTGGCTTCGGGTTTGTTAATTATTTGTACTGGCAAAATGACCAAACAAATTGATCAAATCCAGGCGAAGGAAAAAGAGTATACCGGTACTTTTCAAATTGGCGTCACCACGCCTTCTTTTGATAAAGAGACAGAGGTTGATAAGGAATACCCTATCGACCATATTAATGAAGAATTATTACACAATACTTTAAAACAATTTCTAGGTGAAATAGATCAGACTCCTCCGATCTTTTCAGCCATCAAAATTGATGGAAAACGTGCTTATGAATATGCTCGTGAAAAAAAGGATGTTGAAATCAAATCGAAAAAGATTGAAATCAAAGAGTTTGAATTAACACGTATAGATCTCCCGGAAGTGGATTTTAGAGTGGTATGTAGTAAGGGGACATATATAAGGAGTCTTGCGAGAGATTTTGGTAGTGCTTTAGAATCAGGGGCTTATTTGACTGCTTTGCGGAGAACCCGTATCGGAGCATATAATATAGAAGAGGCTAATAGCATCGAAATAATGCGTGAAATTATTGAAAATGTTGGTGAAAACTATCAGCCGGAATAGAGTTAAAAACACCTGATTGAAATTTTTTGTTGACTTACGGATTCTGATACACTATCTTTGTGGCTGTTTTCATGGTGGTTGTCCAAATGATATCCACCCTGAATCACATTGTGAAACATAATTACTGAAGATCTCAATACTTCGGAAAGCAGCAATATATCGCGGAAACTTCAAATGAAACCTCGCGAAAAACAGGCTTCACAATATGTGGTTCAGAATTAACGATTTTTATCTTGATAATACAAGAATTATTGATTAATTTTGCACCCCGATTTTTCAGTACGTAAAACATTAAAATACAAATATAAAGAATGAAGCTGTCTGATTTCAATTACAATTTACCGAAAGAACTCGTAGCACTTCACCCAACTCCAAACCGTGATGAGTCCCGATTGATGGTCTTAAATCGTAAAGATAAAACAATCGAGCATCGTCAGTTTACTGATGTGCTGGATTATTTTGATGATGGGGATGTTATGATCACAAATAACACAAAAGTTTTTCCTGCATTATTAATTGGTGAAAAGGAAAAAACAGGTGCTAAGATCACGGTATTCCTACTCAGGGAGCTAAATGCAGAAGCCCGTTTGTGGGATGTGTTGGTTGATCCTGCTCGTAAGATTCGTATTGGTAATAAGTTATACTTTGGTGATGACGACGCTTTAGTTGCTGAGGTTATTGATAATACTACCAGTCGTGGTCGTACACTAAGATTCCTTTTCGATGGTTCATATGAAGAATTCAAGCAGACCATCCAAAACTTAGGTCAAACCCCAATTCCTGATAACCTGCAAAAAGAAAGAGGAATCCTGCCGGAGGATGCAGAAAGGTACCAGACAATTTTTGCCAAGCATGAAGGAGCTGTTGCAGCACCTACCGCAGGTATGCACTTTAGTCGTGAGCTTATCAAAAGATTAGAACTAAAAGGTATTGATTTCACAGAGCTGACATTGCATGCAGGTTTAGGAAACTTCCGTTCTATTGATGTGGAAGACCTTACAAAACATAAGATGGATTCTGAGGAAGTGTATATCCCAAGGGATACTGCAGAGCGTGTAAATAAAGCAATCGACGGAAAGAAACGAGTTTGTGCTGTGGGTACAACCGTAACCAAAGCAATTGAGACTTCCGTTTCAATCTCTGGTCATCTGAAGCCCTATGAAGGGTGGACAAATAGGTTTATTTTTCCTCCATACGAATTCAGAGTACCAAACTGCATGATCACGAACTTCCACCTACCTTCATCTCCAATGTTGATGCAGGTGGCAGCATTTGGTGATTATGACTTCGTTATGCATGCTTATCAGGAGGCGATTAAAGAAAAATACCGTTTCTTTACCTATGGAGATGCAATGTTGATACTGTAATCAAATATTATATTATAATTAAAAATCCCCCTTTGAGGGGATTTTTTTTATTTTGTAGAAAAATAATTCCATGCAAAAATATGCTGTAATCGTTGCAGGAGGTTCTGGTAAGAGGATGGGGACTGAAACTCCAAAACAATTCCTTTGCTTTGCAGGTAAGCCTGTATTAATGCATACCATCGATCGGTTTCTAGAATACGATTCTGAAATTGGAATTATACTGGTTCTGCCAAAAGAGCATCACAGTACATGGGAAGAATTATGTGAATCGCATAATATTACTTACTCTCTTGAGCTGATTTCCGGAGGTCTAGAGCGCTTTCATTCTGTTTTGAATGGCCTTGATAAAGTGAGGGGTGATAGTCTAGTGGCTATTCATGATGGTGTTCGTCCATTAGTAAGTGTGGAAACAATCAAAAGGTGTTTTGATCAAGCGGAGATAAGAGAATCAGCCATTCCTGTAATGCCAGTTGCAGAGTCTGTACGACAAATAGACGGTAGCGATAGTGTTATGTTGGATCGTTCTAAGATTATGCTTGTCCAAACTCCTCAAGTCTTTCAGTCAAGAATTTTAAAGAGTGCTTATGATGTCCCTTTTTCAGATGAATTTACTGATGATGCTTCAGTGGTTGAAAAGCAAGGAAAAAAAATAAACCTTGTGGAGGGTAACATTGAGAACATAAAAATAACCCGACCAATTGATCTCCAATTAGCCGGATTACTCTATAAGGATATCAGCTTAAAATAAGCCTGGAATATTAGGCATCATTCCTTTAGCTGTGTTTTTCATCTCAGCTTCTGCGATCTTCGAAGCCTCATCCATAGCCTGATTAACAGCGGTAAGGACAAGTTCCTGAATATATTCAGTGTTATTTTGGGCTACAACCTCGGGTTTGATGATGATTTCTGTAATCTGCTTGTTAGCTGTGCAGCTTACTTTTACTTTTTCCCCTTCTGCCTCACCAAAAACGGTGATTGCATCAAGCTTCATTTTTGAGGCTTCCATGTTCTCCTGAACATCTTTCAGTTTTCCTAATAAATCGCCAATCATAGTTTATGTGTTTTTTTACAAAAATAAGTAAGCATGTCTTTACTTCTTCAAAATCATAAGTTTTTCCATTAAAAGTGGGATGTCTGTATTCTCCATATAGCCGCTTAATTGATCAGCACCAACCCCAATAGAAAACACTGGAGCAGGTAGTGCTGTGTGACTATGAGAAGTCCAGCTAACACCCGCTTTGTGACTCATCAACTCTATAACCACTGAAGTTAAGGGTTCGCCACCACCGTATTTCAGATACATTTGATCCTGAGTTAAACTGTGAGTCTTGTGCAAAGGCATAGAAAACATAAAAGCCTCTCTAACCTGCGCACGTTCTTTGTCGGTCAATTCTAGTCCTAGCTCTTCATTTCCTAAACCAAAATTTTCTTTAATCAAACCATTGATATAATCTGGATCCAATTCCTGGGGTTTGTGTGATGATTTGTATTCTTCAATGATTTTTGTAAAACGATCATATGACATCTTCTGATGCTGAAGTTTTTCCAGGTACGTTGAATAGTGAGTACCACCATAGCCAAGTGTTAAGCCTCCAGTTTCATGGTCAGAAGTAACCACGATAAGGGTTTCATTCGGATGTTTTTTATAAAAGTCCAAAGCCTCTGCAATGGCCTCATCAAATTCAATTACATCATCAATTACAGTTTTAACATCATTAGCATGGCAAGCCCAATCAATTTTACCTCCTTCAACCATCATGAAAAATCCATTTTCATTATCAAGGAGTTCAATTCCTTTAGCAGTAAACTCTGCAAGGCTGATTTCTGAGTTCTGTTGATCAATACCATAGGGCATTTCCATGCTGCCCAACAAAACGGGATTAACCGCTATTGTTTTCCCTGTACCCGCTTTCAACCCTTCAAAGGCAGCTTTGGTGTTGACATATTGGTAACCTTCTTCTTTAGCCAATTCCAATGCGTCCACATCAGCATCTCCTTTTTTTCCTTTGTTGTACTTAATTCCACCTCCACCAAAGAAGTCAAAATCTGATTTTGCCAGATCCAGAGCGATTTCGTAATACATACTTCGTTCTGGTTGGTTGGCATAGAACGCGGCTGGTGTTGCGTGGTTAATGTTCACAGAGGAGATGATCCCCACCTTCATTCCATTTTCTTTTGCTTTGGTTGCAATCGACTTTAGGGGTGTATGCTTATCACTATCCATAGCAATCGTGTTGATGCTAGTTTTATGTCCTGTAGCCAGTGCTGTTCCTGCTGCTGCTGATCCTGTGATAAATCGTGTGTCAGCATATGTTTTGGCAAAACCTGAATGAGGCATAGAAGTCATGTTGAGCGTTTTTGCTCCAACTGTTCCGTCAACGGCTGCCAAATAACCTTCTGTAAGGTGAACCTGAGGTAATCCCATACCATCACCTATAAAAAAGAAAACATATTTTGCCTGCTTTTCACCAATTTCAGTTTTGGTGAGGTTGTTTTGTGAGTTACAGGAACTAATTACAAAGAGCAGACTCAGTGTGAAAACTGCTAAAAATGTGTGATTTATTCTATTCATTTTCTTCTCGTTTAATCGATGTCAATAAATTCTAAAACAATAAACATAAAAACCTCTTTGGGGTTTTATTCGTATAGAAAACTTACACAAACTTAACAAAAGCATGCTTGAGTAAGTTTATAAAATCATCATTTTTAATTTGAGTAGCTAAGTTTTTGTTTTTAAAAGACTTATTTTTGCACGCGATTTTTTTTGAAAAGGAGAACAATGAGTCAGAAGATAGAGATCATGGCCCCTGTGGGGTCATACGAGTCATTAATGGCAGCGATTCAAGGCGGGGCCGATTCAGTTTATTTTGGAATTGGACATTTGAACATGCGATCCAAGTCATCGAAAAACTTTACCACCGATGACTTGAAGCAGATATCAGACATCTGTAAAGAGCATGGTGTGAGAACCTATATTACACTTAATACAGTAATTTACGATACTGAGCTGGAAGAAATGCACAAGGTGGTGGATGCTGCTAAGGCAAACGATATCACTGCTGTGATTGCTAGTGATATGGCTGTGATTAATTATTGTCGTCAACAGGGAGTGGAGATTCATATGTCAACACAAACCAATATCACTAATATTGAATCGGTGAAATATTATTCACAGTTTGCTGATGTAATGGTTACTGCAAGGGAATTAAACCTGAACCAGGTTGGTGCAATTACAAAGGCAATACGTGAGCAAAACATAACGGGTCCTTCTGGGGAACTGGTACAGATTGAGATCTTTGCACATGGAGCTCTTTGCATGGCAGTTTCCGGGAAATGTTATATCAGTTTGGATAACTTTAATTCTTCCGCAAACCGGGGTGCTTGTCTTCAACCTTGTCGTAGAAAGTATAAGGTTGAGGATTATGATCATGAAACAGAACTGGCAATTGATAATGAATACATCATGTCGCCAAAAGATCTGAAGACGCTTCATTTTCTGAATAAGATGCTGGATGCGGGTGTTCGTGTATTGAAGATCGAAGGTCGTGGGCGTTCTCCTGAATATGTGAAGACTGTGGTTTCTGTATATAAGGAAGCTGCTTTAGCTTGGGGTGATGGTTCATATTCGAAAGAAAAGATTGAAAATTGGGAGGAGCGACTACACGCTGTATATAATCGTGGATTCTGGGACGGTTATTATCTAGGGCAAAAAGCCGGTGAATGGACTGAGATTTATGGTTCTCAGGCAACTCAGAAAAAGATTTATGTTGGTAAAGTGACCAATTTTTTCAACAAGTTGAATGTTGCTGAAATTAAGGTTGAGACAAATAGCCTTGATATTAACGATAAGATATATGTGTTGGGTGAAACAACGGGAGTTTATGAAGATACTGTTAAAGAGATCCGAATTGATTTGAAGCCTGTCCCCAAAGCTGAGAAAGGCGTTTCCTGCTCAATCCCAACGAAAGACCTTCTGAGAAGAGGCGATAAAGTTTACAAAATTGTAAAAACAGATATTTCTGACTTCTCATAATGAACAGACGATGTCTGAAGTAATTATTGAGAGGTTTGTGGTTATAAAATAACACGTATGGTACCATCTTTAGTTGGGCCAATTTATAAGCAAATGAAACGATATAATCTACATACACACTCCACTTATTGTGATGGTAAGGAAACCATGGAAGAGATGGTGAAAGGAGCCATCGAACAGGGTTTTGACACACTTGGGCTGACAAGTCATTCTCCACTTCCTTTCGATACTTATTTTTCAATCAGAGAGGATCGGTTGAATGAATATATTCAGGAAGTGGATAGTTTGAAAGTAAAATACCGTAATCAGATCAGATTGCTGCGCTCTTTAGAATTAGATTACATTCCGGGAAAGAGTCCTGATTTCAATGTGTTGAAAGATCGAGTAAAGATGGATTACACATTGGGCTCAGTTCATATGATCAAGGGTCCATCAGGTGAATTATGGTTTATTGATGGGCCTAAACAGGAAACCTACGATGATGGTTTGAAGAATTTCTTTGGAGGAGATATTCGAAATGCAGTTAAGACTTATTATCATCAATTGAATGAAATGATCGAAACTCAGAATCCTGAGATTGTTGGTCATTTTGATAAAATCAAGATGCATAACCAGAGTCGTTACTTTACTGAGGATGAACATTGGTATCAGAACCTGGTAATGGAAAGTCTGCAATTGATGAGAGAAAAGGGAAGTATCGTGGAATTTAATACCCGGGGTTGGTATAAGAAGAAAACCACTGATTTGTTTCCATCAAAATCATTGATGCCGGTGATGCGTGAGATGAAAATTCCGGTTATTATAAGCTCTGATGCACATCATTCTTCTGAGCTCTCACTCTATATTGAAGAAACCAGACAAATGTTGCTTGATAACGGTTTTAAGGCGGTTATGTATCCTGAGAATGGCGAATGGATTGAGGTAGGATTGTAGTAATACCTCCCGTGTTTGTGGGTCCAATTTCAGTGCTCTTTATCACATCATATTGATGCCAAAGTAAGGATTGGAAACAGAAAGTTATAAAAAAAACGAGGTCAACTGTATTTCAGAGACCTCGTTTCAATTATATAATAAACAACAGGATTAATCAAAATAGTTATTGATCGGTCCATAAGCGTGGAAGAAGCCTGTTAATAGAACAGTGTTTACATCCTGCTCATTATGAGCAACACCGTTGCTGACAAGTTTCTTTGATATTGTTTTTGAATTTATGCCATAGGCAACAGCTAATTTGGCTCCCACGGATTTTGTTTGTTTTAATTCGTTGAAGTACTTGGTTAATATTTCTTCTTTGTCAGGGTTTGCAACAACATCCTTCCATTTGATGATCTCTGTTGGCATACCTTGCAAAAAGCTGGATGTTTCTTGTTTGATAGTACTTATGTTGATATATTCTTTGGTCTCAATATCAAATACAGCCACCGGTCTGCCACCTTCGTACTTAAGGAAGCCATCTTTTTGAGAGCCATCCGGGTTTTGGCCACCTTTAACATCCAATGCCATTAGTTGATCCAATAAAGGACTATGTAGTTCTTCATCTTTAAGGTAAGGATTCATAACTTGCATGATATACTGTACCACATCGATTCCTACATAATCAATCAATTGGAAAATGCCCATGGGGCGAACCAGATACTTCTGACTTATTGTATTTATTACATTGATGGCAAGGGAAAATGGTAGGTCGCTTGTGAGCTTTTGTGCCTGCTGTATGCCATATAATGCATCGCGCATAAAATGACCGTTACCAATAAATCCAGCAAAGTCATTGGAAGGGACGATTACTTTTTTAAGATTGCGGGCAAATTCAATTGCAAACTCATTCAACTCAGGAAGGGTGCTTTTTGCAGCAATGATTTCCACCAATCGTTGGATTGCCGGAGGATTGTAAAAATGGAAACCTAAAACACGACCTTCCATATCAGCTTGTTCGTCAAGATGATGAATGGGGATAGATGAAGTATTTGTGAAGAACCAAGGTTTTGCCTTCGAGTTTTCATTGATCTCTTTGAATATTTTGACCTTGATGTTTGGATTCTCGCTGACAGCTTCGAATACAAGCCCAGAATGATAGGCTGCCTCCAAACTTGTTACCGGGCGGATAACATTCAAAACATCTTCCACATAATGTCGGGCTAGTGCTTCATCTGAAAACTCGGATCCGTATAGGGGGCGTATTTTTTCAGGTTTCTTTTCGACCACCCTTTTAGCCTGCACTTCTACATATTTTAATAATCCTTGTAGTCCTTCTTCCGATAAATCCATCGCATTAACTACGAAGTTTTTTTCAGGAAATTGGTGCTTTAAGCGTACCAATTCATAAGCTGTTAGCAATAGGATGCCACTACCCATTTTTCCGGCTGCACCTAAAATAGTTACATTTTCTAAACGATCGGTATAATTCATATTATCGAGCTTTTTATTTCCAATTTGGTTTTCTTTTTTCTAAAAATGCACGCATGCCTTCCTCACCTTCATTCTTGAATAAGGTGCCGAACTGTTCAGCTTCAAGCTCACTGCCTTTATCAAAGTTTGTTAGCATACCCTGACGTGTTACGGCTTTCACTTTTTTTATAGCTGCAGGTCCCTTTGCTGCAATGTTTTTTGCAATTGCCAAACACTCATCCATAAGTTTTTCATGTTCCACCACCTTTTGAACCAATCCCATTCGGAGGGCTTCTTCAGCGGCAATTACCTCAGCTGTAAGTAAAAGGTACAAGGAGTTACCAAGCCCTGCTAAACGCGATAAGCGTTGAGTTCCTGCGTAACCAGGGATCAAACCCAGGTTTACTTCTGGTTGTCCGAATTTTGCCTTTTCGCTTGCGATGCGGAAATCGCATGCCATAGCCAGCTCGCAGCCCCCGCCTAAAGCAAAACCATTAACAGCGGCGATTACTGGGATTTCCATTTTTTCCAGGCTGCGGAAGGTGTGCTGTCCCGTTTTGCTAAATGCAGTTCCCTCCTCAGGTGTTTTATCTACCATTTCAGCGATATCAGCACCTGCAACAAAAGCTTTTCCAACTCCGGTAATGATCATTACCGAGATATCTTCCATGACTGAGACCTTAGCAATCATCGCATCCATTTCCTGGAAAAACCGGGTGTTTAATGCGTTTAATGCCTTTGGTCGACTGATTACCACCTTGGCAATTCCTTCCTCGGTTTCTAGTTTCAGAATATCAAAATCCATATGGTGTATTTCATTTCGTTACTTAAACAGATAATTAGATACAAATATAGGTAAATATGTAGAAAAATAAGTTTGTGCTCTCTAGTCAGATTATCAAAGGTGAGGGGTATGTGTCCAATTATAATGGAATCTCCAGTTGGCTGTTTTGGGGGCTTTTGTTATTAAGAGATATGTGGGGTCATTGGTTGCGAGGGGCTATGGGTTGGTGATGATAGTGTTATCAGAAGGGGGTGGAGTGGTTAGTATTGAATTGAGAAATGGTGACCGTGATTTTAGTTTGCGGGTGTTGATTGTGGGTGAATAATGAAAGGTTTTAAAATAAGTGAGGTTGTATCAAGAGATGTTGAATGTTTGTGATCCAAAGTCTCTTGATACAACCTGTTTATTTAGGAATTAATAAACTCTTCAATGATTTTTGCTGTGTTATCAACAGCTTCCCCAAGGATGTCGTTCACAATGATTTTATCAAACTGTGGAGCATAACTCATTTCTTCTTCAGCTTTGTTGAGCCTGAGCTGAAGATTTTCTTCATCTTCCGTGTTTCTTCCGATGAGACGTTCTTTTAGAATCTCAACAGAAGGTGCCTGAATGAAAATGGCCAGGGCCTGATCGGGATACATTTTTTTTATATTCAAACCTCCAACAACATCCACGTCAAAGAGAACATGTTTTCCTTGAGCCCAAATGCGTTCGAGTTCAGATTTCAGGGTTCCGTAAAAGCGGTTATCGTAAACCTCTTCCCATTCAACAAATTGGTTATTCTCAATTCGTTGTTTGAAGTCCTCAACACTCAGGAAATAGTAATCTACTTCATGTTTTTCGGCACCTCTTGGTGGACGGCTACATGCAGATATGGAAAACTCCAGGTCATTTCGCTGTTTAAGAACCTCTTTTAATATTGTTGTTTTCCCTGATCCTGATGGAGCCGAGAATATAATTAATTTACCTTTCATGTTTAACGATTAGCTTAGGGTAAATTATAAAATGTTGAAAAGTTGCTCTTTCATCTTCTCAAGTTCATCTTTCATTTGAACAACCAATTTTTGAATTGAGGTATGGTTGGCTTTGGATCCAATCGTGTTGATTTCCCGGCCCATCTCCTGAACAATAAATCCAAGTTTTTTACCCATCGACTCCTTTTCGTTCAAAGTTGAAAGAAAATACTCACAGTGGTTTTTTAAACGGACTTTTTCTTCAGTGATATCCAGCTTTTCTAGGTAGTAGATTAGTTCCTGCTCAAAACGATTTTTGTCATATGAATTGTCTGCAAGTAAATCATTAAGATCTTTCTTTAGTTTTGCTTTTAAGACCTCTACACGTTCATTTTCATAGGCAGGTATTTGTTCAAGATATTCGCTGATCAAATTTGCCCTTTTGATAAAATCCTGAAGTAAAACTTCTCCTTCTTTAATGCGGAACGTTTCCAGATCATCAATCGCTTTTTCAAGCATCTTTGATACCTGTTTCCACTCTTCAGGATCAAGCTCTTGTCGCTCAGGTTTCATAACATCCGGCATGCGGACTAAAACAGGGAGGTAGTCTTCGAAACTAGTATGTCCAATCTCATCATTGAGAGACTTTAGTTCATTGTAATAATGTTTCGCTAATGCCTTATTAATTGCAAAATTGGATGCATCACCTGTTATATCGATGTAAATACCCGTGTCAACTTTTCCTCTTTTTAGTCTGGATGCTAACTGACTACGAATAGCTAGTTCCTTTTCCTTGTATATGCCTGATAAGCGAACATTTAAATCCAGTTGCTTGCTGTTCAGAGATTTTATTTCAATCGTAACTTTCTTTCCTGGTAAGTTCAGTTCTGCCTTACCAAAGCCAGTCATTGATTTTATCATGGTATTTCCTTTTTTTTTGCAAAGATAGGTTAAACTACAACCATTTACTAAAATGAAGTTTATCTCAGTTTTTATTTTGTCAACCCATTGGTAGCTTATAAATTGTTATTTTTACCAGCATTATCCATCATTGAATTATTGATAACATGATTAAAACCAAAATCCATATAATTTTCATCATACTTCTGTTATTTTATTATGTGCCATCCTCTTGTGCTCAGCAGGATACTCCGATAAAGAAAAGTATCCCTTTGTTGGATCAATTCAGAGAGGTTTATGACGAAATAAAGAAGGAAAAGGTTGATAGCAAGGAGAAAGCCTTGCTATTTGGTGATCAGGCTCTGCTTTTGGGCAGGCAAATTGGGGATAGTGCATTAGTCGCTAAAACATATATCCGGATCAGTGCAGTTTATTTTCATCATCAGGATTATATGAATTCAGTGGCAAACCTGAAAAGAGCAGAGGATTTGCAGGAATTCCTTGAAAGCAACTGGGTTGGTCTTGTTCATAGCAGGTTAGGATCAAATTATCTGAAATTAGGGAATTATCCTACTGCTGTGAATCATATGTTCGTTGCTTTGAATGCGAGCCGAGAAGGGGTGAACATAAAGTCAGAAGCTTCTTCGGCAATAAATCTGGGTAGTGCTTTTCATAAGAATAAACAGAATGAAAAGGCGATTTATTACTACGATTATGCTTTCGAGATATTCGATGAGATTCATGATACGATTGGATTAATGAATTGTTATAATAACAAAGGGGTTGTATATCGTGAGGAAGGTGACTATGAAAAGGCTCTCGATAGTTATTTTAAATCATTGGATCTGGCCAGACAAATTCATGATTCCTTGAATATGAGTATAACCATTGGTAATATAGGGGCTTTATATCTTTTTCAGCAGAATCAGGAGAAAGCAATTGAATTAATTAAGGAAGCACTGTCGTTAGGTAAGGAGGCTGTAGGAGTAAGTAGTTTTTCAAGTAATCAAATTGCGCTTGGTTCAATTTATAAAGATATGAAACAGTATGATCTTGCGATTTTCTATCTGCTTAAGGCAAAGGAGTTAGTCGAAGAGAAACACCTGAAGGATACTCAGATAGAGTGTTATCTTGAATTAAGTGAATGTTACTACGCGAAGAAAGATTATGAGAAAGCTTATGCGTATAATATCTTGCATTCCAATCTGGAAAAAGAAGTGTATAATCAAAAGAATTTAATTCAGATTGAAAATCTGGAAATTAGTTATCAGTTGGATCATGCAAATGAAGAAAGAGAACAGCTTCAGCAAAAGAATCAGATTCAGAAACTTAAATTAGAGCAGTCGCGGATTTACCTTTTCGCATTAGCTTTTGGAATTTTTCTTTTGGTGGTGATCATGATTCTGTTTTTTCAACGTCAGCGTCTTATAAGTATGAAACGAACGATTGAGTTGGAATCAAAGCTTTTCCGGTCACAAATGAATCCCCATTTTATCTTTAATAGCTTATCAGCTATACAAAGTTATGTTTATGCTCATGAACCACGGGAGGCTGCAAAGTATTTGTCAAGTTTTGCCAAATTAACCCGATCGATATTAACAAGCTCTGCCAAAGAATTTATTACATTGGATGATGAAATAGAAACCCTTGAGCACTACCTGAAATTGCAACAACTCCGGTATGATAACCGGTTTCAGTATCAAATACAGATAGATGATGAAATTGAGCCTTCTGTTTTTGAAATTCCACCGATGCTTATCCAACCTTTTTTGGAAAATAGCATCGAACATGGGTTTTCAGACGGGTTGGAAGTAGATGGTGATATTCAGATTCATTATAGATTATTAAATAAACAGATTGAGGTTGAGCTTAGCGATAATGGAATTGGTTATAAACAATCGAAGGCGAATAAGAAAAGCCTGAATAGTTCCCATGAATCGATGGCTATTTCAATAATAGAGGAGCGTCTCCGTTTGTTTTCATCTTCTTTTTCAAGAAAAAAAATGATTACAATTACCGATTTGGGTGATGAAAACCCAGATAATCATGGAACTTTAGTGAAAATGATCCTACCTTATAGAATAAGGTAGGTAGCCGTTTACCTTATAATGATTGATCTAAGATGAAGAAGCAGGTATTTCTCTGTTTTTTTTCATAATTTTGAATTGTTAAAGATTTGGAGAATGATTAGAGCTGTTGTTATAGATGATGAAATTAGGGCAAGGGAGTCAGTTATCGAACTGATCAAATTGTATAAAGATGATGTAAAGGTTGTTGGAACGGCTCATGATGTGAAATCTGGAATCAAAGCCATTCAAGATCATGAACCTGATTTGGTGCTTTTAGATATAATCATGCCGGATGGAACAGGTTTCGATCTTCTAAAACAACTTAAAGAAATTAATTTCAAATTAATATTTATTACAGCATACGAGCAGTATGCTATAAAAGCATTTAAATTCAGTGCGCTTGACTATATACTAAAACCAATTGATCCGGATGATTTTCAGGACGCATTAGGGAAGATTCAAGCCGAGCCTAAGAAAGAGAATATTGATGTAAAGCTGAGTACGTTCATGAGTCATATGAATGCACCGGAATCAAGAAATGATCAGCGTATTGTCTTGAAAACCTTCGATGCAGTGCATGTGGTAGAGATTAAGGATATTATCCGGTGTGAATCGGATCGTAATTATACACTGTTTGCTATTGCTGGTGAGGGGAATGTAATGATATCACGGTCTATGAAGGAATTTGCAGAATTGCTGGAAGGATTCAATTTTTTCAGGGTGCATCAATCTCACCTGATCAATCTCGACCATCTGAAGAAATATGATAAAGAAAATTTTGTGTGTGTGATGAGTGATTTATCCGAAGTGCCTGTATCACATCGGAGGAAAGATATGCTATTTAAGATGTTCAGGTCTGTGCATTAACTTGCACAAGTTCTCTGAATGAAACACCGGAGTGATTTTAATTATCCCGGTGTTTTTTTATGTCTTTTCATTTGATTTTCAGTGGATGATAAGTTACCTTTATTCTCATGATTGAGAACGACCCCGCATATTTTACCATGAAGGCCGGAAGTATTTTGAAGCCAGAAAAACTCAAGATATATTCTGACAGGCTTGAATTTATCCGTAATGATCACATGGTTGGACAACAATATATTGTGTCGCTGCCTATTGTACATGTTGAGGAAATTCAGATTGTTGCCGGATTTTTGTTTAAATCCATTATCATAAAATCATCATCCAATTGTCACTTTAGGTTGCGAAACCTATCTTCACCTTCTGCACTTCGCTTAAAAAGAATTATTGGCAAATAACTTTTTTTTCCTTATTTTTAATCCCGAACGAAAAGCCTCGAAACCTTTAATAAATATGGATGTTATGGCATTAGCAAATATGCCAACTTACCGGTTGATGAATGATCCTTTACGGATTTTTACTGCCTTATTGAATGATATTGATCAGGCAAAGGAGGAGATATTGATAGAAGTCTATAAGTTTAATAGCGATATTATAGGGGTGAAATTCAGAGATGCTTTGGTGAAAAAAGCCAAAGCCGGTGTAAGAGTCAAGCTTCTGATTGATTCCTGGGGTTCGACTTCATCTCATGCATTTTTTGATGAGCTTACGCAGCATGGGGGGGAGGTTCGTTTTTTTAAGAAGATCAAATTGTTTGTTGATTTTTTTACAAAAAACCACCGTCGTAACCATCGCAAGATCATCGTGATTGATAAAAACATCTCTTATATAGGTTCAAATAATATTACTGGATATTGTTTGAACTGGAGAGAGCTTGCTCTCAGGATGCAGGGAAGTATTGGTGAAGTATTTTCGAGGATTTTTTATGCTGATTTTAAAGCATACAACAAATATGTTTATAAGAAGGGTGGGTTCCTTAAGACCTTATATCATAATGGATTTATGATTGTGAGGGACAAGCCCTCTATTACCCAACAAAAGATCATGAATCAATACGCGGATATGATCCGTTCGGCGAGTCATCAAATCGTTATTGAAACACCTTATTTTTTGCCAGGTTCAAAGCTTAGGAAAGTAATTGTTGATGCTGCAAATCGTGGAGTGAAAATCAGAATCATCATGCCCAAACATTCTGATGTGGGAATTGTGGATGTACTTCGCTCACGCTATCTGGGACTATTGCACAAAAGTCGTGTGGAAATATTATTCCATAAAGGACACAATTTACATTCTAAAGCACTTTTAATCGACAATAAAATTTTCGCAATTGGTTCTCCAAATTTTGATTACCGTAGCTTTATGTATCAACACGAAATAACATTGATAGGAGAAGAACCAGAAATTGTTCACCAACTCGACAAACATATGGTCGAGACGGCTCTCGATTGTGAATTCTTTAATTATGAAAATTGGCTAAATCGTTCGCCTTTGCAAAAACTTTTTGAATTTATCCTGATGCCTTTGAGATATTACCTGTAGTTCCAGATGATATGCACTGTTTTTATAGTTAATAAATATTATGAATATTTTTGGGTAAACGACCCTTTACTCAGGTTGTAAAACTGTCAGACATACTTCATTTTTATGTAATTTAGGGCGAGTTTTCCAAAGGGGAGTCAGATGGTTCAGCTCCCTGATTCTCTTGGGAATTCATAATAATTAGTCGAATATTTAAAACCAGATATTATGCAACATTTATTTGATAAAGAAGTGTATGCAGGCAGAAGAAGCCGCTTAAAAGAAGTAGTTGATTCAGGATTAGTTCTGATGATTGGAAACAAGGAAGCGTCATTTAATTATCCTGCAAATACTTACAAATACAGACAAGATAGTAACTTTTTGTATTTCTTTGGATTGGATCTTTATGATTTGGTCGGCGCTATTGATGTAGACAATGATAAAGACTATATCTTCGGTAACGACGTGGATATTGATGATATCATCTGGATGGGACCTCAACCGACTGTTAAGGAGTTGGGAGATAAAGTTGCTATTGAAAATACAGCTCCGTTGGCTGAATTGGATAAGTTAATCAAAGCCGCTATTCAGGCAGGTCGTAAGATTCACTTTATGCCTCCTTATCGTGGTGAACACAAACTTCAGTTGTCTGCTCTTTTAGGAATCGATCCTGAACGTGTGCGTGATTTTGTTTCTGAAGAATTGATCCGTGCCGTTGTGATGCTTCGTGAAATTAAAGACGAACATGAGGTGAAGCAAATTGAAGAAGCTATTGATATTGCTTATGAAATGCATACAACCTCAATGAAGATGGCTGCCAAGCCAGGCATTGTAGAGCGTGAAATTGCAGGTACTATTGAAGGGATTTCTCTTGCAAAAGGGGGGCCAACTTCATTCCCTGTTATTCTGAGCATACATGGCGAAACGCTCCACAATCATCATCATGATAATGTTCTGGAAGTAGGCCGAATGATGGTTACGGATGCAGGTGCAGAAACTGTAATGCATTATGCATCGGATATTACGCGTACTGTACCTGTAGGTGGTAAATTTAACCAACGTCAAAAGGAGATTTACGAAATTGTACTTGATGCGAATGTGAAAGCTATTGAAGCGATCAAGCCTGGTCTAACTTTCAAGGAAATACACTTGTTAGCTGCAAGAGTTATTGCTGAAGGGCTTATCAAACTTGGAATCATGAAGGGTGATGCTGAAGCTGCTGTTGCAGCTGGTGCACATACGATGTTTTTCCCTCATGGTCTTGGTCATATGATGGGGCTTGATGTTCATGATATGGAAGGCTTGGGTGAGAATTATGTAGGGTATGATGCCCACACACAACGTGCAACTCAATTCGGAACAGCTTATTTGCGCCTTGGGAAAGAATTGAAGGCAGGATTTGTTCTTACAGTTGAGCCTGGATGTTATTTTATCCCAGAGCTAATTGATAAGTGGAAAGCTGAAGGCAAATACACAGAGTTTATCAACTACGAAAAAGTTGAAACATATAAAGATTTTGGTGGCATTCGAATTGAGGATGATATTTTGGTTACTGAAACCGGATATCGCGTTCTTGGAAAACCAATACCAAAAACTGTAGAAGAAATTGAAGCGGTAATGAATTCATAATTAAGAAAGCGTCCTTCGGGGCGCTTTTTTTATCTATACTTGTAATGTCGGGTAAATGTCGGGTTAAGTTCGTTGATCTGGCAACGATTTAAATTTAGTTTTGCAGGAAAACAAAATCAAATGAATTCGAAAGGTTTAGGTAAACGCATACAGGAATTAAGGAAGCTCAATGGGATTACTCAGGAAGAATTGGCGGATAAAACCAATTTAAGTGTTCGAACCATTCAAAGGATTGAGAATGGTGAAACGGATCCCCGGAATTTCACCTTGCAGGCCATTGCTGAAGCCTTGAATGTAGAAATAAAAGACTTGGTTGATGAAGCTCAGAAAGAGCATCCTGTTGTGGATGAAAGCTATGTTAAAAGCTGGCTGGCTATTTTGCATTTATCCGGATTCCTTTGTTTGCTTATTCCTCCATTATTAGTCTACATTCTGAAAAAAGATGAGATTCCTGAAATGGAACAACACGGTAAGGATGTACTGAATTTTCAATTAAGCATGTGGATTTATTTATTCTCTTCGTCCCTGCTGGTAATTGTGTTGATTGGAATTCCTATCTTAATCTTTCTCGGGATTTTTAGCTCAATAGTCGTTGTTTTGAATAGTATCAGAGTGATTACGGGGCAATCCTATCGCTATCCACTTTCAATCCGGATTCTTAAATAGTCAGAACTGAGATCGCAGCTGCACCGCCTAAAATGATAATCAGAATACTGGTGATTTTATTTAGGTAGATGATTGTACGCAGGCGAATTCGTGATCGGAAATGATTCAGAACAGCTGTAAGAACATTCCACCATAACAGGGTTCCCAATAAGACACCAACGAGCAGGTATTGCATGTTCAGTACGCCTGCTTCAGCCTTTATATCCATGCTGATTCCTGCGAAAACAGCTCCGAAGAATCCTATTGTTAATGGATTAGATAAGGTGAGTAATAGTGTGGTAATGAAATCCTGAATCGGTTTTTGCTGTTTCATTTTCATCTTTCGGATAGCCACAACCGGATTTTTTAAAAACATATTTAAACCCAGGCTTATTAAAACAAGACCACCTGCAATTCGGAAGATTTCTTGTTGTCCCAATAGAAAATCAGATACAAAAGAAAATCCAAGGCCAGCAACCATGGCGTAAAAAGAATCAGCGAAACCCGCTCCAATCCCCGAGGCGACTCCGGGGATATGTCCCTTATTTAAGGTGCGTTGAATAACCAATAAAGCCACTGGCCCCAGTGGTGCTGAAACGGTGATTCCTATTAGTAGTCCTTTGAAAATATATTCTAATGGCATTGCTGATCTGGTTCAAAATTTTTACGAAATTAAAACATTTAAGCAGAATCAAGGAATATCATGATAATTTCATTTTTGTGGTGATGTAGGAAGTTATCAATGTTCCAAAAGTACATCAACACCCGTGATATATACTTCAAACAGATAATTGAATAAGTTTGAATACTATGGGGCTCAAAAGAAAAACTAATGGTAAGAGAATCATGACTATGGGGACAATAATATATACTATAGCTATCAAGAAGATCCCTATAGCGATGATAACTGAAACTATAGGGATAAAAGAGAAAACATAATGGATTAAAATAATCCCTCTGGAAATAGGCTGTATCCCTATGGGGATAGAACATATAACTTCGGTTATGAATAATATAACTATTCTATGAATATTAACAACTATGGGGAAAGAGATGAGAACTATTCGAAAAGCAAGTAAAGCTATGGTTGGCAGGAGTTTAATTTATATTCAGGATATTGAATAAGCTTATATTAATATCGTGTATGCCATGTTGGGTAGGGAATAGCTGCGGTTTTTGTTTTTTCAGATTGAGATTATCCTGATGAGGTTTTTTGTTCTGCTGATCAATTATGTTGCTTGTAGGGATTATTTAGATGAACCAAAAAAGAAGTTAATTTTACAAGGACCAACTCACTTTGTAGTAAATTTGAAATCATTTTATAAAATATAGACAATAGATGAATAATTCAGCATATTTCAACGGGAAAACAATCAGTTATAACCTGACAGGCAAAGGGCCTGCCTTGGTTCTGTTACACGGTTTTATTGAAGCAAAAGAGATCTGGCAGGATTTTGAAATTGCTTTGCAAGATCAGTTTACTGTTGTCAGTATTGATTTGCCTGGTCATGGAGCATCTGATACGCATTACAGTGAACACACAATGGAATTTATGGCTGATGCTGTTAAAGAGGTTCTGGATATTGAAGGGATAAATGAATGCGTAGTTACAGGCCATTCTATGGGAGGATATGTAACCCTGGCTTTTGCTGAAAAGTACACTTCTATGGTTAAAGGAATTTGTATGTTCCATTCTCACGGTATGGCCGATACGGATGAGGCAAAGAAAAACCGTGACCGTACTATCAATATTGTAAATAAAGATAAGGGCAACTTTATCACCATGTTTATCCCTGATTTATTTGCAAAAGATAATGTGGAAATCTTTGCTTCAGAGATTGAAAAACTAAAGGATGTTGCAGGGAATATGAGTAAAGAAGGGGTTACTGCAGCTATCACCGGAATGAAAAACCGTATTTCCATGTTGCATGTGCTGGTACATATCAATGTTCCGGTTTTATTCATTCTTGGGAAGGATGATGCTCGAATGCCTTTCGATCATATAATGGCTCAGGCTGCTCTTCCCAAACATGGAGAGATGTTAGTGCTTGATAAAGTCGGGCATATGGGGTATATCGAAGCTAAGGAGAAAACGCTTAAGGTTTTAAAGGGATTTACTGAAAGATGTTATTAAGAGGTTTCAGGAGCCTGGTAGCCATTAATCTACCAGGTTATTTTTTATAAAAATTCATCTCTTTAATATAGTCGTAGATTTTTTCAGGTAGAAAATAACTTACATCATTTGCGTCCTTAATCGCTTTACGGATAAAGCTTGAAGAGATCTCCATCAAGGGTGCATCTATGAAATGAAATCTGGGATTTTCCATGTAGGGATGATCAAAATTTCCTGGTCGGTTATAAACATAGATGTCGTAATAATTCAAAATCTGCTCTGCATTTTTCCACTTGTGAAAGGTGGGTAGGATATCGGTACCACAGATCAAGGCGAACTGATGTCCTGGGAATTTCTCTTGGAGATAGGTTAAAGTGTTTATTGTATAGGAAGGTTGAGGTAGTTTAAATTCAATATCACATGCTTTGAGTTTTGGATTATCTCCTATTCCAATTCGAACCAACTCCAGACGGTGATGGTCAGCCAAAAGACTCTTCTTTTCCTTGAAAGGATTATGAGGGGAAATTACAAACCAAACTTCATCCAAATCGGTGAATTGAGCAATGTAATTCCCTAGGGCCAAATGTCCCACATGAATGGGGTTGTATGAACCGAAAAATAGTCCTGTCTTCTTTGTTTGCGACATAGCTGAAGAATTCTGTTTCTTAGTATCAAAAAACAAAGCTACTAAGAAACGGGCAATTACTGAAGCATTAGATATCTTTGGATATCCTGAATAGAAAGACTGGCCAGACTGTATATTATATAATGATTTCTTAATATAAATCAGCCTGAAATGAATTACCTTTGAAGGAACCTATTAAATGATATTTTTTATGAGCAGAAAAAAGCAAACCAAAGTAGTAGCAACCATTTCCGACCGACGTTGCGATGTGGAGTTTCTTAAAACCCTTTACGAAAAAGGTATGAATGTTGTCAGGATTAATACTGCTCATCAGGAAACTGAAGATACGCTTAAGATTGTTGAAAATGTTAGAAATGTTTCTGACAAAATCCCTGTCTTAATCGATACCAAAGGGCCTGAAATAAGAACCAGTGGATTAGATCAGGCTCTTGAAGTTGAACGAGGTGACATGATTTCGTTTTGTTCGGAAATATGTCCAAGCGATGAAAGATGTGTTTCGGTGAGTTACGATAAATTTGTTGATGAAGTGCCTGTTGGATCAGAAATCCTGATTGATGATGGAGACATCGCTCTAAAGGTGCTTGAGAAAAAGGATGGTCGTTTAATTACCGAAGTCCTTAATAGGGGGCAGATTAAAAACCGTAAAAGTATCAATGTGCCAGGCGCTGATTTGAAACTACCGCCATTAACGGAGAAAGATATTCGATATCTGGAATTTTCAGCAAAGCACGATATTGAGTTTATTGCGCATTCATTTGTTAGAAACAAAGAAGATGTAAAATCTGTTCAGGATTTGCTTAATAAATTCGGTAGCAAGGCAAAGATTATTGCCAAAATTGAGAATCAGACGGGGGTTGATCATATTGATGAAATACTGGATCATGCATACGGAATTATGGTTGCCAGGGGTGACCTGGGAATAGAAATTCCCTCTGAAAGAATTCCGGGTATCCAGAGATCGTTAATAAAAAAGGCAATGCATCGCAAGAAACCGGTAATTATAGCAACACAGATGTTGCATACTATGATTGATAATCCACGACCCACCCGTGCGGAGGTTTCGGATGTGGCGAATGCTATTTATCGTGAAACGGATGCAATTATGCTGAGTGGAGAAACTGCTTATGGGGAGTACCCTGTCGAAGCAGTGGAAACCATGAATAAGATTGCTCTTGAAGTGGAAGCCAGCAGGGAGGTTAAAGATAATATACAACTGATTTCTCATGATAACCAAATAGCAATTTTACTTGCCGATTCCGCTGTTCAGGCTGCTCAGAGTCTTGATGCTGACTCGATTGTGCTGGATACCTTAACCGGCCGTACAGGAAGGTATGTAGCTGCTTTTCGTGGATCACACCCTGTTTATGCGATGTGTTATGATAAGCGCGTAATGCGGGAGTTGGCTCTTTCATATGGGGTGTATGCTGAGCACATTCAGCAACGCAAAAGCACTGAGGAGTTTAAGAAGGATACCTTGGAGAAACTAATAGAAAAAAAACGTTTCAATAAAGAGGATCTTATTGTTATTATTGGAGGTAGTTTCGGGCCTCGTAACGGAGCTTCTTTTCTTGATATCAGTACTGTGGAAAACCTGATGCGAACGCGTGAAATGTGGAAAGAAAAGATCTGAAAATGTTGATAATTGTTATATAACTGTTAAAGCCGGAACCTAGTTTCGGCTTTATTTGTTAGTAATGATATGAATAGAATCGTTGTAACAGGAATCTTGTTTTTGATCGGCCTTTTTGTGACTTCTTGCACAAAGGAGGAATCAGAGAAGGACCAAGAAATTCCGGTAGTTATTTCAGAATGGAAAGTCCCGGAACAGGAGATAACAGGTTCCCTTAATCCATTTCCAGTAATTGAAAATCCTGTTTATTTTAGTGTTGATTCTATGAATCAGCTTGATGAGGCTGATCTGGTGTATGTTTATAAATCAGCAGGCGATGTTTATATTTTCCCAAGAGCGGAGATGCATGTGGAAATCGTTAATGATATAATTGATGAGGTGCCCATTGCAATTACATATTGTCCGATTACCCGAAGTGGAATTTGCTGGAATAGATTGTTAGACGGAGACACGATTCTTTTAACCGCATCCGGATACCTTTATAAAGATAACTTATTGCCATTGGATATTCATTCCGGTAGTATCTGGTCGCAAATGTTGCAAGTGGGTGTAAAAGGGAATTACAGGAATCGAAAGATGACTGCTTTACCCCTTTTGGAAATTTCTTGGAAAACGGCACGTGAGACTTGGCCTGATGCGAATGTATTTCAACATATAGTTGCCAATAAATCATATGGTGTTGAATCAGAAGAAGAGTCAAACGGTGGTTTGTTGTCTGGATTTCAGTCTGATAATGTATCAGATTATAAGAACAGAGTTTTAGGTGTTTTGGGGGCCAGGGAGGTTAGTCTGTTTCGTAGTGATGTTCTCCAGGGAGAACTGCAACTTATTAATATGAATACTTCTGCCGGAGAAGTACTTCTGGCAGGAAGTGCTACACATCAATTTCTTGCCGTTTATAAGACTCCCTATAAAATGATAAGAGTTGAGGACTCATTTCCTGTTATCATGGAGGATGAAACAGGGAGTCTTTGGAATATATTTGGTGAAGCCGTGAGTGGGGCGCGAACTGGTGAAAAACTACAATTTCCGCCTTCTTATTTGGCTTCTGAATGGGCCTGGATTAGCCTGTTCGAAAACCTTGATTTTTATTCTGAGTGATTACTCTTGCATGGCTCCCCGCATTTTTAAAATCCATTTTGAACGATCCAATGGGCAAATCCCTTTGTACTCTCTGATAACGCCTTCTTCATCTGAACATTTCTGATATTTCAGAAATTGCGTATTGATTCGTGCTTTTCCTCCGGAACGTGAAGTCAGTTTAACCTGATAATCCATTGAGGTGGACAGGGGCAATGTACCTTTCATTTCGAACCGGTCCTCCAGTATTTCTGGTGATTCAAATGTCCCTCTCATTTGAGTGATGTCACTCACAACTTGGCCCAACATCTCTTCGGGGGCAGTGATTTTGAACTCTAAAACGGGTTCTAATAATGTTGTTCCACTTTCTTGCAGTCCTTTCATTATTCCAACGGGTGTTGCCAAAATAAAATCGCCAGGCCTGCTGTGGATTTCATGATCTTCCCCATCAACCAATGTTATTTTCAGATCGGTAACTTCCCATCCTTTAATTCCTTGTTTGAGAGCCTTGGGGATCGTTCGCGATACCTCATTCTGGTATTTTTGATGGATTTTATCCACACTGACTTTTGATTCATATTGTATGCCACTCCCTCTTTCTCCAGGCTCAATTAAAAAGTGAACAACAGCCCAGCACGGTTTAGGCATGGTATAACGTTCAATTGCTTCCCCTTTTGTGGTCGGAGTTTCTTTGTATATCACCGTAGGCGATTCGCATTCAGCTTCGAGGTTAAATCGTTCTTTCAGTGAATATTTTAATATGTCAATTTGTACCCACCCCATGATTTTAACTTGCAACTCTTTTTCCTCCCGATGCCAGACAAAGTCAAGGGCGGGATCTTCAGTGGCTAATATTTCAAGTGCTGCAGCAAGTTTCGTAAATTCATCTTTTTTGAAAGGGGTCACTTTAGTTGTAAGTAGTGGTTTCCCAATAAATGATGAATTGATGGATTGGGGCTCTTTTCCGATGATATCACCTATCTTAACTGAATTAAGTCCACTCACCCAGGCAATGTCACCAGCAAAAATTTCCTTTACATCAATTACCTTACCTGCTTCTGCAATTTTTAATTGGTTCACTTTACTCAAGTCTTCCTGATTTGTCAGACTGATTTCATCTTTTACTTTAAGTTTCCCCTTAAACATTCTGATGCCAGCCATTCTTCCCAGAGTCTTGTCGTGTTTTATCTTAAAAACAATCCCTGATACTGATTCCTCAATCTTTCTCTCGGAGTCTTCTCTAAAGAATGAAACCGTACTGTCTAGTAATTCTCGTACACCTGTTCCTGCCTTTGCTGAACCAAACATCATAGGAACCACTTTCGCGTCGAGTATCAGCTGCTTCATTATTTGCTGAAGCTCTGTTGAATCAGGGGTTTGGTCCGATAAGTAGCTTTCCAATAGTTTCTCATCATGTTCGGCTAGCTGCTCAATGAGGTCATCTGTGAATTCAGGCTGGAATGGGTTTGACTGTGGACTTAGAGTGGCTTTCTCGCTACCTTCATCTTTAACCGATTGCAGGATGGCTATATGTGGGCCAAGTTCTTTTTTTATTTCTTCAACAAGAGCAATGGAGTCGACACCTGCACGGTCAATTTTATTTATAAAGATAATTGTAGGGACATGATTCTGTTTTAGAGCATTCCATAATATCCCGGTTTGTCCCTGAACTCCATCTGCGGCATTAATCACTAATATCGCAGCATCCATTGCCGGAAGTGATCGTTCAACCTCAGCAGCAAAATCAGCGTGTCCAGGAGTATCAATCAGGTTAATTTTGCAATCTTGCCAGTAAAAAGAGGTTAGAGCCGCCTGAACTGAAATTCCACGTTCGCGTTCAATATTAAGGTTATCTGTTTGTGCGGTACCTTTGTCGACACTCCCCTGCGAGCGAATAGCTCCAGATAAGAAAAGGAAGTTCTCTGTAATTGTGGTTTTCCCAGCATCTACATGGGCTAGAATGCCAATATTTAATACCATCCGGTGCATTTTTTTTCTTCTTGGTTCTATGCAAAGAAAAGAAATTCGTTCTAATATTAAAGGTTTTGCAACTAGATACCTGATCTTCTGGTCTTATTACAATAAGAGCATATATTAAAATAATATCAATATTCTTTGTAATATAAGCGATTTGTTTCATGGTTATTCGATATTTATTTTACATTTGCTTGAGTGCTTATGTTTATTATTATAAGCATCTTGCTAACTAACTAAGAAACCAAATAACAGAATCAGCATGAAGAAAAATGTAATCAGAATTACAGTTCGGTTACCACGCATCGTTAGATTTTTTCTCATCATTGCTTTAGCCTCATCATATCCTGTAGAATTATTCTCTCAAAGGTCAAACAGCATTACTTCAAATCCAGGAAAGGAGCAATTAGAGTTCTTTAAATACCTATATGGTACAGATGATATTCTGGTTAATGGTCGTGTTTATATCCCAAAACATTACCGGTCAATCGGTCATCCATACTTCGAGAATGATAACTGGATGCGCGGTGCATTATTTATTAAAGGAAGAACCTATTCGGAATTGTTAGTTAAATATGACATAGAACTTGATAAGATAATTCTCAATACGAATATAAAAAATGGTACTGCAACGGTAATTGAATTAAATTCTGAAGCAATAGATTCACTGTATGTTGATAATCATTTCTTTGTTAATTCAGAAATTCTAAAATCACCGATACTTGATAAGAATTTTTATGAAAAGATTCGTGGTGATAAATATTCATTATTCATCGGATACAAGAAAAAATTTAAATTTAATCCAACAGATTTTTCATCTTATGGAAGATTTGAGGAATTTCGACCTTTCATGTATATTTCCTGCAACGGGCAATACAGTAAGGTGTCCTCTAAACGAGCGTTTCTGAATTACTTTAAGCCACATAAAAAGGAAATTCGAAAATTCATGCGCAAGAAGAAAATAAAACTTCTAAAAGCGGATCTGAGAGAATTGGATGAATTAATGGAGTTCTGTAACATGCTAACAACCGAATAGAGATGAAAATTAAAAGGCTTATAATTACCCTCAGCTTGCTTGTTTTTTTAAGCACTCAGGTATTCAGTCAGACAACCGATATTATTATAACCAAATCCTTCGATGGTTTATCGTGGGATAGTTTTGTTGATAAATTGGAAAATGAACGTTCCATTCAATTTTTCTTTAAGAGAAATATTATTCCTGATTTTAATGTTTCAGTGTCTTCTGATAGCATTGCTTTGAATGTTTTTCTTGACCAAAATTTGAATCAATTTAATTTGAAGATTTCTTCAGACAGGGCTGGGAATGTTTTTATAACAGAAGAAAATGCTATTAAAACATCGCTTCCAAAAGATTTTTTTGGGAGTAAGAAAATGCAAGCTCAGGGAAGTGGGGATTCTCAATTAAAAACGTCCTCCAGTTCTCAATTTATCAAGACTTCTAATGAGTTCGTTTCGATCATGCTGACGGTTGGGGATAAGAAAAAGGGAGCGGGTTTGGGAAAAGCCCTGGTCAGTGGTTCTGTTCGTAATGCAAAAGATGGATCTCCCATTATCGGAGCAACTTTGTATTTCAAGGAATTAGGGGTTGGGACAACGACTAATGATAAAGGTTTCTATTCAATAGAATTACCCAAAGGGGAACATACCCTGATTGTGAAAAGCGTTGAGACTGAAGAAAAAAAGATAATATTAGATTTGTTATCAACCGGAATGGTCAATATTAGCCTCGATCCAAAGGTGATACAATTGGCTGGAGTGGAAATTCGTTCTGAGAAGACTCATAATGTTCGAGGCTTGCAAATGGGATATGAGAAACTTACTGCAAAAGTAATTAAGGAGATCCCAACCGTACTTGGAGAAAAAGATATTGTTAAAGTAGCATTGCTACTACCGGGGGTGCAATCCGTGGGAGAAGGATCTTCTGGCTTTAATGTTAGAGGGAGCCCTGCTGATCAGAATCTCTATTATGTAAATAGTGTCCCTGTTTATAATACTTCTCACTTGTTTGGTTTTTTCTCAGCATTTAATCCTGATGCAATCAGTGATTTTACTTTATATAAAAGTTACATCCCATCTCAATATGGGGGAAGGCTCTCCTCAGTATTTGATATCTCAACAATAAATGGGACTCATAAGAAATTTTCTGTAAAAGGCGGTATTAGTCCTATAACAGGTAGGATCCTGGCGGAAGGTCCTATTTTAAAGAGTAAGAGTAGTTATATGATCGGGCTTCGATCTACATATTCTGATTGGATTCTCAAAAAGGTGAAGGATGTTGATATAAAGAATAGTAAAGCTCGATTTTCGGATATGATATCAAATCTTTCCTTCTCACTAACGAATAGTGATCAATTGAAACTGTTTTCCTATTATAGTTATGATAAAATGGATTTGGCTTCAAAAACGGAGAATCAGTATGAAAATCAAGGAGTTTCTCTGTCGTGGATTCATACCTACAAAAACAAAGGTGATATTGATTTTCGGTTGATCTATAGCAAGTATAGCTTTAACGAAAAAAATAAAGAATTCGATTTAGGATCTTATGAAGCAGGCTACCAATTGAACCATAATGAAGCAAGACTTGGGTATGTTTTGAAGTCTATACCGAATCATACAATCAATATAGGAGTAAATTCGATATTGTATAAGCTGGATAAAGGAACCTACTCTCCTTATTCTTCAGGGTCGTTGGTATTAGAAAAAGTTCTGGGAGAAGAGCAAGGCATCGAATCTGCTGTTTATTTGAATGAAGAATGGAAAATTCATAAGAATTTTTCTGTAACCGGAGGGATAAGATATAACAGATATTCCTATCTGGGGCCTGGCTCGACATATGTATATAAAGAAGACCATTCACTTATTAAGCAAAACATTATTGATACACTGAGCTTTGGGGATTTTGAGAACATTAAGACGTATGATGGCCTTGATTTCAGATTGGCGGGTAAATTATTATTTAGTGAATACGTTTCTATGAAAGCTAGTTATAACAAGTCTCACCAGTTCATTTTTATGCTTTCAAATACGATTGCACTTTCTCCAACCGATAAGTGGAAGCTTGCTGATTATAATATTAAGCCCATGTGGGGAGATCAATATTCGGTTGGGTTATACACGAATCTTCTGGCCGACATGTATCAAATTTCTCTGGAAGCATACTATAAGAAGATTCACAATCTGGTTGAATATAAAGATGGGGCAGATTTCATTGTTAATGAGATTCCTGAGAGTGAACTGCTGCAAGGAGAGCTGGATTCTTATGGGGTTGAGTTTATGATAAAAAAGGCCTATGGGAATCTGAATGGCTGGATTAATTATACCTACTCCAATGCAACCGTGTTGGTTGATAATCCAATAACCGGAGATTATACGAATTTTGGGAATCCATATCCTGCTAATTACGATAAACCACATGCCTTAAATATTGTGGCTAACTACAGGTTTTCGAAACGGATCAGTTTTTCAGGGAATATAGTCTATTCAACTGGACGACCTATTACGTATCCAACGGCATATTATTATCATGAGGGGCACAGAATATTACACTATTCTTCCCGTAATGAATATCGATTGCCTGATTATTTCAGGATTGATGCTTCATTAAACCTTGAAGGGAATCTCCTTTCCAGGAAACTGGCCCATGGCTCTTTTTCCTTCTCTGTCTATAACCTAACTGGGCGAAATAATGCCTATTCGGTTTATTTCAAACCTGAGGAAAGAGCGATTAAAGGGTATAAACTCTCCGTTTTTGGAAGCCCTATATACTCAATAACTTATAATTTTAAACTAGGTAATTATGCAGATTAAACACTATATCGTAGTATTAATTGCATTATTGTTTGTTACAAATTCCTGTGTTGAGGAATATTGGCCCGAACTTGATGCATATGAAAATTTACTTGTTGTTGAAGGGATGATTAGTGATCAACCAGGTCCATATACGGTAAAGTTAAGTCTGTCGCTGGGATTAGATGATACACGAAAATTACCTGTTGAGGAAGCTGTAGTTATTATATCGGATGATCAAGGAAACTCGGAAGTGCTATTCCAGATAGAACCAGGTACCTATGCCACCGCTGAAGATGGAATTCAAGGGGTTGTTGGTCGAAAATATGCACTTACAGTTACAACTTCAGATAAGGAAGCCTATCAATCGGAATATGAAGAGTTAAAAGCTCCAGTTGGGATCGAGTTAGTCGAACCAAAAATTGAATCCCGGGAAGTTAATAACTCAGATCACTCTTTGGTTGGTTACCAATTCTACGTTAATACTTCTGTTGCAGAAAGGGACTCCTTATATTATCTATGGAAGCTTGAAGAAACTTACGAATATAATTCCGATTTCTACATCAACCATATTTATGAAGGGAGCTTGGAACCTTTTATGTCTATGGACTCTTTGTTTACATGCTGGCGAACGGAGAAACTTGCTGATATTTATACATATTCTGCCACTGATGTTGAAGTCAATCAATTAAGGAATTTTCCAATTAATTTTGTAAGTACTGATTCACGTAGACTTTCGATTAAATATAGTCTACTTGTAAAGCAATTGGTTATTTCGGAGAGAGCCTATCATTTTTGGAGTAGTATTAGAGATATGAGTGTCGAGCAAGGATCTTTATATTCATCAGTACCCTATCAAATAAAAGGAAACGTAACCAATATCAATGATTCTGAGGAGCCTGTTCTTGGGTATTTCTTTGTTGCAGGGGTATCTGAGAAAAGGATTTTTGTTGATCGTCCTTTTGGGGTGGATTTTTACTACAATGAATGTTATCCTGATTATGATGCGATCGCAACAGTGGGGCTTTCGTCACCGCAATCGTACCCCATATATTTTGCGGACCTGGAAGATGGTATTGCTTCTGCTCCTGATGCATGCTTTGATTGTACCTTAAAAGGAGGGACCACAGAAATCCCTGATTTCTGGCCACAGTAGATAGGACAGTCTGGGTGAAGATCAGGAAAACGTTTTATATATAATCAGCTAAATCAAATAATCGTGAACCATATAATGAGACAAATAGTAACGATACTCTTAATCCTGATTACTTATGGGAATAATTCCGTTTGTCAGGATACCAACAATAATTTGGATCAAAATCTCAACGAGTACATTTCATTGAAAACTGACAGGGAGTTGTATTTGTCGGGAGAAAAGATTCGATTCGGCTGTACGTATCATTCGTCTTCTTCAATAGAAAGTAATATATTGTATATTGAACTCTTTTCCGCGGATCAAAAAGTCCTGGTCAGGGTTAAGAAAAAGATTTCGAATGATGTTGCTCACGGGATTTTGGAACTACCAAAAGGGGTGTTGTCGGGTATCTATTTTCTGAGAGTTTATACTCAATATATGAGGAACTTTTCACCTGAAGAGTATCCGACCAAAGCCGTTAGAATTATTAATCCATCAGTACCTCTACCAAAGAAAGATTTATTGTCAGGGGAAGAGATTCTGCTTGTTCCTGAGGGAGGAAAGCTTTTATGTGGGATTCAGGCAGAGCTTGCTGTTAAAGTTGCACCTGAATTGGCTGAAGGTATTAATGATGTTGCTGTCGTTGATGCTAATGGCAGCATAATGGGGAAATACGAAATTTACCCAAACGGTCTTGGGCTGGTTCGTTTTAATCCAAGTGATTCGATGCAGTATTCCCTATTAATTAATTATAAAGATGGAGATTCAGTTTTGAAAGCAGTACCTGAAGTTTCAAGATCTGGATATTGTATTAATACCACCACAATTAACAATCGGAAGATTGTTGTTGTAGAGTTGGTTGGGCGGAAAGCAATTCCAACTACCAATTTTATAACCATGTCAGTTAGGGATGTGGATTTTAACGAGGTATTTCAAACAAGTGTGGAATTTGATGGGGGGAATTCTGTGAAAATACGTCCCCAAAGATGGGCTGAAGGAATTAATTATATTATACTTTCAAATGAAAACAACGAAATACTTTCTAAGAAAGCTGTATATCATTCTTCAAAAGAGTTGATGCCTGTAACTGTTAGCACTTCAAAGGGAAAGTATTTGCAGAAGGAGCTGGTTGAGGTGAACATTGATGGTGTTGCTGGTGAAGTAATCAGTTCTGTGTCTGTAGTGAAAAGAGGCACTTCTGATTATTCGGATATCTACTTCCCCAATCATATAATTGAGAATCCTAAGCTATTAAACACCTACTTGTCCCGAGTGGATCCGAATAGCGAAGCCGTTGGAAAGCAGATGAAATCTGCACTTATACATTTAGCAAAAGATGTGGATAGATCCATGATGTTGGTTTCAAAGACTGTGGCCAAGGAGAATGATTTGAAATGGACACCCGAAATAAGAGATTTGAGCATTAGTGGTGTTGTCAGGGAGAAAGAAACACAGATTCCTGAAAAGGATAAACGTGTTTATCTTTCTGTTATTGGACCTGAGGGTAGGATGCATATAAACGAAACGGGACCAAATGGGGAGTTTGTTTTTTCGCTAAGCAATGTTGTCGATATGAAAAATATTTTTCTATGTATTGAACCCGATTCAGATAAAGATCTTGAAATATTAATTAACAATGATTTTTCAAATAATTATCCAAAATTACCAGCAATTGATTTATCTGTGCTCAGATCAGAACAAGCTCTCATTGAGAATATGTATATCAATCAGCAGACTGAAGAAGTGTTTGAGATTAAAGCCGATTCAATCTGGAATAGTTGTAGTAACATTCCTTTAACTTTGGGAGAAGCGGAGTTGTCTAGAGTCTTGGATAATTATATTGATTTCGCCTCAATAGAAGAAGTTTTTCATGAAATTATCCCAATTGTGACCATAAAGAATCAGGAAGGGGAACGATATTTTTCAGTTTTTGATAATCAGATGGTGATGACTTATGATAATCCATTGGTCATACTTGATAATGTTCCGGTATTTAATTATCTCGAATTGTTAAAGATACATCCTTCACTTATTGAGAGGATTGATGTCGTGAACAAAATGTATATGTACGGAGATTTTGCCCTTGAAGGTGTTATTTCAATTACAACAAAGACTGATAATTTTGGGAGGTATAAATTTCCTGATAATTCAGTTTTTGTAGAATATAAATCCATTTCTCCTGAGGCAAGTTTTCTTTCTGTTCCATTGCCTGTGGAACAGCGTGAAGAGGAGCGTTTCGCTGATTTTAGAACTACCCTCTATTGGAAGCCGGATATTACAATTACTAGCGATACAACGGTCAGTTTTTACACCTCTGATCACTGTTCTGAATATGATGTGATCGTTAATGGGATTACCAAAGATGGAATTCCTGTCTATGGCAAAACAACCTTTAAGGTAGAAAGAGAATAGGGACGGTTTAACCGATGGATTTGGATATCAGATAGGCAGTTGAAAAAGCAGCCTGTATATTGTATCCACCGGTGTCACCATCAATATCCAAAACCTCGCCAGCGAAATACAGACCAGGAACCTGTTTGGATTCCATTGTTTTTTGTGAGACTTCTTTCAGGGAAACACCCCCGCTGGTGGCCATGGCCATATTGTACCCTCCGATTCGATCAATCTGGATTGGATATTCACAGAATAGTTCCAGCAACCTGTTTCTGACTTTACTGTTGATGTTAGCCAGCTTTGTGTCTGGATCCAGATCCAACTCGGAGAGAATCATTTTAAGCAAGCTTTCAGGGATTTCGAATTTCTTTAAATACTTTTTGATAGAAGATTTTCCTTCACGCTTTGAACTTTCGATAAATTCTTCACGTAATTGATCCTGGTTCTTATTCAGGATGTTGATCTTTAGAATGTCACCTTCCTTAAAGAAACGAGAAAAATCCAATACTCCTGGACCTGATAATCCTTTGTGAGTAAAGCCAATATCGCCGCAGTGCTCTTTGATTTTTTTATTATCTCGATAGAGAAAAATTATTCGGTCATGAAGTGAAACCCCTGATATCTCTGCAAATTTCCACTTGTTAACAAATACCGGACTTAGTGCAGGTCGGGGCTCAATGATGGTATGGCCGAGGTTTTTTGCAAAAGCATAACCATCTCCCGATGAACCGGATTTAGGATAGGATTTTCCACCGGTGGAAATTACCAGGGACTTACAACGATAATCATTCCTGGAAGTTTTGATCAGGAATGATTCTTCATTCTTTTCTACACTGGAAACAGGTTCATTATAATTTAGCTTTACCTGATTGTTGTCACATGCTTTTAACAGAGCCTCCAATACATCGTATGCACTTTCTGTTGAGGGAAATACTTTACCGTTTTTGTCCGTAATCGTTTTTAGTCTGAATTCATTGAAAAAGGAAATCATATCCTGGTTGGTAAAGGAGCGAAGAGCGGTTTTCAAAAACCGAAAATTATCACCATAGTGCTTTAGGAAATCGCTCATATTCCCTTCGTGGGTAATATTACATCGCCCTGATCCAGCCATCAGCAACTTTTTCCCGGCAGAAGCATTTTTCTCCAGAACAAGAACTTTTTTGCTTCCGCCAATGTTTATGGCTGTAAACAGACCTGCAGGGCCTCCTCCGATTATTATAACATCAAATAACAATATTCAATCCCCCTTAATTAATACACTTTAATGATTGTGCAAAAATAATGAGGTTTTGCGTGAACTGATCGTTCTATAAGTGTGAAATTTTATAAAAGAATGATTTCAGCTATTTTTGAAGGAGTTTAACAGTCCTTTCGATATCCTCCTTCGATACGTTGTCGATAATCAATTTGGTCTTTCGTATGGTCTGAGCAAATTTTTCTCCCTCGGCAGCGCTTACCCATGCCAATTGTAATCTACCCTTGTCAATTCCTATTTTTTCCAATTTCCTCCAAAGCTTTTCAACGCGCTTTTTAGTCTGATAATTGGCATCAATATAATGGCAGTCATTAAGATGGCAACCAGCAACCAATACTGCTGCAGCACCTCTTTTGAATGCATGAAGTACAAAATTTTCTGCTACACGACCACTGCACATTGTGCGGATAATTCTTACATTAGCAGGGTATTGAATCCGGCTGACTCCTGCAAAATCGGCCCCGGCATACGAACACCAGTTGCAGCAGAAGGCAACTATTTTTTTTTCGGCATTGGTTTCGGTGGCCGCATCAATTTGAGAATAGATTTGCTGATCAGTGAAATGAGTCATTGTAATGGCTCCTTGCGGACATTCAGCACCGCATGTCCCACATCCGGCACATGCAGCTTCAATAGTTTCAGCAGGGATTTTATTTTTGATATCTATCGTAATGGCATTATATGGACAAACTTTTACGCAGCGTCCACAAATAGTGCATTTATCAGGATCAATCATCGAAGTTATCGCTTCTACCCTGATCTTTCCGGCTTTCATCAGGATGCCGGCTCTGGACGCGGCCGCACTGGCTTGTGTAACACTGTCCTTAATATCCTTTGGGCCTTCGGCACAACCTGCAAAAAATACCCCCTGGGTAGGAGCATCGACAGGTTTTAATTTAGGATGAGATTCCATAAAGAATCCGTCAGAAGTTTTAGAAAGGGTAAGTAGTCGTTGAATCATATCGCTATCCTTTGTTGGTTGAATCCCCACTGAAAGGATAACCATATCAACTTCGTGTTCACCAACAACACCCGTATTCGTGTTTTCTGCTTCTACAATTAAGGCTTTTGTATTAGGATCTTCCCTGATTTCAGAAGGTATACCACGAATATATCTTACACCCGATCGCCTGGATCGTTTGTATAGATCTTCAAACCCCTTACCATAAGCACGAATATCAAGATAGAAGATCAAGATCTCGGTTTCTGGCCAATGCTCTTTTATCAGCAACGAATCCTTGATGGTATTCATACAGCAAACATTGCTGCAATAGGGATTTCCTCTCTTCTCATTTCGGGAGCCCACACATTGGATGAAGGCCACTTTCTTTGGGATTTCTCTGTCACTGGGGCGGATTAGGTGACCACCACTTGGGCCTCCTGCATTTATCAATCGTTCAAATTCCAGGCTGGTAATTACATTTTCATAACGACGGTAGCCGTACTCGAAATATTCGGTAGGATCATAAATATCAATTCCTGTTGCAACGATAATGGTACCTACATCTAACTCTATCATTTCATCCTGCATATCAAAGTTGATGGCTTCTTTATCACATTTTTCAACACATTTGTTGCAGGCAATCGGAACATCCCCCATGCAATCTTCCATATTGATGATGTAGGATGAAGGAACAGCCTGGGCAAAGGGTGTGTAAATTGCTTTGCGAGTGGCCAGGCCCACATCAAATTCATTGGGACGCGTAACAGGACAAACATCGGTACAATCGCCACAGGCTGTGCATTCATTTTCCTCTACATACCGTGCTTTTTTCAAAACCTGAGCTTTGAAATTCCCCACGTAACCACTGACTTCTTTTACCTCACTATGAGTAAATAATTTGATATTGGGATGACGTCCCGCTTCACTCATTTTAGGTGCAAGAATACAAATTGAGCAATCCATAGTGGGGAAGGTCTTGTCAATCTGAGCCATTTTTCCTCCAATGCTCGGCTCTTTTTCGACCAGGTAAACCTGGTAATTCTGATCAGCCAGATCCAATGCCGATTGTATACCAGCAACGCCTCCACCGATTATTAAAGCACGACGGGTTACAGGAACTTCTGTTTCAATCTGAGGTTCCAATAGGCGTACTCTGGCTATAGCCATTTTCACCAGGTCCTTGGCTTTTTCAGTTGCATTCTTTTTATCGTACAAATGTACCCAACTACAATGGTCACGGATATTGGCCATTTCAAACAGATAAGGATTCAGCCCTGCTTCGGCGCAAGTGTTTCGAAATGTTGGTTCATGCAGACGAGGAGTGCAGGAAGCTACAACCACCCGGTTGAGTTTAAATTCCTTGATATCCTGCTTGATTTCATCCTGACCGGGGTCGGAACAGGTGTATTTGTTATCCTTTGCTACAACAACATCTTTCAATCCTCTGGCATACTCTGTTACAGCAACACAATCCACCGAACCTGCAATATTTAATCCGCAGTGGCACACATATACTCCTATGCGGAGTTCCTTATCTTGTTCCTTGTTCATAGTGACTTCAGATATTTATCAATTCCAACTACTGCTTTCGCTGCCATCATAATAACCTGAGATACGGTTGAAGGTCCTAAAACTGCATCTCCAGCTGCAAAAACACCTTCCATACTGGTATGCATTGTTAACGGATCGATTGCGATCGTTCTCCTTCTGCTGATCTCAATTTGCTCGGGTAGGAAATCAATTGCAGGCTTTTCACCTATTGATACGACGGCATAATCGGCCGATATTGTGAAGTTTGATCCTTCAATCGGGATGGGGCTTTTTCTTCCTGTAAAATCAGGAGAGCCCAGTTCAACCTTTATACACTCCACACTTTCAAGTGTTTTATTCCCATTGAATTTCACAGGGAGCATTAAATACTCAATCTTAGCACCTTCTTCAACTGCTTCACGAATCTCATTGATATCAGCAGGGATTTCGTTTTTCGAACGCCGGTAAATTATTTGGGTTAAAGCTCCGGCCCGAACAGCTACAGAGGCTACATCCATGGCCGTATTGCCACCACCAATAACCATAACTTGTTTGCTGTTAAGGTCAGAGATGCGTCCTGTTTTAACAGCTTCCAGAAACTCCAGCGAATTCATTACTCCCTTTAAATGTTCACCTTCAATATTTAGTTTTATACACTTATGGGCGCCGGTTGCTATTAAAGTTGATTGATGATTGGTTTTTAATTCGTTAAGGGTGATGTCTTTTCCCACAATGACTCCATTTTTTATGGTAATATTCATCTTACGCAATAGATCAGCTTCGTGATTTACAGTTTCTTTTGGAAGTCTGAATTCAGGGATGCATCTGCTCAACATTCCTCCGGTATCTTCTGATGATTCATAAATGGTAACCTGATGACCTTTCGCAGCCAACAACCAGGCTGCATATAAGCCAGCAGGCCCGGCTCCGATTATTGCAACGCTCTTTCCTGTGGATTGAACTGTATAAGTTTTTTTGAAATCAATAGCTGATTCGGTAAGCATATCTACTATTTTGTCATCAAGAGGAATGCGCTCGGGGTGATAGCACACCCTGAAAAATGTATTCGCAAAGGGTATTTGTTTTTTCAGATTCTCAAGAACTTCAGCCAGTACTTTCGTGCCATTCTGCTGAATTGCATATTTCCTTAGAGTCAGGAAGATATCCGGCAATTCAATACCTTGAGGACATTTTTTATTGCAGGTATAACAGGAAGCACAATACCAGAAATCCTTCATGTTAATTGTCTTTTCCGGATTTGCAGCAAGTTCCTCCAATACATGATGAGGGTTGAAGTGCCCCGGAAAAAGATAGACCATAGGACAGCCTCCTGTACATTTGCCACATTCCAGACAATCATAGGCTTGTTTCACCAGGTTTTGGAATGTTTTATCCTGCATTAAATCAATATTTTTCTCTTCCTGATTCATTATGTCCATTTTTTCACATGCATAATAGCGCGATCATCCATGCTTCATCATTCCTATTTTCTGTTCGCCAAATACATACCCCTTTTCAAAAGCCTGAAGATTCATTTCTTCGGTTCCTCTTGGTGTTGAAGTTTCAACAGCTTTTTTCATGGCTTTCTTACTAATCTCACAGGTAATTGCTGTGAAGAATCCAAGCATAATGATATTTGCCACAATTTTTTTACCCATTTCTTCAGCCATACGAGTTGCGGGAATGGAATATACGTGAATGGATTCATCCACTTTGGGGTACGACTCAACCATATCTTCATCAAACAATAGAATTCCCTTTTTCTTTAGTAGAGGAGTGAATTTCTCATTAGCCTCCTTGGACATGATGATAAGAATTTCCGGTTGATGAACCTCAGGGTAATCCACTTCATCATCAGAAATAATCAGCTGGGCACTACACGCACTCCCCCTTGATTCAGGGCCATAGCTTTGAGTTAGTGTCGCATTTCGTTTGTCAAAAATGGAAGCAGCTTTTCCTATGATATATCCACCTAGGATGATACCCTGACCACCAAATCCTCCCAGTTTTATTTCGAGATGTTTCTTCTTCATCGCATTTATTTGTTTAAATCATTTTAGGCTGATTATCTCCAAACGTTGGTTTGTCGATATCCACAAATTTGCCAACGATTATTTCGCCATTCAGATTAAGATCGGCTTCTTTTGGATCAAGACCATGTTTGATAACACTGTTTTTTTGGTAATAACGCATTTCATCCAAACCGTCTCCCAGCTTGTTTCTTCTTCCATAACTTGTTGGGCAGGGAGAAATAATTTCAATAAATGAAAATCCTTTTTTCAACAAGGCTTCCTGGATTGAAGCAGTAAGTCTTCTAACATGTAGTGTAGTCCATCGAGCCACATAGACCGCTCCACTTGCAGCTGCAAGATGTACCAGATTAAACGGATGTTCATAGTTGCCATAAGGGGAAGTTGTTGTTTTTGCTTCCAGGGGCGTTGTACAACCTAATTGCCCACCTGTCATTCCGTAGTTGAAGTTATTCACACAAATTACAGTCATATTAACGTTGCGACGGGCAGCATGAATAAAGTGGTTCCCGCCAATTGCAAACAAGTCTCCATCACCACTAAAAACAGTCACCGATAATTCTGGTTTTGCCAATTTTAAACCTGTAGCAAAAGGAATAGCTCGTCCATGGGTAGTATGATAAGAGTCGATATTGGTGTAGCCCGGGACACGTCCTGTACAACCAATTCCTGAAACAATAACGCATTTATCGAGTTTCAGACCTGAGTTGGCCAGAGCCGAGAGGTAACAAGTGAAATTCGTTCCCAGACCGCATCCCGAACACCAGATATGGGGCATGCGATCAGCACGGATTAGTTTATCCATCGGATGTATTTCATCTCTGTTCATCAGCTTTCCTTTTTAATAGTCTTCAATATCTCATCAGGAGTATGAATTCGGGCGTATGCCGGTAGCGAAACCACATTACATTGTCCTTTAACACAGCGCTCAACTTCGCGAACAACCTGTCCATGATTAATCTCAGGGACAATAATAGTATGGACCTTTTGAGCAATTTCATAAATTAATTCTTCGGGAAATGGCCAAACGGTTATCAGTCGGATTAGTCCTGTTTTAAGTCCCTTTGAACGGGCAACTTTTACAGCGCTTACAGCTGAACGGGCGGGAGACCCATAGGCCAGAACAACCACATCTGCATCTGTAATATCCCGTTCTTCATACTTAATAATATCTTGCTTATTCAGTTGGATTTTTGCACAAAGTCTTTTGATCAATTTCTCATGTGCTTCAGCATTCATGTCTGGATAGCCTTTTTCGTTATGTGTTAAGCCGGTAGTTATTACTTTATAACCATCTCCTGCATTCGCCATAGGAGGGACCAACCCGCCGTTTGTCTGATACATCACATATTCTTCTGGAGGGACCTGTGGTTTCCTTCGGTTAACAATCTCGATATCCTTTTCCTCAGGAATAACTACTTTTTCAGTCATATGACCAATTACTTCATCGGCCATAACAAGTACGGGTACCCGATATCTTTCTGAGAGATTGAAGGCTATGATGGTTAGGTCGAACATCTCCTGAGGGTTGTATGGTGCGAGTGCAATGATTTCATAATCGCCATGCGATCCCCAGCGGGCCTGCATCATATCCTGTTGTCCTACAATTGTAGGTAACCCTGTGCTGGGACCTCCCCGCTGAATATTAACAATAACACAAGGGACCTCCATCATAATTCCCAGCCCCAGATTTTCCATCATCAGGCTGAAACCCGGTCCAGAGGTGGAGGTCATGGCTTTTACTCCTGCACTTGAAGCTCCTAACAATGCATTCATTGAGGCTAGCTCATCTTCCATCTGAATATAAACACCTCCAACCTGTGGCATCCGGCGTGACATGGCTTCCGCAACCTCAGTTGCAGGTGTGATTGGATACCCTGCAAAGAACCTGCAGCCACAAGCCAATGCTCCTTCAGCTGATGCTGTATCTCCATTTAGAAAATGTTCTCCGGTTAGTATGGCTGGATTATTACTCATGTTGCTCGTCTTGTTTGGTTTCCATTTTTTCTTCAAGTACATAAATTGCAAACTCAGGACAGATTAGTTCACAAAGCTTGCAGGCAACACATTTCTCTTGTTTAGCCACAAGAGGGGGATAGTAGCCCTTGCTATTAAAATTCTTGGAAACTTCCAGTACATCATTGGGGCAAAATTCTATGCAGAAATCACATCCCTTACAGCGATCTTCGATAATGTATACATGACCAACCGGTGTTGGGTGCTCATCCAAATCCAATGGCTTTCTCCAGTATTGGGAAAGGCTAATGTGATTGTTATCCTTTTTTGATTTGGTGTTCATGATGCATGTTTTGTGGATGAGGTTTCAGCTGTTTGAATGTTACTTAAATATAGTGAATTTGAGGCTTAAATCCTAGGGAAATCAGTATATTAACACTTTAGAGTCTCAATCATATGATAGGGTTGTCGCCACCCTTTAAACTTTTGTTTTGTTCATATAGAACAATTCTGTACCTGTTCAGAACATTTTAGGCACTTGTGGAATTAAAAAATGATCTGCTACTCATATTCTTTCTAACTTTAGCCTGAAATTTTTGAGAATATGGTTATTAATCTTCAATTAATAGGTGGTGTATATTTTCTTTCCTTTTTGGTGAGTTTGATAATTGGAATTCTGTTGTATCGAAGGAAAGAATCTTTTGCCGCTTTGCTTTTAAGTTGGTTTGAATTTGCAGTCAGTTTATGGTCGTTGGCTCAATTATTCGAAATCTTTGTTACCAATCCTCAGGCTAAGGAGCTTTGGTCTCAGATCTCATATATAGGAATTACAAGTTCACCCATTCTTTTTCTGGCATTTGCACTGGCATACGGTCAGTTTAACAAATGGTTAAAGTGGAAATACTTTAGTCCATTAGCTGTAATGGCTGGGATAACCTTGTTGGTAGCAGTTACTAATCCGCTTCACAAATGGTTGTGGACAAGTATTTCAGTACATCCTGAGACCGGATTGGGGATGTATGGCCATGGTTGGTTTTTTTGGGTGTTTGTTGTTTTCTCATACTTGGTTTTGAGTGGTGGTATCATAACTCTATTTCTGGCAGTATTCAGGTTTTCGAAGGTTTATATGGGGCAGATCGCTACGCTTATTGTCGCTTCCATTTTGCCATTTACGGGAAACATTATGTATGTGTTTGAATTAAATCCAGTTCCGGGTTTAGAATGGACTCCTGTAAGTTTTTCACTTGTTGGTGGACTAATCGCTTTTGGTATTGCGCGTTTTAGAATATTTGATTTGACACCAGTAGCTGTTCAACAGATTGTTAGTGCCATTAATGATCCTTTAGTTGTTTTCGATTTGAAGGGCCGGATTATTATGTCTAATCCGGTATTTGATGAAACGTTTACTCCCGATTTAAAAAGCCCGATTGGGATTTCGGATCATGATACGATTCAAGGTATTAAAGAATTTTTTGAGATTGATAAGGGGAGTATTGCTGCAAATAAATCTGAATTCAGATTTGAAGGTAAATTTTATGATGTTCAAACTAATCCGCTTACAGGTCAACGAAATCAACAGTTGGGGACTATATTGGTGTTTCGTGATATCAGCTTGAGGAAACAAGCTGAAGAGTCTCAAAGCTATACCAATAAAAAACTGAGGGAAGAGATTTTACAACACGAGCAATTGATTTCTGACCTGAATTCTTTTTCCCATTCCGTAGCTCATGATTTGAAGAATCCATTGAGTAATATTATCAGTTTTAGTGAGATTTTAGATGAGATTATACAAGAGGATACTGAGAAAGCTATTGAAATTGCAAGATTGATCAATACTAGTGGAGAGAAAATGCTTTCCATTATTGAAGAGTTATTGAAGCTATCCTCATACAGAAACCAGGATATCAACTTCACACCATTTGATATGGGTGGGGTTGTTATTCAGGCGACACAAAGACTTTCATTAATGAGTCAACAATATGGTGCCAGAATTGAAGTTCCCGATAGCTGGCCTATGGTTAAAGCGTATGCACCTTGGGTGGAAGAAGTTTGGGTTAACCTTATCAGTAATGCCATAAAGTATGGTGGAACCCCTCCTCTTTTCATTCTTGATTGGGAAGAGGTTGGTGATATGATACGATTTACTGTTCAGGATAATGGTAATGGTTTGTCACCTGAAAAACTGAGCAAGCTATTTAAGGATTTTGTTAAACTCAGTAATAAAAAGGTTGAAGGTCATGGTATAGGACTTTCGATTGTAAAACGCATTGTCGAAAAACTTGGTGGGCAAGTTGGTGTAGAAAGTGATAATGTTTCAGGTAAAGGGTGTGTTTTTAGTTTTACGCTGCTTAAAGTGTAGATCTGCATAAAAAAACGGGAAATAGAGTAGTTGCTGACGGATTAATAGATATTACTTGTCATAGGATATTGCAATGAATGGGTAAAAAAAAGTGGCTGACAACCAATGAAGGTTACCAACCACTAATCAAAATATATAAGCTCAGGTTATTGCTTTATTATCGGGCTAATTTCGGTTTGATTAATACGAACGAAATAACTTCCGGATTCTAATTCGTTAATATCGATTGAATAAGTGTTTTGATTAACAGATTCAGATGTTAAAACAATTCGTCCGGTTAAATCTATAATCTCTACAGAATTAATTGCTTGATCAGCCTCAATCTGAAGGATACCCACAACAGGGTTGGGGTATGTCTTCACATCGATAGTTGCGTTATTCCAAACATTAATATCCGTATCAAAATGTACTGTATAGGTCAATTGTGTGAAACCATCTTCAGCCGTGACAACTACTGTAGCGTCGCCTGGTACAACTGCGGTTTGATCAATTTCAACAGAGGCGTTTGCATCTTCAGGAGTTGCATCAACTTCAGGAAGAGGAGTTACATCAGGTAATACAACTGTATATTCGAAAACTTCAGGGTCAAATCCTTCAACAGTTTCATTATCTACAGTCAAATCGGCAAGAGTAGCATCGTCATTGTAAAGTCCTTCAACACCAATGGAGCCATTCAGGTTCAGGTTTTGAACTCGTACAATAACATCATCCTGCTTATCTTCCCAGCCAACAATCATTTGTTCCTGGTTGATTTCTGACATCATCGCATGAATTTTTTCTGATTCCCGAGTTGAGATTATTGCATCTTCGGCCCACCCAATAGTTCCGTTACTATTTACCGATTGTCCGTATACTGTTGTGTGTATTGGACTGGCCTGATCACTCTTGTCAAATGTAACATAGGTGATGTCATCTTCAAGGTTACAACCTATCATAATTGAATATGGGTCATTCAAACTAGAGATGGTGACACCTTCGTCAGTCCATAATCGTTCTGCCAGTTGAGATATTTTCTGAACCTTAACACCACTGTAAGTCTGGTTATAATCTTTATATGTCCATCCAGCAACCACATCTCCGTTTTCATTCATCCCACCAATAAAGACGCCTGAATGAAATTGTGAGTTATTGGTATTTAACTCTACGCCACCTTCCGGCCATAGCATTACACCATCAGCAGGGATATGTTGTACAAAGACATCTCCGAGATCATTTCCATCACGATCATCATCACATCCAATGATTATACCAGCAACACCATCTGAAGCAACGGTCATATCTGTCCATCCAGAAATGCCCTCGCCATCAGAAGCCAAAACATCTTCATCCCAGATAGTGTTTCCATCACTGTCGAATTTTTGAGCATAGATATGACGTGTTGGAGAATAGTAAGGGCCAGTTTCTCTGAAATAAGCTAGAATGATATCATTTTCAGCCTCAACAACGCGAGATCCGGTATAAGATTCTGTTCCTGAATACATCAAAGCTTCTTCGCCCCAAGGTAGAGTCCCATCAGGTGTAATTCGTTGGATTATCGTTGAAGAAGTAGGGTCACCCGGACGGTTCCAGGTAACATATACGTTATCATCGTCGGTTACACATAAATATGGCGCAAATTCCTCGGCTGGATCTGGAGATATAGCAATGCCATCTTCGCCCCAAAGGAATTCCCCTGAAGGAGATATTTTATATGCATATATATCGGGATTGCCACTTCTAACATCTGCGAAGGCAAGGATACAGTTTCCTGAATTATCCACGCGCATATCCCATTCAGAGATCCAGGAGTTCTGTTCATGATCACTCACTAATATACCTTCTTCATCCCATAAATAATACCCATCGGAATCCAATCGCTGAACCCGGATGTTATAGTTACTTTCGTTAGAGAACATGGCAACATAGTAATTGCCATTAAAATCGGCATGAATTTTTGGAATTGCCTGATTATCTCCAAAAGTTGCTGCGGCAATGTTTTCAGCAGGATTTGATGACCACTGAGCATTACTTAACATAGGAAGTAAAGTCAGACTCATCAACAGGGTAACAAATAGTTTTTTCATCTTGTAAATTTTATGTTTATCACAATTCTATTTTGGTCACAATCACTGTCGCCAAAAGTATATTCTAATTGTGATTCATGACGAATTTTGGTGTAAGACAACAGTAGGACATTTTATCTTTTTTTATTGTTGTAAATATAGTTAAAACCACCATTAGACAATGTTTTACGTGAAAATGGGAGAGTTGTTACAACTAATACTTCATCATAAAAGTCATCAAATTCACCTCCGAATTTAGCTCTAGTTTCTTTCTTAAGCGTTGCCGACTTTTATTCACTCCGGCAATGGTGATGTTTAACATTTGGGCAATTTCTTTTGATGTAAGATTCATCCGTAAGTAGGCCGAAAGCTTCAGTTCATTTTGGCTTAAATCAGGGAACTTACCTTTAAGTTTATCGAAGAAACCTGGGTGGACAGCTTCGAAATGGAGTTTGAACTGCTCCCAATCCTTGTCCAGTTGTCTGCTCTGATCAATCTCATTTGTTATTGTCCGTACCAGTTGTTTGTCCCGGATATCTGCTTTTTCAAGTTTTGTTTTAATATCATTCAGTATGGCGTTTTTATTGGTGATATGTAATACCGCTGCTGACAACTCCCGACTTTTACGAAGGCCCTCTTCCTCCTCTTTTTTTAACTTTTCTTTAATCAAAGAACTCTCCAATTCTTGCTGTCGCTTTTCAGCATGTAATAGTTTATTTTCCTTCTCCTTTTGGACCAATTGCATTTCTTTAATGTGCCTGTCTTTCTCATACATCGACTTATTTTGGGCAAGTAAAATATTCTTTAGTCTAACTGAATAAAACAATAGTATTGCCAGTCCCATCAAGGCAATGGAGATGCCAATCCAAAGGCGTTGCCTTCTTTTTTGAAAAACCGCTTTATTTTCAAGCAATTCAATATGCTGGTCACGTTCTTTTACCCTGTAGATCGTTTCCAGTTCCTGTATCTTATTTTCAGACAAAATATTATACATCGAATCATTATAAGCATGGTATATTTTTATGTATTTCAGAGCACTATCTGCCATGATTAAGGAGTCGTAAATGCTGCTGATGCGTTTCACTGCTTTTGCTTTAACCGGGAGCTGGCTCATGTCTTTGCATGTTTCCCATGCTAGAACAGCATAATGCAATGAATTTCGGTAATCACTTAAATCAGCGTAGATACTGGCGAAATTCAGATAGGATTCAGTAATCGCATCTTTGAAGTTGTGTTCCTTCTGGATCTCAATGGCCTGGTTCAGGTAATTAAAAGCTAATTCTATACTATCATACTGTTTGTAGATAATAGCAATATTGGAATAAACTAAAGCTACATCGTATGGTTTGTTGAGCTCCTGACTGATCTCCAGCGATTGAAAACAATATTCAAGAGCTTTTCGGTACTCTTTTTTTATCATGGGAAGGCTTGCCAGGTTATTATAATTATCAGCAATAGATTGTTTGTTGTCTATTTTTAGGTTGATTTCAAGTGATTTATTAAAATATTCTTGAGCCTCTTCAATTTTACTTCTTAAATAGGAGATCTTTCCCAGGTTATTATAGATACGGGCCTTTCCCTGATTGTAATCCAGCTTGCCACAATAGTCTAAAGCCTGCATGTATAATTCAACGGCTTTATCCCGATCGCCAAGTTCTTCATAAACTGCACCCAGCGATATTATAATCTGAGTATGGTAGGTTTTCAGTTCTGCCGATCCGGTGTTTTCCAGTAATTCATTTGATGTCCAACGGTAAATGCTGTCAAATATCATCAATGCATTGGCAAAATCACCTTTAAATACATATTCGAGGGCTTGTTGTTCTGTTTCGAGAATTTCTGAATCGATTTCTTGCTTAACAGCAGGGATGCTATCAGAAGCCAGGGTGTTATGCCCAAGGCAAAAAATAATTCCAATAAAAAAAGCGGCTTTAAAAAAGAGTCGGATCATTTGTAATTCAACATTAGAGTTGTGAAGATACAAAAAATCTTTAATGCCTTTGTTTTACAGCTTCACATCAGTACTTACTCTTCTGATGATAATAAAAAAGAGGTTGGCTTCTGAGTTAAGGAGCCAACCAATATTTACATTATACTATTGTTATTTTTTTACTACCTGACGAATATCGCAGTGATTTATCCTAACATAATAACTACCCGACTTCAAATCATTAATCATAATTGAAACCATTTTCTGATTATATCGGTCATCTTCCCAAACTGTTCTACCAGTTAAATCCATGATTTCAACAGAATTAATCATTTGAGTATTCTCAATATGAAGACATTCCGCCACCGGATTGGGATATATTTTAATGTGGGCTTCTTTATGATCGGTAAAACTAACATCGGTATCAAAATGAATGGTATAATCCAACTGGGTTGTTCCATCTTCAGCAGTAATAACAACTGTTGCATTACCAGGAACTGTCGTTGTCTGAGAGATCAAAATTGTTGCATTGGCATCTTCCGAAGTCGCACCTACAACAGGTAATGGTTCTGTGTTGTTTAATACTAATGTATAATCTAGGATATCCTTATTAAATCCTTCAATGGTTTCACCATCCACAGAAAGATCTGCCAGTGTTGCATCATCATTTAATATAGATTCTATTCCAATGGAGCCATCCAGTTTTAGGTTTTGAACCCGAGCAATGGTGTTTTCTCCTCCATCAATCCAACCAACAATCATTTGTCCTAGATTGATTTCAGACATCTTAGGATCAGTCTTTCCTGTCTCCCTGGAGGAAATTAGTACATCCTCGGCCCAGCCGGTGTTTCCGTCGCTGGTAATCGATTGTCCATAAATTGATTGAGTGATTAAGCCTGTTTGATTTCGAGCAAAAGTAACATAAGTAACATTGTCCAGGAGGTTGCAATCAATAATAAGAGAGTTGGGATTGTCTAAACCTGAAAGAGTAACACCATCATCAGTCCATACACGTTCCCCGTCTTGTGATATTCTCTGAATTTTAACACCCCCGGTAGACTGACCAGAATCTTTAAAAGTCCAACCCGCAACAACATCACCATTTTCAGTCATGCCGGCAATACATGCATCTCCATGGAATTGGGTTTGATCGGTACTCAATTCGATACCTCCATTAGGCCAAACCAAATTACCTTCAGACGTAATGCGTTGAACGAATGCATTACTTAACGTGTTTCCGTCACGATCATCGCGACACCCCAGAATAATTCCTTCTAAACCATCTGAAGCAGCCGTTATTTTGGTCCATCCAGAAATTCCTGGCTTATCAGAAACCAAAACATCTTCAGGCCATAGGGTATTTCCATAGCTGTCGAATTTTTGAGTATAAATATGACGTATCTTGTTGTAATAAGGTCCGGTTTCCCGAAAGTAAGCCAGGGTAATATTATTTCCGGATTCTACAATAACTGGATTAATGTATTTTTCAGTTCCCGAATACATTAAAGCTTCCTCACCCCAAGGTAGTTCTCCTTCAGGAGTAATACGCTGTATCATGGTTGCCGATATTGTCTCATCCTGTCGATTCCAGGTGACATATACATTGTTATCATCGGTGATACACAGTTTTGGTTCAAATTCAAACAATGAACTTGAAGAGACAGAAATACCATTTTCTCCCCAAAGAAATTCTCCCTCAGGAGAAATTTTATAAACATACACATCCGGTTCACCACTTCGAATATCCGTGAAAGCAATAATGCAATTTCCGGCATGATCCACTTGCATATCCCATTCCGAGATCCATGAATTTTGTTCATGATCACTTACTAAAACACCTTCTTCTCCCCATAAGTGGTTTCCGTCAGCATCCAATCGCTGAGCATGTATATTGTAGTTATCCGCGTTAGAAAACATGGCGATATAAAAATTACCATTATGATCTGCCTGCACTTTAGGCGATGTTTGTGCAGTTATGGATGTTATAGCTGCTACATTTTCAGCAGGATTTGATGACCATTGTGCATTACTTACTATAGGAAGTAATGCTAAACTCATCATCATAGAAAAAAATAACCTTCTCATTTTTATTTTTTTTGTAAATAACAAAACTGTTTGGCGTGTAAATTCTATTGCCAAATAGTATACTTTGTTTGAAGTTTGTGGTGGATGTTGGTGTGAAACAATAATAAGGCATTCCAATTTGTTTAATGCTTGTTTCTGGGGCAAAGGTAAAGAAATGTAATAGGTTAATTATGCTTTTAATGACTAAAGGCAACTAATTTATTTTCTATAAAAGTTAGTAATTATGATGATTTAGTTTCTTACTCTTTCAATAATTTTTAAGGCTTCTCTTTTGCTTAAATTGGATAGTTCTGGATGATTTTTCACAAAGGATTGAATCTCTGAAGGATCGGTTTTAGAATATTCTCTTAAAATCCACCCAATAGCTTTATTGATAAAAAACTCCTTGGTTCCGTTCAGTCTTTCAATGATGCTGTAAAGCAATTTCAAATCAGTTTCTTTTTTATATTTTAATTGGAAAAGGATTGCACTACGTTGAAGCCAGATGTTCCCGGATTCGATCCATTTATTGGTATATTCTTCAATAAGATCAGGATATTGTTTGAAAAGTTTCGCAACCAGATGCGGAGCAATATAGTCGATGGAATCCCACCAGGATTTATTCATGATCATCCATTCGTAGAGTTTAATGCGTTCTTTGGGTGCATTTTTTGTATACTTATCAGCGAGTTCCATAGCAAAATACTGATATTCGCGATAAGGGAGTTCCCAAAGTTGGCGAATGGTTTCTTCAAATATTTCTTCAGGAGGAAGTCCGTATCGTTTGATAAACTGCTTCTTAATTTCTCTGCGCTCCGGAGTTTTGATACCCAGGAATTTTGACTGATTTTTCATGTATTTGGCCATGGGAATGGCTTTCTCCGCATTTGCAAAAGGGCTATAGGTTTCAACCAATACTTGTACGTATGGATTCATGGCAATGTTGTTTTATCAAACAAAAATAAGGAAACTAATCAGAAGAAACGGAGGTTCTAATTAAGGAGGCGACGAAGAGGTTGTCTTCTTCGTCGCCCATTTTAAGTTTTTATTGATGAACTTTCATCGTACGGTATCCATAAACAGCAATTGCCATAAAGCAGATAGCGGGAACAATAAAAGAAACATTAACAGCTGGCATCGACAAGACTTCTCCCTGATCAATAATTGAAGCCTGAATCTTGGGGAGAAATGTTCCACCGACAATGGCCATAATCAATCCGGCAGCACCAACCTTTGCATCATCACCCATTCCACGAAGGGAGATTCCGTAAATCGTTGGGAACATCAGAGACATTCCGGCTGAAATTCCTACCAGGCAATACAAGCCAACGATTCCCTGAATGAATATCACGCCAAACGAAAGGACCAGTCCTCCTAAGGCCAAAATCATAAGGAGTTTTCCAGGGCTGAAATATTTCAAAAGGAAGGTACAAACAAAACGTGCAACCAGGAAAATAGACATCGCCACAATGTTATATCGTTGTGCCAGTTCGGCAGCAGCACCGGCGCTCATTCCTTGTCCCATAAACACCCTTTGTCCGTACTGAATGATAAAGGTCCAACACATGATTTGGGCACCTACATAAAACATCTGGGTGATAACTCCTTCACGATAACGTGGAATCCTCAGCAATTTACCGATTGTCCCAACAAAATTGAGTTTGCTTTTTTCGCCTTCATTTCTTGGCATTTTAACAAATGCTATTAATACAAGCATCGCAAGTATTACAAGTCCGATAATGATGTATGGAGAACTTAGTATTTCCAGATCACGGGTCTTAACTATTTCAAATTCTTCGGGAGAAAGAGCTCCACGTTCTGTTGCATTCCGTGGATCTAGTCGGGCCTGGATAAAAGTCATTGCAACAAACATCCCCGAAAGTGAACCAATGGGATTGAATGCCTGAGCAAGATTTAATCTTCTGGTAGAAGTTTCCTCATCTCCCATCGAAAGAATGTATGGATTGGCACTGGTTTCTAAAAATGACAAACCACAGGTCATAATAAAGTAGGCGATCAAAAATGGATAATATACTCCAATTGCAGAAGCGGGAATAAACAACAATGCTCCTGTAGCATACAGACCAAGTCCGACAAGTATTCCTGCTTTATAGGTGTATTTACGAATAAAGTAAGCTGCCGGAATGGCCATCACACCGTAACCACCGTAAAAGGCCACCTGTACCCAGGTTCCTCCACTAACTCCCATACTGAATATACGTGAAAAAGCTTCCACCATGGGGTTCGTAATATCGTTTGCAAAGCCCCAAAGGGCAAAGCAGGCAGTTATCAGTATAAACGGAATCAGATATGCTTTGGAAACAACAATATCCTTTTTCTTTTGAATTACTGATTCCGGAGCAGGGATGGCATCAACAGCCACCTGCTCTTCAAAAAGGTTATTTGGTTTACTCATGATTAGTCAGGGTTGGATTTGGGATTGGTTTGGTTTAAAATCGGGATGCCAGCTCTTTCAATGCAGCCAGTTCTTTATCAGCAAGGCCTTCCGGTTCAAGTCCTGTTCCTTTGCACATAAAGAATATTCGTGCGGATTTAGCCAGAATATCGATCATATCAAAGGTCTCGAATACATCAGGCCCTACAGCAAAAACACCATGCTTTTCCCAAATAGCCACATCGTGCTTCTTGAGAATTTCAATGGTTGCATCTGCAATTTCAAGTGATCCAGGCATGATATATGGAACAAAACCGACTCCTTTTGGCACAAATACCATGGTTTCGGGATGCATTCCCCAAAGCAGATTGTTCAGCTTCTCTTTCTCACAATATTCACGAAGTTGTGTCAGAGCCACCAATTCATTGGCATGAGTATGTAAAACCACTTTTTCGTTGGATCCTCTTTGAGCAAATAATTCATGAATAGCCAGATGTGATGGTAATTCTGATGTTGGCATGAAATTATCCTGCATCTTTTTCTTCTGTGAGATGATCCAGTATCCATCAGCCTTTTCGTTAAGGCGAATTAACAAAGCATTCTTCATGGGTTTACGTGAAAGATCACGCATACGTTTTCCGGTACCAGTCACAAAGAAGTACCCTCCTGAAAGGATTGAATATTCCCGGTCAAGTTTGAAGAATGGATAAGAATTATAATCTTCAATCTCTCCTTGAAAAATATCATTAATATTCACCGAAATATTTCCAGCATTACGTTCAGCCCAGCCTCTTTGCCATAAGTATTCGGCAACCTCAGCGATATCTTTAATTGTGCGTTTTAACGCTTTATTTTCTTTAAATAATTCTTTCATTTTGTATCGATTGAAACCTGACAGGATTTAAAATCCTGTCAGGTTTATTAGATTGACAAATTTACTGTTTACTCAATAATAATTTCATCACTAAAAATCCAGGCTTTACCACCTTTTCCCTCGTGCCATTGCGGACAATAACCGATAGCCTTGGCATGGACTTTCACGAAACGAACATTCTTCTGATTAACCTCTTTGGTAAAATATTTCGCACCTTCAGGCAGATAATCACGTGTAATTGGATGATCAAAGCTTCCAACATTAGTGAAGTTTTTACCATCTGAAGAAACAAAAAAATCAACTTGTTCAGGGTAGAAAATCCAAACACCGATGTTTTGCAGGAATCCAGCTGTAATCTGTTTTACCGGACGTTTTTTCTTCAAATCAATTACAACGGTCATATTCTTACCGTTGAAACCCTGCCACAGGCCATCCGAGAAATGAGGAGTTCCCAGCACCCCGTCGATCAGGTTCAGGTTTCCTGAAGCTTTATATTGCGGAGCATATAATCCATCGACTTCCATTCCTCCACAATCTTTTCCGGATTCCGGAGCAAGATAGTCAACTGATAGATTCTTATAAACCCGATTTAAGCTTGATTTATAGAAATATTTCTGCATCACTTCACTTGGCTCCAGTCCTTTTCTATAGGCACGAGCTTTAACTTGAGTGGTGGTTTCCAATTTGATTGGAGTTGAATATTGTTTTGAATTTTGGTCAGGTTCACTACCATCCAGAGTATAATAAATCTCAGCTCCTTCGCTTATCGAACCCAATTCAACGGTCATGCCTTTGGTAAAAACCATTTTACCGGCTTTAGCAAAAGGCATAAACACCTGCTTTGAACCCAACTCTTCCAGAATATTTTCCTCTTCGATAGGATCGGCATAAGGACGGTGTTCAGGTTCAACACCCCATGATTTATTAGGCTCTGATCCCATTACAAAAGTGATTTCACCACCTTTCATAATATCTGAATGTTTGAGAAAAGAATACGGATATTCTTTTCCATTCATTGTTACAGACTGGATATAGCAATTTTCAGGACTATTATTCTCAGTGAGAATCACAAACTCTTTTCCATTCGGAAGATCAAGTGTCACTATATCGAATACAGGACTACCAATTACATAAAGGTCCTGACCAGGACAAACCGGATAAAACCCCATTGCCCCGAACATATACCATGCTGACAATTGTCCGCAGTCATCATTCCCACATAATCCATCGGGAGCAGTGGTATAAAGTTCACTCATGGTTTTGCGAACCAGTTCCTGTGTTTTCCATGCAGCACCCGTGTAGTTATACAGATAAGGCATATGGTGACTAGGTTCATTACCATGTGCATATTGGCCAAATTTCCCCACGAAATCAGAATAGGTATGTTCGTCTGTAGTTTCCAGTGTAAAGAAGGTATCCAGCATTTTGGTGTAGGCTTCATCACCACCCATCAGACGAATATGATCCGGAATATTATGAGGCACATAAAAACTATAATGCCATGCATTGGCCTCAGTATAATCACCGGCATCCAGCATTGAAATCTTCAATGGATCGAAAGGTTCCATCCAGGTACCATCCTTGTATCGTGCACGCATCAGGCCTGTTGATGGATCAAAATGATTTCTGTAGAACTGCGAACGTTTAATATACTTCTTATATGAATCTTCTTTGCCAATAGCTTTGGCAAACTGAGCGATGGTCCAGTCATCATATGCATATTCCAGAGTTTTGGAAACCGAATTAGATGTTGCTTCTCTTGGAGTAAACTGATATTTACTATAGGCAGGAATCCCTTCACCGGCATCATTGGCACTCACATCCATGGCTTCAAAGGCTTTTTCAACATCGAAATCCGTGTAACCTTTCAGGTATGCATCGGCAATAACAGGAACTGAATGATAACCAATCATACAATTATTTTCACATCCTCCAAGCTCCCAAATTGGAAGTAAACCGGTGTGTTCATATTGCTTGATCATGGTTTTCACAAAATCAAGATTCTTATCGGGAGCTACTAAATTAAAGAATGGATGTACTGCCCGGTAGGTATCCCAAAGCGAGAACACATTATGATATTCAAAATCTGCATCCTGATACACTTTCTGATCCATCCCACGGTATTTTCCATCAACATCCATAAACAGGTTTGGAGTAAGCATGGCATGATAAAATGCTGTGTAGAATTTGGTACTTTGATCTTCACTTCCACCTTCCACTTTTATTTTATTCAACTCCTTATTCCATGCATTTTGAGCATCAGTAACAACCTTGTCAAAGTTCCAATGATCCAACTCTGTTTCAAGGTTCTTTCTGGCTCCTTCGGTGCTAACTGCTGAAATTGCAACTTTAACCAGAATTGGTTTTTCTTTGGATGTTTTATAATTGAATGCAGCCTTAACATTACTCCCTTCTATATCTTTTTGGTCTTTCTGAGCCTTATCATCTTTAAACAGTTCGAAAGATTCAAAAGGTTCTGAGAATTGAGCAACAAAGTATACATACTGATCATAGGCCCAACCTCGTGAATGGCGAAAGCCTTCAATTTCGGTATCACTCACAATTCTAATAAAACAATCTTCCAAAGGAGCATCGCCTTGTGTGATATCATGTTCGAGATCAAGGATAATGTGACTATTTTCCGAATCCGTAAATGTATACTTATGGAATCCTACCCTTTTAGTAGCAGTCAATTCCGCCTTGATATTATAATCCGCCAGTACAACCGAATAATATCCCGGCTTAGCGGTTTCACGATCATGAGAGAATCGGGATCGGTATCCTGAATCAGGATCATCAGCTGTACCGGGTTTGATTTTCAATTCTCCATTAGTTGGCACAAACAATACATCACCATAATCCGGGCACCCCGTCCCACTTAAGTGGGTATGTGAAAAACCAAGAATCGTACTATCTGTGTAATGATATCCACTGCAACATCTGTCATTGTATGTATCCGGACTTAATTGCACACCCCCGAAAGGCATACTGGGCCCTGGAAAAACATTACCTGTTGCATCAGTCCCAATCATCGGATCCACATACTTTATCAAATCCGATTTTTCCTTTTGCTGGCATCCATACAATACTGTTAGGACTGCCAGTAGAATGAAAAATAATCTTTTAATCATTTTATATATTACTTTGTTATTATTCCTATTTCTGCAGCTGCAGCCCAGGGGTTATTATTAATCTCTTTTTCTGCTACAAACTTTATATACCTGGCTTTTATCTCTTTTTCAAAGAAGATCATCTGCTTTACTGGATTATTGATGATATTATCAAAACTTCCATGAGAGATCATTTCATTCCAATTCTTACCATCAACACTAACGCTTAAACTATATTGCTGAATCGTTCCGTTCTTATTCTCACCCTGAGGAGGTGTGTATGAAAATCCTTTCAAAGCTAATTCTTCACTAAGATCAATACTCAGGTAATGAGGAAACTGGGTAGCTTCAGGCTTCCAGGTGGTCATCCAGATTGTATTATCATTTCCATCAATCGCTCTGAATGCTTCTTCATCATAATCAATCTGCTGACTGGAAACATCAAGGATTTCCCATTTTGAAGGACAGATATCAAACAGAACAGTTACCACCTCACTAAGCTCATCATTTTTCGGATTACAACTTATTGCTTTAATAATCCCTCCTTCGGGTAAGCCAATAGAGCCATCATACATCTCCGACTTTTGAGTTGGCTGGCTACCGTCGAGTGTATACCGGATTGCCGGGCCAGCAGGTTCACACATAATCATAACCTGTCCGTCTTTGTTTCTTGTTATCTGTGGAGGACTTACTCTGACATCTTCATAATACAATTCAACATTACTGATTGTTGGGCTAATTCTGGAATCAAGTATTCGTAATCGAATCTGATCTGCCATTACAGTTTGCGTCCGGCAAATTCTCTTATAACCAATTGTTGTTCCAGCATAAATGGTTTTCCAATCACCTTCAACAAGTATATCAATTTCAAAAGCAGCAACACGCTGACTATAGTTCAGAATATCTTCTTGCAATACGATTCTGTTAAATTGACGCTTTTCAGGTAATTCTATGGTTAAATCTGACTGAATCTGCCAATCTTCAGGCATCCAGCAGGTGTTCTTATCATTATCCAAAACGTTTTCAGCACGATGATCTTGATCTTTCTCAGAAATAGCAATAGCTGTTGCATCAGAAGTCAGATTTTGACTATAGGTATTACTGATGATTTCTCCAACATTCTCCAGTACCTCAACATCCCTTTCAGAAAACAGACCATCAGTATTTGGAGGAATATTCAGCAGAAAGGTAGCGTTTCCTCCAACTGATCTATACCAGACATCGAGAATCTCTTCTACACTTTTCACCTTTTGATTTTCATCACGCCAAAACCACTCTTTCCTGATCGAGGTATTTGTCTCTGCAGGATACCAATGAAGGAATTGCCCCTTTTCGATTGCAGGTTGTAATTTATCTAATGATCCTAAATCGTTTTTAGTCATATCCGGCCAATCCCAGTTTTCAGAAGTTCCTCCTATGGGAACAACCGACCATTCCTCGGGGCGAGTCCGTCCTGCTTCATTTCCACACCATCTAACATCAGGGCCCTTCCCAAAAATCACTGCCTCAGGAGCCAGTTTACGGATTAAATCGTACCATTGATTATATGTGTAAGTTTGCCCTCCCTTTCGTTTGGGGTGAGCCCCATCAAACCACACTTCATGAACCGGTCCGTATTCAGTAAGCAACTCGAACAACTGATTCATAAAATACTCATTGTAATCATCAACCCGGTAGGAAAAGCTTCTTTTATCCTTAAATGGCCGGCCTTCAACAGGACGGGGAATGGTTCGCTCCGAATATTCACTTAGGTTTCCATACAAACCATCCGGATTCTCAATCTGATAAAGATCAGCCGGGGAAAGATAAACGCCTAACTTCAGGTCATACTTTTTCAGGGACTTCACCAATTCCATGAGGACATCTCCTTTACCATCCATCCACTTACTTGAAGCAACTGAATGGTCAGTATATCGGGTTTGCCATAAGCAAAATCCATCATGATGCTTCGCCGTAAAAACAACCATCTTCATTCCGGCAGCCTTTATCGCTTCACACCATTGATCGGTGTCCAGTTTTTCCGGAATAAATATTTCGGGATTTTCAAATCCGGTTCCCCACTCTCTTCCAGTGAAGGTATTTACGCCAAAATGAATAAACGCATTGAACTCACTTTCCTGATAGGCAAGTTGACGTGGATGTGGCTTGCATTGCACAGCTTTTTGCATAATCGCTTTAACTGAATCAGTCAAATCCACATTTACGATTCCATTACCTGAAGGTTGATTTGAACAACTTGTCAATAACCAGATTCCGAGTATTATTATATTATAAAGTGTAAGTCTCATATCAATGGAACTATATCAGTTTTATTCAACTATTATTTCATCCACAAACAACCATGCATTATTACCAGCTCCGGAATGCCAGGAAGGAAGTTTCCCATAGTTTTCAATGGTAATTTTCACAAATTGAACCTTAGTTCTTTCTAAAGACATTGCTACCTTTTTAATGGCTGCATCTGAAACATCAAAGGAATCGAACCTGTCCTTTTCTGATAGTTTCCGATATTTTACACCATTATCCGAGATATAAATACTTATTGATTTAGGAGGAAAAATCCATGATTTAATATTTTCAAGATAACGTAGCTGTATACTGGTTACATCTACAGGTTGTTCGAAGGCATAACTTACCTCCAGGTTGTTTTCCTGAAAGCCCATCCATTCCTGATCAGAATATGAAACAGAACCAGTTAAACCGTCAGAAAGAGATTGAGCTCCCAATGCAGAATACTTTTGGGATGGAGGACTGTTTAGCTTTATCATTGCATCAATACCTTTATGAGCAGAAAATGATTTATGATAAAAAACTTCGGCAGATTTCAATTCTGCGGATTTTGAGTAACAAATCAATTTATCCCCATGAGGAATGCTAATTGGATGATCATATTTTGAAAGGCCTCCTGTGTCTCCAATTCTGTATAGGATTTCAGCATCATTATTCAATATTTCACAACTGATGTAAGTAGCCTGGGAATCTATTGAGTCAATGATAATTCGTGGTTTTGGCAGATATGGTCCCAATAATTCAGGATTCTTGCCAAAAGCTGTCCGAACGGGACTTCCAATCCAATATGCCGGGATCTCACAATTGAAAATTCGGGCAGCGGTTGCAGCAATATCAAAAGGCTCAACAGATTCAAGGGTTAATTTCCCTTGTTGGATACCAGGGCCGGAAATAATAAACGGAACCGTATATTCTTGCATGGTTTTATTTCCATGACCATAACCTTTCCCGCCATGATCCCCGATAACCAGAAAATAGGTATCCTCAAAAAGATCTTTCTCTTCAAGTGCATTAAACAGGCGGCCCAATTCTTTGTCTAAAACTTCTGCTTCATGCAAATAAGCCTGACTACCATAAACCAATGAATGTCCGGCATAATCCATATGGTCAATCTGGCTAAAAACAAAGTCAGCATCCCTCTCAACAAATTCCTCAATAATTTTATTAATGGTCTCTTCTGTAGAAGAGGTTCCAATAACAGTATCAGCCACATTCGAATCAAAGTAATTCGCAATTGGTGTCCAGTTCAAAACAGCGGAAAGCCTTAGCTCTGAATTCTTTTCTCGTAATACATCAAAAATGGAAGGAGAATATCCATTATCTTTTTCGAATACAGGGAGGATTTTTCGGGTTTCCAGGGTCCACCCATTGTTATCTATCCCATGCTGATCGGGTCCACAGCCAAGTATCATCGACGACCAATTAGCTCCACTGGAAGTTGGATAGACAGAACGTCCTTTAAAAGTAACTGTTCCCTGATCAATCAGACGGTGTAGGTTAGGCGTATTCGCATATTCAATGCCTTCCGGCATCATTCCGTCTAATCCAAGTACAATTACTCTGGGATTATTTTGTTCACAACAAGAAGGTAGAATTAGAGCAGTTCCTAATACCAGTACTAGTCTAAAAATAATATTCTTTAATGTTTTCATATTTTTACTCTATCATAAGTTCATCCACAAAAATCCATGCCTTTCCTCCAGCACCAGCATGCCACGAAGGGCAGTTTTCGATATTCTTTGCTTTAATCTTTATATATCTGGCTTTAAACTTAGCCTCAGCTTTAAAATCAATAATACCATCAGCCGTGTTTTTATCAATTTCATTATTGATTTGATGAATGGTTTCGTATACATCCCCATCATTTGAAGCTTTAAACTCCAGCGCTTTTGGATGAAAAATCCAGGCGCCAGATTGGTGCATAAATCCTATTCGGATTTTATTAAGTCGTTTCACTTTTCCCAAATCAACGAGCACTTCAAAATCCTCACCTTCAAATCCAAGCCACTTTCCATCCTGAAAGTTTTCGGAACCTCTTTCTTTGTCAACAAGTGTCATGTCTCCACTTCCCGAATATTTCACTGCTGGCTTAGCATTAATCGTAACTCCGTTTATATCTTCGGTTTTTACCAGTGAAAGCTCACGAACGGGGCTACTTATTTTTTTTGGGGAATAAGCAACGGTTTTTAGGACGCCTGATTCTTTCATAATAATTGGAGCATCATATACTGAGGAAATTTTATCAGGAACAGAGCCATCTAAGGTGTAGTAAATGGTGGAGATGGAATCTGTTTTTAATTGAATCTCTGTTGAGTTCGTGAAAAGTATGATTTCAGGATTTATCTTATTTGCAGAAATGATTTCGGGCATTTCACATACCTCATTAAGGATACCCTCAAACTTGAACACCCAAGCATAATTGCATGGGCGATTCTCCGGAATGTTTAATTCTTCCGGTATATGAATGATAAATCCATTTTCGTCATCGTAATCCCAACTTAACAACTTTTTGTTTCCAAGAAGTTGGACTTTGGTTGTGCCGTTTGGTTTATAATATTTTAATTTTAAAGTATTACCCGGCCATTCAAGACAAGTGGCAAATACTGTTTTTCCATCTTTAGAAGAAGTGTATCTGATTTTATCGGATTCTTTATAATGTTCAGATCGAACAGTCCCGTATATAGCTTCACCATTAATTGAGAGCCAATCACCCATTTCCTTTAAGTTGTTTATACAACTTTCCGGAATTCTGCCTTTTGCATCGGGTCCGATGTTCAAAAGGTAATTTCCACCTTTTGAAACTACATCAACCAGATTGTAGATTAAGGTTTCAGGAGTTTTCCAATTGGTGTCACCATATTTAAAACCCCAGGAATCGTTCATGGTCATGCAGCTTTCCCAATCCAGAGTAGAAGCATGTTCCAGTATTTCCTGTTCAGGTGTACCGAAGTCCCCAACATACTCACCATCTTTGCTCATTCCCTGCATACCATTTCGACCTTTACCCACACGATTATTGATAATCAACTCAGACATCATATTCCTGAGGTAATTGTACAGATCCTTACCTTGTTCTTCAGTCCATTCTTCAATCCATTCACCATCAAACCACATTACTTCAGGATCAAGAGTCTCCATAATTTCTTTTAACTGAGGCTTGAGAATACGATCTCTGTATTGTGGGAATTTTTCTTTGTTAGCCTCGGGATAATGCCAGTCGAGAATGGAATGATAGGTACAGAACTTCACACCTTCTTTCTTACAAGCTTCAGACAACGGTTTTAATACATCCTTTCCATATGCTGTATGATCAACAATGTCAAAATCCGTAACTTTTGAATCCCACATGGCCAGTCCTTCGTGGTGCTTGGAGGTAATTACCAGATATTTCATTCCGGCTCTTTTAGACAGCTCAGCCCAGGATTCAGCGTTGTAATAAACAGGGTCAAATTTTTTTATCAGGGATGCATATTCATCTGCCGGGATGTGTTTGTAATATTGTAACCATTCAGCAACACCTTTGATGGTATCACCTTTATAAACACCTCCCAGATGTGAATAACCTCCCCAGTGAATAAACATACCGAATTTGGCATCGCGCCACCACCGCATACGTTGGTCTTTTTGCTCTTTTGTTTCTTGAGAAGCATAATCGATGTATTCTTCTTTACAGGATTGAGATGCTGTAAACAACAATAATATCAATAACAAGGATAGGATCTTCTTCATAACTTATTTCTTAGGATTTATGATGGACGTATTACAATCAATTACTGACCTGGCTTCTTCAGGGGAATTGTAAACCCCTACTCCTGCAAAGGCGAATAAGGCAGCTCCCAGGACTGTAGTTTCTTTTTGATCGATTAAATGAATGGGGATTTCGCAGGCATTCGCCCGAAGTTGATTCCAAAGTCTGTTCTTCGAACCTCCACCTACAACAATTAATGAATCAGCTTTGAAGTTTCCTGCTTTTTCAAGAACGTGTAAATTCTCGTTCGTTTTATTTGCCAAAGCCTCTAATGCTGCTCGGTAAATTTCCTCGCGTTTGGTTTTTATTCCCAATCCTGAGATGTTTCCATTTTCATTTAAAAAATCAGGATTGAAAAAAAGTGAGGATGATTGGACGAGAGATGCTTCATTGATCATCAATTCATAGAGTTTATCTGAACTGAGCTCTTCAGCTTCTTTTTCGTAGAACATATTTTTTATCCATTCCAAAATTCCTGATCCTAACCATTGCATTCCGGGATTATACAATCCAGGAATGGCATCAAACTCATTGGTTATTCCGTTTTTAATGGCATCTGCTCCTGTTGAAACAAAATTTGTTCGTGCCATTATTATTTCCCAGGTTCCTGAACTTAAAACAGCCTGATTTTCTTTTGCTCCAGAACCAAAGATTGCAAACTGCGTATCATGACCAGCTGCAATAACAGGTAAACCTGAAGGAAGTCCTGATTCTTCAGCAGCCTTTTGGGTAACTTCTCCGACTAAAGTTCCTGGCTCAACCAACTCAGGAAACTTATTCTTAACACCCATCGCTTCAAAAATTTCATTGGAGAAATTACGTTTGGAAATATCTGTAAGCATAGAGGTCCCTGCCATGGTAGTATCGGTCACGAACTCTCTGCACAATTTTTGAATAAAGATGGATGAAATAAAAGTATAGTAATCCGATTGCTCCAAAATTTCAGGCTTATTTTCCTTAAGCCAGATTAACTTATTAATTGTATTAAAACTGAACTTATGGATTCCATTTATACCATAAAGCTTTTCAAAGGGAATGTATTTTCCGATCTGATCCATCACGGGAACAGTCCGCTGACAGGCCCATGAGATAACAGGGTAAAGGAGTTTTCCATCTTTTGTCATTGGAGCTCCGTCAACACCAAAAGTTGTAACCGTAATACCTGCAATTTCTTTGGTATCTATTTGAGTCAATACTTCCTGAGTAGCCTTAATTAGCTTATTCCAGATTTCCTCCACATCCCAAATCAGACCTCCTTCAAAATTCGAATCAACCTGGGTATTGTTGGAGAAAGATTTCTGAGCAAGGATCTTTCCTTTTTCATTAATAGCCACTGAGCGAACATTTGTTGCGCCACAATCGAGTACTATGATTATTTTCTGACTCATACTTTACTATTTGATATTTGGGAATAGAAGTGTTTCCCCTTCGTTGTTTTGAGAGACTCCTGGGGTACTCCTCCCATTATCAATATATTTTTGCATTATGGCCGTCAATTCTTTTACAATTTCCGGATGATCTTCAGCAATATTGTTCTGTTCAACGATGTCATTTTCGAGATCATACAATTGGACTTTCGGAAGATTTTGTTCTCTGGCCTCCTTTGGTGTTGGATGACTCCAGCCACCCGACCCAGGACAAAATACCAACTTCCATTTTCCCTGACGAATAGAAAAGGAACCATTATTAGAATGATGAACAGTAGCCTCTCTAATTGAATTATCAATCTTTTCACCCTGAAGAGTAGGCAGAATATTGTAGGAATCTTCCCCAGCATTATCAACCAACGTGTCCTTAACTATAGCTGCACATGTAGCCATCAGGTCGCTCAGACATATGATTTCATTTGAATGAGTATTTGCGGGAATCTGATCAGACCATGCTGCAATAAATGGAATACGGTGTCCGCCTTCAAAGATATCAGCCTTATGCCCACGGAAACCATAATTCGGGTTATGACCAGATTCTCCCAATTCATTAAAATCGGCCATCGGTGAACAACCATTGTCACTTGTGAAAATGATCAGGGTATTCTTATCAAATCCTTTCTCTCTGAGAGCTTGTTGTACTCGACCAAGTACATCATCCACCTGCAGACAAAAATCACCATAAGCATTTGTACCACTTTTTCCGGCAAACTTTTCTGTTGGCAGAATGGGGGTGTGTGGTGCAGGTAAAGGGAAATAAATGAAAAATGGTTTTTCAGCAGTTTGCTGACTGATATAGTCTTCCGTTTTTTCCGTTAGTTTATCCAACACCTCATCATGAACAAAATCATTTCCTCTTGGGCCATAACGCCAAAATCCTTTGCCAGTATTTCCGGCAATAGTATCTACTATTGAAGCAGTAATCTTATCATTTTCGATGTATAGATAAGGTGGGATATCCAGAGATGCCGTGATCCCAAAGAAATAATCAAATCCCAATTCTGTTGGACCATTTTTAATAGGAGCGAAGAAGTCAATTTTATTGAGACTATCTTTCTGCCAACCCAATCCCAGATGCCATTTGCCAATACAGGCTGTATTGTATCCGTTTTCAGATAATAAATCTGCAACGGTTTTTCTCTCAGGATTAATCAGGTTGGTGTCGTAACTCCAAAGTACTCCGTTTTTCAGTTTGGAACGCCAGGCATATCTTCCTGTTAAGATACTATACCTCGTAGGTGTAGAAACGGCTGAACTGCTATGAGCGTCAGTAAACATAATCCCATCTTGAGCCAAAGAATCAATGTGAGGTGTTTTGAATCCTGCATTTTCATTTAAGCAGGAAACATCACCATAGCCCATATCATCGGCCAGAATGTAGATGATGTTGGGGAGTTGTTTTTCATCTCCCTTCTCTACGTTCACATTGCATCCGGCACCAATTAAGACCGCCGATCCAAGAACGGATCTTTTAATTATTTTATATCCCATAAACTATGTTATGTTGTAAGACTATTTGTACAAGGGACCATAATTCTGGCAAGCTCGGTAATCAGCTCCTTCAGAATCCATACCATGGGAAGCCCATGCACTAGGACGATAGATTCTATCTTCATCCACATTATGCATGCAAACCGGAATTCGCAACATGGAGGCTAAAGTGATTAAATCGGCACCAACATGCCCGTAGCTTGAGGCACAATGATTTGCTCCCCAATTGGCCATTACGGAGTAAACATCTTTAAAAGCACCCTTTCCTGTTAAGCGAGGGGCGAACCAGGTTGTAGGCCAGGTTGGATTCGTACGTTCGGATAATATTGAATTCACTTTCTCTGGTAGCTCCACCGTATATCCCTCGGCAATTTGCAATACAGGTCCAACTCCTTTTATCAGGTTAATTCGGGAAACCGTAATTGGCATTTCTCCTTTTGTCAGGAATTCAGAAGAAAATCCTCCACCTCTGAAATACTCACTAATGGCCGGACACCAGGATGTTGCCTTCAGGCAATCATCGACCTCATTGTTGCTGATTTCCCAGAAAGGTTTAATAGCTGGTTTCCCATCAAACGTTTGCATACCACAAAAATCCAAAGCAGATGCACCTGAATTAATCAAGTGAATCAGACCATTTTCAGCCAGACCGGTTAATCTTTCACCAGTAACACGTTCAATAGCCTCGGGACTCCAATAGGTTCGGATGTCTGAAAACATCTGAGCAGTATTGGTTAACAGGTAACCAAACAACATTACCACTCCATTCAATGAGTCATTTTCTGTTGCGACCAAATGCGGTGCCCGTTTCCCATTCCAATCGAAGGAAGAGCAAAGCATAGCTTCCATGAAGTCACCGTTGGGTTGGTAATCCGTCCATTGACGTTGTCCTTGGAATCCTGCAAGAATAGCATTGTGTCCGAGAGCTTCTTCACCAAAACCAAGTTCTTTCAAACGGGGATTTCCAACCATAAGATCACGAGCGATTATAGCCATTTTAACTACTTTTTCCCATTCCGCATCTTTTTGTTCCGCTGATTTCGGCTGTGTATTGTAGTCTTTACCTTCTTTACAATTCTGCTTTACCCAGACTCGGGCTTTTTCAAACTCATCCTTGTCATAGATTTCCTGATCCATTCTTCTAAGGAATTCAGTCATGTCGATATATTCATTTCGCATTCCCAGATATTCCTGGAAGAAATCAGCATCTACAATTGACCCGGCGATACCCATTGAAACCGCTCCCATTGATAAATAGGATTTCCCTTTCATGATGGAAACTGCTAAACCAGCTTTAGAAAATCTTAGTAGTTTCTCCTGAACATCCTCAGGAATCGTAGTATCCTCAGCATCCTGTACGTCTTTTCCATAAATGCCAAAAGCTGGAAGTCCTTTTTGATTATGTCCTGCAAGGGCTGCCGCAAGATAGACCGCTCCTGGTCGTTCGGTGCCATTAAAACCCCAGACCGCTTTTGGGGTGTTAGGATTCATGTCGATAGTTTCACTGCCATAGCACCAGCAAGGAGTAACAGTAAGCGAAATACCAACTCCAGCTCTTTCAAATTTTTGAGCGCAAGCAGCAGCTTCGGCAACTCCGCCAATACAGGAGTCAGCAATAATACATTCAATGGATTCCCCATTGGGATACTTCAGATTTTGCGATAAAAATTCGGCAGCAGCTATAGCCATATTCATCGTCTGCTCTTCAAGTGATTCTCTCACGCCTCCTTCACGTCCGTCAATGGTTGGACGGATGCCTATTTTGGGATATTGGTTTATATTGGTCATTGGTTTGTTTTTTCATGGATTAGTTGAAAGTGTAAATTTAAAATAAATAATATAAACCCTAAAGATTGATAAATATTTTAAAAACGTTTTGCCCGAGAATGGAATAGTGAAGTATAATCCTTGCCAAAATGGCAATCCTTTTTTTCGGCATAGATTTTGACCATTATAATCACTGTAATCCCACAAGGAACACATAATTTTTATTAAATTTGGTATTACTAAACCATTCAAATCTGTACGATTATGGACAAATATTTTGAAATTGTTAAGAATTATCTTCTTGATTTAGAGTACACCATCCTAAATGAGGATCCAATCGAGGACCTTTTCGTTGTTGAAAAAGAAAGTGATGGTATTAAGAACCTGATTATCGACTGCGAGGATCCAATCCTCGTGATTGAACTATTTCTATTTGAGGTTGATGGCTCAAAACCTGATATGTACAAGGAATTACTTAAGAAAAACAGGGATATCGTACACGGAGCCTTTACACTGGACGAAACCGGACATAAGGTGATCTTCCGCGATACACTTCAACTGGAAAATCTAGACCTTAATGAACTGGAAGGTACTTTAAATTCATTAGCACTTTTATTGAGTGAATACAGCACCGACCTTATTCAATTTGCAAAATCATAAATAGATTGAAGTTGGTTATTACATTCACTTTTTTTTATCATTTAATATGTAGATAATCAATTATTAAAGCAGATAAAGTAATTAGAATTTAGGAATTAGCGGGGCATTTACATCTAACATCTTATGTTCTAAAATCTTTTAAAGAGAGTTGCTTTGACAGAAGCAAACACAATTAATTCAATATCAAACAAAGGAATAATAAAAGACTAGATACAAATGGGACTATTCAGACGAATATTCAAAATAGGAGAATCAGAAGCTCACGCTTTAGTTGATAAATTGGAAGATCCAATTAAACTTACCGAACAAGGAATTCGTGATCTGAAAAAAGATCTTGATAAAAGTTTACAGGCTTTAGCAGAGGTGAAAGCATTGGCAATTCGTTCAAAAGAACAATTGAATCAGAACAGTCAGCAGGCTAAATCATATGAGAAGAAGGCAATGCTTTTAATCCAAAAGGCAGGGAGTGGACAGCTTGACAATGCTGATGCAGACCGATTGGCAAGTGAAGCCTTAATGCGTAAAAAGGAACATACTGAGGCCGCTCAAAGAGCAGCCGTAGAAGTTGAGACTTTTGATAAAAACATCAACCAGCTTGATACAAATATCAAAAAATTAAAGTCAAAGATTTCCGGTTATGAAAATGAGTTGAAAACGCTTAAGGCTCGTGCTAAAGTGAGTGCTGCTACTAAAAAGATTAACAAATCGATGTCGAGTATCGATAGTGGCGGTACAATTGCCATGCTTGAAAAAATGAAAGATAAAGTTGCTGAAGATGAGGCTCTGGCTCAGGCTTATGGTGATATTGCTCTAGAAAGTCGTAGCCTGGATGATGAGATAGATAGTGTTCTGGAGGACACTAAAGAGATAGAAGCTGCCGATGAATTAGCTGCTTTAAAGGCTAAGCTGAAAGGTGGTGAATAATATTTTCTTAAGAAGTTAGATGATAGATTTCAGAAAAAAGACACAGTATTCTGAGTCGGCATCCTCTAGCTTCTTATTTCTTTTATCTTTATGCAATCATATTATGAATGCAAATAAACTGAAAAACAACAATCGCCAAGGTAGACACAATGGGACTATTCGATTTTTTTAAGAAAAAAGAAGATAAATACGACGCTCTGAATATCAAGGTTACTGATATAGATATGGGTTTCGTTTTTGATTACAATATGGAATCCTGGATTGTTACCCAGGTATTGGAATACGATTGGGGTAACAATAACTTCAGCAAGGAATTTAAAATTGAAAACGGAAAAGAGACGGCTTTTCTGAATATTGATGAAGATGATGAATTGACGATCACCATCTCAAATCCAATTAAAATTGGAAAAATAGAAGAAGATGTTGCTCACGAAATAGAATACCACGAACGGCCACCAAAAGAACTTACCTATCAGGGAAGAAAATATTTCTTTGATGAAGAAAGTCCTGGCTATTTCAGAGCCAACGAAAGTGAAGATTGGGTTGAGTTTATTTCCTGGGATTATTATGATGAAAACGACCAGCACATCCTGAGTATTGAACAATGGGACGAACGCAAATTTACAGCCTCACATGGAGTCGTAGTCCCCGAATTTGAAATTTCGAACATTTTACCAAAACAAAGTCAATAGCCATGACCAAAAAGATTTTATTCGCCCTTTTCAGTGTTTTGATCTTTGCATCATGCAATGAAGGGCCAGCATTTGTTAAAAATCCGGTGGATAAACTGATAAAGGAAATGTATCAGCAGCCTAAATTCAGTGTTATTCTACATGATATGGATTATGTGGACCGCTCCTACAAACATCAATACCGGGTTATTAAGGAAAAAGAAGGTGTTCCTTACGATTCGCTAACCGAATGGCACCATGTAAGTGAAAAGTTCTTTACACGCCACCAGGACAATATGGGAATGGAAGTCGCTTCAAAAGCTGAAGATGGCCAGATTCAAAAAACCGTTGCTCCTGCAGGTTACAATAACTATGTGGGGGATGAAAGATACGGACGTTGGGAGCAGCGTGGTGGTGAATCATTCTGGTCATTCTATGGCAAATTTGCCTTTATGAACTCAATGTTCAATATGATGACTTATCCTGCACGTCGATCTTGGTATAATGATTACCGAGGTGGATATTATGGAACTGGTCGTTCATATTATGGTCCCAGAAATGGCGGCAGTCACCCATACGGAACTTCAGGACAATATGCCCGTACAAGTACTTCAAATAAGAAATGGAATGCGACCAAAAGCAGTTCATTTAAACAAAGAGTTAGCAGCAGGGTTAAGCCAAGTTCACAACGTAAATCACGCTCTTCTTCACGCTATCGCAGCACAAGTTCACGCTCACGTGGAGGTGGTTTTGGTAAATAATAACAAGATCTGATTATCTAACAAAAACTTAAACAACGGAACTATGGAATTTTTCGAAAACGAAACCGTAATCACGATATATCACACCCTTGCCTATTTACTGGCGACCTTTATTTTGTTTTATCTTGGAAAAATCACTTACCAGTGGTTTCATAAAAGAATTGATGTAAAAAAAGAACTGGTTATTCATGACAACCTTGCCTTTGCAATTGCTCATGCAGGGTACTTCATAGGTTTAATAATGGCCATTGGTGGCGCGATTGTTGGACCTTCACACGGCTTGTTATATGATCTCTTTGATATTGGATTGTATGGAATACTGGCGATTATTCTTTTGAATTTCTCTACCATTATTAATGATAAGGTGATTCTTAGAAAATTCTGTGTACACAAAGAAATAATCGAAGACCGAAATGTGGGAACCGGTGTTATTGAAGCTGCAAGTGCAATTGCTTCCGGGTTAATCATCTTTGGCGCTGTATCGGGTGAAAATCATTCAACATATCTGTATTACGACGGGTTGATTAATCCAGAAGCCATAATTACAGCTATAGGATTCTGGGGAATCGGACAGTTAGTCATGATTCTTGTTGCTCGTGTTTATAATGCAATTACAACCTACGACATCCATGAACACATTGAAAAAGATAACGTAGCAGTCGGTATTGGTTTTGCAGGTGCTTTAATCGCTTTGGGTAATCTGGTGCGTTTTGCATTGGTTGGCGATTTTGTTTCCTGGGGAGAGTCAATGGCTGATGTAGGAATTGAAGTTGCCATAGGATTGGTTCTGCTTCCTTTTGCACGCCTACTTACCGACAAGATATTGCTTCCGGGACAGAAACTTACTGATGAAATTATTAATCAGGAACATCCTAATGTAGGTGCTGCCATCATTGAGGCATTCGCATATATTGGAGGATCGGTTTTGATTACCTGGTGTTTGTAGAGAATAACAACTCATATATAAAGCTCAGCTCCCGTAAACATGTACGGAGCTGAGCTTTTCTTTTAATACATAAAACCAAACAGCCATAGAGGGATTGTATTCCGTACTCCCGATTCAATATCATCCTTTACGATATAGGCATTCTCATAGGTTCCCACTTGTTTCTTTGCTTTATTCTTTCCACCAACTTCAAAAATATACTTTCCGTCAACTTCAAAATCTCCCTTTTCTGGTAAGGACAAATGATGCAATTGTTTCAGTTGATTGATAAAAAATGTTTCTCTTACGTTTCCTTTGTTTGCATTATCACTGGATATCGCATGAAGCAGATTTGAATTATTCATAAATAATTTATCAGGCTTATTCAAAACATTATCTCCTCTGCTTGTTTTCATCAGTCGAATAATCAAATGAGCTTTTTCCAAATACCCAAATGCCCGCATTAATGCTGGTCGCGAAATACCTGTCTTCTCACTCAACTTACTAACATTCGGAGTGAATGGTACGCTTTCGGATATCACAAAAAGCAACTTTTTGAGCTTCGCAATATGACCATAATCCAGATTTTCGATTGCTGGTAAATCTACATCCAAAATCAGGTTTACAGTTTGTAGCAGTTTGGAATAATAGTTTTCCTCATCTTCAAAATAATAAGGATAGCTTCCAAACTTATAGTACTTATTCAACTCTGCAAGAGGCTTTATTACGGCATTAATCTCATCCGAAATCGACACATGATTTTCAATAATATCATCTAATGAATAGGTATTCAATTTAATTCCCGATTTCTGTTCAATAAACTCCCGTAGAGATAAATCCCACAGTGTGTAATTCACAGCCCTTCGACTCAAATCCGATTCAGCTTTGATGATTTCGAGAATGGAAGAGGATGAGAAAACAATTTTCAATTTCGGAAAATCATCATAAATCAATTTCAATTCCCTTGACCAGTTGGGGTATTTATGCACCTCGTCCAACAATAAATGTTTTCCTCCAAATTTCACAAACTCATCGGCCAGATCGTAGAGGTTATTTTCATAGAAGAACATGTTATCCATTGCCACATAAAGGGTTCGTTCATCTTTTGGAAGATGAAGTGCCGCATGTTGTAGCAAAAGTGTGGTTTTACCGGTTCCTCTTGCTCCTTTTATGGCAATCAACCGACTCTTCCAATTTACTTTTTCAATCAAATACCGTCGAAATTCCAAAGACGTATTATTGATCTTACTACGTGATAATGCAATTAGTTTTTCCATGTTTTGTAACCTCTAATTACCAAAGTTAAGCATTATTTGTAATTCCTAAATACCTTTTATCGTTTTTATATGCAACATTCAAATATCATTATATTGTTATTTATGTAATACCTGATTTACACTACAGTAATTACGTCCACAACAAACTTCATAATAATTTCAATAAAAACTCAGGAAAGCCTCTTAATTCTTAGATTTGTATGGCAAAATCAAAACATTGAGATGAACAACATTAAATCCAACATTTTAAAGATCGCCCTTTTCGCAACCGGCCTATCCGGAATTGTAGCTGAATATATTTTATCCACACTTGCGACTTACTTTCTGGGGGATTCAGTTTTTCAATGGACCATGATCCTTTCTGTGATGATGTTCTCTATGGGGATTGGTAGCGAGTTAAGTAAACATTTTAAGCACAATCTTATAAGAGTTTTCATATTTGCAGAATTCACGCTCTCTATCTTGGTTTCATTCTCTTCTTTGTTAACATACACCATATCTTCTTATTCTAATTATACTGGAATGTTGATATACACACTCAGCATTTTAATCGGTATTTTAATTGGATTAGAAATACCTCTGGTAATTCGTCTGAATAAGGAGTTTGAAAGTTTAAGGGTAAATATTTCCAAAGTTATGGCTATGGACTACTTCGGAAGTCTGGCAGGAGGGTTGTTTTTTGCTTTCATTGGCTTACCATATTTGGGATTAACTTACACCCCCTTTGTCTTGGGATTGGTGAATTTCCTTGTTGCGATAATTCTTGCTGTCATTGTATGGAAAAATATAAAACCTGGTAACAGACGATCTATTGCAGTAAGTAGCGTTGCTATTTTCTTGATAATTATTGGAGGAAGTATTCTTGCAGAGCCTGTAATTCTATATGGAGAGCAAAATAAATACAAAGATAAGGTGGTGTATACGGAACAGTCAAAGTACCAAAGAATTGTTCTGACTCAATGGAAAAACGATTTTTGGTTGTATATCAACGGAAATCAACAATTGAGTACAAAAGATGAAGTGATGTATCATGAACCCCTGGTACATCCGGCAATGAAATTATTGAAACACCCTAAAGAGGTTCTAATCCTTGGTGGTGGTGATGGTTGTGTGGCTCGGGAATTACTAAAATATACATCATTGGAGAAAATAACACTGGTCGATCTTGATCCTGCAATAACGGATTTATGCAAAACACACCCTGTTCTATCCAAGCTTAATGAAGGATCACTTGAACACCCAAAGGTTGAAATAATAAATACGGATGGATTCAATTTCATTGAAGAAACCGAAAAGTATTTCGATGCAATTATTATTGATTTACCAGACCCAAAGACCGTTGAATTGAGTCGATTATATTCTTTTGAATTTTATAAATACTGTTATAATCACCTGCGTCCTCATGGTGTGATTGTGACACAGGCAGGTAGTCCATATTACGCATCCAGGGCATTCAAGTGTATAGATTTGTCGATTGCAGAAGCAGGTTTCACGACGGTTCCTCTGCATAATCAGGTGATCACGCTTGGTGAATGGGGCTTTGTGTTGGGGGTGAAAAGCGGAGAAAAAGAGGAGGTAATCCAGAAGTTGAAAACTCTTCAATTTGAGGATATACAAACCCAATGGATTAACAATGATGCAATGCATCTGATTACATCTTTCGGTAAGGACATCTTTGACAAAGATAAAGCTCCGGTGGAAGTCAATCGAATTCACAACCCTGTTCTCTATCATTATTACCTGAAAGGTAACTGGGATTTGTATTGAAATGTAAATTGATTATGGTGTTGTTTAGTTGAATTGGGAAAAGATTCTTATCTTACATGGTGTAATTCAACGATCCTATGATGGATGATATGAGAGATATTAAACTAAAATGGAATAAAATATTATGGATATTCGGAATTATCGCTTTAATGTGGTTGATTCATCTGTTTAATTTCTTGAGTGGATACGGCCTGCTGGATTATGGGATTTTCCCAAGGCATGTATCCGGTCTGAGTGGAATATTCTTTGCTCCTTTTGTGCATGGAAGTTTTACTCACCTGGTATCAAATTCGATCCCTTTGCTAGGGCTTTTGGTGATTTTGGTCATTTTCTATGAAAAGGAATTTCTTAGGGTATTAGTTGGGGGAAGTCTGCTGACAGGATTATTGATATGGCTCTTTGGGCGGCTTTCTATACATATTGGCGCATCTGGAGTTGTGTATTGTATTGCAGGTTTCCTGGTTGCTATTGGTATCTTCCGCAAAGATGTGGTTTCATTACTTGTATCAATTCTTATCATCAGCCTTTATGGAGGTCTGGTTTGGGGTGTATTGCCAATTAAGCCCTGGATTTCCTGGGAAGGGCACCTATTTGGGATGCTTACGGGCATATTTCTGGCCTATGTGTTTAAAGGAAAAAAGGACGAAGTAGGAGACCGTGTTCTTGAAGATTTTGAATTGGAATAAAAATACTGCCTGATCGCATACAAAACGAACAGGCAGTTCAAGAGGTGGAAAGTGTGTATACTACTTATATTCTTTAATATCTTTTTCTCCTCTTAAAATAGATAAACCATTTATTGCCATTGCTTCCATAGCATCCTCATTTGGGTAAACCGCCATTGGAGCCATTTTATGTACATGTTGGGAAATTCGATCCACAAACAGTTTACAATGAAACGGTTCTCCACTCAAAATTATTGCATCCACATTGCACTCTAAAACAGCGTATTTGCTGCCTATAGTCTTGGAAATCTGATAGGCCATGGCTTGCATAATGAATTCAGCCCGTTCATCACCACCCCGTACTCGATCCTCCATTTCAGCCATAGAATTCACTCCCAGGTAGGCTTTCAAACCACTTTCTTCGTTAATCAATTTGAAGAACTGCTTCTCGTTGTATTTTCCACTAAAGGCCAGGCGTAATAAATCTCCTACAGGTAATGTTCCTGCTCGTTCGAAAGAAAAAGGCCCACCACCATCAAAGGTTTGATTAACATCAATAACGCGGCCACCTTTATGGGCACCAACCGATACTCCGCTTTCGATATGAACGGCAATTAAATTGAGGTCTTCATATTCTTTACTTACCGATTTGGCATATTTACGGGCAACAGTCTTTTGGTTTAATGCATGAAAAACAGACTTCCGTTCAAACATAGGATTACCCGAAATACGAGCAACCGCCTGCATTTCATCCACGACGATAGGATCGGCAATATATGCTTTTGCGTTGGGAAGATGGGGTAACAAATTCTGAGAGATAATTCCCCCCAGATTGTGGGCATGTTCTCCCATAACACCTTTTTTTAGATCCTTGATCATAGTATCGTTTACCTCATAAGCTCCGGATTCAACTGGTTTGATCAAACCACTACGAGCAATGATGATATGAATACTCCTGAGGTCTATTTCATTATCTTTTATTTCCTTAAGAACAATTTCGGTGCGCCATTTCTCCTGATCTAACAACTCATCAAATTTCGCAAGTTCCCCTTCTTTATGTCTTACCGTTTTTAGAAATACCACTTTGTTATTTTCATAAACAGCAATCATGGTATCTCTTGGATTCGGATTGATGACAAGAATCTGCTTTTCGTTCATATTCTGTAATTTTAGGGTGTAGATTCGTATATAAAGTTACATATTTCTTCTGTATTTTCCTCCCACTTCAAAGAGAGAATTCGTGATTTGACCAATGGAGCAATACTTTGAGACATCCATTATAGCTTCAAAAATATTTTCGTTATTAAGAGCTTTTGCTTTTAGCCTTTTTAAACTTTCTGAAGCTTCATTATGATAAGATTGATGTAAATCTCGAATTGTATCAATCTGTTGTTGCTTTTCGTTTTCTGTCGCTCGGATTACTTCATCAGGGATAACTGTTGGTGAACCTTCGCTTGAAAGAAATGTATTTACTCCAATTATCGGAAGCTTACCCGTATTTTTCATGGATTCATAGTAGAGAGATTCCTCCTGAATTTTATTGCGTTGATACATGGTTTCCATTGCTCCTAAAACTCCGCCTCGTTCGGTAATTCGATCGAATTCGGCCAAAACAGCCTCTTCTACCAATCCTGTAAGCTCTTCAATAATGAAAGAACCTTGCATCGGATTTTGGTTCTTTGCAAGTCCCAATTCTTGGTTAATTATCAATTGAATTGCCATTGCTCTACGAACGGACTCCTCGGTGGGAGTTGTCAATGCTTCATCGTATGCATTGGTATGTAGTGAATTGCAATTGTCATAGATAGCATAAAGAGCCTGAAGGGTAGTCCGGATGTCGTTGAAAGACATCTCCTGTGCATGCAGTGATCGTCCTGAAGTTTGAATGTGATATTTCAACTTCTGTGATCGGTCATCAGCATTGTATTTGTACCTCATGGCTTTGGCCCATATGAGGCGGGCAACACGTCCCAATACACTGTACTCTGCATCTACTCCGTTGGAGAAGAAGAATGACAGGTTTGGTGCATATGCATTCACGTCCATGCCTCTTGATAGGTAATATTCCACATAAGTGAAGCCATTAGCTAATGTGTAGGCCAGTTGAGTTATCGGATTAGCTCCGGCTTCTGCAATATGATATCCGGATATAGAAACCGAATAGAAGTTCCGGACTTTGTTTTGGATGAAGTATTCCTGAATATCACCCATCATTTTCAGAGCGAAATCAGTTGAGAAAATGCAGGTATTTTGAGCCTGATCTTCTTTCAGAATATCAGCCTGAACGGTTCCTCTTACTTTGCTTATCGTGTCAGCTTTAATTTTTGTATATATATCTATAGGTAAAACCTGGTTGCCGGTAATTCCAAGTAACATCAACCCTAAGCCATCATTCCCATCAGGAAGTTCACCCTGATAGGTTGGCCTTTGCAATTTTTTCTTTTTATATATCTTACCAATTTTGTTTTCAACTTCTTTTTCCAGACCGTTTTCCTTTATATAAACTTCGCACTGTTGATCGATGGCAGCATTCATAAAATAGCCAACCATAGCCGGAGCTGGTCCGTTAATAGTCATAGAAACCGAAGTTTTGGGGTCAACCAGATTAAATCCGGAATACAATTTTTTAGCATCATCCAGGCATGCAATTGATACTCCTGAATTACCGATTTTACCATAAATATCAGGACGAATGTCGGGGTCTTGACCATAAAGTGTCACTGAATCGTAGGCTGTTGATAACCGAATTGCCGGCATTCCTTTTGATAAATAATGAAAACGCTTGTTGGTTCGTTCTGGCCCCCCTTCTCCCGCAAACATTCGAATTGGATCTTCATCCTCTCTCTTAAATGGGAATACTCCGGCTGCATATGGGAATTCTCCCGGAACATTCTCTTTTAGATTCCATCTTAAAATATCTCCCCAGCTTCGGTATTTGGGTAAGGCTACTTTGGGTATCATCAAATGAGATAGCGTTTCGGTGTGTGTGTCCACCTTTATTTCTTTATCTCTTACCTGATACCAATAATAATCGTTTTTAAAAGACTGAACTTTCTCAGCCCAGTTTCTGATGATTTTATTATTGCCGTTTTCAAGATGGTCTCTGTAATATTCAATACGTTTTTCCAGCACTTTTAGGATATCTTGTTTATCATTGGGGTTATCCTGTAATTCCTTGAGTGTGTTTTCCAGATTGTAGAGTTTATCTGCAATCAGTGCTTGCTCTTCAGTTTTGATATTGTAATTACGAACGGTTTCTGAGATTTCGGATAAATAGCGAACACGGGAAGGGTGGATAATATGGATCTTTTCATTTATGCCTGCTCCTTTAAACCTTCTTTTATCAAAAACTCCTGGGCGTAAGGTATTTAATTTTTCAATAATTTCATCGAACAAGTGATTCACTCCCGGATCGTTAAATTGGGAAGCAACTGTTCCGTAGACGGGCATGTCAGCAGGATCTGTATCCCAAAGCTGACGGTTACGTTGATATTGTTTTCGGACATCCCGAAGTGCATCTGGTGCCCCCCTTTTATCCGATTTATTGATAGCTACCATGTCGGCATAATCCAACATGTCAATTTTTTCCAATTGTGTTGCCGCACCAAATTCAGGTGTCATCACATAAAGAGAAAAATCTGAGTGATCGATGATTTCCGTATCGGATTGACCAATGCCTGATGTTTCCAGAATTACCAGGTCGAAACCGGCATTCTTAACAATACACAAAGCATCTTGGATGTATTTAGAAAGAGCCAGATTGGTTTGACGTGTAGCCAGTGAGCGCATAAAGATTCGGGGATTATGGACAGAATTCATTCGAATACGGTCTCCCAGCAAGGCTCCACCTGTTCTTCTTCTTGATGGATCAACTGAAATGATGGCCAGTGTTTTCTTCGGGAAAACATCGAGAAAACGTCGAACCAGTTCATCCACCAGTGATGATTTTCCAGCACCACCAGTTCCTGTAATTCCAAGGGTTATTGAATTTTTATTGGGGCATTCTTTTGAGAGTTCTGCGAGAATTTCCTTTACAGATTGCGGGAAGTTTTCAGCGGCAGAGATGAGACCCGCGATAGCAGGATGGTCTTGTTGGAGGATGTCTATAGTTCTAATGTTTAGGTCTTTGCCTGTTGGAAAGTCACAGCTGCTAAGCATATCATTGATCATTCCTTGCAATCCAAGTTTGCGCCCATCATCGGGCGAATATATACGAGTGATTCCGTATTGGTGTAATTCGTTAATCTCATTAGGTAGAATAACTCCACCACCACCGGCGAATATTTTAATCTTTGTGGCATTGTTTTCGACTAGGAGGTCGTACATGTATTTTAGGTATTCCATGTGTCCGCCCTGATAAGAAGTCAGAGCGATTGCTTGTACATCTTCCTGAATTGCGCAATCAACGATTTCCTGAGCAGAACGATCATGACCAAGGTGAATGACTTCCGCGCCTGAAGATTGCAGAATGCGACGCATAATATTTATTGCAGCATCATGTCCGTCAAACAGAGATGCGGCCGTGACAATACGAATATGGTTTTTAGATTTGTAAGTGTGGTTTGGTTTTGGCATTGTTTTTTTTATTTGCAATATACAATTTTAAAACGACGTATATAGATGTAACAATATGAGCTGGTTTAGGTTTATTCCGGATTGAGATATGATTGAATCAGTTTGTGAAGTAGTTAAAGTAGAAAGGATATAATCTACAGAAGATCAGGTTTGAAAATGGAGTGTTTTCAGATTTGATGGAGTATAAAAAAAGGCTACAGCAAATAATAATGCTGTAACCTTTTTTTATCTGTTAATAACAGTTGAGTCTGATACAAATGATTTTTTCAATTAAAATGTTTCGGCCATCTTACAAGCTTCGTAGAGGTTTACGATGCCTGCTGTTGAAGATAGTTTCTTGAATTTTGTTTTACGTTTCTTTCTGAATGAACCTGGTTTGATCACTTTTGCTTTCTCGTGCTTAATGCTTGATTCAAGTATAATCTCTTTTACTTGTGAAGCTGTTAATTCAGGGTAGTATGACATTAGCGCGGCAGCCACACCTGTGACAACAGGAGCTGACATGCTGGTCCCACTGGCTAATTGGTACTTGCTTTCAGGAGCCATGGAATAGATCTGAACGCCAGGAGCAAATACATCTACATCTTTTTTTCCGTAATTGGTGAAGATACCTGCCATGTTTAAATCATTCGTCATAGCTGATGCACCTACAGTGATCCAGTTTTGAGCAACTTCTTTGTTCGTTTCAAGATAGCGGGTTGGGAAATGACGTTGCTTGTCGATGTTTAATCCATCGTTTCCTGCTGCATGAATTAATAATACTCCTTTTTCATCAGCATATCGTACAGCTTGATCTACAAAAGACTTCTGAGGAGAATAATCTTTACCAAAACTCATATTGATAACCTGGGCTCCATTATCTACAGCATAGCGAATCGCATTGGCAACGTCCTTATCTCTTTCATCACCATTTGGAACCGTACGTAAAACCATTATTTTAACATTATCGGCTATGCCATTCATACCCACCTCATTGTGGCGATTAGCAGCAACAATACCTGTAACGTGAGTGCCATGAAAGCTTCGAGGGCCTTTAACATCGTTATTTCCATAGTAAATGTCCTGATTATTATATGGGTCGTCACCAATAATAGTTCTTGGATTATGATCGGGATTCATGTTGTAATTCAGACGATTATCAATTTGTTTTTTGTATCCCTCCAAATCGGAAATACCGAACCCATTCGATAAAGCCCGTTTGATCATTGTAACGGCCTTTTGTTCGTTAGGATCTTCAGTTTGCACATTTTCGAAATCAGACAGTCCGTAATTATCCTTTTTTAGAAGGCCTTTTACGATTTCCTGATTTGCTTTAAATTCTTTAATCATGTTGCCTATTTCTTCACTCTGCTGTTTTAAAGCCAGGCTTTCCTTCTGGAATTTTTTAACCACTTTTTTGTAGTTGATTGATGACTTTTTCAGCATGTCTGCTTTTCCTTCATTTAGAGCATCCATGTACTCTTTATATAAACGGGTCAGCTCAACGGTTTCATGGTTGATGTGTTTACCATCTTTCGAACCGATGAAATTCCAGCCATGGATATCATCCACATAACCGTTTTTATCATCATCGATATTATTACCGGCAATCTCTTCTTCATTGGTCCAGATTTTCCCAACAATATCTTCATGTTCTATGTCCACGCCGGAATCAATTATGGCAACAATTACTGTGTTTGATTTCTTGTTCGAGAGAATTTCTTTGTAAGCTTTCTCTGTACCTATCCCAACAACATTTGTTGAGGTGAAATCCTTGTTGTGCCAATTAACATATTTGTTGTTAACTGAATCTTTCTTCGGCTCTGAATCATTAAATGGCCCTGCTATTAAAGCTGTCGATAAGAGAGCTGATAGCCCGGTGAGAGCAAGATTACGTACACTTTTGTTTAATACACTTTGTTTGTTCATCTTAAAAAATGTTTTCTGGTTTGTTACTATATTCCGATTGGATCAAATATGTAATTTGAATGGTATAATGATTTATTTGATAAATATATAAATTTTTTTTGTGTAAATGTGGGGATCTCTATGAGCTAATGTTTGCTCGGTGTGAAATGCAGATTTGCATGGATTAAAGGTGTTTGATTTCTTGTGGATACGGCAGGTGGGATTTTTATCCGGGTTGATACACATTATCTTATATGAAAGAACAGGATTTGCCAACTCAATATAGGTGAAGGCATGAGTAGATATGGTGAGTGGCAATAAAAAAAGATTATTAGAGGTATGTGCATTGATACACAAAAATATAATAGAAAGAGTAGTGTCTGGTGGTTAAAAAAAATATAAAAGTTGACTAAATGGTTTTAAAAGTGTAGATTTGTTTTACCCGGTCGTATTACTAATCATTAATAAAACAATATTATGAGGTTACTTAGTGTTATAATTATTTCCATAATGTTTTTATCAAGTGTTTATGGACAAGATGTATGGCAAACGGTTAATCCTAAGCCTACTTGTTATGATTTATTGGCAACTGCATGGAATGATAGTCAAAATTGTTGGTTCGCTGTTGGTACACATGCAACGATTGTTAAGTCCACTGACCAGGGGTCCAATTGGGAACAGTTACCGATTCCTGTGGGTGTTGACCCTAAAATCAGTTTTAATGATATCGAATTCACGAATAATGCTGTATTTATTGTTGGTTCTGAAAGTACAATACTTAAAAGTACAGATGGCGGTATAAGCTGGGAGAGTGTGGCTATTCGAGTTGCTCCATTTGAAGTGACGGATATTGAATTCGTTAATGACGACCTTGGATTTGCCGTAGGAGAATCGAATACCTTACTAAAAACCATTAATGGAGGGGTGTACTGGGAAAGTGTCCCATTTGACGAATCTCTTTTTATGTCTGTTAACTTCTTCGGACCCCAAACTGGACGCCTGTTAGGAGTATCTGAATTATTCATAACAGATGATGGGGGAGACACTTGGGATAATATGGAATATAATACTACTATTAGTTGGTACACCAAGAAAGAGGCTATCTTTATTAATGATCATACTGGTTTCATGATTGGATCTGATAATCATCCTACATCTCCAACATGGTATATATTCAGAACTATTGATACCGGACAAAGCTGGACGACTGTTTATACTAAGGAAGGTGTTGAATTGAAATCATTGGCCTATATTGATGAGAAAATCTTTTTTACTGAATATCATGAAGATGCTATTCATCTTATCTCGTCTGAAGATGTAGGTGGTAACTGGTCCAATATCATTATCGAAAGTCCGCATCTTATTAGTTCATTTGGTCATAATGAGTCAAATGACGTATTGGCTGTTGGGAAATATGGAGGAATCATGAAATCTAATTATAGTTTGGAGAGCTGGGAACGGGTCAATGAAAGTATTATTGGTACCATTTCAGATACTCAATGGTTTGGCGATACGATATTCGCAGCCGGGTGTCAGTATGAATTATCAAAATCCCCTACACTTATTATTCGATCTGGTGATGGAGGTGGATCATGGGAAGAGATTCTGCAGCTTGGGCCGATTGATGAACCAGTGATTTCCTTCGTGAACGGTACTACTGGATGTGCTATTGATGGAGGTAACTTATGGGGGACAAGTGATAGTGGGCTGAACTGGCAGTTGATCACTGGTGAATTTGATTCATTGACTAATGTTTTTATGCTTGATGAAAACACTATATTCCTTCTAACGGAGCATTCGATTATAAAATCATCAGATGGGGGCGTTCAATGGGACGAGTTGTATTACAATGGAGAGGCGCAGCTCATTGATATTGTCTTTTTTGATTACGACATCGGATTGGTTACATATAAGCAGTATGATGATTATTCTCTTCTAAGAACTACCAATCAGGGTGGTTATTGGATGCCGTTAACAAATCCATCCTCCATATTTGGAGGTGAGATTTATTTATTGGATCAAGATGTAGCCTATGTTTATGGGAATTCTGGTAGTTTCTATAAAACTACTGATCAGGGACAAAGCTTCATAAATCTCGAAATTAGTGATTCACCCACGATAGCAATTTCTTCGATGTGCTTTCTTAACGAACAACAAGGTTTTGCAGCAAACAGTCAGAATGGTAACATTTTCAGAACTTCTGATGGAGGTGAAACCTGGATGTCAAGATCAACACCTTATCCCTGCGATTTTAACTCTATAATTGCTCCTAACTTTGAACACGGTGTGTTTTTGGGGGAAGGAGGTGTAATTAGCAGATGTGATATTGACAATTTCGTAGAAATTAAGAATACAGATGCTAAGAAATTTGATTTATCTGTTGTGCCCAATCCCATTAATGCATTTGCTCAAATAAGTTGTACAATGAGCATGAATTCTCCTGTGAACTTTTCAGTTTGTGATAAAACAGGAAGAATATTGTACAACAGTATAATAAACTCAGACTCCCAAGGGAATATTTCATTCAATTGGAATGTGTCTGATTACAATGGGGGACAACTCTCCTCAGGTGTTTATTTTATCAAAGTATCCGATGGGTCGAATTTGGCTACATCCAAGATAATCGTATTATAAATTAATCTGGCCTCCGGTAATATACTGGAGGCCATTTTCTTTATTCCTAACACGAAGGGAAGTACCTGTTTTGCCGAGGCTATTTTTTAATTTACGATTTAACATTTTCATCATTTCTTCTATCACTAGTACTCGTCCATAAAGTACACTTTATAGAAGTGCATTCGTTTGGACTCATCCCATCCCTTTTCGATAAATTCACGTTCGCCGTGGACGTAAAGGCTAAAGTTTTTATCGAGCTTAATTACTGATCTTCCTTTGTAGTATTTTTGGGCCTGGTTGACTGCACGTGGTGCGATGTCGAAGCTATTTTTTAACTCCATCTGATTATCGGCGGCATATTCTTTTTTGAAGTTTTGAAACGACTCGATGATTTCAGGTTGTATCATGACTTGCTTTTCGAAATCCTCTTCATTGAAATCGTCATTGTGTTTAAAGTAATCCGTTGTTTTTTGAAGGACTTCAATCTGCTGCGTCTTGGGGATATTGTTGTCCTGGTTGAATACTTCCTCCACAAAGCCACTCACAACTTCCATATGGTTTTGAGTAAAATAGAAATTATCCTTCCGGTTTTTTACCTTTAGGAAATAGTCTTTCCAGAATTGAGCTTCCTCTCCTTTATTGGTGTTGTCGACCAGGGCAACTTTAAATCCCAGGTCTTGTTCTGTGTTAAAGATCAGGCAACCTTTATCCAGGCGATTGATGTTGATGCCGTTTTCATAATCGATCTGGAAATTGCGATCTTTTTGGAATACTTTCAGATAAGTGTCTTTGTTTTCCGATTTAAACAAGCCGATTGCATCCACCACTTCGTCATCAATAATAATGTCTCTAAAATAGGTTGCATAGAATTCACCACCCTTTATTTGTGGATGATTGGAACATTCGTACAGGTGACGAGCGATTTTCACACTTTGTTCCAGGAAGGATTCAGGATCTTCAAAAATCTTTGAAGCATAGGTGTAAACTTCGTTCAGGTCAAGTTCCGATTCGTGGTGAAAATTATAATAAGTTTCCTTTTTGAAAGGCCCCAGGAAGTATTTCAATAACAACTCTTTTACAGCATCTTCAAGATTCAGAAGACTGTCGGATTGTTTGATACCTGCAGCAGCATTTTTGTTACCTACAAAATGTACAGTAATCTTTTCAAGCGTTAATTCGGAAGTGTTAATCATAAGTACATGATTTGGATAATCAAATGTAATTAAAAAATGAGATAGAGACTAAGTCCCCCTTGAATGATTACGGTATAATTTTTAAAGCTCTGATTAAATAAGGAACTTAGTCACTGGCTCTGGTTAGTCCGAAACTTTCCAATCCTTCCAGCCCTTAATTAATAAAAAAAGGAGTGCGCCAAAGCGTACTCCTCAATCCTATATTAAACAAGAGTCTCTTATTTTACCATCATTCGATTCGAATAGGATTTATTACCAGCGTGTAAAACATAGATATAAATACCTTCAGCAACTGAATCACCCGAATCATCTGTAGCATCCCATTTCACCTGATGTTCTCCGGCAAATTCATGTCCTTCTGCCAATGTTTTAATCAAACGTCCTGTCAGATCATAGATTTTAAGACTAACATGCATTTCTCCGGGGAGAATGAAGCCAATATTTGTCTGCGAACTAAACGGGTTAGGTATATTTTGACTTAATATAGATCCTGATGTGTTGTTATTGTGTTTGCTTATATTCATGGCCTCTCCAAGAGCAATTGCCTTTATGCAGAAGTTACCGGAATGTTGGAAACCAGAAGGATCATCATATTCATATAAATCTTTCCAGATTTCATTTTCTTTATAGAAACTCTCTCCCGGTTGAGCAGCAGATTCAACAATTGTTCGGGAGGATCCACCAAGAAGAACTGGTACATCTGAAGTACGATCATAGGGATGTCCTCCTTGCGATAATGACAAGTAAACGTAGAAGTGGTCTCCAAATTCGACTTCCAAATCAGTTTCCAGATCTACGGTGTAGAACCCACGGTAAGAGGTGGTTCCTGAAAGCGATGATAGCTCATTTTGTAATTCACCTTCAGTAAATTCTTCATATATCTTGATGGTGTAATCTACATTGTCGGTGGCCGTGAAAAAGTTAACGGCTTTTATAAATTGAGTACCAGTGGCTGTAAATGCATTAAAAGCTTCTGTAATATCTGTCTTTTCGTCCCGGTATCCGTGATAATCATGATAATAGGTAACGTTATTTTGTCGGGCTTCTACCTGTTGCATAGAGATGGCTCCCATTTCTGGTTCGCGGCACGACCATTTATCATAATATGAAATATAGAAATAACCATCATGTCCCCAATTTTCACCCCAACTGTTTTTAACCAACCAGGCGCCAGGTTCATCGGCCTGAGTAACACGATTGTCGTCCCAGCCAATAATTGCTATGGCATGGTTGGGTAAATCTTCAGATGAAGCAGGTTGGTAATGATTGAAATCATTGTCGATATACTGGCCGTAATATCCCATGCAGGTACCCATTACTCCATGGTCCATTATGGTTTGTTTGATGGTTTCAATATTTTCCAGATCATCACCCATGGTGTACCATTGAATTTGTCGTGGGTAATAATAGTGGTATGAGTCCTCATGCCGGCTTGGTGCTACATTGAACGATTGTGCATCTTCTTCACGAACAGCTCCTTCGTTGCGGCTCAGATAAGCAGAGGTTACCATGTAGTCACCTCCCTGGTGAACTTCCAATCCTTCCCCGTCGGGAGGTGTGAGATCATCATTATTATATTGATTGAAGCCATTCCACCAGTCCAGATGGTATTCGGCTAATGCGGGCTCACCCGTTTCTCCGTTATCTGTCCAAACACCTGTCATCAGCATGTTCCCTTCTATGGCGGCCATGGCACCATGTGTCCAACATGTTCCTCCACTCTGGTTTTTCACCGAAGTCACATAATTAATCCCATTATAATCTCTCAGATCGAATGTTTCGGGTAGTTGAGCGTAGCTGTATGTGAAAAAGCTGATCGCCAATAATAAAAGTGATGTTTTCTTCATGGATTGAATGTTTTTTGGTTGGTTAAATATAAGGATTTCGTTTTATTCTTTATACTCTTCACTCATTTCTTAAAAATCCGTTAAGATCATTCAGTTCATTATTCAAATCTTTACATTTGCAGAATCAAGATAAAGTGCAATGGATAAGAAAAAGAAAGAAGGACGTTATTCGCGGGTATATAAACAGTTGGAAGAGTTAATGGAGAAATGCACGGTGCCACATGCACGTATGGCTACCATTTGTTCAGTGCTTCATAATAAAATGGATTACTTTTTTTGGACGGGTTTCTATATTTTGGCCGATGGTGAATTAACTGTTCATAATTACCAGGGACCCGTTGCCTGTCAGGTTTTGAAAAAGAATGTGGGAGTATGCTGGGCTGGAATTAATCAGGAAGAAACGATTGTGATTCCCGATGTGCATGATTTCCCAGGTCATATTGCCTGTGATTCCCGATCTAACAGCGAAGTAGTTGTTCCTTTAAAGAATAAATCCGGAGATGTGATTGGTGTATTGGATGTTGACAGCAAAGACCTGAATTCATTTGATGAGGTGGATGGCTTCTGGTTGGAAAAGATTGTGTCATTAGTGTATGCTACCTAAAATTGGTGACATTGTTATTTTAGTTACTTTTGCAGTTCAAAATATGCAAAATTGGGAATAACAGAATCTATAATACTGGCGGTACTTCTTTCGACCGGAGCTATGCAAATGGGAGCCCAGATTGATGTAAAAATCAGAAGTCGCTTTTTGGGTACCATGGTAATGTTTACCGTTGTTAATACGGTGTTTTTTCTTCTGGGTTGGATAATCGCACTTATTCTTGGTGGATATCTCGAAGGGTATCAGGGAATGGTAGCCTCTGTGATATTGATTATTCTTGGTGTTAAAACCATTATGCGCCGGAAACAGACGAACGTCCCGTATCAGATTGATAAGATCAGGGAATTGTTTGTACTGGCAATTGCCGGAGGGATAGATGTGTTGCTTGGAGGGATGAGTATCGCCCTGTTGGAAGCACAATTTGTTTTTCCTGTAATAACCATTTTCCTGCTGACATGGTTTTTAACCATTCGTGGCATGGTTATTCATGAAAAACGTAAACCAAATAAGCAGTTAGGTGTTGTATTCGTTTCCGGAATAATTTTGGTGCTTGCCGGAATATTTTATTTTTTAGTTGCCAATAATTTGATTCAAATATAGGAGGGGAGATCGTGGCGAAAATCAGAATTACAAAAATATTCAAGTTTGAAGCAGCGCATGCGTTGGACGGGTATGACGGGCTATGTCGTTATATTCACGGACATTCATATAGGTTACATGTTACCGTAATTGGTGAGCCAATCCAGGATAATGCGTCTCCCAAGTTGGGAATGGTAATGGATTTTGGTTCTCTGAAAAAAATTGTGAATGAACAGATTGTTGATCAATTTGATCATGCAACCGTTCTGAATTCAAATACCCCTTTGGAGCAAATCAGTAAAATAGATGGTCTTTTCGATCGTAAGATCGTAGTTAATTATCAACCTACCAGTGAGAATATGTTGGTCGATTTTGCTGAACGAATTAAAAAGGAACTTCCTGAGAACATTCAATTACACCATGTATTGTTATATGAAACAGCTTCTTCCTTCGCTGAATGGTATGCTGAGGATAATGAGTAGCGATTTGTGTGTGCATCGATCACGATATACTTAATACGTAACCTTTTGCGACTATTGGAATCTACATCGTATGGCTAGCATAATTTGGATCCAATAGCTTTCCCTGTTTTAATCAGTCGTTCTTTTGTTTCTTTAAGCGCAGTTTCCAGGTCTCCGATTTGCTTCTGAAGAGGCATGATCTCAGAGAACCCGAGCGTATATAATTTTTCGTGACCTTCTCCAAGCTGTCCACAGATTCCAATTAGATTTTTATTGTGTTTTCTTGCAAAGTGGGCAATGCCGGCAGGGACCTTTCCATATACTGATTGTGCATCCATGCGCCCCTCTCCTGTAATTATTATGTCGGCTTTAATGATCTCTTTTTCAAGGTTAATTATGCTTGATAAATACTCAAAGCCGTTTATAATGCTGGTTTTGGGTAAAAGGTGGAGTCCAACAGCAATACCTCCGGCAGCACCAGTTCCTTTCTTGTTTCTGATTGTTTTTCTGGAATGTTTTTCAATTTGAATTGCGAAGTATTCTAAATTTCTTTCCAGTTGAATAACTTGATTTTCTGTTGCTCCTTTTTGTGGACCAAAGATTCGTGAAGCACCCAAAGGACCTAAAAGCGGGTTTTCTACATCCGTGGCTATAATAATCTCGGTTTCTAAAATTGAATCGGGAACATTGTCGCCATTGATCTGTTTTATCGAAGCTAAATGACCTCCTCCAATCGGAATTTCCATTCCATTGTGATCTAATAATTGAAAACCTAGTGCCTGTAGTATTCCAGCTCCTGCATCGATTGTTGCTGAACCTCCAACTCCTAAGATTATTTTGCGAAAGCCTTTCGTTATTGCATGCTTAATTAATTCACCAGTTCCGTAACTTGTAGTTTTAAGTGGGTTCCTGTCTGTGCCCTTAATTAATTCAATTCCTGAGGCTGATGCCATTTCAATCATTGCAATTTGTAGGGTAGGAATGGTAAGGTATGATGTTTTTATTTTTTTGTAGACAGGATCGTGTACTATACATTTGCACCTTTCTCCAGTTATTTGATCTTCAATGGCTGCTATGAAACCTTCACCTCCATCTGATACTGGAATTACCTTTATGTTAGCCTTCATCACACTCTCAATTCCTTTTTTTATTGCTAGTCCTACCTCTTTGGAAGATAGGGCATGTTTAAATGAGTCTGATATAATAAGGATTTTCATAGTGAATGGTGCATTTGATTTATTTACAAAGGTCGGAAAAGAATTGTAAAGGGATCATAAATGTTCAAAAGAGATGTATGCGTAGGTATGAATTTTAATAATGCAAATTAATGGAAGTGATGCTGTAAAAGAATTGAAAATAGTGTGATAAATAGTTGTTAATGAAAATAAAAATGTAACTTGGTAGCGAAAAAGGCAAGTATAAGATGGTTTAAGGGGTGTGGTAGGATGTTAAATGAGTGTGTGGTTGTGTGGTGTAAGATGTTTAATAAGAATTTACTAACACCGCATTGATATGGAGTGTAAGAATAAAGAAGTAACTCAGGTTATTCGGGTTGTATTAATTGTAGTTTTGGCTTTCTGGTCTTTTCAAAGTTTCTCCCAGAACAAATCTTATCAGGAAATACCTGCCGAATTTGATCGTTCTCTTTGGGGTACCGAATGTTTTTTTCTGGATGAGTTCATCCCGGATGAGGATGCTCCCAATAAAGTAGTCCGTATAAATTTCCACTTCATCCAGGATGCTCAAGGTGAAAAAAATTTCACATCAAGTGATGTTGAGTTTATAGAGCATGAATTTGAACTTGAGGTGAATCAAAATCGCTTTTTAAATAATCCGGCTCCTTCCGATTATCTAGAAGGTGTGAATGATTTATCCTCAACCCGGATACGTTTTGATTTACGGGGGATTTATTTTCATCAAAGTTCGGAGTATTGGGATCATGCAATTCATGAACCTTCGTATGAAGTGTTAAATAAAAATTTCGGTGTAAATGTTGAAAGTGAACTTAATATTTACTTTTATTCCGATACAGAGGCTTCAAGTGCTGGTGGTATGACATTTGTTCCTCTTAATCAAGGGGAGCCAAAAACTAGAGATGATCTCGCTATTCGCATGCATAATTTTTACCAGCATAAACCCCACTTTGGTCAGGGCCTGGCTCATGAATTAGGACATGCTATGGGTTTAATTCATACTTTTCCTGAAGGTGGCCCTCCTGGGGATGATGGGTTTACCGATACTCCACCAGATATAACATGGGATCCTGCAAATTACTTTTGTGATCCGTTTGCTGATCCCAATGACGGGTGCACCAATAATACGATGTCATATAGTGGGAAAAGGGAATATTTCTCTCCACAACAAATCGGAGCGATGCATTTTTGCCTGGTCTCTACTTTTATTGTTAGGTATTGGGATCCGGATTCATATCCACCCTCTGAGGATTTGTTAATTGAAGGGATTGTTGAATGGGATAATCCAAAGTTTGTTAACGGAAATATCAGCATCATGCCAGGTTCCGAGATGACTATAAAGTGTGGTGTTACCATGGCTCCCTCTTCTAAGATTACTGTTTATCCGGGAGGAAGGCTTATTATTGATGGAGGTGGGATATATGCTGCAAATAAAAAGAACTGGGATTGTATCGAAGTATTAGGAGATCCGTCTAAGTCTCAATATCCACACATGAATCAAGGCTATGTAGAGATTATAAACGGAGCGTGTATTTCTGAGGCTAATGTAGGTGTTGTTACATATAAGCGGAAAAATGGTCAATATATTCCTGGTTATGAAGGAGGGATTGTTCAGGTGGATAATGCAATTTTTAAGAACAATTTAATGTCCATCGGAATTCATGATAATAACATGAAAGAGAAATCTAGTCAGTGTTACTTCAGAAACTTAAGGATCCTGTTAGACGAATATGTTAAAGAAAATGGGGCTTTCCCTACTCATCAGCTTTTTATTGCCGATTGCGATTTGGTTCGTATTAATGGGTTGTATATTGAAAACTATAATCCATATATCAAAGAGCTGGGGTATCATAAAATGGGTGTTGGATTATATGTGTTGAACTCATCTGTGGCAATTAATGCCGAATCAGAGCCAAAAGAGGGGTATATTGCCAATATGGAATACGGTATTAAGGTTCTTAACTTTAATCCAAATAAGACTGTTTCCATTAATGAGCTTGATTTTAAGCTTAATAAGTATAGTATGTATCTTTCAGGAGTGCCAAATGCGAAGGTTACTTCGAATACAATTACACTCACATTTGTTGGAGATTTCATGTTTAATGATGTCCTTTATACTGGGTTATATCTGGATAATTGTACTGGTTATCAGGTGGAAGATAATTTTTTTATCAGTCTTGTTGATTATAATCCTTCTAGTAATGAGAAAAGAGGTGTTGGGATAACGGTTAACAATTCTGGTGATGATTTAAATACTCTATACAGAAACAAGTTTAATAGGAATTATATCGGAATTTTGGCTCAGGGTAATAATCGGAGTGATGTTTTTGGAAATGGTTTGAAAATTAAGTGTAATACCTTTACAAGTTGTTTCCAAGATATAAAAGTGACCCCTAATGTTTCAGCAGCAGGAGTTTCAGTGCTTCAGGGATACAAAGATTCAAAAACCGCTCCAGCGGGGAATAGGTTTTCCAAGAATAATAATAGTAATGCAGTTAGTGATTTTAATAATGTAAATAATTATTCTCCATTACTATATTTTCATCATATGGGGGATGAGGATGTAAATGTATGGGTGCCTAAGTTTTTGACATCTGCAACAGTTGGTAGATATCAAACCCAATATGCCTATGAATATGATAAGGTGTGTCCCAGTACTTTGGGGAGCGTTACCGTGGGTGAGATGTTGGCGGAAAAAGATAAATGGGGAAGGATGGTAGATGTCGAAAGTTTTGAGTTAAAGAAATTACTCGATGGAGGAAATGGTTCTGCACTGGAATTAGCTGTTTCAACAGCGATGCCAAATGATGTTGATGAAATAAAATGTGAGCTTTTACGGAATTCACCCAATTTATCAGAGCAAGTCTTGTTGGCAACGATAGAGAATGATTTAACTTTTGATGAAGCTGTATTGGCCGAGATTCTGATATTAAATCCTTTTTCGGCAAAGTGTGATGCTGTTATGAAAGCTCTTGAAGAACGTTCTGATCTTTTGCAGAAGCAAGTACAGGAACAAATTGAGATAGGGATTAATGCATTATCTCCAATGGAAGATCTGGAAGCAAAAAGATCTCATTATCTTCATGCAAAGAGAATAACTGAATATGCGTTGTTGCATAAGTATAAAATAGAAGATGCTGATTTTTTATCTGAGGAATATCTTTCTGTTTTAGAGGATATGGATGTGCCTTTTGCCGGTTATGTATGGGCTTTTGAACAGTTATATCATGGGAATGTAAGTGCGGCTGAGGAGGAACTGAGTGATATACCAGGGCGGTTTAGTTTTAACACAACTCAATTATCTGATCATGCTGATTATTTATCCCTGTTTAATGTGTTAAAAGATTTAGTTGAAAAACAAAAACGCATTAATGAACTGGATGATTTACAGATTAGAGATTTGGAAATTCTTGCTTCAGAACAGCGAAATATTGCAAATGTTTATGCTCGCAATATTTTATGGGCATTGGATGCTGATTTAACAGAGCCGTCGTTTATGATATCAGGTGAGCATGAAAGTTTTTTTGTGAAGAATTTATTCCTGAATAATTCGGTTAATGATGAGGCGGTTCGAGTCTTTCCAAATCCCACCAACAGTTATGTTAACTTGATGGTTAATAGGGGAGCAAGTGAAGAAGTGAAAAGTGTATTTGTTTATGATATATCAGGTCATCTGGTTTTGCATGATGCGTTTTCAGGAGTGGAGAACAGGATCTCATTAAATGAGCTAGATGATGGAGTGTATGCAATAGAAATACGATCGTTGACCTGGAGTCAGTGTGAAAAACTCGTGGTTTGTAAATAAGGTTGAAGATTATTCGTCTGAATATATATACGTTCTGTACTTGTTAGTAAACTTTAAGAAAGGGAAATTTTGCGCTTGGGAAATATTGATTATTTTAGCTAAAACATTTTCCAATGAGGCAATTTTTTTATCATGCAGGCCGCTATTTCCTATTAATGACAAAGGTTTTCAGGAGGCCGGAGCGAAGCCGGGCTTTTTGGAAACAGGTAATGGTCGATATCGAAAGTCTGGGTACAGACTCGGTAGGGATAGTCGCTTTTATTTCCGTTTTTATGGGGGCCGTTTTGGCTATTCAAACTGCTGCACAGACCGATAACCCTCTTTATCCAGGGTACTTAATTGGGTTTGCTGTTCGTCAATCCATCATATTAGAATTTGCACCTACCATGATTTGCTTGATACTTGCAGGTAAAATTGGGTCGCGCATTGCCTCCGAGTTGGGAACCATGCGTGTTACTGAGCAAATTGATGCACTTGAGATTATGGGTATAAATCCAGCAAGTTTTCTGATTGGGCCTAAGGTTGCTGCTGCAGTAATTGTGTTTCCTATGCTGGTTGCAATCAGTATGTTTCTGGGGGTACTTGGTGGTTGGCTGGCTGCGGAAGTAGCTGGTGTCGTCGCTCCAGAGGATTATCTGAGTGGTATTAAAATGTGGTTTGTGCCATTCGATGTTATTTATGCGTTTATCAAGAGTCTTGTTTTTGCCGTAATTATCACAACAATTTCAGGCTATCATGGATATTCGGTACAGGGTGGAGCCGTTGAAGTTGGACATAAAAGTACCAAAGCTGTAGTCCATAGCAGTATTGCTATTATTGTATTTAATTTATTATTAACTCAGATGTTACTCGGATGATTAAGGTTAGTCATATATCAAAAGCTTTTAAAGACCATAAAGTACTCAAAGATTTTAGTTTGGAATTTGAAAATGGCAAATGCAACCTGATCATTGGTCAGAGTGGATCAGGGAAGACGGTTTTGATGAAAAGTCTGGTTGGTTTACATGAAGTGGATCAGGGAGAAATTTTCTTTGATCACAGGGAATATACCCAAATGAACTTTAAACAACGTAAGCAGATTCGTAAAGAAATTGGGATGCTGTTTCAGGGAGGAGCATTATTCGATTCCATGACGGTTCAGGATAATGTAATGTTTCCTTTAAATATATATACCAAGGAAACGATGGCGGAAAAACTAAAGCGTGTAAATTTTTGCCTTGAAAGGGTAAATCTTGAAAATGCTAACAAGCTGTTTCCTTCTGAATTGAGTGGGGGAATGGTGAAACGAGTTGCTATAGCCAGAGCTATTGCCATGAATCCAAAATATTTATTTTGTGATGAACCGAATTCCGGACTTGATCCTCAAACTGCTGTTGTTATTGATAAACTAATACGTGAGATTACTCAGGAATTTAATATGACAACTGTCATTAATACACATGATATGAATTCAGTATTGGAAATTGGAGATCATATCGCATACTTGCATCAGGGTGAGCTTTGGTGGGAGGGGGATAATGCAGAGATATTGAAGAGCAATAATCCTGAGTTAAATGAATTTGTTTTTAATAATGAGCTTACTAAACGCTTAAAATAGAGGATTATGATTTTATTTGATGTCATTGTTGCAATTCCGCTACTTTACCTTGCGTATAAAGGATTTTCAAAGGGCTTTATTATCGAAATCTCAACACTGGTTGGGTTGATCTTGGGGATTTATGCAGCATTGCATTTCTCTCATTATATTTCCAACTTCATCATGTATAAGCTGGAGTTTTATTATAAACATATCCCGTTCATCTCATTACTTATTACATTTATAATTACTGTAATGCTCGTAATTTGGTTAGGGAAGATAGTCGAAAAATTATTTGATATACTGGCTTTGGGGTTTTTAGATAAGTTGGGTGGTGCTGTTTTTGGTCTTGCAAAAGGTGCACTTGTTGTGGGTGTCTTAATATTTGTTCTTCAACAGGTGAATCTGGAGGAGAAATTGATTTCTAAAGAGTCAAAAGAGAAATCTGTGTTGTATCAACCGCTTTCAACTGTTGTTCCCTGGCTGTTGAATTATGTGGATTTTGAAGAGTTTAAGCTTAAGAAAGAAGAGCTGTTTGATAATACAGAAACGCAAGTTTCTGTATAAAAAAAAAGCAGGCTTCATAGCCTGCTTTTTTTATAAGATATGTTTATTATTCTGCTTTTTCAGCTGCATTAAACATTGCTTCAACTTTAGCGAAAAGTTCAGCTATTTTACCATAAATGTTCACACGTAGTGTCTTATAGTATACTCTGACAATTTTTGCGTTGTCTTTGCCATCAGGATGATTAACACGGTCAATCATCTCATCATGAAAATCAACAGCTTCGTTGATAAGTTTTGAAGCTTCAATTTGATCTGCTTTTGGATGGTATGCCATGAAACCATAACATTCTTCAATTACATCGCTAACTAAATATTTAATGTCTTTTTTTAGTTCTCTTCTGCTTGCCATAAGAATTTATTTTTGAGTGATAAATATTATTCAATTTTAAGTAAAATGCTTTAATAAATTTACTTCTTTTTCGTTCAGAATTCTCCAATTGCCTCGTGGGAGATCCTTCTTCGAAAGTGGCCCGAATACAACACGATCCAGCCTGATTACATCATATCCCAGATGCTCAAAGATTCGTCGAACAATTCTGTTCCTACCAGAATGTAGTTGGATGCCAACTTCTTTCTTGGTCTCATCAGGATTGGTGTATGCAACTTCATCTGCAGCAATATGACCGTCTTCCAATTCAAGACCATCGGCAATTTTTAACATGTCAGCTTTGGTAACGTTTTTGTCCAGAGCAACGTGATAAATTTTACGTACCTGATGGCTTGGGTGAGTTAATTTTTTTGCCATCTCACCATCGTTCGTAAACAATAGTAAGCCGGTTGTATTTCTGTCCAAACGACCAACTGGGTAAATTCGTTCACGACATGCACCGCTAATCAGCGACATTACAGTGTTGCGGCCCTGTGGATCGTCAACTGTTGTAATGAATCCCTTTGGTTTGTTTAGCAATAGGTATACTGTCTTCTCTCGATTTAGTGTCTCTCCACCATACTGGACCTTGTCTTCAGGTAATACGCGTGTACCTAAAGTCGAAACAACCTTTCCATTAATGGTTACGGCACCAGCCTCAATTAATTTGTCGGCTTCACGTCGTGAACAAACTCCTGCATCTGCAAGAAATTTGTTTAAACGAACCCAACCTTTGTTTATAATGGGTTCAGGGGGTCTTTCAGGTCTTCTTGGTTTACCTTTGAATCTGGAGTCTTGCCTGCCCGAATTGTCTCCATAGCGGCCTTTTGAATATTGAGGGCGATCCCCTTGTCTTCTATATCCTTGACGATCTCCTGAGTCTCTTCTGAATTCTCTTCTGTCGTCAGAGTCTCTTCTGAATTCCTTTCTTTCACCAGAATCTCTACGATAGTCTCTTCGTTCTCCCGAGTCTCTTCTGTAGTCTCTTCTGTTGTCATCAGAATCTCTTCTGAATTCCCTTCTTTCGCCTGAATCTCTACGATAATCTCTTCTTTCTCCAGAATCTCTTCTGTTGTCGTCAGAGTCTCTTCGGTAACTTCTGCGTTGATCAGAATCTCTACGATAATCTCTTCGTTCTCCGGAGTCTCTTCGGTAATCTCTTTTGTTTTCATCAGAATCTCGGCGATAATCTCTTCTTTCACCAGAATCTCTTCTGTAATCTCTGCGATCAGAGGAACCACCTCTGTGGTCTCTGCGTTCTGAAGAATCGGAATAATAACCTCTTCTGTCTGAGTCTCTACGATTGTAGTCTCTCCTCTCGGAAGACTCTCTGTTGCCATCGTATGATCTGCCTTGTCTTCTTGGATCCGACCCCGTCCTCCCGGACCTGTCCCTATCCCTGTTTTCCGAATTATTGGTATTATCTCTCATTTTCTCTTTATAATAGTGTGCAAAGATACAAAAAGAATATAATCACCTCATCAGAAACTAACTTATCTCGTTCATTTTTATGTGTATAGAGAGGCGTTTACTTGTCGCTTTGGATTTGAGGTTTTAAAGCTTGATTTATGGGGTAAAATATGTTATCTTTAGTAATGATAGCAGCATTGTTAAAACCTTAATACATAAAGTTATGGCTAAAGAAATAATTACTATAACAACAGAGACTTATTCCCGGGCATTGCTCATTCAGGCCAGTTTAGAAGAGGCTGGTATCTTTAGTTTTCTTTCCAATGTGAATACCGTTCAGGCCAATGTTGGTACAGGGGTGAATATCAGGGTTAACAGAGTTGATGAAAAGGAGGCCATGAAGATTTTGAATGATATTCGTTCTCATTTTGGGGAAGAAAAGGCGGAATATGTTGAAAAACTTAAAGCAAGCCGCAGAATCCTGGTGCCGGTTGATTTTTCCGAACATTCCATTAATGCTTGTATGTGGGCATTAGGTGTCGCCAATCGACTGAAAGCTGATCTGCAAGTTGTGCATGTTTATTTCAATCCGGCAACAACGGTCCCAAATTTTAGCGAACATTATGCTTTCCATCTGAATATGGATAAGTTTGTTGCTGATGTGGTAAATAATGCTAAATATGATTTGAATCAATTGGTTAGACGAATGAAAGATTATGCTATCAAAGAAGGAATGGATGTAAAGATCAGGAAGAAATTGATTGGTGGAATTGCTGTTGATTCAATCCTTGAAGAGTGTGATGACTATAAACCCGCAATGGTTGTTATGGGTACTAAGGGTAAAGGTGAAAGGATGGATTATGTAATGGGAGGAGTGACAAATGAATTAATAGAATCGGCAAAAGTACCTGTTTTAACTATCCCTGAATGTGCACATTACAAAGGGGCTGATGCTTTACATAATGTGGTGTATGCAACTGCATTTGATGAATCAGATTTTCAGGCAATTGGAAAGCTGATTAACCTGATGAAACCATTTAATGTAATGTTGCATTGTGTCCATGTAGATACAGGTCATGAAGGTGATTGGGATCACGTACGTATGAGTGGATTGAAGGATTACATTCATGAAGAATTTCAGGCTTTTAATGTTGAGAGTCACATAATCAATAATCCGAACGTGTTTTCTGGTTTGCAAGAGTATGTTGATAAAAATGATATCGATATTATATCAATGACTAAGCATAAGCGAAACTGGTTTAGTCGACAATTAAATCCTAGTTTAGTGAAGGATGTTGTTTTTCATGCTGAATTACCAATTTTGGTATTCCATTCTCGTTGAATTTAATGTTGGTGGTGAAGTAAATAAAAGGGGTACAGATATCTGTACCCCTTTGGCGTTTTAATATGCATAAAAAGCATCTTCGATATGGTTGATAACTGGTTCTCCTTTTACAATTACAACGGAGACAATGTCGAATCGGGCTTCTTTTTCAATATTGAATCGATTGATGTAGCGATTAGCCGTTTCTATTATGGTTTTTTGTTTTGATCGGGTGACGAAAACTTCAGGTTCTCCGTAGTAATTAGTACTTCTTGTTTTTACTTCTGTAAAAACAATATAGTCTTCATCAACTGTTATCAGGTCAATTTCACCCTTGCCTGATTGCCAGTTTTTTTCTTTTAACTTATGACCATGATTAAGTAAAAACTTTAAAGCCAGTTCTTCTCCTTTATGACCTAGTTCATTGTGCTCTGCCATGTTATTGTTCTTTGGTGAAACTTATTTCTGTGATAGTCTCATTAATATCCATTGTTATTTCAGCACCAAGCATTAAAGCATAGTTATTGTCAGTGTGACCGGCTGGAAAATCAAAACATACCGGATAGTTGTATTCCGAAACAGCTTCTGTTATTATTTCATATGTTGACATGCTGAAATCTTTTGGTTTGTCCTTCATATGACTGAAGGTGCCTACAATTAGTCCTGCAAGATGTTTAAGCTTTCCGGCTCGTTTTAGTTGAAGTATCATTCGGTCAATATGGTAATGGTGTTCTCCAATGTCTTCAATAAATAAGATTTTCTGCTCAGTATCTATTTCTGTAGAAGAGCCAATTAGTGAGCAGATAATGGAAAGGTTTCCACCTGTTATCTGCCCTCTACAACTTCCCTTTCTGTTAAAATGATGTGGCAATATTTTGTAATCAAACTTGTCACCAAATAGTATGGAATTAAGTGAGTGAAGTGATTTTTGTGAGCAGTTTCCATATTCTTTGGGCATCACAGCATGAATACTTGTCATCCTGAGTTTCTTTTGCAAATAGACATGTAAAATGGTAATATCACTATAACCCACGATCCATTTTGGATTTTTACTCAAAGCTGTGAAATCAATCTTATCAATGATACGAATAAGTCCATATCCTCCTCGTGTTGCAAAAATGGCCTTTATTTCAGGGTCGTTAATCATCTGCTGAAGGTCGTTCAGGCGTTGTTCGTCTGAGCCTGCCATTTGAAAATCACCCGAGTAGATGTGGGTTCCTTTAACGACCCGTAAGCCCATATTCTCAAGAATTGGCAGAAAGGGTTCGATCTTTTCTTTTGAAATTTTTCCTGCTGGAGAAACAAGGCCGATTTTATCGCCTTTTCTTAAAAATGGTGGTTTGATCATATTATGATGTCAATAAATTAAAATCTAGTTGTTTATTCTTAAAATGAAAAGAAGCGGCAAAGAGACAAATTTGTAACTTTGCCAGTTCCGGGTTTAAGTAAAATTAGAAAAATTACCATAGATGGAAAAGAATTTTAAGAGATATACTGTAACATCGGCATTACCATATGCCAACGGCCCGATTCATATCGGACACCTGGCCGGAGTTTATGTTCCTGCTGATATCTATGTGAGATATTTACGCTCTAAGGGTGAAGATGTGGTTTTTATTGGTGGCTCTGATGAGCACGGAGTGCCGATTACCATTAAGGCCCGAAATGAGGGAATTACCCCGCAGGAGGTTGTTGATCGTTATCATAATGTAATCAAGAAATCATTCAAGGAGTTAGGTGTTTCTTTTGATGTTTACTCGCGTACATCAGCAGATATCCATCATGAGACAGCCTCTGAGTTTTTCAAAAAGCTTCATGACGAAGGGAAATTTGTAGAAAAAACTTCTGAACAATACTATGATGCTGAAGCAAATCAATTCCTTGCTGACCGTTATATCACCGGAACGTGTCCACGTTGTGATTTTGATAAAGCCTATGGTGATCAGTGTGAAAGTTGTGGTTCCTCATTAAGTGCTACTGATCTGATTAATCCTAAATCTGCCTTAAGTGGTAATATTCCGGTTTTGAAAGAAACCAAGCATTGGTACCTTCCTTTGGATAGTTATGAAAACTGGATTAAGGAATGGATACTTGATGGGCATAAAGAATGGAAGCCTAATGTTTATGGTCAGGTGAAATCATGGATTGATCATGGGTTGCAACCTCGTGCTGTTACCCGCGATTTGGATTGGGGTGTGAAAGTGCCTGTTGAAGGTGAGGATGGGAAAGTTTTGTATGTGTGGTTTGATGCGCCTATCGGATACATTTCTGCTACTAAGGAGTGGTCGGAAAATACTGGCAAAGACTGGACTCCATACTGGAAGGATGAAGATAGTAAGTTGGTTCATTTTATCGGTAAAGACAATATTGTTTTTCATTGTATTATCTTTCCTGCTATGCTTCATGCCGAAGGATCTTTCATTGTTCCCGAAAATGTCCCGGCCAATGAGTTCCTGAATCTGGAAGGTGATAAAATTTCTACTTCTAGAAACTGGGCAGTTTGGTTACATGAATATCTCGAGGAATTTCCTGGAAAACAAGATACCTTGCGGTATGTTCTAACAGCTAATGCACCGGAATCCAAGGATAATGATTTTACCTGGAAAGATTACCAGGCGCGAAATAATAATGAATTGCTGGCCATTTTTGGAAACCTGGTAAATCGTACACTCGTCCTTACTCATAAGTATTATCAAGGAGTAATTCCAGAACGTGGTGAGTTGAATGATTTTGATCAGCAAACCCTTGAGGAACTGAAAGCTTTTCCTTCTAAGATTGCTAAAAGTATTGAAAACTATCGATTCCGTGAGGCTGTAAATGAGCTGATGAACTTAGCGCGTTTGGGGAATAAATACCTGACTGATAATGAGCCTTGGAAGTTGGCTAAAACAGATCCTGAACGCGTTAAAACAATCATGAATATTTCACTGCAGATCTGTGCAAATCTGGCTGTGGTTTGTGAGCCTTTCCTTCCGTTTACTTCTGAAAAGCTATCTAAAATGATGAACTTACCGGTTTATAAGTGGGATGATGCCGGGAGTGCTGATTTGATTAAGGCTGGTGAACATATTAATAAAGCTGAGTTGTTGTTTGAGAAGATTGAAGACAGTGTGATTGAAGGACAAGTCAATAAATTGTTGGAAACGAAGAAACAAAATGAAGCGGCTCAGGCTCCTGTTAATCCATCTAAAGCGAATATCAACTTTGAGGATTTTATGGGAATGGATATTCGCATCGGAACAATTATCGAAGCTGAAAAAGTAGCCAAGACTAAGAAGCTACTTAAACTTACTGTTGATACTGGTATTGATCAAAGAACGGTTGTTTCCGGGATCGCAGAATTTTACAAACCTGAAGATCTTATAGGTCAACAGGTGAGTATTCTTGTAAACCTGGAACCTAAAAAACTTCGTGGAATAGAATCGCAAGGTATGATTCTGATGGCTGAAAATCATGATGGTGAGCTTTGTTTTGTTGCTCCAACCAAAGTGTTTAATAGTGGAAGTGAAGTGAAATAATTGATATTACATGTGCTTTTACTCTTAATAAATAGCACCTTGAAATATATAAAAAGACAGACTCGGAATGTTACTTCGGAGTCTGTCTTTTTTATATGGCAGAATAAAACAATCTAAAAAGAAGGCTTGCACAAGAAAAAATAAATGTTCACTTTTGCAGTCTGAAAATGGCCCCATAGTTCAAGGGATAGAACAAGTGTTTCCTAAACACTAGATCCAGGTTCGAGTCCTGGTGGGGCTACTTTTAAAGTCTGATGCTTATCCAAAACAATTCTTTGTAAATCATCGTATTAATTCAAATTCTTTCATGATTTAAATACTACATCCAGATGTAATTATGCTGGCGTTATAATAGAATTTATTTGGATGACGAATTGTTAATCATCCAAATTGCATCAATTGTTAGCTGGTCTTCAACGGTAGTGTTGTTCTCTTTTGCTTTTGCTTCTATTAATTTCATCCACTCGGGATCGTTCTTTATTTTTTCAATGTAATATTCTTTTGTTATACCAGATGTAAATGAAATATTATTGATGTCAAATGCTTCTTTAGTCTTTGGCTGCCATGCATATATCTTAACAGTGTCATCAGGTTTTATTTCTTTAGTGAACTCAATTTTGCTGGATACAGAAAATACTGTGTTGGGTTTTGTTTCCTTAAGTGACATCGATTTCCAAAGTTTGGTCTCATCGTCTCTTTCTATAGTGAACACAATCATCGCATCATTTAATTGGGTTTCACTTTTCCCTTGTATTGTGAGTGTGAAATTTATTAAACCATTGTTGAGGAAGTAGCCGGCATCAAGTGTTTTTACTGAGCTAAATTCATTTGGGCTTACTGAAATCAGATTGTCTTCATTTAGATATAAGTCTTCTGTGAATGGTTTCACCTTTGAAAGTAGATCATATTGGTATACCTGAATGCCATTCAGCTTCTGATCAGAATCGATTAGATTGTAATTTGATTTCATATATTCTGATACCTTACCTTCAGGATCTACGACTCTGTCATGACTCAAAATTAATGTCATTTTATTACATGAAGGATGGGTTCTTATCATCTCTTCTAAGCTCTGGACATTGTTGATGCAGCATATATTGTTTCTAGACAGTCGATATAAGGTGTTGTTATAATCCATATATGCTTCCCTGTCGTAGTAGTATGAAAAAGAATAATATTGGTAATACGCGCATATTACAGTTAATGATTCATTATCCTCATATTTTTGCTGGAAGTTGTATGCTTTCTCCCAATACTCAGCTTTGTCCGGCTTAATGTTGAATCCAGATAAGATCAGTACTAGCAATAGTGATGTTAAGATTCTATTGATCCATTTGCTGGAGCTAACAATAGTGAAAAGGTAGCCTAAGGATAAATATAGGCCAGGGACACTGTACAGCATATATTTTGGGAGAAATCGTGGGTTGTAAAATACAGAGACCAAAAAGATCATAACAACAGGGAATATGAACCACAACAGGGTGAGAAAGAATTCTTTTCTAAGTTGGAAGCTTTGTTTCTTTATTAGGTACCTGTGAATGACAATCCATAGAGAAACCAGGCTAATAAGAACCAGAGTATATTTTGTGTTTAGATAGGAGGTGAAAAGCTGAATGATGTCCTTAAGAGTAGGTATTGGTAACCAAACGGTTTCATTTCCCCCAAACCAATTATTGTTCAATATCCATATCCCAAGTATTCCTACTGAAATAGCCATTCCGGCATAAGAAAGCAGGACGTTTTTCAAATTGCTTCGAATGAACAATAACGTATAGAAAAATTGAACAGGTAAGATCATTAATGGTGTAAGGTGTGTCAATAATAAAAGTGATGTTGAAAGTGCATAAAATATCAAGTGTTTAACCTTGCCGGATTGTAAAATATTTATGAAAAAAAGAAAGGATAAGACGGTAAGAAAAGTAACAAGTGTATAGCTTCTGCCATCATGTGAATATTGAACATAAATGCTTGCTAAAGAGAATATGGAAATTGTAATAATCCCCGTTTCCTTGTTAAATAGTCGTTTTCCAAGACTGAATAATGGCCATACAGTTAAGCTGGCAATAATTGCCGGAAATAATCGTGTGTAAATAAGTTCTGTGCCAACAAAACTAACCCATATCTTATATAGCATAGTGAAAATCGGCCCATTAGCATCGGTTAATGATTTATCAAGTATTTCTTTGAAGCTCATTAATGCCCATTGCAAATTAGATGCTTCATCAAGCCAGATACTCGTGTGTCCAATGTGTAATAACTTTGTTACTAAGTTGAAAATAATAAAGACAATTATTATTATAGCCTCATTCTTGATGGTTTTCTTTGATGACATATCTCTTCAGAAGTAAGTTTGTATTTCAATCTGCATAATTACTATTTATTTTGTGGAAATCCAAGTGCAGAATTTGGTGGTAGGTGTTTGCTAATTGGTGATATGTTCGAGATCTTATTTGTTGTACAATAAGAGCATGTGTTTATAAATGGGGCTGATTCATATTGACTGGTGTGCTTGTGGTCTTTTTTCAATACTATATTTCGATTAATGTGAATAGGCAGGGCGTAGAGCCTGAATTGATCAGAATAGGTCACAGCTTTGGGGAATGATGTAAAGAAAGGTAGAGTTTTGATGATTGCTGTCACATTTATACTTTTCGGATAGCAATAATTTACAAGAGGAGAACAAAATTTATCGCTCTGAATATTTTAGTACATTTGCGTGCAAAACTAGAATTTCAAAAGGATGAATATCTCCATAGTAATACCAGCTTATAATGAAGAGGATGCCGTAAGATACGGTTTAGATAAATTAATTGATGGTGGATTCCATGAAAAATATGAAGTCATTTATGTAAATGATGGATCCCTAGATAAAACGGGTGAGATCATAAAGGAATATCCCGTGAAATTATTTAATCATAATGTCAATAAAGGTTATGGTGCCGCTTTAAAAACAGGTATCCGTAAAGCTACTGGGGATAAAATTATTATTCTGGATAGTGATGGACAACACAATCCAAAATATATTGATACACTTATCGAATTACTGCAAGAACATGATATGGTAATTGGTGAGCGTACGGATGATTCCTTCCAGGTTAAAAGAAGACAATCGGGTAAAAAATTGATCCGAAAAACAGGTGAATACCTGGTGGAACAAAAGCTTCCTGATTATAACTCAGGGTTTCGAGGATTTGATAGGGAGTTAATTAAAGAGATGTTGCATTTGATGCCAAATGGATTCTCGTTTTCCACCACTTCAACTCTGGGTTTTTTAAAAGAAGGCTATACTATTGGGACTTTTCCAATTGTTGTTGAAGAACGAGTAGGACGAAAAAGTAATGTCAAAATGGTAAAAGATGGATCAAAGACTATGCTATTACTGTTTCGAATCATTATGTTATTCAATCCACTTAAGATATTTTTCCCATTTAGTTTACTGGTAACTGGTTTAGGATTATTATGGGGTGTTTACGGCTTCTTTATGGCCGATCGTTTCCCCAATACAGCAACTGTTGTTGTTGTCTTTGGTATGATGTTGTTCTTTATAGGTTTACTTGCCGATCAAGTAGCGATGCTTAATAGGATTAAGAGGTAGCGATGAAAAGTTGGGACAATTTTGATCATAAGAATAAATGGGCGGATAAAGATGTAGAGGCCCATTGGGATAAAGTTTCTCCAATTTATATATCCGAAAATAATAAGGTGAAAGACGCCCATGATCAGAGATTTAAAGAAACAATTCAGCATCTTGATCCACGTGAGGATAGTAAAGTCTTAAATGTAAGTAGCCGGGATTGTGAGGCGAATGACTATGTATTAAAGGCGACGCCAGATGTTCAGGTGACGAATGCCGAAATATCGACAGGATTAATGGCTGAAGCAAACCGGGTAAGACCGTATGTGAAGCAAGTGAAAATTGAAACATATTCACATTTGCCATTCAATGATGGCATTTTTGACCGGATCATCTCTTTAGAGACACTTGAGCATGTGCAGGATCCAATTCAGTTCCTTTGTGAATTACATCGTGTATCAACTAGTAATTGCCGATTGGTTTTGAGTTGCCCTCCTTTAACGAGTGAAATTCCTTACCAGGTATTTACATTACTTTTTGGTGGTCATGGTGAAGGCCCTCATCGTTTCTTAAGGTCCTCCGAAGTTAAGGCCATGTTTATAAAAACCGGGTGGAAACTGGTCCTGCATAAAGGGACTGTTTTAATACCTGTAGGACCTAAGAAGTTGCAAGATTTTGGAGAGAAAATACTTGGCAAATTTCAAGGAACATTTATCGCAGAATTAGGAATACGACAATTTTATGTTTGTGAAAAATATTGATAAACTTAATCGGGTAATGAAATCAGAGCTGTGCAATCGTTGTGGCTCTTGTGTTGGATTATCTGCAGGGAAAATTTCATTTAACGATAAAGAAGGTAAGTATCTGCCACAGCAGAATGCTGATATTGATGATGAAATGGCGGATCGGTTATGGAATGCTTGCTCAGGGAAGGAATTTGATTTCAAAAAATACCGCGAGGTGTTTTATAACGATACACCAAACTTTCACACTTATAGTGGGCCTTATCATAATATTTACATCGGGCATACTACTGATGAGTACATTCGACGTAGTTCCGCAAGTGGAGGGATTATTTCTGCAATACTAACCTATTTACTGGAAAAAGGCGAGATTGATGGTGCTGTTTGTTTGCGGATGTCAAAAGAAAAACCTTGGCTCAGTGAACCATTTATTGCGACCTCTAAAGATGAGATTATTGAAGCCGCTCAAAGTAAATATACAATAAGTTCGGTTAATGAAATTTTACCTGAAATTGAAAAATTTAAAGGAAAACTAGCCTACGTTGGATTGCCTCCACAGGTTATGTCCATCCGAAAATTACAAGCTGTTAATGACCCATCTGTTGCAGCAATTAAGTATATTTTTGGGCCTTTTTATGGAAATACTTTATACTTCTCTTCTGTGGTTAGTTTTTTAAAAACATACGGAGAGAAGGATTATACGCAAATTACGAAATTATACTTCAGGCATGGTGAATGGCCTGGGAATATGCGTGTGGAACTGGCCCATGGGAAAATTATTGAATTGAAAAAATTCCATGCGAATTATCTTATACCGTTTCATGTGTTGAGGAATAGTTTGTATTGCACGGATTTGTCCAATGAATTTACGGATATTTCGGGAGGTGATGCATGGGCACCTGTATATGAAGAAAGAGGAAAAGGATTTTCTATGATTCTATCCCGTACAACGGCCGGACAGAAAATCCTGGATGATATGATCAGAGACGGATGGATTGCTGCCGATACGATTAGTGAGAATGAAGCTATAACCATGCATTCACATGGATATGATTTCAAAAAAAGAGGGAGCTTTATTCGGATTAAATTCAGGAAACTATTAGGGAAAGATGTTCCTGAATATGGCTACGAAATAAAGGGATTCCCTATGAGTCGTTACTTTATGGAGTTCATCATTAGTTCGATGTTTCTTCTAATGAGTACGCCTGTAGCACGATGGGCTGTTGAGCAGTTTTCTCCAGAGTTTATTGGGAACTTATTTGAAAAGGCTCGTAACGTATGGAAGAAATCCACTTTTAAAATAAAAAGATCAAACCTGTAATCTGTTAAGGAAGGTCTCATGAAAAAGATAAGTTTTTTTTCCGTTTTACGTCTTGCCGGTATCATACTTTTTGTAGTGATATTATCACGAATTGATCTGACAGGAACTATTGAAACGCTAAAGGATATAAAATTAGATTTATTATGCTTGGGCGTTGGATTCCAACTTCTGGTTTTAATTGTTAAAGCTGTTAGGTGGCATTTAATGAATGATGGTCGGAGTGAGTGGAAATGGTGGAGACGAACCTTTGGTCGGTTTTTTGAAAGTTATGCCATTGGAGTGATTACTCCGGGAAGACTGGGTGATTTAATGAAAGCCGGGCATGAAAAAGGCAAGGATGATAAAGTAAACACACTCATCAGGACGCTTTCTGAAAGAGGTTTTGATGTTGGTTTTTTCATTCTTATTGCTGCATTGGCTTTATTATCCGGCAATTTTATTCAGCTACAAAGTTGGGTTGCATGGATTGTGTTTTTGGGAGGGATATTCATTTTGGTTATCGCCTTCCTTTTAATGAGCTCAAAACCTTTTCTCGACTTTATAAGCAGGTTATTAAAAATGTTATCCGGGAAATTAGGTGGTATTTTAATTAATCCAAATCAGTATCGGACTACTCAGACGACAATGATTCTTTTGTTGTCACTGGCAAGTAATATGTTTTATTTCATTTCATGCTATTTTTTAGCGCAAAGTGTTTCAATGGATGTCGACTTTTTGCTTATTAGTGGTGGGGTGGCATTGGCTGGATTGATTAATATGCTCCCTGTTACAATTATGGGATTAGGAACTCGTGAGTTAACTTTCTTATCTGTGTTTAGCTCAATTGCTAAAGAAACTGTTATGGCATTTTCTGCTACAATGTTGCTTGTTGCTCAAATAGGTGGAGGTATTATAGCCATGCTGTTGGGGCAATTGTTTTTGGCTATTGATAAGCGCATTCATTAACCAAAAGGTTAGAAATAGTCGGATATATTGTATTGTTAATTATATTCGTAGACTTCTAAATCTTAAAATTAATTCTTGTTGAAATAATACTATCATGAATAAATATTTAATTGTTACAGGAGCTAATGGCTATCTTGGGAAATATATCATACTCGATGCTGTTAAGAATGGATATCATGTGATTGGATTTAAGTTTGATCATATTCGTTCTACTATAATTGATCATCCAAATGTTGAATATGTCCATTGTGATATAACAAAGGATGTAGCCTCACAAAAAGAGATTATGGAAACGGTATCCGGCAAAAAAATTGTGGGAGTTGTGAATGCTGCTGCTTTGTTGGGAAGTTCCGATTATGATAAGAATTTTCAGGTGAATGCACAAGGTGTGATGAATATGGTGGACTTTGCTCAGAAAATTAAGGTTTCCCGCTTTATTCAGATAAGTAGTGTTGTAATCCTCAAAGCTGTTAAAGGGCCTTATGGTGAGACAAAGCTTAAGGGACAAGAAATGCTTATGGAAACTGAAATGAATTATTCTGTTTTTATTCCTGCAATGATTTTGGGTGCCGAAAGTCTTGGTATTAACAGAGTTCTTAAAAATGTGTTTCGTTTTCCATTCTTCGTGCCTTTGATTGGTAGTGGTATGCAAACTCAACACCCTATTTATGTGAGAGATTTTGCTAAATACATTGTTCGTAGTATTGAAAATGAAAATGCATATCGCAAGGTGTACCAGATAGCCTCTGATAGAGTTATCTCCTTTAAGGATTTAATCAGAATGATATTAGATATCAGAAACAAGAAAAAAATCTTTATCCCCGTTCCGGTTTTTGTTGCAAGCTTATTGGGTAAGTTTTTTCAAAGTGTTCAAAAAGTACCGGTCTTTACAGCTGAGCATGTAAAAGGAGTGTTACAGGACTCGAATTTAGATACGACCCAATTGCAAAAGGATCTCGATTTTAAACCGACTCCATTAAAAGATGCTCTATCTTGTACTTTGCAGGAAATAGGGAATGATTGGGGGAAGTATATGAGTAAAAGAGATGAGGAAATAATTAAGATTTAATATAGATCTGGACAGGCTGGTTTTATCAGGATTAGCCTGTCCGGATCATTCATAAACACTTCAATATTACACATGTGCCTTCTAGATAATAGACTGCGTAAGTATTGGATCTCACCTGCTATTAATTAGTATATTTTTGTTTTTGATGCTTTTTATTTCTGTGTCTACAACAATGTGATTCACTCTTTTTATTTGGAGAGAAATCGAGCCGATGGGGCTTAGAAATGAAGTAATTTTTCAACTGTAATTCCTACGAATATACATTAGATCCCGACGAATATACATTAAATCCCGACGAATATACATTAAGTCAGCATTTCAATTTCGCTTACCTTAATTTTGTATCAAGAGCTTAAAAACATATTTATTATGATTTTAGATATTTTGATAATCGTTTATATTATGGCATTAATGCCCTTGATATATGAATGTGAAAAGTTGCCAAGAAAGGGCTTAGTGGTTTTGATCCTTGGTATCTTTTTAACTCCGATAACTGGTTATCCGGCTTTGTATGTTTTTAAAAAGAAATTTAAACGTGAAAATGGACTTCAATTAAAACATTCCTAATTCACCCTTGCTGTTTTCCTATATATATTAATACCAAAATTTAAGGCCTTAGTTGCGAAACTAAGGCCTCTTACCTTTATCCTAATATTGAATTTTGTTAATTCTTTAGGTTGTCATTAAAGAATTGTTCTATTTTCATGAATAGATGGATGCGGTCTTTTCCTCTAACATTGTGCTCATGTTTCGGGTAAACATAGTAGTCAATCAATTTCTGATCTTTTACACTTTGTCTTAATAGAGCAAGGCTATGTTGCCAGACCACGACAGGATCTTGTGCTCCGTGTATGATCATCAAACGGCCTTCAAGATCCTTAACATAATTGGTGAGGCATGCATTTTTATACCCTTCAGGATTTTCTTCTGGAGTGTCCATGTAACGCTCACCATACATAATTTCATAGTATTTCCAGTCTATTACCGGACCTCCGGCACAAGCGGCTTTAAATGTTCCTGGGTGTTTTAGCATCAGAGTAGTAGTCATGAATCCTCCGTAACTCCATCCGTCAACACCTATGCGATCAGCATCTACATAGGGTAGCGATTTTAAGTATTCAACACCTTTTAATTGGTCTCTGATTTCAATGGTTCCCAGATTCCGGTGAATAATACTTTCGAATTCAAATCCACGATTGGCGGAGCCATGATTATCCAGTGTAAACACAATGTATCCTTGGTTAGCCATATAGTTAAGGAAGATGCCTGCTCCTCCCAGAAATGAATTAGTAACTAGTTGAGCATGTGGGCCACCATATACGTAAACTAAAGCAGGGTACTTCTTGTTTGGATCGAAATCGGCTGGTTTAATCATACGACAATACAAGTCCGAATCGTCCTCTGATTTTATTGTGAATATTTCCATCTCTCCCATATTGTAATCTTTCATGGGATTTTCGTCGGTCAGTATGTTACGACGCTTTTTCCCTTTCATGTCAACTACTGCATATTCGCGAGCAATCTCAGTACTAGTGAAAGCATCAATTAAGTATTTACCATTTGGATTCAGAGTTGGCGTGTGCTGTCCCCCGTGGTATGATAGTTCCGTAATTTCGCCAGTTTTAAAATCAACTTTAAAAACATCTTTGTTAAGAGGGCTGTTTTTAGTGGCCTTAATAACCAGGAATTTATCTTTAGGACCAAAACCAATTAAATCGGTAACCAGCCATTCACCCTTGGTGAGTTGTTTCACCACTTCACCTTTAGTGTTGTATACATATAAATGGTTGAACCCATCACGACGACTTTGCCAGATAAACTGATCTGGAGTAGAAGCTAAGAATTCCAGTGGGTGTGAAGGTTCTACGTAGCGGTCATTTTTCTCTTCAAATAATGTCTTTACGAAGTCACCGGTATGAGCATTGTATTGGTTTAATTTCATGTGGTTTTGTCCACGATTTAGTACTGCAATATAGATGTACTTCTCAAAAGGCCCCCATGTTACATTAGTTAGGTATTGTTCTTTAGGTTCACCCGTTTTAAGAAAAACAGTTTCTTTTGTTTCTGGGTTGAAAACTCCCACTGTTACATGGTGACTTTTCATTCCTGCCATCGGGTACTTTGTGTTGTTTAATTCAGCAGAACGAGCAGAAATATCAACTAAAGGGTAATCGGTAACCATGCTCTCATCTTTGCGATAAAAGGCAAGATACTTTCCACTGGGAGACCAATATGTTCCTTTGTGGATACCAAATTCATTCCTGTGTACTGTTTGTCCATTTATAATTTCAAGACTTTTGTCAGCTGTAACCGAAATTTGTTTTCCGTCATTAGAAATAAACAGGTTGTTGTCCAGCGTATATGCTACCTGATTTGTGTTGCTTTCCAAATCTATATTTTCAGCATTCTCAGGGTATTCATTTATAAGTACCAGAGATTTGGCTTTTAGATTATAATTGAAAATCTTATTTGCTCTCTTAATTTGGAATTGGTTGTAATCAATCCACGTACCATATGGCATTCTTTTTAATGAGTCTTCACCAATTGAAACAAATGCATTGTTAATCGTCTCAAAGTCTAAAACAGTGAAATCACGTCCTCGGCCAACAGCTTCCTGGATATGAGCATTCTTTTCAAAATCCAGATAAGTGTAATAATTGCTTTCACCTCTCCATTGAAGGTTGTACATGCGCTTTGGATATACCTGGCCATTCAGGTAGTCTTCCAGTTTAAGTTCTTTTGACTGAGCCGAAATGTTTTCAGCAAAGCCGGTAAACAACAGTATTATGAGTAATGAATGAAATACTCTCATGATTATCATTTTTTTTGATTTAATAGCATAGTAAAACAGGCCGCAAGATACAAAGAAGAGCAGAATGGTTTTTTCGAAAATTATATATTACCGTTATTAGCGGTTCAATGACAGGGAAAACGGAGTTTATGGGGTTGGGATTATTCGCTTAAACTATGTATTGCTTCTGAAAATTGGCGGATAATGTCTGCATCTTTTTCTGTAGCATTACCTACGACAATGATGTCTGCTCCAGCCATGCAAGTTTTTTCAGCTTGTTCAGGAGTTCGTATTCCTCCCCCAACTATTAATGGGGCAGAGATGTTTTGTTTTACAGCTCTTATCATTTCTTCTGGTACAGGCTGGTCTGCTCCACTGCCACCATCCATGTATATCAGTTTCATCCCAAGCATGTCTCCGGCCATTGCTGTACACATGGCTATTTCGGGTTTGTGGCGGGGAATAGGTAGGGAATTGCTCATGTATAATGCAGTTGTTGTTTTGCCACTTTCAACCAGAATATATCCTGTTGAAATGGCCTCTATTCCGGCTTCCTTAATGTAAGGAGCTGCTACAACATGAGTGCCGATTAGCATTTCGGGATTCCTTCCTGAGATTAGAGAAAGAAATAGTATAGCATCGGCTTTTGGGCTTATTTGTAGAGTACTGCCAGGGAACAAAATGGCAGGTATATCAGAATTAGCTTTAATGGTTTGGAGTGTGAATTCCAACCGATCACGGGTGATTAAACTTCCCCCAACAAAGAAGCAATCGACATGACACTGATTCGCCATGTTTATGATGTCAAGCAGTTGGTCGTTAGAGGGTTTGTCCGGGTCGATGAGTACGGCAAACTGTTTTCGGCCAGCTTGAGCGGCTTGATATATGGAAGAATATATGTTCATTCAATCTAGATTTTATGCAAACTTACTAAAAATCCAATTTTGGGAATACTTGTTATCCGATTTCTTTAAGGGATATTAACATTTCTCCTTAAAGGCTTGTTTATCAAAAATAATCATATTTGAATTAATAATTGAGAAATTAATGTCAAAAACATCCGAACAGAATGATATTATTAATGTAATTTAGAATGGATGAGCTATGGTTCCTTGTTGAACATAAATAAGTTAAGTTCTGCTTAAATGATGTAATCCATTTTGTCATGATGAATAAATATGATTATTTTTGCCACTGATTTATAAAACGATAAGAATTTTACCATATGCAAACATTAGTTCAAGATTATAAAGTAGCTGATATAAGCCTTGCCGATTGGGGTAGGAAAGAAATAGAAATTGCTGAAAAGGAAATGCCAGGTTTGATGGCAGTTCGTATGAAGTTTGGAACAGAGAAGCCTCTAAAAGGTGTTCGTATTTCCGGTTCATTGCATATGACCATTCAAACTGCAGTTTTGATTGAAACCCTGGTTGAATTAGGGGCTGATGTACGTTGGGCTAGTTGTAATATTTTCTCAACTCAGGATCATGCTGCTGCTGCTATTGCTGAAGCTGGTGTTCCTGTTTTTGCCTGGAAAGGTGAAACTTTGGAAGAATACTGGTGGTGTACTAAGCAGGCTTTGAGTTTCCCACAAGGAAAAGGGCCTCAACTAATTGTTGATGATGGTGGAGATGCCACGTTGTTGATTCATAAGGGTTTTGCTGCTGAAAAAGATGCGTCAGTATTGGATGTGGTAGCTGAAAGCCAGGAAGAACAATGTGTTCTGGATATTCTTAAAGAAACTCTTAATGAGGATTCTAAGAAATGGCATCGTGTTGTTGAAGAGTGGAAAGGTGTTTCTGAGGAAACAACTACAGGTGTTCACCGATTATACCAAATGCACGAAAGAGGAGAGCTGTTAATTCCAGCTATTAATGTAAATGATTCGGTTACCAAATCGAAATTCGATAACCTTTATGGTTGCCGAGAGTCATTGGCTGATGGTATTAAGCGTGCTACTGATGTAATGATTGCCGGTAAGGTGGTTGTTGTTGCCGGTTACGGTGATGTAGGTAAAGGATGTGCTCATTCAATGAGAACCTATGGTGCTCGTGTAATCGTTACTGAAATCGACCCGATTTGTGCTTTACAAGCTGCAATGGAAGGTTTCGAAGTTACCACAATGGAAGAGGCTCTTTCAGAGGGTAATATTTTTGTAACTACAACGGGTAACAAGGATGTAATAACCGCTGAGTACATGAAGAATATGAAAGATGAGGCGATTGTTTGTAATATTGGCCATTTCGATAATGAGATTCAGGTAGCTCAGCTTGAAATGCATAAAGATGTTAAGAAAATTAACATCAAACCTCAGGTTGATAAGTATGTTATGGAAAATGGTAACTGTATTTACATCCTAGCTGAAGGTCGTTTGGTGAATCTGGGGTGTGCTACTGGTCACCCTTCATTTGTTATGAGTAACTCATTTACGAACCAAACTTTGGCTCAAATCGAGCTTTGGAAGAATAAAGATAACTATGAGGTGGATGTTTATCGTCTTCCTAAGCACCTGGATGAAGAGGTTGCACGTTTGCACCTTGAGCAAATTGGTGTTAAACTGACAATTCTATCTAAGGAGCAAGCAGATTATATTGGTGTGAAACCTGAAGGTCCTTACAAGCCAGAACATTACCGTTATTAAGATTCGGGATTTACGATTCAAGATATATGACCTCCGGAAGAATTAGCTTTCGGAGGTCTTTTTATTGATAAAGTTTTTAGACCCGATATCCGGCTTCTGTGAATCAATCAAGGTTTTCAATGAACTGAAAGCTTAAGAATTATGTAAAGTTTAAAATTGGGGCTAAGCCCCTTTCGTGTAATCCTTCAAACACTCAGGACAAAGACAACGATCATACTTCTGGTTAATCTCTGCTCTTTTGTCTTCTGTTATGAATTCTTCAAAACACCAACATTTACCCGATTTTGAGCAGTGAAATTCTTTTCTACAGGCCGGGCATTTATCATTACCTTCAAGTTTATTTCTTTTGTTTTCAGTCATAATAAATGTATTAAAAAACAGCTTTTGCAATTTTTTGAATATTATCCGTTTTACCCATGGTGAAAAAATGGAGTACGGGCACGCCAAATTCTATTAATTCTTTTGATTGTTGGATGGACCACTTAACACCAACCTCCCTAACTTCTTTATTGGTTTTACACTTTTGTACTTCGTTAACCAACTCATCAGGAATGTCGATGTTAAAAGTTTGTGGCAGCGTGAGTAACTGACGTTTAGTTGTAATGGGTTTTAATCCCGGGATGATGGGAACTTCAATGCCTGCTTCTCTGCATTTATTTACAAAATCAAAGAATTTTTGATTGTCATAAAAAAGCTGTGTGACGATATATTCGGCGCCGGCATCTACCTTTTCTTTCAGGAATTTGAGATCTGTTTGCATGTTTGGCGCTTCGATATGCTTTTCCGGATAGCCGGCAATACCTATGCAAAACTCGGTAGGGTGGGTCTCCTGGATTTCGTCATCCAGATAAATTCCTTTATTCAGGTTGTTAACTTGTTTCACGAGTCCAACAGTATGGTCGTGGCCATCTTTCTCAGCAATGAAATACTTTTGACCGCTGGGAGCATCACCTCTGACAAGCAGGATGTTGTGTATTCCAAGGAAGTGAAGGTCAATTAATGCTTCTTCAGTGTCTTCTTGTGAAAAACCACCACAAATCAGATGAGGTACTACATCAATTCCGGTTTTAAATTGCAAAGCTGCGGAAATACCCACCGTTCCCGGGCGTCGTCTTATAGTTTTTCTCTCCAGATACCCATTGGGAACATTCTTGTAAATTACCTCTTGTTGGTGGTAGGTGACATTGATAAATGATGGATTGAACTCCAACAGAGGGCTTATGTTTTTATAAATATCTTCGAAATGCTCACCCTTTAAAGGTGGCAGTATTTCAAAGGAAAACAATGTTTTACCTTTCGCATTTGCTATATGTTCGCTTACTCTCATTATATTCTTATCTTTCTTAAGTCATAATTCATCAATCGAAAATCATCATTCCTAATATCCCAGGTTCACCTGAAGCAGTTTTTCCGACGCTTGAATGGAGATCTTTTTTCTTCTTGCATAATCGATAACCTGATCTTTTGCGATTTTTCCAATGGCAAAATATTGGGCATCGGGATGTGCAAAATAGAAACCACTTACACTAGCAGCAGGATACATAGCATAGTTCTCTGTAAGATGTACCTCAGTGTTATCTTCTGCATTCAAAAGCTCAAATAGATTGACTTTTTCACTATGCTCCGGGCAGGCCGGGTATCCAGGAGCAGGTCTGATTCCCTTGTAATCTTCTTTGAGAAAGTCTTCGATATCGAAATTTTCATCAGGGCTATAGCCCCAAAACTCTTTTCGTACCCGGTGATGCAATAACTCAGCAAATGCTTCCGCCATGCGGTCAGCCAGGATTTTTAGCATAATGCTGCTGTAATCGTCATTATCTTTTTCATATTGAGCTGTCCACTTTTCGATATTCAAACCTGCGGTAACAACAAACCCACCAATATAATCTGTTACTCCACTTTCTTTTGGCGCTACAAAATCAATCAGGCTCAAATTAGGAAGATCGTTCTCCTTCTGCTGTTGATTACGCAGGAACTCAAAGTTCGTTAATAGCTCTTTTGTTTCCGGGTGATACACTTCCAGGCTATCGCCACTGGAATTAGCAGGAAACAATCCGTATACTCCATTTGCCTGAAGCATTTTTTTCTCTATGATCAGATCCAGGTATTTATTGGCATCATCAAAAAGTCTTTTCGCTTCTTCACCTTTTAGCGGATCTTCAAAAATGCGTGGATATTTCCCATTAATTTTCCATGCATGGAAGAAGAAGGTCCAATCGATGTATTTACGAATCTCCTCCAATGGATAATCTGTTAAAGCTTCAATTCCGGTTTTGTTTGGAATAGGAATATCCTGTTTTTGCCAATCAATTTTATAAGCATTGTTTCGGGCTTCTTCCAGTTTGATTAATTCATGATGTTTTTGACGGTGATAGAACGTATCTCTCAGGTCATCATACTTTTCACTGATCACTTCTGCAAAAGTGTCCCGTTCATCCTTATGCAATAAATTAGCAACAACACCCACGCTTTTTGATGCATCTCGAACATGTACAACCGGGAAGTCATATTCAGGATCAATTTTTACTGCTGTATGAATTTCTGATGTTGTAGCCCCTCCAATCAACAATGGTATATCCATTTTAAGGCGTTTCATTTCAGATGCGATATGTACCATCTCTTCGAGAGAAGGGGTGATAAGACCACTAAGGCCGATAATATCCACATTTTTAGCATGGGCAACCTGGAGGATTTTTTCAGCAGGGACCATAACTCCCAGATCAATGATCTCAAAATTATTGCAGGCCAGAACTACTCCTACTATGTTTTTACCAATATCATGAACATCACCTTTTACGGTTACAAGAAGTACCTTGCCAGCAGAACTGTTAACGCCCTGATTTTCCTCCCTGATGAATGGGAGGAGTTGAGCGACTGCCTTTTTCATTACGCGGGCACTTTTCACAACTTGTGGCAGGAACATCTTTCCGGCACCGAATAATTCACCAACCACATTCATGCCATCCATCAAGGGGCCTTCAATAACTTCAATAGCGCGGGGATAACTTTTACGGGCTTCTTCCACATCCACTTCAATGAAATCGGTGATACCTTTTATTAAAGAATGTGAAAGTCGTTCCTGTACTGCCTTGGCACGCCACAATAGAGCACTTTCGTCGGTTTTCGTTTTGGAATCTTTAACCTTATCAGCAAAAGCCAGAAGACGATCGGTAGCATCCTTCCTTCTGTTTAAAACCAGATCTTCTGTTAATTGGAGTAAATCAGCAGGAATTTCATCATAAATTTGAAGCAAAGCTGGATTTACAATTCCCATATCCAATCCGGCTTTGATAGCATGAAACAAAAAGACTGAATGAATTGCTTCACGAACCGTGTTATTTCCACGGAAAGAAAATGAAATATTGCTAACCCCAGCGCTTACCTTGGCGTGAGGCAGGTTTTCTTTAATCCATTTTGTAGCTTTAATAAAATCGACCGCATAATTATTGTGCTCATCGATACCTGTTCCAATAGCCAAAACATTTGGATCGAATATGATATCTTCCGGATGGTAGCCAACTTTCTTTGTGAGGATATGATATGCCCGTTTACAGATCTCAATTTTTCGTTCAAAATCTGCAGCTTGCCCTTTTTCATCAAAAGCCATAACCACAACAGCTGCACCGTAATTGTGTATTTGTTTTGCTTGTTGGGTGAAGATTTCTTCCCCCTCTTTCAAGCTGATTGAGTTAACAATTGCTTTCCCCTGTAGGCATTTCAAACTGGCTTCTATTACGCTGAATTTGGAACTGTCGATCATAATCGGAACGCGGGAAATGTCAGGTTCGGAACTCAGGATGTTAAGGAAAGTAACCATCTCCTTTTCTGCATCCAACATGGCATCGTCCATACTGATGTCGATTACCTGGGCTCCATTTTCAACTTGGTGACGGGCTACCGAAAGTGCTTGCTCATAATTCCCTTCTCTGATAAGTCGGGCAAATTTTTTAGAGCCACTCACGTTGGTACGTTCACCAATGTTGACAAAATTCATCTCCGGTGAGATTGAAACCGGTTCCAATCCACTTAAGCGTGTAATTGCCGGTTGTTCATGTTTTTGTCTAACGGTGGCTTGTTTTGCCAATTTTGCAAAGAACTGGATATGTTCAGGGGTTGTACCACAACATCCACCTACAATATTTACAAACTGGTTGTTTAAGAAATCTTCAATATAGAACCCCATCTCTTCAGGGCTTTCATCATAGCCACCGAATTGGTTGGGAAGACCTGCATTGGGATAAACACTAACATATTGAGATGCTTTTTGTGAAAGTTCCTCGATGTATGGGCGAAGATCTTTTGCTCCCAAAGCGCAGTTAAGGCCGATGGAAAGCAAATCGATATGCGAAACAGAATTCAGGAAAGCCTCAAGTGTTTGTCCTGATAAAGTTCTTCCACTTGCATCTGTGATTGTGCCACTGACCATAATGGGGATTTTTCTAAAACCGTCATCAAACAACTGATTAATGGCGTATAAAGCTGCTTTGGCATTCAGTGTGTCGAAAATGGTTTCCACCAAAAGCAGATCAACTCCTCCTTCGATTAATGCTCTCGCCTGGTCGTAGTAGGCCGATTTGAGTAGATCGAATGTAATGGATCGCTTCCCCGGATCATTAACATCAGGAGAAAGAGAGGCAGTTCTGTTTGTTGGTCCCATTGATCCTGCCACAAATCGTGGTTTTTCAGGAGTGCGTTTTGTGAATTTATCAGCTGCTTCACGGGCAAGTTGTGCTCCCGTCACATTCAGTTCATGAACCAATTCCTGCATGCAATAATCCGTGAGGGATATACTTGTACAATTGAAGGTGTTGGTTTCAATTATGTCGGCACCTACCTCAAGATAATTTTCATGGATTTGTTCAATAATCCGGGGTTGGGTAAGGCTTAAAAGATCATTATTTCCAAATAAATTGCATGACCAATCTTTAAACCGTTCACCCCGATAATCCTCCTCTTTCAAACCATGGCGTTGAATCATGGTGCCCATTGCTCCGTCAAGTACCAGTACCCTTTTTTTTATTTCCTCTCTGATGTTCCTGTTCATGGTAGTAAGGTTTTAGTGTCCGGTGTTAACTATAAAGATATCCAATTTTGGCAGCAAATGCTTTAGTTTTAAAAGCTTGTTGAGCTTGATTTTACCGACTACATAGTTGAAATCTTTACTAACATGTTTCTCTGAAATCTCTTCAAATTCAAAAAGGCTCAGGTCAACAATATTTTGGTATCGCAGATAAATCTCAGTAAGATTCTCCGTTGAATAGGTTAGGCTTCCGTTATATTTTTGCTTCTTATACTCATATTTGTAATTATGACTTCGGGCCGTAATATCAGATAAAACGGATGAACCTGTCGGGAACCCTCCGGCCCCCTTTCCAAACATAAATTGCTTTTCATAGAAACGGCCTTCGATGATCACCCCATTATATTCTTCTTCCACACTGTGGATATATTCTTCAGGGCTAACAAACTTAGGAAGAACATGCAGGCTGACTTCCTTATCATTGATTCTTGATACCTGGGCAACCAGTTTGATTTTAAATCCTTTCTCTTTAGCATAATTAACATCATGAGAAGAGATGTTGGATATACCGTAGTTTAGGACTTCATCTGGATTAATTACAATGCCAAAGCTGTGAAGTGTAAGGATGATTAGTTTGTAGAGTGAATCAAAGCCATCCACATCGAATGTTGGATTGCTTTCGGCAAACCCCAGATCCTGAGCTTGTTTCAATGCTATATTATAGTCAAGATTTTCATTGAAAATTTTTGAAAGAATATAGTTGGAAGAACCATTTAATATCCCGGTTACGGATTGTAATAAATCATTATCATAATATTCTTCAAGATTTCGGATTACAGGAATACTTCCGCAGGCTGATGCATCGTACAATAATGCCACTCCGTTTTCTTTCTGGATTTTGATTAATTCTTTGAGATGATAAGCCAGCATCTTCTTATTACCCGAAACTACACTTTTGCCATTAAGCAATGCTTGTTTTACTATGGTGTAAGCTTCGTCAGCATTATCAATAAGTTCAACGACAAGATTGATGTTCTTATCCTTTAAAATATCGTCCTTCTCCAAAGTGAAATATTCTTCAGGCAGGGAGCGATCTTTGTTTTTCTGTTTAACACAGATTTTATTAATCTCGGCATTGGCATTTCGGGCTTTTTCCAAAACGTGATACAGTCCTTCTCCTACAACTCCGAATCCAAATAGTCCAATATTTATTTTGTTGTTCATCTGTTTAAATATTATTCCCAGGCATTGCCTGTGCATGTTTAATCGTTTTGTAATTGTAAATGAATTCACTGAAAATGCGAGTCAGTGTTTCGTTTTCCAGGAGGAATCCATCGTGACCAAAATCAGAATGAATAATCTCCAGACGGGATTCCGGGATGTATTTATCCAATAACTGTTGTTCTTCAACAGGAATCAGAATGTCCGTGGTGATCCCGATAATCAGGGTTTTTGCCTTTATTCTACTCAGAGCTTCCCTGAATGAATTTCGTCCTCGAGCCACATGGTGATTGTCGAGGGCCTTCGATAATGTATAGTAAGAGTAAGCGTTAAATCGTCTTGTCAATTTCTGGCCCTGATACCGTTGGTACGAATCAGCTCTGAAATCGGATGATTTATTGACGTCCTTCTCAGCTTGTGTTTTGTTATAAGCTGTAGCATTGCGATAACTCAACAAAGCTATAGAACGTGCTGCTGCCAATCCTTTTAAACCACCATCAACTCTGTCTTCACAAAAGGTGTTGTCAGCTTCGATAGCCATGCGCTGGGATGCATTAAACGCAATCGCCCATGGCGAGAAGCAGGCATTGGTCACAAGAAGTTTTAAATGGTTGATCCGCTTGGGTTCCATAATTGCCCATTCCATTGCCTGGTGGCCACCTACTGATGCACCGGCCAGGATATGAATCTTTTCAAGCCCAAGATGGTTAGCCAAAAGGATGTGAGCATTAGTCATATCCCGCGTGGTTATTTTCGGAAAACTTCTGAACCAAGGTTTGCCCGTTTCCGGATTTACCGATAAAGGACCTGTAGTGCCATAGCATGAGCCCAGTATATTGGAACAAATAATAAAGTGTTTTTCCGGATTGAAGAATTTGCCCGGCCCAACCATGCCCGGCCACCATTCCTGAGGATCGGAATTAGCTGTGTAGGCATGGCATATCCAAACCACATTGCTTTTCTCTTCATTTAATACCCCGAAGGTGTGATATGCAATCTCAATTTCCGGAAGAATTTGTCCTAGTTCAAGTTCAAATTGTTCATTATGTCTGTATACTTTATAACTCATAGTTCAGGTATTTAGGTATGCGGTAAGAAGTATTAGGTTTGATGCCCTGGAACTTCATACCTCATACATCCTACTTAATTCTATTAAGGGCTTTTTCAATATCAGCTCTAATATCGTCAATATGTTCGATTCCAACAGATAATCGGAGCATATTTGGATGAACTCCTGCTGCTAATTGCTCCTCTTCGTTTAGCTGCTGGTGCGTTGTAGCTGCTGGCTGAATGATCAAAGTCTTTGCATCGCCTACATTTGCAAGGTGACTGATTAATTCCAGGCTTTCAACAAATTGGGTTGTTTTTTCTTTACTTCCTTTTAGAATAAAACTTAAAACACCACCGTAACCATTCTTCAGGTATTTCTTTGCGAGTTCATGATTCGGGTCAGATTCCAATCCCGGATAACTAACATGCTCTACCTGGGGATGTCGTTCCAGCCATTTGGCAAGTTCAAACGCATTATTTACCGTACGTTCCAAGCGTAGCGATAATGTTTCCAATCCCTGTATCAGAAGAAAGGAATTAAACGGACTGATGGATGGACCAAAATCCCTAAGCCCCTCAACCCTAGCTTTGATGATGAATGCAATATTCCCAAGTGGACATCCTTCTCCAAATTTCTCCCAGAAATTAAAGCCGTGATAACCTTCAGAAGGTTCACTTAATCCCGGGAACTTGCCATTCCCCCAGTTGAAATTTCCGCCATCGACAATAACACCGGCAATACTTGTACCATGTCCACCAATCCACTTAGTAGCTGATTCAACAACAATATTGGCCCCATGCTCAATAGGTTTCACCAGATATCCTCCTGCACCAAAAGTATTGTCTACAATAAGTGGGATTTCATTTTTTCGAGCTAAGGTTGCTAATGCTTCAAAGTCAGGAATGCTGAATCCTGGGTTTCCAATACTCTCAACATAAATCGCCTTACTGTTGTTGTCTATCAATGTTTCAATGTCTTCCGCCTTATCCGATTTTGCAAAGCGTGCTTCTATGCCCAGCTTTTTAAATGAGACTTTAAACTGGTTGAATGTTCCTCCATATAAATATGGTGAGGAAACAAAATTATCTCCGGCTTCCAGGATGTTACTTAACGCAATAAACTGAGCAGCATGTCCCGAGGCTACTGCTAAGGCTCCGCTTCCACCTTCCAAGGCTGCGATCCTTTTTTCAAAAACATCAGTTGTTGGATTCATGATTCGGGTGTAAATATTTCCGAAATCTTCCAGCGCAAATAGTTTAGCGGCATGCTCCGAACTCTCGAAAACATAGCTTGATGTCTGGTGTATCGGTACAGCTCTTGAATGGGTGTCCTTATCTGGGGTGTGCCCTGCGTGAATCTGTAGTGTTTCAAATTTATATTTTGAATTGCTCATGATATGTTCCTCTTAGTTTTTATGAATTAAAATTTGTTTGTTATTTGAAGTTTTAAAAAGTTCATGGTGTATGGCTTTCAAGGCTTCAACTGTATCTTTCCTGTCAATAACCAGGTAAACCGAAACGATGGAAGCTCCCAGTGAACACATTTTTACATTGATCCCCGCTTTTCCCGTTGCCGTGAAAATCTGACCTGCAATTCCAGCCTTCTCAGTTATACCCGCTCCAACCACTGCTATTAGGCTAATATCTTCCAGGATCTCGATTTCATTAATTGACGAAATATCGAGGTTACGGATAATTGAGTCGGCTTTAAATAAATCATCTTTGTTAAGCAGGAAATTGATCGCAATTTGTGATGTTATCACAGAACTGATGTTAATCCCCTGATCATTTAAAGCACTTGTAACTGTTGCCAGAATACCTGGCTTCAGACCAACGCCAGCACCTTTCAGTTTTAGAATACCGAATTCCTCACTGAAACTGATGCTTTTTGCCGTATCACCACTAGGTGAAGGTTTTTTGCTGACAATGCTTACAGGTTCACTTAAGCGACCCTTCCGGATATCATAGATATTAACAGGGATATTTTTCTTTTGTACCGGTCCGATCGTACTTGGGTGCAATATTTTTGCTCCGAAATATGCTAATTCAGCGGCCTCTGTGTATGAAAGCTTCTTATTATTTACCGTGCTTTCAACAAACTTAGGATCCGCTGAACAGAATCCGTTGACATCTTTCCAGATATCCAGCCTTTCTGCATCCAGGCACCATGCCAGAGCAGCTGCCGTATAATCTGTGCCACCGCGTCCTAATAAAGTGATCTCGCCCTGTTTTGATATTCCATAAAATCCGGGGATAATCGAAATGGAATCATTTAGTAAAGCAGGAAGAACAGCATTTTTGGATTCTTTCAAATTGATATCAGCATCTTTAAACCGGCCGTTAGTTACCAGGCCAATGTCCTCAGGGAATCGAAGATGATTATCGATTCCCTGATCGGTAAGTGCAAAATGCAAAATAATGGCACTTAATTTTTCTCCAAAGGAAAGAACCTGGTCGTAAACCTGTTCGGGTATTTGATGTAAATAATTAATACCTCTTAGTTTTCTTTCCAACTCATTCAATAATGGTTGAATGCTGTTTAAAGCCTGTTTACTATATTCCTTGTTTTCAATCAGGTTAACAATAGTTTCAGCTTTTTGGATATATAGTCGGTTAATAAACGAATCGATAGAATCTGCATTGGTGACAGCTGTTTTGCAAGCTGTTTCCAATTGATTTGTGATGCCGTAAAAGGCCGATACAGCGATTGTTAATTTGCAATCGTATTCTTTAATGATGCTGACAATTTTGTGTAAATCTTCCTTACTTCGGAGGTTAGAACCACCGAATTTCACAACAATTCCTGACATAGGCGTCTGAATTTTTGATGCTACAGGCAAAATGCTATTGTAGCATGATGTAATTATTAAAATGTAAATTGAAGTCAGTCGGAAAATTCGAATGAAATCCGATTGGGGCGTAAGGTTTAAACTGATGCGTCTTATTAAAACCTTACGCTATTGCATACACATGGATGCCCTCAGTACAGGAGCATGCAGTTTATGTGTAAATCTGCTTTTCAAATAATACCTGTTCATGATTTTAAGTGTTTATTTTATAACTCCCGTTTCCGGGTAGGTGTTGGCACCTTACGCCTGGTTGGGCAGGTTGCCAGAGTTTCATCGAGCCTATTCTCTCCACTCTTCTTTATAAACTTAAACACCCTTCTTAGGAAAGGACGTTCTGTTTATGATGATGCAAAAGTAATAAAAAAATGAATCAATCAATGTTTAAGTTGAAAAATGTAAGTAAAAAAGCGTTGCAGTATGGATTTAGTTAGATATTGTAAGTATTCCTCCGCTGTAGGTTGTTCTGTATTTGCGAAGTGGGTAAATGGCTGGTCCATCAAATGGATTACCATCTCCAATATAAAAGCGAGAATCGCAGCAAGAGTCTGTAATCAGAGATCCTTCAGTGACTTCCAATACACACCTTTCCAGTGGGTCGTGGGTGCATGTTCGTTCATATGCATTGAATTCATCATTAGATTTTCGGTATACAATGATGCCATTACTGGGGAAACCAATATGTATATATTCATAACCTCCAACGATGTTTAGATTTTGATAGAGAGTTGAGTTAGGGTCAATTGGAAACGGAGGGAAATATACATCCGGGAAATTCTCGTAAGGATTGTTTTTGCTGCATGAATTAAGTAAAAGTGCTGCAAAAATGAAAATTGTGCTTATATATTTTAAATACTTCATTGATTCTACTTTTAATTTGTAATTCCTTACTAACCTTTTTTTTAATACTAAAGCTTTCCTTAGTCTTGTCAAGGTGTTCTGAATAAGTTGATTGTGTCAGGTTTATTCAACGATTGCAAAAGTAAAATATTTTGCCACATGCATTATATTCTACCATTGGCAATAATAGTATTTATATTTTACGTTATCAGAAATGAAAAGTTCCAAACAGAATTTTGTATTTTCGATGACTCGAGATTGTAAATAATGAGGAAACATAAAAAACGACACATATTTCTTTCAGTTCTTATTTTGGTTTTAATAGGCATGGTAGGCTCAACATCATGCAAATCCTCATCTATTAACCGAAAGCAAAGAGCCGTTGAAAAACGTATGGGTAGTTCGCGTAAAAGTGAGACCAAAAAGTTGGAGCAAAGGAAGAAAGAGCATGTTGAAAAACAAAGTGAGCGGACTTTGAAAATGATGAAAAAGGCAAAAAAAAATGCTAGAAGAGCTAATAAAAAAAGGAGAAGGTCCAATTGGTTTACCCGGTTCTTAGGAATAGAAAAGCGACATAACTGTCGAAATTAGTTCTTAAGCATTGTTTTTATATAAATATATTTATTTTTATAGCAGAATTCCCAGCCCTGTTATTTAATCTGAAATCTATGAATAAGATTCTCCTGTATATCTTAATTCTTATACCTGCATATTTGTTTGCTCATGAACAGCAGAAGTTTTTATTTAAGAATTATACTACAGAAAATACCAAATTAGTCAAAGGGCTTTCTCAGAACTCTATCCGTTGTGTTTTGCAGGATTCAAAAGGGTTTTTATGGATTGGGACATGGGATGGATTGAACCGTTATGATGGTTATGATTTTGTTTATTTCTATGAAGAAGATGGGCTTGCAAATCCAACTGTGAATACTCTATATGAAGATGTTGAAGGAGATTTATGGATAGGAACTGAGGCCGGATTGAATTTGTATGACCGTGATAATGATAAGGTCATATTGTTTAATACGACCAATACTGAGGGTTTGGTGGATAATCATATCACAAAAATAATTGGGGATTCTGAAGGAAATATCTGGATTGGCACCCAAAAAGGATTAAGTCTTTACAATCCTTCTTCAAAACGTTTTATTCCCTTCTTAAATGGTCCCAAGGATGGTACATGGCTTCGGAGCAATATAATAAATGATCTTCTGGTTGATGAACATTCACTCTGGATTGCAACACCGGATGGTATCATTCGATTTAATAAGAAAACTAAATCAATTAAACGGCTTTATTTGAGCGCCATCCTTGAATCACCTTTCGAAAACACCTCTGTTAATACCATATTGAGACACGATGTCAAAACACTCTTGTTGGGGACCAACCACGGAGTCGTATCTCTAAATTCAGATACGCATGTATTCGAGCATAAAAACTATGAAAATGATGTGTTAAATTATTCCAGAATACAGGATCTGCATGAAGATCTTCATAACGATCTCTGGATTGGAACAGATGGACAAGGACTTTTTATTGTAGACACTACCGATCATGTTCACAACTATCGGTATGACACCCGTGTTGAAAGTTGCGTAGGAAGTAATAAGGTGAATTGTATTTATGAAGATGGTAATGAAAATATTTGGATTGGCACATTTAACGGGCTTAGTCTACCTCATTTTGGAGTGGTGCCTTTTGATAAAATGACACACTCCAATAGTGAAGCTAATTCTTTATCCAGCGATTTTGTTCTTTCTGTAATTGAAGATTACGACAGGAATTTGTGGATAGCCACTGATAATGGACTAAACAAGTATGATCGAAAATCGGGAAGATATACTCACATTTTGCATAATGTGGATGAGGTTGATGGGTTAATAGGGAATGATCTGAGGTATTTGTTTCTGGATTCTGAAAACAAACTTTGGATTTCTTCTAATACAAATGGTGTGAGTGTTTATGATCTGGAGAAAAATACATTTAGAAATATTTATTATGATCCGCGGCATCGTTTGAGCTTGTCGGATAATAAATGCCATGCAATTGTAGAAGATAAAAACGGTTGCATTTGGATCAGTACAGCTAACGGATTAAATAAATATGATCCTGTTAGTGACTCAATAATGTATTATTACCATGAGCCAAATGTGAAGGGAACCATATCTAATAACTGGATATGGAATTTATTTATTGATAAGGATGGAGTTCTTTGGGTTGCTTCGAAAGGTGGGGTGGATCGGTATGATAGTGATACAGATTTATTTACGAATGTTCCTTTGCTGAGCAACGAAAAGAGTTGCATTGATGTTAAAGAAGCATTTGTTGTTTTTCAGGATAGCGAAGGGATATTCTGGATAGGATTGAGAGGTGGTGGTATGCGTATGTATAATGCACAAAGCCAGGAGGTGAAATGTTATACGGTGCAACAGGGGCTTCCTAATAATCTCATTTATTCGATCTTAGAGGATAATAATAAGGATCTGTGGATTTCCACAAATTTGGGACTGGCTCATTTTATCAGGAAAACAGGTGGTTTTATTAATTATGATGTAAAGGATGGTATTTTAAGTAATGAGTTTAATTTATGGTCAGCTTATAAAGATCCAGATGGGTTAATGTATTTTGGTGGAATGAATGGCTTAAATATTTTCGATCCACGAAATATTACCTATAAAACTGTGCGCTCTGAAACAATAGTTACAGGATTTTATTTGAAAGGTGAGGTGTTTGATCGAGATTTAAATAATGGTGATACCATAAACCTCGATTATACAGATAACTTTTTTTCTTTCCAGTTTGCTTCCGTTGATTTTAGTTCTCCTCTTAAAAGGAAGTATCGTTATAAAATAGATAAAATAGATAAAGATTGGGTTGTTGTAGGAGCGGAAGCCCGGACCGTCGATTATAGGGATGTTAATCCTGGGACTTATGTCTTCCAGGTTGAATCTTCTAATAGTGGAGGGAGTTGGGATTTGGAACCTGTAAAGATAACTGTAATTATAGATCCCCCCTGGTATGGTACCTGGTGGTTTCGGATTGCTGTGATTGGCTTCGTAATCGCATTAGGTTGGCATTTAATAAATATGAGAATTAGGCAGGTTAAAAAGACTCATGAGATCGAAAACAAGATGTTGAAATTTGAAATGGCCTTAACCGAAGCACGACAACAGGCTTTGAGGCTTCAAATGAATCCGCATTTCATCTTCAATTCATTGAATTCTATTCAGAGTTTTATTTTGAAAAACAATATAGATGTAGCAATTAATTATTTGGCCAAGTTTTCACAATTGATGCGTTCAAACCTGGCAAATGCCCGTGAAGCTTTCATTTCAGTAGAGGATGAAGTGAAATCATTGAAATACTATCTCGAGATTGAAAAATTGAGATTTGAAGATAAATTTGATTATACTTTTGAAGTAGATGAAGTAATTGATGCCGATTTTGTTGGGATCCCTCCAATGTTGATCCAACCATTTATTGAAAATGCAATCCTTCATGGGATAATTAATAAAAATGAAAAAGGTGAAATTCATATTTATCTGAAACAGGAAAATGAGGATACCCTTTTGTGTATTATCGAGGACAATGGAATTGGAAGGGAAGAGGCAAATAAAATCAGGGTGAAATCGGGATTTAAAAGGAAGAGCAGAGCTCTTGGAATTACTAAGGAACGATTGCAACTTCTCAATAAGGAAGGCGAAGGGACGTATTCCCTGAGAATAATTGATTTGTTTAATGACAGAAATGAAGCGAGTGGAACCCGCATTGAACTTAGGGTCGCGTTTACTGAATTATAAATATTATTAGAACCAAATACATGCTTTATGATCCGTGCTGTTATAGTTGAAGATGAACTGAAATCCCGAGAAACATTGCGAGCAATGCTCGACAGGTATTGTAAAGAAGTGGTTATACTTGGAGAAGCGGATGGCGTTCATGCCGGAATTGAACTGATTCAAAATATACGCCCTGAATTAGTCTTCCTGGATATCCAAATGCCTGATGGTTCTGGCTTTGGTTTGTTAGAACAGATGCAAGAGGTTAACTTCGAAGTTGTTTTTACGACAGCTTATGATCATTATGCTATTAAGGCCATAAAATTCAGCGCTCTTGATTATTTACTTAAACCCATAGCTGCCGATGAATTGATGAATGCAGTTGAAAAAGTAAAAAAGAGTAAAGATCGTGAAGGTAGAGCGATTAGTTATAAAACCTTAAAGGAGAATTCGCTTGATATGGATTCAGGTAGAATGAGGAAAATTATTCTTTCTACAGCCAATAAAATTCATGTGGTTGAAGTTGATTCCATTATTCGATGTGAATCCGAAAACTATTATACAAAATATTTTTTCACCAATGCAAGACCCTTGTTGATCAGTAAAACACTGAAAGAAACTGAAGAATTACTTAAAGATCATGGTTTTATCCGTCCACATAAATCACATTTGGTTAATATCGATTTTATAGAAAGCTTTATTAAAAGTGATGGTGGTAACCTCAAACTTAAGGATGGAAGCCTTATCCCTGTTTCGCGTCGCAAAAAGGAAACGATAATTGAGATCTTGAATACAGAGATTTAGCAATAAAGTTTATTTATGAATATAGGTATTTGGATGTGAATAATGTGTTTTGTTGTTTTCTCTAAATATCTATATTTGCGGGCTATATTTATAGGTTAGTAGGTTGATTTTACAACCGGAAACTTTCTTAAACGCACCGATAACTGGATAAATTTTTGGTTATCTGAAATTTATTTTAAATTTACGGCTAACTGAATAGCTAAAACCAGAGCCTATGGAAGATATTTTATATTTTCTCTTAATCATGGCATGGCTAGGTATATCAATATACAAAGGCCTGCAAAAACAAAAAAATAAGCCATCTCCTTCATCTGCCCCTGCAGAAGAAACGAATGAGGGTGGCCTGGAATCTCTTTTCGGAGAACTGTTAAAGGATCCGGAAACACCGGAGATTTATTCTGAGCCAGAATCTGATGCTGTATCAGATCCTGAAATTGATCGTCCTTCCTTTTCCAGCCCATCGGAAGCAACCTTATCACATTCAGAATACTCTTATAATACTATAGATAATCAGCAGAAACTTGATTCTATTGGTCCTGAAGGTAGTCCAGCTTTATTCAAGCAGACTCCTATCCCTACTCAGGTCAATCAAAACCTTGTTGATGAACAATTTGGTGAATTCGATCTAAGGAAAGCAATTATATATGATGCTGTCCTGAATCCGCCTTATCTATAGTGTGTTATAGAGATTCTTGAGATCAATTTTTGATTGCTAATTATGTTTGGATAAGATTTTAAATTGTCGTTAATTTACGGGCTTCAAAAATAGCCCTTTGTAAAATTTGAACACAAAACTATATGGTATGTTAAAAAATCTACTCTTAACCATTGGATTAATACTGACATCGAGTGTGTTGGTATTTTCGCAGACAGGTACCCTGAAGGGTAGGATTATTGATTCGGAAACCAAAGAGCCCATACCTTTCGCCAACGTGGTGATTGAACTTGGTGGTGCTCAAAAAGGTGGTGCTTCTACGGACTTTGATGGTTATTACACCATTAAGCCGATTAACCCTGGAACATATACAGTGAAAGCTTTGTATGTAGGGTATCAACCTAAACAAATCAACGGAGTGTCGGTTATCGGAGATAAGATCCGCTTCCTTGATATTGAGATGAAATCTACGATGACTGAACTTGAAGTCTTCGAAGTGGTTGATTATGAAGTGCCTTTGATCAGTAAAGACCAAACTTCTTCAGGTGGTACTGTAACTTCAGAAGAAATTGCAAAAATGCCGAACAAAAATGTTACGGCTATTGCAACTACAGTTGGTGGTGTTTATACCGCAGACGGTGGTGAAATGAACATTCGTGGTCAGCGTTCTTCTGGTACTGTTACTTATATTGACGGTATCCGTGTTACCGGATCAACGGCTCTTCCAGAGTCTGCTATTGATCAGGTATCGGTGATTCTTGGTGGTGTTCCAGCTCAGTATGGTGATGCTACTGGTGGTATCGTTAGTGTTACAACTAAAGGTCCTTCTCGTCAGTTTGGCGCAGGTTTGGAACTTCAGTCTTCTCAGTATTTAGATGCTTTCGGTTATAACCGTGCAAGTGTTAACATGAATGGACCTTTATTGAAAAGTAAAGATCCTAACAATCCTGTAGCACTTTTAGGTTATTTCCTTGCTGGTGAGGTTGTGTATCGTGAAGATAGCTACCCTAACTCAATCGGTGCCTATAAGCTGAATGATGAGATGCTTGAAGATATGGAGCAGAATCCGCTTCAGTTAATCAATCCTAATGAAGGCTTAGATGGTGGTATTGCACATAAGGCTAACTTTGTGAGAGCTGAAATGTTTGATCACCTTAATTCTTCAATAGGAAACTCAAGACTGGATGTTAATGCGTCTGGTAAAATTGATGTTAGAACAGGCCCTACTGTTAACCTAACTTTTGGTGGTAGTTATAATAGAAGTGAGTTCACTCCTTATAGCTATTCAAACCAGGCATTTAATTATGATCCTAAAAGGAACGTATTGAATGAAGATTATCGTGTGTTTGGTCGTTTATCGCAGCGCTTTACTTCTGATGAAGAGAGTAGTTCGGTAATTAAGAATGTATACTATACAATTCAGGGAGATTACACGCACCTGAATCGTTCGGATATGCACCTTGAACACGGTGATGATTTAATGAAGTATGGACATGTTGGTAAATTCGAGACCTTCATGGAAAAGAGTTATAGTGATGTTGATGTTGATCCTGCTACAGGAACTGTTGGTAGGTTGATGCAAGACTGGTCAAATACAAGCTATACTTTTACTCCTAGTGAGTATAACCCAAATCGTGCTAATTATACAGGTCAGGCATATCAGATGCTTCTTGATGATCCTGATTATGTGAATTATTATATTAATACGCTACAGAAATCAAATCCTCTTGCTTATAAAGAAGAATTAATTGGTTTCCAGGGTTTACTTAATGGTATGCAGCCAGGTGGGATTTTTGCATCTAATGCAATTAATACTGGTTGGACTTTACCAGGTCATTATAATAATGGTACTGATTATACTCACTTCGAGGTTGATCAGATTGGTTTGAACCTAAAGGCTTCTGCTGATGTTGGAAATCATGCTTTACAGCTTGGTTTTATTTTTGAGCAAAGAATCTCTCGTGGATATGGTTACAATGCATCAAGTCTTTGGACTTTAATGCGCCAGTTCACAAACAGTCATATAACTCAGCTTGATTTTGATAATCCTAAAATCCGTACTGATGAAACTACAGGTACTACTTGGGTTGATTATCCTCGAATCGTTGCTGGTGATGCACAGAGTCATTTTGATAAGAAGTTAAGAGCAAGTCTTGGTCTTAATGAATTTGGATCAGAATGGATTGATGTGGATTCTTATGATTTAGAACAGAATACCGTTGCATATTATACTGAAGACGGCGAGCGTATTGTTAAGGAACTTATTGATCCTATTTCTGTGAACATGTTTGGCGCAGATGAATTAATTAATAACGATGCTGGTTATGCTTTTGGTTATGATATGTATGGTAACAAATTAGACTATAAACCAACTATCGAAGATTTTATTTCTGGAACCAATGAATTAGGTTTCAATACACGTCTTCGTGATGCGATTCGCCCGGTTTATATGGCTGGTTATATCCAGGATCAATTTGCATTTAAAGATTTAATCTTTAACGTAGGTGTTCGTGTTGACCGTTTTGATGCCAACCAACCTGTTCTAAAAGATCCATATTTGTTGTATGCAGCAAAAACTAAAGGTGATCTTTCTGATTTGAATCATCCTGAAAATATTTCAGATGATGCTGTTGTATATGTTGATGATTATACTGTAAATGATCCTGAAATTACAGGATATCGTGACGGTAATGTTTGGTACAATGCCGAAGGTATTGAAGTAGCGGGTGATCCTGTTAAACAAGTAGGTGGTGCTAGTGGTATCAATCCTTATTTGGAAGACAAGAATCCAAATCAGAAAATGAAAGCGGATGTATTTGAAGATTATGATCCTCAGTATAGTATCATGCCAAGGATTGCTTTTTCATTCCCTATTTCGGATGAGGCTTTATTCTTTGCACATTACGATATCTTAACACAGCGACCAGTTACTGGTGAAACTTTTAATGCTAGTTCATATTACTTATGGCCTACTAGAGGTTCTTCAGTATATAACCCTATGTCAAATCCGAATTTGCGTCCTGAACAGACAATTGACTATGAGTTAGGTTTCCAGCAGAAGTTATCAAATACTTCTTCGATGACCATCGCCGCTTTCTATCGTGAAATTCGCGACCAGATTCAGGTGTTCCGTTATTCAGGTGCTTATCCAAGACAATATTATTCTTATAATAACATTGACTTTGGTACTGTTAAGGGTCTTACACTTACATATGACTTACGTCGTACGAAAAATATCCGAGTTAAAGCTTCTTATACATTACAGTTTGCAAAAGGTACAGGTTCTGATGCAACAACTCAGGCTGGTTTGATTAACGCAGGTCTTCCTAACCTTCGTACAATCTATGCTCTGAATCATGACCAAAGACACCGTTTTAATGTAATGTTTGATTACCGCTTTGATGAAGGTAAAAAATATAATGGTCCTACTTCAACACGCAAAGTAAAAGGTACTGATGAAGTAAAAACTATTCAGTGGTTGAAAAATACTGGATTGAATATTACTTTCTATGGTGGTACTGGTACTCCTTATACTAAGTCTTCAAGAATTGGTGTAATGTTGATTGAAGGTGCTCAGAATGGTGCTCGTAAGCCAGCGTCTTTCCGCTTTGATGCACGTGTTGATCGTGACTTCTTCTTAACATCAGGTAAAGGTGACAATGCTCGTCAGACTTATTTGAATGTATATTGTCAGGTGCTAAATGTGCTGAATACAAAGAATGTAATGAATGTATATGCTGCAACTGGTGTTGCTGGAGATGATGGTTATCTTGACGCTCCGGAATGGCAAAGTACTATTGAGGCGAATATAGATCCACAAGCTTACCGTGATATGTATTCAATTGCTTTGATGAAGCCTTGGTTCTATAGCACACCTCGTCAGATACGTGTAGGTTTATCATTAAACTTCTAATCCTTTAGGTATAGAAATTTAAGATAAAATCATTTTATCAATTATAATTGGAAAAAGCATAAACTATGAAAAGTTTGTTTAGATATCTGATTCTCGCTTTTGCAGGGGTGTTTCTTGTATCTTCAGCTCATGCTGAAGCAGAGAAGGGCAGCCACAAAAGTTCAAAAGAGGTCAAGAGCTCAGCTGCCGGCTGTATGCAGGGTAGCGCATTCAAATACCTTGACGTAAACAACGTACGTACAAGGATCAATTCTGGTGGTGACATGTGGTGGGATTTCGAAAAAGGAGATTACGAAATTCCAAAAGGTTCTGGTAAAACCTCAATGTTCTCTGCTTCTCTTTGGATTGGTGGTACCGATCAGGACAACCAATTGAAACTAGCCGCTATTCGTTTCCGTCAGGGACCTGATGGTGGATCACCAGGGTCAGCTACCGACTACTTCCCTGGCCCATTGAATACTGATGATGCAACAATTGATGCTGTAACATGTAGTGAGTGGGATAAATTATTTTCTATTACTAGAAAAGAAGTGGATGATTTCTTGGCTTGGAGACAAGACCGTGATTCATATCCTGATTATACAATTCCAAAATCGATCACAGAATGGCCTGCTCATGGTGATTTAACTAAAGGTCAGAGTTATTATATAGCTCCTTTCTATGATGAAGATGGTGATTTGGAATACAATCCAGCTAATGGTGATTTTCCTTACTATGACGTGAAAAATGAGCTTTGTAAAGAGCGAATTTTAACTATGGAGGAAATTGAAGGTGGTACGATGACCAACTCAATTCTTTCTGACCAGGTAATTAAAGGTGACCAAACCTTATGGTGGGTTTTTAATGATATGGGTAATATCCATACAGAGACTACTGGTAATCCTATTGGTCTTGAAATCCGTGCTCAGGCATTTGGATTTTCGACTAATGATGTGATTAACGACATGTCATTCTATAGTTATGAAATTGTTAACCGTTCTACTTTCCCACTTTTTAATACCTATTTTAGTCAGTGGGTTGATACAGACCTTGGTTATGCAGAAGATGATTTCGTTGGCTGTGATGTTAACCGTGGTTTAGGTTATTGTTATAATGGTTACGAAGAAGATGGAAACGGACAGGCCTGGGCTTATGGTATAAATCCTCCTGCAATTGGTGTTGACTTCTTCCAGGGTCCTTATATTGACGCTGATGGTAGTGATAACCCTGCATTTGTTGGTAATTGTGATATTGTAACTCCTGGTTATGTAGATAACAATAATGGTATTGACCAAATGGCTATCAACGGTGTTAACTTTGGTGATAGCATCATTGATAACGAACGTTACGGTATGCGTCGTTTTGTTTATCATATTAACGCTGCTTCAGGTCCTACTTCTGACCCTGATTACGCACAGGATTACTACAACTTATTGAAAGGTATCTGGAAAGATAACTCGAAGATGAAGTATGGTGGTAATGGTCACTCAGAGTCTGGTGGTACAGGTCCTGATTGTGATTTCATGTTCCCAGGTATGTCCGATATTTGTAATTGGGGTACTGCTGGTATCGATTTAGGTGCTGATAAAAACTGGACAGAGGTTACTGCTGGAAATGCCCCTGATGACCGTCGCTTTATGCAATCTGCTGGTCCATTTACACTTGAATCAGGTGCGGTTAACTATATTACTGTAGGTATTCCATGGGCACGTGCTAATGACGGTGGTCCTAATGCTTCTGTAGAGTTATTAAAACTTGCTGATGATAAGTGTCAGAACTTGTTTGAAAACTGTTTCCAGGTGATTAATGGTCCAAAAGCTCCGGATTTGACGATGCGTGAGATGGATAAAGAGATCGTTATCTACCTGTCTAACCGTAAATTTGCTGATAAGGGTAATAACTTCCAGGGAAAATACGAAGAGTATGATTTCAATATTGTATTTGACGATACTGTTGCAAGTTCTGATAGAGGAGACTCTACTTATAATTTCGAAGGTTATCAGATTTTCCAGGTGATCGATCCTACGGTTTCTGTTGCTGATCTTTATGATGTGTCTAAGTCTCGATTGGCTTTCCAGTGTGATATCAAAAACGATATTGGAAGAATCATTAACTATGAAACAGATGCTGAACTTGGTGCTTTGGTTCCAGTTGAGCGTGTTAATGGTGAAAATGAAGGTCTTAAGCAGTCTGTGAAGATTACAAAGGACTTCTTCTCAAATGAAACTCTTGTTAACAATAAGCAGTACTATTATATTGCTGTTGCTTACGGTTATAACGAGTACCATAAATATTCTGATGATCCAAGTGCTCAGATTGAAGGCGAAATGGACCTTTATGGTCAGCAGCGTCCTTACCTTGCTGGTCGTGGTAATATCAAAGCTTATACTGCAATCCCTCATAAGAATATCGGAACTGTTCTGAATTCTGCATATGGTGATGGTATGGCTCTTACTCGTATCGAAGGTAAAGGTAATGGTGATAACTTTGTCGATCTTCAGGAAGAATCTGTTGAAGAGATCTTAGCAAAGCCTGCACGAGTTGAAGGTGTTGAATTTGGACATGAAGATTATCCAATTGCTTATAACCTTAAATACAAGGCTGGTTACAGTCCAATTAGTGTTGAGGTTGTTGATCCAATTAGCCTGAAAGAAGGTGATTTCCGTCTGGCTTTCGATACTCTTTATCCTTATTTAATCGAAAACATCACAGAAACTCCTGGTATTAATGGTGATACTTTAACCAGAAATATTGGTAAATGGTATATTGAAGATTTAGCAACTAATGAAAGGTATTATTCTGATACTACAATCCTTGTAAAAAATCAGCAGATATTCCTTGATCTTGGTCTTGGTGTAAATATTGGACAGGTTGATAAGCCTGGTCATGCTGAAATTGGAGAAGACGAAATGAATGGTGATGCTCCTGCTATGGTTGATTTCAACGATAACGGTGGTTTACTTGGAGGTGATGTTGTTTACGGAAATGAGAGTAACAAATGGCTAAGCGCTGTTCCTGATATTGATGGAAGTATCGTTTTCGACTGGATTCGTTCTGGTAGCCTTCTTGATCATGACCACGTTTACAAGTCAACTAGTACATTTATGGATCCAAGTCAGAACTTCGAGAACTTGCTTCTTGATAAAGGATTTGTTATGTGTCCTGCTGTACTAGCTCAAACAAGACAAGAGTTCCCTCTTTTACCTCTTGGTATTGATGATAAGTCTTATAATACTTTGAACAAGTTTGAAGATATCAATAACATTGACCTTGTCTTTACAAGCGATAAGTCAAAATGGACTCGTTGTCCTGTTGTTGAAATGGCTTTGGATACAACATATGCTGAAAATGCTGCTCAGTTGTTGCATAAGCGTAAAGGGAAATCTGTTAACGTAAATGGTGAAACTGACGTTGAGAGTGATGATCCAATGCTTAATTCTAACTATATTGATGGTGTTGGTATGGGTTGGTTCCCAGGATATGCTATTGATGTTGTAACTGGTGAGCGTTTGAACGTAGTGTTCGGTGAGTCTTCTGATTTACCTGAGCAAAACGGTCGCGATATGTTATGGAATCCAACGGATCAATTGTTCCAGGCTGATACTATCCTTGCTTATGGTGGTAAGCACGCTATCTGGATTTCTCGTGAAGAAAGCTATATTAAAGAGAATCCATGGGGACAGGATACAACTTACCATTATCGTTCAGGTCCATATGATGCAGGTTTTGAAGCCAATCGTATGTTGAGTAACGAAACTGAGAAGTTCATTCTTCCTAACGGTGTGGAAATGCAAGATCAAAGAGCTCGTCCTTTCTGGTGGTTCTACGGTTCTTGTACATGGACTACAGTACCTATGCTTGCTGAAGGAACTACTTTACTTGATGGTGATGTTACCGTTAAAGTACGAGTTAATCAACCACATGCAAGGTTCTCTGGTTCTACAGCTGCCGATAGTGCAACTATTGCTGCCAGCGTAAATAACTACTACCCAATGTATGAATTCTCAACGGGTGATTTTGTTGCTCAGGTTGCAGATCTGGAAAAAGGTAAGAGTGATCTTGATTTAATTAATGTTGTTCCGAATCCATATTACGGATACTGTGAATATGAAGTAAATCAGCTGGATAATCGTGTTAAAATCACGAATCTTCCTAAGGACTGTACTGTTTCAATTTATTCTCTTGAAGGTACCATGTTACGTCAATTCAAGAAGGATGATGTTGTGTCATACATTGATTGGGATCTTAAAAACTTTGCTGGTATTCCTATTTCAGGTGGTATGTACTACATTCATGTAGAAGCCGGTGAATTAGGTGAGCGAGTTGTTAAATTCTATGCTGTAATGCGTCCTGTTGACTTAAATGCATTCTAATAGAAATCTAAGTAGGACAATAAAAAATACGATAGCATGAAAAAAATTATTAAATATATATTTTCAGCAGTTCTGTTAGGCATTTTTGTACTGCCTTCACAAGAATCCTTTGCCGGAAACAAAGACCGTTCCGGTGAAGCTGGCGGACCACATTTACTTATTAATCCCTGGGCTCAGAGTTCAGGTTGGGGAAATGTGAATACAGGAGGTGTACGTGGTGTTGATGCAACATTCGGAAACATCGCGGGAACCGCTTTTACTCAGGGTACTGAAGTAAACTTTACGAATACTGATTGGCTTAAAGGTACTGGAACCAATATTATGGCTTTCGGTTTAACTCAACGTGTTGGTGATGGTGGTGCTCTTGGTATTACATTTATGAATATGAGTTTTGGTGATATTGATCGTACAAGATTCGATCAACCTGACCCGGAAGATAATATTGGTACTTTTTCTCCTAACTTCATGTATATTGGGGTTTCTTATTCAAAAGAATTCTCTAATAGTATCTATGGGGGTATCCAGGTGAAAATCGTAAATGAAGGTATCGATAACGTATCATCAACTGGTGTTGCTATTGATGCAGGTATTCAATACGTTTCAGGTGAGAACGATGAAATTAAATTCGGTATCACTTTACGTAACTGGGGACCAACCATGAGCGCTAAAGGTAGTGGTATGGCCGTTCGTGTTCAGCCTGATGGACAGGATGATAAATTCACATTCGAAACACGTACTGTTGACTATGAATTACCTTCACAGTTGAATATCGGTGCTTCTTACGACCTTCTTTTCGGAGAAAATCGTTTGACATTTGCCGGTCAATTCGCAGCAAACTCTTTCACTAACGATATGATGACTTTAGGTGCTGAATTTTCGTTAAAAGAATATTTGCAACTACGTGCTGGTTATACTTATGAAAATGGTCGATTTGACCCTGATGTAGAGAATAACCTAAGTGGTATGAATGCATATGACGGACCAAGTGCTGGTATGTCTATTAATATTCCAATGAGTAAAGAGAATGGTTCAAAATTCTCTGTTGATTATTCATTCAGAAAGACTAAAGCATTCGATAATACACATAGTATTGGAGTAAGAATTAATTTCTAATTCAATTCTATAAAAAAAACTGTTAATTTAGCAGGTAAATATGGCAAAGAGACCCTTCGGGGTCTTTTTGTCATATTATTATAATATAAATAACATTTAGTAAATTAATTATGAGCGAAACTAAATTTTTGACCGAAGAAGGCTTGGGCAAATTAAAAGCGGAACTCGAGCAACTCATGAAAGTTGAACGTCCCAAGATTTCTCAACAAATTGGAGAAGCACGGGATAAAGGTGACCTTTCAGAAAATGCCGAATATGATGCCGCCAAAGAAGCTCAGGGATTGTTGGAGGCCAAAATAGCCAAACTACAGGAGGTAGTTCGTAACGCCCGTATTATAGATGAATCAAAACTTGACGATTCGAAAGTATTTCTTCTTTCGAAAGTGAAAATTAAGAATCTTAAAAATGGGGCTACGATGACTTATACTATCGTTCCTGAGAATGAAGCTGATTTGAAATCCGGGAAAATCTCTGTATCTTCACCTATAGCAAAAGGATTGCTGGGAAAAGAAGTAGGTGATACCGCTGAAATACAGGTGCCAGCCGGAACTATTCCTTTTGAAGTAGTTGAAATTAGTCGATAAAATTGAAAATTATGGCCAGTATTTTTACCAAAATTGTAAATGGCGATATACCTTCCTATAAAATAGCGGAGGATCAGGACTATTATGCTTTTCTGGATATAAATCCATTGGCTAAAGGTCATACTTTGGTCATACCCAAAAAAGAAACCGATTATATCTTCGATATTACCAATGGAGAATATGAGGGCTTGTTTGCATTTGCAAAGAAAATTGCTGCTGCTATCGAAAAAACCATGCCTTGCAAACGCGTAGGAATGACCGTTATTGGTCTGGAGGTTCCACATGCTCATGTGCATTTAATTCCAATCAATGGAATTTATGATATGGAGTTTAGTCGTGAAAAGTTGAAATTAAGTGAAGAAGAGTTTAAAAAAATAGCGGCAGAAATTAGAGCAAATCTATAAAGAAAAGGGCCTTAATAGGCCCTTTCATTTTTACCTTCAATATAGTTTATAAATGATTTATTAACCACTTTATTGCCTCCTGGTGTTGGATAATCACCGGTGAAGTACCAGTCCCCCTTACTTTGAGTACAAGCTTCATGTAAATCTTCAACACTTTGGTAAATAATTTCCACTTCAGCCTGAATATCTTCAGGAGTTAAAAGTTCAGTAATCTTTTTTGAAATTTGTTCTGGTGTAAACGGTTGATAAATTTCCTTTACGTAATTTACAACATCTTCTTTTTGGTTGTTTTCCTGAGTTTTACATTTATTATAGACCTCATTGATGATGTTTTCTTGTCCAGTGTCTTTTAGAAGCTCAATAACGGCATTAAAAGCAATGAAATCATTCAATTTAGCCATGTCGATGCCATAACAGTCAGGATAGCGTATTTGTGGCGCAGAAGATGCGATAATGATCTTTTTTGGCCCTAATCGATCGAGGATCTTAAGAATACTTTGTTTGAGCGTTGTTCCACGTACGATGGAATCGTCAATCACGACAAGAGTATCAACATTTCTTTCAATAGATCCGTAAGTGATGTCATAAACGTGGGCTACCAAATCATCCCTTTGGTTATCCTGGGTGATAAATGTCCTGAGTTTAGCATCTTTTACTGCTACATTTTCTACCCGGGCTCTTAGTTTGAAGATCTCATCCAATTTTTCCGGAGTAATATTTGCTCCCATCTGAATGATTTTATCCTTCTTAATCTTGTTGCAGAAAGAGTCAACTTCTTGTACAAGGCCGTAAAAAGCAACCAATGCAGTATTTGGAATAAATGAAAAGACAGTATGTTCCAGGTCGAAATTAATCCGGTCAAGAATCGTTGGTGTTAATAATGCTCCTAATTTTTTTCTTTCTTTATAGATATCTATATCTGTCCCGCGGGAAAAATAGATACGCTCGAAAGAACATGATTTTTTTTCGATAGGAGGAATAAATTCCTTAAGAGAATAACTTCCATCCTTTTTTATGATCAGAGCATGCCCAGGATCAAGTTCTTTTATCTTGTCGGCACTTACATTAAAAGTCGTTTGTATTACCGGACGTTCTGAAGCGGCAACTACAACTTCATCATCAACATAATAAAAGGCGGGGCGAATTCCTGCAGGATCCCGCATAATGAAGGAATCACCATGGCCGATCATACCGCCGATGGCATAGCCTCCATCCCAACGTTTAGCAGCTTCTTTTAGAATTCGATCAATTTCAAGGTCTTTAGAGATTAGTCCGGATATTTCCTTTTTGCTAGATCCTTCATTCTTGTATTTTCGATACAGAAATTCATTTTGTCTGTCGAGGAAATGCCCGATTTTTTCTAAAACCGTAATTGTATCTGTTGTCTTAACTGGATGCTGTCCCAAATCAACAAGCCTTTCGAATAGTTCTTCAACATTGGTCATGTTAAAATTACCGGCTACAACCAGAGTTTTCGATTTCCAGTTATTGTGCCGCATTACCGGGTGTAGGTTTTCGATGTGATGCCCACCAAATGTTCCATAGCGAAGGTGTCCGAGAAAGAGTTCTCCTGTAAAAGAGGCATTTTCTTTCAGCCAATTAACATCTTCGAGTAAATCAGGATTTTGGTCCTGAATATCTTTATATTCACTGTAAATCTGATTAAATACATCCTTGATAGGATTCGCATCATTTGATCTGACACGATTGATGTATTGTGTGCCGGGTTTTGTATCTAATTTGATACATGCAGCTCCTGCGCCATCTTGTCCTCTGTTATGCTGCTTTTCCATCAACAAATTTAACTTGTTGATTCCGTAAAACGAAGTGCCGTACTTTGCTCTGTAATATTCAACTGGCTTACGTAGCCTGATCAGAGCTATTCCACATTCGTGTTTAATTTGGTCACTCATCAGAATTATGTATCTATATTAATATTTTATTTATTTTCGTTTGAAGAAATGCAAAATTACTACTTTCAATCGAATTCTGCATGATATCTTTGAACCTTAACAATATGCTAATAAATAGGTTTAAACAACTGAAATAGAAGTTTGTTATTCTAAACAACAGTGGAATATGGTTACAATAAGGAGTGCTTATTCGAGCGATTTGGCAACGATCAACAATTTCCAGGTTAAGATGGCATTTGAAACTGAAAATCTCATACTTGATCCTGTAGTCGTAAATGAAGGAGTGAAAGCAGTTTTTACGGATCCTTCTAAAGGGGAATATTATGTAGCACAGTTGGACGATAAGGTTATCGCAAGTTTATTAATAACTCATGAATGGAGTGACTGGCGTAATGCCTGGGTTTGGTGGATACAATCGGTTTATGTTAGACCCGAATATAGGAGGACTGGAGTGTTTGCTCAAATGTATCAATTTTTGCAAGACACAGTAGAACAAACCGATCAGGTTAAAGGAATCAGATTGTATGTTGATAAAACCAATGAACGGGCTCAGAAAGTATATCGAAAATTAGGGATGAATTCCGATCATTATGAATTATTTGAAAGCTTAAAGTAAATTTGCACAATTTTTATTGAGGAATTAAACTCCAGTAGCAATGAAAGAAGTATCAGGAAATATAGTTGATGTAGTAAGAGGTGAAGTGTTTAAAGGGATCATTCGTTTTGAGGCCGGTAAGATTATTTCTATCGAAAAGTCTGAGCAAGTAGAAGATCAATACATTCTCCCTGGTTTGGTTGATTCGCATGTTCATATCGAAAGTTCAATGCTTGTTCCTTCCGAATTTGCAAAGATGGCAGTAATTCATGGGACTGTTGCGACTGTGTCCGATCCTCATGAAATAGCAAATGTGTTAGGCCTTAAGGGTATAGATTATATGATTTTAAATGGAAAATCAGTCCCTTTTAAGTTTTATTTTGGAGCTCCTTCTTGTGTTCCTGCTACCCAATTTGAATCATCTGGTGCTAATTTAGGTAAACAAGAGACAGAAGCACTGCTTAAAAATCCTGATATTCATTATCTGGCCGAGATGATGAATTTTCCTGGTGTGATCAATCAGGACAGCCAGGTTATGGAAAAATTGGCCCTCGCCCGGAAATATAATAAACCGATTGATGGACACGCCCCAGGCCTCAAGGGAGAGGATCTTGAGAAATATGCCAAAGGAGGAATAAGTACCGACCATGAATGCTTTACAGTGGAAGAGGCTCTTGATAAAATCAATCATGGTATGAAAGTCCAGATGCGTGAAGGTAGTGCTGCCAGAAATTTTGATACACTGCTACCCTTATTAGAAACTCACCCTGAAATGGTCATGTTTTGTTCGGATGATAAGCATCCGGATGAACTTGTACATGGTCATATAAATTTGCTGGTGAAAAGGGCACTTGCAAAAGGCTATGATTTGGTGACAATTATTAGAGCTTGCAGCTTAGTGCCTGTTCAACATTATAATCTTGCCGTAGGATTGTTGCAAGTAGATGATCCTGCGGATTTTATTGTGGTAGATTGCCCAGATTCATTTAATGTGTTATCAACATACATTGATGGACAATTGGTTGCATCAAAAGGAAAGGTGATGTTTGAGACCAAAGCTGTGGAATCGATTAATGCATTTAATGCTGAGCCTATATCTTTGGAAGATGTTCAAGTTGTTTCTGGTGGAAACCAAATGCGAGTATTTAAGGCATTAGATGGACAGTTAATCACTGAATCTATTCTGGTTGAACCAAAGGTTGAAAAGGGATTTGTAGTGAGTGATATAGAGCGAGACCTGTTGAAAATACTTGTGATAAATCGCTATAAACCATCCAAACCTGCTATTGCCTTTATAAATAATTTTGGACTAAAAAATGGGGCTATCGCTTCAACTGTGGCTCATGATAGTCATAATATAATAGCTGTTGGAACCTCTGATGAAGATTTGGTAAAGGCGGTATTTGTGCAGTAAAGGGTGAAGAAGAGTACGTTTTACCTTTACCTGTGGGAGGAATTATGGCTGATTTGGATGGGACTCAGGTCGCAAATCGATATAAAATGATCGATCAGCAGGCAAAAAATCTTGGAACTCACCTCAAGGCTCCTTTTATGACCTTGGCATTTATGGCTTTATTGGTGATTCCTGACCTTAAATTGAGTGATAAAGGATTGTTTGACGGCAAAAAATTCCAATTTTCTGAATTATTCGTTAAATAATTTCATTATATGTACATATTTATTTTTATGTAATGTGGATTTTTTTATTTTTGCAAGTAAATATATAATGCTGGTATGAAGAAGTTAGAATTAGATGTAATTAAATTAGAGGCTGCGGCGAGTAAATTAAGAGCCATTGCACACCCAATGAGGATTGCAATTATCGATTTGCTGCATGATAATCAGAAACAAAGTGTAACAGAAATCTATCAAAAGTTGAATATTGAGCAGGCCTCGGCTTCGCATCACCTTAATATTCTGAAGAATAAAGGTGTGCTGATGTCGAAACGAGATGGAAAAAAAATCTTTTATTCCCTGAAGAGTTCAACACTTACAGAAATCATCGAGTGTATTAATCGATGTAATGAGGATTAGATTCCAGCTAAACAGAAAGCATATAGTTGCTTAGCCTTAATTCTGTTTGGAATTAAGGCTTTTTTATTTTCCAATCCTGTTCTACATCCCAGTTGGCTCGTGTTTCTATTTTTGATTGTAAATAAATCACTGGCTCAGGTTGTTTTTTCTTAATGTAATCGCCTGTATCCCAGGTTTCATTTCCGTTTTTGTCAATGATCGCACGTAACCGGTATTTCTTGACCGGGAGGAAATCGAATGTTATTTGCTGATTTTCATATGTTCGAAACTCTCTGACTATGTCATTTTTTTCTGTCAATAATTGAATGATATGTAAAGTGCTGTCGTACTCAGTATCAAAATTGAGTAAAATTCTGGTGTAATCTTCTATGTTACGTCCACTAAACTTAAAATTTGTAGAATCGTTTGATAGTCCATAAATATCCATAAATGCGGAATCCGGAATCAAAAGTTCATAGTTTTGCAGGGACTCCCATTTGTGCTCTATCAGATAGTCTCTTTTCAAAGAATCAATAGGTTGAACCGTAATAGTTGTGGTATCATCACCATTAATAAACCTGAATGCAGTATCCAATTGCTTTTGAATGGGATGTTTAAAATTTAAGATCAACCTTTGATTCAACTCGATTGTACTCTTGGTGTTTGCAGTTATTTTGAGTTTCTCAATCTTGGTGCTATCCTTTTTTGTTTTGGGATTATCAAAATATGTGAAAACAAGAGTGTCAATAACGGTTTCATAATCCTTGATTTCCACTTCCAGTGAGTCTGAGTCAAAATGATCCATCCAAAGAGTTACAGAATCTCGTTTTGTATTCCAGTCAGTGAAAATGAAATTGAATTCGCTTTTCTTATTAAGAATATTAAAACTTGCAGAGTCAGTTGGTTGTTGGAAATAGATACTGATGTTTCGCTTCTTGTATGATAACGATTCCAACACTTTTTGAACGGTGTCTTTGGGGATGAATAACAGCAGTTCCAACTTTTGTTTATCTTCAAGGATAATCGAGTCCATCCTGGTCTGTTCTTTCGTCAGGCTGTCAATTTGCAATGTGTCGATATAAAGACTATCCATTTGGGAAAGTTGCTGGAAAGTACTGTCTGTGATAGGCGCTTCTTGGTTACTTTGAATAGTATCCGAGGTATTATAATATGACTTTTCATGAGAAACAGTATCAGATTGAATGACCCGATTTGAATCTGGAAGTAAGGGTTTTGTATAAACAGAATCTATGGTAAGTGAGTCCAGAGCTATGGTGTCAAGAGAAAGTGAATCGGGTTTTACCGTTCTTTTTGGTAAAACAGGAAAAACGGTATCTAGGAGATAGCCAATAGGTTCGTTAGGTAAATCGTAGAGGTAATTGCTATTGGCGTCTACCAAGGCGAATATTTTATATCCACCATCAGCCAGGTTCCGGAATTTGAATTTGCCCTGCTTGTCAGTTTTTGAAATATATACAGGTCTTTCCTTCATCGGGATGCTATCCTCCATACTTCGATATAACATGATTGTAGCATCCTCTGTGGGATCTTTGGTGAATGCATCAACCAGACTTCCTTCTAATTCTAATGAGTCAATGTGATCACCTGTTGAAAAAACATATTGAAAATTCTTAATAGGATTTTTTTCTGTAATATCAACAATCGCATCTCCCATGAAAATAGTATAGGTTGTGTTTTCCAACAAGGTATCTTCAAGCTCAATGATAATGGATTTTCCACGTATTGTAATATTGGGATTCTCTTCAAGTGGTGGTGAAACCAAAAGTTGTTTGTGTAGATCTTTTAGTTCTATAAATTCATTAAACCAAACTCTGGCACTTGATTCATTGAAATTAGTACTGAAATTAACTGGTTCAGCTTCCATCTCAATTGGTGGTTCTATATCCTTTGGGCCTCCCTGAGGTATCAGAGGATTTGCACAGGAATAGATTAAACCAGCCAATGTTAGTACGACTGCTGCATTGAATATTTTGATATATAGCTTGTTGCTCATTATACGTCTTAATTTGTATCGGACAACAAAATAAATAAAAAACAGCAACTTATCAGTGCATATTTTCATATGCTTTGTCGAAATATTAAATTTGTGATCCAAGGATTGATCCATGTTTTTGTGATCTTTGTAATTAAATGATCTAATGTGTACATTATGACTCTAAAAAAATCATTTTCCAGCCTAAAACTGATATTGTTATGTGGGCTCATTTTACTCTTCGCATCTCTAAGACCAAAAGATGTAAATGCGCAAACTGAATTTCAGATTGGGATGGATGTTGAATGCAGTTGCAAAAAGCATGCAAGGTCTTCATTTTCTCATTTAAAAAGCACAGAAAATTACATAGGAAAAGAGTATGATATCAAATATCATCGTTTTCGATGGTTTGTGCTTCCTGATACCATTTATATCTCTGGGTCTGTGTTTTCTATATTCGAAATAAAGGAACCTGTAAATTCGATTGATTTTCAACTTTCAGCAAATATGGTAGTTGATTCGGTGAAATATCATAACTCACTGGTTGATTTTAGTCATAACTCTGAAGACCAGTTGAGATGTTTGCTTCCCGGTGAGCTGGGTATAGGAGTAATTGATTCTATACAGGTTTATTATCATGGTAGTCCTGATGACCCTGCAGCATTTAATTTGCATTATCATTATCTGGGAGCGGATTCTATTCCTTCGCTTTGGACCTTATCGGAACCATATGGAGCTAAATCGTGGTGGCCATGTAAGAACCATTTGTCGGATAAAATTGATTCAACCGATTTTATTATAACAACATCCAAACCATATCGTGTAGCAGGTAGTGGTCTTCTGGTTGAAGAGAGTCATGAAGGTGATTACTCAACTTTCCACTGGAAACATCGATATCCAATTCCTGCATATTTAATTTTTTTGGCGGTTAGTGAATATGCTGTGTTTGATGAATATTTCCATCATCAGGATGATTCTTTACATATCCTGAATTATGTCTACCCAATTGATAGTGTGAAAACGCATAAAAGTGTTAAAGCCTTATTACCGGCCTTTGGTATGATGACCCAATTGTTCGGGGTATACCCGTTCCAGACTGAGAAATATGGTCATGTGCAAATGGGGAGAGGTGGAGGAATGGAACATCAGACGATGACATCTATGGGTACTTGGAGTTATGATGTGATAGTCCATGAAGCCGCTCATCAATGGTTTGGAAATTATATAACTTGTGCTTCCTGGCACGACATATGGCTGAATGAAGCTTTTGCGACCTATATTACCGGGCTGGCTTATGAACGCGTTGTGGATACTGATATTTGGTGGAGACGTTGGCGGGAGATTGTTTCTGAACGAATCATGTCAGAGCCTGGGGGCTCCGTGTATGTTAAAGATACTACCGATGTAGGACGAATTTTTAGTGGAAGACTAACTTATTACAAAGGGGCGTATGTGTTGCATATGCTTCGATGGGTTGTTGGAGATGAAAACTTCTTTTATGCAATTTCAAATTATCTGAATGATCCAGCCAATGTTTATGGATATGCGACAACTGATAATCTGAAAATGCACTTCGAACAGGCTTTTGGCTCCGATTTAGGCTGGTTTTTCGATCAATGGTATTATGGGGAAGGTTACCCAGAATATGAATTCTATATTGAGCAATTGAATGATGATTATATTGAAGTTGAAATACTGCAGGAACAGTCGCTTGAGGAAGTCGGGTTCTTCAGTATGCCGGTTCCTCTTCAATTTTGGCACCAAGGAATAGATACCACTCTGATTTTTGATAATCAGTTTTCAGGACAGGTGTTTACCCGGGAATTGGGATTCAGGTATGATTCAGTATTATTTGATCCTGAATTATGGTTGCTCTCATCAAATAATAAGATTCATAATCTTCAATTTAATAAGAAAGAAGTGTTGTTAGCCTATCCAAATCCTTCCAAGGGTAATTTAAAATTGTATTTCGAACAGGAGAAATACGAAAAGCTTTATTTGTATAGTTTGAAAGGAGAACGACTTGTAGTTGTTGAAGGGGAGGATGTTGTTGCCGGTAAAGTGAGAGTAAACTGTGAACATCTTGCCAATGGAACTTATATTGTTGTTCTGATAAATGGCAATGAATCGGTTACAAGGAAAGTTGTTGTCTTAAAGTAGAACAGGATCAATCGGGTAGAACTGGTAGTCAAGCTCTGAGAAATGTTCAAGAAAGCGTGGTAAGGCATGTAATATGTTTTTTTCTGCCTTTAGGCTATCGTGAAACACTACAATTGAACCCGGTTTGGTTGAGTCGATGGCGTTCTTCAAACATTGTTCACCACTTATTGATTTATCCCAATCGTAGGTGAGTACGCTCCACATAATCAGATAGTAATTTTCTTTTAGATTCTTAATCTGAGATCGTTTGATTTTTCCGTGTGGAGGCCTGAATAGTGAAGAGCGAATATATGTTGCTGCCTTTCCCACATTTTCGATGTAGTCTTTTGTTTGTGTTTCCCATCCTTTTAAGTGGTTAAAAGTGTGGTTGCCGGTTTGGTGTCCACGACTTAATATCATTCTGTATGTCTCGGGGTATTTTCTAACATTTTCTCCGACACAAAAGAAGGTGGCCTTGGCTTCATATTTATCAAGAATTTCAAGGATTTTTGGCGTTATGTCCGGGTGTGGTCCATCATCGAAAGTCAGAAATATTTCCTGACGGTCTGTTTGTACTTTCCAGTGCAAACCGGGGTAAATTAGTTTACTGATAAAATATGGAGGACGTACCAATCGCATAGAGCAAAGATAGGAATTGAAACGAATGATTCGTTATTAATGCGTAATGAATAATAGTGTCCACGAATTAAACGAATGAACACGAAAAAAAATCAGTGTAATTCGTGGACACTTAAAAAATTAGACCAAAATCTTACCGGTCATATCCGCAGGAATCTCAAGTCCCATCATCTTTAACATCGTAGGTGCAACATCCGCTAAAATTCCATCTTCAATTTTTTCAAAACGATCCGAAACCAAAATACATGGAACCGGATTCAAAGAGTGAGCGGTATTCATCGAACCATCTGCATTAAGGGCATAATCGGCATTACCGTGATCTGCTATGATTATAACTTCGTAACCGTTTTCACGAGCTGTTGTTACCACATCTTTAACGCAGTTGTCAACGGTAGTAATTGCCTTTTCAATGGCTTCATAAATTCCTGTATGCCCAACCATATCACCGTTGGCAAAATTAAGACATACGAAATCGGTTTCCTTTTTCTTCAATTCAGCAACAATAGCATCCTTTACTTCAGGAGCACTCATCTCTGGTTGAAGGTCGTAAGTAGCAACCTTCGGAGATTGAATTAAAATACGTTTTTCATTTTCAAATTCAGATTCACGACCACCGGACATAAAGAAAGTTACGTGGGCATATTTTTCAGTTTCAGCAATACGAATCTGCTTTAATCCTGCTTTAGCAACAACTTCACCCATGGTGTTTGCTACATTATCTTTACCATATACTACTCGAATTCCTTTAAAATTCTCATCGTAATTGGTCATGGTTAAATAATGTAAAGGCATGGTGTGCATTCCAAATTCATGCATGTCCTGCTGAGTTAAAACAGTAGTGATTTCACGAAGTCGGTCGGTACGGTAATTGAAGCATAACACCACATCACCTTCCTGTAGTTTCCCAATCGCTTCACCATTAGCATCTACCTTGATGATTGGTTTGATAAACTCATCGGTGATCTCTTCCTCATATGATTTCTGCATTGACTGAAGAACATCCATTGTTGGAGTTCCTTCTCCATGAACAATTGCATCGTATCCAACTTTTACACGCTCCCAACGCTTATCACGATCCATTGTGTAATAACGTCCGGTAACAGTGGCTACTTCTCCATTTGAAGTTTCCAGGTGATTAACGAGATTCTTCATAAATCCTAAGCCACTTCTTGGATCCGTGTCACGCCCATCGGTTAATGCGTGAATGTATACTTTTTCAAGACCGTAGTCTTTTGTGATATCGCAAAGTTTGTATAAGTGTGTATCTAAAGAATGAACACCTCCATCAGAGACTAATCCAATGAAATGAACAGCCTTGTTATTTTCTTTTGCATAGGTATATGCCTCTTTTAATACAGGATTATCTCCAAGTGTGTTTTCTCTTACAGCTTTATTAATTTTTACCAGGTCCTGGTATACAATACGACCGGCACCAATGTTCAGGTGACCAACTTCTGAATTTCCCATCTGTCCGATTGGAAGTCCTACATCATTACCACTTGTAGCCAGTTGTGAATTTGGATACTTTTCCATTAATTCATCCATAAATGGAGTCGGAGTATTGTAGATTACATCTGCCATATCTTTCTTGCCAATTCCCCATCCATCGAGGATCATCAGCATCGCTTTATTTGTTCCCATATCCCTGGTGTTTTATTATCTAACTTTGTTTCGACCTGCAAAAGTACTTATTTATAAATTATTTAAAGAAGTTATTTGCATAAGTTTAACATCAATTGCAGGATTTAATGAAACCCAATTTATGGTTAATAACTTTTCATTCTATAAATCCTGATCATTGCTTATATTCGTACAATAATCAACATGTGAAAACTCTTAAAGTTTAATTGTATTTTATGGCAGACAGATGGGTAATTCCTGATATTCATGGTTGTTCCAAGACACTTGAACGATTGATTGGACAAATTCAACCTAAGAAGGTGGATCATTTGATTTTCCTCGGTGACTATATCGACCGTGGACCTGATTCCAAAGGGGTAATCGATTATATCATTCAACTACAGCAAGCAGGTCAAAAGATGACTCTTTTACGGGGAAATCATGAAGCATTTTTGATCGAGGCTTTTGAAATGGAAAAGAATCTGAAAAGAAGCTTTTTCAAAAAAGAAAAGAATTCTCATAAGGAAGAGTGGTATAAACATGGTGGTAGGGATACCATGAAAAGCTTTGGTTTAAAAGATCTCAGGCTTTTTCCTGTTGAATATCTTGAGTGGATGAAGAAACTGGAATATTATCTGCAATTGGATGATTATATCATTGTTCACGCCGGTTTGAATTTTGAAATTGATAATCCATTGGATGATAAACACACCATGCTCTGGGTAAAAGAATTTGATATAAAGCCACAAAAAATCGGCAATCGCAAAGTTATTCATGGACATACTCCCATCAGTCATGAGTTTATTTTTGAAACCATAAACGGGGATAAGTTCAACTTTATTGATCTGGATAATGGGGTGTATATCCCGAATCGTAATGGTTTTGGACAACTGATGGCCCTTGAGCTTAATTCAAATACCCTGTTAGCTCAGCATAATGTTGATGTAATGTAGCTGTTAAGTTAGCTAGCTGATTGTTAATTGTAGACCATTGATTTTTGCTATTGATTTCATAGTGGATTATATTTGTTTTGTGATCAAAAGTTTGTCCATATGTGGGGTGTAGGAAAGTCTAAAAGTCGTATAATATATCTATTACCGGTTTTGCTATTTATAATGCTATATGCATGTACGGTGCCAGAGGCTCCCGAAGTGAATCCAGATATACCAGTCGATTCAATTGTTGATAGAAGTTGTCCGGGCCTCTCAACAGTTAATCATGCAGGAAAAACTTACCATACGGTGCAGATTGGAGAACAGTGCTGGCTAAAAGAGAATCTGGACGTGGGCAATATGATCGATCATAAAAGTAGTTCAACTGACAATAATATTATTGAAAAATATTGTATTGATGATGATCCACAGAACTGTGAAAAGTACGGGGGGCTTTATCAATGGGATGAGTTAATGGATTACACGCAACTGGAAGGTGGGAAAGGGATTTGTCCGGAAGGATGGCATATACCTACCGATCTTGAATTAAAGGTTTTATTAGGGACTGTTGATACGCAGTATGATGTTGGCGATCATGAGTGGGATACCGTTCAATGGCATGGATATGATGGTGGTGGGCACTTAAAAGCGACAGGGAATAACCATTGGGACTCTCCAAACGAAGGAGCGACCAACTCCAGTGGCTTTTCTGCTTTACCTCATGGATATCGCGAATTTGAAGGTAATGGGTTCAATGGGGCTAGAGCATATTTGGTTCTGTGGACTTCTTCTCAGGTAGATGAAAATGAAGCATGGCGCAGAGCGTTAAGTTATTACTATAAGGAAGTGTTCAGGAGTCACCACAACAAAGGATTTGGATATTCGGCTCGCTGTATAAAAGATTAGATCCTGAGTTTGTTACATCGGTTGGAGCTCAATCGTTATTGTCTATTTTCTTTTGATAAATAAATTCAGTGAAATTTTCTACATGAAGTTTCTTATGGTTGCTGGAGAATTTTGGAACCAAATCTGCTTCGGTGCCTACAGGACTGATATGGGTTGTATAATTCTTATATATTGATGTATCAGAAATTCTGAAGTTAGCATTTGTTACAAAGAGAATACCTCCGGGCTGTAAGAGTGAATCCAGTTTTTGAATATGTTCGTTAAATTTTTCAAAAGGATATAGGCCTTTGATGTTGTCAATGTATCTGGTCGCAGGCCATTTACAGAGTACCGACATGCAAAAGATTAAATCATATGGACCATTTTCTCGTAGGACCATATCATTACTTTTATAAAAAGTAATATTGGGATTTTGGTTCTTTGATTTTGCTTCATCGAGGCATTTTTGATTGATATCCAATCCAATAATTTGTGCTTCCGGGAAATACGTAGCCAGCGAAAAGCATTCCTCCCCGGTTGAGCATCCGAAAGAGAGAATACGTAATTCCTTGTAATCTTTTTCTTTTATATGATTTCTGGCGAATTCAAATAATTGTGGGTAGCGGTCAGGTAGTGTAAAAGATGAGATCTGGTGGTAGTTTGGGTAGAGTCGGTTATAAATCTTGTTCTGAAGAACCAAAAGAGGCTTCAGAAGTGTGGTGTGATTCTCGATTCGTCGTTTTATCTTTTTAATAATGCTCATCATTAAATAATTAATTCGAATATTCTGGAATTGGTATTTGTTTTACAACTTTGGCTGGAACTCCTGCTGCAAGGGTGTAACTTGGAATGTCTTTTGTTACTACAGCTCCTGATGCGATAACAGCTCCTTTGCCAATTTTAACTCCTTTTAAAACCATTGTACGTGTTGCTAACCAAACATCATCCTCGATAACTATTGGTTTGGGTTCGGCTTTTATCAAACGGTTAGATATATCATGATGGTCACTGTCCATGATGATGCAATGGGTTCCTATTCTGCAATTATTTCCGATTTTAACTCCGGAATGTACTGAAATATTACATCCATTTAATCTGACATTTTCTCCGATTGATAATTCACCTCCATATTGCACATCAATAAGGACCTTGTTTATGTCTGATGCAATTCGTATTAGGTTTCCGATCTGAATACTACCTTCATTAATAATCTTAGGTTTGCCAAATGTGAATGCTATTTTCCCAAGGAGTTCACAGTTTTTTAGATAGATCCTTGTTTTGACTAGATTCCCAGTTAGGCTAATAAGTCGCAAGAATAGTAGCCAGTATAGTCTGAGCGAATTGTTCTGAATCCGCTTTTTGGTTTTGATTTTCCCAATCTCAGCATACAGAAGACCTTGAATAGACATAATTGTTTTTTTTATGACCGAATTTTTATAATAAATCAGGAGTGGTGTTGAGCTATTCTTTTTTCAATACAACACACGTCGACATAACCATTGTGGTTGTTTTACGAAGCATATATCTCATTTTACCCCTGATGATGTTTCCTCAGTTTTTCCTATGTGGGTATTTATGGGCGTAATTTACAAATAGTTGTGGTTATTTCAAATATGTAGTTATTTATTTGTATTTGTGGGAAGGTATTATGTGGTTTTTCACATGTGATAAGTTTGCTGCCTATCTTTCTTGAGGTTTGAAGTTTTGTTGATAAACAAGACTTCCGAAGTGATTATATAATTAATATGGATATTCGGCCTGTTATGTTATGAATAAATTTTAAGTTGGGAAATATTGTGCTTTCCGCTTTTACTTCCCTTGTTTCATTGCTCACATTTTGTTAGTTGTATTAACCACCAAAGGGCGCGGAGATGGAGTTGAATTCTCAAATGTATCGCTAAGAGCGCAAAGAAGCAGAGAATGCGAAGTTATAAACTCTGTGATCTCTGCTTCTTTCGAAACTTTACGATATTAATCTTTAGATACTGCGGAAGAATTTCCGGATCTTCCTTCGGTCTTTGCGATCTGGTTCAATATCAATCCCCTCATCACCACGGTAAACTCTGTAGATGATATGATTTGCTTTTCTCAGTTCTTTTACCACTTCGTTCGGGATGTAGTATCGGTGTCGCATCAATTGATATGCATTGTCATCAGTTGTAGAAGAAAAGGTTGTGCTGGTTGATGAGACTTCTTTATCCTTACCGGTTTCCTTGTCTTTCTTTGTTTCTGTATCTGTTGTTATTGTTGAACTGGTAGATGTAGAAGATCTATTGAATTCTTTGTAAACATAATCTTCTGATTCCAGTTCGAAAATTTCATTATCCAGATTCAGGTAAAGTTTAGGGGTGATTTCCCTATCTGAGATATGTGTTGTAACAGCGATTTCAATAATGGTTTCTTCATTGCCTTCAAATGATTTGAAACTCAAATATGAAACAGTCGCTGTGTAGTGGGGCAAATAATGAAATCTGTGTTTACGTTCATTGGAATAGCCTCTTACCAATTGCTTCATTTTTACAGATGCTTCCTGTTTATACGGATCCTTATCTGAAATAATACGATTGTACGGAGCAAAAGCACAGGATGAAAGCATTACGATGCTCATTAATAAAATTGTTCCATTGAACAGCCTTCCTGGGGTTGTCTTGTTTATTCTCATAGTCTTCTTCTTTATTTCTTATAACAGAAGAAAACAAGCATTGTGCCGGAAAATGTAGAAGTATCGCAAAGGAGCAAAGTACGCAGAGATCGCGAAGAAATGCTCTTTGCGTACTTTGCTCCTTTGCGCTCTCTGCGTTACTTTTTTTACCAAAAAAAGGGAGCCCAAACGAGCTCCCTTTCATCATATATAAAGATTGTTATTAATCTTCTTTAGTAGCTTCAATAAGTACATCCATGATTTGGATAGCACATTCTGAAACTACAGAACCAGGGCCGAAGATAGCTACAGCACCTGCATCATAAAGGTATTGATAATCCTGAGCTGGAATTACACCACCACAAATTACCATGATATCTTCACGTCCAAGTTTCTTAAGCTCTGCGATTACCTGAGGTACAAGAGTTTTGTGACCCGCAGCAAGAGAAGATACACCCAATACGTGTACATCATTCTCTACAGCCTGACGAGCAGCTTCTTCAGGAGTCTGGAACAATGGTCCCATATCCACATCGAAGCCCATATCGGCATAACCTGTTGCTACTACTTTTGCACCACGGTCGTGTCCGTCCTGACCCATTTTCGCGATCATGATACGAGGACGACGTCCATCGATTTCTGCAAACTTATCTGTAAGTTCACAAGCTTTCTTAAAGCTGTCTGAATTTGCTGACTCTGCTGAATACACGCCTGAAATTGATCTGATTACTGCTTTATAACGTCCAAAAACCTTTTCTGTTGCATCTGAAATTTCACCAAGCGACGCACGCTCTTTGGCAGCTTCAACAGCAAGTTCAAGTAAGTTTCCTTCGCCTGTTTCACAAGCGGTGGTAATAGCTTTCAATGCAGCCTGTACTTTTTCCTCGTTACGATTAGCACGCAATGTTGCCAGTCGCTTAAGCTGAGCTTCACGTACAGCTGTGTTATCCACTTCAAGAATTTCCAATGGATCTTCTTTATCCAGACGATACTTGTTAGTACCTACGATGGTATCCGTTAACGAGTCGATACGAGCTTGCTTACGAGCAGCAGCCTCTTCGATACGCATCTTAGGAATACCAGTCTCGATAGCCTTAGCCATACCACCAAGTTCTTCAACTTCCTGGATGTGCTTCCATGCTTTGTCGGCCAGTTCCTGAGTCAGTGACTCGATATAGTAAGAACCTGCCCATGGATCAAGGCTACGACAAATTTCAGTTTCTTGCTGAATGTAAATCTGTGTGTTACGAGCAATACGAGCTGAGAAGTCAGTTGGAAGTGCAATTGCTTCATCAAGCGCGTTGGTGTGCAGCGACTGAGTATGTCCAAGTGCAGCACCCATTGCTTCGATACAAGTACGTCCCACGTTGTTGAAAGGATCCTGCTCTGTCAAACTCCAACCTGAAGTTTGAGAGTGTGTACGCAATGCAAGCGACTTAGGATTCTTTGGATTGAACTGCTTAACCAGTTTGGCCCAAAGTAAACGACCTGCACGCATTTTAGCAATCTCCATAAAGTGGTTCATACCGATCGCCCAGAAGAACGACAAACGAGGAGCAAATGTGTCGATATCCATACCAGCGTTAACACCGGCACGAAGGTATTCAAGACCATCTGCCAAAGTGTATGCTAATTCGATATCGGCAGTAGCACCTGCTTCCTGCATATGGTATCCCGAGATTGAAATTGAGTTAAACTTCGGCATATTCTTAGAAGTATACTCAAAAATATCGGCGATGATTTTCATTGATGGAAGTGGTGGGTAAATATATGTGTTACGCACCATAAATTCTTTCAGGATATCATTCTGAATAGTACCTGAAAGCTGATCCAAAGAAACACCCTGCTCCAATGCCGCAACAATGTAGAACGCCAATACTGGCATTACTGCACCGTTCATGGTCATCGATACCGACATCTTATCCAATGGGATTTGGTCGAAAAGGATGTTCATATCCAGGATTGAATCCACTGCAACACCTGCTTTACCTACATCACCAACCACACGCTCGTGATCAGAGTCGTATCCTCGGTGTGTTGCAAGGTCGAATGCAATCGAAAGACCTTTTTGTCCTGCAGCAAGGTTACGACGGTAGAATGCATTTGATTCTTCCGCAGTTGAGAAACCTGCATACTGACGAACGGTCCATGGACGCATGGCATACATTCCTGAATAAGGACCACGCAAGAATGGAGGAAGACCTGCAGCATAGTTCAGGTGTTCCATTCCTTCAAGGTCTTGTTTGTTATACACTGACTTTACAGGAATCTGCTCAGGAGTCAGCCAATCCTTTGAAACCTGATTTGCTTTATCCCATTCAGGACCGCTTTGCGCAGATTTCTTGCTTGCTTTTATATCTATATTCTTAAAATTCGGCTTCATACTTTTCTAGCTTTTAGATTTTAGATGTTAGAACTTAAACAGATGCATTGATTTGCTTTTTAAAGCCATGAATCATTTTCTGAATTTCATTCACTTTTGCACTAAGCTCTGACAAAAGATTTTCATCTATATAATATAAGTCATTTGCTAATATGATCAATGTCTCAAGTTCGAAGCTTGATCCTGTAGCGATATCCAGAAAATGAGAAAAGTCTTTATTTGTACCACGTCCTGCTCCTTCTGCAATATTGCTTGGTATCGAAACCGCAGCTCGTTGCATCTGAGATTTGAGTCCGTATTTTTCCGACTCAGGAAATAATGACGTGGTTTCGTAAATATCTTTTACAAAACTTCTTGATTTCTGCCAGATCTTTAATTCTTTGAACTTGTGCATTGTCTGTCTTATTTCTAGATTCTAAAATCTAGGTTCTTATATCTGCAAATCTGCTTGAAATTTCTCCAGCGTATCAAGTACATTCGATTTCACATTAATGAAATTCTCAATGCCTTTAGCTTTCAACTCATCCATGCATGCAGGAGCACCTGCTACAACAACGGTTGCTTTTCCTTTTAGTTGTTCGAAGATTTCAGGAGCAATAGTTGCATACTCGTCATCTGCACTACAGATGACAACAACTTCTGCTTTAGCATCCAATGCTGCCTTAACACCTTCTTCAGCTGTTTTGAATCCTTTGTTGTCGATTGTCTCGAAACCGGCAATAGCGAAGAAATTCCTGGCAAATTCTGAACGTGCTTTACGGAAAGCCAGGTTACCATAAGTGAACATGAATGCTGCAGGACGCTTGTTCTCGCGGGCAAACATATCAGTTTTGTAACGAAGACGTTCGAAAGCCATTGCACCACGGTATGGCTTCAATGTTTCGATTTCAGCATCAGCCTCTGATTCATCAGTAGGATTGATGGTCTTTTCAGATACTTCTTCCTTCATGTACTCTTCGAAATTAGGGAACTGGTTTGTACCAAGGAAGTTCTCTCTTCGTTGAGCAATTTTCTTATCACGACTTTCAGCCGTTTCTTTAATTTGTTTCTGAACAAGTCCCTGACGTAAAGCAGCGATAAATCCACCGGCTTCGTCTATTTCAAGGAATAGTTTCCATGCTTGTTCAGCAATGTTTTCAGTCAGATTTTCGATATAGTAAGAACCAGCTGATGGATCAGCGATCTTATCGAAATATGATTCTTCTTTCAATAGTAACTGCTGATTACGTGCGATTCTTTCTGAGAATTCAGTTGAATCTGCAAAAGCAGAATTAAAAGGCTTAACAGTAAGTGAATCGATACCACCAATTGTAGCTGACATGGCTTCAGTTGTTGTACGAAGCATGTTTACGTAAGGATCGTAAAGTGTCTTGTTCCACTCAGAAGTAAATGCATGAATATGCATGCGCATGCTATTTGATTCTTTACTACCGAAAGCTTCGATGATTTTAGCCCAAAGCATACGGGCAGCTCGCATTTTAGCAATTTCCATAAAGTAGTTTGAACCTACTGCGAAATTGAACTTGATGCGTGGAGCAATCTGATCTACTGTTAAATCTTTTTCTGAAAGTTTGTTGATGTATTCAGCACCTGAAGCAAGGCTGAATGCCAACTCTTGTGCTATAGAAGCACCAGCGCTGTTGAAAACATGTCCGTTTACAGAAATAGTCTTGTAATGTGGGAGTTTTTCAGCAGCATCGATGATTTGCTTTCCAATTGTAAAGGCATTGTCTTCATCTTTGAAGAAACGTCCTTTCAATGCAAATTTGCTAATTGGATCGTAGTTTACCGAACCGAAGATCTTTTGCGGGTCACGCTGATACTTTTCAGTCAGTTCTTCGATAATAGCAACGATTTTGTGAGAAGCTGTGTACGCGTCGAAGTTCAATTCAACACATTCTGCATAAACACCTTCCAACAATTCTTCGATGTCTTTTACTGTTGGTTCGTATTCAGGAGTGAAAACAAAACCTAAAGCTTCGACGCCCTTATTAAGGACATCCAATGCCTTTGCATTTGCTTCTTTAAAGTCTTTCACTTTAATGTCCTGACGTACCAGCCAGTTGTTGTCTTTTTTGTACCCGCGAACGAATGGATATTCGCCCGGATTTACATTTAAATGTTCGAGATTTCCCAGGTCTTCAGCTCTATAATATGGTCTTACCTTAAAGCCTTCCATAGTGCGCCATACGAGTTTTTTCTCATAATCAGCGCCCTTGAGGTCGGCCCGGATTTTGTCTTCCCAAGCTTCCGTGCTTACAGGCGGAAACTCCTGGAATAGTTTTGAATCTTTATCTGCTTGATCCATATCTCTGTGTTTTGTTTAATAGTTCAAAAACTTAGGTTGAACGCTTGCTGTTCAACAATTTGAATTTGCAAACTTAATACAAAAAAAACTACTGAAAAGCCTAATGCCCTTAAAAAATTGTTAGTCGGATAACAATGTTTATTTAATAACAATAAAAATAGTCAGCGAAGGGTTTAAGTTGTTGAGTGTTAGGAGTGAGGCTTCTCGGTGTTCAGGTTCGTATTTCATGCTTTTTCTGTCAATCCGTATTTCCACTGATAATAGTCAAGGGGAAATTACGGGTGGGGTTTCAAATTCTTCCTATTTTTATAAAGATAAAGAAAAACGATGAGATTATGAAGGTGGTGATTTGCGGAGCCAGCGGATTTGTAGGCACATACCTTATTCCTTATTTTAAGAATTTGGGATATACATGCGTGTTGATCGAGCGTCAGGATTTTTATCTGGGAAGTGAAAGATTGATGCAATTACTACATGGGGCCAATGTAGTAATTAATCTTGTAGGGGCTTCAATTGATGGGCGGTGGACTAAAAATAATAAGAATCTGATTTATGATAGCCGGATTATAAACACCCGAGCTTTGGTTTCTGCAATGAAACATTTGGAGAAGAAGCCTGACTTGTTTATTTCTGCTTCTGCAGTTGGGATTTATGATCACTTGAAAATTCATGACGAAAGCAGTACTTCTTTTGCAGATGACTTTCTGGGATTACTGTGTAAGGATTGGGAAAAAGAAGCACGATCTCTACAAAAAGAGATTCGTACCGTTACATTACGGACAGCCTTGGTGTTAGGTAAAGATGGTGGTTTTCTGAAAAAGATGAAACCAATTTTTAAGTCCGGAATGGGTGCTGTGATGGGGAATGGTAAGCAGGCATTTCCCTGGATTCATATGAATGATTATATCCGTGCTGTTGATTTTATTATCGAAAACAAATTATTGGTAGGTCCGGTTAATATGGTATCACCTGGAGTCTCCTCCAATCGTGAATTCTCAATACTTTTTGGGAAAGCCTTGCGACGTCCTGTATTCTTCTCTATACCACCTTTAATTCTCAGCTTGGTACTTGGAGAACAATCCGATCTGGTACTCAAAGGACAAAAAGCTGTTCCAAAAGCTTTATTGGAAAATGGATTTGTGTTTCAATTCCCTGATTTAGCTGGAGCCTTATTAAATCTGAAGTGATATTCTATAGTTCTTATCAAATCCTTAAGGATTAGAATCGAATTATTATACTCGATTACAGGGGGTGTCAACGATATTGCATATAGACTATATTTTCTATACGAAATGTTAATGATGTAGATCTTTTGATCATGAAAAAAGTAATTTTTCATCGAAACTCCCTTTCATTATACAAAACCATTGAAGAAACAGATTCAATAGCAGAACCTTAATAATGCGGTGACAAAAGTGATAAAAGAAGAACTATTCCTCTATTATCGCACTAACCTCAATCTCCACCAATAAATCTTCACCCATCAAATTTCTAACTTCAACCATTGTGACCGCTGGTTTAATTTCACTGAAAAACGCTCCATGAGCTTTGCCAATTTCTTCCCAATCTGAAATATTTCTGACAAACATTCGTGTTCGAATGACATTCTTCATAGAAGCCCCGGCTGCTTCAAGTGCCATTTCAATCTTTTGGAGAATAAAGTGAGTTTGCTGATAGGGATCACCTAGTCCAACAATGCGATCTCCATCAACGGCTGTTGTGCCTGCTACTTCTATGATGTTACCAATTCGCACTGCTCTTGAATATCCAACGATGTCCTCCCAGGGAGAGCCAGAACTAATATTTTGTCTTTCCATTACTGGTTTGTTTTGGGTTTGAGTTAAGTCTCTCAAAGATATGAGATTATTATAACGTTTGATTATTGTATTCGTTTTCAATATCGAAATGTCATATTGACAGATGGAGTTTGAGAGGAGGTGTGAATAGATGATTTTTTTGATTAAATGTTTGATAATTACGTTTGTTGTTTGCGAATCTTGATGTATATTTACGTATCTGGATTCCCGGATTCGGGCAATTTTACTGTCAAAGAATGACATTTGTTGCCGATGTTTTAACTGGATTTCTGAAATTTTGACAACCATATTCGTGCCGCTGCCTTTGGCATGAATTATGTCAGTCTACAAAACGTGAAATTGAAATTTTAATCTAACTAATAAATATTATAAGCACTATGGCTAAAGACATCAAATTTGACATAGAAGCTCGTGACCTTCTGAAGAAGGGTGTTGATGAGCTTGCAAACGCAGTAAAAGTGACTTTAGGTCCAAAAGGTAGAAACGTTGTAATCAGTAAGTCTTTCGGTGCTCCTCATATTACTAAAGATGGTGTAACGGTTGCTAAAGAAATCGAGTTGGAAGATGCCGTTGAGAATATGGGTGCACAAATGGTGAAAGAAGTGGCGTCTAAAACAGCTGATGATGCTGGTGATGGTACTACTACTGCTACTGTTCTTGCTCAATCTATTGTTAATGTTGGTCTTAAGAATGTTACTGCAGGTGCAAATCCTATCGAAGTAAAACGTGGTATTGATCTTGCCGTTGCTAAAGTTGTTGAGAACCTTCAGTCTCAATCGAAAGAAGTTGGTGGCGATTTTGAGAAAATAGAGGCTGTGGCTTCTATCTCTGCAAATAACGATCACGCAATTGGGAAAATGATTGCCGATGCAATGAAGGCCGTTACTACCGAAGGTGTTATCACTGTTGAAGAAGCTAAGGGTACTGATGATGAGCTGAAAACCGTTGAAGGTATGCAGTTTGATCGTGGATATATCTCTCCTTACTTCATTACTGATACTGAAAAAATGCAGACTGTACTGGAAAATCCTTACATCCTGCTTTATGATAAGAAAATTTCTGTGATGAAGGACTTAATGCCAGTTCTTGAACCTGCAGTTCAAGCCGGTCGTTCTTTATTGATTATTGCTGAAGATGTTGCTGATGAAGCTTTAACTACTTTGGTTCTTAATCGTTTGAGAAATCCTGGTTTCAAGATTGCTGCTGTTAAGGCTCCTGGTTTCGGTGATCGTCGCAAAGCGATGCTTGAAGATATCGCAATCCTTACTGGTGGTACTGTGATTTCGGAAGAAAAAGGTATGACACTGGAAGGTGCTACTCTTGAAATGTTGGGTTCTTGTGAAAAGATTTCAATTGACAAGGATAACACAACCATTGTTAATGGTTTAGGAGCAAAAGAAGCGATTGATGCACGCGTTGGTCAGATCAGAGCTGAGATGGAAATCACAACTTCTGATTATGATAAAGAAAAACTTCAGGAACGCTTGGCTAAGCTAGCTGGTGGTGTTGCTGTCCTTTACGTTGGTGCTGCTTCTGAAGTGGAAATGAAAGAAAAGAAAGACCGTGTTGACGATGCATTGAGTGCTACTCGTGCTGCTGTTGAAGAAGGTATCGTTTCTGGTGGTGGTGTTGCTTATGTTCGCGCTATCGAAACTCTTGAAGGTCTTGAAGGTGAAAATGATGACCAAACTATTGGTGTTGCAATTATCAAGCGTGCTATCGAAGAACCTCTTCGTCAGATTGCTGAAAATGCAGGTGTTGAAGGTTCTGTAATTATTCAAAAAGTTCGTGAAGGTAAAGCCGATTTCGGGTACAATGCTCGCGAAGAGAAATTCGAAAATCTTTTCGAAGCTGGCGTAATCGATCCAACAAAAGTAACACGTGTTGCTATCGAAAATGCAGCCTCTATCGCTGGCATGTTATTAACTACTGCTTGTGTTGTTTCAGATATTAAAGAAGACAACCCAGCTCCTGCTATGCCTCCAATGGGTGGTGGTATGCCAGGTATGATGTAAGAGAAAAACATAACTCTATATTATTCGAAAACTCCTCAGGGCTCTGCTTTGGGGAGTTTTTTTTATAGATAAATGCGACAAGTTTCAAGATGCAAGTCCTGAGGCCTGAATCCTATATCTTGAATCCTTTAGATTATCCCATTAAGAATAAATGATACTAAAGACTTATCATCGTCGGTATGCCCTTTGCTAATCCTGAAGAATTAATATATTTGTGCTACCTAAAATATTTTGTTTAATGATCTGAATTATTCAGATTCCTGTTATTTTTAACTAAAAAAAAACATTATTTCATATGAAAGGCCTTCGTTTATTGATCGTAATAATTTCTGTTTGTTCATTGTATAAATCTTACGGGCAGATTGTTCCAATTGATGAAAAAACCAAATTGGTTTCATTTCAGGAAGTAGTTTATCAGGATGGAGGTCAAAAGGAACTATTTAATCGTTCTATTCGATGGTTAAACTCTTATTATAAGAATCCGGTGGCAGTTACCCGCGAGCGTGATGCCGAAAGTGGGGTGATTATTGGAAAGCATGAGTTTAAACTTGATTTAGTGGGATCTGATGCTACAGCCAACAGAAGTCAGGGTGTGGTTTTATACTCTTTTAAAATTATGTTCAAGGATGGGCGTTATCGCTATACAATGACTGATATCGTGTTAAAGAGAAAATCTCGCTTTCCCATCGAGAACTTCCTGAACGATGAAGATCCTGAAATAAAAGAAAAATATCATAATTACCTCAAGCAGATCAATGCTTTTGCAAAAGAATGGAGTGAGTCGCTGAAACAGGGAATGAAACCTGAGGAAGAAATTCAGGAAGAGGAATGGTAATACTTTAATAAAAGAGATTGTTAAAATCCCGGAGCAATGAAGCTTCGGGATTTTTATTTTTCTACATTTGCCTTCAGTTTAATATGGATCATGCAAAATGTTTGTAGTCGTTAATAGCTCATACATTTAGCAAATGAATAATAGGCTTCGGATTTTCAGATTTAGTATTCATTCGTGGCAATTAAAATATATGATAATTATGAACAGGATTAAATCTCTTTTACTTTCATTTTCAGTTGTAATAAGTTCAATAACTGCCTTTGCTCAGGCGGATAAGAGCGATTGGGCAGGTGGATATGCTGATGGATGTACCTCAATTACTGTTGGGAAAATGGCTTCGGCCGATGGTTCGGTTATCACTTCGCACACCGACGATAGTCACCGTACCCGTTCCTGGATGGATGTTCAGCCTGCTAAAAATCATAAAGCAGGAGCTACAACTCCCATGTACAAACGTGTGGCTTGTGATAGTTTTGCGATGCCTACCTATAAGCATGATGTGATTGGGCAAATTCCTCAAGTAGAACATACTTATAAATTCATTAATACTGCGTATCCATGTTTGAATGAAAAGCAACTTGGAATCGGTGAATCAACATTTGGTGGTCGCGAAGAACTTCAAAGTAATGAAGGTTTGATCGATTGTCAGCGCTTATGTCAGCTGATGCTCGAAAGATGCACTACTGCTCGTGAAGCTATTAAAATGTCTGGTGAATTAATCAAGGAATACGGATGGAACGATTACGGTGAGTGTTTAACCATTGCCGATAAAAAAGAAGTCTGGCATTTCGAAATTGTTGGCCCGGGTAAAGGGAAAGTTGGCGGTGTTTGGGTCGCACAACGTGTCCCTGATGATCATATCTCATGCAATGCCAATGCTAGCCGTGTTATGGAAATCGATCTGGATAATACTGATTTCTTCATGGCTTCAGAAAATATATTTGATGTAGCTAAAGATAATGGCTGGTGGAATCCTGAGAAGGAAGAGTTCCGTTTTGCCTATGCATACGCTCCTCATTCAAGGACTTCTTTAGCATCACGTCGTCGCGAGTGGAGAATCTTTGATATGGTAGCGCCTTCCTTGAAGCTGGATGCCCATGCTGAAAATTACCCTTTCTCAGTAAAACCCGATGAGAAAGTAACCATGGAAAAACTGGTTGAGATCTTCGCCGATTATTACGAGGGTACTCCTTACAATATGATCAAAGATATTACCGTTGCCGATGATTCAGGGAAAATGGTGATTTCTCCTTTGGCGAATCCACACATGCCTTACGATATGAACAAAATGCTTCGTATCAATGGTGGTTGGGGTTGGTTAGGTGAACGTACTATCGCTCGTTGGTATACCATGTATGCAACCATCATTCAGTGTCGTGATTGGTTACCAGATGAGGTGGGTGGTGTTGTCTGGTTGGCACAGGATAATGTGGCAACTTCAATCTATGTTCCTTTCTACGGGAGTGCTTTAGATATGCCTGAAGCTTATAAAACTCCTGGTCGTCCTAACGGATATACTCACAAATCGGCATGGTGGGCTTTCAACCGATTAGGAACTCTTACGGCTCAGCGTTGGGGAGATATGCGTCACGATGTAGGTGCTGTTTGGGGACCATGGCAAAAAGAGCTTTTCGAAAAGCAGATTGAAATCGAAAAGCAAGCGGTTGATCTAGTCGAAAAAGGGAAAGAGAAAAAAGCAATCCAATTGCTGAATAATCATTCTAATGCATGGGGTGAAAAAGTAGTTGATAAGGCCTGGAGCTTGGGTGACCAGCTGTGGACAAAATATGATGAGAAATTTTAATAGAGATTTCTTAATGAATAAAAAAACGGGAAGAGACCTTATGTCTCTTCCCGTTTTTTTTGTTCTCCATCTTTCTGCATCTTATTATTTTCATGCATTTAACGTTTATTTAGACCAATATTTTTTCCAGAGCTTTAATTTTGCGATATTTGCATTTTTCATAAAATTCCGGAATGGCCAAACTGGTTAACAAAGGCAAAAACAGTAAAGATCGTAAGTGGTACTATAAACTACGCGATAAGTACAATCTGATTATTTTCAATCAGTCTACCTACGAGGAGAAACTTAATGTTCGACTTTCCCGTCTGAATGTGGTGTTAGCTCTTGGGATTATTGGTGGTATCCTGATTTTAATTACCACATATATTATAGCTTTTACTCCTTTGCGAGAATATATTCCAGGATATACTGATGTGGATTTACGTCGTGAATTGCGTGTCTTGCAGAAGAGAGCCGATTCTCTGGAGGAGGTTACTCATCAGCAACATCTTTATTTTGATAATATCCGGCGAATTTTAAGTGGTCAGGATGATTACGAGATGGCCGGTGTTCAGGGGCAAGATCCCGATGAGAACAGAACCAAGGAAATAGTTAATAAACGATCTGCTGAGGATTCACTCCTGAGGTTAGAATTCGAAGGGCAGGATCAATATACTTTGCGGATGATTAGCGATGAGTTTTACAACAAATCGTCCATTGCTAACTTCAGTTTCTTTACTCCAATGAAAGGAATGATTAGCAATCACTACAATCCTGCAGAGGACCATATGGGAGTGGATATTGTTACCCGAAAAGATGAAGCAATTAAAGCGACTTTGGAGGGAACCGTCGTTTTTGCTAATTGGACCGCTCAAACGGGTCATGTTCTCATTGTTCAACATGCTCAAAATTTACTTTCAGTATATAAACACAATGCAGTTTTATTGAAAAAGCAGGGAGATTTTGTCAAAGCTGGAGATCCTATTGCTATTGTTGGGGATTCGGGTGAGTTAAGTACCGGTCCACATTTACATTTCGAATTGTGGTATAACGGATCTACTGTTAATCCAGAAGACTACATGGTGTTTTAATTTTTTTTAGCCGGGATATGATAAAGAAGTTGGCAATATTGGGATCGACGGGATCGATCGGGACACAGAGTTTAGAGGTGGTGCGGAAAAATCCTGAGCGTTTTAAGGTTGAGGTAATCACAGCCCAGTCGAACTACAAGTTATTGATTGAGCAAGCAAAGGAATTTAAACCACAGCTTGTTGTTATTGGAAATGATATTTTTTACCCGCAGTTGCATGCTGAGCTCGCCCCAATGGGGATTGAAGTTCATGCAGGTGCTGATGCCATTGCGCAAGTGGTTACTTTAGCCGATGTTGATATGGTAATCGTAGCATTAGTTGGTTATGCTGGTCTGCGGCCTACATTAAATGCAATTACTGCTAATAAGCAGATTGCAATCGCAAATAAGGAAACTTTTGTCGTTGCCGGTGAAATTGTAACCGAACTGGCAGAAAAACATAATGTGAATCTCTATCCGGTCGATTCGGAGCATTCTGCAATTTTTCAATGCCTGGCCGGGGAAGATCACAATCCAATTGAGAAAATTATTCTTACCGCTTCAGGTGGTCCATTCCGTAATTACTCTATGGAGCAATTGAAAACGGTGACCAAAGAACAAGCCTTGAAGCATCCCAATTGGGAGATGGGGAGTAAAATAACAATCGATTCTGCTTCGCTGATGAATAAAGGTCTTGAGGTGATTGAGGCAAAATGGTTATTCAATGTTCAGCCGGATCAAATTGATGTGATCATTCACCCACAGTCCATCATCCATTCGCTGGTTCAGTTCGAGGATGGTAGTTTAAAAGCACAAATGGGTCTACCTGATATGAAGTTGCCCATACAGTATGCTTTAACCTATCCCGAGCGAATCAAAACTGATTTTGAGCGGTTCCATTTTATGGATTATCCGGAATTGACTTTCCAGAAACCAGATGCTGAAAAGTTCAGAAACCTGAATCTCGCATTCGATGCTTTGGGAAAAGGAGGCAATATGCCCGCAATTTTGAATGCAGCCAATGAATGTGCTGTGGCTTCATTTCTCAAGGATGAGATTTCATTTTTACAAATGCCGGATATGATCGAGACTTGTATGGGGCAACAATCCTTTATTCAGAATCCAAATTATGAGGACCTGGTGCATACACATGTGGAGACTTGTAAATTGGCAAATGATGTAATAAACAGATTGCGTGTTTGATTGTTACAACAAAGATCAAATGGCGTGATCATGAAACTAAATTATAATAAAGTAACAGATAGGTAGAGCGTGTGTAGGAACTAATTTCCGAAGCTGACTCCCAAAACAAATAAATAAAGCAAACAATGGATATTCTGATTAAAGCACTTCAACTCATACTGAGTTTGTCAATTCTGGTGGCATTTCACGAAGCAGGCCACTTTGTTGCTGCAAGGGTTTTTAAAACCCGCGTAGAGAAATTCTACCTCTTTTTCGATCCATGGTTCTCACTATTTAAATTCAAATATAAAGAAACTGAATACGGTATTGGCTGGTTGCCTTTAGGTGGTTATGTGAAAATTTCCGGTATGATCGATGAATCTATGGATAAGGAGCAGATGAGTAAACCTGCCGAACCATGGGAATTTCGTTCAAAACCAGCATGGCAACGTCTGATTATCATGTTGGGTGGGGTTACCGTTAACCTGATCCTGGGTTTTCTTATTTATTCTATGGTCTTATTTGCCTGGGGTGAAGAATATATCGCGAATGATAGTCTTACGGATGGTGTTTGGGCTGTAAGTCCTCTGGCTAAGGAAGTCGGTCTTCAAAATGGAGACAAAGTGATTTCTATCGGAGGTGAAGAAATCGAACGTGCAAGTTCTATTACAGGTAGCATGCTTTATGGTGGACTGATGAAGGTGGAACGTGAAGGTCAGATTGTGGATATTCAAATTCCTGAAGATTTTATTTCTAAGCTACTCGATAGCGAAGAGCGATTCATTACGTATCCTCGTATCCCGTTCATGATTGCTGCTATTTCGGATTCTTCTGAGAATCTAAACAGTGGTTTGCAGGTGAAAGACCGCATTGTAGGGATTAACGGGGAACCAATTAAGTATTTTGATGAATTCTCTGGTATCAGTGAGGATTTGTATAATCAAACAGTAACTGTTACCGTCGAACGTGAAGGAAGTACTTTGGATCTTCCGGTAGCTGTAAATAATGATGGAAAACTGGGTGTTGAAATTCATCTCTATACTTATCAGGATTTGATTAAGGGTGGTGTTTACGAGGTTAATGTTCGTGAGTACGGTTTCCTTGAGTCAATTCCTGCTGGTTGGAATATGGCGATTGATAAACTGAATGCTTACATCAAGCAGTTCAAGTTAATCCTGAATCCGAGTACCGGTGCCTATAAAGGATTGGGTGGATTTGGAGCTATTGGAAATCTATTCCCTGCTACTTGGTCTTGGGCTGCTTTCTGGGAAATTACAGCCTTCCTGTCGTTGATTTTAGCCTTTATGAATATACTACCTATCCCAGCATTGGATGGTGGTCATGTGATGTTCCTGATGTATGAAATTATTACCGGACGCGAACCTAACGAAAAGTTCCTTGAGTACGCTCAAATAGTAGGTATGATCCTATTACTTTCTCTACTGGTTGTTGCCAACGGAAACGATATCCTGAGGGCTCTCAACTAGCCTGAAGGTTGATATATTCAAAACCGCCAATCCTTTTCTTAAATTAGGATTGGCGGTTTTTTGTTTGTGATTATTTTATAATTCGTTTATTTAAGGTGTTTTTCTTTATTGCTTAAAATTTCATGCTTTAACTTTTTAGCTACCGCAGTTAATTTCTTGTCAGATGCTTTAGAAATAAAAGAAAAGCCACCCCATGCAATTGAATAGTTGAATAGTTCTCCATATTGCTCATGAATGAAAATGTATGTTTCATCATCAGATGATTCAGGATCATCATTTAGTATTTTAAAAATATTATGGTCAATACCTTCAATAGAAAGATGAATGGTGTCAATAACACTTTGTTCAACTATAATTGATTGGCTTCTTGTGAGGGGTAATATTTTAACTAAAGGAATTGTATCACTATAATGAAGGGTAAAATTTCTGTGTTTAACTGAGTCTGTGAAGTATTTGAAAAAAAGCAGAGTGTCAAATTTTCTTTCTACAACTAATCTTTCGTAGTAATATTCATTATATGATTTATCTTTTTTTCTTATCTCCTTCTCTATTAATATAGTATCAGAAACAGTATTTGGATTCGTATTGGATTTGATGTTACATGATGAAAGTAAAGAGATGTTCACAAGAAGAATGATTAATAGTGGAAGAAGTCTTGAGTTCATAATTTTTCATTTAACTAATGTGGGTTTTCAAATATAGGGAAATAGCTTTATCTCTGGATGAATAACACCTGGTTAATCACATCATATTTATAAAATATTTCTTTTTATTATCGGATAAGGAAATAGGTCGATCCCAAATGTAAACTTTATTACCAGTTTAGGCAGAGCAACCTTTCAGAAATGGCGTTAAGAACCGTCCAATCTATTATTCCTTTAATATTTATTGAATAATAGATTGGTAAGCTCAATAAGGCAACTGAAATATACAATACCGTATTAAAATTCCTGGAATGAGCGCCTGCACAAAAAGCTGTCCGAGCGTCAGCGAGTTTTTTTTGTGCAGCGAATGGAAGGAATTTTCAGCCAATTTCTGGGAAGTTGCGGCGCCTAAACGCGGCCAGCGGCCGTGGAGGAAAAATCTCCACCCTTGTCAGGCTAGTATTTTTATCAAAATCCTTGCCTGGAATACGTTGTATGCTTTTTCAGGGCATATCAATAACAGTGTCGAGAGAAATAGGAATATGGTTGAAATAGGTGGGTAATATCAGGAAGTAATCATTTCCTGCAGAGAATATCAGGGATAAATAAAATAATGCAGACCTGTTTAGTAATAATTGATCTGTATGATGAAAAAATCAGAAAGAAGAACATAGACGTAGGATGGTTCAGAGATTATTTTTAGGTTTGTACCATCTTCAAAGTAATTAAGTAATGATCTGTCAAGCTATTCTAGGGAATTACACCTTGCAGAGTTGAAATGTGCACTTGCAGGACTGCAATAAGCAGTTGTAGAATCACAATGCCATGTTGTTGAGCTGCAATGCCCACTGGTGGATTAGCAATGCCCTGTTGTTTGTTTACAATGCCCACTTGCGGACTTGCAATAAGCAGTTGTTGATTTACAAAGCCCTGTTGTAGCCTGCAATAAGCCCTTGCAAGATTACAATGTCCGCATGCTAGCTTGCAATGCGCTGTTGTATAGCTACAATGCCCGGTTGTAGCCTCACAATGAGCACTTGTGAACCAACAATGAGCAGTTGATGAGGGGAAATGTGTATTTGATGGATGAATGTTGTATTCTGCGAAAATCAGCGAATTTAATCAGCGGGCATCTGCGAGAAATAATTAAGCGTCATTTGTTTCTTCGATGTTCTATCGTCTGGCCTTGTAGTTAAGTAGATTAATATTCTTCAATACTGTTTCACACCTCCAGTTCTCTCCTGCGTCGAGATGACAGTACTTGTAAAGGTTTTAAGAAAATCAAATGTGGTAATTATTTGTTAGGAGATTAATCAAAAATAAATTCGCGATAATCCTAATAATTACCTTCGGTGAGCTCACTTCGTTCGGTTCGCGGTCAAAAAAATAGAGAAATACTCAATAACATATAGTCAAGGCGACATTTCCCCCTTTAGGGGGATTAAGGGGGTGTAAAAAACAAAACCACCCCGTATGGTCCCCGGGATGGCTGTATTCCACATATAAATAAAATTATATGGGAAGTTTTTTTATGGTTCGGTAAAGATATTATAAATGAGATTACATTCGCAAGTGAAGTAAAAATTTTATAAATGATTTCGTTGGAAGGTTTTGATTAAAAAGGAATAGGGGAGGTGGGTGAAATCCCTTTAAGAAGCGGGGAGGAATTTTATAATAGAAGCCTTAAAGTTCGCCCAAAGTTCATCCCCAATCGAAACAGAAAGCTTTTCCATCGATTGGTGGGTGATAAAAGCTGAAAGTGTGATTCCGTTCTTAATTCTGATTTCTGCCCCTTCAAAACAAGGAATGATATCAATTACAGTACCCTTAAACTGGTTGGTCATACTACTTTCATTCCTCTGTTTTGAAACAATCACTTCCTCACTTTGGAACATAACATAACCAGGCGTGATATGATGTTGAGGTAGGATTTGAATGCGAACCCCATTTTCCGTTTCCACATGATCATGATCAATCATATTCACCTTGAAGAAGTTTTTAATACCACCAAACTTAGCCACAAAATCAGATACCGGATTGGAAAAAACTTCCATAGGAGTTCCTGTTTGAATGATCTCTCCATTTTGAACAATCGCAACATGATGGGCAAGCGCAATAGCCTCTTCATAGTCATGGGTAACATGGATAATCGTTTGTCCCATGCGGTTTAATTTACGAAGTAAAGCCCTTAATTCATCCCTCAATTGCACATCCAATGAAGACAAGGGTTCATCCAGCAACAAACATTTAGGATTTCTGGCTAGCGTACGTGCCAAAGCTACCCGTTGCAATTCTCCACCAGAAAGAGTTGTTGGACTACGGTGTAACAGGTGTGAAATATTCATCAACCCTGCCAGTTCTTCAACTTTGGCTTTGACTTCTTGCTTGGGTAAATCTTTAACAATAGGATAAGCGATATTATCAAAAACGCGCATATGAGGAAATACAGCATGGTCCTGGAAAACAAGTCCCACTTCACGGTCCTGAATACGTGCTTTCGTAATATCTCTTCCTTCAAGAAAAACCTGCCCTGTTACTGGTTTATTCAAACCTGCAATGCATTCCAATAAAACCGATTTGCCTGCACCCGATAGTCCCAGAAGGACAAAATACTCCCCATCTTTAATATTCAGATTAATATTCTTCAGCTGGAAATCATCGAACTTAACGGTTATATCTTTCAGTTCAAGCATTGTTATTTATTATTTGATCTTTTAATGGATGAAATCATTCCGGCAAAACGTTTGCGGTTATTCTCACGGGCAAGCAGGCGCAATAGGATAAAGAATACCAGGCATACCAATATAAAAACTACTGAAACCGGACGAGCATATTTCAATCCGAAAGCAGTAAAGCGTTCATAGATCATTACCGGAGTAATCATTGGATGATAGGCCACAATAACTACGGCCCCAAATTCACTCAGCCCACGTGCGAACATCAGGATAAAACCAGATAGAATATGTCGCCATGCCAATGGAAACGAAATTGTACGAAATACTCTGAATGAACTTGCTCCCATATTGCAGGCAGCCTGTTCAAGGCGAACCGGAACACCGGCAAAACCATCCCTTGCAGCGTTAATCAGAAAGGGGATACTTACAAAGGCCATGGCAAGTGAAATACCGATCGGGTGCCCAACAAAATTAATCCCAAATTGCGATGCAAATTGGCCAATTACTGAATCACGCGATATAAAACCCAAGACGGCGATACCCGCTGCAGTATGAGGAATTACAATAGGTAAATCGATAATTCCCATCACCAGTTTTTTGCCGATGAAATTCTTTCGTGCCAGAACATAAGCCAGAGGTATAGCAAACAAAGAGAAGAATAGTGCGCCTCCAAAAGAAGTTGCCAGTGTTAACCAGATACTATGGTTAACCTCGGCATCTCTTGTTGTTTCAAAAATATCGGAAAGAGGAGTCGCCAGAAACATTCCGGTTAATGGAGCCAGAATGAAAAGGAGTACCACCCCTCCCAAAAGTGTTATGATCAATGAAAACGGATCGATCCGTGTCATACGCTATTTTTGATTTTTAAAGAATACGGGCTTAAAGGTAAGCATTGTCATAAAATAATGACCTGTCAATGCGTTCGGTTCACCCGTAATAATTTCCAATGTTTCTGTTGGCATGATAAAACCATAAATTGCCAGCAGGTTAATCTCTTTACTGATCTTTATTTTGGCAATTAAGTCTATCTCTTGTCCAAGAGTGTTGTTGAATTCCTGATCATCAAGCTTAACAGCTTTTGGTGTCATGAAATAATGATACTCAACTCCAATGTTCAGGAAGTTATTGACCTTGGTGTTCACCTTTGCATATGGATCAACCAATCCATATCCTTTGGTTGTAGAAGGAGTGCTGAAATAATCCAGTAAGCCATTAAATTTATGACGTGATCCGTAAAGGATGTCAAAAGCATGATCGGTTTCATCTTCACCTGGTGCCTTTTCATTACCAGAAAAGTATTCCATACCTGCCGAGAACTTAAAGTGACCATTCAATTTGTAAGAAGCATCTGCATTGGCAAAGTATGCACTTACTTTTCTCCCCTCTTGAGTTTTACCGGTTTGGTAAAATCCACGTGCCTGAATACTGAAATCAGAAAGATTTGCGTCTGCAATCAGCCCTGAGGTTACTCGGATATTCTTGCTGGTCGTCGTGTCACTTTCCTGAAGACCCTCAACAATATATAGTGAAGCAAGTGAGAAGTTCTTATAGGATTTCTTCATCCATAAAACACCTAAGCTCTGGTATTGCTTATCATATAAATTATAAGGCGTTTCAAAGTTCTTAGCACTGCTCTGATTGTATGCACCTACAAGTTCAGCTTCAAAGCCTTTTGCCTTGTATGCTAGTTTTATCGCATCATGTTTCAGGCCAACCTGGTTCCAGTTTGCCTTTGTCATCAATCGGCCATTGTCGTATTGAATTCCCTGACGCCCCGTTTTAATACTCAACTTTTTGGTGATGTTGATGTCAACCCATGCTTCGTGCAAACTAATATTCAATTGGTTCTTCTTCATTTGTTCCTCTCCCCAGATGCGTACATCCTGAAATGAGATACGGGTTTTGTAAATGCCCTTTTTGTAGTTTAATCCAATACGACTTCGTTGTGTGACGAACGTACTGGCAGCATTTGATGAATCCGTACGCAGTTCTTTATAACCGTTACGGAATTCGAATCGCGGGCGAATCTCCCCCGTAATTTCGAATTGGGCATAAGACCCAAATGCCATTAAAATTAATACACAGTTAAATAGTAGCTTCTTCATGTTTAATTATTGTTATTCATTTGTCGCATATTTTTTAAGTGATTCCGGGATTGCTTCATATGTGTTTGAAGGAGAAGGAACCATTGATGGCTGACCATTCTTCTTCATGATTTCCATTCCTTTATTTGATAATACAAAATCTAGGAATTTCATTGCTAATTCTTTATTCGGAGCATTTTTAACCAATGTGATTCCATAAACCATTGGCTCACCTTTTTTAGTAATCGTTTCTCCTGCTTTCTTTCCTGAAATTTCTACTGTTGCTTGTTTGTAAAAATTGGCCATCTCGGGACGCTTTAGATTAATGTCATCTGGCAGAATCAGGTAATCCAGATGATGCTGTTCTGCTACTGAGCGATAGAGGTAGATGTAATCAATGGTATTGCTCTCTAGTAATGCAAGCAAGTCTGTTTCCTTTGGACGGATATAGTTGTTGTCTTTTGATAGAATCTTATCGGCCAATCCTTCTTTGTTATAATGTTTTTCAGCAAGTTTTGTAGTAAGAACAGCACGGTAGCCACAAGGGTCACTGTTTGCGTCACTTCGTCCGTAGGCTACATCATCCTTCAATAGGATTTCGTGCCAGTTGTTGGCGTTTATTTCCTCTGCATATCTCGATTCTTTATGATACACTAATGCCATTTCATTACTTGCAAATTTGATATTCCAATCGGCATATTCAGGAATCAATAACTTATCGATAACCGTGTAATCTGCAGATGCCATGATGTCACATTCTTTGTTCAAATCTGTGATTTTACGTGCACATTTGCGGCTGCCTGCCGATTCCATCAGAATTTCAACACCAGGATTTTCAACTTTAAAAGCTTCTGCTATTTGTTTGAATGGAACAGAAAGACTCCCGGCATGGAAAATTGTTAGCTTATTGTTCTTTGCCTCAGCTTTCTTTTCAGCAGTATTATTACAAGCAGTGAAAGAAAAGATCACGGCAGTAGTTAAAAGCAATTTCGAAAATAGGTTCTTCATCTCTATAAAATTAATGGTTAAAACTTGATGGTGTTGGGTGAATATGCGTTATGCATAATTTCACCAAACGAGTGCAATAATAGGAAATACTTACCAAGGAGAAAGTGAAAGATGTGATTTTAAATGAGAATCGTTAAAGATAAAGTACTGTGAAAAACGTAAAGCTGCCAAATGAGGCAGCTTTACGAGGTGTCCTGTTTTTAATTTATTATGCTTCAGCTTCATCCAAAGGTTTGAACCCTTCTCCCAGTATTTCATGGGCATCAATGGCCGTCATGAAAGCTTTGGGATCAACATCCCTGATATAGTCCTTCAGAATTGCAAATTCTCTTCTGTTTACGGTAGTCCAAATAATGGGGCGATCTTCATGACTGAACATGCCTGTGCCATTAACATAGGTCCCGCCTCGTTCCAGATCGTTAATGATCTTATCACGGATTTGTTCATGTTTATCTGAAATAATAAACAAGGACTTCTCATAGCTAACACCTTCCAAAACGATATCCACAACTTTTCCTGTAATAAAAATTACAATCCATGAATACAAAGGGATTTTCCAGTCCTGGAACGCTATCAGACCAAAAAGTACGATTACGGAGTCTACTATAATTAGCAATTGGCCAACAGGCATACGGGTGTACTTTGCAATTATCATAGCTACGATATCCGATCCGCCTGATGTTGCCCGTGATTTGAAAACCAATCCCAATCCTAAACCAATCAATAGTCCACCAAAGATGGATGATAAAAGGGTTTCATCTGCCACCAGAGGTTCGTAACCCCAGGTGTACTCAAGCAATGTGATCCAGAGTGACGTTGAAATAAATCCAAAAACGGTTTTAATTCCAAATTTAGGTCCCAGAAAATAGAGCCCCAGTAATGTTAATGGAATGTCCATGGTTAATCCTAATACACCAATGGGTAAATCAAATAAATGGTGTAGAATAATTGCTACACCATATACACCTCCTGGTGCCAGCTTGTATGGTGAAATGAATAATACAAATCCGGCAGACATAATAAAAGTTCCGATCAGGATTAGACTGTATGCCTTAAACCATGCTTTCGAAAACATTTTCTCTTTAGTTACAAATGCCATAGGTTCAATTTTGTTTTTGTTGAGTTCGTACCTAGTAAAAGTATAACAAATTATTAATCGTCATTTTTTATAGCTTTTAAAAATTTTGAGATTTAGTTTTGTCTCGAAAAATGACTGATTCAAAGTCTATTATGATTGCCTTATTCTGACATCATTCCTAAACAAACCAATTACCATTTGAATTTGTTTAGATAAATTAAATAAATGGATGAAACTATTTATTAAATATTTTTGTCAATCAACTAGATAATAATCTGTTAAAATTTGAGTTATTAGTTTTTGAATTCAATTATTATTTAGTTGAAAATTACAAATAACAGAAAGTTTACAACATAGGGGTTGACATATAAACCAGGATTTGTAGCGTTGAGAAATAGTAATGTTTTTACTGTTCAAAAAAATTATTATTTTAGCACCCCTTAGTTTGTATCTTGCAAAAGTATATTCATGTTGAAAAAGACTCTGTTTGTCATAGTGTTAGGAGTATTATCTGTGTGTTCATGGGCTCAACAAGAACCCTATGCAACTCACTATATGTACAATTTGTTGTCGGTGAATCCTGGTTATGCCGGTGCACGCGATGCCATTAGTGCTACCGCAATTGTTCACAATCAGTGGTTTGGGTTAAGGGAAGAACCTGATCAGTCGCAGTTGGGACCAAATCCTGTTAATGATCCCAATGCCTCAGTATTGAAAGGAGATAAAACTTCTCCAAACACCAATTTTATAACTATCGATGCTCCAATTAACCTGATACATGGAGGACTTGGTCTTTCTATTATTCAGGATAATTTGGGTTATGAAGGTACAACAAACGTGAATCTTGATTATGCCTACCGTACCAGTGTTTTTGGTGGTGATCTGGGTATTGGATTGCAACTGGGGTTTTTGAACCATACGGTCGATTTTGGTAAGTTAACTTTCTATGGTGAAGAAAGTCTTGAGTCAGGAGAACAGAATGATATGGTTTTCGACCTGGGGGCTGGTTTGTACTGGGAAATTCCCGGGCAATTTTATGCAGGAGTTTCTTCATCAAGAATTCTTGAAAATCAAGGGAAAAGAACAAGATATTCCAATGCCAGGCATTATTTCTTTAATGCAGGGTATCATTATATATTACCTAACCGTCCTGAATTTATGATCAGTCCATCTGTAATGGTGGTTTATGACGGGGCAACCATTAATCCTTTTATTGGAAGTATGGTTACTTATAAAGGTAAATTCTCCGGTGGATTATCATATTCATTGAATAATGAAATCGGTGCCCATGTCGGTGTATATTGGAAGAATTTTATGTTTGGATATGCATACGGAATTCCGACTTCTAAACTGTCCTCTTTTGGTGGGGGTAGCCATGAAGTGATTGTGAATTACAACTTTAAACTGGAGTTGGAAAAAATTCGTAAGCGTTATAAAAACGTAAGATATTTATAAAATTAACGAGATTTTACTGTTGACATAATATTGTGCAGTTTTAGTCCGTTAGTAAGGGTGACATTTATGTGTTCTACATAGCCAAATTTTGCTGTGTTTCAATAAGAAATAAATTATTTAGCAGATGAAAAGAATAGCTCTGTTTATCGTCGTACTTGGATTATTATTTACCGGATGTAAGAATTCCGGAAACGGGGAATTGATTGGTGTTCAAAAACGTCCGAAGTTTTATCAGCCAGATCCGTATGGAATGGCCTATATTCCAATGGGTAGCTTTACCATGGGAGTGGGTGATCAGGATGTACCTTATTCTCAACTTCACCGTCCAAAAACAATCTCTATTAATGCCTTTTTCATGGATGAAACCGAAATTACAAATAACGAGTATCGTCAGTTTGTAGGTTGGGTTCGCGATTCGATTGCCAGAAGATTACTCGGAGATATGCTTCCTGAGAAATATTTGGTTGAAGAAAATCCAGAAACCGGAGAGATGTATGATCCTCCTATCTTGAACTGGCAGCAGGAAATTGAATGGAATGCTGAAGAAGAACGTGAAGCTTTGGAAGAATTGTTCCTTCCTGAACACGAACGTTTCTTCCGTAAAAAAGAAATCGATGCGCGTAAACTGATCTACGAATATTATTGGTATGATTGGCAAGCTGCCGCCCGAAAACAATATAGTCCAAATGATGATCCTACTCAGGGAGCTTTTGCTAACCGTCCTGAAGGATCCAAAGACCGTTCTGTTTTTGTTAGAAAAGAATTCTTAAACATTTTTCCGGATACATTGGTGTGGATTCATGATTTCAGCTATTCTTATAATGATCCAATGACCGAATTGTATTTCTGGCACCCATCTTACGATAACTATCCTGTAGTTGGTGTAAGTTGGAAACAAGCTCGTGCATTTTGTGCCTGGAGAACAGAGTTAATGAGAAATTATTTAGCATCGCAAAAAGAAGCCCTTTCAGCAGAATTCCGACTGCCAACTGAAGCAGAATGGGAATGGGCATCTCGCGGTGGTTATGAAGGAAATCCATACCCTTGGGGTGGTCCATATACACGTAATGGTAAAGGTTGTTTCTTAGCGAATTTTAAACCAATGCGTGGTGACTATGTTGATGATGGTGGTTTGAAAACTGTAATGGTTGCTCACTATCCTCCAAACGACTTTGGATTATATGATATGGCTGGTAATGTTGGTGAGTGGTGTAATGATGCATTCGACGAGTCAGCATACGAGTTCACATGGGATATGAATCCTTCTTACGATTATGAAGCAAAGGATGATGATCCGATCGTAATGAAACGTAAAGTGATTCGCGGTGGTTCATGGAAAGATGTTGCATATTATTTGCAAGTAACATCTCGCTCATATGAGTATCAGGATACTGCTAAAAGTTATATTGGATTCCGTTGTGTTCAGGATTATTTAGGACGCCAAAAAGGTGATAATCCTGCACGATCTTCTAGAGTATATTAATTAATCAAATATTAACCAACCAAACCAAAAGATTAGAAACGTCATGGGATTAGGAAATTTTGTAAAGAGCCGTACTTTTAAGAAGTTTATGGCAAAGTTGTATGGCTGGGGAGCCTCAGTAGTAATTATTGGTGCATTATTTAAAATTAATCACTATCCGTTTGCAAATGAAATGCTTATTGTAGGTCTGGGTACAGAGGCCATTATCTTTTTCTTTTCAGCATTTGAACCACCGCACGTTGAGCCGGATTGGAGCTTAGTATATCCTGAGTTAGCAGGTATCTATCATGATCATCCAGATAGAAAGAAAGGTAAAGCACCTTTAGTAAAAGGTGGTAGCGTGACTCAGGAATTAGACAAAATGCTTGAAGAAGCCAAAGTCGGGCCTGAATTAATCGAGAGTCTTGGCCGTGGCTTACAAAACCTTAGTGATAATTCAGCTAAACTTGCTGATGTTTCTCAAGCAGCTGTAGCTACTGATCAGTATGTTAAGAATATCGGTCAGGCTTCAAATTCTGCTAATGAACTTTCTGTTTCGTACAAAAAAGCAGCTGAGTTTATGAATGTTGATTTCAAAAACCAGGCTGAAACAACTGCAAGAATGCAACAGACTATCGATAACTTTATGTCGAACCTGAATTCTTCTGTTGAAGCAACTACACGATATAAAGATGAGGTTGAAGTTCTTTCGAAAAGAGTAGCATCACTTAATACCGTATACGGTAATATGCTTACTGCTATGAATGTGAATACGAAGTAATTTTTAACTTAAAAGTATTTAACAATGGCAGGATTTAAGGAAACACCACGGCAGAAGATGATCGGGATGATGTACTTGGTACTCACCGCTCTTCTGGCATTAAACGTATCCGTTGAAATCCTCAATGCGTTCCTTGTGGTGAACGATAGTATGGAGGAGACCAACGTAAAATTTGCGGAAAAACTAACGGGTACTTATAATGAGTTCAATGCCCAATATGTTAATAATCCCGAAAAGACTAAGGAATATTATAACAAAGCTCAACAAGTTAAAGCGTTGGCTGAAAACCTGAAGGATTCGATTACTCTTCTTAAAAATGAGATAATTGCTAAATCAGAAAATAAAACCATTGCTGAAATAGAGAATATTCCTCTTAAGGATGTTAAATCGAAGGATAAGTATGATGTTACAACGCACTATTTTCTGACTAGTTCAGAACTTCCTGCTCAGCAAAGAGCCAGAGGGCGTGGTTATCATCTGAAAAACAGTATTGGATATTACCGGGCTCGAATAATGGAGCTTGTTGATTCTGATGACCGTCAATTTATCACTTTGGGCTTGTTGACTGATAATGAAATATCATATGATGTAGAAGGAAACCTTGTAGAAGGCGATAAAATACATTATGAGGATGCTAGTGGTAAAAGACAGGATTGGGCAAAGAATCACTTCTACCACACTATTTTGGCAGCTGATGTTACCATTTTAAATAAATTGATCGCTGAAGTTCAGAATGCAGAATTTACCATCGTTAACTATTTATTTGGTAAAATCTCAAAGTCTGACTTTAAATTTTCAAATGTTGAAGCAAAGGTAATTCCTACTTCAAATTATATCCTAATGGGTGATAAGTATGAAGCTGAAGTTATTGTTGCTGCAATCGATACAATTGAAAGTCCAAGAGTATTGGTTCAACATGGAGCTGATCAGTGGAATGCAAGATTTAATGAATCAGCAACTGCTATTGCTGGTGAAAGTGGTGCTGTGTCACTGAATTTCCCTGCAACTTCAGAAGGTTTAAAGAAATATGCAGGTGTTGTAAAAGTAAAAGATCCTGTAACCGGTGTTGAAAAGGATTATCCTTTTGAGAGTGAATACACTGTTGCTAAACCTTCTTTAACTGTTTCTGCTACCAAGATGAACGTATTCTACATTGGAGTGGATAACCCGGTTTCAATTTCTGTTCCTGGTATCCCAACAAATGCCTTGAGTGCAAGTATGTCTAAAGGTAAATTGAAGCGTGATGGTGCAAACTGGATCGTGAATATGGAAGCCGGTACGGAAGGGAAAACTAATGTGAATGTAACAGCTAATGTTGGTGGTTCTACTAAGAGCATGGGTTCTGCTGAATTCCGTGTTAAGCGTGTTCCTAGTCCAACAGCTACAATTGCAGGTGTAGACGGTGGTATGATTTCTAAAGCTCGCTTGATGGCAGCTACAGCGATTATTCCAACAATGCCAGCTGATTTTGATTTTGCATTGAATTTCGAAATTACTCGATTTAATATGGTAATTACTCAAGGTGGTGATGTCTTTGAAGAATCAGGCCAAGGAAACCGTTTAACAAAGAGTATGAAAAATAAAATCAAGAACCTGAAGCGTGGTCAAAAAGTTTGGTTCGAGGATGTTTATGCCAAGGGACCTGACGGAACAAATCGCCGTTTAGGAACAATTAGCTTGAAATTAAATTAAGCTTGAAAAATAATTAAGTTAAACATTACGTTTAACTGTTGACATAATTAGAAAGCCAGCCATTAGGTTTCGTATTTAATGGCTGGTTTATCCCGAAAACTTGGGATATCTGATTTAATAAAATTGAATACAAATGAAGAAAATTGGTGTTGTATTATTAATCTTGAGCGTAGTTTTATCGATGGGTATGGAATCCGTTGCGCAACAACGTGTTGATATTCGTGACGGTGTGTATGACAAAGTACATACCAGTAATAAAAAACCAATTCCTTATACTTATATCCGCGAAGCTGATGTAATGTGGGAAAAGCGCGTTTGGAGAATTATTGATTTTCGTGAGAAGATGAACCAGGGTTTCTATTATCCTGAAGTAGCACATAACAATTGGAAAAGCTTTATGCAGATTGTTTGGGATGCGCTTCGTGAAGGTGAAATTGAGGCTTACGATGCTTCTTTGCAAACCGATGAGTTTTTAATTCCACTTACATTCAATGAACTTCAAAAGCAATTAACCCGACAGGATTCTTTGGCAATGCAACGTGCATTTCCTCCATACGATTGGTATGATACTGTTATTTATGAAGAATTCCGTCCTTCAGATGTACGAAAAATTCGTATTAAGGAAGATTGGTATTTCGATAAGCAACGTTCAGTGATGGAAGTACGTATATTAGGTATATGTCCGATTAAGGATGATTTTGACGAATACGGTGAGTATCGTGGTCCAAAACCTTTGTTCTGGATTTATTTCCCGGATGCAAGACCTGTTTTTGCACGTCATGAGATGTTTAATCGCCATAATGCCTCTCAGCGTAGAACCTATGATGAAGTATTCTGGAAACGGTTTTTCTCATCAACAATTTATAAGGTTGACAACGTTTACGATCGAAAGATTACAGAATATGCTACTGGCTTAGATGCTTTGTATGAAGCCGAACGCTTGAAAATGGAATTGTTTGATTTTGAACAAGACCTTTGGCAATATTAATAAGACACCAAAAGAAATAAAAAAAACTCCCGTTCCTAGGAACGGGAGTTTTTTTATGTGGTTGATTCAAGATCTGTTTATGGAGGTTAATCCAAATATCGATTTTTATTATTAATATTTTTAGACGAATACGTTTAGAGTGTGTAATGAATTGTGAAACTTAAGACCTCATTGGTGTATCCATCGAAAATCCAGTACTTAGTTCCTTCTGGAAAAGGACGTACGTAGAAAATCGAGTTGGAATATCGAAGATTTAATTTGGCCCGGTCTGTAAGGCGATAATAGAACCCAAAATTTGCACTCAGGTCACCTTTTCTGTGTTTTTCCTCCATCATTCCGGTTTGATCAATATAATTCCTTTCCTCATACTCATGAACCAAAATCCCATAAGATAAGCCGGCTTCTATATCCCAGTTTTCATTGATGTCATATCTGTAATGGATTGGGATTTCCATGTAGTTAAGGCGAAGGATATAATTGTAAGGTTCTAAGCTGTCTGGATTTTTTCGTGCTCCTTTTTGGATGAAATCCAATTCCATCTGAATTGATGACTTCTCTGTGAGATCGAGACTTACGAATCCACCAAAATAAACTCCTATTTTATTTGGTCCCCATCGTTGATCATGAGATATTTCAGCTCCGCAAATGCCACCTAATATCCCTCCATTAAATTGTTGAGCTTTTACTGCTCCAGTGAAGCAAATGCAGATTAATGAAAGTAAGAGTATGTTTTTATTCATGTGTTATAATTTTAAATATTTTCTAAATAGCCTGTTCCTATCTGTTTGTAAATGTTCATCTATTATCAAAACCAGATCCTATGATTTCATCTGATAGATATTTCAAGCTTGTTTTTTTTCTTAATTAGGAGTTTCGAAGATAATGATTCCGGCGATATTTGGAAATAAAAACGGCAACTGTCTGACAGTTGCCGTTTGATATATCTCAATGCAGGTTTATTATATCGTTAATTAGTGATATGAAGACCCAAATTCCATCAAATATGCTTTGATGAAATCGTTAATTTCACCATCCATGACAGCTTGAACATTGCCTGATTCATGGTTGCTTCTAAGGTCTTTAACAAGTTTATATGGGTGCATCACGTAATTTCTAATTTGTGAGCCCCACTCAATCTTCTTTTTACTGCTTTCTATGGCTGCAATAGATTCTTGTTTCTTTCTTAACTCAATTTCATATAATTGAGATTTTAGCATTTGCATCGCTTTTTCCCTGTTTTGTAATTGTGAACGTGTTTCCTGACATTCAATTACAATTCCGGTTGAAGCATGCTTTAGACGTACTGCAGTCTCAACTTTGTTGACGTTCTGCCCTCCAGGACCACTACTTCTAAAAGTGTCCCAAGAGATTTCTGCCGGATTTATAGTGATTTCGATGTTGTCATCTACTAAAGGGTAGACATATACTGAAGCGAAGGATGTGTGTCGTCGAGATTGACTATCAAAAGGGGAGATACGTACCAATCGATGTACACCGTTTTCACCTTTGAGATAACCAAAAGCATAATCACCCTCAAATTCCAGGGTTACTGATTTCACTCCAGCCACTTCTCCTTCCTGATAATCCAACTCCTTTACTTTGTAGTTGTTCCGTTCACCCCATCGGAGGTACATACGGGTTAGCATCTGGGCCCAGTCCTGACTTTCTGTCCCCCCTGCACCAGGTTGGATTTTTAGTACAGCTCCAAGCTTGTCTTCCTCTCCACTAAGCATGTTTAAGAACTCAAGGTCTTCAATTAGAGAAATGACCAACTTGTGTTGCTCTTCAACCTCTGTTTCAGTAGCTTCTTCAAGTTCTGCAAATTCGAAGAGGACTTTAAGGTCTTCATATTCCGAACTGATTTTATCAAAAGAATCTAACCAATACTTTTTTGATTTCAGCTCTTTAAGGAATTTTTCAGCTTCTTTTGGGAGGTTCCAAAATTCGGGATCATGTGTTTTTTCTTCTTCTTCTTCGACCTGTATTCTTTTTCGGTCAATGTCAAAGATGCCTCCTCAAGGATTCAATCCTCTTACTGATTTCTTTTAATTCGTCTTTATTTATCATTATTCTATTATTGTTTCTTTGTGATAAAAGGGATTCTATCTTTGATTAGATCATATTCGTAACCCTTGCTCATCAAAAAATTAATGAGCTTCGAATTAGCCTTATATGAGTCCTTCTCCTTAATGTCTTTTAATTTTTTTTTCAATAAGGAATCAATCGTATCAATGTATTTGTTGTCGTCAATCTGAGTTAATGCAGACTCAATGATTTCAGAGTTAATCTTTCGGGATCGTAATTCAAATCGGATTTTATTTCGACCCCAGTGTTTATTGTTGAATTTACCACGAACAAAACTATCACAAAAACGGTCCTCATCTATGAAATGATCATTAATCAGTTTGTTGATGATTATTGTTTTAAAAGCTTCCGGGCATTCCCAATTGGATAGTTTTCGTTCAGTTTCTACAATACATCGTTCCTGACGAGCACACCATGCCTCTGCTTTGAGCAGGAAGAGTTTTAATTCCGGTAATGAATCCTCTGCGATCATCTCTCTTATGAGAAGTCGATTAAATCAATATCAAAGATCAGAACACTATTTGCAGGTATGCCAGGGATGGCTCTTGACCCATATCCCAAATGAGCAGGAATGATTAACTTGATTTTTCCGCCTCGCCCAATCAATGGAATTCCTTCCTGCCAGCCTACTATCAAGTCTGCTAGCTCAATATCCAAAGGTGAGTCTGGAGATGATTTATCAAAAACAGAGCCATCTAGTAATTTGCCCTTGTAATGAACGATTACTTTGGAATTGATGTTGGGATGTTCCGAACCTCCCATTTTTTCAATAACATAAAAAAGACCAGATGAAGTACTATCTGCAGGTAAGTTGTTATTCATGATGTATTCACGAATATCATTTTTGTTTTTAACCCGATAGTTAATGGGCTCTTTCGTGCAAGAGAATATTGTAGAAGTTAGGATTATTAGTCCTGCCAGATATAATAATTGTCTCATTTGTGTATTAAATTTTGAGCAAAAATAAGCCATTTTAGCTGTGTTCCAATAGTTGACTGACCAGTTGTGGTACTCCTGTACTCGCTTTTTGCCTGATTATAGTTAGTTGGTCCCCTTTTATATTTTCAGTATTTGGGTCAATAAGGTAAACAGGAGTACCTTTTTTTACATAGTTCGATAAACTTGCTGCCGGATATATTAATAAGGATGTACCTATAATTATAAAGATATCGGCAGTAGTTGTGAGTTCTATGGCAGGTTCAATCATGGGCACAGATTCGCCGAACCATACAACATGGGGTCGTAGCTGAGATCCCTTTTCACATGTGTCACCCATTTTTAGTTCCCAGTGATCTAATTTGTATATCAGATTTTCATCATTGGTACTTCGAGCTTTTTTCAATTCTCCATGCAAATGAAGAACATCTGAAGACCCTGCACGTTCATGTAAATCATCCACATTCTGAGTGATAATTTTTACTTCAAATTGGTTTTCAAGTTTTACTAAGGCTTTATGAGCTTCATTTGGTGCAACTTCAAATAGTTGTTTCCTACGCATATTATACCATTCTAGAACAAGTTCCGGATTACGAGCCCAAGCCTCTGGTGATGCTAGTTCTTCGAATCGATACTTCTTCCATAGGCCATCATTATCTCTGAAAGTACTGATTCCGCTTTCTTTGCTGATACCAGCTCCTGTTAATACAACGATCCGCTTCATAAAGTATTGATTTAGTAAAACGAAGATACAAAAAATGCATCCTTTTTTGGATGCATTTCTTACCGGAACGATTAGTTATGACTAGAATAATTTCATATCATCCAGAACTTTCATAACACCTTTTACCGATGAGGCTGACGTGTCCAGAAGCTTCTTTTCTTCCTTGTTCATATCGATTTCGATAATCCGTTCTACGCCATTGCTTCCCAGAATTACAGGTACGCCAAGATATACATCTTTTTGTCCATATTCACCTTCCAGGAATGCACAAACCGGGAATATCCGTTTTTGATCATCTACAATAGCTTCTACCATCTGAGCTGCCGCTGCACCAGGAGCATACCATGCAGAAGTACCCATTAGGTTTACCAATTCCCCACCACCTTTTTTTGTTCGTTCCACTATTTTATCGAGTTCTTGCTCTCCTAGTAGTTGCGTTACTGGTATTCCATTAACCGAAGTATATCGTGGTAGTGGAACCATAGTATCTCCATGTCCACCCATTAAAAGGGCGTGGATATCTTTTGGTGAAACACTCAAGGCTTCTGCAAGGAATGCTCTGTACCTACCTGTGTCAAGAATACCAGCCATGCCAAAAACTTTGTTCTTTGGTTTGTTTGATGCCTGGTATGCTGCATAAGTCATAACATCCAATGGATTTGATACAACGATGATGATGGCATCTGGAGAATATTTGACAGCTTTTTCTGTTACTTCTTTTACAATATTTGCATTGGTTTTGATTAAGTCGTCTCGCGACATTCCCGGACGGCGTGGCATGCCTGAGGTAATAACGATAACTCCTGATCCTTTTGTGGCCAGATAATCGTTGGTTACACCTTTCACATGTGTGTTAAATTGGTTAATTGATGAGGTTTGCCAGATATCCAACGCTTTACCTTCAGCGATACCTTCCTTAATATCGACCAAAACAAGCTTTTTGGCCAAGTCTTTGTGTGCTATTACATTAGCTACAGTTGCTCCTACATTACCTGCGCCAATAACTGTAATTTTATCCATTGCTAGTATTTTTAGTGGTTTGGTTTCTTTACTCACAAATATACACATATATATGTAAACATATAAAGTAGCGAACGTTTTTGCCAGATTATTGTATGTGTTTACTAATGAAACAAGAAGGAAAGGAAACTGTTTAAGGATATTATAAGTATTTGCGGAAGGAAAGAGATAAGAGGCTTCGTTAGAAACCTCTTATTGTATTAGTTACAGGCAGTTGCCTGGGTCTTTTAAGCATTGAGAATCAACAACCGAAATCGTAACCATATTTACAATGTCATTTACACTACTTCCTATTGGAAGTACGTGTACCGATTTATCAAGGCCATTGATTACCGGGCCGATTACATCGTAATCTGTTAGTTCCTGGATTAGTTTATAGGCGATATTACCTGCAGATAATCCTGGGAAAATCAAGGTGTTTGCAGGTGCATCCGCTAATTTCGAAAATGGAAAGTTTTCTTGCATCAGTTCATTGTTCAAGGCAACATTAGCTTGAACCTCACCATCCACTATTAATTCAGGATATTGGTTGTGTAACTTTTTAACTGCATCTCTGGCCATGCAAGGGTCAGAGCCTTGTGTTGAACCGAAATTAGAATATGCAAGCATTGCAATCCGGGGCTCGATATGTAGTTTTCGGACAGCTTCAGCAGTACGAAGGGCAACTTCAACAAGGTGTTCTGTTTCCGTGATTTTGTTAATGGTTGTATCAGCAAAGAATAAGGGGCCTTCCTTGCGATTGATTATGTACATACCCGATACATATTTAACGCCCTTTCTGCGCCCAATTGTTTGTAATGCCGGACTAATTGTACTTGGGTAGTTGTTTGTTAATCCTGAAATCATTCCATCGGCGTAACCGGTTTCAACCAACATAGGGGCAATATACTCCCTGTTTTTCATGCGTTCCCGGGCAGCATGTAACGTCATCCCTTTCCGACTTCGCTTCTCGTACAGATTATGAGCGAACTTTTCAAGGCGTAATTGCTCCTCAGCATCTGAAGGGTCAATGATTTCTACATTACCCAACTCAAATTCAAATTCATGGATAAGGTCTTGTATTTTCTGACGACTACCAAGAAGAACCGGATGTGCGATTTGTTCGTTTATTACGATCTCTGCGGCCTTGAGCATCTTGTAGCTCTCTGGATTAGCAAATACAATTCGTTTTGGATCAGCCTTTGCACGGGTTTTTATCTGTCGGATTAAAGGATTACTCATCCCAAGTCGCTTGCGTAGTTCTTCCAGGTATTTATTCCAATCTTCTATTGGCTTACCAGCGACTCCTGTTTCCATGGCTGCTTTTGCTACAGCAGGAGCTACGTGTTCGATCAATCTTGGATCGGTTGGTTTCGGTATGATATAATCTTTACCAAAATGCAATTTTGTTGTGTTGTATGCAATGTTTACTTCTTCCGGAACGGGCTCTTTTGCTAATGCAGCCAAGGCTCGGGAAGCGGCAAGCTTCATTTCATCATTAATTTCTCTGGCTTCAACATCCAATGCTCCTCGGAAGATAAATGGAAATCCAAGTACATTGTTGACTTGGTTCGGGTAATCAGAACGGCCGGTACCCATGATGATGTCATTACGTACAGCTACAGCTTCGTGATAATGTATTTCAGGTGTTGGATTTGCAAGGGCAAAAACAATAGGTTTCGGAGCCATCTTTTCAAGCATTTCCGATTTTAAGGCTCCACCTACTGATAATCCCAGGAAAACATCCGCATCAACTAGTGCTTCTGTCAGAGTGTGAACATTTCGTGTTGTAGCAAATTGTTGTTTGTATTTATTCAAATCTGTTCGGTCGGCATGAATGACCCCTTTGCTATCACACATAACCACATTTTCAGGTTTAACACCCAATAAAATGTACAATTTTGTACATGAAATGGCCGATGCTCCAGCTCCGTTTACGACAATTTTGACTTCATCAATTTTTTTTCCGCTAATTTCGAGAGCATTTAATAGCCCGGCAGAAGAGATGATAGCAGTCCCATGTTGGTCATCATGCATAACGGGGATATCTACGGCTGCTTTTATGCGATCTTCGATTTCAAAACATTCTGGAGCTTTTATATCTTCCAGGTTGATGCCTCCAAATGTGGGTGCAATATTGACTACAGTTTCAACAAATTTATCAATATCTTTTGCGTCAACTTCAATGTCGAAAACGTCCACATCAGCAAATATTTTAAACAAAAGGCCCTTACCTTCCATTACAGGCTTACTGGCTTCCGGGCCAATATCACCCAGCCCGAGGACAGCTGTACCGTTGGAAATTACGGCAACCAGATTTCGTTTGGCTGTATACTTATATACATCCGCAGGATTGGCATGAATGGCTAAACAGGGATCAGCAACTCCCGGAGAATAGGCCAATGACAAGTCCCGTTGCGTTTGATAGGGTTTGGTTGGGATGACTTCAATTTTCCCAGGACGTCCGCTTTCATGATATTGAAGGGCATCCTTGCTGAATAAATTATCCATAACAGGCTGAATTTGATTTAGTAATATTTCATATAAAGATATCGACAAAGTTAGAGTATTTCATATTTTATCCAACTCTGACCAGGAAAATATTTTTATTTAAAACGAATAGGATTTCTCATGGCTTAATAACCAATAAAGCACGTGTGATATAATAAAAATTGTATTTTTGTTGGTTTCATAAAAAAGTAAGATTTAACTTACACGAATACTTATGTACGCCTATATTGAGGGTAAAATTGTAGAAAAGAATCCAACCTATGTGGTGATGGATGTAAACGGGATTGGGTATCATGTGAATATTTCATTGCATACCTTTTCGCAGATGGATGGTAAAAGTACTTTTCGCTTATTTACGCATATGGCTATTCGAAACGAAGCCACTACTCCGGTGGGATTTGTTTTGTATGGATTTGCTGGTGAGCAGGAGCGTGAATTATTTCGACACCTGATTAGTGTATCCAGGGTTGGAGCTAATACTGCTCTATTAATGTTATCATCTTTGCATCCCGATGAAATATATTCGGCTATTGTAAACGAAAATGCATCCTTGCTCCAATCGATAAAAGGGATTGGTGCAAAGGCTGCACAAAGGATTATTGTTGATCTGAAGGATAAGCTTGAAAAAGAAGTTCCTGTGATTGAAAAATTATCTGTAACAAACAATACTCAAAAGATTGAAGCGTTATCAGCTTTGACAATGCTAGGCTTCAATAAAGCTGCAGCCAGCAAGGTGCTGGATAAGCTTATTGCAGCTTCATCTGAAGATTTATCAGTTGAAAATCTGATTAAACAAGCATTGAAAGTATTGTAATTGAGGTGTTGATCTCCGTTGTGAGAACAACTCTTTTTTTGAATTGGAAACTTAAGTGAAATCAAAATAAAGATATACTCGTGCGAGCGACTAAAACCATTATTCGAATTTTCTTCCTGTTATTAGCTCTTAACTGGTCTTTTACTTCTAAGGGTGCTGATTTGGATACTTTTTCTGGTATTCAATTTTTTCCTCCTGATACAATTGTTGGAAATGACACATCCAAAGTAGATCTGCCATATCCCTTTCCGGATGAAGGCCAATATGAACGACTGCAACAGAATGAAAGCCCGCTGTTCCTGAAACGGCCATCTAATATTCAAACTGAGGTTGAATACGATCCTAAGACGAATTCTTATATCTATAAGGATAAAATAGGGGATATGGATTACCGCGATCCGGTGACCATGGATTTCAATGATTATCGGGCGTATGAATTGAATTCATCCCTTTCAGAATATTGGCAGGAAAGGGCTCAGGCTTCTTCTATGATTGGTCAGGGTGGATTAATTCCTCAGTTGAAAATTGGTGGAGAAGCTTTCGATCGAATCTTTGGTAGCAATACGGTGGATATTCGACCACAGGGTTCTGCCGAGCTTATCTTTCAGGTGAAGTCTAATAAACGGGATGATCCGAATGTGGATCCCACTCGTCGTCGTACCACTAACTTCGATTTTCGTCAGAGAATACAAATGAATGTGATGGCGAAGATTGGAGATAAAATTGAATTCAATACCAATTATAATACAGAGGCAACTTTTTCTTTCGAGAATAAGTTGAAGCTAAAGTATGAAGGGAAAGAAGATGAGATTATTAAATTAATCGAAGCAGGTGATGTAACCCTTCCTTTAAATAGTACTTTGATTACTGGTAGTCAGAGTTTGTTTGGTCTGAAGACTAAAATGCAGTTTGGTCGTACAACAGTAACAGCTGTGTATTCGGAGCAAAAAGCGCAAACTTCTACGGTAACTGTTCAGGGGGGAGCTCAAACCACCCGTTTTGAGATTAAGGCTGATGAATACGAAGAAAACAAACACTTCTTCCTTGGGCATACTTTCCGTGATCACCCTCAATTTGGTTACGAACAAGCAATAGCCAATTTGCCACTGATCAATTCAAATGTAAATATTACAAAAATTGAGGTTTGGATGACCACACGTGGCCCTGCCGATGAAAATAACAGAAATATTGTTGCTTTATCTGACCTTGGGGAAATCGATTCCGATAATATTGGTTTTGATCACCCTCAGGTAGTGCCAGCTAGTGTGGTTCAAAAAGGACCTTACCCTCATAATGAGTCCAATACATTGTTAACCTATCTAAATGATACGACACAATTACGTGACCCTGTAAAGGCCACTCAGTATATGAAGGGGAAAGGATTATCTGGCGGTAAGGATTTTGAGTTTGTAGGCCTTGCCAAACGTCTGGATCCTTCTGAGTATACATATAATTCAAAAATGGGATTTGTTTCCCTGAATATTCAAGTGCCTCCTGACGCTGTGTTAGCTGTTGCTTACCAATATCAGGTGATTGGACAAGAAGGGGTTTATCAGGTCGGTGAATTCTCTGATGAAGGTATTACAGGTAACAGTAACTTAATTGTTAAATTGCTTAAGTCAACATCAGTGAGTACCGAGAGCCCGATGTGGGATCTGATGATGAAGAATGTTTATTCAGTTGGTGGATATCAGTTGAATAAGGATGATTTTATGCTGAACATTCTTTATTCTGGTAACTCTAATGGTATCCCTACCGGTTATTTGGAAGTGGGACCTGAAAATGTGAATGGTGTTCCTCTGGTTCGTGTAATGAATCTGGATAATCTGGATTTTAAAAATGACCTCGTTGATGGAGGTGATGGTATTTTTGACTTTGTTGATGGTGCGGCCACAGGAGGAGGTACTATAAATTCGCGAAATGGACGGATTTACTTCCCTGTACTTGAGCCTTTTGGTGAGCATGTCCGTGAGGTGTTTGGTGATAAATATGCTGATGTAGCTGATCGTCTGGCCTATGATGAACTCTATCGACTGACTAAAACTGAAGCTCAGCAATTCCCTAAGAAAAACAAGTTCATGCTTGAAGGGATGTATAAATCTTCAATTGGTTCTGAAATTTCTCTTAATGCACTGAATATCCCTCAAGGTTCTGTTAGAGTGACTGCTGGTGGTATGCAGCTTGAAGAAAACAGAGACTACACTGTTGATTATACTTTGGGACGCGTTCGAATCATCAATGAAGGTGTTTTAAATTCAGGAACACCAATTAATATATCACTTGAAAGTCAAACCATGTTTAATGTGATCACCCAACGAATGATGGGGGCTCATCTTGATTACAAGGTTGATGATGACTTTACTTTGGGAGCAACTGTGCTGAACCTGCATGAGAGTCCAATCACCCAAAAAACAAACTTTGGTGATGAACCAATTTCGAATACTATTTGGGGAATGGATTTGCATTATGCACGTGAATCTCGCTTCCTGACTAAAATGATTGATAAATTGCCTTTGATTGAAACCAAGGAACCTTCTCGTATTACTGCTGATGGTGAATTTGCTCACTTTATTCCCGGGCATTCACGAGCTGTTGGTAAAGAAGGAACTTCATATATCGATGACTTTGAAGGTAGCCAGACTTCTATGGATATTAAAAATCCTGGCTTTTGGTTCCTTGCTTCTACACCGCAAGAACAGATGGATTTGTTTCCTGAAGCAAAGCCCGGAATTGGAAGAGTTTATGGGTATAATAGGGCAAAACTGGCATGGTACCAAATTTCAAATCTGTTCTATGATCAAAGGGGAGTAGATAAACCTGGAAATATTGAAGATAAAGATATCGCTGCAAACCCATATACAAGACTATATTTTGAAAGAGACCTGTTCCCAAATAAGGATAGGGTAGCCAGTCAGCCTGGTTATCTGTATACGATGGATATGGCCTATTACCCAACGGAAAGAGGGCCTTATAATTATGATGTTGAAGGTTATAATGGGGTATCCAATGGTATTAATGAGGATGGATCACTTAAGAATCCTGAAAGTCGTTGGGGGGGTGTTATGCGTAAGGTTGAATCTCCTGACTTTGAGGCTGCCAATGTTGAATATATTCAATTCTGGATGTTGGATCCCTATTTGTTGAATAAGGATCATCTGGGGGGAGATTTATATCTGAACCTTGGAGAAATTTCTGAAGACCTGATGCGTGATGGACGTGCCATGTTTGAGAATGGGATTCCTTCTTCTGGTGAACTGGAACGCGTTCAGGAAACAGAATGGGGATATGTTCCTACTACCAGAAACCTGACAAGTTCTTTTGATGATGTTTCTGATGACGAATCCAAAAGAGCGAATCAAGATGTTGGGTACGATGGTTTGACCGATGAAAATGAACGTGAATTTTTTAATGATAAATATCTTGAACGTATTTCTGCTTTGTATTCTTCAGGAACGGAAGCTTATCAGAAAGCTTTTGAGGATCCATCTGCGGATAATTATCAATATTATCTTGGGGCAGAAATGGACTCAGATCCGTTTTATAGCTCGATTGTTCACCGGTATAAGGATTATAATAACGCTCAGGGTAACTCTCCTGCAGCATCAACTGTTCAGGGTACAGGAACTACCAGTGGTTCGTTGGCTCCTAACAAGGAGGATATTAACCATGATAATACCCTAACTACGGATGAAAATTATTATCAATATAAAGTAAGCCTTCGTCCAGAAGATTTGAAGGTTGGTCAGAATTTTATTACTGATAGGTATGAAGATACCACAAGTGTTGGAGACGATGGAGTGAGACCTGTTTGGTATCAGGTGAAAATTCCGGTTAGAAATCCTCAGAAGGTTGTGGGGAATATTCAGGGCTTTCGATCTATTCGATTTATCCGAATGTTCCTGAAAGGATTTGAAGAGGATGTTGTGTGTCGATTTGCAACCATGGAATTAGTACGTGGTGAATGGAGACGCTTTGACAAAGTTCTGGTCTCTGAAGGTGAATATTTGCAGGATGAAGATGGTTCGTCTTTTGATGTCGCTTCTGTGAATATTGAAGAAAATGGTGGTCGTCAACCTATCAATTATGTCGTACCTCCGGGGATTGATCGTGAAATTAACCCTGCTTCACTTACCGCTTTCAGACAAAATGAGCAGTCATTGGCGATGGAGGTCTGCAATCTGGCTGATGGTATGGGGCGTGCAATCTATAAGACAACTGATTTTGATTTCAGACAATATGGGAAAATTAGATTGTTTGCCCATGCTGAGAAAACTTTTGAACATGACGATTACGATAATGGTGATTTGGCCCTGTTTGTGAGAATGGGTTCCGATTATACTGATAACTATTATGAATATGAGATGCCGTTAGTCTTTTCTGAGTGGTATAAGCAAGGTGAAGATGATATCTGGCCAGAGAATAACCGTTTGGAATTAGAGCTGAATAGGTTAATTGAGCTTAAAAAGAACAGACGAATGGCTATGGATGCCGAAGGTTCAGATGTGTCTTATGGACGTGCATTTTCAGAGTATGACGGCAATAACAAAATTACAATTAAAGGGGTGCCTAATATTGGTGACGTGAAAGTTATCATGATCGGTGTTCGAAACCCTAAACGTCAGGGTGTGGAAGATAACGATGACGGAATGCCTAAATGTGCTGAAGTATGGATTAATGAACTTCGTTTAACTGATTTTGATAATCAATCAGGGTGGGCTGCTACGGGACGTATCCGTGCTAATCTGGCTGATCTGGGAGATGTTTCGTTATCAGGGATGTACAGTACTCCCGGATTTGGAAGTATTGATAAGAAAGTAAATGAAAGACAACAGGAACTGATGTCTCAGTTTGATGTTGCTACAAACCTTGATTTTGGTAAATTCCTGCCAAAAGAATCAGGATGGAGAATTCCTTTGCATTATGATTATTCCGAGATGAGGGCAATTCCTAAATACAATCCATTGGATCCGGATATCTTATACAAAGATGAATTGGAACTTTTGGATAAAGATGAGAAAAAGGAATTCAAAAATAAGGTTCAGGATGTAACCATCCGAAAGAACATCAACTTTGTGAATGTTCGAAAGGATAAGGTTGGAGCTACCAAAAAGCCAATGCCTTATGATGTTGAGAATTTCGATGTTTCATACACTTATTCTGAATTGAATCAGAGTAATGTGGATGTTGAGTTCTATAATAAAAAAGAATATAGTGGTGGGCTTGGTTATAATTTCGCCATGAACTCCAAACCGATTATGCCGTTTAAGAAGATTAAAGGACTAAGTGGTAAGACTTTTAAGATTATCAAGGACTTTAATTTCTATTATATGCCTAAGCTAATCTCTGTTAGAACTGATATGACCAGAGAGTATAGTGAACGCCGACTTCGAAATAAGAGTGTCGGTAATATAATCATCAATACAAATTATGTTAAGGATTGGCAGTGGCGTAGAACATTTAACGTGAAGTATGATTTAACCAGAAGTATCAAACTTAACTATGATGCCAATGCGAATGCATACATTTATGAACCTCCTGGGGCGATTCAAAGAGATAACAGAGATGAGTATCAGAAATATCGCGATGAGGTAATGAGTGATATTATGGATTTGGGTTCTATGAATCGATTTAATCAGAATGTAAGCATTCAGTATGCTGTGCCAATTAATAAAATTCCTTTGTTCGATTGGATCACTTTAAATACAAGTTATACGGCTACATATAATTGGACTGCTGCTCCGAAAACCATTCAGGAGAGGGTGGGGAACACCATAGAGAATTCTCAGAATATTCAGATAAACGGTAATCTTAGGATGACCAACCTTTATAACAAAGTACCTTATCTGAAAGAATTGAACAGGTCTTCCAGAGGAAGAGGAGGTAGTAGAGGTACTTCTCCACGACGACCAGGTCGTGGCCGAGAAGATGTGCCTGAAGATGAAGTAGCTGATGATTCAACCAATAAAGTGAATTACTTTAAACTGATTGCTGATAATACTCTAAAAGTGATGATGCTCTGGAAAGATGCAAGTATTACTTATTCAGAAAGAAATGGAACGATGCTGCCGGGCTTCATGCCTGAACCTACCATATTTGGCACAAATCTAAATCAAAGTGCTCCTGGTTGGGGATTCGTTTTTGGATTGCAGGATGATGTTCGACCTCTGGCTGCTCAGAATGGATGGATATCGCAGGATTCCTTGCTGAATAATCCATATATGCGTAAGCAAACAAATGATTTGAATTTGAGAGCCAAATTAGAACCGGTGAAAGGATTTACAATCGATCTTACCGCTGTTCGTACTGAAGCGTTTAATCATACTTCATATTTTACAGCTGATGAGTTTGGTGAGTTTATGGATGGGGATAAACCGATTGAATTCTCCAAAATGGAAAGTGGTAGTTTTAGCATGTCCTATTTAATGTTTAATACTTCATTTGATAAGATTGATAAAACCACGTTATCATCGGAGACTTTTGAGGCATTTAAGAATGGTAGACTGGATATTGCCAATAGACTGGGTGATTGGAACCAAAACTCGGTAGGTGATACCTTGGGTGGGTGGCCTAAAGGATATGGACCAACTTCACAGGATGTGTTAATTCCGGCATTCCTGGCTGCTTATAGCGGGAAAGATGCTAAAACAATGTCACTGAACCCATTCCCCAGCCTGCCATTACCAAACTGGAATATCAGATATAACCGCCTGACTGACGTCGCATTTATTGCAGATGTTTTCAAGTCGGTTAGCATCAACCATTCATATCAGTCTGATTATACCATTGGTAATTGGTCTACAAATGCAAATTATGTAGAGATGAATGAACGGCCTTATGCGAAAAATGCAGCAGGAAACTTCTTTGCTGAGCGTGAAATTGGAATGGTTATGCTTAGTGAACGATTCAGTCCTCTGATTGGTTTGGATATGAATATGCACAACGACTTCTTGTTGAGAGTGCAAATTAAGAAGGCTCGTAATATGACTCTTAGCTTCGTTAATAATCAGTTAACTGATGAGTCGAATCAGGAATATGTGATTGGTGTGGGTTATAAGTTTAAAAAAGTGCCAATTAATATTGTTATTCCTGGAGGTAAGAAAAAAAGGTTACAGAGTGATTTGAATCTTAAAATGGACTTTAAATTCAGAGACCAGAAGATTATTCTGCGATCCATTGATATCGATGGAGAAAATATTCCATCAAGGGGTAATCAGAATATTGCAATTAATACTTCTGCTGAATATACTGTTAATCAGAAAATGAATGTGAGATTCTTCTATGAGCAAACAATCAATCATCCATTTATTCAGAATCAATATAACTCTTCTGATAGCCAGGGAGGTATTAGTATTCGTTTTACTTTAGCTCAGTAAATTATTCACAATGTATATACACTTTAGACCAGCAATTATATTGCTGGTCTTTTTTTGTGAAAAATGTTTCTTTTATTTAGATGTGGTATAAATTACCTTACTTGCTGATTGTAAAATAATTCCGAATCGTTGTCGTATCTTATTTTTTTAGATTTTTTTTAATTGATGAAGCAGTTTTTATTACTTTTGACACTGATTAATCAGATTTATAATTAAGAATTTAATCTCTACAGCTATGAATATTCTTGATAATCTAAAGTACACGAAAGACCATGAGTGGTTAAAAGTGGAAGGTGACGAAGCGTATATTGGAATCACTGACTTTGCTCAGAAAGAACTTGGTGATATTGTTTTCATAGAAGTGGAAACTGAAGGCGAAGAGCTGGATAAAGAAGAGACTTTCGGAACCATTGAAGCTGTTAAAACAGTTTCTGATATGTTTATGCCTATTGCAGGTGAAGTGTTAGAATTTAACGGCGAGTTGGAAGGAAATCCTGAACTTGTGAACCAAGATCCTTATGGAAAAGGTTGGATCATTAAAGTGAAGGTTACAAATCCTGAAGATTTAGAAGAATTATTAAGCCCTGAAGACTATAAAAAAGTAATCGAAGCCTAATATTCATTTGTGCCTGATTGCGTTGTTAAGACTTATTAGTCTTTCTGCAATCAGGCATTATTGTATCTATCCCAGAACAGCCCTAACTAATACTGGAAATTGTGAAAACCCTCAAAGTTCATTGGCCCTGGATCGCATGGATTACATTTTTATTCATTATCATGGGAGTGCCCGGGAATTATTTCCCTCAGGTTATTACTTTGGCAGAGATCATATCTCCGGATAAAATTGTCCATTTTGTCTTGTTTGGGACACTACTATTTCTGTTGCTTAGAAGTTTTCTGATACAATATTCTGGAGCATATCGAAGTTATATTATTAGTGCTGTTTTGTTCTTTGGCATATTTGTTGGAGCTTTAACAGAAGTGATGCAGCATTATGTGTTTGTAGGTCGAAATGGTAATATTTATGATTTTATTGCCGATATGATTGGTTGTTTGATTGGAATGTCTGTTTACCTGATCATGAGGAGAAAAAAATCATTGAAAACCTGATGAGATAAGAAATTAATTAATAACTTAGCGGCCTCTAGCTGGAATTAGTAACTATAATAATAGTCTGTATGGAACCAAAAAAAACATCCAAGGCGGATCTTGAAGGTAAGAGGACGATCTTTATTGAGATTGGTCTTATTCTTGCTTTGGCGGTTGTTCTGGCAGCATTTGAGTATCGAAGCTACGATAAAATCGAAGTGGAGATAGCTCAACGTATTGTTGAGGACATACCAGAGGAAATTGTGCCTATTACTGAGCACAAACCACCTCCACCACCGCCAACTCCTCCACCACAGACGACGATCATCTCTATTGTTGAAGATGACGTTGAGGTGGAAGATGAATTAATCATTGACGTTGATGTTGATGAGGAAACTGAGATCGAGGAATTTGAGCCAATCGAAGTCGATGAGGAAGAAATTGAAGAAGAAGAAATCTTCATGGTTGTTGAAGAACAGCCGGGCTTCCCTGGCGGAGATGCTGAAAGGATGCGATTCTTAATGAAAAACATTAAGTATCCTACAATGGCAAAAGAATCAGGTATCCAAGGTACCGTTTATGTTTCTTTCGTTGTTGAGCGAAACGGAGCAATTACCGATGTTCAGATCCTTCGTGGTATCGGCGGTGGTTGTGACGAAGAAGCTGTCCGCGTGGTTAAAATGATGCCTAAGTGGAAAGCTGGTAAGCAAAGAGGTAAAGCCGTAAGGGTGCGCTTCAGCATGCCAATTAAATTTACGCTGCAAAGCTAATTATCACTCGATAATAGAATAAAGCCCGGCCTCATCGCCGGGCTTTTTTTTTGTACCGCTCCCTGATTCAATTCTACCGTTTACTTAATCTGCATTGGTTGAAGTCTAATCTAACACTATATTTATTTCAGAAAAAACAAAAGTTAAACCAAAACGATTGCATGAGAAGAATTTATCGCCTTTAATTCCTATTGTCTAACTTTTAAAAACAAAGATTATGAAAGCTTACAAAAGAAAAAGATCATGGATAGAAAACTACAAGGTGGTATTCTTCGAACTTGGAATCATTGTTGCCCTTTCTCTTGCCTTGATGGCATTCGAATGGAGATCGTATGAAAAACTGGAAATCGGAGTCGCTGAACGAACAACCAAATGGGAACCGATAGAAGAAGTTGTACTTGATTCGTATGTTGAACCTGAAAAATTGCCGCAGATTCCCAAGCCTAATTATACGTTGCTGGTTGAGGTTTCAAATGACGAACTTTTGGATGATCCGGATATTGACTTTCAAATATTTGATGATGAGGGGACTAATGGTGTCGTTTGGGAAAAGCCAGTGGTTGTTGATGAGCCCGAAATTGAGGAACCCATTGATATTCCTGATGTAAGCCCTGAATTCCCAGGTGGGGAGAATGCCTTATTTAGATTCTTATATGATAATCTTTCGTATCCACAAGTGTGTAAAGACGCAGGAATCAGTGGTACTGTTTATGTGAAGTTTGTGGTTGAAAAACAAGGGAATATATCTGGGATTGAAATAATTAGAAGTCCACATGATGAATTATCAGATGCAACAATCAGAGTTATAAATAAAATGCCACGGTGGAATCCGGGTATACAAGATGGAAATTTGGTTAGGGTTAACTTCGGCTTACCTGTAAAGTTTACACTGAAATAGTTCTCACATGTTCCCTTTACTTCCTGAGTAAAATACTCTACTAAGTCGTTCCTAAAGTCCTGCCGGGAGGTAGGGCTTTTTCTTTATACCTTTCGATGGTATGGAGAAGCAACATCTGGATCTTCCATTAACATCATAGTATTAATCATCGCATAAATGTTAACAGCTACCAGTTTTGCTGTACGGTTGTCGGTATCGAACCGTGGTGCTACTTCAGCAAAGTCGAATCCTATTACCTTGCCGGATTTAAGAATATGTTTGATTAATTTTAAAATAATTTCCGGGTGTAAACCAAAGGGCTGTGAAGCACTCACACCCGGAGCGTATGCTGCAGAAATTACATCTGTGCAGATTGTTAAATATATGTCATCCTGTTTCTTAATGAAAGTATCTATTTGTTCATAATTATCAGGAAGGTTTACTTCAGTGATGTCTTTTGCCAAAATGTATTTTGAACCCAGCGTATCCGCTTTTTTGAAAAGACTTACGGTGTTACCATAGGTTTGAATTCCCATCGCCATATAACGAAACTCCTCATTTTGAGTCTGGCATTTGTCTGCTATTTGAAGAAACATGCTCCCTGAACTACCGCCTGTCTTATACGGACGAAGATCGAAGTGAGCATCAAAATTCATGATTCCCAGTTTATCGGTGGAAGTCTGACGGAGGCCGTTGTAATGGCCCAGTGCAATTTCATGACCACCACCCAGAACAATCGGGAACAAGCCCGCTGTTCGTATCTTATATACAGCTTGTGCAAGTTGGTGTTGAGCCATTTCCAGTTCTTCGGTCAGGCAATACAAATCACCGGCATCATACAGTAGTGGCTTTCCGGCGAAACCATAAGGGAGGTTGCAAAGCTCTTTTCGGATCATTTCAGGTCCTCTTGCGGCTCCTTCACGCCCTTTGTTACGCTTTACTCCGGTATCGCTTCTGAAGCCAATAAAACAGAATCCAGGCTCCAATTTTGGCAAAGGATTGTTTAAATCCAGCATTTGAATAATCTGGTGCCACCTGAACGAATCCTCATCATCCCAATCGTCTATTCTTCCTGTCCAAACTGATTTTTCCCCGGCACTATAGTTTATCAACTGCTCCATCTTTCCATGATATTTCATGCAGCAAAATTATAAATTAATAAGATGATAAAGGGGGGGGGAAGGTACACTTTAATATGTACCTTAATTATTATGCTTTTCGAAGTATGCAAGCAATTGTTTTGCCTTTGAGGGGCCAATAATTTTAGCAACATCTGCCTCACTCGCTTCCCGAAGTTTTTTGACTGATCGAAATGCTTTAAGTAATGATTCTGCTTTTTTTTCTCCAATTCCAGGGATATCCGTTAAGCCTGTTTTAATGGTGCCCTTTTCCCTTCGTTTTCGATGGTGTGTAATCCCAAAGCGGTGAGCCTCATCTCTTAAAAACTGTACTGTTTTTAATGTTTCTGAGGTTTTATCCAGGTACAGAGGTAATGAGTCTCCAGGGTAATAAATTTCTTCAAGTTTCTTCGCAATACCTATGATTGTTATCTTTCCACGTAATCCAAGTTTTTCCAGACTCTTTAATGATGAGCTCAGCTGCCCTTTACCTCCATCAATAACAATAAGCTGAGGAAGCTCTTTTTCTTCATCCAATAAACGTTTGTACCTTCTGTAGATAACCTCTTCCATCGAAGCAAAATCATCGGGTCCTTCTACCGTTTTAATGTTATAGTGACGGTACTCTTTTTTTGCCGGTTTGGCATTAATAAAACAGACCATGGCCGCAACTGGGTATTCTCCCTGAGTATTTGAATTATCAAAACATTCAATCCGTTTAGGTAATTCTTGCATTCTCAGATCTTTCATCATCTGGTTCAGAATCCGCTTTGAATGCCGTTCCGGATCCACCAAATCCTTTTGCTTTTCCTTCTCCAATCTGTAATACTTTGCATTCCGTGTGGAAAGATCGAGCAATGATTTTTTATCTCCTCGTTGCGGAATCGTGTATGTTACTCCTGGGAAATTGATCTCTGGTTTAAATGGAATAATAATTTCCTTAGAATCACTGCAGAATCGTTGACGGAAATCCATAATTGCTAATTCCAGAAGTTCAGCCTCTGATTCATCTAATTTCTTCTTCAGTTCGATGGTGTGCGTTTGGATAATAGCACCATTAACCACCTTTAAGAAATTTGCATAGCCAGCCTTTTCATCAGAGATAATGGAAAAAACGTCCACATTATTAATGGAAGGATTTACGATGGTGGATTTGGCCTGATATTGTTGAAGTAGTTCCAGTTTTTCTTTAGCCAACTGCGCTTTCTCAAACTCCATCTTGTGCGCATATTCCATCATCAATACTTTTAGTTCTTTAGCTACAGTATTGATGTTCCCTTTAATAATCTGGCGAATTTCTTTTATCGTCTGATCATAATTTTCACGGCTTTGATGGCCTTCACAAGGCCCTTTGCAGTTCCCGATGTGATATTCAAGACAAACCTTAAGCTTCCCTTGGTGGATGTTTTCGCTTGAAAGATTGAGCTTGCAATTTCGAATAGTGTACAATTGTTTTATTAAATCAAGAACAGTATGCATCATTTTTCCTGAAGCATAAGGTCCAAAATATTCCGAACCGTCTTTAATTACATTTCGGGTCGGAAAAATTCTGGGAAAAGGTTCTTTCTTGATACAAATCCAGGGGAAGGTTTTGTCATCTTTCAACAAAACATTATAGCGGGGCTGGTATTTCTTGATCAGATTATTTTCGAGTAAAAGAGCATCCATTTCCGTTTCAACAATCGTTGTTCGGATCTCGAAAATCTTTTTTACTAATACGCGGGTTTTACCAAATATGTCGTTTTTAAAATAGGAAGACACCCTCTTTCGAAGGCTTTTGGCCTTACCGATATAGAGTATCTTCCCATCCTCATCATAATATTGATAAACACCGGGCTTGTTTGGTAAAGCCCGGATTACTGGTTCTAATTTTGAATAATGTTTATTTAGATGTTCCAAATGCTTTTTTATCAGTTTATTTAATTGAATACTTTGGCCAAATGGAACCGCATTATCGAAATAATCATCATTGTGTATGGTGATTATTCTTGTTTCTTTTGTTCAGGTTCTTTATTCAACCAAGCATCCCATCCCTGTGCTGTAAGTGGAGCAACTACTCCGTCTGTGGCAACAAGGTTGGCACTGCTCTTTAGGTCTGTAATGTGTCCAATTACCGTAATCTCTTTCAGGTCTTTGATTTTTTCATAATCATCCTGACCTATGGTGAACAGAAGTTCGTAATCTTCACCACCGCTTAATGCTGTAACAGTTGCTGCAATGTTAAACTCATCAGCCACCTGGATGGTTGTATGATCAATCGGAAGTTTGTCTTCATATATGTTGCAGCCCACTTTTGAGCGCGTGCAAATATGAAGAACCTCAGATGCTACACCATCCGAAACATCAATCATCGATGTTGGTTTTATGTTTAGTTCGGCAAGCTTCTCAACAATGTCTTTTCTTGCTTCTGGTTTTAACTGACGTTCCAAAACATAATCAAAACCGCTTAAGTCAGGCTGCATGTTTGGATTTGCCTGGAATTCTCTTTTTTCTCTTTCCAAGAGAAGTAGTCCAGCATAAGCACCGCCAACTGTACCACTAACACAAACTAAGTCACCTTCTTTAGCTCCACTGCGATAGGTTACAGCTTCTTTCTTTGCTTCACCAATGGCCGTAATAGAAATGAATAAACCTGAAGGACTTGAAGTCGTGTCTCCTCCAACAAGGTCAACGTTGTAACGTTCGCAAGCCAATAAGATACCGCTGTATATTTCTTCCAAAGCTTCAACCGAAAAACGATTCGAAACCGAAATTCCAATAGTCATCTGCTTGGGTGTTCCGTTCATTGCAATAATATCCGAGAAATTTACCACTGCAGCTTTATAGCCCAGATGCTTTAGAGGAGCATACGTCAAATCAAAATGAATACCTTCAATTAGATTATCGGTTGTTACCAGAGTAACATAATCACCTTTGTCGATAACGGCACAATCATCACCAATTCCCATCAGGGTTTGATCATTCTTTGGCTTTATATTCTTTGTTAGATGATTAATCAACCCGAATTCGCCCAACTCTTTAAGCTCAGTTCTCTTTTTATTCCTGTCTTCAAACATTCGTTTCCAGCTTTTTATTTAAGCTGCAAAATTAGAAATAATATCGTTATGCTTTAATAGTTAAAGAATCAGTAGTTAGTTCTGGTATATTTAATGAAACATCTACAAGAATGGGAGTCCCCCTTTAGTGGGATTCAGAGGGTAATTAAGAAAATAAGTACCGAAATTACTACATTTGCAAAATTATTCTGTCAATCGACTAAACATCCGGAAGATTTTGCTGTTATGACAGATACATAAAAGTTCAATTTTAGACTGTTTAAATACATAAGAATTTGTAACTTTGCGCACTTATTTAAACTAAATTCAAATAGTTGGAAAACAACTAGGGTTATGGAGAAAGAGCAAGACAAAATACTACAAGAGGTAACCGAATCGGATTACAAGTACGGTTTTGTTACCGATATTGAAATGGAAATAGCTCCTAAAGGCTTAAATGAGGACATCGTCCGGTTTATTTCTCAGAAGAAAGAGGAACCTGAATGGTTGTTGGAATTTCGTTTAAAAGCTTTCAAAAAGTTCCTTGAAATGAAGGAACCGGATTGGGCTCATTTGGATATTCCACCCATCGATTTACAAAATATCAGCTATTATGCTGCACCTAAAGAGAAAAAAGAATTAAAAAGCCTGGATGAGGTTGATCCTGAGTTGTTAAAGACTTTTGAGAAACTGGGGATTTCCCTGGATGAACAAAAACGTCTTTCTGGGGTAGCTGTGGATGCTGTTTTTGATAGCGTTTCAGTAAAGACTACTTTCAGTGATACATTGGAAAAACATGGGATTATTTTCTGCTCATTCAGTGAGGCAGTTCAAAATCATCCCGATCTTGTGAAAAAATATATGGCATCGGTTGTCCCTATTGGGGATAACTATTTTGCAGCATTGAATTCAGCTGTTTTTAGCGATGGTTCATTCTGCTATATACCTAAAGGGGTACGCTGTCCGATTGAGCTTTCAACCTATTTCCGTATAAACTCTGCCGGTACGGGGCAGTTCGAACGAACTTTGATTGTTGCCGACGAAGGTGCTTATGTAAGCTATATGGAAGGTTGTACCGCTCCATCTCGTGATGAGAATCAATTGCACGCTGCGATTGTTGAAATCGTTACAATGAAAGATGCTGAGGTTAAATACTCGACTGTTCAGAACTGGTATCCTGGTGATAAGGATGGTGTTGGTGGTGTTTATAACTTTGTTACTAAGCGGGGAGCTTGTAAGGGTAGCAATTCAAAAATATCATGGACTCAGGTTGAGACCGGATCTGCCATTACCTGGAAATATCCTAGCTGTCTGTTAATTGGTGATAATTCAGTTGGTGAGTTTTATTCAGTGGCTGTTACCAACAATCATCAGCAGGCCGATACAGGTACCAAGATGATTCATATTGGGAAAAATTCAAAAAGTACAATCATATCAAAAGGTATTAGTGCCGGATTTTCAAATAACTCATACCGTGGTTTGGTGAAAGTAGCCAAGCGAGCGGTTAATTCAAGGAACTTCTCCCAGTGTGATTCCTTGCTGTTGGGTGATAAATGCGGAGCTCACACTTTCCCTTATATCAAAACTGATAACCAGTCTTCGATTGTGGAACATGAGGCGACAACTTCAAAGATTTCCGACGATCAGTTGTTCTACTGTCAGCAAAGGGGGATTGATACCGAAAGTGCAATTGGTTTGATTGTAAATGGATATGCAAAGGAAGTGTTAAATCAGCTTCCAATGGAGTTTGCTGTTGAAGCGCAAAAGCTTCTTTCAATTAGTCTTGAAGGCAGTGTTGGTTAAACAATATATATAAGATCTTAAATTTTTTGAACATGTTATTGATTAAGGATTTACACGTATCTATAGATAATAGGGAAATCATCAAGGGTCTTAACCTTGAAGTGAAACCAGGTGAAGTACACGCAATTATGGGGCCTAATGGTACCGGTAAAAGTACTTTGGCCAACGTAATCTCCGGTAAGGAAGGTTATGAAGTGACAAGTGGTGAAATTTTATATAAAGGGAAAAACATCCTTGATTTACCCATTGAGGACCGTGCTCGTGAAGGTATTTTTCTGGGTTTTCAGTATCCGGTTGAAATTCCAGGTGTGAGTATGACCAACTTTATGCGTACTGCAATTAATGAGCAACGTAAATACAGAGGTTTGGATCCAATGCCTGCTCATGAATTTCTTGCTTTGATGAATCAAAAAAAGAAATTGGTTGAGGTGAATGCTAAAATGGAGAACCGTTCGGTTAACCAGGGATTCTCAGGTGGTGAGAAGAAGAAAAATGAAATCTTCCAGATGGCAATGCTTGATCCGGATCTGGCAATTCTTGATGAAACCGATTCTGGTTTGGATATCGATGCTCTTCGTATTGTTGCCACTGGTGTGAATAATTTGAAGCGTTCGGATAATGCCGTTGTGGTTATTACACACTACCAGCGTTTACTTGACTATATTGTACCTGACTTTGTTCATGTTTTGTTTGAAGGTCGTGTTGTGAAATCAGGTGGCAAAGAACTTGCCCTTGAACTTGAGGAAAAAGGTTATGAGTGGTTGAAAGATCAACAACTTTAGTCCCGAATCATCTTGAATTTAAAAATTAAATTATCAGAACATGGAAAAACGAGCAGTACTGCCTGAACTTCAGGAAAAAATACTGAAACTCTATAATAGTAATAGGGACAAGATCGCTGCCAACGATACGCCCCATGTTAGTGCTTTGAGGGAAGAAGCTTTAGCCTCTTTTAAAGAACAAGGATTTCCGACTCCGGCACTTGAAAATTGGCGGAATACACGTTTGGATCATGCCCTTGATTATGACTTTAATATCGTTTTTGAGCCGCAAGTAGACAGTTCAGAATTCGATAAAATATTTAAATGCGATATACACGGTTTTGATACCAACATGTATGCTCATTTAAATGGGTGGCACTTGCGTAAAGAAACCAAATTGAATCGCTACGACAATGGTGTAATCATTGGATCCTTGGCCTTGGCCATGCAGGAGGAGTCTGAACTATTTGACAAACATTATGGACAATATATTAAGCTTGATAAGAACGGGCTTACAGCCCTAAACACTGCAATGGCTCAGGATGGGGTGTTTATCTACATTCCTGACAATGTTGAAGTTGATCAGGCTATTCAATTGGTGAATGTAACCAATCGCCCGGATCATGCCTTTGAACAGTTAAGAAACCTGATAGTTATTGGTAAGAATGCGAAAGTTACACTTTTGCAGTGTGATGATTCTTACAACCATGATGCTAGTTTCTCCAACACGGTGACCGAAGTTTTTATGGATGAAGGCGCAAAGCTGGATCATTATAAACTTCAGAACCTGAACGATGCTTCTACTTTGGTGAACACGATGTTTTTCCACCAGGAAAAAGACAGTAATCTGATGACCAATAGCATCACTCTGAATGGTGGAATTATGCGTAACGATTCTTTTGTGAAATTGAATGGACGTGGAGCTCATTGCGATGTTTTAGGTGTATACCTGATGGACCGCGAACAGCATGTGGATAACCAGGTTTATGTCGATCATGTGGTTTCCGATTGTACAAGTAATCAGTTGTTTAAAGGGATTGTTGATGATAATGCAAATGCAGTTTTCAACGGACATGTTTTAGTTCGTCGAGATGCACAACGTACTCAGGCATTCCAGAATAATAGAAATATTGCTTTAACCGATAAAGCTACAATCAATACAAAGCCATTCCTTGAAATCTATGCTGATGATGTGAAATGTAGCCACGGAGCTACCATTGGTCAGTTGGATGAAACGGCCATGTTCTACATCAAATCGCGTGGAATTAGCGAGTACAACGCCCGCTTGTTGTTGATGTATGCTTTTGCAGCTGAGGTGATCAATAAAATCAATATTGAAGCTTTGAGAACTCGTATTGATGATCTTGTGAAGAAGCGTCTTCGAGGAGAGCTTTCGGTTTGTGACCAATGTGTATTGCATTGCAACTCACAGGAGAAAACGGTATCTTTCGAAATCGATATGAGCAAGATTTAGTATTGTTGCGATAAACAACTCATTGCATTTAATTCAAAACAGATAACATTGGAACTGAATTTAAATAAAATACGGGAAGAATTTCCAATCCTTAAACAGGAGGTTTATAAAAAGCCTCTTGTTTATTTTGATAATGCGGCTACCACTCAAAAGCCAAAACAGGTGATTGATGCCATAACGAATTATTACACCCAGATGAATAGTAATATTCATCGTGGAGCGCATTACCTGAGTAATATTTCTACCGAAGCTTTTGAGCGTACACGTATCAAAGCCCAGAAATTTATTAATGCCCGTAATCAGCATGAGGTTATATACACCCGTGGTACTACCGAATCGATTAATCTGGTCGCTCATTCTTTTGGGAAAGCCTTCCTGAAGAAAGGTGATGAGGTTGTTGTTTCTGCTATGGAACATCATTCCAATATTGTTCCCTGGCAAATGGCCTGTGAGGAATTTGGTGCTCAATTAAAGGTGATTCCGATGAATGACAGAGGTGAGCTGATTATGGATGCTTACAAAGAATTGCTTAGCGATAAAACAAAAATCGTTGCTGTTGCTCATGTGTCCAATTCGTTGGGAACCATTAATCCGATAAAGGAAATTATTGATATTGCTCACGAACGTGAGATTCCGGTTCTGATTGACGGAGCTCAGGGGATTGCTCATTGTGGTGTTGATGTTCAGGAACTGGATTGTGATTTCTACGCTTATTCAGCTCATAAAATGTACGGGCCAACTGGTATCGGAATTCTGTATGGCAAAGAAGAATTGCTCAATAAAATGCCTCCCTACCAGGGAGGAGGGGAAATGATTAAAGAAGTTTCTTTTGAGCATACGACCTTTAATGAACTTCCTTTTAAATTTGAAGCCGGGACTCCGAATATTGCTGATGTTATAGGTTTTGAAGCAGCTTTGGATTATATCCAGGAAATGGGTGTCGAAAAGATGGCTGCTTATGAAGATGCACTTCTTAAATATGCAACCAGTGAGCTTGAAGCTATTGAAGGGATTCGCCTGATCGGACAAGCAGAAAAGAAAACAGCTGTTATTTCTTTTGTTTTTGAAGATATTCATCATTTTGATGCAGGAACTATTCTTGATAAATTGGGGATAGCCGTTCGTACAGGACACCATTGTGCACAACCTGTAATGGATTTCTTTAAGATTGGCGGAACTATCAGAGCCTCATTTGCTGTGTACAATACAACCGATGAGATTGATACGCTGGTTGAAGGTTTGCTTAAAGTGAAAGAATTATTTGGCTAAATTTGCCAACAGAATATAAAAAGTGATGCCGATGACTATTCATGAAATAGAAGAGCAGATTGTAGAGGAGTTTTCCATTTTTGATGATTGGATGGATAAGTATAATTATCTGATCGAAATGGGGAAATCGCTTCCTTTGATTGATGAAAAATATAAAGTTGAAAATAACCTGATTACCGGTTGTCAGTCACGTGTGTGGTTGAATGCCGAGTTTAAAGAAGGTTTGATCACTTTTACAGCTGATAGTGATGCAGTGATAACCAAAGGAATCATCTTTTTGCTTATCCGTGTTATGTCGGGACAAAAGCCTGATGCAATTATGAAAGCGAATTTCGAATTTATTGATAAAATTGGTTTGCGTGAGCATCTTTCTCCCACCCGCTCCAACGGTTTAACATCGATGATCAAGCAGATTAAGTTATACGCAATGGCTTTTAAAGCCAAATACGGCGAATAATTCTAAGATTTAAAATTATGGCTGAAAAAATGACCAGGGAAGAACTGGAACAAATAATAACTGAAACCCTTAAAACCGTTCATGATCCGGAAATCCCGGTTAATATCTTTGATTTGGGGTTGATTTATGAAGTGAAAATCGAAGAAGGTTATAAGGTGAAAGTAGTGATGACTTTAACTGCTCCTAACTGTCCGGTAGCTGAATCTATGCCACAGGAAGTAAAGGATAAGGTTGCTGCTATTGAAGGTGTTTCTGAGGCAGAAATAGAACTTACCTTCGAACCACCTTGGACTAAAGACATGATGTCGGCGGAAGCCATGCTGGAATTGGGATTCTTATAGAAGATCAATCCTTCCTGAGGAAAAAAAGCCACGAAATTTCGAGTTATAATTAATTCGAAAATTCGTGGCTTTTCAAATTGTATACGATTTTTCCGATTTCTTTTGAAAAATTTTAAAAATAGTACGTACTTCGCAATGCGAACTAACTGGACCCAAATTGAGAAATGAATAATTGTTGGAATTACTAAAATTAACAATTCAAAGATGATTAAACGTATAGGGTATAGGTTGTTTGTAACATTGTTGAGCATGTTTTACTGCCTGTTTGCTTTCGCTGATGGAGACTCTGATCTTTTTAAATATAATCAGGGTAAATTGGATGTAAATTTTCAAGATATGGTTCAGGTCGAATCCGAGTTTTTTGAGAATAGTCAGGAGTTTTTAATCAACCTCTCAGAACATTCCAATTTACAATTTGCAACTCAGCCAAATGATGAAGATCCTTCTTTGTCAAAGGGATTTGAGTTTAGAGATATCGACCTGCTTGCTTTTGGTACAGGCCTGTGCTGCCCACCTGTTGGATTCTTTATTTTTGCAGTCAACCCGAATAAGAGCTATGAGCAAAAAGTGTCCTTTTGGATGGGGTGTGCTACCTCCGGAACATTTGTTATAGTCTCCAGTGTAATAAATAACTAATAATTTACATAGAAGATTTCATTGTTTTCTTTTATTTTGTACAATTCGTTAATATTTCTATTTTTGTACTACAAAGCAAATTGTAGAAGTCGAAATTGATTCTTGTTTGCTTTATTTTCTTTCTACTTGTGTAAGTTTTTGATTTAGAAGAAGTGTGTGTGATAATTGTTTTTTTTTTTAAGGCTTGAGTAACTTGGAGATAGTTATTGAAAGTGTTTTCGAGCGTACTTTGGTATAATTGTTGAAATTCAATTTAAATTATAATTAACCATCAAACTAACCTCATGGAATATGGAATTCTTGGTAAGAGCTGATTCTTATGCTGGATTTCGTTTTTACATGTTGTGTTTGTTAAAATTATTAACACATGAAGAAAAGTTTATTATTATCGATGATCGCTATGATCTTCGTTTTTGGAAGTGCATTCGCATCCAATTCAACGTTGTTTTCATATGACAAACAACAATTACAAGACCAGTTTGAAGTTGTTGATCAACTTGAAGCTTTCGTTGCAGAAAGTAATGGAATGACTTATGAAGAAGTAACTGTAGCTAATGTGACTTTAGCTCAAATGCTTCAAACCGATAACGTTTCGGCCAATGCTCCTATGAACCCAATGTTTTCTGTTGATGATATGGATTGGGGCTCTTTTGCATGGGGATTCTGCTGTTGGCCAGTTGGGTTCTTTGTAGTTGCTATTAATTCAAACAAAACCAGTGATCAGAAGCTATCATATTGGATTGGATTAGGCGTAAGTGTTATACTTAGTACAATTTCTAATGTTATTTACTATACCGCTTACTAATTTTTATATTGAAAATTATTCTTATCCTTAAAAGCCTGGAATAATTCCAGGCTTTTAATATTACAATCCTATTGCAGTATTATGAGAATTATAAATATTCTGGGGATTATTCTGTTCAGCCTGGGGTGTTTTGCCCAGCAATCTGAGATTGAGGATCTGCAGGTTGAAGAGGTGCCACAACCTAAAGAGCGTATTTGTTTAACATTCGGTGTTTTCCAAGGAGGAGGGGCTCTTGTAGGTGCCGATCTCGAAGTTTTAGTGTCTGATCGAGTTGGGATTCAGGCTGGCGCAGGTATTCGTGGGTATGGGGCTGCTGTTAATTATCACCTTAAAGAATCAATAAGGAGCTCGTTTCTTTCTTTAACCTATTGGCACCAAGGCTTTGGTGAGTTTTATTCTCAATCGGTTATGGGGCCTACTTTTGTGTACCGTGGGAAGAAATTTTTAACGGCACAGTTAGGTATTGGTTTTGCTCTCGACGAAGGACCTGCATGGCCGAATGATATCATGGAGCAACCTCCTGTTATGCTTCTTTATTCTGTAGGAATATATCTTCCTTCAAAAAAATAAGTATATTCCAGTCGAATAATAATAATTGCAAATAATTATAATAACGTTAAAGATTACCAGGGTGAAAAATGTAAAAGGGATATTATATGCAATAGCAACATTGTTCATTGCTTTTTTTATGGTGGGGAGTTCTATTCGTGTTGAAGGTCAGGTGTATTCGAAGTTTGAAGCTGATTTTTCAGTTAAAGAGATGAAGCCTGATGGAACCAAATCATTAACGATGGGAACGGTGTTTTTTAATAAAATTGCCAAAACGATTGTTTTCGATATTACTTTTCCTCAAAAAGAGGTGATGTTGATTAATGATTCAATAATGTATCGAATCGTAGATGAACAATTGATTAATGAAGCCCCTGCAAATAATACAGTAGCTTTTTCTGTTTTTCAGTTATGTTTGAATGGGGACTTACCCTATTTCGGATTGAAAAATACGGTTTACAAACTACAGGAGGTTAATAAAGAAAAGGATATGGTTATTTCTTCTTGGAAATTACCAGATAATGAAAACGGTTCTATTCTTTTATCTCAAAAGGATAAGCAGTTGTTTGGGATGATTTCATACGGAATGCAAGACAGTATTGTCTCCAAACAGTTCTTTGAGGATTACCAGAATCTTGATGGCCTGGATTTTCCCAGCCGGATTGTGCAGTTTTTCTACACACCAGCAGGAGAGAATGTTAAAGTTACCACGTACAAGAATATAATCTTAAATAATGATGAAAACGGCCATTATTATAATTACCCTATTCCTTTCAACTAATTTGTTGGTCAAGGCTCAGAGTAAAGAGGATGTTTTGCAGATGCTGGAATTGACAGAAACGGAGAAAGGTCATGAGCATTTTGAATTTACCGCCAAAGCCGATAATGAGTGGAGTTTGGCGATAACCAATATGTTTGTGTTTTATAAAAAATATGTTTCTTCTCAGGATGTGGGAAACTGTACTTTTGTGCCCTCTTGTTCAGTATATGCACTTGATGCTATAAAGAAACAAGGCGTTATTGTTGGGATGATTAATTTCTTCGACCGTTTTCAACGCTGTCATGGTCTCGACCACGAACAATATCACATTCATACCCAACACCATTTATACATTGATCCAGTTTTGAATATTAAATTTGATACGATTGAACATGCTGAAAAGGACGATTATATTTATTAGTATTATATTTTGGTTTGTTGGAGGGATGTCTCAAAATCTTTTCGATAAAGAAAATAGCTCACGATTTGCCAATTACCTGTTTACTTCTGCCGAATATGATTTGGCTCGACCTGAATTTGAACGTTTGGTGTTTATGGATAGTGCAGACCTGGATTCAAGGATTAAATTGATAAGAACTTATCGTTTTACCAGGGAATATAGTTCTGGGGTTCGGAGAATTCATCAGATGTATCCTGCACTGAATCATGGACTGCCTGGCGAGATTAGCTTGGAGTATGGTCGGTTGTTAATTGCCGATAACCAATTGGAGCAAGCAAGTATGTTTCTTCACACAACGTGTTCATTAAGCAGGAAAACCAGTCTTTTCTTAGAGACCTCTCTGGCTTTATATAAACAGGAATGGGCAACAGCAAATAGCTTGTTACTAAAAGCTTCTGGTGACGAAAAGTATACTGTGCCATATCTGAATATCGTTCAAGAGGCTCAGAGTATACGATTGAAGAAACCCTGGTTGAGTGCTGGTTTGTCTGCTATTGTGCCCGGCACAGGGAAGATTTACTCAGGTTATTGGAAAGATGGATTGATGTCGTTCCTATTTACTTCTGTTGCTATTTGGCAGTCATATCGTGGTTTTAATAAGTCCGGAATAAGTAGTGTTTACGGGTGGGCCTATGGTGCAATGGGAGCTGGTTTTTATATTGGGAACATATACGGCTCAATTAAAGCAGCACATAAATACAATAAGGTTATTTTGCATAAAATAAAACACCAGGTTGATGAGGTTTTTTATAATTATTAGTGTTTTTCTGTTTCTTCCGAAGTATTTCGTGGCTCAGGATGTCCATCAGACATTTGAGCTTGGTGTGGAGTCATATGAAAGAGGAGATTATAGCCAGGCATTACCCTTGTTTAGGAGAGTCCTTTTCTTTGGAAAGGATCAATATCGGTTCGATACTTATCGGATGATTGCGTCCAGCTATAAGGAACTGGCAAAATATGAGCCTGCTCATAAATTTTTAGATCTGGCATATCGTAATTGTAATAATGATAGTGTTCAAAAGGAGATTGTCTTTGAAAAAGCGGTGCTGTTTGTTCTGGAAGAAAAGTTTAATTATGCTTTGATTGAGCTCTATAATGTAGAGACCAATTCATTGTATTTTACAACTAAGTATGAATTCTATATGGGGGTGATCAATTTCAAACAAGGAGATTATGAAGGTGCTCATCAGAATTTTAAGAATTGTATTGCTCAGGATACTTCGGTTATGAATGAGCTTTATAGCTTGTTTGAGGAGAATCATGAAGTGAATAAACTCAATCCCAAAAGGGCTCAATACCTTAGTTATGTTTTGCCTGGATTGGGGCAGTTGTATGCCGGAGATTATGAAAATGCAATTAACTCTTTATTGATTAATGCTGCGTTCTTAACGCTCTATTTCGAGGTGGCTTTTTCATATTCTTTGTTAGATGGTATGTTGTCGATTCTTCCTTGGTTTAACCGGTATTATCTCGGAGGGGCCACAAAAGCTAAGGAAATTGCAAATAAGAAAATCGTTGAGAGAAGAAATGAGGTGTTTGCTGAAATACTCCATCTGATTGCAGAGCAAAAAACAAGTTATAAAGACGATGGTCACTCATCATCAACAGGTGCTTATGAATAGGATATGGTATTTGTTGTTGGTATTGTTGATGTGTAGCGGTCTTGCTGTCGCTGATGAAGTAGCATCTGACTCGCCTTTATCGCAGCAAGAAGTCGTCTCCGATTTTTTGCAGGTTTTGTATGCTTATGACTTTACTAAAGCGCAAGATTATATTAGTCAACTTGATGAATTACAACTTGATCATCCACTCGACTACCTGATGCATATTCATTATCATTGGTGGATGATTGTTTCCGGGGAACAGGAACCTGATAATTTTAATTCCTGTTTCAACTATATCGATTCCACCCTGAATTATATCCAATCTTTGCCTGATGAATTTCAAAATCCGGAGGTGAATTTTATGGCAATTTCAGCGCTCTCCTACAAATTTCGCTTGAATATGATGCGCGAAAGTCAGGTTGCAGCATTGAGATGTTTGCACAAGATAGGTTCTTACTCTCAGGTGATTGTTAACGAACATGATAAATATCCATATTTTAAACTTCCAGCTGCAATCTATCATTTTGCTGTGTGCTCTGCTGCTGAGAAATATCCTTTTGCTAACGTATGCTTGATTATGTTCCCCGAGGCTGATAAGGAAACAGGAAAACAACTCCTGGAATCGAATATCAAATCTGAGGATATTCTTATTCGGACTGAATCTCTTTATTTTTTGATGCGTTATTATCTGGAGTTGGAAGAGAATTATTCAGATGCCCTCAAATATTCAAATGTGTTGGTACAGTGTTTTCCGGATAATTTGTTATATCGTTTTTTTCAATTACGGATATTGAATAAGCTTTATGGTAGGCAGTTGCAAGAGTCTGTAGCCGATTTTAATAACCGGATTCGGAATAATAATAAGCTGTCGGATAAGCAGAAAAAACATTTCACTCTTATTCTCAAACAAGAGATGGAAGCCAATCTCTAAAATAATTCCAATATTGGAGATGTCCTGAAAAAAATATGAATAGCCTTTTTTCTATGTTATGTGGATCTTCATAAGTTATTACTGTCCTAAAATATGTTAATCTCATAATTTATAAATCATAATACGGTTAATAATTTGGGATTTCTGACACAGCAAAATTTCCTACATTTGTACCTAAATTTTTTAAAATGGAAATCAAACCGGGTGAACGACTATCAAAGATTAATGATCCTGCTGACTTAAAGAAGCTTAAACTGCGCGAGCTACCACAAGTTTGTGATGAATTACGCCAATTCATTATCGAACATGTGAGTATGAATCCTGGGCATTTAGGAGCGAACTTGGGTGCAGTTGAATTAACGGTTGCCCTGCACTATGTCTTTGATACACCCAACGATAATCTGGTATGGGATGTTGGACATCAGGCATACGGGCATAAAATCCTGACCGGACGTCGTGATGATTTTCATAAAAATCGTTCGTTTAAAGGGATTGCCGGATTCCCTCAAATGGCCGAAAGTAAATACGATGCTTTTGGTACCGGCCATTCTTCCACATCAATTTCTGCCGCTTTAGGAATGGCTATGGCTGCCTCATTAATGAACGAGAAGGACAAACATCATATTGCTATTATTGGTGATGGATCGATGACCGGTGGTATGGCCATGGAAGCTTTGAATAACGCTGGTGTTTCCGACTCAAATGTACTTGTGATTCTGAATGATAATGGAATCGCCATTAGTAAAAATACGGGTGCCTTAAAGGAGTATTTAACGGATATTACCACTTCCAAAGTCTATAATCGGGTTAAAGATTTAGCTTGGAAGTTGATGGGAGGAGGGACCCCTTATGGAAAGAATTCCCGTGCTTTGGTTCATCAGTTTCGTTCTGCATTCAAATCAACAATTCTTAAGAAGAGCAACCTCTTTGAGGCGTTTAATCTTCGCTATTTTGGCCCTGTCGACGGTCACGATGTGATTCATCTGGTACGGTTGTTCCGTGATATGAAAAACATCAAAGGACCCAAACTTCTACATTTAATAACAACCAAGGGTAAAGGTTTTGAAATGGCCGAGAAAGACAAGGAGAAATTCCATGCTCCGGGTTATTTCAATAAGGATACGGGTGAAATTATCACTTCTTCTTGCGAAGGAAAACAGCCTCCGAAGTATCAGGTGGTTTTCGGTAAAACATTGGTTGAACTGGCCGAAATGAATGAGAAAATTGTTGGGGTTACACCTGCAATGCCTACCGGGTGCTCAATGGATTTTATGATGAATAAAATGCCTGACCGGGCCTTTGATGTCGGTATTGCCGAACAGCATGCCGTGACATTTTCTGCGGGCCTTGCAGCCGAAGGTTTAATGCCTTTCTGTAATATCTATTCAACCTTTATGCAACGGGCATATGATCAGGTGATTCATGATGTGGCTTTGCAAAACCTGAATGTAGTATTGTGTCTTGATCGAGGAGGCTTGGTTGGTGAGGATGGTGCAACCCATCATGGAGCTTTCGATCTGGCCTATTTCAGGGCAATTCCTAATATGACCATAGCAGCTCCAATGAATGAGGAAGAACTACGGGATATGATGTATACCGGGCAACTTCATGGTAAAGGACCGTTTGCCATTCGTTACCCTCGTGGTCGTGGTGTAATGCCTGAATGGAAAACACCTTTCAAAGAACAACAGGTTGGCTTAGGTCGGAAAATTAAAGATGGTAAAGGTATTGCTATCGTTTCCATTGGTCATCCTGGTAATTTTGCTGTGGAAGCCTGTGAAAAACTCAAGGCCGAAGGTATTGATCCTGCCATTTATGATATGCGCTACCTCAAGCCAATTGATGAAGAACTCCTGCACGATGTCTTCAAGAATTTCAGCAAAGTAATTACTGTCGAAGATGGAACCATTGTTGGAGGGCTTGGCAGTGCGGTTATTGAATTTATGAATGATAATAAATACAATGCACAGGTAAAACGACTCGGCGTTCCCGATCAATTTATTGAACAGGGTAAACCCGAAGAACTTTTCCGCGAATGTGGCTACGATATGGAAGGGATTGTTAAAGCTGTTAAAGAATTAGTTTAAGATATAGTAATGATGCAGTCCAGATTCACGAATAGATAAATTTTTTGAATTTGCGTTCTTTATAGTTGTTTCCCTTGTTGTTCATTGAATAAGAGGCGAATGTTATTTATTCCTTATTGTATTCAATTTTGATTATCAATGCTATCGTGGAAGTCAAACCCAGTAGAATTGATAGGATTAAGTTTATAGAGTTTTCGGTCTGTATATTGTTGCCTTTTGTGACATAATTTATACTATTCCATAACCCAAAATAGACTCCTGAGATTATAAGAAAGAAGATTGTGTATAGCACAAATGCTTTGTGTTTGTTTTTATGAGTCATAATTTCAATGTTTTAAATTTTCACCCACTTTCCATGCTGAACTTCACCATCCCTGCCAATAATTTGGTAAAGATAAGTTCCTGCAGGAAGTTGGTTGACTTCGATTCCTTCCGTTAAACTATGAATTGGCTGCTGTAAAACCATACGACCATTTATATCCATCATGCGAAATTCTTTTACCTCAAAACCAGATTGAATATAAAGTATGTCTGTACCCGGATTTGGAAATACAATCGCATCCGCAACCTGGAATTCCTCTCCATTAACAGATGTAATCAGTCCATTCTCATCCACTTTCATAACGAAAATATCACGTTCATTGTATTGGGTGTTCCAGTCGTAACGGGTGCCGGTCATTATGCAACCACCGTCGGGGGTTGATTGTACATCATAGAGTAAATAATTACAATCTCCACCATAGTATTTTTGCCATATTAAATTTAGTTCAGAGTCAAGTTTGTTAAGCATAATCCATGAATAAACATTAGCATACGTGGATACTCCCATGTTAGAGGTTCCTGCTAAATATAGGTAAGCATCATCATTTTTGCTGACACAATTTGATGCTCCAATGTGATTAATGGTGTACTGTGGATGATTAAAATAAGCCTCGTTTAAAATTTCTTGTTCATGAGTCATCTTTTGTATCATGAGGTAATTTGTCTCATTAGGATCATTGTATGCGATTTTTTTACCTCCTAATACATAACAATTATCATTCAAATATTCACAATCTATCGAATTACGGATGTCGTTTGGGATTGTGTCAATTTGATTGATGTTTAAATTAAAGTCTATTGTTAGCCTTTGGTTTGGGGAGTATGAGGAGAAGCCGAAGCCAAAGAGGTAAAAAGAATCATTGTTTGAAGAATGCGAAATGTCAGTTATGTGTTCATTTGTTGATGTTTGATAAATTGTATCTTTTGTTAATTCCCAATATTTGTTATACATGTATATGCCAATATCCTGTGTGTTTTGGTTTGTAAATCCATTAATAGATATAGCATGAAGGTTTTCTGTTATCTGATTTGACTCAAATTCGGAATAATTGATAAATTCAGTCTTGTATAGTTTTTCGCTGATTAAGTTCAGGTTTGTGTCATAACAGCAGATCCAAATATTGTATAGGGAAGAGTCTACATGTTTGGTTAATCCTTGCATGAAAATGGTGTCATTATAGCTCCCAATGTTCCCAATATGATAATTAAATGAAGGATCGTTGTATATCAGTGAATCAGTAACTTTACCAAAGTTGTCTATTAAGAAAATAGAGGACTTGGGATTTGCAAAATACAGTTCATATGAGTTAAACTCAATTATGACTTTATTGTTATTCACTATGCAACAGGAAGATTGGGTGTCGTCGTATTCAGTCCCAATATGTTTTATGAATTCATTTTGACTATATGCATTAGTAGTCATAAGAAGAAAAAATATTATGGGAATAAATAAATTGGGAGTGTAATCTGAAGTCTGTCCAATAGTTTGTATTACGTTTTTCAAAATAAGTCATTTTTTTTCGTTGAACCAATTTCTAAAAGCTCATTTAGGAAGTAATCAGGTTCTGTCAAGGGCGGCGGAGGAACGGAGCCGTTTATATACCCTTGACGGGTTCTGATTGCAACTTAGCTTTGCTTTTAGCTATTGGTGTCTACAACCTTAGCTTAATTCTCCCTTCAAAACGAATAGCTAATTGCTGAATAATTAGCCCCCAACCTTGTATGAAGGACCATTTCTTTTCAATTTTCTTAGTAGCCAAATACACTAACTTTAAAACCGCCATTTCATTTGGAAAAGCCCCTTTAGTTTTGGTTACTTTCCTGATTTGACGATGGTATGCTTCAATAGGATTTGTTGTGTATATTAACTTCCTAATAGGTGTTGTATATTGAAAATAGGTTGATAGTTTTTCCCAGTTATTGCGCCACGAATCTATGACTACCGGATATTTCGATTGCCATTTCTCCGCCAGTTTCTCCAACTCAGTTTCTGCTATTTCTTTGGTATCTGCTTTATAAACGAACTTAAGCTCTTTTAAAAATTCTCTTTGCTCTTTTGAGGCAATATACTTTAGTGAGTTCCTTATTTGATGGACTATACAACTCTGGACTTCTGCTTTAGGAAATACGCTCTGTATTGCCTCTGCAAATCCTTTTAGGTTATCGATACATGCAATAAGAATATCTTCAACGCCACGGTTATTTAAATCTGTTAAAACCTGCAACCAGAAATTGGCTCCTTCGCTCTCTGAAAAGTAAACCCCAAGAATTCGCTTTTCACCCTCAGTGTCTACTCCCAAAATATTGTACAGTGCTTTGGTTGTAACCTTTCCGTCTTGCTTTACTTTTAGATGCATGGCATCCAACCAGACAATGGTATAAACTGGTTCTAGTGGACGGCTTTGCCACTCTTTTACATCGGGGATTATTTTATCCGTTATTTGAGTTAATACTGTATGGGATATGTCTGTATCATACATCTCTTTTATATGCTCTGATATACCTCTATAACTCATTCCTAGACCATATAGCCCTATTATTTTCTCTTCCAGACTATCTGCCAGAATTGTCTGTCGCTTTTTTATTAATTCAGGCTCGAAACTACTATGACGATCCTGAGGAGTATCTATCTCAAAACTACCCGCGGAACTCTTTATCGTCTTTTTCCCTTTACCGTTTCTTTTGTTTCCAATACTACGCTGCTGTTCATCAAGATGAGCTTCCATCTCTGAATCCAACGCTTTTTCTATGAAATTCTTTAGTAATGGCGCAAAAGCGCCATCTTTACCAAATAATGATTTACCACTCTTTAACTGCTCAAGTGCCTTTTCCTCAATTCCGTCTAATTCGAATTTATCCATCATGCAAATTTAATTTTTAGACAGAGTTAGATTTACACCCTCAATATGGATACCAGAGAAACTCTCATAGTTATTTTAGATGAAGTTGAATTATACTTCCATCCTAATTGGCAGAAGAATTTAATGAAGATTATAACTGAAGAACTAGTAAAGATTCTTCCCGATGATTATAACATTCAATTTTTAGTTACCTCTCATTCTCCTTTCCTGATCTCAGACCTTCCTCGTGAGAATATAATCTTTCTTAAAAATGAAAATGGAAAATGTTTACAACAAGAACCTGAGGCGATGCAAAAGACCTTTGGTGCTAATATTCACACACTATTATCGGATTCATTTTTTATGAGCGATGGTTTGATGGGGGAGTTTGCAAAGGAGAAGATAAATGAATTAATACATGAGATTAACAGTGTTGTAAACAATCAGAAGAAATTTTCGAAAGATTATCGGGATAGATTGAAGAAAAGGATTGAGATCATAGGAGAGTCCTTTATTCGTGAGAAACTTTGGGAGATGGTTGAGAAGAATTCGGAAGAGAGTGCTCTTGAATTAAGAATTCGACGGAAAAAAGAAGAATTGGAAGAATTACAATATTTAGCAAAAACTCAGAACGGGAAATAGAACCAAAAATTATGATTAAGATAGAGCATCCTCAGATAGATAGAATCAAGGAGGAATATTATGAGAAAATCTCACATAAAATAAACCTAAGGCTTCGTTTCATACGTAGAGTTATTGAATTTCAGAATGCAGGTGTGAATAATTTAGTTGATGAAGTCAATAAATTAAATACCAGTGCAAAAGGCAAAATCTTAAAAAGGTTCTTTTCATCAGTTCGACTGCCAAAGAGTGTTTCAAATGAAGATATCCGATTATTATCTTCCGACCAATTTGATCAGAATATAAATCTAGTGGGGTTACAATCATTGTTGACTAGGCTAGAAGATGAGAATGTCTTAAAGAATTTAATTCTTAGTGATCCGGTAGAGCTTACTAACATAAATTCAAGTTTTAATAATGGAGAGAGGCATCTTATGACAGAAGTTGTGGTTAATTACAGTTTGATTGATTCTACATTGTCATATTGGTTGACTTCCGAGTTAGATATTGCAGTATGCCCCTATTGTAATCGTAATTTCATCAACACAATTAAGAATGGAAGTGAGTCTATTATACGCCCTGATCTCGATCATTTTTTTAGTCAAAGAGATTACCCATGGTTGGCATTAAGCTTCTACAATTTGATACCATCGTGCAAGGTTTGTAATTCCACTTGTAAAGGAGATGAGAATACAAGATTGGATACTCATGTACATCCATATGTTGAAGGTTTCGGGGATCATGCTAAATTTAACTTTGAGTTACAAGGATTAGAAGGGAAGAAGTATGATCCAAAGAATCTGAAAATAACTTTGGATGACAGGACACATGATAATGTTTCCAAAATTAGAATATTCGGTAATGGCGGAGTAAAAGAGGGTAATGTGAGGTTGTTTAAACTTAGAGAGATCTATAATGAGCATACGGATATCGTTAGTGAGATTTTAGAGAAATGTGATGAGAATAGTGATTACTATATTAAATCAATTGAGCCATTCTTGCAGAAATTGCAAACCAATAAAAAGGAAGTTTATCGGTATTATTTCGGGAATTACTATGAGGAAAAGGATTTTAAGAAGCGGCCTTTGGCTAAGTTGACCCGGGATATTGTTGATGAGACTGGGGTGTTGGATTAAATAACGTGTAATATTTGCTACAATCGTGGGTGATCAAATATGTCCCAGCCTTTCAGGCTGGAGGTGTTAGAGTTGGTTGCTTTCCTTGGGGCGTTGCCCCAAGTTAATAGCTCTCAGTCTTTCAGACTGGAAAAAACGGCAGAGAGTGTTTCAGGTGGTAATATCCAATATGATATAGTGTCGGTGGAATATACTTTAGGTTGTGCTGAATGTGAGTTTCAAGATAAGCGTGTTGTAGGAGATGTGATTGCCCCTATAGGATTAAGGTATTCAGGCCGAAGGCCTGAGAGTTAACAGCCAGGGGCAACGCCCCTGGTATGGATGTGGCGATGGGGTTTCAGCCTGAAGGGCTGAGAGAAATGTTCAATTGTGTATAGAAGATGTCCCATCCTTTCAGGTTGGAGGTGTTGGAGTTGGTTGCTTTCCTTGGGGCGTTGCCCCAAGTTGTTAACTCGCAGCCTTACAGGCTGAAAAATAGCAAAGCAAATATTTAGGGGTTAACACAAAGATGCTGTAGTAATGTTTTTCAGGGAATATGGTATGAGTAATGCAGGCCGAAGGCCTGTGAGCTAACAGCCAGGGGCAACGCCCCTGGTAAGGATGTGGTGTGAGGTTTTCAGCCTGAAGGGCTGGGAGAATACGGTAATTTCTTTACGACCAGAAGTATTTTTCATCATAATCGATAACATCATATTGTTTGAAGAATTCTTCAATTTCTTCTTTAAAGGTGATTTTCTTATGATGTTCCTTTTGGTTTCCAATATAATTCTTAACGGATTGGATTTTAGAGCTGCTAACGGAAAAAGCTCCATATCCTATTTGCCAGGAAAAGCCTCTGTGTCCATTCTCGATTCCTTTAATCCATTTTGATGATTGCTTTTTTATTTCTTCAACAACCTTTGCTATAGAGTGGTTTTTGGAGAGTTGAAAAAGTGTATGCAAATGATCATCTACAGAATTTATACTTATCATTTTGCATTCATATTTTGATAGTGTTGCAGAGATATATGAGTGAAGTCTTTGTCTGGTTGAGTCGTTAATAAATGGATGTCTGTTTTTTGTGCCATATACAAGATGTATATACACTTGTGCGAGTGATTGTCCCATGGTTAATGAATTTAATTTGTGATTTATATAAAGTTAATGGATTAATTTGAGTTGTTAACCGTGAATTTGAATAGATAATGTCACAGCCTTACAGGCTGGAAACTTAAATGAGATACTTTCAATTTCATAATCTCACTACAATTCTATACCTGGCAGAATAAATATTGGTGTTGTGTTTGGAGATTGGACATTAGAGGGCTAAAGTGATTTCTATTCATTGCTGCCCCAAGTTGTTAACTCGCAGCCTTACAGGCTGAAAAATAGTGAAGCCAATCTTTAGGAGGTTTACACAAGGATACTGGAGCTATGTTTCCCTATGGGAATGGTGTGAGTAATCCAGGTCGAAGGCCTGAGAGCTAACAGCCAGGGGCAACGCCCCTGGTAAGGATGTGGTATTGGGTTTTCAGCCTGAAGGGCTGAGACCATAGCAAAACAAAAACCGTCAGCACCCTGAGCTGACGGTTTCATTATACACTATGGATCTATTAAATTTGTCTGGATGTTAAGTTAATTTCCAAACTATTAAATAAGTGGGATGGGGTGAAGTTGTAGAATCCCTTGACAAGGAATTCAAACAGATGGTTATTGATCTGGTCTTGTCAGGATAGCGTTTACAAGATGTTGGCGCAGATTAGGGGATTGATCTTCGCATGCTTAATCGTTGGATACGTGAGCACAAAAAGTCTAGAACCAATAGTTTATTTTGGAATGTTTTTACAGAAGATGATAATCTGGAGATTGATACGATTGTTTTACGTAATGGAATTTTCATATATTTACTGTAGTTGAATTTAAAGTTATTCGATATACATGAACCTGGAATATGCCTATAAATACTAAACTGAGTGTTACCATCGACCAACAATTGTTGAACTGGCTACTTAATAGGAAGGATTATACTCGTGCCGCTAATCAGGAAAATATGCAGCTTTTTATGGATTATTGCTACAATCCGGTAAAGAACTATTTTATTGGTCAGTTCAGGAGTTATAATTTACCAGTTCAGGTTGATGATGTACGTCAGGAGGCGTTTATCCGTTTACAGGAAAATGTTGATAAGGGTAAGACAATCAAAAATGTGCGTCCATATTTTCATAGTATCTGCTATAATGTGTTTATGGAGTACGTGAAAAAGTCATTTAAAGAGCGGGAAGTGCTTGTTGATACTGAGCACTCGTGTGAGGAATATGGCAATGATGAGCATGTTTTGGGAGAAGGAGCAGGGGACTTGTTCAACCTGGTTAGAAAAAAGATAGATTCTACGTGTGTACAGTTGTTGTATCTGTTTTTTTACAGAAAGATGAAGGCTGGGGAGGTTGCCAGGGAGCTTATGATAAAGAGTGCTGAAAATGCCCGTAAAAAGAAAGAACGATGTATTAAGCAAATCAGAACTCACCTTAATGAGTCGGAACTATGAAAGAAGCTGAAGATATAAGATTGATTGATGCGTATATAAACGGTACAATCTCCGATACAGATGAATGGTTGTTTAATCAAAAGCTGGAACAGGATCCTGAATTTGCCAAAACGTATTTTGAACGATTGGAATTTGTTAATCAGTTTGTAGATGTCGTGAGCCATAAACAAGTAAGTAAGGAGATTGAGGAAGGGATTCAAAAGAGGAGGAGCCGGGTTCGATATTTAGGCTCGAATATTCGTTATGCTGTTGCTGCTTGTATTTCAACTTTGGTGATTAGTGCTACTATGCTGTACTTATTCCCCTCAATTTCGTTCCGATTTCATGAAGATGATCTTGCTAAAATGCAGCAACCATTGGTAGATTCAATAAATCAACTTGAAATTGAAAATCAGGAGTTGAAGGGAAAGTATTATGGTGAGTTACATGAATCTTTAGTTTCGATTTTTGACCTGAATGCTAAGGATGTTGAATCCGGAATGATGATGGGGGATGACCTGAAAGTCCCGGCTCATGTAATAAGTCCTGTGGACGCCAGGTTGAGTTATGCATTGGTTAATAAGGATGGTATACGCTTCGAATGGAAGGGTGATGATTCGGGAGAAGCTTCTTTATATCTTATTGATTTGCTTAGCGGACAACAAGTATTTGGGCATTCTGTTGAATTAACCCCCGGACAATACGTATGTGTGGATTGCCCGGGTATAGGGAAATATGCCTGGTACATTCAGAAAGGTAATCAACGAACAGGATATTCATGTTTTTACATTGTTTTACCATAATGGGATTTGGTATCCTATTCAATCAGAACATATCCTGCCCAATATTCGGGTTGAGTGTATTTTTCACGCATCTGTTTTTTTGCTGAATTGAATGCTTCATGGATGGTACTTCCTTTTGCAAAGTCTTTGTAAAAAAGTTCAAAGAATTCAGCCGTCTTATCATCGTAGACTTCTTGCAACGTGACAATAATTTTTTCTGCTCCGGCAATTTTAAAAGCCCTTTGTAGTCCGTAGATACCTTCGTAAGGATCGATGGCTCCCAACCCGGATTGGCAGGCTGAAAGAATCACCAGTTTGGTCTGGCTGAAATCCATATTTGCGATTTCATCGGCGGTAATTATACCTTCATTGTTTTTGTTTTTCCAACCTCTATTTGCACCCGAAAAAAGGAGACCGGTACGGTATAGCGGATCCATTTGCCGGGTTGCAGATTCATGCATGTTTTGAGCTTGTTTAGGTCTTGCATTGGAGCAATAAAAGCCGTGGGTGAAAATTTGCAAGATGTCGTTGTCGGAATTGCTTTGTTCGTATAATTTATCTGTGTTTGCCAACGAATCGGTATAGATGGAAATTTCAACCCCTTCTTCAGTTAATTTATTGAACGCCTTTTTTAGAGATCCCGAATTGAGCGTTGACCATGTGTGATCGTTTCTACAGTTGTAGGACATTTTGATGGGATGATCACTTTTGTGTTGATGTTGGTCGTAATTGATATCTGTAAATAAGGCTGCACTCTTTATATCATTAATGGAAAATGAGTATCGTTGCTCCGATATCAGTTGGTAAGAAGAAATCAGGTTGTAAATTTCATGTTTTTCAGCCAGGTATTGAGTGTCGTTCAAAGGAATTGCTTCAAAATCGATAAGATTTAAGATTCCGCTTTTTGATAGGTAAATTCTATTACATCCCTCCAGCAATGGAGCTATTTTACTCCAGCATAATTCATAGAGTAAATCTCCGGAATATGAATCAAAGTTGGCATCCGGGTATGAATAAAGCTCAGTGGTGCTTTTGTTGTTTATTAAATTCATTAACTGTTTTTCATCAAAAAGTGGAATAAGTTTTGGAGAGTTGTATTCCTTTTTTAGAACTAAAGCAATGTAAATCGTACTATCTTTTACAGGTATGTATGCTTTGTTGCTGAAGTTTAGAAATTCAATAACGGCTTCATCTTTGCTTAAGCTTTTTTGAATATCCTTCCATGTGCTTCTTGATTTCTGAGTGAATCGTCGGAAAGGGAGAGATTTTTCGATAAGCTCCTTTTCCACCTTAGCACGTAGTGTGTTGATTGAATCTTTGACGTTGTTTTTAGCAGTTTTTAATTCAAGCCCTAGATCCAGCCATTGAACATATTTGTTTTTTAGCTTCTTATCCTTTGCAAAACTGGATTTCAAATCTTTTTCAGAATTTAGGATGAGACTTTTGTATATCAAAGCGTTGTTGAAAAGTTCTTTGTTCTTTTTTGGTTTGTTTAGATAGTTGTGATAGTTTATTAATCCCAGGTTCTTATATAGAAAAGAATAGAAACTTTGTTTTTCAGTTTGAGTAAGATAAGGAATGTTTTTGTAGATAAATTCGCGGATTAGCACGTTTACTTTGTCTATATAAAATGTGCAACTATCAATGTTATTTTGGTGGATGAAATTTGCAGAAAGTGACTCATATAATCGGATTTTGTCAAAAGTGTATTGATGAGGGTGTTTTGAATAAATTTCCGTAGCTAAATGCTGATACTTCAATGCATCAATGTATTGTTTTTTATAAACTAAAATATTGCTGATGCCAATATAGGATTGAGCGACTGCTGAGTGATTATCACCATAGTGTTTCTTTCTGATATCCAGTGCTTTTTTGTGGTAATGCAAAGCTTTTTCTGTTTTCTTTAGCCAATAATATTCATTTGCAAGGTTGTTATAATTTGCAGCAAGTGAGTAGTGTCCAGGTGGTAAGTGTTTTTCTTCAAGATTGATGGAAGTTAGAAAACATTGAACCGCACTATCACGGAGTTGGAGGTCAGATAATATCAATCCGATGTTATTGTAAACACTACCCAATTTAGTATGTATTCCATCTGATTGAAATAATTCTGGATTTGATTCCATTAGACCTTCATAAAGATATATCGCTTTAGAATAATATTTCAGAGCATATTCGAATTGATAAATCTCACCATAAACAGCAGCAAGATTGTTATAGGAGGAGGCCATGTTGACGCTGTCTACAAAGCCTCCATATGGTAGGTATCTGTTGGTAATAGAAATTGATAGTTCATGATGTTTTATTGCTTTTCTGTATTCTCCAGTCATATCATAAACAGATGCTAAAAGATTTGCAGATAAAGCTGTGTAAGGGTGATTTGGGCCAAATAGTTTTTTAAGAATCGTGTGCGATTCAGGTAAGAATTGCAGAGCTTTTCCGGGTTCGTTTTTGCGGTAATACAATTCACTCAGATAATAGAGGACCGTTGCTTTTATGGTGTCATCTTTTTGATCACTACATGGGTGAATGTCATTGAAAAGAATTAAAGATGAATCATAATGTGCGGTTTGGTAATACTTTTCGGCCTGAGTAATTAGTGAGTCGAAATGGATACAAGCTTCATTTTCTATTTCTGTTTTACATGCTTGTGTAAAAAGAATAATTCCTAAAAGGATTGGTAATAAGTGTTTCATGATTTTAGTTGCTTTGTTTGGTGATCAGTTTATTTTCTTGGTTTGTCAGTTTTTGATATTAAAAGGTTGTAGTGGTGTAAGTGGTTCTTTACAATAAAGATATAAAAATATTTGATAACGACCTGTTTTTGAATGGCTACTGGGTTTGTCTGAAATAATTTTTTAAAGATGTGTCACACTTTGTGTATTTGCGACACTATATAGTTGAAGACCATTTATAATTGATCTCTAGTATTAGCTAATACCTCCTGTACAGGAATTCTGAATTTGATAATTGATGTTGAATAAATCAGGGGATTTTTAATCTTCTCAATTATCACTTCGGAATTAATCCCCACAAAAAGAAGTCCGGTGTTATGGATCTCAAGGACTAAAAGATGGAATAGGATCTTTTTAACACCGGGTATTTACTAACCATTAAAAATTAAAATCATGAAAAAGAATAAAATAATGTTTTTCTCAGGGATTATTATGTCCGCTATACTGGTGCTGACGAGCTGTGAAAAAGAAGAAGCAGATATTGATGTTCAAAACACAGAAGTAGAATCAACAGGAACCAATGTCTTAAATAATTATCTGAAAGATGGTATTGATGAAGATGAGCCTGCGGTAATGACAATTTCTGACACCTTGCAATATACTTGCGGATCACCCATAATTGCTACAGTTGAATTGAAGGATGTTCAGACCAACATGGTGATTGAAACCACATCAACCGATAGCAAAGGATATTATGTGTTTACTGGATTAGTAAGTGGAACATATGATGTAATTGTGTGGGTGGAAGGTGTAATTCACACAACCAGGCGGGTGTCCTTGTAAATCATTTGATAAGAGTTTGTGAATAATTAAAACAGGCTAGCGAATTTTTTCGATAGCCTGTTTTATTTTGCAGGATAGACGAAAACAGGTGCCAATTCCATTTTTAATTTCCATGGAACCTTTTATTTGTTTGCTGAGTGAATGTACTAATTTAAGTCCGAAAGAGGTGGTTTTTTCAAGGGAAAAATCCGCCGGCAATCCAGGGCCATTATCTTTTATACATAATTCGAGTAGGTTGTCATCTTTATTTATCAGGCATATGTCTAACTCCGGAGTAGGATTGTTTGGGATGGCATATTTAAGGGCATTGGTTACGAGTTCATTTACAATCAAGCCTATTGAAGTTGCATGATGTGATTTAAGTGTGATTTTATCAAAATGAGTCTTGCATTGAAGATTCGATTCTTCGAGGTTAAAAGATGTGAGTAATGATTGGCATAATTCATTTAGATAGTCGGGCATATAAATATTTGTCGAGTTGTTGGTGTTGTATAGAATTCTGTCAAGGATAGAGATTGTCTGCAGGCGTGTTTCTCCTCCCTTGATAGCATTTTTAGCTTCAATTGTATTGAGTTGTTGGGATTGGAGATTTAGAATGCTTGAAAGGATTTGCAGGTTGTTTTTCGCACGATGTTGTCTTTCGTGCATTAATATATTTAGTTGATCTTTTGCACTCTTTGCACGGTTGAATCCGATAAATGTAAGGATTGTAAGGGTAAGAAAGATTACTGATCCTGCTGAAATCAGGTAAATCAGTCTAGTTCGGTTTGAAATTAACTGTGTTTGGATTTTATTAATCTCATTTAGAGACTTTATTTCCTGTTCTTTTTTCTGGGTTTCATAATTGAGTTGGAGTTCCGTGAGAATCTTTGCTTTTTCCTTGTCGAAGATACTATCTCTTATCCGGTCATAAAGGTCAAAGTATTTAAAAGCATGGGTGTATTTTTTCTGATCACGGAAACATTGTTGAAGAAGTTGTGCGTTTTTTAAAATTATGTGTTGTGCGTTTATTTGTTGGCCTATGTGCAGAGCCTCTAGTAATTGTTCTTCAGCTTCTGGATACATATTCAGCTTCTGATATAATTCCCCCAGAGCACTTGAGGTCAGAGCTGTTATTCTTTGATTGTCTGTGTGCTTTATAGTGATGCGGCCTTCTTTAAATGAGGATTCGGCTTCCTCGAAATCCCCCATTTCAAGGTGGATTTTTCCGATATTGACCAGAGCTGTGGCTATTGATTCCGGGTTCCCGTACTTTCTTTTAATGGTTAGCGATTTTTGATAGTATTCCAGAGCTATGAACAAACTATCCATACTTTTGTATATATTCCCCAGGTTATTGAGCGAACTTGCAATACCTATGTGATAATTCAATTCTTTACGGATGTTTAAAGATTTATTATGGTATTCCAAAGCCATCGTGTAATTCTCATATTTACCATGAATACCTGCAATAGAGTTATAACATGAAGCAAGTTCTTTTTTTATTTCATGTTTTTCAAATAACTTAACTGCTTCAATAAGGTATTTCATGGCTTTTTCGTAGATGCCTCTCTTTTTGTAGACAATACCAAGGTTTAACAGGTTTTTCGCAATCTTTGGTTCATTTCCAGTAGCGCGAAATGATAAAAGGGATTGTTCATAGTATTCGATTCCTTTTGCGTATTCATCCAGGCTGTACCAGACCAGCCCAATATTATTTAGTATGATTGCTTCAATTTCCATCAAATTATTATTCTGAGATACTTCAAGAGCGGTATTGTATGTAATCAGAGCTTTATCAAAATTATCATGTTTCCATTGGGTTATTCCTAGTTTGATTAAAGAGTCTATCTGTTGAAAGGCACTTGTTTTGTGATCCGTTACTTGGTTTTTGTTGCTGTTGGATTTGGAGGCTGATGTCGAATATCCCAGCCCTGTAATTTGTGTAGTGGATAGTACAGTTAGAAGAATATACTTAATAAAGGTCATAATTGCAGCTTTGTGTTGTGTAATTCTCTCAAATTTAGTTATTTTTACTTAGAATGATAAGCGTTTATACCCGGCTAATAAAAGAAAAATGGATGCTGTTAGAATTTTGATTGTTGAAGATGAAATCATTGTTTCAGAGAGTTTGTCCAATTACCTGTCTACAGAAGGTTATATCGTGAGTGGTAATGTAACTTCGGGTGAAAAAGCTTTGGAATTAATAAAACAAGATGAGCCGGATATCATCATTATGGATATTGATCTGGAAGGAGAACTGGATGGTGTTGAAACCACAAAATTAATCAATAAAGATTTTCAGATTCCTGTAATCTATCTGACCAGTTATTACGACCAACTAACTTTGAAACGAGCAAAATCAACAACCCCTTCTTCATATCTTACCAAACCTTTTAATAATCGTGATGTTAAAATCGCCATCGAAATGGCTATTTGTAATTTCACAACTAAACAAAAGCCAAAGCCTAATCCCGAAATAACTGTTCAGGAAAAGCTTTACTCACTTGATGATAGGATTTTTGTGAAAAACCTTAAGAACCATTTTAATAAGGTTCAATTGGAAGATGTTCTGTGGATTGAAGCAGATGGGGCATATACTTTAATTCAAACATTAACGAAGGAACATACAATCGCTGTTAACCTAAAGGCTATTGCCGATAAAATTAATCACCCCCACCTGATGCGGGTTCATCGATCGTTTATCGTGAATATCAATCACATTGGATCATTCTGTGGGAAAGAAAGCTTGTTGCTGGATTGTTGCAATTGTGACGAATCTGCTCCTAAAGAAATTCCCATTGGAGCTGCGTATAAAAATGAACTATTTACGAAAGTGAAGCTTGTTTAAGGTAGTTTTTGATTCATCTTAATTCCTGTTTTATCATTTTCTGATTGTATGGCCTTGCCTTTACAAAGAATTTCCTGGGTTTATAAAGTGAATTATGGTGCTTGTAAAGGGGAGTGGTCTTTCCATATTTAATGCTGCTTATTTCTTTTACTTTGATTTGAAATCCAAAATACTCAAGTCGTGAAACAGCCAATGGCTGAGATAATTATTGAAACACAAATGGGTAGTGATTAAGCGATTGTGAAAAATAATTACCAGTCGGCACAAATCTTAAGCAGATGAAAAAATCTTTTCTCTTTGTCGGACTAATGATTATGATGTGTGTTGTGAATGCACAGTCAGAGTTTAGTAACTGTTTGAACAAATCTAAAGTAGCCAGGTACGGGGGAGAGTATTCCCTAATGAATGGTCTTCATTCTGATATTTCTGCTCGTCAACAATTAGCAAAGATACACAGAGATTCTATTATGGCTTTGCATTATCATGAGTCTGGATTTATTCAAAGATCTGAACTGAACCAATCATTTATCAGTAACGGAACCAGTTTGTGTGATTCCATAATTACTTATTACTTTCTCAATGAGACTGATTCTACATATTCACGAAAAGAGGTTTTTAGTTATGATGTGAGTGGGAATACTATATTAACTATGACTTACTACTGGTCAGAGGACTTACACATCTGGGAAAATGGCTATAAAAGAATCTGCGAGTATGATGAGTGGGGGAATCGAGTGATTTATGAAAGATATTCTTGGGATGATTATTTGAATGTGTGGGTAGGTCAATATAAGTTTGAAGAATCATACCATGCTAATGGTGACCTCAGCTTGTATAAAGACTATTACTGGGGAAATATGCAAGAAAAGTGGATTTGTGATCATCAGGATATATGGGAGTATAATGAAAATGGTGATGAAATCATGTGGACCTGCCAACGTGAATGGTCCGTTGATCAGAATGATTGGTTAGAAGGACAAAAACAGGTAATAGAGTATTATGATCATAATAAAATTGATGAAATAATAGAGTATGATTGGGAAGCTGGATGGGAACTCAATGAAAAACAATCATATTTCTATAATGAAGATAACAGATTGGAAACATTTATGAGCTATAAATGGACCGATGTCGGCCAATGGGAAGAAGAATTAAAATTTGAATCGAAGTACAATGATGAGGAGCAGTTGTATATGGTTTTGGGGTTTGTTGCTGAAGAGGGCGAATGGATTAATTTGCAGAAGCAACTGTTTGAATTTGATGGCGAAAACAATGTACTGTTGCATGAGACTTACCTCTGGGAAGAAAGCATAGATGATTATAAGCCAGAATTTAAATATGAAATGGCATATGATACCTATGGAAACAGAGTTTTATGGGTAGATTATTGGTGGAGTGAAGAACATTCTTCCTGGGTGGGTACCTGGAAAAGAGGGTCTGTATATGATAGTGCTGGTAATCGATTAGAATCATTTAGATGTATCTGGTCTGACGACCTGTTTGACTGGGTAAACTATTATTTATATGAGTATTTATTTGATCAGGCGGGGAATTGTATTCTGGAACAATATAATGGCGACTGGTCTGTTGAAGATGTTGAATGGACAAGTAGATATAAAGATTATTATCAATTTGATTCTGATAATAATGTAATTCATAGTCAATATTGGGATTGGAGTTCATATCAAGGTACATGGAATCTGCACTCAAAATCCTACTATTATTATTCCCCTATGAGGTTTGATGAGTATTTGGTAAAAGAATTGCCAATCTATCCAAATCCTGCGACTAACTGGATTCAACTTGGAAAAGAGAAAATTGAAGGTTCGGTTCACTTCTATAATATGAGAGGACAACTTGTGAAAGAAGTTTATATCGATGGGAACAAAGTTGAGATCTCGGATTTAATCTCAGGAGTTTATATAGTTAGGATAGTGGAGGGACAATTACAGTCTGTAGGACAATTTATTAAGGAATAATTTCTGAAACAACACAGATCAATTAATCTTTCAAATCGATTGTACAGATGATTACGAAAAGAACATCTCCAGTTAGTAAAAGAGTTGCTTTGGAACAAAATAATCCGATGCAAGGACTGTATTTCGCAATAATGGTTTGTCTTTTGTTTTCGTCATCATTATTTGCACAAAATTCAGATTTGTATTCGGCTAAAGGAGAAGCGATTGTTTGTCAGGATGATAAGATGACCTATATACAAACTGTGGAAGCGGCCCGCTCGAAAGCCATCAAAAATGCCGTTAGTAATGCTTTGGGTACGCGCGTTTCACAAATTACCAATATTACGATCGAAGACGGGCAAACTGATTTTACAGTTTTCGGATCGACCACCATCAAAGGAAAATGGATTGCGACTGATGAGGAAACTATTGAAACAACGTCGTATTTCGATACACAGAAACAACGACCGATGATTTATGTCAGTTGCAGGATTAAAGGTAAGGTAAAGGAGGCTCCCGCAGAGGTAATGTTGTTAGCCCGAACCATGCGTTGCCCTGATTTAAGTTGTGAGTCTGTTTCATTCTCAGATGGAGATAATATATACCTGTATTTTAAGAGTCCGGTAGATGGTTATCTATCTGTATTTTTTAGTGAAGGAAATAAGATTTACCGGATATTACCATACCCCAGGAACTCATCCGATAACTATGTTGAGGTAATTGCTGATAAAGAATATATATTTTTTTCAGATAACTATAAGCACAATTACAGCCTGAGTATGAAGCCAGAGAAGTTGAAGTTGTCCAGGAATGAGAATGAGTTGGATTCGTACAAAGTCCAAGTGGTTTTTTCTCAAAATAAGTATTTCAAACCACTTCTTGAGAAGGATGATAGAAAGAGTCAAAAGAATTTATTGCCACCTCAATTGTCATCATCTGAATTTAATAAATGGATGAAAAAGCTATGCGTTGATGAAGTTTTTCAGTGTGTAGTGATACCAATATCAGTTGATTAGAAAACTTAACTAAACTTAATACTTATGAGGACTTTATACATGATTTTATTTGGGATTCTTGCCTTGGGTATTGTGAATCCTACGTATTCTCAAACGGATACAAAGAAGATTAAGAAGCAATTAAAGAAACGGGCATTGAAGCAGGCTCGTAAGGAGGCGAAATCTATGAAGAAACTGGGGTATTCTCATTTTATGGGTGATTTGCCGCTGGATAAACAATTGGAACAGGCTTATTTCAAACAATTGGCTAAAGATGAGAAAGGTACTCCATTGTTTTTTACTGCAAATGGTAATTCTGTGGCAGGTACTGTTTCTGCAGCTGAAATACAAGCTCTTGAAATAGCCAAATTGAATTTGGCTGGTCAGGTTGAAACAAAGATTATTGCGAGTATTGAACAGGGGATTGCCAATAAGCAACTCAACCGGGAAGATGCTGCAACGATTAGTAAAATAGTGGTTGCTTCCCGGAATATGATAGCCCAGGAGTTGGGGATGGTGTACCCTATAATGAAGGCAAAGCGAAATACCGGAGATAAAAACGTTGAGTGTGATGTGAAAATTGCGTATTCGTTTGATCATGCACATCTCAAGGCTAAGAAGGTAATCTCCGAACAATTGGAAAAGGAAATCGATAATGCTCAGGCTAAGTTAGATAACCTAATGAGTCATTAATGAATGAAAGCCCGGGAACATTAGATGTTCTTCGGGCTTCGATTCCAAAATAGATATTATGAAAAGATTTAAGATTAATACAAAGCTATTGGGTGTTGTGTGTATTGGACTTGTTTTGTTTTGCTGTGAGCGAGTTGAATATGATATTCCAGATTCGAGCAATAAAGTTGTTTTTGGTGAAATCAGCATTGATACCGTTGAGAGAAATTCGATAACGGTTAATTATCAAATAAAGTCTATCGGAGATAATATTTTGATAAATCATGGAATGGCTTGCTCACTGGATCCCGGTATGAGGAATCGAATTAAGGAATTCCATTCTTTGAATGGGGTGGGGGAGTTTAAAATAACTTTGAAGAGCCTTGAATGTAATACTGAATACTATTTGGCTCCTTACGTAAGCTTTAAAAATGGGCTTGAAGTCCTTGGGGATGCAATACCCGTGAAAACAGAACCATATTAATAACTCAATTCCAGAAATGTTATGAAACAGAGACAATATTCTTTTAAAGGTAAATTGCACATACCGATGGTAACTAATGGATGCATTTTGAGATGTTTTATGCTGATACTTGGATTTGTGAGTCTGGTTTTTAGTACAAATGTTTCGGGGCAAAGGAATATTTCAACTAAAACAGAACTCATGGAATTTAACCTAAAGCCTCTTTATAATATTTCGGAGCCAAAAACAGAGTTGATAATCCGTAATATTGAAATTATTGATGAAACTTTTGATGGGGTTATTGAGCCTTTCGATAAAGGCAAGTTGGTTATCGAACTTGAAAATACAGGACCCGGTAGAGCTCAGGAGGTTCAGATAAAGCTCATGGATTACCCCTATGATAAATTTGTTCAAATAGACACTTTTGCTTTTATCCCTTATTTGAATAAAAAGCAGACTGTTGAAGTAGAGTTTGGTATTTGGGCCGGGATTAAGCCTACTCAGGGTACACATACTCTTGAAATTAAAATGTCGAGCTTGTTGGGGGGACAAAGTGTTAACTATTTTGATTTCGAAGTGGTGGAGCGGTCTCGGGTCGTTTCACGATCGATTGCCGCGCGTCAGGATGCTGTTGATATCGGGGTGATTACCAAAAAGGGGAAGAAGAGAAAGGACGCGATCGGCTTGATCATCGCTGTAGAGGAATATGAGAATATTGAGAATGCCGAGTTTGCAGAGAATGATGCATTGTATATGGAAATGTATTATAAGGAAGTCCTTGGGCTGGATGATGATAATATTTATTCATATGTGAATTCGGATGTTACCCGATTGTTTTTCGATAAGGTTTTTGATCCTGTAAATGGTCAGTTGAAAGGGGCCGTAATAACCGATTCAACTGAATTGTTTGTTTATTACTCTGGTCATGGTATTCCAAGTAAGGATGGGAAAACTGTTTACTTGTTTCCTCATAATGGTATTCGTTCGATGGTTTCATCCCATGGTTATGATATTGATGAATTGTACAACAGCCTGGCTTCAATTGGCGCAAAGAATACAACAGTATTTATGGATGCTTGTTTTAGTGGTGCCAGCAAAGCTTCTTCTAAAGATGGAATTAAAAATATTGCCGGAACGAAAGGGATTCACATAGATACAGAAAATAAAATATGGAAAAATCTGGAGAATTTTGATGTTTTCTCGTCATCGGCCATTAATCAAACTTCACTTAGTTATGATAAATCTGAAACGGGTTTGTTTACCTATTACTTATGTAAGGGATTAAAAGGTGATGCTGATCGGAACAGGAACAGACAAATTACGAAAGGTGAACTCTATGATTTTATTAAGAAAAATGTTGAAAAGAGTTCTGTAGGTATTGCCGGTAAACAGATTCCTTTGTTTAATGGGGATCCCAAGGATGTGATTGTTGACTTTTCTAATAAATAAAGCTCACTTGAATGAATAGGTAGTCATACTTGAATTTTTCAAAAAATAAATTCTATGAAAAAATATATGTCTTTGATAATAGCGAGTCTCTTATGTATGAGTTTGTTTTCACAGAGAATTAAAATCATCGAAGTGAAACAGCTGGGTGAGCAGATTCAGATAGACTATAAAGTAGGAAAGGCTAAATCATATCACTTGTTTGATGTAGAACTGTTGGTAAGTCTGGATAATGAAGCATCTTTTGAAGGTCCTTTGGTTGCTGTTGAAGGAGAAATCGGACAGAGTATGCGAAGAGGCCGGAAGACGGTGTATTGGAATTATTTCAAAGAAAGACCGTTTATACAAAGTGATACTAATCTTACCAAAACGTTGGTGTTTGATATCCGGGCAAAGGTGATGGAAGAAAAACGGAGTCCGTTTTTTCTTTCCTATTCAGGAAACACCATTACACCCTATGGAATACGCTTTGGAGGGCTTGGGCAAACCAATGTGTTTGTTGAGGTACGTACCAATAAGTTATTTTGGGAAGTTGAGCCAACCTTAACCTATACAGGACAATCAATAAATAATTATGAGAGATCCAATCATTATTACCAGTTCGGTGATCAAAGAGATTACCGTTCTTTATCGGCAACCTTTGGGCTGACCGTTCAGTTGTTTCGAGTGTTCTATATCTATTTCGGAGGAGGCTATGGCCTGAATCAATACTTATATCAGGTTGGTAATTATTCCTATGGGGCAGAAAATCTTGTTGATAATGAATGGGTGATTGATTCCAGACACTCCGTTGAAGGTGTCGAAGTTAATGCCGGTTGCACACTTCGACTGGTTAAACACCTGATCCTTTCTGCCGGCTATGTACGCATCTTCGATACCGGTAATTATGCCCCCAACGGATCCTTTGAGTATTTTACTGCCGGGATTGGGGTGTGTTTTTGATGAGTAAAAATCTTAAACCTATAAAAAATGAAAGCAATTAAAACGATTACAGCGATTGCCGTTCTTTTTACAGCATTTCTGACAAATGCGCAAAATGTAATAACGGTAAGCAACAATCCGGATAGCCCAGGTCAATATACCAATCTGCAGGAAGCTATTGATGTAACTGCCGATGGGGATACCATATACGTATCCGGTTCAAATACTACCTATGGAGATATAACAATCAATAAGCAACTGTCGCTTCTTGGTGCAGGTTATCATCCGAATAATCAGTATGAACTAAAATCTCAGATTGATAATATTAATTTGACACTTGTTGAAGATATGGTTGGGAATATTATTTCGAGTTCGTCTGGGACTATGATTTGTGGGTTTGAGATTTATAACATTGAAACAGAAGCAATAATTGATGATGTGATAATCAATAGGAATAATATTGGACCAGGCACCTCTGTATACTTGAGTTATGGAGCAGGTAATGGTTGGCAAATAAAAAATAATATCATAAGAGGTTGGATAATTTGTGGAGCTAGTAATGATATAAATATATTATTTAGTAATAATGTTTTTACCACAAATGCTTTGGAAGGCTTTTCTAGCAGTTCCGTTATTGTTGATAATAATATTTTCTTAAGTCCAAATAGTTATGTGAATGCATTTAGTAATTGTTCTTTTCTGCAAGTGCTGAACAATATTTTTTTCAATACAAGAACAGATGGATTATCGTATGGAACCTTCCAAAACAATATTTCCTACGGAGGAGATTACACGGAATTTGATTATGGAAGTAATACCGCAATAGATAATATTGTAAATACAAATCCACAGTTTGTTGATGTTCCTGAATTTGATTATTCATATGATTACCATTTACAGGTAGGTTCTCCATGTATAGGTGCTGGTTCTGATGGGACAGATATTGGTATCTATGGTGGTACTAATCCGTTTCCTTTAGGTGGAGAAGTGCCATTTCAAACAAGTCCAACTCCCGCTATTCCTCAAGTTGTAGAGGTGAATGTGCAAACGCCTGTAGTAGCACCAGGAGGTGTCTTAAAGGTGAATGTTAAAGCGCGTATTCAGGATTAACGATATAAGAAGGCTAATTATGAAACGGAAATTTATTATCTCGATTTTAGTTTTGGTTATATCCATTACCGGATATAATCAAAACATAAATGAATGTGAGTATTTCTTTGATATTGACCCTGGAATCGGAAATGGTATCAGTTTTCCTGTTTCATATACAGCTATAGTAGATGATGTGTATGAGATAAGTATCGCTGATTTGGAATTGGGTTGGCATAAGTTGTATTTCAGATATCGAAACCAGGATGGATTATGGAGTTTGTACGAGGGGCGTTCATTTTTAATCTCAACACCCCCAATAGATCCCAAGCCGATTGTTGAAATGGAATACTTTATTGGTTCCGATCCTGGAATTGGAAATGCAATTCAATATTCGGTTGAAGAGACTATGGAGTTAGATGTTGATACAGGGGTTGAAGTTGGTGGACTTGAAGAAGGGAACCATATTATAAGTTATCGCGTAAAAGACGGTAATGAACAATGGAGTTTGGTTATGTCGGCAGATTTTCAGGTGGATTTTGATGCTGATATTTCAAATAATTATGGAAAGTGTACAGAGATAAATGTTTACCCAAATCCAACTTCTGATTTTCTGACATTTGAGGTTGAGGAGTGTAGTGGTAGAAATTGTGATTATCAGGTTATTATTTGTGATGTGTTGGGTCAGGTCATGTGCCGTGTTGATTGGCTTATAGGGCAGTCAAAAATAACAGTAGAGAATCTTCCATGTGGATACTATTCATATAGCATTTTCGAAAATTCAGGAAATCTTCTCACACAGGGCAAAATAGTTGTTATGGATTAGCATCTTTAAATAGTATAGTTTATTGTATTCGAAAATCTACCCCAATCTTTTCACGATGAGTATTTTCATAACCAAAAACCGCCGGAATCCCTCCCGGCGGTTACTCTTTTAACGATATGCTTACTTAGATATAATAGACGGCAATGTTTGTTTCTGATTGGTGGTTTATAGAGAAAGCTTTTTTGTCCCAGCCCTTCAGGCTGAAAGCCCATCGCCACATCCTAACCAGGGCCGTTGCCCCTGGCTGTTAGCTCTCAGGCCTTCGGCCTGGGCTACTCACGCAATTATACCATTTCCAGGGGAAGACAAAGCTGTAGCATCGAGGTGTTCCCCTGCTAAAGATTCGCTCTACTATTTTTCAGCCTGTAAGGCTGTGAGCTAATAACTTGGGGCAGCGCCCCAAGACAAGCAACCTCCCTGAATACCTCCAGCCTGAAGGGCTGGGAGGAAATACCAAAAACCGCCAGCACCCTGAGCTGACGGTTTCACACTACACTATGTTTATATGGTTTTAAGGGTGGCAGGGACAAGATCCCTGTCCTTTCTTAGAAGAATTCGAATCATTTCACTTGTTTTGAGCTCTTAGGCCCGGGGGAACCTGGTCCCTTCCTTGCTTCTACGCGATAAATCGAACAGCGATAATAGAAGCGATCATAACGATTGCGGCGACTAGTAGCATGGTTCCGAGGATTTTATTACTTATTTTTTTCATGATATTCTGTTTTAAATTCTTGTTACATCAGTTTATATATCAGGCATTACCTGACCATCGTTCGAAATGCGGTTCGAGATCTTTCAGAGTAAGTCCGAGCAGGTGCAGGGATTTGAAGAAATCGGGAAGTTCATTTTCGATAAACTTAGTTTTCATTTGGTCTAATAATGTTTGTTTGGCTTCAGGAGCTACAAAGAAACCGATACCGCGTTTGTTGTAGATAATGTTATTATCCTGCAGATGAGCGTAGGTGCGCATCACGGTATTAGGATTTACTTCGAGTTCAACTGCCAGTTGGCGTACCGAAGGAACTTTTTCTTCGGCTTTCCATACTTCTTTAATGATATTGCTGCTGAAGTGGTCAGCAATCTGCAGATATATCGCTTGTTTATCTCTGAATTCCATATTATACCTCTCTCTCTTTAAGTTTGAAATAGGCCGCGACATATAAGGTCGCTGGTAGAATGTATGCAAATAAGATTTCAGGATAGATGAAATACTTTTCAATATCTTCAAGTTCCAGGTCGATTGCTTGTAAATGATCAACGATGTTTCCCATTGCCTCACCAAACTCAAGTAATGAACCGAATGTGATTAGAATAGTCACCAAAAACAGTAATGAAAATGCCTGGTTTACCAGAAATCCAGCCAGGGCTGTTTTTGCTATTGGGTACTTTTTAAATGCACTTGCTCCAAGGAAGAATAATGAATGAATACCAAAGAAGAAGTACAGCGTGTATTTAATTGAGTCTGCCGGCATTTCCGGAAGATCGAATACATTAAAAGTTTTGTAATCCAGTCCGAATATGCCTGCCCAGATGGCATTGGTAAGCAGGGCAAATATTTCGTAGCTGATAAATGTGATCAGAATCCATCCTACAGAGCTAAAGAGTACAGTTGTGATGAATTTCTCAAAACCGGATGCCGGGATCATAATTTGTGAAAGTGCTTTTTCGGAGGTGTTCATATCCTGGAAGGATCTTCCGGCTACAATTATACAACCTAAGAACAGCATGATAACAAAAGCTACTGTATGAAAAATAAATAGTGGTTCAACATTTCCTGTAGGAATATTAGCAGCTATAATGAAGGAAATAACAAATAGTATCCCAAAGAATCCTCCCAAACTCAGGAATAAGAATTTCTTATTCAGGTTGAATTTTAATTTTGAATATAGGAGTGTGCGGTTAAAATCAAATACTTGGTTCATGGCTTAACGATTTAAATGTTGGCTAATCATTTCTTTATTGCTCAGTATGGCATTGAACAGGAGTTCGAAGTCCAAAGGCGTTTCTTCTCCGTTTACACGTTCGGTTACCAGGTAGTGGCCACCGAAGACAGCCTCTTTGTGGAAGATGGTGGTTTCACCCAATTCCGCCTCGGCTGTTTTAATGAAGCTTAACTTCGACATAATAGTGTCGATGGTGTGGTTGAATACAATTTTACCACTTTCGATGATGACCACCGGATCGATCAGGTTCTCCAGATCACGAACCTGGTGTGTAGAGATCACGTACAATCGCTCTTCATCAATTGTTGAAGCAATAATCTTCCTGAATTTACTTTTAGAAGGGATATCCAGTCCGTTTGTAGGCTCGTCCATTAGAATGATTGCACATTTGGTGGCTATGGCGAACGAGATCATAAACTTCTTTTTCTGACCGTAGGATAATTTCTTCAGGTTCTTTGAGCGCATCACTTCAAATTCTGACAGCAATTCACCGAACAGTTGGTGGTCGAAGCGAGGGTAGAAAGGAGCGAAATTATTTACATACTGATCGATGCTGAATTCAGGAAGATCGAATTCTTCAGGAATCATATACATATCAGAAAGAACAACTGGTTCGCGTTTTTCAACATGATGACCGTTGATTTGTACATTTCCGTTTTGAGGATATAATAATCCACACATGATTTTAAGTAGAGTGGATTTTCCGGCACCGTTACGTCCAAGTAGGCCGTATACGTTTCCTTTTTCAAGGTTCAGCTCAAGGGAATCGAAGAGTCTCCCGTTTTTTGAATAGCTAAATGATAACTTGTTTATGTTTAACATGACTTATTTGTGTTAGTGTATTATCGTAATAGTACACTGCAAATGTATGACAATATTTTTACCGTCCAAATATTTTTTTTAAAAAATCGGATAAAACTTGATGAGTTGTGGTTTATTTGGTGTTGAGGTTGACTTATGTGGTAGAAAATATATAAGTTAGCGCTACCAATTACTAAACTAATTATTATAACCAATCATTTATGAAAAAGCAAATCGTTCTTTTGATTGTATTAATACATTTTCTTCTTGGATTCTATGCCAGTGCCCAATTACGCAAAGTTGAAGAAGTAATGATATTCAGTAATAAACAGAGGAATCCAATAGAAATTGAGGTTGTTGAGCGTGGAGGTAAGTTGACTTTTACAGCAATTAATCATTCCTTCTATTCTTATCAGGTTGAATTGTTTTTTAGAGAATTCTACAATTTGTATCCTAATATGTCAAAGCGAAAGTTTATTGTTCGCCATGGCCAAAATCGATTATTTGAACTTAAACCCAAAGATGTGAATAAAGGCATTTCATATCAGTACACCTATACCTCTGTATTTGGGGGTGTATCAGGGAAAGTTGATTATGAATTTCCATATCTGTTGCCTTTTAAACAAGGTCACCACTTTAAGATGGATGGTTATACTTTGTGTAAAGATGATTTCAAATTATATAATCGGCTGTTTGTTTCAGAACGAGATACTATCTGCGCAATGCGGAAGGGAATTGTTGTTGTCGAGCCCAGAATGAAAGGGGATTTTGATAAGATATCTGCTAAGTCTTCCTTTGAGATTATGCATAAAGACGGGACTGTGGAAGTTATATCACCTGTTAGTGGAGGGCTTAAATCCCTTGTGTCTGCCGGGCAGAAAGTGTATCCAGGACAGCCTATTGGTGTCTGTTACTCAGAAGGTTTAACCTACAGTGTTTATGAGTTTTTGGGTGATGGTAGAATACGGCAGCTGATTCCTCTGATGTTTATTAATGATAGTACACGTGTGGTAAATGAGCAAATGGAAGAAGGCGTTGTTATGCATTCGCATGATATTATTATCAAAGAGATGCGAAGGAGAGAAGTGAGGAAATACAGGAAAGGGAAGTTGTTTAAGTGATTTTTGAATCCGGTGACTCAATTAACAACAGCTTGTTAATTACATTCTTGTTTGCAAATTGAATGGGGCTTTTTTAGTTCTATTTTTGAATGTTGCAAAGCGCTTGATTATGAATTTTTCCGGAAAAAATATTATTGCAGGATTTGTATTGGTCCTGGTTTTGGTTGTATCAGTTTTTTTAGTGTATGATCTACTAAAGAAGCCTGCTTTAAGGCCTTTGGATGTGGTTCCCCTGGATGCCCAGGTGTTGGCTATAAGCAAGCATCCCGAGAAATTATTGGATACCTGGGCCGTCTCACCTGTTTTTAAAGAGAACAATAAGAAACTCAGGCAGATTGGGTCAATCTGGAAAATGCTCGATTCTTTAATGAATCATGATGTACGTTTTGAAGAGCGATTGGCAAACACCGAGTGCTGTTTTTCGATGCATGCTATGGCTGATTTGAAGACCGGGGTATTGGGGGCTGTTTCTGAAGAGCATGGTTTCGAGGCTTCGAATTTGAGAAGTTTCTTATCAAAAAAGTATTCTGATCATTGTGCAGTAAGTCGTACTGAAGATGCTGAGAAAATTTATGCCATTGTATTCTCGAACTTCGAGACAGTATTATACTTGAGCGAGATTCAGGGAGTGGTTTTGTTGAGTTTTGAAAAGGAGCTGATAAAACGATCAATAGCTCATGTGAAATCAAAAGCTGGAGCAATATCTCTGCAAAAGGGATTTCAAAAGGTGAGTGAATCAACCCGGGCAAAATCGGATGCATCCATCTATATTAACTATGCACACGTTTTGAAGTTACCTCACACATATTCTAAGGAGAATTATAAAGAAGAAATCAATCTGTTTGATTCATTTGCATCCTGGTCGGAACTTGATTTGACTGCCAAGCCAGATAAAATTCTGTTAAGTGGCTATACTTATGCCGATGATTCGCTACAGCACTATTTAAGTTGTATTAAAGGTCAAAAGGCTCAGCCAATTCTGGCAAAATCGATTGCTCCTTCCGGGTTGTCATTTTTTATGTCATTTTCAATTTCGGATGCTCAGGGTTGGTTGAACCAGCAAGGTGTTTATCAGCAGGTGCATAATCCATCGTATCAAAAGGAAGTCTTGAACGGATTACAAAGAAAATATGGTATTAAGTCGGATCGTTCTATCGCTCCCTGGCTTGGGAATGAAGTCTTTATTGGAGGTAATAATAAAGGATTCTTTTATTCACTACATCTGAAAGATAGGGGACAGGCCCAGTCTAAACTGAAGGCGTTTGCGCAGAATTCGGGATCACAGGCTTATAGTAAAAAGTATGGAGCCTTTGTAATCGGAAAGATTGATATTGAGAACCTGCTATATCCGGTTATTGGTTCTTTGGCTGAAGGGGGGCCATACTATTATGCGGTAATTGGCGATTTTGCAATTCTATCCACAAAACAGAAAGCACTAAAGCATTTAATTGATAATTATAATAATGGGAATGTGCTTGAAAAAAGCAATGAGTTCCTGAAGTTATCAGAATCGTTGGCGGAGAGGGCCAATGTAACCGCCTGTATTTTTAATCCTGATTTTATCACCACTTTTATGCATCAGGAATTTAATGAGTTGTTGTTGGCCAACACCTGGATAACCAAGTTTGGTGGTTTGGGATTGCAGCTCATAGAAAAAGGGGAATTTGTTTATACCAGTTTATATAGTGAGTATGAATCCGAGTCTAATCCATCGTCTATTTATTTGGCACCAGTGGTGAGTCATTCAACAGGGAATGGTACAAATGCTACTCCTGCGGTTGAAAACGTTGAGGAAATACCCGTTCAGGTTGTTGTTAATGGTCTGGAGTTGGAAAAGAAAACATTTGGAAAGCCCTTTATTGTTGAAACTCATAAGTCATCGAAAGATTGTATCCTGACTTTTGATGAAGGAGGGAAAGCTTATTATTTTGATCATAATGATAAATTATTGTGGAGTTTGCAGCTTGACGGCACTCCTCTTAGTCAGGTTTATGAGGTAGATGCATTACGAAATGGGAAAGTGCAATATCTGTTTAATACGGCCCAAAAGATTTACCTGTTGGATGTTAAAGGACGACATGTTAAAGGATTTCCGGTGAAAGTACCTTCGGGAGCTGCCGGTCCGATTAGCCTGATGGATTACTCCAATAACCGCAAATACAGGATATTTGTAGGAGGTAAAGATAAAGTAGTATACAATTTTGATATAAACGGAAAACATGTAAAAGGTTGGAAGAAGCCAAAGGCCCTGGCTCCAATTGTAGCAAAGGCTGAACATCTGGTGTTTAATAAAAAGGATCACCTGATATTTCCTGATGAAGCCGGGAATGCGTTAATAACCGATCGAAAAGGGAATCAGCGTATCCGTATTAAGAGCAAATTGAATCATAGTAAAAATTCCGGATTTTGGTTGAATAAAACCAATAGCAAAGGAAATATTTTAACCTCTGATAAGGAAGGTCGCTTAACTTATATTGCATCTGATGGTAAATTGAGAAACACGGTGTTTGGTGTCTTTTCTCCAGAACATTATTTCTTTTATGAGGATTTCTCCAGGAATGGAAGTAAGGATTTTATCTATATTGATCAAACGAAACTATTGATTCTGGATAAATACAAGAAAATCATTTTGGAATTTACTTTCGAAAATCCTATCAATATCCAACCTCAAATCTTTAAAAAGGGGACACAATTGATTCTGGCAGTGACCGATGCCATTTCCGGAAAAGTGTACTTCTTTAATAAGAATGGTTTAATAAAAGCAAACAGTGGAATCATGGCAGTTGACCAGCTAAGTTTGGGTACAATTACCAGCGGCAAATGGGAGGTTATTTCTACTTCCGGAAATAAAGTAATAAGATCACCCTGGAAATAGGGTGGTTTTGAATTAGAATTTCAGGTAAAAATCCTGAGTTAAATTTTTGTAGGATTCGTGGTAGGAGTTGTCCTCATTACGAATAGTGAGGTCGTTGGTCGTTGTCGTTATTTCTGTTTTGCAAAATTCAAGAATTACCCTGTTTGCGGGCTTGGATGGTTTGGGTTGAATACTTAATACATCTGAAAGAAACAGCTTGTTAACCAAGCCTATTTGTTCCATCTTCTTCTGGTATTCTATTGGGATAATAATACTTAAACGACTGTTTTCATGCATTAATCTTTCAGCATGTTTTATCAAAGCCTCATGCGATAATGTATCTGTATGCCGGGCATTGTTTCTGCTCAAATCCGGAGCCTTATAAGCATTATCGAAAAAAGGAGGATTACTAACGATTAAATCAAAAGGGGTTGAGTTGTTTTTTGCATAATCCTGTAAAGAACTCTGCTCGAATTTGACACGATCGCTCCATGGACTCTGAGCTGCGTTCTCATTGGCTTGTTCAATTGATTTTGGATCAATATCAATACCGCAAATTTGTGCGGGTGAACGTTGCGCTAATAGCAAGGCAATAATCCCCGAACCTGTGCCGATATCAAGGATTCGGTTCCCGTTTAGCAAAGAAACATAAGCCCCCAGAACAACAGCGTCGGTACCAACCTTCATAGATGATTGTTTGTGGTTAATACCGAACTGCTTAAATGTGAAGTCGTATTGATTAATCCTGTTCATCGTTTAGATATAGATCAATCAAACCTTCAGGAGCTTCCACCCCAAGTACTTTGTTTTTACGGTCAACCTTTTTAATAATATCATCGGTTATGGGAATGAGAATTTCCTTGCCGTCTTTGTTGGATTGGATAAGAGCCTGACGAGGGAGGTCCAGTACCTTTTCGATTATTCCGGCATCACCATAATTTGCGTCCACTACATTATAACCAACGATTTCATGATAGTAGAATTTTGTCCCATCAAGTTTGGGTAAAAGCTCTATCGGAAGATAGCATTCTTTATTTACAAATGTCTTGGCCTGATCAATAGCTTCGATATCTTCAAAGAAGATTGTAAATATATTTTTCTTTACATGTTCCATATGAGTGATCATATGAGGGATAAGATCGCGTTTCATTTTAACAAAAACACCATCCAATTCCATATAATCTGAAGGGTCATCCACGTCTAATGCTAAGGTTAATCCACCATTAAGTCCGTGAGTTTTGGTGATGTATCCCAGTAGGAAAAAGTCTTTTAAATCCATATTTCTTATTATGTTGCTAATAAAAAGGTTGGAAGAAGCTCAATGCCTGTTCCAACCTTTTGTATTGAAGAATGATCAAAAGCTTATTCAGCAGCTTCTTCTTTATTTTCTTCAGTTGCTTCTTCTTCAGAAACGGCTTCAGCAGCTGCTGCAGCAATGGCTTCTTCTTTAGCCTTACGCTCATCAGCTTTCTTCTTATCGATTTCTGCCTGGCGAGCTTCTTTAACTTTAGTTTCAGCAGCTAAACGAGCACTTTCTTCTTCGTCAGCCTTTTGAGCTACGGTTTGGATGTGCTTGTTGATTTTAGCTTCTTTCTCAGTCATCCATGCCTGGAATTTCACTTCTGCTTGTTCTTCAGTTAAAGCACCTTTTTTTACCCCTTTCAATAGGTGATTTTTCATCAAAATCCCTTTGTAAGATAAAATACATCTTGCTGTATCTGTAGGTTGAGCACCAACCTGAATCCAGTGCAAAGCACGTTCGAAATCAAGGTTAATCTCAGCAGGAGTAGTTATTGGATTGTACGTTCCGATTTTTTCAATAAATCTACCATCACGTGGCGCACGACTATCCGCTACTACAATGTGATAGAAAGCTCTTTTCTTTCTACCATGTCTCTGTAATCTAATTTTTGTTGGCATAACTACTTTGTTTTTTATACAGTATTCTAATTGCGAAAATTAGGGCTGCAAAATTCAACATAATTTTTTAATTATAAAAGTTTTATGAAGATTATTTTAAAGAGTTGAAAGTGCGTTTTGGGATGAATATAAGAATGAGAGGCTGAAGGTGTATACAGGCCTTTGTTTGTGATAATCAAGCTAGTTTAAATAATAATGAGTATATTCAAAGAATATTATCGTTTTGGGGTGTTAATACAACAAGTGGGAAAAAAAAGATCAAGTGTGAAAGAAAAACTTATTCTCAAGATTGAGGGCATGACGTGTGCTTCTTGTGCCAATACTGTAGAAAAGTCTTTGAATTCGAGTGCTAAAGTAGATCTGGCGAGTGTGGACTTTGCCAGCAAGAGAGCTATTGTGGTTCCCAGAAACGGATCGACCCGGTCCGAAATTATTGACATTGTTGAAGCCACGGGATTCAATGTGTTGGAAAACAATAATGGAGAATATAAAGAGGTGGAGCTTCATATTGAAGGTATGTCATGTGCCAGTTGTGCTTCTAATGTTGAGAAAACATTAAAGGTGGTACCTGGTGTGCAGGATGTGAATGTGAGTCTGGCCAATAAAAGTGTTAGTTTTAAGTATTCAATTGATGTGAAGCTCAAAGAGCTCAAGAAAAGAGTAAAACAATCGGGATATAATTTACTGGTTACCGAAGATGAGACAACTGAGCCGGGATCTCTTTATATTAAAGAGCTAAAATCTCGTGTTATTCTGGGATGGTTATTTATCCTCCCTCTCACACTGAAAATGATTGTCGAAATGCTTTTGGGCTCGTATATAGGGACTCCCCAAATTGCCTATATCCTGGATTTGGTCTTCGCTTTCCCTGTTATTTTTATCATTGGATTTCCAGTTCTGAAGTCCACTTTCATGGCACTCCGTTCCCGTAATTATAATATGGATTCTCTGATTGGATTGGGAACATTGGCGGCATATTTTACGGGCATATTAAAGCTGGCGGGGAGTCAGGTGGAAAGTTTTGTGTTTGTTGGTGCTATGATCATGGGAATCCACTTTATTGGTAATTATCTTAAAGAACGAGCTACAGGAAAAGCTTCAAAAGCGATTAAACAATTGCTGGGGCTGGGTGCAAAATATGCCGTATTAATAGATGCAAACGGAAAGGAAATTAAAGTTCCAGTAGGATCTCTTGATGTGGGGAATGTTGTTGTTGTAAAACCAGGTGAGAAAATCCCTGTTGATGGAGAAGTTGTTGAAGGTGTTAGTACCGTTGATGAATCGATTGCTACTGGAGAATCGATACCCGTGAATAAAAAGGCCGGAGACAAAGTGATTGGCGCCACTATCAATCATACGGGATATTTAAAAGTCAAAGTGGATAAAACGGGTGATGAAACCTTTTTGGCTCAGATTGTAAAGATGGTTGAAGAAGCTCAGGGGAGTAAGGTGCCGGTACAGGCCTTTGCTGACAAGGTTACGGCTATCTTTGTACCCGCAATATTGTTACTTTCTATTGCTACTTTTATATTTTGGATCGTGTTTCCAGGCTTTACGGGGTCCTTCCTGGAGATGATGAGTGATTATTTTCCATGGATTTCTGCAGACAAGAGTGTGCTGGGACTTGCTGTTTTTGCTTTTGTTGCAACATTGGTAATCGCTTGCCCTTGTGCCCTGGGACTTGCAACACCTACAGCATTGATGGTGGGTATGGGAAAAGGTGCCACCTCTGGTATTATGATTAGAAATGGTGAAGCTATTCAGGTTTCCAGGAAAATTGATACCGTTGTTCTGGATAAAACAGGTACCCTTACAATTGGAAAACCGCAACTAATAGACTTTAAAACCCAATTGCCCAAAGAGCGATTTATCCAATTGGCATCGTCTATTGAAAATTTGTCAGAACATCCAATAGCCTATGCTATTACCGATTATGCAAAGAAGTTGAAGGTTGATTATGAGCCAATTCGTGATTTTCAGATATTTACAGGTCAGGGAATTGAAGCTGAATTGGATTCATGTAAAATGCATTTGGGAAATATGCGCTTCTTCATTGATCAGAATATCGATTTTGAAGAGTATATGACACAGATTGAAGTCTACCAGGATTCTGGTTATACCGTTGTTCTGATTGCATGTGATTTGAAATGTGTTGGCGTGATAGCTGTTTCAGATACAGTGAAATCGGATTCAGCTGAAGCTGTTGATCAATTAATCCAGATGGGGATAAAGGTGATTATGTTAACTGGCGATAACCCAAAATCGGCTAGAGTAATAGCCAATCAGGTTGGAATAGAGACCCTTTTTGCCGATTTGTTACCACAGGATAAAATCACTGTGATCAAAACTCTCCAGTCGAAGGGGAATACTGTAGCCATGGTTGGAGATGGAATTAATGATGCGCCAGCTCTTAAGCAAGCGGATGTTGGTATTGCCATCGGATCTGGTACAGACATAGCCATTGAATCCGCAAGCATTATCCTTATAGGAGGAAGCCTGAAAGGGGTTTGCAAATCCATTAAATTGTCGAAAGCTACTTTTAAGAAAATACAAGATAATCTGTTCTGGGCTTTCTTTTATAATGTGATAATGATACCTGTTGCAATTATGGGATTACTTCATCCAACCATAGCTGAAGCAGCCATGGCTTTGAGCTCTGTTAGTGTTGTTGCTAATTCATTGCGCTTGAAAAATGAAGAGTTGTGATGTGATGGAGAAAGAATTAATTTTCTCCAACCAGATCTCTGATAACAACTGAAGCTAGCATACACCCAAAGGTCGGAGGCATATAAGAAACGGTGCCAACCACCCCTTTTTTGTTTTGTTCGCCTTCACCAACATACCAAGCCGTTTCTGGAACCGGTTCAGCTGAGAAAACAACCTTAAAACCTTTATGGATACCCATGCGATGTAAACGTTTTCTAACATGGAAGCCCAGTTTATCTCCATGAGATTTTTCTACAGGAGCCACTTTAATCTGTGTGGGATCCATTCTTCCACCAGCTCCGAATGAACTAACCAGTGGATATCCTTTGGCTAAGGTTTTGGCTATCAGATTAACTTTTGGAGTCATTGTGTCGATGGCGTCAACAACATAATCGAAAGGTGTTTCCAAGACTTCATCGGTCATTTCATCACGAAGGAATTCCTTGATGATGGTTAACTTAATTCCCGGATTGATGTTTCGCAGACGGCTGGCCATTACTTCAACTTTGTCCTGCTCAATAGTATCATGCAGAGCAATAAGCTGTCGGTTAATATTTGATTCGCTTACAATATCTTTATCCACAATAGTCATAGCCCCCACTCCTGCACGGGCTATCTGCTCACAGGCATATCCTCCAACACCTCCAATTCCAACAACAAGAACATGTGCGTCTTGTAATCTCCTCAACCTCTCATCTCCCATTAGTAAATGGGTTCGCGACAACCACTCCATATTCAGACGATGTTTAAGCTCTTACTTCAAATTATCTATTGAAAAACAGGTGGCAAAATTATTAAAAATCTGTTTTTTAAGCTCATTTATCGGAATATTTAGAAGATCGGATGCTGTTTTATATATTTCTGTGACTGGAAGATTTGAATTGTCGGTTTCGAATAGCAGCCGGTCGGAGGGAATAAAACAGATGGTTTCCCTGATTTTAGTTTTGTCTTTCAGGAGCATACCTCCCAGAGAAAAATAAAAGTTACGTTCTGATAATTCTTCAATTTGTTGCCGGTTGCCATTAAAACCATGGAGGATCCAAGGTTTCGCAGGTCTGTATTTATCATATGCCTGGATAATCATATTGTTGGTTCTGACGCTGTGTATCAACATGGGTTTTGAATATTCCACAGCCAGTCTGATCTGATGACCAAAAACAACTTGTTGGACGATTAAATTGGTTTTACATATTTTGTCCAATCCGCATTCACCAATAGCAACCAGCCGGTCTTGATCCAGAAGTTGCTTGAGTTTCTGTATATTTTCTTCTATTTTACTTTCACGGATAAACCAAGGATGCAGGCCATACGATGCCAGGTCTTTATCCATTGCCTGAAATGACTCATTTTGAGCATAATTTCTGATACCAATTACACCTTCAGGAAATGAATGATGTGCATGGGCATTAATAAAAGGTATTTCAGGCTCCTCAATCATTTGCAATAATTTTTTGTTAAAACAATAATTAGGGTATTTCTACGTAATGTATGGCAAAGATAGTTTATCAAACGATAATTATTTTATTTTTATCCCAATCAAAATAAAAGCAAACAGAATGAGTAAAATCCAACACATAATAGTATTCGCATCTTTAATAATTGCCATTTCTTCTTGTAAGAAAGAGGAAGTCCCGGAAGTGGAGCATATGACCATTGAAATAGATGGAAGAAGTTTTGAGGCTGCTGATATTGAAACTGAAATAAGTGGAAATGTATTGGAGATTACTGCGATGGATATTGCAGGTGAGGTAATAAAGATCCAGTTCAATAATGAAGTACGTAAGGGGGAATATGATTTCCGTAGCACAGGCATTCCAGCCCTTCATTTAATGAATCAGGATGGTGAGTATGACAGCTTTTCCGGAGAGTTGAAAGTGCTCGAACATGATCGGGATAAGCTGAATATTCGAGCTACTTTCCATTGTAGGGTTAAAAGTCAGGATAGCTCAGATGAATTTGAATTATCCAATGGCTCATTTAATGTGAATTACTAAGTCCAAATTTTTTCTATTTCTTCCAGTGATTTGTTCTTTGTTTCCGGAATAATTTTCCAGGTGAAAAATATTGCAATCAAGCAGCATACGCCAAAAATGGTAAAGGTACCTGAAGGGCCGAATGTTTTACTATTCAGTAATACAGGGAAGAATAATCCGACGATAGCATTTGTTCCCCATATAGAGAATGTTCCAATCGACATGGCTTTTCCCCGAATTTGAGTTGGGAAAATTTCTGAGATAAGAATCCATGGAATCGGTCCGAGTGAAAAGGCAAAGCATGCAATAAAGATCAGAATCAAGATTAATAGCAGCGGTCCTTCTGTGTGACCAAAGAAAAAGAGTAAACCGATTACTATCAGGGAAATTGCTGCACCAGTGAGCCCTGTGAGTAGGAGGGGTCTTCTTCCCCACTTATCAATTAAAACTAAAGCAACGATGGTGAAAATTACATTTACGATACCAATGGTAACTTGTCCTCCAAGGGCATTGCTGATAGTTAATCCTGCTTTTTGAAGGATTTCCGGTCCGTAATAAATAATAGCATTTATGCCACTAAGCTGAGAAAACATCGGTAGAAGAATTCCGATAAGCAGAGCTGTTCTCATTCCAGGTTTTAGTAGTTGCTTTATCGAAGTATTTTCATGATGTATTGTCGAACTTATTTTTTCATATTCCTGATTCAATTGTTCTTTTGGTAGAATGCGACTCATAATCATTCGTGCTTTTTCGTCCCGGCCTTTAGTAATTAGCCAGCGTGGGCTTTCAGGTATCAGAAACAAAAGACTAAAAAATACAAATGCCGGATAGAGTTCATTGATGAACATTCCCCTCCATATTTCTTCTTTGTAAAGATGAGATCCGAATCCTGTTGCAGGGTTTTCGGAAGTATTCAGAACCCATGCATTAGCGAAATATGCGATCAAAATTCCTATTGTAATGGCAAATTGATACAGCGTAACCATGCGCCCACGGATGTTTGGAGGAGAAACCTCTGCTATATACATTGGGGAAAGCATGGAGGCAATTCCAACTCCTATACCTCCAAGCAAACGATACAGTATTAATGTGGTTTCACTGTCGGATAACGAACATCCTAAGGCCGAAAGACTGAACGTAAGAGCTGATACGATTAACACTCTTTTTCTCCCAAAGCGATCACTTAACCATCCAGCTACAGCTACTCCAAAAATACAACCTAATAAGGCTGAGGAGACGAACCAACCTAATGCTAAGTTGCTCATTTCAAACTGTGATTTCACAAAGGGTATGGTGCCAGAAATAACTGCTGTATCAAACCCAAAGAGGAACCCTCCGAGAGCAGATACCAGACTGATTGCAATAACATAGATTAGATGGTTTTTCATAGTTGATGAGATTGGGATTAGCATTTTTCGGATTTAGTAAATGCTTTTATTAGGATTGCTTTTTGGTTACTTTCATTTATGATTTTGTATGATTTTGCTGCGGCTGGGATGACAAAGGTTTCAGCAAAACTGAATCGTTGTTCCATTCCATTTTCAGTTTGAAGAATAATAGACGATCCTTCAACAAGCATTAGTACATGGCATTGATTGTTGCATAATATTTCGATTTCGTTTTCGAAATGGTATCGATGGACATCGTAAAAATGATCGGTATGTGTGGGCAGATGAATGAGTTCCCAATCTTTACCTCGTTCAATTTCCAGAGGTTTTGAGATGAATTCATCCTTTATCTTCTGACCTTTGCGATCAAAGTGGAGGTTGTCAAAAGCCCGGTTGATATTGATGGGACGTGGTTTACCATCCAGATCGAGTCGTAACCAGTCATACATTTTAAATGTGAAAATATAGGGTGTTGAACTGATTTCAAGGACAAGGTTATTTGTCCCTGAACCATGTACTGTCCCATTTGGAATCAGGAATAGATCATGTTTTTTAGAGTCGTGAATCTGAACATGTTTTTCTATATCAATAGGTTTTGTCTCATTGTAGCTGTATTCAAGGTCCTTTTTGAATGCTTCAGTATCAATGTTATCCTGAAAACCTAAATAGACTTTAGCATTCTCTTTTGCATCCAGAATGTAGTAGGTTTCATCCTGAGTGAATGATTCTCCAAATTCCTTCTTTATGTAATCCGGTTGTGGATGACATTGAATGGAAAGATTGCCACCATCGAAAGTGTCCAGAAGGTCAAAGCGGATTGGGAATTCATTGCCGAAAACAGGCGCTGCTTCTCCCAATATATTTTTCTGACTTTGGAACATAAGAGTATCAAACGAAACCTCCAACATTTTATCACCATCACCCAGCAGAAGTCCATTCTCAGGTACAATCAACTCGAAAGACCAGGCGTAGTTTGGAACATCAGGACTTAAACCTTCAATGCATTCCTTTATCCACTGACCACCCCATGGGCCTGGTTCAAACCAGGGACGGACTCTGAAATAATTCTCAGACATGCTATGAAGCGTACTTCTTAAAATAGAACCTTCAGCCCATACCGGATAATCTGTTCTTTGTTCATCTACGATCAAATCGATTTTGGGGAGCAATTGCTCCTTAAAGTGATTCAACACCGGCCAATCCACGAAATAGAATCGCTTGTACATACTTTTTGTAGATAGGGACTGTGTACTACCCAGATTTAGTGCCGAGCCAGCTCTCATGCGAAATTGCAATTCGTTTTTTGGTAAATCCAGGTAAACCAGTGGAGCCTCCCAACCGGCAAGACTACTCCCGCAGCCATATATGATTGAAATATATTCTCTTGAAGGCGTGAATTTATCGAGCAGGTCATTTCTGAAGAATTCGGAAAGTTGAAGAGGACACTTTTTTCCAAAGATTGGATCTTCACCTCCCAGGTAAGGTTTTATCATTTGGTTGATTTCATCCTCAGATTTCAAGGCAGCGGATACATCAAACCAAAGAGCTTTTTTTCCTGATTTTTCTATTTCCTGATTAAGTTCTTCTCTGAAATGATCCCATGAAACACCAACGTAACCATCCAGGATTATTTGAGTATGATCACAGATCCATTCTGCTAATGAGTGGAATCCTTCCTTCAAAACCCCTTCTTTCAATGGGAAAGTTGGGTAAATGTCATATTCTCCCCATTTTGATTGAGGTTTACTTTTAGGTATTATGAATTGTGTAGTATTTCTGTGTGTCATGTGTTTTTCCTTTTTTGTCTCACGCATGTAATTCGCAGCACCAATAATAGCTGCATGGTCATTGAAAACTGATAGGTTGACGTTTATTGGTATACCATTTTTTTCGAAGTTTTGTTTTGTAGTTCGGGTAAATAATTCAGCGGCTTTAGCTATACTTCCGCCCAGAATGATACACTCTGTTTGACTTTCTTTGATATATGGGCTTATAAATTCTGAAAGGTTCTTACCGAATTCCTCAAAGAGTAATATTGCATCTTTGTTTGATTCAAGAGCAAGTTTAGCAAGTTGTTTCACGCCTTTGATCTTCTGACCGGTCTCTTCTTCCCATCTTCGGATAAACCATCGGGTTGAGAAGTAATCATCGGCGAAAGTTTGCTTGTAGTTTTGGTTGTAAAGGAACCCTCCATTGGGAATTCCCCTACCTTTTGTTATCACATTTCTGTTTTGGATAAATGTTGAACCAAAGCCGGTACCCAATGTGAGAGCTAATATATTGTTGTAAGTCTTAGCTCCGCCAAAGTGTGCTTCATAAAGAGCAAACGCTGCTGCATCATTGATGTAGTGACATGAGCATGGAGTGAAGTCCAATTGCGTTTTCAGGAAGTGATCGATATTGACACCAAACAGGCTGTCGAATTTTTCTACATCTGTTAATTGAGAAACCCCTTTGATATAATCAAAAGGTCCAGGAATCGCTATTCGTAGATGAATTTCTTTATCATCAGATATACTATTATAGCATTTATTCAATGACAAAGCCCATTTCGAGAGCAAAGTTTCGGCCTTGTCATTCGGAGAATATTCTATTCTGGAATAGCTTGAATCTATGATTTTATCAGAGCACATATCCACAGCTGCACAAGAGATATGTGAACCACCGATATCAGCTCCAATAAAGATTTTATCGCTTGCTATCATTAAAGACCTCTCTTTATATCTATGGAGTAGGCAAATTTATCACCACGATAATAGCAAAGATTGTATTCTATAATTCGACTTCCAGGATCCAGAACGGTTCGTTTTCTAAATAAAATTGGAGCTCCTTCATCTATCGACAATTTTTCAGCTATAGTTTTGTCAGCTGTTATGGCCTGGATTTCTTCTCGGGAAGTTTCAGGGATCGTGGAATAATCATTTTCCAGAATATCGTATAGAGGAAGATTGAAGTTTTCTTTTCCTGTAAGTCCGATACGGGGATGAAAATACGATATGAAATAAACAAAAGGGCCTTCCTCGTTTCCTTTTAGTCGTTCTAAACAAAGGATTTCGCGGCCTTCATCTATTCCTAGATTTCGGGCAGTTTTACCCTCAGAAGAAATAAAGGAAGAACGTAATTCATAATTCTTCAGTCGAATTCCCTGTTCATTCATTTCCTGAGTGAAGCTGTCCCAATTATCCAGGCGTGTCGTTACGTTTTTTGGAGCAACAAAGGTTCCCACACCTTTCTTTCGAATGAGTATTCCTTCATACACCAACTTGTTGGTAGCCTGTCGAATCGTGTTTCTTGCGACTCCCAGAACCTTTGCCAGGTCAACTTCTTTGGGAAGAGGCTTGCCTTTAATATGTTCAGGATCCTGAGTTAATTTTCGAAGAAGTTCTTCCACCTGGGCGTGTAAGGGTATCGGACTGTTGTGATTGATAGAAAGCTTCATGATGTTTGCATAATGTTTATATGTGCAAACATATTAAAATCTACACTTATATTCAAATGCATGCAACTTGTATCGTATATTTCGTAAAGCATGGTTATGAAATACAAAAGATACTACCTCACCGGATTCGTCAGATTAGCGTTGTAGTACGATTGAAAAATGCGGGCCCTACGCTATGAATATTTATTGAATGTCTGGGGCGTATTCTTATACTCTTTCCCAATGTGTCATATCATACCTAATGCGTGCAACGGCTGAGAAGTTTGTTGTCTAGCTGTTTAGTGTAATCAACGTGATTTCTGGTAGAATACCTACACGACCTGGGTAACTGATAGCTCCTAATCCTCGGTTTACATACAAGTATTGGTTGTGACCGTTTTCAGCTTTGTATAATCCGGCCCAGTATTTATAAATCCAACGGGCAGGGCTCCATTTTATTCCAGGGATCTCGATACCAAACTGCATACCATGAGTGTGTCCTGCCAGCATCAGGTCGATATTATGTTTCGATTTCAATACTTGAGCTCTCCAATGTGAAGGGTCATGCGACATCAGGATCTTTACCGGAATGTTTTCGGTTCCGGCCATGGCTTGATCCAGATCACCGTACTTAGGGAATCTTAAGTTTGCTCCCCAGTTTTCAACACCAGCAAGAGCAATTTCCTGTCCTTCGCGTTCAAGAATAACATGTTCGTTGTTGAGAAGCTTCCAATTGATATCTTTAAAATACTCATGAAGTGCAACCAGATTCTGCTTCTTATCTTCCTCAGAATCCCATTGCAGGTAATCACCATAATCGTGGTTACCCAAAATAGTATAGATTCCTGATTTTGCTTTTAGTTCAGCCAAAATATCTTTGAAACGATAAGCTTCCTCTGTTGAATAATTAACAAGATCGCCTGTGAAAAGAATCAGATCGGCATCCAGTTTATTAACGATATCCACAACCTCTTTAAGTGGTTTGTCAGAAGTCCAGCTTCCCAGGTGAATATCTGATAGCTGTACGATTCTTAGCCCATCAAATGCTCTTGGTAATTTAGGGAATTGAATATTTACATCATGAATTTTAAAATCGTAAACCCATTTCACCATTCCCATAACTAAAGAGCCCAGCATTAGTCCACCACCAGCAAATCCAACTTTTTCAAGGAATTGTGAACGGGAGATTGCGTTTTTTTCTTTTCTTCTCTTCTTATCTGCTTTGGGAGCTGAAATCCATCTGATCACATATTTCACCAATCGGATTAAATCGGCAATAAACAAGAATATAATCGGAATTAGTTTAGCAAAATAGGTTACCCCAATTGTTCCCAGTGTATAAATTTTGAAATTGTTACTCATGTTTGCCGGATTGGATATCATCAGAAAAGCAGTGAGTAAAATGATACTATACATGGGTAACCAGTACAGAATACGCAAGGTAGCGCGCCATACCGGGGCATATAAGAATACATACTTCTTAACGGCTCTCCATAAATAAATATCAAGTAATAGTAAAACTGCGACCATTGGGAAGCGACTCATATACTTCGGATATTCTGTGTGGATAAATAAAAACAATAATATCAACGAAGCAATAAGCGATACATAAAACAGAACTTTCTTCATTCCCCTCCTACTAAAATCCGGCTGCAAAACTAATTGTTTTTTTTAATTCAGCAAGTTGTTAATCAAATCTTTAACATTTTTTTTGTGAAGATGTTTTCTAACAAGAGAAAAAAAAGACAGGCAGATGATACTTTTTTCTAGAAGAAGGCCTCCGATAATTCTATCGGAGGCCTTGATGTAAATACTATCTATTGATTTGCAAGATATTTGGCTAGTCCTTTGGCCTTGAAAATCCCCATTAGTTTTTCTGGTAGAGGGGCAAATTCAAAAGTTTTGCCTGCAATTGTTATTTTTCCGTTTTCCAGGTCAACTTCAACTTGATCTCCTGGATTATATGCATCCACGGCTTCAGGGAGAATGATAATCGGAAGCCCTTGATTAACTGATGAACGATAGAAAATTCGATTTACAGATTTTACAATAACAGCTTTTACACCTGCATGACTTAAACCTACAGCAGGATGTTCCCTGGAACTTCCACAGCCAAAGTTAGCTCCGGCAATAATTACATCATCAGCTTCAACACGATCGGTGAAGTTATCATCAAATCCTTTAAACAAGTGAGGCATGATTTTCTCAGGTTCGGAACTGGCGACTGTGTATGTTAGATTTCCAGCAAACATCTGGTCAGTATTTAGATTATCCACGTCAGTGTAGTTCCACACTTTGTCCAACTTACGGTTGTCGTTATCAGCGATATCTACCGTGCTACCTTGTTCCTTTGCGTAAGGGAACTTTTCATTGCCTCCATTTGAGCGGATATCCGTAATAGATCCATTTATTGCGGATTTGGCCACAACAGCTGGGGAAGCAAGGTACACTTCCGATTCCTTATTTCCCATACGTCCCTTAAAGTTTCGGTTAGCGGTAGAAATAATTCGGTAGCCATCAGCAGGAATTCCCTGCCCTGTACCCAAACATGGTCCACAGGAAGTGGATAATACATTTGCGCCTGCATTCATGAATGTTTCGATCAAACCTTCTTTCATGGCCTGCATGTATATTTTCTTTGATGCTGGAATAACAAGCATTTGAACATCCGGATCAACTTTTTGGTTTTTGAGAACTGCAGCAGCTTCCCTTAAATCTTCCAAGCGACCGTTTGTACAAGTTCCCACTAAAGCCTGGTGAATTTTCATTCCTTCAACTTCTTTCAACGCTTTTACATTGTCAACATGATGTGGTGCCGCTACGACAGGATATAATTCACTCAAATTGATGTTAAATTCCTGAACATATTCTGCATTTTCATCGGCCCAAATTCCGTTAATTTTTTCTCCTAAATAGTTTTTAAGAACTTCGTCAGAAGGGAAAGCGGCATTCTTAGCTCCCATTTCGGAAGCTAGATTTGAAATGGTCATTCTGTCGGAAACGGAAAGAGTTCTAACACCTTCTCCATGGTATTCGATAGCTCTGTAGTCAGCTCCCGATGAACTAATCATTCCTATAATCCACAACGATAAGTCTTTTGCATATACTCCTTCAGGAAGTTTACCTTCTAAAGTGATCTTGATGGTTTCAGGAACTCTAAACCAGGTTTCACCTTGTTTCCATAACCCTGCAGCTTCCGTACGATCGATACCAGCTGCAAAAGCATTAAAAGCACCCGCAGTGCAGGTATGGCTGTCACTGCCAACGATTACCATACCAGGTTTTGCATAATCAGCCATGATCTGGTGGCAAATACCATTTCCTACATCATGGAATCTTGATACTCCCTGTTCTTTTACAAAATCGCGGATTTTTTGATAACTGTTGGCAAGTTTTGCATTTGTCGGAGGTGCATTATGATCCAAAACAACTAATAGTTGGTTAGGGTCATTGACCTTAGTTCCTTTCATCTTCTTAAAAGTACCTTCAATACTGGAAGTATTGTCATGGGTTAGGACAATATCCGGTTTTTTAAAAACAATACTACCTGTGGGTGCATTAAAGATTTTTTCAACGAATGTTTTTCCTTTCATGAGTCAGACAGATTTGGCGTTGTTTCCTCAATACATTCTAAAGATTTGGGAAGGCTGTAAACTATGATGTCACAGCATCTTTTACGATGTAGAATGAGGAGGTTCGTATTAGTTTAATTACTGGTTAAATTTCATGTTCTCTCAAATGTAAATATTAAATCGCCAAATATTCAATGACTTAGTTAATTAGAATGTGTTTAAATTATGTAAAAAAATAGACCCGGGGAGGGAAACCCGGGTCCGGATGTGGAAGGGAGAGATAAGTTTCGCATATTACTTATGGGGAAGAAAAATAATTATCGAGTGGTGAAATTATACCATTCGAAATGGCAAAGCAAGGAAAATCTGATCTGATGTATATTCGTCGGGTTTTTTAGGATATCCGTCAGGATTTTCAGGATATTCGTAGTAAAAGAACTATTGTAATTTTTTATAATGTCAATGATATTTTTGGAGGATGTGTGATTTTTGGGTTGTGTTTTTCTTATTTCACCACAAAATCCGGATAGATTAATTGTTTTTGTGCATACTTACTGCCGATTTGGGATTGTTATGCGACCAAGTTAAGTGTGTGGAAGAGAGGTTGGAAAAGAGTGTGAGAAAACAAGAGCAATTCAGGAAGGTTCACCTGGATTGCTCTTTGGGTAATAGTTTTTTGATTAGGAAGAATTGTAATGTTAATTATGATGAATGCAATTTACGATACAGGTTATTGCAATACAAGAAATATCTCATTTAATGTATATTCGTTGGGATTTTCAGGATATTCGTCCTGTTTTTCTGGATATTCGTATGAATAATAAAATGTCACACGTCGATCATGTCAATTCTGTGGTATAAAAAACGGGCGTTTTTCAATAGGAATTCTTAAATTCTGCCTTAATTAATAGTGCGTGTTATGAGATTCTGGAAATAAAGATAATCCATTTTCGATTAATTGATCTTGTTCTTTTGAAAATGACTTGAGTTTATCTAGGTGATTATAAAGTTTTTCAGCGAGTTGTGTGTTTCTTTTTCGACACAACTCCAAAATTTCTAGAGGTAATAACCACTCAGTGGGATAGGAGTTGATTACTTCACGACTCAAAGTATGAAGTTTTTCAAAACCATTTTTCGATTCTCGTATACTTCGAACTTCTTGATATAATCGGTGCAAGCCTTTTGCTGTTTCATTATGTTTAATCTTGTGTGTCTTTTCTTTCGGAACAGGAAGCTCAAGTCCAAAAGCATCTGGATCTACAGGTCCGGAGAATGCAGAGCGAATATATTCACCAACCGCCATGTCGTATGTTCCCCAGTTGGGGTGAAAAAGAACCTGGTCTTTATAGGTAACCATACAATCTTCAAAAGTGATTAAAACTACCCGGCCATTCTTACGGAGGATATTTTTTATGTTTCCATTCACTTTCACTCCCGACTGGTAGGTTAACTGTGTTGTTTTTCCTTTTTCAATTCCATTTTTTTTCAAATCATGGTCATGCATAATTTCCAAAGGTGTTTCACTGTTTACCAGTTTTCCAACCGGAGAACCAAATCCATGTTGATGGGATGTTTTCCCATGTCCGGTGAGTAATTTCTCATTGAAATTTAAAGTCGTTGGGCCTGTAGTTTTGATGTAGGCACATTTACCTGCAAATTCAATCAATTCGGTTAAAACGCCACAGACTTGTAACCCACTGCTATATTCTGCTGTTGCAACATTTTCAGACTCAATAGCCTGCCAGATTCCGTATAGCCCGCCACGACGAAGTGCCATAGAATTTGTAAATTCATCCAGAACTTCATTGAGTGTTTCAAAATCGGGACTGACAAAGAGTTGAGGTTGCATGGTGGTAATATCAAACCGATAATCAGCTGCAGCAACTGTGTAAGGTATTTTTTTTACTTCAGATTTCAGGCAATGAACACTTTCTCCTATGCTGGAAAGTAATCCAGCACCATAGATCTTTGGGTTGTGTAATGACCCAATTAAACCATATTCAACTGTCCACCAATGCAGGTTTCTGATTCGTGACATTTCAGTCAGAATGATGTTTTTATTATCCAGACCACTCAATTCGAATTCTGCTAACTCAATCTCATTTTTTTGAGTATATGGATCCGCTTTTAAAATGGATAAATGTCTGATGGATTCATATATCTTATAATTTAATGCTGATGAAAATGCCCGATGACCAATCCTGCCAAACTCCCTCAGGTATGCAGCATATTCTTTATCCGCAATAATTGGTGCATGACCAGCTGCTTCATGAATGATATCCGGAGCTGGAGTGTAGTTAATTTGATTGATCGGTCGAATATCGGCTGCGATTACCAGAACATTGTATTTCTGAAACTCCATAAATGCAGCTGGTGGGATAAAACCATCCACCGCTACTGCAGCCCATCCAATTTCTTTTAGAATGCGATTCATTCCATAAATATTGGGAATATGTTCGATATTGATGCCTGCTTTTTCCAATCCGTCTAAATAGCTTTCGTGAGCAACCTTTGATAAGTAATCAATATTGCGCCTCATAACATATCGCCATACAGAATGATCCTGAGTTGTATACTCGTTAAACGGTTGATCGACAATCAGTCTTAAAAGGTGTTTCGGCAATCGGTCCAGTATTTCATTCATTTCCATAGCTAAAGGGTTTAAGTATTATTATTTGAGTAACAAAAGGGCTAAAGCCTCTTCTACTCTGGATATTGCAATGAGCTTATGGGCAATGATATGCAGGTTGTTGGTTATCTGCAGAGGACTTAGGGTCTGATTTGATAAAATTTCTTTTACATCCGGAAGCATTTTGGAAGCCTCAATTTCCTTTGAATTAGGAAATCTTTTCAGGTTTCCTAGCCTACCAATATCATTTCCACTCAGGATTTCACTATAACGAATCTGTTCTGGAAGGGTGTCTACACCTATTCCTACAACTGACTGTGGTTTCTCCACTTCAAATAGAGCTCTTCCTGAAGCGCGCACATAATATTCGGCACCCATACGGCCTACCAGGTCAATCTTATTGGGATCAATAATCCCTTTTTCATTCAATATCGCATCATCTATATGGAGCTTTACAATCTCACAAATTACAAGGTTCCCTGCTGATCCCTGATCTCCGGTTTCAATAACCTGAAGTACTTTACATTCAAAATTAACCGGTGATTCCTTTACCCGGAAGGGTTTTACAAGGTCGGATTTCAATGCTGTGAAGCCTGCCTTATCAAATTCATTGACTCCTTCAGGGAAATCACTACTGGCCAGACTGGTTTGATATACCATGTCATAATTTACCACATTAATTACCACTTCAGGAACCATCTTGATGTTATTGTAGGTATGTTTGGTGGTATTATCACGTCCACGTCGACTTGGTGAAAAAACCAGTATAGGTGGATTCGCTCCGAATCCATTGAAAAAACTAAAAGGAGCAAGATTAGGCCTTCCCTTCTCGTCTACCGTACTTGCGAAAGCTATAGGACGGGGTGCAATGGCTCCTAGCATCATGCCGAATAATTTTGGAATCGGATATGTTTGAGGATCTATTTTCATAAATGAATTTTTATAAAAATCAATAATCATTTTCAATTGCAGGAAGCAGTTTCATCCTGCTCTCACCAAAGCCAATGCGAATACCATCTTTTTCGCAATACCCTTTCATTATAATACTGTCATTGTCTTGCATAAACTTTCGTTCACTGCCATCAGGTAGTTGGATTGGTTTGGTTCCTTTCCAGCTCAGTTCCAACATCGATCCGTAGGATTTCTCAGTTGGACCACTCAAGGTTCCTGAACCGTACATGTCTCCGATGTTTATATTACACCCATTCACTGAGTGATGAGCCAATTGCTGGTTTATGCTCCAGTACATATGCTTGAAGTTAGAATGGCAAATCTTATGCTCTTCTCCATATTCAGGTTGGAGATAAACTTCCAGATTCAGATCATAATTATTTTTTCCTGGGTATTGTAGATAGGGGAGAGGTTGAGGTTCTTGCTTTGGGCCTTCTGTTCGGAAAGGTTCCATTGCCTCCATGGTTACAATCCAAGGACTGATTACAGAGCCGAAGTTTTTTCCAAGGAATGGTCCCAAGGGAACATATTCCCACTTTTGAATATCACGAGCCGAAAGATCATTGAAAAGAACCAGGCCGAAGATGTATTCATCAGTTTTTTCTACAGGGATTCTTTGACCCAACTTACTTGATTTACCTGTAATAAAGGCCATTTCCAATTCAAAGTCCATCAGGCGTGATGCTCCAAAAGATGGAGCCTCAGCGTCATCAGTTTTGGTTTGGCCCATTGGGCGGTGAATTTCTGCACCACTCACAACAATACTTGAACTACGTCCATGGTATCCAACGGGTAGATGTTTCCAGTTTGGCATCAATGCATTATCTTTTCCTCTGAACATAATACCCACATTTGTGGCGTGTTCAATGCTGGAATAGAAATCTGTATAGTCACCAATTCGAACGGGTAGCATCATCTCAACTTTTTTAATGGGGATTAGAACACTGTCGATTAATGCTGGCTGTCCTTTCAATTCTTCATTGTCTTGAGCAAATACTTCGGCTATACGGTTTCTGACGTTTGTACAGTAGGATTTTCCTAAGGCCATAAAGTCATTTAAAGTGTTTGAATAGAAAACATTTAGCTGTTTATCGGTCAGGATTCCCTTGAAGAATGCCAGTCGTCCCATAGCGGCAAGGTCAATCACATAATTACCAATACGGCTGGCCGTGCCAATATGGTCTCCTTGCCGGTAAATGCCAAACGGGATATTCTGTATTGGGAAATCACTTCCCTCTTCTACCTGAATCCAGGATCTTAAAGTAGGATTATTTGGATCTATCATTGTTTAAAGATGTTTTTTGTTGGTAATTGCCGGTTCGTAAACTGCTAGCAATTGTGAGAACCGATCAAGACTCATTATTACAAAGTCCCTCTGCGTGCTTGCTCAATTTCAATCGATTCAAACAAGGCCTTAAAGTTTCCTTTACCAAAAGATTTGGCTCCTTTTCGTTGGATGATTTCATAGAACACTGTCGGTCGGTCTTCTACTGGTTTTGTGAAGATTTGCAACAAGTAGCCCTCTTCGTCTCTGTCGACAAGGATACCCAGGTCGCGTAATGGGGCGATCTCTTCATCGATAGTACCAACACGATCCAGCAGGATTTCGTAATAAGTGTCTGGTACATGAAGGAATTCCACTCCACGATCTCTTAGTTCAGCAACAGTTTTCATGATGTTATCAGTAGCCATTGCGACATGCTGTACTCCTGACCCTCGATAGAAATCAATATATTCTTCAATTTGTGATTTTTTCTTTCCTTTAGCTGGTTCATTAATCGGGAATTTGATGCGCATATTGCTATTGGCCATTACCTTACTCATAAGGGCTGTATAATCGGTTGAAATGTCATTATCATCAAATGAAATCAACTGGGTAAATCCCATCACATTGGCATAGAATTCACCCCATTTATTCATTTCACCCCAATTCACATTTCCTACCATATGGTCGACAAATAAAAGTCCAACTGACTTGGGACGATAATGTGGCTCCCACTTCATAAAGCCCGGCATAAATGGCCCCTTGTAATCCTTACGTTCAATAAATAAATGGATAGTTTCACCGTAGGTATGGATGCCTGATTTTACCACTCGTCCGTGTTCATCCTCCAATACAGTTGGTTCCATGTATGATTTTGCTCCACGTTTAGTCGTTTCTTCCCATGATTTTTTGGCATCATCCACCCAAAGAGCAATATATTTCACCCCATCACCATGTTCTTTACAATGGTCGGCAATGTATGAATCGGGAGTTAGAGCAGTCGTGAAAACAAAGCGGATCTTATCCTGAGCCAACACATAGGAAGTGCGGTCTTTCAGACCTGTTTCCAGTCCGGCATATGCTAAAGGTTGAAATCCAAACGCAGTTTGGTAATAGTGAGCAGCTTGTTTGGCATTGCCAACAAAAAATTCTACGTAATCTGTTCCATTTATTGGTAAAAAGTCTTCATGGTTTTTCATGGCTCTGATGTTAAGGTTATAGGTTTTCAATCCAGGATTTGTAATAGTCTTTATCTTCCAGTTCGAGAGCTTGTTTGGTGATCATTAATGGCTTAAATGTATCAACCATTACAGCTAGTTCTCTGGTCTCTTTTGCTCCAATGCTTTTCTCGATGGTTCCCGGATGTGGTCCGTGTGGGATGCCAATCGGGTGCAGGGTGATTTGCCCTTTCTCTACATGTTTACGACTCATAAAATCGCCATCCACATAATAAAGTACTTCGTCAGATTCCACATTGGCATGATTGTATGGAGCCGGAATAGCTTCCGGGTGATAATCGTATAAACGTGGAACAAAGGCGCACATTACATAGTTACGCGCTTCGAATGTTTGATGAACTGGTGGCGGTTGATGAACACGTCCGGTAATTGGTTCAAAGTCATGAATTGAAAAAGCATACGGATACAAATATCCATCCCAGCCGATTACATCGAAAGGATGTGTGGCATAATGGTATGGATAGATGCTGTCATTCTTTTTAATCATAATTTTGAAATCACCCTTTTCATTAAAAGTTTCCAGTCGTTCAGGTTTTCTCAGGTCACGTTCATAAAATGGAGCGTGTTCAAGCAATTGTCCGTTATGATTTACATATCTCTTTGGAAATCGTAGATGACTGAATGATTCCACAATAAACAAGCGGTTGTTTTCATCTTTGAATTCTAATTGGTAAGTTGTTCCCATTGGTATAACCAGATGATCCCCCGCCTTAAATTCCAGGAATCCGTACATGGTTTTCAGACTTCCTTCTCCTTCATGGACAAAGAGCATCTCTGTAGCGCTGGAATTCTTAAAGAAATAATCATTCATTGATCTGGTTGGTGCAGCCAGGTGTATATACAAATCATTGTTTACCAGCACCGGTACACGACTTTTGATATAGTCAGCTTCTGGTTTTACCTGAAATCCCTGGAAACTTCGGTTCTGCATATTCTTTTCATATGCCACTTCTGGTTTTACATCAAACGGTTCATCTATCCCCTTTACCAGTGTTGGTGGATGCTCATGGTATGTTATTGAATATAAATCCGAAAATCCTTCGGTGGAAACTACTTGTTCGGCATACAGACTTCCGTCTTCCTTTCGAAACTGTACATGGCGCTTGGGGGGAATCTTTCCTAACGAATGATAATGTGGCATGTTGTTGTGGTTTAGGTTGATCTATAAATTTACTAATTATCTATGTTAAATGCGCATTTCAGGAATCTCTCCTTCAATAAGTAAAGGAGCCCCTGTCTTCTCCCGGATTTCATTTACCGAAACTCCCGGTGCACGTTCAATTAGCTTGAATCCTTTATCTGTCACATCAATTACAGCAAGGTCGGTTACGATACGTTTTACGCAGTTTACACCAGTCAATGGGAGAGTGCATTCCTGCAATAATTTGGAGTCTCCTTCTCGGTTTGTATGCTGCATAGCAACGATGATGTTCTTTGCTGCAGCCACCAAATCCATGGCTCCCCCCATTCCTTTCACCATCTTATCAGGGATTTTCCAGTTGGCAATATCTCCTTTATCGGATACTTCCATCGCGCCCAATACCGAGAGGTTGATATGTCCGCCGCGAATCATGGCAAAGGAGGTTGATGAATCGAAAAAGGCCGCTCCATCGGTTGTTGTAATAGTCTGTTTCCCGGCATTGATCAGGTCGGCATCTTCTTCTCCTTCTTTTGGGAAAGGACCGATCCCCACCAATCCGTTTTCGGATTGCAGAACAACTTGCATTCCTTCTGGTATATAATTGGCAACAAGAGTTGGGATGCCAATCCCAAGGTTCACATAGTAACCGTCCTGTAACTCCTGTGCGATGCGTTTTGCTATTCCATGCTTATCTAATGACATACTTGGTTATTTGTTGATTATCCCACTTTTACCTTTAGCCCTTTACTTATCTTGAAAAGGTCCGAAACTCAATTCGTCTTTCGTAATCTTGCCCTTGGAAGATGCGTTGAACAAAAATTCCGGGTGTATGGATCTGGTTGGGATCCAGTTCTCCGGCAGGGACAAGTTCTTCAACTTCTGCGATGGTTATCTTTCCGGCAGTAGCCATGGCTTGGTTGAAATTGTTAGCGGTGGCTTTGTAGATCAGATTTCCCATAGTGTCGCCTTTCCATGCTTTCACAATGGCATAGTCTGCTATCAAAGCCTTTTCCATAATATGAGGCTTTCCATCAAATTCTCTGATTTCTTTTCCTTTGGCTACTTCTGTCCCGTATCCGGCAGGAACATAAAAAGCCGGAATACCTGCTCCACCTGCACGAATACATTCAGCCAGTGTTCCCTGTGGGATAAGTTCCACCTGCAGTTCACCACTTAGAAGTTGCCTCTCAAATTCCTTGTTTTCGCCCACATACGAAGCGATCATCTTATTAATCTGGTGATTCTTTAATAGCAATCCAAGGCCAAAATCGTCTACACCTGCATTGTTGGAAATACAGGTGAGATTGGTTACTTCCGATTTTGAAAGAGCCTTTATACAATTTTCAGGGATACCACATAAGCCAAAGCCTCCAAGCATTAACGTCATTCCTGTTTCAATCCCGGAGATGGCCCCAAGGGCATCTTTACAAACTTTGTTCATTCTTGTTTATTTGGTATGGGTTTAAATAAGAACATTTTGAGAGGAGAAAGGTTCAAAATGCCACTCTCTGTATTAGAGACTTATATCGGTAGAACCAGGTAGAATGCTACTTGCGGGATTGAGGAAGGAAAGAACCGTGTAAAACCAAAAGAGGCCGGATGATTCCGGCCTCTTACTTAAGACTATAATTGATAAATATTGAGTTTTTAATGTTCCAGAATATTCAGCTTGGTGATATTCTTTTCATCACCTACTGTCGTAGAGATAAAGTATACTCCACTGTTTAGGTGACTTAGGTTAAAGCTATTTGGGTTGACTCCGTTGGAGTTCCCGTTTGCTTCAAATACCATGATACCTGTTACGTTATAAACTTGTACAGTGAAATCACCAATTGTGTTGATATTTAGGTCAATATTTCCTTTTGTTGGGTTTGGATAAACGGAAATGGATTGAGCTCCAAATTTGTCTATACCGATACATTCGTCTACAAAGATGTCTTGCTCAGATTGAGCTTCACAACCTTCAGTACTTGTGTAAGTGTATACAATAGTGTGTGTACCAGCACCTGCAACTACAGGGTCAAATATACCGTCAGTTACTCCGGGACCTGAATAAACACCTCCTTCAGGAGTTCCTCCTGCAAGTTCAACAGCAGGCCAGTTGATACAAATATTCTCAAATGGATCAAGGGCTACAACCGGAGTTTCACTAATCGAAATGTAATCTTCCACAGTTGTTGCATGTGTATCCGTTCCATCAGAAACTTCCAGAATTACATCGTAAGAACCCAGGTCTTCATATGTTACAACAGGGTTTTGTTCTGTTGAAGTAGCTGGATTACCACCTTCGAAAGTCCAATTCCATGATGTTACTTCTCCGGTTGAATGATCAGAGAATGTAACAGTACCTTCATCACATAACTGAGTATTGTCAGCAGTGAAATCAGCGGCAAGGACCACTTCGCAAGAAGCTTGCTCAATACCATGGGCTTCAAAGAAATCAACAAAAGTTTGAGCACTACTAATAGGCCACATGTCCTGTTCCACGATTGTATGGTCAGGGGCTATCAGAATGTAAGTTGGGGAAGCAGTAATTCCGTAGGTGTTGCTGATATCATCTCCACCACCTTCATCAGCACTAATTGTAGGGAAGGTGATTCCATGATCTTCGTCCCATTGTTGACAAACAGCGTTGTTGTCACTGCTACTAACACTCATGATGAATACATCGGCAGTGTTGCAGCCAAATAGCTCGTGAGTTTCGACCAAATAAGGGATCGTACTCACACAGGCAGATCAATTGGTAAAAAAGAAATCAATACAAACGTACTGACCTCCATCCAGAATTTCAAATAAGTCAATAGGCTCACCATTGCAATCTGTGGTTGTGAAATTCACAGCCTCAGTTAGCGTTGTTTGAGCAAATGTTAGCGTCATTGTGAACAGTAACGCCAACGTTAATGTAATTTTTCTCATAATCTCGTAATTAAATTAATAATCTATTAATTTATAGTCTTAGGTATTTGGTTCTTGTTGTTTTACATACAATAATAAAAAATTTATCAATCACTTTTGAGCAACTGGTCAAAATCAGTTTTTATTATGCAACTCCTCGATGGATTCCTCTTTAATTTTTCCTCTGAGGCATGCCAGACTTACCCTTTTCCTATAAGTTTCTTACCTTTTTCGGTAATATCAAGGTAGTAGGATCTTTTCGAAATAATTTGTTCTTCGAGGAAGATTTTAACCAATAACTGGACGAATTTCTTCGAACCATCAATTAAATCCCTGAATTCTTTTTCATTAAGTCCAAGGCTGCCTTTCTCTAAAGCACCTTTCAATAGTGTTTTTCTGGCTTTGGCGATAACCTCCACATGGATATATTCTCCCTCACAAATTACAAGTCTGTTATTAGCTATCAGATATTGAAAAAGAATCCTGAGTTTTTCTCTGGGTATTTTATTGTGCTGAGCCGAATCTTCTATGGTTTTCATAACAGGATTTTGCATGCCTTGATGCATCATCTTTTTATCGAGCCAATCGATCTGTTCCCTGGTTTTTGCATTGATCTTAACTTTGTGTCCGGATAGGATCCATGTGTCATCGACTTTTTTGATTTTATTTTCATCCAACAAACGGTTCAATAATGTTTGTAAGTATATCTTTCCGTTTTTTGCTCCCGAGAATCCCGGTTTGCCTGCGAAGGAATTGGTGTCAAGGCCGGATTTCAGCATTGGATTTTTTTCATGAAAATCATTCAAAGCAGATAGAATTGTATCAGCACATTGCCTGTCTGCTGATTCCGCTATCAGCAACTGCTTGTTCCCGATTGAATAATTTAAAATATCTGATGATGTGAACTTTTTTAATTCTTCAATCAATGCTTCCTGATTTATGTTTAGACGTTCGGTCAGGTCGGTGAGTAATTCCGGGATTCTGGTTTTGGATAATTCAATGCGGATCAGATCCAACAGGCTGGTTCCATAAACAGTTGCTTGTGTAAGCTCACCTAATTGTTGAACCAGTTTTGCCGTTCTTCTGCGATGATGTAATGGTTGGGGGTCGACGATAACGCCTCCACCCAGGGTTTGGTCGTTGGACGAATTCCGAATGATGAATTTATCCTTAACCAGGAAGGGGTATGGTTTTTCAAGATGTATCTGTGCGATTGCGGTTTCGCCAGCCTCTAGTTTATCAGTATCAATAAGGTGAATTTTGGCAGGTGACTCATAGGTTCCTGATAGGAATATTACGTGCGACCAAATCTTAAATTCCGTGTTTTCATTAAATAGTCGAATGGATGCATCAATCATTTGGGAATTTTCTATTTGAGAGGATGATAAAATCATTCCCCGTTTGAAATCTTCCACCTTGATACCTGATATGTGCAGAGCCGCGCGATCACCAGCAAAGACTTGTTCAATTGCGGAACCATGTCTTTGAATACCTTTAACTTTTATCTGTTTCTTGCTTTCCGGAAGCAAAAATAAATCTTCTCCCAGATTCAACTCCCCATTTAAAACAGAACCAGTAACAACGATTCCAATACCTTTTACATTGAAAAGTCGGTCGATGTACATCCTAAAATCACCTCTTGGTTTGGAAATGGATACCTGATTGATTTGCGTCTCAATAAGTGATTTTAACTCTGGGATTCCATCGCCGGTTATTGTGGATACCCCTATAATTGGTGCATTTTCCAGGTTTGTGCCTTCCAGGAGTTCTGCAATTTCCAATTGAGCCAGTTCCAGCATGTCTTCATCCACCAGATCGGATTTGGTCAAAACCACGATGCCATCTTTTATATCGAGCATCTTGATGATGTTCAGGTGCTCGGTTGTTTGTGGCATGACCCCACTATCAGCTGCAATTACCAATAAGACCATATCAATGCCATGTGCACCAGCTACCATTGTCTTTATAAAATCTTTATGTCCGGGAACATCTACAATACCAATTGAATCACCAGAAGGAAATTGCATGTGGGAAAATCCCAGACTGATTGTAATTCCACGGTCTTTTTCTTCCTTATGGGTATCGCAATCCACATTGGTCAATGCTTTTATTAATGATGTTTTACCATGATCAACATGGCCGGCTGTCCCTACAATCAGGTGTCGATTACTCATAAAGCAATTGATTTATTTACATCATTTATAACAGAAGCTATATGAGGAATATCATCATCGGCAATACATAGTAAATCAAGATATACCTCACCTTTTTTGAGGATGGTAAGTACAGGTGATTGGTGATCGAGAAGACCTTGAAATAATTTTTCAGAAAATAAAGATTTTTGTTTTTTTGACGTGAAGGTAGTTCGAATTTTAACAGAATATGTATCCAGGAATTTCCCAGGAAGGGAACCTCCGCCAAACTGGCCTTTACTGGTTAGTACTTCTGATTCTATTTGAAACTCACCAAGTTTTTTCTGTAGTTGTTCTGCTCTGGATTTTATCTCTTCGGTCTGTTGATACAGGATCTTATAAATTAAGTTATTCTTAAACAGAGTTTCAAGGTCAAGGTATTGCATGCAAGCAGATTCCAGGAAGGCCAATGTAAGCTTTCCCACGCGTAATGCTCTAACCAAAGGGTCTTTCTTAAGTGTGGCAATTAAATCTGCTTTTCCGGCAATGATTCCTGATTGTGGCCCACCCAATAATTTGTCTCCACTAAAGCAGACCAGATCGACTCCCATAGCGAGTGTTTTCTTTACATCCGGCTCATCCTTTAAGGCCTTGAGTGGTAGTTCCCTTAATAAGCCTGATCCCATGTCGTAGAAGACAGGTACGTTATATGTCTTACCAAGTTTCACCAGGTCTTTCAGTTCCACATCCTCAGTAAAACCCTGAATCGTGTAATTGGATGTATGTGCTTTTAGTAAAGCTGCTGTATTTTCAGTTATAGCATTTTCATAATCTTTTGTTCTGGTTTTATTGGTAGCTCCAACTTCCACCATTTTGCAATCGGAATTTGCAAGAATATCAGGAAGACGGAATGAACCACCGATTTCAATCAATTCCCCTCGTGAAACGATGACCTCTTTATTTTTTGTGAACGCCCGAAGGATTAACATGATAGCTGCTGCATTGTTGTTGACAACAAGTACATCTTCTGCTCCGGTTAAATATTTCAGAATGTTAGCCAGGTGTGTATGCCGTGACCCTCGTTTTGCAGTTTTTATATTAAATTCGAGGTTGTTATATCCTTTCAGAATCTGACCTGCATCATTAATTATGGCTTCACTAAAAGGCGCTCTGCCCAGGTTTGTGTGTATTACAATACCTGTTGCATTGATAATATTCTTTAAACTTCTTTGGGTAAGGATTCGTAAACGAGAATCAATAGTGGAAATGATTTTTTGATGTGTAGGGATGGTGGATCCTTTTTGCGTTGCATTCTTAAACTCTCTAAGAACAATCCGGATGATGTAGGTGATAAGTTCTTTTCCATAATCCCCTACCATTAGTTGGATTTCGGGTGTACTTATTAATACATCAACTCCAGGAAACATCCTGAAGTTATTTTGATTTTCGCTCATAAGTCAGATAGTCGGGTGTTTGGTCTCACATTAGCCGAGAGGGCAGGAATCGAACCTGCCACGGCCGGTTTTATCCGTCCGATACTGGTTTTGAAGACCAGGTGGGACACCAGTCCCGTCCCCTCTATTGTTTGATTACAAAAGTCAAAACTTACAACAATGACTCCAAATCTTATGCATGAGTTGCATGCTCTTTTTTACTTTTTAGATATTAAAGAGCATAAATATACAAAAATGCTTTAGCTTACTTGTGTAAGGTGTGTGTAAAAGAGGGTGTAAGGAGTGGGTTTTGTATGCGTTGTTTTCTTTTTTTATAATATTCATATGAATACTTTCTCGGTTTAATGCAGACTTGATTTATAATTAACTCAATCACCATATCCATAATTTTGTTGTAACTTCAAGTAGAATTAACATTGCATCATGATGGATAATCTCATGAAAATTGTAAAGGATGATCCTTGGCTGGAACCTGTGAAAGATGATGTTTGTAAACGTTATCAGCGTTATAAAGATCGCCTGAAACAGATTGAGCAAGATTTTGGAAGCCTGAAGAATTTTGCCAATGGCTATAAATATTTTGGGATTCATTATGATCGAAATCGAAAAGGGTGGGTATATAGGGAATGGGCTCCACGTGCGGAGGCCTTATTTCTATATGGGGATTTTAACAATTGGGAGCGATATACACATCCTTTAAAAAAAGATCCATTTGGAATATGGGAGATCTTTTTACCTTTTCAAGAGTATAAGCACAGATTTATTCATGGTTCAAAAATTAAAGTACAGGTTGTTGGTGAAAACGGAATTCACTCACGGATTCCAGCTTATATTCAAAGGGTTGTTCAAAATGATGAAACAAAGAATTTTGATGGTCAACTCTGGTTTCCCAAAAAATATGATTGGGAAGGTGATCAGGTGAAAAATAACCTAGGTCAACCCCTGCTGATATACGAATGTCATATTGGGATGGCTCAGGAGGAAGAAGATATTGGATCATATCAGGATTTTAAAAAACAAGTTCTTCCTCACATCAAGAAAGCCGGATATAATGCAATTCAGTTAATGGCAGTACAAGAACATCCATATTATGGGTCCTTTGGTTATCACGTATCTAACTTTTTTGCTGTCTCCTCCCGTTTTGGAACGCCTGAAGATTTGAAAGATTTGATAAAGGAAGCTCATAAGATGGGAATTGTAGTGATTATGGATATTGTACATTCTCATTCTGTTAAGAATATTAATGAGGGAATCAATGAATGGGATGGTTCGTCTGACTTGTACTTTCATTCGGGTGAGAGAGGCAAACATCCACAATGGGATTCCTGTATTTTTGATTACGGAAAGATAGAAGTATTACGTTTCCTTTTGAGCAATATCAAGTATTGGATGCAGGAATTTCATTTCGATGGATTCAGGTTTGATGGAGTAGGATCAATGATGTATTTTCATTTTGGGTTGGAGAAGATTACCAAACCGGAACAGTATTTTAACCAGGGAGTTGAATGGGATGCGATAACTTATCTTCAATTGGCGAATAAACTGATTCATTCAATTAATCCAGTAGCGATTTCTATTGCAGAAGATGTAACAGGAATGCCTGGGATTACTTCAGCTATGCATTATGGAGGTCTCGGATTTGATTATCGATTGGGGATGGCTATTCCAGATTATTGGATTAAATTACTCGAAGATGTTAAAGATGAAGAGTGGGATATTTGGGAAATGTGGGAAACTCTTAATATGCGAATTAAGGGAACTCAAACAATTACTTATACCGAATCACATGATCAGGCGATGGTCGGCGATCAAACCATTGCTTTTCGTTTGATGGGTGAAAAGATGTATACCCATATGAGTAAGTTGAGTTTTGATCACATTATTGATCGGGGAGTTGCTCTTCATAAAATAATCCGGTTATTCACAATTAGTTTGGGTGGTCAGGCATATCTGAATTTCATGGGAAATGAATTTGGCCACCCCGAATGGATTGACTTTCCAAGGGAAGGAAATAACTGGAGTTATCATTTTGCCAGAAGGCAATGGTCATTGGTCGAAGATAGGCTGTTGAAATATTGTGAGTTGTTGGAATTCGATAGAGCGATGATCACGACCATCAGGAATTATCCTGTTATGCAGGCCGAATATGGTTATCGCTTACAAATGGATGCTGAAAATAAGATCATTGTTTTTGAAAAAGGAGGGCTTGTATTTGTTTTTAATTTCAACCCTGAAACTGCTTTCGCTGACTACGAAATAAGAGTGCCTTTACAAGGAGTATATAAGATTATTCTTGATACCGATTCCGTAGACTTTGGAGGCGTGGGCAGGGTGGATTTATCGATGGATTATAATACTTATAAGGCTGATGAGCATGGTAGTTATCTGAAAATTTATATTCCTAACCGGGGAGCTCTGGTTATGGAATGTAATAAGGCTTTATGATCAGATATTATTGTTTCCTTTATTGGATATGTTTTTTTTACCAAATACTGGTCATTGACATTCATAGAGCTTGAATCTAAATAATTCCGGCATTTTATTATCTTTACTCCTTTAGATCGAAAAAAGAATAATATGGATTGTCCGATTTGTAGTTATCCGGGCCTGAGAGAAGAAGCTGACCATTGCCCCAGGTGTAGTGCCGATTTAAGTGTTTTTCGTCAGATTCATGAACTTCATGAACGTTCAAAGAGACAGAAAACACATAATATGGTGTTATATATTGTTATTTTGTTATTGGGTTTAGGTTGGGCATATACATATTATTTTGTGGGGACACAGCCGGATAAGATTATTCGAATGGAAATAGATCAGAAAAATCAGGAGATCATTGAATTACAGAAAGAAAATAGTAAACTCAGGACTATGATGGTAGATGTGACGGATTTGAGTACAAGTGTGCTTAATACAGCCAAGTCACAATCTAAGGAGCGGGTAATTGAGCCAAAAGAATCTAAGTCACAAACAAAGCCTGCTGAAGAGTATAAGCCCACAGCTTTACCAAAACAGAAAGCCAAACCTGCCAGCGATCCGACTCTTGAATATTATACAATCAAGACTGGAGAAACCTTATATTCGATTGCAAAAAGTGTTTATGGCGATGGTCATAAGTACAATAAAATCATGACAGATAATAATATAAAAGATCCGGGAGAGATAAAAGTCGGTCAGAAATTAAAGATCTATCCATCCAAAAAGTGAGTATGAAGAATCCGGAAGTAATCATCAGTGAATTGCTTGAGAAGATAACCAACTTATACAAGGATAAGCAGGAGCTGGAAGAAGAAAATATTAAATTGAGGAATCTTCAAATGGGAAGTAACACTGATCATGAGAAGATTTTAAATGAGCGAAATCAACTCAGAAAAGATGTAGCCGAGTTGAAAATAACTTTATTGGAAATCCAACATAAATTTACTGAAGCCGAAAAAAGACTTGCTCAAACCAAGGCATCCAACCTTAAGCTTGAGCAAGCTGCAAAAAATCTCATTTCTGAGAATATAAGACTAAAGGAAGAAATTCATGGTCAGCTTCCCGGGGATGACTGATCACCGTCTTATTTTTTATTTCTTTTTGATAAGACCTTGTTAATCTTACGCACCAAAAATGGACCACTGTATATAAAACCAGTGTATACCTGAATTAAATCAGCACCTGCATCTAACTTTTCTATAGCATCCTCAGGTGTTTCTATTCCTCCTACTCCAATAATAGGGAAGGCTTTATTTGTTTTTTCAGCGATATATTTTATCACTTGGGTTGACTTGTCTTTTATTGGGCTACCACTCATTCCACCTCTTCCAATTGCTTCAACTCTTGCTTTTGGTGTCTTCAGGTTGTCGCGGGTAACTGTGGTGTTTGTGGCAACTACACCTGCCAGTTTAGTTTTTATAACAATTTCGATGGTATCATCCAGTTGTTGCTCATTCAAATCAGGAGCTACTTTAAGAAGAACGGGTTTTGGCTTTGGTTTTGAGTTGTTTTTCTCCTGGATCGCGCTTAGGATATCAAGTAATGAATCACGATCTTGTAGTTCTTTCAGGTTGGTAACATTAGGACAACTTACATTAACTACGAAATAGTCTACATAATCGAATAAGGTTTCGAAACAGAATACATAATCTGCTACCGCTTCTGCATTGGGTGTAGCTGTGTTCTTTCCAATATTACCACCAATAATACAATTGGGTTTTCTGTTTTTTATTCTCTCAGCTGCAACAGTTGCGCCACTGTTATTAAATCCCATTCGGTTAATTATTCCATGGTCTTCAATTAGTCGGAATAATCTGGGCTTTTCATTTCCTGGTTGTCCTTTAGGTGTGAAAGTTCCGATCTCAATATGTCCAAAGCCCAGGTTATGCAATTCATTATACAGTTTGCCTTCTTTGTCGAAGCCAGCAGCAAAACCAACCGGGTTGGGGAATTTCAATCCAAAAACTTCCTTTTCAAGACTTTGATCCTTTAAGTGGAAATAGGATCGGCTTAATGCTCCCATTCCTGGGATCGCATAAAGAGTCTTCAGTCCTGCATTGACAATGTGATGAATAGCCTCGGGATTTAATTGAAACAATAACGGTCGAATAATACTGCGATAAATCATACTCAATTTTTTTTTGCAAAGATAATTATTTGTTCGTCTAATAAAATTACTTAAAAAATGACAGAAAAAAAGCAGGCTAAATAGCCTGCTTTGTCTTTATTCTTTAGAATCTGTTTCATCAGTGGGGGCCTCTTCGGCCTGATCTTCATCAAAATTCAGAAGCTCTTTTTCCTGGAGTAAGTTGTACCAACCAACTACCTTTTTGATGTGTGAAACATAAACCCTGTCCTTATCATAATCAGGAAGAACACCTTCGAAAAATGCTTTTAAGTCATTGTTTGAAGGCTTGCCTTCCAATACTCGTCCATTATCATTTTTTTCGGCGATACTCTTGAAAACCTCTTTTAACGGAATGTCTTCATCCTCAGTGAAAATGCTGATCTCTTCAAGCGAGCTGATTTGCTCATGACTGAAAGCAGGGAAGCGCTTTCCATCAATTAAAGATTCAACAATTAATCCATTCTTGGCTTGAGATACCAATTTGTATAATCCCGGTTTTCCGGAAATAGATAATATTTCTTTCAAATCCATACTAAAGTTTTTTATTGCGCCCCAAAAGTAAACAAATCATGCTTCAAGGCTTTAAATTATATAAAAAAATCAAAAGCTCACCTACAACTAGATGGCTGTTAGATTAATCTCACACCTGTATAATTCCAGGGAGTGATTTGTTTTAATTCATTTTTCAATTCATCCGATACTTCCAGCGTATCAATAAAAGCATGAATTGATTTCTCAGTAATTTTCTCGTTTGTACGAGTTAATGCTTTTAAAGCTTCATATGGGTTTGGATATGCTTCACGACGTAAAATCGTTTGAATCGCTTCAGCAACCACAGCCCAGTTCTTTTCAAGATCTTCTCTTAATTTATCTTCATTTAAAAGAAGCTTGTTCAGGCCTTTAACAATCGATCTCAGAGCTATTACCATATGTCCGACAGGTACTCCCACGTTACGAGTAACGGTTGAGTCAGTCAAATCACGCTGTAATCTTGAAATCGGTAATTTTTGTGAAAGGTGTTCGAAAATCGCATTTGCAATCCCGAAATTACCTTCCGAATTCTCAAAATCGATCGGATTCACTTTATGAGGCATGGCAGAAGAACCAACTTCACCAGGCTTGATTTTTTGCTTAAAGTAGTCCATTGAAACATAAGCCCAAACATCACGATCAAAATCGATCAGAATAGTATTAATGCGCTTCAATGCATCGAAATAAGCACCCATATTATCATAGTGCTCGATCTGAGTTGTTGTTTGTAAACGTTGTAGCCCCAATTTATCGGCAATGAAATTATTTCCAAAATCCACCCAGTTGAATTGAGGATATGCAACATGATGAGCATTGAAGTTACCGGTAGCTCCACCAAATTTTGCTGAGTATGGAATTTCTTCAAGGTGACGCATTTGTTCATTTAAACGTTCAACAAACACAAAAAATTCTTTTCCCAAAATAGTAGGTGATGCAGGCTGACCATGAGTACGGGCTAACATTGGGATATTTGCCCATTCCATAGCCCTGTCTTTAATCAGATTCAATACTTCTTCAATTAGTGGAAGTAATACTTCATCATGTGCTTCTTTTATTGATAAAGGAACCGATGTGTTATTAACATCCTGAGAAGTTAAACCAAAGTGGATAAACTCCTTATATTGTTCGAGCCCAAGAGTATCAAATCGTTTTTTAATAAAATACTCAACAGCTTTTACATCATGATTGGTAATGCTTTCAATTTCTTTTACTTCCAAAGCATGCTCATCGGTAAATTCAGTGTAGATTTTGCGAAGTTCTTCAAACAGGTTTTTATCAAAAGACGCTAGTTGAGGAAGAGGAAGTTCACATAATGTGATAAAATATTCAATCTCAACCCGAACTCGGTATTTGATAAGTGCTGCTTCCGAAAAATATGCTCCCAAAGCCTCCGTATGTCTGTGATAACGGCCGTCGACCGGCGTTACTGCTGTCAATGCTGATAATGCCATGTTTAGTTGTATTTTTTGAGGTGCAAAGATACAGAGAATTTTGCTTTGAGTTGAGTGTTTTGCATTTCTGGCCCACATAAAATACGTGTCAACTTTGCTTAAGGATCGATTTTTTGTCTGGACTTTTTGCCAGGGGGCTTGTAATACCTCCAAAATTTAAAATTAGTGAGGCTGGTATAATAAACCAAACGTTCGAACCAATAAAAACGGAGGAGATAATGACTGATGTAATATACTAGCCAAATCAATCCCAGCCCAAGGGCTGATTCTATACAAAACATTAAGAAGTTCGCCCACCCGTTGTTGGAGTTTAATCCCGGCATAAATTCTTTTAGAAAGAGGCCAGACATGACGCCTGCTCCAATTATTAAATAGTGCCATGAATAAACAGTTAAAGCATGTGTTGTCTGGATTGCATTTTTCGGGCAGTTATTCATACATTGCATGCAACTTTCACACCTGAACGTCCAGTATGGGCGATTGTTTTTAGTTTTGATGGCCTTGAAGGGGCAATGATCGATGCATATGTTGCAATTGTTACACTGATTATTTGGCATAAAGGTTTTAGCCAATCCAAACCGACCAATGAAATAATACAAAACCGCAACAGGTACAAGCAAAATGTCGATAGGGAAATCATACATGCCCCGGTAGACTTTTTTTCCTTTTATGAGCCTTTGGATAAAGGTACGCGTTTTCTTCTCCCAGTGGGTAAACATAGAATCCACCACTTTTTTTCGTAGACCAGGATGTAGACTAATCCAATTTGAAGGGAGATCGATTGAACGCATCCCAGCTATTTTGTATCCCTTGAAAAGTAAGATTAATGCTGGCAGAAATAAGGCGGCTCCTGAGAGTCCCTGTATAAATAATTTACTAAGCTTCATCCCAGCTCTTGTATTTACAAGAAAAACTGACTGATTATTTGCTTTTGGAAATCGTATAATAAAATGCAACATGGCTGGGATCACATTAAAACCATGCGTGGGGAAACAAAATCCGATAAGACTTTTTTCAGGAGGGTGTTCTACACAATTTTTGTCTGCTATATGGTGAATTGTCGAACGAATTTTATTTGATTCCAATTCATGCTGGCACCATCGGGCTACCCATTGTGCATTACCTGTTCCTGAAAAATAATAGATTGTAGCTGTATCCACTATAAATTCTGTTGATCCAAGTAAATATAATAAAAAAGGGTGACCTGATTAGGCCACCCTTTATATGTGTTTATGTTCAAGACTTATTGAACAATCACTCGTTTTGCAAACGAATCATTATTAATTCTAAAACTAATCATAAATACACCTTGTCCCATTTCTTCAACAGGAAGTTGGAAGATTTGTGTACCAGGAGCTAATTGCACATCTGCAACAGTAGCTACTTTCTTACCAATAACATTGTATACTTCAACAACTACATTAGCTTGTTCTGACAAGTTGAAAGAAACAACTGATTCATCAGTAGCTGGGTTAGGATATACATTTACATCATACTTGTAATTGTACTTCTCTACACCAACAGTTACAATTGCCGTAACAGGACCTACAGGAGCTGAAAGACCTTCTTCATAAACCGCTTTAAGTACGAACTCGTATGTTGCACTTTCTGTTACAGTATATGTGTATGATGTTTCAGTAATAACTGATGAGTTAATAGGAGTACTCAAATCAGAAGTTAGATATAGGTTATAACCTTCTAAAGTTGGTTTTGCTACTGGAGCATCCCATGTGAAGTCGATGTCATACTGATCTACTTCAGCAACAAAGTTTGAAGGTACGTTTAACATAATGCCTTCTTCTGATAACCAAGGAGTAATTTCTTCAGAACCGAAATCTACACCTTGAGCAAATATTTGATCTTGTGAATCAAAAAGTTTGTAGTATCCAGGAACTTGATAAGAAACACCATCACCATATGAATCATAGATTTCGAAACGGTAACAACCTTCTGTGTCTAGTTCGAAAGTTTGTTCATCAGTCTGCTGGCTTCCATCAGGATAAGGTCCACCTGAGTATAATACAGCATCATTAGCATCAAAAACTTTCCAGGTTACTTCTGAACCATATTCATCAGTTAATAATTCAAAACGTACAATCATGTTTGTTTCGTGAGACATTTCGAATTCAGCTGAACCTGTATTATTAGCTGGGATTTCATCATCATTACCGTTTAGGCTTGTGATTTCAACATTTACCTCATTAGTAGCTAAAGGAGAAAATACAACTGCTGGTAATTCAACCTCAGCTTGCTGACCTGTTAATAAACTACCTTCCCATGTGTATGTTTCTTCTGTACCACCGTTTACGCTGTAAACGAAATCTACTGAAGTAAGTGTTTCATTACCCATGTTACGGAATGTAACAGTTGGAGCTACATCATCACCACAAAGAATTGCAGGAACCTCAACTTCTTTAAGAATAGCTTCGTAGTTGTATTCAGTTGTAAGAGTGAGTAATGCTTCAGCACCACTAATGATTTCTTGAGTTGTTTCTGAAACAAATACTACAATATCCATATCCGGGATAACAGCTTCAACGCCATTGTAATCTGCAGGAATCTGGTAAGTGTAAGATTTCTGAATAAGTGTACCTTGAGTTGTTGGAGATACTTCTTCACCCCACTGACCTGTGATCAGCTCTCGTAGCATATGCATGTGCTCATAATTGTTACCTGCACCACCACCTGATTGAGGGCCGAAGATATGGCTCTGAAGAATTGCAACATTCAAGAAGTTTTCATCAACAGGGCTATCACCTGTATAATAAATCTCGACATCAACAGTCAATTCACGAGTTGCAAGATCAGCATGAGCTTGTGCTGCAACGTTAAGATATGCAGCTTCACCTAAAGTCATGTCTGAAGCAGTAGCCCAATCACCTCTACTCATAGCAGTACCTGAACCTTGCTGCATACCAGGGAATAAATGGCGATTTACTGTACCTGCTGGATATCCTGTTAAACCAGACTGATCAGCAATTGCATCACCCCATTCCGTTCTGAAATCAGGTTCTCCAGCATTAGGATTGGCAAAACTACCTGCATGAATTGCAATAACCACTACATCATCAGGATTTTCATCTTGGATGTCAGCAGCAATTTGGTGACCTTGAGGACAATAACCACAATGGATACCTGTGAATTCTTCTAAAACAACATTTTTATTTTCAGGATCGGTACTTACAAATTCCTGAGCAAAAAGTGCTAGCGAGAAAAAAATCGCCAACGAAAGCGTAAATAATTTTTTCATAAAACGTAGAATTAAGTTAGTTTTTATTAGTTCCAATCCTATTTGACTACCATTTGCTTGGAAAGGTTGTCAGAGGGGCAAGGGCAAAAAGTACTTATTATTTATTTGTAAAGAATATAAATAAGAAGTGTGTTAGAATTGTTAGTCCTATCGGTTGAGGAAGTTAGAAGTATCTATGTATATTGGACTTCTAATAAGTTCACAAAATGAAACTAATCGAAACGGTAAAATCCTAATTATGAAAACTTGTACTACCCTTGCCTTCGTATTACTGATGGTGTTTACTACTATGGGGCAGACCAGAGAATACACAGAACATTTATCGGAAGATTTTTCTGGCGGATTAATCCCTCCAGCTAATTGGTTGATTGAGTCAGATTTTGGAAACTGGGGCATATATGATGGTAACAAGTCTGGAGGAAATGCTCCAGAATGTAGATTTCGTTGTAACTATTATAATGGATATACAGCATTGGTTTCTCCGGAAATTGACCTTACTGGCTATTCGGATGTGACCATTTCGTTTAAACATAAACTGGAAGATTATATCGGTACTGATTATGTATTAGGTGTTAAAACACGCTCTGGAGGCGGTAGCTGGAATGCTGTCTGGTCTGTTGACCCAGAAGGAGATATAGCCCCAACAACAGTGATAAATGTGATCTCTACATCTGATGTTGGTGCTTCGGATTTTCAGTTTTGTATGTTTTTTGAAGGAAATGCTCATAATCTGGATAATTGGTTTATTGATGACATTATTTTATATACACCATTGAATAATGATGTAGACCTTAAAAGTGTTGATCTACCAGCTATGATGTTGCCCGGGCAATATGATGTTAGAGGGACATTAATCAATCAGGGAATTAGTGAGCTTAATAGCATCGATATTAAGTGGCAACTGAATGATGGAGAAACCTATACAACTACTATAGATGGACTGAGTGTTGAGTCCTCCCAACCTTATGATTTTGTTTGTGAAGATCAGATGGAACTTGATCCTGGCGATTATATATTAAAAGTTTGGTGTTCGAATATGAATGGTATTGGTGCTGATGATCAACCTTCCAATGATCTGATTGAGATGTTTATTGGCGTAGCAGGTAGTCAAACCGAACGTTTGGTTTTGTTAGAAGAATTCACAAGTTCAACGTGTTCTCCATGTGCTGATTTTAATGCTATTACTTTATCTTCATTTGAAGAAGAAAATGAAGATAAATTTGTCATGATAAAATATCAAATGAACTGGCCTGGGTATGGGGATCCATACTACACCGAAGAGGGAGGTGCCAGGAAGGATTATTATAGTGTTAGTGGTGTGCCAAATCTTGTGGCTAATGGCACTGATTGGGGCTTTGGTGTTGACCAAGTACAATTTGATGAAATGTATGACACACCATCTTTCTTTGTTTTATCGGCAAATCATATTCTTGATGGAACCAATATTACCGTTAATGTCAATGCCTTTCCTTTTGCGTCAGTACCTAATTTGAAAATGCATGTTGTGGTTGTTGAAAATTCAACAACAGGTAATGTGGGTACGAATGGAGAAATTGAATTTGAAAACGTAATGATGAAAATGCTGCCAGATGCAAATGGGACGACCATTGATTTTATTTCTGGAACGCCATATCTGGATTCTTTTTCAGCAGATCTTTCTGGAACGTTCATTGAACAATTTAGCAATTTAGCTTTATCAGTAATTGTCTTTTTACAGGATGATACCAATCTGGATGTCCTTCAGGCTTCATATTCTTTTCCAGGGGTTCCAGCTCCTCAGGCATATTTCTCAATCATGAATGGCTCCATTGGTGTAGCCATTGATACAGAACTGCTGATAAGTTTCAATACCCCAGTTCGTAACCTTGATAATAGTGAGTTGACTAATGCCAATGTGACGGATCATATTATGTTTAAAGTGGATGATGTATTCGGAGATGATGTACCTTTTACGGCCACCATAAGTGACTCTAAGACGTTAATATCCATCGCTCCGCAGGAGGAAATGGATCTGGATCAAAAATACTTCGTAAAGATTGATGCAACATTAGAGAATACTGAAGATGTAGCTCTTGAGTCGACTTCGATCGCTTTTACAACAGATAGTGATGATGCAGTTAAAGCTATTGATGGGATTGAGGAAATTAATATTTATCCGAATCCAACATATAACATAGCTACTTTAGAGTTTTGCTCTTTTGAAAATAAGGCTGTTAGTATAACGGTTTTCAATATGCAGGGATTGGAAATTGAAAGTTTATTTGATGGAATTATTCATGAAGGAATTCATAGATATGAAATAAAGGATCTTGAAAAAGGCTTGTATGTCGTACGTTTTTGTTCTGAAGGAAAGGTTTTATGTAAAAAGATTTTGATTTTATAATTATGGTGTAAACTGCTTCCTCCCAATAATAAGGCGATGAAACCGAGCAGTTATTGATAACTAGGTGTAGGATGTTTTTTTGTATAAATTGTCTTAATGAAAAACCAAAACCGCCCCAACTCTATGGGGCGGCCAATTAACCAAAATCAAACAACTCCTTCATGATTTACGAAATAGAAGGGGGATTGTTATTCACAACAAATTCCTAATACTAGACTAACTACTATCCTAACTCTAGTTGTATTTTTGTTTCAACTTTATGAAACATTCTACGCTTATCTTAAAACCTGCGACAAAATTACACCTTGATTTGTGGCGGTGAAATTTTTGACTGTCACAAAATATATACACAGGGAAAAAGCATTATTACAAATGTCATACAAGGTCATGTAATGACTAATTATAAAGGAGTGTAGACTTATTTGTTGATGCAATTTTGAGTCTGTTATGATCCAGCTATTTCAATTTTCCGGACTAAATATTAATGAAAATCCCTTAATATTTATGGGCTGTACTGTTAATGTCTACCTTTAGTGAGTCGATTTTTTTTAGTGAGAGGTGAACAGAACAACTGTTTTCGCATTTTTAAATGAGTATGAAGAATATTAAGGTGCAAAATATCAAACCTGGAATCCCAAAAGTATATTTATACTTTCTTGCAGGTTTAATTTGGGCTTATGCTGGCTCGATGTTAATATATAAAGGTGTAAGTGGAATAATAATTCAGGATACTGCTATCTGGAATCTGTTTTTACTTCCATTTTTTGGATTTATGTTTTATTGGTTTATGTTTCGTAGGATTTCATCGAAGCATATCAAGCGAATTGAGCGGATGAGTCAAGAACGTCCCTGTGCCTTTGCCTTTTTCAGTTATCGCAGTTATATCATGATGGGGGGGATGATTATATTGGGTATAGTAATGGGACGTATAGGCTCTCTGGGTGTATACTATAGCCAGTTCCTGATTGTGATGGGGATTCCATTGTTTTTATCTGCTCTAAAGTTTATTATTTCTGGAATAAAGAACAGTCTTTGAGTTATTTACTCTCATTGCTTTTGGTAATGGATATTCGTAATTTTATGTAAAACCGGACTAATCATTCCAAACATAAAATCATGAATATCAAAAAAGTTACCTCAGCAATGTTCGTCTGTTTGGCTTTATTTCTTTTTTCACCAATCAGTCAGGCTCAAGTGGCCCCTTTGGCTCAGCCAGTATACGGTGGCTACATTGAAGAAATCGATGTAATTGCCCTGGATGCAACAACATCTCGTGTGTTTATTTCCACCATGAGTCCCAACTCATTGTTTTATGCTGATATGGAGGACCTCACCACAACTCCGGTGTTTAATCCTTTCATGGTTGTATCAGATTTGGATGCAACGGCCAACATGGGATTCCTGCGTTGTTTCGCGGTGGATGAAAATTCTGAATTTATATTTTCCGCCTTAGGTGTAGGTGGTCTGTATGGTTGTGATATTGCTGCTTCATCAATTTATAATGTGGAAAACGGTATGATTGAAGCTATTGAAGCACATTTTGGCAGACTGTTCTATATTAAACATTTCGGCTCTGATGAGTATTTGTATTTCACCGACGTTGATCCAACGGGGATGGTTGGTGTAATTGATTCCGTTTTAATTGACTCCAGTCCTGGTTGGGATAATCGGTTCGCTCTGGATATCATGATCCATCCGGCAAGTACCTATTTGTATGTTTTTGTACCCGGAGGAGGAACCTCTGGCGGGCCTTTTATCTACAAAAGTTCAGATACATACAATACAGTTAATGCATCTACAAGTTTTAGCCAAATCGCTATTGCAGATTTAATATCAACAGGATATGAGTACAATGCAATGGGGATAGCCTCTGACAGTCGGATTTATTGCGGTAGCTACGAAGGCAACTCATCGGGTTTTGAAACCCGAATTTCGTATACAGATGTAGATGGTGATCCATGGACAACTGATATTCTTGCTGAAGATGCCGGTCGGGGTAATATCAGTATATCTCATTCTACAACTGGTAATTATAAAGTCTACTACTCCCGTATTATGAGTGACGATCAGGGAGTGAGTTGGCAATTACATGGTGGTGCTGACGGGGCAATTTATACCGATGCTGTTAACGAAGACTTATGTTATGTTCGTACCGATTGGGGAGTAGGTGTTTATGATCATGTTACTGGAATGGTGACTGAAATTAATGATGGAGTCCTTGCTGTTCAAGTAAATGATTTTGATATGAGTGATGATAAAGACACTGCCTGGGTAGCGAGCAAATCTGGAATATGGAGGGTTACTGATTATCAAACCACACCAGTTTGGTCCGATCCCATCTGGCCGGCTGACCAAACAGTTCCATATGACCGTGTAGCTTGTACACCTTCTTCCGATACAGTTTATTGCGGAAATAGTAGTGGAAATATGATGCGCTGGATTCGTTCAGATGGCCCCCCTGAAGGTGGGGGTAATTATTCGGAAATATTCAGAGCTGAAGATGATGCAACTTACCCATACTGGAATTGGACATACAGTACAAGTGTATCTGCCATTGCTTGCGATCCATATGCTACAAATGAAAGTGTTTATCTGGGGTTGTACGATATGGAAGATTGGGACGAACCGGTTGATTCTCTTGGTGCATTATTTTATGGAGAAAACAATGCAGGTACCTGGACATGGTCACATATTTATGGAGGAGATATTCCTACAACCGGTATTGATATCAATGATGTTGTGGTCGTTCAGGAAGGAGGAAATACAGTGGCTTATGTTGGTGTTGAAAGAAACACTTCCTATTCAACGGTGAATGGAGTTTACAGAGTTGAAGACAACGGTGGAACCTGGACATGTACATCGGATCTTTTCCTGAGCGCCTCCTATCCAATATCCGCAACAATTGTTGATATTCATGTTTCGGACAACGACACCATATTTTGCTGTGGAACCGATGCCAGTGGATCCACCGTGGTATCCTATAAAAAAGCAATTGGAGATACCTACTGGACGGCCATAACGCCTTCTGGACTGACATTCCCGAATACAGGTCGAGCAATTACATACGATGATGTTCACTATGATTTATACATGGCGGTTGATGAAACCATCTATGTTTTATATAATGGGACTTCTTCTTGGACTCCACTTTGGACCTATGCTTCAGGAACACAAATTAATGTGATTTATTATGATGATTTATTGGTAGGAACAGGAACCGGATTGTATATGCATCCATACAGTGGAGTGGGAATTAAAAACCATAAAGAGTCTGCGTTGGAGGTTTCCGTTTCTCCCAATCCCGCTGAAGACATCATTCGCATTTCTCACGATTTAACGAAGGCGCAAATCCTTACAATTGAAATCTATGATAATTCAGGAAAGAAGGTTTTTGGCTCGGAATACACTTCAAGACAAATGGAAACCATTTCGATTTCAACATCTGAAATGAAAGCAGGGATATATTATATAAGTGTTATGGCGGAGTCTGGTACCTCTGGTAAAAGGCTGGTCATTTTATAAGTAGTCCTGTTTACAACATCCAAAAGGATAATGTATTCAATCATAAAATAATTAAAATTCACCCTCAGCCCTTTCTTATCACAGAAAGGGCTATTTTTGTTTTAAAATTTTCAAGATTGGAAGCAAAGCAAAACAACCTTATAGTAAGAGCCTCCTGGGTTGCCATTATTGGGAATGCAGTATTGTCTGCTCTTAAAATTGTAATTGGACTTATCTCCGGCAGTTTTGCTGTAGTTGCCGATGGGATTGATTCTGCATCTGATGTGGTTACCTCATTTATCACCCTGATTACAGCCCGCATCCTGATCAAGCCACCTAACATTAAATATCCTTATGGATACAATAAGGCTGACACCATTGCGACCAAACTATTAAGCTTTATCATTTTTTTCGCCGGAGCACAACTTGCCATTTCCACTATAGGAGATTTATTCGAAGCAAAGGAACGAGAGATTCCATCAGTGATCGCAATCTACGTAACCGTATTTTCAATAATTGGGAAATTACTACTTAGCTTGTACCTGAAAAAAGCGGGCAACAAAACCGGAAGCGAAATGCTTAAGGCCAACGCACGTAATATGACCAATGATGTATTGATCTCATTTAGTGTATTAGCTGGTCTGTTCTTCACTTTTGTTTTGGATATGCCCATCCTGGACAGAATCACAGCCTTGGCTGTTAGCGTGTTTATCATGAAAACCGGATTTGAAATCTTTATGGAAACCAGCCGTGATTTAATGGATGGGATGCATGACACCGAAATCTATCAGCAAATATTTGGAGCAGTTGCTAAAATTGAAAGAGCCCACAATCCCCACCGAACTCGTGTTCGTAAATTGGGTAATCAATATGTTATCGGAATTGACATTGAAGTGGATGAAGAATTAACAGTTAAACAAGCACATCTGATAGCGCATGATGTAGAACAGGCAATCCGAAATAGTATCTCGAATGTTTATGATGTTGTTGTTCATACAGAACCGATTGGGGTTGAAGATGCTGAAGAAAAGTTTGGGATTTCACACAAGGATGTGATGTAATGAAATTGTGTATAGCAGCGACAATTAATAACTTGTTATTCGATTGATATTAAATAGTTATTGATTGTAAAAAAAACAGATCCTTTCAATAAGAAAGGATCTGTTTTCTAATATCTAAGTCCTAAAATCTAATATCTAAACTATACATTAAAACGGAAGTTCATGATATCACCATCTTCTACGGTGTAGGTCTTACCTTCCACATTCATTTTTCCAGCTTCTTTACATGCTGTTTCAGAACCTAGTTCTATGTAATCTTTATATTTGATAACTTCAGCACGAATAAAACCTTTTTCGAAATCAGTGTGAATTACACCTGCTGCCTGAGGTGCTTTTGCTCCTTTAGGATATGTCCAGGATCTAACCTCTTTTACTCCTGCGGTGAAATATGTTTCAAGTTGAAGAAGCTTGAATGCTGCTTTTATCAACTTATTTACCCCAGGCTCTTCCAATCCAAGATCTTCCAGGAAGATTTGTTTTTCATCATAAGATTCCAACTCAGCAATATCTGCTTCAATACCAGCTCCAACAACTAATACTTCTGCATTTTCATCTTTAACAGCTTCTTTTACTGCATCAACATATTGATTTCCTGTTTTCACGGATGCTTCATCTACATTACAAACGTACAAAACAGGTTTGGTTGTTAATAAATGCAGATCAGTTGTTACTTTTTCCTCAGCTTCACTTAGTTCAATAACTCTCGCTGATTTTCCTTGCATTAATGCATCTTTATATCGACGCAATACTTCAGTCAATCGTTGTGCATCAGGATTTTTACCGATTTTAGCAAGCTTAGCAGCTTTTTCAAGTCTTCCTTCAACAGTTTCCAGATCTTTCATCTGCAATTCAATATCAATGGTTTCCTTGTCGCGAATCGGATCAATTGAACCATCAACATGAACAATATTTCCATCCTCAAAACAACGCAAGACATGGATAATTGCATTTGTTTCACGGATGTTTGATAAAAACTTGTTTCCCAGACCTTCACCTTTACTTGCTCCTTTTACCAAACCAGCGATATCAACAATCTCCATTACTGATGGCTGCACTCTTTGAGGATTAACTAATTCTGCTAATTGTATCAAACGATCGTCAGGGATCGTAATCACACCAACATTTGGCTCTATAGTACAAAAAGGGAAGTTAGCCGACTGTGCTTTAGCATTCGACAAACAATTAAACAAAGTAGACTTTCCAACATTTGGTAGTCCTACAATTCCACATTTTAAGGCCATATATGATTGTTTTTTTTATTTCCTATTTTTCCGGCTGCAAAGATAATATTTTTAGGGACCCACAAACAACAAACATCTCATAACCAACACCTCCCCATAAATCTGCAATAATCCAACACACCTCAAAGTCTTACAAGGCGCATTATCAAAGGAATACACTCATTGAGTGCTCTTTGTACGAAATTCTTCGTATTAATATTTGGTTTTACGAAAATGTTCGTATAGTTTCGCTTTACGAATCGATTCGTATTAAAAACTGAATATTTTAAACATGAAAAACACGAATTTATTAATTACAATTATTCTGATTTTGACAATTAGTTTCATCTCTTGCAATTCTGAAAGCGAAAAGACCAAGGTTCTTGTCATTGGTACGATACACGGAAACCATAGTACCAACCCAAATTACACGTATCAGGATTTATTAAATGTTCTAGACGCTTTTGATCCCGATGCAATATGCGTAGAGATTCCACCATCATATTTCAGAAAGCGTTCTTATTTGAAAGAGATGATGCTTGCATCAATCTATGGTTTCGAGAATAATAAAAAGGTTTACCCCATCGACTGGTGGTCGACTGGAAGATGTCACCCCTTTAAATAATACTAAGACATCAATGAATTTAACTGATTTTATTGAGAAAAATCTGGCTCGAGGATATTATGATGACTCAGTTTCAAGTACAGATTACTCATACAGTGGAGCTTTAGTGCCATTAGTTCATGGACTGAATATGGATGATAAACCTCACATAATCCCGGTTGAGAATATCGAAAAAGCAAAGCTAGTTATCAGAGCCTGGGAAGAACAAGATCCCCATTCAATACTCTTACAATGGGAAAAGGGCTGGATTGCATTTTTGGAAAGAGATTATCAGAAAGCTGTTTCTATTCTGGAAGCAATATCAGACAGATTTGATGAGACTCCTGAAAGTAAACACTGGTTCATAAAATCATATTATTACCGGAATCTTGGTTTTTGCTATGACATGCTTTTGGAGCGTGATAAGGCTATTGAGGCCTACCAAAAGTGTAAAATCGTTTGCGAAGAATTAAAATTAAATGAATTTTATTCGAAAATGACTTATAAGGACTATGCTATATATCCATATAAAAGACCCTTTTAGAATGGATTAACACTTTTTACGAAATAATTCGTAAATAAATTTGCTTTTACGAATATGTTCGTATACTTTTGTTTACGAATCGATTCGTATTTAGTAAAACATTAATTTTAGAAACATGCAAAACAAGGAATTACCAAAGCCTACAGAAACGGAGCTAGAGATTTTACAAATCTTATGGCACAATGGCCCGTCGACGGTAAGGTTCGTTAATGAAGAGATGAACCAAAAGCGTAACGTAGGTATGACTACAACTTTGAAGATCATGCAAATCATGACTGAAAAAGGAATACTCAAGCGTGATGATTCCAGGCGTCCAAACAAATTCATCCCACAAGTAGATGAAAAACAAACTCAATCTCTGTTGATCGATAAGTTGGCGGATTCTGCTTTTGGCGGATCAGCCTTTAAAATGGTGATGCAGGCTTTGGGTAATCACAAATCATCGAAAGATGAAATGCAACAAATAAAAGATTTGATTGATAAAATGGATAACGATAAATAGCCATGCAATTCCTTAACCAGATCATCCCCGAACAAATTACTGAAGCATTAGGTTGGACCATACTTCATTCATTATGGCAGGGTGCTGCTATTGTAATCCTAATCGGATTATTAATGGTCGTCTTCCGTAAACAGTCAGCAAAATTCCGTTACAAGTTGGCTTACTCAGGGATGTTACTAATGTTTGTGACAGCCATTGTTACATTTATTGTTAAGTGGAACCCGATCGTTGCAACCCCCGAAGAAGGAGTCAGTACCGAACTCGACCAAATGAGTTTGGCTATGGTCTTAAATCTGTTTAACGGCAGTGGACAACCAACTGAGGTGGGTTTTTGGGAAGGTGTTCAAACTAACGCAATTAACTATTTTAACCAGAACATTCCTTTGTTTGTCACTATCTGGTTGATGGGCATGTTGTTGATGAGTCTGCGTTTTATGGGAGGATTAATCATAAGTCAGCGTATACGTCATTATCGCATTGTTGATATTAGTGCCGATTTACAATTGAAAATTTATAAACTGGCCAATAAAATTCATCTGGATAAAACTTTTGATATTGTAGGTTCTGAATTTGCTCGTGTACCAATGGTTACCGGATGGTTCCGTCCGGTGTTAATTGTTCCGGTGAGTATGTTCGTTCAGTTGCCCTACGAACAGGTGGAAGCGATACTGGTGCATGAACTGGCCCATATCCGACGCAATGACTATTTGCAAAACATTATTCAATCATTAATCGAAGTTCTGTTCTTCTATCATCCGGCCATTTGGTGGTTATCATCGTTACTCCGTCAGGAACGCGAGCATATTTGTGATGATGCTGCCATCAAGTTCACCAACGATCCCATGCTTTATGCCAAAGCATTGGCTTCGTTACAGGAGATGAACTACTCATACGGCGGATTGGCTCCCGCATTATTTAAATCCAAAAACCAATTACTAAAACGAATTCAACGCATGCTTAATAATAAAAACATAACCCCTTCATTCAGGGAAAGTATCGTCATGATGGCCATCCTGGTCTTTAGCGTTACAGCTATAGCAACGACCAACGCCATCCCTAAGATTGACAACAGTTTGTTCCGTAATCTGGCAATCCTTAATCCAGTAATACCGGATGCAATGAATGAGAAACCGACTCCTCAGCTTCGGGGTACGGATTCTTCAGGTGGATATTATATTTCTCCGGGTGTGAGAGTTTCTGACTCTATTCGATCTGGAACATGGAACTTCCCGGGTTCTGATAGTATAAAAAAAGCAACAACTATTTCTTTGTTTACTGATAAGCCGGGAGTCTATGAGTACAATGGGGAATACATTAGTACAGAAAAATTGAAGGATTCTCTTTCTCCATTTTTTGATAATATTAGTTTTATCTATGGAGATGTGAATGTTGTTTTAAAAGGTCAGGATGGGAGTGTATATTTTGACACGCTGATACCTTCAAATAGTGATGAAAACAAGTTTATCAAAAGTATTTCTAATCATAATTACCCATCTATAAAATATAGTATTTATGATGTGAATCAGATTTTGAACTCAAATGGAAGTGTTTGGTTAGGAGATTCAACGGATAAGGAATCTTTCTTTAATACAAATTCCAAACAATTTACGATTCCTAAGAATTTCAGGAACGGATACTTTTTCTCCGACTCTAATGATAACTGGCATATATACAACACCAACTCCTACCCGGATACCATTCGAAACATGGATTCTCTTTTCTTTGAAAGCAGGAACTTTAAATACAGTAATAATGCCAATACCTGGACTTACTTCCAAGGAGCTGAATTCCCGGATTCGGTAGTCTTTTTAGATGGGGATTTTGAATTTCCAGACATGCCTGATTTCCCGGATATGCCGGAGCCTTATTATATAGATGCAGAGGATTTCTCATATGATTATGGTACTGATGAGTTCATAAATTATGGTTTGCCTTATGGTGATCTGGAGGATGTAGATGTGAATGTATACAACCGTGCACTTTTCTTTTCTGGGCAGGCAACCAAAGATTATATTAATCGGCATCAACTGGATTCTGCTGAGCTTATGGAAGTGTACCACAATCAAATTAAACTGAGGCATGAACTCTCAGATCAGAAAGTCGAATTGAATAAGGTTCAGCTTGAACATTTAGAAAAGAAACAGTACCTGGAACAGTTGAATATAGAAAAGCAGACTGTTATTAAACAGATTAAGCTTGCAAAAAAAACAAGTAACACAAAACACCTGAAAAAAGCACAAAAAGCCGAACGTAAACTTATTAAACTTCGAAAAGAGGCAATAGAAGAATTGAAAGAATCACAACATGAATATCAGGAAGCTTTAGATGCCTATAATAAAAAGATGTTTGAAGTGAATGGGTATTTTTATGGACTGGTGGATGATCCTCTGAAATTTAAGAACTTCAAGCAAAGTAATTTTTATACTCCAATCCCTTACGGAGGTAATATTACGTATAAAAGTGATGAATACTTCCCGCATTTCTTCCAGGAATATCAAAGTCCGGATAAGCAGAAAGATTTTAAGAAGCATATAAATATGCTGCAAAAGAAGCATATTCTTTTGCAAGGCTATCATAAAAAACTGGATTCGATATCCCGACATAATTCGCAAAGTGAGATTCTGAATATGGAGGCCAAATTAAAAATGAACCAACTCCTCACAGAACTTAAAGAATTAAAGCAACAGCCTGAAAAAAATAAAGAAAAGATTCTAAAACTAGAAAAGCTTGTTGAGGAGGAGGAAAAAGTAATTGCAATAGAAGCCGAAATCCTGGAAGTATTAAAGGAACAACATGAAAACTATACAGCTCAAGAAAATGCCCTGGAATATGAAATTCTGAATCTGGAAGAACAAATTCAGGAAATGGAGGAACATCCTCAGGAAGTTGAGCTTATTGAACAAGTTGAAAAAGTCGAGCGAATCAGAGATAGGCAAAAAGTTCGCCAGGAAGAGCACCTCAGAGAAGTTGAAGAAAGACTTGAAAGAGTATCAGAAGTGGAAAGAGTTGAAGAGTTGAAGAGAAATGAAAAAGGCATTGACAAACGCATGCTTGAATTAAATGAAAAGGCTGACTCATATAAAGGTTATACAAAAGATGAGTTAGTATATGGGCACCTAAGACTCGATGTTAAAACAATTTATTACACAAACTTCTATTTTCTTGAAGAAGAAAAAACTAAATCTTCCCCTGATCAGAAACTGATTAAAAAAGTGAAAAAGGCCATTAAACATTTTGAATTGCTTCTCAATGACGATGACGAACTCTATAAATGGGCAAAAGAACAAAAACTGTATGATCAATACTATGATATGAACTCTGAAGAATTAAGGGAAAGTCTGGCTTTTTTTGGATCTGGACTTACCCCCTTCAAAGAACAGCTGAAAACAACAGACTTTAAAACAAAGAGAGGAAAAAGAAATATTCCGATAGATGTAGATAATATCACAAACAAGATTGAAGAACCTTTTCCTCTACTTAAAATCAAGCAGATGACAGAGCTTGATGAACAGGAAATTGATAAGCAATCTCAGGTGTACGACTTAATAATTGAACAACTATATATGGATGGGCTTGCGGATACGGATGAAGACCTACTATTTACACTTGAAAAGAACAAGATGATTATAAATAAGAAAGAATTATCATCTAAAATAAGAAAGCAATACCAGGAAAAATATGAAAAGCTTTACAAGGAGATTTTGGGCAAAGAAGCCAAATATCCATTTACCATAAGTATCGATAATTAACGACATTTCCCCGGCCTGAAGAGGTCGGGGATTTATCAATAAAAAAACAGCAAATAACTCAATACAAGAATTCCCAATGAAAAGCTAATTGCCACCCGTTTTTTAAACTTTTTACTCTTCTCGCTTATTTCTTCCATTTCAGACTGAAGCTCATTAATCTTAAGAATCTTATCGATGGTAAAGGATAACTTAGCAAAGAACATATCATCTTTTTTAATAAAATCGGTAGCTCCATCGTGAAACACATCAACGGTTGAGTTAATATCATCCATTGAACTGAGGAAAATTACAGGCGTATCTACATTTTGTTCCCGAATTTTATGAAGCACATCCTTCCCCGTATCCTTTTCCTGATTATCCAGGAAATAATCGAGGATGATCACATCAAATGAATCATCAAAGACTTTAAAAAATGCAGAAATATTTTCACACACACTAACCTGAGCCTGATACTTCCCCTTTAATGATTCGGATAAAAGCCCGGCAAAAAAGGTATTATCTTCCAGTACTAATATTTTTAATAGTGTCTTTTCCATTACTCATCGAATTAAAAATTTAACTTCTTGTTTTGAACCAGAAACCGATTTGCAAGGGCCTCGTCTTTTACTTTAAGCTGTAAGCTTTTGTTTGTAACAGATAACAAAATAAGCCTTCTGATATTCAACAACTCGTTGGCAAGCAGGGTAATCACCAGCATAACTCCTATCGATATCAGGACTTCCATTCCTCCACTCAACCAGGCTGTTAAAATGATCAGAGCATTTGCCGAATATAAAATTAATGACGATTTCTTGTGGTTTAAACCTGTTGCCAAAAGCAAGTGGTGGATATGTGTTTTATCAGGGCTAAAAGGGGATTTACGACTTATAATCCGACGGATAAAAACACGTAGAAGATCATATGCCGGAACCATGAAAATACCTAAAGTCATAACCAGATAATTCACTTGAAGATCACTCTGTAAATACATTTCTGAACCTTTGCCGATTAAAACCACACCAAAACTCGCCTGTAAGAATCCAAGAACAAGAGAACCTGAATCCCCCATAAATATTTTTGCAGGGGCAAAATTGAATAATAGAAATCCAAATACAGCGCCGGCCAAGGCAAATGACATCATTCCATAAAACGGTTGATTAACAATGTGTAGAATCACTCCCAGAACAATCAGATTGATTAGGGATAATCCTCCTGACAAGCCGTCAATCCCATCAATTAAATTAAATGCATTTGTGATTAAAACGATAAAAAGAACCGTTACAAAATATTGAAACTCCAGGTTTAGTTCATCAATGCCAAACAATCCATAGAAGCTATTGATGCGTATTCCTGCACCTGCTATTATTAATGCAGCAGCTATTTGAACGAAAAATTTGATTCGGGCACTCAGATCCAGGCGATCATCAACCAGCCCCAGAATAAAGAGTAAACTTGCCGAAAGAAATACCAGCTTGGATTGTAAGTTTGCAGCCTGCATCACGATTAATACGGCTGGCAACAAAAATGCTGCAAATATTCCCACACCTCCCAGTCGTGCAGTAGGTCTGGTATGTACCTTTCTTGCATCCGGTTGATCATAAAGTCTATGCTTATCGGCCAGTTTTATAATAATCGGGATCAAAAGCCAGCAAACAAAAAAGGCAAAGACTACAGTGCTTATAAGTAAAATTGTGTTCATTTCTTGTCGTTTTTAGTGATTTATCCTATTCAAAAAACATTCTTGAATGCTTAAAATGTCCCAGTCCCTGTTTCACCAACCAGCTTGTCTTTGCATTTCCAAACATACTAATACTGGCTGATTTGGTATAGTTATAGGCAAATCCTTTAATAATTCCGGAGTACTTTGCAACGATGATCTTCCACAAATATCGACTATCGGCGATCTCTTTCATTTTTTTCGAAAGTTCAGCATATTTGGGAATTGTAGTTTGCCTGATGAGTTGAGTTAATTCATCAGGATTTTTAAAATACATCGCCTGATTTTCTGTAGTAGTAACATTGTATGAAACATCAAAAGCTATTACCGGAAGCTTAAGATACATTGCTTCCACCAGTGATGGGTTTGTGCCTCCTGCACTATGGCCATGGATATATACCAAGCAATTGCTTCGAATTGAATCCAGGATTTTTTGGTCATAAATCGGATCCAAAAGATGCATATGTTCAAATTTGGAATACTTCTCACGAAGATTTTTTCCATATTCGCTGTTATTCCAGTTTCCAATAAAAACCAGATTCTTACCTTTTAACATGCTAAAAGCTTCCAGTGTAATGTGAATATTGTTTTCAGGCTCAATCCGGGCAACAGCACAGGCATAGGGCATCGACAAAAATGGATATTTTTTCAGCGTTGCTTTCTCCAGCTGATCATGTTCAACATGATCAGCTCCATACTCAATTAAATGGCTGAGTGTCTGATAGGCTAAAGCGCTGTATTTTTTGATGCCCAAATTATCGGCTATATCGGCATGAGAATACTTTACAGCAAGGAATTCCGAGAATTTCAAGAACTTTTTAATCAATTTATTCCATTTATTTCTTCGCCATTCCAATCCATCAATATTGACAATGATCTTCTTCTTGGAAAACAGGCGAACAAACGGAAGTGCTATACCACCTGAAACACCAAGTATCAAGAGAAAATCCGCATAGAATAAAGCATGAATAATTGAAATTATATCATAAACAATGCTTTGCCAGCCGTTGGCATTAAGAGGTACATAATGGATACGGGCTCCGTTCCAGCTCTTATAACGCTCGTACTTAGGGTAAATCTTCGTGGAGTTGTATACATGAATGTCGTATTCTTCATTCATGTGGTCTACCAACTGCTGGGCAAGGGTTTCAAAACCTCCGTAACGGGCAGGAACACCAGCAGTACCGATTATGGCTATTTTTTTTCGTTTCATTTTTCTTGTTTCTTTTTAATACAACAAAAGCATGCCATTAGTAGAATCTCCTGTTTTACAAGGAGTAGCTGGCTGTAGTAGATTTTGTCTTGTCTCAAATTGAAACTCCTTCCTAATTTGATACCAGAAGGTTTAAGGTGCATTTAACCTGTTTGTTATGCCTCCTGCAGAGTCAATCCTATTTTTTGATTGGAGCGTAAAACCTCCAGTACGGAATCATATTGTTTCTCAAATCGATACTCTTTTGATTGGTTCAATGCATTCCTACTTATGTTGAGGTAAGTATCCAGATTTGAAAATATCATCCTGATTTTTGAGACAACCTGCTGCAAATCTCTGGAATCGACATGATATCCATCCAAGCCATTCCTTACCACTTCAGCAATACCTCCAACGGGAGGAACAATGACTGGCTTACCATATGCCATAGCTTCAAGAGCAGTCATTCCAAAAGTTTCTACCCACTGATCGGGTAAGGATAAATTGCAAACCAAAGAGGCTTTTTCGTAAAATGGATGAACATCAGTTTGTACGGGATAGATATTCAGGTTTGAAGATCGTTTTGATTCATCGAAATATTTATCAATTTGTTCCTGGCTGGCATTGAGCACCAAATCAAATGTGTAATAGGGGAGCTTTTCTGCCAGATCAACAAAAATATCCACTCCTTTATATTTTTTTAAACTGCATAGCATTAATATTCGTGGGCGTTGTAATTGAGGCCCTGATTTTATTGTTACCCGACTCAGGAATTCTTCTGACAGACTGTTAGGAATAACCTTTCTTTCAACGGCTCCAAAATGTTCTTGTTCAGCCAGAAATTCAGAAACAAAGATTAGTTTATCCGAAAAGCGAATGATAATCGCTTTTAACAACCATTTAAGTGAACGAGGTTTTACGGATGTTTCATGCAAATGCACCACTACTTTTTTTCTCCTGATTTTAGCTGCTATTGCTGCAAAAGCAGGTAGCATGGTATTCAGGTAAACCACATCAATAGAATTTGATTTTTCTAAAACCTTAAAGAATAAAGCAAATTGAAAAATGAAAAACCGAGCCAGGGTTATCAACCTTTTTGGTGACCATGTGTAGGGAATCGGATCATACTTCATGGAAGGGATATCACTCAGGAATCCTTTCGACTGGTTGGTTATCAATTCTACATTATGTCCATCTGAAGATAGTTTTTTGAGGATGTTGGCAAATACCAAGGGGCTTCCGCTAAAATCATTCAGTAAATGAGCAGCTAGAATTCTGATTGGTTGGTTATTATTTGTTTTCATCTTTTCTGTTTTAAGTAGTTGTTAAATAGATTCTGAGTATTTTATTAAATAGCTGTATGAAATGGTGCTGCTTTATAGCAATTGTTCAATTCAACATGATGATATACTTTTTTCAGAGCCTCACCTCTTGAGTCCCATGAAAAGTTTGTTTGATATTGTTTTTTGGCTTCCAGACTTTGAGAATCCCTATACTTCTTGTTAAAAAACAACAGGTTTAATGCATTTGAAAACTCGTGAACTGATGCATGGTACTTTGCATATGGTATTTTAAACCCACACTTTTCATTAATAAATTCACCGGGGCCACAATTATCAAAGGCTAAAACAGGTAGCCCAGCCGATAAAGCCTCGGCCACCACCATCCCGGCACCTTCGTGTGAAGGAAAAAGGAATGCATGGGAGGTGTTATACAATTCAAATAGTTTTTCACGATCCATCCAGGGAACAAACTCCACGTAACGATTGACTCCTTCATTGTTGGCTAATTGCTTCAAAACCTCTAATTCCGGGCCATTACCAACAATAGTGAGCTTACTCTTTTGTCTGTAATGAATATTCAATCCCTTCATAAAAGCAGCAAATGCACGAATACTGACATCCATACCTTTTAAGGGCACCAAGCGGCCAACGGTTAAGACATTGAAGGAATCCTGATTTTTGATAATCTCTTCACGAAAGAAATCATTTGTAGCAACGGAAGGCATAATTCTTACCTTTTTGGAATCAAGTCCTAAAACATGCTTCACAGAAGAATTCATTGCCAGGATAATCCGACTTTTCCGAGCTGTTATTTTTACGAAAGGATCAATTTTCCAAAACAACTGTTTTAAAATCCAGGTGACCCTGTCCTTGAGTAAAGCTTTGAGTCCATATGGATTTAAGAATGCTTTTGGAATCAAGGGGTGATGGCCAACCGGTCCCCAAACCAGAGGTTTTCCAAGTATCCACAGAAAGCTAGGGGTCCAGTCGTTATGAAAGTTCAGATTATGAACAATATCAAAATCGAACTTCTTACGAAGAATAAAAAAAGGGATAAACAATTGCCAGAGGTAAAAATATAGCATAGCTCCCCGACCTCCTTTTTTCCAAAAACGCATCCAATAGGGCAGGTCGAAATATTCAAAACGAATATTGCTGCGAAGATCTTCCGGAAGCTTTTTTAGTCCTTCGATAATATGAATTTCATTATTCTCCCGTGTTATAGCAATGACTTGCTGGTGACGGGCAATTTGTAAGATAAAGTTCCATCCCATTCCATCTTCAGATCCTTTGAATGGATTCACGGCATATGCTGTTGCTAATATTTTCATGACTTATAATTTACAGTTTAACTTTTAGAAACTAAGCGGCATCCTCTTTATTTGATATTTTTAACCGTGATTTTAATACCCTGGCCGGAACACCACCAATCACTGAATTGGAGGGCATATCTTTGGTGATAACAGCTCCGGCTGCAATCACACAATTGTCTCCTATGGTAACTCCATCCAGAACCGTTACTTTGGAGCCAATCCAGCAGTTATTGCCGATTCGGATTCCTTTTCTTGTTACTCCCTGATGACGAATAGGTGTATTCAAATCTTCGTAATTATGATTCTCCGGGTGGCAGCTCAGGTATTGGCCAACAATACACTCATCGCCGATGTCAAGTCCGCCGGCACCACCCAGGTAGGCATATTCACCTATGCCCACATTGTTGCCAATCCGGATATGGCTTCCGATGTTGTTGAATGATGTGGAAACAACCAATCGGCTAAACGCCCCAATGGAAGTACTATTACCAATACTAATACCTTTTCGTCCCAAAGCACTCACGTACATGTAATCACCCAGTTTCACCCATGTCCCCAGTTCAATTTTTTTCAGATTGAAAAACTTCACTTTTCTACCTAGGAATAAATGAACGGGTTTTCTAAATCGAAGGATCAATTTAAGTCCTCGTGAATAACTCTTAAAACTTTCCCATGCCAGGCTTATTAAAAGTCCTGAGGTAACCTCCTGATCAAATCGAAAATCAGGATTTCTTTTTTGTATAATTGTTTGAATCAATGTTTTCATGTTGTAAGGTTTAAAAGGTTAATGTGGATGATAGTTTTTCATCAATAAAGCAAAGCGTCGCTTTTAATTCTGAATTTCGTAATGCGATGTAATTCCCGGATGGATAGGATTCTTCCAATTCATCAAATAGGTTAAGATATTTCTCATTCAACTCTTCAATGGTTCCAGCATCCAATTCTTTCTTTCTCTTTAGAATCACATGGGCATATTCGTAGAGGAAAAAGCTGAATCGAGGTTTCCAGACCAATGAATACAAACTCCTGATCAATGAGTTATTCAGCTTGATATTGGATCGTTGTGAATCGTTGATGAAATCGAAGTAATACCGATCATAAACGACCACATAACCACGGAGCAGATAACGGAACCACACATAAAACTGACCGAATAAGTAATCGATATAGTAGTATCCAAAACGAAACAGGGAACTTAACATTGACTGATTATCTCCTGATCGGGGCAACACTTCCGTTGTTCTTTTCTCCGCTTCTAGCTTTCCGTATTTCCAGGCACTCAAGATGGGTAATACCGATGGGCGGTGACGCAATACAACAACAGGCTTTCTATATTTCTTATCAATCAGCTTTACAATTTGATTGATAACTGTGGTTTTTCCAGCACCATCAACTCCACTAAACGTAATAATGATTCCTCTGCCAGATATTGCATGTTTTACTGTATCGAGGACATAAGCTGCAAGTCGCAATAGTCTTTTCCCAACAGAATTAAATGATTGTTTAAGCAGATAACCCAAGACTTTTTTATAAATCTGTGGATCATAGCTGTTCAATTCCTCAAGATTTTTTAGATTTATCCCATATTTTTTGTTAATATAGAGCCTGATAATTTCCTTATCCTTTGCGTTTTCTGATAGTTTGCTAATATGTTTTTGAGCGAGTGCAGCTCCGTTTAAGACATAAAATAGAAATGAGTATTCGAAATCTTTAACGAAAAATGGTGTTTTAATACCTTCCTCAGTTTTGGAGAAAAACGCAAACATTTCCTGAATGCTAACAAATTTCACAGACTTTCTTGAAAACTGATGGATGAAATCAAAGTGCAGCAATCCGTCATCTTTAAGAGTTACACTAACGGCATTTCGATTGTAATAATTATGAACCAATACACGTGCTGCCGATGGGTGATCAGATAGCTTTTTTATTAAATCTTTAATATCCTTTTTTCTTACCAGAAGATCAAAATCTGAATCCTCTCTAACTGAGCTGATTCGCTCACGACTTTTTAACCATAAATAGTCGTAGTTATTGATCAAGCTGAAGTAATCAGCAAGAAACTCCTGTCGGGGATCCGTTTTTTGCTTGCTGAGGATATCTGACATAGCGTGGATCCATATTTCCATTTGCCAATAAGCTTGTTTATGAAGTTTATCCTGATCGTTGAAAATCTTAAGATAGCGAGCGGCCATTCCAGCAAAATACAATGACAAATGCAGTTGTATATCAATGTTGTACTTGCGTATCATTCCTTGAATGGTGTCACCATTTATTAATGCCATCAGCTTTGTTAAGATTTCTTTGTATGTCAGGTGATCAACCAAAACAGCTTTTTGTACGATAAAGTTGAGATAATCATATAATACAGGGTATTCAATCGAAGCATGTTCAAAATCAATTAGTCCCAGTTTCTCTTTTTGAAAAATGATATTCCAGGGAGTGAAGTCACCATGTGCAAAACAGACCGGGATTTGTTGATTGGGATTTAATTCCTTGACAAATGCTTCCAGCAAGGTCTTTAGGCGAGAGATCATTGTAAATCCATCAGGAGAGTTTACTTGTTCGATATTTGAACATAGATCCTTGTAGTATTTTGTTTCTCCCAGTTCCAGATCTAAACAGGTTGATGCAGAAAGTTCAAACAAGCTTTTTTCTACAATTGAAGGAATTTCTTCTTTTGGCAGATAGGTGTTATTTCCTAGCCCTGACATCATCAAACCATCTTCTGTTCCTTTTATGTCCTTGAGTTCCGGAATTACTGTTTGATCAAGGGTTAACTTGTTGATAAATTGCATCTGATCCTTTTCATTCCGCAGACCTTCGGATGAATCCTTTCCAACAGGAATTTTCAGGAAAGAGATTGATTCTTTTTCCTTGTGAAAAGCCACAATAAATTTCCTGTATGGGCCGGTTGTACCTGTAAACAGACTGAAATTTTCAGCTCCGGAGACTTTCGATAACTCCTGCATTTTCACCTGAGCCTTTGCGTATAGGTATACCGTACCTGAATAAAACAGTTTTTGTATTCCTGTTGTATAGGCTAATTTCAATGCTATTTTATAAAGTCTGGCCTTTAATGAAGGGGAGTTGTAAAAAGATAAATAACCGGGGAATTTCAAATTTGCAGGAAATATCCATCGGGGACTTCCATCTGGATTTGATATGTATCCGAACTCATATTCTTCATGTTTTGGTAGATTGATTCTTTTCTCAGATAAAACAAAATTCATCCGGTCCAGTTGGACAAATTTTTCCGATTCCTGATCAGCAATAAACCAGGATGGTATTGAAAGCTTCTCATCATTGATGATCTTTCTCAGGAATGACTCCCATATATCTCTGTGTTTTTTAATCATGGCTTTGCGTTTTTCAATTCGATAATGCAAGAGCCATTCTTATACCATCACTTTCAAATAAGCTAAAAGCCTTTAAATTCAGTGCTTTCAGTATTTAGCATCCCTGGTGAGATATATTCACAATGAGACGTATTCCCATATTGAAACTCCAGGTGAAAGCACTACAGATGTATCTGAAAGTGGCTAATCCCCAGTTAGTAAACAAATCACAACCAACAGCCAACAGCGGCGAGTCTCTGGCATATTTTTTTATGTAGTATATACCAAACAATGAATCCAATGCACGAAAAGCAACTAAAATACATTTACCGCAGCATGTCGATTATGCTCTTTATTATGATTGGTAGCTACTTCACCATCAGTGAAAGTGTGGCGATTACACAGGGCTTTAAGGTCGCCAGTCGCTTGTTATTAACAGTATGGATCGTGATGATTTACCGTCAAACACGATCATATGGATTTATTGTACCTTATGAAACCAGGCATTCGATGGCCTACCTTTTTTACTTACTGTATTTGTTGCTTGGATTTGCTTCCTTCCTTTGGTCAAGCAAAGTTTCTTACAGTCTGCTGCAATGGTTTATGACCATACAAAGTCTGGTCTTTGTATATTTTTTTATAAAAGTGTTGATTGCATTCCGGAAGTTCAATAATTCTTTAAGTTTTAGCATGACCGCATTCTTCACCGTACCCATAACAATAATCATGATTATATTTCTGATTGGGGCTTTTGTTATGCCGGAGGTATTCTTCCGTTCCATGCGTGGTGGTGAGGAAACCCGATTGGGAGGATACCTGATGAATCCCAATGAACTGGGAATGTTGGCTTCGATGGGAGCCTCCTTTGCGTTAATAGATGTTTTACAAAATCACAAAAGGCTGCGACAAGCAATTTATATGATTCTTTGTTTGATTGCCTTGGCTATGACTACTTCCCGGTCTTCTTTTATCGGGTTCTTTATGGTCGCATTTATTCTGATTCAAAAGAGCCCGAACCGGAAGCTCAAAATGGGAATTTACACCATGATGGCTGTTTCGGTACCTTTTGTTTTGCAATATGTAATCTTCAAAGCTGGTGATGTGGAAGAAGTATTAAGTATGACAGGTAGACTTCCATTTTGGAAAGCATTGATCAATGAAGGAATTGTGAAAGAACCATTCTGGGGTTTTGGCTTCCAGCGCATTTATTATAAAGATCATTTTGAAAGTGTGCATACTTATGCCGGACATATGACCCACAACACTTTCCTGCAAGTTCTGATGAACTTGGGATTTGTTGGTTTCACCATCGTCCTCTTCCAAATGTTCTTTACATTTAAAGGTGTTGCCAACGATAAAGATATTGAACTTAAAACCTTTTTCACGGCTTCCATTATCCCTCTCTTTATTAACTCTTTTACCGAATTCGGAATCTTTGGACAAACAAACTACGCCATCTTCTTCTACCAGTTCCTGATCGTCTTACTGGTTTTTAAGGAGGGAGGAAAGTTGAGTATCTATGATCGGGTGTTGTTTAATATTCGGAATAAAACACACTAACAGGTTAGCTGCCTTTGATTTAACTCCTAAGTCATTTACTTTTTTAAAAATTTCTTAAACAAGCTATCATTTTTGTGAATTATTATTCTATATATTTGCGCCTTTCAAAAGAATGCAATGAGTTATAGTGAGGTTTCGGTAGTTGATCAAAGTTTTAGAAAGTCCTATAAAGTAATACGCAGCGCAGCATTTAGCTTCACGCTATTGTGTTTTGTGTCAATATTTATTTCAGCGTCTTATCCTTTTGTTACCTATTTCACAGGGATCAGTTTTTTTGTGGCAATTGGTCTTTTTTATGGGTTAAAGCATATCCGGAAATTTCAAATTGTAGGAAGTATGAAGCTTTCAGAAAAACATGTTAAAGTTAAGCTTGATAAAACGGCAATATTCACAACGAAAAAATTGAAAGAGATCAACCTGAAATTGGCCGACCATCATGCAGGAGAAAAAACAGGATTTTTCCATTCACTCACATCTCACCCAGGAAAGGAAAACTTTCTTTCATTCAAAATGAAAGACAAAACCTACGTTTACGGACTGTTTTTTGAGAATGAAAAGACCATTAATGATTTCAATCAGATTATTAAAGTGTGGAGGAAGAAAAGTATTTCCATCCAATTGATTGATAAAGATCACAAGAATATCGAATTCAAATAGAAAGAATTAACCTTTAATCTTCAATACCTGAAGTAATAACATCACCCATCCGGCTATCAACAATATTCCACCCAGAGGAGTAATCGGGCCTAAAAACTTTAAATCTACACCCCAGTTTTGAGAAAAGCTTAGCAGATAAATGCTGAAGGAAAACAGTAGCACTCCCAAAATAAAACTCCAGCCCATTGCATGCTGTAGTTTGGTGTCAAACTGAAAATAGAAGCCAATCACCAGCAATACTATTGCATGATACATTTGGTATTTAACACCTGTTTCAAAGGATTGTAACTGCTCCTGACTTAATATTTTCTTAAAAGCATGCGCTCCCATTGCCCCCAGAATTACAGAGAGCATTCCATATATAGATGCGCTTATTAATATGATTTGTTTCATAGTTTTTGGTTTGGTTGGTGTATTAACAATGATGGAAGGGTTTGGTTTTATGACATCATAATTAACAAATCTTGAATATAAAAAATCTCTTCGCAGAGTTCCGCTGATTTCTTTTCTGTGACCTTCTGCGAAAACCTTAGCGATCATCTGCGAGAAAAGAAGATCCCCATTCATCCCTTATTCTCCGCCGTTCACATGTTCATAAGTGCAGATCAATATAATAGCCAGATACTCCACCAAACAGTTTCAAATGAAACAGTAAATTGCAGGATAAATAATTGGTCTATGAATCATTTAAATAAAACATTCAGGCATTTATTGATGCTTGTAATTGCTATTGCAACAATTTCATTTCAGGTAAAAGCGCAGGTTGTGGATACAGTAAAAACTATGGAAATTCACGATAAAGTATTCACTGTGGATTCTCATACGGATACTCCATTGAGGTTTCTGAGAACCGATTTCAATATCGGGATTGATAATTCGGATGCCAAGTCATCGGGTAAGTTGGATTTACCCAGAATGAAAACAGGAGGGCTGGATGCAGCCTTTTTAGCAATATTCCTGGGGCAGGGGGAGCGAGATAAAGAAGGGAACGAAAAAGCGATTGCCAAAGCCGAAGAGATTTTTGACGGCATTGAACGTGAGGTAAACAAATTCCCGGATATGGCGGGTATTACAACAACCTCTAAAAATGCGTACCAACTGGAAAAACAAGGAAAGAGGGCCATTTTTATCGGTATCGAAAACGGCTATGCCATCGGGAATGATTTGTCTTTGATTGAAAAGTTTTACAAGCGGGGAGCACGATATATTACCTTATGCCATACCCGTAACAATGATATTTGTGATTCTTCGAATGACACGATTGAACATGGTGGTTTGAGTAAATTTGGAGAGGATGTTGTAAAAGAAATGAACCGCCTGGGAATGATGATCGATGTTTCCCATATTTCTGATCAGGCTTTTTATGATGTGATTAAACTTTCTATTAAACCCGTTATAGCTTCTCATTCATGTGCACGTGCTGTTTGTGATAATCCACGAAATATGACTGATGATATGCTTCGTGCTATTGCCAAAAACAAGGGGGTTGTACAAATGTGTATTCTGAGTGATTATGTAAAAGATATAGAACAAGACCCAAGAAGAGCTGGAGCTCAAAATGCCTTACGGAAGAAATACCGCTATTTCAAAGATCTTTCTGAGGAAGAGATGAAACAAGCATACAAAGACTGGCATGCCATCGGGGATTTATACCCTGCAAGGCTGGCTATGGTTTCAGGCGTTGTGGATCATATCGATCATATGGTGAAAGTTGCTGGAATTGACCATGTAGGTATCGGGACTGATTTTGATGGTGGTGGGGGAGTTAAAGACTGCTACGATGTAAGCCAAATGCACAATATCACCATTGAACTGGTTAAACGTGGATATACCGAAGAGCAAATCCGTAAAATATGGGGAGGAAATCTGATGCGGGTGTTGGGTGCGCAAGCCAATTAGGGATAAAAACCACGAATTTAAAAAGATAATAGTGCGTGAATTCATGGCTTCAATTTTCACAAAAAAAAACGGGAAAAGACTCAATGTCATTCCCGTTTTTTTACTCAATTGTCTCTCTATTAATAAAAAAATATTTATTCAATAGTTGGCTCAAAAGGGTCTCACGCTTTTGAGTGAAGGACTATAGATCTCAACTTCTATTGTCCTTTAATGCAGTAATGACAGGGGAAACAGAAAACACCCCTATTCGGAAAGTGATTTTTTTTTAAGTTTTTTTTCTACCAGTATAACTCTTTATTTAACCTTCACTATAACAGAGTGCTCCGATCTAAACTTTTTTATATTTTTTTTTATAAAATTCTCATTTATTCGATTATTTCGAGGTCATTATTATTCTTTTTCAAAATTCTCGTACAGAAACTTGATACCTTCTATCAAAGAAGCTACCGCTTCGTAACCTTCAATATCAATTCATGACTACTATTTACAATGGATGCGCACAAATATTAATTTACCGCTACTAATAACAATTAGCCTCAAACACTCACGACTTAGACTTTTAGGCTCTATATACTTCCCAAAAACGTTCAGCGATAATATTCCAATCAAATTCCTGCTTTACCATTGCTACTGCATTTTGGGAAAATTCATTCCAGTTATTATTGTTTACAATTTGAACACCAGCTTCCATCGCCTTGCAGATTTGTTCAACTGTGTTCTTTTTCAGCCCAATTCCAGCCTGATATTTATCGATATATTCTTTCACATTGGTTTCATCGCTAACGATGCAAGGGATGCCAAGAGCTGCAGCTTCGAGTACGGCACCGGGCATACCTTCATTCCGACTTGGGTGTAAGAAGTAATCCATTTCCCTGAGCAAAGCTTCTTTCTCATTGCCAAATTTTGCTCCGGTAAACGTTACGGCATCAACTATTCCCAATTCAGAGGCCAATTGTTTTATTTTATTCAGATCGGGTCCATCACCCATTATTGTTAATCGAACGGGATTCTCATTTTGGGAAACAAATTGAGCAAAACCTTTCAGTAGCAAATCCAGGCCCTTTGTATGGGCAGTAATTCGTCCCATAAACCCAAAATTTACCTCAGACTTATTTACCTCCGATTTCTGCACGATCGATTCATCAATCAATTGCCCGTTTGGGATCAGTACACGTCGTGCGAAGGGGGCTTTTTCGCCCAAAGCATCATATTCACTTTTCCCAATCAGGTGGACAGCTTTAGCATGCCTGACCACATACTTTTCCATGGTGAGGTAATAAACTTGTTTTGCAAGCTTATTCTTTTCCAAGGCTACCGTATTAAAGGCTCCATGAGAAGTAAACACATATGGAATACCTAAATCCTTCAACTGTTGAGCTGCCCAGTAGAATTCAAAGATGAATCCACCATGAATATGAAAGACCGACTCCCCTTCAATATTACAGATTTCTTTTTTCAGATCCATAATGGGTAAAAAACGAAACGTATTCTTTCTGAACTGTTTCAGTACGTATTTATGCTGATGTTCAGTAATACTGCTCACCGAGCCCGTTATTCCCCAAACTTCAACCTGCATTCCATTACGAGACTGAGCACTTGCCAGATTATGTATCACCTTGTTCACCCCATTCATTCGATTAGGATTGGCTTTTCCGAGGATTAGATGTATAATTTTCATGTGTTTATTTTTTACATTTATTCAAAAAGAGACTAAAGCAATTTCACCGGTTCATTTGAAATTCTCCGATGATATTTTTTTATAGCAAAACCAAACCACAACACACTGATAAGCTGACTGAAAGCCATTCCGATTACAACACCCAGAATCCCCATTTGGGAAACAATGAAGTTTGCACTCAATACACCAAAAGCAGTAGTCATCACATAAGCGATAAAAATATGCTGAGTTTGTTTTATTGTTCTTAGAACGAAACGCAAAGGAATTCCCGTGAGGATGAGTAGAAATAGAATACAAAATGGATATATCAGCCATGCATACTCCACATATTGGGAGCCATAAACCAGCTCAATGATTTCGTTATTAAAAACTACGATCAATCCCAAAAACAAGATATAAACCGGAGCAATAAATTTCATTACATGTGCGATGAATTTAAGCATGGGCTTAAAGCCTTCCATTCCATAGATTTTAGAAGCAGAAACCGGCACCTTATTCTCGATGGCCTGAAGTAGCAAACTTAGCAGACCAAATAAATTCTGAATGATGCGAATAGCTCCAACTGCAACCGGGCCGATAATACTACCGGCAGCCAGGATAAAAAAGTTTCCCGAAAACCACTGCAGGATTGAAGTTCCGGCAAGCCAACGGGCGAATTTCCAGACTTCAGTAAATTGTAGCATATTAAACCGGGCACTAGAATATGTTCTGATATGTTTTGGTAATTCAATAAGTATTGCAGCAAAATGGGAGATCAGTAAAACAATCAACCAATTATTCACTGTCAAAGCAGAGAAATAAATCAAGAGACCAAAGCCACTAATTTGTACGATAGCTAAAACCAATCCCATCACCAATGCTCTTTGAGCTTTGAATTGCCTGAATAAATCTTTTCGTAAGAAATCATAAATCAGGAAGGCCAACATCAGTGGGATTAACACCGGTATAAATTGCCAGATTCCCCATTGGGGAGTTAGAAATTCACTTACCAGCCCGAAAGCAATTAATAAGATCACCGATATTAAAATAAAAGCAAGTTGCATCCAATTGATGAGAGATCTCACGCTTTTGAAACTCTTACCGTTTAAAGCTGGGAGATAACTTTGTAGAGGTGCAATAATCAAAGCCTGTTGTAAGCTGGAAAAGAACATGATAATTAACCAGTTGATGACAAATAAACCATAGTGTTCAACCCCTATAAACCGAGCCAGTAGGATTGCCATCAGGAAATTCACGCCACTCACAGTACCTTGCTCAAGCAAATAAATCACATTGCTCCTCTGACCTCCAATTATATTATTTATTCCTGTTTTCATAATCATTTTTTTACTCCTTTATCTCCTTAATGGGAGAGGTGTCATCTTGAATCAAGGTCTTCATTTCATTGCTCACAAGTCATTCTCACCGCTTTCCATAAACCTTAACATAGCGTATGATTCGGTTAAAAAAACCGGAGTCCATATGCTTGTATGAATAGTTACTTCCGGTATATATCCCGTTATAATTGGTAGCCCTGTGAGAACTATTAAGAATAATTCCCATATGCTCAATTCCGTATTCCTCCTTAATCATGTCCGGGTACAGCACGTATGACTTTCGGGTGAAACCAGCTCTTACCACATAAAATACCTGATCGACATACTTCATTAATCCGATTGCATCCACAGTAATTGCGGAGGCAGGAGTATCGATTATCACAATTTCGAAATGTTCGCGAAGTCTGTTGAAAAATGCAGGCATTTGTTTGCTGGCAAGGATGCCGCTGTCCTGATCTGTTAGTCCTTCAGTGGAAATGATAAATGGCTTTTGTCCATCATGAGCTGATTGAATTTCAGTTTCAGGGAAGTCGGTATTCAGAATATCCTGAAATCTTGAATTGGAATTCAAATTTCTATCCGGATTATACAGGTTCAAATCCACTAGGGCAACCTTCCAGCCCAGATGAGCATATTCTCTGGCAAGGTTGGAAGCAATAAAAGTTTTACCTTCTTTTTTTAAAGTCGAGGCAACCATAAAAACCTTTGAAGTGTTAAAATCCTGCCTCACCGAAAGTCCGGTTACCAGCTTACTGAAAGCGATAGAAATTTCCTTTTCGGTAGCTCGTTTTCCAAAATTATTCAACATACCAACGATCGGGAAAGAACTCATTCGTTCCACATCATACCGTCCTCGAACGCGGGCAGAGATATATTCTTTACCGTAAACGAAAATCAATCCACCGATTAATCCCAGCATTCCACTTACAATCATTAATAGTTTCTTTTTTGGGCTGATAGGCTCTTTTGCCAGCGATCCATAATCTACAATCCTGTTAAATGAAATAGTGGATGCTTTCGCGATGGAAGCCTCCATCTTTTTTTCAGTAAGAAAATTAAAGAGATCCTGCTTCAGGCGGAAATCGCGTTCCAGGTTAATCAAGCGACGCTCACGACTTGCAATGTTGTCATACTCTTTATAGGAAACCTTATAGGCTTGTTCAATCTTTGCCTTTTTAATTTCAATGTCTCTGCGTGCATTCTTTACGCTTTCCTTAATATAGCCCACAAGTTCAGTGATTTTGCGGTCAATTACAGTAACCTTTTCATTCCCGGAGGTATATAGTAATAATAAGTCTTTTCGCTCCGATTTGTATGCTTCCAGCTTTTTAAATTGTTCTGTAAACAACAAATCTCCAAAGCCTACCTGAGGATTAATATCCAGAACATTGCTGGTTTTATTAATGATTTGATCTAAACTATCCAGAGCTGCGGCCGTCATTTCCAGGTTGTTTAACTGGATCCGGATCTGAGAGTTTTCTCTTAGACTGGTTTCTGTTTCCTGACGGGTATTAATCACACGGTTATTGAGTTTGTATTGTTCCAGTGAAGATTCAGCCTGTCGCAGTTCCAATGAAACCTGACTCAATCGTTCGTCGATAAACTCCAAAGTTCGGGTTGCAGCCATCCGTTTGGTTGCAACAAAATCCTCAATGTAAGTTTCTGCCAGAGTATTTACAATCAACTGCGCTTTTTCGGGTACTTCCTGCGCACTGGAAATTCGAACGATTTTTATATCATCATCAACAGAGGTAACATCCAGACCTTTGCGAATCAAGTTGATTTGTTCATCTTTTGAGTGTACACGGAATTGATAGTTACCAGCAAGATCAACCTTTTCTTTATGAATAAATAGTTTTATGTTTCTGGCAATCTGGATTGTAAAATTATCTGAAACAAGTGTGTCACCTAGGATACCATATAATATATGCTCACCATTGCGATCGGCCCAACTCAGTCTGATTTTTTCATTTTGATCAATATTCAAAAAGAATTCCCGGTCATAAATGTTCTCATGATTTATTACCTCTTTGATTAGAAAAGGAGTTTCATGATACATTTCTGAACTTCTGATTTTCCCAACACGATAATAGCTAATCCCAAAATCCAGTTTTGCAACTACTTGCTTGATAAGCTCCTTCGAACGAAGCATCTCCACTTCTGTGGCAAGCTCTTTCTTTGTTGAGAAAACATCGAAGTCCTTATATAAATTGGAGCTGGAAAATCCCGATTGAATGTCATCAAGCTTTAACCTGGCTGTGCTTTCATACTTTGGGACTTTATAAATTATAATACGAGAGGTTAAAGCCACCGCAAGTATAAAGACAGCCAGGATGATATAGGCACTCCGTAAAGCCGGGAGCAACATTCGTTTTATGTTTTGAAGATCATTCATGTCGTTGTTCTTAAGGATTTTGATCTTGTTAATTTATCTGTGTTATAACCAATACAGCAGTCGTAATAATGGCTGTAATCGGAATAATCCTTCCTGATTTTTTATCCACATCTTTTCCCTTATTTGCAGGGATATAGATTACATCATCAGGCAATATTTTGAAGTTGTGGTACATATAGGAGTTTTCTTCGGTCAGGTCTAAAAGGTAGATTCTTGGATTGTGAGCACCACCGCGGATGAGTTTTACATTTTCAAGGTCGGCGTAGTATTCAAATCCTTCAGCTTTGGAAACGATTTCCCAAAGGCTGTTGTATTCTTCTTCCAAAAGAAAAGTTCCCGGCGTTCGGACTTCGCCCAACACACTTACACTATTGTTCAACACTTTTACAACCACAATTGGATCTTTGATGTACTTTGCCAGAAGTTTAGCCATTCGTTCATTGGCTTGGTCAAGGGTAAGGCCTCCCAATTTTACTTTTCCTAGTTGAGGTACTTTTACAAAACCTTCAGCATCCACATATACCCATTTGCCGTATACTTCATTTGAGTTATATATTCCGAATACAGAGCCAATGCTCAGGTCATCATGGTTCCAAACACTGATTGAGATTTTATCATCAGTAGTGATTACGTAATCCTGTTGGTTTTCAACTTTCAGTATGCTATCTGTTAAAGGATTCAGATAAGCATCGCTGACAAACATTTGCTTACTGTGTGAGCAGGAAGCCAAAAGCATCCCTACAAACAGATAACCGATTATATAATGCATGACTCGTTTCATAAGGCTTAAAAGATATTGAGGTTGGTGATAAATGATTTTATCCCTGAAAGACGGGAACGTTGACGGAACTCTTCCTGAAGTTTTGAGATTCTGTTGAGTACTTTCTCCAAACGTTCATGAACTTTTGGATCTTTGGTGATATAATCAAAGGAGCCATACTTTAATGAATCTATTGCGATTTGTAGATCCTTTTGCCCCGAAACATAGACTACAAAAATCTCCGGATCATATCCCTTAATTGACTTCAAGGTTTCAATACCATTCTTGCCATCCAGATTGTGATCCAGAAGAATGACATCGGGTTGACGGTACAAATTCAGTACACATTCATCCCCGCTTGAGTAGGTATATACATCCGTGTACCCTATGTTCCTTAAACAGCCTTTGAGTAAGTCTCTGTAAAAAGGGTCATCTTCTACGATAAATATTTTTAAAGCTTTCATTGTTCTTCGTTTTGGTTCATTTTGGTAATGCCAAAATCAGTACCATGAAACCTATAGTGGCTGAAAGCATTGATTTATATAGGATGTCCTTGGGATAGGGGTTGATGCGTTTTATTCATTTTGACACTGAGTCTCATTTTGAAACAAATTGAAAAATGTGTATATTTAGAAAAGTAGGCAAAAGGCTAAAATTCAAAGTGTAAAGTAACGAACAAACGCAGGTATGGCAGAGTTAAAGATATTCATTGTTGAAGACGACAGCTGGTATGCTGAAATCCTGGAGTACCACCTAAAATTAAACCCCGATTATGAAGTTGAAACCTATGGTACCGGGAAGGATTGTTTGAGGGAATTATATAAAAACCCGGATGTGATTACCCTGGATTACAATTTACCAGACATGAAAGGCAAGGAAATATTGAAGACCATCAAGAAAAGCAATCCCGATATTGAGGTTATTATGATATCCGGGCAGGAGGATATAAATACTGCCATCGAATTACTCAAGGAAGGAGCCTATGATTATATTGTTAAAGATGAAGAAGCCAAAGATCGTCTTTGGAACTCACTTCGCCATCTAAAGGAAACGGCAAGTCTGAAGAAAGAAAATCGGATGTTGAAAAAAGAAATCAGCAAAAAATATCAATTTGAGAATATCATCAAAGGACAGTCGAAAGCTATTAAGAAAGTGTTTGAAATGATGACCAAGGCTATCGATAACAATATCACGGTTTCGATAACGGGTGAAACAGGTACTGGGAAAGAGTTGGTGGCAAAGGCTATCCACCACAATTCATTAAGAAGTAAGAATCCTTTTGTCGCTGTAAATGTAGGGGCTATTCCTAAAGATTTGGTTGAAAGTGAATTGTTTGGGCATGAGAAAGGGGCTTTTACAGGAGCTCATAGTCAGAGGAAGGGGAAATTTGAGGAAGCACATAAAGGAACCATTTTTCTGGATGAAATTGCTGAGATGGATATGGAGATGCAAACCAAGCTTCTTCGTGTACTTCAGGAACGGGAAGTGGTTCGGGTAGGAAGCAATAAACCTGTGAAAACAGATGTACGTGTGATTATTGCTACCCATCAGAATCTTGGAGAACTGGTAAAGCAGGGGCGATTCAGACAGGATCTGTATTACAGACTTATTGGTCTCCCCATCCATATCCCACCATTACGGGAAAGGGACAGTGATATTATTTTACTTGCAAAATTCTTTGCCGATGATTTTGCCAGGGAAAACCAGAAGAATGCGCCTGATGTATCTGAGCAAGCACGCAAAAAATTATTGAAATACAGGTATCCTGGGAATGTACGTGAACTGAAAGCTGTAATGGATCTGGCTGTGGTTATGGCCGGAAATTCCCATATTGAACCTTCACATATTATTTTCAATGAGGTGGATCCTTTGGGGGATTTTCTCGCTCAGGAAACCAGCCTGGAAGTTTATAATCTGAAAATAGTAAAATATTACCTGGAAAAGTATGATGGAAATGCCATTCTGGTGGCTAAGAAGTTGCAAGTGGGAAAGTCAACGATCTATAGAATGATTAAGAAATATAATCTTTAGACCATATGGATTCTTCCAAAAACACTCAAACCAATCTGGATGTCCTGTTCACTCAAAAGCTTATTGAGTCTTCATTGGATGGGGTTATTATTATTGATGAAAAGAGTCTGGTGACGCATTGGAATAATCAGGCTGAGCGCATTTTTGGATATTCTCAACAGGAGGCAGTAGGAGCTCAATTACATAAGCTAATTATGCCCGATAAGTATATTGAGGGGCATCAAAAAGGGATTTCACACTATTTGAATACAGGTGAGCATAATATATTAAACAAAAGAATCGAAATTGTTGGTAAACGTAAGAATGGAGAAGAGTTTCCTATAGAACTCACTGTTTCTCCAATCAAAACCAACAACAAAATGTATTTCAGTGCCTTTGTTCGTGATCTGACTCAGCAAAAACAATTGACCGAACAGTTGAAGAATGCGATTAAAACCCTTGAAGATAATGAGAGATATTTGAATAGTCTGAACCAGTTTGCAGCAAAAATTTTAAATCAAAACACCATAGATGAATTGGTTTGGGAAGTGACCAATATGGTCATCAAAGAAATGGGATTTGAAGATTGTATCATTTATCTTTTCGATGAAAACCGTGAATTTTTGCTTCAAAAAGCAGCTTTCGGGCCTAAACAATCAGATGATAAAACCATTTTAAATCCGATAAAAATAAGGATTGGAGAAGGGATCGTCGGAACTGTAGGCGAAACAGGAAAGTCTGAATTAATTTCCGATACAACAAAAGATCCTCGTTATATTCTTGATGATGAGATGCGATATTCCGAACTGACTATCCCAATTATAACAAATGGTGAAATTATTGGAGTTATCGATTCAGAGCATTCTCAAAAGAATTTTTACACCAATGAGCACCTTGAGAAACTCCGAACAGTTTCAGGACTGGTTTCGGCGCGAATCAATAACATATTCAATCAGGATAAATTAACGGTTTTCAGTACAGCAATTGAGCAAAATCCAATTTCAGTAATTATAACCAATACCGAAGGATTGATTGAGTATGTAAATCCACAGTTTACCAAAACCACGGGGTATCATATCCAGGATGTTAAGGGGCGTAACCCCAATATCCTTAGCTCGGGAAAGCAGCAAAAGGATTTTTATAAAAAGCTATGGGAAACGATTCTTGAAGGGGAAACCTGGAAGGGTGAATTATGCAATAAAAAGAAAAATGGAGACCTTTATTGGGAATCGGTTTCAATCTCTCCCATCCAGAATGATGAAGGTAAAACCACGCATTACATTTCAGTGCAGGAAGATATATCTGAAACCAAACGAATCAATGAGGAGCTGATTGCCGCCCGTCAGGAAGCTGAATTGGCTAGTAAGGCCAAATCCCGATTCCTGGCCAATATGAGTCATGAAATTCGCACCCCTCTTATGGGGATCAAGGGATCGGTTGAGTTGCTTTCCAATTCCGAATTATCGGGTGATCAGGAAGTAAACCTTCGACGTTTGGAAACATCAACCGACGGATTGATCTCAACAATTAATGATATTCTTGATTTCTCAAAAATTGAATCGGGGCTGATAGAACTCGATCACACGCCATTTTCTGTTTATGACGTTGTGCATGGTGTCTTTCAATCGATGGAAGCTGCGGCTGACAGAAAGGATTTGCAGTTGGAGTTTTATTTTGATGATAAACTTAACGGGTATTATACAGGAGATCCTGTTCGTTTGCGACAGATTTTAATGAATCTTACCGGAAATGCGATTAAGTTTACCCAGCGTGGTATGATCGAGATAAATTGTGCTTCGCTTGAAACTTCTGAAAGTAGTTCCAAAATTGAGTTTAGTGTTAAGGATACAGGAATTGGAATCGATTCGAAAAATATTAATTCCATTTTCGAGAGTTTCAAACAGGAAGATGAAAGTGTGAACCGGAATTACGGAGGTACTGGACTAGGTCTTGCCATAAGCCGCCAGCTGGTTCATTTGATGGGGGGTGATATTCATGTACAAAGTGCAAAAGGATTGGGGAGTAAATTTTATTTTGAGTTGGAATTCGAAAAATCGGAACAACAGGAAGTGGTAGCAGAATCGACCCTTGGAGTTGATCTTTCAGGAATCCGTTTGCTTTTAGTTGAAGATAATAAACTCATTCAAGATACAAACAAAGCTTTGATCAGGCGATGGGGAGTTATTGTGGAAATTGCTGATAACGGGATAGAAGCCATAGATAGGCTTAAAGACGCTTTCTATGATGTGATTTTGATGGATAAAAACATGCCCAAAATGGATGGGTTCCAGGCAACAGAGATGATTCGCAATGACCTGAAGCTTACTACTCCAATAATAGCTCTTACTGCCGATGTGGTAAAAGGTGTGATCGATAAATGTCTGGCTTCAGGAATGGACGATTACATTTCCAAGCCATTCCATAGTAGCGAACTAAAACAAAAAATCTTCAACCTGTTACCTGTTGAAAAGCGAAAATATGAAAGTGCCAGTAAACCAAAATTAAGAAAAGAAGCTCCATTGAAACTTGATAAATATGATCTGTCGCTTCTGAAAAAAATGACTTCCGATGATGAAAAGCAAATCCTTAACCTGGTGGAAAGATTTGTAGAAAGTACTCTGGAATATTCAGACCAATTGATGCTATGCAATGAAGAAAAGAACACAGAAGGTGTTCGGTTGATTGCTCACTCTCTGAAGAGTTCATTCCTGTATTTTGGTCTGAAAACCTTACTCCAATCGGCCAAGGATCTTGAAAATAAATGTAATGAAGGGCTTGAATTTAGTATGCTGGAAGATGAAATTGATTTTATCCTTGCCGGAATTCAGCCTATTATCAAACAATTGAAAAAAGATTTTGGGATATAGGTTTTAGGAATTGGAAATTAGGATTCAGGGATCGTAATTCCAGAAATTCAACTTTATTCAGCTCAGGACGTATGGCTCGGATTATTCAATTGAATTAGCAGATACACATAACTCGGATTCCATTTAATAATAACCGTAAATCTGCGGAGGTTCAATCTGCCTTCATCTGCGAGAAACAAACAATATTCATAAAACAGAAAAGCGTGATTTATCTATTATTCACATTGAGCCTATTCCCAAAATGAAACAACTACAATCCCGTTCAATCCCTTTGAAATAAAGCCTTCCGGTAAATGGCACAGTTTTTCCTCCTATAGGATTGAAATAAAATCCGAAATCATGAAGAAGAACTACATTTTAAGTCTGATACTGGCAGTATTTATATCCATGCCAGCCCTCGTTTTAGCAACAGGAGAAGCATCTACCTATTTTCAAATATTTGTACCCCCCAACAATGATCCTGTTGGAAGAGATGTGTGCCTGATTGTAACAGCCGTATACGACAGTACATCTTTTGATATTGTGGATGATAATGCTGATGGAGATTCCGATGATTCGGTAAGCGGCATGTTGATGGCTGGGCAATCCTACATATTATATATCCGTGAAGGCGGTATCAATGACGATGCACCTCACAGCGGTGAAGGACAAACCAAGCAGGATGGTGATTATTTTATTGTTACCTCCGACAAACTGGTGCTCTGCTCACAAAGTACCAAATCGGACTGGCAACACGATTGGGTGCCGGCTACCAACAAATCGTCTAAGGGGCAAAAGTTTATAATCTATTCTCCTCCGACCACTTTTTCCAATCGTGATTTGAATGTGTTTGCCTATGAAAATGATACGGAGATAACCATCCGCAAAATCAGTTGGGCCAATCAAACGGCCTCAGGTTATACCAATGTCGATATGCAGGCTGATAATATTGTGATTCAAAAAACCATTGATATAGGTGAGGACCTGATCTTTTATAATACCGATGGACGAAATATCATGGAAACGGGGGCCACTTATGTGATCGAATCCAACAAAGAGATCACAGTTCAGTATGGAGCCCTGTGGCAAAATGCACGCGATGGGGGAGGTTATGTGCCAAGCTCCAACGGTTCTTCCTCGGGTGAGTTGTTTTATTTTACTGTTCCTTATCAGGCTGCCAGGGAACAGGAAATAAGGATTGTTTCCTGGAATGACAATAATTCGGTAGCTCTTCATAAGTATCAAAATGGGAATTGGATTTCGGTCGATAGTTGGAATCTGGATAATATGGAACCTGGTGATTGGGTTAGTTATTCAGGAAATATTGATAAAGTTTTCCGCGTCAGTTGTTCGGCTGGAAAGAAGGTCTCAGTGTTTGAAGCCAATTGGCTGGAGACCGGGTCTCCGGGAACCAGTGATGTGGCCTCGATGTTAAGTGCTGCCAGTGGGGCTACTTCGGGAACGCAATTCCTGGCATATATGGCCCCTCCGGGAAAAGAGAATAATGTGACGGATCCTTTTACTGGTAACAAATTCGATAAAGGCTCTCACTTGTACTTCTTCTCTCGTGAAGGAGCAACAGTAACGGTAAAGGATATGGATACTCAAGGGGGAACCATCAACCGTTCTTACACCATTGCAGCCGGGCGATATGCTGATTGTTATCTGGATTTGCAGGAATGGTACAGCATATACAATGGGGATGGAAATCCTAACAGTGGTTCGGAACGTCCATACTTAATTGTTGAATCCGATAACCCGGTTTCGGTATTTAATACCAATTTCAATGATAATTGGATGGCATATTTCGGAAGTTCGCAAACGCAGGATATTTCTGTAAATACCACAGTCAGCTCCATTGAATCCATTCCGGGAGATACCATTACTTTAACAGGTACTATTGAGGTTCCCTCTTCAGGAATATTAAATCCGGATATTGAAGTGCAGATTGGGAATGGAGCCACTGCTTTAAGCGGAACACTTGAAGGTGGAGGGCAAACCCTAACAGGCAACGTTTATGAGGGGAATGAAAATACGCTCTCGAAGATTACATTTGATAATGAACCGGATTTGCAATCAAGCACGACTTATACTGTAAACACGCAATTGGTGTTAAATACTCAGTTAAATGATGGAACCCCCATCCCGGATCGTCAGATTGTACCTGTTGAGATAATTGTTTCAGGAGTGGTGGATGGCGTTTTCCAGCAAACAGCCTCTACAGAAGGTATTACGAATAACAGTGCGGATCAATCCAATATGATGTTTTCTGATGTGAGTACTGATCAACTTCCTTCATCGGATGTCAACAGTAACTGGTCGGTTTCTTTCAGTGATTATAATAATGATGGTCATGATGATGTGTTTATCACAACCTATGACCCCAATCTACCTAATATGCTTTATAAAAATAACGGGTATGGTAGTTATTCAAAAATGTCGCTCAGTCCGTTTACGACAGATAAGGCCTCATCGGTTGCCGCCTGCTGGGGAGATTACAATAACGATGGATATGCCGATCTATTTGTGGCCAATAATGTGGGGGGATCTAATTTCCTTTATCGAAATAATAATGGAACCTCATTTACTAAAATTACCCAGGGAGAAATTGTGAGTGCAGGTACATACTGCCACAGTGCTGCCTGGGCCGATTATGATAATGATGGATTTATTGATCTGTTTATAGCCGAATATATGCCAACAAAAAACAATCTTCTTTTTAGGAATAAAGGGGATGGAACTTTTGAAAAGGTAGAAGGTATTCCGGTTGTGATGGATGTGGGGCATTCCATTGGAGCTGCCTGGTGTGATTACAACAACGATGGTTACAGCGATCTGTTTGTTCCAAATACCAATGCTGAGGCGAATTACCTCTACAAGAATCTGGGGAATGGAAAGTTTGAACGCGTAAGTACTTCTGTTCTTCCCGATATCGGGACCAACTCGGTGGGGTGTTCCTGGGGTGATATTAATAATGACGGCTATTTTGACCTATTTGTTGTGAATGCCGGAAACCAGAATAATGAATTGTTTATCAATAATCAGGGGGGCTCATTCACAAGAATAACCAGTGGAGAAATTATAGCCAGTAACGGCCATTCTCATGGCTCAAGCTTTGGTGATCTGGATAATGATGGTGACCTGGATTTGTACATCACCAACGATCAGGATAAAAGTAAATTCCTCTTCTTGAATAATGGGGATGCTACTTTTACCAGAAATACAGATGAAATCATAACCGCAGCTGCCGGAAATACCTTCGCCAATGCCTTGAGCGATATCGATCGGGATGGTGATCTGGATATCCTGGCTGTGAATCACGAAGAGGAGGCCAATTATTTATTCAAGAATAATGGAAATAGTAACCATTACCTGCAATTGGTTTTGCATGGAACTATCTCCAATGCCCAGGCTATAGGGGCTGTGGTGAAAGTAAAGCCCAACGGTTCTTCAGAGTGGATTTATCGTCAAATTACCAGTCAGACCGGTGGTGGAGCAGGAAGTCAGAACAGTTCGAGATGTCACTTTGGGTTGGGGGCAGCCACCAGTGTGGATAATCTGGTGATTAAATGGCCCAGCGGATTTATTTCGGAGTATACCAATATTGCAGCCGATCAGATTCTGACCTATAATGAGCAAACCGGAAAACAAATGGGTGGCCGCGTGTATGTGGATGCAAATTCCAATAATGCCTACGATTCTGGTGAGACAACAATAGGCGGGGTGAAGATTTCGATAAGCCCTGGTGATATTGTATTCTATACAGATGCTGATGGTCAGTATTCCGCCAACCTGAATGAAGGAAGTTACACCCTGTCGATGGATACGCCGATGTGGTATAATCAATCCTATCCAGCATCAAACGGAAGTCATAGTATTGCCGTTACCAGTTCATCCAGCAATCGCAATGATCTGGATTTCATAGTTAGTTCATCAACCAATCAACCTGATTTGGAAGTGGCTTTGAGTACAACTATGCTCCGACGAGGATTTAAAAATGATTTTACGGTGGTGTATAAAAACGCTGGAACCAGTTCAGCCTCAACAAACACACTTTCCATGGTATTTCCCGATGGTATTATTCCACTTTCGAGTACTTTACCCTGGGATGATAAAAACGGAAATACGTTAACATGGAGTTTTGCATCAATCCCACAGGGAGAAGAAGTAACATTTTATGTAACAGATAGCGTCAGTATTAATAATGATCTGGGGGAGATGAAAACGGTGAGTTTGAGTATGACCAGTCAGAGTTCGGACCTGAATACTTCCAACAATACGGCTGAGGATGTGAATGAAGTGGTTGGTTCTGTTGATCCGAATGATAAACTGGCTTACCCGCAACACTCTGTTAAGCCGGGAGAGTTTATTACTTATAAAATCCGTTTTCAGAATGTGGGTAATTTCCCTGCTGAACATGTAGCTATACATGATACCCTGTCATTTCTGTTGGATCCGGGAACAATAAAAGATTTAACAACAAGTCATGAATACACGTTTAAAGTGATCGATAAAAACATCCTGATATGGGAATTTCCTGAAATATGGCTGGCTGATAGTGTTCATAACGAACCCGAAAGCCACGGCTATGTGCAGTTTCGTATAAAACCCAAGCAGGGACTTTCTTATGGAACTGAAGTGCCAAACAAGGCGACAATCATTTTCGACTACTTCCAGCATACCCCAACCAATACGGTGGAACAAACCATCGAACCGGAATTTGATTATACGGTTTTCAGTGAATTCGTCTGCTATCCCAATCCGTTTAGCGATCATCTGAAAATTGAATTTAAACATGTATTGGAAGAGCCGGTCGAATATCAACTGCTGAACATGGCTTCACAGGTGTTGATCTCCGGATCATTGGACGCTATAGAGGGGTGGAATAAACTGGAACCGGATGTGTCACAGATCCCTTCAGGAATGTATATGCTCCTAATTACAGGTAGTGAGAAGGAGTTTGTGCAGAGAGTGGTGAGGTGGTAGACTCAAGAAATAATGAGTCCACGAATTACACGAATTTCACTAATTATTTTCGTGTTAATTCGTGGACTAAAAAGAATCCTCCGCCTCGCAGGCTCGGCACCTCCTTTTGAAATAAAAGGAGGATAGTCGCTTCGTCTCCACGAATCATTATTCAAAAAAATCTGTTTACCCCGTAAGGAGGTATCATCTTTCTAGCTAACATTGTTATTTTTTCAATTCGAAAAATTAGCATAATTAGCGGTCATTATTTTCTTTTCGATCCTCCACCTCGCAGGCTCGGCACCTCCTTTTGCAAAGGATGACATATGCGTTGTATCCACTCATCATTATTCAAAAAAATCTGTTTACCCCGTAAGGAGGTATCATCTTTCTAGCTAAGATTGTTATTTTTTTAATTCGAAGAATTAGCATAATTAGCGGTCATTATTTTCTTTTCGATCCTCCGCCTCGCAGGCTCGGCACCTCCTTTTGAAATAAAAGGAGGACAGTCGCTTCGTCTTCACGAATCATCATTTAGACAGATCTGTTTACTTCGGAAGGAGGGATCATCTTTCTAGCTGAAATGTTATTTTTTCAATTCGAAAAATTAGCATAATTGGCGGTCATTGTATTTCTTTTCAATCCTCCGCCTCGCAGGCTCGGCACCTCTTTTGCAAAGGATGACATACGCGTTGTATCCACTCATCATCATTCAAAAAAATCTGTTTCTTTTAGAAGGAGGTGTGATTGTATATAGCCGTCATAATCAATTCAAAAAAAAAGGATCCACGAATTTCACCAATTTTTTTGTGTTCATTACCTTCGGTGAGCTCACTTTGTTCGGTTCGTGGTCACAATTAATACTTCATCAATTTTTCCAGGTGAATCTGTCCATTCTGATCTTTGACCGAAACGAAATATAAGCCGGTTTTCAGTCCTGACACATTTACTGGTAAGTGCGTTGATAGATTGCCACTGGATTGTCGTACCACTTTTCCCTGACTATCGTATACAATAAGCTCACGAATTCCTGCGTCACAATTTAGTTCAAAATGATCTTTTGCCGGATTCGGGAAAAGCTTCAGTTGAGTATGCTCGATCTTTTCCACTCCAATGAAAATGTAATAATTTTCAGAAGCACTACAACCACTGGAGAAATGAGCTTGTACTATTAATTCCATGGCAATGGCTCCTCCGGCAATAAAATCAAATTGTATTGTCGTATCCTGATAATTTGTTGCAATGGTATCAATCACATTATGTTCAATGTCATTATTTATAATAGTATACCCCACTAACTCGCGCATATCTGTGATTTCATCCTCTAATGGTTGACTCCATGAAAGTGTGATGGTGTTATAATCCACCAACCAGGGAGTTAAATCCTGCACAGGATTAATTAAATCTTCATCCATTACGATCACAACAGGTACCGAGTTTCCACTGATATACTCTGCGATTACCTGGTATTCATGGTCACCTCCCGGAATTTCTTCATCTATATATGTAGTCGAAAGTACGTTCTCTGCTATGACTTCTCCATCTCTTACAATGGTATATCCCTGAACTCCATCTTCCAACATGTAGGCCTCCATAGTCGCAAACGCTTCATTTTCATCCACACAAGGTTCTGGCTGTTCCCAGGTTAATTCAACATAATTACAGTGAAAGGAGTAATTGAGATTTTCGGGACAGCATTTGATTTCAAGCATCGTCACTTCACGGATGGTTGTTCCCTGTATAAGCAGTGTTTCAACGTGGGAGTAATAGCCCTGCATGCTACAGGATAGAATGTTTTCTCCGCTCGGAACGTTATAGAAATGAGCTATGCCCAGTTGATCCACAACTATACTTTCATTATAGTTCCCATCCGGTGATTGCACCTGAATGGTGGTCCCCTCTGGGGATAATGATGTATTTAAGCAGGTTTCAACCAATAGTTCATAGTCGTTTGATTGAGCAAGTAATTGGTTTGAGTTCAACAACGTTATGGTAAAACATGCAAAAATAAATGGGAGAATTTTAATATTCATAAGAGATTCGTGTAATTACTAATTTAAGTTCCTTTACATGATTGAGACAAGTAATAACAGGAAAACCCTTACCCCTAATTCAAAATTAGCCCTATAAAGAGCTTAATCAATCCATAATGAAATACATGCAATAATAAAAATATCAACACAACGTTACACAAGAAAATGCCCCACATAATGAATAAAATATTCCTGTTTTTTGTTTGTGCTGGTCTGGTACTTACTGCATGTAATATCGAAAAAGACAAAAACATAAAGCTTACATACAAAAACGAATTAACCTACCGACTTAACGATGTTTATAATGGAACAGATACTTCTTTCTTGCTTTCACAAGGCAAGCTGATAAAAAAATGGGAGCAATACGATTCAATTTTCCAATTGATCAATACTGAAACAAAAGAGTCCTTTACCTATTGTATGAATTGGTTTGACTATAAGAATTATATGTACCAAAGCCTGGATGCCAGTCATTATGAAATAGATTATACCAATGAAGAAAAAGACATTTTCGCATATAAATGCAAAAAAGCAATTATTACCTCGTCTACTGATACATTGGAAGTGTACTATACCAAGGATCTGGGTCGAAACTATTCACCAAAAGGATTTATTGATGGATTTGTATTAGAATATACGCAACGCAATAAATATATAGTACGTCATAACACCGTCATTTCGATACAAGATGATTCTCCTGAACAAATAAATATCCGGACCGATTACATTGAAACTACCAAGCAGGATTATTACAAAATTCAAGGGCAGTTTAATAGTGAAGATAATCGGTTACCCTTTGTGAAAGAAGGACAAACAGCTCCAACTTTTAAAACGCGTGATATCAACAACGATCTATTGGATATAGAACAAAAAAGAGGGAAAGTATTGGTGTTTAATTTTTGGTTTATCGGTTGTGGAGGATGTGTTTATGAAATTCCTGACTTGAATAAAATGGTTGAGCATTTCAAGGATAATAAGAACGTTGAATTTTATGCATTTACAGGTGATTTTAAAAGTCAGGTTAAAAAATTTCAAAACAGAAAACAATTTGACTTCACCATTGTGCCCAAAGCCGAAGTTGTTAACCATCTATATGGCGTGAATGCCTTTCCAACAACCCTGATTATTGATGCAGAAGGGAAAATCGCTAAAACCTATCACTGCACAATTATCGAGCAGGTTGGTGTGGATAATGTTATTCTGGAAATTGAAAAGGTGCTCGGCGAAGACATCAGAAGGTCTAACACTTGCTCAGACAGTCTCACCACCCGCTCGTTGAATCTGACCCATCGCTCATTGAGTCTAACCCCTTACTCAGAATATCTAAGCAATAGCTCCTGATCATGTTCAAATAACTATGACACGAGTTGTGAAATAACCTGGACATACTCAATACAAAAAGTACATTTTAAGCATTCTTCCAGTTGCTTCATATGAAGTTATTTGGCTTATTATAGAATAACAAGCTTTTTCTGATTTAATGTATATTCGTAGCTGTTTGATGTATATTCATAGGTGAAAGAAAAGGTTTAATAGGTGGTTTGAGGCAAGTTAAAAGATGGTTAAAGGTGGTTTTGTGATGCCAAAATATCCTTCGAATAGTGATATTCTACTCCAATGTGCTGTGATTGATTTATGAATCATTAAGTGGGTGGTAGTGTTGATATGGGGTGTTTTTAGTGATCTTGTATATTATTGAAGAAGCGTGAAAATGAGAGTTAAAGAGTTTGGTTGGCTTTCTGTAGTATAAATAAAGGTGTGTTGCGTATTAAGGAAGGTGATTAGGTTTTACTTTTCTTTATGTAGTGGAGTATGTGATGTAAATAAAGAACTAAGTCTATCATATATGGAGTGTGAATTAAAATAAAATATATTTATTATTTGTAAACGTTCGGCTAAAGCTTGCTGTTCGGTGATTGTGCTTCTAATTGTTGTGTTATTCTAAAATTGATTTTGATATATATGTAATGTGATGTTTTTAGATGTGTAGGATTTGTTTTATTTTCGGATGCGGAATTTAACCTTTAACGTTGCCAGTAATGCCAAGAACACCAAACTACATTAATCAACCCTGATAAAGTGATATATGAAAGGAATTAAAGTCCAAGTAATTCATGGAGATGCAATCAACCTGAAGGCAGATGCATTAATTCTAAAATATGCTCAATCATCCTATGGATTAGATAGAGATATAATAAGAGAGCTTAAATCATTAGGTGAAGATATTGAATCAAAATTACCTAAGATTGGCGGCTTTTATTTTGCTGATAGTAAAAAGATAACTAATACACAGAATTTGTTATTTATTGGAGTTCCTCCACTCCGGCAATTTGGGTATAAAGGAATTAGAGAATTTGGTCGAAAATCTTTAGTGTCAATTGCTAGTTCAGCACCTGAAACAAAGAGTTTGCTTATGACTATTCATGGCCCCGGTTATGGTCTTGATGAAATTGAAGCGTTTGAAAGTCAAATAGCAGGGATTTTAGATAGTATCTCGCAAAATGACATGCCTGATAATTTAGAGGAGATTTCATTTATTGAGCGTTCAAAAGGGCGTGCTAATAGACTGCAAAGCACAATTAGAAAACTGTTTCCTGACTCAATAATACCAACTCAAGAAACTGGTGGATACAAAAGTTTAAATGAGAAATCTGCTGAAACGCTACGGTCAGCAGGTTATGATTCAGAGAGTAAGAAAAGAGCATTTGTAGCGATGCCTTTTGCACCTGATTTTGATGATTGCTATCATTATGGAATACAAGGTGCTGTTAATTCAGCTGGCTATCTTTGTGAAAGGGCTGATTTATCCTCTTTTACTGGTGATGTTATGGGTTGGGTGAAAAAGAGAATTGCAACTGCAGATTTTTTGATTGCAGATTTGACCACAGCGAATCCCAACGTATACCTTGAAGTTGGTTATGCTTGGGGATTAAATAAAAATACAGTTCTGTTGATTAAGGATACAAACGATTTAAGATTTGATACGAGGGGACAAAGATGTTTACCCTATGTGTCAATTAAAGACTTAGAGAAAAAATTAAAAACAGAATTAGAAAGCTTGAATTTGTAGAAAGCACATACTGGTAACAATGTGTATAATTCAAAAGGGTTTCAGCGGTTTTCGAGCGGAATCACTCAAATCAATTTTGGGTGGTGACTTGATAGTTTCGAAACCCGTAATCCCTTACGAAATCATACACTAACCGTAGCTCCAATTTTAAGACTCAACATTAACTAAGAAAAGATATGGAAAAATCACAATTAGAAAAGATAAGAAACATATTAAAACAGTTATTAACTATTCCTGTTATACTTTCATTTTTTGCTTTGGGATCTTGGTTCGGTAGTTCAATATCGGAGGAAAGTGTCTTAATTAAATCATTCGAATCAATGCTACAGGATAAAAAGCAACTTGTTTTGATGGGGAGTGGCACTGTGAAATGTTTTTTAGAAAGTAAAAAAGTTGAAGATGTGAATTTTTTGGCTGGACCATCTAAACCTGCACTTAGAAGTTTTATTGGGGTTTGCAATGATGATATATCAAAAAATTTGACCTTAATTGCAATGTCTGCAACCGATATAAATCCTTCAGACTTTTTGCAAGAAAGCGAAATCAAAAGGTTTCTTGAGCAAGACAAAAAGGTCGTACAGATGAAAATTGGTTCTACCAATTTAAGAGTCATAGTACACCCTAAAGACAATTTCAAAATTGAAGATGATAAATACATTTTAATTGATGAGTTATATAATTATTTAATCGATAATGATGAAATTGAATTGTATAAAACTTCTCCAAATAGTGGAACTGAAATAGCATACCGTAAGTTGTTTGACAATAAATATCCATTATTTAAATATGCTGAGGGATGGAAACTATTTGATAAAAAGATGAATCCAGATCTTTTGTTTCATAGCAGAGCATTAAACAAAATGATTTTATGTAATGATCTTTATAGTGTGAGTGATAACTATATATCTTCTACGAAATCTATTGGGAAATATAATCTAAAACAGAATTATAGTAGTGATTCAGAAACTTCGGATCTATATCTGTATTTCATAGTTACACGGGACAAGAAAAGTTTGAATTTTAAACCAGATAAGGTGGTTTATGATTTTCTGTGTGAACTTTCCAAGGAGAATGAAGATTTTAAATATACTCAGGAAAATAATCCTGGTATTTTAATAAAAGACTGTTTGAGAATGGAATAAAAGCTACTATACTAAAAAAAATGTGGACATTTAATAACGTATAACAATTAGCTGAGTGTTTCAAGTTACTAAAGTATCCTGTTGAGTACCTAAAACAATATAAATCAGATATAAAAACAAGATGGAACAAAAGGACTATATATTGAGGGAAATTGAGAAGATTGGGATGATATTGAATGCTATTCGACAAAAGATCTTTGGTGGTCATGATGGATTAGCAATACATCTTGAGAAACAAGTTGATGATGCAAAAGGGATGTTGTTAAACGAGTTAAATTTCGACCTTGATAAATTTCTTCTTTTAGACAATGAAGAATCAAATAAGTATTTACTCGATTTCCCAGGATTTAATGTCGATAATGTTGATGAACTTGCAGCGTGTATTTCTCAAATAGGCTTTCGTGACAAATCTGATAGCTCAAAAAAATATCTTGAGAAAGCTCTTCAGCTTTATGAGCTGAGTATTTTGAAAAGCAAAGCGTATTCGTTTGAAAGAGAACAGGATATTTTAAAGATAAAGGATGCTTTATAACAGGGGTGAATAAAATAATCGATCGAAACAGAAATGACACCAAAGACCATAATCAGTAAATGGGTTGAGAGTTTCAATCAGGGCGATGCGGAAGCAATTGCGAAGATGTATCATGAAGATGCTGTAAATCATCAGGTAGCGAATGACCCGGTGGTTGGGCGTGTTCTTATTTGTGAGATGTTTAAACGGGAATTTGCTCAGGCCGAGATGGTTTGTGTCGTGGAAAACATCTTTGAGGATGGCGAATGGGGTATTCTGGAATGGAAAGATCCCTTGGGATTACGGGGCTGTGGTTTTTTTCATGTAATCGATGGAAAGATCAAATTCCAGCGGGGTTATTGGGATCGATTGTCTTTCCTGAAGCAACATAATCTACCGATACCAAAGGAATAATATCAATCCCTTACAAGCTACAGGTCTTCATATTAGTTGGAGAAACAACTTGGTGTTGTTTTCTGGTGAAGAAAGGATCGCATCCTTCCGCAATGCATTTGCAGAGTATCTAAGGGGCAAAATGAAACATCTTTAGGGTTGAGTGTAGTCAATGTATAAATACATTAAGAATAATATCTGATCAGAATACAATCATATTATCTTTGTGCTTTTCGTGAAAATAATATCTGGCGTACTTTGTTGAAAAAAAGGACGTGAAGAAAAAATAACAAACCAACAAATGAAGAAAATTTTCTTATCAATTTTAGTTGTATTAACAAGTGTGCTGGTTTCCGCATCGGACGGCATCGGTGAAAATTCGGAACAGAATGAGAGTAAGGGTACCCATATTATTTATCAGCCCACCCAGTACAAGTTGGGTGCAAATTTAGGTTGGGACCACCCTTATAGTGCGGGACTGGAACTTAGCTGTTTGTTTGATGAGCTGTATGATGTTAACATTGGTTTTGGCTTGGGGATGAGTGGTGCAAAGGTGGGTATTGGTGCTCGTTATTTCCCGATACGTGATAAGGCGCTATCACCCATGTTGGGAGCCTATCTGTATCATGCTACCGGAATAAAAGAGCTAAATATGTATGTGAACCAGGATGAAGCAATTTATAAAATCACGCCCGACAATGCGCTGCTGCTAAATGCGGGGCTGAGATACCGGATTAATAAAGGTCATTACCTGATCGGAGCAATTGGTTATTCGATCCCATTCAAAGGGGATAAAGCACAATACTTATATGGATCACGTGCCAGTACGGTTGAAACCTTTGCAAATTCTATTTCTACCGGAGGCCTTTCTCTGAATGTGGGTGTTTTGATTAAGGTATCGAGCGGTCATTTTATCATTCGGGATTAAAGACCGGAAACCTACGGAAGCACACCTTTGTGTCCTTCGTGAAAACAACTTCGCGCTCTTCGTGGTAAATCATTTAACCACAAAGAGCGCAAAGAAAATCACGAAGAGTCACTAAGAATAGAAAAAACATGAACAATAGATCAAACCAAAATTCCCGCACCTCCCAATGGATTACCACCATCCTTGAGCAGGCCTCCAAACTGGAAGGTAACAAAGGCATCGAAATGCTGCACAATTGCGGGGCAGCTTGTTGCGGAACATCCAAGCTATTGGATGGTGCAGGAAAGGTAAGAGAAGCACATCCGGAAGATGCGGATGCCGAAACCTTGTTTCAGGCCTTTAAGAAGGAGTATTATGATTCATCAAATTTCACAAAACATGGGAGTGAAATCACTTTAATTTTTGAAAACTGTACTTGTCCGATGGTACAGGAAGGTGTTGATCATCCTTTTTTGTGCAATTGCACCGTGGGGTATTCTCATAAGATCTTTGAAACGCTTTTTGGACACTCAGTGAAAGTAGATTTGCAGGAATCTATTTTGCGGGGAAGTGAAAGGTGTGTGCAGGTGATTCGAGTTAAAGACAAATTCAATAATTAATAAAAACAAATAAATCCCATGATCAAAAACAAACCCAGCGTAAAGTATTTCGCCGTGTTGATGGCTCTATTAGCCATCGCATCGTGCAGGAAAGCAGTTCAAGAAGATGTGCCAAAGGCTCCGGATTATTCGAATTCGTATTATTGGATTGCTCAGGGCAAGGGTGCTGATAAATCCGTTGATGTCTTTTATGTTTACCCAACTATCTATAATAGTCAGGATACTTTGATAATGGACGTTTCGGACCCTTCGTTACGAAAGAAAGCGCAGGTTGCCATGAAAAAACAGGCGGGTGTGTTTACGGATGAATCCAATCTGTATGCGCCTTATTACCGCCAGATGTCGATGGCAGTCTTGAGTGATCCCACCCTGGATCAGGATTCCATGTTGCAAACCGGCTTGGGAGATGTGAAAGAGGCTTTTAGCTATTTTATAAAGACTCGAAAAAAGGACAATCCCTTTATTCTTGCCGGCCACAGTCAGGGATCGGAAGTACTGCTAAACTTGATGCAGGATTCTGCCGTGTTTATATCTACAAAGGATCAAATGGTAGCAGCCTATTTAATTGGTTATTCTGTAACTGAGGCCGATTTAAGGAAGAGTCCACATTTGCAAATGGCTCAGGACTCAATCGATAATGGTGTTATTATTTCATATAACACGCAGTCGGCTTGTTCGTTGGAAAGTCCGGTTTTATTGGATAGTGCTCATTGCATAAATCCTCTTAGCTGGTCGGCAATACCGGGTGTCGTTGTGTCCAGTGATTATAACATTGGAGCTGTGTTTTTTAGTGATGATGGAAGTCCAAAGGATACCATCCCTTTTTACACAGATGCGATGGTATGTGACAATGCAGCACTGGTTGCCAGCGATGTTGATACAGCAGATTGTCCGCCCATTCCTGCTTTTGAAGATGGTATATATCATGTTTATGATTATAGTATATTTTATATGAATCTGAAACAGAATGTGAAAGCAAGGATTGAAGCATACTTAAACGAATAGTTAAAAGCTTGAAAGTTTTTGAAATAATATAGTCGTCTGTGTGAGTAAATATATTATTATAGATGATATTATCTTTGGATGATGTTGTTGTAATACCTATATTCGCATACTCAGAATAAATTAGCACATGAGCTAAAATGTTTGTGTGTTGGAAAATACTACGTTTATTTTCAAGGACTATCTTTGAAAATTTTATTCGCCTGAAAACAAGTTGAAGAGTGGAGCCAGGCGACCACTATAATAAACGGGGCGATTCCGAAAAGCCAAATGAGTAGGGTAACAAATTTTATACAACCAAAAAATGGATACACAAAAAGTAGACATGTTTATCATGACAAATGGCAAATTCTTTGAAAGCCATCAAGTGGGGCAGATCCGCGATCGATTAATTGAACTTGACGATTCGAAGTGGAGTATGGTACAAACCTTACAGTTTAAAGATCCAACCATTAGTTTAATTATTTCTTTATTAGGTGGAAGTTTGGGGATTGATCGTTTCTTTATTGGTGATACCGGAATGGGAATTGGGAAACTACTGACTTGTGGTGGTTTTGGAATTTGGGCCATTATTGATTGGTTCATGATTATGGATGCTACCCGTCAGAAAAATATCGAAAAAATTCATCACGCATTAGTGTAATGCCACTAAACAGGAACAAACTATACATTTTTTTAATTATATCTTGTGTGGCAGGGTATGTTTGGGTTTTCATTAATTATACAAAAGCGGACATAACCAATAAAACTGGAGTTGTTGGCTGCATAATCAAGAATACAACAAATATACCCTGCCCTTCCTGTGGCTCCACACGATCTGTTCTGTCACTTTTAGATGGTGATTTTCTCGAAGCATTGTACTGGAATCCGATCGGGATTGTTCTTGTAAGTATAATGGTTATCACGCCAATTTGGATAATTTCTGATCTCTTCATTCGAAAAGATACACTCTTCAGATTCTATAAAAAGACAGAAGAAGCCTTTAAAGAAAAAAGGGTTGTCATCCCTGCAATTATACTCATTTTAATAAACTGGATTTGGAATTTTTATAAAGGATTATGATAACAGTTAAGAAGTTCAGGTACGAACCTGGTGAACATGAGTCCGAAAAGGCTTCGAATAGTTATTTGATGTCTCTGATAGCCTTAATAGCAGGTTTGCCCCTTCCCATTATAAATCTTCTGGCAACCTTGGTTTTCTATATAGGCAACAGAAAAGGTACTTATTATGTACGTTGGCATTGTACGCAGGCCTTGTTGTCTCAATTTTCCTTGCTGCTTATGAATAGTGTTGGTTTTTGGTGGACGGTTTCGCTTTTATTGGGACAGGAATCCATAAGTGATCGCTATATCGCCTATGTCATAACGATCCTTATTTTCAACATCGCCGAGTTTATTGCAACCATTTATACTGCAGTAACCGCACGAAGTGGAAAGCATGTAGAATGGTGGTTTTACGGTGACTTGACAAATTTAATCTGCAAACCTGATGTGAGGGTTACCCCGAAAAACTTCTGGAAGCCAATGCCAAAATAGTAGGCGGATGAAACGAGTGTTGATAAAGTCTTTGAAAACACAGAGGCCTTGTTATAGTGATTTGTACATGGTAAAAAAATAAACAGATGAAAAAACTAGTATTCCAGGTTTTAACCATGATAGCCTTGTTTTTTGCTACCTGGATCGGACTAAGCAATGTCGATTGGATGACCATCCTGAAAGTGGAACAAGTGAGTCAAACAACTGAAGAGAGGTTAGGTGATTTGTTTTGGGGGATTTATGAACAATCCGGAGCAGAAATACAGGATGCTGATATTACCCTTTCAATAGACAGTCTGCTAAATAAAATAACGTCTTCTAATGGCATTGATCAAAGCCAGGTCAAGTTGCATATTATAGAAAGCGGTGAAGTAAATGCTTTTGCTCTACCCGATAGGCATATGGTTATATATAGCAGTCTGATTCTGGCTGCTGAAAATGAAGCCGAATTGTGTGGGGTGATTTGTCACGAATTAGCTCATATGGAGTTGAATCATGTGATGAAGAAATTGATTAAAGAAATTGGACTCTCTGTTATTATATCAATGACAACAAATAATAGTGGCACCGAAATAATAAAAGAAACTGCAAAGCTGCTATCCTCAACTGCCTATGACCGGAATTTGGAGAAACAAGCAGATATTAAAGCCATTGATTATTTGGTGAATGCTGATATTAATCCTAATTCCTTTGCTGAATTCTTGTATAAACTCTCTGATCAGGAGCCAAAATTCAGTAGCTATTTGTCCTGGATAAGTACACACCCATTATCCAAAGAACGAGCAGAATATATCATTGAATATTGTGATAAGACACCGATCACATTTCAGCCTGTATTATTAGAAGGGACATGGGATTATCTTCAAGAGGTTTTAAATGAATAGTTCATCATTAATTTAAAAGGATATTATCGACAAGTGTAGCAAACAACGAATTCAGCCATGAACATAATCAAACAAACCGGTAAGGAATATTTTAAGGCCTTGCGCATCATTCACCTGGTATTGGTCGCCGGGGTTGTATTCTTTCTTTTAGTTCTCCTTCTGCTTGATTATCTCCAAAGTGGAGGTTTTGGCCTTGAAGACCTGGGAGAAATCTTTTTCTATTTGGCCTTTATCTTTTCATTGGGAGCTATTTTTTTAGGGAATGTGTTTTTTGGGAAGAAGATAGCAGCGATTAAGATGAAAATGGATCTGAAGCAAAAATTGGAAGATTACCGCAAAGCTTTAATTGTTCGTTTAGCTTTGCTTGAAGCTCCAGCTTTCTTCTGTTGTGTGGCCTTTATGCTTACCGGACAATGGATTTTTGTCGGGGTGGCTTTATTTAATTTGGCCATTCTGGTTGCACTACACCCCTCCAAAGAACGTGCTGAATTGGAAATGGATTTAAGCTTCCAAGAACGCCAACGCCTGAAAGATCCGAAAGAGGTGGTCTGTGAGGTTGGAAAGTAGAAGGGGGTATGATAGGGTGTTGTTTTTTTTACTGCGTGACGGGGCTTTTTGATATTAAAATTAAGAATCAAAGGTTAAGCTGCATATCTGTTACCTGAAAATAAATTGAAGTGATTGATTCCTATAGTTTATGGGTGAATTAATCTTATATTCATTTTTGATTCTATTTCTTTAAATCTTCTTTTCCATGATGAAAAGAAGCAAAAATCTAGACTGATTATTGTGTCCCAAGAATCTCTAACTACTGTTTTGGGTCGGCCTGCGATACGTATATGTCATCCAAATCAAAAAAAACTTATGGGTAGATGATCCGTAGCTTTTGCTATTTTGTATGACTATTGGCATGCGCAGGCCTTCATTTAAACCCGTTTACCTAATTTCCCATAAGAGCTTCTAGGAACACAATAATAGGTCGATCCCTAAACTTCAAGCGTATCAGGATTCCTCACATATTGTGGGATGAGAGTGAAAAGATTGATTTAATGGTAACCGTTCATATCCCCAGTTATCTATAATGATGTATATAATGAGTGACTTCCCAAAGGAGACTATCGCTTCGTCCAACCCTTTAATCATCACTCAAAAATTCTCAATCCGTCATGTCACCCCTAAATCGCCCCAGAGGGGACTTACGTGCGTATAAAATTATTTTGAGTTAGTTTCAAAATCAAAGAACCATGAATCCAGTTCATGTGTTAAAATAGTCTAAATACCTTGTTCGAATAAAATACTTTGTGGTACTTTGTGTGATGCTTAGTGTGCTTTGTGGTTAAACGATCACGAAGAAAGATTACATATTATAAATGAAGATGATCATGAAGACCAAACTAATCCTTTTCTTAATGTGGTTTATTATTGCCCATTTCAGTTATGCTCAAAACGATCTTCAAAAACAAGCCGATTCATGTCTGATAGCCGGAGATTTGTTGGGTGCATCTGAATCGTATAAGAAGCTTTTTGATGCAAATCCGGAAGACGGTGAAGTGGCTTTTAATCTGGCACGAGTTTATGCGTTGAGAATGTATTGTGAGAATCATGCGTTTAAATTTTTGGAAATAGCAATAGCGACTGATAGCACATTGAAAACACTTACCAATCCTGATTTTTATTATCTGATTGATGATCCGCGATGGGATTCTTTAGAAAGGGAAGTATTGAAACGGGCTGAATTAAAAACAGGAAAGGTTAAGAAGCCTGAGTTGTGTTTGGAACTACTTAATATGCTGTTAAAGGATCAGGCTTTTTATTATCATTTACATTTGGCTGAGGAGAAAATGGGTAATCAATCACCGGTAGCTGTAGTTATGTGGAAGTTGAAGTCGGAAATTAACACCACTTTGCTTGAGCGTATTGAGGAAATTATTGCCGAACATGGCTGGCCGAAAATTTCTGATGTGGGTGAAAAAGCTGCCAGTGCTGCCTTTTATATTATTCAACATGCATCGCATGAAACCATGAAAAAGTATTTACCCATTCTTCGGGAAGCCGTTGAGATTGGGGAAGCTAAGTCAAGTCAATTGGCCCTCATGACCGACCGTGTATTAATAGGGGATGGTGAAAAACAGATTTATGGATCTCAACTTCGTGGTGCCCCGGATGGGACCATCGTTCTTCAGGAAATCGAAGATCCGGAATATGTTAACCAGCGAAGAAAATCAGTTGGACTTGCCCCGATTCAAGAGTATATTAAAAACTGGGGACTGGAGTGGACTATTGAGCAGAAGGAGAAATAAAATATATAGTGCATAGCGGAAGGTACAATAACAGCCCAAAAACATAGAAGAAAAAGTACTAAAAAAGCATTCTGTTAAACCTTTTTTCATCTCAAAATCTTGGTGTATATTTGCGGCATGGAAGAAACCATCATAATTCTGGATTTTGGCTCGCAGTATACGCAACTTATTGCGCGAAGAGTCAGGGAGTTAAATGTATATTGTGAAATACATCCCTATAATAATATTCCTGAGCTTGGCTCAGATGTTAAAGGTGTGATATTATCAGGTAGTCCGTTTTCGGTACGCGATGAGGATTCACCAGTTCCTGATTTGACCAATATAAAGGGTAAGATGCCATTATTGGGTGTGTGTTACGGAGCACAATTTCTTGCAAAAGACAATGGTGGAGAAGTAATGCCTTCAAAGATCAGGGAATATGGTCGTGCGAATCTTTCATATATCAACCATGAGAACGAATTACTAAGAGGTATGACCGACGGTTGTCAGGTGTGGATGTCGCATGGCGATACCATTTTGACATTGCCTGAAGGTTATGATGTAATAAGCAGTACACCTGATGTACATGTTGCAGGATATAAGGTTCAGGGAGAAACCACTTATGGTATTCAGTTCCACCCTGAGGTATATCACTCAACAGAGGGTATGACCTTATTGAAAAATTTCATTGTAAATATTTGCGGTTGTGATCAGTCGTGGACTCCGGCTTCATATGTTGAAACCACGATTCAGGAATTGAAAAACCAATTGGGAGATGATAAAGTATTATTAGGTCTTTCCGGTGGTGTTGATTCAACTGTTGCTGCAGTATTACTTCATAAAGCCATTGGCGACAAACTGACTTGTGTGTTTGTTGATAATGGGTTATTACGTAAGAATGAATTTGAATCTGTTTTGGATTCATATAAAAATATGGGCTTGAATGTGATTGGCGTTAATGCCAAAGATCAATTCTACAAAGCTTTAGATGGTGTTACCGAACCGGAAGCAAAGCGAAAGGCAATCGGCGGAACATTTATCGACGTTTTTGACCAGGAAGCTCACAAAATTAAGGATGTAGTTTGGTTGGGACAAGGTACGATTTATCCGGATGTGATTGAATCGGTATCGGTTAAAGGCCCTTCAGCTACAATTAAGTCGCACCACAACGTGGGTGGACTTCCTGATTATATGAAGTTGAAGATTGTTGAGCCACTACGCAGTTTATTTAAAGATGAGGTTCGTCGTGTAGGTCGTTCATTGGGTATCGATCCTGTTTTATTAGGTCGTCATCCATTCCCTGGTCCTGGTTTGGGTATCCGTATCCTTGGAGATATTACTCCTGAAAAGGTACGTATTCTTCAGGAAGTGGATCATATTTTTATCAACGGTTTGCGTGAGCATGGTCTTTACGATCAGGTATGGCAGGCAGGAGCGATGTTGCTTCCTGTTCAATCTGTTGGTGTTATGGGTGATGAGCGTACATACGAAAGTGTGGTCGCGCTACGTGCTGTTGGATCTACCGATGGTATGACTGCCGACTGGTCACATCTTCCTTACGAATTCCTTGCTAAGGTTTCTAATGATATTATCAACAAGGTTAAAGGTGTTAACCGCGTTGTGTATGATATCAGTTCGAAACCACCTGCAACAATTGAGTGGGAATAGTTTCTTAGATACAGGATTTAAGAATCAAGATATATGCTGGCCCTGGAGATTTGTCTCCGGGGCTTTATTTTGTCCACTAATTACCCGAATGGGCACGAATTATTTAATTTCTTTTTATTGTGTTAGTAAGTACTGTCATATCGACGAAGGAGATATCTGGAGAAGAGGAATGAGGTTAAGTTTGCTTGATATTGTTGCTGCAAAGCAATGATCCATAGTTTATCATAATATATTGTTTCATAGTGAAGGTTTATGTGTAATTGCACCCAATCTCTTCGTCTTGAGTTCTCTCACTTCGTTCGAGATGACCAGTATCTTATAACCTTTAATAGTGTCAGGTCTTGGCCCATCTGTGTTGCCAAACAACTAACAACCAATAGCTAATAACTAATGCCGGTGATTCTTTCCTGAACCATATTATTTTGCTAGTTTTACACTGAATTCTTATGATTTGTAAATTCTTGAAAAACAATAAGAAAGTGAAGAAGTTATTATTTGTTTTCTCGTTAATTGTGTTGTTCGGTCTAACTACCATGCCCTTACATGCTCATGCTCAGGTTAAGAAATCCTCTTTAACAGAGGTTGTAAATGGAGTTGAGTTTTATATTCACTTCGTAAAGAGTGGGCAGAGCTGGCAGGATGTGACTCAGACGTACCTTATTTCAGAAAAGGAAGTTAAGAGTTATAATAAACATATCCATGGTGAGCTGAAAGCGAATATGATCGTTAAGATTCCTGTTGATGTGCAGGGTGAGCCCGTGGAAGATTTTTCAGATATGGTTGTTGAAGTCAAGACAGAAACTGTTGCTGTATCCCAGGTTAAATCAAATGACCTGTCAGCAACCTCTGGAATTCATATCGTTCAGCCTAAAGAAACACTATACTTCATCAGCAAGTTGTATAATACTTCCGTGGATCATTTGAAGGAATTAAATTCCGGATTGACAACTGCGATTAATGTTGGACAACAGATACGGATTCGTGATGAAGTTAAAGCTGATCCAGTTGTTGCAGAAAATGTATTAGCGGTAGAACCAAAGCCTGAAGAAAAGGCAAACCACACAGTTGCAGAAGGAGAAACGCTGTATAGTTTGTCACATAAATACGATATTAGTATTGATGAAATCAAAAAGTATAACCCTCAGCTAAAAGAAGGATTGAAATTGGGGCAGGCCTTGTATATCCCTGAGAAAGTATATCCTGAATTCACAAAGATAGAAAGTGCTTCAAATTTAAAAGACACGGTACATACCTTTATTTATCATCGCGTTCGTAAGAAAGAAACAATGTTCAGTCTGTCGAAAAAGTATGATGTTACCATGGGAGACATATACCTGAATAATCCATTTCTGAAAAGTGAAGGATTGGAAACAGGAATGCGTGTTCGGATTCCGGTTGTACTTGATGTTGAAAAGCAAATCTATCAGGTGGTGATCGACCGTAAGGTCAGAGATTCAGCTTTGTTTATCTATGAGTTTATTGTTGATAAAAGACGTATGTATGCTGATGAGGTTGCTGAACGTTTTGGAATTTCGGAAGATGAAATCTTGAATATCAATCCTTGGATTAAGAGTCGTTTAAAGCGTCGCCAGGTGGTGGATATCCCTTTTGCGATTATTCCGGATAAGGTTGAAGAAGTAGAAGTTGTTGAAGATGTGGCTGAGCCTGTAGAAGAGGTGTATACTGGCCCTTGTTCAAACGAGGATACCGAGCGTGTTTTTAATGTGGCTTTGATGGTCCCTCTGTTTGCTGGAAGTATTCATGAGCTGGATACCAATATGCTGGCCATGGAAGGTAAAGCATTTAAGGGCTTTAACTTTATTCAGTTTTATGAAGGAGCTTTAATTGCTGCCGATTCTCTGCAACAACTGGGAATGAATCTGAAACTTCATGTTTTCGACGTTGATAATAACCCGGAAAAAGCAACGGCATTGTTGGGACCGGAGTTGCAGCAGATGGATTTGATTATTGGGCCTGTTTATAATAGTGCCTTTAATATTATTGCTGATTATGCTTCCCGCTATGGAATAAAAGTGGTGAATCCTTTATCTCAACGTGAATCAATTGTTGATAATTTTAATAATGTATTTAAAGTTAAGGTGCCTGATATGGCCAGCATGGAATTATTGGCTCGCCATATTGCCTTGAATAAAATTCATGATAGTACCAATATCGTTATTCTGCGTCACAACAAATATCAGAATCGCGATCGCAGTATATTTCTTTTGAATCGAATTCAGGAATTGACCGAGCAAAATGTGTTTATTGATACCTCGGTATACCTTGAAGATGATTTCGACGGATTTATGGATAAGACCTTTCCATGGAATGAAAACCTTGTGATCAACGTGTCAGATGATCAAGTGTTTGTTGTTGATGTGATGCGTCAAATGCATGAATTCTGCGATTCGATTCCTTACGTATTGTATGGTATGCCTTCGTGGAGTGGATTTAATTTTGAGAGTCAGTATTTGCTGGACTTAAAGGTTCATGTTTATGAAGATGAGTACATCGATTATGAGAGTGAAACGGTGAAATATTTTTTATGGAAATTCCGTAAGCAATTTGGAACCGAGGCTTTGGCTTCTCGTTATGCCTTTGCCGGGTATGATATTACCTTATATTTCCTGAATGCCTTGTATCGTTTAGGACCTGATTTTGAAAATTGTCTTCAATACAATACGATCCAAACCCTGGAAACACGCTTTGATTTCAGAAAGAAAGAATCGGGTAGTTTCGAGAACCAAAGGGCTGTTGGTTATAAGTATGAAGATTACAAGAAGGTGAGAATTCAATAATAGAGAACTTAAGATAACTACCAATATTAATATACATGAAAGAACTCGTTGATCAGTTGAATAAGCAACTGGAAGGTTTATCTGCAGAAGAAATTATTGCCTTTATTGATACCCAATTTGAAGGGAAAGTTGCTTTTGCTACCAGTATGGGGCTTGAAGATCAGGCATTGACTCATATGCTCGTTAATCAAAATAAAGATGCGAATATTTTCACATTGGATACCGGGAGAGTGTTTCCTGAAACCTTTGATCTGATACAAAAAACAGAAAGTCGATACAAGATGAGGATTCGTGTTTTCTTTCCTGATGGATCCAAAGTTGAAGAAATGGTGAATAACAATGGCATAAACCTTTTTTACGAGAGCATTGAAAATAGAAAAATGTGCTGCGGTATCCGGAAGATTGCACCACTTCAGCGTGCTTTATCAGAACTGGATGCCTGGATTGTAGGACTTCGTCGTGAACAATCAATTACCCGCCAGGATATGCAGGTTGTTGAATGGGATGCTAATAATAATCTGATTAAATTCAATCCTTTGATTGATTGGACAGAAGAGCAACTATGGTCGTATATAAAGGAGAATAAAATTCCTTATAATACTTTACATGATAAAGGATTCCCGAGTATCGGTTGCCAGCCTTGTACGCGTGCTGTTCAAGCTGGTGAAGATGTTCGTGCCGGCCGTTGGTGGTGGGAAAATCCGGAACAAAAAGAATGTGGCTTACATAAGAGATAAAGCCGGAATTTAATCAAATCGTATAGCTTTTGCTGGTGCTATTCTTGTTATAATCAGGGATGGCACCAGTAATATTAGTAGACATATTATTATAGTAATCAGATTGAGTTCAAAAAGAGCTGTGAAATCCAGCTGAATAGGTACCTCCGAGATATAATAAGATTGTTCATCAAGTTTTAATAATCCAAAACGCATTTGTAAATACGAAAGGCCCACTGCGATGAAATTACCAATGAGTAATCCTTTGGTGATGATATATGCTGAATGATATAAGAATATCCGGATAATACTCTTGTTGTTTGCTCCCATTGCTTTAAGAATCCCAATCATATTGGTACGTTCAAGTATCAGGATAAGTAAAATGGAAATCATTGTAGCTCCTGCAACCAGTGTCATTACCGCCAGGATGATAAATACGTTCATGTTTTGGAGTTGAAGCCAGTCGAACAACTCCGGGTGTAATTGACGGATGGTCTGTGACCGTAAGTCATAACCAATACTTCTGTACACTTGCTCCCCGGTTTCGGATAATTTGTCAAAGTCATGGATGGTGATTTCTGCTCCGGAAACCTGATTTGTATCCCACTTATTCAATCGTTGAATTTGTTTGATGTCACCCAGCACGTACATATTATCGAATTCTTCAAGTCCTGTTTTGTAGATTCCGGCAATTTGAAAAGCCCGTCCCAGTTGTTTGTTATTGAAGATAAAGTACATCTTTAGTTTATCTCCTGTTTTAAGCATGAGCTTTTTAGCGATATTCTCCGAGATCATGACTTCTTGTGAACGAACGGAGTAACTGATATTTGGCAGGTTTCCTTGCTTTATGTTTTTCTTAAAAAAAGACCAATCATATTCCGCATCAACTCCTTTTAATACGATACCTTCCATTTGATCATTAGCACGAATGATTCCTGCTTTGAGAGCGAATCCATGAATTCCTTTAATATTCGGTACTTGTTCTAATGCTGTTGAGTTGATGGCGTTGAAATCGATGGGATTGGCTTCAAAGGATTGGTTGAGGTCAAATGTGTTGATTTGTATATGACCACCAAACCCAATTACTTTTTCCCTGATTTGTTTTTTAAATCCTGTAATAATAGCAATGGAAATAAACATCACCGTTAAACTCAGGGCAATACTGCCAACAGCAATGCGGACGATCGGCTTGGAAAATACTGCGTCCTTACCGGATAAAAGTCTGCGGGAAATAAAAAACTCGAAATTCAATGCTTTTCTTTTTGATTATTGCAAACCTACATAAAAAAATGTCAGAATAAACGAATTGTATAATCTTGAAAAGATTTATTAGGAAGTTCGGATTTGCAAAGGGAATTTTATAAACTTTGCCTGAAAGGATTTCTATGACAATCTTTCAGTTTGATCGGTAATCAACAAAATGTTAGCTATGAAAGTAAAACTGGGAACAACACTTCTGTTTATTATTTTGATATCAATGGCTTTTTCTCAATCATGCAGCCATAAGACGACGCACAAAAACGTTGTTGTTGGTGCTGAACGTACTGATGTTTACTTTCCATATATTGGAGATAAGAATTTTGCAGTTGTGGCAAATCATACTTCCCTGATAAAAGGAAAACACCTGGTTGATAGTCTGGTGACTCTACCTGTAAATCTGAAAAAAATCTTTTGCCCGGAACATGGGTTTCGGGGAAAAGCTGATGCAGGGCAGAAAGTAGGGAACTATATCGACCAGACCACAGGTATTCCAGTTGTTTCTTTATATGGTAAAAACAGAAAACCACAATCAAAAGATTTGGAAGGTATCGAAATTATGGTTTTCGATCTTCAGGATGTGGGGGCCCGTTTTTATACCTATATATCGACCCTAACCCTGGTTATGGAGGCTTGTGCCGAAAATGATATTCCTTTGATTGTTTTGGATCGCCCAAATCCGAATGGATTTTATGTGGATGGTCCTGTTTTGGAATATGGCTATGAATCCTTTGTGGGGATGCATCGTGTTCCTGTTGTTCATGGGATGACCGTTGCCGAATATGCCCGAATGGTGAATGGTGAGGGGTGGCTAACCAATGCGATTCAATGCAATCTGATTTGGGTGAAATGCCTGAATTATGATCATAATACCCGATATCATCTTCCAGTAAAACCTTCTCCGAACCTTCCGGATATGAACTCAGTTTATCTGTATCCTTCATTATGCTTTTTTGAAGGTACGGTAGTGAGTGTTGGGCGAGGTACTGATCACCCTTTTACAATGTATGGTCATCCCGAATTGGAGGGGATGCATTCATTTATACCAAAAAGTAAGCAAGGTGCTTCAAGTCCGAAATTGAAAGGAGTGACTTGTTTTGGAGAGGATCTTTCTCTACATGCTAAATCATATTATTCCGAAAGTCCAGGTTTGTCTTTGGAATGGATTCAATCGGCTTACAGTCAATTCGAAAATAAGGAACAATTCTTTAATAATTTCTTCGATAAACTGGCCGGAGGCCCCGTTCTTAAGAAACAGATTCAAAAAGGATTAAGCGAAGCTGATATTCGAGAAAGCTGGAATGAGGAACTTTTGAATTACAAAAAGATCAGAAAGAATTACCTACTCTATAAGGACTTTGAATAGGATTGTTATGGGCTTTTTGGTTTCTATAAAAATTATTACCTTCTAGGGGAAATCCCGTAGATGATTTCAGGTTATTTGCGTATTGAGTTACAGGCTGATACAGACTATGTTTGTGCATTCAGTGTCGGACTGGCAATATTAATACGTAATGTGCGTTGTTCATTTTTGTAATTTCGCAAGTAAATACGGTATTGGATTGCTATGTTAAAAGGTCTGAGAAATAAAATTGTGTGCATAATTGTGCTGACACTTATGTGTTTGTCGCATACTGCCTCCGCGCAGTACGACAAATATAAAGCACTTTATATATACAATTTTATTAAACTCATTGACTGGCCGGCGGATAATTCAGAGAAAGAATTTGTAATAGGAATTATTGGTGATCTTGAAGTTGAAGCCGAGTTATCCCGGATTACAAAAAACAAGAAAGTAATCAACCGGGAGATTAAGGTTGTTGGTGTTGGATTGAATGATGAAATGTCGGATTTGCAAGTCTTGTTTATTTCAAAATCATTAGCAGAAAGCACTTTTAAATTAGAGAGAGAACTAAATGGTAAACCAGTTTTGTTGATAACTGAGCATAAGCGGGAAAAGGCCGCGATCAATTTTGTGGAGTCAGAGGCATCTTTGCTTTTTGAAATTGATCCTTCGGCCATCGAAAAGCAAGGACTCAAAGTCTCCAAAACACTTATAGAACTTGGGATTGTGACAAAACAATGATGAAGAACTTTAAAATTGTCATATTATTTGTTTTTCTGATATCAGGTGTGTTTAATGCCTGGTCGCAGGTTAACGACACCTTGGACGTTAGGAAGTTGAGCAAAGAACAATTGTTACAGCTATCCGAAGATCAATTAGTGGAGATGCCACTGGAAGATCTGATGCTCCTGGTGAAGCGCCTGAAATTGTCCTCCATCGAGGAATTATACGAGTTCTTGTTGAATCCTACTGTTCAATCTGCTGCAAAACATGACGAAGATTATTATGTTTCCCCTTTGGATGTTGATGTAATTACTGCTGAAGAGATTCAACGGTCAGGTGCACTTTCTATTCCGGAAGCCTTACGATTGGTTCCTGGTATGATCGTGCGTCAGAAGACCAACGGGAATTTTGATATGCATATCCGTGGAAATGATAATACGCCTCCGGGCCTTTATTTATTCGACTCTGAAAATACCATTACATTGGTGATGATTGATAGTCGACCTGTATATAATTATTTTCAGGGTGGTACTTTTTGGGAGGCATTACCAATAGGAATCAATGATATTGAACGAATAGAAGTTGTTCGTGGTCCTTCCACTGCTTTATATGGTCCCAATGCAATGTCAGGAGTAGTTAACATTATCACCAAAAAAGAATGTGATAAAAAAGTGTGTTCCAATGTTGTGTTACAGGGAGGAGCATCCAATACTATGAATGGTCATGCGTCTGTTGCATTCAATCCAAAGAAAACAATCAACATTCGTTTGAGTGGGAATTATCAGAACTTCGATCGTTTTCAGGATGAGTATTATGATTTAGTACATTATCGTTATTTCCCCGGTGATTCACTTTCTGATCATGTTCAGTATGCTGATAAGAGATACCCGGATCGAAATATGGGAAGGGAAAATGGTGGTGCAAATCTGTGGATCAGCCTTCATCCATCAAAGAATCTTTCTGTTGAACTAACCGGTGGTTATCAGCAATCTGCCAGTCAATCCATATATCTCGATATTAATAATGTTTCATATACCGTCCGAAAGTCTCAAACTATGTATCAGGATGTGAAACTAAATTATAAGGGATTAAAAGCGCATTTTGCTCATAATAGTGGAATTAATAATAATGCTTTTGGCCACAACGGGTATAAGTTCGATGTGAATAACCTGATGGCTCTTGTTGAATATGATTTTCGTTGGAAGAAATTCCGATTTCAACCGGGGATGCAATACACCTGTGTGACTTATAATGATCAGCCTTATTTTGTGGATTCAAATCTTAATCAGCCCTTGTTCAACGGGCCTAAAGAGCTGGATAATTACGCTTATTACCTGAGGACTGAATATGCTCCTTCTGAGAGATGGAGATTTATTGCAGCCTTGAGAAGGGATCATTATAATATGCCAAAGACTCCTTATTTATCATACCAGTTTGCTTCAACTTATATCATTAGTAATGAAAGCATGCTTCGGTTAGTCGTGTCAAGAGCGAATAGGGGGCCATCAATGTTTGATTATCATGTGAACTTCCAGTCAGATTATATTACCTATATGGGCTTTGTTTGGACGAATGAATATTTGAAGAATCAGGATATCAAACTGGCAACAATGGATATGTATGAGATAGGTTTTAGGAATAAATTAGGAACGAATTCAAGATTGGATTTTTCAGTGTTTTATTCAAAAACATTCGACTACTCAACCGCTCATACCGATACTATTTGGTATGATGATTTTGAATACAGGATTTCTCAAAAAAGAAATATTGATCTGATTTCCCGACAGCTTGGAATTTCCGCTTCGATGGAGTGGGCTTACTGGAGTAAATTGCAGATCAATGCATTCGCCACTATGCAAATGACAGTGCTGAATAACTTTCGTACGGATTCCAATTATGATTATAATGACAATGATATACCAATTGGGATTGAACGGGATCTGTTTCATCGGGCCACACCAAGCGTCTATGGTGGGGTAGTTTGTAATTATCATCCGGAGGAGAAGATTAATATCAATGCCAATATATACTACTATACAGGTACGGAGTACTTTAATATTGATGGGATAACCCCTGTTAAAGGTAAGCTGGTAAGCAATCTTAAAGCATCCTATCAATTAAATAAGAAATTCCAACTCTGGATGAACATGCGTAACTTGTTTTCAGACCAGAAGGAATTTGCCTTTGCTGATGACGTGAATGGTTTGTACCTGCTGGGGCTTCAAATTCAATTGTAATGCGATGCGCGTAAGGATTTCTATACCGAAGAAACTTGCTTTAGGATTTGGAATTACGGCCATTGCCATTGTTGTTAATAGTGTTTTTAATTATACCATCTGGAGAGACAATATCCGAACCATCGAACGTCTGGATAATATTTATGAGCCTTCCGAGACTGAATTATACAATCTTCGGCACCTTGTTGTTACTTCCAAAATGCTGATTAAGAATTGGGTCTTTATTGATGAGAAAAAAGATACTCCTGACAAACTGGCTTTGGAACGATTGATTTCAACAGATTATAATGAGCTTGTTAGTGGTTTGGATTCACTTGCAGTTCAATGGGAAGATAACCATTATCAGGAATATCTGAAGGTCGTATCTTTTATTAGTGATACTCTTTTTATCCAGCATCAACGTGTAATGAATACCCTGGATAGTTTTGATGCATATGGTGATCCCATGATCCGGTTTGAAATGATGAGCCTTGTTTGGGAGGAAGATGATGAAATTATGGTCACTACCAATGCAACTCTTGAGCATCTGGATGATTTAATATTTCTTGTTTCCAATGAATTTCGTCATTCTAAACAGGAGATGGAGGTTTCTGTTGCCCGGTTTAAGAGAGTGATATTTCTTAATAGCGCCGTATTGCTAGCCTTGGTTTTTATTCTGTTTTTCCTTTCAACATATATAATAGTAACCCCTCTTAATAAACTTAAGAAGGCAACCTTCGAAATAAGTAAGGGGAATTTGGATGCTCAGGTGGACATTAATAGTGGCGATGAGCTGGAAATTCTGGGGAAAGCATTTAATCAAATGGCCAGAATCCTTCGGTATAATCAGACAAACCTTACACGTGCTTACAAGAAATTACAGGATTCAGAAAAGGAACTAAAAATCAGTAATACCACAAAGGATAAGTTTTTCTCTATTCTGTCACATGATTTAAGAGCTCCTTTTAGCTCTTTGGTATCCGTATCGGAAGTGTTAACTGAAGACACAAATCAATTGAGCCCCGACCGAAAGAAGAGTTTCATTCGTAGTATTCATACTACAGCCGTTCAATTGCACAATCTGATTGAGAATTTGTTATCATGGTCCAGAACTCAAATACAGAATATCCGGTTTGAGCCTTCTCGTGTTGAATTAAGACATACCGTACAAAACACCATCGATCTAATTCAGGTGCAAAGTGGGAATAAAGATATTGTTGTAAATAATAATATTGACAAGAACCTGGCTGTTTATGCTGATAGTAATCTCTTGTCTACCATATTAAGGAATTTAATATCCAATGCTGTAAAATTCACTGAAACAAAGGGTGAAGTATCCATTTCTACATCGAATGAAGGAGGTATGGTGCGTGTTTCTGTGAAGGATAATGGATTAGGTATGAGGCCTGAAGATTTGAAAATGTTGTTTCGAATTGATATAGATACTAAATTTATAGGAAACTCCACTGAGAAAGGAACTGGCTTAGGATTGATTCTTGTAAAAGAATTTGTAGAAATTAATGGCGGACAGGTGAAAGTTGAGTCCAGATTTGGAGCTGGAAGTACCTTTAGTTTTACACTAAAGAAATATGAAGAGTAGTAATGCTTGGTTAACTTAAATATAGAAACAGGCTTAATTTATAGTTGGGCCGGAAATACGCAAGAAATGGATAAGATAAAAATCATTGTTGTTGATGACCATCAGATCGTAAGAGATGGAATCTATCTGCTGGTAATGAATGTGCCAGATGTGGAAATCATGGGCGAAGCCGGTAATGGTGATGAACTATTTGAATTGCTAAAGAAACAACAACCTGATGTTATTGTTCTGGACCTTTCTTTGCCTAAGATTAGTGGACTTGAGATCTGTAGAATCTTACACAAAGATTACCCACATATTAAAGTGATTGTTTTCTCTTCATACAATGATGAGGATTCGATTGTAAATGCTCTGAAAGCTGGAGCTAAAGGTTATATTCCGAAAGATGTTTTTCGGGAAGAACTGGTGACTGCAATTCGAGCGGTTCGGGAAGGACAGGAATATCTCAGTAATTCTATTCCAAATACCATTCTTCTGAATTTTATTAAACGCGATCGTGAAAAAGAAAAGTTTGATTACGATAAACTGGCCGATTTGACAAAGCGTGAAATAGAAGTACTCAAGCTAATTGCTGAGGGGCTTTCGTATAAAGAAATTGCCGAGAAATTATTTATCAGTTTCCGTACTGTGGAAACACATAAAAACAATATTCTTCAGAAATTAGGGCTGAAGACAACGGTTGATTTGGTGAAGTATGCCATTAAAAATAAGCTTATTGAATTGTAGTCTACGTGAAATCACGTAGGTGAAAGATGATACTCAAAATGAGTGATTAATGGTATAGATCAACCTTATATTTGATGTATTTTTGCTTTGTTGCAAAGAGGATATTAAGTTATCCAGGTTAGTAAAGGTTAGTATAGTTAGTAGTTGGTGTGGTTAGCCAACATTTTGTTACCGATTTAGAATAGTTCGGTTTTTTTGATTAGGATGGATCTGAATCCCCGCGATTGCGGGGATTTTTTTTTGTCATTTTTTTCAAAATGATGAAGATTCGTGATAAGAAGGATTTCCAATAATTGGAGATTGTAGAAGTATGCTGTAGCTTATAATCGCGGTTACTTTTACAACGGACTTTCTTTATTGTTTCATATCCAAATATACATTAACGAATGTAGAAGCTAAAAAAAAATGAGGTATTTATGCGTATTTCTACCATGGACAATCTTAAATGGATATTTTGCGATCAAATTAAGAATATCTAATCCCTCATAAATTCAGGATGAAGCTTGAACCTCAGGCAAATCCAGCACATTACCCTTTATCCGTGAAATCACGTAGTCAGTGTTACAGAACTTAAAATCAGTGTTTTTCCAGTTGTTCAGCGCTCCCTTATAATCTACTTTTGTATTGTGCTACTGAGGAAAGGACGAAAGAGTCTTTCATAAGGTTAGTAATTTGGTTAGTTAGGGTTAGTATTGGTTTTTGGTTAGTAGGTTTAGTTAGTAATTGTGTTAATTTCTCGTCAAAGGGAATCTGGAATGAGGGCCCTGGTTACACCGGGGTCCTCTTATAGAAAAGAAAAAAAGAAATTTAAAATATAGCTCGTAATAGCTGGAATTTGGTTTTAGTTGGTTTTTGGTGTATGTTAGGTAATAGCGCCCGTAGAGACGGGCGCTTTTGGTATATGGGTATTTCCTGTTTGAAAACTGAGTTCTTTTCTGTCAGCATTTTAGAATGCTATATCATTTGGCTACTATTCGCTTATTTCAAGTGAAAAATAATAAGGCAAAATTAAAAGTAGTTGCATTACTTTGCGCGATTCTGGTTTCTATAACTGTTAGCTTTTGACTCCGGTTAGGAGGCTAGGCACAGGTTTTCACATGTTTCATATTGTTCTTGTTGGTTAAGTTTATACTTTACTTGTTCTATCCTTTGTGTTTGTTTTGATTGTGATTTGCGATTGTACACATAAGGTATGTGAAAAAGGGATTGCTTAACAGTGTATTGGTGATTTCTGTGAATGTATTTGTGATAATTCGGTAATTAGTGGACTAAAAAAAAGCCGTAACCCTGAGGGCTACGGCTTCTGTATTATCGAAAGAATAATTTCTTATTTAAACTCTTCCAGGATATACTTTTAAAGCTTCTTCAAGTACTTTTACAGCATTTTTCAAGTCTTCAATCTTCAGTACATATGCGATACGTACTTCGTCTTTACCAAGACCTTCAGTAGCGTAGAATCCACTTGCTGGCGCCATCATCACAGTTTGTCCTTCATATTCGAAATCTTCAAGAATCCATTGGCAAAACTTATCACAATCGTCGATTGGAAGTTTTACAACTGAATAGAAAGCTCCTTTTGGCATTGGAGAAAATACTCCTGGAATCTTATTTAATGCTCCGATAACGAAGTCACGACGAGCAATATATTCGTTATATACTTCGTCGAAATATTCCTGTGGAGTTTCCAGTGAAGCTTCACCTACAACCTGACCAAATGATGGTGGGCTAAGTCGAGCTTGTGCAAATTTCATTGCTGCATTGATTACTTCTTTGTTCTTAGTAACCATACATCCAATACGTACACCACATTCGCTGTAACGCTTAGAAACGGAGTCCATCAAAACTACATTGTCTTCGATTCCTTCAAGGTGCATTACCGAGACGTGATCGTGTCCATCGTAGCAGAATTCTCTGTACACTTCATCAGAAAATAAGTACAGATCGTGCTTCTTAACGATGTCGCGAAGCGCTTCCAATTCTTCTTTTGAGTACAGGTAACCGGTAGGGTTGCCTGGATTACAGACCATAATTGCCTTGGTTTTTGGTGTAATCACTTTCTCAAATTCAGAGATTGGAGGTAAAGCAAAACCATCTTTAATTGAAGATGTGATTGGCACAACCTTAACACCAGCAGCACAAGCAAAACCATTATAGTTTGTGTAGAAAGGTTCTGGAATAATTACTTCATCACCAGGGTTCAGGCAGCTTAAGAAAGCAAAAGAGATTGCTTCTGAACCACCTGCAGTTACGATGATTTCGTTTTCATCAGCCTCTATACCAACACTTTTGTAGTATTTAGATAAACCGATGCGATATGATTCATTTCCTGCTGAATGACTATATTCAACAACTTTTTCGCTATAGTTCTTAATGGCATCAATAGCAACCTCGGGAGTCTTGATATCAGGCTGACCGATGTTAAGATGATACACTTTATGACCTTTTTTCTTAGCTGCTTCAGCGTAAGGAACCAGTTTCCTGATCGGCGAAGCTGGCATTTCAAATCCTCTGTTCGAAATATTTGGCATAACTTATTGATATTATTAATGATCAACTAATTTTCAATGATTGCAAAAGTATAGATTTTTCAATTATGAAATTGATATTTCGATATAAGATTCGTTCAATATGTATTGGTTCTAAAAAGAATGTTCTCAGACGCCTGAGAGTAGCTGTAGGTGGTCTGAATCTGCTTCGTGTTTTTATTGATGGACTCGGCTATGCAAGCCTTTGGCAAGGCGATTCTTGTGGAGACAAAAAAAACGCATCAGACATCTGATGCGTTCATATAATATGAAATATTAATTCTTAATTACTCATTGCCCCAAAAGCATTCTCTTTCATCGGGAATCCTTCAATTTGTTCTTTCACTACTTTGCCTTTGATGCGGCAGATGATAGGTGATTTATCAGCATTGGATTCTATGATAATGGATTTGTTAAAAGGACCTACTTTTTTAGTGTTGTATTTCACTTTCACGACCTCTGATTTGCCAGGTAGAATGGGTTGACGAGGCCAGGTTGGTACTGTACATCCACAAGTGGCTTTTACCCGGGATAAAACCAACGGTTGCTTTCCTGTATTTTCGAACCTGAATTCACACCATCCATTTGAATTTTGTGAAATCTCACCATAGTTATATACGATATTTCCTTTCTCATCGATCACCGATTGATCGAAAGAAATCTGAGGTGTATTACTTTCACTTTGTGCAAATGAAATCCCACTGCATAAGGTAACAGCGACTAAAATGATAAGTAATTTTTTCATAGTTGATTTAAGATTTTATAATATTTTCCAAATATAGACAATTATTACCCATCTCCAATTACGTAGTTTTTAAGTAAAAGGTTTCAAAAAAACACCATTAATCGTGCCGGAATGATTCGGTGATTGGTGTGAGGTAGTTTAATTTTTGTTATTTAATATATATTGCTATTTTCGTTTGCTACATCAGTTATTGAAGAATTGATCAGAATTAAGTTGTTAACCTGCATAAAATCAAGATATAAAATGAAAAGAATAATCTGTTTATTACTTGCAAGCTTTATGATTATGGGCATGCAATCGTGCAAAAGCAAAAAGAATATTGCAAAGGAAGAGAAGAAACCTGCAATTGCTGGTGCAAATGTTGCTTCTCCTCCGGTTATTATTTATAAGACCAAAAAGGATTACAGAGATTTGGTGCCGGTTGTTTTGAATAAGGAAAAAACACGTATTGTTTCTTATCCGGCTCCTTCAGATGTTATTTCTGGAAGGGAAATGATGACGCCAAGGATGTTAGAAGGTGGTTTTTTACTCGATAAGCGAGGGATTAGTGAAAATGTGGCATTTCTTCGACTTACATACAATGAGTATTCGAAGATGAAAAAAGTCCCAAGCACTTCTGAACTTTTAAAAATGGTCATCGATAATGATCCGATTTCTGAAATGTATAAATGTGGACGGGTTGGTGATTATAAAGAGCTGGAACGCGAATTAAATCAAATGATTAAGCAAGGAAAATTGACTCAGTTTGAACGATTGAAATAAAAGAAACTGAATCCCGAAAATAGAAATCCGAAAGTAAAGCAGTCAGTTTATTGATGACCACTGCCTGACTTTCGGATTTTTTATATCTTTAGTATCCTCAATAAACATGTTTCTATGATTAACCAACCGAAAAAGTTTGGCGCTTTTGCCGGTGTCTTTACACCTTCAATTTTAACCATTTTAGGCGTTATTATGTATTTACGTCTGGGGTGGGTTGTTGGTGAAGCAGGTCTTTTTACCACTCTTGGGATTATTCTTGTAGCCCATATTATTTCTGTTACCACAGGTCTGAGTATTTCATCCATTGCCACAGATAAAAAAATAAAAACCGGTGGTCTTTATTATATGTTGAGCCGAAGTCTTGGCCTGCCAATGGGGGGAGCTATTGGGATCACCCTGTTTGTTGGTACAGCTTTGAGTATATCTCTTTATCTGATTGGTTTTGCTGAGAGTTTTCTGTCGGTTGAAGAAATAAGATCCTTTTTGGGATTGAGTCAGGATCTGGATAGTTTTAGAATTATTGGTACTTCATTTATACTGTTGCTTGTTATTATTGCTTTTATCAGTACTTCTCTGGCGTTGAAAACACAGTTTTTTATTCTTGCAGCAATCGTATTATCATTGGTGTCGGTATTTGTTGGTTTTTTCTCAAATATAGAATTCCATCCCGAACAGGTGAGCTTATTTGCTTCAGGAAATGATATTCCTATTGAATATATTTTTGGTGTCTTCTTCCCGGCTGTAACCGGCTTTACTGCTGGAGTTGCCATGTCTGGTGATTTAAAAGACCCCCGGAAATCGATCCCCTTTGGGACTTTAGGATCTATAATAACCGGCTTTTTGGTTTATGTGGGACTTGCTGTTGGGATTGCCTTCTTTGTTGATCGTGATCTACTGATAAATGATAGTAACTTTTTGCAGAAGGTTGCCTGGTTCTCACCATTGGTTTTAGCAGGTATCTGGGGAGCAACATTGTCCTCTGCCCTGGGAGGGATTTTAGGCGGTCCCCGAATACTTCAGGCTATTGCAATGGATAAAATCGGGCCACGTTTGTTTGGTAAAGGACATGGTGTCAATAACGAGCCGCGGGTGGCTTTAATAGTAACTTTTGTAATTGCTGAAGTGGGTATTTTGATTGGTGATTTGAACGTTATTGCAGGGATCGTGTCTATGTTCTATATTGCCGCCTATGGGTTTATTAATCTTGCTTTTTCTTTGGAGCAATGGGCTAGTTCTGATTTCAGACCTTCTTTCAGAATTTCCAATTGGATTGGGATTATTGGCTTTGTGGCCAGTTTTGCAGTAATGTTTAAAATTGATACCGTTTCGATGATGGCTGCAATCGTCATCATCATGGGGATTTATTTTTACCTGAAGAAGAAAGAGCTTCAACTTGATTTTGGAGATGTGTGGCAAAGTGTGTGGTCTTCAATCATTCGGATGTCTTTGCATAAGATGGATCAGAAAAAATTGGAAGAGCGTAACTGGAGACCCAATATTCTATTATTCAGTGGTAATCCGGTTAACAGGCCTTATTTGATTGAATTTGGAAAATGTTTGGTTGGAAAACATGGTTTTATGTCCATGTTTGAGTTGGAGGAAGGAGACCCGGGATTGAACAAGCAAGCCCGGCAAGAACAGGTTCTTACCACAGATGAAACCCGCGAACATCAGGGTATTTTTTCACGTCGGACGATTGTGAGTAATATTTATGAAGGGATAGAGGAAGTATCGAAGATATATGGTTTTTCTGGTGTTGAGCCTAACACAGTAATGATGGGCTGGGGACGACAAACGAAGGATATCAGCCGATTTGCCACTATGTTGAAGCGACTCAATGCTTTGGATCATAATATTATCATGATGGATTATGATCAGCAGGTGGGCTTTGGAAAGAAACAAACCATCGATTTGTGGTGGAGAGGAGCTGGTAACAATGGGAACCTTGCACTACAACTTGTAAAGTTCCTGCTGATAGCTGAAGAATGGCGTAATGCAAATGTCAGGTTAATGATCGTTAATCCTGTTAATGATGAGAAAGATCTGATTACCCGAAGAGCTAAATCCATTCTTGAGAATTTGCGTTTGGCAGCTGAAGTTAAGGTGATCAATAACCAGATAGAGCAACGAAGTGTTTATGATATCATTCATGCCGAATCCTTAAATACAGATGTTATTTTTATGGGGATTCCTCCTATTGAATCTGGATTTGAACAACGTTTTATAAATAATATCAATCATTTATGTCGGGATTTGGGAACAGTAATCCTGATCAAGGCATCTTCACATTTTAAAGAATTACAAATCGGTGTTAAAACCAAATTAAAAAGCATTACTGCTAAGGAAAAATTACACCTTGTTGTTGAGGAAGATCTTGAAATACCAGAGGTGAAATTGCCTGAAAATGCGTTCCTTAATAATCAAATGCAGATCCTTTGGAAAGAGTATACCGATATGGTGACGATCTCAGGATCGGACTACCTTAGTAAATTATTTAGTTATCAACTTGATTTAATTTGTAGTGTTGAGAAGGAATTCCATAATACCATGGGGCAAATTAGTTTCGGTAAACAGGCTAATGATACCCGTGAACTGGAACGATCCATATCTCAAACTGCTAATGCTTTTATTTTTAAAACACGAAAGCAAATTGAAGCTTACCTCAAAAATACTTCAGAGGTTGAAGCGGATATCCTTAGTAAATATGTGAATTTTGTATGGGATGAATCAAAGAGAATTTATGCCGATATCCCGGAACATATCACCGTGCCTTATTCTAGAGAGACTCTTAAACCTGATCGATCCGATTCGTTCAATACCCGGTATTTCAAGTTTTTAACCAACTTTTATTTTCTGTTCAATAAAAAAGATTATGAATACGATATTCGGTTTAAGCGATTAGTACTTTCTGTTTTTCTTAAGGATGAGAATGTCGTTCTGTTCAACTTGTTGAACAAATGGGGGCAGATGAATCTCCAATATGTGGTTGAATTGCAAAAAATCACTCGTTCCATCGAAAGAATCTTTCTGCAGTTTGACAAAGAACAAAGATCCAATTCTTTGGATCCGGAATTAAAAGGAAAAGCATCTGAGAAAATAACTGATGAATTCCTGAAACTTAAGGATCTTAATGAAGCCTCTCTTGGAGCCCTGTTACAAATGCACCAGAAGCAAATTTCTTCTTTGATTGAGAAAATTAGTGGTAAGCTGAATCATACAAATGTGAATGCAACTATTATTCTCCCTCGTGAAGGGGAAGTGTTAAAGCAGCGACGTTTGATTTCTGATATTCCTTCATTATGGTCAAAAAACCAAAAACTGTTATTGAATCAAACATTATTGGAGCTTAATTTGCAGTCTTTTATTCTTAAATTGGATGGAATTCTCAGAGATACAGGAATTGAATTGCAAGAGACCATAGCGACCAAAACACGAGACGTTAATCTGCAGTTATTAAACTACATTCGCCATTATTCTTCTGAATTGGAAAAAGAAAGCTTACATCCATTCCAGATTGAATTACCTCAATTTGATAAGAGTAGTTTATTGATAGCATTCGAGCGAATTATCGACAATGCCCTGCGAAGAATCCGAATGGCCTCCAATGTATTTCCAGATCGAATTCAGGTCTTTAGTCAGGATTCCTTTAATGATTATTTGCGTATGCAGTATAATAATCCCGAATCAGTTGATATTGCTGTTCTTCGTTTAATCGATTATTTAATCCAGAGTGAGTTTATTGGCCCAATGGAGGAATTGGTTAATGATTTAGCTGCTCGTCTTCGAAAACATTCCACCCTGGCCAATGATGTGGTGCGTATCATTAATTTCAGTATTGGACATTCAGAACATGAGGTTGAGGAAATTGAAAATGGAAACCATGAAGAAATTCGAATCCTGCTCAGGGAACAGGAGGAAGTGTTACTTCAGTCTATTCTGGAGGTTGAAGAGATAGAAACCTCTGTTGAAAAGCATATTCAGGAACGACTTGTGACAGCCTATGAGGCTTTGTCCATCTCTGTTTTTATTAAAAGTGCAGCCGATCTAAAGCAATATATCAAAGCTCATGAGAGTGTGCAGCGATGGAGTCGTTTGAAAACATGGCTCAAAAAATCAAACAGGAACATTCAGAAGCAGACCAGTCAGGTTTGGTACAGACATAGCAAGGGCATTCTATTAGCTCAGAAAATGAATAAGCTTGAAGATTACGATCAGGCGCGCGTTAATGATATCCTGAATATCCTTGATGATGTAAGGATTGATTCACAGATATTAAGTCAAATTCCTTTCTATTATCAGCAACTATTTTTGAGAAAAGAATACTACCTGAACGAGTTTTGGGTAGGTAGGCAAAAGGAATTGAGCGATTTTGAAAATTCGGTTAATCGATTTCATGCTGGATTTAAAGGTGCTGTTCTGGTTTCTGGTGAGCGTGGTTGTGGTAAAACCTTCTTTTCGCAATATGCGGTAAAAAAATACTTACCCGAAGCTAGTTTATATGTTATAAATCCTCCTTTTGCTGGCAGCAGCGATCCTGAAGATTTTAAGAAAACCATGCAACACGTTTTTGAAACACGCCAATATGATCAGGCTTTTTCTGACTTGCCGGCAAATTCAGTTATTATCTTTGATAGTTTGGAACAATGGTGGGAAAGAAGTGCAGGAGGATACAGAGTTGTTAATATGATTATTGATCTGATTGATCGCTTTCATGAGAAATTCTTGTTTATCGTTAATGTTAATATGCATGCATTTAATGTGATAAACAATATTCATAAAATTGAAAGTGTATTTTTAAATCTGATTGAGCTGGAACCATTCAATGCTGAGCAGATAAAAGAAATCGTTATGCTGAGGCATAAATCTGGTAATTTGCGATTTGAGCTATTCCAAAAGAAGCATCGAAAAATGCATTATTGGGATAATGCCCGGCTTTTTGCTAAACATTTTGCTTTTTCAAAAGGAAATGTGGGAGTTGTTCTGGATTCCTGGATCGCCAATATTAAAGAAGTTCAGGGGAATGTTATTTATGTTACGGATCCAAATGTACCGGATACTTCCGTTTTGGATAACCTTGAATTGGATTGGTGGTTTTTGCTGATTCAGTTTGTGTTGCATAAACGGATGAGTGTTAGTCGTCTTTCGAAGATCACCATGATTGCTGAAAATGATCTTTTAGTGAGGATTATGATTTTGAAGCGGGCAGGTGTTATTGTCGAAACCAGCAATGATATTTATGAAATCAATCGGTTTTTGTATCCGCATCTTCGAATGAAGTTGATCGAAAAGGAAATGTTATAATAATTTGATATGGAGTTAATTGGGCAAGAAATACCCGGAGCAGTACTGGGATTGTTTTTATTCTATATAATTCTGGTGTTTACGGTATTCAGAATTTTGCAACCTGTTTTGAAGTGGTTCCCTTTACGAAAAGAAAGTCGGCGGTTGCTCGCCAAGCATTTGCCTTTGATTGAGCTGGTGGCTTGGGTGATTCTTATGGTTTGGGCAATTCCCTATTTGTGGTCTGACTTCAGAATTTATGCGATTGCTACATTTATGGTTCTTCTGATGATCATATTATGGGCCGGTTGGTTTTTGCTACGCGATCTCATTGCAGGAGTCATATTCAAAAGTCATAAACACTTTTCAAGAAATGAAATAATCACAATTGGAGATACTACTGGCAAGATTATCAGTTTTGAAAGTCGGTATCTGATGTTGGAGACACTTTCCGGTAAAAACATTCATTATCCTTACAGCAAACTTATGGGAGAAATTGTGAGTAAGGCCAATCCAGCCGAACTGGTTAAAAGTTATAAATTCCGCATTCGAATTAGTAGAGAACATTCTTTAATGACTATGATAAAAACCATTAAAGAAGATATTATTAATCTCCCATGGGCATCCGTTAAGAAACAAGCTGAAGTTCATTTAGAGGCTGAGGATGATCAGTCATTTACACTGGAGTTAATTGTGTTTTCCCTTCAAAAAGAATATCTGTATCACATTGAACAGCACGTGAAAAATAAGTTTGGATTAAAAGAGTAAACTTGTAAATGAGAGTCTTGTGACTCTTTAAATCATGTCGAAAAATGATTATCTTTATATAGGAAATAAGGATAATAAGATGTTTGCTTTCGGACCAGTATATTCAAACAGATTAGGATTTAGTATTGGCGTGCAGAATACGCAGGCAAAACATTGTTCTTATGCATGTTTGTATTGTCAATTAGGTGCTAAGGTCTGTCAAACGATTACGAGAAAACAATTTTACAACCCTGATGATTTCATTGAAGAGGTGAAGTCAAAATTACAAATTCATCGTGCACTGGGGGAAGAGATCGAATATGTTGCTTTTGTTCCCGATGGTGAGCCCACTCTAGACGTGCATTTAATGCAAACTGAACGCATGATTAAACAATTGGGTGTTAAAACGGCGATTACCACTAATGCATCTTTAATCACAGATCCGGATGTTTGGGAGGCTTTGCTAAATTTTGACCTGGTTTCGATAAAAGTTGATTCGGTGTATTTTGATATTTGGAAAAAGCTCAATGCTCCTGCTGAAGGGATGGATTTTGCTGAAATACTAAGTACTCTCAAGAAGTTTTCTAAAGAATATCAAGGGAAATTGGTGACTGAAAGTATGCTGGTTAGTAAAGTAAATGATGGTGAAGCTCATCTATTTGATTTGGCAAATTTTGTTGGAATCCTAAAGCCTGAGGTTGCTTATTTATCTACTCCAACCCGTCCCCCTTCCGATTCGGATATTCGGTCGGTTACTAATTCAATTCTTTATTATACCCGTAGAATTTTTAAAGAAAAAGTTGCTAAGGTGGAGATTCTTGTAGGCTATGAAGATCATAAGTTTGTTCTTTCTGGAAATCTTGAAAATGATTTGATGAATTATATTTCTGTTCAACCGATGAGAAAAGAAGATATTCTACAGTTTTTATACAAAGCAAAAGCGGACTCCAGTTTTTTAGATGGACTTATTGAGGATGGAAAATTAATCGCTTCGGGATCGGATGCAGGGCTATATTTTATGAGAAAAGAACAACAACAATAATAAAATAATTCCTAATCTAAGTCCTACTTTATTAAATATGTACAATACATTGTGATATGTAATTGTTGCACAGGCTTGATTTTATCATACATCCCAACCCTAATATTTCTGGTCTTTTGTCTTCGGATCCCGATAATGGGGATATAGTTAAACAATTGATGTGGCCATTGTCCGTAAGGTTTGCCTTATGGACTCGTGGCTTCATGTACAATCAAAAGCTATTATATGAGATTAGAAAATTTTAAAATTGCAATTGCAGTTCTTTGCTTATCTGCATTTAGTGTAAAGTCGTTTGCTCAGATTACTCTTAACGACAACTTTGATAGTTATGAAGTAGGAAATTACATTGGGGTAGTTTCTCCCGATTACTGGACAACCTGGAGTAATGCTCCTGGAACATCAGAAGATCTTGTGATTACAGATGCTCAGGCTGCATCAGGAGATCATTCTTTACTTGTTTCTGCAGGAGTTGATGGAGTTTTAAGTCTTGGGGATCAAACTAACGGCCGTTATGAGGTGAGTTTTGATTATTTCATCCCTGCAACTAAAACAGGGTATTTTAACATCTTGCATCTGTTTGATGGAAATGATAGTAAATGGGGGTTCCAGGTAACATTTCCGGAAGGTGCTACTGCTCAGGTTGATGCTGGAGGTTCAGGTGCGGCATCGTTTGATTTTGTTTATGACGAATGGATGTCCTTCAGGCATGTAATTAACATGGATAATGATTGGGCTGAGTTTTGGTATAATGATGAACTGATTTATGAATGGCAGTGGAGCCTTGGAGCAAGCAATGATTCAGGTTTGAATCAGCTTGGTGGCATTAACTTCTACGCCTGGGATAATGGTGGGAATGGTACTCCTGAATATTATGTAGATAATATTAATGTGGAGGAAGTTGAAGCTCCTGAAGCTCCAATTAACCTTACAGCTACAGTGTCAGGTACGATGATTGATTTAGCTTGGGATGCCCCAACGGCAGTTGTCCCAAGTGGTTATAATGTTTACCGTAATGGAGTTCTTATACTAGAGAATCATCCTACTACCACTTATACTGATGTTCATTCAGTACCTGGTACATACACGTATTTCGTGAAAGCTGTTTATGAGGTGGCTATTTCAGATGCCTCTAACAGTGTTGAAGGTTTTATTGAGGGTGGTACAGATCGTGAAATGGTAATCCTTGAGATAGCTACAGGAACGTGGTGTGGTTTCTGTCCTGGAGCAGCAATGGGTGCAGATGAACTTGTTGAGTTGGGCCACAATGTAGCTGTTATTGAATATCATTCTGGTGATGAATATGAAACATTACAGGCAGGAGCTCGTATAGGTTATTACGGTATTGGAGGTTTTCCTACTAGTGTTTTTGATGGTGTAGAAGGTATTTCCGGAGGTAATCCTGACGAAAGTATTTATGAATCAATGGCTCCAATTGCAGATGCGTCTGCGGAAATTCCAGGTCTTTTTGGAATCAACCTTGATGTTCTACCTGTAGGTGGTAATACTTTTAAAATCTCGGCCACTGTTTCTAAGGAATTCCAATGTGGAGAGAACATCTCCTTACACTTTGTTCTTACTGAATCTCATATTCCAGAAGTATGGTTAGGAGGACTAGAGGAAGTGAATTTTGTTTGTCGTGAGATGTATCCAAATGAGTATGGAACAGAACTGGATTTTTCTACACAAGATGAAGTAACTGTTGAATTTGAGGTGGAAATCAACACGGTTATTGAGAATAGTGAAATTGTTGCCTTTGTACAGGATAATGACACTAAATTAATTCATCAGGGAGCTAAGTTGGCTGTGCCTGTGATTAGTTCGGCTCAGGCAAATACACAAATACGTTCTAAAATATATCCTAACCCAAATACTGATGGTGTAGTTTATGTAGAAGCCAATGCTGTTGTAAAGATGGTTTCTGTGTATACTCAGAGTGGGCAGTTGATTAAGCAGGTTGCTACTGATACTATGACTCCTGATGTTGATGTTACAGGTCTTGAAGCTGGCATGTATTTCATGAGAATAGAAACGGAATTTGGTTCAACTATTCAAAAATTGAGCATTCGATAATGAAATTGAATTAATAATAAAAAAGCCGCTTGTGGAAATAAGCGGCTTTTATCCTTTAATTATTCTTTCTTATTTATAGAATTCTAATTCTGTAAAGTCAAAATCAGGATTTGGAACATCAATTTTCATCTGTTCGATCTTCCCCTTTTTATCCAAAATAAAATTAACAGTTCCTTTTGGTAGACTAGGAACACTTGGGAATTCTATTTCAAATGTATTGAATTGATCATGTGTTAATGGCCCTTCAAAAATCTTTGTTGGAGTCAGGTGAAGGATCAATTGATTATTTTCAAGTTTTACTACAGCATCTCCATACATTTCACAATGATATGTTCCGGTATATTCTGACAGCTTAAGAAGTGGAGTTCCTGAAATTTTTACTTCCTCCTCCTTTTTTGATTCGTGATTACCAGATTCGAGAAACATTTTACTCCAATCTTTATTTTCATGCCCCAGAAGTACATCAAGCGTTCTTAATACCATTGGATAATATAAGCTTGAGAGACTGTTGGTTAATATGACGAATCCCATGTTTTTCTCAGGGATAAGTACTGTTTGTGAGATCATGCCGTCATATCCACCATTGTGAGTAACGATTTTACATCCATGTAAATCGTAAGTTGACCAACCAAGTCCATATCCTTTATAATGCGTACTGGGCATCATGTTTTCAGACCATTTTGAAACTGAAAGAGGTGTGTTAATCGCCCACATCTCGCGGATTCGATCTGGTTGAATGATCGTGTCGTCTTCATAAATTCCATGATTCAGTTGTAGCATTAACCATTTTGATACATCATTTACTGAACTGATAATCGATCCGGCCGGAGCAATGTTGTCCCAATTCAGATAATGAATAGGAATAGTTTTCCCATCCACCTCATTATGAGGAGTCGCTACATCTTTCAATTTTTGAAGATCTTTAGTAGATGTAATTGAATTGGACATTCCCAGGGGCTTGAAGATTCGTGTTTGAATAAAATCATCCCAGCTCAATCCACTTACCTCTTCAATAATGAGTCCAGCTGTAAGATAAAGGATATTGGAATAACCGAATTGGCTCCTGAATCCATAGGCGGGCTTTAAATGCTTTGCTCTTTTTACAACTTCCTTTCGGCTGTGGTTTGTCCCATACCAAATCAAATCACCACTAAAAGTTTTTAAACCTGATCGATGACAAAGAAGGTCACGGATCGTCATTTCAGAACTCACATAGGGATCGTAAAGCTCAAACCAGGGGAGGTATTCTCGTACATGATCATCCCATGATACTTTTCCTTCATCCACCAAAATAGCCAATGAAGCGGCTGTGAATGATTTTGTGTTGGATGCAATTGCAAAAACAGTATTTGGGCTAACAGATTCTTCAGTTCCTGTTTTCTTTACACCATAGCCTTTGGCAAATATTAATTCATTGTCTTTCACAATGGCAATTGCCATACCTGGAACTTTCCAATCGGCTAAGGCCTGAGTATAGTATTTGTCCAGTGATCGAATCTCTTTTTTTAACTCTTTAGATTGCGCAAATGCCCCACACGAAATTGATATGAGTAGAGTAGCTATCAGAGTGAGACGAAAAATCCTTTTCATATTCTTCTTTTTATTTATTTGATACTAAATTTTTGAGGAACTTCTATATTCAATCATCACTTTTTCAAGTGATGAATTTCTTTATATAATTTGCCCATGATATCTCCGGCTTTTCCTTGTAGGAAAATGTCGGTAATTGAATTTGTGAAATTTGATGGAAGTGGGTTGATCTCAATAATTGTTGCACCATTCCGTTTTGCTATTATTGGTATATGACAAGCAGGCATTACTTCGCCGGTTGAACCTATAACGATCATGATATCACAAGTGTTTGCAATGTCTACAGAACCCTGATATGCAACTTCAGGAATTCCTTCCCCAAAAAAAATAAAATCAGGTTTTAGTAAGCTTCCACACGTGTTACAAGCAGGTGGCGTCTCGTTGATTTCAATTTCCCCTACATCGAAGTGTTCGGAACATGATGTGCATACAAATTTTTGTGAGTTGCCATGAAATTCAAAAATATTTTTGGTTCCGGCTACCTGGTGTAGATTATCTATATTTTGAGTGATAACAGCTGAAAGGACCCCATCCTTTTCCATTTCACCAAGGACAATATGAGCCCGGTTTGGTTTTGCTTTTCCGAAAAATTCGTAAAAGATCTTTTTTATAACTTTCCATGAATCGGCTGTATTTGAGAAATAATAGTTCAAATCCAGGCTGCGCGGATCGTATTTTGACCACAATCCTTCAGGGCCTCTGAAAGGAGGTATCCCACTTTCAACAGATATTCCAGCACCAGTAAAAGCGGATATTTTTTTTGCTTCTACAATTTTCAGAGCAGCCAGTTTTATATTGTCAACCATTTTAGTTGTTTATATAATATGAGAATTCCGGGGAATAAAGATACATCGTATTCAAGGAAAAATGAAACAGGCTTGCAATAAATGCAAGCCTGTCTCTGTATTATGAATTGATTGTTATTTATGCATGTAACTTGAAAGTGAGTCCAACGCCAAATACTTGTTTCAATTGCAGGCGTGGTCCTTGTCCGATTTGTTCATTTTCACTGTTGAATATGGGAAGTTTGGTGTCATGATCGTAAAGCATTTGGAATGCAAAACGGGTTGTGATATAATCTGTTAGGTTATAGTTGATGGATCCAATCCAGTCGATATCAATATTCCATCGATTCTCTTTGTCGTTGTCCAGGTAATTATTGTACAAATTAAGTTTTGAATCAAAATCAAGATTTTTCACCAGTTCTTTCTTGAATTTAATAATTGTATTTATACCAAACTCTGGATTGACAGTCCTGCCATGCACAATTAATGAGTCAGCTTCGTAAATAGCAGGCTTAACACCAAAGCTACCTAGATCAGCCAGGGTTTGATCCTGAACAAAGGTGAACTTTCCAGAGGCTGGAGACATCATTATTGATAAAAACTCAAAGGGATCATATTTAATACCCAATGAGAGCGTAACAATTCCAGGAGACATGAAGTCTGAGATATAGACTGAGTCATTGGGGTATTTATATCCTTTTGAAAACTGAGTTTTGTAGTTGAGCTCGGTTGAATAGTACCAATTTTTACTCTTCTTGATCCCAAGGTTAGCACTATAATCAATCAGATCTTCTGTCTTTTTAATGTTTTTTTCTTCAGGTTTAAGTAGCCCAAAAAGTAATTTTATTTCATTAATAAGTTTGATATCATGCTTTTCATAAACCACCTGAGTAGTGAAATCTCCAGATCCGGCCATTGAATTTTCACCACCTTTGGCCCAGTTACTGAAATGCGTCTGGTTGAATGTTAAACTACCTCTGGATTTAAAATTCCAGTGATGAGGAATGCTGTCCGTTTCCTTCAGATCGACTGTTACGGAATTTTGAGCCTGATTTAAAAATATTGTGTCAATAACTTTATATGTGATGATACGGATAGAGGTGTCTGCACCTTTCGAAATCACCAAAGTATCAGCTTCAGATTGTGACAAACACAATTTGCTGATCAATAAAATAATAATTAATAATGTTCCCCGCATTTAAACCTAAATCTCCAAGTGATGTGCAAATATATTTAAAATCATTGAGTTAATTGACCATGTATTTGCATCGATTAATTAAAAGCCTTGTTAATGAAGGGTGAAATATGCAAAAAAAATGCCTGAAAGAAGTTTTCAGGCATTTTTTTTAGATTTTTATTTTAACCATTGGTCAAGCCATTTGTAGAATTCACGATGCCACAATACTGAGTTTTGTGGGCGAAGTACGAAATGAGTTTCCTCTGGTAGGAATAACAAACGACTTGGGATATTCCTTAGCTGAGCAGCGTTGAAGGCTTGTAAACTTTCAGTATAAGGAATTCGGTAGTCATGCTCTCCTACGATTACCATAATTGGAGTATCCCATTTATGGACGAAGCGGTGTGGTGAATAATCATAACTCTTAGGGCGTTCTTTTTCCCAGTATGCTCCACCTATATCATAAGTTGGAAACCAGGTTTCTTCGGTAGAGGCAAAGAAACTTTCCAGGTTAAACATTCCACAATGTGAGATGAAAGCTTTAAAACGTTTATCATGGTTTCCGGCAAGCCAATACACCGAAAATCCGCCGTAACTTGCACCTACAGCTCCCAGGCGATCTTCATCAACAAAAGGTTCTTTAGCTACAGCATCAATTGCAGATAAATAATCTTTCATGTTCTGCCCGCCATAATCTTTACTGATTTGGTCGCACCATTCCTGGCCAAATGTTGGTAGACCACGTCGGTTTGGGGCAACGATGATGTAATCGTTTGCTGCCATGGCCTGGAAATTCCAACGATAGGAGAAGAACTGGCTAACGGCACTTTGTGGACCTCCCTGGCAATACAAGATTGCTGGATACTTTTTGCTTTTATCGAAATTGGGCGGGTAAATTACCCAAACCAACATTTTCTTTCCATCAGTTGTTTCAACCCAGCGTTCTTCAACATCGCCTAAAGTGATGTTTCCTAAGATGTCTTTATTCGTATGGGTCAGTTGAGTTTCGTTACCATCTTGAGTAATGCGAAAGATTTCCGTTGGAAGTGACATCGACATTTTTGCGCCAACGAGTTCTTTGCCAGCTAGAGCAAATTCATTATAGTTGTGTTTTCCAGTTGTGATCTGTCGAATGTTTCCCTTTTTTATGTTTAGCTCGTATAGCTGATAGGTGGCATGAATACCACTGATGAAATAAAGCTTTTTACTTTTTGGGCCCCAAACAAAATGAGAAGAACCTTGGTCGAATCCTTTGCTCATATCCCTGGTTTCGCCTGATTCAAAGTTGTGCAGGATAATTCGTTCTTTGTCAGCCTCAAAACCGGGCGTTTCCATGCTTTTCCATACTAACATTTTTCCATTTGGAGAAAATACCGGGTCGTGGTCATAACCGTCAAATCCTTCTTCTGAAATGTTGATTGTCTTCTTAGTGACAAGATCATAAAGGTAAATCTCAGAATTAGTACTTACGGTATAGTCTTTACCCGCGAGTTTTTTGCAAGCATAAGCAATCTGTTTGCCATCAGGGCTCCAGTTGATTTGTTCCATTCCTCCCCAAGGGTTCATAGGAGTGTCGAAACGCTCGTTTTTCATGATGTCGTTTAGTGGGCCTACTTTTCCGTCTGAATAATCAGCTGTGAAAATATGTGAATACTGGTAGTCGTGCCAGGAAGCCCAGTGGCGATACATCAGGTCATCAATAATCCGGGCATTAGCTTTTGGTAGATCTTTATGAATGTCATTTGCTGTTTGATCGAGCTTTACATCTTTTGTAAATAGGATTCGATCCATAGTTGGTGCATACTTAAAACCATTAACACCTCCTTCGATATCTGTGACTTGTTTTTTATTGGATCCGTCAGGATTCATTTCCCACATCTGCACTGACCCGCTTTCAGCAGATAAAAAGCCGATTTTATTTCCATCAGGACGCCAAATGGCATTAAACTCTGATCCTTTGAAGTTGGTTACTTGCACAGGGACTCCTCCTTTGACAGGAATTGTGAATAAGTCCCGATTGCCTTTATTGGCTTCAAGTTTGTACTTTGTAATACCGTAAAGAACGGTCTCCCCATCAGGTGAAACCTGAACATCACTTACACGGCCAAGTTTCCACATTGTTTCAGGAGTGAGTACGCCATCGGCTTTTGCCTGGAATATTCCTCCTATCACCAAAAGGGTGATTATCCATCGCTTGATTAAACTCATAATAATCAGTATTTTTAATTATAATCGTTAATAACTTTCTTAATAAGTCATTCGTATCAACGAATAGTGGATCAAAATTAGGCATTATCTTGACTGAATATTGTTTACAATAACATTTTCTGTAAAAGGAAAGTGTTATTTTGTCAAACTATTGTATTATATTTACCCTAATTTCTGGCAAAATGTTAGGTAAATCTGAGCAAGAATACAGTATTAATAAACGTCTTTGTAAACTGAATAAAGAGCGAATGGAGCTTTTGGTAGATTATCATTCCTTAAATAATCATAAGGATTTAGGGAAGAGATTTCCTATGAGTATTCTTATTGTTGAAGATCAAATAATCAATCAAAGAGTTATTGTGAGTCAATTGAATAAAATTGGCTATAGTGTTCAGATTGTAAATAATGGTTTGGAGGCTGTGCATGCTTTTGAGCAGAAATTCTATGACATGGTGTTTATGGATATTGAAATGCCAGTGATGAATGGGGTTGAGGCTACTAAGAAAATCCTACATCCTATAAATGGAAAACAACCATTTGTTGTAGCATATACAACCAGATGTTCTGAAGAAGACTTGTCTAAATATAATTCAATAGGTATAAAGCGATTATTAACCAAACCAGCATCTATAAATAGTGTTGTGGATGTAATTCTGGATGCGGTAAAACAGATTTTGGTTGAAGCTTAATAAACACTTTTTCGATTTCATTCAATTTTTTTCTTTGAATCTATATCTGAAGCCAATCAATATTTATATTATTTTGTTGTCTCAAACAGGAACTAAATTGTAGAACTATGTATAAGAAAGAACAAAAAGGGGCTTTATCATTGAAATTTAGTGGGGTGCCTATTATTACCTTATTGGTGATCTTTATTTGCGTGAGTGCATCTACTGCTTTTGGTCAGGAGGAAGAAAAAAAAGAAGGTCCCTGGAAAACTGGTGGGGATTATTCTTTAAGCTTTTCGCAATTGTCTCTGAGTAAATCATGGGCTGCCGGTGGTGAAAACTCAACTTCACTAACAACTTTTCTTAATTTGTATGCCAATTATTCCAAAGGAAAGATGGATTGGGATAACAGCCTTGGCTTGGCTTATGGTTTGGTCAAATTAAGAGATGAAGATGCTAAAAAGAGTGATGACAAGATTGATTTCACTTCGAAGCTGGGTTTTAATGCAAGTGAAAAATGGAACTACACCGCTTTGATAAACTTTAAGACGCAATTTGCTAAAGGATATGACTATGCTGGTGAGGAGCCTGTGATGATATCTAATCTGGTTGCTCCTGCCTATATGATAGCCTCTTTAGGTATGGATTATAAACCCAATGAAATGTTTTCACTTTATCTTTCTCCCTTATCCATGAAGTCAACTTTTGTTTATGATGACACACTCTCTGCTCATGGCGCTTTTGGTGTTGAAGCAGGGAAAAACTATCGCGCAGAAGCGGGTGCTTATGTGAAAGTTGAATTGAAGAAAGAGGTTTTCAAAAATATTAACTTACTGACCAAGCTTAATTTGTTCTCCAATTACTTGGAACATCCTGAGCGTATTGATGTGGATTGGGAAGTGCAGTTGAATATGAAAATCAATAAGTATATTTCAACGCATTTACATACCCATCTGATTTATGACTATGATGTGGTTTTTGAAGATCAAAACGGTGTCGTTCAGTTTAAAGAGCTTTTTGGAACTGGCGTTTCGTTTAATTTTTAGATAATTGAAATCTTCATAAAAATATTTTATTCTATAAAAGAAAAAGCCTCGTTCCCACGAGGCTTTTTTACTAATCCCAAACCATTTAACTCTGAGTAAAAAAAAAGACCTGACCAAAGTCAGGACTTTCTAATCTGTAGCGAGATCGAGAATTGAACTCGAGACCTCCGGGTTATGAATCCGACGCTCTAACCAACTGAGCTACCTCGCCGTTTGCGGTGGCAAATATATAAAAGAAATTCTAAATTCAAAGATAATTTTTTAGACTCTTGCCATAAAATTTGTTGCTGTGTGGGGTTTTGTGGTGTAAGCGATTGAAATAGCTGTGGTTAAATATTAATAGCAAATTACGTTGATTTTGTATGGGGAGGATAGTGGGAGAGTTAAAAAAAATGATGAAAAAAAGGAAAGCCCCGTTCCCACGAGGCTTTCTAACTAATCCCAAACCATTTAACCCTGAGCATTAAAAAAGCCCTGATCTGTGTCAGGACCTTTTAATCTGTAGCGAGATCGAGAATTGAACTCGAGACCTCCGGGTTATGAATCCGACGCTCTAACCAACTGAGCTACCTCGCCGTTTGCGGGTGCAAATATATAAAATATATTCTTATCTCAAACATCGGTTCTAGTGAAATTTCGAAATATTTTCTTTGTAGATCACTCCTTTTGATCTAAGTTCTTGTAAAAGAAACTCTACGCACCGATCATTTTTTCCGAAAAATTCAGGAGCAATGACCCCTTTGCCCTTAAATAGCCCCTTTGAAAGCATTCTTACGGTACTTGTGGCGGCATATCCAGTAGTGCGCGCCATGCTATGGAAGCCGGTTTTTTTGTGGAATGAGTCGTAAAGCGTGAAATTGTAAGTGACATTTTCGTTGTTTTTCTGTCCTGAAATTTCTAGTCGCATGACAGTAATATCTTCATCACCTTTCTGCATTTGCCATTTTGGGAAAAGGACACGTGCAGTCATTTGAAGTGGACTTATTTTAACGCCTTCTATATCGATTTCCTCCTTATCGAAAAAACCTGTTTCGCGGAAAATCAACATCATTTCTGCGTGGCCAGGGTATCGCAAGGTTTTCTCTGACATATTCTCAGCCTTAATATTTACAAGTAATGAACGCAGACCATCACTGTTAAAAGCTTCAAGGGTTCCTACTCCAGGGATGTAAATGTTTTCCCGTTCGGAAAGCGCAGGAACTGTAACTTGTTTTCCGTCCTTTATCAGGCGTGTTGGCCGGGTGTATTCTTCGATAACATCAATTGGGGAAAAAACGGCTTTATATTGATATGGTAAGATGCGTTCTTTTGGTAATCCACCGGCATATATTTTCACGTTTTCCGTTTTATCAAGTTCGTTGCATGCATATCCTACCAATACATTGCTCATACCCGGAGCTACCCCAATATCGTGAATGACTGTAACATTGTTCTTTAATGCCAGATCATTTAGCTCCTGAGGATCTTCCGGGAAAAATGAAATGTCTACAACATCTTTTCCTGCTTCGATTATTGCTTTTAAAGTCTGGTATCCCATAAATCCAGGCAGGGCATTAACGACCATGTCAAAATCACGGACTGTCTCTTTTACTGTTTCGGACTTTGATACATCCACCATTAGGGCCTTAATATTTGACTCTGATCGTATTTTTTCCACAATCCATGGATTGTAATCAGCGATGGTGATATCAAATTCATTATTCAAGGCCAGGTCGAGTGCAATTGGTCTACCAATTAGTCCGGCTCCAAGTACGATGATTTTCATGGGGTAGGTTTTAGGTTATTTCTAATAAATATAGATATTTATCAGCAAAAAACCAACATCGCATTTTACATGAAATTATGTATTGTTACGTTCTCTAACAATAAAACGGTATGCATTAATAAGTCTTTGAGGTTTTCTCATTTGCCCCAGAAATACGCCGCCTAAAACGATGCCTATTCCGATGATCTTTCTTGTATCGAACATTTCATTCAGAATAAAGAAACTGAATAATGCTGTAAATGCAGGGATTAAATTAGTGAAAATTCCAGTTTTGCTAATACCTAATTCCCTGGTTGTGTATGTGAATAAGACAAAAGCTAACGAAGAAGCAAAAATTGCCAATGATATAAGGGATGAAATTAACCGAAAATCGATTGGAGTATTAATGAAGGAATTGAAATCAAGGATTAGAAACAGCGGAAGGAAGTACACAACTCCAATAGTGTTTTGAGTAGCTATTACGGTAAACGGGTTGTATTTTAGTGATAATTTCTTCAACATAATGGAATAAACAACCGCTGAACCAACTGCGAAAAACAGGAATGCTAATCCTTTAGGGCTGGTGTTCAATGAAAGGTTATTGTTAAATATGATTACCAAAACACCAAAGAAAGAAAGAAGCAAGCCCAGGATGTTGATTTTACTCAATCTTTCTTTGAGAATGAAATACCCAAATATGGGAGTGAAAAGAGGAATGGTCGCGATGATTACAGCTGTAATGGTAGGGGAGGAGAATTTAACTCCATAGTTTTCACCAATAAAGTAGAAGAAAGGGTTGAATAAAGCTGAAGCCAGGAATAGTTTGTAATCTTCTTTCTTAATTGTTTCTGATTTTCCTGCGAGTTTTATAAAGAAAAACAATAATCCTGATGAGATCAGAAGCCGTAAAAATATGGTGGTAATAGGACTGTAATATTCAAGAACAATACTCGTCCATATGAATGATAATCCCCAGAAAATCATGCAAAGAATTGCTGCCACATAAATTAATAACTGCTTGTTTTTCACTTTGTAATATGTTTGAATGTTCAGAGCGCAAATGTATCTTAAATCAATGAAATTCAAAAGAGGCTTTTTTTATACAGAAATTCGTAATTTTTTTCTCGAAAAGTGTAACACCTGGATTTTTTCTTAGTCATATTAATGAAGGATGAAACAAAAAGATTTAATGCAAAATAGCGACGAACAACGCTTAGTAAGGCTATGTATGGCCGGTAACCGAAATGCGCAGGTTGAGCTTTATAAGGTTCATTATAAAGCAGCCTTTAATACGGCATTGAGAATCGTTAATAATGTTCCGGAAGCGGAAGATATTATGCAGGAATCGTTTATTACAGCCTTCAGGAAGCTTGATCAGTTTTCAGGGACAACGGCATTTGGAGCCTGGCTTAGAAGAATTGTTGTCAATAATGCTCTGGATTCAATTGCCCATCGTGTTGATTATAAAAAGCTGGAAGAAGAGGCTTTGCAGGTGGCTGAACCAGATGTTAGGGATGAGTTCTTTCTACATTGGTGTGTTGATGAGATCAGAAAGCAAGTGATGGAACTTCCTGATGAACAGCGAATTGTTTTGTCGTTATTCTTGTTTGAAGGATTTGATCATCAGGAAATAGCTCAAATTCTGGAGATTAATCACAATGCTGCAAGGACACGTTATAGCCGGGCGAAAAACAGGTTGGTAAATAAGTTACGAGAGATTAGTGCGTTTAATGTAATTGGAAATAATTAGGAGATTATTATAATGGCAACCGATTTAGAACAATATATTAGAAATAACAGGGGAGAATTTGATCAGCCTGAGCCAGATGAAGGTCATGTTCAGCGATTTGAAAAGCGCCTGAGTCGGGAATTTAGCCCAAGGCGAATGTTTCTCAGGAAATATAGCACTGCATATCGGGTGGCTGCCGGTTTGATTCTTTTGATTGGATTAAGTATTGGTCTGCGTTATGCCGCTGAATATCCTTTGGCTGAGCTAGTCGAAACTAAATTAGTCGAATCGAATTTACCTATTGAGGTTCTTGAAGTGATGAACTATTATTCGTCACTTTCCGAATCAAAATTGGATGAAATCGATCGTTATGTATCCTCTCCGGAGGAAGCTAAACGCATTAAAGAAATGGCAACCCAACAGATTCAACTGCTGGAAATTAATTCGCAGGAATTAATTCAGGAGATGAATCAGAGTGGACATGATGATCGTCTGCAGAATGCTATTTTGAATAACCAGAAACTAAAGAAAGAGGTTCTGGATAATATTATTGAACAGTTAAAGTCAAAGAATTTTTAAGAGATAGGTTATGAAGAAATTAGCTTTAATGATATTGATGATTTGTAGTTATTCTGTATTTGCTACGGATTTTGGAGGAGATGAACTACGGAAAACAATTAAAAAGGAATTCAAAGTTCAAGATAATGCTAAACTCGAAATTGAGAATCAGCGCGGGAGTATAGAATGTACAACCTGGGATAAAGATATGGTTGAAATTGAAGTAACTATACGGGTACGAGGGAAAGATGAAGCCAAGGTAAAAGAGGCTTTGGATAATATTCATGTGCAGTTTGACGCCAGCCCGACATTGATCTCTGCTGAAACCGAACTTGGTTTTTCTGACTTTAAATCCGTACAACTAAAATATAATGTGGATTTTGTTGTGAAAATGCCTGAGGATATTGACCTGGAATTTGAAAATCGATTTGGGGATATATACATCAATAAAACAAGCGGGGATTTGGATATTGAGTTGGTTCATGGTGATTTGAGACTTGGTGAAGCCCAACGAGCTGATATGGAACTCAAGTTTGGGAAGGCATCAATTGGTAAAATTGAAAAGCTGGATATGGATCTGCATTATATGAGGCTTGATATTGATGAGGTTGATGATCTAAACCTGGATTCTAAATTTTCGGAAGTGGATATTGAAAATGTAAATAAACTGGTATTGGATTCACAATCAGATTTTATTGAGATTGATGAAGCAGAAATCGTGTTAATCGATGGTCAATTTAGTTCTTTGAAAGTTGATAAACTTAATTCTGTTCTTGATTCGGATTGCTCTTATGGAGGCATCACAGTGAAGCATGTCTCTCCTGATTTTAAATCAATCACTTCTGAGCACGTGTTTGCCGGATTGAAGTTGGTAATGGATCCGGATTGTGCTTTTACCTTCGATTGCAATGTAAGTATGGGAGCGTGTAATTATCCTCAAGGATGGGGTGAAATCTCTAAAGAAAAATTGAATTATATGAATCACTCTTATTCTGGTGTAATGGGAGAAGGTGACCCTGAAGGGCGTGTTGTGAATATTGAAGTGTCACAGGGTGGTGTAACGATCGAAAAATTTCTAAACCAAAAATAAACAATGTGGTGCATGCCCAATTGATAAGGCTGTCCCGTATGACCAAAATTAAAAATTAATAGCATATGAAAACGAAACAAGTATTCCTGACAGGATTGTTAACTTTATTATTTGTGTTGCCAACAGTATTTGCTCAGGCAGGTATGGAAAAAGAAGAACGTAATGTTGGTAATTTTGAAAATGTGAAGATCAGTGGTGCATTTGATGTGGTGTTGATTCCTTCAAATAAAGAATATGTAACTGTTGAATGTGAGAAAAAATACATGGACGGTGTTGAAACGGAAGTGATTGACGGTACTCTGAAAATATATTTGAATCGCAGAATTTCCAAGCTTGAAAAAGGGATTCAGGTTGAGATTTATTTTAAAGATATCGAAGGCATAAAAACCTCCGGAGCTGTTGATGTAGAATCGAAAGGGAAACTTAAAATGGATTCTTTTGAAATTCATAGCAGTGGAGCCACTGATATGAACCTGGAATTACATGTTGATAAACTGGAAGCTGAATTTTCTGGCGCAAGTGAAGTAAACCTTAGAGGAAAAGCGGGTAAAGTTGAATTAGAAGCTTCGGGAGCTAGTGAAATTGAAGCTGTTGATTTTGTGATTCAGAACCTTGAATTAGATGTGAGTGGAGCTTCAGAAGCTGAGGTTCACGTAACTGGTAAATTTGAAGCAGAAGTATCCGGAGCCTCAAGTTTGCGATATAAAGGAAATCCTGAAAATGTAGAGATTGATAAATCGGGTGTTTCTTCTGTTAGAAAAATATAATGAACAGGAATGAAACTAGCATGTTTGGTTTTTACACTTTATAGCGTTTAAGGCAACATGCTCGTTTCATCCTTGGCACCCCAAGCAAACAGGTAGCTCCTGGAGTTTGGGGTGTTTTTTTTATTCAATCATTTTCATAAAATCTTCTTCTGTGATAATTGGAATACCGAGGTCCTGGGCTTTTTGAAGTTTACTAGGGCCCATTTTATCACCAGCCAAAACATAGGATGTTTTCTTTGAAATAGAACCGGTGTTTTTACCACCATGCAATTCAACCATTGCTTTAACTTCATCTCTTGAAATTGAGAATACACCACTAACTACAAAACTTAATCCATTAAGATTATCACTTCCTTCAACAAGATTTTCTTCCGAAATTTCCAGTTGCAGATTATGGATCTTTAGTTTTTCAACAATTTCTTTATTCTTTTCCTGTGCAAAATAATCGATAACGCTTTGAGCGATACGCTCACCAATTTCATTTACTTCAATCAATTCTTCAAAACTTGCAGCAATCAGGTTGTCAATCGTTTTGAATTGTGAGGCCAGTTTTTTAGCTACAGTTTCACCTACATATCTAATCCCCAGTGCAAATAATACTCGTTCAAAAGGTACTTCTCTGGATTGTTCTATTCCTTTTAGGATATTATTAACGGTCTTTTCTTTGAATTGAACAGTTCTGGATTTTCCAGTTTTCTCATCCTTATAGGTTTTGCGTAAACCAAGAAGGCTGTCAAAAGTCAAATTGTACAAATCGGCCACATCTGAAACCAGGTTGTTTTCGAAAAGCATCTCAATTTTTCCTTCCCCAAGGCTGTCAATATTCATTGCTTTACGTGCAATAAAGTGTTCCATCTTACCCTTAATCTGAGGAGGACATCCATTCTCATTCGGGCAATAGTGCGCAGCTTCTCCCTCTTTTCGAATTAATTCTGTTTCACACTCAGGACATTTTTTGATAAAATCAACCTTTTCCAGATCGATTATTTCTCCTCTTCTTGAAGTGTCAACTCCAACAATTTTAGGGATGATCTCTCCACCCTTTTCAACGAAAACATAATCATTCACATGCAAATCCAGGTTTTCAATAATATCCGAATTATGGAGTGAAGCACGTTTTACTGTAGTACCTGCAAGTTGAACCGGATCCAGATTTGCAACGGGAGTAACAGCGCCGGTTCTACCAATCTGATAGCTAACTGAAGTAAGGCGAGTTGAGGCCTGTTCTGCCTTGAATTTATATGAAATAGCCCATTTTGGCGATTTGGCTGTGAAACCAAGAGCTTCCTGCTGGGTGTAATTATTTACTTTAATTACGATTCCATCAATATCGAAATCAAGATTATTTCGTTCTTCATCCCAAAGATTAATGAAATCAAAAATATCCTGGGGACTATGACATTTTACAATGTACTTTGGAACTCTCAATCCCCAATCAGCCGCCTTGTTTAGGTTGTCGTAATGATTATCGAAAGGAACATTGTCGCCTGTTAGATAATACAAGTAACAATCAAGATTGCGCTTTGCAACTTCTGCCGACTTTTGCATTTTTATAGTTCCAGAAGCTGAATTTCGTGGGTTTGCCTTAGGTGGTAGGTCAGCCTCTTCTAGTTCCTGATTCATTTTTTGGAAAGCTGCATGTGGCATAAATATCTCCCCACGAATAATGAATTCTTCCGGGTAATCATTTCCCCGAAGTTTGATTGGGATAGAACGTATGGTTTTTACATTTTCAATCACATCATCGCCTCGGACTCCATCGCCACGAGTTAATGCCTGACTGAGCTTTCCATCTTTATATGTTAAGGAAATGGCAACCCCATCATATTTTAACTCACAAACATATTCCACATCATCGCCAATTTCTTTCACAACACGGTTGTGGAATTCAGTGATTTCTTCGAATGAATATGTGTTTCCAAGCGAAAGCATTGGGCGGGCATGTTCCACTTGTTGGAATTCTGTGTTTACATCACTACCTACTCTTTGTGTTGGAGAGTCAGCCTGCTTATATTCCGGGAATTCTGCTTCCAGTTTTTCAAGCTCTTTTAGCAAAATATCAAAATCATAATCGCTGATTGTGGGTTGCGACAATACATAATATGTGTAATTATGATCGTTTAATTCTTTTGTTAAAAGTAAAATCCGCTCCTGTGCCTGACTCTTGTCCATGATTGTGAGAGTGTTAATATTAAATACGTTTAAGTTGTAAAGATATTAGAATTCCTCAACATTTATGTGTTGGATCAATGATGATTCAGATATTAAATAAGCACTAAAAGTTAAAAGATTTGAACCCTCAAACCGACGTTAACTCCGTATCGTCGGGCAATGAAACTTCTTTGCCAGCTATCTGTGAATTGATTGCTGAGTCCATGACTGTAAGCAAGTTTCAGATAAATATCCCACCCCGGTTTAATTTGATAAGCATAAGCGATTTCAGCATTCAATTGGAGGTTGATCTTTTTCAATTGATAATGTTCACTGAAATTTGCCAATTTGTAATTTTCTTGCCTGATCATTCCCGATGATTTATAGGGGATGTTAAAGCTAATACCAAGAAGAGGTGAGAGTGTATGTTTTTTTATTTGGAAATCATATGATAGATTCACAGGTATGCATAAATATGAGATCTGAATCGCTTCATTTTGATCTGGCGCCGGAGTGTTTGTAACAAAAATTTCCTTTGTCGTGTCAGAAACTGAATGTGAGAACACCGAATCAACAAGTTCGGGCTGTCCTGTGGTATCAATGATGTAGATCATGTTCCATACGTCGTGATTGTTCAAGGTGATTTGCAAAGTTGTGTCGTATAAATCTGGTAATTGCGAGTAGTTTAGTCTGAAGTTATCTGTCTTGTTATGGATTCCGGTTATTAGATTTAGGTTTTTGTATCCAAGACTCAGATTCAAACCATAATTAAAACTTGTTGATGGCTTAAGTAGTTTGTTTTCCTGCGCTATAAAGGTTTCGTCTTGGAGGTTGGTGGTTTTAAATTTTCCAATAGCAGTTTCAAATCCTGCATTAATTCCGATATTGAAACAAAAGTCATTTGTGCTGTTCTTGGAGAAATCATTCTGAGGCTTGTCGTTATTTTCGTTTTTATCCTTCTGTGGAGTATCCTCAAAGGGATTTGGTGTCAGATTATTTTTTCTGTAAGGTTTATTCTGATTGTTCATTTCCCCGGAGTTCTTCCATATTCCATCACTATCATTCTCTAATATCAGATCAATGGGTTGGTTTTGGGGTGATCTGTTTTCCTCAAAATAATAAGAGCCTGCTATTATTTGGCTTGTGTCTTTTGAATAGTCAATCAACGATTGCGAATCTTCTTGTTTGTGCAATTTTGGTTGCTTATGGGGGTAGGTTTTCTCAACGAATTTTGGAGAGGCATTAATTGTATCATCTGGTTTTCTAATGGATTCTTTTTTTATTTGAACTTTACCTTTTGATGGAAGATAATCCTGCACCAATGATTCTGTATACGCCGACAATTCATTGGTTCTTGTAGCCTTAGTGCTATTATCATTTTTCGAAGAGGCTCTTTCTTCTATTTGGATAGGCGAAGTTAATTGAATCGGTTGTTTGTTGAAATGTTGATCCTCTTCAGAACTCAAGTTGGTGGCTTTTGTCTGTTTATTCTCGATTTGGTTACAATAATGAAATATGCATGTAGCAGTGATTAATACCGATATCAAAGCAGGTAGGAAATATTGCTTCCATTCGTACTTCCATTTCCGGGTTTTTGAAATGCGTTTCATCAACTTTTTTGAAGGTTTTTGTGAACCTTGCTGTAAAGCTTGTGAAACAATTTGGTCTATATGTTTTTTCTTGTTTCCCATGATTTTCAGGCTTGCTTTGATTGACTTAGAATGTTGATAAGCTTTTTTCTTGCTTTGAGTAATTGTGTTTTGGAAGTGTTCACTGAAATAGATAATTCCTCAGCTATCTGATGATGTTTCATCCCTTCCAGTACATATAAATTAAATACCAGCTGATACCCCACAGGAAGGGACTTTATCGCCTGAAATACATCTTCGTATGAATATCCCTGGTCTTCGATAGAAAAATCATGATAATCTTCGGTTAGGGTATGTTCACCGAAGTTATCAGTAACCTCTATTTTTTTTAATTCTCTGTACTTGTTTATAGCCATGTTGATGACAATTCTGCGCATCCACATCAGCAAACCTCCATTAAATCTTGATTCAAATCCCGATATCTTTTCGTAGATTCTGATAAATGAATCATGGAGTAAATCTTCAGCATCCGGTATGTTATTAGAGTATTGAATACATACATTAAACAGCGGTTCTGAATACTTTTGGTAAAGCAGCCGTTCGTATTTACCTGAACCTTTTTTTAAGCCTTCAATTAGCTTTTGTTCTGAAACTTCTCTTTGTTTAAAGAGCATCTGTAATATTTTAACAATGAATGTTCTGGTTAAACCATATTCCTTAAACAGTAAAAATTGAAATGGTTGCCCGAAATTCTTTGTTCATATGAAATTTTCTATCTAAAAAGTTTCACATCCACTGCATAGCATCAATTCATCTTTATTTCCTTTAAGATGTTTTTGGATGTAGAACAACCTTTTTTCTGACTTATAAATGGAGTACAGGCTTTGATGATGAATGTTTCCAGTGATTTCTTTCGAATTTAAGTCATTACAACATAAAGTGACATGCCCTCCCGGAAGTAATACCATTTGTCTCATAAGTAGGGTACAGCCTATCTTGTGCTTCTTTTCTTTGCTTTTAATTTGTGAGATGTCACCTGCCCAGTTGTGGAGTCTTCTTAATTCATAACGATCCAGAATTTTGAAGGTATGCTGAAATTCCGGGTGCATCCATTTTATATTCAATGGTTTATCTATGGGGATGCATGAGATTGCATACATTTCAATCTTTCGTTGCTGCATCTGATTCAAATAGTAGAAATGTTTGATGTTTTGATAAAGAACTGCCCAAATGGATCTGTTCCTCATCTCATGGAATAGCTCCGGTGTTCCTCCATCAATACTAAAACCGATGACATCAATAACCCCGGATCTAATGATAAGCTCAGAGATTTCCCGGTTCAGCTTCATCCCATTTGTGAGTAAATAAATCTTTGGAAATGGAATTAATTTGTTGATGGCCTCTTCTTTGTAGAACTTAATCCTATGTAGTAACCTATCCAGATTTGGATGTAGCAGTACTTCCCCACCGTTATGCAGGTTGATAATCTCTACATTTCTGAATCTCTCATCAGAGATAAATTGACTGAAAAATTCATCAAGTGTTTCTTCAGAAATATACTCCTTTGGTTTTCTGTGATCAAGTGAGCAGGCATTACATCTTAAATTACAGTAATTTGCAAATTCAATATTGACTTCTTTTATACTTGATTTTTTGTCATTATTTCGGGTTTTATAGAATTGCACATAATCAAGTACAAAAAATAATCCCTGTATGGTTTCAAGCAAGCTCCATATGATTGCTTTTTGATACAATAAATTCTTTAAATAAATACGGGTTTTTATATACATAGCTGTAATATTTAAATTAACCGATAGGCATGGATGGGTTGATGTTATGTATCCTATGAATATTAACTGATACTAACTCATCCAATACCTGAAATAAGTGACAGCTTCCCGGGAAGTTATAACTGTTTGTATATAAAACCGGATTTTGACAAATGGTTGTCTGAGAAAAGAAAATAAATTATTGAAAGGGTTAGCCCCCTTCTTCCAATTGAAAAAGATCCTCCATTTTAACCTGAAAATAACGAGCAATTTTCAATGCCAGCAAGGCTGAAGGAACAAATTTCCCCCTTTCGATAGAATGAATAGTTTGGCGGGATACACCTACTTGTTCAGCTAATTCAGATTGAGAGATATCCTTTTTTGCACGTTCTACCCGGATAAAATTTTTCATAAATCAAGATTAAAAAATTATAATAAGAGTCAGGGTAATTAAAGATACAAGTATGTAGATCAAGTAGAAACGTTTGTTTCTTCTTTTGTTCTCTCTAACTGTATTGTCACTGTAGATAAATGATGAATCGTGGTATATACCCAGATTGAAAATGATTTGATATATCAAAAGTGAACCGGCAACAATGCTCAGAATTTGAATTGTTTCAAATGATTGGAATGTGTTATCGTAAGATCCAATAAAAGTTATTGCCAGCAGGACTGAGGATAATAAACCAAAAGAAATTTGCAGCGCTTTCGATCGAATTCTTTTTACACGATCATCATCAATCTTTTCTTTGGAAAATGTTAGCAGATATAATCCCATTACAAAACCCCAGAAGAGGATGTTTTGATGTTGGACTTCACTAATATTGCTATGGAAGTTTAGATTGTGAACAAATGAATTTATTACCAGTAGGATCAAAGAAATTACAGAAATTGAAATCCCTGCATATTTCATTTTGTAGTTGTTTAATGGGAAGACTGTGAAATCGTTCATGATTTTTTATTTTGAATTATATGTGAGCAAATGTAAACTATACTTTACATAATTCCAAAAATAATTAACAAAGTCAGAGTCCTGCATCTTGAATCTTTTATCATGAATATAACTTCTTATACAGTCCCATTATAAATTCTAAATCAATGATTTTTAAAAGAAAATAATTCCGAAATTTGCTTTCAGATAGAATAGATTTGGAGGGTTTCATTAGTGTTAAACGGAGTGTGAATTAAATTCCGCAAGGCTATGAATACCAAGGAGCAGGAGAACATGATTTTTCGTTCACACTACCGTAGTGAACGATTTGGAGTTGAAAAAGATATTCAGGCGCCACGCATTGTTTTTAATGGTGATGAGGCCCGAGAACATTTAAATGAAAACCGGGGGTTGTTGGAAATAGCCCATCCGTTTATTGATCACCTTTCTGATGTCCTTCAGGCATCAAAATTTATCATTATTCTTACTGATAAAGATGGTTGTATTCTTGATATTCGGGGTGAAGAAGAAACGATGGCAAAGGCCGCTGATCAGCATATGGTCGTTGGTGCTTCTATGGAAGAGAGGAGTATTGGTACCAATGCCATGGGAACGACTTTGTTTGAGGATCGCCCCGTTCAGATTACTGCCGATCAGCATTATTCTAAAGCTTTTCATCAATGGACCTGCTCAGCTGCACCGATCCATGATATGGATGGAGAAGTTGTTGGATCGCTAAACTTAACCGGTGATAAATCCCTAAAGCATGTACATACTTTAGGTTTAGTTATTTCTGCTGCCAAAGCTATTGAAAACCGGATTGAAAGTGACCAGGTACAGAAGCGCTTATTTGACGCTCAGCACTATGCCTTTGCTATGATGAATCAGCTTTCGTTTGGTGTTTTTGCTGTGAATTTGCATGATAATATCATTTGGGCGAATGATACCGGTTGCCGGGCTATAAATGTTAGACGAAGTTATTTGGTGAACTCACCAATTCAGAGGATTCTTCCCTCGTGGCCTAAGATTAAGCGAATCATTCTATCAAACCTTGGATTTCTTGATGAAGAGCACTCTTTTGATATTCCTGAGCTAAAGGAGCATTTTTTATTAAATGCCTACCTGATTCGTTCGCAGGAAGATGAGATTATTGGTTATCTAATATCCTTCAGGCCATTTAAAAGATTACTTGGGTTGGTAAATAAATATGCCGGTATGATGGCTTCTTATCATTTTGAAGATATACAGACTCAAAGTCCGGCCATGCAAAATGTAATAGAATATGCGCGAACTGTTGCACATAGCCCAACATCAATTCTGATTACTGGTGAAAGTGGTACGGGGAAGGAGGTTTTTGCTCAGGCCATTCACAATACCAGTGACCGAAAGAATGCTGGGTTTATCGCAATTAATTGTGGTGCGATTTCCCCCTCATTGATTGAAAGCGAGTTGTTTGGTTATGAAGAAGGAGCCTTTACAGGGGCCTTGAAAGGTGGGCGTCCCGGGAAGTTTGAACTCGCCAATGGAGGTACTTTATTTCTTGATGAAATTGGAGAAATGCCTTTGGAAATGCAGGTGAAATTATTGCGTGCAATACAGGAAGGACAGATTAGTAGAGTAGGGGGAAGTAAGATTATACCGGTGGATGTTCGTATTATCGCTGCGACCAATAAAAACCTGGAGCAGGAAATCAAGGATGGAAAGTTTCGTTTGGATTTATTTTATCGTATTAATGTTATTACGATTGAATTGCCTGCCTTGAGAACCCGAAAAGAGGACATCTCAATACTGGCACATCACTTCCTGCAAACTAAAGCGGCTAAGCTTAATAAACCGATGGTAAGACTTAGTAAGACACTCCTGAAAGAAATTGAGGCTTACGATTGGCCTGGTAATGTTCGGGAGTTAGAGAATTTTATGGAAAAAGTCACAATCCTTGGTGGGAATATTAATATTAACCAGCATGTTTCCAGTGAAGTGGATTGTCCTCAGCAAATTCCTGATCAAACACAGGAAGAATTTAAACCACAGACTCTGCAGGATATAGAGAAAACTGCAATTATCGAAACAATTAATGCCTTCAACGGGAATATGACCAGGGTTGCTAAAAGTCTTGGAATTGGTCGTAATACTTTGTACCAAAAGATGAAACGGTACGAGATTAAAGCTTCACCTCAAAGAGGCTCTTTGTATAAATGATCCTGCTTGATACAGGGATAGGTTCTTTTTTTTTAGTCAATTGCACCAAACATAGAGTAGAGAGTAGCAAAGTAGCTGATTTTATTGTTGATGGAAAGTGCATCTTCGTGATCGGAGGGGAAAATAAATCCCGCAAACAAATCCTGGATCAGAAAAACTCCTTTATTGTGGCTGATGAAATGGAACTGGCCTTTGGAAATAAAATTCCACTTAGGTTGTTTGGGTGCCTTTATTAGTAAATCCCAACAAGAATCTCAGTTTTTGGGTTTCTATTATAACATTCTGTTATTGATAGAAATAACTAATATCCATTGAAGATTGTAAAGGTTAGAAGTACAGGTGTGTAACTGCTTTATTGGTACTCCTGAAATCAACAATTATCACTGAATGTTTTTCAATCATTTTTCCCTCCCTAATCAATTTCCCTGGCCGGAAACTACGTAATTCCCTTAGAAAAGAATGTCATAAAACAGAACACTGTCCCGAATGGAGACAGTTGTGTTTTCGCAAACTGTCCTGAAAGATGACGCTTTGTAATCCTTGAAAAACCAGGTGTTTTGTAACGATGTGATATCTAGATTGTAGTGTCTTTTGGCACGCCAATTGAAAATGACCATACCGTAAAAATGGAGGTAATTATGGAAACAATGACAAACATGGTAACAATGCCAACGGTAACACTGGAAAGAATGGAGTCTTATTTAACATACCTGACTCACATTAAAAAAGACATAAACAGGGATTTCATTTCTAATGCTCATATCTCACGTGACTTGCATCTGGATGTTGATCAGGTAAGATACGATTTGGAATGTATTCATGCAGCCAATGGTATTAGTGATATACATGATGTGAATTTTCTGGTACGTAACATCCGTAAAATCCTGGGTAGCTATTCATATACCCGTAACAGTTGGGCATACACATTGCCTGGAGATGATAAATTCGATTGCTAGATATATTAGATATGAGATGTTAGATTTTAGAAGTTAGACATTCATTTCTCTAACTAATAGCTAAATACTAATATCTATCAAAAAGGAGGGCTTATGAATGAGAAGGTGAAGATAGTGATCTGTTTGGGGAGTTCCTGCTATAGTCGTGGAAATGCCCGGACATTGGAAGTGGTTAAAGAGTATCTGGCAGAGAATAAACTGTCTGAGAAAACAGATTTCAGAGGGAAGCTTTGTTCCAATGATTGCAACCACGGTCCGGTTATAAAGGTGAACGATAAGAAATATATGGATGTAACCGAAACCAGTGTGGTTGCTATCCTTGATTCGGTTTTCAAAAAGAAAAAGGCTTCGAAAGAACCAGAAGTTCATCTGGCATAATTTGATTCAACATAGAAGATCAATAAGAAAACATCAAAGGCTGAGAAATGAATACCCAATCAATATATACGGAAAAAAATAATTGTCAGGACTGTTATAAGTGCGTCCGACGTTGCCCGGTGAAGGCAATTAAGATTGAAGAACATAGTGCCTCTATCATACCAGAACTATGTATTAATTGTGGGTACTGTACAATTATTTGTCCGGCCGGGGCCAAAAAAATCAGGGATGATGTGGGATTGGTCCGTCACTTTATCCAGAACGGGGAAAGGGTCGTAGCGGCTCTTGCCCCAGCATGGGTTTCAGAATTCGTTGGTGTTAGCACATCAAATTTTATATCAGCATTAAAAACAATGGGCTTCTGGGAAGTCTCGGAAGTGGCGCTGGGGGCAGAAATGGTGTCGGGAGCTGTGGCTCAGTACCTGCAAAAGAAGGAGACAGGGCTACATATTTCGTCATGCTGCCCCTCAGTTGTCAGTATGATTGGTAAATATTATCCAGAGCATTTGGATAAATTAGTTCCGATTATGTCCCCGATGGTTGCTCATGCCCGTTTTCTGAAAGAGAATTACGGGGAGAAATTTAGGGTAATCTTTATTGGTCCTTGTATTGCTAAGAAGGATGAGATTGAAGGGGATGATAACTATGTTGATGCCGCTATAACTTTCAATGAATTGGAAGCCTGGATGGAAAGAGAAGGCGTGATTCCTGAATTGTGCAATAATGGCAATGAAGATTTTTTCCCTGCAGCAGCAGGAGATGGTAGCCTCTATCCGGTGGATGGAGGAATGATCAACAGCCTGAAAAAAGATGTTTCGGCGGTCGATTTGAGCTTTATGGCTTTTTCGGGTCGAAATCGTGTGAAAGATATACTCAATAATATAGATGGTTTAGATAATGGTCAGCTTTGCTTTTTAGAACTTCTCTCTTGTAGTGGAGGATGTGTGAACGGGCCGGGATGTACTAAGAAAAATTCCATTGCACGTAAGCGTGCCGAAGTAATTCGATGTTTTAGTAATGGTAATGATAACAAATGGGTTGGTAATGTTAGTACGAATTTGGCATGTGATTACAATGGGTTTGATTCCGTGCCCGCTTCACAACATCAAGAAAGTGCAATAGTTGACGCGCTTAGAGCAATTGGGAAATTTAGCAGTAAAGATTATCTGAACTGCAGTGGTTGTGGTTATGAGAACTGTCGTGATTTTGCCATTGCCCTGCTCGAGGGTAAGGCAGAACGAAGTATGTGTGTCTCGTATATGCGAAGAGTTGCACAGAACAAGGCTTCCGTTCTGCTTCAAAAGATGCCCTATGGCGTTGTGATGTGCGATGAAAACCTCCGCATCATCGAATCCAATATTAATTTTGCCCGCTTGTTGGGTAAGGATACTTTGCAGTTGTTTGATGATGTTCCCGGATTGGAAGGAGCAGATTTGAAATCCTTATTCGAAGGGTATAAATTATTCCATAATGTGGTGGAAACAGGTTTAGAGAATTTTGAAAAAGATATCCGTATCAACGGAAAACTTTGTCATCTTTCAATCTTTTCCATTCAGCAGCATAAGATCCTTTGTGGAATATTACAGAACCTTCACTCTCCTGAAGTCAGGAATGAAGAGGTCGTGAAACGTTCACGTGAAGTGATCCGTGAAAACCTGGCAACGGTTCAACAGGTGGCTTTTCTTTTAGGAGAGACTGCTTCCAAGACCGAGACCATGTTGAATTCCATTATTCAAACACACGCTAATACCGATTCAGGAGATGTTTAACAGGGATATCTTTATCGATGTGGAGCATCACCAGATGTGCAAACACGGAAACCTGGTTTGTGGTGATGTTTTTCTCTCCCGAAGATTGAAGGAAGAGAATCGAACCATTGTTGTTCTTGCTGATGGTTTGGGAAGTGGGATTAAAGCCAATGTGCTTGCCTCTATGACTGCAGGGATGATTGTGAATTATTTGATTCTGAATGAACCGATTGACCGGGTGACCATGACCATTATGAATACATTGCCGGTTGATCAACGCAGGAAAATCGGATATTCCACTTTTACAATTATTGACATTGAATCGGATGGTGAAACCCGAATCATTGAGTACGGAAACCCTCCAACTTTATTATATAGAAATGGAATGTTTGAAGAGCCTGAACGACAGGTTCTCAAACTTCCTTTCGAAACTAATCTTCCTCAAAAATTATTCTATTGGAGCTTTTTTGCAGGGAAGGAAGATCGAATAATAACCATGTCGGATGGTATCTCCCAATCCGGTATTGGAAGAATGGATATGCCCTTTGGTTGGGATATGAATGCTATTTCTGAATTCGTTGGAAGTTTAATTGAAAAGAATTCTGATATCAATGCAAGGGATATTTCCAGGAAATTGACTAATCAGGCTTTAACGAATGATATTCTGAAACCTCAGGATGATATCAGTTGTGGTGTGATTCATTTTTCTACCCCTAGGAAATTATTACTTTGTACCGGACCTCCATACAATGCCGGGAATGATAAACTATTGGCTCAGAAAGCGGATTCTTTTGAAGGCGCAAAGATTATCTGTGGTGGAACCACTGCCGAAATTATATCCAGAGAACTGGATCGACCAATTGATGTGGAAATGGATACTGCAAGGTTAGATCTGCCTCCAGTATCAACAATTGAAGGAATTGACTTGGTAACTGAAGGGATATTAACACTGGGTAGAGTTTCAACCTTACTTGATCTTGGTGATATGAATCAGGAACCGGAAGATAGTCCGGCAGGGGAGCTTCTCAGGTTGTTGCTTCAAAACGATGAAATCAACCTGTTGGTTGGGACCAAAGTGAATGATGCTCACCAGGACCCTAGTCTGCCAGTAGAGCTGGAAATCAGACGGAACGTGATGAAACGAATAGCCCGGCTTCTGGAAACAAAATATTTAAAACGAGTAATTGTAGAGTACCTCTAATGTAATACGGAGTAAGTCATCGGATGAATCATTATTTTTTTGTTAGGATTCAAGAAAAATAACTGATTTATAAATAAGAGTATTCATCCACTGATTTATCACCCAACCCTGAAAGAGTGGCTACGGCACCTTTAATGGGAGAGGTACATCATAAAATGAACAATAAAAGGTATGCGTATCATGTTGGTTAACTTCTCATTAACCATTAACTGAATACCGGATACCACTTACAGAATATAGGATATGACAGTTAAAAACAATGCAATGTTTATTCGCAGGGACTTATTAACCCGTTTGTGCAAATTATTGCAAGACGGAGGCTTAACCCTACATATCGACAGGATTCCGGTGGAAATGCGACCACGAAATAACGGGCCTATCCGATGCTGTGTGCATAAAGACCGTGCTGTTTTAAAGTATAAGTTGATGGCTTGTTTGGGCTATAATATCGAAGATGAGACGGATGAGCTGACTCCGATTTCGGAATATGCTGCAGGTGCTCAGGCTCGCAAGGAAATTACCGATGTAAAACTTACAGTTGTTGATGAGGCATGTTCTTCATGTAGCAAAGCTAATTATGTCGTGACCAATATGTGTCACTCTTGTGTTGGACGCCCATGTCAGGTGAATTGCCCTAAGGATGCAATTAACTTTGCTACTGGTCGTGCTCAGATTGACGCTGAGAAGTGTGTGAACTGTGGATTGTGTATGTCTAACTGTCCCTTTCATGCTATTATTTATACACCAGTACCATGTGAAAGTGCCTGTCCGGTAAATGCAATTTCGAAGGATAAAAACGGTATTGCACGTATCGATCATGATAAATGTATTTTCTGTGGTAGGTGTTACGAATCATGTCCTTACGGTGCTGTTATGGAAAAGTCACACTTGGTAGAGATTTATTCAAAACTACGTGCAAGTCAAAAAGTGGTGGCTATGGTTGCGCCGGCTTTGTATGGCCAATTCAAAGTGACTCCCGATCAAATTCATCAGTCTTTATTAAAACTAGGCTTTAATGAAATTATAGAGGTTGCTGAAGGAGCCTTGGAAACTGTGGATCATGAAGCTACTGAGTTCAGAAAGGAAGTACTTGAAGGTGACCAGAGTTTACTAACGACATCCTGCTGTCCTGCATATAAGGAGTTGGTGGTGAAGCATATTCCAGGACTTGAGAAATACATGTCTACTGCAGGATCACCACTTTTCTATACAGCAAAGAATGCACGTGAAAAGAATGCGGATGCTGTACTGGTATTTATAAGTCCTTGTATGGCCAAACGTCACGAAGCCTTCACTGATAAAGTAGCCGATTACACTTTGAATTTTGAAGAACTAGGTGCCATGATGGCTGCTAAAGGTATCGAGGTAACCGAAGTTGAGGCTGCTCTTACAGAATACGGAGAGGAAGCTGAAGCAAGGATTTTTGCCTTTGATGGAGGTGTGACCGAAATGGTAAAGAATGGATTGGAAGTTCCTGCCTGGGTTCGGGATGTACAAGTATCCGGAATCGATAAGGTAGCTGTTAAGCAATTGCGGAAGATTGCCTCAGGAAAGTGTGAAGGCAATTTCGTTGAAGTAATGGCCTGTCCCGATGGATGTGTAAGTGGGTGTAATACCATCGCAAAAGCCTCTATCGCAAAACGTCAAGTAAAAAAGTACGCTCAATGTCCAGTGACGACATAGCGTATTTTGACAGTCATCCCGACGAAGGAGGGAACTCTCAAGTTTGCACAACAATAGCTAAAAGTGAATCCTGTATTTAATCTGTTCAATTTCCGAACAGCGTTCCAAAACAGAACGACAAGTAATTTGAAAACTGTACCGGATCATGACAAAAGTAAATCATTAATAAGAAAGTAAAAAGACGTCGTCTTTGTAAAGTATAGGTAGTCAGTAGAATGTGAATTGTGGCATCCTGATTGAATAAGAAGGATAGCAAAAAAAAGGAATAGAAATGGAAAAGAAAATAACATTAAAAATATGCGTTGGTACTTACTCATACATTATGGGTGGTGCTGCACTGATGAGTTTGTCGGATGAATTGCCAGCTGATATCAAAGATCAGGTAAAAGTCGAGGCTGCTGTTAGCTTGCCAGGATGTGAAGAAGATGGAAAGATCAAGCCACCATTTGTGGAGATCAACGGTAAGGTAATGGGAGAAGCTACGGCTGAGAAGATCATTGAAGAAATCAGAAAAGAACTGGCTGTTTCGGTTAACTAACTTTTAAAAAAAAGAAAAATAATGAAGACAAAAGATATAAATACAGAAAAGGTGACAAAGAAGGCTGAAAAGCCTGCTGAAGTGAAGAGCACTCAAAAGACTACCACTGCAGAGTTGGATACAGTACTTGAAAAAGTTGCTCAAGCACAACGTATTTACCGAACTTTCGATCAGAAGAAGGTAGATGAAATCTTCCGTGCTGCTGCTTTTGCCGCTGCAGGACAACGTATCAGCCTTGCAAAAATGGCCGTTCAGGAAACTGGAATGGGAATCATTGAGGATAAGGTGATCAAAAACCACTTTGCATCTGAATATATTTATAACAAATTCAAGGATGAGAAGACTTGTGGGGTTGTAGAAGAAGATTTGACCAATGGTGTGACTAAGGTCGCTGAACCAATCGGAATTATCGCTGGTATCGTTCCTACAACAAACCCAACATCGACCTGTATTTTCAAGGCTTTGATCAGCTTGAAAACACGTAATGGTATCGTTTTTTCTCCACACCCTCGAGCTAAGAAAAGTACAGTTGAAGCAGCTAAGGTTGTTCTGGAAGCTGCTGTTAAGGCCGGAGCTCCTGAAGGGATTATCGGTTGGATTGACGAACCTTCAGTAGAAGCAAGTCAACACTTGATGGCTAACAAGAACATCAGTATGATTCTGGCGACGGGTGGCCCAGGTATGGTTAAAGCTGCTTATTCTTCAGGTATTCCTGCGATTGGTGTTGGAGCCGGTAACACACCTGCTATCATTGACGAAACTGCCGATGTGAAAATGGCTGTTCACTCAATCCTTATGAGTAAGACTTTCGATAATGGTATGATCTGCGCTTCTGAGCAATCACTTGTTGTTGTTGAGGATGTTTATGAGCAGGTGAAGACTGAGTTGACCGCTGCAGGTGCTTATATGCTTTCTCCTGAAGAAAAAGAGAAATTGGGGAAATTCATCATCATCGATGGTCATTTGAATGCTCAGATCGTTGGTCAGCCTGCATGGAAAATTGCTGAGATGGCTGGTTTCGAAGTACCAAAAACTACCAAAGTGTTAATTGGTGAGGCTTTCGAAATTGGAGCCGATGAATCATTCTCTTACGAAAAGCTTTCTCCGGTATTGGGTATGTACAAGGCTGAAAACTTCAACGAAGCTCAGTTTAAGGCTGTTCGTTTGGTTCAGTTTGGTGGTATTGGGCACACTTCTGTTCTTTATACAGATCCTAAAAACCGAGAACGTATCAACTCATTCAGCTCATATGTGAAAACAGGTCGTGTGTTGGTGAATATGCCTGCTTCTCAGGGTGCGATTGGTGATATCTATAACTTCCGTTTGGAGCCATCTTTGACTCTTGGTTGTGGCTCATGGGGTGGTAACTCTGTAAGTGAGAATGTGGGTATCAAACACCTGATCAATATTAAAACAAACGCAGAAAGAAGAGAAAATATGCTTTGGCTTCAAATACCTCCAAAAATATACTTTAAGCACGGTTGTCTGCCAGTTGCGCTTGATGATTTGAAAAATAAGAAACGTGCATTTATTGTAACAGATAAACCATTGTTCGATCTTGGCTTTACAGGTAAACTGGTTCACCCGCTTGAAAAACTAGGTGTTGAAACCATGATCTTTAGTGATGTAAATCCTGATCCAACATTGGCTGATGTGAAAAGAGGTTTGGATTTGATGAACAACTTTAATCCTGATGTGATTATTGCAATGGGTGGTGGTTCACCAATGGATGCTGCCAAGATCATGTGGTTAATGTACGAACATCCTGAAGTGGAATTTGAAGGCCTTGCACTTCGTTTTATGGATATTCGTAAGCGTATCTACCAATTCCCTAAACTGGGTGAAAAAGCTGAGTTGGTGGCTATCCCAACAACTTCTGGTACCGGTTCGGAAGTAACTCCTTTTGCTGTTGTTACCGATGAAAAGACTGGGATTAAATACCCTATCGCGGACTACCAGTTGACGCCAAATATGGCAATCTGTGATCCTGAATTGGTGATGACCATGCCTACAAAACTGGCAGCATTCTCAGGATTCGATGCAATTACGCACGCTCTGGAAGCGTATGTAAGTGTATTCGCAACTGAATTCACCAATCCTTATGCTCTGGAAGCAATAAGACTATTATTCGAACACCTTCCTGCTTCAATCAACGAAGGTGCCGAAAACCAGGAAGCACGTGAAAAGGTTCACTATGCGGCAACACTTGCTGGTATTGCATTTGCAAATGCATTCTTAGGAGTTTGTCACTCGATGGCGCACAAATTAGGTTCTGAATTCCACGTACCTCATGGATTGGCCAATGCTTTGCTGATCTCTCAGGTTGTGAAATTCAATGCAACAGATTCTCCTCGTAAGCAGGCGATCTTCCCTCAATATAAATATCCAAATGCAATCGAGCGCTACGCTAAAGTAGCCCAGCACCTTGGGTTCGCTGGAAAGAATAACGAGGAAAGTGTGGAGAACCTGATCAAAGCTCTTGATGAAATGAAGACCAAGATTGGTATTCCGTTGACCATCAAAGAAGCTGGTGTGAATGAAAAAGAATTCAACGAAAGACTGGATCATATGTCGGAACTGGCCTTCGATGATCAATGTACCGGAGCCAACCCACGCTATCCTTCTATCGAAGAATTAAAAGAATTATATAAAGAAGCGTTTTATGGTAAGTAAATAGTGAGACATTAATCTGTCAGTTTTAGCCAATTGCGACCGTCCCGATGAGAATCGGGGCGGTTTTTTTGTGATTCTCTCGCAGATTTCGCAGATAACGCTGATAGTGTAGACTTGTTGGTACGATGTAAACCTTGGCAGTCATCTCGACGAAGGAGAGATCTCAAGTAAAGGAAATATGTCACAAGGATTCTCATGACCATATCTACAAAGTCTTTGCTCTAATTATTTCCTCACGCAAACACGCAGAGACGCAGAGACGCAAAGCTATTTTATTTCTTATCCAAATCCCAATCGTCATTTCGAACGAAGTGAGAAATCTGGTGGCGAGGAAAAGTCTTATTTTTAATAATAATTCCTTTTTTCATCTATAATCAAAATTAATGCTTGATAATAGATTATTATTGAGTTTACCAATTTTGGTAATTGATCGATCTAGACTGGATTGAATACCCTCAAAAGTTTCCATTAAATCTGTAACCTCAGTTTTAATATCAGTCATTTTAACTCTTGAGTTTTTAGAAAGAAAAATAATCTCTTCCAAAAATGGCTCTTCCTTAAAATTGTCCATGATTTTTTCAATCAATGGTTTTAGGTATTCATTTTCAAAAGTATTAAAGTCAGCTTTTTGATTTATTAATTCTCCATAATTCTTTATTTCAGTATCAATAAATGTATAAAGATCGTTTTGCCATCTTGTTTCTCCTAATTCCTTTTGTAAGAAAAATGCAAAAGATGAAAGTCTATCCGGTATGAGTTCTATTTTCTGTTTAATATCGATAATGTTTCTCATACATGACTCAAGATGCCTTGATGTAATTATTGATATTTCACTTAATGTAGCTTCAATAAAGTCAATATTAGTATGCATCTTTCTTAGATTTTCAATCCATTTGTCATCTTGATGATTAAAATCATTAAATGCCTCAAAAATATCTTTGTTAATGGTTATTAATCTTTTAATATCATTTGTAGGTACTTTCATTGGGATTTTGATATCTAATAGATCTTTTGCTTGTTCTTTATTGAATTTGTCAAGTGAACTCATTTGCCTTTTAGTATCATCTATTATATTCTCGATTAAGAGTTTGTAATACTTGATTTTGTTGAGGTTGTCTACAGTTTGCTTGTTGTTTTGCTTCTTCTTATCTAACCTGTTATTGATATAATACAGTAGCAATGCAAAACCAAAACCTAAGAAAGCTCCAAATGTGGTTAAAATAAACTGAATCAAGATTGATCCTTCGTTTGCTTCATAATAATGTTCTCCTAATTTGAATACTATGGACATTTTGTTTGTTTTAGTTCTTTAATAGAATATATGTATTTGTTTACATGGTTGTTTTTATTATGTACAAGAAATGATTTTATTCATATATGTTATGTCTAGCAATAATATTTGACTAATATAGGAAGAATATTTGTTGTATGTGTAAGATAGGTACCTCGTACACTATGTAAATTATTTGGATGAAATATCTTGTAGTTGTTTAAGGTTTTGTTCAACCTTAACTCAAACAGACTTTAAATCCTGCCCCACACTCTCTACAACGGTTCCATCCGCCTTCCTGGGTCGGACCTGTAATTGATACTTACAAGTTGGGATATCCTGCGGCATGATAAAAGTTAGCCTGATTGTGAGGTTATTGGCGACTTGTTGGATGCGTTTTTTTATACTTTGGGTTCGTTGTATGGGACTCAAGTACCGACTGAGGTTAGTAGATCCTGGTCAGTCCCAGCATAAATGCTGGGATTAGTGAAGAGCTTTGTTGTATGGTCTTTCACTATCTCCAACTTTCAGGTTGGGGCAGATGGAGAGTATTCTCTACTTGTGGACTTTAGTCCACCATCTTTTCATTCCCCACAATTTGTATCTCAATCAAAAAAACACTATTTTCGTTGAGTGAACACTCAATGAGTAGTATGTCAACGAAGAATAAACGACAAATATCAAAAGAAGCAACCAAAGAGTTGATCCTGGAGAAGACTAAAGATCTGATTATTGATAACGGGATTGTGAACACTTCAACGAAGGTTATTTCCGACTATTGCAAGGTGGCTCATGGAACAATTTTCTCTCAATTCGGGAATCGGGAGAATTTGATTTCAACGATTATAAAAAAGGAACTTACCGAAATAGCCAGGCAGTTATATGAGTTAAAGAAAGGTTCTCATTCTTTGGAGGGGCTGTTAAGTGAATATCTGAAACTTGTTGAGGTAAACGAACGCTTTTTGGTTGTAATCAATAAAGAGTTTTCATTTCTGGTTGAGTCGCTGCAACGAGATGTAATTACCACCGAGAGTATTGTAAAGAATATGTTCTATAACGAAATCGAAGCAGGAATAAAGAGCGGTCGATTTAAAGATTCCAATATCAAGGTTGTGATTTCCTTTTTATTCGGGACGATCAATTATTATCTGAGTCGCAGGGAATATTTTGTTTCGGATACAAGCATCATCAAACAAAAGAAACAAGACATTATAAAAGCCTTTATGAACCTTATTAAAAAATAAACTATGGATGCGAAGATTTGTGAGAGTTGTGGTATGCTTATGAAAACCTCAGGCGATTTTGGAGGTGGAAATTCAGAGAATAAGTATTGCAAGCACTGTACAGATAAAGCTGGAAACCTGAAATCGTATGAAGAGAAAGTTTCAGATTTCAAAGATCTGATCATGAAAGCAAATGATTTCGGAGAAGAGCAGGCGGTTAAAATGGCAAAAGATAGTTTGAAGCAATTTCCTGCCTGGACGGATTATTAATCTTGTCGATAAGACCTGGCCTAATATGGACTTTCGTCCAGCATCTGCGATACCACAATTACAAAAATCGATATTTCACCGAACTATAAAAAACAATCTCCGGTTTGAAGTCCGCAAACCGGAGATTGAAAAGTTCGTTATTGTTTGGTATTATTTCTTTATGAATCTGAATCTTAGATTTTCATCCTTATGTTTAATCACCACCAGATAAACACCAGGATTGAGTTCGGAAACATCCAGACGATTTTTCTGTTGATTCAGGTCAATTGCACCCTTTATGACTTGGCCTTTAATAGAGTATAAATCAGCTGTGACATCTTTCACGCTCTCTGGTGCAATGATATATAATTGATCAGAGACTGGATTGGGATAGATTTGAAATTTTGATAGTAAATCAGCTTGTTCTTCACCAGTATCATCACATTCATTACATGAAGAAAAACAGACCTGAGCTATATCCAGATCCTGGGTTGCAGTATTAATATATCGGTTTCCATTTGCTTCACAACTACTACCAGGCTCAATTTCCTCCCATTCTGTTGGATTTAAATTCGCATCTGTTTTAACAAATTTATATTCATAATATGAATCCTGATCCAGTTCAATATCAGTAGAAAACAGATCTCCATTTTTATCTAGTTCAGATATATTATTCCAGTCATCCCAACTACCGGTTATCCCGATTTTCTCATAATTGTCTTCATTGCTAAGGTCTACCATAAATGAAGCGTTTAATGGTTGTTTTTTACGCAACAGGAAGTTGTCGAAAGAGAAGGATCCTTCATTGGGCCCAAGCATAAATGTTAGGTTTACAGGCGAAATTTCAGCAGGGGTTGTTATGTTAAAACTGATCGTTTGCCACTCTGTGGTTACATTTCGTTCTTCCCATATCAGGTTAACAAAGGGTTCATACATGGCCTGCATTGCGCATAGCATATTTTGTTCGACGGTGGATTTAACATCAAAACAGAAGTAATAATCAGTGCTCGGCTCTACCATGATAAATGGCTGGGCAAGCTGAATATCCCATTGATTAACTCCACTTTCTTCAATTTTGATATCCATTTGTTGGTCTCCAACATTAAATTCCGAAAGTCCTGAATATTGAGTAATTTGCCAATAGAACATAAAGTCATTGAAATAAGGATTTGCAATCAGGTTATGATAGCTTTCCTGATTTGTAACTTCAATCTGGAAGGTTGTTTCTGCTTCTGATCCATCGATGGAGGAAATGGTAATGTTTGCTGTTCCGTTTTTCTTACCCGTAGCTCTGATCAGGCCATTCTCGCATATCGTAACTAATTCTTCATCATCAATGGTCCATTCTACACGTTTATCAAGTGCATTTGCAGGTTCTATGTGAAATTGTGTCTGCAGGCACCCCTGGTGAATATTAATATTCAGATTGGAGTTGTCTACAATAATGTTTTCTATGGGATTATCAAGATCAATAAGAACTTCTCCAATCCAGAACATTTTTGTTTCCCAAGCATCAAGCCCAACTAAAACATTATCAAGTTCAGCTTCCGGTATTTGAGTGGCTAGACCGGAAATCAAATCACGAAAGTTATAGACTGAAAGGGTGTTTATTTCCGGAGTATCCAGGTTGACGTTTGTTGTGAGTGGATTTGGACTTAAGTTAGCTACTACGATAACCCGGTTGTCTTCATTCTTTGATAAATAAGAGTATACCTGATCCGGGGTTGTATTGGTAAGACGAGTTAGTTCGGGGTGACTGCCTAACAATTGTTTTTTGACTTCGATGACTTTTCTGTAAAACGGATAAACGCTCAAATCTTCAGTCCAGTTAACCGGACCGGTTCCACTTCCTGTTTCTGTTCCTGCAAACAGAAGAGGGGTTCCATGACCAGTATATGCAATGATATGGCCGGTTTTCTCACGAGGCATATCCCAGAGAACATGTGTAGGTTCGAAATATCCTACATTACAATAGCGAAGAGGGAGTGTACTGTCGGCAAAGTCTTGCATAAAATCACCATGAAAATCTTCAATAGTGATGTTTTGATCAAAGATTCCTTTAAAACCATTTAAGCTGCCCCAGGCATATAATCTCCAATCGTAGCATATATCAGCTACCGAAAGATATTCGGGATTCTCATCGTAGTTGCCTTCGATAAACAGGGCGATGTCTGGTTTAATATTACGGAGTCGGGCTTGTGTTTCCTGCAGGAATTCTTCATCTCTGTTAAAAATTTCCTGGCCGCAATCATACCTGTATCCATCAATATTATATTCTCTTACCCAGTATTCAAGAGCTCTGATCAAATACTCTTTCGTTTCTTCATTTCCTACATTTGTATAAACGCAATGTTCTCCATTCTCAGGCGAGATAGTCACCTGAGAATTTCCGGGTTCTCCCTCCCAATAATAATAGTCCTTGTAGGGTGAATCACTTTTTAGTGCATATACATTATTCAGGAAATAGTGATTGTTGTTAGTATGCCCAACAGGAATGTCAAAGATTACTTTCAATCCCGCTGCATGTGCTTTATCAACAAAACTTCGGTAATCATCATTTGTGCCATATTCCGGTTCAATCAGGTAATAATCATTGGGGAAATAATTACCTCCGCCACCATAAGTAGGAGGAGTGTGCCATATGGCTGTAGCCCCTGTTTGTTTAATATGATGAAACTTTTCAGAAATGCGCTCAAAAGGTAGTTCTTCATATGGGAATCTGAATAGAGCATACTCATACATGATAATATTGTCAACCCAATTGGCATAAGTGTGTGGTGTGTTTAATAATGCACTATAGCCGCAAACTTTAAGCATTCTTCCGGCTTTGAATGACCTGCCTTCCTGATCGGTAACGGTACAATAAATAATGTATTCGCCATCAGTTGTTGGTTGACTGAAATTAATTGACTCATCATTTGTGGATGACAGGTTTATTGGCACAGGATTGTTTTCATCCTCTTCCCAGAAGTAATTTAAGTCTGAATTTACAGGAGAACTTGCATTTGCCGTCAATTCGACCAGAGAGCCATTAATACTTCCGTCAATATTAACCGATGGTAATTTGTAATCAATGAATTTGAGCTTTTGTTCATCCAATGGATTTGTTAATCCTTCTTCTGAAAGGGCTACGCTTACCTGATTGATTCCTTCCTGTAATGAATAATTCAGAACGAAAAGACCCGTATCATTAACAGATACATTGAAGATGGCTTCATTGACTTTCAGATATACCTGATCTGGCAGATTGTTGTCTGTGACTTCTCCATAAACAACAATATCGGAAATCCTGTTTTCAAGAGGTTCAGTTAATAATTGTATTTCCTGAGCAATTGGAACTTTAGCTATGATCACAAAAAGAAGTGATACAATAAGATACTTTTTCATAAGGATACTATTTTAGGTTTTGTGTTTCAGATATGTAGCCTTTTGTCCCAACGATTTGAAATCTTCTTTCACCTAAAAGGGGATTATTATTAAACCACCTTACTCACTTTGTTCATGCATCACAATCTAAGATTTCAGTCTGTTGCCAGACCTACTTTATTTGGACAATTGATTATTAAGTATATAAAAGTAGTGAATATTTTAAATGTATTGCAAAAAACTAAAACTGAATGTTTTATCTAAAAGCTGTATTCATATTGAATATAAATTAATAACTAGAGATTAATTTATGCATTTTTATTTACAAGTGCGTAAGGCGTATTTTAATGGTTTGAAAAACAATGGGTAGTGTGAAGGAGGTGGTGTTGGGTGAGGCTCGTGTTGAAGTTTAGAAAGCTTGGTAGTCATTGATGTATACATTCTAAAATAAATTATTTAACTAAGCTGCTTTTTGTACATTGCGTCTCCATTTTATGAAAAAGAAAACCCAATCCATTTTTATCCGCCTTCACCGTTGGCGTTTGCGTCGGTTGAGTGAACGTAATCTGATGATGCTTCTGAGTATTTTGATTGGCATTATTGCGGGATTTGCAGCAGTAGTTATCAAAAATGCAGTCTGGCTTACACAGAATCTGGTTGAACGGATAGTGTCTACAGAGATGCATAACTACATTTATTTTGCCCTTCCCATTTTCGGGATTTCCCTGACTTTTATTTTTGTTAAGTATATTCTCAGGAGGCCTGTGCGTCATGGTATACCCAATGTATTACATGGTATTTCAAAGAATCGTGGGAGGGTTATGAAGCACAATATGTTTTCTTCAATAATAGCCAGTTCACTTACAGTAGGTATGGGTGGGTCTGTTGGATTGGAAGGCCCAACGGTAGCAACCGGAGCCGCTTATGGATCCTGGCTTGCGAAAGGCTTTCGTCTGAGTTATATGAATACCATTTTACTTCTGGCTTGTGCGTGTGCAGGGGCAATGGCGGCTATTTTTAAAGCACCTATTGCTGCAATTGTTTTTGCGGTTGAGGTAATTATGATTGACCTTACGGCCTTCTCTCTGATCCCCTTGCTACTGGCTTCATCATCCGCTGTGGCAACTTCGTATTTCTTTCTGGGGAAAGATGTACTTTATCCTTTCGAAGTTGTGGAATCCTATGCCCTGGCTGATATTCCTTTTTATATAGGATTGGGTATTTTGGCTGGCTTGGTTTCAACCTATTTTACTAAGGTTTACATGTATTTTGGCAATTTGTTCGATAAAATTGAGAAAGGTAGTAACCGTCTTTTGATTGGTGGTGTTAGTCTTGGTGTACTGATATTTTTATTTCCATCTCTGTATGGAGAAGGTTATGAGGCTATCAATGCCTGCCTCGAAGGGAATTATGAATATCTGTTTAATAATAGTTTGTTTTACTTTCTAAAAGATAATTTTTGGGCAATCGTGATTTTAATAGGGATCATTGTATTGCTAAAGATTGTTGCCACATCCTTGACTTTTGGAAGTGGGGGAGTGGGAGGTATTTTTGCGCCTACTTTGTTTATGGGAGTAAATACAGGGATGTTTTTTGCCTTAATTGTCAACCACATGGGCTTGAAGCAAATAAGTACTTCCAATTTTGCATTGATTGGTATGGCAGGACTTATTGCTGGTGTTTTGCATGCTCCGTTGACAGGAATTTTCCTTATTGCCGATATCTCTGGTGGATATGCTTTGTTTGTTCCGTTAATGTTTACTGCAACTTTTGCCTTTATTACAGCAAATGCTTTTACCACCAATTCGGTATACCATATACAGCTTGCTCGACGCAAAGAACTACTGACACATGACCAGGATAAAAACATCCTGATCACACTGAATGTTAAAAAGCTGATTGAAACAAATTTTGAAGTCCTTAGCCTTGATGCTTCCTTACGTGATTTAACGGTTGCAATTTCCCAAAATCATCGCAATTTATTCCCCATTGTGGATGAAGATGGGGTGTTAAAGGGAATGGTAAAGATGGATGATATTCGTCATCTGATTTTTAAGCAGGAAGAGTATGACCGGATATTTGTAAAGGATTTAATGTATATGCCTCAATTCTTTATATCACCTGAAGATACTATGGATGTCGTCGCCGAAAAGTTCGAATCATCCGAAAGGTATAATCTGGCGGTTATTGATAAAGATGGGAAATACGTCGGGTTTATCTCCCGTGCAAATGTGTTCTCACGCTATCGCAGGCAGGCCCAGCAGTTTTCGCATTTTAAGGCTTAGGGCAGTCGTATCATACTCCAAAATGGGGGCGTGATCTCGAATCCAGAATAAGATTTGGAGACGAAGAGTATTGTTTAGAACGCTATTGGTATCTGATAATGAAATCTACTCCATAGAAAAAGAAGTGGCGAGCTTGCGAGCCGGAAAATTTAAAAATGGAACAATGATTTATGATTGATGAATTTTTTACGCAGAAGCTCGCAGATAAATAATATCAGCTGAATTCAGCGATTTAATCTGCGCATATCCGAATAAAATAGAGTCCTTATAACATCAGATCTTAGTCCAGTACCCAAAAAGATTCCACACCCACAATGAAACCGTAATAGCACCGTTAGAATCTAGGTAAAGCCTGATATGGAATGCGAACCTGGTATTTACAAGCCAGGATTCAAGAACAAGTAAACAAACCAAAAACAAGTATTAAACCATGAAGAACATGTGTTATCTGGCGATTATTATGATGATCGTCCTAAGCTCTTGTAAGCAAGATGATTCAAACTCCTCTCTTATTACAAAAGGAAATCTTACTTATGATTTCACATTTGCAGATATGGCCATTCACTTTCTGGAAACAGGAGATTCAACCTGGATTGGAAGGATTGCTGACTTACCCGCTACCGACCATATTTTAAATCATGCAAAACGATATCATTACAATGTGCCCAAAGACTCCAAAACCAATCTGGTGCTATCTCTCCTAACACCTGTAGAGAAAAAGAAGCTGAAACTTGAAGGCTTTAAGCGGAATGTGAAATTTGCTAAGGAATACATTGCAAAAGCCGATTTGCCACAACAGGAATGTCTAAATTACCTTCCGGAAGGTTTTGAATATGATGGAAGCCTGTTTTTTACCTTTGGATATGACCTTGGAGTTGTATATGGCAACAATGCCAGTGTGAATCTGGCACATTCATATTATTTAAAGAATATGGAGGAAACAAAGTATTATGCCATTCATGAATTGCACCATGCCGGCTTCGTTGCATTGAAAAACGGAAAGATGCCTTCATTGGAAATATCTAACTTCAAAGAGATGGCAACTCTTATAGAATACCTGTCGCACCTGGAAGGATTGGGAACCTTCACTCCTTTGGAAATACGCACTAAAGAAGGTGCTTTAAATATTGATGATGACTACATTTCTATACAGGATTCAGCTCTGATGAAGGAATACGAAAAAGAGTATTTCGAAATCTATTTTCATTTTAAAAACAATCCTGAAAAGGAAATTACCAACCAAGATTGGAAGAAAGTCGCCGTTCTATCTGACAAGAAAAGACTTTGGTACCGTGTAGGAGCGCATATGGCTAACACTATCGACAAGAAACTGGGTAGGGAAAAGCTCACTCAATTGATAGCTGAACCTTCGGAGAATTTTATAAAAACTTATTTAGAGGTTAAGGATTGATGAATTGAGTCTACGAATTTCACGATTTTTTCGTGTTAATTAGTGAAATTCGTGGACTCTTTTTCTAAAGGCCTGCTATCAGAACAGTTAATCTACACAATTTCCTTCCTTACAGTATCATAAATAATAAGTCCTTGGTTGAAACCATCAAGTTGTCCGATTAGTTCACCGTTATCATTCCAAACAGAGGATTTACCGGCACAATCATAGCCTCCTGATTTCCCGACGTAATTAGACATAAAGGTGACCATTTTGTGATTCTTAGCGATGTCGGATAGTTTTTGCAGGTCAACATCCACTCCACCTACCGAATTCATTACACTGGCGATATAAATTGATGCATGATTTCCATGCGCCCACTGGTGATGTTCTTTGTTGGATAGTTCATAACAGATTGCAAGTGCAACAACTTCTGTTTCAAAATTTAGAACGAATGGATCATTTCCTGGAGTAAAAACTGATGTTTCAGTTGGATACAAATACTTCTTTGAATAAGTTAATCGCTTTGTATCAGGTTGTAAAATAACCATGCTCACGAATAAATCCTTCCCTTTCCGTGTTGGCAAACCAACACCAATAGCAATCTTGTTCTCATTGCTGATAGTATGCAATTCATCTAAACGTTCATCATCCTGATTGGTCGCCAGGTTCTCTGCTAATTCAGGTTCGTATCCTGTCAGGGACAACTCAGGAAAGACTACCAAATCCACTTCCTTTTCAATCGCTTTTTTTATCCAGATTTTATGATTCTCAATATTCCGTTCGATCTCTCCTTTTGCAGGATTAGTTTGCACAATACCAATTCTCATGCCCCCCCCCTTTATTAGTAAGATTATTTTTAATGATTACGAAGGTAAAGAAATTACCTGGGTATAGGATTTTTGGGATTGGGAATCAGGAAGCAGCATCCCAGGAAGAGACACCTTTAAGTCTGAAATCCTAATTTCATTCTATATTTACCAACAATGAACAATCTACAACCACTTACCCTTTACGCATATTTCTCACCGCTTTCTGTGCATTCATCCTCAAATAGGGACTTTCGAAATAATCCATATGTTGTTCAATTACAATGGCCATTTCTTCACGGATTTCGGGGAACTGTTTGGCGATTAATTCGAGGAGCTTGATGGAGTAGTTTTTGATATACATGGGATAGCGTTCCACGCCCAGATTGTTGAAGCAGACATCAATCAGGATTCCATAATCAGTAAAATCAACTTTCATCAACAAGAACAAACGTAGGAAGCACCCCATTTGACTATGATGTTTAATCGTCGGCATAAAATCAACGATTTGCCCGAGGTAGGGTTCAACCAGCATGGGAAAAGCCTTGGCAAAGTGAGCCATTGCCCAGGTTGCACGCCATGATGCATGAGGAATTTCCCCTACAGAAAATTCAAACATCATCTTAAGCATATCAGGTTCTTCGGCCATTACCGGTATCAATTCATCCAATCGGGCTTTGGATAATCCCTTTAATTCTCCCTGAAGTTCGTCCCTGGTCATATACGTATTCTTTTTGGCAAAAATAAGAAGCCCTGTCGGATTCTGTTTTACAAATGTTGCTTTTCTACTAAATAGGAGCTGAATACTATAACCTGCAGGATATCAACTTTAATATCGTTATGAATGTGGTATTGATCAAATCCATAGGAGATATGAGCAGGACTCAGGTTGGAAGTCTGGTAACAAATATGTTGTATCGACCTTCCCGGATCAACAGTGGTGAATAAAGTTTGATGTGAATTGGAAATAAAAAAAAGCCCCGATATAACTGTCGGGGCTTGATATAATAGATTGGAACACTATTTCTTTTCATCCAGTTTATTACTCATCCACTCCTCACATTCTTCCGGAGTAAGGAAACTCCACGCCAGAATGCGACTTGCTTTATTACCTTGCCCCATCGGGATTGTTTTCACTTGAACCGCTTCAACCTTATCAAGGGCTTTATAAGCAATCTTCAGGTTGGATTGTTTGGAGATAAGTGTGGTAAACCACATACATGAATCTGAAAACCAATTACTCTGACGGATCATGTTCTGAACGAATTTCACTTCCCCCCCTTTGTAATAAAGTTCGTTGCTTTGCCCACCGAAATTAAGTACGGGTTCAGTAACTTTCTTTTTACTCAGATTTTGCTGTTTACGTATGCTTCCTGCCTGAGCCTCCTTTGCAGAAGAATGGAACGGTGGATTGCAAATTGTGATATCGATACGTTCACCTCTTTTGATGATTCCGTAAAAAATATCAATTGGATTCTGTTGCAATCTTAGCTTGACTTTCCCTCTAATGGCAGGGTTCTGATCGATGATTTTCTCAGCTGATGCGATGGCTTTGGGATCAACATCACAACCAACAAATGACCAGCCGTATTCTTTATTACCGATTATCGGATAAACACAGTTGGCACCTACACCCACATCCAGACATTTGATTTTCTTTCCTGTTGGAATCTCACCGTTGTTACCTTCAGCAAGCAGATCGGCGATATAATGGATATAGTCAGCACGACCGGGAATAGGAGGACATAGGTAATTCTCCGGAATGTTCCAGAAATTGATATCGTAATAATGCTTCAGCAAGGCTTGATTAAGTGTTTTTACTGCCTTTGGATCTGAGAAATCAATGGATTCATCCTTGTATTCATTCAATCGCACAAAGCGAGCCAGGTCCGGACAACTCTTTATAAGCTGTTTGAAGTCATAGCGCTCACGATGCTTGTTTCGTGCGTGCATTTTAGTTTTCTCTTTTGGGTGTTCTTTCTTATTCTGAGGCATAATATGCTTATCTGTGAAACCATTTTGTTTTAGAGTGCAAAGGTAGGGGTTTTAGTGATTGATGAATCGTGAATAGTGAGTTGGGATGAATACCCGGATGGATTATTTTTTATTTCTTTCAAATTCAATCAGCTCAACAGGGACTCCATTATGCTCAATCATGGCAACCCGTACCCCTTCCATAGGAGGATTTGGTGGTGCAATTACCTTCAAATTGCGATGGGTTAATTCATACTCCAAATCATTTACTTCAAAAGCCAGATGAGGTACAGTTTGGATCAGTTGGTCCATTGGACTGTCTTTTTCAAAACGCATCCACTCCACACCAAAAGGACTAGTTTGAAATCCGGATATATAAAATTTGAATTGCGGTAAATATCGTTCTCCGGGCATTTTCTTATCCGTAGGGATTCCCAAATGATGATATTTCCATCCCCATTCGTCGGTCGCAATTGGTAGTTCGTGTTCTTGTCGGTTTTTGCTCATGGTTGTTAGATGGTTTGATTAATAGTTCTCAAATATATGGATTAGAAAGTGGAATATTAATGATTATCACTGATTATCGCAAAAAAACAAAACCCGTCGTATTCAAAAAGAACCGACGGGTAGAAGATATAGGTAATAGGGTGATTATATAATCTTAAACTTCTTTATCCATCATGTTGGTAACCACATAATATCGAGGATCATCAATTGAAGTTTCAATAACCTCCTCAAATTTCGGATTGGCTTTTAGAAGCAATGTTTTACACTCGGGACTCAGGTGAGTGAGTTTTATCTGTTTGCCCAGATCCAGGTATTTATTGGCGATGGTTCGCACCGCTTCAATACCAGAGTGGTCACTTACCTTCGATTCGATAAAGTCAATCTCGATATTATCGGGGTCATTTGTTGCATCAAATTTTGAGTTAAAGTTTTGTACAGAACCAAAGAATAATGGTCCCCAGATTTCGTAAACCTTGGTGCCATCTTCCTTCATGCGTTTACGGGCACGAATCATGGTTGCGTTTTTCCAGGCAAAAACAAGGGCTGAAATAATGACACCGGCTAGTACTGCAATTGCTAAATCCTTCCATACTGTAATACCTGAGACTACAATCAGAACAATTGCGTCTGATAATGGGATTTTATTAAGAATACGGAAGCTACTCCAGGCGAAGGTTCCGATAACGACCATAAACATCACCCCTACAAGAGCAGCAATTGGAATCTGCTCAATTAAAGGTGCCCCAAACAGGACAAAACCCAAAAGAGCCAGAGCGGCAACAATTCCTGATAAGCGGCCACGACCTCCTGAATTCACGTTGATGATTGATTGACCAATCATGGCACAACCGCCCATTCCTCCAAACAAGCCATTTAATATATTGGCTCCACCCTGGGCAACGCATTCCTTGTTTCCACTACCGCGTGTATCGGTTAGTTCATCAACCAGATTCATGGTCATTAAAGATTCGATCAAGCCAACAGCCGCCAATAAGAAAGCCGTTGAGATGATTAGCCCCCAATGTCCATTCAAGGTGTCAAGTAAACCAAATATCTGCAATTGGAATGATGGAAGAGAACCTTTTAGTCCCTCTCCACCTCCATCACGAATAAAGGATCCAACGGTGTTTACATCCGTGCCACTCAATATGGTGATACCGGCTATTATAATAATTGCCACAAGGGCTGAAGGTATTTTCTTGGTTAGCTTCGGTAAGAAATACATAATAGCCATGGTTAAAGCCACAAGACCAATCATAATCCAAAGCTCCGTTCCCTGTAACCATTGCATATTTCCGTTGATGTTTTCCTTAAACATCCCCAATTGGGAAAGGAAAATAACAATGGCCAATCCATTAACAAATCCCATCATAACCGGATGAGGAATCAGTCGGACAAATTTCCCCAGTTTAAAAACTCCTGCTGAGACTTGTATCAATCCAACAAAAAGCAAGGTTATAAATAGCCACTGCAAACCCAGGTTATCGATTGGTTGTGCTAGTGCATTACCTACTTCATTTCCTTTCTGGATCATGTGTACCATAACCACTGCCATAGCGCCAGTTGCTCCTGAAATCATTCCTGGTCGACCACCAAATATGGAGGTAATCAGTCCCATCATAAATGCACCGTATAAACCTACTAATGGGTCGATACCTGCCACAAAGGCAAAAGCTACAGCTTCAGGAACAAGGGCTAACGCCACAGTTAAACCTGATAGGATATCGTTCTTCGGATTAAGCGGAAAGCTGAAAAAGTTTGTGTTCATATGTTTGTTTAAAAAAGCGTGCAAAGGTAGGGTTAAACCCAATAGCTCCGCCCAGGTTATGAAATTTCTTTTTAGATAGATGAAATCACTATATTTGCCAGGTGAATCAAATAAAGGCTTAGCAATGAAAAGAGTGATACATGTTATTTTATTGTTAATGATAACCCATAATTTAATTGGTCAAAACGATCGTGTTCAGATCAAGATTCCAAGTCCTGAAAACGAATGTAGTTTTATCTGGAGAAATATCCGGGATATCACTTTCTTTGATCAAAATGGATATTCCGTTTCATTTCCTGACGATATATTTATAGAGAAACTTCTCAATCAATCCAGAAAGAACCAGTTGGTGGATGGCAATTATGATACCTTGTTGAGGCTTATCAGAAATGAAGTTTACAAACAGGAAGATTATCAGAAAGGTTATTTAAAAATCAATGAGGTTTTGCCTTTAATCAATCAGGCAATTGAAAATCTTCAGGTATTTCAAGATAGTTGGGGCTTCACACTGTTTCCTCAATATGAGATAAACCTCACCTTATATGGTCCGGGAGGAAGTTATAATCCAGATCGTGGAGAAGTGCTATTAATGACAACAGCCTCAGGAAGATTTAAAGGTTATAATAATCCAGCTAATACTATCATTCATGAGGTTATACATATTGGAATCGAGCAATGTATTGTTCAGGAGTACCATTTATCTCATCAGCTAAAAGAAAGAGTTGTTGATTTGTTCGTGCAAATATGTTTTAGTGATAAACTTACGGATTATCGTTTGCAGTCATTTGGTGACAAGAGAATTGACTCCTACATCCAAAACAAAGATGATCTTAAAAACTTACCGGCAATCATTAAAGGATTTATGAGGGATCATCAGATTAAATAATAATTATCCATAAATTCAAATAATGAATCATTCTTTTAATACAAAAGACCGGGAAATATTAAATCCAAAGAAGATATCCCCATCACTCCATTTCCCATTTGTATCAATCAGGAAACCCGGATCGAAAAATGCTTTGGCATTGGAAAAGTGTAATTGAAAGACATGACCTCCGGTTTCGATATCCAAACCAACAGATAGTGCATTCTGATTAATTTGAGAGCTTTGTCCGTCAGGTATATAAAAGTACTCGGCATTAACCGAAAGCCGGTTGGTTAGTTTATAACGTCCTCCAAAACCGATAACAAACAAGTCATTCTTATCACTGGTTTGCTCAACAAGATTTTGATGAACAATTGAAGGACTCAATTGCAGGCTTAGCTTTTTCGTGAACTTTCGGGCAATCAGCACCTGATGGGTGAAAGACATTCTTGAAGTAAATAAGTTATCCCGTTCCAAATCTTGCCATTTCATACTATTGATCACCATCGCTGAATACCAACTCACTGTGACCGGTATTTTATACTCCCCCCCCTGTCTTAATAATTTGTACTTAAAAAAAGCATCGTAGGTTTTATTATAGGAACTTCTCCCAAATCCTAAATTTAAACGATTAGTGATCCCAAATTCAAATCCTAAACGAATTGTTGACTGATCCAACCCAAAGAGCTCATAGGCTCCGGAATTAACCTGTCCAAAACGATGCTGTATTGTAAACAACAATTCACCTGGTGCAACGCTTTCAATCGAATGTCCATTTATCACACGAGTCGTTTTAAACGTGGCCGCGACATATTCCGCATGTGGTTTTTCATCTTCAAAAAGATCCATCAGATCTTCCTGAGCAAAACCCACCACGCTTGTACCTATAAGCAAAATGAGTAATGCATTTCTTATCGCGTTAATTATTCTGAGCTCCTTCATCAATCCAAATTCTGATTTTGATTAAATTACAATCCGATATTTTCTCTGCATTTTTTGGCATCGGTGAAAAACCCGATTCGTGGTTAATGCTCCCAAGAAACCGGCCCTTTTGCAGAACCTGTTTCAGATCTGTATAATTATCGGTTATTACATTAGCTTGAGCTGTGCTACTACCATGACATCCATCACAATTACTTTGCAACACAGGAGCTATATCTTCACTGTATGTAACCAGGCTGGTATCACATCCAAAGTCAGTAACCCCATACAGTTCCTCTTTATTGTCATAATAACAAGACTGCAGACTCCACCCAATGAAAGTGATCAGTATTGCGGCAAAAATCCTATTTAAGACTCTCATTAATCCAAATTTCTATGGTTCTTATTTTACATTCGGGTAAAGCTTGACCAGGAGGCATCAGCTTATAACCATCCTGTGATCGTAATGCACCAACTAATCGGCCACTTTGAGCTAAGCTTTCAACCTGCTGTCTCTTGCTCAGATCAATACCGGCTTGTGCCTGTGTCCCACTATGGCAACCGACACAATGACTATTCAAAACATGAACGACTTGTTTTTCATAGGTTACATTTAGCGTATCACAACTTTCAACGCACTCATTGTATCGAGCTCCCTGGTTAATCCATTTTCTAATTAGATTAATATTATCAGGACTCATACGATTAGCAGGAGAAGGTGGCATACGATCTTCATCATCACTTTCGATTAACACTTCATACAATTCACTGTTATCAGCATGAAAAGGATTCACATCTGCAGTGTTGAGAATAGCCGAATAGCTAGTCAGGTTTACTCCATCCTCTTGAGTAGTGGCATCGTGACAATTGCTCATTGCACATGAACTTTGCAATAATGGAAAAATCTCGTTCATGAAATACACTGTATCCGAATCGCATTCCGGGGAAGATTCTGGTTGGTGTTCATCAATCAATGGCACTAATGGTTGATGCTTGCAAGAAATCATTCCGGCAAAAAGAATTAAGACTAAAACTGAAGCTATTTTAAATCCTGATCCATTCATTATTTCAATTTCTCTAATTCAACATCCACCGTCACTTCAATCTCCTCTGCTATATTTTTGATTACCGCCTTGGGAATTTTTATTTCGTAGTGGGCTGGATTAATATTAAACTTGCTCTCACCTTTAACTTTATCCTTATTTACGATAAACATTCCTTTTTCCTTAATTTTTTTAGTGACTCCATGAATTGTCAGTTCACCTTCAATGTGAGCAGAATATTTTCCATCTTGATTAAAATCAATCTCCTTGATGTTGATAACTTTTGCTTTTAAAATAGCACTTGGATACTCATCCGATTCCACATAATTCTCGTTGAAGTGTTCTTGCATCAAAGCCTTTTCAAATTCAAATGACTTCATCAGAAGCTTAAAAACAAAGGCACCACTTTGAGTATCAAGTGCACAATTGACCGTGTGATTATCAGCTTCAATGTCTTCAACGGGTGTATGACTAAAGAAATTGATATGCCCGTTTTTGGTTATGTACTTTTGCGAATAGCCTGATGTACTGATCAGGATTACTCCAATAAAAAAAAGTAGGTACTTCATAGTGCTAGGTGTTTTTGGTTATTTTTTTATTAATAAGTAATGTGATCTTAAAGTTCTTATTCTGGAATGGAACATTTCTCAAGGATCACATCGGTTTCATTATATCCCGAACAGAATCCCTTTATGGTGATAATAGATCCTTTTTTAATGTGACTCAATTGATCGGAATAATCTTTGAGCATAGTACAACGTACTCCTTCATCACCAAACACGCCCTTGTTAAACACAAATATTGCAAAGGATAAACTATCACTCTTGTCTTTTTTTGAAAGTTCTCCTCGAATCTGGATCAATTTCCCGGTATAGTTCTGGTTCGCATTTACCGGATTTTTTGCATAGGATTGATATAGTTCCCCGGCTTGCATCTTATAATCAGCAACCATGTTCGTATAATCCGGATGGGACTTATTAATCATAAAAAAATAGACATATAGGAAAACAACAGTTGAAAATAGTGCCAAAATTCCGATTGGTTTAATTGCTCTTTTCATCGATGAATCTGTTTATGCGGTGAATATTCACTTTTAAAGGTACCAGTAATTAAACAATTTAATACTTTTTTTTATTGCAATCCTGGGTTTATCTTTTGTTAATGATTTGTTAATCTGTGTATTGATAGAGGTTTGTAGTAATCTCTTATTGCCTGACTTCAAGTTTTAATTAAAAAATCAGGTACACCCTCCCTTAAGGAGAATAAATTAAGTATGAGGTGAATCAAAAAAAGTCCCGAATTCTCAAATTCGGGACTTTGCCTCTTTCAATTCACTTCTTTTATTTTTTTTTCAAACGAACAAAAGAAAACACTAATAAAAATGTAATCCGATGTCTCCCGACACCGGATTAACGCCAAATTTGATTAAACTACTAACTCAGTGGCCGGAAACTCAATTCAAACCGGCCTAACGAGCCCTAGGAAACGGAAGATAATTTTCCATATTCGAAATCACTCGAATAGTATGCTTTTGCTTTATTTCTTAAGTTGTAGAAAGAAGACATCACTTCACCGTAGGCCCCAACTGAACGGATTAGCAAAGTGTCACCCCGTTGGGTTTCTGGTAGCATAATTGCCTGAGCAAAGCAATCAGAGGATTCACAAACAGGCCCCACAACGTCATATCTTTTCGTAATTCTCATCTCGCTAGTATTCTGGATAGCATGTGAGGCCTGATACAATGCCGGACGCATTAAATCGTTCATTCCGGCATCCACCACAACGAAGTCCTTCTCAACTCCTTGTTTTATATATAATACCCGTGATACCAAACTGCCGCATTGAGCAACAACCGATCGTCCCAATTCAAAATGGAGCTGCTGGCCGGTTCTGAGTTTCAGATTTTCGGAGAAAACTCCAAAGTATCCTTCAAAATCAGCAATTGCATGATTATCGGGTTGATTATAGTCGATCCCTAATCCTCCACCGACATTGATGTGAGGAATATAAATGTTTTTATCATCCAGTTTATCCTGGATGGAATTGATTCTCAAACACAGATTTTTAAAAACTTCCAGATTGGTAATCTGAGATCCAATATGGAAGTGTAAGCCAAATAATTCCAGATTCTGAGCCCGGTGCACATATTGTATCGCTTGGTCCAATTGACTCAGAGCAATACCGAACTTGTTTTCCTTTAATCCGGTGGAGATATACTTGTGAGTTCCAGCTTCCAAATCGGGGTTGATTCGTAATGCCACTCGTGCAATTTTCTCTTTTGCATTGGCTAACTCATTTATAATTTCCAACTCAGGTATCGACTCACAATTAAAACAGAGGATGTCGTTATCCAGTCCTATATTAATTTCATGATCTGTTTTACCCACTCCGGCATAAACCACATCCGAATTGGAATAGCCTGAGTCGAGAGCTAGCTGCACTTCATTCCCACTGACACAATCAGCTCCTAATCCAAATTCCCGAATCATCTCCAGGATGGATGGATTTACATTTGCCTTAAATGCATAATGTACATGGTAGCCATAACGGGAACTCTGAAATTTCAGCTCTTTCAACGTCGCATGCAATAATTCCATGTCGTAGAAATAAAAAGGTGTTGGTATCACCTTAAATCGTTGCTGATATGATAATGTTCCGTTCTGCATTCTTATTAAAACAAATGGTTACTTAATGCATTTAATGCTTGTCGCTTTTCGGTTGTATTCACCAAAAAGCTAATGTTATTGTCGCTGGCTCCGTAAGAGATCATCCTTACAGGAATATCAGTTAAGGCTTCGAAAATGCGTTTTGCGATCCCTTTTGTTTCTGATTCCATTTGACCTACCGTACTTATAATCGTTTGATCTGGACAAACTTTCACGGTGGCCAGCTCTTCTAATTCTTCAATAATTAACTCCAGGCGGCTGGTGTTATCAATCGTAACTGAAACAGCGACCTCGGAAGTTGTGATCATATCAATCGGTGTTTTGTACCTTTCGAAGATTTCAAATACTTTTCGAAGAAATCCATATGCCATCAACATCCGATCGGAATGAATAATAATAGCAGTAATACCATCTTTAGCTGCAACAGCTTTGATCCCTACCCCATTAATCTGGTCACTTATTAACGTGCCATGAGCCTCTGGTTCCAGCGTGTTTTTGAGCCAAACCTGAATGTTACTTTTTTTGGCTGGCAACATGCTGGTTGGATGTAGTATCTTAGCCCCAAAATAAGCCAACTCCGCAGCTTCATTGAACGAAAGTTTTTCGATTGGACATGTTCGATCTACAAATCGGGGGTCGTTATTGTGAACCCCATCGATATCTGTCCAGATTTGAATCTCTTCAGCGCCAATAGCTGCACCAATCAAAGTAGCAGAATAGTCTGAACCACCCCTCCCCAGATTAGCAATATTACCTTTCACATCCCTGCAAATAAATCCCTGAGTAATAAAAAGGCTGCATCCCGGATTCTTTTCCAGTTCACGGTGAAGATTTTCCTTCATGTAAAACATGTCTGGTTCCAGATCCTTATCGGTTCGCATAAATGACAAAGCTGGGATTATTGCGGCATTAACACCCTGATCGAGTAACATGTAAAGAAACAGTTGTGTGCTGATTAATTCACCACGAGCAACGATCTGATCCTTCATTGATGGATCGTAGGGGCGATTAGCGCAAGATTTAAGAAAGTTGAATATCTCATCAAGTAAGCTTATAACTTTTAGCTCAACCCGATCTGAAAATGCAAAAGAATCCATTACCTGCAAATAATGCTTATGCAGGCTTTGGACTTCTTGCAAGTATTGATGATGACTATTTTTCTCAAGTTCGAGTGCCAGAGATACAAGTTTGTTGGTGGTACCCGACATCGCTGAAAGCACCACAACCTTAGGCTGACCATCTTTGATGATCTTTGCCACTTGTTGCATGCGTTCTGCACTGCCTACTGATGTACCTCCAAATTTATAAACTCGCATTATGTCTGGTTTTTGATGATGCAAAAGTATTTTTACAAACTCTAGAAATAAAATATTTAATAAATAATAACATTATATTACAAAATGTTATATTTGCAACACCATGTTTTAAATAGGAGTACGGGTGCTTATTTAACAATATCACACCTAATATTCTTCTGATTTAACAAAGGGTTATTTATTGAAGGCGTAATTTAATTTTTGTTACCATAAGAAATACACAATTTATATGAAAACAATCGCACAAGTAGTTGAGGAGATTATTAAGGAGCAGCCTTTCCTGGAACAAGCATTAACTGAAGAGATTGTGAACTTATCTTCACTTGCCCGGAAAATAAAGCCAGAAGTTGAAGAGCGGTTGATGAAAGAAGCCCAAAGCGGAGCAATTGTGATGGCTTTGAAGCGATTGGTGCCAACACTTGAAATTAATTTTGAAAAGAAGGTACAAAATGTATTAATGAATATTGGGGATATTACAATTCGTTCCAATCTAAGCGATTATACCTTTAGAAATTCAGATACCTTGGTTGAAAGACAGAGAGCTTTGCTGGAACGTATACACGGAAACCGTGAAGCTTTTTATACGATCTCACAAGGTATATATGAAACAACCATCGTTTTAAGCAGTAGCCTGAAAGATTTATTTGAAGACTTGTTCAGGGATGAAGACTTATTATCAAAAACGGATAAACTCTCGACAATTACCATCAAACTTCCACCTGAAAATAAAAGTACGTTTGGTGTATATTATTCAATCTTTAAGCATATTGCTTGGGAAGGAATTAATATTTATGAAGTAATTTCAACTACAAATGAGTTCTCTATTGTTTTGAAAGATGAATATGTAAGCAAAGCTTTTGATGCGATTAAGAATATGAAACAGTAGCATAATCTATTCTTCCATACTTCTTCAAATTTTTTCTGTTGTCGCAAAAATGTTGCAAAGGGGAAGGTCAATTTAACCGGGTAGCAAATTATTCGCTAATGAATAAATCCAAAGGTGTATTTTGTACCGTTTTGTTGAATTAAAGATCGGAACCAGGAGTAAATTCTAGCGATTTCGTGTAACGGATCCGGGCGATTTCTTGTCTTTAAAAAGAGTAGAGGTAAGAGAAATATAGCCTGCACATCATCAAGTGCTATGCTATTAATGCGGGATATAATTACCTTTATATACGGAAACGAGTGAAACAGAAATAAGTGTGAATTTTAGACTGATTGTAAACATTTAAGATTAAGCTATGAGAAAAAGTTATTTACTATTTGTGTTAATGTTCTTTGTTGTAAGCCTAACCCGGGCTGAGAAGGTTGATGTAGCAACTGCAGAAAAAGTAGGGAAAGCATTTATCTATGAACAACTGGTTAAGACGAACATGAGCATAACCTTTGACGAGGTTTTAATTGAAGAAACGTTTGTTTTAAATAACCAGAAGGGTGATGCATTAATATATGTATTCAATTTATCGCCAGAAGGATTTGTATTGGTTGGAGCTGATGATATCTTCCGTCCAATTCTGGGATATAGTCTTGAACAAACTTATAATCCTGCTATTGAAAATAAGAATTTTAAGAATTGGACAAGTTCATATATGGATGAGTTCGCATATTGTGTGAATAAAGGGATTAAAACAAGCACAGAGTTTAAACCTCTTTGGGAAAAGTATAATACAACATCGGATACGGCATTGCATTCTGCTGATCGCATGGATGAAGTGGTTTCACCATTATTAAGTTGTAAATGGAACCAGGATAATCCTTACAATATGCTTTGTCCTGAGGATGGAGAAGGCCCGGGAGGACATGTTTATGCAGGGTGTGTAGCTACAGCCATGTCTCAAATCATGTATTATTACAGATATCCTGAGCAAGGGACTGGAAGCCACTCCTATTACTGCATGGGCTATGGAACGCTTTCAGTAAATTTTGGAGAAACCAACTATCAATGGGAGGGCATGATGGATCAAACAGCATCGTTCAGTTATGACAGTGAATATGCCATAGGCGAATTGATGTATCATTGTGGTGTTGCTGTTGATATGGGATATGGAGCTGATGGTTCAGGTGCTTTTAGTGGTGATGTACCTGCTGCTATAAAAGATTATTTTGGTTATGACCAAAGTGCTCAATACAAACTTAAAAACGGTGGTACTTCATGGGATTCATGGATGGAGGATATTCGTGAGCAACTGGATGCACAACATCCGGTATATTATAAAGGTAGAAGTGACGAAGGTGGCCATGCTTTTGTTTGTGATGGCTATGATGATAACGATATGTTCCATTTCAACTTTGGTTGGAGTAGTAGTGGAGATGGATTCTTTCCTTTAACAGGCACAGAAGCAGTAGGTGGATATGGCACAGATCAGGGAATGATTATAAATTTCATTCCAGATACTGATGCGGCCTTCCCTTATCATTGTTCTGGTGATACTGACCTAACGTATTCATCAGGTTCTTTTGAAGATGGAAGTGGACCTATCGAAAATTATGAAATTAACAGTGAATGTTCTTGGTTAATCCAACCAAAAACTGAATTCGACTCAATAGAAAAAATTGATATTTATTTTAGAGAATTTGATCTGGAACAGGGTGCAGATGTTGTAACCATCTATAATGGTGCAACTACTTCCGATGATATTGTAGGACAATATTCAGGATCGGACCTCCCTGACAATCTATCCATTGAAAACAACCATGTACTCGTGACTTTCGAATCGGATGCAAATGATGCTGCAAATGCAGGTTTTAGAATAGAGTACGAAACTAGTGCACCTTCTTATTGTAATTCATGGAACTCATTAACCGACCCTGTTGGTGTGGTTAGTGATGGAAGTGAAATGATGAATCATAGCGACAATGCTTTCTGCCAATTCATGATAGCTCCTCCTTCAGCCAACTCAGTAACATTAACCTTTAATGTATTTGACTTGGGTGATGAAGGTGATTATGTTCAAGTATATCAGGCTAGTCCTATGGAGTTGTTGGCTGAATATGCAGGTGGTGACACACCAGAGGCTGTTACTTCCACCACGGGTGAAATGTTAGTGATCTTTAAAACAAATAATCACGAAGCTGGACAAGGATTTGAAGCAGAATATTCGATGGATATAGCTGTAGGACGATTGGATTTATTTAAAGACCTAGTGGTATATCCAAACCCTACTTCAGGTATGGTGAATATCTCTTTTGAACTTGAGAATGAATCCAAGGCTTTATTGCAGCTAATTGATATCACCGGAAAAATCATTTATCAGAACAAGATAGAAGGATATTCAAGTGCTTTCTATTCTGATTTGGATGTGTCTGAATTTGATAAAGGGATTTATATCTTGAATATAACTACTCCTCAGGGAGCTGTGCGTGAAAAACTGATTATCAAGTAGTAATTTACTTCTTCATGCATTCATAGGTCTGAAAGAACAGAGGTTGATTTGAATTTACAGATCAACCTCTGTTTTTCTTAAATAATATGTATTATGATGGCTTTGAGGATTGTGTATATTTCTTGATGTGATCTTAAAAAGTTCATTTTATAAATTGAAAAAAAATATCAATGAAAAGGAAGTTCCCGTATATTTGGCGTCTAATTATTTTAAAATCAACTGAAACAATGAGACGAATCCTGCTTGTAAGCCTATCCTTGTTTATATTAAGTCTGAGTTATGCTAAAAAAGTTGATATAGAGACTATTAAGCAAGTTGGTAAAACGTATTATTTTGAACAGTTAAATAATCACAAACGATCCACCGCTTTTAAGACAGTCGCTGTTGATCAGGTTCACTCTTTAAGCAATAGTAAGGGTGAAAATGTTGTTTATATCTTAAATATGAATCCAAAAGGATTTGTGTTGGTTAGTGGAGATGATATCTTCCAGCCTGCATTAGGCTATGGTTTTGACCAACATTATAATCCGGCAGATATGAATCAAAACTTTGAAAGCTGGACTCAGTTTTATATTGATGAATATGAAAACTGTATAGACCTTGGGATTGTTACAAGTCCACAATTTGAAAACAAATGGAAAAAATATAACACTAACGATGTTTCTGATTTTGAACAAAGCGTTACAAAAGATCAAATTGCTGAGCCTTTGTTAAACTGCCTTTGGAATCAGGATTATCCATACAATATGCATTGTCCTGAAGATGAGGAGGGCCCAGGTGGTCATGTTTATGCAGGTTGTGTTGCTACAGCAATGTCAATGGTTATGCATTATTATCAATATCCTGTTAAAGGTGAAGGCTCTCATGATTATTATGCAAGTGATTATGGGACTCAGTTAGCAAACTTTGGTGAAACAACTTACAATTGGGATGCCATGATGGGCGATGCCGATAATTCATATGAAACTCAAAGTGCTATAGCCCTATTGATGTATCATTGTGGTGTGGCAGTGGATATGGGTTATAGTCCGACTGGCTCTGGCTCACAATCACATTTGGTAGACGATGCAATTAAGGATCACTTTGGCTATGACAACTCAGCAGTATATGTAGCCTGGAGTTCTTCAATCACATGGGATTTGTGGGGCGATTTAATCCGAAAGCAAATCGATTCATTGCAACCAATATATTATTCCGGACAAAGTACTGATGGCGGACATGCTTTCGTTTGTGATGGATATGATAATAACAATAAATTCCATTTCAATTTTGGATGGAGTGGTAGTGCGAATGGTTATTATGCTTTATCAGGAATGGACAACCCTGTTGGTGGATTTGATGGAGGTCAGGCTATGGTACAGGAATTCATTCCCAACAAGGATGCTTATCCTTATAGTGTCCCAGCTGAGAAAGTCTTAACATATGCTTCTGGGAGTATTTCTGACGGTAGTGGTCCAATTGAAAGCTATAGTACTAATTTGAATCGTAGATGGTTGATCAAGTCGGATTCCGAGCTTCACCCATTCGGTAGTGTTGAACTCCGATTTGTTGATTTTGATTTAGAGCCAGGTAATGATGTTTTAACCATTTATAATGGTCCTACCACAAGTTCAGATATTGTTGCGCAATATACAGGAAATGATGTTCCTGAGGATTTAATCATTTTTGATAAAGAGGTGTTGATCGACTTTACTTCCGACAATAATGACTCTGATCATAATGGCTTTTTAATTGAATATGTTGGACTTGAAAGTGAATTCTGTTCAGGTACTTCAGTTTTTTCAGCGTCTGTTGGCTCATTTAGTGATGGTAGTGGTCCTTTGTATTACAATAACGGTACCATGTGCATGTATAGAATTGCTCCTGAAAATGCAACAACTATTACATTACAGTTTAATAGTATAGATTTAGCAGATACTGGAGATTATATCAAAATTGAAAATGTTGAAAATGGTGCAGAGTTAGCTAACTATTCATATGGTGATAATCCAACTGAATTAGTTTGTAATACAAGTGCTGTTTATATTACATTCAAAACAAACGGGCAAGGTGTTGCCCAGGGTTTTGAAATTCAATATACCAGTGATGGTGATGAATAAACTTTTAGGGGAATCGTTTTCTCTAAATTAAGATATCTGTGTAAACCACTAACAGTTCATGTTAGTGGTTTTTTTAATTCTATTTATGATATGTTTACATGAAACTGAAATTACTAATATCTACTCATCCTGAGCGTTGTGGCTCAGTTTGTTTTGGTGCTTTATTAGTGGGAGGCTAAAAAAGAAGTTAAAAAGAATTATTCTAAAAGGGAAGTTTTTTATATTTGGCAGCTAAACAATTTAAAATCAGCTAAAACAATGAAACGTTATTTACTAGTAGGTTTATTAGTACTTGCTGTTAATCTGGGTTTTGCAAAGAAAGTTGACCTAGAGACAGTTAAGACAGTTGGTAAAGCTTTTTATTACGAGCAGTTAGCCAAAAATGATCGAGCTACTTCATTAGAAGGGATTCTGATAAAGGAAGTTCATACTTTGAAAACAAATGCAGGTGAAGACTTTATTTACGTAATGAACATGGAGCCTAAGGGTTTCATTTTGGTTAGTGGAGACAATATCTTCCGTCCGGTATTAGGTTATGGATTTGATGAATTTCATAATCCTGAAGTGAAAAATCACAACTTTTACAGTTGGACTCGCTCATATATTGAAGAATATGAGTATTGCCTTGAAAATGGACTGGAAGCAAATGCTAAATTCGAATCTGATTGGGAAAAATATAATACAACAGATGCATCTAACTTAACTGTGAATGATCGCAATCTGAATGTAGTTGAGCCTATTCTTACAAACATCTGGAACCAGGATTACCCATACAATATTCTTTGTCCTGAAGATGAAGATGGCCCTGGTGGACACGTTTATGCAGGTTGTGTTGCTACAGCTATGTCGATGATTATGTACCACTATAAGTACCCTGAAGTAGGGTCAGGTTCTCATACTCATTATATGCCTCAATATGGTTCTATGACAGCTAATTATGGTGAAACATATTACCAATGGGATGCCATGACTGATAACGCTGTTGGTTACAGTGATGAAACTCTGTTTGCTATTGGTCAGATTCAGTACCATTGTGGTATTTCTGTTGATATGAATTATAGTCCTGATGGCTCTGGTTCTTATAGCTGGAAAGTACCAAATGCGATTAAAACATATTTCAACTATGACCAATCTGCTGATCATCAGGAGAGAGGTGAAGTTGCCTCATGGGATGCTTGGAGAGATGTGATTTATGAACAGTTAGATGCTGCTCACCCATTGTATTATTCAGGTCAGAGTGATGATGGTGGTCACGCATTCTGTTGCGATGGTTACGATGATAACGAAATGTTCCACTTCAACTTTGGTTGGGGTAGTAGTTCGAATGGTTTCTATGTACTTACCGGTAGTGATGATGCTGTAGGTGGTTTTGACTCTTATCAGGCTGTAGTGAAGAATTTCTTCCCGGCTACAGATTCAAACTATCCATATCATTGTTCAGGAGCTAAAGATTTAGCTTACGGTTCTGGTACAATAGGTGATGGTTCTGGTCCAATTGAAACTTATCAGAATAATGCTGATTGTAGCTGGTTAATCAAGCCTGTTACTGAATTTGATTCAGTTCAGAGCATTAAGATTGAGTTCATGGAGATGGATCTAGAAAGTGGAGCTGACATGGTTACCATCTACAACGGTGCTACCACCGATGCTGAAGTTGTTGGTACATATTCTGGTACAGACATCCCTGATATTATCACTATCGATAATGATCATGTATTGGTTACTTTCGAATCTGACGGTAATGACGCCTCTAACCAGGGGTTCCGTTTAGAATATAAAACTGTTAAGCCTTCTTTCTGTGGGTCTATGACTGAGTTTACTGATGCTTCAGGTACGTTTGGTGATGGAAGTGAAGATAAGAATTATGTGAATAGTACAATCTGTCAGTTCAAAATTGCCCCAGAAGGAGCTAGCACAATTGAATTGAATTTCACAGAATTCAACCTTGGAGATCAGGGTGACTTGATCGAAGTATACCAGGTGAATCCTACTCAGCAGATTGCTGTTTTTAAAGGTGGTGATACACCAACTCAGGTTGTTGGTGCTACTGGTGAAATGATCTTAATTTTCAAGACTGACTCTTATAATGTTGATCAAGGATTTGAAGTAGAATATTCTTCGGATGTTGTATCTGTTGGAAATATTGACATATTCAACGATCTACGCATTTATCCAAATCCTGCAAATACGCAGATTGAAGTTTCTTTCAACTTGGAAAATGCAAATAATGCAGATCTTCAGATTATGGATCTTACAGGTAAAGTTGTTTATTCAACTAAAATTGAATCTGTCGATTCAAGATTTTACAACCAAATCCAGGTTTCTGAATTCTCTAAAGGTGTTTATTTTATGAATATCTTAACTGAAAAGGGTTCAATTCGTGAAAAGATTATTGTGCAATAATCTCTTCTGAAATAACATAAAAAAAGCCTTCTGATCTCAGAAGGCTTTTTTGTTTTACCCATTATTGTTATTGTTCCAAAAGTTTCCTGTTACGTCTTAAAATATCTTTTGTCTGGGATTTGATATGCTGCGTATTTTCAAATATCATTTCCAGATCTCCGGGAAAGGGAAGTGGTCGGATTCGTGACAGCTCCTTTGTTTTCCTGCTCATTGCTCTAACATCACCCTTAACATCAGCATAGAGATGATCGAAGATCCACTCGCTTGAAATAGGATCCGTTTTTATCAATTGATCATTCTTGAGATTATAGTAATCAATACTGCCGCCGACAATTGCCTTTTTTAACATGTGAAATTCAGTGATGTAGGCTGATACACGGACATATTTTGGGACCTCAAGGTCATTGCCAATACTATCTTTCATAACATTCCCATTCGCATCATATACATATTGCCATCCATCTTGAACCTCCACCGATTCTGAATAGTCCCGTGTCCCTACTTCTTCTGGCGAAACATAAATAGATTGTAGGTTAAGTATTACATGATAATCGTAATCAACCCGATCGTCTGGGTAGGTGTCGTAATCCACCCAACGGCTATTCACATCCTTCATGCTTATTTTTCTGATTTCACTCTCAAAATCCTCAGGTAGTGCAATGCGAGCATTATTTTCAGTTATAAACAAAACATGGTTCACGCCAAGATAGTATGCCTGACTCATTAAGGCATCTACATCCTTATAGCTGGAGTAGTAACTCTTAACCTTGTTCAGTTCTTCGTATGCTTGCCTGGCATCATGCTTATTCTCCCGTTCAAGAAGTTTTTTAGCATGTACATAAAAGTATTCCGCAGCCTTTTTCTTGGCACTGATAATTTCATTATCGTAATCTACAGACTTATAATCTATACTTGTAAGAATGTTCGGGCTCAAAGTACGAACCTTATTCTGACGCACCTTCATCTTGCGATATCGATCGAAAATCTCATCCCAAATATCCGGTTGTCCGGTTTTTCGTAAATATTCGATTCGTTCACTGTCAAATTGATTAGCCAGGCTGTATGCATCTTTTAATACCAGAATTTCCTTTTCCTTATCAGGTTTTTTCTTAAGTTTCTTAATGGCCTTATTTATGGCCTGGTCATAATTTCCCTTATCCATTAATTTCTTAGAAGAGATACATCCTGTAAAAAGTACTGCAATTAATAATATGTATGATATTGCTTTCATATGCTTGTTTATTTTATTCTTCTCATTGATTCCAATTTCCTTGCCATTAAGGCAATCTAAAAGTACAAATTGTATTTTAATTTTATCATTTCACTGAATTGGTTGTAGTTCAATCCAGTCAGATGATCTGTTTTAATTTCGTTTTTCTTACTTTATGCTTTTTGTTTCATTTATTTTGAATAGATATTATTTAATATTTTAAACAGAACTGTATTTTAAAAATCAATTGCTTTTTTTTAATCTCAAACAATAAATACTAAACACATTCTTAATGATCACAATCAGATTTTTGATGTATATATTATAAATAATTCTATCGAAATTGTTTACACAAAAATAGAATTGCATTTACCATATTCCCAACCTACTGCTTTTATTGAGTTATATGGCAACTTGATAAATTTGTTTCCTGTCTGATAATTGGATAAACGTAGCAATAACTCTATCTTTATCGCGCATCAGAAGAAATCAAACCCAAATCACCAATTATGAGCAAAGGACGAGTATTTTTTATTATTTTGTTTATCATCTTAATCGGTAGTTTAAGCACTTTTGCACAATCAGAGAATGCTGATTCATGCTTTAAGTCTCTGCCATTCTGTACTGCCGAAGGTTATACATTCCCAGCCTCAACCAGTCCTATTGACGCGGAGGAGGATATTCCTTATTGGGGATGTTACCCTCCTCAATTTGTTCCTATGCCGTGCCCAACTTGGTTTCATCTACGCATAAAGGAACCCGGAGATTTACATTTAAGAATGAGTACACATCCACCAAAGGATATTGACTATATTTGTTGGGGACCCTTTTCAGACCCCACTTCGCCATGTGTTCAGGATCTTACAGAAGAGAATTATGTTGATTGTCGATCAGAATATTATATGGTTGAAGAATGTGATATACTCAATACTCAGGTAGGAGAGTATTATATAATAATAATATCAAACTGGACTGAAGAGCCTTGCCAAATAACCTTCGAGAAAATTGGTGGAGATGCCGAATCGGATTGTGCGATTGTTCCACCACCAGCTGAATCCAACGGCCCTGTATGTGTTGGGGAGACCATAATTCTAACTGCTGAAGAATTGGTGGGAGCTACTTATAACTGGACTGGCCCCAATGGCTATACTGCAACCGGAAATGAAGTTATTATAACAAACGCGAACTTATCACATGCCGGAATATACAATGTTACCATTACAATAGACGGGACTACGAGTGAGCCTACCGAAGTAGAGGTGGTCGTGAATCCTGTCCCCCAAACCAGCGCTGGTTCCGACCAAACTATATGGTATGGCACCTGGACTACATTGGATGGATCTTCAATGTCTTTGGGTAATAAGACCTACCAGTGGGAGCCTGCTGATAAGTTAGTTGATGCCACTGTTCTTTCCCCTACAACAGTTGGATTAACTGAGACCACAACTTTTACACTGAATACTACATTTGATGATACAGGTTGTGTCGGTACTGATGAAGTAATAGTGACGGTTGAAGGTACGGAATTAGCCAATAGTATTGAGGCGGATAATACACAATTATGTCAGGGGCAGCAAGTGAATCTGATAGCAAATACTTCAGGTGGTGATGAAACTTATGAATACTCATGGACGTCAGATCCTGCAGGATTTACATCTAATGAGGAATCTGTCACGGTAACCCCTGTAGAAAATACTATTTATTATGTCACGGTTACAGATGGGTGGAATACCGTTCAAAGTAATATCTCAATTGAAGTTGTTGCAGAACCAACTGTTGGAGCTGGACCAGATGTTGAAATTTGTGGTTCTGAGTATTATATTTCTGGATCCTATGCTTCAAACTATAATGCAAGAGTATGGTCGACCACAGGGTCAGGTGCTTTCAATAGTCCAAGTGTTTTACATCCTGTATACACTCCAAGTGAAGCTGATTTGGCTCAGGGTAGTGTGGAATTAATTTTTCAGGTATTCTCTTCTGCAGCCTGTCCCGGTCCATATAAAGATACCATGCAATTATCTTTTGCTCTTCCTACAGAGGTTAACTTGGGATTAGATAAGAATATTTGCACATATGGCGATGTTTTTTTAGATGATGTGAGTATAGTCAATTATAATGAGATAAATTGGACCACAACCGGCACAGGTACTTTCAATGACGAAAGTATTGAAAATCCAGTATATTCTCCTTCTTTGGGAGATTTTGAAAATGGAACAGTTACATTGACAGCATCCATAACGAACCCTCCTTGTTCTGAAACATCTCATGATAAAGTTCTGAACTTGTTCCAACTGCCAATCATGGAGGTTGGAATTGATGACTCGATATGTGAAACAGATAATTATTCGCTGATAAGTGTGACTGCGGATCATTACAACACACTTCAATGGACGACAACAGGTTCAGGTACTTTTAATAACTCCTCGAACTTAAATCCTATTTATTCTCCAAGTCTTCAAGATAAGGTTGATGGACAGGTTGATCTCATGCTTGAAGCTTTTACAGATGCTCCTTGCGACGGAGTTTTCAAAGATACCATGACATTGGTGATCCGTAACGAAATCCAGTTTCAAGCCGGAGCTGACACATCACTTTGTGGCCCACTAAATCATCAGATCTTTAGTTTTACTGGAGCCAACTATGATGATATTGTTTGGTCATCATCCGGCACGGGAGTTTTCAGTGGTTATGATGTAGATCCTCTGCACCCGATTTATACGCCAAGCAATGAGGATGTAGATACAGAAATTACACTAACGGCAACAGCATCCAACTCGCATTGTAACCCAGTTACCGATCAGGTTAATGCGGTGGTTTTTATTATCCCTTTGATTGAGGCAGGTAGTGATACAACTCTTTGTTCTAACCAAAGTTTAGACATACAGGATTCGGATGTAATGCACTATTACTCCCTACACTGGTTTAGTGATGGGAATGGTAATTTCAGTAATGATGAAATCATGCATCCGGTTTACAACTTTGGGGCAGATGAAATTGCCAATGGAGGAGTAACACTACGGCTGGAAGCCGATACAGCCACTTCGTGTGAGGGACCTTTCTTCGATGAACGAATTGTTACGATTGTGAATGAACCAATCGTTGAAACAGGTAATGATACTTCGTGGTGTCGTCCAATCGCCCACCAGATAAGTGGTGTAACAGCCTTTAATCATGATGCTATTACCTGGACAACTTCAGGTACAGGAATCTTTACTGATGCTGCTGTTCAAAATCCGGAATATACACCAAGTGAAGCGGATATGGATGCTGGAACCATTACTTTAACAGCAACGGTTAGTAATGCTGCTTGTGATCCGTATTCAGATGAAAAGGTAATTACCCTTTATCGTGAGCCGGTTTATGAAGCGGGTGAAGACCAGACCATTTGTTCGAATGAAGAACTGGTTATTACCGGTTCAAGTAGTGAGCACCACCAGTCTTTGCTGTGGACAACATCGGGAGACGGCTCTTTTGATGATGCCACCATCCTTGAACCCGTCTATACGTTTGGAAGCAATGATATTGCCAATGAAACGGTAACGATTACACTGGAAGCTGTAACCGATGCTTCCTGCAACGGTCCGTTTACCGATTCCTTTATAACAACCATTATCCCGGAACCGGTTCTGGAAGTTGGTTCAGATCGTACAGTTTGTGATTTGATTGACCACAGCATTGATGGTGTGTTGGCACAAAACTATCAAACCATCAGCTGGACAAGTTCGGGGACTGGAACCTTTAACAATGGTAATACCGATCACCCATCCTACACACCAAGTGAGCAGGATTATAATAATGGCTCTGTTACAATAACTGCTACTTTAGAACAAACAACCTGTTCGGATATCAGTGACAGTTTTGTAATGACTGTGGTTAAACATCCTGAGGTTGCTGCCGGTGAGGATTTGATTATTTGTTCATCTGAAACTGTTTCCCTAAATGCCTCTACTATTGATGAGCATTATACTGGTTTGCAATGGACGACATCCGGAAGCGGTTCATTTAATAATAATGCTATTTTGAATCCGGTGTATACACCAAGCGCTGCTGATATGTTGGCAGGTACTGTTACATTGACTTTGGAGGCTT